>VFQP010000006.1_pt1 | contig 1112133 bp, 1001 predicted proteins | sample 3512351 | NCBI WGS metagenome assembly VFQP01 (sample SAMN10412372, study PRJNA504923) | tailings metagenome | isolation source: Relicate 1 Philex TSF1 revegetated site | place: Philippines: Tuba, Benguet | collected 2017-08-29
GCTACCCGCTGATCGACGGCCAGGGCAACTTCGGCAGCCGCGACGGCGACGGCGCCGCGGCCATGCGCTACACCGAGGCGCGGCTGGCGCCCATCGCGCGGCTGCTGCTGGACGAGATCGACGAAGGCACGGTCGACTTCCAGCCCAACTACGACGGCAGCACCGAAGAGCCGAAGCAGCTGCCGGCGCGCCTGCCCTTTGTGCTGCTCAACGGTGCCAGCGGCATCGCGGTGGGCCTGGCCACCGAGGTGCCCAGCCACAACCTGCGCGAGGTGGCGGCGGCGACGGTGGCGTTGATCCGCAACGACAAGCTGCCCGACGACGAGCTGTTCGCGCTGCTGCCGGCGCCCGACTTCCCCGGTGGCGGCCAGATCATCAGTGCCGCCGCCGACATCCGCGAGGCCTACCGCACCGGCCGCGGCAGCCTGAAGCTGCGCGCGCGCTGGGTCATCGAGGAACTGGCGCGTGGCCAGTGGCAGCTGGTGGTGACCGAGCTGCCACCCGGCACCAGCGCGCAGAAGGTGCTGGAAGAGATCGAGGAGCTCACCAACCCCAAGGTCAAGGCCGGCAGGAAGGCGCTGCTGCAGGAGCAGGTGCAGCTGAAGGCCTCGGTGCTGGCGGTGCTGGATGCCGTGCGCGACGAGAGCAGCAAGGACGCCCCGGTGCGCCTGGTGTTCGAGCCCAAGAGCCGCAGCGTCGAGCAGCCCGAACTCATCACCACGCTGCTGGCGCACACGAGCCTGGAGACGAGTGCGCCGCTGAACCTGACGATGATCGGCGGCGACGGCAGGCCGGTGCAGAAGGGCCTGCGCCAGGTGCTGACGGAGTGGATCGCCTTCCGCCTGGCCACCGTCGAGCGGCGCACGCGCCACCGGCTGCAGAAGGTGCTGGACCGCATCCACGTGCTCGAAGGCCGGCAGCTGGTGCTGCTGAACATCGACGAGGTCATCCGCATCATCCGCAACGCCGACGAGCCCAAGCCGGCGCTGATCGAGCGCTTCAGGCTCAGCGACCGCCAGGCCGAGGACATCCTGGAGATCCGGCTGCGCCAGCTGGCGCGGCTGGAGGCCATCAAGATCGAGCAGGAGCTGAAGGAGCTGCGCGAGCAGCAGGGCAGGCTCGAAGAGATCCTCGGCAGCCCGGCGGCGCTGAGGCGCACGGCCATCCGCGAGATCGAGGCCGACGCCAAGGCCTTTGGCGACGAGCGCCGCACGCTGGTGCAGGAAGAGAAGAAGGCCGTTGCCGAGATCAAGGTGGTCGACGAGCCGGTCACCGCCGTCGTCAGCCTGAAGGGCTGGGTGCGTGCACTGAAGGGCCACGAGATCGACCCGGCCGCGCTGGCCTTCAAGGCCGGTGATGCGCTCTACGGTTGTTTCCCCTGCCGCAGTGTCGACACCTTGCTGGTGTTCGGCAGCAACGGACGTGTCTACAGCGTCGCGGTGAGTTCGCTGCCGGGCGGACGGGGCGACGGCGTGCCGATCACCACGCTGATCGAGCTGGAGGCCGGCACCCAGGTGGCGCACCACTTCGCGGGCGCCGCCGACACCACGCTGCTGCTGGCCAACACCGGCGGCTTCGGTCTGCTGGCCAAGGCCGGCGACATGGTCGGCCGCAACCGCGGCGGCAAGAGTTTCCTGACGCTGGAGCCCACGCAGAAGCTGCTGCCGCCGGTGGTGGTGGCCGCTGGCCACAGCCAGGTGGCCGGCCTGGCGCTGGACGGCCGGCTGCTGGTGTTCCCGCTCGACGAGCTCAAGCTGCAGAGCAACGGCGGCAAGGGCCTGACGCTGATGGACGTGGACGACAAGACGCCGCTGGTCAGCGTGGCCAGCGTGGCCGAGGCGCTGCGTGTGCAGGGCCTGGGCCGCGGCGACAAGCCCAAGGACGAGCTGCTGAAAGGCGCGGCGCTGGCCGGCCACGTGGGCAAGCGTGCCCGCAAGGGGCACAAGCTCGAGGGCTTCAAGAAGCCGATGCGCGTGCTGCCCGGCTGACCGCCGGTGCCGCAGATCAGCGCGGCCGGCGCAGCGCCCTCAGCGCGATGAAGCCCAGCACCACAAACAGCGCCAGCGCGTACAGCTCGTAGCGCACGCCGAACAGCAGCAGGCTGGCATCGGCGCAGGTGGCGTAGGCGGCAAACACATCGGGCAGCAGGCCGTCGAGGCCCAGGCCGGCGACCACGCGGTCGGCGAAGGTCAGCGCGCAGCTTTCGCTGGCCGCGGCCACGAAGTGCATCCACAGCGCCGCCGCCATGCCGCCGGCGGCCAGCAGCAGCGCCAGCGCGGCCAGCGTGCGGCGTACGGCCGTCTGCCGCAGCAGCAGCGCCGGCAGCGAGACGACCGCGATCGCCACGAACAGCAGGCGCTGGAACACGCACCACGAACAGGGCTGCATGTCGTAGACGTGCTGCGACACCAGCGCCGCGGCCACGGCGGCCAGCGGAAGGATGACGAGAGCCCACCAGGGCCAGTCGCGCGGCAGTTTCATGGCAGGGGGCCTGACGTGAGCGTGAGTGCGTTCAGGCCGTCAGTTCGGCGATCAGCTCGATCTCGACACAGCTGCCGGTGGGCAGCTGGGCCACGCCGAAGGCGCTGCGGGCGTGTGCGCCGACGCTGCTGCCGAAGACCTCGCCGAGCAGCTCGCTGGCGCCGTTGGTCACCAGGTGGTGCTCGGTGAAGGTGGCCGTGCTGTTGACCAGGCTCAGCACCTTGACGATGCGCTTGACGCGCGAGAGATCACCGCCGCAGGCCGCGGCCAGCGTGCCCATCAGGTCGATGGCGACGGCGCGCGCGGCGGTCTTGCCTTCTTCGGTGCTCATGGTCAGGCCCAGCTGGCCGACCCAGGGCTTGCCGTCCTTCTTCGCAATGTGGCCCGACAGGAACACCAGCGAGCCGGTCTGCACGAAGGGCACGTAGGCGGCGGCCGGCACGGCCACGGGCGGCAGGCTGATGCCCAGCGATTGCAGGCGCTGCTCGGGGGTCATGGGCGGATTCCTTCGGAAGTGGGGTGGCCGCGTCGCCTGCGGCGCCCCCTTCGGAGGGCGGCGCGAAGAGGGTGGAAAGGGGGGTGGCGGCGCGCGACGGGCATCCTACCGTAGCGTCCATGGACACACGGCTGTCGGCAGGTCGCGCCGCCGCCCTGGGCGCGGCGGTGGCGCTGGCCTGGGTGGCCGGCACGGCGGCGCAGCTGCAGATGGCGTGGCTGCTCGATCCGGGTGTGGTCGTCGTGGTTGCCGTGGCGGCAAGCCTGCTGCTGTTGCCGGGCTGGCGGGCGCGTGTGCACCCGGCTGGCGTGGCGGCCGTGTTGTTGGCCGTGGCGATGCTGGGCTTTGCGCTCACCCACGCCCGCGCCGCGCTGCGGCTGGCCGAGGCCTTGCCGGCGGTGCTGGAAGGGCAGGATCTGGTGGTCGTCGGCACCGTGGCCTCGCTGCCGCGCGAGCGCATCGACGGGCTGCGCTTCGAGTTCGAGATCGAAGAAGCCTGGCATCGCGGCCAGCCTGTGGTGTTGCCGCCGCGGGTGTCGCTGGGCTGGTTCCGCGGCGCCGATGCCGAGGCCTGGCTGACCGGGCCGGCCCTGCCGGTGAAGGCCGGCCAGCGCTGGCGCCTGCCGGTGCGGCTGGCGCGGCCCCACGGCGCGATGAACCCGCAGGGCTTCGATCTGGAGCTGTGGCTGTGGGAGCGCGGCATCCGCGCCAGCGGCTCGGTGCGGGCGCGTGCGGGCGAGCCGGCCGTGTTGCTGGACGCGAAGGCCGCACACCCGGTGGAGCGGCTGCGGCAGGCCGCGCGCGACCGGCTTTACGCCCAGGTGGCCGATCCCGCCACGGCCGGCGTGCTGGCGGCGCTGGCGGTGGGCGACCAGGCGGCCATCGAGCGCGCCGACTGGGCGCTGTTCCGCGACACCGGCGTGGCCCACCTGATGAGCATCTCCGGCCTGCACGTGACCATGTTCGCCTGGCTTGCGACGGCGCTGGTGGCCGCGCTTTGGCGGCTGCATCCGCGGGCGCCGCTCGTGCTGCCGGCGCCGGTGGCCGGCCGCTGGGCCGGGCTGGCCCTGGCCGCGGCCTACGCGTTGCTGGCCGGCTGGGGTGTGCCGGCGCAGCGCACCGTGGCCATGCTGGCGGTGGTGGCGCTGCTGCGCCAGGCAGGCTGGCGCTGGCCGGTGCCGGTGGTGTGGCTGGCCGCCGGCACCGCGGTGGTGGTGGGCGACCCGTGGGCGCTGCTGCAGCCGGGTTTCTGGCTCAGCTTCGTCGCGGTGGGGCTGCTGATCGTCAGCGACCCCGTGCGGCGCGAACGCGCCACGGCGCTCCAGGGCTGGCGGCGGCTGGGGCCGGTGCTGCGCGCCGCGCTGGCCCAGCAGGCCGTCGCCACCGTGGGCCTGGCGCCGCTGACGCTGCTGTTTTTCCAGCAGCTCTCGCTGGTGGGCTTCGTGGCCAACCTGGTGGCGATCCCGCTGGTGACACTGGCGATCACGCCGCTGGCACTGCTGGGCCTGCTGCTGCCGGCGCTGTGGACGCTGGCGGCCGGGCTGCTCGGCGCGCTCGACGCGCTGCTGCAGGCCCTGGCTGCCACGCCGCTGGCCGTCTGGCACGCCGCGGCAGCACCGGCCTGGGCGGTGGTGGCCGGGCTGCTCGGCGCGGTGGTGGCGGTGCTGCCCTGGCCCTGGCGCCTGCGTGTGCTGGCGCTGCCGCTGATGCTGCCGCTGCTGGCGCCGCCGGTGTCGCGGCCGGCGCCAGGCGGCTTCGAGCTGATCGCGGCTGACGTCGGCCAGGGCACGGCCGTGGTCGTGCGCACCGCCCGCCATGGGCTGGTCTACGACACCGGCGCCGCCTTTTCGGCCGGCGCAGACGCCGGCGAACGCGTACTGCTGCCGCTCTTGCGCACCCTGGGCCTGCGGCGTGTGGATCGGCTGGTGCTGAGCCACCGCGACGGCGACCACACCGGCGGTGCTGCCTCGCTGCTGCTGGCGCTGCCGGTGGCGGCACTGATGTCCTCGCTGGAAGACGGCCACCCGCTGCGTGCCGGGCCGGCCGCCGACGAGCGCTGCACGGCCGGCACGCGCTGGCAGTGGGACGGCGTGGACTTCGAGATCCTGCACCCGCCGGCGCCGATGCTGGCTGCGGCCGACCCGGGCGGGCGCGCCAACCCGTTGAGCTGCGTGCTGCGCATCGCCGGCCGCCACGGCAGCGCGCTGCTCACCGGCGACATCGAGGCGGCCCAGGAGCTGGCACTGCTGCGCAGCCATCCCGAGGCGCTGGCCAGCACCGTGCTGCTGGTGCCGCACCATGGCAGCGGCACCTCGTCGACGGCGGCCTTCATCGCGGCCGTGGCACCCCGGGTGGCGGTGGTGCAGGCTGCGCACCGCAGCCGCTACGGCCACCCGGCGCCGGCGGTGCTGGCGCGTTACCGCGCGGCCGGTGTGCCGGTGCTCACGACGGCCGCCTGCGGCGCCTGGCGCTGGGACGGCGGCGCCAGCCAGGCTGCGGGCACTGCAGGCGCTGCGGGCACTGCGGGCACTGCGGGCGATCCCGGGGTCTGCCTGCGCGAAGCGCGGCGCCGCTACTGGCATCATCCGGCGTAGTCAGGCCCGACGCAGGCCCGGAGCTTGCAAGCCCCGGGCTTGTCCCGGCCGCCCAGGAGTGCCCGCCCCGTGTCCATCCATGTCGCGCTGAACCACGTCACCCACTACCGCTACGACCGGCGGGTGAGCCTGTCGCCGCAGATCGTGCGGCTGCGGCCGGCGCCGCATTGCCGTACGCGCATCCTGAGCTATTCGCTGCGCATCGAGCCGGCGCAGCACTTCATCAACTGGCAGCAGGACCCTTTCGCCAACTACCTGGCGCGGCTGGTGTTCCCGGAGCAGACGCGTGAGTTCAAGGTCACCGTCGACCTGGTCGCCGAGATGTCGGTGCTGAACCCGTTCGACTTCTTCCTCGAGCCCGAGGCCGAGACCTTTCCCTTCGCGTACAGCGCCGAGAGCCAGCGCGAACTGCAGCCCTACCTCGTCAAGGGCGAGCTGACGCCGCGTTTCAAGGCCTTCGTCGACAGCATCCCGCGCGACGAGGTCCGCACCATCGACTTCCTGGTCGGGCTGAACCAGCGGCTGCAGCAGGAGATCGGCTACCTGATCCGCATGGAGCCCGGCGTGCAGACGCCGGAGCAGACGCTGACCAACGCCAGCGGCTCCTGCCGCGACACCGGCTGGCTGCTGGTGCAGACGCTGCGCCACCTGGGCCTGGCGGCGCGGTTTGTCTCGGGCTACCTGATCCAGCTCAAACCCGACGTGAAGGCCATCGACGGGCCCAGCGGCAGCGAGCTCGACTTCACCGACCTGCACGCCTGGTGCGAGGTGTTCTTGCCGGGTGCCGGCTGGATCGGCTTCGACCCCACCAGCGGGCTGCTGGCCGGCGAAGGCCACATCCCGGTGGCCTGCACGCCGGAGCCCAGCAGCGCAGCGCCGGTGAGCGGCGCGGTCGACGAGAGCGAGGTGGAGTTCAGCCACCACATGCAGGTCACGCGCATCCACGAGAGCCCGCGCGTGACGCTGCCCTACACCGACGAGCAGTGGGCCAAGATCGTCGCGCTGGGCCACGCGGTGGACCGCCAGCTGGAAGCCGGCGACGTGCGGCTCACGATGGGCGGCGAGCCCACCTTCGTGGCGGTGAACGACCGCGACGCCGCCGAGTGGAACACCGACGCGCTCGGCCCCACCAAGCGCGGCCTGGCCACCGAGCTCGTGCACAAGCTGCGCGCCAAGTACGGCGACGGCGGCTTCCTGCACTTCGGCCAGGGCAAGTGGTACCCGGGCGAGCAACTGCCGCGCTGGGCGCTGAGCATCTGCTGGCGCGCCGACGGCCAGCCCTGCTGGAGCGACCCCAGCCTGTTCGCCGACGAGCGCGACACGCACCGCTACACCGCCGCCGACGCCCACACCTTCGTCACCACGCTGACGCGCAAGCTGGGGCTGGACCAGCGCTACGTCACGCCCGGCTACGAGGACACCTGGTACTACCTGTGGCGCGAGCGCCGGCTGCCGGTGAACGTCGACCCCTTCGATGCCCGGCTCGACGACGAACTGGAGCGTGCACGGCTGCGCCGCGTGTTCCAGCAAGGGCTGGCCGCCACCGTGGGCTACCTGCTGCCGCTGAAGCGCGAATGGCGCGTCGGCACCGCCGGCCCGCAGTGGATCACCGGGCCCTGGTTCCTGCGCGACGAGCGGCTGTACCTGGTGCCCGGCGATTCGCCGATGGGCTACCGCCTGCCGCTGGACAGCCTGCCCTGGGCGGCCAGTGGCGACCAGCCCTTCCTGCTGGCGCAGGACCCGTTTGCGCCGCGCGCGCCGCTGGCGGCCACGGCGGCGCTGAAGGCGCAGTTCGCGAGCGCGGATGCGCCGGTCGCGGGGCTTTCGGGTGCTGCGGCCGGTGGTGACGGTGTGTCGGCCGGCGGTGCGGCCGACACGACCGGTTCTGCTGGCTCTGCAGCCTCCGCCGCCGATGCCGCGCCAGCCCCCGGCCCCGGCGTCGAGCGCATGGGCTTCATGGGCCCGCCCGGCAGCCTGGCCGGCAGCGGCGCGGACGGCAGCGCCGACCCGCACGCCCCGGAGTACGCCTTCCCGCGCGACCCGAACCGCGTGCCGCCGCGTTTTGTCTCGGCCGGCGAGGTCACGCGCACGGCGCTGTGCGTGGAGGTGCGCGATCCGCAGCGCGCCAACGGCCCGAAGGCCGAGCGCAACCACGGCGGCAAGAGCGGCGTGCTCTACGTCTTCATGCCGCCGCTGCGCTTCCTGGAGGACTACCTCGAGCTGCTGGTGGCGGTGGAGGCCACGGCCGCCGAGCTGCAGATGAAGATCGTGCTGGAAGGCTACCCGCCGCCGCGCGATCCGCGCCTGAAGCTGCTGCAGGTGACACCCGATCCGGGTGTCATCGAGGTCAACATCCACCCGGCGCACGACTGGCACGAGCTCGTCGACCACACCGAGTTCCTGTACGAGGCGGCGCACCAGACGCGGCTGTCGACTGAGAAGTTCATGGTCGACGGCCGCCACACCGGCACCGGCGGTGGCAACCACTTCGTGCTCGGCGGCGCCACGCCGGCCGACAGCCCTTTCCTGCGCAGCCCCGACCTGCTGGGCAGCCTGATCACCTACTGGCAGAACCACCCGAGCCTGAGCTACCTGTTCTCGGGCCTGTTCATCGGCCCGACCAGCCAGCACCCGCGCTTCGACGAGGCGCGCGGCGACCAGGTCTACGAAGTCGAGATCGCGCTCGGCGAGATCGAGCGGCAGATCGGCCTGTACGGCCAGTGCCCGCCTTGGCTCATCGACCGCACGCTGCGCAACCTGCTGGTCGACGCCACCGGCAACACGCACCGCACCGAGTTCAGCATCGACAAGCTGTACTCGCCAGACGGGCCGACGGGCCGCCTCGGCCTGCTGGAGCTGCGGGCCTTCGAGATGCCGCCGCATGCGCGCATGAGCCTGGCGCAGCAGCTGCTGCTGCGCGCGCTGGTGGCCTGGTTCTGGAACGAGCCCTACCGCGGCCGTGGCGCGACACGGCTCACGCGCTGGGGCACCGGGCTGCACGACCGCTTCATGCTGCCGACCTTCGTGCAGATGGACTTCGACGACGTCATCGCCGACCTCAACGCTGCCGGCTTTGCCTTCGACGCCGAGTGGTTCGCGCCGCACCTCAGCTTCCGCTTCCCGCTGATCGGCGACGTGCAGGTGGCCGGCATCCAGCTGACGCTGCGCAACGCGCTGGAACCCTGGCATGTGATGGGCGAGGAGGGCGCCCCGGGCGGCACCGTTCGCTACGTCGATTCGTCGCTCGAGCGGCTGGAAGTCAAGGCCACCGGGCTCAACAGCAACCGCCACGTCGTCACCGTCAACGGCCGTGCGCTGCCGCTGCAGCCCACCGGCCGTGTCGGCGAGGCGGTCTGCGGCGTGCGCTACCGCGCCTGGCAGCCACCGTCGGCGCTGCACCCGACCATCGGCTCGCACGCGCCGCTCAGCTTCGACATCGTCGACACCTGGCAGTCGCGCAGCCTGGGCGGCTGCCGCTACCACGTGGCGCATCCGGGCGGCCGCAACTACGACGTGTTCCCGGTCAACGCCTACGAGGCCGAGAGCCGCCGGCTGGCGCGCTTCTTCCGCATGGGCCACACGCCGGGCCGCATGACGGTGGAGCGCGCAGACCCGAGCCTCGAGCTGCCGCTGACGCTGGACCTGCGAACCTGATCCACTGCCGATGAGCGCCCAGCCCACGCCCGGCCAGGAACCGCTGCCGCTCACCGGCGGCGGTGCGCTGGCAGGTGCGGCGGCGCACGCGCTGGCCTCGCATGCGCTGCCGCCGGAACCCGGCGTGTGGGACGAGCTGCGTGGCGCCGGCGGTGCGCTGCGCCCGGCCTGGCAGCGCTTTGCGGCCGCGCTGCCCGAGCCCGAGGCCGGCTCGACGGCCGAGGAGCTGGACCGGCGCGTCGCGCAGGTGGCGCAGCGCATCCGGCAGGACGGTGTCACGCACAACGTGTTCTCCGAGGCTGCCAGCGGGGGCAGCAGCGTCGCGGCGCGGCCCTGGTCGCTGGAGCTGCTGCCGCTGATCATCGAAGCGGCCGACTGGGCCGTCATCGAAGCCGGTGTCATCCAGCGCGCCGAGCTGCTGGAGCAGGTGCTGGCCGACCTCTACGGCCCGCAGACGCTGCTGCGCGAAGGCCTGCTGCCGGGCGCGCTGCTGCTGCGCCACCCGGGCTGGCTCAGGCCGATGATCGGCGTGCCGCCGGCCGGCGGGCAGCGGCTCTTCATCGTCGCCTTCGACATCGCGCGCGGCCCCGATGGCCGCTGGTGGCTGGTGGCGCAGCGCACGCAGGGGCCTTCGGGCCTGGGCTATGTGCTGCACAACCGGCTCGTCATCTCGCGCCAGTTCCCCGAGCCCTTTGCCGAGCTGCGCGTGCAGCGCCTGGCCAGCGCCTACCGGCGGCTGCTCGATTCGATCGAGTCGCGCGCCGCGGCCGTGGCCGGCGACGCCAACCCGCGCATCGTGCTGCTGACGCCCGGGCCCTACAGCGAGACCTACTTCGAACACGCCTACCTCGCGCGTTACCTGGGCCTGCCGCTGGTGGAAGGCGGCGACCTCACGGTGCGCGACGAGCGCCTGTACCTGAAGACGGTCGAAGGCCTGGAGCCCGTGCACGGCGTGCTGCGCCGGCTCGACGACGACTGGTGCGATCCGCTCGAACTGCGCCCCGACAGCGCGCTGGGCGTGCCCGGCCTGCTGCAGGCGGCGCGGGCCGGCACCGTGGTGATGGCCAATGCGCTGGGCAGCGCCTTCCTCGAATCGCCCGCGGTGCAGGGCTTTCTACCGGGCATTGCCGAGCGGCTGCTCGGTGCACCGCTGTCCCTGCCCAGCCTGCCCACCTGGTGGTGCGGCGAGGCCGCGGCCTGGGCCGACGTGCGCGGCCAGCTCACCGACAAGCTGGTGCGCAGCACCTTCCCGCGCAGCGGCCGCACCTCGCAGGTGGCGAGCTTCGGCACGCTGGCGCGCGATGGCCACCGGGTCGCGGTGCACGAAGACCCGGACGCCTGGACCGTGCAGGGCCGGCTGCGCTTCTCGCGTGCACCGATCTGGGGTGATGGTGCGGTCACGCCGCGCCCATCGATGGTGCGTGTGTACGCGGTGGCCGGTGCCGACGGCCGCTGGCACGTGCTGCCCGGCGGCATGAGCCGCGTGGCGCGGCGCGAGGACGCCAGCATCAGCATGCAGCGTGGCGGTACCAGCCTCGACACCTGGGTCATGACCGACGGGCCGGTGGACGACTTCAGCATGTTGCCGCCGCGGCTCACGGTCGACGACCTGGGCCGCCACCGCCGGCCGGTGAGCAGCCGCACCGGCGAGAACCTGTTCTGGCTCGGCCGATACACCGAGCGCACCGAACAGCTGGTGCGGCTGGCGCGCAGCACGCTGGCACTGCTGGACGCCGACGACGAAGCGCCACCGCCGCTGCGCGCCACGCTGTCGGCGCTGGCCGTGCGCACCGGCCTGGCCCCGGCCGGCGTGCCGACGCTGGCGCAGAGCCCGCGCCACTTCGAACGCGCCGTGCTGGCCGCGCTGACCGACACCCAGCGCGCCACCAGCATCGCCTTCAACCTGCAGGCGTTGGAGCAGGCCGCCACGGCGCTGCGCGAGCGGCTGTCGCCCGAACAATGGAGCCTGGCGCGCAGCATGGGCGAGACCTTCGCCGGCGCGCTTGAAACCCTGCACGGCGAGCTGCCGATGCCGGCCCAGGTGCTGCCGGCGCTGGACCGCCTGGCGCTGCAACTGGCCGCTGCCACCGGTGCGCAGACCGACCGCATGACCCGCGACGCCGGCTGGCGCCTGCTGGCCGTGGGCCGGCTGCTGGAGCGACTGCAGGGCCAGGCGCTGCGGCTGGAGCTGTTCCTGGCGCACGGTGCACACGGCTCGGTGGCCGGTGTGGAGCGGCTGCTGGAGCAGTTCGACAGCCTGATCACCTTCCGCGCGCGCTACCAGCGCCACGAAGACCTGCTGGCGCTGGCCGACGTGCTGGTGCTGGACGACACCAATCCACGATCCTTTGCCGGCGTGCTGCGCCGGCTGCGCACCGAGCTGGGCAAGCTGCCGGGTTCGTTCGAAGGCGCCGAGCCGCTGCTGGCGCTGCTGCCGGGGCAGGGCGCGGGGCTCACGCTGGAGTCGCTGCGCGGCCTGGATGACGAGCGCCTGGCCGAGCGGCTGCGCACGCTGGCCGTCGAGCTGCATGCCTCGGCCACCCAGCTGGCAGAACGCCTGGGCGAGCGCTACTTCACGCTGGCGCAGGGGAGCGACCGGCGCCTCTGAGCGCCCGGGGCCGAACACCATGATCCAGGCAGTGGCGGCTTCTCTTCCGGCGGCAAGCGCCCCGGCCACGCCTTCGGCGGCGGCCCCGGTCTCGTTGACGCTCGAAGTGCGCCACGAGACGCACTACCGCTACGCCGCGCCGGTGTCGCTGGCCCATCACCTGGCGCATCTGCGCCCGGTCGACGACGCCGCGCAGCGGCTGCGCCGCTTCGAGCTGGTCGTGGAGCCCGCGCCTTCGCAGCAGCGCGACAGCAGCGACGCCTGGGGCAACCGGCAGTGCCATTTCAGCCTGGTGGCGCCCCACGACGAGCTGCGCGTGGTGGCAGCCAGCCGCGTCGAGATCACGCCGCGGTTTGCGCGGCTCGACGCGACCCGGTCGCCGCCGGTGGCCGAGCTCGCGACGCGGCTGCGCTATGTGGCCGGCTCGCCCTACGAGCCGGCGCTGGAGTTCGCGCTGCCCTCGCCCTACGTGCCGCGGCTGCCGGCGCTGCGCGAGTACGGCGCCGGGCTGCTGGCCGGCGGCCGGCCGGCGGCGCAGGCGGCGCTGGAGCTGATGCACCGCATCCACACCGAGTTCCGCTACGAGAGCCGCAGCACCGAGATCGACACCCCGCTGGCCCAGGTGATGCTGCAGCGGCGCGGCGTGTGCCAGGACTTTGCGCACCTGCTGATCGGCGTGCTGCGTGCGCACGGCCTGGCGGCGCGCTACGTCAGCGGCTACCTGCTCACGCACGCCCCGGAAGGCGACGACAACGGCGGCGCGGCCATGCTCGGCGCCGACGCCTCGCACGCCTGGGTGCAGCTGTGGTGCCCCGGCACGCCCGGCGTGCCGGCCGACGGCTGGCTGGGCCTGGACCCCACCAACGACTGCGTGCCGGCCACCGGCCATGTGCGCGTGGCCGTGGGCCGTGACTTCGGCGACGTGACCCCCTTGCGCGGCGTGATCCGCGGCGGCGGGGCGCACACGCTCAGCGTCGGCGTGAGCACGCGCCGCGTTCCCGCGGCCGGCCGCAGCGGCCAGGCCCCCGAATTGCTAACCCCCGGATCGATGGAGCCCAGGACACCATGAAGTCGGCCTTCGACGAGATGAACACCGCGGCCGGCGCGGTGCGCGATCACTACCGCAGCTACGACGGCTGGCTGAAGCGCCAGCCGAACGAGAACATGCAGTCGCGCCGCGCCGAGGCCGAGATGATCTTCCGGCGTGTCGGCATCACCTTCGCCGTCTACGGCGCGAAGGACGAAGACGGCGCCGGCACCGAGCGGCTGATCCCCTTCGACCTGATCCCGCGCATCATCCCCGGCGCCGAGTGGCGGCGCATGGAAGAAGGCCTGCGCCAGCGCGTGACGGCGCTGAACCGCTTCATCCACGACGTCTACCACGAGCAGGCCATCCTGAAGGCCGGGGTGGTGCCCGCCGAGCAGGTGCTGAACAACGCCCAGTTCCGCAAGGAGATGATGGGCGTGACGGTGCCGGGTGGCGTGTACTCGCACATCAGCGGCATCGACATCGTGCGTGCCGACATGGGCCAGGGCGGCGAGTACTACGTGCTCGAAGACAACCTGCGCGTGCCCAGCGGCGTGAGCTACATGCTCGAGAACCGCAAGATGATGATGCGGCTGTTCCCCGAGCTGTTCAGCCGCCACCGCATCGAGCCGGTGGCGCACTACCCCGATCTGCTGCTGGAGACGCTGCGCGCCGTTTCGCCCAGCGGCGTCAATGAGCCCACCGTGGTGGTGCTGACGCCCGGCATGTACAACAGCGCCTACTTCGAGCACGCCTTCCTGGCGCAACAGATGGGCGTGGAACTGGTCGAGGGCCAGGACCTGTTCGTCAAGGACGGCTTCGTCTACATGCGCACCACGCAGGGGCCGCGGCGTGTGGACGTGATCTACCGCCGCGTCGACGACGACTTCCTCGACCCCAAGGCCTTCCGCGCCGACAGCACGCTGGGCTGCGCCGGGCTGCTCGACGTCTACCGCGCCGGCAACATCACGCTGGCCAACGCCATCGGCACCGGCATCGCGGACGACAAGAGCATCTATCCGTACGTGCCGAAGATGATCGAGTTCTACCTCGGCGAGAAGCCGATCCTGAACAACGTGCCGACCTGGCTGTGCCGCGAGAAGGACGACCTGGCCTACGTGCTGGACCACCTGCACGAGCTGGTGGTGAAAGAGGTGCATGGCGCCGGTGGCTACGGCATGCTGGTCGGGCCGGCGGCCACCAAGGCCGAGATCGAGGAGTTCCGTGCGGTCGTCAAGGCGCACCCCACGAACTACATCGCGCAGCCGACGCTGGCGCTGTCGACCTGCCCGACCTTCGTCGAGGCCGGCATCGCGCCGCGCCACATCGACCTGCGGCCCTATGTGCTGAGTTCGGGCAAGGAGGTGCAGACCGTGCCGGGCGGCCTGACGCGCGTGGCGCTGAAGGAAGGCTCGCTGGTCGTCAACTCGTCGCAGGGTGGCGGCACCAAGGACACCTGGGTGCTCGAGGAGTGAGGGAGGAATGACGATGCTGTCGCGAACCGCCGACCACCTGTTCTGGATGGCGCGCTACATGGAGCGTGCCGAGAACACCGCACGCATGCTCGACGTGAACTACCAGACCGCGCTGATGCCGCAGAGCGCCGATGCGGCGCTCGAAGGCTGGAGCGGGCTGCTGAGCATCAGCGAGCTCACCTGGGCCTTCCGCCAGAAGCACGAGCAGATCGGTGCCGAGGCGGTGATGGACTTCATGGTGCGCGACGAGAGCAACCTGTCGAGCATCTGGCACTGCCTGCGCGCGGCGCGCGAAAACGCGCGTGCGGTGCGCGGCGCGCTGACCACCGAGGTGTGGGAAACGCAGAACCAGACCTGGCTCGAGTTCAACCGCCTGCTGCGCAGCGGCGAGTTCGAGCGCGACCCGGCCACGCTGTTCGAGTGGGTGAAGTTCCGCAGCCACCTGAGCCGTGGCGTCACGGTGGGCACCATGCTGCAGGACGAGGCGCTGCACTTCCTGCGCATCGGCACCTTCCTGGAACGCGCCGACAACACCGCGCGGCTGCTCGACGTGAAGTTCCAGGCTCTGACGGCCGGCGACTACTTCGGCCCGGCCGACGGCGGCCAGGTGCAGGGCCAGCGGCCCACTGGCCCGGCCACGCCGCAGGAAGTGGACTTCTACCACTGGAGCGCCATCCTGCGGTCGGTCTCCGGCTTCGAGATCTACCGCAAGGTGTACCGCAACGTGATCCGGCCGGAGAAGGTGGCCGAGCTGCTGATCCTGCGCCCGGACATGCCGCGTTCGCTCGCGGCCTGCATGAACGAGACCGTGGCCAACCTGCAGCTGGTGGCCAACCAGCAGAGCAGCGAAACCCTGCGCCGCGCCGGCCGGCTGCAGAGCGATTTGCGCTACGGCCGCATCGACGAGATCCTGGCCACCGGCCTGCACGCCTACCTGACGCAGTTCCTCGACCGCGTGGGCGATCTGGGCGTGGGCATCTCGCGCGACTTCCTGGTGCCGATGGCGGCTTGAGAGTACCGGGGCAGCCTCGGGGCGCTTCAAGGCGCCTCAAGGCGCCTCGGGGCTGCAGGGCCTCAGCGCCACTGGGCTGCAAAGAAGCCGGCCACCTGGTCTTCCAGCTGCGGCAGGTATGCGAGGCGGTCGAAGCCCGGCGGATCGGCGGCGGCATCGCCCGCCGCCGAAGGCAGCGGGATCGACGACAGCGCCATGAACGCGAAGTGCCCGGCGCCGGCGGCCGTGCTGGCCTGAACGCCGGGCAGGTTGGCGATGACGTGGCCGCCGTGGTACTTGCCGTTGAGCACGGCATCGTGCTCGGCCACGATGACCCGCACCGGCTGTTTGATGGCCGCCAGGCTGGCCGGCGTGAACACCACCGCCATCGGCGCCAGCGCGACCACGGCCCGGATGCGGGCGTCGGGCACGGACACCAACTCGGCCCACGGCGCCGGGGCACCGGCCGGCGCGGCCTGGGCTGCCGGTTCGGCGCCTCCCGCCGGACCCTTGGCCAGCGAACAGAACACCGGGTCGTCCTGCACCACAAGGCAGTGCTGGGCCACCCGCTTCGGTTCCGCCTGCGCACCCACCAGCGCCAGCACGCTGTAGGCGCCGGCGGAGTGCCCCACGGCGCCGATGCGGTCGGCCGGGACACGCGGCCCCCACTCCGGGCTGGACAGCAGCGCGTCCAGCACACGGCTGAGCTGACGCGGGCGTTCGCTGAAGTAGCGCCCGGAGGTGACCATCGAGCGGTCCTGCCAGTTGTCACCGGGGTGCCGGATGGCGGCGACCAGGTAGCCCTCGCGGGCCAGGCGGCTGGCGAGGTTGTGGTGGTTGAGCTCGGTGCCGCCCGTGCCGTGCGACAGCAGGATCAAGCCCTTCAGCGGCGCCTCCGAGGCAGGTGCGTTCGGTGCCACGACCGGCTGCCAGGGCCCCATGCGGATGGCGCGCGCCGGCACGGCGGTCGGGTAGAACAGGGCGACCGTGGCCGGCGTGTCGCCCGCCAGGTTCATCGTGCGGTAGCCGGCATGCTGGACACCGGCCTGGGCACCGGCCTGGGCTGTAGCGAACAGGGTGAGCGCAGCCGCCAGGGTGGCAGGGCGGCGGATGAGGGCGAGCAGGTTCATGGCGGTTCCCGGAGTCGATGGTTCGACGAAGTGGCCGCACTCTAGGAAGCGCGGTCTTCGGCGGGCATCGGTCTGCGACGAAGCGCCAGGCTGTGTCGTGAAACGATGGGGTGGCGGCGCGGAAGTCGCGCCACCACGCCTGCAAGCAGGTGCGCCGGTGCGCTTCAGCTCAAGCGCGCCCGGTGCCGCTCCACCTGCGCCAGCACCTGCGCCGGCGCCGTGCCGCCGAGCACCTTGCGGGCGTTGAGCGAGCCTTCGAGTGTCAGCACACCGAAGGCGTCGTCGCCGATGCGCGGCTCGATGGCCTGCAGCTCCGCGAGCGACAGCTCGGCCAGGTCGACGCCCTTGCCGAGCGCCACCTTCACCGCATGCGCCACCGCCTCGTGCGCGTCGCGGAAAGGCACGCCCTTCTTCACCAGGTAGTCGGCCAGATCAGTGGCCGTGGCGTAGCCGCGCATCGCGGCTCGGCGCAGCGCCTCGGGCTTGACGACGATGCCGCTCACCATCTCGGCCATGATGCGCAGCGTGGCAGCCAGGGTGTCCACCGTGTCGAACAGCGGTTCCTTGTCTTCCTGGTTGTCCTTGTTGTAGGCCAGCGGCTGGCCCTTCATCAGCGTGATCAGGCCCACCAGGTGGCCCAGCACACGCCCGGTCTTGCCACGCGCCAGCTCGGCCACGTCGGGGTTGCGCTTCTGCGGCATGATGGAGCTGCCGGTGCAGTAGCGGTCGGCCAGGTCGATGAAGCCGAAGTTCTGGCTCATCCACAGCACGATCTCTTCGGCCATGCGCGACACGTGCACCATCGTGATCGAGGCCCAGGCCGCGAACTCCATCGCGAAGTCGCGGTCGCTCACCGCGTCCAGGCTGTTGAAGCACACGCCGTCGAAGCCCAGCGTCCTGGCCACACGTTCGCGGTCCAGCGGGTAGCTGGTGCCGGCCAGCGCGGCGGCGCCCAGCGGCAGGTGGTTCACGCGCTTCCTCACATCGGCCAGGCGTTCGGCATCGCGCGCAAACATCTCCACGTAGGCCAGCAGGTGGTGGCCAAAGCTCACCGGCTGCGCCACCTGCAGGTGCGTGAAGCCGGGCATCACCGTCGCGGCGTGGTTGGCGGCCAGTTCCACCAGCGCGCGCTGCATGCCGTTCAGGAGCGGCAGCAGCTGGTCGATCTCGCCGCGCAGCCACAAGCGCACGCCGGTGGCCACCTGGTCGTTGCGGCTGCGACCGGTGTGCAGCCGCTTGCCGGCGTCGCCCACCAGCGCCGTGAGCCGCGCCTCGATGTTGAGGTGCACGTCTTCAAGTTCGAGTTTCCACTCGAAGCGGCCGGCTTCGATCTCCTCGACGATCTGCGCCATGCCACGGCGGATGTCGGCGAGGTCGTTCTGGCCGATCACGCCTTGCGCGGCCAGCATCTCGGCATGCGCCAGGCTGCCTTCGATGTCGGCGCGCCACAGGCGCTGGTCGAAACCCACGCTGGCGGTGTAGCGCTGCACCAGCTCGCTCATCGGTTCGGTGAACAGGGCGGACCAGGCCTGCTGCTTGTTGGCCAGCGGATCGTGCGACATGGGGGAAAACGGGGAGTGCGGTCTCCGTATTATCCCGGCGCGCCTTCCCACCCCCAATGAACCGCCGACCGGACCCCACCGACCCGCCGACGCGCCCCGAAAGCCTGTGGCCCAGCACCGGCCTGGCGGCCGACTCCTCGGCCTTCAGCGGTTTCGATCCCGGGCGCGGCGCGCCGGCAGCCCAGGCATCGGCAGCGGCCGATGCCGCCTTCGACGTCTGCCATCCGGCGCTGGCCCTTCGCGCGGTGCTGCTGGTGCAGGCGGCGCTGGCCGTGGTGGCACTGGCCGGCGCCGAGAGCCTGGCCCACTGGATGCCGCGCCAGGCGGCGCTGGCTTTCGGCGGTGCTTTTGCCACGCTGCTGTGGCTGGTGGGCCTGTGTGCCGTGCAGCGGGCGCTGCACACGGCCGCGCGCCGCCTGCGTGCGACGCTGGCGCTGGGCCTGGGGGCGGTGGCGGCGCTGCTGCCCTGGGCCGGCCTGGCCTGGGCCGGGCTGGTGGCCGGCACGGCCTGGCAGGGGGCCGCCGTGCTGCTTGGTGGTGTGTTCACGGCCGCGCTGCTGTGGGCCTGGCTGGACCTGCGCGAACGTGCGCGCCGGCCGGTGGATTCGCGCGCGCGGCTGGCCGAGCTGCAGTCGCGTATCCGCCCACACTTTTTGTTCAACACGCTGAACAGCGCGGTGGCGCTGGTGCGGGCCGATCCTGAACGGGCCGAGCGCGTGCTCGAAGACCTGGCCGAACTCTTCCGCACCGCGTTGGCCGATGCCGGTGATGCCGGCGATGGCGCCTCGGTGACGCTGGCCGAGGAGCTGGAGCTGGCACGCCGCTACCTCGAGATCGAGGCGCTGCGTTTCGGCCCGCGGCTGATGGTGCACTGGGACCTCGACGAGCGCGCCGGCGCCGCGCGCGTGCCGCCGCTGGTGTTGCAGCCGTTGGCCGAAAACGCCGTGCGCCACGGCGTGGAGCCTTCGGTGGCGGGTGGCATCGTCTGGCTGCGCACGCGGCGGCGCCACGGCCAGGTGGAGCTCACCGTCAGCAACACGCTGGGGCCGGTGCCGGGCCCGGCCGGCCAGGGCCTGGCGCTGGCGAATGTGCGCGAACGGCTGCGCCTGCTGCACGACGTGGCGGTGCAGTTCGACACCTGGCGGGAGCCGGCGCCGGGTGGGCAGCCGGGCGCGGTGTTCCACGCCCGCATCGTGCTGCCAGCGCCTTGATGAACAGGCCATGACCGTGCCGCTGGACATCCTGCTCGTCGACGACGAACCGCTGGCCCGGCTGCGGCTGCGCCAACTGCTCGACGCGCTGTCCGACGACACCGGTGCTCCCACGCTCGGCCGCATCGACGAAGCCGGCGATGCCGACGAGGCGCTGGCCACGCTGGCCCGCGCGCCGGCCCACCTGGTGCTGCTCGACATCGCCCTGCCGGGCCGCGACGGGTTGAGGCTCGCGCCGCAGCTGGCGGCGTTGCCGCGGCCACCGCTGGTGGTGTTCGTCACCGCGCATGGTGAGCACGCACTGCGCGCCTTCGAGCTGCAGGCGCTGGACTACCTGACCAAGCCGGTGCGCCGCGAGCGCCTGAAGGCGGCGCTGGAGCGTGCGGTGCAGCAGCGCGCCTTGCTGGCCGGTGCGCTGCCGCCGGTGGCCCCAGAGCCGGTGCTGGTGGTGAGCGAACGGGGCCGCGTGCTGCGGCTGCCGGTGCGCGAGGTGCTGCTGCTGAAGGCCGAGCAGAAGTACGTGACGCTGCGCACCGCCTCGGCCGCCTACGTGCTGGACGACAGCCTGGCTGACCTGGAACGCCGGCTCGGCCCGGGATTTGTGCGCGTGCACCGCAGCGCGCTGGTGGCGGTGCAGGCCATCCGCGCGCTGCAGCCGCGCCCGCGCGACGACGACGCCGACGGTTGGGCCGTGCGCGTGGCGCCGCTGGACGAATGGATTGCCGTGTCGCGCCGCCAGCTTGCGGCGGTGCGGCTGGCGCTGGAAGCCGCCTGACGCGGCTCAGCCGGTGTTGCGCAGCCCCGCGGCGATGCCGTTGATGCTGAGGTGGATGCCGCGCTGGATGCGCTCCATGCCCTCGGCGTCTTCGCGGCGCAGGCGGTAGCGGCGCATCAGCTCCACCTGCAGGTGGTTCAGCGGGTCGAGGTACGGGAAGCGGTGTTCGATGCTGCGCGCCAGCGCGGCGTTCGAGGCCAGCCGCGTGGGCTCGCCGGTGATCAGCGTCAGCGCCGCGTCCACCCGCTGCCACTCGGCCTTCAGCAGCGCGAAGATGCGCTTGGCCTTGGCCTTGTCTTCCACCAGCTCGACGTAGCGTGCCGCGATGCGCAGGTCGCTCTTGGCCATCACCATGTCCAGGTTCGACAGCAGCGTGCGGAAAAACGGCCACTGCTTGTGCATGCGCTGCAGCAGCGCGGTGCGTTCGGCGCGGTCACCGCCTGCGCCGCCGAGGAAAGCCTCGACGCCGCTGCCGAAGCCGCACCAGCCGGGCAGCGCCATGCGGCACTGGCCCCACGAAAAGCTCCAGGGGATGGCGCGCAGGTCTTCGATGGCGCGTGTGGCCTTGCGGCTGGCGGGCCGGCTGCCGATGTGCAGCTCGGCGATCTCGCGGATCGGCGTGGCCGCGAAGAAGTAGTCGGTGAAGCCGGGCGTGCCGTAGACGATGGCGCGGTAGGCGTCGAAGCTGGCCTGGCTGAGCGCCGCGGCCGCCTCCAGAAAGGCCTTCGGCGCGCTCTTGGTCGGCGTCAGCATCGAGGCTTCCAGCGTGGCTGCGACCAGGGTCTCCAGGTTGCGCCGGCCGATCTCGGCGTTGGCGTACTTGCTGGCGATGACCTCGCCCTGCTCGGTGAGGCGGATCTGGCCGTTCACCGTGCCCGGCGGCTGCGCCAGGATGGCCTGGTAGCTGGGGCCGCCGCCGCGGCCCACGGTGCCGCCACGGCCGTGGAACAGGCGCAGCGTGATGCGCGGCGCGCCTTGCGCCAGCTCGTCGAACAGTGCCGCCAGCGCCGTCTCGGCGCGGTACAGCTCCCAGTGGCTGGTGAAGCTGCCGCCGTCCTTGTTGCTGTCGCTGTAGCCGAGCATCACGTCCTGCTCGCCGCCGGAGCGCTCCACCAGCGCGTGCACGCCGGGCAGGGCGTAGAACTCGCGCATGATGTCCACGCTGAGCCGCAGGTCGCCGATGGTCTCGAACAGCGGCACGGTGATCAGCGCGGCCTTGGCCGCATCGGCGCCCGTGCCGTCCAGCGTGCCGGTGAGCAGGCCACATTCTTTCTGCAGCAGCAGCACCTCGAGCAGGTCGCTCACCGACTCGGTGTGGCTGATGATGTAGTGGCGGATGGCCTCGCGGCCGTAACGCGCCAAGGCGGCCGCCGCGGCCTCGAACACGCCCAGTTCCGACTGCGCCAGTGGCGAGTAGGCCGCGCCGCGCACACGCAGCGGCCGCGCGTCGTTCAGCAGCGCCAGCAGCGTGTGGCGCTTGGCGGCCTCGTCGAGCAAGCCGTAGTCGGGCACCAGCTTGGCCGTGGCCAGCAGCTCGGCCACCACGGCCTCGTGCTGGTCGGAGCTCTGCCGCAGGTCCAGCGTGGCGAGGTGGAAACCGAACACCTGCACCGCCCGCATCAGCGGTGCCAGCCGCGGTTGCACCATGGCCTGCGCGTGGTGTGCGGCCAGCGAGTCGGCGATGGTGCGCAGGTCGGCCAGGAAGTCTTCCGGGCCAGCGTAGGGCGCGCGCGGCCGCACCGCATGGCGCAGCGCCTCGGTGCCGGTCAGCACCTCCAGCGTGGCCGCCAGCCGCGCATACAAGCCGATCAGCGCACGGCGGTAGGGCTCGTCGGCGCGGTGCAGGTTGTCGTCGCCACTCGCCTCGGCCAGCGCCACCAGCGCCGGCGTCACCGGGGCCAGCGTGCCGCTCATCGAGAGTTCGGCGCCGAGTTCGTGCACCTCGGTCAGGTAGAAACGCAGCGCCACCTCGGCCTGGCGCGCCAGTGCACGTTCCAGCGTCACGGCGGTGACAAAAGGGTTGCCGTCGCGGTCGCCACCGATCCAGTGGCCCATGCGCAGGAACGGCGCCACCGGATGGCCGGGCAGCGCGCGTTCGATCTCGCGGTACAGGCGCGGGATCTCGCGCAGGAAGGTCGCCGGGTAGTAGCTCAGCGCGTTTTCGATCTCGTCGGCCACCGTCAGCTTGGCGGTGCGCAGCATGCGCGTCTGCCACAGCTGCACCACGCGGGCGCGGATGAGTGCCTCGTTCTCGGCGCGGCGTTCTTCGCCGGCGAGTTCGTCGCGCTGCGCCAGCAGGGCCGCCAGTGCCCGCTCGGCGTCGAGGATGCTCTTGCGCTGCACCTCGGTCGGGTGGGCCGTCAGCACCGGCGACACATAGGCCTCGGCCAGCGCCTGGGCGATGTCGGCGGCGCGGTGGTCGGCGCGGTGCAGCCGCTCGAAGGCCAGCGCCAGCGAGCCTTCCTGCTGGTGGCCGGCGCCTTCGTGCACCGCGCGCCGGCGCAGGTGGTGGCGGTCTTCGGCGATGTTGGCCAGGTGGCTGAAGTAGCTGAAGGCGCGGATGACGGTCACCGTCTGGTCGGCCGAGAGGTTCTTCAGCAGCCGGTCCAGCACACGGCCGGCCGAGGCGTCGGCCTTCAGCCGGTAGGCCACCGAGAGCTGGCGGATGCGCTCGATGAGCTCGAAAGCCTCGTGGCCCTCCTGCTCGCGGATCACATCACCGAGGATGCGACCCAGTAACCGGATGTCTTCCACCAGAGGTCGGTTCTTCTCGACGGCATCGCGTTGGTGCGCCAATTGACTGGATTTGGTGCGCGAATCTGTCTTCGGTGCGGAGCGGGCCGATCGCGGCATGAAGGTCTCCAGGCGATGTAACCAGGTTACCCATTGTCGGCCATCAAAAGGGTGCTGGCTATCATGCGGCAGATGAATTCCTTGCCGTCCCCGCTCGTCATCGCCACGCGTGAGAGCCGCCTCGCGCTGTGGCAGGCCCACCACGTGCGCGACGCGCTGGCCGCCCGCTTCGGCCTGGCCGTCGAGCTGCTGGGCATGACGACCCGCGGCGACCAGATCCTCGACCGCGCGCTCAGCAAGATCGGCGGCAAGGGCCTGTTCGTGAAGGAGCTCGAGACCGCGCTGGAGCAGGGCCAGGCCCACCTGGCTGTGCACTCGCTGAAGGATGTGCCGATGGAGCTGCCGGCGGGCTTTGCGCTGCCGGCGATCTGGGAGCGCGAAGACCCGCGCGATGCCTTTGTGTCCAACCGCTGGGCGAATGTCGACGTGCTGCCCGAAGGCGCGGTGGTCGGCACCAGCAGCCTGCGCCGCGTGGTGCAGCTGCTGGCGCTGCGGCCCGACCTGCGCATCGAGCCGCTGCGTGGCAACCTCGACACCCGCCTGAAAAAGCTCGACGACGGTGGTTTCGACGCCATCGTGCTGGCCGCCGCCGGCCTGATGCGGCTGGGCCTGGGCGGGCGCATCCGCAGCCGTTTCGAGCCGGCGCAGATGCTGCCGGCGGCCGGGCAGGGTGCGCTGGGCATCGAGGTGCGGGCCGACGCCGGGGCGCTGACCGAGCTGCTGGTGCAGACGCGCCACGAGCCCACCTGGCTGGCCACGCAGGCCGAGCGCGCCGTGTCGCGCGGCCTGGGCGGCAGCTGCAGCCTGCCGCTGGCGGCACATGCCACCTGGCAGCCCGGCCCCGAGGGCCCGCTGTTGCAGCTCGACGCCGCGCTGGGTGACGGCGTGCAGCTGCAGCGCCCGCTGTTGCGCAGCCGGGTGAGCGCGCCGGTGCAGGATGAGGCGGCTGCGCGGGCGCTGGGTGCTCGCGCGGTGGCCGAGTTGCGCGCCGCCGGGGCGGCCGGCTACCTGCCGGCGGCCTGAGCGCGGCCGGCTCGCCGCGCCCGCATCCAGGCCAGCACAGCGCCGTGCGCCTGATCATCACCCGGCCCGTGGCCCAGGCGGCAGCCTGGACGGCGGCGCTGCGTGCCGCTGGCGTTGATGCGCACGCGCTGCCGCTGATCGGCATCGAGCCGCCCACCGATCCCGCGCCGCTGGCAGCGGCCTGGGCGGCCATCGAAAACACGGACTGGGTGATGTTCGTCAGCGCCAACGCCGTCGAGCGCTTCTTCGCGGCGCGGCCGCCCGAGGCCCGCTGGCCGGCCCACCTGCGCGCCGGTGCACCGGGGCCGGGCACGCAGGCAGCGCTGCGCGCGGCCGGCGTCACGGCGCTCGACCTGCCCGGGCCGGCCGATGCCACCGCCGGCCGCTACGACAGCGAGGCCTTGTGGCAGCAGGTGGCCGACCGCGACTGGCGCGGGCGCCGCGTGCTGGTGGTGCGTGGCGAAGACGGCCGCGACTGGCTGGCCGACCGGCTGCGCGCGGCGGGCGCCGTGGTCGGCTTCGTTGCCGCCTACCGCCGGGCGGCACCCCGGCCCGGTGCCGCGGAGCAAGCCTTGCTGCAAGTCGCCCAGGCCGCGCCGGCGCAGCACATCTGGCACTTCAGCAGCAGCGAGGCCGTGCGGCATCTACAGGCGCTGGCGCCGGGGGCCGACTGGCGCGCCGGCCTTGCGCTGGCCAGCCACGCGCGCATTGCCGAGGCCGCGCGCGCCGTCGGCTTCGGCCGTGTGCGGCTGGTGCCGCCGGCGGCCGACGAGGCGGCGTCGGTGCTGGCGATCCAGGCAGCCATCGAGGCGGCGATCCGGGCGCGGTGACGCCGAGCCCCCGCTCCTAGAATCGCGCCGTCGTGACCGCACCCGCTTCGCCCGATCCCTTGCAGACCGCGCCGGCTGTCCCGGTCATGCCGGCGCTGCCGCCCGTGCCGCCGCCGGCCGTGGTGCTGCCCGCCGCGCTGCCCCGCTGGGTTGCGGGCGGCGCCCTGGTGCTGGTGGCGCTGGCCGTGGCCGCGCTGGTGTTCGCCTGGAACGCGCAGCAGCGGGTGCGCCAGCTCGACGCCGAGCTCGTCAAGCGCCAGGCCGACAGCGCCGAGCAGGCCGCCGAGGCGCGTGTGCTCGCGCGCCAGGCCGACCAGGGCCTGCGCGAGGCGCTGGCCAAGGTGGCGCTGCTCGAAGCCCGCGTGGCCGAGACAGCGCTGCAGCGGGGCCAGGTCGAGGAGCTGATCCAGGGCCTGGCGCGCTCGCGCGACGAAAACGTGCTGGCCGACATCGACGCCACGCTGCGGGTGGCCCTGCAGCAGTCGGCCATCACCGGCAGCGTCGAGCCGCTGGTGCAGACGCTGCGCCAGGTGGACGAACGCCTGGCGCGGTTCAACCAGCCGCGGCTGGAGCGTGTGCGGCGCGCCGTCGCGGTGGACCTCGAACGTGCGCGTGCGGCGGCCGTCACCGACGTCGGCGCCCTGGCGGCGCGGCTGGACGACCTGATCCGCCAGGTCGACGAACTGCCGCTGCTGTCCACGCCCGACAAGCGCGGCGCCGTGGTCGTGCCGCCGGCACCGGCTGCGGCGGCCTCCGCCGCGCCGGGCCGCGCCAGCGATTGGTGGGCCGTGCGCCGTGACGAATGGAGCGCCGCCGGCGCCCACCTGTGGAACGAGGTGCGTGGCCTCGTGCGCGTGACCCGCGTCGACGCGCCCGAGGCCGCGCTGCTGGCGCCGGAGCAGGCGCTGTTTGTGCGCGAGAACCTGAAGCTGCGGCTGCTGAACGCGCGGCTGGCGCTGCTGTCGCGCCAGTTCGACACCGCGCAGACCGACTTGCGCGACGCGCAGGCCCTGCTCACGCGCTGGTACGACCGCGGTGCGCGGCGTGTCGTCGTCGCCGGCGAGACGCTGCGCCAGGTGAGCACGCAGGCGCGCCAGGTCGTGGTACCGCGACCCGACGCGACGCTGGCGGCCGTGGCCGCGCTGAACCCCGGCCTGCGCTGAGCCGCTGAGCATGCGCGGCATCGTCTGGATCGTGCTGCTGGCGGCGGCGGCCGTGATCGCGGCCACCACGCTGGGGCGCAACGACGGCCTCGTCAGCCTGTATTGGCGCGGCTGGCGGACTGACCTCTCGCTGAACCTGGCGCTGCTGCTGCTGGCCGCGGCGGTGGCGCTGCTGCTGGGCGTGGTGCAGGCACTCTCGGCGCTGCTGAGCCTGCCCGAGCGCGCCAGCCGCTGGCGTGGCCTGAAACGCGAGCGCGCCGCCGAGGCCGCTTTGCGCGAAGCGCTGGCCGAGTACTTCGGTGCGCGTTACGGCCGTGCGCACAAGGCGGCGCAGCGGGCGCTGGTGCTGCAGGACGACGCGCCGATGCTGGAACGCGACACCCGCTTCCGCCAGCTGGCGCGGCTGCTCGCGGCCGGCAGCCTGCACCGGCTGCAGGACCGGCCGCGGCGCGATGCCATGCTGGAACGCGCCATCGCCATCGTCGAGCCCAGCGGCGGCCAGGGTGACGACGCGGCCCGGCTGCTGGCCGCCGAGTGGGCGCTGGAAGACCGCGACGCCGGCCGTGCGCTGGAGATGCTCGACGGCCTGCCTCCCGGCGCGGCGCGGCGCACGCAGGCGCTGCGCCTGCGGCTGCAGGCCACGCGGCTGGCGCGCCAGCCCGCCGAGGCGCTGCGCACCGCGCGGCTGCTGGCCAACCACCAGGCGTTTTCGCCGCTGGTGGCGCAGACCCTGCTGCGCACGCTGGCGGCCGATCTGCTCGAACACGCACACGACCTGCAGCAGCTGCGCCGGCTGTGGGGCCAGCTCGACGACCACGACCGGCGCGATCCGCAGGTGGTCGCACGCGCCGCGCTGCGTGCCGTGCCGCTGGGTGGCGCCGAGGACGCGCGGCAGTGGCTGCGCCCGTTCTGGGAGCGCTTGGCCGAGCTTGCGCGCGAGGACCGCGAAGCCGTGGCCCTGGCGCTGGCCGAAGCCCGCGAAGGCCTGGGCCACGACTGGCTGCCGCGGCTGGAGGCGGCGGCCCAGGCCTTCGGCCACGAAGGGCCGGTGGTGGTGGCCGTGGGCCTGGCCTTCGCCGAGCGCCAGCTCTGGGGCAAGGCGCGTGTGCTGTTGGAGCAGGCGGCGGCCAGCCCGTCGCTGCAGCCGCGGCTGCGCCGGCAGGCACTGCGCGAACTGGCCGTGCTGGCACGCGACGCTGGCGACGAGGCCCGGGCGCGCGAACACGAACGCAGCGCAGCCGCCCTGGATTGAGCCTGCACAGGCCCCGTTCGCGTTCCGTGCTATAGTGTCTGGCTCGGGCGGCTGTAGCTCAGTTGGATAGAGTACTTGGCTACGAACCAAGGGGTCGTGGGTTCGAATCCTGCCAGCCGCGCCAAAAGACAAGAAGAGACAAGAACAAACAAGAAAAGAAGATCAACGGGCCAGATGCGAAAGCATCTGGCCCGTTTTCTTTGCGCGGGTGGATCTCAGCGCCGGGCTGGCCTCACCCCGGCCCCAGGCCTTGCAGCCGGGCCAGTTCGTCCACGGTGTTGGCGTTGGCAAAGGCCTCTTCGTCGTCGAAGGGCACCGTCACACGGCGGTGTTTCGAGGTCCAGCGATCGACCTTGCGTTCACCCTGGTGCAGGGCCTTGGCCAGGTCTTGCATCAGCGTGGTCTTCAGCAGGCAGAACACCGGTTGCGCCTGCAGCGCACCGTCGGCGCCGCGGGTCGCGGCCATCGCGATGTCGGCGTCTTCCTGCACCAAGGCATCCGCCAGGCGCGCTGCCAGATCGGCCGGGAACAGCGGCGTGTCGCAAGGCAGCGTGAGCAGATAAGGGGTCTCGCAGCGTGCGAGCCCGGCCAGCCAGCCGGCCAGCGGGCCGGGGTGGTCCGGCAGCGTGTCGGGCCAGACCGGCACGCCCATCGCTTCGTAGGCGGGCAGGTTGCGGTTGGCGTTGAGCATCACCGGCCCCACCTGCGGCGCGATGCGGCGCAGCGTGTGCAGCGCCAGCGGCACGCCGCGGAAGTGCTGCAGCCCCTTGTCGACGCCGCCCATGCGGCTGCCCCGGCCGCCGCAGAGCACGAGTCCTGTGATCGCGGACTTGTCGAGGTTCATGCGGCCGGCTCCTGTGTCACCACCAGTTCACGTAGCTGGGCAGCGAGGTCTGCCGCAAGGTGATCACCGCGTCGAAGCTGCGCGACGGCCACAGGTGCATGGACCAGGCACCCCAGTGCTTGACCTCGGTGCGCCGGTGCAGCCAGTCGTCTTCTTCGCCGGGTTCGTCGGTGCGCGTGAAAGGCAGGAACAGCCGGTCGTGTGGCGAGGTCGAGGCCAGCGCCTCCAGCGAGTCGGCGCGGTGCGGTGTGACGCCGACGGCCTCCAGCGAGCCGCGGTCGGTGCGGGCGCTGACGCCGCCCAGCATGAACAGCCCGATGCTGTAGAGCTCGTCGCCCCAATCGGTGGCCAGGTGCATGCCGGTGGAGCGGTCGTCGCGGCTGCGCGCGTCGTCGCCGTAGTGGTCGGTCACGGTGTGGGCGTTGTGGGCCCAGACGACCATGCGCTGGTTCGGGAACACCTGGCGGGCCAGATCGCTCAGGTTGTCGGCCATGCCGCGGTCGCGTTGCCCGTGGGAGCCGCGATAGCCGTCGGCCACTTCGGCCATGTGGTGCAGGGCGCGGACCAGGTTGCGCGCCTGCAAGGCGGGCAGCCAGCGCGCCGGTTCTGCGTCGTCGGCCGGTTGCAGCGCGTCGGCAAGGGCCTGCAGCACGGCCCGGGGCTCGCCGATGCCGGCCCGCAGCTGCGTGCACGACGCGTCGTCACCGCTCCAGCAGCGCCCGGTGGGCCCGTCGAGCTCGTACACCCGGTCGACGGCGGCGTGCCAGGTCGCGGTGGGCGGGAGCCCCGGTGGCTCCGGCGTGCCGGCCAGCTGGTCATCGAACCAGCGCCGCAGCATCGGCCCGTTTTCACCATCGCCGCTGAACTGGACGTCCATGCCGGCCAGCCGCAGCGGGCGCGCGCTGCCCTGCGTGGCGAGCACGTAGCGGAACAGCTCCAGCACCTCGTGTGTCCACCAGACGCCGTGGGTGCAGCTGAGCATCAGGCTCTGCGCGGTGATGCCGGCCTGCCGTTCGAGGCCGCGTGTGCACGACGAGAGGCCGGCTTCGAAGACCAGCACGTCGAACCCGTGGTGCTGGTGCAGGTACTTGATCAGCCGCACCTTGATCAGGTTCATCTCGGCCGCACCGTGCGTGCTCTCACCGAGCAGCACGATGCGCCGGTCGGCAAGCGGGAGGTTCAGCGCAGCGAGGTCGGAGAAGTCGCTGCTGTCGCTGAGCGATCGCAGGCCGAGCCCGTGTTGCGCCACGTAGCGCTCGTAGGCCGCTGTGTTGACGACCGCGGGCGGCGGCGAGGGCGGCGGCGGGATGTTGGGGCTGCTGTCCCCACCACCGCCGCCACCGCAGCCGTTGGCGGCCAGCACCAGCGGCAGCAGCGCGGCCCAGCTCCACCGGGATCGCCGTGTCGCCGTGTTCATGTCGACTCCTGTGTGCGCAGCCGCACGGTGAAGCGGGCGCCGCCGCCGTCGCGCGCGCCGGCCAGCAGTTCGCCGCCGTGGCGTTCGAGCAGGTTGCGGCTGATCCACAGCCCGAGGCCGGTGCCGCCGGGCTTGGTGGTGACGAAGGGCGTGAACAGGCGCCCGGCCAGTTCGGGGTCGAGCCCGGCGCCGGTATCGGCAACGTCGATCTCCACCCAGCCCGGCTCGCCGTCGCGCGTGGCCAGGTGCAGCGTGCCACCGTCGGGCATGGCGTGGATGGCGTTGACGATCAGGTTCACGCACACCTGCTGCAGTTCCTGCCGGCTGCACAGCGCCGCCTGCGTGGCCTCGAAGCGGCGCTCGACGACGATGTTCGTGCGCACCAGCAGGTGGGCGGCCAGCACCAGGCAGTCCTCCAGCACGGTGTCGGGGCGCACCGGCTCGAGGTAGCCGGCGTAGTCACCCGGCCGCGCGTACTGCAGGAGGCGCGTCACGATGAGCCGGATGCGTTCGATCTGCTGGTCCACCAGCGTCAGCTCGGCGCGCACCGGCTCGGCCGCGGGGCCGAGGATCTGGCGCATCAGGTCGAGGTTGCCCTGCATCACCGCCACCGGGTTGTTGACCTCGTGCGCGATGCCGGCCGTGAGCTGGCCCACGGTGGCCATCTTCTCGCTCTTCACGAGCTGTGTGTGCGCCACCTCCAGCTCGCGCGTGCGCGCTGCGACCTTGGCATCGAGCTCGGCGTTCCAGCGCTGCAGCTCGGCGGTCTTTTCGCCCACGGTGTCGAGCAGGTGGTCGAGGTGGTGCGCCAGCCGGCCGATCTCGTCGGTGCTGGGCAAGGGGCCGACACGCGCGTCGAGCGCGCCAGACTCGACACGGGTCATGGTCGCCTCCATGCGTTCGAGCGGTGCGAAGATCGTGCGGGCCCAGCGCAGCGAGACCCAGGCCGCGCCGATCATCACGGCGAAGAACACCGCGCCGATCACCGCCAGCGCACCGTACTTCAGCCAGACGAAGGGCCGTTCGAGATACCCCACGTAGAGCATGCCCACGCGGCGGCCGGCGGCATCGAGCAGCGGCTGGTAGCCCGAGACGTACCACTCGTTGACGACGAAGGCGCGGTCCAGCCAGGTGCGACCGTCGCCGAGCACGGCGTCGCGCACGGTGCGCGACACGCGCGTGCCGATGGCGCGCTCGCCGCCGCCGCGTTCGTCGGCAAACAGCCGCACGTTGGTGGAGATGCGCACGTCGTCGAGGAACAGCGTGGCCGTGCCCTGGCTGCCGAAGGGCAGGCTGCCTTCGGGGTAGACGATGGCGTTGACGTGGTCGATGAAACCGAGGTTGCGGTTCAGCAGCACGCCGGCCTGCACATGGCCCAGCACGCGGCCGTCGGGTGCGCGCACGGCGCGGGTGGACAGCAGCACCAGCGCGCGGTCTTCGGTGGCGCGTTGGCTGGGCACGGCGTTGCGCGTGGCCACCAGCGGCACCGGCACACGTTCGGCGCCGGACGGGAACACCCGTGCCAGCTGCCCCAGTGTCAGCACTTCGACGCTGGTGTGGTCGCCCACGTCGACGGCGCGGAAGGCCGGCGAGGCCGGGTCGGCGCCGGTGGCCGCGCCGTCCTGCGTGGCGCGCAGCGCACCATCGGGTCGGCGCAGGTTGACGAAGTCCAGCCGTTCGCGGCTGCGCAGCTGCTCGAGCAGCCGGGCCATCGTGGCGTCCGGCCCGCCGAGGGCATCGTGCAGCGCGCGCGACTCGGCGATGGCGCCGGCGCTGGCGCCGACCTCGCCGAGCGTGCGCTCGAAGTAGCCGTTGGCCACCGCCAGGTCGGCGCGCACCTTGGTGATCAGCACGCGGTCGATGGCGATGCCGCTCCACCACAGCAGCACCACGCCGAGCAGCGGCAGCACGCCGGCCAGCGGCATCAGCACCATCACCAGCAGCTTGTTGCGGATGGACAGCCGCGCAAAACGCGAGCGCATCGCCGGGGCCGGGGCGGTGGCGGTCATCGGCCGCTGTTCTCCGCCCACTCGGCCACGCGCCGCTCCAGCGTGCGCCGCGAGATGCCCAGCAGCCCGGCGGCCCGCGTCTTGTCGCCGCCCACCGACTCCAGCACCGCCAGGATGTGGCGCCGCTCCAGCGTCTGCAGGTCCACCGGCGCGTCGCCGCCGCCGCTGCCGCTGTCTCCGGCCGGGCCGGGGTTGCGCGCTGGCGGCGTGTTGCGCCGGCCGAGCTGCTGGTACAGCGCCGAGACGTTGAGCGCGCCGACGATCAGCGAACGCTCGATCAGGTTGCGCAGCTCGCGCACGTTGCCCGGCCACTCGTGCTGCTGCAGGAAGGCCAGCTCATCGGCCGTGACCTCGATGGGCTCGACACCCATGCGCGGCGCCAGCGTGCCGACGAAGTGCGCCACCAGCTCCGGGATGTCTTCCTTGTGCGCGCGCAGCGGCGGCACGCGGATCTCGACCACGGCGAGCCGCCAGTACAGGTCGGCGCGGAAGCGGCCGGCGGTCACGCAGTCGGGCAGCACGCGGTTGCAGGTGGCGACGACGCGGGCGTCGATCGGCACCTCCTGCTCGCCGCCGGGCACGCGCACGGTGCCGGTTTCCAGCACCCGCAGCAGCGCTGCCTGCAAGGCGAGCGGCAACTCGCCGATCTCGTCGAGCAGCAGCGTGCCGCCGCGTGCCGCGACGAGCAGGCCTTCGCGCGCCGGCTGGCCCGGCCCGCCGGCATGGCCGAACAGCTCCACTTCCAGCGCCGCGGCGTCGCCGCTGGCGCAGTGCACCGCGACGAAGGGCCCGTCCTGGCGCGGCGACAGGCGGTGCAGCGAGAGCGCGGCCAGTTCCTTGCCGGTGCCCGATTCGCCGCTGATCAGCACCGTGCTGTCGACCGCCGCCACGCGCTGCAGTGCCGCCTGCAGACCCTTGATGGCGATGCTGGAGCCCACCAGCGCCGCCGCGGCCGGCCGGTGCGCGGTGAGTGCGCGGCGCAGCAGCCGGTTCTCGCGCTTCAGCCGCACCCGCTCCAGCCCCTGCTGCACGGCGTTCAGCGCCTGGGTGATGCGGAAGGGCTTGATCAGCAGGTCGCCGGCGCCGGCGCGCAGCGCCTCGATGGCGGTGTCCAGGTCGGCGTAGGCGCTGATCAGCACCACCTCGCGGCCGTCGCCCTGTTCGCGCAGCTGTTGCAGCAGCTGCAGCCCGCTCTGGCCGGGCAGCGTGATGTCCAGCACCAGCAGGTCGTAGTGCTGGCGCTGCATGCGCAGCACGCCTTCTTCGGCCGAGCCGCAGGCCTCGACGCGGCCGACCCGGCCGGCCAGTGCCTTGACCAGGAAGTTGCGCATGCCGGGTTCATCGTCGATCACCAACACGGCGGCGGCCGGCCAGCGGGCGTCGTCGTTTTCGGCATGCGGAAAGCTCATCGTGTCAGGTTCGGGTGGGCTGGGGCGGTGAACGGTCAAGTGCGACAAGTTGTCGCACGGCGCCCCGGAATCGATCGGGCTGCACCGGATTGTTTCCCGACACGATCCAGGGGATAACCCGTATCGGTGCGGCGTGACCGCCATTCTTCAAGCCATGGCCGGGGTGCGCTCCGGCCGGAGTCTGACTCATGGACATGAACCGGAGAAGTTTCCTCCGGGTCAGTGGTGCGGGGCTGGTGGGATCCAGTCTCGTTGCGCTGGGCTTCTCGCCCGCGGCGGCACTCGCCGAAACGCGCAGCTTCAAGCTGGCCAGGACCACGGAAACCCGCAGCATCTGCCCGTACTGCTCGGTGAGCTGCGGGCTCGTGATGTACACGCTCGGCGACAAGGCGAAAAACGTCAAGTCGTCCATCGTCCACATCGAGGGCGATCCGGACAATCCGGTGAACCGCGGCACCCTGTGCCCGAAGGGCGCCGGCGTCATGGACATGATCCAGTCGCCGAACCGCGTGCTCTTCCCGCAGGTGCGCGAGCCGGGCAGCAACGAGTGGAAGCGCATCTCCTGGGATGACGCGCTCACGCGGGTTGCCCAGCACCTGAAGGCCGACCGCGACGCGAACCTGATCAAGACCAACGCTGCTGGCACCACGGTCAACCGCTGGAACAGCACCGGTTTCCTGATCTCGTCCGCCTCTTCCAATGAATCCGGTTATCTGAGCGTCAAGATTGCTCGTGGCCTGGGGATCGTCACACTCGATACTCAAGCACGCATCTGACACGCACCGACGGTGTCCAGTCTGGGCCCGACTTTCGGTCGCGGAGCGATGACCAATTCGTGGACCGACATCAAGAATACGGACTTGGTGTTGGTGATGGGCGGCAATGCCGCCGAGGCCCACCCCTGCGGGTTCAAGTGGGTCACCGAGGCCATGCAGCATCGCAAGGCGAAGCTGATCGTGGTCGACCCGCGCTTCACGCGCAGCGCGGCCGTGGCCGACTACTACGCGCCCATCCGCGTGGGGACCGACATCGCCTTCCTGGCCGGTGTCATCAACTACCTGCTCGCCAACGACAAGATCCACCACGAGTACGTCAAGCACTACACCGACTCGACCTTCCTGACGAAGCCCGATTTCAACTTCGATAACGGCTACTTCACGGGGTACGACGAGGCCAAGCGCTCGTACAACAAGGCGAGCTGGGGCTACCAGGTCGGTGAGGACGGCTTCGTCAAGGTCGACGAGACCATGCAGGACCCGCTTTGCGTGTTCCAGCAGATGAAGAAGCACTTCTCGCGCTACACGCCGGAGATGGTGTCGCGCATCACCGGCACGCCGCAGGACCAGTTCCTGAAGGTGTGCGAGATGCTGGCCGGCACGGCCGGGCCCGACAAGGTGATGACGATCTGCTACGCGCTGGGCTGGACACAGCACAGCGTGGGTTCGCAGAACATCCGCACCATGGCCATGATCCAGCTGCTGCTGGGCAACATGGGCCGTCCTGGCGGTGGCGTCAACGCGCTGCGTGGCCACGCCAACGTGCAGGGCATCACCGACATGAACGCCTACGGCGAGGTGCTTTCGGGCTACCTGAGCGCGCCGGTGGACGCCGATGTCGACCGCACGACCTACCTGGCCACGCGCACCGGCAAGCCGCTGCGTCCGAACCAGATGGCGTTCACGCAGAACTTCCCGAAGTGGCACACCAGCCTGATGAAGGCCTACTTCGGCGCCGCCGCCACGGCGGAGAACCAGTTCGGCTACGACTGGATTCCGAAGCGCGACGGGGCCTACGACGTGCTGGCCATCTTCGAGCGCATGCACCAGGGCAAGATCAACGGCTTCATCGTGCAGGGCTTCAACCCGCTGGCCGCGGTGCCCAACAAGAAGAAGCTGTCGGCGGCGCTGGCCAAGCTGAAGTACCTGGTCATCGTCGACCCGCTGGAGACGGAAACCAGCGAGTTCTGGAAGAACTTCGGCCCGTTGAACGACGTGGATCCGGCCAAGATCGCCACCGAGGTGATCCGCCTGCCGGCCACCTGCTTTGCCGAGGAAACCGGCACCTTCACGAACTCCAGCCGCGTGATCGCCTGGAAGGACAAGGCCGTCGACCCTCCGGGCGAAGCCAAGCCCGACAGCGAGATCGTGGCGCGTCTGTTCATGAAGCTGCGCGCGATGTACACCAAGGACGGAGGCACCCTGCCCGAGCCGGTCGCCGCGCTGAGCTGGCCTTATGTGAACGCGAACGTGCCCAGCGCCGCCGAGGTGCTGCGCGAGATCTCGGGCCGCGCGCTGGCCGATCTGTACGCACCGCTGCCGCCCGACGCCAAGCCGGGCACGCAGCCTGCGCTGCTGGTCAAGGGCGGCGACCAGCTCGCCGGCTTCGCGCAGTTGCGCGACGACGGCAGCACCAGCTGTGGCAACTGGATTTACTCCGGCTGCTTCAGCCAGGCGGGCAATCTCACGCAGCGCCGCGACCTCAGCGACCCGACCGGCCTGGGCGTCTACCCCAACTGGGGCTACGCCTGGCCGGCCAACCGCCGCATCCTCTACAACCGCGCCAGCGCCGACAAGGACGGCAAGCCCTGGGATCCGAGCCGCAAGTACCTTGCGTGGAATGGCAGCAGCTGGGCCGGCGGCGCCGACGTGCCCGACATGCGCCCCGACGCCGCGCCCGAGCAAGGCGTGGGCGCCTTCATCATGAACCCCGAGGGCGTGGCACGCCTGTACGCGGTGGGCATGAACGAAGGTCCGTTCCCCGAGCACTACGAGCCCTTCGAGACCCCGCTGGGCGTGAACCTGATGTGCCCGACCAACCCCAAGGCGATCTCCAACCCCGCCGCCCGGGTTTACAAGGGTGATCTGGAGGCCTTTGGCAAGAAGGAGGAGTTCCCTTACGCAGCGACCACCTACCGCCTGACCGAGCACTTGCACTACTGGACCAAGCACTCGCGCAGCAATGCCATCGTCCAGCCGGCACCCTTCGTCGAGATCGGCGAAGAGCTGGCCAAGGAAAAGGGCATCAAGCAGGGTGACCAGGTGCGCGTGCGCAGCAACCGCGGCGAAGTCGTCGCGGCCTGCGTGGTGACCAAGCGGATGAAGGGCCTGGTGGTGGACGGCAAGAAGGTCCACCACGTGGGCATCCCCATCCACTGGGGCTTCAAGGGCGTGACGCAGAACGGCTACCTGGCCAATGCACTGACCCCCTTCGTCGGCGACGCCAACTCGCAGACGCCGGAGTTCAAGGCGTTCCTCGTCAACATCGAGAAGGCATGAGGTAGACCACCATGAGCAGTTTGCAATCGCTCGACGTGGTCGCCCGCTCGGCCACCACGCTCCCGCCGCCCCAGGTGCGCACTGCGATCCCGCAGGTCGCCAAGCTCATCGACGAGTCCAAGTGCATCGGCTGCAAGGCCTGCCAGGTGGCTTGCATGAACTGGAACGACCTGCGCGACGAGGTCGGCACCAACATCGGCGTCTACGACAACCCCAGCGACCTCACGCCGAGCAGCTGGACGGTGATGAAGTTCTTCGAGGTCGAGCCCAAGGAAGGGAACCTCGAGTGGCTGATCCGCAAGGACGGCTGCATGCACTGCGACGACCCGGGCTGCCTGAAGGCCTGCCCGTCGCCGGGCGCGATCGTCAAGTACGCGAACGGCATCGTCGACTTCATCTCCGAGAACTGCATCGGCTGCGGCTACTGCGTCAAGGGTTGCCCGTTCGATGTGCCGCGCATCAGCGAGAAGGACAACAAGGCGTACAAGTGCTCCTTGTGTTCTGACCGTGTCGGTGTCGGCCTCGAGCCCGCCTGCGTGAAGACCTGCCCGACGGGCGCCATCACCTTCGGCACGAAGGAAACGATGGTGGCCTACGGCGAGAAGCGCGTGGACGAGCTCAAGGAACGCGGCTTCCAGGGCGCCGGGCTCTACAACCCGGTGGGTGTCGGCGGCACGCACGTCATGTACGTGATGAAGCATGCGGACCGGCCCGAGCTGGTGGACCTGCCGAAGGACCCGACCATCAGCCCGATGGTCTCGCTGTGGAAGGGCATCGCCAAGCCGCTGGCCGTGGCCGGCATGCTGGGCGCGGTGGTCGCCGGCTTCTTCCACTACATGAAGGTCGGGCCGATCGAAGAGAAGGCTGACGACGCGAGCAAGGAAAGGGAGGACGCATGAAGTCCCAGAAGATGCTCCGCCGTTACGACGACGGCGAGCGCATGAACCACTGGTTCATCGCGCTGATGTTCGTGCTCGCCGGGCTTTCTGGCCTGGCCTTCTTCCACCCGAGCCTGTTCTTCCTGTCGCACCTGTTCGGCGGGGGATCGTGGTCGCGCATCCTGCATCCCTTCCTGGGGGTGCTGATGTTCGTGGGCTTCATCGGCATGTTCGTGCGGCTGTGGCGGGAGAACCTCGTCACCGACGCCGACCGTGAGTGGCGCAAGCACATGAGCCGCATGCTGGGCGGTGACAAGTCCAACATGCCGCCCGTGGGCAAGTACAACTACGGCCAGAAGCTGGTGTTCTGGAGCATGGCCATCAGCCTGCTGCTGCTGCTGATCACCGGCCTGATGTTCTGGCGGCCGTGGTTTGCGCCGTACTTCCCGATTGACGTGCTGCGCATCGCCGTGCTGGTGCATTCGGTGTCGGCCGTCGTGCTGATCGCCGCGACCATCATGCACGTCTACGCGGCGATCTGGGTCAAGGGCACGGTACGGGCCATGACCCGTGGCACCGTCAGCGAAAGCTGGGCCAAGGCGAACCATCCGCTGTGGCACCAGGAGATGACGCGCAAGCCCTGAGGCGCGAAAGTGCCTCCTGCCGGCCTCGCCCTGCGGGGCCGGCTTCGGTGCCTATCCGGTCCCGCGGTGCGGGGCCGGCCCCGATACCCCTCCGACACGCTGGTGCTGCAACCCGCGTGGCGGCTTCCCGTCCGAGAATCCTGTTCCGATGACTGCAGCCACCAGCGCCACCGTGCGCGTGATGTCGCCCGAGGAGATCGCCTCCCGAGCCGGCGGCGAGACGGCCTACCTGCGCTGGCCCGAGCCGCGCAGCGTGTTCGCCGAGCGCGCGATGCGCCTCACCCAGCTGGCCAAGGGCCACGCCATGGGCGACTACCTGGCCTTTGTCTCGGCCATCGCCCAGGCCCAGCAGCAGGCGCTCGACGGCCTGGCCACACGGCCCTTGCCGCTGCCCGAGGCCTCGGCCGTCGATGACGCGGCGCTGCGCGGCCTGCCGCCGCTGGCGGCGCTGGACTGGCCGCGCGATCCGGTCTGGCACGAACTGCTGCGCGCCATGTGCGAGTCGCTGCGCGCCAGCGCACCGGCCGGCGTGCAGCCGGTGCTGGCGCGCATCGCCGCGGCCGACGACACCTGGCTCGAGCGCCAGGCCGACGCCATGCTCGCCGGCACCAAACTGGCCCAGGTGGGCCTCGTCGGCGAACTTGAAGGCCTCGCGCACCTGCTTCAGGTCTGCCTTGGACAGGTAGGAGAGCTTGTCCAGCAGCGCCGCGAAGCTCGAGGCCTCGGGCCCGGGCGAGAGATCGACCGGCAGGGGCTGCGCACGCTGCAGCCCCTGCAGCGCAGCAGGCAACAGTTCGGCGGCCAGAGATCGCAAACCCATGGCCGTAATCTAGCGCGGATGAAGCCCGTGCCCGCCGAGGCTGTATCAAGTCCCGCGATAGCGGAAAGCCATGCCGGAAAAGACGAAGGGCGCCCGCAGGCGCCCTTGGCAGATTCAGCGCAGCCGGTTCAGACCGGCACGCGCTTGAGCATCTCGACGCCCACTTCGCCCGCGGCGATCTCGCGCAGCGCGGTCACGCCGGGCTTGTTGCGCGTGTCGATCTTCGGCGCGTGGCCCTGGCTCAGCATGCGGGCGCGGTAGGTCGCGGCGAGCACCAGCTGGAAGCGGTTCGGGATCCGGTCGAGGCAGTCTTCGACGGTGATGCGGGCCATGGCGTGTCCTGTGTCGTGCGGCGCGAGCCGCCGCGCGGAAGTCGAGCGGAACCCGTGATTGTACCCATTCCGGCTGGCCCCACCAGCCGCGGCGGTTCAGGCCAGCCCGAGCGAGGCAAACACCTGCGACTTGACGCGGCGCTGCGCCGCGTACTTGAGCCGCTGCGAATGCACTACCGTCTTCAGGTCGAACAGCGCCGTCTCGAACAGCGCGTTGACGATCACGTAGTCGAAGTGCCGCGCCTGCGCGACCTCGGTGCGGGCATTGGCCATGCGCGTGGCGATGACCTCGGGCGAGTCCTCGCCGCGGCGGTTCAGGCGCTGCATCAGCTCGTCCCAGCTCGGCGGCAGGATGAAGATCAGCACCGCGTGCGGGAAGATCGTCTTGATCTGCAGCGCGCCCTGCCAGTCGATCTCCAGCACCACGTCTTCGCCGTGTTCGAGCCGCTCCTGGATGGCCTTGCGGCTGGTGCCGTAGAGGTTGCCGTGCACCTCGGCCCACTCGAAGAAGTCGCCGCGCTCGGTCATCGCGCGGAACTCGTCGGCCTCGATGAACCAGTACTCGCGGCCGTGCAGCTCCTGGCCGCGCGGCCTGCGGGTGGTGTGCGACACCGAGACCGCGAGCCGCGAGTCCAGCTCGAGCAGCGCCTTCACGAGGCTGGACTTGCCGGTGCCGCTGGGCGCGGCGACGCAGAACAGATTGCCGGGGGTTTCCATCGGCGGATTTTCCCCCAAGCCGCGGTGCGTGGCGGCGCCGCGAAGGCCCGACGGACCTGGGGTGGGTGTTTCGGGCGCTCTTGAAGCGCGCGCCGCCGCTCCTATCTCGGGATGGCGAGGCCGCGATGAGCCGGCCTCCCGAACCCCGACCCGCCTGGAGCACCACCATGTACCGAAGCCTGTTTGCACGCGACGTCTTCTCCGAACTGGACCGCCTCCAGCGCGGCATGGGCTCGCTGTTCGACCACTCGCCCAGCATCCGCGGCCTCGCCCGCGGCGGCTACCCGGCGCTGAATATCGGCAGCACGCCGCAGTCGGTGGAGATCCAGGCCTTCGCACCCGGCATCGACCCGGCACGCATCGAGGTGAACCTCGACCGCGGCGTGCTGACGCTGGCCGGCGAGCGTGCCGCCACGGCGCCGGCAGCCAACGACGAGAAGGCCACGCAGCACCTCGACGAGCGCTTCACGGGCCGCTTCCGGCGTGTCGTGAGCCTGCCCGAGGACATCGACGCGGAAGCCGCCAGCGCGCGCTACGCCGACGGCGTGCTGCACGTCAGCATCCCGCGCAAGGCCGCAGCGCAGCCGCGCCGCATCGAGGTGCAGTGAACGCACCGCTGCTGCAACTCCAGCCTCATCCAGCCTCATCCAGCCTCAGCCCACTGCCCAGGAGAACACCCGATGAACGCCACGACCCCGTCGCGCGACACCGCCGCGCACCGCGAACCCACGCTGCTGCCGCCGGTGGACGTGATCGAGGACAGCACCGGCATCACGCTGTACGCCGACCTGCCCGGCGTGCCGCGCGACAAGCTGAACCTGCGCGTGGAGCGCGGCCAGCTGTCCATCGAGGCCGAACTCGCCACCGCGCTGCCACCGGGCACCGAGCCCAGCCACGCCGAAGTGCCGGCGCCGCGCTACCGGCGCGCGTTCACGCTGAGCAAGGAGCTGGATGCAGAGCAGGTCAGCGCCGAGCTGGCGCAGGGCGTGCTGCGGGTGCGCATCCCGAAGGCGCGGCACGCGCAGCCAAGGCGGGTGGCGGTGAACGTGGCCTGAGGCCGGCACGGCGACTGCACCGGGTGCCCGGTTCGGTGGCGTGCCGCCTGCGCGCGCGGGCAAGCCCCGTCAGCGCATCTGGCTCAGGATGATGCGGTCGAAGATGCGGTCGCCCAGCCACACGCGCATGCGGATCAGCATCTTGGCGAACTTGCCGACCGCATAACGCGTGCGCGGCTGGTTGCTGCCGACGGCCTCGGCGACCACGTCCGCGATCACGCTCGGGTCGCTGCCCGTGCCATGGCCGTAGGTGTTCTTGATGGACTTGGCCACCATCTGCACCATCTTGCCGTAGGGGCCGCTGGCCGAGCGCTTGACGATGCTCTCGGTGGCGCCGTCGCCGAAGCCGGTCTCGATCACGCCGGGCTCGACGATCACGACCTTGATGCCGAACTCGGCCACTTCCAGGCGCAGGCAGTCCGACCAGCCTTCCAGTGCGTGCTTGGTGGCGTGGTACCAGGCGCCCAGCGCGCTGTACATCTTGCCGCCCATCGAGGTGATGTTGACGATGTGGCCGGCACGCTTGGCGCGCATGGCCGGCAGCAGCAACTGCGTGAGCCGCGCGGCACCGAAGAGGTTGACCTCGAACTGGTAGCGCGCTTCGTCGATGCCGATCTCTTCCACCGGGCCGTACAGGCCGAAGCCGGCGTTGTTCACCAGCACGTCCACGCCGCCGGTCTGCGCCAGGATGGTGTTCACGCCGGCCACGATCTCGGCGTCCTTGGAGACGTCCATGCGCAGGGGCTGAGCGCCGAGCCTGGCCAGGTCGGCCATCTTGTCGACGCTGCGCGCGGCCACGTAGACCTGGTAGCCGTCCCGGATGAGACGTTGGGCGATGGCCTTGCCCATGCCCGACGAGGCGCCGGTGACGAGTGCAGTCTTCTTGCCTTGGGTGAACATGAGGATCTCTCCTGCGTCTGTGATCGATGGCCTCAGCTTAGTGATCACCCGCGACATCCCAACCAGCCATCCGCGCCAGAACGGTGGCACAACGCGCCACCAGGCGCCGCCGCTCAGGGTCTGGTGCCTGGCGGTTCCGAAGACGGTGTGTTCGCTGCCGGCGGCATCGCGGCTGGGCCGGTGCCGCTGCGGTAAGCCGCGTCCAACTGCTGCAGGGCTGCGGTGTAGGGCTGGGCGCGGCGCTCGGCAAAGCCGTCTATCAACAGGCCGATGGCGCCCAGCAGGATCAAGGTGGCCCCGAGGCCGCGCCCCCATTCCGGGCCGCCCAGATAGTGAATGAGCAGGCCCGCGGCGGCCACGATGCCCAGCACGTAGTAGGTCGCATGGAAGGTGGCATTGACCTTTTCCATGCGCGGCAGCTCTTTCTGCACCATCGCGGCAGGGCTCTGCTGGAAGCTCTGCGCGAGTTCGGCCACCTGGTGGTTGGTGCGCAGGCCCACGGTCGCGCCGACCGCGATCAGCACCAGCCCGTACAGGATGGAGGGGACTGCAACGCCCCAGGCATACCCGCCGCGCTCGGCCTTCAGCGCCGTGAGCCCGAAGACGACCAGGGCCAGCCCGGTGGTGGCGATGAAGAAGAGGGCTTCGGTCTTTTCGCCCCGGAAGTAGCGGTGCATGACCTCGATGAATGGCATGGTTTCTTCCTTTGGAGTCATGGAGACGGCGTGGCCAGGCCGTGGCGCTGCAGCACGGCGCGCAAGGCCGGCAGCTGCGCCGTGGCGGCTTCGTAGCCCTGGCGCCGCGCCGTCTCGCGGCCCTGGGCGTACATGGAAGGGAAACGTCCCTGGTGGGACGGCCGGGCTTCAAACCCGGTGGGTGGCGCCACGCGTCGCCGGGCGGGTTCGACTCCCGTTCCCTTCCGCCCCTGCAAGGCCCGATGAAGCTCGACGAGCACAGCTTTCCGCGCGACCGGCTCTACCTGGTCGAACACGACGTATGGGCCAGGGCCGAAGGGCCGGGTGCCGACGGCACGACACGCGTGCGGCTCGGCATCACCGCGCTCGGCATCCGGCTCTCGGGCGAGATCTACATGTGCCGGCCGCGGCCCGTGGGCACCGTGGTCGAGCAGGGGCGGGCGGTGGCGGTGGTGGAGCTGGCCAAGGCCATCGTCAGCGTCAAGGCGGCCGTCGGCGGCACCGTGGTCGAGGGCAACCCGGCCCTGGCCGAGCGGCCGGAGCTCGTGCACCTCGATCCCTACGGCGAAGGCTGGATCGCCTTGGTCGACACCGCCGGCTTCGACACGCAGCGCGCCGCGCTGGTCGAAGGCGAGGCCGTGCCGGCCGCGATGCGCCGGCATGCCGAGACCTACCGCGACGAATTCGGCGCGCTGTTCGACGACGAAGGCGCCGCATGACGCCGCCGCCCAGCGTCGAAGGCATCGCCCTGCTGCTGTGGGCCGCCAGCCCCGAGCGCCCCGAGCTGCTGGCTACGCCGTTTTTCCACGCCGCCGCGGCGGCGGCGATGGACATCCCCTGCGAGATCTACTTCAGTGCCGCCAGCGTAAAGCTGCTCGAACCCGGCGTGGCCGAGCGGCTGCGCCCTTCGGACCACCCGAAGACCGTGCTCGACAGCCTGCGCGAGGCCGTGTCGCACGGCGCCGTGCTGCTGGCCTGCACCGATGCGCTCAAGGCCCACGGCCTGGCCGATCGGCCGCTGATCGCCGAATGCACACGCCGCGGCGGGGCGGTGCAGTTCATGGCGCGCGTGGCCGACCCGCGCTGGCGCGGCCTGGTGTTCTGAACCCGCCGATGACGGCTGAAGACGACACCCCGCCCGCCGCGCTGGCGCCACTGCTCGCGCGCTTCTCGCTGGGTGCCAAACACCTGGTCGAGCCCGGCCCCGATGCGGCCGCGCTGCGCTGGATGACGGCCGCCGCGCTGCGCGCGCCCGATCACGGCGGCCTGGTGCCCTGGCGCCTGGTGGCGGTGGCCGGCGCGGCGCGCGAGCGCCTGGCCCGGGCCTTCGAGGCCGCCGCCGCCGAAGCCGGCAAGGACGCCGAATCGGCCCGCCTCGAACGCGAGCGGGCGCTGCAGGCGCCGGTGACGCTGACGGTGGTCGCGCGCATCGACGCCGGCCATCCGATCGCCCCGGTGCACGAGCAGTGGGCCGCCATCGGCGGCGCCATCGCGAACCTGCTGAACGCCGCCCATGCGCTCGGCTATGGCGGCAAGATGCTGTCGGGCGGCAAGGTGCGCTCGGCCACCCTGCAGCGTGTGTTCTGCGGGCCTGGCGAGCAGCTCGTGGGCTGGATCGTGCTCGGCACGCCGGCGCGGGCCATGCGCCCCCGCCACGACAAGCCGGCGCCGGAGCAGGTGCTGAGCCTGTGGCCTGCGGCGCCCGCAGTGCCCACCCCGCCGGCCGACGCCGGCCGAACCGAAGACTGACCGAAGGTCGACCGTTTCCTGAGGACCGGACGGACGGCGGTGCCGACACTGCCGTCCGTTCCTTCAACCCTCCGACAACGAGATCGACCGATGAATCCCTTCCGCTCCGCTTCCGCCAGTATTCCCTCCACGCCGACCCTGGCCGCGCTGGCCATCGGCCTGGTGCTGTCGCTGGCCGGCAAGCCCGCCTTCGCCCAGGCCACCATCGACCACACCAAGGCCCTGGCCGGCAACGTGACGCCGGGTGACGCCGCCGGTTATCCGATCACGATCAGCCGGCCCGGGCACTACAAGCTGATGAGCAACCTCACGGTGCCAGCTGGCAGCAAGGGCATCGAGGCCACCGTGCCCAACGTGACGCTGGACCTGAACGGCTTCACCGTTTCTGGGCCCGGCAGCTGCACCCGCTCCGGCTTTGTGGTGACCTGCACCGGCGAGTCCGGCGACAGCGACGGTGTCGAGATGCGCACGGCCAGCGTGGTGCGCAACGGCACGGTGCAGGGCTTCTGGCGCGGCATCTACATTGACGGCGGCAGCAGCGTCGAGAACGTGATCTCGCGGCAGAACGCCGGCGCCGGCATCATCAAGCGAACCCAGTTGACTCAGACCCTGAAGGTGAGCGGCTCGCGCGCCGTGCTCAACGGCCTGAGCGGCATGATGCTCGGCGGGCGGGGCCTGGTCATCGACAGCGAGGCTTTGCTGAACGGGGGCTATGGCATCTACGGTGAGGCGGGCGCCGTGCGATCGACCCGTGTGATCGCGAGCGCTGCCCATGGCAACGGCAAGGGCGGCTTCGTGTTCGTCACTGTGTCGGGTTCGCAGAGCCATGGCAACCAGCTGGAATCCGGCCTGGGCACCGCACGCAGCGTCGTCACCAGCGCAGGCGGCAATGTCGACGATGACGGCGTGCACTGAGGCACCGCGCCTGCTGTTGCGCCTGCCTGCTCTGCTGGCTTGGCTGGTGCTGGCGGCGCCGGCGGCGGCCACGGTCGAGGTCCGGCAGGACGCCGGGCACTGGGTGATCGAGGTGCAGCGGGCCGATCGCGCCAGCGTCTGGCAGGCGCTGGCCGCGGCTTCCGGCAGCACGCTGGCGGCGCCCGCCATGGCGGGGGGCCGGCCGATGACGCTGCAATGGCGCGGTGCGCGGCTCGAGGACGCCTGGCGGCGCGTGCTGCGCGGCGACCAGGGGCATGCGCTGCAGTGCGGGCCGCGCCACTGCCGTGTCTGGGTGCTGCTCGCGGCAGACCGTCCGGCAGCGGCCGCCCAGCCGCTCGCGGTGACGGCGCCACAGCCTGCGGCTGCCGTTTCCGCCGTCTCTGCGGTCTGGAGCGAACCCGATCCGCCGGGCCTGTTCCCCTCGGATTGATCAGGCGTCGGCGATCAGGCCGTCGCGCCGCGCCAGCGCGCCGCTGTCCACCAGGCCTTGCAGCAGGCGCTCGCGCCAGGCTTCGAGCCGCGCCTCCGGCCGGCCCAGCCGCTGCCAGATGCGCTGCACCAGCGGCGTGGCCTCGAACCAGGCGGCGAACGCGGCCTCCGACTCTTCGCGCCGCTCCATCAGGTGGTACTTGATCAGCACACGCGCGCCGTGCTGGTGGTGCCGGTTGGGCTCGCGCACGAAGCCGGCCAGGCGCGAGCGCGCACGGGCCAGCGCAGCGGCCACGTCGCCGAAAGGCCGGCCATGGCCCGGCACCACCCAGCGCGGCGCGAGCCGCTCGATCAGGTCCAGCACCGCGGCCTGCTCGTCGAAGGCCGACTCGCCGTCGAGCTCGGGGAACAGCACGCCGAAGCCCTGTTCCCACAGCGCGTCGGCGCTGGCGAGCACGCCGTGGGTGGCGTCGAACAGCAGTATCGAGTGCGGGTCGTGGCCCGGCGCGGCGAGCACCTCCCAGCGCCGGCCGCCGACGGCGAGGGTGTCGCCCGGGGCGATGGTGCCGTCGGGCCGGTAGCGCTCGCACAGCTGGCCGGTGGCCCGGTAGCTCAGGCGGGCCTCGTCCCAGTCGCGTGCCGCTGCGTACTCGCCCGGCGGCACTTCGAGCCGGCAGCCGAAGGCGCGCACCACGGCGGCGTTGCCGCCGCAGTGGTCGGAATGCAGGTGGGTGTTCACCAACCGCGCCAGCGGGGCGCCGGCCAGCGCCGTGTGCAGCATCGCGACGGTCTGCGCCGCGTGCAGCGTGTGGCTGGCGTCGACCAACACCGCAGCCTCCCCGGGCTCGCCCAGCAGCAACAGGTTGTTCGACGACAGCCAGCCACGTTCGAATACCCTCAGGCCTTGGTGCCAGGGCAGGGTGTCGCGGGCAGGCATCGGCTGGGTGTGGGTGGGGTGCGGCCGGGTGATTGTGGCGCGCCCTGCGCGCTACCATCCCGCGTACCAGGGGGACAGGTGGAGCACCAAGTCGACGGCCAGGCGGGACTGAACAGCCCCGCAGCGCGCCCGGGCCTGCGGCTCGGCCTGCTGCTGCCCGCCGCACTGGCACTGCTGACCCTGGCCGCGCCGCGGCCGGCCGCAGCCGCCGAGCCTGGGGTGCTGACGCTGCTGGACGGCGAGGCCGTGCTGGTGATCGGCACCCGCGCGGTGGCTGCCGTGCCGGGGCTGCGGCTGCCGGCCGGCACCCTGGTGCACACCGGCACCGAGACGCGGCTGTTGCGCATCGAGTGGCCCGACGGCAGCCGGCTCGACCTGGGCCCGGCCACGCGCGCCATGCTCGAACCGCCGCGGCTGCCGCTGCCTTCGCCGCGCGCCTATCTGCTGGCCGGCACCGTGAAGCTGCAGCAGGCCCAGGCCAGCGCCGGCCTGCTGAGCCCCAGCTTCGAGCTGCGGCCCTTTGCTGGTGCCGTGGTGCTGCAGCAGTCGGCGGCGCAGGGCCTGGCCTTTGTCGAAACCGGCTCGGCCCTTGCCGCGCCGCGGCGGGCTTTGGCAGGGTCGGCGGGGTCAGCGGGATCGGCGATCGCGCTGAAACCCGGCCAGGCCGCAACGGCCGATGGCACGGCCGCGCCGCGCGGCCCGGTGCGACCGCCGGCCGACTGGGCTGCCGCCTTGCCGCGCGCCTTCCGCGACACCGTGCCGCCGCAGCTGGCGCGCTGGCAGGGCCGCGAGCCACCGCCGGCGCGCGGGTTGCCGCCGCCCGACTACGCCCTGCTCGAGCCCTGGCTCGGCGCCGAGCCGCTGCTGCGGCGCGAGCTGCCGGCCCGTTTCGGCGAGCGGCTGGCCGATGCCAGCTTCCGCGCTGCCGTCCTTGAGCGGCTGCCGCGCCATCCCGAGTGGGGGCCGCTGCTGCGCCCGCCGCCCGAACGCCGCCAGGCCACCGCAGCCACGGCCGCTGCCGCCGCTGCACCCCCTTCCGCCCCGGAGTCCCCGCGATGAAGCTGCTCGCCAAGTTCAACCTCATCTACGTGCTGGTGATGGCGCTCGGCGTGGCCGTCAGCGGCTGGATCAGCCACGGCCTGCTGCAGGCCCAGGCGCGGGAAGAGGTCGTCGGCACCGGCCGGCTGCTGATGGAGAAGGCGCTGGCCGTGCGCGCCTACACCACCGACCACATCAGCAAGCTGCTCGAAACGCAGATGCAGTACGAGTTCCTGCCGCAGAGCGTGCCCAGCTTCTCGGCCACCGAGGTGCTGTCGACGCTGCAGAAGAGCTACCCGCAGTACGGCTACAAGGAGGCGACGCTGAACCCGACCAACCCGCGCGACCGTGCCGTGGGCTGGGAGGTCGACATCGTCGGCAGCTTCCGCAACAGCGCCGAGCTGAAGGAGCTGGTCGGCGTGCGCGACACCCCCACCGGGCCCAGCCTGTACGTGGCACGGCCGCTGCGCATCACCAACCCGGCCTGCCTGCGCTGCCACAGCAGCGTGGAGGCGGCGCCCAAGACCATGATCGACAAGTACGGCCCGGCCAACGGCTTCGGCTGGCAGATGAACGAGGTCATCGGCGCCCAGGTCGTCAGCGTGCCGATGGAGCTGCCGCTGGCGCGCGCCAACGCCAACTTCAAGCTGTTCATCAGCGCGCTGGTGGGGGTGTTCGTGGTCGTGGGCCTGGTGCTCAACGCGATGATCTGGTTCGTCGTGGTGCGGCCGGTCACGCAGCTGTCGGCCCTGGCCGACCGCGTGAGCCAGGGCGACCTGGACGCACCGGAGTTCGACTCGCGCAGCCAGGACGAGATCGGCGTGCTGGCGCAGTCGTTCTCGCGCATGCGCGCCAGCGTGGTGCAGGCCATGAAGATGCTGGAGAATTGACGCGGCGCAGCATCCCGCGCGCCACCGCCATCCGCCTGCCCCGGCCCGAACCGTGAACCTGCCCCTGCATCCCGACCGGCTTGGCAAGTACCAGATCACCGGCGTGCTCGGCGAGGGCGCCATGGGCGTGGTCTACCGCGGTTTCGACCCCGACATCCGGCGCACCGTCGCGCTCAAGACCATCCGCCGCCAGCCCGGCGAGGCGGCCGAGGCGGCGGCGCAGAGCGCGGCGCGGTTCCGCAACGAGGCGCAGGCCGCCGGCCGGCTGCTGCACCCGGGCATCGTCGGTGTCTACGACTTCGGCGAGAGCGCCACGCCCAGCGGGCGCATGGCCTACATCGCGATGGAGTTCGTCGAGGGCCACACGCTGAGCCAGTACCTGGCGCAAAAGGTGCGCTTCGGCGAGGCCGACGTGGCCAGCCTGGCCGCGCAACTGCTTGAGGCGCTGGCGCACGCGCACGAACACGGCGTGTGGCACCGCGACGTCAAGCCCAGCAACGTCATCATGACCAAGGCCGGGCGCATCAAGATCGCCGACTTCGGCATCGCGCGCACCGACACCTCGGCGCTGACCATGGCCAACAGCGTGCTCGGCACGCCCATGTACATGGCGCCCGAGCAGTTCATGGGCCGGCCCATCGACCACCGCGTCGACGTCTACGGCGCCGGCGTCGTGCTGTACCAGCTGGTGGCCGGCCGCGCGCCCTTTGTCGGGCCGCACGAGGCGCTGATGTACAAGGTGGTCAACGAGGTGCCGCCGCCGCCCTCGACGCTGGAGGGCGCGCTGGCGGGTGGTCGCTTCGACGCCGTCGTCGCCGCCGCGCTGGCCAAGGACCCGCGCGAGCGCTTCGTCAGCGCGCTGGCCTTCCGCGACGCCGTCGTGCAGGCACTCGGCCAGCCGGCGCCGGGCATGGTCTCGCGCGAGGCGGTCTACGCGCTGCCCTCGCTGACCGAGTACGCGCCCACCGAGCGCATCGTCAGCCCCTACGGCGCGCCGTTCGCGAACCAGGCCTCGCCGCCGCCGCCCACCCACGGCAGCAGCGGCCCGCCCACGCACTGGGACCCGGCCGTGCTGGCGCAGATGGAGTCCTCGCTGGCCCGGCACGTGGGCCCGCTGGCGGCGGTGCTGGTGCGCCGCGCGGCCAAGGAGTGCCAGGACGTGCCGGCGCTGACGGCAAGGCTGGCCGAGCAGATCACCAGCAGCTCGGCGCGCGAGGCCTTCCTGGGCGCGACCTCGAAGTCCGGCCTCACCGGGGGCCTGACGGGTGGTTCCGCCGGCGCCACGGGCGTCACCGGGGGCACCGGCATGACCACGGCGCGAGCCGCCCCGTCGCCCAGCCGCTTCGGCTCCGGCGGCACCTTCGCCGGCGCGCCGCTGCTGGTGGACGACGCGGTGCTGGAGCAGTCGGTGCGGCTGCTGGCGGTGCACCTGGGCCCGATCGCGCGTGTGGTGGTCAAGCGCGCCGCCGAGCGCCAGCGCCAGCGCGAGCCGTTCTATGCGCTGCTGGCCGAGGCGGCCCCCGAGGCGGTGCGCGGCGCGCTGCTGGCGGAATTGCACGCCATTCCCTGATTGATGCCCTGATGCCGCGCAAGCCCGGCGGCTGCGACAATCGCAGTTTCCGAGCCCCCCGAAGCCGCCGCTCATGACGCCCGCCGCGCCCGACGACGACCGCACGCAGATCACGCCGCCGCCCGGGAGCGAACCCCTCACGGACATCCCGCTCGGCTTCGACAAGACCGAGATCTACGCGCCGCCGCCCAAGCCGGCGGCACCGCCCCCGCCCGCCGCCCCGGTGCACGACATGGGCAACGGCCTGCCGGTGGGCACGCGGCTGCACGAGTTCGAGATCACCCAGCTGCTGGGCGAGGGCGGCTTCGGCATCGTCTACCTGGCGCTTGACACCATGCTCAAGCGCCGCGTGGCGCTGAAGGAGTACATGCCCAGCTCGCTGGCGGCGCGCACCGAGTCGAGCGAGGTCAAGGTCAAGAGCGAGCGCTACGCCGAGACCTTCAACGCCGGCATGAAGAGCTTCATCAACGAGGCGCAGCTGCTGGCCAGCTTCGACCACGGCTCGCTGGTGAAGGTCTACCGCTTCTGGGAGCAGAACGGCACTGCCTACATGGTGATGCCGTTCTACGAGGGCAAGACGCTGCGCGACACGCTGCGCGGCCTGCGCGAGGCGCCGAGCGAGCAGTGGCTGCTGACGCTGCTGGACCCGCTGACCGAGGCGCTGGAAGTCATCCACACGCAGAACTGCTACCACCGCGACATCGCGCCCGACAACGTGATGATGCTGGCCGACACCCAGCGCCCGCTGCTGCTGGACTTCGGCGCCGCGCGCCGCGTGATCGGCGACATGACGCAGGCGCTGACGGTGATCCTGAAGCCGGGTTATGCGCCGGTGGAGCAGTACGCCGAGATCCCGGGCATGAAACAGGGCGCCTGGACCGATGTCTATGCGCTGGCGGCCGTGGTGCACTACGCCATCACCGGCCGCACGCCGCCGCCCAGCGTGGGCCGGTTGCTCAACGACACCTACCAGCCGCTGGCCCAGGTGGCGGCCGGGCGCTACAGCGCCGGCTTCCTGGCCGCGGTGGACCGCGCGCTGGCCGTGCGGCCCGAGGCACGCACCGCCACCGTGGCGCAGTTCCGGCAGGAGATCGGCCTGGGCCACGGCGGCGCCCCGGCCCCGGCCCGCGCGCCGGCCCCGGCGCCCGTGCAGGCCCTGGAGCCGACGGTGCTGGTGAAGCCGCCCGAACCTGCCGCGCCACAGCCCGCCACGGCCTTCGAGAAGACCGTGCTGGCGCCCCCGCCGCAGGCCGCGCAACCTGCGCCGCCGCCCCGCGACGCCAGCCCGGCTCCCGCCGCCCTCGCGGCGCCAACCTCCAAGGGCAACGGCGCCCTGGTTGGCGTGGCGGCCGGCGTGCTCGTGGTCGCGGCCGCTGGCTTCGGTTTGTGGAAGATGAATGCCGGCTCAGGCCCGGCCCCGGTGGCGCAGGCGCCGGCGGCCGAAGCGCCCGTGGCGGCTCCGGTGGCGGCGCCGGTGCCACCCCCCCCGCCGCCGCGGTTCGAGCCGGAGCGGGAGTTCGACCGCGTGCTGGCCGCCCAGTCCGGTGGCTTCGGGCTCAAGGCCGAGCCGCTGAAGAGCGAGATCAGCATCGCCGCCGGCGACCAGGTGCGTTTCCGCGTCAGCAGCGAACGCGACGGCTACCTCTACGTCGTCGGCCTGGCCGCCGACGGTTCGCTGGCGCTGCTGGTGCCCAACTCGCTGTCGCCCACGGTGCGCGTGCGCAAGGGCCAGGCCTTCCAGTTCCCGGGCCGCGATGGCTTCACGCTCACCGCCAGCCCGCCGGCCGGGCCTGGCCGCATGCTGGTGATGGTGTCCGAGCGCCCGCGCAACTTTGCCGCCATGGGCCCGCAGTCGGCCGGGCTGGTGCAGGTGTTGGCCTCGGGCGACGAGGCCACGCGGCTGCTGCAGGCCTACACCGGCAGCACGCCGATGCTGGCGGGCCGGCCGGAATGCGCCGGCGGCGCGGCCGATTGCGCCGACGAGTACGGCGCCGCGCTGATGAACTTCAGCACCGTGCCCTGATCGCTTGAACAAGGCCTTCGTCAAGGAAAACGACGGCGAGGACGACGAGGACGGCGCCCCCGGCCTGCCGCCCCTGCCCGCCGGCACCAAGAACTACCTCACGCCGGAAGGCTACCGCCGGCTGCGCGAGGAACTCGTCGGGCTGATCGAGACCGAGCGGCCCAAGGTCGTCGAGGTCGTGTCCTGGGCCGCCAAGAACGGCGACCGCAGCGAAAACGGCGACTACCTCTACGGCAAGAAGCGGCTGCGCGAGATCGACCGCCGCATCCGCTTCCTGACCAAGCGGCTGGACATCGCCGAGGTGGCCGACCCCAGCGCGCACCACGGCAGCGACCAGGTCTTCTTCGGCGCCACCGTGACCTACGCCACCACCAAGGGCGAGGAGCGCACCATCACCATCAAGGGCATCGACGAGGCCGACAGCCTGAAGGGCGAGGTGAGCTGGATCGCGCCGGTGGCGCGGGCGCTGCTGAAGGCGCGCGAGGGCGACGAGGTGGTGCTGGCCACGCCCGGTGGGCGTGAAGTGCTGGAAGTGCTGAAGGTGCAGTACCCGCCGCGCGCCTGAAGCGCACGGCCAGGTTACGACCCGCTCATCACTGCCGGTGGCGGTAGCGTGAGACCCGGCTCACCACCGGCGAGCGCCGCAGCGTGCGCAGCACGTCGGCCAGGTGCACGCGGTCGCGCACGCTCACGAGCAGGCGCAACTCGGCCAGGTCGGCGACCGGCTCCGGGTCCATGTCGATGTGCACGATGTCGGCCTCGGCGCTGCTGATGGCCGAGGCCACCTGCGCCAGCACACCCTTGCCGTTGTTCACCAGCACGATGACGTGGGTGTCGAAGGAACGGGTCAGCTCCTCGGCCCAGTCCACCTGCATCCAGCGCTCGCTGTCGCGCTCGAACAGCCGCTTGCCGGTGGGGCAGTCGGCGGTGTGCACCACCAGGCCCTCGCCGCGGCCGAGGTAGCCGACGATGGGGTCGCCGGGGATCGGTCGGCAGCAGGGCGCCAGCTGGATCGAGGCGCCTTCGCTGCCGTCGACGAACACCACGCCCTGGGCCGGCGCGGCCTCGTCACCAGCGCCGAAGTGCATCAGGCTCAGCGTCACCGGGTCGGGCTTCAGGCCGGCCTCGGCCATCATGCGCGCCAGCCGCTTGGCCACGATGACGGCGATCTTGCGGCCCAGGCCCAGGTCGACCAGCAGCTCGCTGCGGTTGCGGTTGCCGCCCCAGCGCGCCAGCTGCTGCCACAGCGTGGCGGCGGTTTCGTCGGCCGGGTCGGCGCTCGGCAGCAGCAGGCCTTCGGCGCGCAGCGCCTGCGCCAGCAGCTTCTCGCCGAGCGCACGCGCCTCGTCGCCTTCGAGCGTCTTCAGGTAGTGGCGTATCTTGCTGCGCGCACGGCCGGTGCGCACCATGCTCAGCCAGGCCGGGTTGGGCTTGGCGCCGGGCGCGGTGATGATCTCGACCACGTCGCCGCTCTTCAGCTCGGTGCGCAGCGCAGCGGCCTCGCCGTTGACCTTGGCGGCCACGGTGTGGTCGCCGACATCGGAGTGGATGGCGTAGGCGAAGTCGATCGGCGTGGCGCCGCGCGGCAGCGCCAGGATCTTGCTCATCGGCGTGAAGACGTAGACCGCATCCGGGTACAGGTCGATCTTCACGTGCTCGAGGAACTCGGCCGCGTCGCGCGTTTCGTCCTGGATGTCGAGCAGGCTCTGCAGCCACATCGTCGACAGCCGGCTGTCGGGGCCGGCGTTCTTGTCGCCCGCCTTGTACAGCCAGTGCGCCGCGACGCCGGCCTCGGCCACCGCGTGCATGGCCTCGGTGCGCATCTGGAACTCCACCGGCGTGCCCAGCGGGCTCACCAGCGTGGTGTGCAGGCTCTGGTAGCCGTTGGCCTTGGGGATGGCGATGTAGTCCTTGAAGCGCCCCGGCACCGGCTTGTACAGCTGGTGCAGCAGGCCGAGCGCGACATAGGCGTCGGTGAGCACAGGCACGACGATGCGGAAGCCGAAGATGTCCGACACCTGCGCGAAGCCGGCGTGTTTTTCGCGCATCTTGCGGTAGATGCTGTAGACGGTTTTCTCGCGGCCCGAGACCTGCACCTTCATCTTGTGCTGCGCAAAGGCCTTCTCGACCTCGCGCTGCACACGCTCGACGATGTCGCGCCGGTTGCCGCGCGCACGCTGCACGGCCTTGGCCAGCGCGGCATGGCGCCAGGGGTGCAGCAGCTCGAAACACAGCTCCTGCAGCTCGCGGTACATCGCGTTCAGGCCCAGCCGGTGCGCGATGGGGGCGTAGATGTCCAGCGTCTCGCGGGCGATGCGGTTGCGCTTGGCCGGTGCCATCGCCTGCATCGTGCGCATGTTGTGCAGCCGGTCGGCGAGCTTGATCAGGATGACGCGCACATCGCGCGCCATCGCCAGCAGCATCTTGCGGAAGCTCTCGGCCTGGCCTTCTTCGCGCGTGGTGAACTGCAGCTTGTCGAGCTTGGTGAGGCCGTCGACCAGCTCCGCCGTCGGCGCACCGAACTTCTGGATCAGCTCGGTCTTGGTGACGCCCTGGTCCTCGATGGTGTCGTGCATCAGCGCGGCCATGATGGCCTGCGCGTCGAGTTTCCAGTCGGCCACCAGGCCGGCCACCGCGATCGGGTGGGTGATGTAGGGCTGGCCGCTCGCGCGGAACTGGCCCAGGTGGGCCTCGTCGGCGAACTTGAAGGCCTCGCGCACCTGCTTCAGGTCTGCCTTGGACAGGTAGGAGAGCTTGTCCAGCAGCGCCGCGAAGCTCGAGGCCTCGGGCCCGGGCGAGAGATCGACCGGCAGGGGCTGCGCACGCTGCAGCCCCTGCAGCGCAGCAGGCAACAGTTCGGCGGCCAGAGATCGCAAACCCATGGCCGTAATCTAGCGCGGATGAAGCCCGTGCCCGCCGAGGCTGTATCAAGTCCCGCGATAGCGGAAAGCCATGCCGGAAAAGACGAAGGGCGCCCGCAGGCGCCCTTGGCAGATTCAGCGCAGCCGGTTCAGACCGGCACGCGCTTGAGCATCTCGACGCCCACTTCGCCCGCGGCGATCTCGCGCAGCGCGGTCACGCCGGGCTTGTTGCGCGTGTCGATCTTCGGCGCGTGGCCCTGGCTCAGCATGCGGGCGCGGTAGGTCGCGGCGAGCACCAGCTGGAAGCGGTTCGGGATCCGGTCGAGGCAGTCTTCGACGGTGATGCGGGCCATGGCGTGTCCTGTGTCGTGCGGCGCGAGCCGCCGCGCGGAAGTCGAGCGGAACCCGTGATTGTACCCATTCCGGCTGGCCCCACCAGCCGCGGCGGTTCAGGCCAGCCCGAGCGAGGCAAACACCTGCGACTTGACGCGGCGCTGCGCCGCGTACTTGAGCCGCTGCGAATGCACTACCGTCTTCAGGTCGAACAGCGCCGTCTCGAACAGCGCGTTGACGATCACGTAGTCGAAGTGCCGCGCCTGCGCGACCTCGGTGCGGGCATTGGCCATGCGCGTGGCGATGACCTCGGGCGAGTCCTCGCCGCGGCGGTTCAGGCGCTGCATCAGCTCGTCCCAGCTCGGCGGCAGGATGAAGATCAGCACCGCGTGCGGGAAGATCGTCTTGATCTGCAGCGCGCCCTGCCAGTCGATCTCCAGCACCACGTCTTCGCCGTGTTCGAGCCGCTCCTGGATGGCCTTGCGGCTGGTGCCGTAGAGGTTGCCGTGCACCTCGGCCCACTCGAAGAAGTCGCCGCGCTCGGTCATCGCGCGGAACTCGTCGGCCTCGATGAACCAGTACTCGCGGCCGTGCAGCTCCTGGCCGCGCGGCCTGCGGGTGGTGTGCGACACCGAGACCGCGAGCCGCGAGTCCAGCTCGAGCAGCGCCTTCACGAGGCTGGACTTGCCGGTGCCGCTGGGCGCGGCGACGCAGAACAGATTGCCGGGGGTTTCCATCGGCGGATTTTCCCCCAAGCCGCGGTGCGTGGCGGCGCCGCGAAGGCCCGACGGACCTGGGGTGGGTGTTTCGGGCGCTCTTGAAGCGCGCGCCGCCGCTCCTATCTCGGGATGGCGAGGCCGCGATGAGCCGGCCTCCCGAACCCCGACCCGCCTGGAGCACCACCATGTACCGAAGCCTGTTTGCACGCGACGTCTTCTCCGAACTGGACCGCCTCCAGCGCGGCATGGGCTCGCTGTTCGACCACTCGCCCAGCATCCGCGGCCTCGCCCGCGGCGGCTACCCGGCGCTGAATATCGGCAGCACGCCGCAGTCGGTGGAGATCCAGGCCTTCGCACCCGGCATCGACCCGGCACGCATCGAGGTGAACCTCGACCGCGGCGTGCTGACGCTGGCCGGCGAGCGTGCCGCCACGGCGCCGGCAGCCAACGACGAGAAGGCCACGCAGCACCTCGACGAGCGCTTCACGGGCCGCTTCCGGCGTGTCGTGAGCCTGCCCGAGGACATCGACGCGGAAGCCGCCAGCGCGCGCTACGCCGACGGCGTGCTGCACGTCAGCATCCCGCGCAAGGCCGCAGCGCAGCCGCGCCGCATCGAGGTGCAGTGAACGCACCGCTGCTGCAACTCCAGCCTCATCCAGCCTCATCCAGCCTCAGCCCACTGCCCAGGAGAACACCCGATGAACGCCACGACCCCGTCGCGCGACACCGCCGCGCACCGCGAACCCACGCTGCTGCCGCCGGTGGACGTGATCGAGGACAGCACCGGCATCACGCTGTACGCCGACCTGCCCGGCGTGCCGCGCGACAAGCTGAACCTGCGCGTGGAGCGCGGCCAGCTGTCCATCGAGGCCGAACTCGCCACCGCGCTGCCACCGGGCACCGAGCCCAGCCACGCCGAAGTGCCGGCGCCGCGCTACCGGCGCGCGTTCACGCTGAGCAAGGAGCTGGATGCAGAGCAGGTCAGCGCCGAGCTGGCGCAGGGCGTGCTGCGGGTGCGCATCCCGAAGGCGCGGCACGCGCAGCCAAGGCGGGTGGCGGTGAACGTGGCCTGAGGCCGGCACGGCGACTGCACCGGGTGCCCGGTTCGGTGGCGTGCCGCCTGCGCGCGCGGGCAAGCCCCGTCAGCGCATCTGGCTCAGGATGATGCGGTCGAAGATGCGGTCGCCCAGCCACACGCGCATGCGGATCAGCATCTTGGCGAACTTGCCGACCGCATAACGCGTGCGCGGCTGGTTGCTGCCGACGGCCTCGGCGACCACGTCCGCGATCACGCTCGGGTCGCTGCCCGTGCCATGGCCGTAGGTGTTCTTGATGGACTTGGCCACCATCTGCACCATCTTGCCGTAGGGGCCGCTGGCCGAGCGCTTGACGATGCTCTCGGTGGCGCCGTCGCCGAAGCCGGTCTCGATCACGCCGGGCTCGACGATCACGACCTTGATGCCGAACTCGGCCACTTCCAGGCGCAGGCAGTCCGACCAGCCTTCCAGTGCGTGCTTGGTGGCGTGGTACCAGGCGCCCAGCGCGCTGTACATCTTGCCGCCCATCGAGGTGATGTTGACGATGTGGCCGGCACGCTTGGCGCGCATGGCCGGCAGCAGCAACTGCGTGAGCCGCGCGGCACCGAAGAGGTTGACCTCGAACTGGTAGCGCGCTTCGTCGATGCCGATCTCTTCCACCGGGCCGTACAGGCCGAAGCCGGCGTTGTTCACCAGCACGTCCACGCCGCCGGTCTGCGCCAGGATGGTGTTCACGCCGGCCACGATCTCGGCGTCCTTGGAGACGTCCATGCGCAGGGGCTGAGCGCCGAGCCTGGCCAGGTCGGCCATCTTGTCGACGCTGCGCGCGGCCACGTAGACCTGGTAGCCGTCCCGGATGAGACGTTGGGCGATGGCCTTGCCCATGCCCGACGAGGCGCCGGTGACGAGTGCAGTCTTCTTGCCTTGGGTGAACATGAGGATCTCTCCTGCGTCTGTGATCGATGGCCTCAGCTTAGTGATCACCCGCGACATCCCAACCAGCCATCCGCGCCAGAACGGTGGCACAACGCGCCACCAGGCGCCGCCGCTCAGGGTCTGGTGCCTGGCGGTTCCGAAGACGGTGTGTTCGCTGCCGGCGGCATCGCGGCTGGGCCGGTGCCGCTGCGGTAAGCCGCGTCCAACTGCTGCAGGGCTGCGGTGTAGGGCTGGGCGCGGCGCTCGGCAAAGCCGTCTATCAACAGGCCGATGGCGCCCAGCAGGATCAAGGTGGCCCCGAGGCCGCGCCCCCATTCCGGGCCGCCCAGATAGTGAATGAGCAGGCCCGCGGCGGCCACGATGCCCAGCACGTAGTAGGTCGCATGGAAGGTGGCATTGACCTTTTCCATGCGCGGCAGCTCTTTCTGCACCATCGCGGCAGGGCTCTGCTGGAAGCTCTGCGCGAGTTCGGCCACCTGGTGGTTGGTGCGCAGGCCCACGGTCGCGCCGACCGCGATCAGCACCAGCCCGTACAGGATGGAGGGGACTGCAACGCCCCAGGCATACCCGCCGCGCTCGGCCTTCAGCGCCGTGAGCCCGAAGACGACCAGGGCCAGCCCGGTGGTGGCGATGAAGAAGAGGGCTTCGGTCTTTTCGCCCCGGAAGTAGCGGTGCATGACCTCGATGAATGGCATGGTTTCTTCCTTTGGAGTCATGGAGACGGCGTGGCCAGGCCGTGGCGCTGCAGCACGGCGCGCAAGGCCGGCAGCTGCGCCGTGGCGGCTTCGTAGCCCTGGCGCCGCGCCGTCTCGCGGCCCTGGGCGTCGTCGGTGCCGGCAGGGGCCACCGCCGGGGCGATCAGCACATCGGCCGATGCGGCCTCGGGGCCTGAGAGGAGGCAGCTCTGCGCCTGCGACACCCGCAGCACCACCGACACCGCCGAGTCCGACGGGTACTGCGGCCCGTGGCAGTAGATGTCCACCGCGATGACCACATCAGCGCCCAGCGCGCGGGCCGTGTGCACCGGCACCAGGGCGGCCACGCCACCGTCCACGAGCGTGAGGCCCGCGGCTTGCACCGGCAGGAACACGCCCGGAATCGCGGCCGACGCCCGCAGCGCCTGGCCGGCGTCGCCCTGCGTGATCACATAGGGCCACGCGCGGTTCAGATCGGTCGCCACAGCGGCGAAGCGCAGCGGAAAGCGCTCGATGGCCAGCCCGTCCACCAGGGTGTTGGCCCAGCGCGCCAGTGCCTCGCCCTTCACGAAGCCGGGGCCGCGCAGGGTGACGTCGGCCAATGACCGCACCTGCATGGCGTCGGCCTGCTGCCACAGCTGCGCGGGCGAGTGGCCCGATGCGTAGGCCGCGCCGATGATGGAACCGATCGAGGTGCCCACCACCAGGTCCGGGCGGACGCCGGCTTCCTCCAGCGCCTGCAGCACGCCGATGTGCGCAAAGCCGCGCATGCCGCCGCCGCCCAGCACCAGGGCCACCAGAGGCCGGGCGCGGGGCGGCGGGGTGGCGGGAACGGTTGCCGGGGCTCGCAAGGCGCCATCGACCAGCCAGGCGCCCTCGATGGCCGGGCCGGGCGGCTGCGGCGTGCCTGCACAGCCGGCCAGCACGCTGGCAGCCAGCAGCCAGGACAGGCTGCGGTACAGCGTGGGCGCACCCATCTCAGGCCCGCCCGCTGCCCAGCCGCACCAGCGCATCGGAAGCCAGCACCACCACGCCCTGCGCCGTGGGCACGGTGTACAGCAGCGCCTGGGCCACGGCCTGGGCATGCACGGGCTTGTAGGCGCCGGGCAGCAGCGGGGCCAGCAGCCTGGCGATCGGGATGGAGAGGATCTCGCCGTAGCGCGTGGGCTGGCCCAGGCCGCTGCGGTAGTCCAGCAGCAGCGAGGGTTGTGCGATCACCAGCGTGGCCAAGGGCAGGGCCTTGAGCGCATCTTCCAGCTCACCCTTGACGCGGTTGTAGAACATCGAGGACTTGGCGCTCGAGCCCGCCGCGCTGACCAGGCCGATGCGCCGCGTGCCCGCCGCGAGCGCGGCCTGGGCCACGGCCAGGTTGGCATCGAAGTCCACCGCGCGAAACGCCGCTTGGCTGCCCGCCACCTTGATGGTGGTGCCCAGCGCCAGGTAGGCCTCGTCGGCCGGTGGCAGCCTGGGCAGGCGGGTGAAGTCCACCACGTGAACCTGCAGCTTGGGGTGGGTGGTCTTCAAGGGCCTGCGGCTCAGGGCGTGCACCTCCGAGACGTCGCGGTCGGCGAGCAGGGCTTCCAGCATCCGCCCGCCCACCAGCCCTGTGGCACCGGTCAGCAGCACGCGGCGTTGTTTCTGTTGCGGGCTCATGGTTCACCTCGGTCAGTTCAGGCCTTGCGCATGGCGGACGTTCTCGGGCGTCTGCCCGGTCCAGCCCTGGAAGGCGCGGTAGAAGGAGTTGCGGTCCTCGAAACCCAGCAGGAAGGCGATCTCGCTGCTGGACATGCGGGTGTTGCCCAGGTAGTGGCGGGCCAGGCTCTCCCGGCTGGTGTTGACCAGGGCACGGAAGTTCTCGCCCTCGTCTTCCAGACGCCGTTGCAGGGTGCGCTTGCTCAGGCCCAGGCGCTCGGCGGTTTTCTCGATGGTGGCGGCGTTGCCGGGCAACAGCTCCAGCAGCACGGCGCGCACACGCTCGGCCGTGGTGGCCGCGGCATCGAGTTCGCTGAGCCGGCGGCGAAGGTCGGGCTCGAACACGCGCCACATGCCTTCGTTCACGGTGAGAAAGGGGCGCAGCGCGTCGGCCGCGGCAAAGCCGATGCCGGGGTGTTCGCCCAGCTGCACCGGCACGCCGAAGAAACGTTCGTAGCGCTGCGCGCTGGCCCCGGGCGGCAACTGCGGCAGCGTTACGCGCAGCGCCTGCACCGGCTCGCGCGTGGCCAGCCGGGCGAGCTTCAGGAAGAACGCGGTCTCGGCCACCTGCAGCGAGTACGGTGCTGCGGTCAGCGCCGACAGCCAGCGCGGCGAGACTGTCAGCGCGCCCGCGCGGTCCACCTGCACCTCCAGCGCCATCGGCGCCACCAGCTGCTTGTACTTGGCCAGGCGCTGCACCGCCTGCATCAGGTTGGCGCTGCACAGGGCGGCGAACAGCGGCGGGCTGAACACCTCGGCCGACACCTTGTCGACAAGGTGCAGGGCGAAGGTGGTGTCGCCCGCTTCCTGTTCGAGCGCGTGCCAGAAGCGGAAGTACCCGTCGGTGTCCAGCCCATGCCCGGGGCGGGCCAGCAGGTCTTCGGGCAGCCCGGCGCGGCGCAGCACGTGTTCGGGCTGCAGGCCGAAGTCCTTCAGCAGCGTGCGCCAGCCGATGTCCAGCGAAAAGGTGAGCTTGCGTGCCATGGGGTTCCCTGCCGTGTGGGCGACCAGCAAACCTGGGTCTGGTCTACGGCATAGCCTAGCTTCCGATCCTGAACGAAGACATGCAAGCTGCGCCATCAAGACGGCAACCTGTGCCGGGCGGTGCGAGATCAGCTGCGTTGCGGCGGCCCCTTGCGACCTCGGTGGCACGGCGGGGCCCCCAACCGGATGGCGATCATGAATAGCGCATGGACGACTCAAGGAAACATCATGAATGTCGCCGGGTTGCCTCCTAGAGTGAAACGGATCCGGCGCGTCCCCTGCGGAGCCGGACATCGACGCCCCAACTCCGAAGGACTTTCATGAAGACATCAATTGCACTGGCCGCAACCGTGATTGTCGGGCTCTGTGGCCCGGCGCAGGCCGCGGATTGGATGCTCACGTTTGAAGGCATCGCCCCTGCGTGGAGCGGCGATGCGGAGAGCTTCCCGCTGCCCGACCTGCGGCTCTACATCACCACCGAGGACGAGCTCAGCACATCGACGGCGCCCTCCAACCTGGGGCAGGGGTACCGCATCACCAGCTTCAGCGGCACCCGCAACGGCTTGGCGATCACGCCGGTGTTTTCTTCCGCCGACTCCTTCTATTCGTACGGGATCGACTCCTACCTGTACCCCGGCAATCCGCAACTGGTGGGCGGCGCCGGGCTGGCCTACACGACGTCTGACGGGCTTCTGTTCAACCTGTACGGCTTTACCGCCACCTTCGTGAACCCGGTCGAGATCCAGTGGTGGGAGATGTCGAGCAGCCCGTCGTCGAGCCCCTACTCCCCGAACGTGACCTTCCGGGGCGAGCTGACACTGGCCGCGGTGCCCGAGCCCACCACCACCGGCATGATGCTGGCCGGGCTTGCCGCGGTCGGCATCGCGCTGCGTCGCCGCAGGGCCTGAACCCTCAGGCCAGCGACGGCAGCCTGGTGATCGGAGGCGCTTCGCGTCCGGATGCCAGGCGTGTGCGCAGAGCCCGGCCCAGCGGGTGTTCCTCCATCCAGGTGCCGATGGGCCGAATGAGCTCGGGAACCCTCTCGAGCTGGCCAAGCTCGGCACGCAGCCAGGCCGAGTTCATCCGCACCAGCGCCTGCATCCGGCCTGGCGTCGTGTTCACCAAGGCGCTCTCCAGCGCCTTCGCGGCGCCCGGGATGTCGTGCCGCTCGACCAGCTGAGCCGCCTGTCCCATGTCGAGCGTGGCCTGCAGATCTGCGTCTGCGTAGGCCTGAAGATGCGCCATCGCAGCCTGGCTGGCGCCGGCCCAGTCGCCGGTGGCGCCGGCGGCCATTTCCAGCTCCAGCAGCAGCTGCAGCCGGCGCGCCAGGCGCACGGGAGCGCCTGCCGAGCGGGCCATCGCAATGGAGCGCATCAGCCAGGCCCTCCCTTTCTCGAACTCGCCGGCGCACAGCGCACGAAGGCCGCAGGCGACGACCCACTGTCCCTTGGAGCCGACCGTGCGGCTGCCGTCTGGCGGTTCCAGGCGCTTGAGCACGCGATCGATGTCGGCGCAGGACCGGTCCTCGGCATACACCAGCGCCGCAGCCTTGGCAACCGATGCCGCGACATGCGGCTGCTGTACCGACGGCAGCAGGCTCTCGCTCAGACGGGCGAGTTCCAGCGAGCGCGAGCGCATGCCGAGTTGCATGCACACGTGGGCCAGGTTCATGCAGGTCAGGGCCGAGGTGCTGTGCATGCGGTGGTCGCGATAGATCTGCAGGCTGCGCTCGAGCAGCGCCTTGGCCTTGAGTCGTTCGCCGCAGGCCAGTTCGAGCGCGGCCCGCCCGTCCAAGGTCAGCGCCAGCTGCAGCCGGTTGTCGGTGGCGGTGGCGCCTTCCACCAGCGCATACATGCGCCTGGACTCGTGCAGCTCGCCGCGCTGCAGCGCAATCCAGGCTCCGATGAGGTGCATCCGGACCGCCCAGTCTTCGGTGGCGTAGGGCGCCGCGAGCGGTTGGGCACTGCGCATGCGCTGCGCCGCCAGGGTGAAGCCGTCCGGGATCTCCGACAGGGCAAGAGCGGCGCCGGCTGCGATGAGTGCGCGCGCCTGCGTTCTGCGGTCACCCCGGGCTGCAGCCAGTTCGGCCAGCTCGGTCGCCTGGGCATCCGTGTCCGGATCCTCGAGGTTGGCCAGGGCGAAGACGAAGGCCTGCCGCGCCGCCAGGCTGGCAGGTTCGAACTCGATCACCACGGCCAGCAGCCTGGCGGCAGCGCGGAACTGGTGCTGTGCCTGCAGCTGCGCCGCCCTTGCAAACGCCTGGTTGATGAACGGGTCCTGAGACACCAGCGCCGTCGCAGCGTCCTTGCCGGGCAACAGTGCCGCATGGATGGCGTCGGCAGCCTGCCGCCCGAGTTCTGCGGGGTCTTCGCTGCGCAGGCTTCCCGCCGCGTCGTCCCGCCCCGCGCCCTGGATGCGGTACTCCAGCCACAAGGCCTGGCCCTGGCGGCGCAGCACCGCATGCACGCAGGCATCCAGGCCCAGAAGATCGGTGGCGGCTGCAAGGCGTTCAGCGACAGGGGCGGCTGCGCCCAGGGGAGCGACGGCGGCCAGCACCTCCTGCAGGCTCGGCGACGACAGGGAAGGCTCGGCATCCAGGGCCTGCTCCACCATCGCCGCTAGCCCCAGTTCAGTCCAGTCGAGACGGGCATCGCCGGTCTTGTTCTCGAAAGGCAACACACCCACCCGAAACATGCCGCCGGGGCGCTTGCCCTGCGGGTCGGGTTGCGGCGACTGCACATCCCCCGTGAACCGGTAGCCCACGCTGTGGACCGTCTTGATGAACGCCGCCGAGCCCACCGCCTGCCGCGCCAGCATCACGGTACGGGCGATCGCGCCGTCGGAGACGATCTGGCCGGCCCAGAGCGCGGTCTGCAACTCGTCCTTGGTCACCACGCGATGCCGGCGGTCCACCAGGAACACGATGAGATCGAACACCTTCGGCGCGATCGTTCGCGCGCGCCCGTCCAGGCTGAGCTCTCGTGTGCGAAGGTTCAGTTTGCAGGACCCGAAGGAGAGGTCGGCGCTGGGTTCCATCCGGGCATTGTCCGGTCCACGGCCTGACGCGAGGCGCTCAGCGCGGCGCTGGCGCGGGTGCCGGTGCCGGTGCCGCAGGCGGTGTCGCATAGCGCGCCAGCATCGCCTTGAACTGCGGCGACTCGCGCAGCAGCCGCCCGCCCACTGCGCGCAGCCGGTCCACCGCTTCGGACGGCAGCGAGAAGCTGGTGGGCAGCTCCATGAAGTAGCGGCGTTCCTGCGCGTCTTCGATCGCGTCGAAGCTCACGTCGATGGCGTCGAAGCTGAGGCTCGGCACCGTGGCCTGCGCCTGCTCGGCCGTGTGGCCCGCCAGGCGCAGTTGCATGATCTGGGACTGGCGCCGGTTTTCCCAGCGCCGCGCGATGTCCATCAACAGCTCCACCGACTCGTAGCTGTAGCGGTCGATGGGCACGCTCGAGGCCTGGAACAGCTGCGAGAGCAGGCCTGGCGGCGTGGGCGACTGGTCCCAGGTGGTGGTCGGCGCTGAACGGGAGTTCACGACGATGACGAGGATGTGGCGCACGCGGTCCAGCTGCACCGCGGTGCGGAACTGCGCGCTGGCCTCCAGGGCCTCGAAGCCCTCGAGGATGCCGCGCAGCCCCAGGTTGTCGGAGACACCGCCATCGATGACGTGGATGTAGGGGCGCGCTGCGCCGTCCTGCAGGCTCATCAGGTCGCGCGCCCGCAGCAGCGCCCGCCCGGCGGGCCGGCTGCGGTGCAGCGGGTTCTCGATCTCGCCCAGCCACGCGGGCGGCGGCTCCGCGCAGCGTCCGCCGTAGTTGCGGAAGGTGACCGGCGTCAGCACCACGGGCACCGCCGACGAGGCCGCCGCGGCGCGCGCCAGGCGCACCGGGCCCAGGTCGGAGCACATCGGGTCGAAGGTGTCCTGCGAGAACTCGAAGCGAGCGCCGGTGGACACGTCGGTGCCTGACACGATCGCGACCGGCGCGTCACGCTGGGCCAGGTCGGCGAAGGTGGCGCCGTGGAAGAGGATCTCGTCGTAGTAGTCGGCCGCTAGTTCGGAGCGGCCGTACAGGTCGCTTGCCAGGGCAGGCCAGCGGCGCGGGTCCAGCGTGCGCGCGATCAGCTCGCCCTGCACGTCGCGCTTGAGGAAACGCGCTTCGAACTCGTCAAAGAAGCGCTCGCCGTGCAGCGCATAGCCCAGCGCGGTAAAGCTGCCGCCCGAAACGCCGGTGATCATGTCCACCTCTTCGAGCATCGTGTGGCCGCCACGCCAGGCGGGCACGCGCTGGCGCCGCAGCTCTTCGAGCACGCCGAACGACAGGGCCGCGGCGCGCGTGCCGCCGCCCGAGAAGGCCAGGAGCACCAGGGCGTCGGAGCGTTCGAGCTGGCGCGTCAGGATCACGCTGCCGGCGCGGTAGCCGCTCGCGCTGTTCACCTGCTCGATCGGCGGGTTGACGGGAGCCATGCTCGTGCAACCTGCCACGAGCGCGGCCACGGCCAGCCACAGCGTGCTGCACGGGCCGCGGCGCCGCTCGCGTTTGGGCGGCGCCGGCGGCACGGCCCGCGCACAGGGCGCATTCGTCGCATCGACCGCCCGGCGCACGGGTGCCGCGACCAGCATGCGCGGGGTCTGTTGCTTCAAGGCTTGCATCCGAAGGCTGCGCGCAGTGCCTTGTGTGTGGCCCGGAACGGCCCTGTGCCGCCCTGAAGCCCTACTCGATGTTCTGCACCTGCTCAGGGAGATCAGCCGGGAAGGCGCATGGATGCTGGGTTTCCGGGATCGGGGCGCTGGGCGGGTACACGTGTGGGTACACAGGAATCGGGGGCTGGAGTGGATGTTGTCAGCCCGCAACGGGCCCCTTTGCAGAGTCTAGGTCACCCGGCGGCGCGCGAGCACGGCACGGTCGAGCCCGGCCAGGTCGTCGTCGAGAGTCCAGACCCGAACGCGACTCATCCGGTACTTCGCGCACAGGTCTTCCCACTCCTTCTTGATGGAGAGGTCGCCCATGCCCAAGCCCTGCATGGCTGCGTCTGGGAAGGCATCGAGCCAACTCAGCACCTCCTGGTTGGAGGGGAAGTTGATCGGCTTCCACGGTGCTTCGTCTGCAAGGGCTTTCCTCACTTCGGCAATGAAACGCTCCGCCGCAGCCCTTCGCTGCGCGCCATTACCAAGCTGGGCGATGTGATTCCCGACCTCAACGATGGCGGCCATCGGGATGAACAAGTGATTGCTGGCCTCAATCAGCTTCTCAAGCTCAGCCAGCACCTCGGCCCGGCTCTCGTTGCGCCCCGGAACATCGAGGATGTTCAACAGCACCGAGGTGTCGACGATGACGATCGCGCTCATTCGTCAACACTCGGCTTGGCCGCCTTCAGCGATTCAAGCCATGCCTTTGCTTGCTGTTTGCGCGCGTCGGGCCCTTTGTGGGTCTTGACGAAGCGCTCCAGTGCGCCAGAGGTCATCAGATGGCCGAGTGGGCCTTGAACGAGCAGTTCGGGCACGTCGGGAATGGCGTTCATCCGAATCAGCCTGCTGGCACCGCTGGCCGGATCGCGGTAGCAGAAGACGACGTCGGGTACTGCGGCATCGGGCAAGGCATCGAGCATGGCGGGGTTGTGCGTGGACAGCAGCACGCGCAGCTTGCGCCGCTCGGCAACGGTGCGAATGCTGTCGAGAAGGTGCCTTGCACGGCTTGGATGCACGCCGTTGTCAATTTCTTCAATGACGACGAGGCTCCCTTCGGGCGCGGAGAGCATGGCGGCCGCGATGGCCAGAACACGCAACGTGCCGTCGGAGAGCAGCGACGCGTCATAAACCCGAGGAGTACCACCGAAAGTCTCCTGCAACTGAACCATCACCTCGCCACGCGGGCCATCGAGGAAGCTCAGGCCCGAGATGTCCTGTTCTGGCAGGCTTTGGATGAAGTCGAGGATGGCTTGGCGCTGGCCGGCAAAGGGCTCTTTGCCCGACTCGCCATCAGACCCCCACAGTCGGTGTAGAACGCTCGACAGATTGGTCCCGTCGCCCAGCAGACGCTTGTCGTTGGTAAAGCTGTACTCGCGCATCCGCGCCGGCGCGGGGTCGAGAAAAAGAATGTTCGACAGCGTGGTCTGCAGCCGCTTGGCTACCGCGGGAATCGTTTCCTGCGCCTTCTTGTGGCCAGCCTCGAAACGGACTGCGCTCTCGAACTGGACGAACACCGCCATCTGATCGCTGACGGTGACGTGGGGCTTGTTTCCACCACGCGCGAAGTTGTTGTAGGCCACACCTGCATCCGTGCTCAGACCCTGCGACGGTCGGTCCATCGTGTAGAGGGGCAGGTTCTCGGCAATCTCATCGACCTGTTCACCCGTGATGTGAAGCTCGCCATCGCGGACGGTCAGCTGCATTTCCAAGCGGTTCCAGTGACGATCGTCGGTCCTGCAACCCAGACTGAACTTCGTGACGCCCCGGTGGCAGAGATCGTCAATGCGCCCTCTGACCACTCGATCCGCGCTGTTGACCGCGTATTGAATGGACGCGAGCTTTTGCCCCTGGGCCAGCCACGACAGCAGCCGCAACGCCTCGATCGCATTACTCTTGCCCGCGGCATTGGCACCGATCAGAACGGTGAGCGGGCCCAGCGGCAGGCTGGCCTCCCTGAAGCTCTTGAAGTCACGCAAACTGAATGAGGTCAACATGGGGCGCTCACGGGCATTGGGTTCTCGGGCATTCGCGGCAGCTCGTCTCAGTGTGCACGGTCCACATTAGATCCCTACAGGGTGCGCCGGTGCGCGCCCCTCATAGGCCATCAGGATCAACGACTTAGCGGCATCCAGATCGGCCTGCGACGACAGCGACAGCTCCAGGTCACCCGTTCCCCAGTGCCCCTTCTGACTGACATCCTGCCCGTTCGGCGGCATCGGCACCACCTTCGCGGGGTCCAGGTGCAGGTACAGCAGCAGGCGGTTCTTCTGCGGTACCACGGTGGCGAAGTTCTTCAGGCGCTTGAAGGCCACGTAGAGCTTGAGTTCCTTGCGCTGCACGTCGTCGCCCAGGGACAGTACGTGCCCTTCCAGCGATGCCACCAGCTCGCCGAGGTGCGGCGGCAGCAGCGGTAGCCAGTCGGCGTAGGAGCGGTCGCCGCCAGCACCTTTGGCGCCGGTAGGCTCTGCCGCTGGCGCAGCCGCCGTCTTGGCGGGCTTCACGGCCTTGGCGCTCGACGCCTTGCCCGCACTGGCGCTGGCTGCGTTGGCCAGTTCCAGGAGCAGCAGCTCGTCGCCGAAGCGCCGGTAGCGGATCAGCTCGATGTTGCGGTTGATCTGCTGAACGGCATGCCCGTCGTACTTGGTGAAGTCGGCCGCGATGCACACCAGCCGCGGCGCGGTCCAGTCGATGGCGTCGGCCGCAGGCTTGCCGAGTTGGTCCATCACCAGCAGCTTGAACTCGGCCTGGTGGTCCATCAGCCAGTCCAGGTAGAACAGACCCTGGTTGATGACGTTCTCGCCCATCGAGCGCTTGTATTCCAGGATGACCGGACAGTTGTTCTCGTCCAAGCCCAGCGAGTCGATGCGGCCCGCGTGCGTCTTGCCAGTTGAGTACTCGGTGGCCAGGAAGCGGATGCCAAGCAGGGTGTCGAGGTTGGCCTCGATCAGCGTCTGAAGCGGCTTCTCCAGGTCGGAGGCGTCGCCCTGCAGCTCGATGGCCTTGCCGGCCTGCAATCGGAAGAGCTTGATGTCGCTCATGGCGTTGGAGTCCTTTGGGAAATCAGCGACCTGTGCCAGGCCATAGGCGCTACAGCGCAACGCCGGAACCACGTTGTGCCCACGGCGGAACGTGTTTCCATGCATCTCTCATCTGCCCATGCAGATGATCAGCCGTCTTCTCCGTTCGCCTCACCTGCGCCCAGAACCGATGCGAGTGATTGGGCTCGACGAGGTGGCAGAGTTCGTGAACCATCACGTAGCGCACCAGCTCGCGCGGCAGGAACAGCAGCTTGCAGTTCAGGCTAATGCGCCCGCTGGCAGCGCAGCTTCCCCAGCGGGTGCGCTGGTTCTTGATGGCGACAGCGGCGGGCTGCTGCCCACATTGAGCCGCTACTCGCTCCAGCCACGGCGGGAGCGCTTCTGCAGCTCTGCGAGCGAGCCACCGGCGAAGCGCTGCGTGGCACGAGTCCACATCGCTGATGGCGCCGAAGACCACGATGCGGCCGGGCTGATCAGTCTTGGCGCCGACCGATGCCCGGCGCATCTCGCGGTACTCGACCCGCCATGTCTCGGCAAGCGCCGGCAGGTCAAAAGCCTGCGGGCGCGCCGGAGCCACCTTCGGGATCAAGTGCCGAATGGACTCGATGTCGTCCAGCCGTGATGCGATCCAGTCGCGCTTGCTCGCGACGAGCTGGTTTACGCGTTCGCGCTGCAGGCCGGCGGGGACGACGACGACCAAGCCGTCGCGGGCACCCACACGCAGGCGGGCCGAGCGGGCACGGGTGGAGTACCGAATCGCGAACTCGATCGATCGCCCGTCTGGCAACACCAGGTTGCCGGGCGCGCCGTCGTCAATCAGCGCTGGCATCGCCGCTTTCCGTTGAAGCTGCCGCGCTCTCCGCACGCGGCTGGTAGCGGCGGCGTCTGAGCGTCTGCACCAGCGCGCCAATGAAGCCCATGGCGTCGGCCGTCAGCAGCCCGGCCGCCGAGAACTTCGTGGCCACCATCATCAGCAGGTCCTTCGTCAGGCCCGGGTCAGCGGTTGATGTGGCCCACCAGTTCGGAAAGCAATGCTTGTCGGCCACCTGAAGCGTGGCCGCTGCCAGCTCCACGGCCACCGCGTCTGCGATCGCGGGGCTTCTCGCCTTCACCTTCAACGCCAGTTGCTGGGCGATGGGGCGGTTCACCTCGTCGATGGCCTGGCGCACCGCGTCGGTCACCTTCTCCAGCTCTTCGATGAGCGCCACGCCCGCCAGCGTGCCGGCGCGCTTCTCGTCGATGAGCCGCTGCAGCCGCTCCGACAGCAGGCGGAACGATTCATCCTGGTCCAGCCGGATGCGCAGCTCAGACGACAACATCGCTTCGATGTCCAGCGCCTTGGCGTCAGGCTTCTTGTCCTTCAGCTTGGTCAGAAAGTGCTCGTCCAGCACGTAGGTCGGGAACTCCGTCTCCAGCACTTCCACGTCGATGTGATCGCGGATGAGTTCGCGCGTGCGCGCCGCGTCCTCCTCGGTGGCCTCGATGTTGCGGCTCTCGACCGGATAGAACTTCTTTCGATATAGCAGGTACAGCTTGGTCAGCCAGGCGTACGGGCGGATGAAGTCCCGCAGTTGCTCGTCGGGCTGCAGCGCCTCGTACATCACGCGCAGGTTGCGATAGCCCACGTCGAACCGCTTCTCGGCGCCGTCCTCGTCTCGCAGGATCGTCATCGCGGTGATGAAGGCATCGTGCGAGCCATCGCGCGGCACGGTGGCTTCGGGGAAGATGTCCCACACCTCGCGGAAGGTCTGGCGGAACCGGTCACGGATGGCTTCGAAAGGGAAGGCCACGTCACCCAGCTCGTCAGGCTTGTAGTTCAGGGCCTCGTTCAGGTGGTCGAAGATGCCGTAGTAGTCGAGGATCAGGCCGTGGCCCTTCAACTCGTTGTACGGCCTGTTCACACGCGCGATGGTTTGCAGCAGCAGATGGTTCTCCATCTTGCGGTCCAGGTACAGGGCCTGGAGGATGGGGGCGTCGAAGCCGGTGGTGAGCATGTCGCACACCACCAGGATCTGCACCTTGCGCAGCGGCTTGTCGCGGTGCTCGTCGGCCGCTGATGCGGCCGGGATCAGGAATTGGTTAAGCAGTGCCTTGCGCTTGGCGTCGCCCAGGTACATCGACTTGATGTCTTCGGGGTCGATCTGGGGCGCCTCGGAGATCACCGGCATCACCAGCTCAAAGCCCAGTCGCTGGCGAAGAGCGTCGGTGTAGAGCTTGACGGCCTTCTTCTCCCGGCACACGAACATGGCCTTGAAGCCGTTGGGCTGCACGTGTTCGGTGAAGTGCTGGGCCACGTCATCGGCAATCTGCGCGATGCGCTTGTCGTGGTACAGCAGCGCGTCGAGCCGGGCACTCTCAGTGACCAGCTTGTTGCGCTCTTCTTCTGGCAAGTGGCCGAACTCGCGCTGGAAGGCCACGTCGAGTTTGGTGCCGTGCAGTTGCCAATCCGTCACCCGGGGCTGCCAATAGATGGGCTTGACGACACCGTCGCGCAGGGCGTCGGTCACCGTATAGGGCCGGCCCATGTAGCGTTCGATCTTGCCGTCTTCCTTGACGTAGCCCCAGGCCTTGGGCGTGTTGTGGTCGTCGTTCTCGATCGGCGTGCCGGTGAAGCCGAACATCGAAGCCCCTTCCAGCGCCGACCGCATGTAGGTGCCCAGCTCGCGCTCCTGCGAGCGGTGGGCCTCGTCGGCCATCACGATGACGTTCGGGCGCTGTTGGGTGATGCGCGCCGGCATGCCGTCGAACAGGTGCACCGTGGTGAGAATCACGCCGCGGTAGTCGCCGCTCAGCTTCTCCTCCAGGTCGCGTTTGCTGGCCGCCACGTGCACGTTGTCGGTGCCGGTGGAATTCAGCTCGCGGTCCATCTGGTCGCCGAGCTGCTCACGGTCCACCAGCAGGATGACCGTCGGCGACTTCAGCTTCGGGTCTTCCCAGAGGCTGCGGGCTGCATAGATCATGGTCAGCGTCTTGCCCGACCCCTGCGTGTGCCAGATCAGGCCGCGACGCTTCTCTGAAGGCAGGGTCAGCGCGGTGGCGCGGTTGACGATGTCCTTGACCGCCAGGTACTGCTGGTAGCGCACCACCACCTTCTCGGTGCGCCCGTCCTTGGTGACGAAGATGATGAAGTGCCGGATGAAGTCCAGCAGGTTGCTGCGGTCGAACAGGCCGTACAGCGAGACCTTCATCTCGTCATACTCGTCGATGTCGTGTGGCCAGGGGTCGCGCCACTGCAGCCAGAACTGCAGGCGCCGACCCGGCACGCCGTACATCATGCGGGTCTCGTTCACGCCCACGGCGTAGGCATTGGTGTAGAAGAGCTGGTCGATCTCCTCCGCATACATGCCCAGTTGCTTGGCGCCCTCGCGCCAGTCGGGCTTGCTGCGGCTGGCGGTCTTGGCCTCGATCACGATGACCGGGATGCCGTTGATCAGCAGCACGATGTCGGGCCGGCGGGTCGAGCGGCCGTCGATTGAGAACTGGTTGGTCACCCACCAGTCGTTGGCATCCAGGTTCTCGTAGTCGATCAGCCGCACGTCCTGGGCGTTCTCGGCCGCGTCGAACTTGTAGTTCACACCGTCCTTCAGCCATGCCAGCCATTGTTGGTTGTCACGACAGGCCAGCAGCTTGGTGACGATGGCGTCCACCCGGCTGTCGTCCGTCAGCACGGCGGGGTTCAGCGCCTTGAGCTTTTCGCGCAGCAGCGGCAGCAGCAGGACTTCGCGCTCATCGGACCGGTACTTCTTGAGGTAGTCGCGTGACCGCCAGGTCCAGCCGAGCTTGGCCGCCTTCAAGTGCTCGATGATCTCGCGCTCAACGGTGGTCTCTTCGTTGAAGAGCGTGCGTACAGGGTAAGGAACCGGTCCCTCCATCAGCTCAGGCATGAATGGCCCCTTCCGGAATCCTGATCCTGCCGATGAGCAAGTCTTGCAGCAGTGACCGCTTCACGTCCTCGGCTGCGACCAGCTTCCTCGCCAGCGCGTCAATCTGCCGTTCGGTCGCGTCCAAGAGGTCCACGATCTCTCTCTGCTCGGCAAGCGGTGGCCTTGGAAAGCGAAACTGCTTGATCGCCCGAGCGCCAATATTGTTGTTGCCGGCTGAGGTGTTGGCAGCTGCACCTGCCTGACGCCTTCCCAGCGGGGACGCGAGGAAGTAGTTCAAGTAGGCCCCCAGCACCTTGTCCTTGTTCGGTCGCACCCGGATGAGGTACGACGCATAGATCGTGTGTACCTCGGCCACTTCCGCAGAAACGATGGTCGATTTACCGATGTACTCAGGGTTGCCGTTCGTTCGAATCAGCAGGACATCGTCCTGCATTAGCCTGAGTGCATCAGCCTCCGCCTGCGGGACTTCGGCAAACGGGACATCGGTCAGTGTCAAGTGCGGTGCAACAACTTGCGGGATGGCAATGACGGGGTACCCACTGCGATGGTCGTTGGACGGAGAATTCGTTCCGTACTCCACAAGCTCAAGACTGCGGCCGAGTCTTTCGTCATCCCAGTGCGCAGGGACGGACGCTGTGAAGCAGCGATGTATCTTGCATGGCTTCGTGGCAATGGCCCGGCGTAGGCCCTTCTCAAAGACACTGGCCAGCAGCGACCGCTTCACATCTTCGGTAGCGGTCAACTGCGCGCGTGCGCGATGAACCGACTCATCGGCCAGCTTCAGCGATGCTCCAATTCGACGCTGCTCATCAGTAGAGTCGGGGAAGCGCACTGGTAGCCTCTTTACGGCACCCCAACTGAAGTTGGCCAGCCCTGTGGTCTGCTGCGACGTCTTGCTGAACATCTCGTGCACGAGATGTAGGCGCATCCAATGGGCGAAGAAGTCAGATCGCAGTCGAATCTGATCTTTCGGTTGAATGCCCATCAAGAACGAGGCGAACACCATGGGTCGGTCTTCCTCGATCAAGACGGAGTCGCCGATACGATCCTGCGTTCCATTGGAGCCAACGAAAAGCAGCCAGTCTTTCGTCACTGCAGCCTTCTGCAGCGCCTCTGGCGAAACGTTGCGAAGATGCACGAGGTCGGTCAGGTCCAGTGTGTCCTGCACGTTCGGAATCCGGATCACGGGCACGGTGTCCGCGTGGGCCGAGTCTGCTTCGTCGGCCTTCTCCCACGTGTAACCCCGCCGCGTGACGACCAGGTTTGCAAGCGGCTCCTCGCTCCAGCCCTCCGGCAGCGGCGAGTCGTAGATGGCCTTCATTCCGACAGCACTCCCGCTGCGGCAAGCACAGCCTTCAAGGCTTGCTGGGCCACATGCGCCGCCCTTTCGGCATCGGCCAGTTCACGTGCTGCGATAGGCAGGGGCTTCGTGGTATCCGGGTCGAAGGTGTCCACGTACCGTGGCATGTTCAAGTTGAACTCGTTCTCTTCGATCTCGCCGAGGCCCACGATCGCGAAGTAGCGCCGCGCTTTGTCCTCGCTGCCGCAAATGCGGAGCAGGTCCTTGGATGCTTCGCGCAGATGAGCAATCTCACGGTCGGCGACCTGCTTGATCTCCTGCTCGCGCGCGTCCCGTTCTTCCTGCAACTTCTGCAGTTCCTTGACCGCACGCGCCACCTGCTTTTCGCGTGCCTTGATGGCGTCCACGAGCTGCTTGCGCGCCACGTCGAACTTGGCTTTCGGGGTCAGCAGGGCCGCCTTCAGCGCCCCCTTGTCACCCCGCCCGGCAGCGGCGATCTCGGCCTCGATCCGGTCCACTTCGGCCTTCAGCGGTGCCAGGGGGTGGAAGTACGGGTGTTCGGGGGTGATGGCGTCCCTGACGGCTTGCACCTTGAGGTCCAGCGCTTCCAGCGTGGCCAGTTCCGCCTTCAGTCGGGCCAGCGGCTCCAGGACTGGGCCGTAGGCATCTTCGATATCGGCGAGCCGGCTGTCGCGGTCTTGCTCCACCTCGCGGATCAGCTGCGCCTCGTGCGCCGGCACCAGCCGGCGGGCCGCTTCCAGGTCACCGAAGGCCTGCCACGGCACCAACACCCGCATCAAGTCGGAGGGCCGCAGCAGGTTCTGGGGGTTGCCCTTCTGGAAGTGGCGCGACGCCCAGATCATCAGGATCTTGCCCTTGCGCGCCTCAGGCTTGGCCTTGTTCAGCAGCAGCAGACAGCCCGGCACGTTGTTGCCATAGAAGAGCTTGCCGGGCAGCACGACGATCGCCTCGATCAGGTCCGCCTCGATGAAGCCGCGGCGAATCACGTACTCGGCATCGGCCTTCTGGTTCTGGCCGTCCTCTTCCTCTGTCTGCTCGGGTTGGCCACGGAACAGCACGCCCTGCGACATCACCACCATGCCCTGGCCACCGATGCCGGTGTCGGGGTCGGCGTCCTTCAGCGACTTGGCGATCTGCTGCAGCCAGGCCCAGTCGCCGTTGCTCGCGGGCGGCATGCCGAAGCCCAGGCGCCCGTACTTGTCGCCCGCCGCCACCGTGTCGTGCCCCCAGTCCTCCAGCGAGAAGGGCGGGTTCATGATGATGCGGTCGAACTGCTTGAGGCGGTTCTCGGCTGTCAGGTGCCGCGGGTCACGCAGGCTGTCGCCCTGCTTGTGCTCCCACACGGGGATGCCGTGCAGGATCATGTTGATGCGTGAGATGTTGTAGGTGGTGACGTTGGACTCCTGCCCGTGCAACTGCAGCTGCCGCACGTCGCCGCCGTGCTTCTTGACGTGCCGGATGCACTGCAACAGCAGACCGCCCGAGCCACTGGCCCAGTCGCACACCGACATGCCAGCCCGCGGCTGCAAAACCTCGGCCATCAGGAAGCCGACCTCGGCCGGTGTGTAGAACTCGCCGCTGGACTTGCCGGCCTTGCTGGCGAAGTTGCGGATAAGGTATTCGTAGGCGTTGCCGAACAAGTCGTCGGAGACGTGCGCGCGGTCGAAGGTCTGGCTGCTGAAGTGGTTGATCAGGTTGACCAGCTTGTCGCGGGGCAGTTCGTCCTGCTTGTTGAAGTCGATCTTGCCGGTAAGGATGCCGTCGAAGTTGTTCTGGCGGTGGGCATTCGCCCGCTCGATGGACAGCATGGCCTCGTTCAGGGCTTGGCCGAGCTGTCCCTTGGCGGTGCGCGCCACGTCGGCCCAGGCCGCGTGTTCGGGCACCGTGAAGTGGTGGTTCTGCGGGTCTCTGGCCAGCAGCAGCGCCTGATCGCGCGGCACGCCTGCCTTGACTAGCGCGTCGGTCTGGGTGCGGACCTCTTCGTCGTAGCAGTCACTGATGCGCTTGTAGAACAGCAGCGCGAACACGTAGCCACGGAACTCGGAGTGGTCGGCGTTGCCACGCAGGATGTCGGCCGCCTTGTCGAGATAGGTCTCCAGCTCGCATTGCGTCATGCGCCGCGTGGGACGGATGACGATGGGCGTGTCGAGTTGGGTGAGCAGTTCTTGCAGGTTCATGGGGTCTCGTTCACTTCAGGGTGCCTATGCGACCGAGGCATGGCCAACCCTGCTTGTTCTTGTGGGGGTTGAGCGTGGCGTCGTACGTGCCGCGCTTGAAGGTCTTGCCGCACATCGTGCAGGCGAAGGTGTAGCTGAGGCCGGTCTGGCCGAAGGGCTTGGGGCGGGCGCTGCGCGCAGGCGCCGGACTCTTGCGGGCGGATGGCCAGGCCGGTGCGAAGGCGGCAGCCGTCGATGCCGTGCGCGCCATAGAGGGGGCGGCCAGCGGACCCGACGCCGTCAGCTCGACGACGTAGCGGGGCCGGAAGGCTTGTCGCGTGACCGTGGCCGCATTGACACGGTCCAGCCGGTAGCTGCGGGATTCGCCGGTGTCTGCCTTCACGCCGAACAACAGTAGATGCCCAGCGCTCGTTCGGCGAACCGAGTAGGGTTCGATCGTCGGCGAGGTGCGCTCGCCGTTGACCTTGGTGTAGTCCAGTTGCACGCAAAGGCGGTTGGCCGCGGCAAAGCGGATCGTCTCGAGCGATCCAGCCTCGGCGCCCCAGGCCTGAACCATCGGCGGCAAGCGCCAGGCGGTGTCCAGCGCGTCGTGCCCGAACGCTCCACCTGGCACGGCAGCAAAGGTGGGCGCGGCGATGGCTTCGTTCAGCCACTCGAAGACTTCCGGAAGCTCTTGCCAGAACTCGGCAAAGGGCGGGCAGGTCGGTAACTGGTGGGCGAGCATCTGCTCCCACTCCACCTCGATGGCGGCGCGCTCGGGGCGGTCTGTCAGTGCGGCGTAGGTGGGCACCGCAATGCCCTTGAACTCGCATTTGCGGGCCAGCGTGCTGCGGACGACGGCGCGGTCCGGCTGCAGGTCTTGCCGGCGGTAAAGGTGCACCACGTCGTACAGGTCGCGTGGGCGCTGGCGCTCGGCAAGTGCCCGCATCTTCTCGGCGAAGACCTCTTCGAACGAGTAGCTGAGCACGTGTATGCCGTCTTCTGGTCGGTCGGTGTAGGGGTGGTGAACCGGGCGCTGCACCGGCGTCAGCACCAGCACCTCGTCGGCAGCCAGGTCGAGCTTGATGCGAGGCGGATCGCCCGCGCGACCGAGCGGCCCGCGATAGCCCACGCGGCCTTGCGCCGATGGCGTGCCGCGCGGGTTCGTGAAGACCTCGAACTTGCGTGCTTCGGCCGGAAGCTGCAGGCCGCAGGCGTCGTAAACCCACTCGCCGACTTCCTTGAAGACGCCGGCGAGGAACTCCTCATCCAGGTGGTCGGCGTCCTGCAGCGTGAAGTCCAGGTCCTCCGAGAACCGGTAGGTCTCGAAGTAGCACTTCTTCAGGCAAGTGCCGCCTTTGAACACCCAGCGCGGGCCGATCACCGGGTGGGCCGAGATGCCGGCCAGGAACCAGCCGAGAGCGTAGTCCTTCTCCACCACGTGAGCCTGGAGCTGCAGTTCGGCTGCCAGCGCCATGATTTCCTGCTTGGGGATCATGACGCGGGCTCCCGCAGTTCACTGTCCGGAACCCATACCCGCCAGGCCGTCACGAGGCGGTCTGCTGGCAGTGCCGGATCGAGGCTGGCATAGCCTGCTGTCATGCGTTGGCGGCAGGTGGCGATCAACTCGGCTGTCCCTGCCGCGGCGGCATGGTCACGTTGCAGCAAGTAGCCTAGGCGCTTGTAGACGGCACCGACGCCAAGCTTGTCTGTGTAGATCAAAAGCTTGGGGGCTTCTTTGGGCTGCTCACGCAGCAGGGTGGTCAGCATCTCAGCCACATGGCGAATGCCGCCGCCCAGGCTGGGCGACATGAGCATGTCGACCAAGGTTCGGGCCGGGTCGGACACCTGCACGCGCGTGCCTCCGCGCCAGACCGTCTTCAACCCGATAAGCTGTGGCTGGGCCACCGTGTGCAGGTCGAAGCGGACCTTGCGCAAGACGGGCTGGCGGTCGTTGGGGCGCTTCAGCGTCATCACACAAACCGAGCGGAAGATCTGCTCGGTCAGCCCCCAGTGTTCCGCGGCAGACCAGCCGCCGATGTAGCACGGCGCAAACATGGTCATGGCGACCGACCACGGATCTTCGAGCGCCACGTCGGCAGAAGCTGATTCGATCGGCACGGGGACGTAGGCGCCGCGTCGGACGCGCGCCAGCCATCCAGAGCGCGACCAGGCGGCCAGCCGGCGCGAAGCCGCAGCCGGCGTCAGCCCCAGAGTTGACGCCGCCAGGCTCGTGGTGACGAGAGGCGGGTTGTCTCGCAACAGGCGACTGAGTTCGCGACGCGAAGCAGCGCTGAGGCCGGAAGGGATCATGCGCTACATCTTAGGCTACAAAACGTCCGCCTGGTAGACGTTTCTACGCTTCTGGTGTAGTTGCCCCGGCCTTCCGGCGGGCACCTCGGTTTCTTGGCAACCCCAACGGATGCCGGCGCGATCAGCCGAGCACGCCGCTACCTGCACGCCGCGTGGCCGCTTTTCGGTAGGTCCCAACCGCGCGCTGCAGTCGAGGTGCCGCGCTCGGCGGGTCGAGCAGTGCCTGGACGAACACCACCTGCTCCTGTTGCGTGAGCTCGATGCTCGTGTGCGCGCCGACGATCTGCCTGGCGAAGTCGGTGGCAGTCGCGAGAAGGAACTCGCTCACGGTTTGGCCGCGAAGGGCCGCAGCCCGTCGGATGTCCGCGTTCTGTGATGCGGTGAGGCGCACTTGGATGCGGGTCTGCCGCGATCGTGGGCGAGGTTGGCCGTTGTCCTGGGCGGAAGGCATCGCCGGAGTATGGGAGCGGCGGGTCCATTCCGCCAGCTACTTCACGCGCCGCAGTGCTGGCCGGTTGGGTGCCGGCTTCGATGCCTGGCGCACTGCTTCAATCAGCGCGTGGTCTGTCGCACGCTGATTCAGCCGCCGTGCCAGCCACCGCACCACCACCGCACCGGGGGCGCCGATCAACGTGGCCGCTGCCACCGCCAGCGGCACCACTCCGCCAGCGACGGCAAATGCCGCCGCGCCGCCCAGCCCGACCAGTACTGCAGCCACCGCCTCGCACCGCCGCCACATCAGCGGCGGGTCGCTGCGCAGGTAGTTGACCGACTCGCCGGTCTGCAGGTTGTGCAGCGCCACCAGCTCGCCGCCCAACAGCAGCGCCAGCACGCGGTGGCCGCGCCGCGCGGGCATCAGCGTGGTGTGGACGACGAACTTGAACTCCGGGCCCTGGTCGGCGGTGATCCACAGCTCGCGGCGTTCGCGGGCGGGGTACTGCTCGCACCACCGCCGCGGCACGTTGATGAAGCGTTGGACCTCGGCCACGTGGCCGCTGACCCATCGGAAGTCGCGCATGGCCGGCTCCTCGTGTTGGACGGGTCACGGTGGCATGGCGAGGGGCTGGATCAACCCCGTCAGGCCGGGCAGGTGATCCAGTCAGCTCGGTCGTGCTGACACTCGGGGCTCACTTGGGTGATTCCTGACGGTCACTCGGGTGACACAGAATGGGCGCTTTTGCGGCCGATATCTGCAGTGACAGTCGAGGGTCACGGCAGTGGCACTCTGGTGTCATCGGAGGCCTGTTGTGGTCGGGCCGAAACCATGTCCCGTACGCCATCGCCACCTGTTCATCCGAACCAGAGGCCAAGCCCCCGCATGTCAACCCCTGGCGTCGCGCCTCTGCCAGCGCCGAGCTGGAAACAGAGCCGCCTTACGCGCCGTGTCAACGCCCGCCCAAGCGCACGCCTTTCGCGCCGATTGGCGGTTGCAATGCCCAAGACCGCGTTGACGCTGCCGCCGTGCCCGGTGTCCACTGCAGTCTCCCGAAGGGCTCCTGGCCCTTGCTCATCGCGAGCGAACAGGCGTCGCAGTCGTTACCTGCCCTTGAAGCCCTGGTCCTTGAACCGGGCGTGCCCCAGGCCCTGAGCCTGCGGCCCCGAGGAATTCATTCGCGGAGCTGATGTCCGCGGCCTGCCGGCGTTGATCGCCGGGCGCTCCTGAAGCGCGCCGCTGACCGAACCCACGCGGTGCCGGCACCCGATGCCGCGCGCCCGTGCCCGCCATCCGTTCGAGCTTCTGCCGTGCCCTGGGGCTTTGCCCTGAGGCCGGCGCAGTGCCTGGTCGCCCTGGCCCCGTTGGGGGCCGCGGCCGGCGCTGGTTGCTCGTGCACCTGACTCCGCCCCGGCATTTCGGTAAGGGGCGGCTCCAGCAGGTGGATGGTGACGCGAAAGCCATAGACCTGATCCATCGCAGCCAGCCAGGCCCGACCTGGCTGACGGCAACGCCATGCCCTTGAGGCCGGCGTTGCCACCCGCTCGCGCGTCGCGGAAACCCGTGCGCGGGCCGGATCAACCCCGTTCCCATTTTGAAGACCGACCGAGCTGGCGTCGCTGCTTTCAACAGGCAAGGGCGCCGGCGAACCCGGAGTAGGCGCAGCAGGCCGTGGCCAGTCTGCCGCGCGACATCACCAGGCCACGCCAGGCCGGCGCGACGGAATCCGCGCCGGCCGGCCGCGCTGCGATTCCACCGTCAACCCGGCCGCGCCCCTCGGGAAGGCGCGGCCACTGCCCACGGAGGGCGTATGCCTTCGCAACCCAACCGTCTGCTGATCCCTTCTTTTCCTTCATCCACCCCCCGCCCGCTGCCGCTGGGCGGCAGGGCCACGCCGAAGGCGCTGCGCCCGCGCGAGTGGGCGGGCTTGTCCAACGACGAGATCCTGTCGCGCTTCGTGCCCGGCGAGGCCAGCCCGCACACCGTGCTGGAGGTGCTGCTGAAACTGCACAACATGGAGCACACGGCGCGCGCCAAGAGCGTGTCGTTCAAGACGCGGTACGAGCGCGCGAACTTCCTGCGCCACTTCTTCCGCGAGCTGGAGAGCCGCGGTGGCTTCAAGAAGGCACCCGACCCGCGCAACCTGGGCCAGCGCCACATCCAGGCCGCAGTCGATCTGTGGCGCAAGGACGGGCTGAAGCCGTCCACCATCCAGACCTACCTCAGCTTCCTGCGCGGCCTGGCCAGTTGGCTCAGCAAACCGGGCTTCATCCGGCGGCCGGCGTACTACGGGCTGGAACTGGCCGAGTACCAGCGCAGCGGCATCAACGAGCGCGAGAAGAGCTGGTCGGCGCAGGGCGTGGATGTCGATGGCCTGATCGACAAGGTGGCCGCCTTCGACCCCTACGTGGGCGGCATGCTGCGGCTGATCCGCGCCTTCGGCCTGCGCAAGCGCGAGGCGATCATGTTCCGGCCCAACGAGTGCGTGGTGAACTTCGCCGACACCGGCCTGCCGCTGGCCGAGAAGCAGGGCGAAGAGTACGTGTGGATCCGCCAGGGAGCCAAGGGCGGCCGGCCGCGCTTCGTGCCGATGAACACGCCGCGCCGCCGGCAGGCCGTTGCCAGCGCGCAGCGGATTGCCTTCTGGGACAGCCATGCCCACACGGGCGACCCTGACCGTGATCTCAAGCAGAACATGGTGCGGTTCGGCTACGTGCTGCGGAAGTTCGGCATCACCTCGAAGGGCCTGGGCATCACCGCCCACGGCCTGCGGCACGAGGCGCTGATCGAGGAGTACATCGCGATCACAGGGCAGGAGCCGCCGCTGCGGGGTGGCGGGGAAGGGCTGACGCGGGAGCAGGAAGACGCGGCGCGACTGGCCGTGAGCCGTCTGGCTGGGCACAACAGAGGTAGGGCGTCGGCAGCGTATTTAGGGGCCTTGATGCACAAGAAGAAGGGCGGGACCAGGGGCGGCGCTGACGGTGGCGCCGCGGGTGGCGACGCCGCGGCCTGATGCCGTGGGGCGGCCGGCCCAGCGCTGGCCGCCCGCTGGGTGACTTCACGGCGCCGCTGTGAGACGGGCTGCCAGCTTCTTGGTGGTTGACGACACGAAGCGCTCGAGCCGCTCGGCCAGCGTGCGGGCCGACGGCGTCAGCGCGGGGGCGATCTCGCGCGTAGCCTGGTCGATGGCCGTCGGCACGCGGTCGGCCATCTCCCGCGCCTGCTGAGCAACGAAGCGCGGTTGCATGCCGAGCTGCCCAGCCATCAGCGCCAGGTGCTCGGCGCCCATCTCGCCCGGCCTGACCTCGCCGCCGATCGCGAAGGCGAACTCGGGCGACAGCCCCGGGTACAGCCGCGTGCACATCAGGTCGTAGAACGGCGTCAGCATCACGCCCTGGCCGGGCACGCTGTAGATCGACAGGTTTTTGGCGTGGCTGTCGTTGTTGCCGACGTACAGGTTGAAGAAGACCCAGCGCACCAGGTGGCGCAGGTCGACGGCGGGCTGCGCGCTGTAGCGGCGGATCAGGTCGGCGCAGGCGGGCAGGCCCGGGCCGCCTTCCTTCTCGTACTTTCGATCCGAAACGGTACCGGCCAACTGGCATAGGTCGTACTGCACCAGCCGCGCCAGGGTGCCGTCGGCGCGCAGCTGGCGGTCGAAGCGGGCCACGACGCAGGCTTCGGTGCGCGGTTCGTAGAAGACCTCGGCCGTCGGCAGGCCGGCCAGCGCCGCGGCGCGCATCACGATGGCCTCGTTCGCGGCCGAGTGCCAGACCTTCGCCAGGCGGCGGATGTTGGGCTTGAGGATGTGCGTGGACGGCGAGGTGCCCTTGGGCAGCCGCGGCACGCCATCGTCGAAGATCGCCAGGCTGGTCTTGTCCTGCGCGCCTGCCAGTGAGATGCGGGCGCCTTGCTCGTGGATGTCGATCGCAGAAGCCGACCGCTTGGCCAGGATCGCGGCGATGGCCTCCCAGGTCGTGGCTTCGTAGCGGGGCGGTTCCGGCATCTGCCCGGGTGCCACCAGCACGAAGGCCCCCGCGGTGTCGCCAGCCACCTCCAGCAACAGCGAGAAGAGCGTGGATGCCTTGCGCTGGGCGGCCAGGTAGTCGCGCAGTTCGCCTTCGGGCAGCAGGTTCTCGAAAAATGCCTGCACCTCGGGCGTGGTCTGTCGGCCGGGCTGCAGCGGGATGGCGGCCAGCGACATGCGTTGCCCGGCTTCCAGCCAGGTCGATGCGTACTCGAAGGCCAGCGGCGCGCTGTCGTGCACGGCGCCGACCAGCTCGCTGCCGTAGTAGACATCCAGCCGGTCGGGCCGTGGCTGCATCACCCGCGCCTCACAGCGAGGAGGTCGAACGAGAGGCCTTGGTGCGCACCACCACCTCCAGGCCCAGCAGGTCCATGAGGTCCAGCACCTTCTGCAGTTGCACCGTGGGCTTGCCGTTCTCCAGGTCGACGATGAAGCGGTTGCCGGTGTTGCCCAGGCCGGCCAGGTCGAGCTGCTTCAGCGCCAGCCGCTTGCGCTGCTCACGGATCACGGCGCCCAACTCCACGGAGGAGCGGATCGGCGTCTCTGAGCCGGTGGAGTGACCGAGCGGTAAGTCTTGGGCCGACGGCGGCATGGCAGGCGCTTGAAGTTACCTTTCGGTCATTTTCGGTGCCGACCCGCTGGAGGTCAAGCAGAAAGTGACTGAGCGGTAATCGATGGCCAACTGGCGGCCTGTCGGTGCCTCAGCGCGAGTCGCTGCCGGGCACGCTGTCGCCGCCAGACCGATGGGCTGCCAAACTCTCACGCAGCCGACCGTCTTGCTGCGCCTGGGCGTCGCTGCGAATCAGCTGCCGCATGCATGTACTCGCCGGCGTTGACGAAGGCGCCCAGCAACACGCGCCGGTCGACGTACTCGCGAAGGTCCGGCGGCAACGTGAGCTTGATCCTGGGCAGGGTCATGGCGGCATCATCGAAGTCGGGTGCGCCAGGTGTCAAGCTGCCTTGGCCTTGCCGGATTTGGCCGCCGCGTCACCGTGCTCAAGCTTCAGCAGCAACTGCCCCTACGCTTCGAGCGCCCGCCGCCGCTCCTCGAAGTAGTCGTGCCGGTTGTAAACACCTTCCACGCCTTTGAGCTTGTGGTTCAGGCAACGCTCGGCCACGTGCGGCTCCACGCCTAGGGCGGCCAGGTGGGTGCGGGCGGTGCGGCGGAAGTCGTGCACCGGTGAAGTGGGGCAGGCCGTGCTTCACCTTGCCCATCGCCACACCCAGGGTCGACTCGCACACGTGCGGCACCATGCGGGTTTGGAGCTTGCGCGCCGGCAGCACGTACGCGGCGTTGCAGGCCAGCTCCTTCAGCTTCTGCAGCCACTCCAGCGCCATGGCCGGCAGCGGGATGTCCAGCGGCTGGCCGGTCTTGGTGCGGATGCCGGGCAGATGCCACACCGGCGGGTCGGCCTCCAGCTCGAACTCGTCCCAGCGTGCGGCGATCAGCTCGCCCTTGCGCACGGCCAGCAGCAACAGCAGCTTTACCGTCAGCTCGTTCTGCACGCTGAAGCCCTTGGCCTGGCGCATCGCTTCGAACAGTGTCACCAGCTCGTCGAGGGACAACGCGCGCTCGCGGGCGAGTTCCTTGCCGCCTGCGTCTGCCAGGTCGAAGGCCGCTGCCGGGTTGAAGCGCACCAGGTGGCGCTTGATGGCGTAGTCGAACATGCGTCGTACCCAGCGCAGCACGTCATTGGCGATGGTTGGCGCGCCGCGCTTGACCACGGCGCGCAGCATCGCGTCGATGTGCCTCGGCTCCACCGCATCCAGTGCCAGCTTGCCCAGGTGGGGTTTGATGTCCTTCTCGATGCGGCTGCGCACGATGTTCGGGTGCTTCCAGCGCCCGTTGATCATGCGCTCGAAGTACTCGTCGGCGAGCTGGCCGACGGTGGTGACGCTGCGCGCGGCCTCGATGCGGGCCGGGGCGGTGGACTTGCGCTCCTGCTGCTCGCCGGCTACGTCGTGGCCCAGCGCAATCTTGGCGCGGAGTTCCTTGGCTGACTGGCGAGCTGCGGCCAGCGGCAGGTTGGTGTAGCTGCCCAGGTTCATCACGCGCGACTTGCCGGCAAAGCGGTAGCGCAACTTCCAGCTCGGCGCACTGCGTTCGGGTCGCCAAGTCAGCACGAGTCCATCGCCGTCGGATCGACCTTCGAAGCGCTCGCCGGACCTGATCCAGGCCCGGATGGCGACATCGGACAACTTGCCCATCGTCCACCCCATGTGTGTACCCAAAACTGAGCCGGACGGTTCCGGGTACACAGCTGGGTACACAGAAATTCTGGGATGGGGTGGGCCGCTGTTCAACCTCCTGAAACGCTAAGCCCGCGTAAACGCTGGACTTTCCGGCCGCTTGGGGGTGTCAAGAGACCCCGCGAACTCTCACTCGATGTTCTGCACCTGCTCCCGCATCTGCTCCACCGCCACCTTCATCTCCACCGCAATGGCCGTCAGCTCGCCGGCGGCGCTCTTGCTGCCGAAGGTGTTGGCCTCGCGCTGAAGCTCCTGGATCAGGAACTCCAGCCGCTTGCCGAGTTCGCCGCCGGCCTTCAGCAGCCGCTCGATCTCGTCCAGGTGCGAGGCCAGGCGGGCCAGCTCCTCGGCCACGTCGATGCGGATGGCGAAGGCCACGGCCTCGGCCATGGCGCGCTCCTGCAGCGCGTCGGTGGGGATGGTCTGGGCGCCGGGCGCACCGGCCAGGGCCTCGTTCCAGCGCTCGACAAAACGGGCGCGCTGCCGCTCGATGACCTTGGGCACCAGCGGCGCGGCCTCGACGGCCAGCTCGCGCAGCCGCGCCACGCGGTCCAGCAGCACCGCCGCCAGGCGCGCGCCCTCGCGCTCGCGCGCCGCACGCAGGCCGGCGATGCAGCGCTCGGCGGCGGCCAGCGTCGGCTCGTCGAGCCGTTCGCCGCCGGCACCGCCGCGGCACCACTGCAGCACCTCGTTCACCGACAGCGGCCGGGCCTCCGGCAGCCAGCCGGTGACCGTGCCCTGCAGCTGCGACAGCCGGTTCAGCTGTTCGGGCTGGGGCTGCGGCAGCGTGCTGCCGGCCTCCTGCGTGGTGGCCACGCGCAGCTCGATCTTGCCGCGGCGGAAAGCCGCCGTGAGTTTTTCGCGCAGCACCGGCTCCAGCGCCCGCAGCTCGTCGGGCATGCGGAAGGCCAGGTCCAGGAAGCGCCCGTTGACCGAGCGCGCCTCCACCGTCACCGAAGCCCGGCTGCCACCCTCGTGTGCCGACGTGTCCGAGGCCGCGTTGGCGTACCCCGTCATGCTATAAACCGCCATTCCCCCACCCCCGAAAGAAGCCGCGGCGATTATGTCGTCCAAGCCCAAGCCCGCTCCCTTGCCTTCGGGCACCGTGGTGGGCGGCTACACGATCGTCAAGAAGATCGCCGCCGGTGGCTTCGGGGTCGTCTACCTGGCCGAGGGCGAGCACCAGCAGCTCGTCGCGCTGAAGGAATACCTGCCGGCCTCGCTGGCCGAGCGCAGCGCCGGCGAGTTGACGCCGCGCGTCAAGCCCGACAAGCAGCCGCTGTACCGGCTGGGGCTGAAGAGCTTCTTCGAAGAAGGCCGCTCGCTGGCGCAGATCAGCCACCCGAGCGTGGTTTCCGTTCTCAACTTCTTCCGCGAGAACGAAACCGTCTACATGGTGATGAACTACCTGCAGGGCGACACGCTGCAGGATTTCATCGTCACCGCACGCGATCTCAAGCGCGACAAGGTGTTCCGCGAGAGCACCATCCGCAGCCTCTTCGACGAGATCCTGCGCGGCCTGCGCATCGTGCACCAGCACAAGATGCTGCACCTGGACATCAAGCCGGCCAACATCTTCATCACCAACGACAATAAGGCGGTGATGCTCGATTTCGGCGCCGCGCGCGAGGTGCTGAGCAAAGAGGGCAACTTCATCCGGCCGATGTACACGCCGGGTTTCGCGGCGCCCGAGATGTACCGGCGCGACGGCTCGCTCGGCCCCTGGACCGACATCTACGCCATCGGTGCCTGCATCTACGCCTGCATGCAGGGCTACCCGCCGAACGACGCGCCGCAGCGCCTGGAGAAGGACCGCCTGGCGCTCAGCCTCTCGCGGCTGCGCAACGTGTACTCCGACAACCTCATCGAGGTCACCGAGTGGTGCATGAGCCTTGATCCGCTGAGCCGACCGCAGAGCGTGTTCGCGCTGCAGAAGGAGCTGGCGCGCGAGACCGAGCGCCGCTACACCAAGCTGAGCTTCTCCGAGCGGCTGAAGCTGCAGCTCGAGACCATCAAGACGGGCACCAAGCCCTGAACTCCTGAACCCCGCCGGGCAGGATCGATTCGCCATGCGCTTTTCCGTCTACCAGGTCAGCCGCCGCGGCGGCCGTGAGAAGAACGAAGACCGCATGGGCTACAGCTACACGCGGGATTCCGGCCTCTTCGCGCTGGCCGACGGCATGGGCGGCCACCCCGAGGGCGAGGTGGCTTCGCAGCTGGCGCTGCAGACGCTGTCGGCGCACTTCCAGCGCGAGGCCAAGCCCAAGCTCGCCGAGCCGCTGCGCTTTCTGCACGACGCCGTCATCGCCGGCCACCACCAGCTGCTGCGCTACGCCACCGAGCGTGCGCTGATGGACACGCCGCGCACCACCATCGTCGCCTGCATCCTGCAGGGCAACGCTGCCTACTGGGCGCACTGTGGTGACTCGCGGCTGTACCTGGTGCGCGGCGACAAGCTCGTGGCCCGCACGCGCGACCACAGCTACAGCGAGCTGCAGACCACGCTGTCGCAGGTGGTGCCGATGCCCGACCGCGTGAACCGCAACGTGCTGTTCACCTGCCTGGGCAGCCCGGGCCGGCCGGTGGTGGACACCGCCGGGCCGCTGCTGGTGCGCCCGGGCGACAAGCTCATGCTGTGTTCGGACGGCCTGTGGGGCAGCGTGTCCGATCCCATCATCACCGACATCCTCGCCACACGGCCGATCTCCGACGCCGTGCCAGAGCTGGTCGAACGTGCGCTGCGCACGGCCGGCGAGCGCAGCGACAACGTCACGGTGCTGGCCGTGGAGTGGGAAGCCGCCGAGGAGCAGGACGGCGCCGCCGGCGTGTCCACGCACTCGCTGGGCGATGACGTGTTCGCCAGCACCATCCAGGCCAGCCTGGCCGGCGAGCCGGTGGGCAGCGAAGACCTCGACGACGAGGAGATCGAGCGCTCGATCCGCGAGATCAACGAGGCCATCCAGAGAAGCAGTGGCAAGAACAAGCGCTAGGGCCTGTTCACACGACGGCAAGGGGTCGCGTTGTGGGTCAGAAGTGCCGCAGGCAAGGCGCAAACCGCAGCCGGGTTGGACACCCGGCGAGGATTTGCAACGCCGCATGCGGCATTTCTGGCCACAACCCTGCGGGAAGGACTGTCCAAACGGGCCACTCGTCGTTGCATCGCTTGCCCGCACATCAGTGCGGGCGGCGCGCCGCGCCTAGATTGGCCCGTTTTGGCAGTCCTTCGCGACCCCTTGCCGTCGTGTGAACAGGCCCTAACCTCTGCATCCTGGCTTCTGCTTTCCGCCGCCGGCCCACTGCCGGCGGTTCCATTCCAAGAGAGAACCCGATGAGCTTTGTCCGACCCGCCGGCCGTGCGGCCGATGCGCTGCGCGCCGTCACGCTGGAGCGTGGCTACACAAAACATGCCGAAGGCTCGGTGCTGGTGAGCTTCGGCGCCACGCGCGTGCTGTGCACCGCTTCGGTCGAAGAGCGTGTGCCGCCGCACAAACGTGGCAGCGGAGAGGGCTGGGTCACGGCCGAGTACGGCATGCTGCCGCGCAGCACGCACACGCGCTCCGACCGCGAGGCCGCCAAGGGCAAGCAGAGCGGCCGCACGCAGGAGATCCAGCGCCTGATCGGCCGCTCGCTGCGCGCGGTGGTCGACCTGTCTGCACTCGGCGAGCGCACCATCACGCTGGACTGCGACGTGCTGCAGGCCGATGGCGGCACGCGCACCGCGGCCATCACCGGCGCCTGGGTCGCGGCGCACGATGCCGTGTCGGTGCTGCTGCAGCAGGGCAAGCTCGCCGCGAGCCCGCTGCGCGACGCGGTGGCCGCGGTGTCGGTGGGCATCGTCGAGGGCACGCCGCTGCTCGACCTGGAGTACGTCGAGGACTCGGCCTGCGACACCGACATGAACGTCGTGATGACGGGTTCTGGCGGCTTCGTCGAGGTGCAGGGCACGGCCGAGGGCGTGCCGTTTTCGCGCGCCGAGATGGACACGCTGCTGGCGCTGGCCGGCAAGGGCATCGGCGAACTCGTGCTGCTGCAGCGGCGGGCGCTGGGGCTCGGCGGATGACGCCTTTGCGACTGGTGCTGGCGTCGAACAACGCCAAGAAGCTGGCCGAGCTGCAGGCGCTGCTCGGCGACTTCGCGCTGGAGCTGGTGCCGCAGCGGGTGCTGGGCATTGCCGAGGCCGAGGAGCCCTACGGCAGCTTCATCGAAAACGCATTGGCCAAGGCGCGCCATGCGGCGGCGGCCAGTGGTGGCGCGGCGCTGGCCGACGACTCCGGCGTCTGCGTCGATGCACTGGGCGGCGCGCCGGGCGTGATCTCGGCGCACTACGGTGGCCTGGTCGAACCGCAGGCCGACCGTGAAGCGACCCGCCGCCTGCAGGACGCCCGCAACAACCAGCGCCTGCTGGCCGATCTGGCGCCGCACCCGGCACCCGAGGCGCGGCGCGCGTTTTTCATCAGCACGCTGGTGGCGCTGCGGCACGCGGCCGACCCGCAGCCGCTGATCGCCGTCGGCCGCTGGCCGGGCCTCATCCTCGACGCACCGCGCGGCGAGCAGGGCTTCGGCTACGACCCGCTGATGTTCGTGCCCGAGCTCGGCCGCACGGTGGCCGAACTGGGCGCCGACGAGAAAAACGGCGTCAGCCACCGCGCCCGGGCCATGGCCGCCTTGCGCGAGCAACTGCGCCAGGTCTGGGGCCTGTGAAGACACTGCCGCCGGTGGTGGCCGATGCCGGAGCGGGTGAGCCGCTGCCGGGGTTGGAGCACCACCTGCGACCCGGCACGCTGCGTTTTGCGGCGCCGCCGCCGCTGGCGCTGTACGTGCACCTGCCCTGGTGCCTGAAGAAGTGCCCGTACTGCGATTTCAACAGTCATGAAGCCCCCAGGCTCCCGCTGGTCGCCACCCCCCGAGGGGGCTCGGGCAGCGGCCCGGCAGAGCCGGATCCGCGCCCGCGACTCGGCCCGGCCGGGCTCGATCCCGCGCTCCAGTCGCGCTACATCGACGCACTGATCGCCGATCTCGAAAGCAGCCTGCCGTTGGTCTGGGGCCGGCGCATCGTCAGCGTGTTCATCGGCGGCGGCACGCCCAGCCTGTTTGCGCCAGCGGCCATCGACCGGCTGCTGGCCGCGCTGCGTGCGCGGCTGCCCTTCGAGCCGGGCTGCGAAATCACGCTGGAGGCCAACCCCGGCACCTTCGAGCGCGAGCGCTTCCGCGCCTACCGCGCGGCCGGTGTCACGCGGCTGTCGATCGGCGTGCAGAGCTTCGACGACGCGGCCCTGGTCGCGCTGGGCCGGGTGCACGACGCGACCCAGGCCCGCGCCGCGGTGGCCGAGGCCGCGGCCTCGTTTGACACCTTCAACCTCGACCTGATGTACGCGCTGCCGGGCCAGACGCTGGAAGGCCTGGCGCAGGAGCTCGACACCGCGCTGGGCTTTGCGCCGCCGCACCTGTCGATCTACCACCTGACCCTGGAGCCGAACACCCGCTTCGCGAACGCGCCGCCGCCCGGTCTGCCCGACGACGACCTGGCCAGCGACATGCTCGACCTGATCGCCGAGCGCACGGCCGGTGTCGGGCTCGAGCGCTACGAGGTCAGTGCCTTCGCGCGGCCCGGCCACCGCTGCCTGCACAACCTGAACTACTGGTCCTTCGGTGACTACCTCGGCCTGGGTGCCGGCGCGCACGGCAAGCTGAGTTTTCCGGAGCGGGTGATCCGCCAGGTGCGCTGGCGCGAGCCCGCGGCCTACATGGCCCACGCGCTGGCCGGCCGGGCCGTCAGCAACCAGCACGAGGTGGCGCGGGCCGATCTGCCGTTCGAGTTCATGATGAACGCACTGCGGCTGCGCGAAGGTGTGCCGCTGGCGCTGTTTGCCGAGCGCAGCGGCCTGCCGCTGTCGGCGGTGCTCGCGCCGCTGGCGGTGGCGCGCGAGCGCGGCCTGCTGGAGTGGCGGCACGAGGGCCGGCCCGACGAACAGGTGCTGGCCACCCCGCGCGGCTTCGATTTCCTGTCGGATCTCACGGCGCTTTTCCTGCCGGACCGCTGAGCCTGCTGCGGCCCCGGCAACAAGGGGATGGCCCGGTCATGCCTGCGGCGTAGGATGGCCCGATGAAGCCGAACCTCCTCGCCGCCGCCGTTCTGTTCACGCTGGCTTGCGCTGCGGGCGGGCTCGTCCAGGCCCAGACCCCGGGCGCCAACCTGCTGCGTGTGCAGCAGGTGCAGATCGTCGACCGCCAGGGTTTCGAGAAGCCGATGGTCGCTGCGACCATGTTCGTGCCCGCCGGCTGGCGCGTCGAGTCCGGCGTGCGCTGGAACATCCAGGCGCCTTGTGTGCGGCCCTACCAGCAGATGCTGAGGGCCAGTGCTGCCGACGGTGTCGGCGCGCTCGAACTGCTGCCGGGTGAAGGCTGGGGGCGGTCGAGCATGAGCGGCCCGCTGAGCCCGGGGTGCCCGATGGTGATGCTGACCAGCGCCGGGCAGTACCTGCAGTCATGGGTGCAGCGCAACCGCTCGGGTGCCCGCATCGTCGAGAACAAGCCGCGGCCCGACAAGGGCCTGCAGATGCCGCCGATGCAGATGCAGGGTTACGAAGGGCGGCAGTGGGTCGAGGCGGCCGAGGCGCTGATCCAGTGGTCCGAGCAGGGCCGCACGCTGCACGAGCGCGTGGCCGTCGTGGTGCTGTTCGGCCATCACCGCATGGCCAACCCGATGGGAGGGCCGCCGATGGAAACCTTCTCGGGCGAGTCGGCCGGCGTGCTCACCTGGCGCGGCGCCGAGGCGCCGTCGGCGCGCCACTTCGACACGCTGTGGGCGGCGCTGCGCACCGATCCCACCTGGAAGGGGCGCATCGACCATACCAATCAGCAGATGGCGCAGGACAACGCGAACACGCAGATGAAGATCTCGCAGATGCGCCACCAGAGCAACATGGAAGCGCTGCGCGAGCAGGCCAAGCGCGGCCAGATCGCGCACGAGACGCGCCAGGAGATCGCCGGCATGCAGATGGAAGGCTGGCGCGCCGGCCAGGCCTCGCAGGACCGCAACCACAAGGCCAACGTGCAGTCGCTGCGCGAGGTGCAGTCCTTCCGCGATCCCGACGGCAAGGAAGTCGAGCTGCCGAACCACTACCGCCATGCCTGGAAGCTGAACGACGGCAGCTTCGTGCTGACCGACGACGTCAACTTCGACCCGCAGCGCGACCTGCGCATGCGCGGGCAGCAGATGAAGCCGATGCCGCGCTGAATCGGGCGCCCAGCGCGCCCAGGTTCAGCTTGAGGGCGGCGGCGGCTCGGCCCGCGACGCCGCCATCTCGTCGGCCAGCCAGCGCCGCAACGCGACCAGCGGCGGCCATTCGGCGAGGTTGGGCGGGTAGGCCAGCCAGTAGCTGGCCGCCGTCTGTTCGGGCTCGGTCTGCAGCGAGACCGTGCCCACACGCACCAGCTGCCCGCTGCGCAGCGCGTCGGCGGCCAGCAGTTCGCGCGCCAGGGCGATGCCCAGATCGGCTTCGGCGGCCTGCAGCATCAGGCCGGCGTCGTTGAACTCGGCCACGCTGCGGCCCTGCCAGCGGCAGCCGCCTTCGGCCAGAAAACGCTGCCACCAGTCGCTGGGGCCCAGCAGCGGCTCGGCCGTCAGCGCGGCCAGGTCGCCCGTGGCCAGCCTCGCGGCGCGGGCGGGGGCGGCCACGGCGATCAGCGGCGAATCGGCCAGCCGCTCGGTCACCAGCCCTTTCCAGGTGCCGGCACCGACGCGCAGCGCGGCATGAAAACCTTCGCGCGGCAGGTCCACCAGGCGGTGGCTGGCATGCACCTCGATCTCGATCTCCGGGTGGCGGGCGCGCCAACGCGGCAGGCGCGGCAGCAGCCAGCGCTGCGCAAAGCTGGGCAGCACCGTCAGCTTGAGCCGCTGCGCCTCGCCGCTGGCCGTGGCGCGGGCCGCCTGGGCACCGAGGGCGATGCCGTCCAGCGCCGGCTCCACCGCCTGCAGCAGGGCCGCGCCGGCGGCGTTGAGCACCACGCCACGGCCGCGGCGGTCGAACAGCGCCACGCCCAGCTGCTGTTCGAGCAGCGCGATCTGCTGGCTCACGGCGCTGTGCGTGAGGTGCAGCTCCTCGGCCGTGGCGCGCAGGTTCTGGCGCCGCGCGGCCACGCGGAAGGTGGGCAGGGTGTGCAGGGGCAGGCGCATGGGTGGCGGTCAAATGGTCAGCCTTAATGACCAATCAACCCAGAAAGTATCGCTTTTCTGGCTGCGTCTGTATCTGGAGACTTACCAGTCAACGAACCGGAGCCGCACCGTGGACTGCACAACACCCCCTCTTCGACTCTTCTGGCGCCGGCCGGTCTGGCCGACGCTGGCCTGGCGCAGGCCTTGGGGCCTGATCGGCATCGGTGGCCTGAGCGCCCACCTGTTGCGCGACATCGGCCTGAGCTGCTGCGCGCCGCTGGCCGATCCGCGCCGGCGGGCGCTGGAGAGCGAGAGCACGCGCTGGCAGTGAGCGCGGACGGCGCCGCTGCGCTCAGGTCTCGGACCAGAGCCGCAGCAGGTTGTGGTAGACGCCCGTCAGCCGCGGCAGCTCGGGGCTGTCGGGCAGCGTGATGGCCAGGCGCTGGATGCTGCCGTCCAGCTCGTAGAGCAGCCGGCGCTGCGCGTCCAGCCGCACCAGGCTCTGCACCCAGAAGAAGGCTGCCAGCCGCTCGCCGCGCGTGACCGGCTCGACACGGTGCAGGCTGCTGCCCGGGTACAGCACCAGGTGGCCGGCCGGCAGCTTGACCTCGTGCGTGCCGTAGAGGTCTTCGATCACCAGCTCGCCGCCGTCGTAGCTCTCGGGCGGGCTCAGGAACAGCGTGGCCGAGAGGTCGGTGCGCACCCGGTGCGGCGTGCCGGGCACGCTGCCGATGGCGCGGTCGATGTGGTCGCCATAGTGGCCGCCGCCGCTGTAGCGGTTGAACAAGGGCGGCAGCACCTTCAGCGGCAGCGCCGCCGAGATGAAACCCGGTGTGCGGCCCAGCAGTTCGAGCAGGGCGTCGCCCAGGCTGCGTGTGAGCGGGTGCTCGGGCGGCAGCTGCTGGTTGCGCTTGACGCTGCGCGCCAAGTGGCCGGCGGTGTCGCGGCCGTCGGCCCAGTCGGCCTGCAGCAGGGCCTCGCGGCAGCGCTGCAACTGCTCGGCGTCGAGCACGTCGGGGAGGGTCACCAGCATGGCTGAACCGGGTGGGGTGGGGCGGTCAGTCTACCCAGCGGCCCGGTGCGGCAGGCCTTGCGGCGGCCCGGCAGTCCGGCCCGGCCGTTGGCTCGATCTTGAAACAACACTCGTTCTGGGTTGGCGAATGATATTCATTATTATTTGTATTCATAATGTTGGGTTTCATGTCTGTCCATGGCAATCCATGGCAGGCCCGAGCCCGCCCGAGCCCGCCCGAGCCCGCCCGAGCCGCAACGACACAAGACCCTGGAAGGAGAACACCGATGACGCCCCGCCACCCGACCCGCCTGAAACCGCTCGCGGCCGCTGCCCTGTGTGCCTGCGCTGGCCCGGCGCTGGCCCAGCAGGCCACGCCGCAGCCGACCCCGCCGACGCAGCAGGTGATCGTGACGGCGCCGGCCCTGCGCGGCACGGCCCAGCCCAGCTCGCCCAAGGCCACGACCGAGGCGGTGAACCTGCCGCAGACGGTGACCATCATCGGCGCCGAGGTCATCGCCGAGCAGGGCGCGCGCACGCTGACCGAGGTGCTGCGCAACACCCCGGGCATCAGCTTCGATGCCGGCGAGAACGGCTTCTCGACCAACGGCAACAACTTCAGCCTGCGCGGCTTCGACACCAGCGGGAACATCTTCATCGACGGCGTGCGCGACTCGGGCAACTACGCGCGTGACGCCTACAACCTGGAGCAGGTCGAGGTCGTCAAGGGCCCGGCCGCCGACAACGGCCGCGGCGGCTCCGGCGGCTACATCAACCTCGTGACGAAGACGCCGAAGCGCGACAACTTCGTCAACGCCACGCTGAGCTACGGCTTCGACAGCTACGACAGCGAGGCACGCAAGCGGGCCACGCTGGACATGAACCGCGTGCTCGGCGAGCGGGCCGCGCTGCGTGTGAACCTGCTGGCCGAAGACAGCGGCGTGGCCGGTCGCCGCCACGCCGGCTCGCGCAACCTGGGCGTCGCGCCTTCGCTGAGCCTGGGCCTGAGCGCCGCGACGACGCTGATCGCCAGCTACCAGCACCTGGAGCAGGAAGGCCGGCCCGACTGGGGCGTGCCGTCGATGATCATCCCCGGCACCTTCCGCCACGTGCCGGCGCTGGCCGGCGTGCCGCGCGACAACTACTACGGCCTGCTGTCGGACTACGACGACACCAGCTCCGACGCGCTGCTGCTGCGCATCGAGCACCGCTTCTCCGACACGCTGGTGCTGAGCAACCAGACGCGCTGGTCGCGCACCGAGCGTTCGGCGCTGTACACCGTGCCCTTCGGCTACGCCGCCGCCACCGGCCTGGTGACGACGCAGCGCCAGGGCTACCAGCGCGAGAACGACGGCCTCAGCAACCTGACCAACCTGCGCTTCTCGTTCGCCACCGGCGGTGTCAAGCACGAGGCCGCGGTGGGCCTGGAACTGAGCAAGGAGGAGTCGAGCTCCGGCCGCTTCCCGACCGACGGCGCGCTGGGCAACCCCGGCACCACGGACATCTTCAACCCGGATCCTTCGCGCGTGCCGAGCGGCTTCGTCGGCCTGGTGCCCACGCAGACCGGCGACGTCACCATCGACACCGTCGCGCTCTACGCCTACGACACGATCGAGCTGAGCCCGCACTGGCAGGTGACCGGCGGCGTGCGCGTCGAGCGCTACGACGTGGAACTGGCCAGCCGCCTTGCCAGCGGCGCGCCGCAAGGCCCCGACGCCTACCAGCGCAGCGAGACCAGCGTCGGCGGCAAGGTGGGCCTGGTCTACAAGCCGGTGCCCGAAGGCAGCGTGTACGTGTCGGCGGGCCGTTCGGTGCTGCCGCCGGGCTCCTACCTGTCGAACCCGGACATCTCGCGCGAAGGCGACAACGCCTTCCCGGGCTGGAGCGGCCAGAGCGGGCAGAACACCAAGGAGCAGGTGTCGACCAACCTCGAGCTGGGCCTGAAGTGGGAGTTCTTCGACCGCCGGCTGTCGACCACGGCGGCCCTGTTCCGCACCGTGCGCAGCAACATCGCCTGGACGGGCCGCAACACCACGGCCGGCGGCGCCAGCGATCCGGTGGTCTTCCAGGGCTACGGCAAGCAGATCGTGCAGGGCCTGGAGCTGGGCATCGCGGGCAAGGTCACGCAGGCCTGGTCGGTGTTCGCCGGCCTGGTGGTGCTGGAGAGCGAGCGCAAGCACAGCGCCTTCCTGGACCAGCAGCGCCGCAACGCCAACACCGGCGACTACGGCAGCTACACCAGCACCAACGGCGACGAGCTGGCGTTCACACCCAAGGTCTCGGCCAACCTGTGGACCACCTACAAGCTGCCGATGGGCCTGACGGTCGGCGGCGGCGTGCGCCACACCGGCAGTTCGTGGGTGGGCCGGCCGGACACCGCCGACCGCGTGATCCCGAACGGCGTCGTCGGCAAGCTGCCGGGCTACACCGTGGTGGACCTGATGGCGGCCTACGAGATCAGCCCGAACGTCGCGCTGCGGCTGAACATCGACAACGTGGCCGACAAGCTCTACGCCACCTCGGCCAACTGGCCGATCCAGCGGGTGTCGCTGGGCGCACCGCGCAGCGCGCTGGTGAGCCTGAACCTGGTGTTCTGAGGCCGCCCGGTACGGAGCGGGCGTGGCGGCGCGGGCCTCAGACCCGCGTCGCGACGCCCGCGTGTGTGCGCAGCCACTCCAGCAGCCGCGGCGCGATGCGCGCCAGCGGCAGCACCTCGTGCGCGGCGCCGTGCGCGATGGCCTCGCGCGGCATGCCGAAGACCACGCAGCTGGCCTCGTCCTGGCACAGGTTGAAGCTGCCGGCGTCGCGCATGGTCTTCATCGCGCGGGCGCCGTCGGCGCCCATGCCGGTGAGCATCACGCCCAGCGCATTGCGGCCGACCACGCGCGCGGCGCTCTCGAACAGCACTTCCACGCTCGGCCGGTGCCGGTTCACCGGCTCGCCGTCGCCGAGGCGGGCGATGTAGTTCGCGCCCGAGCGCTCCACGCTCAGGTGGCGCCCGCCGGGCGCGATGTAGGCGTGGCCGGGCAGCACCCGTTCGCCGTCCTGCGCCTCGGCCACGCGGATGCGGCACAGGCCGTCGAGCCGCGCCGCATAGCTCTTCGTGAAGCCGGGCGGCATGTGCTGCGTGATCATCACCGCCGGGCAGTCGGCCGGCAGGTTGACGAGCACCTCGCGCGTGGCCTCGGTGCCGCCGGTGGAGGCGCCGATGAACACGATCTTCTCGGTCGACAGCCGGCCCAGCGCCGCCATCGGCGAAGGTGTCCTCGGCGCGCTGCCGGCCCCGGCGGCCGCTGGCGGCGCTGCGGCCAGCCGCGTCACACGCGCCCGGGCCGCGGCGCGGACCTTCTCGGTGATGTCGTCGCCCAGCTGGCGCAGGCCGTCGGCCACGCCGATCTTGGGCTTGGCGACAAAGTCCACGGCGCCGAGTTCCAGCGCCTTCAGCGTGACGTCGGCGCCACGCTCGGTCAGCGTGCTGACCATCACCACCGGCATCGGCCGCAGCCGCATCAGGCGCGACAGGAAGTCGAGGCCGTCCATGCGCGGCATCTCGACGTCGAGCGTGATCACGTCGGGGTTCAGGTTGCGGATCATCTCGCGCGCCACCAGCGGGTCGGCGGCGGCGCCCACGCACTGCATGTCGCTCTGGCGGTCGATGATCTCGGTGAGCAGGCCGCGCACCAGCGCGGAGTCGTCGACGACGACGACACGGGTCTTGGGGCCGGCCATGGCGCGCGCTCCGGGAAGGCTCAGAACAGGTCGATGCTGCCGGCGGCGGCGGGTGCCGCACGCTCGGCCGCGGCGCGCTCCTGCGCCGCCAGCATCTCGGTGTTGGCGCTGGCCAGCCGCTTGACCATGGCCTTGCCGCTGGCCGGCAGGAAACACACCTTGCGCGGGTAGATGTCCATCACGTCCTTGCTGACCACCGTGATGCGCTCGGTGCGCAGGTAGTCCAGCACGAAGGCGGTGTTGCGCTCGCCGACGTTGAGGCTGTTCATGCCGCTGATGACCGCGCCACCGCCAAAGACCTTGGCCTCCATCGTGGCGCGCGTGGCGCCGCGCTTGACGAGTTCGCCGATCAGCAGGTCCATCGCGTAGCTGCCGTAGCGCCCGCCGTCGGCACCGCCGACACCGGCCGAGCCGGCATCGGGCAGCAGGAAGTGGTTCATGCCGCCGACACGCTTTTCGCGGTCCCACAGGCAGGCGGCGATGCACGAGCCCAGCGTGGTCATCACCAGCAGGTCCTCGTCGGCGACGAAGAACTCGCCCGGCAGCACCTTGACGGCGTCGTTCTTGAAGTGTGCGTCCCAGAAGAAGAAGCTGGCCTCGCCCGGCTTGCGCGGCGCGGCCTTCAGCCGCGGCAGCCGGCTGCTCGGCGGCGCCAGCGTGTGCGGCGGTGAAACCAGCGGCGCGACCGGCGTGGCCGCGGGCAGCGGATAGGGGGGGCGGGCGGCAGCGTGCATGGGCGGTGTCCCGGGGATATCGGTCGCCCGGCGGCGGGCCTTGAATGGGCGGGGGCCTGGTCGCGGGCCGGGCCGGCTCAGACCCGCTCGTAGATGGTCTTGCCGCGCAGCCGGAACAGGTCGCGCGATTCGGTGAAGTTCTCGCTGTGGCCGACGTACAGCAAGGCGCCGGGTTTGCTCACGCTGTGGATGCGCTCGAGCACGCGGCGCTGCGTCGGCGCGTCGAAGTAGATCATCACGTTGCGGCAGAACACGATGTCGAAGGGCTCGCCCAGCGCCGACCAGCCAGTGCTCATCAGGTTGAAGGTTCGGAACTCGATCAGCCGCGCCAGCTCGGGCCGGGCGCGGATGGCGCCGGCATTGGCGCCGGTGCCGCGCAGGAAGTGGCGCTTCAGCCGCTCGGGCGAGAGCCCGCGGGCATCGGCCGGGTAGACGCCGCGCTGGGCGGTGGCCAGCACCTTGGTGTCGATGTCGGTGGCGAGGATCTTCACCGCGCCGCCGGTGCCGAGCGTCTCGACCGCGGTCATCGCCAGCGAATAAGGTTCTTCGCCGGTGCTCGCGGCGTTGCACCAGATGCGCACCGGCCGGCCGTGGGCCAGCGCGGCGCAGGCACGCAGGTCGTCAACCAGCGCGTGGAAGTGGTGGTCCTCGCGGAAGAAGGCGGTCAGGTTGGTCGTCAGGCAGTTGACGAACTCCTGCCACTCCGCTTCGCCGGCAGGCCCCGGGCTGCGCTCCAGCGCGTCGAGATAAGCGGCGAACGAGGCCTGGCGCGTCTCGCGCAGGCGGCGCGACAAGCGGCTGTAGACCATGGCCTGCTTGCCGGCGTGCAGGCTGATGCCGGCACGGTCGTAGATCAGCCGCCGGATGCGTTCGAAGTCGGCCGGCGTGAGCACGTACTCTGCGTCCGGCGCAAGGGCGGGGGCGGCTGGGGTGGCGGGCAGGATGGGCGGCATCGGGAGGCTCGGCGGACAACAGGGCAGACGACCGTGCAGACAAGCAGGCGCAGGTTCGCTGTTAGTCAGTGTCCGGCCGCAAGGCCCCGCCAGATGGGCCGAATTGCGGGGCTTGCCGGCCGCTTATGGCCCGCCAGTCGGGGCCCTGGCCGCTGCTAGACTGGCTCACTTGTAACAAGCTGCCAGCCCGCCTTCCGGCGCCGCCCGGTCCCGCCCGTGAGTCGCAACCGCGTTTCCGCCGCCACTGCCGAACCTGCTCCGACGCTGCGCGTCGAGCAGGCGCTGCAGTTGCTGGCGCACGCCGGCGTGGCGGCACCGCGCGGCGACCCGGCCAGCACCGGCTGGCAGCAGGCGCTGATCGACGCGCTGGTCGAGCTGTCCAGCCGCGACGCCCTCACCGGCCTGGCCAACCGCCGCGCCTTCGAGCTGGCGCTGGAGCGCGAGGTCGACCGCGTCGCGCGCAGCGGCGAGCCGGCGCTGCTGCTGGCGCTGGACATCGACCACTTCAAGAACGTCAACGACCGCCACGGCCACGCCGCCGGCGACCAGGTCATCCGTGCCGTGGCCGCGGCGCTGACCGACAGCGTGCGCCCGATGGACCTCGTCGCGCGGGTCGGCGGCGAAGAGTTCGCCATCATCCTGCCCAACTGCGCCAGCACTTTCGGCCAGACCGTGGCCGAGCGTGTGCGGCGGCGTGTGGAGCGCATGCCCATCCTGGTCTCGGCCTCGGGCCTGGAGGTGGCGGTCACGGTGAGCATCGGCGGCGGTTTTGCGCCGCAGTGGGTGCGCTCGACGCCTGCACTGTGGAAGGAGCGGGCCGACCAGCAGCTCTACCTGGCCAAGCAGCAGGGGCGCAACCTGGTGCGGCTGGAGCCGTCGGCGATGTCGGTCGTCAGCAACGAAGAAAAGCGGCTGCTGTTCGACAGCTTCCAGATCCAGGACCACGAATGACGACCGCCCCGCCCGCGGCCCCGATGCCTTCGCCTTCGCCTCCGCCGCCCGCCCACATCATGGCCGTCACCAGCGGCAAGGGCGGTGTGGGCAAGACCTTCGTCACCGCCAACCTGGCGGCGGCGCTGGCGCGCCACGGCCGGCGTGTGCTGGTGCTCGACGCCGACCTCGGCCTGGCCAACCTCGACGTCGTGCTGAACCTGTTCCCGAAGATCACGCTGCACGACGTGTTCACGGGCCGCAGCAGCCTGTCCGACGCGGTGCTGCCGGCACCCGGCGGTTTCCACGTGCTGCTGGCCGGCTCCGGCATGGTCGAGTACTCGCGCATGACGCCCGAAGTGCGTGACAAGCTGCAGCAGGTGCTGTCCGAGGTGGCGCCGCGCTACGACCACGTGCTGCTCGACACCGGCGCCGGCATCTCCGACGTCGTGCTCTACACCGTCAGCCTGGCCGGCGAGGTGCTGGTGATCGCGACGCCCGAGCCGACCTCGCTGACCGACGCCTACGCCACGATCAAGGTGCTGGCCACGACCCAGGGCCGCCGCCGCATCCGGCTGCTGGTGAACCAGGCGCGCAAGGTCGGCGAGGGCCGCGCCGTGCGTGCGCAGCTGCAGGCCGTGGTGGACCGCTACGTGAACCCCGCGCTCGACTCGCCGGTGCGGCTGGACCTGCTCGGCGAGGTGCCGGCCGACGCCGCCGTGCGCGAGGCCGTGCAGCGCCGCCAGCTGCTGATGGAACTGCTGCCCGGCACGCCGCCGGCGCTGGCGCTGCTGAACGTGGCGCAGCGGCTGGGCACGGCCTGATCTGCCGATGAGCGGCAGCGCGGCCCCGGCCGGCCCGACCCCGTTTGAGCGCCTGGGCGGCGAGCCCGGCGTGCGCGCGCTGGTCGACCGCTTCTACGACCTGATGGACCTCGAGCCGGCTTTCGCCAAGCTGCGCGCGGTACACCCGGCCACGCTCGACAACGCGCGCGACAAGCTGTTCTGGTTTCTCTGCGGCTGGCTCGGCGGGCCCAACCACTACATCGAACGTCTCGGCCACCCGATGCTGCGGGCGCGCCACCTGCCGTACCCGATCGGCATCGCCGAGCGCGACCAGTGGATGGCCTGCATGCTGCAGGCGATGCAGGAGCGAGCGGTGGAGCCGGCGCTGCTGGAACGGCTGGCGCAGTCCTTCGCCGGCACGGCCGACTGGATGCGCAACAAGGGCGGCTGAAGCGCCGAGGCCGCGACGCCGGCTCAGGTGGCCAGCGTGACCGAGGCCGCCAGCGCGGCCGGCACCTGGTCGGCCCGCAGCGGGCGCGACAGCAGATAACCCTGGCCCACGTGCACGCCCAGCTCGCGCAGGGCGGCCAGCTGCTCGGGCGTCTCGATGCCCTCGGCGACGATGCGCTTGCCCAGCGAGCGGCCCAGCGTCATCACCGCGCGGATGATCTCGATGTTCTGCGGCTGCTGCTGCAGGTGCATCACGAAGCTGCGGTCGATCTTCAGGCTGTCGATCGGCAGCGTGCTCAGGTAGGCCAGCGACGAATAGCCGGTGCCGAAGTCGTCGATCGAGAAGCGCACGCCGATCTCGCGCAGCCGCCGCATCGCCTCCATCGACTTGTCGAGCTCGCCCATCAGCGTGGTCTCGGTGATCTCCAGCGTCAGCTGCTCGGCCGCGAGGCCGTGGCGCGCCAGCACCTGCTGCACATGCGGCACCAGGGCCGGGTCGGCCAGGTCGCGGCCGGAGATGTTGACGTGCATGCCCAGGCCCCGCAGCGCCGGTTCCTGGCGCTGCCACTGCGACATCTGCGCCACGGCGTGTTCGACCACCCACTGCGTGAGCGCCGCGATGTGGCCCGACTCCTCGGCCAGCGTGATGAACACCGCCGGGCTCACCGGCCCGCGTTCCGGGTGCACCCAGCGCGCCAGTGCCTCGAAGCCATAGGGCCGGTACGGGTCCAGGTGGAACAGCGGCTGGAACATCACGCTGAGCTGGCCGGCGCCGATGGCGCGCCGCAGGTCGGCCTCCAGCGCCAGGCGGTCGGCGATGCGGTCGTGCATGCTGCTGTCGAACAGCACCACGCGGCCGCGGCCGGCGCCCTTGGCCTCGTACATGGCCAGGTCGGCGTCGCGCAGCACCTCGTCGACGACGCGGTAGCCCATGTCGCTGAAGGTGATGCCGATGCTGGCACCCGGCACGACCTCGGTGCCGTGCAGGGCCACCGGCTGCGACAGCACCTCGCGCAGCCGCTCCGCCAGCCGCAGGCCGATCTCCGGGGTGTGCAGGCCTTCGAGCAGCACCGCGAACTCGTCGCCGCCCAGGCGCGCCACCAGGTCGCCGGGCCGCACGCTCTGCGCCAGGCGCTGCGCCACCTCGCGCAGCAGCCGGTTGCCGGCGACGTGCCCGAGGCTGTCGTTGACGACCTTGAAGCGGTCGAGGTCGAGGAACATCACCGCGAAGCGCACCGCCGGGTCGAGCCGGCTGCGCTCCACCGCCACCGCCAGCCGTTCCTGGAAACACTGGCGGTTGGGCAGGTCGGTCAGCAGGTCGTGGTAGGCGATGTGGAACAGCTCGCTCTCGGCCTGGCGGCGCGAGCTGATGTCGTGCAGCTGGTAGATCAGGCAGGTGCCGGTGTTGCCGGGGTCGTCGAAGTGGCCGCAGTGCAGCGACACCCAGCGCTCCTGCGGGCCGTCACCGCCGGCCAGGCAGCGCAGCTCGATGCTGAAGCGGTGTTCGCGGCTGCGCAGCACCTCGGTCGCGTGGCGCTTGAACAGCGCGGCGTCGCCCGGGTGCAGGTGGTCTTCGAAGGTGCTGCCGAGCAGCGTGTCGTCGTCGCGCCGGAGCAGCTCGCGCAGCGCGGCGTTGACCTGCAGCAGCCGGCCGTCTGCACGCACGATGGCCATGCCCACCGCGGCGTTGTCGAAGGCGGCGCGGAAGCGCTGCTGGTTCAGCTGCGCCTCGCGTTCTGCGTCGGCGATGCGCAGGTCCTGCGCCTGGCGCTCGCGCTCCTGCCGGCCCAGCGTCTGGCGCAGCACGGCGACCACGCCCAGGCACAGCACCGCGCCTGCACCGATCACCACCGGGTCGAGCCGGGCCAGGTGCAGCTGCGCCAGCCCGGCGGCGAGCGCCGCGGCGCCGTACAGCGCACCGACCCAGGAAGAGCCGTGCCACCAGGCGGACAGGCTCAGCGAATGGCCGCGCTTGATGGCGATGACCCAGGTGAGCGGCAGCGTCGAGCAGACGAAGTACAGCGGCGCCACCGCGCACAGCGCGACGAAGCCGGCGGCGCCGGGGTCGAAGCCGCGCGTCTCGAGCCAGGGGCCGAGCGTGGCGTAGGCCAGGCCGGCGACGCTCATCGAGAAGGCCGCGGCGGCGGGTGTCGACAGCCGCGCCGTCAGCCGCGGCGAGGCGCGCCACGCGCCGACGGCGCCTTCGATGGCCGCTGCCAGCACCGCGGTGGCGGGGCCGGCCACGGCCAGCAGCGTGAACAGGAACAGGTCGGCCACGCCCACGGCGTAGGCGGTGCGCGGGATGTGCACCGGGAAGGCCGCGGCCAGCGCGACCAGGCCCAGCCCGAGCAGCACGGTGAGCGGCGGCGGGCCGCCGTGCGCCAGCTCGCTCGCCAGCGCGAGCACCAGGCAGGCCAGGCCCACCAGCACCAGCGCGGCCCAGGCCAGCGCGGCCGCTGGCGGATAGTCGTGCAGATGCTGGTCGCGAAAACGGGACATGGTCGGATTTCGTCCGCCCATGTCCCGTCTTGAGCGCCGTTACCCTTCAGCGGGCTCCGGCGCCGGTCACTCGCCGCGCCAGGCGTCGTCGAAGCGGCTCGCCGGGTCGACCGACTCGGTGACGATGAAGCCTTCGGTGACGATGAAGCCCTCCGTCACGATGAAGCCCTCGGTGACGATGAAGCCTTCCGTCACGATGAAGCCTTCGGTGACGATGAAGCCCTCCGTCACGATGAAGCCTTCGGTGACGATGAAGCCTTCCGTCACGATGAAGCCCTCGGTGACGATGAAGCCCTGGCTCAGCAGCCGGCCGTCGAGCAGCATCGCACCGCCCAGCGCCCACTGCAGGCCGCCGGCCAGTGCCACGCCCATGCCTTCGCGGGCGCGCTGGGCCAGCAGCGGCACCGGGGTCAGCAGCGCTTGTGCGCCACCACCGGGTTCCAGGGCCACCGAGTCGAGGAAGCGCACGCCCGGCGTCAGCAGCGCCGTCGGCGCCGCGCTGGACTCGGTGATGCTGCGCACGCTGTGGCCCAGGCCGTTGTGCACCTGGCCGCGCAGCACCCACTGGCGGGCCCAGGTCAGGCCCGGCTCGTAGATCGGCTGCCAGCGCGTGAACAGCGCCTCGCCACCCAGCAGGTGGGTGCCACCGCCGTAGACCAGCCCGCTCCAGGCGAAGTTGCGGCGGCCGATGGTGCTCACCGGCTGCGGCAGCGCACGGCCCGGGGCCAGCAGCGGGTCGCCGGCCTTCAGGCGGCCGGCGGCCAGCGCCGGGCCGAGGTCGGTGCGCAGCGCACGCGCCAGGCGCACCGCGCCTTCGAGGTTGAGCTGGCCGGTGCCCTGTTCGACCAGGCCGGCGCCGGCCAGCGGCTCGGCGGTGTACTGCAGGATGGCCTTCACCAGCGCCGGCGTCAGCCCGGGGTTGGCCTGCAGCAGCACGGCGGCGGCGCCGGCCACCACCGGCGCGGCCACCGAGGTGCCGCTGAGCACCATCTGCGTCTGGCGCGGCAGCTGCGACGCGCCCGGCACCAGGGTCAGTTCCGGGTACTCGCGCGCCAGCAGGTTCCAGCCGCTGCGCAGGCCGCTCAGGTCGGTGGCCATCGGGCCGACCAGCTTGTTGCCGGGCGCCACCAGGTCGGGCTTGATCAGGTTGTCGGTGAACGGCCGGCCGTTGCTCAGCGCCAGGGCACCGCGCGTCGGGCCGCGGCTCGAGAAGCGCGTGACGGCGTCGTCGCCCCGATCAGCGGTGCCGAAGGGGTTGGCGGCGCCGACGGTGATCACCGAGGGGTCGTGGCCGGGCGAGGTGATGCTGCCCAGCACCGTGCGGCCGTCGGCGCTGCGGCCGTAGTTGCCGCCGGCGACGACGACGACCAGGCCTGCCGTCGTCGCGCTGCGCGCCGCGCGTGCCAGCGGGTCGAGCAGGAACGACTCGGTGGAGTCGGCACCCAGGCTCAGGTTCAGCACCCGCAGGTTGCTGGTGCGCGAGCGCTGGATGGCCCAGTCGATGCCGGCCAGCAGGTCGGCCATGGTGCCGACGCCGTTGCCGTCGATGACGCGGATGTCGTAGAGGTCGGCGCCGCTGGCGGAGCCGCTGGCGTCCGGCCCCTGGATCCATGCATCGTGCGTGCCGGCGGCCATGCCGGCCACGTGGGTGCCGTGGCCGTAGGGGTCCAGCGCCGGCAGCAGCGGCGTGTTGCTGCCACTCGCACTGGCCTTGCCCACCAGCGCGCCCAGGCCCAGCGCCTGCACCGTGGAGCCCAGGCCCAGGTTCTGCACCACCGGCGCGAGCAGCGGCGAGGTGACCGCGCCCAGGCCGCCCAGCACCGGCCGCAGCAGCGCCGACAGGTCCACGCCCTTGCGCCAGCCGTCGTCGGGGAAGCTCTCGCGGATGACGACGAAGTCGACCCGTTCGCGCACCCGGCTGCGGCCATCGGGGCCGCGCAGGCTCTGGTGGGCGGCGTCGATGCCGGAGTCGAGCACGGCGATGCCCACGCCGCGGCCGTCCAGCGCCGCGCCCAGCGGGGCCTGCGTGGCCAGCGCGGTGCCGGCGCCCACGGTCTGCTCCACCAGGCTGGCCTGGCGCGCCGTGCTGCGGTTGGGCACGATGCGGCGCACATCGGCGCGTTTGGCCAGCGCATCGAGGCTGTGCACCGGCACCATGGCCGACAGCGCGCGCACCGACAGGTAGTTGTAGTGCACCGAGCCCCCACGCGCGACGATGTCGCGGCGCAGCGCGGCCAGCTCGGGGTCGTCGCTGGCAGCCAGGATCAGCACCTTCACGTGCGGCTGACCCACGAGCACGCGCCGCCACGGCGCGTTCACGGCCTGCAGCAGGTCGGGCGCGAGTTTGGATGCCCCGCTCTGGGCATGGGCCGGCAAGGCCGGCAGGGCAGCGGCCAGTGCCAGCGCGGCGGTGCCGAGCAGCTGGGTCAGGCGGGATCGGAGGGCGGCCAGGTGCGTCACGAGCAACCTCGTTGTGAGCGAGTTCGTTGCATCGGCTTACAGCACCCCCGGCTTGAGGAACTTGAGCCCGAAAAACGGGGTGAAGCGTGCGCTTTTCGGCGGATCGAACGCTCAAGTCGGGAATTCGACGGGTGTTTGAAGGGTGCTCCGAGCCGGCCGGAGCCGGCTTCAAGGGCCGGCTTCAGCCTTTCAGCAGCACGATCAGTGCACCCGCGCCGCCGTCGGGCGCGGCGGCCTGCGTGAAGGCCAGCACCTCGTCGCTCTGGCCCAGCCAGCGCTGCACCTTGGCCTTCAGCACCGGCTGCTTGCCCGGCGAGCCGTGGCCCTTGCCGTGCACCACGCGCAGGCAACGCCAGCTGCGCTGGCGGCACTCGCGCAGGAAGGCGGCCAGCGCCTCGCGGGCCTCGTCGCGGCGCAGGCCGTGCAGGTCCAGCGTGGCCTGCAGCGCCCAGTGGCCGCGCCGCAGCCGCGACACGACCTCGGGGCTGACACCTTCGCGGCGGAAGCTCAGGCCGTCGTCGGTGAGCAGCAGGCTCTCCACGTCGACCTCGTCGGACAGCGCCTCGGCCAGCGCGGCGCGTTCGTCGGCCTCGCGCTGGCGCGGCAAGGGCAGCGGGCGTTCGCCGCCGTCCAGCACCGCCGGGGCCAGGCCGTGCGGCGCCAGCGGCGTCACCGGGCCGACGCTGTCGGCGAACAGGCGCCGCGCACGGTCGGCCGCGGCGCGTGCCGCACGCTCGGCGGCGGCGCGTTCGCGGGCCAGCCGTTCGCGCTCACGCAGCGCCTCGCGCAGCTCGGCCAGCTCGCCGAGGCTGCGTGCCACCGGAGCCCTGGGCGTGCTCACAGCAGCCCGCGCTCGGCGAAGGACACCGTCTGGCCGCGGCCGACGACGACGTGGTCCAGCACGCGCACGTCCACCAGCTTCAGCGCGGCGGTGAGCGTCTGCGTCAGGTGCTCGTCGGCGCGCGAGGGCTCGGCCACGCCGCTCGGGTGGTTGTGCGCCAGCACCAGCGCGGCGGCGTTCAGTGCCAGCGCCCGGCGCACCACTTCGCGCGGGTAGACGCTGGTCTGTGCCAGGGTGCCGGTGAACAGCACCTCGAAGGCGATGAGCCGGTGCTGGGCATCGAGGAACAGCGCGCCGAACAGCTCCTGGCCGTGGCCGTCCAGCTGCAGCGCGAGGAAGTCCTTCACGCGCTGCGGGTTGTCGAACACATCGCGCGCCTTCAGCGGCTGGGTCAGCGCGCGCCGCGCGATCTCGGCCACTGCCAGCAGCTCGGCGCACTTGGCCGGCCCCAGGCCCTTGATGCGGCCGAGCGCAGCCTGCACTTCCGGCTGCAGCAGGCCGGCAAAACCGCCGGCGCCATCGAGCACCTGTTGCGCCAGCGCCAGCACGCCGGTGCCGGCAGTGCCGGTGCGCAGCAGGAGCGCCAGCAGCTCGGCGTCGGCCAGCGCGCCGGGGCCGCGCTCGAGCGGCTTCTCGCGCGGGCGCTGGTCGGCGGGCAGGTGCTTCATGGGACGCTTGCGGGGGCTTCTTGGGGGTGACCACTAGAATGCCGGGCCAGTCTATGCGAGGGCCTGCCGCCCTCCAGCCGCCCGTGAATCTCGTCCAGCCCGGCTCGTTTCTGACGCTGCACTACCGGCTCGCCGGCCCCGACGGCGAGTCCATCGTCGACACCTTCGCCGACAAGCCGGCGACGCTGTCGCTCGGCAGCGGCCAGCTGGCGCCGGCGCTCGAAGCGCGGCTGATCGGCCTGGCCGAGGGCGCGCACGAGCGCATAGAGCTGCCGCCCGGCGCGGCCTTCGGCGAGCGCAACCCCGAGCTGCTGCAGCGTGTGAAGCTCGAACTGCTGCACCAGCTGGGCGACCCCGACGCGAGCTACGAAGCCGGCGACGTGGTCCAGTTCCCCACGCCCGACGGCCAGGGCGCCTACGCCGGCGTGGTGCGCGAGGTGGGCGAAGGCTGGCTGCTGTTCGACTTCAACCACCCGCTGGCGGGCCAGCCGGTGAGCTTCGAAGTGCGGCTGCTGGGGGTGCTGTGAGCAGCGTCAGCAGCGTCGTCACGCACAGCTCGCTCGACGAGGTGCTGCTGGCCGAGCCGCGCGGCTTCTGCGCCGGCGTGGACCGCGCCATCGAGATCGTCGAGCGCGCGCTGCTGCGCTTCGGCGCGCCGATCTACGTGCGCCACGAGATCGTGCACAACACCTACGTCGTCGAGAACCTGCGTGCCAAGGGCGCCATCTTCATCGAGGACCTGGCCGAGGTGCCGCCCGGCGCGACGCTGGTGTTCAGCGCGCACGGCGTGTCCAAGGCGGTGCGCGCCGAGGCCGCGCAGCGCGGCTTCCAGGTCTTCGACGCCACCTGCCCGCTGGTGACCAAGGTGCACGTCGAGGTTGCCAAGCTGGCCAAGGAAGGTTACGAGTTCATCATGATCGGCCACAAGGGGCACCCCGAGGTCGAGGGCACGATGGGCCAGCTGAACGAAGGCATCCATCTCGTCGAAGACGTGGCCGACGTGGCGCTGGTGCGCCCGCGCAGCGACAAGCTCGCGGTGGTGACGCAGACCACGCTGAGCGTCGACGACGCGGCGGCGATCCTGAACGAGGTGAAACGCTGCTTCCCGCAGGTGCGCGAGCCCAAGCAGCAGGACATCTGCTACGCCACGCAGAACCGGCAGGACGCCGTGAAGGTGATGGCGCCCGCGGTAGACGTGGTCATCGTGGTCGGCAGCCCCACCAGCAGCAACAGCAACCGGCTGCGCGAGCTGGCCGAGCGGCTGGGCACCGAGGCCCACATGGTCGAGGGCGCGGCCGACCTGCAGCCGGCCTGGTTTGCCGGCCGCCGCCGCGTGGGCCTGACGGCCGGCGCCTCGGCGCCCGACGTGCTGGTGCAGGCCGTGATCACACGGCTCAAGGAACTCGGCGCTTTGAGCGTGCGCAAGATGGACGGCGTGGTCGAGAACGTGCGCTTCCCGCTGCCGCGCGGCCTGGGCGACCGCAGCATGGCCGAGGTGACCGGCGAGAGCCTGGTGGCCGCGTCGCCCGCCGCGGCGCCTTCGTCCTCCTCCCGATCTTGAAGCTCGCCGCGCCCAGCCTCTTTCCACGACGACGGCGCCCCTGAGACGGCGCCGTTTTGCTGCCCCGAACACCCGAATCCCTGAGGAGCCTTCCATGCTCGACATCAACCAGCTGCGCCGCGACCTCGACGGCATCGTCGCCCAGCTCGAACGGCGCAAGAAGCCGCAGCCGTACCTCGACGTGCCGCGCTTCACCACGCTCGAAGCCGAGCGCAAGCGCATCCAGACCGCCACCGAGCAGGCCCAGGCGCGGCGCAACGCCCTGAGCAAGCAGATCGGCCAGATGAAGGGCCGCGGCGAAGACACCACGGCGCTGATGGCCGAAGTGGGTGGCATCGGCGACGAGATGAAGGCCGGCGCCGAGGCGCTCGAGCGCATCCAGGCCGAGCTGCAGGGCATGCTGATGAGCGTGCCGAACCTGCCGCAGGCCGACGTGCCGGATGGCGCCGACGAAAGCGCCAACCGCGAGCTGCGCCGCTGGGGCACACCGCGCAGCTTCGACTTCACACCGCGCGACCACGTCGACCTCGGCGCGCCGCTGGGCCTGGACTTCGAGACCGGTGCGATGCTGGCTGGCAGCCGCTTCACCTTTCTGCGCGGGCCGGCGGCGCGGCTTCACCGCGCGCTGGCGCAGCTGATGCTCGACACGCACACGCTGGAGCACGGCTACACCGAGTGCTACACGCCCTACATCGTCAACGGCGAGATCCTCGAAGGCACCGGCCAGCTGCCGAAGTTCAAGCAGGACATGTTCTGGGTCAGCCGCGGCGTCGACGCCACCGAGCAGGGCGATGCGCCGGTGGCCGAGCAGTACCTGATCGCGACCAGCGAGATCCCGCTCACCAACACCGTGCGTGGCCAGATCCTCGACGCGGCGCAGCTGCCGATCAAGCTAACGGCGCACACGCCGTGTTTTCGCTCGGAAGCCGGCAGTGCCGGACGCGACACACGCGGCATGATCCGCCAGCACCAGTTCGACAAGGTCGAGATGGTGCAGATCGTGCACCCCGAGCAGAGCAACGCTGCGCTGGAGGAGATGACCGGCCACGCCGAGAAGATCCTGCAGAAGCTCGAGCTGCCCTACCGCATCGCCGTGCTGAGCACGGGCGACATGGGCTTTGGCGGCGCCAAGACGCACGACCTCGAGGTGTGGATCCCGACGCAGGACACCTACCGCGAGATCAGCTCGGTGAGCAACTGCGAGGCCTTCCAGGCGCGGCGCATGCAGGCGCGCTTTCGCAACGCCGCCGGCAAGCCAGAGCTGGTGCACACGCTCAACGGCAGCGGCCTCGCGGTGGGCCGGGCGCTGGTGGCGGTGCTGGAGAACCACCAGCAGGCCGACGGTTCGATCCACGTGCCGGCGGCATTGCGGCCCTACCTGGGCGGCGCCGAGCGGCTGCAGGCCGCGGGTTGATGAGGCTGCGGCTGCAGGCCGCGGGCTGATCAGGCAGCAGCGGCGGCTGCGGCGCCCCTCGGCGTGCCCAGCGGCACGCCGGCGGTGAACAGCCGCTCCAGCAGTTCTCGCACCGTCGCGATCTGGTCGCCAAAGGGTAATGTGCCGGCACCGCGGAAGAACAGGCCCTTGGCGAACTCGCCGCGCAGCGCGGCGGCCAGGCGCTGGTCGATGCAGAACTGGCCCCAGCCGGGCAGCCCGTCGCGCAACCCGCACTGCGCCAGGCAGTCGAAGGCCAGCGTGCAGCGGCTCTTGGGCTGCGCGGTGGCCTGCAGCCGCGGCAGCGCCTGCAGGTAGCGATCGAGCCAGGGCGTGCGCACCGCGCGGGCCGGCAACCCGGCCACGCTGGTGAACTCGACCAGGTCTTCGTCGCGTGCGCCGGCCAGCACCTGCTTGAACACCGGGTCGGCATCACATTCCTCGGTGGCGACGAAGGCGGTGCCCAGCTGCACCGCGGCCGCGCCCAGCGACTGCAGCCGCGCGATGTCCTCGAAGCAGCGCACACCGCCGGCGGCGATCAGCGGCACCTCGCGCTCGACGCCCGCGTTGCGCAAGAAGGTGTTCACCGCGGGCAGCACCTGTTCGAACTCGAAGCGCGTGTCGCCGAGATCCTCGATGCGGGCCGCACCGAGGTGGCCGCCGGCCCAGCGCGGGTGTTCGATCACGATGGCGTCGGGCAGGCGCTGCTTGCGCTCCCACTTCTTCACGACGAGCTGCACACCGCGTGCATCCGACAGAATCGGGATCAGCAGCGCCTGCGGGTGTTCACGCGCCAGCTCCGGCAGGTCGAGCGGCAGGCCGGCACCGACGACCACGGCGTCGATGCCGGCTTCGAGCGCGGTGCGCACGCTGGCGGCGTACTCGCTCACCGCGCGCATCACGTTCACGGCCAGCAGGCCGCGGCCGCCGGCCAGCCGCTGCGCGGCGGCGATCTCGCGCTGCAGCGCCTCGAGGTTGGCGGCGTCGACGGTGGCCTTCAGCGCGGCCGCGTCACCGCCCGCGGCCAATGCGCCGCAGCGCGCCATCAGGTCGGGGTGGTGGCGGCGCAGGTCCACCGACGAGATCGTGCCGACTGCCCCACAGGCCGCCACGCTGCCCGCCAGCCGGTGCGCCGACACGCCCACGCCCATGCCGCCCTGCACCACGGGCAAGCAGTCCTGGCCGCGCAGGCGCAGCGGCGCGAGGCCGGCGGCGCGGGCCTGGGCGGCGAGGTCTGCAGCGAGAGCAGCGGCTGGGTCGGAGGGGCTCAGTTCATGCATGGCGGTCGGGCGGCAGTCAGGTGGCAATGGGGCGTCAGTGGGGCGTCAGTGGGCACAAGGTCACGGCCGGGGTGCCGGACTATCGAGCGCTGAGCGACGACAGGGCTTGAGCGCGATCAAGAGCCCGGGCTCTCGTCTACAATGCGCAGTTCCCGAGACCACGGGATGCCCGCTGTGCCTTGCGCAGCGGTGCCGCGGAGAGGTGGCAGAGTGGTCGAATGCACCGGATTCGAAATCCGGCATACGGGTCTCCCGTATCGGGGGTTCGAATCCCCCCCTCTCCGCCAGGTAGTCCGGGCTTGCCAGTACGGCGAGCCTTTTCGCCCCAGAGGCCCGCGTGGCGCGGCCTTCCGGGCCGATGCGCTTTCTCAGTTGCCGCGCCGACTGCGTCTTTGGGTCGGCCTTTCCGCCCTTTCTCAGTCGGCGGTTTCCGCAGTACGCAGCCGAGGCTCGGTTGCCAGACCCGGAAGCAACCAGGCCTCCCGCAGGAGGCCTGGCTGATCGAGGGTGCGCTACTAGGCGTTCATGCCCAGCCGAGATCGCTGCTCGTCCCAGGACTCGGGTAGCGGCACCATCTTCATGAGTCGCGTGGCCGTCAACTCCGGCGGCTGCTGCCCCCCCCCCCACCGATCTTCTCGACGATGTCCGGCGCCAGGAAGGCGAGCCAGATCAGCCGTGTCGCATAGGCCGGAGAACAGCTCTCCTGCGCCGCGATCTCCTTGGGTGAAGACGCCCGCCCGCTGGCCAGGCGCTTGAACCAGTCCTGACCCTTCGCGACGAGAGCCACCAGCTTCTGATCGGCCAGCTGCTCCGCCCGACCCTGTGGCTTGACGACCAGCCTCATCGCCATGCCGCAGCGCTTGAGCTGGGCCGGGATCGAGAAGCTGATGTCCTCCTCGAGTTCAAGCAGCTCCTTCCTGAGCTTGATCGTCAGTCCCACATCACCGATGCGCACATCCTGGACCGCCTCCCTCACGGATGCGTTGGCCTGCTCGATCCGACCCGCCGCTGCTTTGGCTAGTGCCAGTACCTCAACCACACGTGCTGCCTTGCGGTCCTGAACCAGCGACAGGATCTTCTCTTCGTCCCTGAGGAAGGCCATCACCCCGAGGATCACCACTTGCTCGACCTCTCGGGCGGGGAGGCGTGTCGGCTGATCGGTGGTCGTCCCGTAGTACCGGTAGTGCTTCGCCCCCTTCTTGGCGTGGGTGGCCGTGAACCGATCGCCGCTGGTTGTGAAGAGCAGTCCTGCCAAGAGGCTTGGCTCCTTCACGTTGGGCCGAGTCCTGTCGCCTTGGGGACGTATGCCATGGCGATCAGATGGCAACACGCGCCATGGTCATGCAGCACAAGACGCAGCGGCCGGTGCAGTTCGAGATCACGGCGAACACCAGAGATGCTCTCAAGGCCTGGATCAGGCAAGCAGATCTCAAGTCCGAGGACTTCCTGTTTCCCAGTCGCCTGCACGAGTCCCCTCACCTTGGCACGCGTCAGTACGCTCGCATCCTTGGACATTGGGTCGAAGAGCTGGGACTTGACCGCGCTGACTACGGCACGCACTCGATGAGGCGAACAAAGGCAACCCTCATCTACCGGCGAACCAAGAACCTTCGCGCCGTTCAACTACTGCTCGGACACTCCAAGCTGGAGTCGACGGTGCGCACGACCGCAAGCGGCTGGAGCAACTGTGCCGCTACATGACGCGGCCGGCGCTGCCGGACGAGCGGCCCCGATATCAGGGTTGACCCTGGATCCGTCGACATCGAGCCCACAGTTCCGCCGACTCCAAGCCCTCTGGACCAGCACTGGTTGGCCGGCCAGGAGGCCCGAGGCCGTTTGAAAATCCAATGCGCCCAGCCCCTTCGGCAAGCGCATCGCGCACGGCTACTTCGTGCTCTCGGCGGCCGCCGGGCTCTTCGTCTCACTGGCGCCGGGGCCGGTGCTCGCGAACTACGGCCTCGACACCTTGCGCTTCGTGAAGCCGGTCGGCATCGGCGACACCATCCGCGCGCGGCTCACCTGGAAGTGCCAGATCGACCGCCAGCGCAGGGGCCCGACGGCATCGGCCAGGGCGTCGTGGCGTGGGATGTCGAGGTCTCGAACCAGGACGGCGAGGTCGTCGCGAGCTACGACATCCTGACGCTGATGGCCAAGCGCGGCTAAGAGGCCCGCTAGCGGCGGGTCTCGCACGGCAGATCCAACCGACGACGAGATACGAGGTTGCGCCGCCCATAGTCAGGATCGACGACGTCGTGACCGTCGCCGTCCACTCTTCTATGGAGCGCGTTCGGCACACGCGTTGACTTAGATCGGCCCCAGCAGTAAACCGCGAGCGTCATTTGCCGAGGGACTGTCTATGACGACGCGAAAGAAGCTTGGCGCGGTGCTGTGCGCGATTGCGTTCATGGTCTTCGCGGCCGCCGCCTTGGCACAGGCGATGCTCCAGTTGGGGGACATGTCGTACTCAAGGGCACAAGCCCCGGCACTCCGAATGCCTGTCACGACGTCTGTGCGCTTCTTCCGGGGCGTCGGTGGGGTCGCGTTCAGTGCGGTCGCCGAAGGTGAGAACGGCCTCAAGGTCGTGGGCTTAAGGTACGACCCGTCGGCTGCGGACGGCGATAGGTTGGTCGTTTCCGTCGAGTCCCCGAGCGAGGGGCGGGTGGCGCTCAGAGCCCAGATCTACGACTGGGAGCTGGTTCCGATCGCTCGCTTCGCGCAGGATGAGAACGGCTCGGCGATGACGCTGTTCGGACAGCTATCGGATAAGGCGCTCGAAGAGCGGACCCTCCGCAAGCGTGATCGGATCATCAACTACCACCCGGCTCTGGACGACACGCTGGTCGGCCTGCGCCTGTTTCAGGCGGACATACTGATCATCCAACCCAATGCCGTGCACCTCTTCAGGCAGGGGGCAAGCGTCGTGTTGGGCGCAGGAGAAGGAGGACACGACCCCGCACAGAACATGGAGCGGTTCCTGCGCGTGTCCGAATGGCAGGAGCAGCAATCCGCGAAAGGAAACACCTACCAGTCTTATGTCGTTGGCGACATCGGTCAGCGTGTCACGTTTCGCCGCAGCCAGGATCGCATCGCATTCACCGGCAGTCCGCATTGGAACTGCTGGAAGAGCAAGCTGACTCAGGCTGAGATGTCGCAGCGCATCGGCGAGCTACAAACGAGCTACGAAACCGCGGTGAACGAATACAACAGCGCCGTCACTGCGGCGCGCAATGGCGCGTCGAGCATGACCCCGGCCCAGCAATCCCAGACAGTGACCCGGCTCAGGGCGATGAAGAGTCGTCTGGACGAGATGGAGAAAAGCCTCGAATCCAGGGTCGAGGCGATATCGGCGGTCGAGCAGATGCCGGAGTACAGCGCCGCGTTGAGCCAACTGATCCGGCAGCAGCAGGGGGTCAATCCGATAGTCTACGCAACGGTGAGAAAGGTCATGCACTATCGCGCGCTGTTCAAGCACTTTCAGGCCACCAACCCCGCCGGATACAAGAACTTTGTGGCGTCGCTGAGCAACGTCACCGTCTCGCCATCCGTGACTACGCCGACCGTGCAGCACGCGACGCAGTAGGCGTCGACGATGAAGAAGCTGTTCGTCAGCTTCTCGGTGTCGGGCGACGCGACAGCAAGGCACTTCGTACGCAGCCTGTTGAAGCGGCTGAACGAGCAGTCGATCGACGCATGGATCTATGAGTCGCCCGGCGGACGAATCCGGTCCGGGGCAAGCATCGCGCTGGTGTGTCGCCAGAAGATCGAGGCAAGCGAGTTCTTCGTCGTCGTGGTCAACGATCAGGCTCTCGTCTCCGACTACGTGGCGATGGAGGTCAGCCACGCACTTTGGGTGCGGCAGCAGCGCGGGCTCGTGATCTACCCGATCGTCGCGACTTCCACGCCCCGGTCTCACTGGCCGCCCCACATCGCTGCCGCACTGGGCTTCAGGGGCATGCAGAAGGAGCTGACCGACAGCGCGGTGGAGGATGCCGTCTACGACATCTGCTTGAGCCTGGAGATCGAGTACACGCTCCCGTCTCCGGTCGTGGTTCGCCTTCCGCTGGCGAAGCGCGTCTCCGACGAGCTGAGGGAGGTTCGATCCGCCTCGCCCTACGACGCGAACGACTTCCGCAAGCTGCTCGACAGGTGCGATCAGGCATGCAGTTCCTTCGAGCGTCAAGACTTCACCGAGGCCTTCGAACTCGCGGCCTACATCCTCACCGAGCTGAAGTTCGGCTTCGGGGTCCGCAAGCCGTACTACCCGCGCGTTTTCATGGGCGCAATCCTGCTGCGCAGGGCGGATGCGGGCGAGACGCCGCAGGAGGACGTGCGCCGCTTCTTCTCGGACCTGATCGCGGAAGGAGGAGAACGGCTTGATGGAAACGCCTTCGCGGGCCGTGCCCACGCGCTGTTCGCGCTCGGTCGATACGACGAGGCGCTTGCCGACTACCGGGAGGCCGAGGCTCGCCTGGATCGACCGGATCCCGCGCTGCTCTACAACATCGCGCGGGTCCAGCTTCTCTCGGGCGCCGGAGCAACTGTCGGTGACCTCGAGAGGTGGCGTGCCACCGTCGCCGACGGGTTGCTGACGACGCAGCCAGGGGATCTGTCGAAGATCACGTCCGTGCTCGCTCTGGGCCATGCGCATCGTGGCGACGTGGCGATGGCTCGAAGTGCCTGGGATGCCGTGAAGGATCCCGCCGACGTCTTTCCGGAACTGGTGGCTGAGATCTGCCACTGGCTGCGGGAGGAGTCGCATCGATCACACTATGCCGCACCGTTGAGCACTGCACGGAGGATCTTGGACGACTACCTCAACGCGATCGGTGGTGGTGACGACGCTGTGCCACCGACGCTGGCCCACATGCGTGCACGCGTTCGCTTCGATCTGGGCCTAAGGGATGAGGCACGCAAGGATATGGACCGGCTCATTCGGCGCTGCCCTGTGAACCCTTTGTTCGCGCTCGACGCGGCGATGTTTGCCATCGAGGATGGTGACCTCGATGCGGCGCGCCGGCACTGCGTTGCCGCGACCGAGGTCCAGGACCACACCCTGTGCTGGCCGAGGCTGACCGTCTCTGAGTTCAAGCTCTCGATCGGACAGGCGTTCTGGTTGCTGGGGAGGGAAGCCGAGGCGCGCGAGAATTTTCGCCAAAGCCAGCATGCGCAGTCGCTGTGGTACCGGGAGACGCTTCCCGACGCGTTCAACGCCGCAAACACTGGCCGCTCGTGGCTGCGACGCCTGCAGGTTGCACCCTACCGCTTCTGAGGCACGCGTTCGGGACCACTCACGATGCTGCGCGCTCTGGATGTCCGGCGTGCCGATGCGCCAAGTTGGAGAGCTCAGTGCGAGCTCTCACCACCCGCAAACTCAAGACGCCGTGGCGCGGCGGGACCACGCACCTGGTGATGAGCCCGCTGGAGTTCGTGCAGCGGCTGGGGGCACGGGCGACCGAGGGTGCCCTCCAGGCGCCCGTGCCGCGGCCGCGGCTGCACCTGATCAGATTCCACGGGGCGTTGGCGCCGAGCGCGAAGCTGAGGCCGCTGGTGGTGCCCGTGGTGCCGCAGGCACCGCAGATGCAAGACCAGGCTACCGAAGCCGCAGTTGCCGGCGAGTGCGAACTCGAGCCGGCCCAGGCCATGCCGGACCGCATCAGTTGGGCGCGGCTGCTCAAGCGCGTGTTCGACATCGACATGCACACCTGCCCGAACTGCGGCGGCGGGGAACTGAAGATCACCGCGGCCATCCTCGAACGGCCGGTCATCGAAAAGATCCTCACCCACCTCGGGCTGGACCCGCACGTCCGCCATCAAACCCGACCTCTCCCCGACCTTGTTCATGAGCGTCAGGGCGTTCGAGGCCTGGCTGAAGATGCATCACGACACCTCCGGGGGGCTCTGGCTGCAGCTCGCCAGGCGGGGCACCAGTGAACCCCGCGTCATCCACTGCATCGCCGACAACTGCGCCACCCACAACCACCCGAACATCAAGGCCTGGCTGGCGGCTCGGCCGCGCTGGCACATGCACTTCGTCCCGACCTACGGCTCTTGGCTCAATCAGGTCGAGCGCTTCTTCTCGCTGGTTGCCGACAGAACCATCCGCCGCGGTTCGTTCACGTGGCCTTCGATCGGCACGTTGTAGGGTGGATCAGTAAAGACCATTTGAGCTTGGTCGCTGCCGAGCAGGTGGGTGTAGCTCGCCAGTTGGGTGGCGTCACCGCAAAGAATGCGGTGTGGACCCAGTAGCCACAAGTCTCCGAGTACCGTAACGGGTACCCCGTGCGCATCGGGCTCCGGCACTTCGTCCTCGTCGGCCAGCATCGGATTGAGCAGCTTGTCGATTTCGGCAGTGTCGAAGCCGGTCAGCGTGACGTCGAAGTCGAGTTCTGCCAGCTCGCCAAGCTCGAGAGCCAGCAAACCTTCGTTCCACCCGGCCTTCTCGGCCAGACGGTTGTCTGCAATGACGTACGCACGAACCTGTTCCGGCGTGAGGTGCGCCAGGCGGAGGACGGGCACGTGGGCCATGCCCAACAGCCGCGCTGCCTCCAACCTGCCATGGCCGGCGACCACGCCGTTGTCGACATCGATCAGGACCGGGTTGGTGAAACCGAAAGTCTCGATCGAGTTGGAGATCTGACGGATCTGCTTCTTCGAGTGCGTACGCGCATTGCGTCCACGTGGGCGCAGCGCTTCGATAGGGAGGTGTTCAAGGGCCGACGCAGGCCCGAGTCCACCACAGTAACGGATGCGTTCATGGTGATTGGCGGTTTACGAGAACAAAGAAGTCGGGACCTCGGTCCATTGACTTCGCTGGACGGCCGTCTTGCGATCACCATGAGCGACACGCCAGACCCGCGGGCTCATCCCCGCACACCCTCCTTGACTGCGCCTGGCTGAAGCCTGGCTGCACACGCCACGGGGGCATTCGCCGTGACGGAGGGAGGTCTAGTGAATGGGACTGTGCCAGACGCCGATGCATCTATTCAAGTGGACGTTTGCCTCGGCGCAACATCTACTTCAGAGCCGGCCGCACCCGGCTCGAGAACCTGACGGGGACAAGTCGTCTCAAGGGCTTAGGGCAGGGAGCCGGGCGAGGGGCTAGGACGGTTCCCTGTTCTCGGGGGCCGCTTTCCCTGTTCCTGGCCCGCGGGTTCCCTGTTCTTCTATGGCGCGGAAGGCGTCAAAGCAGGGGCTAAGTGCGCGTCACGTCGGAGGTTTCGGCCATGGCCGGGTGCGACCATGGCGAGAGCGCCGGAATTCCCCTGTTTTCAAGTGGAGACGGGTTCGCCCATGACTCCCTACACCGCCAGGACGCCGGAGCCCGCTCGCGCAGCGGGCGCTCTGTCCGGCCACCGGTCGCTGCCTAGCCCAGCGACTCCACCGGCTGCAGCCGCAGCGCCATCCTCAGGTGCCGTGTGGCCGCCAGCGCCACCGCGGCCAGCGTCAGCAGCGCCGCGCTGGCAACCGGCACGGCCAGGCCGGGCAAGGCATCGACACGGTCGACAAAACCCGTCAGATGGGCCTGCCCCAGCAGCGCCGCGAGAGGCAGCGCCAGCAAGGCGGCCAGCGCCATCGGCGCCGCGAACTCGCGCAGCACTTCGGCCGCGATCGCGCCATGCCCGGCGCCGTGCAGGCGCCTCAGCACGAACTCGACACGGCGCCGCCGCAGGGCATCGGCAACAAGGGCGTAGGCGCCGGCCGTGGCCACCGCCACCGCCAGCAGGGCGATGCCGATGAGCAGCGCCGTCAGCACCCGCTCCTGCTCGTAGGCCTCGGCCAGCACGGCGCTCGACGCGCGGATGTCGTGCGGCACCCTGGGGCCGTGCGCAAGCCAGATGTCGTCGAGCGCCGTGCGCAGGGCCACAAGGTCGGGGCCGTACACCGTCAGGTCCCATTGCGGCTGATCGTCGATGACAAAGGCCTGCGGCATGGCTTCGTCGCGCGCGGACTCCAGCTTCACCGCCTTGACCACCGCCACCACGCGGCGCAGTGTCTTCCCTTCCTGCAGAAAGCCGCCACCACCGCGGATCTGCGCACCCACCGCCGCCTGCGGCGTGGCGAAGCCGAGCCGCTGTGCCGCCCTGGCGTCGAGCACCACCGCCTCTTCGCCTTCGCTGCTGCGCACTTCGCCGGCCAGCAGCGTCAGGCCGTAGGTGTCGAAGAAGCCTTGGGAGACTCGGCTGACACGCAGCACCTGCTGGTGTTCGCTGGCACTGACATGCAGCTCCCGCTGCCCCTGCGTGTCGGCACCCGGCCGCATGCCGCTGAAGGCCCAGTGCTGCACCGCAGGGTGTCGGTTCAGTGCGTCGATCAGGCCGCCCATGGGCGGCATGCGCGCCGGGTCCATCATCATGCCGAGCCAGAGCCGGTTCTGCGTCTCGAAGCCTCTGTCGGCCTGCAGCAGGTGCTGCTGCTGCAGCGCCAGCACGCCGGCCAGGGTCGACAGCAGCAGCGCACCGGCCAGTTGCAGCGCGAGCAGCGCCTGCCGCACACGCCGGCCCCACGGCCCTTCGCTGGCGGTGCGCCCCTGCAGCGCCGGCGCCGGGCTGCGGCGCAAGGCCACGGTGGCGGGCCCGAGCAGGCTCAGCGGCAGCATCACCCACACGGTCGCCACCAGCCCGAGCACCACCGCCCAAGGCAGTGGGTCGGCCACGGGCAAGGCAGCAGGCAGGCCCAGGCCGTTGGCCACGGCGGGCGCGGCCCACCAGGCGATGAGCAGGCCGGCGGCGGCCGCCAGGCCCAGCACCAGCAGCACCTCTGCGGCCCACAGGGCCAGCAGCTGCGCATCGCTGGCTCCGAGGCTGCGGCGCAGCGCGGTCTCGCGCTGCCGGCGCAGCAGGCCCGAGGCCAGCAGGTTCATGTGGTTGAAGGCCGCCATCGCCAGCAGCAGCAGGCAGGCAGCGGCCATGGCGCTCAGCAGGAACAGCCGGGTGCGGCCGAGCTCGCCCTCGAAGGGCAGCTGCGTCAGCGTCAGGGCGCGGAAGTAGGCCGCCTCGCGGCCGGTCTTCCAGTCCGCCGGCAAGGCGGCATAACCCGGGCTGGCGACAAAGGCCTCGCGCATCCAGCCACCGACCTGTGCCGCATCGCCGCCCGGGTGCAAGCGCGCGAAGACACGGCCGTTGATCATGTAGACGGCCTGCCGGTCCTCTTCGCTCCAGCCGTTGCCCAGCGTGTCAAAGCCCACCATGGCCATCGCGCTGCCGACCATCGGGTTGGCCTGGCCGTAGGGCGCGCGTGGGTCGGTGTTCGGCACCACCGCGGTCACGGTGAAGTGGCGCCCCCGCGAAACCACGCTGCGCCCCAGCGCCTGGGCCGGTGGCAGATCGCCCCACAGCTTCTGCAGCAGTCCGGCACTGAGGGCGATGCCGTCGGGCCGCTCCAGCGCGGCGCGCAGGTCACCGGCCAGGCTGCGCAGGCCGAGCAGCGGCACGATATCGGGGTCGGCCAGCAGCAGCAGCGCCGGCTGCTGGCGATCACCAAGCTCGATGTCGATGCCGTCGGGCGCCATGCGGCTGATCAGGTCCAGCGGCACCTGGCGCTGCTTGAGCATCGGGCCGAAGGCCACCGGGGATGCCGTATGCCAGTCGAGCGCCATGCCCGGCGCGTTGCCGCGGAAGTCCAGCACCACCACCCGTTCTGGGTCGGGGATGTCCGGGTCCACGGCCGCCAGGGCCAGGGCCAGCAGCGCCACGAGCAGGCTGGCGGCCAGGGCCAGCGTCAGGCCGGCACCGGCCACGGCCTGCGCGCCGGCGCGGGCGCGAACGCTGCGCCAGGCCTCGAGCAGCAGCGGCTTCATGCCGCCAGCTCCGCGTGGGCATCCACCAGCACACGCCCGTCCAGCAGGCGGATGGTGCGCGAGGCCAGCGCCGCGTGTTCGGCGCTGTGCGTCACCATCACCAGGGTCGTGCCCTCGTCGTTGAGCTCGCGCAGCAGCCGCATCACCTCCTGGCCATGGGCGCTGTCGAGGTTGCCGGTCGGCTCGTCGGCCAGCAGCAGCGACGGCCGTGCGGCGATGGCCCGCGCGATCGCCACGCGCTGCTGCTGCCCCCCGCTGAGCTGGCTGGGGTGGTGCGCCGCCCGGTGTGCCAGGCCCAGGCGCTCCAGCACCTCGGCCACGCGGGCGCGCTGGGCCTTCTCGGGCAGCGGGCCGTAGCGCAGTGCCAGCTGCACGTTGTCGTGAACGCTCAGCTCGTCCACCAGGTTGAAGCTCTGGAACACGAAGCCGATGCGCCCGCGCCGCAGCGCGGCCAGCTCGCGCGGGCGCTTGCCGGCCACGTCTTCACCCTGCAGGCGGTAGACGCCGCTGCTGGGGCTGTCGAGCAGGCCGAGCAGACCGAGCAGCGTGGTCTTGCCGCAGCCCGAGGGCCCGGTGATGGCGACGTACTCGCCCGCCTCGATCTGCAGCGAGATGCGGTCCAGCGCCGTCGTCTCCACATCACCGGCGCGGTGGCGCTTGCAGAGTTGGTCGAGTTCGATCACGGCAGGCTCAGCCTTTCATCGTCGGAAGGGGGTTGGGAGATCAGCACTTCGTCGCCCGGCTGCAGGCCGGCCAGCACCTCGACCTGGCCCGCGGCGCGGCGGCCGAGCTGCACGCTGCGCCGCTGGAGCGTTTGCCCCTGCCGCACGTACAGCCGCGCCTGCACCCCGGGGCCGTCGGGCAGCAGCAGCACGCGCTGCGGCTCGCCGAGCTGCAGGCGCAGCTCGACGGCCTGGCCAGGGCGCAGGTGGGTGGGCGCCACGCCATCGCTCCAGCGCAGCAGCGCCCGCACCTTGCCACCCTGCACCTGCGGCAGCGTCTGCGCCAGGTGCAGCGCGCCCGCATCGCTGCGCGCGGGCTGGCCGGCACGCAGGCGCGGCAGGTAGAACTCGTCCACGTCGGCCACGAGCTGGGTGCCGCCGGCAGGATCGTCGATGCGGCCCAGGCGGTCGCCGGGCCGCACGCTCATGCCCACCTGCAGGCTGAACCCGCTCAGCTGGCCGGCGATGGGCGCACGCTGCAGCAGGCGCTCGCGCGAGCGTTCGAGAAGCTGCAGGCCGCGTTGCAGGCCTTGCAGCGCGCCGCTCATCTCGGCAATCGACTGCGCGCGGATGTCGGCCTCCACCTGCAGGTCATGCCGGGCCTGCGCGAGCAGCTGCAGCGCCAGGCGGTGCTGGCGCTGGGCCTGCTCCAGCGCGGCCCGCGAGACAAAGCCTTCCGCGGCCAGCGTGGCCTGCCGTTGCGCCTCGGCTTCGGCCTGTTGCTCGGCCGCCTGCAGCTGCGCGAGTTCGCGCCGGTTGGCGGCCAGGCTGGACGCCTGTGCGCTGCGCTGGGCCGAGAGATTGGCGGCCTGTTGCGCCACCTCGGCACTGCGCTGCATCAGCAGCTGCTCCTGCTCGGGGCTGTGCAGGCGGTACAGCGGCGCGCCGGCCGGCAGCAGGTCGCCGTCGCGGGCCAGCACGGCCTCGACACGGCCGGCCTCGGCCGCATCCAGCTGCACCGAGTTCATCGGCTCGACGCGGGCGCGCAGCGCGAGCTCGTCGCGGAAGTCGCCCATCTGCGCCAGCGCCAGTTGCGGCGTCTGCACCCGTTGCTGCTGCGGCACGCGCTGCCAGGCCAGCCCGGACAGCAGCGCCAGGCCCGCCGCGCCGAGCACCGCGCGTGGGGCCCAACGGCGCCAGGCGGGTGCTGCGGCCAGCGGGCGGTCCATCGCCGCCCCGCTGGGCGGCGGCGCATCCGGTCGAGCGGCAGCAGGGCGGGGCATGGGCTTGCAGCATCGCGGCGCGCAGACCGCGGCGCCAGCCCCGTGTCCGCTTCCGGACACCGCACTGGCACGGGCAGCGGCCAAGCTGAGACACTGCCGCGGTGCCTGCCGAACCGACCATCCTGCTGCTCGATGACGACCCGGACGTCGGCCTCGCGGCCCAGCTGCTGCTGAACCGCCGCGTCGCGGCCGTCACCTGCCTGCGGCGCCCGGCCGAGCTGCAGGGCGCGCTGGACCGGCTGCAGCCCGCGCTGTTGCTGCTCGACCTGAACTTCGGCCCTGGCCGGACCGGTGGTGCGCAGGGCCTGCAACTGCTGGCCGAGGTGCAGCAAAGGGCGCAGCCGCCGGCCGTGGTCGTGATGACCGCCTACGCCGACATCGAGCTCGCGGTGCAGGCCCTCAAGCGCGGCGCCTTCGACTTCATCACCAAGCCCTGGGACAACGTGCGCCTGATCGCGACCTGCCGCGAAGCCCTGCTGCGCAGCACCCTCGCGACAGCCGACGAAGCCCAGCCCCCGCTGGCCACCGAGCCCGTGCGGACGCTGGCGGCCCAGGAGCGCGCCGCCGTGCTGGCGGCCATGGCCGAGGCCGAAGGCAACCTCAGCGCCGCCGCGCGCAAGCTCGGGCTGTCACGCGCGGCGCTGTACCGCCGCCTGGACAAACATGGCCTCTGAGCGCCGGCGCTTGTTGCGCCCGTTGCGCCTGCTGGGCATGGCCTTGTTGTGCGCGGCCGCAGGCGCAGTGGCGCAGGCCGCGTCACCCGATGCACGCGGGTGGCTGCCCGTGGTGGTGCTCGGCCTGCTGGGGCTTTGGATGGGCTGGCCCTTGACCCGGCCACGCGGCGTGCCGGTCCTGCCCGATGCCGCGGACAGCCGCGAACCCGTTGCTCGGACAGACCATCTCCGCCTGCAGCTGCTCCAGGCCCAGTTCGAGCAACTGCCGGTGGCCGCCTGGTCCTTGTCCGATGCCGTGTTGACGCCCTTGACCAGTCGCGCGCGCCGGCTCGGTGCGCCTGGCGGTGTGCGCGACCAGGTGGTGCTGCACGGGCTGCTGCGTGCCACCACTGCGAGCGGGCCGCTGAGCCTGGACACCGAACGCGGCAGCGAGCGCTGGCAGCTGTACCGCCAGACGCTGGCGCTCGAAGGCCGGGAACAGGCGCTGCTGGTGCTGGTGCCGCTGGAAGGCCCGCTCGAAGGCGCGTCGCTCGAAGCCTGGCACCAGCTGGTGCAGGTGCTGACGCACGAGATCATGAACTCGCTGACGCCGATCAAGAGCCTCGGCCAGACCGCGTTGATGCTGCTCGACGAAGGGCGGCAGGCGGGCGCTGACCCAGAGGCCGGCCGTGATCTCCGGCTGGCGCTGGAAGGCATCGGCCTGCGTGCCGAAGGCCTGACGCGCTTCGTCACCACCTACCGGCAGGTCAGCCAATGGCCCGCGCCCACGATGGCGCCGGTGGATCTGCAGGCGCTGTTCACGCGCCTGCGGCAGGCGGTGGCGCCTGCATGGGCGGCCCGTGGGGGTGCTGCCGTGTTCGAGCTGGCCGCGCCGGGCCTGCGCCTGCAGGCCGACGAGGCGCAGCTGGAGCAGGTGCTGATCGCCCTGCTGCGCAATGCCGAGCAGGCGACGGCGGGCCAGGCTGCGCCGCGCCTGTGGGTGCAGGCCCGCACGGGCCGGGGTGGGCGGCTGCACTTGAGCGTGCGCGACAACGGGCCGGGCGTGCCGCCGGGCCTGGAGCAGCAGATCTTCCTGCCGTTCTTCAGCGCCCGCGAAGGTGGCCAGGGCATCGGCCTGACCGTCGTGCGGCAGCTGGTGCACGGCATGGGCGGCCGCGTGCGGCATGTGCGGCCCATCGACGGTGGTGCGGGCTTTCTGCTGAGTTTCTGAAGGCCTGGGCCACTCGGCCAGCCACCGCAGAAGCGGCCTCAGGGTTCCCGCACGAACCGCAGTTCCCGCCCCGCCTGCAGCAACCGCAAGGCCGGTGCAGGATCGCCGTCCTCGAAGCGGATCGTCAAGGGTGTGACGCGGGCGACGAAGTTGCGCGCGTCACTGGCCGAGCCTTCTGCAAACAGCTCGAACTCGCCTTGGCCGGTGGCTTGCGCAAACAGCCGCGCGCCGTCGGCACGCAGCGCCAGCTTGAAGCCGGCGTTCAGCGCATAGACGCCGACCAGCGGCCGCAGCTTCTCGGGCGCCAGCGCCACCGTGGCGGCTTCGTCGCCTTCGCGCTCGAAGGGCGTTTCGTGGCCGCCCTGGTGGATGACCAGCCTGGCAGGTGTGCCCGCCTCGCCGGCGAACTCGACTTCCAGCGCCGTGACCCGCGCGAAGAAGCGCCGCGGCCCCTTGGCAAACAGCTCGAACTCGCCCTGGCCGGTGGCTTGCGCAAACAGCCGCCCGTCGCGCAGGCGCAGCGTCAGCTTGAATTGCGGCGAAGCGGCATACACGCCCACCAGCGGCGCCAGTGTGTCGGCCGCCACCGGTTGGGCGGGCTGTGCGGTGCTGCGCTGTTCGGTGGCGATGTCGCGCAGCGGCGCGCGCTCGTCCATCAGGTGGCGCGCCAGGTCGGTGACGGTGACAAAGGCGTTGGCCAGCACCAGGCCGCCCTGGCGGCGGTCGAGGTCCAGCCACAGCGAGGACGAAAAGCCGAAGGTGCCGCCGTCGTGCGTGGCGATGCGGCGGCCGTCCTGGGTGGCGAGCATCCAGCCCAGGCCCATCTGCAGGCCCGGCTGCGGCCCCAGCGGGCCGTGCGGCTGCAGCGACAGGGCGAAGGCCTCGCGCAGCGGGTGTGGCGTGGGGTCCAGCGCGGCCTGCGCAAAACGCGCCAGCTCGGCCGCGCTGAGCCGCAGCGCGCCGGCACCGGCCGTGGCCTCGGTGAAGTTCCAGGCCGGCACCGGCCGGCCATGGGCGTCGTGCCCCTGCACATCCGGCAGCGAAGCCCCGTGGGCTATGCCCAGCGGGGCCAGCACACGCTGCCGCAGCAGCGCGTTCAGCGACTGGCGCGCGCGGCGTGCCAGCAGCCAGCCGAGCAGGCCGAAGCCGTAGTTGCTGTATTCGAAGCGCTCGTCGCGCCGGCGCGTGGCCCGGTGGCTGCGCAGCGCGTCGAGCAGGGCGGCCTCGCCATAGTCGACATAAGGGTCGGCCTCCAGCGCCGGCTGCAGGTTCGGCGGCAGGCGCGGCAGGCCGCTGCGGTGCGTGGCGATGTCGACGAATCGCAGCGGCTGGCCTTCGCTGTCGCGCAGCGGAAAGCCGAGCAGGGTCTCGACCGCGTCGTCGAGCTTCAGCTCGCCGCGCTGCACCGCGTCGGCCAGCAGCACGCCGACGAAGACCTTGGTGATCGAGCCGATCTCGAAGCGGTGGCGCCGCGGGTCCAGCGCCGCGGTGCCGGGCCGGGTGGCCGCAGCCAGTTCGAGGCCACCCGAATGCCGCAGGCGCGCGGCGGCGAGGCCCACGCCTTCGAGCCGCAGCCGCTCGGCGAGCAGGCGGTGCAGCGCGTCGTTGGGGGCGTCTGCTGCCGGTGCGGCACGCACGATCATCGGCGAGCCCAGGCCGAGCAGGCCCAGCCGGAGGAGGTGTCGGCGCATCAGGGAACGGCACATCGGGACCATGCGGCCGATGCTAGCCGCCGTGGCAGGAGGCCCTGCCGTTCACGGGCAGTTGAGCACCGCCCCCAGTTGCGTGCAGGCGCCGCGTGGGCCGAGCAGCAGCCCGCCCTGGCGTTGCAGCCGGCTGCCGTCGCTGGCCCAGCAGCCGGTGGCGTCGCAGCGGGTCACCGTGACCAGCGGGCGATTCTGTGGTGCGGGCGCGGGGGGCGTTGTCGTGACGGAGGGCAGGGTGAGCGGTGGCCGTGTGGGCGAAGGGCTCAGGCTCGGTGCCGGTGCCGGTGCCGGTGCCGGTTGGCGGGTCTGGGGCAGCGGCGTGTCGGCCGTGCCCAGGCAGGCTTGCGCGGCCGCGCGCCGGGCGTTGCGCAGCCGTTCGGCGGCGGGTGCCGAGGCTGCCGTTGCGGAGGCGCCGTCGTCTTCGGCCCGCGTGAGCGCCTCGAGCGCCTGCCGGCAGGCCGGGCTGGTCTGCAGAGTGGCCGCCGGCGTCCCGGCCAGACTGGCCTGGCACAGCGGCAAGAGCAGGCAGAAGACAAGGCTGCGGCGCATGGGCCTTGGACGCCGCGGCGGTGGGGAAGTTCAGCGCCGGCTCAAGTTCCCGGCCCATCTGCCGATAGCCCCCGGACAGACCGACGACAACAAAACCCGGTCTGATGCCCGGAGCCGCCGCATGAACCCGATCACCGCCACCAGCCTCTCCGGCCTGCGCGCCGCCCAGACCTCGCTGGGCGTGGCTGCGCACAACATCGCCAACGCCGGCACCGAGGGCTTTCGCCGCCAGACCGTGCAGGCCTCGACCGCGGCGCCGGCCGGCGTGAGCACCTCGCTGGGGCAAGCGACCGCACAAGGCCCGGCACTCGAGACCGACCTCGTGGCCACGCTGCGCGCGAAGAACGAGTTCCTGGCCAATCTGCAGGTCTTCAAGACCAGCGACCAGATGATCGGTTCGTTGCTGGACTTGCGCGGCTGAACGGCCGGCCGCGGGGCCGAGCTGGACTACTCCAGCGCCAACCCCTGCGCCTCGACCCAGCGGCGCAACTCGTGCCGCCCCGACAGGCTGCCCGGCCCAGCCACCCGGCCGCTGGCCTGTTGCGACCACGGCACCGGCGGCAGCCCTTGGCCGCGCTGGAAGGCCTGCAGCGTGTGGTCGTAGGCCTCCACCTGGGCCGCCTCGTCGGTTCCTTCGGCTTCTTCGGTCAGGCCGTAGCGCTCGCGGTGCCACACCACCGGCTGTGCCAGCCGCGGCTTCACGGCGGCTGGCCGGGTTTCGTCGGGCCGGCCCACACACAGGCCGAACAGCGGGAACACGTGCTCGGGCAGGCCCAGCTCGGCCGCGACCTCGTCCGGGTGGTTGCGCAGCGCGCCGATGTAGACCGTGCCCAGGCCCAGCGCCTCGGCCGCGACGACGGCGTTCTGCGCCGCCAGCGCGGCGTCGATGGCCGCGACGAGGAACATCTCCAGGTAATGGTTGGCGCCGGCCCGCTCGCCGCGGCGCTGGGCGGTGCGGTCCAGCCGCGACAGGTCGGCCAGCCACACCAGCAGCAGCGGTGCCGCATGGATGTGGGCCTGGTTGTGTGCCCAGCGCGCGAGCCGCCCCTTGCGCGCCGGATCAGCCACCTCGACCACGCTCCAGGCCTGCAGGTTCGACGAGCTCGGCGCCGATTGCGCCGCGCCGATGATCCAAGGCAGCGCCTGCTCGGGCAGCGGCGCGTCGGCATAGGCACGCACCGAGCGGTGCGCCAGCAGGTGGTCGAGAACGGCCGCGCCCTGGGCGGGCAGCGGGGGCAGTTCGGCGGCGCTGCCGTAGCGCGCCTGCCAGCGGTCTTGCAGATCGATGCTCATTGCTCGGCAGTGTCGGCGTTTGCGCGCCACGCTGCCAACGAAGGATTCGCGATCAGCTGATGCGGAAGCGCCGTTGCGCCTTGCCGCCCCTCAGGTTTCGAGCGGTCGCGTCGGCAGGTTGTTCGGCCGGATCTGCTCCGGCGCCGGCGCCCCGGGCTCGCCGCGGTGTTTCCAGTCGAAGGCATTCACCGGCTGCGAGCGGTTCACCCACAGCGTGTAGTGCAGGTGGTCGGCGCGCGGGTCGTCGGTGTTCGGATGGATCAGGATGGTCAGCCCCAGGCTGTTCAGCTGCAGCCACGGCAGCACCACCGGCAGCAGATCGGGCGTGAAGCCGAAGTAGAACGAGGGCGTGACGTGCGGGCCGCGTGGCACGGTGTTCCAGTTCCCCAGCTCGACCGCGAAACGTTCGGCCACCCAGCGGCGCAGGCGCGCGGCCTTGGCGTGGCTGTCTTCGTCGAAGTAGACATGCGCGTGGTAGCTGCGCACCGCGGTGTAGGGGCGCGGCAGGTCGGGCAGGCCGTCGCCACCCTCGGGGCGGATGCTGGCCGGCCGCGGCGTCGGCTCGTGCGCGGTGTCCTGGCCCCAGGGACTGGTGTCGGGGCTGGTGCCGGGGCCGGTGCGGTCGGTGGCTGCCATGGTGACTCAGTGTAGGTGCGGCCCGCGCAGGCTCAGCCGCGCCCGCCGGCCTGCCAGTTGCCGCGGCGGTGCGCACGCAACCGCTCTTCCACGTCCACACGTGCTTCGTGCAACTGCTCGGCGATGCCGCGCAGGCGCCTGGCCGGCATGCGCTGCGACATCGCCGCCACGCTCAGCGCGCCCACCGCATGGCCCATGCCGTTGCGGAAACCCATGCCGATGGCGCTGACACCCAGGTTCACGGTGCCGCTGATGGTGCTGAAGCCGGCCTCGTGCGCGCGGGTGCAGGCGCGGCGCAGGCCGGCTGCGTCCAGGCCGCCGAAGGCCGGCAGCTGCGGCGCCACCCGTTCGATGATCTCGTCGCGCTCCTCGGCGCCGATGGCCGCCAGGATGGCCAACCCGCCGGCGCCCACGCCCAGCGGTCGCCGGCTGCCGACCTCCAGCACCAGCGTGCGGATCGGAAAGGCCCCTTCGACGCGGTGCATGCACACCGCGTCGAAGCCGCTGCGGCCGACGAGGTAGACGGTGTCGGCCGTGGCCTCGGCCAGGCGGCGCATGGCCGGCTCGCACAGGTCGCGGATGTCGAACAGCGTCGAGCCCGCCAGGCCCAGCTCGAAGCTCAGCGGCCCGAGGCGGTAGCGGCGCGTGTCCGGGTTGTGCTCCACCAGCCGCTCCGCCAGCAGCTGCTGCAGCACGCGGTGCACCGAGGGGTGCGGCAGCTCGCTCTGCGTGCTCAGGTCGCTCAGCGAGCTGCCGCGTGCGCCGGCGGTGGCCAGCAGCCGCAGCAGGCGCACGCCGCGCTTCAGCGAGCCGGCATCGGACGGGGAAGATGAAACCATGTTCGTTTATCGGACAGACCGTGCCGGCACCGGGAATCGGCTCCAACAATCGGGGCCGCAGGCCCGCAGGGGCTCCCGAATTGTGCAACCCGGCTTCCACTAAATGAACACCTCAAGCCCACTGGCTTCTCGTGCACTGCACGGCAAGGTCGCCCTGGTCACCGGCGGCAGCAGCGGCATCGGCGCGGCCACCGTGCGTGCGCTGGCCGCCGAAGGCGCGCGGGTCGTCGTGGGTTTCCACCGCGGCGAGGAACGGGCGCGCGCGCTGGTGGCCGGCCTGCCGGGCGAAGGCCATCTGGCGCTGGCCGTGGACCTGGGCGATGCCGCCGGGCATGTCGCGCTGGCCGACACCATCGCCGCGCAGACCGGCCGGCTCGACATGCTCGTCAACTCCGCCGGCTGGACGCAGCGCATCGCCCACACCGACCTCGACACACTGACACCTGCGCTGTTCAACGAGCTGCTCGTCGCCAATGTCGGCGGGCCGTATGCGTTGACGCGGGCGCTGCTGCCGCTGCTGCGCGAGTCCGGCGCGGGGCTGGTGGTCAGTGTGTCCTCGGTGTCGGCCTTCACCGGCCTCGGCAGCAACATCGCCTACTGCGCCGCCAAGGCTGCGCTGGACACGATGACGATGTCGCTGGCGCGTGCCTTCGGGCCGGCGGTGCGTTTCTTGTGCGTGTCGCCCGCCGCGGTGGACACCGACTTCGTCGCCGGCCGCAGCCGCGAGGAGCTGGCGAAGAAGGCGGTCACGACGCCGCTGGGCCGCGTCGTCACGCCCGAGGACGTGGCCGATGCGGTGCTCGCCTGTGCCACGCACCTGAAGACGGCCACCGGCACGCGGCTGGTCATCGACGGCGGCCACACGCTGTGACGGCCGTGGTGGCCCCGGTGCTCGACACCGTGCTCGACGAAACCCACGACGCCACAGCGCGCAGCTGGCTGGCGTCGGCCAATGCCGCCGGCGCCGACTTCCCGCTGCAGAACCTGCCATTCGCGGTGTTCCGGGCGCGTGGCGGCAGTGGCAGCAGCCAAGCGGCACCGCGTGTCGGCGTGGGCCTGGGCGACCAGCTGATCGACCTGGCCGCGCTGGCGCCGCAGCTGGAAGGCGCCGCGCTTGCCGCGGCCCGCGCGGCCGAGGCGCCGGTGCTAAACCCGCTGATGGCGCTGGGGCCCGAGGCCGCCACCGCGCTGCGGCGGGCGCTGTTCCGCATCTACCGCGACGATGCCGCCGGCCCGCGAGCCGCGGCCGAAGCCGCGCTGAGCCCGATCGCCGGGGCCGAGTTGCTGCGCCCGCTGCAGGTGGCCGGCTTCACCGACTTCTTCGCGTCGGTGCACCACGCCACCAACGCCGGCCGGCTGTTCCGGCCCGACGCGCCGCTGCTGCCCAACTACAAGCATGTGCCCGTGGCCTACAACGGCCGCGCTTCCAGCGTGCAGGTGGCCGACACCGTGCGCCGGCCCCGCGGCCAGATCAAGCCGCCGGGCGAGGCACCGCCGAGCTACCGCCCGAGCGCGAAGCTGGACCACGAGGTCGAGATCGGCATCCTCGTCGGCACGCCTTCGCAGCGCGGCGAGCCCGTGCCGGTGGGCGAGGCCTGGCGCCATGTGTTCGGCGTGGCGCTGCTCAACGACTGGTCGGCGCGCGACATCCAGGCCTGGGAGTACCAGCCGCTGGGGCCTTTCCTGGCCAAGAGTTTTGCCACCGGCATCGCACCCTGGGTCGTCAGCGCGCAGGCGCTGGCGCCGTTCCGCACGGCGGCCTGGCGCCGGCCGGCGGGCGACCCACCACCGCTGCCGCACCTGGCCGACGAGGCCGACCAGGCGCAAGGCGCGCTGTCGCTGCAGGTCGAGGCCTGGCTGCGCAGTGCGGCCATGCGCACGCAGGGCCGGCCGGCGCAAAGGCTGTCGCGCTCCAACGCCGCGGACCTCTACTGGACCATCGGCCAGATGCTGGCCCACCACACCAGCAACGGCAGCCCGCTCGAAACCGGCGATCTGCTGGGCTCCGGCACCATTTCCGGCGAAGGCCCCGAGGCGCTGGGCAGCCTGCTCGAGATCACGCGCAACGGCCAGCAGCCGCTGCGCCTGGGCGATGGCGAAGAACGCACGTTCCTCGAAGACGGCGACGAGCTGGTGCTGCGCGGCCGCTGCGAACGCGACGGCTTCGTCGGCATCGGCTTCGGCGAATGCCGCGCCGTGGTGCTGCCGGCCTGAGCGCACACCGAAGGTTCCCGATGCTGGTCGAAGAACGCACCTACACCACCCACCCTGGCCGCTGGCGCGACTACCTCGCGCTGTTCGAGGCCGAGGGCCTGGCCATCCAGCGCCGCATCTTGGGCCGCATGGTGGGCTACTACACCACCGAGCTCGGCGAGCTGAACCAGGTCGTCCACTTCTGGGCCTACACCGACCTGAACGAACGTGCCGAGCGCCGCGCGCGACTGCTGGCCGATGCCGACTTCATGGCCTACGTGAAGAAGATGCTGCCGCTGCTGCAGCGGCAGGAGACCCGCATCCTGCGGCCAGCGCCGTTTTTCCAGCCGGTGTGGCCGCCCGACGAGGCTGCTTGAGCGCTGATTCCCGATTCCCCACGACGAACCCGGAGACAACCCGATGAACACAAGCCCGATTTCCCGCCGCCAGCTCATGGTCGGTGCCGCCGCCGGTGCGGCCTGCGCCGCCACCCCGTGGGCGCTGGCGCAGGGCGCCGACTGGCCCGCGCGGCCGATCACGCTGGTGCACGGCTTCGGCGCCGGCGGCAATGCCGACGTGGTGGCACGCTTGGTGGCGCAGCAGCTGCAGGATGCGCTGCGCCAGACGGTGATCGTCGACATCCGCAGCGGCGCCGGCGGCATGCTGGCCAGTGGTGCGGTGGCCAAGGCGCCGGCCGACGGCTACACGCTGGTGATGCTGACCGGCGCGCACACGGTCTCGGCTGCGATGCGCCGCACGCTGCCGTATGACCCAGTGAAGGACTTCTCGTTTGTTTCCACCGTCACGACCTTCCCGTTTGTGATCGCGGTGAAGGCCGAGCACCCGGCCAAGAACCTGGCCGACCTGATCGCGCAGGCCAAGGCCGCGCCGGGCAAGCTCAACTTCAGCTCGGTCGGTGTCGGCTCGACCCAGCATCTGGTCGGCGAGCTGCTGGCCAGCACGGCGGGTGTGCAGCTCACGCACATTCCTTATCGCGGCGGCGGCGCGCCCATCCAGGCCGTGATCGGCGGCGATGTGGACCTGCTCGTCGACACGCCCACCGTGGCGCTGCCGCATGTGCAATCGGGCCGGCTGCGCGCGCTCGGCGTCACCAGCCCGCAGCCCTGGCCCACGCTGCCCGGCGTGCCGCCGGTGGCCGCGGTGCTGCCGAACTTCGAGGTGCGTTCGTGGCTGGGCCTGGCCGCGCCGGCCGGCACGCCGGCGCCCATCGTCGCGCGGCTGAACGCCGAGCTGAAGAAGGTGCTGGCCAAGCCCGATGTGCAGGCCTCGCTGGCCGGCCTGGGCAGCGTCGGCGCGCACGGCACGCCCGAGGCCATGCGCGACATGATCCAGAACGACATCGCCCGCTGGCGCGCCGTGATCGCGCGTGCCGGCATCGAAATGCAAGGTTGAAGACCCGATGAGCAGCCCCTCTCCCCGTCGCATCCTGGGCCTGTGCGGCAGCCTGCGGGCCGGTTCGCTGAACCGGCATGCGCTGCGCCTGGCCGGCGAGCAACTGGCCCAGTTGCCAGAAGCGCACTCGCTTGAACTGCTGGACTGGCGCGAGGTGCCGCCCTTCGACGCCGATGTGCTGGCCGCCGGCCTGCCCGAGCCGGTGCGCCGTGCGCGCGAAGCGGTGGCCGCGGCCGACGGCGTGCTGATCGCGACGCCGGAATACAACTTCTCGTTGCCCGGCATGCTGAAGAACCTGATCGACTGGCTGTCGCGCGGCGAGGACCAGCCCTTCGCCGGCAAGCCGGTGGCCATGCTCTCGGCCGCCACCGGCCCGCTGGGCGGTGCGCGCGTGCAGTACGACCTGCGCAAGGTGCTGCTGTTCGTGAACGCCTCGGTGCTGGTCAAGCCCGAGGTCTTCATCGGCCAGGCCCAGACCAAGTTCGATGCCGACGGCCGCTGCACCGACGCCGCCACCGTGCAGTTCGTGCGCACGCAGATGCAGGCCTTCGTGGCCTGGATCGAGGCCACGCGCCGCCAGCGCGGCGGCTGAGTCGCCACCCGATTCCCGAGGACCGAGACCATGCTGATCAAGAGCCTGCACCACGCCGCGTTCCGCTGCCAGGACGCCAGCGCCACCGTGGACTTCTACACCCGCGTGCTGGGCCTGAAGTTCATCCACGCCATGGGCGAAGACCATGTGCCGTCCACCGGCCAGTACAGCCCGCACATCCACATCTTCTTCCAGATGGAGGACGGCAGCTGCATCGCCTTCTTCGAGTGCCCGCGCGATGCCGGCGAGCCCTCGGGTCGCGACGCGGCCACGCCGGGCTGGATCCAGCACTTCGCCTTCCGCGTGAAGGACCGCGACACGCTGCTGGCAGCCAAGGCCGACCTGCAGGCCAAGGGCGTGGACGTGATCGGCCCGGTGAACCACGACGACTTCCTGCTGTCGATCTACTTCTTCGATCCGTCGGGCCACCGGCTGGAACTCAGCGTGCACACCTCGACACCCGAGATGGACGCGGTGTTCGAGGACGAGGCGCCCAAGGTGCTGGCGCTGTGGGAGAAGACCCACGACTGGTCGCAACGCCACACGCTCTGGGGTTCGGGGCACGGCTACCAGCGGGCCGCGGGCGCCTGACGGCGGCTCGCACCCAACCCGACAACGCGGCCCGAGGGCCGCGTTCTGCATTCCGCGTGAGGCCTGCAAGCCTGTTCTGCCACTCGCACATTCTCATCGGTATGTTTTGATGGGTGAACCTTCTGCTGCGGCATTCATGCCCCTGATACGTTCAAGGCAGCCTAGGGTCTGCCCGTATGATCCGGTGAACCGTCTGATGCATACTGACTGGTATGTTTCGGCGACGACCCGGATCAAGAGGAGACGACATGCCAACCCAACGCTGGGTGCGCCGCCCTGAAGGCTCGAACTGGGGCGACTTCGGCCCCGACGACCAGCGCGGCCGCATGAACCTGATCACCCCCGAGGCGCGGCTACGCGGCCTGCGCGAGGCGCAGTCGGGCGAGGTGTTCTGCCTGAGCCTGCCGCTGGACTACCCCGGCGGCAACAAGCTGTTCTCGCACCGCAAGGAGCCGCAGTTCTTCCACGAGCGGCGCGGCGAGGGCCACAACTACAACTACCGGCTGGCCTCGGTGTGCGCCTGCTTCACCGACGTCATCTCCGACGACGGCGTGATGCTCTACACCCAGTACTCCACGCAGTGGGACGGCCTGGGCCACGTGGGCCAGATGTTCGACGCCAACGGCGACGGCCTGCCCGAGAAGGTCTACTACAACGGCTACCGCGCAGGGGTCGAGGTGGTCGGCCCGGACGACGCCGAGAGCGGCTTCGGCGCACGCGCCATCGGCATCGAGCAACTGGCCACCGCCGGCGTGCAGGGCCGCGGCGTGCTGGTGGACCTGGAGCGCCTGCACGGCCGCGAACGTGCGCTGGTGGGTTACGACGGCCTGATGCGCGCGCTCGAGGGCCAGAAGGCCGAGGTGCACTCGGGCGATTTCCTCTGCCTGTACACCGGCTTCGCCGACCTGGTGCTGGAGATGAACAAGAACCCGGACGGCGAGCTGCTGGGCCGCTCCTGCGCGGTGCTCGATGGCCGCGACGAGAAGCTGCTGCAGTGGATCACCGATTCCGGCATCGTCGCCATCTGCGCCGACAACTTCGCCGTCGAGGCCTACCCGGCGCGTGCCGGCACCAGCGAGCACTACGCGGCGCTGCCGCTGCACGAACACTGCCTGTTCAAGCTGGGCCTGCACCTGGGCGAGCTCTGGTACTTCGCCGAGCTGGCGCAGTGGCTGCGCAAGCACGCGCGCAGCGCCTTCCTGCTGACCGCGCCGCCGCTGCGGCTGCCTGGCGCGGTGGGCTCGCCGGTGACGCCGCTGGCGACCGTCTGATCGCCATCCCCCACATACCTACAGGAGACAGACCCATGATCCGACGACGCCTCGCCGTCGCCACCCTGGCCGCAGCGGCCGGCCTTGCGGGCCTCACCGGCGCCACCGGCGCGCTGGCCCAGGACAACTGGCCCGCCCGCCCCGTGACCATCGTCGTGCCGTTCCCGGCCGGCGGTGCCGCCGACGTGGTCGGGCGGCTGCTGGCCGAGCGCCTGCGCCAGGAACTGAACCAGACCTTCCTCATCGACAACAAGGCCGGCGCCGCCACCGCGCTGGGCGCGACCACGGTCGCGCGCGCGGCCAAGGACGGCTACACGGTGCTGCTGTCCTCCGGCACCACCTTCACCGTCAACCCGCACCTCAACGACAAGCTCGCCTACACACTGCAGGACTTCGAGCCCGTGGCGCCGGTGGTGACGCTGCCCTTCGCCTTCGTCGTGAAGAAGGACTTCCCGGCCAAAACCGTGGCCGAGTTCGCCGCCTACGCCAAGGCCAACCCTGGCAAGGTCAACAACGCCACCAACGGCCAGGGCAGCATGGTGCACCTGCTGGGCGAGCTGGTGGCGCGTGGGCTGGACGTGAACCTCACGCACATCCACTACCGCGGCGCGGCGCCGGCGACCATGGACATGATCGCCGGCATCGTCGACTCCAACGTCGAGGCGCTGACCTCGGCCGTGCCGAACGTGCAGACGGGCAAGTACCGCGCATTGGCGGTGCTGAGCGAGCAGCGCCTGCAGCTGATGCCCGATGTGCCGACCTTCAAGGAACTGGGCTATCCGTCGGTGGTCGGCGAGACCTGGTTCGCGGTGTTCGCACCGGCCGGCACGCCCAAGGCCATCGTCGAGCGGTTCAGCGCGGCGCTGAACCGCATCACCAGCTCGGCCAGCTTTGCCGAGGAGATGCGCAAGCGCGGCAACGAACCGCGCAGCGGCTCGCCAGAGCAGCTGCTGAAGGTGACGCAGGACCAGAGCAACCAGTGGGGCGAGCTGATCCGGCGCCTGAACATCAAGGCCGAGTGAGCGGATTGATTCGATGAAAGCAACAAGGGCGGCCGAGGCCGCCCTTTTCTTACCCTGCGCCTGGGTTCTCAGCGCGGCAGGTAGCCCTGGGCCTGCATCGCCTCGATGTGCTCCATGACGTTGTCCTGGCTGTCGATGCAGGGCGCAAAGCCGGCCTGGCGGATCTTGATCGTCGACACCAGCGGCGGCACCGGGAAGGGCCGGCGCGAGGCCCAGGTGGCATCGGCGTACTGCCAGGACAGGCCGATCAGCGCGTCCAGATCGGCCACGCGCAGACCTTCGCGTTCGGCCACGCGCCGCCACAGCGACGCCAGCGCCGGCAGGGTCTCGCCCAGGCGCTGTTCGATGGGTTCGCCGAGCGCCATGCCGAAGTGCTGCGCCAGGCGCGGGAACAGCCGCTCCCACAGCAGCACGTCGCCGTTGGCGATGTTGAAGGCTTCGCCACGGGCACGCGGCTCGTCCCAGGCCCACTCGGCGGCCTCGGCGACGAGCCGGGCGTCGGTGCATTCGGTCAGCAGATGCGGGTGGCCCGGAAAGGCCAGCGGCAGGCCCTGTTCGCGCCGCAGCACGGCCCAGGCGCCCAGCGTGGCCACCGGGTTCATCGCACTGCCCAGCGCCACGCCCAGCACGATCTGCGGGCGGAAGGTGGTCCAGGCAAACCCCTGGCGCGCGGCGCGCTCGGCCAGCAGGTCCTGCTGCGAGAAGTAGAAGTTGGCGTGGTCGCGCAGCGCCTCGTGTTCGCGGGCCGGCACCGGCATCGGCCGGCCGGTGTGCACGCCGTAGGCCTTGGTGCCCTGCAGCAGCGTCACGTGGCGCAGTGGCGCTTCGGCCAGCGCGTCGAGCAGGTGGCGCAGCATCAGCGTGTTCAGCTCGACGTTGGCGCCGTCGCGCCAGCCGCGCAGCAGGTCGGCCTGTTCGTTCAGCGCGGCGTAGAACACCTGCGTCGCGTCGCGGTGCGGCGCCAGCGCGGCGCGCGTGGCCTCGGCGTCGCGCAGGTCGGCCGAGACCCAGGTGGCGCCGGGTGCGAAGTCGGGTGCGCGGCGCGCCAGCGCCACCACCTCGAGCTCGTCGCGGCCGGCAAACCGCTCGACGGCCGCGCGGCCGACCACGCCCAGCGCGCCGACCACGATCACCTTGCGCCGGGTGCTCATGCCGCCTCCCGCACCTGCAACACCACCTTGCCGGTGACACGCCGCTCCAGCAGGTCGGCCATTGCATCGGCCGCCTGCTCCAGCGGATAGCGGGCGCACACCCGCGGTTTCAGCCGGCCTTCGCGCAGCCACTGCACCAGCTCCTGCAGGTTCGCGGCGTTGCGCTCGGGCTCCTGGCGCGTGAAGCCGCCCCAGAACACACCGACGATGGCACAGCCCTTCAGCAGCGGCAGGTTGAAGGGCAGGGCCGGTATGCCGCCTGCCGCGAAGCCCACGACCAGGTAGCGGCCGTTCCAGGCCATGCTGCGCAGCGCCGGCTCGGCGTAGTCGCCGCCCACGGGGTCGTAGACCACGTCCACGCCACGGCCGTCGGTGAGGGCCTTGATCCGCTCGCGCAGGTTCTCGCGGCTGTAGTCGATGGTTTCGTCGGCGCCGTGTTCGCGGCAGACCGCGAGCTTGTCTTCGCTGGAGGCCGCGGCGATCACGCGCGCGCCCATCTGCTTGGCCAGTTCCACCGCGGCCAGGCCCACGCCGCCGGCGGCGCCCAGCACCAGCACGGTTTCGCCGGGGGCGAGGCGGGCGCGGTCCTTCAGCGCGTGGTGCGAGGTGCCGTAGGTCAGCATGAAGGCCGCGGCGGTGCTGAAGTCCAGCCCCTCGGGCAGGCGCACCAAGCGCTCGACCGAGGCCGCCACTTCCTCGGCGTAACCGCCCCAGGTGGTGGCCGCGATCACGCGGTCGCCGACGGCCCAGCCCTCGACGCCGGGGCCGATGGCGCCGATCACGCCGGCCACCTCGGCGCCCGGCGAAAACGGCAGCTCGGGCTTGAACTGGTAGCGGCCCTGGATGATCAGCGTGTCGGGGAAGTTCACGCCGCAGGCGTGCACGTCCACACGCACCTGGCCCGGGCCGGGCACGGGCGAGGGCGCCTCGCCGATCTCCAGGCTGGAGGGCGGGCCGTAGGCGCGGCAGAGAACGGCTTTCATGCGAGGGCTTTCATGCGGCAATCACCTTCTGCGCACGCAGCTGCGCGAGTTCGTCGTCGGAGAGCTGCAGCAGCTCGCGCAGCACCTCGTCGGTGTGCTGGCCCAGCAGCGGCGGCGGCACCTCGTAGCGCAGCGGTGTCTCGGAGAAGTTCAGCGGGTTGGCCACCACGGGCATCGTGCCGGCCAGCGGATGCGGCACCTCGCGCTTCAGGCGGCGGTGCTGCACCTGCGGGTCGTCGTAGACCTGGCGGAAGTCGTGGATGGGGCTGGCCGGCACCACGGCCGCGCGCATCAGCGGCATCCAGTGCGTCAGGCTCTGCGTGGCCAGCACGCCGGCCACCAGCGGCAGCAGCGTGTCGCGGTGCGTCACGCGTGCCGGCGTGGTCGCAAAGCGCGGGTCTTCGGCCCACTCGGGGTGGCCCAGCACCTTGGCGAGCGCGACGAACTGCTTGTCGTTGCCCACCGCGATCATGATCTTGCCGTCGGCGCAATCGAAGTCGCTGTAGGGTGCGGTGAGCTGCGAGCCCAGGCCCACACGCACCGGCAGCTGGCCGGCCACGAGGTAGCTCATCGCCATCGACGAGGTCGCGGCCACGGTCGCGTCGAACATCGACAGGTCGATGTACTGGCCGCGGCCCGAGCTGCGTTCGCGGTGCAGCAGCGCCGCCAGCACGCCGATGGTGGCGTAGAAACCGCCGGTCAGGTCCGACACCGGGAAGCCCGCGCGCTGCGGCCCGGCGCCGGGTTTGCCGTCGGGCACGCCGGTGAGCGCCATCACGCCGCCCATGGCCTGGAAGATCAGGTCGTAGCCCGGCACCTGGGCATAGGGCCCGTCCTGGCCGAAGCCGGAGATCGAGCAGTAGACGAGGCGCGGGTTGATCTCGGCCAGCGCCTCGTAGTGCAGGCCGTAGCGGCGCAGGTCGCCGGCCTTGAAGTTCTCCACCAGCACGTCGGCCGTCTCGGCCAGGCGGCGGATCAGCGCCTGGCCCTCGGGCTTGGCGATGTCCACCGTGACGCTGCGCTTGGCCCGGTTGGTCGAGAGAAAGGTCGAACGCTCGCCGGTCTCGCGGCCCTCGGTGTCCTTCAGTCGCGCGCCCTGGTCGCGCAGGTCGTCACCGGTGCCCGGGCGCTCGATCTTGATCACGTCGGCGCCGAAGTCGCCGAGCATCTGCGTGCACCAGGGGCCGGAGAGCACACGGCTCAGGTCCAGCACGCGGATGCCGCTCAGGATGTTCGTCATGCCGTCTCCACGAATCCGTTGTCGAGCACCACCACGCCGCGCTCGGCGACGCGGGTGCGGAAGCTGCCGCGGCCGGCGTTTTCGCCGCTGCCCTCGGGCCGCCACAGCTCGACCTGCAGCGTCTCGCCCGGGAACACCGGCGCCGAGAAGCGCCCGCCCATGGCCTTGAGTGCGGCGGGATCGCCACCGCACAGCCCACGCACCAGCGCACGGCCACTGAAGCCGAAGGTGGCCAGCCCGTGCAGGATGGGCCGCTCGAAACCCGAGGCGCGTGCCGACGAAGGGCTCGAATGCAGCGGGTTGTAGTCGCCCGAGAGCCGGTAGATCAGCGCCGTCTGCGGCGAGGTCGGCAGCTCGATCACGGCATCGGGTGCACGCTCGGGCAGGCGGTGCGCGGGCCGGGCTTGGTCGTTGCTGCCGAAGCCGCCATCACCGCGGCAGAACACGGTCTGCGCCACCGTGGCCAGCAGCTCGCCGCTGGCCAGGTCGGTGATGCGGCGCTCCACGTAGACCAGCGCGCCGCGCCCGGCGCCCTTGTCGACCAGGCCGACGATGCGGCTCGTGCCGCGCACATGGCCTTCGGTGGGCAGCGGGCGGTGCAGGCGCACGGCGTGTTCGCCGTGCACGGTGCGCTGCCAGTCCAGACCGAAGGCCGGGTCGCGCATCCAGAAACCCGGGTAGCCCAGCACGTTGGCCATGCTGGGCTGCACACGCAGCCGGTGTTCGTCGACGTAGGCCAGCTCGTCCTCGTCCATCGGGTCCAGGCCCACGCCCAGGCCCAGGGCGTACAGCACGCAGTCGCGCCAGCCGTAGCGGTGTTCGATCTCCGGGATCGGCGTGGCGCGCAGGCGCTCGGGGTCCAGGGGCATTCAGGCTCCATTGGAAGAAGGGGCGGCGCCATGCGCGCCGTCATGCCAGGCGCGCGCCAGCGCCTCGCGGTGGCGCGGGTCGGCAATGCCGATCAGCCCGGCGGCGCGGCGTTCCGGCGGCACGCCGCGGATGGCGGCCACGCCGTGCTCGGTGACGACGTAGTCCACCGCCTCGGCCGGCAGCGTCGGCAAGGCGTCGGCGGCCAGCGAGGCCACCACGTTGCTGCCCACCAGGCCCTCACCGGCAGCGCCGAAACTGGCGCGTAGCGCGACGATGCTCAGGCCGCCGCGCGAGCGCGTGGCGCCCACCGCGAAGTCCGGCAGACCACCCGGCATGGCGACGATGCGGCCGGCCACCCGCTCGGCGTTGATGCGGCCGGCCAGGTCCACCTGCAGCGCGCCGTTGATCGCTGCCAGCCCGTCGATCGAGGCCAGCCTGCTGGCGTCGTGCGTGAAGGCGCAGGGGTGGAACTCGATGGCCGGGTTGTCGTGCAGCCAGTCGTAGAAGGCCTGCGTGCCGGCAGCCATGGTGCAGATGCCGACGCCGCGGTCGATGACGCCGGTTTCGACCAGCGGCCGGATTGCATCCGTGACGATGCCGCTGTGCAGGCCCAGGCCGCGCAGGTGGCCGAGCGCGCCCAGCACCGCGTCGGGCAGCGAGCCGATGCCGATCTGCAGCACCAGGCCGTCGCGCAGCAGCGCGGCCACGTGGCGCGCGATGCGGCGGTCGGTCTCGTCGGGCTGGGCCGGCGGCACGGCCAAGGGCCCGGGCCGTGCCGGATCGGCCTCGATGAAAGCGTCGATGCGCGACACCGGCAGGCGGCTCGCGCCCGCCGTGCGCGGCATGGCGGGCTGGATCTCGGCGACGACGCAGGGCGGCCTGCCCGCCTGCGCCAGCACGGCCGGCATGTAGTCGACCGAGACCCCCAGCGAGACCTCGCCGTGTTCGTCGGGCGGCGAGGTCTGCAGCAGCAGCACGTCGGCCTTCTGCCCGCCGTGTTCGAACAGCCTCGGCAGTTCCGACAGCGTGTGGCGCAGCGGCCGGGCCCGGCCGGCGTCGAGCGCGCGGCGCAGCGCGCGGCCCGGGAAGAAGGTGTCGACCTGCAGGTGCTCGGTGGCCGGTGGCTGGGCCCAGGGTGCCTCGCCCATCGGCATCATCGTCAGCACACGCGTGCCGCTCAGCGCCGCGGCGTGTTCGGCCAGCATCGCCGCCAGCCGCGGTGGCTCGGCGCAGCCCGAGTGCAGCACGGCCGTGCGGCCCGGGCCGAGCCGCTCGACCAGCGTGCCGATGTCGTCGAGCCGCTTCACGGCCTGCCGTCTTCGGTGCGACCCGGGCTCAGGACTCGCGCCGGATGACCACCGCCGTGGTCACGCCGCCGCCGCCGCAGATGCCGGCCACGCCGAGCTCCTTGTCGTGGTGGCGCAGGATGGAAGAGAGCGTGACCAGCAGCCGCGCGCCGGTGAAGCCGGTGGGGTGGCCGAGCGCGATGCCGCTGCCCCAGACGTTGACCCGCTCGCGGTTCCAGCCCAGTGCGCGTTCGTTGGCGATGATCTGTGCCGCGAAGGCTTCGTTGACCTCGATGAAGTCGGCATCGGCCAGCGTGAGCCCGGCGCGTTGCAGGGCCATCGGGATCACGACCGAAGGCCCGTCGCCCATGGTGGCCGGCGCTACCGCGGCCTCGGCCATGGCGAGCAGCGAGAACAGCGGCTTGGCGCCCTGTGCGCGAGCACGGCCGCGGGTGGTGATGACCAGCGCCGCGGCGGCGTCGCCCATGGTGCAGGCATTGCCGGCCGTCACCGTGCCGTCCTTCTTGAACACCGGGCGCAGCCGGGCGAGCTTCTCCAGCGTGGTGTCGCCGCGCCAGCCTTCGTCGTGTTCGAACAGCTGACCTTCGGGCTGCTTCTTGGTCGGCTCGAGCCGGAAAGGCACGGTCTCGCCGGCGAACAGGCCCGCCTGCTGCGCCGCGGCCGCGCGCTGCTGCGACATCAGCGCCCATTCGTCCTGCTGCTCGCGCGTGATGCCGTCGCGTTCGGCCTGGTTCTCGGCGGTGATGCCCATGCCGAAGCCGCAGAGCGGGTCGATGGTGTCGGCCCAGGCGTCCTGCAGCACCTTGTCGCCGGCGCGGAAACCTTCCCAGCGCGCACCCTTCAGCAGGTAGGGCATGGTGCTCATGGACTCCATGCCGCCGGCCACCAGCACCTCGCCGTCGCCCAGGCGCAGCGCCTGCGCCGCCAGCATCACCGACTTCATGCCCGAAGGGCAGGCCATGTTCACCGTCATCACCGGTGCGGCCAGCGGCAGGCCGCCACGCACGGCGGCGGTGCGCGAGGGGTTGGGGCCGTTGCCGGCCTGGCGGCAGTTGGCGTAGACCACCTTGTCGACGGCCTCGGCCGCGAAGCCGCTGCGTTCGACGGCGGCGCGGATGGCCGTTGCCCCGAGGTCGAAGGCCGGTACGTCGCGCAGCGTGCCGCCGAAGCTGCCGATGGGCGTGCGCACGGCGGCGACGACGACGATGTCCTGGTCGGAGGAGCTCATGTTCAGGTCTCTCGAGAGTGGGCGGTAGCGTCTCAGCGGCCCTGCCAGACGGGCTTGCGCTTCTCGGCGAAGGCGGCCGCGCCTTCGCGTGCGTCGGCCGAGCTGAAGATGTGTTCGGTGAGGGCGGTCTGGCGCTCCCAGAACTCGGTGCTCGGCCAGTCGGCGGACTCGACCACCACGCGCTTGGCCGCGGCCACCGAGAGCGGGCCGTTGCCGGCGATGCTCTGCGCCAGCCGCCGCGCCTCGGCCAGCGCCTCGCCGGCCGGCACCAGCCGGTTGACGAGGCCGAACTGGTGCGCGCGCGCAGCGGCGAACAGGTCGCCGGTGAGGATCAGCTCCATCGCAATGCGCGGCGGCAACTGGCGCGGCAGGCGCACCAGGCCACCGGCCGTGGCCGCCAGGCCGCGCTTGACCTCGGGCAGGCCGAACTGCGCGTTGTCGGCCGCCACCACCAGGTCGCAGGCCAGCACCAGCTCGAAGCCGCCGGCGAGTGCATAACCCTCCACCGCGGCGATCAGCGGCTTTTTCGGCGGCTTGCGCGTGAGGCCGCCAAAGCCGCGGTCGGGCAGGCTGGGCCGCTCGCCGCGCAGAAAGCCCTTCAGGTCCATGCCGGCGCAGAAGCTGCCGCCGGCGCCGGTGAGGATGCCGATGCGCAGGTCGTCGCGGGCGTCGAGTTCATCGAGCGCGGCGGCGATGAGCCTGGCCGCGGCCAGCGTCATCGCGTTGCGCGCCGCGGGCCGGTTGATGGTGATGGTGAGCACGCCGTCGGCGGCTTCGGTCAGCACTTCGGGGGCTGCGGTGTCGGCGGCGTCTTGGCTCATGCGCGGGCTCTTCGGGATGGCGGGAAGCGTTGCAGGAAGGGCGCTTGTCTTCAGCGCGGCGCCATGCGCAGCGCGCCGTCCAGGCGGATGGTTTCGCCGTTCAGCATCGGGTTGGCCACGATGTGCATGGCCAGCTGCGCGTACTCGTCGGGCAGGCCCAGGCGTGCCGGGTGCGGCACCGAGGCCGACAAGGTGCGCCGTGCGTCCTCGCTCACACGCGCCAGCATCGGCGTGTCGAAGATGCCGGGCGCGATGGTGCAGACGCGGATCTGCCGGCTCGCCAGGTCGCGCGCCGCGACGACCGTCATGCCCACCACGCCGGCCTTGGACGAGGCGTAGGGAATCTGCCCGATCTGGCCCTCGTAGGCCGCCACCGAGGCGGTGAGCACGCACACGCCACGTTCGCCGTCGGCGGTGGGCTCGTTGCGCGCCATGCGCGAGGCCGCCAGGCGCAGCGTGTTGAAGGTGCCGATCAGGTTGATGCGGATGATGTTGCTGTAGGCCTCCAGCGAACCCGGGTTGCCTTCCTTGTCGAGCAGCCGCACCGGGCCGCCGCGGCCGGCGCAGTGCACCAGCACGCGCAGCGGCGCCAGGGCCTGGGCCGCGTCGCAGGCGGCGGCGGTCTGGGCCTCGTCGGTGATGTCGGTGGGCACGAACTGCGCGCCGAGTTCGGCCGCCACCGCCTCGCCGGCCGAGCCGGGCAGGTCGGCGATCACCACCTGCGCGCCCTGGGCACGAAGCCGCCGCGCGCTGGCCAGTCCCAGGCCCGAGGCGCCGCCGGTGACGAGTGCGCTGATGCCGTCCGTGTTCATGCGTGTGCTCCTGTCGTCGAGTGCTTGTGTGGCATGCTACATACCAATAAGTATGTTGACAAGCGGTGATGGGATCGGTGCTCCGATTGGCGAATGTGTTCCTAGGGAAACTACCGCCATACGCCTAAGAGAAGCCGCGTTGACAGTGAGCATACTGATCAGTATGGTTCGTGCCGGTGATGACCCGTGATGCGGTGTGCGGCGGGCCTGAGCATTCCAAGGAGTACGTGATGATTCGTCGTCGTTCCATCCTGGCAGCCGCCGCCGCGGCAGCGGCCGCGGTGCCGTTGCCGATGTGGGCCCAAGGCGGCCCCATCCGCGTCGGTGTGATCCTTCCGCTGTCGGGTGGTGCGGGGCCGCAGGGGCGGCACGTGGCCGAGTCCATCCAGCTGATGGCCGGCCTGCTCAACGAAGCCGGCGGCGTGCTCGGCCGCCCGCTGGAGGTGGTGGTGCGCGACGACGAGTCGACGCCCGCCGTGGGTGTGTCGCGTGCCAGCGAACTGGTGAGCAGCGGCGTGGCGGTGATCCTCGAAGGCTGGAACAGCCCGGTCACGCTGGCCATGCAGCCGGTGATCGCCCGTGCCGGCGTGCTCGACATCACCCTGTTCGCCAGCGCCGACGCGGTGCTGTCGGGCGAGGGCAATCCGCTGGCGGCGCGGCTCAACGCGTCCAACGCCCAGGGCGGCGCGGCCGTGGGCCAGGTCGTCGCCCACCAGCTGAAGGGCCGGCGCGTGGCCTTCCTGACCGAGAACGACGCCTACGGCAACGGCACGCAGGCTTCGATCGAGGCCGAGCTGAAGCGGCTGAACTGGGACTACCAGAAGGTGGCGGAGGAGAAGTTCCCGTTCACGCAGGCCGACTTCCGCATCGCGATGACCAACGTGCGTGCCGCCAACCCCGAGGTGACGGTGGCGATCAACGCCAACGAAGGCCTGGGCATGCCGGCGCTGATCCGCCAGTACCGCCAGTCGCGGGTGCCGGGCCAGCTGCTGGCCGCGCTGGGCACGGTGGCGCCGAGCGTGATCTCGGTGGCCGGCGAGGCCGCCAACGGCGTGATGGGCGTGGACATCTACTTCCCGGACATCGAGCCCTTCGTGTCGTTCCCGGCCAACCAGCGGCTGGCCGCGCGCATGCAGCAGCTGCACAAGCGCATGCCGGACAAGTTCATGGCCGTCGGCGCCACGGCGCTGCAGCTCTGGGCGCAGGCGGCCACCGAGCTGAAGACGCTGGACCGCGAAGCCATTGCCAAACGCATCCGCGGCGGCAGCTTCAAGGGCACGCCCTTCGGCGACGTCAGCTTCGCCGCCAACGGCCAGATGCAGTCGACGGCCTACACCTTCCGCGTCGAGGCCGGCCGCATCGTGGTGCAGACCTGAGCCTGCGGAATCCCCGCGTCACCGTTCCCCGATCAGAACCAACAGGAGACAAGCCATGACATCCCTTCGTTCGCTGCTGGCCCGCACCGTGCTGGCCGTCGGCGCCCTCGGTACCCTTGGTCTTGCGACGACCGCAGCCGCGCAGAACACCATCAAGGTCGGCACCATCTTCCCGCTGTCGGGCGGCGCCGGCCCGCAGGGCCAGCACGTCACGCAGGCCATCCAGGCGATGGCGGCCCTCATCAACGAGGACGGCGGCGTGCTGGGCCGCCGCATCGAGATCGTCAGCCGCGACGACGAGTCGACACCGGCCGTCGGCGTCTCGCGCGCCACCGAGCTGGCCAGCGCCGGCGTGGCGGTGGTGATCGAAGGCTGGAACAGCCCGGTCACGCTGGCCATGCAGCCGGTGCTGGCGCGTGCCGGCGTGCTCGACATCACCGCCATCTCGAAGGCCGACCCCATCCTCTCCGGCGAGGGCAATCCGCTGGCGGTGCGGCTGAACAGCTCGAACTCGCAGGACGGCGCGGTGGTGGCGAACTACATCGCCAACATCGCCAAGGCCAAGCGCGTGGCCTTCCTGACGCAGAACGACGCCTACGGCAACGGCGCCCAGGCCTCGATCGAGGCCGAGCTGAAGAAGCTGAACTGGGAGTACCAGAAGGTCGCCGAGGAGAAGTTCCCGTTCACGCAGGCCGACTTCCGCGTCGCGCTGACCAGCGTGAAGGCGGCCAACCCCGACGTCACCATCGCCATCAACGCCAACGAGGGCCTGGGCATGCCGGCCATCATCCGCCAGGCGCGCCAGTCGCGGCTGGGCGGCCAGCTGGTGGCGGCGGTGGGCACGGTGGCGCCGAGCGTCATCTCGGTGGCAGGCAATGCCGCCAACGGCCTGGTCGGCGCCGACATCTACTTCCCCGATGTCGAGCCCTTTGCCAGCCAGACGGCGAACAAGCGCTTCGTCGCGAAGACGCAGGAGATGTTCAAGTACACGCCGGACAAGTTCATGGCGCTGGGCGCGACCTCGCTGCAGGTCTGGGCCATGGCCGCCAACGAGCTGAAGACGCTGGACCGCGAGGCCATCGCCAAGCGCATCCGCGGCGGCAGCTTCAAGGGCACGGTGATGGGCGACGTCAGCTTCGAGGCCAACGGCCAGCTGCGCACGCAGCACTACCTGTTTGATGTGAAGGACGGCAAGATCGCCGTCCGCCGCTGAAGGCTGCCGCACCATGTCCTTGAACGCGGCAGCGCCGGCGGCCCTGCAGGTCCAGGGCCTGGGGGTGCGCTACGGCGCCCTCGTGGCCCTGGAAGACGTGAGCTGGGAGGTGAGGCCCGGCGAGCTGCTGGGCATCATCGGCCCGAACGGCGCGGGCAAGAGCACCTGCTACGAAGCCACCACCGGCCTGGTGCCGCGCGAGGGCAGCGTCACGCTCGGTGGGCGCGACGTCAGCAACTTGCAGCCCTGGGGCCTGGCGCCGCTGGGCCTGAAGCGGGCGTTCCAGCAGAACGGCTTCTTCGACGACCTGAGCGTGCTCGACAACTTCGTCGCCGTGATGGGCGGCCGCGCGCTGGGTTCGCTGGGCGCGGCGGCGATGCGGCCGCTGGCGATGGCGCGCAAGCGGCGCGAGGCTGTCGACTTCGCGGTGACGCAGCTCGAACGCTTCGGCATCCCGGCCGCGTACCACGACCGCAAGCCCAAGGAGATCCCGTACGGCGTGCAGCGCATGCTGTCGATCGCGCTGGCCTTCGGCGACGGCGCGCGTGTGCTGCTGCTCGACGAGCCGGCCGCCGGCCTGGGTGGCGAGGACATGGCGCGGCTCGAAGCGCTGCTGGCCAGCCTGAAGGCCGAAGGCGTGGCGCTGGTGGTCATCGAGCACCACATGGAACTGATCATGGCCGTGGCCGACCGCATCTGCGTGCTCGACCTCGGCCGCCGCCTCGCCTACGGCACGCCGGCCGAGGTGCGCCGCGACCCGCGGGTGCTCGAGGCCTACCTGGGCAAGCCGCAATGAACACCACCACCGCATCCGCTCCAGTGCTGGCCGTGCAGGGGCTGCAGGCCAGCTATGCCGGCAACCGTGCGCTGGACCTGGCCGCGCTGACGCTCGCGCCTGGCGAGGTCGTCGGCGTTGTCGGTGCCAATGGCGCCGGCAAGTCCACGCTCGTCAACGCGCTGCTCGGCTGGTCGCGTGGTGCGCCGCGCCTGGCCGGCGAGGTGCGCCTGGACGGCCAGCGCATCGACGCCTGGCAGCCGCACCAGCGTGTGCGCGCCGGCCTGCTGCTGGTGCCCGAGGGCAAGCTGATCTTTGCGCAGATGAACGTGGAAGAGAATCTGACGCCGAGCTTCGAGCCGCCGCAGGAGGACGGCCGCCGTGTCTACAGCCGCGACGAGGTCTTCGCGCTGTTCCCACGCCTTGCCGAGCGCCGCCACCACCTGGGATCGCAGCTCTCGGGCGGCGAGCGCCAGATGCTGGGCATCGGCCGCGCGCTGATGCACGGGCCGCGGGCGCTGCTGCTCGACGAGCCCTCCATCGGCCTCGCGCCCAAGCTCGTCACGCAGGTGCTGCAGGTGCTGCGCCAGCTGGCGCAGCAGGGCCTGGCCATCCTGCTCGTGGAGCAGAACGTGCGTGCCGCCATCGAGGTCGTCGACCGGCTGGTGCTGCTGGAGCGCGGCCGCGCGGTGCTCGAAGGCCCGGCGGCGCAGATGGGCAGCGACCCGCGCATCGCGCAGGCCTATCTCGGCGGAGGTGCCGAATGAACCTGACACAGCAAGTCATCAACGGCATCGTGCTGGGCCACGCCTATGCGCTGGTGGCCATCGGCTGGACGGTGCTGCTGGGTGTGGCCCGGCTGGTGAACTTCGGCCACGGCCAGATGTTCATGCTCGGCGCCTTCGTCACCTGGTGGGCGGTGTCCACCGCCGGCGTGCCCTATGTGCTGGCGGTGCCCATCGCGATGCTCGTCGGCGCCGTGCTCGGCGTGGGCATGCAGCGCATCATGCTGCGCGCCACCTTCGAGCAGAACCTGGTGTCGATCATGATCATGACGCTGGGCTTCGGCTACGTGATCCACGGCGTCGCGGCGCTGGTGTTCGGCTCCACGGGGCAGATCCTCGACACGCCGCTGACCGAGATCGAGTTCGCCGCCGGCGAGCTGTGGGTCACGGGCCAGGAGGTGGCCATCGTGGTCGCCGCCATCGTGGTCTTCCTGGGCCTGCGCTGGGTGCTGGAAGGCACGCAGATCGGCCGCCTCGTGCGCATGGTGGCCGAGGACCCGAAGCTGGCAGAGCTGGGCGGCATCGACGTGCGCCGCGTGTACTACGGTGTGTTTGCGTTCGAGGGCGCCGCGGTGGCCTTCGCCGCCGCGATGGTCGCGCCACGCACGCCCATCCTCACCTCCATGGGTTTCGAGGAGGTGATCATGACCTTCGTCGTCGTCGTCTTCGGCGGCATCGGCAGCGTCAAGGGCAGCTACTTCGCGGGCCTGGCGCTGGGCCTGTTCACGGCGCTGTTCGGTGCGCTGGTCTCGCCGGCCTACACCACGGCGGCAGCCTTCCTGGTGCTGATCGCACTGCTGGTGCTGCGGCCCGGTGGCCTGGCCACCGGTGCGGCGGGGAGGGTGCACTGATGGCCGCCCCATCGACTTCGTCGGCCCGGACCCCGTGGGGCCGCATCGCGCTGCTGCCCACCGCCGCGGCGGTGTTCATGGCGCCCTCGCTGCTGGGCGGCAGCGCCTCGGTCTACAGCGCCGTGGTGCTGATCGCCATCTTCGCGATCATGTCCTACGGCCTGGACGTGATCGTCTCCGACCTCGGCGAGGTGAGCCTGGCGCACACCGTGTTCTTCGCGGTCGGCAGCTACACCACGGCGCTGCTGTCCACGCGGGCCGGCTGGGGCAGCTGGTTCACGCTGGTGGCGTCCATCCTGGTTTCGCTGGGCTTCGCGGCGGTGATCGGCCTCGTGACGCTGCGGCTGCGCGAGTTCGTGTTCTCGCTCGTCACCTACGCGGTGGCCGTGGTGGCCGTGACGGTGGCGGCGAACTGGGACTTCCTCGGCGGCTCTGATGGCGTGCGTGGCATCCCGATGCTGGACCTGTCCATCGGCGGCCTGGAACTCAAGGCCGGCAACGACCGGGAGCTGTGGCCCTTCGCCTTCGGCCTGCTGGTGCTGGCTGTCTACGTGGTCGACCGCTTCCGCCACTCGCGTCTGGGTGCGGCTGCGCTGATGGTGCATCTGAACCCGCGCCTGGCCATGATGAGCGGCATCGACCCGGCCCGCGTGCGGCTGCAGGTCTTCATGCTGTCGGCCCCGTTCGGCGCCGCCGCAGGGTGGCTCTACGCCCACCAGCGCGCCTACGTCAGCGCCGACGTGCTGGAGACCTATTTCATGATCCTGATGCTGACGGCCGTGGTGCTGATGGGCCGGCGCCAGCTGCTCGGCCCGCTGGCGGCCATCGCGCTGGTGCTGGTGCAGGAGAAGTTCTTCTCCTTCGGCGCCTACGTCGACAAGATCGTGCTGGGCAGCGTGCTGGTGCTGGTCCTGGCCTTCTTCCCGCAGGGCCTGATGGGCCTGCTGGCCCCCTTGAAGCGCCTGCTGCAGCGGCGTGAGCCCGCAGCCGGCCCGGCGGCCTCTTCCGCACCTTCCCTGGAGAACCCGAAGTGACTGTCATCTGGACCCCCCGCCTCGACGAGAGCGCCGCGCGCTGGCAGCAGCTGGCCGACCAGCTCGGCCGCGAGCAGTTCGGCCCGCTGGCCGAAGAACTGGACCGCGAACAGCGCTACCCCTGGGAAACCATCGAGACGCTGGTGACCAAGGGCTTCACCGGCCTGTTCCTGCCCACGCAATGGGGCGGCCAGGGCGCGAGCCTGGAGGCCACGGTGGCCGCGGTGGAGACGCTGGGCACGCACTGCGCGTCCACCGCCGCCATCATGTGCGCCTACCAGCTGGGCGCCTTCCCGATCCTGCTGGCCGGCACCGACGCGCAGAAGAACCTCTACCTGCGCGAGATGACGCAGGGCCGCGCGACCAGCTTTGCGCTGTCGGAGCGCATCGCCGGCTCCGACGCCGCGGCCATCGAGGCCACCGGTGTGCGCGAGGGCGACGGCTGGCGGCTGCGCGGCGAGAAGTACTGGATCGGCAACGGTGGGGCCTCGCGCTACTACGTGGTCTTTGTGAAGACCGATCCGGCCGCCGGCGGCCGCGGCATCAGTGCCTTCATGGTCGACAAGGAGCAGCCGGGTGCGGTGGTCGACGAGCTCAACGACAAGATGGGCATCCGCGGCACGCAGACCTCCAACCTGAAGGTCGACCTGGTGGTGCCCGAGAGTGCGCGCATCGGCGAGCACAACCGTGCGCTGCGGCTGGCGTTGCAGACGCTGAACGTGGGCCGCATCATGGTCTCGGCGCAGTCGCTGGGCCTGGCGCTGGCCGCCTACCGCGAGGCCTCGCAGCGCGCGGTGCAGCGCAAGACCTTCGGCCAGCCGCTGATCGACAACCAGGGCATCGGCTTCCGCCTGGCCGACCTGGCCACCGAGATCTCGGCCGCGCGGCTGATGCTGTACGAAGCCGCGCGCGCCTACGACCGCGGCGACGACGTCTCCAACCTCGGCGCGATGGCCAAGCTGTTCACGTCGGAAGTGGCGCACCGCGCGGCCGATGCAGCCGTGCAGATCTGGGGCGGCCTGGGCTATTGCAAGCCGACGGTGGCCGAGAGGCTGTACCGCGACCAGCGTATCCTCGAAATCTACGAGGGCGCGTCCGAGATCCAGCGACTCGTTCTGTCGCGCGCCGTGCGCAAGGAGGCCGAGGACGCGACCCGCTGAACACCCGAAAACGGCAGCGGAGGAACGATGGCCACCACGGAACCGGCAGTGCAGCAGAGCGATTCGCGCGAGGAGATCCTTCGTGCGGCGGCCGAGCTCTTCATGGAGTTCGGCTTCGCGGCCACCTCCATCGACGCCGTGGCCGAGCGCCTGGGTTCCACCAAGGGCCGCATCTACCACCACTACCGCAGCAAGGCCGACCTGTTCTTCGACGTGCAGGTCGCGGCGATGAGCCGGCTGATCTCGCAGGTCGAGCCCATTGCGCGCAGCGAACAAGGCACGGCCGAGAAGCTGGCCGCGATGGCGCTGCGCCACACGCAGATCATCCTGCACGAGCTGCCGATGCAGAAGGTGGCCGTGCAGGGCCTGGAACGCCACCTGCTCGGCGTGGCCGCCGCGCCGCGGCTGCGCGCGGTGATCCGCATGCGCGACGACTACGAGCGCCTGTTCACCGAGGTCATCGACGAAGGCATCCGCGAAGGCCTGTTCATCGACCTGCCGCCCAAGCTGCTGAGCAAGCCGTTCTTCGGCGCGCTGAACTGGGCCACGGTCTGGTTCAGCCAGCGCCGGCTGCAGAGCGCCGAGGCCATCGACGGCATCGCACGCATGCTGGCCGCGTACGCGATGCGCGGCCTGATCAAGGACTCCCACCATGAATCCCTCCGCTCACTCCCCTTACTCCACGACGATCTGGGATGAGGTCGAGACCTGGTCGCGCGACCGCCTCGAGACCTTCCAGCTCGATGCGCTGCGCCGCCAGCTGAGCCGCGTCGCTGCCACCAGCGAGCACTACCGCCGGGTCTTTGCCGAAGTCGGCTTCGAGCCCGGTGACCTGAAGAGCTTTGCCGACCTGCGCAAGCTCCCGTTCAGCCGCAAGGCCGACTACGTGGCCGGCCTGCAGGCCGCACCCCCCTTCGGCAGCTTTGCCGCCGTGGCCCCCGGCGAGGCCGTGCGGGTGCACTTCAGCTCGGGCACCACGGCGCGGCCGGCGCCGGTGCTGTGGAGCCAGTCGGACATCGAACGCTGGGCCGACCTCTACGCGCGTTACCTCTACGCCCAGGGCCTGCGCCGCGGCGACGTGCTGCAGTGCATGTTCAACTACGCCTGGTTCGTCGGTGGCCTGGGCGCCACGCTGGCGGCGCAGCGTGTGGGCGCGCTGGTGATCCCGGCGTCGTCGGGCGATACCGAGCGCCAGATCGAGACCCTCTTCGAATACGGCACGCAGGCCGTCATCGGCACGCCCTCGTTCATGGCCCACATCGCGGAAGCCGCTCAGAAGATGGGCCGCGACCTGACGACCTCGAAGGTCAAGATGGTCTGCGTCGGTGGCGAGCCCGGGGCCAGCGTGCCCGGCACGCGTGAGCGCATCGAGGCCTACTGGGGCGCGAAGATGTTCGACTGCTACGGCGCGCTCGAGTGCCAGCCCATCGGCTGGGACACCGCGGCGCAGCTCGGCCCGACGCTGGCGGAAGACTTCATCTACGTGGAGGTGCTGCACCCCGACACCGGCGAGCCGGTGGCCGACGGCGAACGCGGCGTGCTGGTGCTCACGCACCTGGACAAGCAGGCCTGCCCGCTGGTGCGCTGGTGGACGGGCGACATCGTCGTGCGCGACAGCCGCCCCGCGGCCGACGGCCGCACGCACGCGCGCCTGAGCGGCGGCGTGCTGGGCCGCTCCGACGACATGCTGATCATCCGCGGCGTGAACCTCTTCCCCACCGCGGTGGAAGACGTGGTGCGCTCTTTTGCCGAGCTGACCAACGAATACGTGCTCGTCACCGACGCCAGCGTGAAGGACCCGAAGACCGGCTTCCTCACCGGCGTGCGGCTCAAGGTCGAGGCTGCGCCGGGTGCGGGTGGCGACATCGGCGAGCGCCTGTCGCAGCGGCTGCGCGAGAAGCTGCAGGTGCGCTTCCACGTCGAGGTGCTGCCGCCCGGCACGCTGCCGCGCACCGTGCACAAGGCCAAGCGCGTGATCCACGCCTGATCGCGGCAGGCTCCAAGGCAGAACAGCATGGCGGACCTCCTGCCGCGGCCCCTGGCGGGCCGGCGCGTTGTCGACCTCTCGCAGTTCATCGCCGGCCCCACGGCGGCGATGCTGCTGGCCGACTTCGGCGCCGAGGTGCTGAAGATCGAGGCACCGCGTGGCGACGGCTCGCGCACGCTGCCCGGCACGGCCTTCGGCAGCGTCTACACCCGTTGCTTCAACGCCGGCAAGGCCAGCCGCGTGCTGGACCTGCGCGACCCCGCCGACCGTGCCGCGCTCGACATGCTGCTGGCCGAGGCCGATGCCTTCGTCTGCAACCTCGCACCCGATTCGCTGCGCGGCCTGGGCCTGGACGGGCCGACGCTGCGCGCGCGGTTCCCGCGCCTGGTGATCCTGCTGATCTCGGGTTACGGCCAGCAGGACGCGCGGCCTTGCATGGACACGCTGGCGCAGTGCGAGTCGGGCTACGCGCTGCTCAACGGCACCGAGGACGGCACGCCACGCATCGCCACCGGCTGGCCGGTGGACGTGAGCTCGGGCCTGTACGCGGCGCTGGCCTGTGCGATGGCGATGCTCGACCCACGCGGCCAGGGCTCGTTGATCGACCTCTCGATGATGGAAGTAGCGGCAGCCGCACTGCTGGGGCCGGCCGCGCTGACGGTGGCCGAAGGCGGCGCGCTCGGCCCGCCCACCGGCAACCGCGACCGTGCCTCGGCGCCCTCGGGCCTGTTCCGCTGCGCCGACGGCCATGTCTACATCCTGGGCGGGCTTGACGCCTACTGGCGCAAGCTCAAGGCGCTCACCGGTTGCGCCCTCGACGCGCCGGTGGCCGAACGCATCGCACGCGCCGCGGAGTTCGACACGGCGGTGGAGACCTGGACCCGCCCGCGCAGCCGTGCAGACGTGCTGGCCGCGCTGCGCGAGCTGCAGATTCCCTGCGGCCTGGTGCAGGCCCCCGAAGACGCGCTGGCCTGGATCCGCGCGCAGCGCCCCGGCGCGGTGAGCCGTGCGCTGCCGAGCGGCGAACACGTGCCGGCCTTTCCGGCGCTGTTCGACGGCCAGCGGCTGCCGCGCAGCGCCGCACCCGGCATCGGCCAGGCCCGGCGCGAAGACTGACCCCTGAATTGAAGGACACGCCGATGCAGAACCCACCCCAAGCCGATCACGACGTGCAGGTGCTGAAGCCCGGCCTGCTGGCCGGCCGCGGCGGCTTTGTCACCGGCGCCGGCTCCGGCATCGGCCGTGCCATCAGCCTGCGCCTGCTGGGCCTGGGCATGGATGTCTTTGGCACCGGCCGCCGGCCCGAGGCCTTGGCCGAGACCGCGGCGCTGGCCGCAGGCCTGCCGGGCCGCTTCACACACGAGGCCTGCGACGTGCGCCACACCGAGGCCATCACCGCGCTGGTGCAGCGGGTGGGCGAGGCGCAGGGCATCGACCTGCTGGTCAACAACGCGGGCGGCCAGTTCTTCGCGCCGGCCACCGGCATCCGCCGCAAGGGCTGGGACGCGGTGATCGACGTGAACCTCTCGTCCATCTTTGTCGTCACGCAGGCGGCCTATCCGTTCCTGAAGGCGCGGCGCGGCGCGGTCGTGAACCTGTCGCTGTCGGGCGTGGACCGCGGCTCCACCGGCATCGCGCACTCCATCGCCGCGCGTGCCGGCGTGCTGGGCCTGATGCGCACGCTGGCGCTCGAATGGGCGCCCGACGGCATCCGCCTCAACTGCATCGGGCCCGGCGCCGTCATCACCGAGGGCCTGTCGCACGAGGCCGCCAAACCCATGCTGGACCGCCTGCTGCAGGCCACGCCGCTGGGCCGCGCCACCTCGCCGGAGGAGGTGGCCGAGTTCGTGGCCTTCCTGGCCAGCCCGGCGGCGCGGCTCATCACCGGCCAGCTGCTGCAGATCGACGGCGCGGCCCACCTCGGCCCCGGCCTGCACATGCTGGCTGCCTGAAACCCGATCGGGTTGTTGACACGATGTTCGATTCCCTCAAGCTCACGACGATCCCGCCCGAGGACGAGGCGCTGCGCGCCCCGGTGCGGGCTTTTCTCGACGACTGGATGGCCGGCACACCCACCGAGCAGCGCGCGCGCTCGTGGAGCGGCTGGGACGACCGCTTCAGCCGCGCCCTCGGCGAACGCGGCTGGATCGGCCTGACCCTGCCGACCGAGTTCGGTGGCGGCGGGCGCAGCCTGTTTGCGCGCTTCGTGCTCGTCGAGGAGTTGCTGCGCGCCGGCGCCCCGGTGGCCGCGCACTGGTTCGCCGACCGCCAGAGCGGCCCGCAGATCCTGCGCTTCGGCACGCCGGCGCAGGCCGGCTTCTTCCTGCCGCGCGTCTGCCGCGGCGAGCTGTTCTTCTGCATCGGCATGAGCGAGCCGGGCTCGGGCTCCGACCTGGCCAGCGTGCGCACCAAAGCCACCCGCACTGCCAACGGCTGGCGCATCGACGGCCAGAAGATCTGGACCACCAACGCCCACCGCTCGCACTACATGATCGCGCTGGTGCGCAGCTCTGGTGATGCGGCGAGCCGCCACCAGGGGCTGTCGCAGTTCGTCATCGACCTGAGCCTGCCCGGCATCACCGTGCGGCCCATCGACGACCTGACCGGCGACGCCCACTTCTGCGAGGTGTTCTTCGACGGCGTCGAAGTGCCACACAGCGCATTGCTCGGCAACGAGGGCGACGGCTGGAAGCAGGTGACCTCGGAGCTGGCCTACGAACGTGCCGGGCCGGAGCGCATCTACTCCAGCGTGGTGCTGCTCGATGCCTGGCTGGCGCACCTGCGCACGCAGCCGAACCCCTCCGAGCGTTCGCTGGCGCTGGCGGGGCGGCTGATGGCGACCATGGCGGTGCTGCGCAGCGCCTCGGTGGCCGTCAACGGCGCGCTGCAACAGGGCGGCAGCCCGGTGGTCGAGGCGGCGCTGGTCAAGGACATGGGCACGACGCTGGAACAGTTCATCCCCGAGGCGCTGGCCGACGCGCTGGGCGAGGATCCCGAGGCAGAACTGCCCGAGCCGCTGGCGCGCACGCTGCGCTACGTGGCGCAGGTGGCACCCTCGTTTTCACTGCGCGGCGGCACGCGCGAAGTGCTGCGCGGCATGATCGCCCGCGGCCTGGACCTGCGTTAGGAGGCGCGGCCATGGACGATCAACTGGATGCGGCCTTCGGCGAACTGCTGGCCGGTGTGTGCACGCCGGCGGTGGTGCGGGAGGTCGAGGCAGGGCAGGGCGCGGAGGCTCTGTGGACGGCGCTGGAGGACTCCGGATTCCTCGATGCGCTGGTGCCCGAGGAGCAGGGCGGTGCCGGCCTGCCGCTGGCCGAGATCGGCCCGCTGGTGCGGCTGTGCGGCTACCACGCGCTGCCGCTGCCTTTTGCCGAGACGCTGGTGCTGCGTGCCGAATATGCCCTCGCGGGCCGGGATGTGCCCGCCGGCCCGCAGCCGCTGAGTGCGCTGGACACCGTGGTCGGCGCGGCGCAGCGGCGGGTGTGGGGCGCGGCCCTGCACAGCGCGCTGATCGAAGGTGCCGGTGCGCGCGTGCTCGAACTCTCGCTGGAGCATGCGCGCCAGCGCGTGCAGTTCGGCAAGCCCATCGGTGCCTTCCAGGCCGTGCAGCACCAGCTGGCGCTGATGGCGGAGCAGGCCTGCGCGGCGCGCATGGCGGCGCAGCTGGCCTTTGTGCCGGATGCGGCCGACGCCTTGCGCCCTGCGCCGGTGCGCGCCGCCATCGCCAAGAGCGTGGCCGGCGAGGCCGCCGCGGGCCTGGCGGCCGGCGCGCACGCGGTGCACGGCGCCATCGGCATCACCGCCGAGTTCGACCTGCAGCTGTACACGCGCCGCCTCGGCGCCTGGCGCGCCGAAGGCGGCTCGCCGGCGCACTGGCAGGCCGAGGTGGGCCGCGCCTGGTGGGCCGCCGGCGGCAGCTCGAGCATCGATTTCGCGCTGGCCCAGGTGGGCGGCGCGGCCTGACGGCCTGAACCGGAGAGTTGGCTGATGGACCCCTTCCTCGACATCCGGCGCGACGGCGCCGTCTGCATCGTCACGATGAACCAGCCGGCCACGCGCAACGCGCTCACCGGCAACAGCGCGGTCGACGAGTTCGTCGCGCTGGCCGATGCCGTGGCACGCGACGACTCGGTGCGCGCCGTGGTGCTGACCGGCAGCGACCCGGCGTTTTCGTCGGGTGGCAACCTGAAGGACATGCGACGCTTCAGCGAGCCCGGCATGACGCCGGCCATGCTGCGCGACTGGTACCGCCACGGCATCCAGCGCCTCACGCGCGCGCTGTGGGGCCTGGAGGTGCCGGCCATCGCCGCCGTCAACGGCCCGGCCATCGGGGCCGGCTGCGACCTGGCCTGCATGTGCGACATCCGCATCGCGTCGGAGCAGGCCAGCTTCGCCGAGAGCTTCGTCAAGGTCGGCATCGTGCCGGGTGACGGCGGGGCCTGGCTGCTGCCGCGTGTGGTGGGGCTGTCGAAAGCCTCCGAGATGGCCTACACCGGCGCCAGCCTCACGGCGGCCGAGGCGCTGGCCTGCGGGCTGGTGTCGCGCGTGGTGCCGCATGCGCAACTGCTGGACGAGGCCTTGGCGCTGGCGCAGCGCATCGCCGCCAACCCCGGTCCGGCGCTGCGCCTGACCAAGCGGCTGCTGCGCGACGGCACCACGGCCACGCTGGACGCGCTGCTCGAAGCCTCGGCCGGCGCCCAGGCCATCGCGCACAAGACCCCCGAGCACCGCGAGGCGGTGGAGGCCTTCATCGACAAGCGAAAGCCCGATTTCGACGGCGTGCGCCGGGCGGGCACCACCGGCTGAGACCGCCGTTCGGCCTCACTCCGGCGTCACCTCCGGATACGCGTTGGGCCCGGCGCCGGCCGCCGGCGCCACCGGTTCCGGGGGGCTTGTGGCCGTCGGGAAGCGCGTACAGACCACCCGGGGCGGACGGCGGCACAATGGGCCGGCCCCCCGTCCCCGCCGAAGCCACGTCCACCGCCGCATGCGTCCCGCCAAGATCGCCGACCCGATCCGCCGCGCCTGGGCGTGGGGCGCGCTCGGTGCCGTGGTGCTGCTGCTGGGCGGCTGCGCCTCGCGGTCGGCCGACATCGCCGCCTCGCCAGCCAGCCCCGCCGAGTTTCTGAGCTGGAGCTGCGAGCGCATCGTCGAAGAGCAGGACCGCGTGCAGCTGCGCGCCACCGACGTGGCCTGGGCCGTCGACGAGAAGGTCGGCACCAATGTGCTGGCGCTGGGCCTGGGTTTCACGGTGTTCTGGCCGGCGCTGATCGCCACCCGGCCCACCGGTCCCGAGGCCGAGGAACTGGCCCGGCTGCGCGGCCGCTACGAGGCCCTGGCCGAGGCCGCCAGCCGCCAGCAATGCCCGCCCGCCGGGCCCGAGCTGCCGCCGGCCCGGGCCGCCGCGTTGTCGGTGGCGCAGGGCGAGCGGCTGGTCTACGAAGAACGCAGCGATCCACGCGCCGCGCCCAGCCCCTGGGTGCTGCGGCTGGTGGCGCTGCGCCGCGGCGAGCTGGAGTTCGTGCTCGAACCGGCCCAGGGCCGCTGGCGCGTGGACCCGGCCGGCAACGTCATCGAATCGCCCCCGGGCACGCTGCGCTGGCCGCGGCTGCTGCGCCCGGAGCTGGCGCTGGGCGGCATCACCGCCGGCGAGGCGCTGATGACCGGTGACCCGATGCTGCGCGCGCGCCTGCGCGGCCAGGTGGTCGCGGTCGGCCCGCAGCTGGTCGACGGCCGGCGTTTCGACGCCGCGCTGGTCGAGCTCTTCGGCGACGTGCAGCGCGGCGACGCCTACACCCGCGTCGACGGCGCGCTGGTCTTCGACCGCACGAGCGGCGTGCTGCTGCGGCTGGACCTGAAGAGCGCCGACCCGGCGTTTTCGCTGCAGCGGCGGCTGCTGCGTGTCGAGGCGGCGCGCTGAGGGCTGCCAGCCCGCGGCCACCCTGCCGCCGGGCTCTACACATCTTTACCCTGCGCGAACGGGACGGATACCCGGGCCGCGCACAGTGGCGACACCGGCAACACGCCCACCGGGCGACAGGAGACCGACCATGAGCCACTCCGCCACCCCCCGTTCCACCCCGCTGCAGCGCCGCTTCGGCGGCCGCACGCTGGCGGCCCTGATCGCCACCACGGCGGTCGCCTTCGGCGTCACGCTGTCGCAGCCGGCCCTGGCCGACGGGCCGCGCCACGGCGCCCCCGGTGCCCCGGGGGCCATGGCCGCCGGCCCGGGCCTGATGGGGCCGGGCGCCTTCGGCCTGCTCGGCCACCCGCGCATGGCCGACCGCGTGCTGGACCGCATCCAGGCCACGCCCGCCCAGCGCAGCCAGGTGCAGCAGCTGCTGAAGGGCGCGGCCGACGAGGCGCGGGCCGACCGCGAGGCCGGCCGCGAACTGGCCCAGCAGGCCGCGACGCTGTTCGCGCAGCCCACGGTCGACGCCAACGCCGCCGAGGCGCTGCGCCAGCAGATGCTGGTGCGGGCCGACGCCACGAGCCGCCGCGCGACGCAGCTGATGCTCGAACTGAGCCGCGTGCTGACGCCCGAGCAGCGCGCCCAGCTGGTCGAGCAGGGCAAGCAGCGGCGCGAGAAGCTCGAGCAGCACCACAAGCAGCGCGCCGAGCGTGGCCAGCAGCGCAGCACCACGCCGCGCTGAACCCGGCGGCGGCGCGGCTATGCTGCGCCGCCGTCTCCACCCCGCCCGCCCGCGATGAGCTCTCTCACCCCCCGCCTGCTGCTGATCGACGACGACCTGCGCCTGACGGACATGGTCGGCGGCTACCTGCGCAGCAACGGTTTCGAGGTCGACACGGCCGGTTCGCTGGCCGCCGGCCGCGACCGGCTCAAGCAGCCCGGCTACGACGCGCTGGTGCTCGACCTGATGCTGCCCGACGGCGACGGCCTGGCCTTCACGCGCGAGCTGCGCGCCGACCGCCGCACGCGCCGCCTGCCGCTGCTGATGCTCACCGCGCGCGGCGAGCCCATGGACCGCATCGTCGGCCTCGAACTCGGTGCCGACGACTACCTGCCCAAGCCCTTCGAGCCGCGCGAGCTGCTGGCGCGCGTGAAGGCGCTGCTGCGCCGCGCCGCGCCCGAGCCGGGCGAGGACGAGGTGCTGCGCTTCGGCCGCCTGGAGGTGGACCTGGGCGCACGCCAGGCGCGGCTGGACGGCGCGCCCTGCGACCTGACCAGCCACCAGTTCGAGCTGCTCACCGTGCTGGCCAAGGCACCGGGCCGGGTGCTCTCGCGCGACCAGATCATGGACGCGCTGAAGGGCCATCCGCTGGAGGCTTTCGACCGCAGCATCGACGTGCACATCTCGCGCATCCGCGCGCTGATCGAAGAAGACCCGAAGAACCCGCGGCGCGTGCTGACGGTGCGCGGCGCCGGCTACGTGTTCGCGAAGAAGCAGGACACCGACGCCTGACCCAAGCCCCGGCATGCGTTCGCTCTACCTCCGCATCTGGCTGACCGTCGTCGCCTCGCTGGCGCTGTTTGCGCTGGTCTCGGGCTGGCTGCTGCAGCGCCACCTGGAAGAGCAGCGCGAGCGCGCCGAGGTGGTGCTGCGCGACCGGCTGCAGGCCTGGGGCGACCTGGTGCAGGCCACGCTGCCACCGATCGGCGCGCCGGCCGCGGAGCAGGCCGAGAGCCTGGACCACTGGTCGCGCCAGATGCGCATGCCGATGGCACTGGACGGGGCCGACGGGCAGCGCATCGCCCGCTCCGACAGCTGGGAACGCCGCGAGCTGGACCAGCTGCCGCGCGAGCGCCTGCGCTCGATCCGGCTCGACGACGGGCGCACGCTGTGGCTGCCGCGTTTGTCGGGGCGGGGTTTCGGGCCGCCGGGAGGGCTGGGTCCGCCCGGCGTGGGTGGGCTGCCACCCGCGCCGGACTCGGGCACGGCCGGCGCGCCGGCGGGGCCCGGCGCACGCGGCCTGCCGGCCGAGATGCGGCGCCCGGCCACGGCGCTGGACAGCGGCTGGCCGGCCTCGTTGACGCGCCCCTGGCCCGAAGGCCTGGGCCTGATCGTGCTGCTGGCGGTGCTGTTTGCCGCGGTGGCGGCCGGCGCCTGGCCGGTGGTGCGCCGGCTCACGCGCCGGCTGGAGGCGCTGAAGGCCGGCGTCGAGGCCTTCGGCGGCGGCGCGCTGCACCAGCGGGTGGCCGAGGACGGCCGCGACGAGGTGGCGGCGGTGGCCGCCAGCTTCAACCGCGCCGCGGCGCGTGTCGAAACGCTGGTGCGTTCGCACCAGAGCCTGCTGGCCAATGCCAGCCACGAGCTGCGCAGCCCGCTGGCGCGGCTGAAGATGGCGCTGGCGATGATCGAAGACGCCGCGCCGGCCGAGCGCACGCGGCTCAAGCGCGAGATCGACACCAACATCGCCGAGCTCGATGCGCTGGTCGAGGAAGTGCTGCTGTCGAGCCGGCTCGACGCGGCCGCCGTCGAACTCGACGCAGAACTGCCGGTGTCGCTGCTGGGCCTGGCGGCCGAGGAAGCGGCGCGGGTCGGTGCGGTGGCCGGTGGCGACGACATCGAGCTCGCGGTCGACGAACGCCTGGTGCGCCGCGCGCTGCGCAACCTGCTCGAAAACGCGCGGCGCTACGCCGGCGAGGGCATCGAGGTGCAGGTGCAGCGCACTGCCGCCGCGGGTGGCGCCGAGCTGCGTGTCTGCGACCGCGGCCCCGGCGTGCCCGAGGCGCAGCGCGAGCGCATCTTCGAGCCCTTCTTCCGCCTGCCCGGCCATGCAGAACGGGCCGGCGGCGTGGGCCTCGGGCTGGCGCTGGTGCGGCAGATCGCCGAGCGCCACGGGGGCCGCGCCTTCTGCGAGCCGCGCGAAGGCGGCGGCAGCTGCTTCGTGATCAGCCTGCCGCCGCGGAGCGTCGCCGCAGCACCGCCAGCATCACCGCGCTGAGCGCGGCGCCGGCGATCACCAGGCCCACGGTGGCCGCGAGCCAGAAACCCGGCGCGCCCTGGCCGCGGCCGAAGGCCAGCAGGTGGCCACCGGCGAGGCCCACGCCCCACAGCGCCGCCACGTAGACGATCACCGAGACCACGGTGATCTTGTAGGCACGCAGCACGAAGGCCGCGATGGTCTGCGCCGCATCGGCCACGTGGAACACCGCCAGCCAGGCCACCAGCGGCAGCGCCGCGGCCAGCACCGCGGCGTCCGAGGTGTAGAGCGCGAGCACCGGCTCGCGCGCGAGGAACACCGCGCCGCCCATGGCCGCGGCCAGTGCACAGCCCAGGCCCAGCACATGGCGGCCGAGCCGCGCCGCCTCGGCCATGCGCCCGGCGCCGATGGCCTGGGCCACCAGCGTGCTGCCGGCGTTGCCCAGCGCCAGCGGCACCATGAACAACAGGCTCACGAGGTTCACCGCGAGCTGGTGGCCGGCCACCGCCGTGGTGCCGAGCCGCGCGATGAAGATGGCCATGAAGGCGAAGCCGGTCACCTCCACCAGGATGGAGGCGCCCAGCGGCACGCCGAGCTTCAGGTGCGCTGCGAGCGCGCTGCGGTTCGGCCGGTCCAGGCCGCGGCCCCAGATCGCGAAGGGCTTGTAGAACGGGTCGCGGCGCAGCAGCGCCAGCGCGATCAGCACCTGCGACCACATCGCGATCGCGGTGGCGATGCCGCAGCCGGCCACGCCCAGCGCCGGCAGGCCGATGGCCGGTGCGCCGAACACCAGCAGCGCCGACAGCGGCAGCTTCAGCGCCAGGCCGCCGAGCTGGATGGCCATCACCGCCTTGGGCCGCGACACGGCGGTGTTGAAGCCGCGGAACAGCGTGAACAGCAGCGAGGCGGGCAGCGAAAACGCCAGCGCCAGCAGGTACTGCCGCACCTTGGCCGCGACCTCGGGCGAGGCCTGCGACAGCGCGAGGAACGGGTACGGAAAGGCCAGCAGCGTGCTGCCGAGCAGCATCAGGGCCAGCGCCAGCCACACGGCCTGGTGCAGCTGGCGGCCGGCCTCGGCGTGGCGGCCGGCACCGTAGAGCTGGCCGACGATGGGCGCCAGCGCCATCAGCACGCCCATGAAGCCGATGAACACCGTGATGTAGGCGGCGGCGCCGACGGCCAGCGCGGCCAGGTCCTCGGCCGCATGGCGCGCGACGAGGATGGTGTCGACGGTGGCAAAGGCCAGCACCGAGACCTGGCCCACCAGCACCGGCCAGGCCAGCGGCGCGATGCGGCGGGCGCTGTCGCGCCAGCCGGCCGGTTCAGCGGCGGCGGTGGCAGCGGCGGTCAAGGACGGGGGCCGGCGGCGCCGCTGGGCGCGAAGCGCTGCGGGTCGGGGTGGTCTTCGCCGCTGGCCAGCCGGGCACGTTCGGCATAACGGTTGAAGCGCCAGGCCGTGCCCTCGGCGGTGATGCGCCGCCACACGCCGCGTTTCTGCGCCGGCGTGAAGGCCGGCCAGTGCTGCACCTCGTCGAAGCTGCGGCCGCAGCCCTTGCAGACCTCGTCACCCTGGCTGGTGGAGCAGATCGCGATGCAGGGCGCGTCGGGCGTGGTGGCGTACCAGGCCAGCCAGGCCTCGCGCGCGCGCGGTGGCATCGAGACCTCGTCGCAGAGGTGCTCGCGGTAGTAGACCATCAGCGCGTACACCTCGGCCAGCGCGCGTACCTCGGGGCAGGCGCTGATGCCGTCGGGCGAGGGCGAGCGCTCGCGCCACCAGTTGATGGCGGCCTCGATGTCGGTGATGTGGATGCCGGGGGAGGCGCTGATCGGGGCGCTGGGGGTGGCACTCATGGGGGCGCGAAGTGTAGCCATCCGGCGCCGGCCCCGACGCTGCCGCGGTGGGCCGCGCTCAGGCCGCCGGCGCGGGTTCGTAGCCGGCGGCGGTGAGCGTGCTCGCCAGCTGCTCGCGGGCCAGGGCCGAGTCGACGACGACCTGCTTGCTCGCCGGGTCGGCCTGCACCGCCGCAGCCGGATCGGCGGCCTTGACGGCTTCGGTGACCGCGCGCACGCAGTGGCCGCAGGACAGGTTCGGAACGGTGAAGGCGTGGGACATGGTGCGACGGGGGGTATCGGGCTTGGGGGGACAATGTTGCCACTGTGTCATCCCTCTCTGCTCTCTCCGCTTCCCCCGCCCTTTCCTGGCCCGTGCAGGGCATGAGTTGCGCCAGCTGCGTCGGCCGCGTCGAGAAGGCCGCGCAGGCGGTGCCCGGCGTGGCCGAGGTCAGCGTCAACCTCGCCACCGAAACGCTGAGCCTGCAGCCCGGCCCGGGATTCGACCCCGCGGCGCTGAAGCAGGCTGTCGAGGCCGCCGGCTACGCGCTGCCCACCACCACGCTGACGCTGGCGGTGCGCGACATGAGCTGCGCCAGCTGCGTGGGCCGGGTCGAGAAGGCGCTGGCGCGGGTGCCGGGTGTGCTGGAGGCCGAGGTCAACCTGGCCACCGAGACGGCCCGCGTGGTGATGGCCGGCGAGGGCGACCGCGCGGCGCTGGTGGCGGCCGTGAAAGCTGCTGGATATGGCGTGGACGAAGCCGCGGCCGGTGCGGGGCCCGCGCCCACCCGGTGGCGCTTCGGCGAAGGCGCCCGCGTGGCCCTGGCGCTGCTGCTGGCTGCACCGCTGGTGGCGCCGATGTTGGCCATTCCTTTCATCGGCTTCGGCGCCGCGCATGCGCTGATGCTGCCGGCGCCGCTGCAGTGGCTGCTGGCCACGCCGGTGCAGTTCTGGCTCGGCGCGCGTTTCTACCGCGCCGGCTGGGGCGCGCTGAAGGCCGGTACCGGCAACATGGACCTGCTGGTGGCGCTCGGCACCAGCGCGGCCTATGCGCTGAGCCTGTGGCAGTGGCTGGTGGCCGGTGACGTGCACACGCTGTACTTCGAGAGCTCGGCCGTCGTCGTCTCGCTGGTGCTGCTGGGCAAGTGGCTGGAGGCGAGGGCACGGCGCCAGACGACGGCCGCGCTGCGCGCGCTGGAGGCGCTGCGGCCCGAGACCGCGCGCGTGCGGCGCGACGGCGCCGAGCGCGAACTGCCCGTGGCCGAGCTGCTGCGCGGCGACCTCGTCGTGGTGCGCGCCGGCGAGCGGCTGCCGGTGGACGGCGAGGTGGTCGAGGGCGCCAGCGCGGTCGACGAATCGATGATCACCGGCGAGAGCCTGCCGGTGCCGCGCGGCCCGGGCGAGCGTGTCACCGGCGGCAGCCTCAACGGCGAGGGCCTGCTCGTGGTGCGTGCGACCACGCTGGGCGCCGAGAGCGTGCTGGCGCGCATCGTGCGGCTGGTCGAGACGGCGCAGGGCCGCAAGGCGCCGATCCAGCGCCTGGTGGACCGTGTGGCCGCGGTCTTCGTGCCGGTGGTGCTGGTGGTGGCGCTGGTGGCGCTGCTCGGCTGGGGCCTGGGCGCGGGCGACTGGCCGGCGGGTGTGCTGAACGCGGTGGCGGTGCTGGTCATCGCCTGCCCCTGTGCGCTGGGCCTGGCGACACCCGCGGCCATCATGGCCGGCACCGGCGTGGCGGCGCGCCGCGGCGTGCTGGTGAAGGACGCCGAGGCGCTGGAACGTGCGCATGCGGTGCAGGTGGTGGCCTGGGACAAGACCGGCACGCTTACAGAAGGCCGGCCGCGGGTGGTGGACCATGCCGCGCTCGACGGCAATGGTGATGGCGAAGGCTCGGCCTTGCTGGCCGCGGCGGCCGCGCTGCAGGCCGGCAGCACCCACCCGCTGGCGCAGGCGGTGGTGATGGCGGCCGGCGATGCACCGCGGCCGGCGGTGGCCGGCGCCAGGGTCGTGCCGGGGCGGGGTGTCGAGGCCCAGCTCGACGGCCGCCGCGCCTGCCTGGGCAGCGCACGCTGGATGGCCGAACTGGGTGTGCCGCTGGAGGCCGTGGCCGAGGCGATGGCCACGCAGCAGCGGCTGGGGCGCAGCCTGTCGCTGCTGGCGCGGGACGACGGCCAGGGCCGCCTTGCACTGCAAGGCTGGCTGGCCTTCGGCGACCGCGCCAAGCCGGGTGCCGCCGAGGCCGTGGCGGCACTGACCGCCCAGGGCCTGCGCTCGGTGCTGATCTCGGGCGACAACGCCGGCGCCGCCCACCATCTGGCGGCCGAGATCGGCATCACCGAGGTGCATGCCGAGGTGCTGCCGGAGGACAAGGCGCGCCACGTCGCGGCGCTGAAGACCGGTGGCGCCGTGGTGGCGATGGTTGGCGACGGTGTCAACGACGCGCCGGCGCTGGCCGCGGCCGATGTCGGCATCGCCATGGCCAATGCCGGCGACGACGGCGGCAAGGCTGGCAGCGACGTGGCCATGCACGCCGCCGGCGTGACGCTGATGCGCGGCGACCCGCGCGCGGTGGCCGACGCCATCGACATCAGCCGCCGCACGCACCGCAAGATCCGCCAGAACCTGTTCTGGGCCTTTGTGTTCAACGCCGTCGGCATTCCGGCCGCGGCACTCGGCCACCTGAGCCCGGTGATCGCCGGTGCGGCGATGGCGATGAGCAGCGTGATGGTGGTTGGCAATGCGCTGCTGTTGGCGCGCTGGAAAGGAGCACGCCCGTGAACGTGAAATCAGCCTTGGTCACCGGGGCCGGCGCGGGCATCGGCCGCGCCATCGTCGAGGCCCTGCTGGCCGAGGGCTGGCAGGTGTTTGCCGGCGCGCGCAAGCCGGCGCATCTGCAGGCCCTGGCCGCGCTCGGCGCGGTGCCGCTGGCGCTGGATGTGCGCGACGCAGCCCAGGTCCAGGCCACCGCCGCTGCGGTGGGGCCACGGCTCGATGCACTCGTGCACAACGCCGGGGTCGGCGGCCTCGGCCCCTTGGCCGGCTGGGGCGACGACGACCTGCACGCGCTGTTCGACACCAACCTCTTCGGCCCGCACCGGCTGACGAACGCGCTGCTGCCGGCGCTGCTGGCGGCGCGTGGGCGCATCGTCTGCATCGGCTCTCAGGGCGGCAGCATCACCTCGCCGGGCATGGGCCCGTACACGATGAGCAAACATGCGCTGGAGGCATATGCCGCCTGCCTGCGCGCCGAACTGGCGCCACACGGCGTGGCGGTGAGCATCGTGCAGCCGGGGGCGGTGGCCACCGAGATCGGCGCCAACGGCCTGGCCGACAACCTGGCGCGGCTGGCGGCCGTGCCGGCGCCGTTTGATGCGCAGGCGCGGGCATTGGCCGAGGCGCTGCAGTCGCCGCGCGAACTCGACGCGGCGGCGCCGGAATCGGCCGCCAACCGCCGCTTCGCGCCGCCGTCCTTCGTGGCCACCACCGTGCAGCAGGCGCTGAACGTGGCTCAGCCGCAGGCGCGCTACCTGGTCGGCACGCGCTGGGAAGGCGACCGTGTGATCGGCGCGCTGCTCGACAGGCTGATCGACGCGGCCACCAGCCCCTCGCACCGCATGGACGAGGCCGAGCTCGTCGAGCGCGTGCGCCAGGCCTGGCGCAGCCGCTGAGCGCGGCTGAGCGCGCGCGACATCCGGCTCAGTCCGGGTTCAGTCCAGGCTCAGTCTAGAGGCCAGGGCAGCCGCTGCACCGCGGCCGCCGACGGGGCGGCTTCCGGTGCCGGTGCCACCACCCCGCCAAGCTGGCGCCACCAGGCCGAGGGCGGCTCGGCACGGGCCGGCTCCAGCGCTTCGCCCAGCCGCGGCAGCAGGAGCGGCGTGCCGTGCTGCCCGGCCTGCGACCACAGCGTCTCGACCGGCTCGTCCCAGTCGTGCACCGCGAGGCTGAAGGTGCCCCAGTGCACCGGCAGCAGCGGGCCGCCGCCCAGCAGCTGCCAGGCCTTCAGCGCGTTGGCCGGGCCGAGGTGGATGTCGCCCCAGGTCGGGTGGAAGGCACCGACCTCGAGCATCACCAGGTCGAAGCGGCCGAAGCGTTCGGCGATGGCCATGTACTCGGTGGTGAGGCCGGTGTCGCCGCTGAAGAACACGCGGTGGCGCGGCGTCTCGATCACCATCGAGGCCCACAGCGTGGCGTTGCGGTCCTTCAGGCCGCGGCCCGAGAAGTGCTGCGAAGGCGCGGCATGCACCACCAGTTCGGTGCCCGGCAGCGCGTGCGATTCCCACCAGTCCAGCTCGGTGATGCGCTCCGGCGCCACACCCCAGGCCTCGAGGTGCGCGCCCACGCCGAGCGGCACGACGAAGGGCACGCTGCCCTTGGCCAGCGCGCGCACGGTGGGGTAGTCGAGGTGGTCGTAGTGGTCGTGCGAGATGACGACCAGGTCCAGCGGCGGCAGCGCCTTCAGCGGCACCGGCACCGGCTGGAAGCGCTTCGGCCCGGCCAGCCGCGACGGCGAGGCGCGTGCGCCCCAGACGGGGTCGGTGAGCACACGCAGGCCGTCGATCTCGATCAGCACCGTGGAGTGGCCGAGCCAGGTCGCGCGCAGACCGCTGGACGGTGCCTGCAGCCAGGCCGCGCGCGGGTCGACCGAGGTCAGCGGCGCGCCCGGCAGGCGGCGGCCGGCCGGGCACAGCAACTCGCCGATCGAGGGCCGTGCCGCCGTCGCATCGCGCAGGCCCGGCAGCACCGGGTGCAGGTTGCGGAAACCGTCGCCCTGCCAGCGCGGCGAAGCCTGCATGCGTTCCAGGCGCTGGCCTTGGGCACGTCGACCGAAGGACTTCATCGTCGTGTCTCTCCTGCCCGACAGGGCATCCATGCCATGATGCACCGCATCGTCCCCGGCCTCCCGCTTTTGATGCGCCGCCGCTTCTTCGTCCTGCTGCCCTGGCTGTCGGCCCTGGCCCTGCCGCTGGCTGCGGCGGTGTCCGATCGCCCCAACACGCCACCCGACGCGCTGGACGCCACGGCGCTGGTCGGCGCGCTGCGCGCGGGCGGCCTGGTGCTGTACCTGCGCCATGGCCGCACCGACCTGTCGACACGTGACGAGGACCGGCGCGACCTCACGCGCTGCGATCGCCAGCGCCGGCTTTCCGACGAAGGGCGGCGCGAGATGCGCGCCATCGGCGACACCATCCGCCGCCTCGGCATCCCGGTGGGCCGGGTGCTGGCCAGCCCCTACTGCCGGGCGCGCGAGAGCGCCGAGCTGGCCTTCGGCCGTGCCGAGACCGAGCCCGGCCTCGCGCACTCCATCGACGCCGATACCGCCACCGCGCAGGCCCGCACCGAGCTGCTCACGAGGCTGCTGTCCACCGTGCCCGCGGCGGGCTCCAACACCGTGATCGCCGGCCACAGCGGCAACCTGCTGGACGCGAGCGGCTGGTGGCCCGCACCCGAGGGCGTGATGCTGGTGTTCCGCCCGCTGGGCGGCGGGCGCTTCGAGTTCGTCGCCCGCATTCCGCCCGAACGCTGGGCCGCGCTGGCGCGGTCGGCCACCCGATGACGCTGAAGCGGAGGCTCGCGGGCCTGCCGTTGCGGACCAAGTTCCTGTTGCTGCCGCTGGCGGCGGCGCTGCTGCTGCTGGCGCTGGCGGCCCTGGTGGTGCTGGACCGCGGCGCCGAGGACAAGCGGCTGGACGGCATCGTGCTGCGCGACCTGCCCACCATGCGCGAGCTGCAGCGCATCGGCCGCGCGGTGTCCGACGAACACGTGCGCGTGATCGGCGTGTTCGCGGCCGGGCTGCGTGGCGAGATGACGGCCCCCGACTTCTACCGTGCCGGGCGGCGCAGCGTGGAGGCGCTGCACGAGGCCGAGGCCGCGCTGGCGGCGCTGGGGCCTGGGCTGCCGGCGCGCCAGGGCGGGGCGGCGGCGGCCGAGGCGCTGCGGGCCGAGCTGGCGATGTACCGCCACGAGGTCGGCGAGACGGTGCTGCAGGGCTCGGTCGACGAGCAGCAGGTGCTGCGCTTTCTGCTGCAGGTCAACCGCGCCTACGAACAGGTCAACGGCGCGCTCGGCGAGCTGCTGGCCATCGTGCAGTCGCGCGTGAGCGACGAGACCGACACGCTGCACACCGAGCGCCGCGAGGCGCACCAGCGCTGGTTCATCGCGATGCTGGCGCTGCTGGGCCTGCTGCTGGTGCTGAGCCTGGGGCTGTCGCGGGTGTTTGTCGGCGACCTGCGCCGGCTGATGGCGGCGCTGACGCGGTTGCGGGACGGCGCCGCCGAGGCCGAGCCCCTGCCCCCGCGCCGCGACGAGTTCGGCGCGCTGCACGGCGTGGTGCAGGCCTTCCGCGGCGCACTCGATGAACGCGACCGTGCCGAGCAGGCCCTGGCCGACGAGGCCCGCTCGCTCGAGCTGCGCGTGCGCCAGCGCACCGAAGACCTCGAACGTGCGCGCGCCGAGGCCGAGCGTGCCAACCACGCGAAGAGCGAGTTCCTCTCGCGCATGAGCCACGAGCTGCGCACGCCGCTGAACGCCATCCTCGGCTTCGGCCAGCTGCTGGAGCTGCAGACCGTGAGCGAGTCGCAGCGCGCGCAGGTGCGCGAGATCCTGCACGCCGGCCGCCACCTGCTGACGCTGATCGACGAGGTGCTGGACCTGGCGCGTGTCGAGACCGGCCATCTCGCGGTGAGCCCGGAGCCGGTGGCGCTGCGCCCGCTGGTCGAGGAGTGCCTGACGCTGGTGCGGCCCACCGCCACCGCGCGCGGCGTGCAGCTGCTCGAGACCTCGCCGCTGTGCGCGGTGCACGTGCGCGCCGACCGCACGCGGCTCAAGCAGGTGCTGCTGAACCTGCTGTCCAACGCCATCAAGTACAACCGGGCCGACGGCACGGTGGGCGTGAGCTGCCAGACCGAGCTGGACGAAGGCGCCCGCGGCGGCCCGCCGCTGCTGCGCATCCGCGTCGACGACACCGGCCCGGGGCTCGACGCCGTGCAGCAGCAGCGCCTGTTCGTGCCCTTCGAGCGGCTCGACGCCGAGGCGCGGCAGATCCAGGGCACCGGCATCGGCCTGGCGCTGAGCAAGCGGCTGGTGGAGCTGATGGGCGGCCAGATCGGCGTGGACTCGACACCGGGCCGCGGCAGCAGCTTCTGGCTGCGCTTGCCGAAGGCCGAGGCGCCGCCACCGCCGGCGCTGCCGGCCGCGGCGCCCGGCCTGGACGGCACCGCGCCGCGCACACGCCGGCTCGATGTGCTGTGCATCGAGGACAACCCGGCCAACCTGCGGCTGGTCGAGCAGATCTTCGGCCACCGGCCCGACCTGCGGCTGCTGACCGCGATGACGCCGGCGCTGGGCCTGGAGCTGGCACGCAGCCAGCGGCCGGCGCTGGTGCTGCTGGACATCAACCTGCCCGACATGGACGGCTACGCGGTGCTGCAGTGCCTGCGCGACCACCCGGCCACGCGCGCGATCCCGGTGCTGGCGGTCTCGGCCAGTGCGATGCCGCGCGACCTGGAACGCGCCAAGGCCGCGGGCTTTGCCGGCTACGTCACCAAGCCGGTCGACGTGCGGGAGCTGCTGTCGCGCATCGACGCGCTGCTGCCGCAGGACTGAAGCGCCGGACGGCCTTCAGTCGATCACCACCTTCGCCTGCTCCACCAGGCGGGCGTGCATCCACCCTTGGCGCACAAGCACTCACACAAGCACACGCACGCGGTGCCCGAACCAACCACCGCGTTGCGCAATCCTGCCTGGCCGAAGGATCGGGCAATCACCTCGCAGCTTTGGACCATCCCTGCTCGGCTGCCATTCCTAGACTGGGCGCTCATCCCTTGCTCACCGGAGTGCTGCATGCAAAGTCTTTCCCTCACCTCGCGCGCCATCCTGCTGTCGGCCGCGCTCTGCACGGCAAGCGTCGCCGCGCTGGCCCAGACCCAGCCGGTTGCCAATGCCCCGGAGAAGCCGGCAAGTGCCGCGGCGGCGAGCGCGCGCTACCAGCGTGGACTGGAGGTGCTCTCGGCCTTGAACAAGGGCAAGCCACAACCGGTCTTCGAGGCCATGCGCCGGGAGTTCCCGTTCCTTGCGGAGTCGACGGCGAGTTATGCACTGGGCGACGTCTGGGGGCGGCAGGTGCTGGACGCGCGCACGCGCCAGCTGTCCGCCACCGCTGCATTCGCTGCTCTCGGGCTGCGTGGCTTCTACAAGACCCATGCCGGCTACGCACTTGACGCAGGCGTCTCGCCGGAGGAGCTGAAGGAAGTGATCTATCTCGTGACCGTGCCCGCTGGTTTCCCGTGCGCGATCGAAGCCTCGCAGGCGCTTCAGGAGCTGCTGGTCGAGCGCGGTCTGGCAGTGGTGAACTGACCCGTCGGCTGCACGGTCTCGAAACGGGGTGCGCCAGCCCCGTGGTTTTGGCGCCGCGCGGCCGGCCCTGGCCTGCGGGCTGGAAGCCGGTGGTGGAACAATCGCTGCCGAGTTCCACCCTCCGGAGAAGCTTCGATGAGCAGCCTGCAAGGCAAGACCGCCCTCGTCACGGGCAGCACCAGTGGCATCGGCCTGGGCATCGCACTCGAACTGGCCAAGCAGGGCGCGCATGTCGTGCTCAACGGCTTCGGCGACGCCGAAGGCCCCAAGGCCCAGGTGGCCGCGGTGGCCACCGGCGGCGCGCGGGTGCTGTACCACGGGGCCGACATGAGCAAGCCGGCCGAGATCGAGGCCATGATGGCCTACGCCGCGGCCGAGACCGGCGGGGTCGACATCCTCGTCAACAACGCCGGCATCCAGCACGTGGCCAACGTCGAGGACTTCCCGGTCGAGCGCTGGGACGCGGTGATCGCGATCAACCTGTCGAGCGCCTTCCACACCAGCCGGCTGGCGATCCCGCACATGCGGGCCAGGAACTGGGGCCGCATCGTCAACATCGCCAGCGCGCACGGCCTGGTGGCCAGCGCGGCCAAGAGCGCCTACGTGGCGGCCAAACACGGCATCGTCGGCCTCACCAAGGCCAACGCGCTGGAACTGGCGACCACCGGCGTCACCGTCAACGCCGTCTGCCCGGGCTGGGTGCTGACGCCGCTGGTGCAGAAGCAGATCGACGCACGCGCCGAGCGCGAAGGCCTCAGCGCCGACGAAGCGCGCATAGCGCTGCTCGGCGAGAAGCAGCCCTCGCTGCAGTTCACCACGCCCGAGCAGCTCGGCGAGCTGACGGTGTTCCTGTGCAGCGCCGCCGCCGCCAACGTGCGCGGCGTGGCCTGGGCGGTGGACGGGGGCTGGACGGCGCAGTAGACGCGCGCTCAGCTCAGCTCAGCGCGGCGCTGCGGCGCCGCGCAGTCGCGAGAGCACCAGCCGGTCACCAACCAGCGACCCGTACTCCCACGGCTCCTGGCGCTGCTCGGTCGCCTTCAGCACCGCCTGCCGCACGCGGCGCAGCACGATGGCGATGTCGTCCTCGGCCTCCAGGTGGTCGAGCAAGGCCCGCGTGTAGGGGCTGTGCCGCCCCTGGCCGTCATCGGCCGTGGCCCCATCCTTGGTCGCGAACGCGACCAAGGTGCCGGACATCACGTCGACGGGTGCCAGGCCCGGGCTGAGGCCGCTGCGTGTGCTGCGCAGCGAGCGCGACAGCGGGTTGTCGCGGCAGGCGTCGAGGAACACCACGCGTGTCGTGGCCGGCAGGTACTCCAGCGCATCGTTGAGCGAGACGGTGTTCAGCTTCACCGACCCGGCGGTCACGCCGCGGGCAGGCATGTCGACGGGCACGACGTAGTTGACGCCATCCACCTGCAGGCCGTGGCCGGCGTAGAAGAGGATGTTGACGTCGTAGTCGGCCGCCTTCGCCTGGTAGTCGGTCAACGCGCGCACCAGCGCCGTGCGGCTCGCGTCGAGCACCAGGTCCACGTCGATGCCGAAACGTTGCAGCAGGGTGGCAATGGCCCTGGCATCGTTGGCTGGGTTTGGCAGTCGACCGAGGTCGGCGTAGGCGCCGTTGCCGATGACGAGCGCACGCGCACGGCCGCGCGGGCTGTCCAGCGCCGGCTCCTGGCCTGCCGGCGGGGTCTGCTGGCGCTGCAGTTCCTGCCGCAGCGAACTGAGTTGCAGGCGCAGGGCCGTCAACTCGTCGGCCGAGGCGCCGTTGGCTTCGGCGGGCCGAGGCGGTGCCGACGCCGTCGCCGGCAATGCCCGGCCGGTGGCGAAGACGGCGAACTCCTGCTGGCTCAGTGGCGACTGCCCGTCCTGCAGCACGATGCGGCAATCGCAGGCTGGCGCGCGTGGCCCTTGGGCGGCCAAGGCGCGCCGACACTCGCCAAGGGCTTGCATCGAACGGTCCTCGACGCTTGGGGCCAGCGCCAGCTGCGCCGCGTTCATCGTCGTCAGCGCCAGGCCCAGCACCGCCGGGCAGTGGTTGCCGCGGGGCGAGATGGCCAAGTTGAAGTTGCCCGCGGCAGGGGCTAGCGTCCGCACGTTGCCATGCCAGCCGGGCACCGGCTCGTCGACCAACGCGAAGTCGGCCAAGCAGGCCCGTTCGCCACTGGCATAAGTGAACGCCAGGTGGTTGGGGCAAGCCGTGGCTTGTCCGGCCCAAGCCAGGTTCAGGAGCCAGATCAGGGCTAACCAGCGAAGCAGCTGCCTTGTCGTCATCGGTGCGAGTGCCGTCCCTCGATAGGCACATCGTACCGGTGAAGGCTGCCCCGGCTGGCGGGGCAGCCTTCGGCGCCGGCCTCAGCTGTCCGCGGTAAAGCCGATCTTCTTGACCAGCGGGCCCCAGCGCTCGAGCTCGGCGCGCTGGCTGCGGGCCATCTCGTCGATGGTGCTGCCGCGGGCCACCAGGCCGACCACGCCGAGGCCGTCGATCAGCGCCTGATCGCGCAGCGCGGCGTTGATCGCGGCGTTGGCCGCGGCCACCACGGCCGAGGGCGTCCTGGCCGGGGCGTGGAAGCCGAACCACTCTTCCGCCACCAGTTCGCCGAAGCCCTGCTCCGAGAAGGTGGCCACGTCGGGCGCAAACGGCAGCCGGGTCGCGCCGGAGGTGGCCAGCAGCCGCAGCTTGCCGGCGCGGTGGTTGGGCAGGAAGTCGCCGGCCGGGGCGAACATGCTGGCGATCTGGCCGCCGACGACCTCGGTGATGCCGGGCATGCTGCCGCGGTAGGGGATGTGCTTGAGGTCGACGTTCTGGCTCAGGCCCAGCAGCGCGCCCAGGAAGTGCGGCGTGCTGCCGGCGGCGGGGCTGCCGTAGTTGGCCTTGTCCGGGTTGGCCTTGGCCCAGGCGACGAAGCCCTTCACGTCCTTCACGCTGTCGGGCACCACCGGGCCCACGGCGAAGCCGTGGTGCATGATGGCCGCGATGCTGACCGGCGTGAAATCGACCGTCGGGTCGTAGCTCAGCCGGCGGTAGACGTGCGGGTAGATCGACACCGTGCTGTACGGGCTCAGGCACAGCACCGAGCCGTCGGCGGGCGAGGCCTTCAGCGAATCGAGCGCGATGCGGCCACCGGCGCCGGGCTTGTTCTCGACGATGGCGGCGTTCTTGGCGTAGGCCGAGCCGGCCACACGTTCTGCGATACGGCGTGCGGTGATGTCGCCGGAGCTGCCGGCCGGGAAGCCGTAGAAGAACTTCGGCTGGTCGAAGGGCTGGGCGCGTGCAATACCAGCCAGGCCGGTGGCGGCCAGGGCGCCGAGTGCCAGGGTCTGGCGGCGGGTGAGAGTCATCGGTTTGTCTCCTTCGTGATGGGTGGTTGTAGGAACACGGCAGCGAACTTGGCAACGAACAGGGCAGGGAACGGGGGCGGCGTCGCGCTCAGCCGCAGAGCGCGACGATATCGCTCGGCACGGGGATCGCCTTCAGGCGGCCCGGATCTTCAGGGTGCCGCATGACGAAGGCGCGCACTTCGGTGCCTTCGCACAGCAGCTCGCCAGCGCGCAGCACCTGGTGGCGGTGGTGGAACACCTTGTGCTCCCAGCGCTCGACGCGGGTGTGCACCTCGATGGTTTCGCCGTAGGTGGCGGGCTTGACGAAGCGGGTGTGTGTTTCGAGCACCGGCGTGCCGACGATGCCGCGTGTCCTGGCCAGCTCGTGCCAGGGCGGCAGGCCGGCGGCCATGAAGTAGGCCAGCGAGGCCTGGTCCATCCAGCGCGCGAAGTTCGGGAAGAACACGATGCCGGCCGGGTCGCAGTCACCGAAGTGCACCTGCACGCGGTGCACGTGCACCCGCGGCGTTGCCGGAGGTGGTGTGCTGCTCACGTGGGCCGTCCGACCTTGGCGGCGCGCTTCTCGAGGAAGGCGCGCACCCTTTCCTTGGCGGCCTCGTCGCCCTGCGCGATCGACGACATCAGGCTTTCGACGAACAGGCCGTCGGCGGCCGGCAGATCGGCGATGCGCGGCAGCGCCTGCGTGATGGCGTAGTTCGACAGCGGCGCGTTGCCGGCGATCTTCTGCGCCAGCTGCAGCGCCTTGGCCAGGCCCTGGCCGGCCGGCACGCGGTAGTTGCTCAGGCCGAAGCTCTGGCCTTCGTCGGCGTCGAAGCTGCGGCCGGTGAGCATCATGTCGGTCATGCGCGTCACGCCCAGCAGCCGGCTGATGCGCACCGAGCCGCCGCCGCCGACGAAGATGCCGCGGGTGCCTTCGGGCAGTGCGTAGAAGGTGCCGTCCTCGGCCACGCGCAGGTGGGCCGAGGCCGCGAACTCGAGCCCGCCGCCCACCACCGCGCCGTGCAGCACCGCGATCACCGGCACCGGGCCGAACTGCAGCGCGTCGAAGCAGGCATGCCAGGCGCGCGAGTGCGTCATGCCCTCGGCCACCGTGCGCTCGCTCACTTCCGACAGGTCCAGGCCGGCGCAGAAGTGCTCGCCTTCGCCGCTGAGCACCAGCACGCGCACGTCCTTCGGCAGGTTCACGAGCACGGTGTGGATCTGCGCCAGCAGCCCGTCGGAAATGCTGTTGCGCTTGGCCGGGCGGTTCAGCCGCAGGTGCCAGACCGGGCCGGCGCGCTCCAGCCGCACGAGGTCCAGGGCCGCCAGCGGGGCGGGCGGCGTGAAGGTTTCGAAAGAGGTCTCGAAGGCGGTCTTGGCGGAGGCGGCGGTGTCGTTCATGGGTGCAGTGTGGCTCAGCGCCGCAGCGTGCGGCCGTCGGCGGCGGTGCCGGCGCTGTCTTCGGCGTACAGCGCCTCGACCTCGGCGGCGCGGCGCTGCAGGGCCAGGCGCTGGTTCAGGTAGCCCTTGTCGGTGATCTCGCCGCTGGCGGCGTCGGGCGGGCCGTCCAGCCAGCGCAGCCGCGACGGCAGCTGCGACGAGCCGCCGCCCTCGGCAGCCCAGGCGGCGAGCGCGCCGCGCAGCCGCTCGGCCAGCTCGGCCGGTGGCAGCGCGCGGGCGGCGTCGGTCAGGAACAGCAGCGCGCCGAGTTCGGCCCGGTCGTGGCCGGTGATCACCGCGTCGGCCACCCAGGGCGCCAGCGCCGACACCAGCTTCAGCCGCAGCGTGCCCACGCTGACCCAGGTGCCGCTGGTGAGCTTGAAGTCCTCGGCCACGCGGCCGTCGAACAGCACGCCCTCGTGCGGGTTTGCCTCGTCGCGCAGCCGGCCGGCGTCGCCGATCTTGTAGAAGCCGTCTTCGTCGAAGGCCGCGGCCGTGGCCTCGGGGTTGTCGCGGTAGCCGGGCGTGACGTTGTCGCCCTTGATGCGCAGCTCGAGCTTGTCGCCGCCCGATCCCGGGACAGGCATGAACTTCAGCTGCGCACCCGGCATCGGCAGGCCGATGACGCCGGGGCGGTCGAGCTTCCAGTTGGCAAAGGTGACGGCGGGTGCGGTCTCGGTGCTGCCCCAGCTGGTGGTCATCCACAGCGGCTCGGGCCGCACCTGCGCGGCCAGCGCCTCCCAGCGCGCCCAGGTGGCGGGCGGCATGCCGGCACCGGCGTAGAACAGCATGCGCAGCCGGCCGAGCAGGCGGTGCGCGAGGTCGAGGTCGGCCTCCAGCGCCGGCAGCATCATCTCGTAGCCGCGCGGCACGTTGAAGTAGATCGTCGGCTGCACCGTCTTCAGGTGCGCCAGCGTGCGGCCCACCAGCGCCGGCATCGGGCGGCCGTCGTCGATGTACAGCGTGCCGCCGTGTTTCATCACGATGCCGAGGTTGTGGTTGCTGCCGAAGGTGTGGCTCCACGGCAGCCAGTCCAGCAGCACCGGCTTCTCGCGCGTGAGGAAGGGCAGGGTCTGCGCGATCATCTGCTGGTTCGCGCACAGCATGCGCTGCGTGTTGATCACCACCTTGGGCACGCCGGTGGAGCCGCTGGTCAGCAGGTACTTGGCATGTGTGTCGGGCGTGACACGCGCAAAGGCCTCGGCCACCGCGGCCGTTTCGCGGGCCGCGCGCAGCGCCGAGAACGGCAGCGCGCCCGGCACGGTCTCGGCGCCCTTCGAGAACACGCGCACGGCGTCGATGCCGGCGTGTTCGAGCGCCGGTGCATAGACCGCGGCATCGCCGGCGTAGACAAGCGCCGGCTGCAGCGTGCGCAGGATGGCGTGGATGCGCGAGAAGTCACCGCCGGCCAGCCGGCAGTAGGCGCTGCTGACGGTGCAGCTGGGGCGGCCGATGTGCTGCGCCGCCAGCATCAGCAGCGCGTGGTCGATGGCGTTGTCGGACAGCACGACCACCGGGCGGCCGGCGGGCAGCTGCAGGTCCAGCAGCGCCTGCGCCACCGCGCCGACCTGGCCCCGCAGCGCGGCCCAGCTCAGCGTGTGCCAGCCGCCCTGGCCGTCGGGCTCGGCCAGGGCCGGGGCCTCCGGCGTGGCACGGGCCCAGTGCTCCAGCCACTCGCCGACGCAGCGGCCGTACGGCGCCAGCGGCTCCGGGTGGCGCAGCAGGAAGGCGCCGCCGCCGAGCTCGACACGCTCGGTGCGGCGCGGTGCCAGCAGGGACGGATCGGCGAAGAAGTCGGCCGCCATCGTGTCTCCATCGTTCTGATCGTTTCCATACACTGCTGTATGGTGCTTTGGCCAAACTGTAGGCGCCAGGAAAGACCAGAACATCGGTATCCACCCGGATGTCTCTGGTGCGCCGAGCATGCGCTTCCATACAGTGCTGCATGGCATCATCCAGGCCATGTCGACCGCTCCCGTGCGCCCGTTGCCGGCACGCAAGCCCGTGCGCCGCGCCGCGCGGCCGGCGGCGGCGCGTGCCGCGCTGAGCCCCGAGGACTGGGTGGCCGCGGCCACCGAGGTGCTGGTGGACCACGGCATCGACCATGTGCGTGTCGACGTGCTGGCCGGCGAATTGAAGGTCACGCGCGGCAGCTTCTACTGGCACTTCCGCGACCGCGAAGACCTGCTGCGGCGTGTGCTGCAGGCCTGGCGCGAAGAAGCCACGGTGCAGCTGACGCGCCGGCTGGTCGGCGCACGCAGCCGTCCGGAGGAGCAGCTGGCCGATGTCGTGACGCTGCCCTTCCGCGGCCGCGCGGCGGTGCGTGCCGCGCGCATCGAGCTGGCCATCCGCGCCTGGGCGCGGCGCGACCCGATGGCGCAGCAGGCGCTGGACGAGGCCGACGCCGCGCGCATCGCGTACCACGAGAGCCTGTTCCAGGCGCTGGGCTTTGCGCCGGCCGAGGCCGCGCAGCGCGCCTTCCTGCTCTATGGCTACGAGGTGGCCGAGTCGCTGATGCAGCGCCAGGGCACGGCGGCCGAGCGCGAGGCGCGCCGCACCGCGGTGCTGGCGCTGGTGCAGCGGCGCTGAGCCTGAACGGGCCGAGGCGGGGCCGGTCTCCTGCCGCCGGCGGATCGGGTTTTCCCCTGTCGATGACTGGGGATTGGCGGCTTCACACTCGTCGCGCCGTGTCCACCCAAACCCCGTCCACCCTGCCGCTCGACGACGAGCCCACGATCGAGGATCTGGGCATGGCGCCGGCGCTGCTGTCGCGCCGGCTGTACCAGCTGGGCGCGGCCATGGTGGCGGTGCACACGCTGGAGCAGCGGCTGAGCCCGGTGCAGTTCGCGGCGCTGCAGGCGGTGCACAACCAGCCGGGGCTGGACCAGCGCTCGCTGGCCGGCCAGATCGCGCAGGACGCGCCGACCACGGCGGCCGTGGTCGACAAGCTCGAGGAACGCGGCCTGCTGCTGCGTGGCGCCTCGCCGTCGGACGGCCGCACCCGGCTGCTGTCGCTCACCGACGCCGGCCGCGAGGTGCTGCTGCTGCTGCAGCCGGCGGTGCGCAAGGCGCAGGCGGCGCTGCTGCGGCCGCTGCCGCGTGCCGAGCAGTTGCAGTTCATGCGGCTGCTGGTGACGCTGCTGGAAGCGCACGGCAAGCTGCCGCGCGGCGCCGCGCCGGCATCCGACGGGCACTGACCCGAGCTCAGCCGCCGTTGCGCAGGTGCCGGTAGACGGTGCTGCGCGAGACCCCGAGTTCGCGTGCGGTGCGGCTGACGCTGCCGCCGCAGCGTTCCCAGGTGCGGCGCACCAGCGCGTCGCCCTCGCGTTGCAGCGCGGAGCCGGGGGTGATGGCCTCGCCGTCGGCGGCATCACCGGCGGGCGGCAGCACACGCGCGATGTCGGCGGCGCTCAGCAGGCCATCCCTTTCGCTTGGCTGCTGTTGCAGCAGCGCGCCCACCAGCACCGCCCGCAGCTCGCGGAAGTTGCCGGGCCAGGCATGGGCCTGCAGCCGTGCCAGCGCGCCGGCGTCGAGCCGCGCGGCGGGGTCGATCTCGCGCAGCAGGCGTGCCGTCGCGGCCTCGAAGTCGGCCCGCTGGCGCAGCGGCGGCAGCAGCACGCGCACCGTGCGCAGCCGGTACAGCAGGTCGGCGCGGAAGCGGCCTTCGCGCACCGCCTCGTCGAGGTCGCGGTGCGTGGCGGCCAGCAGCTGCAGCTCGACGGGGCGGCAGCGCACCGCACCCACCGGTCGCACCTGGCCGTCGTCGAGAAAGCGCAGCAGCGTGGCCTGCAGCGCCAGCGGCAGCTCGGCGATCTCGTCGAGCAGCAGGGTGCCGCCGTCGGCACTGGCCAGCAGGCCCGGGCTGCCTTCGCGCCGCGCGCCGGTGTAGGCGCCAGGGGCGTGGCCGAACAGCTCGGCCTCGAACAGCTCGGCCGGCATGCCGCCACAGTTGACGGCCACGAAGGCGCCGCGGCGGCCGCTGCTGCGGTGCAGATGCCGCGCCAGCAGTTCCTTGCCGGTGCCGGTTTCGCCCTGCAGCAGCAGCGGCAGCTTCAGCGCCACGGCGCGTTCGGCCAGCCGGCAGGCGGCCTCGACGGCGGGGTCGTCGGCCAGGAAGGTGGGCGCTGGGCTTGCGAGCTCGGTGGCCGGCGCGGGTGAAGGGGTGGTGGTCGGCGGCGTAGGCGACAAGCGCCGCACCACCAGCGGGCCGTCGAGTCGGTCGCGCAGCCGGGTTTCGTCTTCGCGCAGCAGCCGGCCCAGCACGCGCTCGAAAGGCTCGGCGAACAGGTCTTCGAAGCGGCTGCCCGGCTCGGGCCGCAGGCCGGCCAGCAGGCCGGCGGCGGTGGCGTTGCAGGCCAGCAGGCGACCGTCGCCGCCGAAGGCCAGCAGGCCGGCGCTGAGCGTGGCCAGGAACTCGGCACGCGGGTGCACCGCCAGCAGCAATTGGCCGCGTGCGCGGTGGGCCAGCAGCCGGTTCTCGATCTGCGTGGCCACCATCTGCACCAGGGCCTGCGTGTGGCGGTGGCGGCTCAGCACGTAGGAGCTGGCGTCCAGCACACCCGCGATGCGGCCGTCGATGTCGTGCACCGGCGCGGCGGTGCAGGACACTGCACCCAGCGACAGAAACCAGTGCTCGCGCCCGGTGACGGCCACCGCCGCGCCGGCGGCCAGTGCCGTGCCCAGGCCGTTGGTGCCGGCCACCGACTCGTGCCAGTGCGCGCCGCAGACGATGCCGGCGTCGTCGCCGCTGCGCTGGAAGCGGTTGTCGGCGTGCAGGTCGAGGATCACGCCGTCGGCGTCGGCAAAGGCCAGCAGGTGGTTGCTGCCGGCGATCTGGCGCGACAGCGTCTCGATCTCGGCCCGCGCCAGACCGAGCAGCATGCCGCTGCGCTCGCGCCGCCGCGCCAGGTCGGCAGCCTCCACCACCGGCACGCGGGTGGGCGCGGTGGCGTCCAGGCCGAGTTCCAGGCAGCGCGCCCAGCTGTCGAGCACCTGCGGCCCGGGCAGCCCGCCCGGCGGCAGCGTGCCGTGGCGCGCCGCGACCGCATGGGCGTGGGCATGCGCGAGGGCGGGGGCCCGAGACGGCTGATGGGCGTCGAGGTTCACGGCCTGGTCTCCTGGTGGCGCGTGGCTCGTGGGCCGGCGCCGTTCTGGCCCGCTGTGCCGGATCCGGCACGGTGGCGCGACACCTTGTCTCGAAACGAGCCAGGGCCGGCACACGGGCCTGCCGGTGTAACCCCGGTGCGCGGCCGCGGCGATCCGGGTCATCACCGATTGGAACGGCGATTGCACCGGCGGCCGCGGGTAGCGCCTCGCATGGGCACCACCCTGCCATGGGCACCACCCTGCATTCGACAAACCCGAGAGGAGACACCCGATGAGCTTCCCCTTCCGCCACGGCACGGCCCTGGCGGCCGCCGCCGCGCTGGCCCTGGCCAGCTTCGCCGCCGCTGCCCAGGGCAACCTGGACCGGCTCAAGCAGTTCAAGGTGGCCACCACCGACCTCAACATCCCGGTGGTGCCGCAGACCGGCCGCAACGCCGACGCCATCCGCGCCAACCTGGCCCATGTGAAGCTGCCGGCCGGCTTTGCGATCGAGCTGTTCGCGGTGGTGCCGGACGCCCGCATGATGGCCGTGGCGCCGAGCACCAACATGCTGTTCGTCGGCACGCGCAAGACCAGCGTGTGGGCCGTGACCGACCGCAACAGCGACGGCGTGGCCGACGAGGTGAAGAGCTTCGCGCCGAGCCTGAAGTTCACCAACCCGAACGGCGTGTGCTGGACACGCGACGGCTTCCTCATCGTGGCCGAGCACAACCGCGTGCTCAACTTCCCGGCCGCCGAGTTCTTCTACGAAGGCCCGGACGTGGCGGTGATCGAGGTCGTGCCGCAGGGCAAGCTGATCCCGCCGGAAGAAGAGAGCTTCAACCACGGCGCCCGTGTGTGCAAGGTCGGGCCCGACAACCAGCTCTACGTATCGCTGGGCCAGCCCTTCAACGTGCAGCCGCGCGACAAGGTCAAGCTCTACGACGAGCTGGGCATCGGCGGCATCGTGCGCCTGAACCCCTTCGACGGCAGCAAGCGCGAGGTGTTCGCCCGCGGCATCCGCAACTCGGTGGGCCACGACTTCAATCCGAAGGACGGCAGCCTGTGGTTCACCGACAACCAGGTGGACGGCATGGGTGACGACATCCCGCCGGGTGAGCTGAACCGCGTCACGGCCCGCGGCCAGCACTTCGGCTTCCCGTGGACCAACGGCGGCGTGACCATCGCGGGCAGCGCCGCCGCCCCTGACTTGAAGGACCTGCCGGCACCTTCCGGCATGGTGCCGCCGCAGGTGAACTTCCCGGCGCACCAGGCGCAGCTGGGCATGAGCTTCTACACGGGCTCGATGTTCCCGGAGCGCTACCGCGGCGGCATCTTCGTCGCGGCGCACGGCTCCTGGAACCGCACCAAGGCCACCGGCGCGCTGATCAACTTCGTTTCGCTGAAGGCTGATGGCACGGCCGACAAGTCCGAGGTCTTCGCCGAAGGCTGGCTGGACGGCAACGGCGTGTACCGGGGCCGCCCGGTCGACGTGGCGGTGATGAAGGACGGCTCGCTGCTGATCAGCGACGACTTCGCCGGCGCGATCTACCGCGTGACCTACCGTGCGCCTTGAGTCGATCGGGGCGGTGCTGCTGAGCACCTGCACCGCGGCGGCCCTGCCGGCCGCGGCGCAGGACGTGCAGGCCGGCCGCGCCAAGGCCCAGGCCTGCGCCGTGTGCCACGGCGCCAACGGCATCGGCACCGTGCCCGATGCGCCGCACCTGGCCGGCCAGCCGGCGCTGTACGTCGCGGCGCAGCTGCGGGCCTACCGCAGCGGCGCGCGTCGGCACGCGGTGATGAACGTGATGGCGCAGCCGCTGTCCGACGCCGACATCGCCAACCTCGCCGCCTGGTACGCGGCGATCAAGCTCGAGGCGACGCCGCCCTGAGCCGCCGCGTTGGGAGTTCGGCGGCTCAGGCTGCCACGCGCGCCTCGCCCAGCACCTGGGCGAGCGCGCGCTGCAGCCGCTCGGCGGCGGCGGCCGGGTCGGCCAGCTTGTCCAGGCCGAAGAGGCCGAGGCGGAAGGTCTTGAAGTCCGGCCCTTCGTCGCATTGCAGCGGCACGCCGGCCGCGCTCTGCAGCCCGGCTGCCGCAAAGGCCTTGCCGGTGTGCAGGGCGGCGTCATCGGTGTGGCTGACCACCACGCCCGGCGCCTGGAAACCCTCGGCCGCGACGCTGCGGAAGCCGTGCTGCTGCAGCAGCGCGCGCACGCGCCGGCCGAGATCCCACTGCGCCTCGCGCAACGCCTCGAAGCCGCGCTCGCGCGCTTCGAGCATGGCGTCGCGCGTGGCGGTGAGCGCGTCGGTCGGCATGGTCGCGTGGTAGGCGTGGCCGCCGCCTTCGTAGGTTTCCATGATCTGCAGCCACTTCCTCAGGTCCATCGCGAAGCTGCTGCTGGTCGTGCCGTCGATGGCGGCACGCGCGCGTTCCGACAGCATCACGAAGGCGCAGCAGGGCGAGCCGCTCCAGCCCTTCTGCGGCGCGCTGACGAGCACGTCGACGCCGGTGGCTTCCATGTCCACCCACAGCGTGCCGCTGGCGATGCAGTCCAGCACGAAGAGGCCGCCCACCGCATGCACGGCGTCGGCCACGCCGCGCAGGTACTCGTCGGGCAGCCACAGGCCGGCGGCCGTCTCGACATGCGGCGCGAAGACCACGGCAGGCTTCTCGGCGGCGATGGTGGCGCGTACCAGCTCCAGCGGCGCCGGCACCCAGGCCTGCTGGCGGCCGCTGCCGATGGGCCGCGCCTTCAGCACGGTGTGCGAGCGCGCGATGCCGCCCATCTCGAGGATCTGCGTCCAGCGGTAGCTGAACCAGCCGTTGCGCAGCACCAGGGCCTGCTGGCCACTGGCGAACTGGCGCGCCACGGCTTCCATGCCGAAGCTGCCGCTGCCGGGCACGACGACGGCCGAACGGGCGTGGTAGACCTGCTTGAGCGTGCTGGAGATGTCGCGCATCACGCCCTGGAAGCGCTGCGACATGTGGTTCAGCGCACGGTCGGTGTAGACCACCGAGTATTCGAGCAGGCCGTCGGGATCGACGTGCGGGTTCAGGCCGGGCATGGGGCGTGTCTCCGTGGGCGCGGCCCGGCAGAACACCGGGCGCTGTGTTGGAATGGTCCGGATGAGCTTAGCACCGGCCCCCGGCGGGCGTGTGGCGGCCGGTGCGGCCAGCCTCACGCCCGGCGCCTTCCTGACCCTGCTGTCGCTGGCCTGGGTGTTCGGCGCCAACCACGTGGCGGCGCGCGTGGCCTTCGACCACGGCGTCGATGTGGCCACCGCGGTGGCCGTGCGCAGCCTGGGCACGGCGGCCGTGGTGGCGCTGATCGTGCGGGCGCTGAGGCTGCCGGTGGTGATCGCCCCCGCCCAGTGGCGCTGGCTGCTCGTGATCGGTGCGCTGATCGCGCTGCAGAGCCTGGCACTGTATGCGGCCGTGGCGCGGCTGCCGGTGGCGCTGGCGCTGCTGGCCTTCAACAGCTTTCCGGTGTGGGTGGCGCTGTGGTCCTGGCTCTGCTACCGCGAGGCGCCGCCGCGGGCCGTGCTGTGGGCCATGCCGGTGATCCTGCTCGGCCTGGCGCTGGCGCTGGACGCGCCGAATGCGGCCGCCCGGGCGCAGGAGGCCGGCTTCGTCGCCGGCGTGGGTCTTGCGCTGCTGGCCGCGGCCGCCTTCGGGCTGGCGCTGGTGTTCACGCAGCACCAGGTGGCGGCCGTGGACGGGCGTGTGCGCACCGCCATCACGATGGCGCTGGTGGGCGCGGTGGCCCTGGTGGTCGCGCTGGCCCAGGGTGGGCTGCACTGGCCCACGGCGCCGGTGGGCTGGCTGGGGCTGGCGCTGCTGACGCTGCTCTACGGCAGCGCCTTCACGGTGCTGTTCGTGCTGCTGCCGCGCCTGGGCGTGGCCGGCAACTCGCCCATCCTGAACACCGAGCCGGTGGCCGCGCTGATCCTGGCCTGGGCGCTGCTCGGCCAGAGCATCGCGCCCTTGCAGATCGCCGGCTGCCTGGTGGTGGTGGGCGCGGTGATGACGCTCGGCCTGCGGCGCTGAAAGCCGCAGGCCGGACAGGCCACCGAGCCGATCAGGGCGCCGATCAGGCCGCCAGCTTGGCCGCCAGCTTGGCGACGTGCGCGCCCTGGAAGCGCGCGCCGGCGAGTTCGTTTTCGCTCGGCTGGCGCGAGCCGTCGCCGTTGGCGATGGTGCTGGCGCCGTAGGGGCTGCCGCCGGTGATCTGGCTGTTGTCCATCTGGCCCTGGAAGGCGTAGGGCAGGCCGGCGATGACCATGCCGTGGTGCAGCAGCACGGTGTGCGTCGACAGGATGGTGCTCTCCTGGCCGCCGTGCTGGGTGGCGGTGCTGGTGAAGACCGAGCCGACCTTGCCGATCAGCTTGCCCTGGAACCACAGGCCACCGGTCTGGTCGAGGAAGTTCTTCATCTGCGCCGGCATGTTGCCGAAGCGGGTCGGCACGCCGAGGATGATGGCGTCGTACTCGGGCAGCTCGTCGACGCTGCAGATCGGCGCCGCCTGGTCGAGCTTGAAGCCCGAGGACTTGGCCACGGCTTCGGGCACCAGCTCGGGCACGCGCTTGACGGTGACTTCGGCGCCGGCGCTCTTGGCGCCTTCGGCGACGGCGCCGGCCATCTGCTCGATGTGACCGTAGCTGCTGTAGTAGAGGACGAGGACCTTGGCCATTGCGGACTCCATGCGGTAGGTTGGTGGCAACTGGCCGCATTGTTCGATGTCCGCAGTGCCGCATGTTGCGGCAGGGCCGAATCCGGCATTCAACGCCGTCGAACGGCGGCGTCGTGCCGGGTGGCACCGAGGCGGGTTCAACCGCCCTTCAACCCCCACTCAGCGCCAGCACCACCGCGACCTGGTCGTCGGGCTTCAGCGCGTGGCCGAGGTCGCGCACGCCCAGGCCGCTGACGAAGATGCGCATGTTCGGCCGCAGCCGGCCGCGTTCGTCGACGACGCGGAACGCCAAACCGGGAAACTGCCGTTCGAGATCGTCGAACAGCTCTGCCAGCGTCGCGCCCGTGGCCCGGACCGGTGAGCCGCCGGTGTAGCTGTGCAGGGCCGCGGGGATCAGCACGTTCATCTTGGGCCGCGGCTCAGGCCGGCTCCGCCACGTCGACGGCGTAGATCTCGGGCAGGTGGCGCATCAGCAGCGACCAGCGCGCGCCCTCGTCGCGGCCGATCCACAGCTCGCCGCCGGTGGTGCCCAGGTACAGCGCCGGCTTCGGGCGGGCATCGGCCGTCATCGCCTGGCGCTTGACCGTCCACCAGGCCTGCTCGGCGGGCAGGCCCTGGTCCAGCCGCTGCCAGCTGCGGCCGGCGTTGTGCGTGACGTAGGCCGCCGGCCGGCCGCCGATGGCGGTGCGCGGCCAGACCGTCTGGCCGTCCATCGGAAACACCCAGGCGGTGTCGGCGTCGTGCGGGTGCACCACCATCGGAAAGCCGGTGTCGCCCACCTTCTTGGGCATCTTGCGGCCGATGCGCACCCAGCTGTCCTGTGCCGGCTCGCCGCCGCTGCGGTCCATGCGGTAGATGCCGCAGTGGTTCTGCTGGTAGAGCCGGTCGGGGTTGGTGGGGCACAGGCGGATGCAGTGCGGATCGTGGAAGCTCACCTCGGCCGGGTCGAAGCCTTCGACCACCTCCAGGCCGCGGATCAGCGTGTGCCAGCTCGCGCCGGCGTCGAAGGACTCGTGCACACCGCCGCCGGACATGCCGAACAGCAGGTGCGCCGGGTCGCGCGGGTCGACGATCACCGAGTGCAGCTTGGGGCCGTCGGGCGTGCCGTCCTGGTCGCCGCCCATCCAGGGGCGGAAGCTGGCGCTGTCGTTCACAGCAGGCAGGGGCGCCCAGGTGGAGCCGCCGTCGTCGGAGCGGAACAGGCCCTGCGGCGAGCTGCCGGCGTACCAGCTGCCGGGCTGGCTGGCGTGGCCGGGCGTGAGCCAGAAGACCTGGTCGACCGCGCGCGCCGGCACCGCCGTCGAGGCATTGGCGAAGGCCGGCGGGCGCTCGGCTTCCTTCCAGTGGCGGCCGAGGTCGGTGGAGCGGTAGATGGTCGGGCCGAGGTGGCCGGTCTTCACCGCGGCCAGCAGCGTGCGGCCGTCGCGCGGGTCCAGCGCCAGCTGGCTGACGATGTGGCCGAGGAAGTGCGGGCCGTCGATGCGCCAGCTGCGGCGCCGGGTGTCGCCGTGCAGCAGCCAGGCGCCCTTGCGCGTGGCGACCAGGATCACCAGCCGCGCCGGCGGCGGGCTGGGACGGCGGGCGGGGGTGCTCGGTGCGGGCATGGCGGGCCTCATCGAAGGTCAGCGGAAAGCGGTGGGAAGCGGCGGCAGGGATGCTGCTTCCACGACGATCCAGCCAGTCGATCTTCGACAGCCACCGGGTTTTCACGGGGTGCTGCCCTTGCCGGGGCTTGCCGGCGCGGCCCGGGAAAAACAAAGCGCCCGACCGCGGGGCGTGCGACACAAAGCATTCGATGGCATCTCGCATAAAGCAACTGGTTGCAGTTGTGGGCCATGACCGTCCCGCTCTCCCGAGGCGGGCATCAACCCATGTCAATAGCAACACAAACCATCAGATTGCACTAAGTCGCGATGCCCGTTTATGGCTTGCACTTTGTGAGGGAACAATGGATGGCGAGGGCACGGCTACGCTCAGGGCAAGACCAGCGTCGGTGGCCTCTGGATAGCGAAGGTCACAGGGTCGAGCCTCAACTCCTGTAGTCTGGTTCTGCCTTGTGGGCTTCTACTGGAGCGTCCCAGTGCACCACCGCCGTTCCTTCCGAAGCAGTCAACGGGCTTTTGGAGTTGGCTCGATGGACTATTCAAGTGGCCACCTTGCCGCTAGAAGTTCGCTGCTAGGTTCGCCGCTGGCGTCCGCACCAGAATCGCCCCTGGCCTTCCATGGGTAGGCATGGCGAAGGCCCAAGGGTAGGGAGGTGTGCTGCTCTTCTCGAACTGGTAGACAAGCAGTTCGGGGAGGAGTCGCCGGTCATAGGTCATCCCAAGTCGAAGAGATAGGCTAGCCGGCGCAGCGAGCACCAAATGGATGCGGGTGATGCCTCGGTGGAGAAGTTCTTGCGCGACCTCCCGGAAGGACTTCACAACCGCTTCCTGCTTCTCGCTCGACCAATATCGGTCAGCTACCACCTCCTCCGCTCGCAACTCAACCACGCCCAGTGCCGGGAACGCTGCCTGCACTGTTGGCAGGCTCACCAAGTATGAGAGCGAGACTGCGAGTACGACCTCGGTGGCCCCAGTCCGAAGTGCGCCGTAGTCCACTGGCATCAGACGTTTGCCATCGTCAGGGCCATCGATGAGTCTCCAGCGCTTGCTGTCTCGATGCCAGTCGTAAAGCGTGACTGCGGACTCGTCATCGAGCAACATCCCCGCAAGGAACAGTGCGGGCACCGCTGCCAGGCCGCCAACGGCTACTGCCACATCACCAGGGTCTCGTCCGTCTGCATGCGTCTGGAGCGCGCCCTTCATGCTCGATACCTTCTGCAGCGCAAACGCTGGGTCGACCAACTCTGCCTCGCTCTTCGGGCGAAAGTCCAGCAGGAGCCCGAGGCGTCGCCCAGGAAGCCGTCCAAGTTCCGCGTCCTTTGCCGGTGTGTCCGGGCTGGCATGAAGCCCTCTAAGTTCGACCACAAGCGCGAGTTTTCGGGAAGCCTGCCGCTCATTCGCAACGAAGCTGTACACCACCAGTACCAACCCAATGACTACCAGCAGCGCGCCCAATCCATATGCAGTGAGCGTCACCCACTTTGGAAGACTGCCACCGGTAGCAAACTTGAATGAGACTTGGCGCTCGCCATCGCGATAGTCGAGCTGTCCCAGGTAGTCCACGCCGAGTGTCGCGACCAACAGCGCGACTCCGTACCCCATGAGCTTCAGACCAACATTCCGTGGTCTGGTGAGCCAATCAACGAGGCGAAGAACAATCTGCTGCAGGAAGTGGTGCATATTGAGTTCTTCAAGCAATGTTCACGATGAAGGAACCGCTTCGAGCGACAAGGTAGCCGTTCTTAACGACGAAGCACTCAATCGTGTGCGTTCCGCTGTAGGAGGTGCTCTCCTGTCTCACGATAGAGCCTCGTTCGACCGTGCCAGCGTCAAACCCGCCTCGAAGACCACCCTGTACCGCAGCAGCCTCCGGCCCCGTGTTCACCACCTGCCAGTGAACGTCATATGGCCAAGGCACATCGGTAACCGCCTTGAACAGCAGCGACGCGCCCTTTGGCAAAGGCGCGCCATCATGGTAGAAGCGCCTGGCCCGGAACCCGCTCCGCGTAACGACGGCTTCGGCAATAGTGACGGCGCCGCCTCGAACGTGCTGCCAGGGAGCCGGCTTCTTGTGCGTCGCTAGGAATACTGATGCGGTTCGTTGGAACAAGGACGCGGCGGTTTGGGCAGGCCGACTGGGTGCTAAAGCCGCAGCGCGGGCCACGCGGTCTCCGAGGACCGGCGCTACTACTTCAGTCAGTAGTTCCCGATTTGAGAGTGCTCCGATACGCAAGAAGTCGTCGCGGGCTACTGCTAGCCAATCGTAGAAGCTTTGCTTGCGCTGAGGGTGCGTCGCCCATCTATCGGCAAAGTTCTCCTCGGGGTCGGTAGGATTCGGAATCCACGAAACTCCACCTCGGGTCTCAATGTGGGAGTCCATGCCTGCAAGAATGGCTTGGAGCGCGTACGCGACGTCCGACTCTCCACGGTAGGAGAGTCCGGCGAGCGTGGTGATGATGATTGAGATGGGCTTGTTGTCCAGGTCCTTGGCAAACCGGATGTCGCGGTGGCGCTTAAGGATTTGGACGGCTTGCTGGAGTGGCGTCTTGACCCGATACGAAGGGACATCCTCAACGTTTGCTTTTGCCTCTAGCGCCATGGCCGCACGTTGCCGTTCGAAGGCTTCCTTCATGCGACTGCGAAACCAGTTCGTGTAGCCCTTTGGATTGCTATGTGGCCAATCGTCGCATTGAACTTCGTACAAGGGATGGTCGACGTCCGTGATGGCGAGGGCAGTCTCGACCCAAGTCGTGCTGAGGCTACGGGCCTCTAGCCTTGCACGCTTGCGACCAGCATCTGGAATGGCGGGCAGCGCATCCAAATGGAACTGCGCACCTTCCGCGTAGTCGAGCGTCCAGCAGCGCCTGCTCTCCGTCACATCCTGCATTCCGTGATGCTTGGCGTAGAGCTGCATCTCGCGGCCCAGCAGGCGCTTCAGCTCCTGCTGGGTTACTTTCGACTTCGAGGCATCAAGCTCGCAGACGAGGTCAAGGTCGTAGTGCTCGCCCTCGTTCACTGGCCGGATTGGGGTTCCCAATCGAAATGACCCCTGAACGTAGACCTCCGGAGAGAGGTCCTTCAAGGTGGATTCCTCGCGACCGAGCCACTCTCCAACCGACTTGTAGCGCCTGGTCGCCTCTTCATAGCGTCCCGGCGGCACGTCCAGTTCAGCTGCAACGCGCTCAAGGTACGCGGCGGATGCCGCAGTAGGTGCGAATGTCATTCTTGTGCTTCTCCCTTGCCAGCTGGTTGCCTATGAACACGTCGAACTTCAACGAGCTCCTTGATGGCGTCGCGGCGTGTCTTGGTCCAAACCCTGATGCACTCCGTCCCGACAATAGGAAAGAAGAGGCGGCTACCTTCGTACACGTCGTTCGCTACGGCGTTTTCCCAGTCGCGACGGTCCACGCTTGATGGTGTGGGGTCGAGCCCAGGGTGTGTATGCCATAGGCCTAGGTACGCGGATGTGCTGTGCTCGTGCAGCCACCGTTGATGCGCCACCTGCTGGTGCTTGTACGACCGGAAGAAGTTGCATCGGCCGCGGTGGTCAGTGTCCTGGGGCGTTGAGACCTCGTCGACGACGATGTCCTGTGAGTCGAGCAGGTGCCGTCCCATCAGTACGCCGCCTGCCTCCCTGTCCCACCGCCGGTGCTGCGCGAACGCCTGCATCTGCTTGATTGCGTGCTCGACGATGATGAGGCGCTGCGTAGGCGTCACGCGGTAGACAAAGTTCACGCCGACGGCTCCTCCGGCGTGCGACAGTGACGGCACGGCCGGCCGAGCACCATGCGAGTAGCTTCCTCGAATGACGTCGTCCGCGCCGCCTGGAACCACGGCGTAGTCCTCAGACCGTGCTTGGAGGCAGCTGTGCCCTCACCAACCCAGAAGCGGTACGACGGCCTGCGCGCCTCGTCTCCCAACGTGACCGAGGTCATCGCCGAAAGCAGATGCTCCGCTGCCAAGATGCCAGTCTTTCGCGCCTGGATGGGCCCGAACGGCACGAACGCCCCGGCGCACCCCGTCAGATTGCGCGTAACTGGCTGGTTCGGCTCGAGGAACGACTTACGAGACGCCTGTGATGGCAGCCCCTCGTCATCCCGATAGGCACAGTCGAGGCACCCCTCACCCTGCGTCCACATCAGCACAGAGTGCCCTCCGAGGTCCATGGCCTCGAGCCAGGTGAAGACCACCGGGATGTCGTGCCGCCGGCCCTTGAGCACTCGCGAGAACGAACGCTCCAAGGAGGGGGCACCGAACGCGAAAACGACTCCGTCGTAGCGGCGGAGGTCGGCAGTCTTCCACCACTCCTGCGCGGTCGAAGTCACCGGGGTAATGCTCAGCCCGGGGTAGCGCCGTTCCAACGCGAACTTAAGTCCGAAGGGCTTCCGGGTATCGATGTAGAGCGGCTCGAGCAGGTGGCGGAAGACGTTGTCCGCCGAGTACTCGTCGTGGTCCACCACTGTGAGCTTGCCAACGCCTGCCGCGGCCAGCGTATCCACGACAACGCTGCCGATTGCGCCTGCCCCGAGCACGGCCACGTGCTTCCCGAACAGCTTCAGAGATGCGCCTCCTCGCTCCCGCATGTAGTTGGGCGCATGCCGGTGCATGGTCAGCGGTGTGACGTACGCACCCTTGTCGATAGCACCGCCGCGCGCGCTGAATACCACAGCGACAAGCGAGAGGCCACCAGCCCGGCGCGGAACCGAGACCAGCAGCGCCAGCTGCTTGGGCGAATTTTTCGACGGGCCGAGAAGCTGGTCCCAGAGCTTCAACTGCTCGGGCGTCAGCTGTTGCTGCACGGCTTCGATGAAGGCCGGAGTCAGCTTGTCGGGCTTCGCGGGGGGCAGCTCCAGCGCATTCAGGTGCACGTACAGTGCCCGCTGTCCGGCAAGTTTCTCCTGCCGGACGTCCCATGGCTGCTCGGCGTCAGGTTCGACGAAGTACCAGTTCGGCGGCTTCAGCCTGGAGTTGACGAACCCTTTTACCAAGCGCGATTTCCCGTCGACTTCGAAGTAGGTGCGGGAGCGCAGCGAGCCAGGCAGGTGCAGCCAGTACCCCTCCAGTTCATTGAAGAACTCTGCGTAGCCGGTAGATGCATCGGTCGCAGACTTCTCGAGTAGGTCGTAGGCCTTCAGGACGGCGTGTGCCACGATTTCCGCAGGGCGGCTTGGGTCCAGCGACAGACCCTGGCCGTCGTCTATGCACACGGCTCCTGAATAGCTGACGTGCGCGAGCGGCGTGGTCGGCGGCTGCGTCGCGACCCACGGCAGGCGTAGGTGCGCCTCATCGCAGTCGATGTAGAGCGGCCACTTACGCGTCGCGCCGGTGAGCTCAACGGCTAGGATGGTCGGTCTCGTTTCCTCCATCCGCACAACTTCAATGCCGCGCAGGGAGCAGGCAGCCGCCACCGCGTCGAACGCGGCGTCGACCTTCACGGGACCGCCAACCTCGGCGGGGACCTTGTCAGTCAAGCGGAGTTGCCGGTGCTGATGACGGCAGGCGCGACCATCTTGGCCGTATCAGCCTTCTCGGGCACCTTGAAGTCGTCGCCGAATTGCTTCTTCAGCACCTTGCAGGCGTCCTCCGGTAATTCCTCGTCGTAGGCCTTCTGCAGGGCGTCGCGCAGCGACTCGAGGCGCTCCTTGAAGTCCTTCATCTGTGCAGCGGTGCGCTTGGCCATCAAGTCGGTGTACGGCTGGACAGGCAGCGGCACCTTGAGACGCTCGTGCCACCCGCCATCCTGGCGGTACTCGCCGGTGAAGTTGTCGAGCATCGCCTGGACCCAGTCGAGCATCGCCAACAGGTCGACGGGTTTGCCGGACGTGCTGAAGTTCGGCTTAAACCACTTCAGCGCCGCAACGGTCAGCGCGATGCTGAGCGGCGCGCCAGGCCCCGAGAACTGCCAATGGCGCCAGCGCTTCAGGTAGCGAATGCAGCGGCGGTACTGCGCCAGTTCTTCCGAGTCGTCGAACGCGCTGCACACCAGCTTGGTCAGGCCCTTCGGGTCGGACGCTTCCCAAATGCGGTGCTCCTCGGCGGAGTTCTCCTTGCCCTTGGCCAGGTAGAGCGTCCCGCTGGCATCTCGGCTGTAGACAGCCAGGTCGACGTGATAGGCCGTCTTACCGCCGCTGATGTAGTTGACGGTCACGCATGGCCGGCGAATCTCGACCGTGCGGAAGTTCGTGTCTACTGCATCGCGCACCTTCTTCTTCAGCGCGACCGGGTCGGGGTACTTGTCCTGGTTGCAGTCGAAGATGAGGCCGACGTCGATGTCGAAGTTGCCGTCCAGGGGCACCACGCCTGTGTGCATGGAGTAACTGCCCTGGTTGAAGTTGGTGAAGGTCGGTACGTCATCGCCGAGGTTGGCCCTCAACGCCTTGATGATGGTGTCGCGCTTCTCGCGGAGCTTGGCCTTCTCGTCGTCTTCATCGAAGCAGATGGCCTTGTGGAAATCCTCGAACTGCTTTTGTACTGCAGGCATTTTCTTGTCCCTGTCGTCGAAGAGCCAGGCCGCGAGTACTGCGAGGAGTCCGAGACCTAGAAGTGGGTGCATGAAAGTGGTGTCAGCTTGCGACCGTGAGCGCCGCTACTGCGAAAGTAGTAGGCGTGAGCAGTATAACTAATCATGGTGATGATGTAAAAGAGCGTAAACGATGATGTCGACTGGTCGCCTCGGGTATCATCAGACTGATGGATGACCAGCAACGCAGCGAGGCGCGCCGCGCCGTGGCGGCCCTGCCCAGGGCCCAACAGGAGCGCCTGTCGCACATCGACTTCAGGCTCTACTTCCTGGGAGAACTTCGTCGCGCCGACCTAGCCGACCGCTTCGGCACCGCGCCGGCGGCAGCGACGCGTGACATCGCGCAGTACAAGCTCATTGCACCGGGCAACCTCCAGCTCGATGGGGCCACCAAGGCCTACGTGACAACTCCGGGGTTCGTGCCCGTCTTCGACCACCAGCCCCAGCGGGTGATGAGCGCCTTGGCGCAAGGCTTCGGAGAGGGCGTAGGCGAGCTTCCACCGTCACTGGTGCGCTGCGAGCTCCCGGTCGCGCTAAGCGTGCCCAAGCTTGACGTTCTCGCGCCCATCACCAGGGCGATGCACCGCAAGCAAGCGGTGCGCATCCGGTACATCTCAGTTGAGAGCGGCCACTCGGAGCGGGAAATCGTTCCCTTGGCGCTGGTCTACAACTCAGTGCGGTGGCACGTGCGAGCGTTCGACCGTAAGAACCGCGACTTCCGAGACTTCGTGCTGACACGCATCTCGGAGTCGGCCGAGGTCCCGGGCAGCGTCATCTCGAAGGATGAGACGGCGGAGGCCGACGTTCAGTGGAGTCGCATCATCGAGCTGGAGCTGGTGCCGCACCCGGGCTACCCGCAGCCCGAAGCTGTGCTGATGGACTACGCCATGCCGGACGGCGTCCTGCGAATCAAAGTTCGCGCGGTACACGCGGGCTACTTGATGCGCCTGTGGTCGGTGGACTGCTCACCCGACCATAGCTTGAAGGGACGGGAGTTCGCACTGTGGCTTCGTGACCCGCTGGCACTTTACGGCGCGAACAACGCGAGATTGGCGCCAGGCTACGTCGACCCGCGAGGCCAGGCTTCTGCTTCGAGCTCGGGCGCGGTGCCGTAGGCCTACCCGCTGCAGATTACCTCCAAGGGTACTTCGTAGGTGTCGGTAAGGTAGCGCTCGGTCACGGCAAGCAGTCTGAGCTGGCTCGGGCTGACAGCGGCTATCGAAACACCCGGCTGTACTACAGCAACTCGCAACCGTACCTCGCAGCGTCGACTCAACTCTCGGATGGCCATCAACATGGGTACGTCGCCGCGCTCGAACCTTGACGGCAACCCCCTAGTGGTTCTCATCGCATCACGCTTCAGAAGATGAGTGAACAGCTCGGTGCGGCGGTCATGGCTAGCTAGCCAACCAACACTGCGTTGGGCTTGGCCGCACACCACATACAAGTCGTCCACGCGAGCTCCAGGTGCGCCATTCGCGTATTTACAGTGATAGAACCCTATCTCGATGACGTTTCGGTCGTGCTCCGAAAGCGTGCGCACCGTAACGACATCTGCTGCCTCCCCAGAGCCATCGTCATCAAATATGACTTGGTAGCTTTGCTCGCCCTGAAGCACTTGAATGAGCTTGTGCTGAACGGTACCGACGGTTCTGTGGGGCCCTTGAGACTCCTTTGAGATGTCGACGCCCGTCCAATCTAGCGCCGTCATCTTGGCAGTAGAAAACGGTGGCAATCTATCCGTAGGCAACTCAACGTACTCGCAGCCCTCCAGCGAAGAACCGTCCGCGAACCAGACCGTAGGCGGGTAGTCGCTGAGGAACTCGGCGAGTGGCTCCAACGTCTGCCCTCTGCGAATCTCGATTCGCTGCCCGGCGCTTTGGCTAAATCGGAAATCAAAACCGCTGCCCGCACTCACCAACGATAGAGTGAAAGAACCCTCCCAGTGGTCACAGAAAACCCGCAGTACTAACGGGCCATCGTCAAGTCGCGCGGGAACCTCGATGTCGACTTCGGCGATAGAGACTTCCGTGCGTCCCATCACTTGAAAGTGAGTCAAGTGTTCCGGCCGCTGAAGGAGCTCCACGGGCCACTCGGCAGCGACCGCTACCTTGCTTGGGACAGAGCCGACCGACTAAGAGCGGCTAACGAAACCTATCATCCGTCCCAGTTCAAGGATCGTTGAAGCGGATGGCAGTCAAGAAGGAAGTGAGCGCAGCGCTGTGGTCGCGGATACAGCCGCTGCTGCCAGAGGTCTCGAAGTCGCCACAGGGAGGCCGTCCCCGGTTGAGCGATGAACTGGCGCTCAACGGCATCCTGTTCGTGCTGCGCACGGGCACGCCCTGGGAATATCTGCCGCAGGAGTTAGGCTTCGGTAGCGGCATGACGTGCTGGCGCCGGCTGCGGGAGTGGCAGGCAGCAGGGGTGTGGCACCAACTGCACCTGCTGTTGCTGGCCGAATTGCGAGGCGCCGGCCGGCTGGACTTCAGTCGGGTCAGCCTGGACGGGGCCAGTGTGTCCAGCCCCCGGGGGGCTCGCACACGGGGCCCAACCCGACCGACAGGGGCAAGCTCGGCAGCAAGCGCCACCTCGTCACGGACCGGCAGGGTATGCCGCTGATGTTCTGCGTCACGGGCGCCAACCGGCATGACTCGGTGGTGTTCGAGGAACTCGTGGACGCCATCCCCGCAGTCGCGGGCAAGCGCGGCCGACCACGCAGCCGGCCCGGCAAGCTGCACGCCGACAAGGGTTACGACTTTGCACGCTGCCGCCAACATCTCAGACAACGAGGTATTCAAAGCCGCATCGCTCGCCGGGGCGTCGAACGCAATGACCGTCTGGGCCGTCATCGCTGGGTCGTGGAGCGCACGCACGCTTGGCTGGCAGCCTTCGGCAAGTTGCGCATTCGCTTCGAGCGCAGTGCTCAGACTCATGTGGCTCTGCTGAGCCTGGCATGCTGTGTCATCTGCGCTCGTACGCTTCCAGCCTTTTGTTAGCAGCTCTAAGCCAACGCCCCCCCCGCAGTACGTCCTCTTCCGCGAATTGAAACGCGCCAATCCACGAGTTACGGGTCGCAGCGGCCAGTTGAGCCATTGGCTGCGGTCCCGTCACTAGAAGCGGGTGGCTGAGCCAAGTAGCGTTAGTCAGGTCAGCTTCTTCGGCGGTCAGGGCGCTCGGGCTGCATAGAAGGACGCGGTCGTCAGCTCCGAAGACGGCGGTCCTGGGTTTCCTGTTGAAGATTTGGACGGCGCCCGTCCCTGACGAGTCCAGCAGAACATGTCCGTCATCCTTCTCTCGTCGAAAGGGGACAAGAGTGCCCTCCAACGTCTTCTCAGGCGCGAGTAGCTGGCGAAGGACGCCCAGGGTACCTGGTGTCGCCTCTTCTGCCCAAACAGACGGTAGACGGAGTCGCACTCACTCTCCATGAAGGTACGGGATGACTTCTTGACTGTTCAGCAGTGCAATCTGTTGAACCTCCGGCGGTGCCTCTTGCCCGTCCAGCAGTCCAAGTCGTTTGAGCGTGTAGAACAAGAGTGCTTGTCGGCACTTTATGGCGACTTGGCCGTCGGTCATGCCGTAGTCCAGCTCGATGACGCGTTTCGCTGCTGCGGGCAACGCCGGGTTGGGTCCCAGCACCAGGCTGACCTTGCGATGCCAGGCCTCGTCCTTGTCGCCCGGTACAGCTGACTCTTCGGTCGCTCGCGCCTCGAGGATTCGTGCGATGACGAAGTCGAGGTACCGCTCCCTGCGGTGGCAGTAGGCCCGGACGTGCCAGCGAAAGCCGTCGAAGGCAATCGCGTGTGGGGACAGTTGTCGCTCCCCCGGCTCAGTTGACGACATCGACTGGTAGGTGACTTGAACTCTGTTCGCTCCACGTATGCCTGCCAAAAGGGGGAGCAGGACCTCGGCGGTCACTTGTCGACCGGGGTTGGGCGTCAAGTCTGTCGACGGGGTCCAGCCGAGGAAGGTCAGCTCGGGCTGGAGAACGCCGGCGGCCTGGGCCAGCAACTCGTTGAGGAAGCGCTGCGGGGTGTTGCTCGGGTACAGGGGCCTGAACCGTTCGCCTGCCAGGTAGACGCGCGCACTGCGGTCGTACACGGCGTTGTCCGGAGCCAGCTCCACATATCTGGCGATGTCGAGAGACGCCTGGGGCACCGAGATGCCGAAGAACGTGGTCAGGTCGCTTCGGTTGATGCGACCATCCCAGCGCAGGCGGACGTCGATGAACTCCAACCGACGTTCCTGCCCCCACCGACTTGTGGTCTTGGGCTGCTTGGGCGATTGAGTCATGTTCTGCGTGCTCGGCCGGGCTGGTCTGTGCGAATAACCAGTATTCGTATAAAAAAAAGACTCATACAATAAGGATACGGTCTCTCATACAAGAAGGCAAGTCAAAGGGTGGCGATGCAGGGGCGAGCAACCAAGTACCAACTCTGCCGGATGGTGCTTATCAACGCCGGGACGAACATGCATGTTCCCAGCGGGCGCATCACGGCTATCGACCCTCGAGGCGGGGCCGCAGTGCTTGGGGACAACGGGGTTGGTAAGACCACCACTCTGCGCATCCTCCCGCTCTTCTTCGGGCACCTGCCCAGTCAAATCGTTGCCGCTGGCCACGGCCAAGAGGCCATGGTTCGATTCGTGTTGCCAACCGACGCCAGTGCCATCGCGTTCGAGTACCAGCGGGGCTCCGACGCCGACGACGACTTGCGCCTGGCTGTCATCCGGCGGCGCGCCGATGACCCGGATGTGCCGTTCTACCGGCTGTACCGATGTGGTTTCCGCAAGGAACTCTTCGTCGATGAAGGACGGTTCCTGAGCGATGACGAGACGCAGCTCAAGGCGACCGAGCTCAACATCCCGACCACGGGCAAGCTGACGACATCGGAGTACCGCTCGGTCATCTTGCGCACGCCGGCCGTCTCCAAGGAGCGAGAGAAGCTTCGCCGCTTCGCCGTCGAGTGGTCGTTCGGCCCCAAGCAGCTGGACAACCTGGACCGCGTCGTCGCGGCTATGGTGAAGAAGCACATCAACTTCGCGGACATCGTTCAGGTCGCGGTTAGCCTAGTTCAGCACGACCTGGGGCAGGGCGCAGAACGCGCCAAGCTGACGTTCAAGCAGGGAAAGGCGCCCATCGAGCGCTGGCTGCGCAATCGCGAGGCCTGCGCAGAGGCCTTCCGGCTCGCGCCTGAGTTCGCTGAGCTGGATGACGACCTTCGCGACCACCGCGCGGCCGAAGCGCGTTACCGGGTATGCCGCGCTGATGTCGCCGCCCTGACAGTGGCGCGCGGGCAAGAGGCCGAAGGGCTGCAGAAGACGCTGGAGGACTTGGCGGCAAAGCGGGCGGTAGCGCTTGAAGCCGAAGTGGTGACGAGAACTGAGCTGGCGCGCGCTGCGTCAGCCGCCGCGAGTGAGTCGGCCACGGCGAAGGCGGCGTTCGATGAGGCACAGCTCCAGGCGCGACGCTTCGAGACGGGGATGGCGGCAGATTGGGAGAAGCTCATTGAGGAGCTCCCGAGCCTGAAGGCTCGTGTCCATACGCTTGAGTCCCAGATTGGCGCGGCAGAGGCGGTGCAATCCGAGGCGACCGCCAGGTATGCAAGGCTTCAGGAAGAGGCTAAGACCCGTACCAGTGAGCAGTGCCTTGCTTTGGAGCGCACCAAGGGCCCTCACCGCGAGCGATTGGCGGAAGCGCTCCGTCAGATTGCCGCTGCAGAGACGGATGCTCTGAAGCTGTGCGACGAGGTGGCTGTCGCTCGGCGGCAAGAGCTGGACGACCAGATGGAGCCCCTGCAGGGGCAGCGCGGCACCTGGGAGACGCGGCAGGCCAACCCCGCCGCCTCCGACGAGGCGCTTCGGGATGTGCAGGAGGCTGAAACCCGGCTTGAGCGCCATCTGGGAGATGTCAATCAGGTCCAGCAGGTGGCTGGCACAGCCCAGACCGAGCTTCAGGCAGCAAGTCATGCGTTCGAGCGTCAAGAAGAAGAGCTGCGCAAAGCGCGCTCTGGCTTGGCTTCGGCCAAAGCCCACCATGCCGAAGCACTGGCGAGGCTCAACCCTCCAGAAGGGTCGTTCCTTGCGGCCCTTCGGGTGTATCCGAGCGACGACTGGAAGCGCAATCTCGCAAAGGTTATCAACCCGGAGCTTCTCGGCCGAGATGACCTGGACGCCGCCGCTGTCGAAGATGCAGCGAACACGCTCTACGGCTGGAGGCTCAACACGGGCGTTATCGGTGCGCCGGACTGGGCCGATGATGCGCTGGCGCGCCAAGCAGTCGAGACTGCCAGGGCGAAGGTGGCGTCGGCAGAAGCCAGGGTGGCAGAGCAAGAGGCCGAGCTTACCAATCGAAGCCGCAACCGTGACGACGCGACGCTCAAGGTCCAGACGTCACAGGCCCGACTGGCCGTACTCAACAACCAGACGGAAGAGCGCAGAAGTCAGCGTGACGTTGCCCGACAGCGAGTCGATACAGAGAAGCGGAACGCTCGCGAGAGGGCTGGGGCCGAGCTGGCGAAGGTGCAGACCGCCATTGACGAGCTCAAGAAGCAACTCAAGACGCTCGGAGTCGAACACGCCACCTCTCGCGCTGCTGTCAAGGCGGCACATGACAAACAGCGTGTCGAGGCCCAGCGACTGTGCGACGAGGCAGTGACGGCCATCGATGCCCATGCGGCCCGACTCCAGCAAGAGCTTGAGGCGACGCTTCGCAGTCTCACGGAGCAGTTGAACGAACACCTCAACAGCGCGGGTGTGGATGTCCAGCGCCTCGATGGACTGCGAACCGAGGTCAGCGTGCTGCGCAAGGGCATCCGCGAGCGGGAAGACCACCAAGCACTGGTGGAGGCCTGGAGGGTTTGGCTCAAAGCGGGCGGCGCAACGCGCGTCGAGTCCCTCAAGGCAGCAGCAGCCAGGTCAGCTGAAGCCTCCCGGGTGGCGGCCGCAAAGGTCACCGAGTTCGAACAGGCGGCGGAGAAATCAACCCGTGAGTACAACGCCACCGTTGCTTTGCATGAACGTCGGCAAAGCGACGTCGTTGACGAGTTGAAGGTCTTGCAGGAGCTGGATGAGGGGTTCGGCGACTACTTGGCAAGCGGCGCGTCCGTCATCGACCCGAAGACTTCAGCCCGCGACCTCCGGTCCAAGGTGCGCACTGTCCATACGGAAATCAGTAAGCTCGAAGAAGCCATCAATCGACGAACCTCGACTTTGCGGCAGACCTTGACCGCCAAGAACAGTGCGGTCAAAGAGTTCGTGGAGGCAAGTCTCGAGCAGAACAGCGTCGACAGTGCCATCAGCAGAGCGTCAGCGTTGTCAATCTGCTATCGACAGATGGGACCGCAAGTCGCAAACGACGTGAACGTTATGCTGCGAGCTCTGCTGACAAACATCGGCGCGTTCCAAAAGGCCATCCAGTCCTTTGAGCGCGAAGTGGCAACTTTCAATCGCCGCCTGCAGGAAGGGCTCACCGAGGTCAAGTGCTTCGAGCGGGTCAAGGACCTGCGCCTGGATATCGTCACCAACTTTGAGGGGCTGGGGTTCTACAAGAAGCTCTCGCGCATGGAAGAAGTCGTTCGCCTGCACGCGAGCGAGGTCGGTAAGGACTACACGCGCGAACTCCCGCCGGACGAGACCGCCCGTGCTTTGGGTGACTTCATGAGTGTTCTGGGTGCGGACGGCAACGTCGAGGTGAACCTCTCTCAGCACATCACATTGAAGGGCAGCGTTTCCAACAACGGGCAGCACAAGGAGTTCAAGCGCGCCAGTGAGCTGGAGAACATCTCGTCGGAGGGCTTGACGTCGCTCGTCCTCATCACGCTGATGACAGCTCTTCTCAACACCATCCGCGGGACGGAACCGGTGCATGTGCCTTGGGTCACCGATGAAGTCGGCAAGTTCGACCCCAAGAACTTCCGCGCGCTGATGCAGATGCTGCGGGACAACCGCATCGACGTGGTGACGGCATCGCCGGAGCTCGGGCCGGCACAACAAGCCATGTTCGCTCAGCGGTACCTGTTCGAGGACCGAGGTCGGATTCGTGAGTACAGGCCTCTGGAGTCCCTCGTCGCCGCTGCGGCACCTGCCGTCGAGGAGGCCTAGCCATGAACTCCCGTGTCCTGAAGCTGTTGCTCGCAGGCGAGTACATCTGCTCGGTGCGCTACCGCGATGAGTTCAGCATCCTCGAAGATGCGGAGGAGCAAGAGTCGGTGAACACTTGGCTGGAGAATCTGAACATGAGGCTCGCCAGGCTTGGGGAAGACGGTGCGTTCTTCATGGCACCGGCGTACATCGGGGTGAAGGAAATCACCCAGGTCAAGAACGAGCTGCTCAAGTTCCGTGACGAGTACGGACCGGCAGTCCAGCTGCTTGACTTCATTCGGCAGACCGATGCCGGGAGTGTCTTTCTGAGTCCAGGCGAGTACATCGCGCTGTACCAGCTTGAGGCCGCGGTGTCGCAATCGACCATGATGGAGACCCAGCTCAAGAGCCTCCTGAGCGTCATCAGCAACGCCTCGCAGCGAAACACCAACCACGAGAACCTGCGGCGACTCTTGGACCAGCTGGTCAAGGACGGTTACGCCATCTTGGTCAACAAGGACTCGGGGACCTACCAGGTCACAGGCAAGATTGAGCAGCTGTACGCGGTACTCCAGTTCTTGGACGAGAACAAGGTCATCCCCGACTCCGAGGTCGATGACCGCGAAGCAGACGAGGGGGGCGGGGACCTCGTCGACGCTGCCCAGGCAGATGAGGGGACGGCAGCGTGAGCGAGCGAGGCGACCAGGTTCAGAAGCTGCTGGCAAGCCTTGCCAAGCACGCGGACCTCATCGCCGAGGCGTTCGACGGCGCCGTCTCCGGCGGGGACAAGCAGCGGAACGCCGGGATTGAAGCTCTGTTCGGGCTGGGGGTCCTCAAGCCGTACGACGAGGACAGCTACCGGCTGAATCCTCGCCTGCGCGAGTTCTTCGCCGACTACTTCTCGAGCTACCACGCCTTCCAGGCGCTGCGCAGAGTGTCAGGCACGATGCAGCAAGCGCAGGAGCAGTGGCGAGAACTGCGTCGGCTCAAGAGGCTCGGTGCTTCGAAGGACGTCGTACGCCTCTACGCGGCCTTCGATGAGTCCATCGTGGAGATGGCTTACTCCATCGAGCACAACCTCGCCATGCTGCACTCGCTGCTGTCGACCCAGTACGGCAACGTCGATGACCTGAGCTCGAAGCTGCGGCAGAACCGCTACTACTCCAAGCAGGTCACGCAGTTCCTTCGCGACGTCGAGGGCATCGACTCGTTCGTGGAGCAAATCGCTGAAGAAGCCGTTGCTTCAGGGATGACCGATGTCAGGCACTTGGTCACCCGGCGGCTTGGGGCACGATGCCTGAACTGGACCTCGCAAATCAAGGATGCGCAGGCCGTCATCAGCAAGCGGCTGTTCGAGGCCAAGCTGATGGAGGACCGCCTGAAGCGGCTGTCGCGCTTTGCGCTCTGGCTGACGCGCCACAAGACGGCTGACGGCTGGGACGTCGCCGTTGAGGACAGCGCCAGCCCAGCTCTCTTCAGGCCTGAGTGCATCGAGCTTCGACCGCAGCCAGACGTCGCGGACACTGACCGCTCTGCCTGGGACAACCTCCTCGTTGCGGTCTCGAAGCTTCCGCCTAAGAAAGCGCCGCCTGCGCCTAGGGCTGAGGAAGGCCCCCAGCTACTGCTTGAAGATGAAGCCAGCGAGGTAGTGGAGGTCGTTGACCCACCGCGAAAGGCGCTTCTGGAACTGGTAGACCACGCACTGCGGTCGGACGCCCCCATCTCGTTGCTCAACTGGAAGCGAGTGAGGCCCGAGCTGACCGGTGTGAGCGACGAGGCCTGGTTGATGTTCTCGTGTCTGCAACTCAAAGGCGGCGGGATGCGGCTGAGCTTTGTTGAGCAGCCAGAGCTTGACCCGTTCCCCGTCAACGAGGCGTTCTACGACGTCGTGGTCCAAAGACCTCTGCCAGAGGCCGCCTAGTGTCGTTCACCGCGCCGCAGATTCAGTTCCTCCAGCGCTTGGTCAGCGAGCGGCCGGCTCAGCGCCGCGCAGGCGACGTCGCGAGACACTTCAGCGAGCACTACAGCCTCGGTACGGTGGTGGGGCGGCTAGTGGAGTACCGAGACGAACATCATCGCTCGGCTGCTGCGTTGCTGCGAACCCATGACCTGCCCGTGAATCCGATGGCCCCGGGGGCCTCCCGGGCCGAGGCTGCAGTTTTCGGCGGGATGTCGGAAAAGGCATTGAGCGCTGCGCCCCACGCCGGGTCCATCGGCGTGAAGTGCATTGGCTTATGTACGCTGGACGGGGTACCACTCCACTCGCCGGAGGGCACATATCTGGTCGTGACTCCTGAGGTCGCGGGTCGCATTAGGTGTGACCGGCTCATGCTGGTGGAGAACCTGGAGACGTTTCGTCAGCTCGAGCGATACGGCTGGATTGACTACCTCGGGTGTTCGGTGCTCGTCATCTATCGAGGGGATGCCGCGCTGTCTACCGGTGAGGCTCTCCAGCTGCTGCGGGTCAGGCGGGAACCCGTCTGGGCGTTTGTCGATTTCGACCCGGCGGGCTTGGTCATTGCGCACTCGCTTCCCGATGGACGCCTTGAACGAATCGTTCTTCCTGAGGAGGTGTGGCTTCGTCAGGCAGCAAACACATCACGAGGACGCCAATTGTTTGACGAGCAGGAACATGGGGCAAGACCGAGTCTAGAGCGCGCTACGCTTCCTGAAGTGCGAAGGGCGTGGGCCGTTCTGGCCGAGCTTCGCAGTGCCGTAACTCAGGAGCGAATGCTCTCCGTTCATGAGGGAGGCTAGGGCGTAATCTGAGTGGTTGCGGACTGGGTAGTCACGCCATTCGTGGAAACCCGATGGAGGTCTGTTTCAAGGAGGGCCGGCATGGGAAGGAAGAAGAACTCGAACGCAGGAAGTGGCGTTGCCGTCATCCTGATTGGCGCGGTGGCGCTGCTTGCGGCCATACCCAAAGAAGTCTGGTTTGGGGTGGCGGTGCTGACGGGAATTTGCATTGCGGTCTACCTCTACTCCAAGTCCAAGAGTTCGCCGCCATCCTCCGTCGACGATAGGGTGCCGACGGCAGCGCCGCGCTCTATCGCGAGCGATTCCGCTTCGGCCCGTCGGGCGTCTACCAGTCCGCTAGCTCGTGCCAGTGCGCCCGTCGAGCCCGTCGAGCCCGTGAGCACCGCAACCAGGAGAGGCGAAGACTCGGGGTTTCGACTTCCTGCGGCCCCCAAGGGTGTTGGTGCGGCATCTTGGATTCCCTTGGGGCAGTCCATCGACGTCGGCGGTCTGACCATTCCCGGCGGCTTCGTCTACGTTGGAACGAAGCTGCCGACCCCCTCTTGTTCCAATGACCCCTGTCTCATCGACCCGACCAAGCCTGTTGCGAGGCAGGGCGACTACACAGAGCGTCAGATGGGGTACTGGCCGAGCTACTCGGAAATCTCAGCTGGAGCGCGCAGGGCGTATTTGAACTGGTTGGCAGGTGGACGAAGGGACCCTCAGGCGGACGTCGGCTATGTTTTCCTGTTCTTCTACGGCCTGGAGCGCAGAGCCATCATTGATGCAGCGAAGGACGATGCTGCAAAGGCTGAGTGGCCTGCAATCGCTTCCGAACTCCGCCGCCTTCTCGCTATCTACGGCGAGAAGTCAGGGTCATTCCGAGGCTACGCTTCGGCGCTGCTTGATTGGGTAGAGCTTGCTGAGCATCCGGCTCGTTTGTACGAGAAGCCCGTTCCCGCATTTCCCAAGACATACGAACTTCCGCTCTACCTGCGTCTGGCGCTGGGCCAAGCTGCTGTCGACGGCGCGCCCGTACCTGCGCACCTGGCGCTTGCCTGGGCGCGCCTTGAACCGAACATCAATCTTCGAACCCCGGCCACTCGCTGCGCGGAGGAGTTCGAGCGATTTTTCGCGATGAAGTACGCTGAGGCGTTCGGTGCCGGCATGGTGATGCCTCGCAACCGCACCAAGCTCAAGCTTGTCTACCGGCCTGCCTCGGCGGGCTTCCGCGGATACGACGAGCTGAAGCTTACGTTCCGTGAAACGCCTGACGTGACAGTGCTGACCGCCCCGGTGAAGAAGCTGCAGGATGTGGTCGAAGCGGCAACGAAGCCGTTGGAGCCGTTCAGTCGGCTGGTTGCCAAGAGTCCCGAGGCCAAGGAGTCCCTCGAGGCTTTGCTGCAACTACCCGCGCCACTCTGGCCTGACGGTGCCAAGAAGACGCTGCAGGACCTAAAGACGAAGATGGGCGACGGCATGGTTGCCATGCCATTTCAAGACTTGCTGAGCTCTCTTGGTGCCAAGACGGCGTTCACCAAAGACAAGACCATCTCGCTTGCCCGAACGCTTGAGTCTGCCAACGTGGGCCTCGAGCCCGATGTACTCGCTGGGGCCAAAGCTCCGAAGCCTGAAGAGAAGGTTGTTCTGTTTGCTCTGCCCCCGTCTGAGCAGCAGTCCCGTGCGAATGGTCCCTATCTCGCGGCGGCACTGACGCTGCAGCTGGCCTCAGCTGTAGCCTCCGCCGACGGCGAGTTCGGAATCAAGGAGATGAGCCACCTGCGCGCGACTGTGCTGTCGTGGAGTCACCTCACACCCAGTCAAACGCGCCGTCTCCTGGCGCACTTGAGGCTGTTGATGCAGGCACCGGCATCGTTGACCTCGCTCAAGAAGAAGTTCGAGCCGCTTGACCTGTCCGTCAAGGAAACGATTGCCGCGTTTATGGCCACGGTCGCGCAGTCAGATGGCGTCGTTTCACCAGCCGAAGTCAAGATGCTGGAGAAGGTCTACAAGGCCCTCGGTGTGGACTCGAAGAAGGTGTTCTCCGATGTTCACGCGGTCGCAGCCGGCGTGACACCGACCGCCGCAACGGTAGCCAAGGTCGAAGAGTCGGGCTTCAAGCTCGACCCGGCGCGGGTCGCGGCGCTCCAGAGGGACACCGAGAAGGTGTCGGCGTTGCTTGCGAACATCTTCACCGAGGCACAGGAGCGCGCTGACGAAGCAGCGGCCGAACCCGTGGAGGTGGAACCAGAGGCCGAGCCGACGGAGTCGACTGGCGCGGCAAAGGGCCTCCTTGGTCTGGACGAAGCCCACTCAGCGCTTGCTCGCATGATGCTCTCGCGCCCGCAGTGGAGCCGGGAAGAACTGCTCGACGTGGCGGCGGACCTCGACTTGATGCTCGACGGTGCGCTGGAACACATCAATGAAGCGGCGTTCGATGCGCACGACATGGCCCTGTTCGAGGGCGACGACCCTGTGACGGTGAACGCGGAGATTCTGGAAAAGGTGGAAGCATGACGACGACGATTCGCCCCAAAGACCGAGATGCGGTCATCCAGTCACTGCGCGCCGGTGTGGTGCCAAGAACAGGGCAGCACCTGGTACAGGTAGGCCGCACCCGGGAAATCGAGACGCTTGTCAGCGACATCGAACGCATCGCCGACGGGGGCTCGGCCTTCCGTGTCGTCATCGGTGAGTACGGCGCTGGCAAGACGTTCTTCCTCAACCTCGTACGGGCGGTGGGGATGGAGAAGAAGTTGGTCGTCGCGAGCGCTGACCTGAACCCGGACCGCCGATTGCATGCCAGTGGCGGCCAAGCCCGCTCGCTCTACGCAGAGCTGATGCGCAACCTGTCGACACGCACGAAGCCCGACGGCGGGGCCTTGAGCGGCATCGTCGAGAAGTTCATTGCTACGGCCAAGTCCGAGGCCAAGGGCTCCGGCCAGACCACCGAGGCTGTGCTGCGCCAAAAGCTTGACCAACTGACCGAGCTGGTGAACGGCTACGACTTTGCCGACGTCATTGCGGCCTACTGCCGCGGTTTCGAGGAGGGCAACGAGCAGCTCAAATCCGACGCCGTCCGCTGGTTGCGTGGTGAGTTCACGACCAAGACCGATGCGAGGCAGGCCTTGGGTGTGAGGACCATCGTCGACGACGCGGCTGTGTACGACCAGCTGAAGTTGATGGCGCGATTCATCCGCCTTGCCGGGTTCTCCGGGCTTCTGGTGAGTCTGGACGAGCTTGTGAACCTGTACAAGCTCGCGAACACCCAGGCCCGCAACTCGAACTACGAGCAGATTCTGCGCATCCTGAATGACTCGCTGCAGGGCACAGCGGTCGGCCTGGGCTTTGTGTTGGGCGGCACGCCAGAGTTCTTGCTCGACACCCGCCGCGGCCTCTACAGCTACCCGGCCCTCCAGAGCCGCCTGGCGCAGAACACATTCGCCACCAATGGCTTGGTGGACTTCAGCGGGCCAGTGGTGCGGCTCTCGAGCCTCACACCAGAGGACTTCTACGTCCTCCTGCAGAAGATTCGTGGCGTGTACGCCTTTGGCGACCCCACCAAGCACCTGCTGCCTGACAACGGGGTGATGAGCTTCATGGAGCATTGCTCCAAGCGCGTCGGCGAGGCCTACTTCCGCACACCTCGCACCACCATCACAGCATTCATCAACTTGCTGGCTGTGCTGGAGCAGAACCCTGGGTCTGCCTGGCAAGACCTGTTGGGTGGCATTGATGTTTCGGCAGACACGGGTGGAGCTGGCGACCAGGCGGTTGAGGCAGAGGACGGCGACGAGTTCAGCTCGTTCAAGATGTGAGTGCGGGTCCGAGGAAAGCGGTAGGTGTCGGCCTCAAGTTCCTTTCACCTGCTCGATGAGCGCATTCAGCGCTTCATCTGGGCGGAGGGCTGGGAGTCCCTTAGGGACGCCCAAGAGGCCTCTATTCCCATCGTCGTCAAGGCCGACCGAGATGTCATCGTGGCGGCCGCCACCGCGGCGGGCAAGACAGAAGCGGCGTTCCTTCCCGCCTTGACGCACTTGCTGGCGTTGGACCCGCCCGGCCTTGTCGTCTACATCAGCCCGCTGAAGGCGCTCATTAACGACCAGTTTGGTCGCCTGGAGCGGCTCTGCGAGCAGTTGGAGGTTCCCGTCTGGCCGTGGCACGGCGACGTGTCCTCGTCAGTCAAGACGAAATTCCTCGCCAAGCGGCATGGCGTGCTGCTTATCACCCCGGAGTCACTCGAGGCGCTTCTATGCAACCGCGGCACGACGATTCGCAGTGCCTTCGAGCGACTGAAGTACTTTGTGGTCGATGAGCTTCACGCCTTCATCGGCGCGGAGCGCGGCAAGCAACTGCAGTCACTGATGCATCGCATCGAGCGAGTCATCGGTCGCACTGTGCCTCGTATCGGGCTGTCCGCCACCCTCGGGGACATGAGTCTTGCGGCTGACTTCCTTCGACCTGGCAAGGGGCAGCAGGTTGCGATGGTGGAATCCAAGTCCTCTGGAAGTGAGCTCAAGATTCTGGTCAAGGGCTATGAGGAGCCGCTGGTCGTACGGCCAGAGGACGGTGAAGACCCGCCCGAGCCGATGACCCCAGCACAGATTGCTGCGCACCTCTTCAAGGGCTTGCGTGGGTCGAACAACCTGGTGTTTCCAAACTCTCGCCGGGAGGTAGAGCGGTACACGCACTTGCTCAACCAGCTGTGTGCGGCGCAGCAGGTACCTAACGAGTTCTGGCCGCACCACGGTAGCCTGTCCAAGGAGATTCGGGCTGAGACCGAGTCGGCGCTGAAGCAAAGGGAGCGCCCGGCAACGGCAATATGCACCAACACGCTCGAACTTGGCATCGACATCGGCGCCGTCAAGAGCGTCGCGCAGATTGGCTCGCCTCCCTCGGTGGCTAGCCTTCGACAGCGCCTCGGTCGCTCGGGACGGAGGAAGGGCGACCCTGCAATCCTGCGGGGCTACTGCATAGAAGACGCGCTGGGCGGAAAGTCGTCTATCGCCGATGACCTTCGACTGGGCACCGTACAGATGGTGGCGATGATTTCCCTTCTTCTGGAGGGATGGTTCGAGCCGCCGGGGTCCCATGGAGCGCACCTGTCAACCTTGGTTCAGCAGATGCTGTCGTTCATCGCTCAGAACGGCGGAGCCACCATCGGTCAACTCTATGGCTTGCTGTGCGCTCCGGCTACGCCCTTCGCGGGGGTCTCAAAGGATGAGTTCGTTGAACTGGTGCGCCACCTTGGACAGAAGGAGCTCTTGACGCAGGACTCATCAGGCACGCTTCTGCACGGCCGAATCGGTGAGAAGTTCGTCAATCACTACACGTTCTATGCGGCGTTCACGACTGACGAGGAGTTCCGCATCGTTGCTGGCGGAAAGACGCTCGGCACCTTGCCGGTCTCCCAGGCACTCGTCATCGGTCAACGCATTCTGTTTGCTGGCAAGACCTGGCGCGTCGAGGACATCGACGAGGAACAGAAGGTCATCTTCGTCGCTCGAGCTGGCGGCGGTGCTCCGCCTCTGTTCTCCGGCGGTTCGGGCAGGACACACACGCGGGTGCGGCAACGGATGCGGCAGCTGTTGGAGTCATCGGATGTGCCGCCTTACCTTGATGAGGTAGCCAAGCGGTTCCTGTCCGAGGGGCGTGTTTGCTACTCCACTCGTGGGCTCGGACAGGTGCACTGGGTGGACCAAGGCCAGGAGTTGCTCTTGTTGACTTGGCTCGGCGACTCGGCGAACGAAGCGCTGGCTTGTTTGCTGCAGCGGCGCGGCTTCATCGCCACTCCTGGCGGCCCAGGTGTGCAGGTGCTGAAGGGCAGAAGCACCACCGATGCCGTCGTGGACGTACTGTTCGACGCTGCCGTTGATGAAGCGCCGCCGTTGGACGTGCTTTTGGCCGAGACAAAGAACCTCCAGAGGGAGAAGTGGGACTGGGCGTTGCCCGACTCTCTTCTGCGAAAGGCATACGCTAGCCTGTACTTGGACCTGGACGAGGCGCTTGCCTGGGTTCGAGCGCTGCCTGCTCATGCTAAAGATGACTGACAGCACCAAGAACGCTCAAGGCTCGCGCCTGCAACTACGCGATGGCGAGGGTGGCTTTGCCGGCAAGGTGGTCTGATGCCGAGCGGCAGCGGTGGCAGCAGGTGCTCAACCAAGCTCGGTTGAGCGCGGAACGACGCGCATCGTCAGGCTCTTCAGCAGTCGCGCCCAGACCCGCGGCTGGCGGCGGTCCTCGTAATGCAGTGCAAGAGTCAAAGCTTGCCAATGACTTCGAGGACACTATTCCGGACGCTTTCTCCAATCGCAGAAGGAGAAGTGCATGGACGGAAGAGGAAAGGGCTCGACTCCAAGCAGCGCTGGACCGTGCGCATGCGCGTGCGCCGAGTCCGGAACTGGCCCCAGTTGTCGAACGACCGATGAGGCTGGCTGCACCCACGGAGCAGTCCGCCGAAGCGGCAGTGCCGCTAGGCGGCAGGTCCTGGACGGAAAGCGAACGAGAACGGGTTCAAGCCGCACTGGCCGAACTAAGGGCGTCTCGGCTCGCGGCCTCCTCACCCGTGCCGTCCATCGGTACGGCGAAAACGACGGACGACAGCCCGTCGGATGGGGAGGGTGACGCTGTGTTTGGCGCTGTGGAGTTGGACCAAGCGGCGGTGAGCGAAGTGGTCGCGCCTTCCGTCACCCCAGAGGTCTCTGAGGACACCGTACAGCCTGATGAGTTCGACCGATTGTTCGGCTCCATCGCGTTCCAGGTCGACCTCACGCATTCGGAGCCGGATACGCCGGTGCTCGTGGAGCATGCTGCTGGTCTTGTGTCGGCACAAGAGTTCAGCCTGCCGAAGCCGCCGGCGCCAGAGCGTCCTCGGTGGTACGGGCCGCGCGACACCGTTGCGTTACACGGTCTGCTCATACCGGGTTTGGTCCGTGTCGCGCTGGACCCTCAGGCCAAAGGCCTGCCCCTGCATCCTGCCACCATCGCGGCGTGGATGCCTGTGGACCTCGGTGCGTCAACGGAAAGCGTAGAGCCCTTCCAGGACTTCTGGGCCGTCCCCGGTTACGGTTCGCTGACTGTGGCCCAGCGAGGCCTGTACTTGAAGTGGCTTGCATCTGGTCGGACGTTCGACGTGCCGGCTCGCATGGCACTACTGTTTGTCCATGGGCTGGAATCCCGGGTAGTCGAGGAAGGCCCGAACGCCTTGGTGGAAGACGAACGTCAAGCCATTGCATGGGCCGTTCGAGATGTCGTGTCACGATTTGGGCACGCGCTTCCGCAGCTTCGCGAACACGGCCTCAACCTAGCTGGCTTCCTGGACGCGGCCACCGCGCCAACGCGGTGGTATTTGGGCGAGGTCCCAGAACTCGCCGAGTCCTTTGACGTCGCGGCCCCTTTGCAAGTGGCTATTGGACAAGCGGCCCGGGACGGTGCACCGCTTCCTGCCGCTTGGGCACTTGCGTCGGTCCTGAGTGACCTGCGTGTGCCAAAGCGGACGCCCGTTGGCCGCTGCCCCGAGGAGATGCGCGAACTGTTCTCGATGCAGTTTGAGGTCACCTTCCCAAAGGGATTGAAGGTGCCGCGCAGGTCCTCAATGACGCTGAGAGTCGTCTACAGAGAAGTGCCTGACCCGGGCACAGGTTTGTCGGCAAGCGCATCGGTCGTTGTCCCATCGGCGGACCAGGCGTGGTTGAGGCAAGACCAGGTTGAAACCCTCCGGCAGGCTGTCGACCGATGTGCTGATGAGCTGTCAACGTATAGCCGATTCATCGGTCGCATGCCTACATCCAAAGGCACGCCCGATGCCGAGGTGCGCCTGCCGCCCAGACTTCTTCAACGACGGCTGGCTGCCAACTTCGAGGTGCTGATCGCAAGCGCTGGTCAACGCAAGCAAGTGTCGTTGGACCAGGCTTGGATGGCGCTATGGGGGAAGCTGCCCGAGCGCAAGGACAGTACGTCGTACTTGCGCGCACTGCTAGAGGCGGCCGGACTGACTGTCGTTGCAACCGTGCCGGCTGCTGGCCAAAGGACCAGCGACTCATCCGCCGCGGGGCAACCGTTCCGGCTCGACCCTGAGAGGCTCGAAAAGGTCCGACAAGACGAGGCTGCGGCTACCAAGCTGCTCTCGGCTCTGTTCGCCGAGACATCGGAGCAAGCGCCGCCTGAATCGCTACCGACCGTGCATGTCGACCCAGCCAGGGCACTGTTTCCGCAGCTAGATGATGACCACTTCCAGTTCTTGACAACTCTGCTTCAAGCAGAGCATTGGAATCGGGAGAGTCTGCGAGACGCTGCCGGTCAGAGTGGGCTGATGCTCGATGGTGCGCTTGAGGTGATGAACGATGCCGCGTTCGAGCTCGCTGGTGGGCCGCTAGTAGTGGATGACGGTGACCTGGAACTGGACGCTCAGACTGCGCGAGAGATGACGGCGGCGATGGCCGCAGCTCGACAGGCGGTCGGTTGAAGCAACGTTCATGCAGGGCGTGAAACTCGAGTCGAAAGGGCGCTCGCGCTCAAGCAGAAGAGAGTCACCAAGGAAGAACATTTTTCCTTTTCCAGGTGGTCCCACCGGGCTCCAAGAGCCTTAAACCTGGTCCCTTTCTTTGAAGGTCGTCTGAAGGTGCGTACGCTCGGTCACGGGCTTCCTGCATGTGCTGTGCTCAGTTGCTGTCGGGCAGATGCACCGCCGAACGGCCTTTAAGCCAAGCGAACGGCTCGCGCAGCCACCGGCAGATAGAGCCACCGCTGGCTCACGGGTTTGCCGGTCGCTGCGAGGAGGGCGTGGCAGTAAGACTCAAGCTGAGGACCGTGCTCGGCCACCAAGTCCTCGTCTCGGGCAGCGCCGCCTGGGTTTGACTTGTGGTCCAAGAGGATCCACTCGGCTTGCGCTTCGACCAGCAAGTCGATGCGACCACGGATGCGGGTCCCGCTGGGACCGTTCGCTTCGACGGGGATCTCGACATGTACAGGGCAGCCGGGCCAGCGAGAGCCAATCCACGCCTGGAGTGCAGCGACCTGGGCGCAAACGGCATCCCGGTCCACGCAGTGATCAACGGCCCAGGTCTTCAAGATGCGTTCGACTTCTGGGGCTGAAACGCCGCCAAGCACTCCGGCGCGCGCGATGCACAGGTGGAGCGCCGTGCCCAGCGACGCCATGTCGGGCTTGCCCGCCAGGCTCAGCCGCACACCGACGTTGTCTGTTTCAGCGATCTTGAAGGCCCCGCCGGAGGCGGAGCTTGGACGATGCCACAGGGGTTCGCCTTGCATCCGCGGCCGCGGGGTGAACCAATGGCACGTCTCGGGCGCCCTGGCCGGCAGCTCGACAGCGCAGTCGTCCTTGCTCCAAGACTTTGTCAGGCGGGAGAGCTGCCGGCCGCAAGGAAGCGCCACGGCTCCCGTGTCGCCGAACAACAGTTCAGTTGCGCCTTGAATCTCGCCAACCCAGGCACGCCCAGGTCCGCGGGAGCGGACGAAGGACACGGCCACGTTCATGTCGCGTGCACGAGTCAGGCCTACATAGAGCAGGCGCTTGTTCTCCGCCAGGGCTTCGGCATGCATGGCTTGACCAGTGGCGCTGGCCTCGGCGTTGAGGGCGGCCTGGGGCTGGGACCGCTTACCCCAGGTCTTCAACCAGCAGTGGACGGAGCGATTGGCGAGCGGCTGCTGCGGGTCGAAGGCGCCGACGGTCCTGGCGCGGACGCCCCAGAGTGAGCTGCGCGCCGTCGCATCGAGGCTTGTCAGGACGACGACGGGCCACTCCAGGCCCTTGGCACCGTGGTAGGTGAGGACCGTGACCGAGTTGTCTGACGAGGTCGCCCGGTTGTCGTCTTCTGCGCTGGCGAGCTCATCCAGCCAGCGCAGCATGCCGTTGACGGTTGCCGGCCGCTTCGCGGCAACGCACTCGTGCTCGAAGGTCTTCCCGAACTCGACCAGCGCTTCTACGTTAGCCAGGCGGTTGCGGCTCTCGTGAGGAGAAGCCGACCATTGGCCGACCAGCCGCGCGACCTGGGACTCAGCGGCGGCAAGTCGCAGCGCCTCCTGTGGCGTCAAGGCGTTGAGCGTTGGGCGCAGCTCTTCCAGTCGGGCCAACAGCGGATGGGCGTTGTCGCCGGTCGTCTTCCACTGATAGGACATGGCTCCATCGGTGGCAAGGTGCTGCAGCCGGTCTTGAAGCCATGTCTCGACCGGCATGGCTTCGGCCAGGGTGAGAACCAGCGCCGTCGCGATCGTGTCGGTCGGGTCGTTCAGGCGCCGCAGGCATGCCATCACGTAGATGGCCTCGGCGGTCCCCAGCAGGCCGGAGCGTGGGCTGGCTGAAGGGATGCCCCAGCGGGTGAGCGACGTGACAGCGAACTCGACCTGGTCGTTGAGGCGGCACAGCACTCCGACATCGCCGGCTTGAATCGGTCGCAGCTGCTTGGTGTCCTTGTCCTCGACCTTGACGCCTGAAGCCAGCAGTTCACGGACGGCTTGCCCAAGGCCCAGGTAGTCCGAGTCGTTTCGGGTGCTCTCGAAGCTCCAGTTCAGGAGCGCTGGTTGGTCCGCGATGTCCTTTCGGCGCGGCTGCAGCTGAACTTGCGCCGGCGTCAGGTCGGGCTCGAACGCAGACCCGAAGACGCCGTTGGTGAGCGCAACGAGCCCCTCGACGGAACGCCTGGAGGTGTCGAGGGCCTTCCCAATGGTTCCTCCCCAGTCCTTGATGGCGCCCAGGACGCCAGCGATGAGGCTCGCGTCCGTGCCGCGGAAACCGTAGATGGCCTGCTTGGGGTCGCCGACCCACACCGACCGCTTGGCGAGCTTGGCCAACTCGACGAAGAGCGCCAGCTGAAGCGGGCTTGTGTCCTGGAACTCATCGACCATGATGAGGTCCAGCTCGGCCGCCAGGGCTTCGCGGACGCTTGGCTTTGTCCTCAACGCCCGCAGCAGCAGGACCTCTTGGTCGCTGAAGTCGACGGCGCCCAGGGCCTTCTTGGCCTGCTCGTAGGCATCGAGAACATCGGCGGCCAGGTTGAACACCAGGTCCAGATACCGGCGAACCTCCGCATGAAAGGCTGGGTGCGACTCGTGGGCTTGAGCTGCGGCCTTCAGCGGGGCGATGAGGTCCTTCACCTTGGCGCCTGCGTCGAGTCCAGCCGCCCCAATCCAGTCTGGCCAGCTCCAGCGGCCGCTGCTGAACAGTCTGTCCAGCTTCTGCAAAGCGTCGAGTCCCTTGAGCAGGTTGTCGGCAATCTTTCCGCCGGCAGCTTGGGTCTGTTCGATGTAGGACACGACGTCCTTGTTCGCCTTGCTGAGCGCAGCGCTCAGTGCCGCGGTCGGGTCTGGTCCTGCGGTCGGAGCAGGCCAGTTCGCGAGCATCGCGTCCGCGTTCTGCGCGCCCATCGCACGCAGCGCCGTTGGTGCGATGTCGTTGTTGAGCGCGGCCTTGACGACGGCCTCAACGGTCTTGGACCAGTCCGCTTGGTCGATTCCGAACCGCTCGGTCAGCCAAACCAGCTCCGCTTGCGCGGCGGCATCCATGGACTCGGCCAAGGTGGCTTTGAGCAGGCGCTTGGACTGGCCTTCACCAAGGACGGTCTGGTCGGGCGACAGACCCAGCTCGAAGCAGAACCGCTTGAGCATCTGGCCGCAAACACTGTTGACGGTGCCCAGGCGGGCTTGGCCGATGGCTGTGGCCAGGTCGATGCGTCCCTTCTCAAGAAGCCAGGAACGGGCGCGCTCTCGCAGTTCGGTGGCGGCCTTCACCGTGAAGGTCGTGGCAAGGATGGCATGAGGCCTTGCTGCACCGGACTCGAGCGCTTGGGCGAGCGTCTCGGTCAGCTTGTAGGTCTTGCCGCTGCCCGCGCCGGCGCTGATGAACTCGATGTTGTTCATTGCTCCCAGCCTCCCAGCAAGACGAGGTGGTCGCCGTCGAAGCGGCTGTTCGGGCCCTTCACTGGAAGCGTTCCGTCGGGCCCCTTGAAGTCATCTGGTGGGTCTACCGGAACTACATCGATGACCCCGGCGTCCAGTTGCTGCTTACGCCAGTTCCAAGTCGCGCGTGCCTGGTCCAGCAGGGTGGCGACGGTTACCCCTTCTGGCGGCCGCCTGACCTGAGCCTTCGGGAAGATGTCGGCGGCAGTGATGTAGAGCGCTCCGCTCCCCAAGATGAAGTAGCCGAGCGCGGCGGGTGCGGCCCCGTTCTTTTGCTCGACGAGGCTGGAGTAGAGCGCCAGTTGCAGGTGCTCGCCGGAGCGAAGCAGCCCGGCGTAGTAGTTGTCGCTCCGCCACTTCATGTCGAGGGCGACGGTTCGTTTGTCATCGAGCGTGACCAGCAGGTCAATCTTGCCGATCAAAGGTACAGCGCCCAGGGTTCCTGAGAACGCGACCTCGGTCTGAACTTGAGTGGCCCCGGCCGACCTCAGATGGTCGAGCAGGCTGCAGATGGCGCCCTCGCAGACCTTGCGGAAATGCTGCTGGCTGACGCCCGCGCCCTGCATCAGCAGTACGGCGCCTTCGGTCTGCAGGAGCGTGTCGGCCTTGACGCGGAACCACGCGACGGCATCGGGGTTCGACCAAGTCAGCGCATCGGCGTGCTCGAAGAGCTTCTCGAACACACGGTGCGCGAGGATGCCGAGCAGACGGTTGTCTTCCTCCACGGTCAGGACCGAGGTGGGCTCCAGGCCCGCCACTCGCTTCAGGACGAAAAGGGCAGGGTCGTTGAAGAGCTCGTTGAGCGTGGTAAACGACTGCGCGGAGCCACCAAGCTGTACGGGCTGCGGGAGTTGGACGATTCGAGGTGGCGTCGGCAAAGGCTGCGGTGCCAGTGCTGCGGTCGTGGTCCCGATGAGAGTGGAGCCTATCGCTGCATCGATGTCGATAGCGTTGCTCTCGATTGTGGGCAGCAGCTCTTTCAGCAGTTGGCGAATCGGATGCACCTCGGCGCCAGGGGAAGGGCAGACAAGGAGAAAGCGCTGGCGTGCCGCAAGCAGCGGGCGAAGCCACTGCGCGGCCAGCGATACCAGCTCGCGTGCCGGGTCTCGCAGCTGGACACCAAGCTGGGCGAGAGCTTCCAATTCGGACGGCGACCAAGGAAGCGGCGACGGCAGGGCGGGGGTGGACGGCATCCACCAGACCACTTCGTCGGCGGCCTCTATACAGGCGGCCGGGGTGCTGGCAGAACGCATGCAGCCGACATGCGAAACCGCGGCAGGATTGGTTGCCCCTGCAGGCGTGGCGTGGGCGACCAACTGCTCGATTTGCCGAGGCAGCACCGTCGCCAGGCCCTGGCTGGCGAGTTCAGTCAGCGCGTCGTGGACGGCTGCGCACTGGCGATGCGCAGCCAGGAAACTCGCCACATCAGCGGACTCACCCGTGAGGCGCCGCCGCATCGCTTCTTTCAGGCGGTCAACTCGGGCGATGAGTGCGTCGACGGGCACTCCGTTGTTGCGCGTCCAGCGCTCGGATTCCAGCCAGAAGGCGATTTCGTCGGCGACTTCCTGGGCGTCCTCTCCCGTCGCGAGCTTGGCCTTGGCCGAAGTCCAGGCCTCCCCGCCAATCCCGGGCTGCCTAGACACAGCGCGGGCGAGGGTGCTCCTCGCGCGGCGGCTGAACGGGCCGACCGGGTGGGTGAGGAATTCCAGCAGCCGGTTGATGTCGAGTGGCGTCCAGCAAAGCTCCAGGGCAAGGGGCAGTGCCTGAAGGGCAGGACGCAGCTGGCTTGGGTGTTCGAACCCACAGTTGACCCCACCGGTCGCAGAAAGCGACACGTCCAGCGAGTCCCCGGCGTCCTCCGCCAGGACCAGCCGGTCGCCGGGCTCGCGCGAGTTGTGGGCGCTCAGCCAGTGTTCGGCGGTCGTGGCCGATAGGGCGCGAACCAGCACGACACCGCCGTCGTCAGGTGCGGCTGAACCACCCGGAGGGTGGCCTGCCAGGGTGGCCAATGCCCGTTCTTGGACTGTGCGGAGCTGACCCTCACCCTGAGGCTGCGGAAGTCGGACTTCGACCCCGGGCAAGCGCTCGAGCAGCAGCCGCCAAAGGAGCGGGAAGTCCTCGGGCGGGTCTACCAGGTGCACCGACTTGATGGGGCCAGGGCCAGAGGCGCGTACAGCTTGCACCACCAGTTGCAGGCGCTCGGCCTCCCCGTGCGGGAGAGTGCCGGCGGCTGCCTTCTCGACGGCGGCAAGTTCCTGGAGCCGCACAGGGTGCGTCGGCTGCGCGCTGCCGTCCCAGCCGCCGATGCGCCACTCGTCTCGCCAGGCAAGTAGGCGCGCGGAGGTACCGATGCTGTCGGACTGCAGGGACTCGCTGTAGAAGCGGGAGCCGTTGTCATTCGCTCGAAGGAGGCCGGAGTAGACGGCTACTCGTTTGGCCGTGGACGCTTCCGGCGCACTCAGACCAAGATAGGTCTCCAACAGAGACAGGAATCCAAGGCGTCCTACTCGCGGGGTGTTGAAGAGGTTCGTCGGGGATGGACCCTGGCGGAGGTCCAGGGACAGGCCAAAGGTGACTTGCATATTGAAATTGACTCCCCTGAAGGCAATAACCAGCAGGCGCTTGATTCCGTCTTGTTTACCTGCCTGCAGTCGGCAAGGGTAGCGCTGGCCATTGGCGGTCCTTTGCCGAGACATCCGAAAAGGTACCGAAGCTGGCATCAGCGTAGCTGATGCGTGACTGTCCGCCGCGCCCCTCCCGCGGACTCTACCGAACCGACTCATGCGTCTAGGTGCGTGGTTCGAGTCCAGTCAGTACCGCGACTTCTCGGTTTGCGACGTCGAACTGCCAAGCCCACACCATCGCGATGGTGACGCTGAAGCCAACGAACATCCATCGATCTTCTGAAGCGGGGAGTGCCAGAGCCAAGAGGGCGGTCAGCGCCGCAAGGTCGCGCATCCCCTTGGCGAAGCGCCTTCGGCGTTCGGCAAAGGCTAGCCATCCTGAGCGCGATGGGTAGTCAGTGGAGTATCGGGGGAGCCACCAGTAGGGCCTCGAATGCAGCGCCGCCATGAGCGCGCCGTCCCGCGTCGCTACGTCGTTGGCCGCATCGGTCAACCTGCGCTTCGCAATCGCATCGGCCTCGACCAATTCATCGATGAACTTCCGCTTCTCTTCTGGCGTGAGCTTGGCCATCGGTCACCCACTGCCGGTCAGGCTGCCTCAGCAAAAACGGCTGCTGCGAAGCCTGCGTCAACGCGTCCCCCCGCGATCGAACTGCAGTAGAGGATTCGAAGTATTCGAGTCTTGTTCTTGACGGGTAGCTTGCGCCCACGCCGTTCCTCGAAGGTCTCCACCACCTCCAGCACATCCTCGAACAGTTCCCAGTCGAGGGAACTTCCGGCCCGCACTGCGGCGCGCTCCCCTGTCACGACGTAGCTCAGATCGAGATCTCGAGCGACGAGCCGGCTGAGGAACACGGCATCGGGCGGATGAGTGCCAGCCTCGTACCCGACCACCGTGGTCTTGCTCACACCGCCGGCCTCGGCCACCGCCGGCTGCGTCAGCTTGAGCCGCGCTCGCTCCTCCTTCAATCTAGCTGCGATAGATCGGATTTCTTGACGATCAGACACTTTTCTGTACCATTGGACAAGGTATGGATAGTGTCATCGAAAGTGGCGATTGGCTCAAGGCCAGGGGTGCGGCCGATGGCAGAGGAGATGTTGCGCGCGAGCATGAACGGTCAGCGACGGTTGGCGATTGGTCCCGCACCTTAGCGTGCAGTGAGCCGGGATGCTGACCGAAGAGCAACTTCTGGAGCGGTTCGCCGAGTTGCGAATTCCCCCCAGCGGCCAGGCATTGATCCGGCGCATTCGCGATCGTCTGCCCTCAGCTCCGATCCGTACGAGTAAGAAGGCCGGAAAGACGCGTTACGCCTCATTGAAGATGCCATTCGTAACTGAGGGGGCAGCCGACTCGACCGAGTGGGCTGCCATGGTTCACTGGGACCACGACGACGAAACGGACGAGTTCTACCCTCAGCCTGAGGCGCTCAAGATCACGCACAAGGTAGGCACCACCGAACGTAACAGCACGCACTACACGACACCGGATTACCTGCGGGTGACCAAGTCGGCGTTTTCGTTCGTGGAGTGCAAGACGGAAGAAGAGCTGGTTGAACTAGCCAAGGAATCACCGGACCGATTTCAGCGGCAGGAGGATGGGAGCTGGCGATCGCTACCTGCGGAGCGTGCAGCCGCGGAGTTCGGCTGCAGGTTCGTAATCCGATCGTCCAAGGAAAACAACTGGACGCTTATCGAGAACTACGAACTCCTCAAGGACTATTACCTTGGTAGTCCGAAGGAGCCGAGCACTTCGGCACGGGCGCAAGTTGTAGATCGATTCAAGGATCAGGCGTGGTGCAGCGCATTCGAGCTGATTCATATCGAGCCTGCAGTCTCCGCCGATGATCTATACATGATGTTGGTTAAGGGTGAGGTCTTCTTCCCGATTAACGAGTCTAGGTTGAGCGACCAAGAGAATGCGCTGTTCTTTCGCGACAAGGAGTCCTTTCAAGCCTTGCGAACGATGCTCGGCACAAAGTTGCCTGGTGAGTTTGGACGCGACCTGAGCGTTGAACTTGTTGGCGGCGAAATACTAGCTTGGGACGGAAACCTGTGGACCGTTATCAACCCGGGGAAGGAAGCTATTACGCTGCGCAGGGCTGATGGCGAGCTAGCGGGAGAGCTTGCCGAGTTATCGCAGAACGCACTGGCGAAGCTACTAAAGGCCGAAAAGCTGAAGCTTCTGTCGACGACAGTCTCAGCGGCGTTTGGCTCCGCGCATGACCTGCTGCGAAAGGCAAAGCCAAATGATGTGAAAGAGGCGAGGGACCGATATCAGGTTCTGTTCGACCCGTTGCAGGCTTCAAACAATCCCTTGTCTAAGCGGTCTAAGCGAAGCCGCGCTTACTGGCTTCGTGAATTCAGGGAAGCTGAAGCGCAACATGGATACGGATTTGTCGGCCTCCTGCCTAAGCGATCCGGGAATCGCCGTCCGAAGGCATCTCCCGCTGCACTCGACCTTGCTCGCAAGATCATCGAAGAAGACTGGGAGACGATCCGCAGGAAGGCCCGAACGACTAGCCACGGCAAATACACCAAGTTGGCCCGTGAGGGCGGTGAACTCAAGGACGGTACGAAGGTTAGTGGCGGAATCGAGCCGATCAGCTACGTGTGGTTCTGCAAACTTGTGAAGGATCGATCCGGCTATGAGCAGCAGTCCAAACGTGATGGCGAAAAGGCGGCGCAGGCTTTAGAGCCGGAGTATCTCGAGCTTGACGACAAGACGCCAAAGCACGGTGTCCGCATGTGGCATATCGGACATATTGACCATACGCCGCTTCCGTTGAAGTTTGTCGACAAGACTTTGGGGAAACTGGTTCGGACCATTTGGCTTACGCTGCTTTTCGACGCGTTTACAAGAAAGGTTCTCGCGGTCTACCTGTCATTCGATGAGCCGTCCTATCGATCTTGCATGATGGTCATCCGGGAGTGTGTGCGTCGGCACGGTCGTGTACCTCAAACCTTGGTCTGCGATCAAGGCTCCGAATTCAACTCCACATACTGGGAGACGCTTCTCGGCCTGCTGCGTGTCTCGAAGAAGGAGCGCCGTTCCGGAAAACCGCGGGAGGGGGCAGTTATCGAACGGATGTTTAAGACGACCTGCGAGCAATTCATCCGAAGCCTTATGGGATCGACCGAGATTGTCGAGCGCTTCTTCAGGAGCATAAGTCCCGAAGTTGACCCTGCGCGCAACGCCGTATGGGTGATGGATCGAATGGAGCAGGCGTTGCCAAAGTACTTCGAAGAGGTGTACCACACCAATCATCAATCAGGCATCGGTATGTCGCCCAATGCTGCTGAAGCGCTCAGTCTCAAATCACACGGGCAACGCAAACACCGAGTCATACCCTATACCAAGGACTTCATCGTGCACACCTGTCCCCCAGCTCACAAAGGTACTGCGCGCGTCACTCCACAGGGCATTAAGTCGCGCTACCGCTGGTTCAATTGTGACGCCTTCAAGATGCCCGGTGTTCTTGGTGTAGATGCTCCAGCGCGATATGACCCATTCAATTCAGGTTTGGCATACGCCCATGTCCTCGGCCAATGGCAGGATTGTTTCTCGGAAATGTATTCAGTATTCTCCCGATACTCGGAACGTGCAATTCGATTGGCCAGCGAGAGGTTGACGCTACAGGATCGCAGAAGCGGCCAAGCGAGAGCGATGAACGCGGAGCGGCTTGCAACATTTCTGATGTCGTCGGAGGGGGAGGAGGTGGTTGCCGAGCAGCAGAGGCATGACAGGGAGGCAGAGGCATACCGAAATCGAATCAATACGCCTCTTGACGACATGGCCGGCCCAGCCGCACCTACCCCTGGATCGGCAGCGACGAAGACCTCAAGCAGCGGACGGGCCCGTCGCCCACGCCAACTCGACGAGCTATGAGCAGCAAACCGAAGCTCCGAGCCGTCGCGAAAGCTGCTGGCGCCGTAGATCCGCGTCTTCAGCGGTTCCGGGACAAGAAGGTCGGCCACGTTAAGGCGAAGGCATGCCTAAACGAACTGATATTGCTTACCGAGAATCCTCGACCTGAATCCATCATCGTTCTGATCGGCCCTGGCGGCAGTGGCAAGACGACACTCTTGGGAAGGCTAAAGAAGCATCTGGCCAACTTTTACCAAGAACGCATGGCCAAGGACCCGGGTTTCCTTCCGTTCCTGAGTATTGAGGCAGTTGCGGGTCTAGACGGAACCTTTAACTGGAAGGACGGCCTCACCCGTGTTCTCGCAGAAGCGGGCGAAGTACTGATTAACCAGAAGGCCATCTCTCGATTTGAAGTTGAACTGGATGGGGAGGCCGTTTCGCGCCTGCGGTCTCTTGTTCGCGAGGAACTGCGACGCGCTCTGGAGAATCTGGTCAAGAACAGAGATGTTCCGCTGCTGATTGTCGATGAGGCAAGCGCTTTGCTGATGACGAGAAAGCGTATGTCTCCGCTTCTGCCGTTTGAGATTCTGAAGTCTTTAGCAGTTGTTCTGAAAATCCCAATCGTTCTTTCGGGTGCCTATGATCTATTGGGGATTCTTGATGGGACTGGGCAGCTGGTCAGGCGATCCGACGTCGTCCACTTGTCGCGCTACCTTGCCGAGGGGTCGACTGAGGACTTCGTCGAAGGCCGCTACGTTTCGATCCCCGATCGAGAACATTTCCGAGATGCCTTGCACTCGCTTCTAAATGCTATGGAGATTGAAAAAGAGACCGACTTTACCGAGCACGTCGATTACTTCATGATGAAGTCAGTCAGTTGTGTTGGCAATCTCAAGGATTGGTTGGATCGGGCATTTGTGAAGGCTCTAGCTCAAGAGAAACCGGTGCTCACTCTGCGCATCATCAAGAGAACGGCACTCAAAAACAAGCTTTTGATTAAGCTTACAAACGAGGCGATTCTTGGCGAAAAAGCGCTGGCCGAAACGCCGGACGACGAACTTGCCCGCCTGCAGGGTTGGAAGGTTGTGCCTCAGATGCCGGATGAAGCAACTCTTGAGGCCACGCCTGTACCCAGTAAACGTAGGCGCGGGAATCGATCGCCTGGTAAACGGGGGCCGAGTCGCGACAAGGTGGGGGGACTAGATGCGCCCTGAGAGTTTGTCCCTGTGGGATGAAGACGACGCAGTCGTACCTAGACGCAGTCGTCTCTATCACCTACAGATACAGCGGGCGTCGGCTGATTTGCCGCAGGAGTCCCTGCTTAGCTATCTGCACCGCGTCGCCGTATCCCACACGGTCCCGGTACTGCGCTTGTTACAGATGGAGGTCGTTTCCCTCACAGACATGCGGTCGGCGCGGTTCTCGTCCGGGTTCGCAAAGCGGTACTCGAAGACCGTTAACGGCTACGGCAAGTATGCAGAGCAGATGTCCGCTTCTTTGGAGCAGCTGACCATGGCAGGGAGTCTGCGTAGCGGTACGTGCCTGCATTGGCGTGGCCTCTTTGATCCAAAGGGTACAGGTCTCCTTGCTACCGCTCCGCGTTGGTGTCCCAACTGCATCGATACCCAGCAAGTCGACGGCGATCTGATCGTTGTGCCGTTGCTGTGGTCGCTGGCGTCCGTCACTCGTTGCTTACACCATGGTGTGCCGCTGCTGAGCACATGTCCGGCTTGCGGCGCTGAGCAGCACTTCATCAGTGACGCCTCGCCGAGAGGGCGGTGCTCATCGTGCGGAGGGCGCCTGGGATTTCGTGAGGGCCTCTGGGCCAATGGAAAGGCCACGCCGCATGAGCTGTTCATGGGCGAGGCCGTGAGTGAGATGCTGAGCCTTGGCAGGGACGGCGAGGCATTGGCGAGCCTTGAGATCTTTTCGTCTCAGATCAATGCCTTCGCGGCTGCAAAAACTGGGCGCGGCATCAGGCACCTGGAGCGGGAGATCGGCTTCAGGAAGCACTCGATATGCCGCTGGACAGAGGAGGGCAAGCGCCCGCAGTTCGATCAATTCCTGGAGCTTTGCTTTCGCATCGGAACCAAGCCGGTTGCGCTACTGGATGGCAGTTGGGCGCAAGTGGGCTCGGCAGTTGCTCTTCGCAAGGATGATGTGCCAGTGCGGCGGCGGAGCCATATCCTCACCGAGTCAGCCATTGCGGCACTCAAGGCGGATGTCGAACGAATTGTGACCGCCGAGGACTCGTTCGAGGATGCCGTCGCCGTTGCTGACCGGCACGGCATTTCGGTGTCGGCGTTCAAGTACAGGTACGGTGATCTCTACGCCACCCTGGCCCAGCATCGCGTGGCAGTGCGTGCCAGGCTCAAGCAGCAGCGGCTGGTTCGTCATGAGGCGGCGGCGATCGACTTGGTCCGACTGCTGTACCGGAACGGTGTGCGCCTTACTCGGGCACGCATCGAGGCGGCGATGCTTGAGGCTGGCATGACCCTCAAGGATCCGGTGACCCGACGTATCGCATTCAAGGAAAGAGAACGCCTCGAGTCTCAGGCCGCAGTCAAGCCTGGACGAAGCGCGAAGCGCCTCAGCTCGGAGATGCCCAAGGCTTAGGCCAGCCGTCCAGGGGCTAGAAGAGCAAACGAGCCCTGGGCAGCAATCCGTCCGGCCTCCCGTCGATACTGTCCGAGCCGGCCCGCATGGTCTGCCCGGTTGCCGCCGGTGGTGCGGTCGGCATCGACGACTACCCCGCATAGCCAAGGAAAACGGCCCCGTACGGGGCCGTTTAAGTTGTGGCTTGCACTCGCAGAATAAACCTGCCGCTTGCAGCGGCTGCAACTCTATGCGTTGAGTCGCAGGCGGTTCGGGCGCTTGGAATTCGTGTGGTGGAGAGGAGGAGGATCGAACTCCCGACCTTCGCATTGCGAACGCGACGCTCTCCCAGCTGAGCTACCCCCCCACGCGAGCCGGCGACTATAGCATGGGAGCTGCGCGGCCCGGATTCCGGGCCGCGTCCCAACCGAGGAGACACCGATGCGCCCGCGCCTGGACGACCCCGACTGGCTGGACCGCCAGTACGACAACCGCGCCCGCGTGCCCGAGCACGGCCGCCACTTCGCCAACTGGGCCGAGGCCTCGGCGCTGGCGCGCGAGCGCACGCCGGCAGCGCAGTTCGATCTGCGCTACGGCGAGGGCCTGAACGAGACGCTGGACCTGTTCCCGCCCAGCGGCCCGGTGCCGGCGGGTGGCGCGCCGGTGCTGATCTTCATCCACGGCGGTTACTGGCGTTCGCTCGACAAGCGCGACTTCGGTTTCGTCGCGCCGGCCTTCAACGCCGCCGGTGCGCTGGTGCTGGTGCCGAACCACGCGCTGTGCCCGGCCGTGAGCATCGAGCACATCGTGCTGCAGATGGCGCTGGTGGTGGCCTGGGCGCACGACCACGCGGCCGAACACGGCGGCGACCCCGCGCGCATCGTGCTCGTCGGCCACTCCGCTGGCGCGCACCTGGCGGCCATGCTGCTGGCCTGCCGCTGGAAGGAGCTGGACCCGACGTTGCCGGCGCGCCCGGTGCAGGGCGCGCTGGCGATTTCCGGCCTGTACGACCTGGAGCCGCTGCGCCACGCGCCGGTGGTGAAGGACGACCTGCGCCTGACGCCGGCCTCGGTGGCGCGGCTCAGCCCGGCCTTCTTTCCGCGGCCGAGCGGCGGTGCGGCGGCGCCGAAGTTGTTCGCCGTGGTCGGCCTGGACGAGAGCGAGGAGTTCCTGCGCCACACCACGCTGATCCGCGATGCCTGGGGCCCGACCGCGGTGCCGGTGTGCGAGACGCTGCCGGGCTGCGACCACTTCAGCGTGCTGACGCCGCTGGCCGACCCGGCGAGCCGGCTGCACCGGCTGGCGCTGCGTCTGCTCGGCCTGGCCTGATCAGGACCCGGACCGGGCCGACCGAGGATGCCGCCGCTCTCAGCCGCCGTCGCCGGCTTCGTCGCCGTGCTCGTGGGTTTCACGAGCTCGGTGGTCATCGTCTTCCAGGCTGCCGCGGCGCTGGGTGCGACGCCGGCGCAGACGGCCTCGTGGATCTGGGCCCTGGGCCTGGGCATGGGCCTGACCAGCCTGGGCCTGAGCTGGCGCTACCGCATGCCGGTGCTCACGGCCTGGAGCACGCCGGGCGCGGCGCTGATCGCGAGTGCCGGCGCCGGTATCCCGATGGCCGAGGCGGTGGGCGCCTTCCTGTTCTGCGCCGTGCTGATCGTGCTGGCCGGCGCCACCGGCTGGTTCGCGCGGGTGATGGACCGCATTCCGCAGGCGCTGGCCGCGGCGCTGCTGGCCGGCGTGCTGGTGCGCTTCGCGATCGACGGCTTCCTGGCGCTGCCGCGCGAGCCGGCCATCGTCGGCAGCATGATGCTGGCCTTTGTGCTCGGCCGGCGCTGGTGGCCGCGCTACGCGGTGCTGGGCGTGCTGCTGGCCGGCGTCGCCGTCGCGCTGGCCCAGGGCCGGCTGCAGTTCGGCGAGGTCGGGCTCGGCCTGGCCACGCCGGTGTTCACGGCGCCGGCCTTCAGCCTGGGCGCGCTGGTGGGCATCGGCCTGCCGCTGTTTGTCGTGACCATGGCCTCGCAAAACCTGCCCGGCGTGGCGGCGCAGCGCGCCGCGGGTTATGCGGTGCCGGTGTCGCCGGTGATCACCACCACCGGCATCGCCAGCCTGGTGCTGGCGCCTTTCGGCGGCTATGCGCTCAACCTCGCGGCGATCACGGCCGCCATCTGCATGGGCCGCGAAGCGGCCGAAGACCCCGCCCGGCGCTGGTGGGCGGCGGCGGCGGCCGGGGTGTTCTACATCGTGGCCGGGCTGCTGGGCGGCGCGGTGGTGGCGCTGATCGCCGCCTTCCCGCCCGAGCTGGTGCTGGCGGTGGCCGGGCTGGCGCTGCTGTCGACCATCGGCTCCGGCCTGGCCGCCGCGATGCGCGACGAGGGCGAGCGCGAGGCGGCGCTGGTGACCTTCGTCGTCACCGCCAGCGGCCTGGTGCTGTTCGGCATCGCCAGCGCTTTCTGGGGCGTGGTGGCCGGCGTGCTGCTGCGATGGGTGCTGCGCCGCTGAGGCCGGGGCTTTGAGCGGCTGTGCGACAGTCGCGCCCCTGACCAGGAAGAACCGATGAAGCTGCTGTTCGTTGCCGACCCGCTGGAGTCCTTCAAGACCTACAAGGACTCGACCTTCACGATGATGCGCGAGGCCGCACGGCGCGGCCACACCCTGCTGGCCTGCGAGCCGCAGCAGCTGTCGTGGCGGCGCGGCGAGCCGGTCACGGGCCAGGTGCGCGAGATCGTGCTCACCGGCAAGAGCGGTGTGGGCGTGAAGGACTGGTTCAGCGTCACCGAGGCCGGTGTGCACGGCGTGGCGCTGAACGCCGTCGACGCCGTGGTCATGCGCAAGGACCCGCCCTTCGACAGCGAGTTCTTCTATGCCACGCACCTGCTCGGCCAGGCCGAGCGCGAGGGCGCCAGGGTCTTCAACAAGCCGGCGGCGCTGCGCGAGCACCCGGAAAAGCTCGCCATCCTGGAGTTCCCGCAGTACATCGCGCCGACGCTGGTGACGCGCGACGCGGCCGAGGTGCGTCGCTTCCACGCCGAGCACCACGACATCATCCTGAAGCCGCTCGACGGCATGGGCGGCATGGGCATCTTCCGCGTCGGGTCCGACGGCCTGAACCTCGGCAGCATCGTCGAGACGCTGAACCGCGACGGCGCGCAGACCCTGATGGTGCAGAAGTACCTGCCCGAGATCGTGCAGGGCGACAAGCGTGTGCTGCTGATCGGCGGCCGGCCGGTGCCGCACGCGCTGGCGCGCATTCCACAGGGCAGCGAGATCCGCGGCAACCTCGCCGCCGGCGGCAAGGGCGTGGCCATGCCGCTCACCGCGCGCGAGCGCGAGATCGCAGAAGCGCTGGGCCCGGTGCTGGCCGCGCGCGGCCTGCTGCTGGTGGGGCTGGACGTGATCGGCGACTGCATGACCGAGATCAACGTGACCAGCCCGACCGGCTTTGCCGAGATCACGCAGCAGAGCGGCTTCGATGTCGCGGCGATGTTCGTCGACGCGCTGGAGGCGGCCGTGGCTGCAGCAACGGCCGCCGGAGGTACCCGATGAGCGCCGTCGACCGGGCCGTGCTGAAGGCCCTGCTGGACCGCGAGGCCGGCTTCGACGCCGAGTACGACGCCGGCGGTGGCCGCAGCTTCACGAGTCACCGTGCGATGACGCTGCAGGCGCTGGCGCGGCTGGGCGCCGGCGACGCGCGGCTCGAAGCCTTTGCCGCGACCTACGAGGCCCGGTTGCGGCCAGCGCCGGCCGCCCAGGCCTGGCCGGTGGGCGAGGCCTGGGCCGGCAACCTGGGCCAGCGCGAGGCCTGGCCGATCTACCGCGACCTGTTCGCGCAGTGGCTGGACGCCGAAGACGCCGGCGAGGTGCTGGCGCAGGTGCTGCCGCGGCTGTTCGAGGGCGTGGCGGCGGCGGCTTTCCACGGGCCCATCCGCACCGCGCACGCGGTGGCCGCGGCGCACCGTGGCGAGTTGACCGACGCGCTGGCCTACTGGGCCGCGCGCTGGCTGCCGCTGGGCACGGCGGCATCGGATGCCAAACCCCGCGACGACGATCCCGAGGCCGTGTTGCGTCGCCTGCGCCGGGCGGGCGGCGGCGCCGCGTCGATCACCGCCGGCCTGCGTGCCGCCGCGGCGGCGCCCGACTTCGACCGCCGCTGCGCCGAGCTGGCGATCGGCCCGCAGACGCTGCCGCAGCTGTCGCGCCTGGCCGCCAAGGCCTATGCCGCCACCGGCAACTTCACCGCGCTGCACCTGGTGACGGGTTCGCTCGCGCTGCGCGAACTGCTGGTGTTTGTCGACGCCGACGACGCAGCCGCTCAGCAGGCGGCGGTGGCCGCGTTCTGGCGCGGCTTTGTCGCCGCGGTGGCCTCGGCCGGGCTCAAGCCCTTGCCGCCGGCGCCGCTGAAGCCCTGGCCGGCCCTGGTGAAGGCCGCGCTGGCCAGCGACGACGAACGCGTGATCAAGCTGGTCGACGCCTGCGTGCAACTGCGCCGGCTCGATGCCGGCGGGCCTTGGCAGCAGGCGGCTTCGCGGGCCGTGGCCACGCTGGTCTGACGTCGATCTGTGGTGGCGCGGCAACGGCCGCGCGTGCTTCGTCCGCAGTTCCGCCGGAAGGGGGATGGGGGTGCCCAGGCGGCTCGTTATCGTCGCGCCGCACTCTGAGATCCACCCTTTGGAGAAAGACATCCCGATGACGACCACCACCCGCGTTCTTGCCCTGGCTGCCGGCCTCCTGCTGGCAGCGTCGGCCCAGGCCCAGAACCAGGCCTCCAGCATCCCGAGCGGCTTCGTGCTGGGCGCGGCCGGCGGCCTGTCGAAGTACAACGACAGCTGCGAAGGTGTCAGCCGCTGCGACACCACCGGCCGTGCGCTGCGCTTCAACGCCGGCTACGGCCTGGGCAACGGCCTGGTGATCGAGGCCGTGTCCTTCGACTTCGGCAAGATGACCGGCTCGGCCGGCGGCATCGACATCGAGATCAAGGCCAGCGCCTTCGGCGGCGGTGCGGCCTACTACGCGCCCCTGAGGCCCGACATGGCGCTGTTCGTGCGCCTCGGCGTGGCCCAGGTCAAGACCAAGGTGCGCGGCTCGGTGCCCTTCGGCAGCTTCAGCGACAGCGACGACCACACCACGCTGTACGGCGGCATCGGCTTTGCCTGGAGCCTGAGCCGCAACGCCGCGCTCGAAGTGGCCTGGGAGAGCTCGCAGATGAAGTACGGCAACGAGAAGGAAGCCGTCGGCGCCGGCACCGTGGGCCTGAGTTTCCGCTTCTGAGCCTGTGAAGAAGCCATGGGCGCCGGACAATGGCGCCCATGGCTCTTCTCACCCTCGCCGACGCGCAGCTCGCGTTCGGCCACGTGCCGCTGCTGGACCGCACGGCCATGTCCCTCGAAGCCGGCGAGCGCGTGGCGCTCATCGGCCGCAACGGCAGCGGCAAGTCCTCGCTGCTGAAGATCCTCGCCGGCCTCGAACGGCTCGACGACGGCCTGCTCTCGCTGCAGCAGGGCCTGCGGCGGGTCTACGTCGCGCAGGAGCCGGCCTTCGAGCCCGGCGCCAGCGTGTTCGAGGCCGTGGCCGACGGCGTGGCCGAGGCGCGCGCGCTGCGCGAGCGCTTCGAACGCCACGAAGCTGGCGACGACCTCGACGCACTGCAAACCCGCCTCGAGGCGCTCGACGGCTGGACCTGGGAGCAGCGCGTGACCGAAGCCCTGGAGCGGCTGCGGCTGGACGGCGCGGCGCGGGTCGACGCGCTCTCGGGCGGCACCAAGAAGCGCGTGGCGCTGGCCCGCGCGCTGGTGGCCCGGCCCGACCTACTGCTGCTCGACGAGCCGACCAACCACCTCGACATCACCGCCATCGAATGGCTGCAGGAACTGCTGCTGGCCTGGCGCGGCGCGCTGGTGGTGGTCTCGCACGACCGCGCTTTCGTCGACGCGGTGGCAACCCGCATCGTCGAGCTCGACCGCGGCGTGCTGCGCAGCTACCCGGGGCGCTTCTCGGCCTACGAGGCGAGCAAGGCGCGCGAGCTGGAAGACGAGGCCCTGGCCAACGCCCGCGCCGACAAGCTGCTGGCGCAGGAAGAGGTGTGGGTGCGCAAGGGCGTGGAGGCACGCCGCACACGCAGCGTGGGCCGAGTCGCGCGGCTGGAGCGCCTGCGCCAGACCCGCGCCGACCGGCGTGACGTGGTCGGGCGGGTCCGGCTGGAGCTGGATGCCGGCGCGCCGCCGGGCAAGATCGTCGCGGAGCTGTCCGAGGTGAGCCAGCGTTTCACGCCCGAGGGCGCGCCGCTGATCGACCGTTTCAGCGCCACCATCCTGCGTGGCGACAAGGTCGGCCTGGTCGGCCCGAACGGCAGCGGCAAGACCACGCTGCTGAAGCTGATCCTCGGCGAACTCGAACCCACGGCCGGCCGCGTGCGGCGCGGCACGCGGCTCTCGGTGGCCTATTTCGACCAGATGCGCGCCGGGCTGGACCTGGAAGCGACGCTGGCCGACACCATCAGCCCGGGCAGCGAGTGGATCGAACTCGGCAGCAGCCGCAAACACGTGATGAGTTACCTCGGCGACTTCCTGTTCTCGCCCGAGCGCGCGAACTCGCCGGTGCGCACGCTGTCGGGCGGCGAACGCAACCGGCTGCTGCTGGCGCGGCTGTTCGCGCTGCCGGCCAACGTGCTGGTGCTCGACGAGCCGACCAACGACCTCGACATCGACACGTTGGAACTGCTCGAAGAGCTGCTGCAGGACTACGACGGCACGGTGTTTCTGGTGAGCCACGACCGGCGCTTTCTCGACGAGGTCGTCACCAGCACCATCGCCTGGGAAGGTGACGCGGCCTACGGCGGCCGGCCCGGGCTGTGGCGCGAATACGAAGGCGGCTACGAGGACTGGAAACGCCAGCGCGAGCGCTCGCGCGTGGCGGTGGCCGCGGCCCCACCGGCGCCCGCGCCCGCGGTGGCCGCAGCGCCGCCGGCCGCGGCGCGCAGCAAGCTCAGCTACAAGGAACAGCGCGAGCTGGAGGCGCTGCCCGGGCGCATCGAGGCGCTGGAGGCCGAGCAGAAGGCGCTGCACGAAAGGCTGGCATCGAGCGAGCTGTACGTGAAGGAGCCGCAGGCCGTGCCGGCGCTGCAGGCGCGCAACGAGGCCATCGAAGGCGAGCTGATGGCGGCGCTGGAGCGCTGGGAGGCGTTGGCCTCGCGCTGACCCCGCGCTGAAGCCTGCGCGAGGCCCGCGCTTCAGAACCGTTCGTCGGCCCGCAGGTAGCGCCAGTGGCCGGGCGGCAGGGCCCCAAGCGGGATGCTGCCGATGCGCACGCGCTTCAGCCCCAGCACCTTCAGGCCCACCAGCTCGCACATGCGGCGGATCTGCCGCTTGCGGCCTTCGCGCAGCACGATGCGCAACTGCTCCTCGTTCTGCCAGCTGGCCTGCGCCGGCTTGAGCTGCACGCCGTCGAGTTCGAGGCCGTGGCGCAGCGGGCCGATGTCGGTGCTCTGCACCGGCGCGCCGTCGAGCCGGGCCACGCGCACCAGGTACTCCTTCTCGACACGCGTCTGGTCGCCGATCAGGTGTCGTGCGATGCGGCCGTCCTGCGTCAGCACGAGGAGGCCGGTGGAATCGATGTCGAGCCGGCCGGCCGGTGCCAGGTGGCGCAGGTGGCTGCGGTTGAAGCGCAGGCCGGAGCGGTCGCCGTCCCAGTGGTTCTCGGCCGTCACCAGCACCACGGCGCTCTGGTAGCCGTCTTCCGGCTGGCCGCTGACGAAGCCCACCGGCTTGTGCAGCAGCACGGTCACGCGCTGCTGCTGTTCATGGTGCGCACGCGGGTCGATGTCGATCACGGCGTCGGGCGCCACGCGCTGGCCGAGCTCGACGACCTGGCCGTCGGCGCGCACCCAGCCGGCGGCGATCCACTCGTCGGCCTCGCGCCGAGAGGCCAGGCCGCGTTCGGTCATCAGCTTGGACACACGCAGGCCCTCGGCGGCCGGGGCTGGTGCAGGGGGGCGGGCGGCGGCCCTGGGGGGTTGTGGTGCCTTCTTGGGTGCGGCGGCCTTGGGTGCAGCAGCTTTGGGCGCGGCAGGCTTGGGCATCGCAGCCTTGGGCATGGCCTCCGGTGCGGCCTTCTTGGCTGCTGGCGGTGGACCGCCGCGCACCCGCGGGCGCTGCGGATCGCGGCGCGTCGCGCCGGGCTTGATCGAAAGAGTGGGGCGCTCGGCCATGGCTGGATTGGACCATGCCGGCTCCATGCCGGTTGAAGCACCAAGCGCTATCGTGCCGGCCATGCGCCGCGTGCTGCTCGCCTGCCTGTTCATCGGCTGCATGGCCGCCGGTGCCGCCGTGGCGGCGCCGCCGCTGACGCCCGCGGTGCAGGCGCAGCTGGACCGCGCCGTGATCGACCACGCCGAAGGCCGGCTCGAGGCCGCGCGTGAGGCTTTCGAGGCGCTGTCGCGGCGCGGCGTGCCGGCCGCCGACTTCAACCTGGCCGTCATGCACGTGCAGCGCCAGCTGCCCGAACCCAGCCTGGAGCGGGCTCGCGAGCTGCTCGAACGCGCGGCACACGGCGGCTTCGTGCGCGCCGCGCTGATGCTGGGCAAGGGCCTGGAGAGCGGCGAGCTCGGGCAACGCGACCTGGCCCGGGCGCACGACTGGTACGAAGTGGCCGCCACCGCCGGCAGTGCCGAGGCGCAGCTGGCCATGGGCACGGCGCACTACCTCGGCCGCGGCCGGCCGAAAGACGCCGCGCGGGCCGCGCACTGGTACCGCGAGGCGGCCAAGGCCGGCGACGTGGGCGCCGCCTACATCCTGGCGGCGATGTACGAAAAGGGCGACGGCGTCGAGCTCGACCTGCGGCTGGCGCGCTACTGGTACCAGCGCGCCGCCGAACTCGGCGACGACGCGGCGCCTTTCAAGCTGCGCGAGCTGGCGCTGAAGGAGTCGGCGTCCTGAGGGGGCAGGCGCCGGCCCGGCTTCAGAGCACGATCTTGACCATCGGGTGCGAGCTCAGCGCACGGTACAGGTCGTCGAGCTGCTCGCGGCTGGTCGCGGTGACGGTGATCGTCAGCCCCAGGTAGTTGCCGCCGGCACTCGGCCGCCGCTCGACGCTGGCGTGGTCGAAGCTCGGGTCGAAGCGCAGCGCGACCTCGACGATGGCGGCCTCGAAGCCTTCGACATGCGCGCCCATCACCTTGATCGGGAAGGCGCTCGGGTACTCGATCAGCGTCTCGTCGGGGGCGGTGCTCAGGGTCTTCATGGTCCGGCAGATGGGGGCGGCGGGCCGTGCCACAAGGCGGGGCCGGTCGGCCCGCTCAGATCGACATCGACGACTTGGCGCGCTGGTAGGCCTCGAACAGCCGGCCGTAGACCGGGCCGGGCTTGCCGCGCAGCGCGCCGTGGCCCACCGGCTCGCCGTCGATCAGCGTCACCGGCAGGATCTCCTTGGTGGCCGAGCTCAGCAGCACCTCGTCGGCGCTGCGCACGTCGGATTCGCTGATCGGCCTCAGGTTGTAGGCGACGCCCACGTCCTCGCACAGCTCGCGCAGCAGCTCGACGCGAATGCCCTCGAGCACGTGGTCGCTCTTCGGCGGGCCGAGCAGCGCGCCGTCCTTGGCGATCCAGACATTGCTCGCGGCCGCCTCGGTGAGCCAGCCGTCGCGGAACATGATGGTTTCCATCGCACCGTGGTCGGCCGAGATCTGCCGCGCCAGCACGTTGCCGAGCAGGCTGATGCTCTTGATGTCGCCGCGCTCCCAGCGGAAGTCGCGGGCCGTCACGCAGCTCACGCCCTGGTGGCGCTGCTCGGGCGTGGCCGGCTTCATCGGGTTGCTCATCATGAACACGGTGGGCACCGGGTTCGCGGGCATCACGTGGTCGCGCGGGGCCACGCCGCGCGTGACCTGGATGTAGACCACCTGGTCGTCCTCGGGCCGCGCCTCGACCAGCCGGCGGCAGCGCGCCAGCCACTCCTCGCGCGTGGCCGGCTCGGGCAGGCGCAGCTTGGACAGGCTGCGGTTCAGGCGCGCCAGGTGTTCGTCGAAGCGGAACAGGCGCCGTCCGTAGACCGGCACGACCTCGTAGATGCCGTCGCCGAAGATGAAGCCGCGGTCCAGCACCGGCACACGGGCCTCGGCGAGCGGCAGGTACTCGCCGTTGAGAAAGCAGAGCGGTTCGGTCATCGGGTGATCATGGCACAGGGGTATCAGCGGATCCACAGCCGGATCGCGTCCCAGGCACGGCCGATCAGCCCCGCCAGCGGCACCGGCTCCTGCACCACCAGCGGCGCGGTGGCGACGAGGGTGCCGCCGGCCGTGCGCACGCGGATCTCGCCCACGCGCTGGCCGGCCACCAGCGGCGCCACGAGCGGGTCGCTGCGTTCGATCTCGGTGACGAGGCCGGTGCCCTGGCCACGCGGCACGCTGACCACCAGCGCGCCGGCCGCGCCCAGCCGTGCGTCGGCGCGCGAGCCCTTCCAGACCGGCACCGTGGCAATCGGCTGGCCGGAGGCGTACAGCCGTACCGCGTCCCAGCTCTGCCAGCCCCAGTTCAGCAGCTTCTGCGTGTCGGCGGCCAGCGTGTCGGCATCGGCCGCACCCAGCACCACCGCGAGCAGCCGGCGCGGGCCGGCCGGGGTGTCGCGCACCGCGGTGGCGACGATGCCGTGGCCGCTGCCGGCACTGGCCGCCGCACGCAGGCCGTCGACGCTGCCGTCGCGGCCGAGCAGGCGGTTCGGGTTGTCGTGGCGCACACCGGCGTGCGCGAACTGGCGCTGCGCATGCAGCGCCGCGAGCCCGGGGTGGTCGGCGAGCAGCCGCGTGGCCAGCGTGGCCAGGTCGCGGGCGCTGCTGAACTGGCCCTGGCCGGGCGGCCCGCCGCGGCCGTCGGGGCTGCGGAACAGGGTGTTCGCCAGGCCCAGCGCCAGCGCGCGCCGGTTCATCGAGGCGACGAAGCCCTCGGTGTCGCCGGCCAGCGCCTCGGCCAGCGCGACGGCGGCGTCGTCGGCGCCGATCACGACCAGGCCGCGCAGCAGCTCGTCCACCTTCATCGGCTGGCCGGCCTCGGCGTACATCACCGTGCCGCCGCCGGCGCGGCGGGCCCGCGCGCGCTCGGACACCGGCACCAGGCTGTCGCGCGCGAGCTTGCCGTCGCGCAGCGCGTCGAACACCAGCTGCGTGGTCATCAGCTGCATCAGCGCGCCGGGGTCCAGCGGGTGGTCGGCATCGCGTTCGGCGAGCACCTGGCCGCTGGCCAGGTCGACGAGCACAAAGTGGCGGGCGGCGACTTCGGGCGGCGTGGGCATCTGCGCGGCGGCCGGCAGGCACGCCACCAGCAGCAGCGCCAGCAGCCCGGCTGCGGCCAGACCGCGGCGGGCGAGGGACATCAGGACCATGGCGTCAGGGGATCGATCTGAGGATCAAGGGGCCTGCAGCGCCGCCAGCACGGTCTGGCGCAGTTGCGGCAGGTTGCCGTGGAAGAAGTGGCCGGCGCCGGGCAGCACCGTCACCGGCTGCAGCTGCGGGCGTGCCCAGTCGAGCGCGGCCTTGAGCGGCACCACGTCGTCGAGTTCGCCGTGCACGACCAGCGAACCCGGCGGCACCGGCGCGGCGGTGAAGTTCACGACGGCCGGGGCCACCAGCACCACGCGCCAGGCCGGCGCACCGGCCTCGGCCAGCCGGGCCGCGGCCTGCGAGGCGACGTAGCCGCCGAACGAAAACCCCGCCACCAGCAGCGGGGCACCGGCCGGCTGCAGCGCGCGCTCGGCGGTGATCACCGCCATCGCGTCGTCGACCTCGCCCTGGCCGGCGTCCCAGCTGCCGGCCGAGCCGCCGATGCCGCGGAAGTTGAAGCGCACCGCGCGCAGGCCGGCCAGCACCGCGGCGCGGGCCAGGGTCTGCACGACCTTGTTGTCCATGGTGCCGCCGTGCAGCGGGTGTGGGTGGGCGATCACCGCCAGTCCGCGTGCGCTGCCCTCGGGCTGGTCGACGGCGCATTCGAGCGTGCCGGCCGGGCCGGCGAGCGTGAAGCGTTCGGTGGCGGCGTTCACCGGCCGACCTCGGGCGCCAGCAGCAGCCGCTCGACGACCTCGCCGTGTTTCAGGTGGCGCTCGACGATCTCGTCGATGTCGTCCTTGTCGACGAAGGTGTACCAGGTGCCCGAGGGGTAGACCACGGCCACCGGCGCGCCGGCACAGCGGTCCAGGCAGCCGGCCTTGTTGACGCGCACGCCGCCCGGGCCGGCCAGGCCCTCGGCCTTGACACGCGCCTTGCAGTGGTCGAAGGCGGCCTGCGCGTCGTGCTGCGCGCAGCAGGCCTCGCCGTTCTTGCGCTCGTTGAGGCAGAAGAACAGGTGGTGGCTGTAATAGCTCATCGCCGGGATTGTAGGAATCCGCGCCGACCCTGGCCGGCCACGGTGGTTGGGCGAGGGTGTTTCAGCCGCGCCGCGTGAGCCGCGCCAGCAGCCACAGCAGCGCCAGCGCCGGCCACAGCCAGCCCAGCCACTGGGCCACGCCGTGGAAACGCACAAAACGGCCCTGCTCCCACTGCTGCAGGCTGGCGGTGAAGTAGGGGTCGGCCGGGGCCTGCAGCGCGGCGGCCAGCAGGGCCGTCGCGACGACCAGGCCGCAGGCGCTGACGCCACGTGCCGGCAAGCCCACGCTGGCCAGGGCCAGCACCAGGCCCAGGCCCAGCGCCGGCAGCGTGCGCGGTCCGATCCAGGCCAGCGCGTGCTGCGGGCCGAAGTTCAGCGCCGTCGACAGCGTCATCGCGCCCACACCCAGCGCCAGCGCGCCCAGTGCCAGCCCGAGGCGGCGCCAGCCCGCCGGCGCCACCGCGAAGGCGACCAGGCAGGGTGCCAGCAGGCCGAGCGCCGTGGTGGCGATCTCGCCCAGCGGGCCGAGCGGCTGCGTGACCGCGTCGGGCGGCAGGGCGAGCAGCAGCCGCGCCGGCTCGGCCCAGGCCACGCCGTCCAGCCAGCCGGCGAGCGTGCTGCGCAGGCGGTCGCCGGGCGGGCCCAGGCCCAGCGGGGCCGCGGTCGGGAACAGCAGCGCCATCGGCCACAGCACCAGCAGGGCCAGCGCATAGCCGGCATCGCCCGAGAACCAGCGCGCACGCAGCCGCTGCCAGCGGTCGACGCCGCCACTGCCGTGCAGCAGCAGCGCCAGCAGCGCGCCGCCGCCGGTGCCGGTGCTGTTGAGCCAGAAGTCCTCGCGCGTGGGCACCCGCGGCGGCACCAGCTGCTGCAGCAGTTCCATGGAGTACGACAGCATCGCGCCGGCCAGCGCGGCCACCGGCAGCGCCAGCAGCGGCCGCACGCCGCTGCGCAGCAGCGCCAGCGTGGCCAGCAAGCCGAGCGGCAGGTAGCCCAGGCCGTTGGACCAGCGGTCGAACTCGCTCTGGTGCAGCGCCGGCGGCAGCACCCACTGCAGCGACTGGCCGGGCCAGCGCCAGCCTTCGAGCGGGTGCAGGCTGGCGTAGACGATGAGCAGCGCATACGCGGCCGCCAGCCAGCTGGCGGAACTGCGTGGGCGCGGCTTCATCGCCCCAGCATCAGAAGGGCTTGACGATGGCGAGCACGACGATCGCCGCGAAGCCCAGCACAGACACCTCGTTGAACACGCGGTACCAGCGCTCGCTGCGCCGGTTGGCCATCTGCTCGAAGCCGCGCAGCAGCGCACCGCAGCCGTGGTGGTAGCCGATCACCAGCACCACCAGCAGCAGCTTGGCGTGCAGCCAGCCGCCGCTGATGCCGCAGCCCATCCACAGCCACACGCCGAGCAGCAGCGCCGGGATCATCAGCAGGCTCGAGAAGCGGTACAGCCGCCGCGCCATCAGCAGCAGCCGTTCACGCTCGGCATGGCTGTCGGCCGGCACCGTGGCCAGGTTGACGAAGAAGCGGGGCAGGTAGAAGAGCCCCGCGAACCAGCTCGCGACGAAGACGAGGTGGAAGGCCTTGATCCAGAGGTAAGCGCTGCACATGCGCGGCGATTATGGGGACGGGCAAAAAAGAGGCCCTGGCAAGAGCCAGGGCCGGCAAGCCTTTGCGCTGTCATCACGCGAAGGCACCTGCTCAGGGAGGAAAAGCAGGGAGCGATGCCCTCGCAGGCACCACCCGGCGCCGAGTGTAGCGGAACGAATATATGCGTGCATGTTCGCTCGCCCTGTGGTTTCGGGGGGTGAACGGCCCCGGCCGGCACGGGCCGGGGGCCGGCAGGCGGCCCGGCGAAACACGCCAGAATCGGCCCATGAGCCAGCACCCGCCCCTGCCGCCGTTTCCCGCCAGCCGCCCGCGCCGCCTGCGCCGCGATGCCTTCACGCGGGCGCTGGTGCGCGAGGCCCGGCTGGCGCCCGAAGACCTGATCTACCCGGTGTTCGTGCTGCCCGGCGAACGCCAGGTGCAGGACGTGGCCAGCATGCCCGGCGTGCAGCGGCTCAGCCTCGATGGCCTGTACGCCAAGGCCGAGCGCTGCCTGGAGCTGGGTGTGCCGGTGATGGCGCTGTTTCCGGTGATCCCGACCGAGCAGAAGAGCCCCGATGGCCGCGAGGCCACCAACCCCGAAGGCCTGGTGCCGACGGTGGTGCGCGCGCTGAAGCAGCGGTTCCCGGAGCTCGGCCTGCTCACCGACGTGGCGCTGGACCCGTTCACGAGCCACGGCCAGGACGGCCTGCTCGATGACACCGGCTACATCCTCAACGACGAGACCGTGGCCGTGCTGCGCCGCCAGGCGCGGGTGCAGGCCGAGGCCGGTGTCGACATCGTCGCGCCCAGCGACATGATGGACGGCCGCATCGGCGCGATCCGCAGCGAACTCGAGGCCGCTGGCGCGAGCCACACGCGCATCATGGCCTACAGCGCCAAGTACGCCAGCGCCTTCTACGGCCCGTTCCGCGATGCCGTGGGCAGCGCCGGCAACCTGGGCAAGGCCGACAAGAAGGTCTACCAGATGGACCCCGGCAACTCCGACGAGGCGCTGCGCGAGGTGGCGCTGGACATCGCCGAGGGCGCCGACATGGTGATGGTCAAGCCCGGCATGCCGTACCTGGACATCGTGCGCCGCGTGAAGGACGAGTTCCGCATGCCGACCTTCGCCTACCAGGTGAGTGGCGAGTACAGCATGCTCAAGGCGGCGGCCGCCAACGGCTGGCTCGACCACGACGCGGTGATGATGGAAAGCCTGCTGGCCTTCCGCCGCGCCGGTGCCGACGGCGTGCTCAGCTACTTCGCGCTCGAGGCCGCGGCGCTGCTGCGCGCACGCTGAACCGCCGAAGCACAGACGGGCCGGGCACGATGCGCGTCTTCCACCTGGTCGGCGACCACTTCACCGAGCTCGACACGCTGCCCGACACCCTGCCGGCGCAGGGCTTCATCTGGGTCGGCAGCGCGCGGCGCGAATTCGAGGTGCGCGTGGCCGAGGTGCAGGCCGCGCTGCAGCGCTGGACCAGCGGGCAGATCGTCGACCTGCACGTCTCGGACCTGCTGAACAACCAGCTGCCCAGCCACTACGACTTCACCAGCTGGTACGACCTGATGGTGTTCCGCCGCCTCGCCGCCGGTGCCGGCAGCCAGGCGATGTTTGTCGACGACTCGCGCGGCACGGTGTCGAGCGCGCGCCGCGCGCTGGAGTCCATCGACACCAGCCCGGTGGGCTTCGCGATCTTCGACCGCGTGCTGGTCACCGTGCACCCGGCCGACTGCGCGGTGCGCGAGCACTTCGCGCAGCGGCTGCTGGCCATGGCCTCGGGTGCCGAGTCGCGCGGCATCGGCCGCCTGCCGGCCAGCCCGGCCGACCTGATGCTGCGCATGGTCAACCACATGGTCGACAGCTACCTCGACCTGCGCCGCCTGCTGACGCGCCAGCTCGGCTACCTGCAGCAGGAGCTGCTGGACCCGAAGAGCCGCTTCGACGACTGGGGTGTGCTGCTCGACAGCCGCAACGCGCTGCACATGCTGGAAGACATCTGCGAGGACCAGCGCAGCGCGGTGCAGGAGTGGATCGACGCGCTCGACGAGTGGCCCGACGCGGCCACGCGCGAGGGCCGGCGCGAGCACGAGATCCTGCGTGTGCGCTCGCGTGACGTGCTCGAGCACATCGAACGTGTGTTGGCGCATGTGCGGCGGCTGGAGCAGAGCGCCGAGACCGCGGTGCAGATGCACTTCAGCGCCCTGGGCCACCGCACCAACGACATCATGCGCACGCTGACCGTGCTGACGGCCGTGTTCCTGCCGCTGAACCTGATCACCGGCTTCTTCGGCATGAACTTCGATGCGCTGCCGCTGATCCACGACAGCTCCGGCGTCTGGGTCGCCGTGCTGATGATGGGCGTGGTCGCCATCGGGCTGGTGGCGATGTTCAGGCGCAAGCGCTTCATCGACCGACGCGACCTGCCGTAGCGCCCCGCTGGCACGCCCGGCCCCGTGCTCAGTGCTGCTGCCAGCCGTCGCCCGCACCGGCGAGTGCGGGTTCGCGGAGGATGGCACTGCGCGGCGACTCGGGCGCGGTGGTGCGGGGCGCCGGCGCTGCCCACCGCGGCGCGGTCAGCGGGGTGCTCGTCGCAGGCGCCGGCGCGGCAGCGGCCGTGCGGGCATGGCTGCCGCCGAGCCGGAACACCGCCACGGCCTGCACCAGCTGCGCAGCCTGGCGGCTCAGGCTGTCCGCCGCCGCCGCCGACTGCTCGACGAGCGCGGCGTTCTGCTGCGTCGTCGCATCCAGCTGCGTCACCGCCTCGTTGATCTGCCCGATGCCGGCCGTCTGCTCCTGGGTGGCGACGGTGATCTCGCCGATCAGCTCGGCCACGCGCTGCACCTGGTTGACGATGTCGTCCATCGCGACGCCAGCCTCCTGGACGAGCAGACTGCCGTTGCCGACCCGCTCACCACTGTCCTGGATCAGCGCCTTGATCTCCTTGGCGGCCTCGGCGCTCTTCTGCGCCAGGCTGCGCACTTCGCCTGCGACCACCGCGAATCCCCGCCCCTGCTCACCCGCCCGCGCGGCTTCCACGGCCGCGTTGAGTGCCAGGATGTTGGTCTGGAAGGCGATGCCGTCGATCACACCGATGATGTCGGCGATGCGCTTCGAGGAGGCATCGATCTCGCGCATCGTCGCCACCACCTGGCCCACCACCGTGCCGCCCTTCTGGGCGGCTGCGCTGGCTTCTCGGGCCAGGCCCGAGGCGTTGCCCGCGACCTCCGCGTTGCTCGTCACCGTGCCGGTCAGTTCCTCCATCGATGCCGCCGTCTCTTCGAGGCTGCTGGCCTGCTCCTCGGTGCGCTGGGACAGGTCGGCATTGCCCGCCGCGATCTGCTGGGCGCCCGTCGCGATGCTGTCGCTGCCGGCCCGCACGGCCTCGACGATGCACTGCAGGGAGCCCTGCATCGTCTGCATGGCCTGCACGACGCTGCCGTCCCGGGCGCGTGTGGTGTCGATGCGCTCGCTCAGGTCGCCGCGCGCGATCGCGCTGGCGATCCGCGCCACGTCGCGCGGCTCTCCGCCGAGTTCGCGGGTCAGGCTGCGTGTCAGCGCGACGCCGATGGTCACGCCGGCCGCCACACCACCGAGGGTCAGGCTGATCAGCAGCGAGCGGATGCCGGCATAGATGGTGTCGGTTTCGTCGTTCAGGCTGCGTGCATCGAGGCGCTTGCGCTCGACCAGCTGGCCCAGGAGTTCGTCCGTCTCGTCGGCGAGCTGGCGGGACTCGAAGAGCTTGGCCGTGGAGACCCGGGCATCGAGCAGGGGTTCCTGGCGCAGGGTGTCCAGCGCCGAGCGGGTTGCGGCGTCGTAGGCCTGCAGCGCGCGGGCCGCGGCCTGTGCAGTGCTCTTGCCGGCCTCGCTGACGAAGAAGCCGCTGGCCTTGGCTACCTCCTCGTGTGCGCGGGCGAAGCGTTCGTCCACCGTGCGCAGGTACTTTTGGCGGTCGTCCTGCGTCGGTGCCAGCACGGCACCGCGCGCGGCACGGCCGGCGCCCATCAGCTGGATGTTGGCCTCCGTCGCATGCAGCATGCCGGCGATTTCGCGTTCGTACATCAGCTGGGCCAGGTCGTTGATCTCCCCCGACTTCAGGATGGCATTGGCGCCGATCAGCGCACCGATGGCCGAGACGATGAGGAAGCCGCCGATCAGCCTGCTTCCAACCTTCATGTTCCTGAACCAATCCATGGGAGTCTCCTGGTGACGTGGACGTGATGGGGTGCGTTGCCGGTGCCCGCGGAGTCCGCCCACCAGGGGCGGCATCGGGATCGGCAGCGGTTGCAACAGGTATCGGCGGCCTGGCCACCGGCTGGTGTCCCGATCCGGCAGACCCGTGTTGCCATCGCGCAAGCTGTCTTGCCTGGGCGGCCCGGGTGCGTTAGCGTCGACCGCCCTTGCTGGGAAACATGCCGATGCCAGGTCGACTCGACACGCAGCTCCTGTTCGGCGAGCGAGACTGCGAGTCCTTCGTTTCGGCGCAGGCTTACGCCGACCACGTCGCCCGCTTCAATCCCGCGTTGGCCGCGGTCGACCCGGCGCCCGGCCGACCGGGCCTGCAGGTCAAGTCGGCTTTCCTGCGGCTGCCCACGCTGCAGCTGTGGCACACGGTGGCTTCGCCGCTGCGGATCCGCTTCGGCACCTCCGGTGAGCCCGTGGTGGTCCTGATGATCCCGCTGGGCGGCTCGATGCGCGCCCGTGTCGGGCGGCGCAGCCTGTCCTGGGGGCGTGGCTCTGGCGGCCTGTACCTGCCGGAGACCAGCGACTTGCTCGAGACCTCGGCGAGCGGCGCGAACTACCTGGCGATGGGGTTGGACCTCGGCCAGATGCGGCGGGCGGCCGATGCCGTTTTCGGCCGCCCCGACGGCCGGAGCGTCGATCTTCAGCTCGGTGATGCGCGGCTGCTGCCGTCCGACACAGGGGGTGGCCTGCCGGTGGACGCCATGGTTCGCCAGCTTGGGCGGCTCGCCGAGGTGTACGGGCAGGATCCGCAGTTTCTGCACCATGCGGGTCTGGACGACTTCATCCACCGGCAGTTGGTGCCGCTGTTCAGGCCGGACTGGCGCAGGCTGGTCGACGGCGGGGCGTCCAGGCCCCGGCACTCGAAGCAGCAGGCCGTCGACCGGCTGTGCGACATCATGCGGGCCGACCTGTCCCGCCGGTTCACGCTGACCGACCTGGCCACGATGGGCCACATGTCCGTGCGCTCGCTACAGTACGCGTTCCGTCGGCGCTTCGACATGAGCGCGATGGGCTGGCTGCGCGAGCAGCGGCTGGATGCCGCGCACCGGTGTCTGCGGGGGCGCGACGTCGACAAGATCGAGTCGCTGGCGCGGGCCTGCGGCTTCGGCACGGCCAGCCACTTCGTCCAGCAGTACCGGCAGCGCTTCGGGGAGACCCCCGGGGCCACGCTGGCGCGGTCGGGAGCCACGCGGGCGGAGCCGGCCTGGCGCGAAGACGCCTGAAGGCTTCGGTCGAGGGTTACAGCACGCGCCTGCGTGACAGCGGCGGGTTGCGCGCCAGCCAGCGCTGGATGCCGCTGGCCAGGGCCTCCACCAGCTCGGCGCGGAAGGCTGGGTCGCGCAGCCGGCGTTCTTCTTCAGGGTTCGAGATGAAGGCGGTCTCGACCAGCACGCTGGGAATGTCCGGCGCCTTCAGCACCGCGAAGCCGGCCTGCTCCACCTGGCGCTTGTGCAGCCGGCCGACGGTGCCGATGCGCTTGAGCAGCTCGCTGCCGAGGTCCATGCTGTCGCGGATCTGTGCCGCGGTGCTCATGTCGGCCATGGCCCGCAGCACCTGGCGGTCGCTGACCCCGTGCACGCTGCCAAGGTTGACGCCGCCGACACGGTCGGCCGCGTTTTCGCGGTCGGCCAGCCAGCGCGCCGCGCTGCTGGTGGCGCCGCGGTCGGACAGCACGTAGACGCTGGCGCCGCGCGCCTCGCGCCGCACGAAGGCGTCGGCGTGGATGCTGACGAACAGGTCGGCCTGCACGCGCCGCGCCTTGCGCACACGCTCGGCCAGCGGCACGAAGAAGTCGCCGTCGCGCGTCATCATCACGCGCACGCCGGGCATGGCGTTGAGCCGGTCGCGCAGCCGCAGGCCGATGGCCAGCACCACGTCCTTCTCGCGCAGGCCGGTCGGGCCGATGGCGCCGGGGTCCTCGCCGCCGTGGCCGGGGTCGAGCGCCACGATCACCAGCCGCTGCACCTCGCGCCGTTCTTCCGGCGTGGCCGGCGGCGGCGGGGCCGGGGTCTGCATCGGCGGCTGCGGGGCGGGCGGGGTGGCCGCGACGACCGGTGGCGGCGGCGCCGGCGTGGCGGGTGGCGCACGACCATCGATGCGCGCGATCAGCTCGCCCAGTGCGTCGTCGATGGCCGCAGCGGCCGAGGCCTCGGCGGCTTCCTTCTCGCGCACCAGCGCCAGCAGCGGGTCGGCCTCTTCGAGCGGGAACAGGTCGAACACCAGCCGGTGTTTGTAGGGCGGCACCGGTTCCAGCGTGAACTGCTCGGGCCGCACACCCTGCTTCAGGTCGAACACCAGCCGCACCACACGCGGCTGGAACTGGCCGACGCGCACGCCGGCGATGTACGGGTCGTCGGGCCGCACCTTGCCGACCAGTTCGCGCAGCGCGTCGTCCAGGCCGAGCTGGTCGATGTCGACCACCAGCCGCGGCGGGCCGTCGATCAGCCGGTGCGAGGCCGCGAGCACGGTGTCGGACTCGATGGTGACGCGCGTGTAGTCGCGCGCCGGCCAGACCCGCACCGCGACGATGCCGGCGCCGAAGGCCAGCTGCGGCGCGGCCAGCAGCAGGGCGGGGTAGCCGAAGGCTCGGCCGAGGGCCTGGCGCCGCCTCACCGGGCCCAGGCCTCCAGCAGCGCCGCGCCACGCGGCGTGGCGGCATCGGCGCGCACCTGGCGCGCGTCGTCCGCGGCGGGCTCGATGTGCAGCGCCAGGTCAGGGGGCGGCAGCAGCCCCGCGGCTTTCTCGGGCCATTCGGCGAGCTTCAGGCCGGGTGCCGCGAACAGCTCGCGAAAGCCCGCGTCGAGCCACTCGCGCGGGTCGTCGAAGCGGTAGAAGTCGAAGTGAGACACCACCAGCGGCCGGCCATCGAGCAGGGTCTCGTGCGGTTCGAGCACCGCGTAGGTGGGGCTCTTGATGCGCCCGGCCACGCCGAGCGCACGCAGCAGGTGGCGCACGAAGGTGGTCTTGCCGGCGCCGAGCGGGCCGTGCAGCTCGACGAAGGCGTCGTGCAGTTCGGCGCGACGCGCCAGCGCCGCGGCAGCGGCGGCACAGGCGGCCTCGTCGGGCCAGGAGAGGGTGCGGGTTGCTAGGATCGTGTGATGCCCGAGATGCATCGTGAAGGCTTGGCGCTGATGCGCTCGCTCAGGTCATGGGGCCACGAGCTGGGATTCTCCCAGATCGGTGTGACGGGCATCGACTTGTCCACGGCCGAAGCGGGTCTGCTGGCCTGGCTGCAGGCCGGCTTCCACGGCGGCATGGACTACATGGCGCGCCACGGCCTGAAGCGCGCGCGCCCGGCCGAGCTGGTGCCGGGCACCGTGAGCGTGGTGAGCCTGCGCATGGACTACCTGCCGCGTGACACACCCGACGACTGGGTGGCGCGCGAAGAAGCTGCGCTCACCGAGCCGGGCCGCGCGGTGGTCTCGGTCTATGCCCGGGGCCGCGACTACCACAAGGTGATGCGCGGCCGGCTCGCGCGGCTGGCCGAGCGCCTGGCCACCGAGGTGGCGCCGCTGGGCCACCGCGTGTTCTGCGATTCGGCGCCGGTGCTGGAGGTCGAGCTGGCCACGCGCGCGGGCCTGGGCTGGCGCGGCAAGCACACGCTGGTGCTGGCGCGCGAGGGCGGCTCGATGGCCTTCCTCGGCGAGATCTACATCGACCTCGCCTTGCCGCACACCGAGCCCGGCAGCGCGCACTGCGGCGCCTGCACCGCCTGCCTCGACGTCTGCCCGACGCAGGCCATCGTCGCGCCGTACCGGCTCGACGCGCGGCGCTGCATCAGCTACCTGACCATCGAACACGACGGCGCCATCGACGAGGCGCTGCGGCCGCTGATCGGCAACCGCATCTACGGCTGCGACGACTGCCAGCTGGCCTGCCCCTGGAACAAGTTCGCGCGCCGCAGCCCGCTGGCCGACTTCGACGTGCGCGAGGGCCTGGACCGGCCCGGCCTGCTGGCGCTGTGGCGCTGGGACGAGGCCGAGTTCCTGGCACGCACCGAAGGCAGCGTCATCCGGCGCATCGGCTACACCCGCTGGCGGCGCAACCTGGCCGTGGCGCTGGGCAACGCCTGGCGCGAAGGCGGTGATCCGGCCGTGGCCGAGGCGCTGGCCGCGGCCCGCGAGGTGGCCGAGCCGCTGGTGCGCGAGCACATCGACTGGGCCTTGGCGCAGCGGGGTTGAGCGTCCCCGGGCGGGGTGGTGTCAGGGCCGGGGTTAGGATCGGCCGCATGAGCCCACGCTCCCAGGGGTCTGGCCCCGTCGATCCGGCCCGCCGCCGCTGGCTGCGGGGCCCGCTGCTCGCGGGCCTGGCGGCCATCGTGCCGGGCGGCGCCGCGCTGGCCCAGGCCGGCGCGGGCGGCGACATCGTGCTCGAAGGCCGGCGCATCGCCGGCCGGGCGCGTGTCGGCGGTGCCGATCTGCGGCTCAACGGCGCCGGCGTGCGCGCGGTGGCCTGGTTCAAGGCCTTCGTCGCGGCGCTGTACCTCGACGGCCCGGCGCGCACGCCGGCCGAGGCGGTGGCGACGGCCGGCCCCAAGCGGCTGCAGATGCAGCTGCTGCACGAGGTGCCGGCCATCGAACTCGTGAAGGCGCTGCGCAAGGGCGCGCTGCGCAACACACCGGCCAACGCCCAAGCGGCACTGACACCGGACCTCGACGAGCTGGCCGCGCGCATCGAGGCACTGGGCACGCTGAAGAAGGGCGACACACTCGACCTGGATTGGGAACCGACCCGAGGTGTTTTGCTGCGCTTGAATGGCACACTGCGGGCCGAGGTGGCGCGTGCCGACGCGCTGTTCCCCGCCGTGCTGCTCGCCTTCATCGGCGAGCGTCCGTACGACCAGCGGCTCAAGACCGGTCTGCTGGCCGGTCGTGCGACCCGCGCCGATGCCACCCCCGCTCCCTCCTCCTCCTCTTCATCCGGAGACTGACCGATGCAACGATCCCGCCTGGCCGTCGTGGCCGCCGCCTTTGCGCTGCCGCTTGCCTTTTCCACCTCGGCGCTGGCGCAGAACTATCCGACCAAGCCGGTGCGCCTGATCGTGCCGTTTGCGCCCGGCGGCACCACCGACATCGTGGCCCGCATCATCGCCCCGGGCATGGGCTCGGCACTGGGCCAGCAGGTGATCGTTGAGAACAAGGGCGGCGCCGGCGGCGCCATCGGCGCGCTGGAGATGATCAAGTCGGCCCCTGACGGCCATGTGCTGGGCGTGGCCACGGTGTCGACCACCGCGGCCAACCCCGCGATCAACCCGAACATCGGCTACGACCCGGCCGTGGACTTCACGCCGATCATCAACATCGCGGCCACGCCGAACGTCATCGCCGTGCACCCGAGCTTCCCGGCACGCGACTACAAGGCCTTCCTGGCCGAGCTGAAGAAGAGCCCGGGCAAGTACAGCTACGCCAGCTCCGGCACCGGCGGCATCGGCCACCTGCAGACCGAGCTGTACAAGAGCCTGGCCGGCGTGTTCATGACGCACATCCCGTACCGCGGCGCGGGCCCGGCGCTGAACGACACGGTGGCCGGCCAGGTGCCGATCATCTTCGACAACCTGCCGTCGGCGCTGCCCTTCATCCGGGACGGCCGGCTGATCCCGATCGTGGTCGCCGCGCCCGAGCGCCTGAAGGATCTGCCGAACGTGCCGACCTTCAAGGAAGTCGGCCTGGAAGCCGTCAACCGCATGGCCTACTACGGCCTGCTCGCGCCCAAGGGCACGCCGAAGGCGGTGGTCGACGCCGTGGCCGCGGCCGCCAAGAAGGCGCTGGAAGACCCGGCGGTGCGCCAGCGCATCGAGGCCACCGGCTCGCTGATCGTCGGCAACACGCCCGAGCAGTTCGCCGCGCAGATGAAGGCCGAGCTGCAGGTCTACAAGGAAGTCGTCAAGAAGCAGCGCCTGACGCTGCAGTGAACGACGAAGCGGGTGATGCGAGGCTCGCACCGAGCCTCGCGGCCATCGCCCGCTTCGCCGATGCACTCTGGCTGGAGCACGGCCTCGCGAAGCTCACGCTCGAGGCCTACCGGCGCGACCTGAGGCTGTACGCCCGCTGGCTGTTCGCCACGCACGGCCACCAGTTGGACGAGAGCACCGAAGGCGACCTGCGCGAGTACGCCGTGGTGCGCCACGCCGAGCAGACCAAGGCCACCACGGCGAACCGCCAGCTGACGGTGTTTCGCCGCTACTTCCGCTGGGCGCTGCGCGAGCGGCGCATCACCGCCGACCCGACGCTGAAGCTCGTGCCGGCCAAGCAGCCGCTGCGGGTGCCGAAGACGCTGTCGGAGGCGCAGGTCGAGGCGCTGCTGGCGGCGCCCGATGTCGGCACGCCGCGTGGCCTGCGCGACCGGACCATGCTCGAGCTGATGTACGCCAGCGGCCTGCGCGTGAGCGAGCTGGTGCAGGCGAAGACCGTGCAGCTGTCGCTGGACGACGGCGTGATCCGCGTCTTCGGCAAGGGCTCGCGCGAGCGCCTGGTGCCCTTCGGCGCCGAGGCCGCCGACTGGCTGCTGCGCTACCTGGCCGAGTCGCGCCCGGCCATCCTGGCCGGGAAGGCGGCCGACGAGCTGTTCGTCACCTCGCGCGGGGCCGGCATGACACGCCAGCAGGCCTGGCACATCGTCAAGCGCGCCGCGCTGGCGGGTGGTGTGGACGTGCCGCTGTCACCGCACACCTTGCGCCACGCCTTCGCGACGCACCTGCTGAACCACGGTGCCGACCTGCGGGCCGTGCAGATGCTGCTGGGCCACGCCGACATCGGCACGACGACGATCTACACGCACGTGGCCCGCGAGCGGCTGCGGCAGCTGCACGCCAGGCACCATCCACGCGGCTGAGAGGCGGCAAGAAAAAAGGCCGCCCCCTGCGACAGGGGCGGCCTCTTCAGGCCTTGAGCCGGCAGGGCTTACCAGTTGTGGCGCACGCCCACCGCCAGCGACTTCAGGTCGCCGCCGGCCGCGCTGACGCCGAGGTCGTCGCTGACCGACGAGTACCAGGCGTAGACCTTGGTGCGCTTGCTCAGGTTGTAGTTGTAGGCCAGGGTCCACTGCGTGGCGTCCGAGCCCGAGACCTTGCTGTACTCACCGGCCTTGCCGTAGTTCGCGTGGAACTCCGAGGCGCCCATGGTGTACATGCCGGCGATGCGCCAGATGGTGCGCTTGCCGGCCAGGTCGGCGTCGTGGCGCTGCACGTAGGCACCCAGCGTGAAGTCGCCGAGCTCGTAGGCACCGCGGACGGCGAACTGCGTGTCGTCGTCGGCGCTCTGGTAGCCGAAGCCCAGCGACAGCGGGCCCGAACCGTAGTACACGCTGCCGTCGTACTGGCGCACGCGGCCGCCGCCTTCACCCAGCGAGATCGCCGCTTCGGCCGTCAGGCCGGGCACGAGTTCCGGGGTGCGGTAGGCGATCTTGTTGCTGCTGCGGCCCAGGAAGGCGTAGAGCGCGTCGGCCGAGTTGCCGGTGTCGTGGTTGTGCCAGCCGATCCAGTCGGCGGTGGCGAAGTAGGCTTCGCTGGTGAACTGGCCCAGGCGGATCATGCCGAAGCCGCCGCTCAGGTAGACCTCGCTCTGGCCGGCCCAGAAGGTGGGGTTGGCGATGCCGGTGTCGACGCCGAAACGGTGCTCGAGCACAAAGCCGGCCTTCAGGCCGCCGCCGAGGTCCTCGACACCCTTGAAGCCGATACGCGAGGCGTTGTCGACCAGCTGGCTGGTCTTCACGCCGTTGGCGTCGACGCTCTCGGCCGTGACGTTGACACGGCCATACAGCGTGACGCTGCTCTGGGCGGCAGCCGGCACGGCGGCGGCCATCGCGGCGGCGGCCAGGGCCAGGGAAGACAGGGTGGAAAGGGCGGTTCGGGTCATCGTCGCAGCTCCTGGAACGGTTCTGAATTGGCCGAGTGTGCGGCCGGCTGCTGCGGCGCAGCAAGCAGCTTGAACGCCTTTGTCATCAGCCTGTCGTACTGCTGCGACGCCATTTGTTGCAGTGCGCAAAATCGGTGCACCTATGCGCCGAAGTGAGGCGCACATGCCTCATCGCGGGTCGCAAAAAAGCCCGCGCGACCGGGGTCGGCGGGCTCGTTGCAAGGGGCTGGGCGTGCCTGCGGCGCGCCCCGGCCCCGGCCGGTGAAGGGCTTAGAACGTGACGATCACGCCCGCCGCGTAGCCGGTGCCGCTGCGCTTGGCGGCGGCCGACAGCGGGTTGGTGTTCAGGCTGGTCTTCCAGTTGCCGACTTCGCCGTAGGCGTAGATGCCCTTGAAGATTTCCTTGTTCACGAACAGCTCGACGCCGCGCAGCTTCAGGTCGTCGTCGGTGTTCTGGCCGTACATCAGGCCGACGTTGACACCGGCGATGGGGGCCACGAAACCGGTGCTGACGCCCTGGCCCGAGCCGCCGTCACGCGCCTTGCCGCCGTTGGCGTAGCCCAGCATGACCTTGGCCACGCCGAAGTCGTAGCTGCCGCCCAGCGACGAGAAATTCTTCGAGCTGTTGTCTTCCTTGGTCTGCACCGAAGCAGCCACCGACAGCGGGCCCGAGCCGTACTTCACCGCGGCCGAGAACACGTTCTTGTCGCGGTTGCCCTTGGGCACGTAGCCCAGGTGCACGGTGGCGCCGCCGAAGTCGGGGCTGATGTACTGCAGCGAGCGCGACTGGCGGCCCGGCAGCCACGGCGCGACGCCGGTGTAGCCCAGCGCCGACACGCCGTTGGAGGCGCCGTTGAAGTCGTAGTCGATCATCGTCTGGAACGAGACCGAGTCCTGGCGACCCAGGCGCACTTCACCGAAGCTGCCCGAGAAGCCGGCCCAGGCCTGGCGCGCGAAGAACGGGCCGCCCGGGTTGACGTCGCCGTCGCTGGTGATGCCGCCGCTTTCGAGGCGGAAGTTGGCCTTGACGCCGGAGCCGACGTCCATCGAGCCCTTCAGGCCGAAGCGGCTGGCGGAGTTGCCTTCGCTGGAGCCGTTGTCGCCGCCCGAGTGGAAGTCGGCCTTTTCGTTGAGGAACACGTCGCCGAGCACGCTCTTGCCGTAGCTGAGGTCGAGCAGACCGTAGATCGAGAACTGGGCCTGGGCTGCGCCGGCGGCGGCCATCAGGATCGCGGCGGAAATCAGAGACTTCTTCATCGTGTCGTCCTAGCTGTTGTGGAGGGAACGACGCGAAGTCTAGGTTCGGGTTGACCCTTAGGGTCGATCCCGGGGATTTCTGCGTTGCGACGGTGCAACAAATGCGCCGTGCTGGTGCATCCGGCCGTGAACAGGCGTTTCAGCGCCCGCGCAGATGGGCCGGGGCCTCGAGGCGGCGGGCCAGCAGCGACAGCGTCAGCGTCAGCACCAGGTAGATGGCCGAGATGGCCAGGTAGGGCTCCCAGTAGCGGCTGTAGGCGCCGGCCACGGTGCGCGCGGCCAGGGCCAGCTCGGCCAGGCCGATGGCACTGACCAGCGAGGAGTCCTTGACCAGCGTGATGGCCTCGTTGACCAGCGCCGGCACCATGCGCCGGAAGGCCTGCGGCAGCACGACGAAGCGCATGGCCTGGGCGTGGGTGAGGCCCAGGCTGTAGGCGGCCTGGGTCTGACCGCGGTGGATGCTCTGGATGCCGGCGCGGAAGATCTCGCCGATGTAGGCGCCGGCGTTCAGCGTCAGCGCCAGTGCGCCGGAGAAGAAGGCGCCGTGCTGCTGGCGGAACTCGCGCGCCGCCTCGCCGGCCAGCAGCCAGCCGTGGTCGGGGTGCACCAGGGTCGGCATCAGCGCGAAGTGCACGAGCAGGATCTGCACGAACAGCGGCGTGCCGCGGAAGAAGCCCACGTAGGCCGCGGCCAGGCCGCGTGCCGCCATCCAGCCCAGGCGCGCCGCGGCGGTGGCCGGGCGCGGTGCGTCGCTGGAGCAGCGCACCAGGCCGACCACCACGCCCAGCAGCAGGCCGGCGCCGACGGCCACCACCGTCAGCTGCAGCGTCATCAGCAGGCCGCGCCAGAACAGCGGCCCGTAGCCGGCGAGGATCTCCCAGCGAAGATCCATCGGCCGGCTTTCTTCAGCGAAGGCGGTTTACTTGCTGGCGGCCGGCGCGGGGGCCGAGGCGGCGGCAGCCGGGGCGGCGCCGAAGTACTTGCCGTAGATCTGGCCGTAGGTGCCGTCGGCCTTGATCGTGGCCAGGCCCTGGTTCAGCTTCTCGAGCAGCTCGGTGTTGCCCTTCTTGATGGCGATGCCGTATTGCTCGGGCACGAACTCGGTGTCGGCCACGGTCTTGAAGCCGCCGGCCGGGTTGTTGGCCACGTAGTGCGCGATCACGCCGTTGTCGGCCACGACGGCGTCGATGCCGCCGTTCTTCAGCTCTTCCAGCGCCAGCGGCGTGCTCTCGAAGCGCTTGATCGCGGTGCTGGCCTTGCCGAGCAGCTTGCTGACGGCCTCATCGCCGGTGGTGCCGGTCTGCACACCGACCTTGAGCTTCTTCAGGTCGGCGAACTTGGCGACCTTGCTGTCGGCCTTCACGGCGATCAGCTGCGCGGCGTCGAAGTACGGGTCCGAGAAGTCCATCGTCTGCTTGCGCTCGTCGGTGATGGTGACGGCCGAGACGATCAGGTCGCGGTCGCCCTGCGCCAGCGTGTTGAAGATGCCTTCCCAGGGGGTGTTGACGAACTTCACCTCGATGCCGGCCTTGGCCGCGATGGCCTGCACGACCTCGATGTCGAAGCCGACGATCTCGCCCTTCTCGTTCTGGCTCTCGAAGGGGGCGTAGGCGGCGTCGGTGCCGACCACGTAGACCTTGGCCGGCGGCGGTGCCGGCGCGGCGGCGGGCGCCGGGGCCGGCTCTTCCTTCTTGCCGCAGGCGGCGAGCGTGAACGCGACGGCGGCGAGGCCGGCCAGTTGAAGGAAACGGCGGGTGGTCAGCATGGTGGTGCGGGTGTGAAGCAGCCGGCAGGCTGCCGGCGGACAAAGAGTGTACGGCTGGGCCATGCACAGGCCGTGCCCGCGCGGGCGGCCGCTTCACGCCGCTTCACGCCGCTTCACGCCGCTTCAGCGCGGCAGCAGCCCAAGCTCTTCGGCCGTGAAGCCGGCGGCGGCGCGCGCCTCCAGGTTGAACGGCGGCTTGGGCGGCGGCGCGTGGTGGCGTGCCGCCAGCACCGCGTAGTGCGCAACCGGTTCGTGCCCGTCGCGTTCGCACAGCCAGCGGTACCAGCGGTTGCCGATGGCGACATGGCCGACCTCGTCGCGCAGGATCACGTCGAGGATCGCGGCCGCGGCGGCATCGCCGGCACGCGCCAGGCGCGCCCGCATCGGCGGCGTCGCGTCCAGCCCGCGCGCTTCCAGCGTGCGCGGCACCAGGGCCATGCGTGCGGTGGCGTCGTGCGCGGTGCGCTCGCACATCGCCCACAGGCCGTCGTGCGCCGGGTGGTCGCCGTAGGCCGTGCCGAGCGAGGCCAGGTGATCGGCCAGCAGCGAGAAGTGCAGCGCCTCTTCGGCGGCCACCTGCAGCCAGTCGCGGTAGTAGGCCTCGGGCAGGCCGGGGAAGCGCCAGATGGCGTCCAGCGCCAGGTTGATGGCGTTGAACTCGATGTGCGCCACCGCGTGCAGCAGCGCGGCGCGGCCTTCGGTGGTGAAGGCGCTGCGTGTGGCCAGCGCCGCCGGCGCCACCAGCACCGGCCGTGGCGGGCGGCCTGGCAGCGGTGTGGCGGGCACGAGCACCGCGGCCGGGTCGACAGCGAGCTCGCGCGCCGCCGCGGCCAGGCGGTGCACGGCCGCGACCTTGGCGGCCGGGTCGGCCAGGGCCAGGGCTTCGAGGGCGGCGGGGCGCAGCGGGGTGTATGACGGCATCTCTAGAATCATCGCCGGGAACAGACACACATGGCCATCTACCGACTGGGCGACGACGCCCCGATGCTGGGCGAACGGGCGTGGGTCGACGACGGGGCCACCGTCATCGGCCGCGTGGCGCTGGGCGAATCCAGCAGCGTCTGGACCGGCGCGGTGCTGCGCGGCGACAACGAGTGGATCACGCTCGGCGCGCGCTGCAACGTGCAGGAGGGCGCCGTGATGCACACCGACCTCGGCTTTCCGCTGACGCTGGGTGACGGGGTGACCATCGGCCACCAGGCCATGCTGCACGGCTGCACCGTCGGCGCGGGCTCGCTGATCGGCATCCAGGCCGTGGTGCTGAACGGTGCGGTGATCGGCCGCTCCTGCCTAGTGGGGGCTGGCGCCATCGTCACCGAAGGCAAGGTGTTCCCGGACCGCATGCTGATCCTCGGCGCCCCGGCCAAGGCCGTGCGCGCGCTGAGCGACGACGAGGTTGCGCGGCTCGCCGCCTCGGCCAACCACTACGTTGCCAACGCCGAGCGCCACCGTGCGCAGCGGGTGCGCATCGTCTGAACCCGAAGTTGATGACCGAACTGCGCAAGTTCCTGTTCGAAGGCCTGCCGGTGCGCGGCATGCTGGTGCGCCTGACGGACGACTGGCAGGAGCTGCTGCGGCGGCGTACCGCGGGCGGTGCCTTTGCGCCCGAGCTGCGCGATCTGCTCGGCGAGATGGCCGCGGCCGCGGTGCTGATGCAGGCCAACATCAAGTTCAACGGCTCGCTGGTGCTGCAGGTCTTTGGCGACGGGCCGGTCAAGCTGGCCGTGGCCGAGGCCCAGCCGGACCTGGGCTTCCGCGCCACCGCCACCGTCGTCGGCGAGGTGCCGGCCGGCGCGCAGCTGGAGGCCATGCTCAACGTGCACGGCCAGGGCCGCTGCGCGATCACGCTCGACCCGAAAGACCGCCTGCCGGGCCAGCAGCCCTACCAGGGCATCGTGCCGCTGCACGGCGACAAACGCGAGCCGCTGCAGCGGGTGCAGGAAGTGCTGGGCCACTACATGCTGCAGAGCGAGCAGCTCGACACGCGGCTGATCCTGGCGGCCGACGAACACGTGGCCGCCGGGCTGCTGATCCAGCGCCTGCCGATCGAGGGCGAGGGCAACCTCGAGGGGCGGCTGCGTGACGAGGACGAGATCGGCCTCCACGAAGGCTTCAACCGCATCGACCTGCTGGCCGCGACGCTGACGCGCGAGGAGCTGCTGAGCCTGTCGATCAACGACATCCTGCGCCGCCTGTTCTGGGAAGAGACGCTGCGGGTGTTCGAACCGCAGACGCCGCGTTTTGCCTGCAGCTGCTCGCGCGAGCGCGTGCGCGGCATGCTGCGCGGCCTGGGGCGCGAAGAGAGCGAAGGGCTGATCGCCGAGCGCGGTGCCGTCGAGGTGGGCTGCGAGTTCTGCGGTCAGCAGTACCGCTTCGATGCCGTCGACGTGGGCGAGATGTTCACGCCGGGCCAGAACCAGCCGCCGGTGGGCGGCGGCGTGCACTGAACAGGGCCTGCTCGTACGCCGGTACGCAGCACTCGCAACGCCAGCGGGCGCGGCCCGCGCCGAGGCTGGTGAACAGGCCCGGTGCCGGGGCCTGTTCACCGGCTGGGCGCAAGGGCCGGAGGGCGGCCCAGGCCCTGGCCAGGCGGGTCTCGCCCTGGCCGCCGACGATGCCGAAGCCGATGCCGTGCTGCTGCATCAGCAGCCGCAGCGCGCTGTCCACCGGCTCGCGCACCTGCGGGCCGTCGCGCTGCAGGCCGTCGGCCACCCAGGGCAGGTCGATGGCCGTCAGCAGCGTGGCATCGACATCGCGGCGGTGCAGCGCGGCGGCCTCGTCGTCCAGCGAGTGATCGCCGAAGACCAGGCGGCTGTAGACGGCCGTCATCAGCGCCGTGGTGTCGCAGACCACCCAGTCGTGCGAGGCCGCGGCCTCGGCGATGCGCGCGTGCTGCTCGCGCAGGATGGCGGCCTGCTCGTCGGCGCGCGGCGTGCGGCCGGCGGCTTCGCACCACTCGCGCAGCCGCTCCGGCACCCAGGCCACGCGGCCGGCACCGTCGGCCTTCAGCCGCTCGGCCAGGGCGGCGGCCAGCGTCGTCTTGCCGGTGCTCTCGGCGCCCACCAGCGCCAGGGTCGTGGCCCGGCGATTCATGTTGCGCGGGCCGCCAGGCGCCGCTGCCACACGCGCCAGCCGAGCAGGCTCAGCACCGCGAACAGCGCATACAGCACGGCGGTGAGCCACAGCGCCTTGGTGACGAACAGCCCGACGCTGACGAGGTTGACACCCAGCCAGACCGGCCAGTTCTCGATGCACTTGCGCGCCAGCAGCAGCTGGCCGGTCAGGCTGGCCGCGGTGGGCAGGGCGTCGAGCCAGGGCACGTCGCTGTCGGTGGCGTGGTCCAGCAGCTGGGCCAGCAGCACCCAGCCGGCCAGCGTGGCCACCGCGGCGAGCAGGCGCTGGCGCGGCGACAGCCGGTGCACGGCGAGCGGCCGGCCGTCGTCGCCGGTGCCGCGCAGCCATTGCCACAGGCCCCAGAGCGAGACCGCGACAAACACGAACTGCAGCCCGGCCTCGCCGTACAGCCGCGCGTCGGCGAACAGCAGCGCGTAGGCCAGCGAGCTGGCGATGGCCAGCGGCCAGGCCACCCAGTGCACGCGCATGTTGGCCGCCACCATGGCCAGTGCGATGACGAAGGCGGCCAGCTCCAGCGCCGTGACCGGGCTGCCCCAGAGCGTGAACACGGGCGCCAGCACCGGGCGCGCCCAGTCGAGCAGCGAATCGAGCACGGGAACGGAGCGGAAGGGAAAGGAGCGGGTGGGCGGCAGCTAACGCCGAACCGGCGTGACCTGCACGAAGATCTCGTTCGGCCGCACCATGCCGAGCTCGGTGCGCGCCTTCTCTTCGACCATCTCCAGGCCTTCGCGCAGGTCGGCCACCTCGGCGGCCACGCGGGCGTTGCGCTCGCGGGCCTCGTCGTTGGCGGCCTGCTGTTCGGCCAGCTGGCGCTTCAGGCTCATCACATAGGGCAGGTTGCCCTTGCCGAACCACAGGTCGGCCTGCACCGCCAGCACCAGCGCGGCGAGCACGACCGGGACCCAGCGCATGGCCGCCAGCGCCTTACTTCAGGTTGTAGAAGGCGTCGCGGCCGGGGTAGGCGGCCACGTCGCCCATGTCTTCTTCGATGCGCAGCAGCTGGTTGTACTTGGCCATGCGGTCGCTGCGGCTCATCGAGCCGGTCTTGATCTGGCCGGCGTTCGTGCCCACCGCGATGTCGGCGATGGTGTTGTCTTCCGTCTCGCCCGAGCGGTGGCTGATGACGGCGGTGTAGCCGGCGCGCTTGGCCATCTCGATGGCCGAGAAGGTTTCGGTGAGCGTGCCGATCTGGTTGATCTTGATGAGGATCGAGTTGGCGATGCCGCGGTCGATGCCTTCCTTCAGGATCTTGGTGTTGGTCACGAACAGGTCGTCACCCACCAGCTGCACCTTCTTGCCGAGCTTCTCGGTCAGGTGCGCCCAGCCGTCCCAGTCGCCCTCGTGCATGCCGTCCTCGACGCTGACGATGGGGTACTTGTCGCACCAGGTGGTGAGGATGTCGGTCCACTCGGGCGCGGTCAGCGTGAGGCCTTCGCCTTCGAGGTGGTACTTGCCGTCCTTGTAGAACTCGCTGGCGGCGCAGTCCAGGCCCAGCGCGATCTGCGTGCCAGCCTCGTAGCCGGCCTTGTCGATGGCTTCCAGGATGAGCTGGATCGCGGCCTCGTGGCTGCTGACGCTGGGCGCGAAGCCGCCTTCGTCGCCGACCGCGGTGCTCATGCCCTTGGCGTCGATGATCTTCTTCAGCGCGTGGAACACCTCGGCGCCGTAGCGCACGGCCTCGCGGAAGCTCGGTGCGCCCACCGGAATGATCATCAGCTCCTGCAGGTCGAGGTTGTTGTTGGCGTGTGCGCCGCCATTGATGACGTTCATCATCGGCACCGGCAGGCTCATGCGGCCCATGCCGCCGAAGTAGCGGTAGAGGGGCAGGCCCGATTCCTCGGCCGCCGCGCGCGCCACGGCCATGCTCACCGCCAGCGTGGCGTTGGCGCCCAGGCGGCTCTTGTTCTCGGTGCCGTCCAGGTCGATCAGGGTCTTGTCCAGGAAGGCCTGCTCGGAGGCGTCCAGGCCCATCACCGACTCGCTGATCTCGGTGTTGATGTGCTCCACCGCGCGCAGCACGCCCTTGCCGAGGTAGCGGCCCTTGTCGCCGTCGCGCAGCTCGATGGCCTCGCGGCTGCCGGTGCTGGCGCCGCTGGGCACCGCAGCGCGGCCCATCGTGCCGCTTTCCAGCAGCACGTCGCACTCGACGGTGGGGTTGCCGCGGCTGTCCAGGATCTCGCGGCCGACGATGTCGACGATGGCACTCATGGTTGTCTCGTTGTGAGAAGTTGGGGGTTCAGTTCACGCCGTCAGGACACACCGTCCACGACGACCATGCGCATCACGCCGGCGCCTTCGCGCAGCGTGCGGGCATGGGTGTAGGTCTGGCTCGTGTAGAAGGCCTGGGCGGCCTCGCGGCTGGGAAACTTCAGCAGAACCAGCCGGCTCGGTGTCCAGGGGCCTTCGAGCACCTCGAAGGCGCCGCCGCGCACCAGCACCTCGGCGCCATGCTCCTGCATGGCCTTGGTGCTCCATTCGCGGTACGCCGCCATCTTGTCGGCGTCGGTGACGGTGACATCGGCGATGACGTAGGCGGCAGGCATGGGCGAGGCTGGTGGTTCAGCAGCTGAAGTCGTTTTCGAGCAGGGGCTGGGTCTTCACGACGCGGTCGAGCGCGACGAGCTGCTCCAGCAGCGCCTTCATGTGCTGCAGCGGCACGGCATTGGGGCCGTCGCTCATCGCGTTTTTCGGGTCGGGGTGGGTTTCCATGAACACACCCGCCACACCCACGGCGATGGCCGCGCGCGACAGCACCGGCACGAACTCGCGCTGGCCGCCCGAGCTGGTGCCCTGGCCGCCCGGCAGCTGCACGCTGTGCGTGGCGTCGAAGACCACCGGCGCCGCGGTCTCGCGCAGGATGGCCAGGCTGCGCATGTCGGAGACGAGGTTGTTGTAGCCGAAGCTCGCACCGCGTTCGCAGGCCATGAACACGTCGTCGTCCAGGCCCCTTTCGCGCGCGGCGGCGCGGGCCTTGTCGATGACGTTCTTCATGTCGTGCGGCGCGAGGAACTGGCCCTTCTTGATGTTGACCGGCCGGCCGCTCTGCGCCACGGCGCGGATGAAGTCGGTCTGGCGGCACAGGAAGGCGGGCGTCTGCAGCACGTCGACGACGGCCGAGACCTCGGCGATCTGGCTCTCGTCGTGCACGTCGGTCAGGATGGGTACTTGCAGCTCGCGCTTGACCTTGGCCAGGATCTCCAGGCCCTTGTCCATGCCCGGGCCGCGGAAGCTGGTGCCGCTGCTGCGGTTGGCCTTGTCGTAGCTGCTCTTGAAGATGAACGGGATGCCGAGCGCCGAGGTGACTTCCTTCAGCCGCCCGGCCACGTCCATCTGCAGCTGTTCGCTTTCGACGACGCAGGGGCCGCTGATCAGGAAAAACGGCTTGTCGAGGCCGACCTCGAAACCGCAGAGCTTCATGCCACCACCTTCTCTGACGGCGCGGGCGAGCCCGCCGGGGCGCGGCGCGCCTGGTGCTCCAGCGCCGCCTTCACGTAGCCCGTGAACAGCGGGTGGCCGCCCCAGGGCGTGCTCTTGAACTCGGGGTGGAACTGCACGCCCATGAACCAGGGGTGCACCTCGCGCGGCAGCTCGACGATCTCGGTGAGCTTCTCGGTCTGCGTCAGCGCGCTGATCACCAGGCCGGCGGCCTGCAGCCGCTCGAGGTAGTTCACGTTGGCCTCGTAGCGGTGGCGATGCCGCTCGGTGACCACCGGGCCGTAGATCTGGTGCGCCAGCGTGCCGGGCTTGACGTCGGAGCTCTGCGCGCCCAGGCGCATGGTGCCGCCGAGGTCGGAGCTGGTGCTGCGCTTCTGCACGCTGCCGTCGCGGTCGGTCCACTCCTCGATGAGCGCGATCACCGGGTGCGGGCAGGCCGGCTCGAACTCGGTGCTGTTGGCGCCTTCGAGGCCGGCCACATGGCGCGCGTACTCGATGGTGGCCACCTGCATGCCCAGGCAGATGCCGAGGTAGGGAATGCGGTGCTCGCGCGCATAACCCGCGGCGACGATCTTGCCCTCGATGCCGCGCTTGCCGAAGCCGCCGGGCACCAGGATGGCGTCGAAGCGCGCGAGCTGGCCGGCCGTCTGCGGCGTCAGCGTCTCGGCGTCGACGTACTCGATCTGCACCTTGGCGTGGTTGTGGATGCCGGCGTGGCGCAGCGCCTCGTTCAGGCTCTTGTACGAGTCCGACAGGTCGGTGTACTTGCCGCACATCGCGATGGTGACGGTGTGCGCCGGGTGCTCGACCTCGTGCACCAGCGAGTCCCAGCGCTTCAGGTCGGCCGGCTTGGTGAGCTTCTGCAGCTTCATACAGATCAGCTCGTCCAGGCCCTGCTCGTGCAGCACACGCGGCACCTTGTAGATGGTGTCGACGTCGGGCATCGAGATCACGCCATGCTGCTGCACGTTCGTGAACAGGCTGATCTTCTCGCGCTCGTCGTCGGGGATGGCGCGGTCGGCACGGCACAGCAGCACGTCGGGCTGGATGCCGATCTCGCGCAGCTTCTGCACCGTGTGCTGGGTCGGCTTGGTCTTCAGCTCACCGGCCGCGGCCAGGTAGGGCAGGTAGGTGAGGTGGACGAAGGCGCTGTTGGACGGCCCCATCTTCAGGCTCATCTGCCGCACGGCCTCGAGGAAAGGCAGGCTCTCGATGTCGCCGACGGTGCCGCCGATCTCGACGATGGCCACGTCCACCGGCGCCGCCTCGGCGCCGCGCTTGACGAAGTCCTGGATCTCGTTGGTGACGTGCGGGATCACCTGCACCGTCTTGCCGAGGTAGTCGCCGCGGCGTTCCTTCTCGAGCACCGACTTGTAGATCTGGCCGGTCGTGAAGTTGTTGCTCTTCTTCATCCGCGTGGTGATGAAGCGCTCGTAGTGGCCGAGGTCGAGGTCGGTCTCGGCGCCATCGTCGGTGACGAAGACCTCACCGTGCTGGAACGGGCTCATCGTGCCCGGATCGACGTTGAGGTAGGGGTCGAGCTTGATCAGCGTGACCTTGAGGCCCCGCGACTCGAGGATGGCCGCGAGGGATGCCGCCGCGATGCCCTTGCCGAGCGAGGACACCACACCGCCGGTGACAAACACGTACTTGGTCATGGAGGGCCGCCCCGCCGGGGTGGCCGAGCGGCTGCGCGGCGGGGGCCTGGTGGTAAAGCGTGAGTATATCGGGCGGGGTCGGCGGCCCGGCCCTAGACTGCGCCGGCGCCCGCCTGCCACCCCTCCATGCACGAGACCCCAGAGCCACCCGCCACGCCCACTATCCCGACGCCTGCAACGCCGGCGTCGCCAGCCTGGGAGTCGCTGCTGGCCGGCCCTTTGGCGCACGCGGTGTCGGCCGCCGGCGTCGGGCTCTGGGAGCTCGATCTCGTGACGGGGCAGGAGGTCTGGAGCGACACGATGCGCCTGATGCACGGCCTGCCGCCCGGTGCACCGGCGCCGAACCGGCGCGAGTGGCGCGAGCGCTTCGTGCACCCGGAGGACCTCGGGCGCATCGCCGCCAGCGCCGAGGTCTTCGAGCGCACCGGCCGGCCCTACGAGGCCGAGTACCGCATCTGCCGCACCGACGGCAGCCTGCGCTGGCTGGTCAGCCGCTCGGCCTTTCGGCTCGGTGACCGCGACCGGGTGCTGGGGGTCACGCTGGACGTCAGCGAGCGCCGCGTTGCCGAGCAGCGTGCGCGTGACGCCGAGGTCCAGCTCGGGCATGCGGCGCGCCACATGGGCTTCGGCTTCGGCGAGCGCGAGCCCGGGGGCGAGGCCGGCGAGTGGAGCCCGGAGCTGAAGCGGCTGTGGGGCCTGCCGCCCGACGGGCCGACGCCCGGGCGCTCCGAGCTGCTGCCGCTGATCGTTCCGCAGGACCGGGCGCGGGTCGCGGCGGCGCTGGCAAAGCCGATCCCGCCCGGGGCCCTGTCGGAGTTCAGCTTCGACGTCCTGCGTGGCCAGGACGGCGGCCGCCGCACGCTGACCACGCGCGCGTTCACCGAGTACGACGCCGAGGGGCGCCGCCGGCGCACCTTCTTCGTCGTCCACGACACCACCGAGCTGATGGCGCGCGAGCGCGAGCTGGCCGAGCTGCTGGAGCAGCGGCAGATGGCGGCCGAGGCCGCCGGCATCGGCAGCTGGGACCGCGACCTGGTCGCGGGTGTCGACCGCTGGAGCCCCGAGTGCGCGCGCATCCTCGGCGTGCCGGAGGGCGCGCCGCCGCTGACGCGCGAAGCCCACCTCGCGCAGGTTCACCCTGACGACCGGGCGCTGGTGGCGGCCACCTGGCGCGCGGCCGACACCGACCGCACGCCGCTGGACTTTGAGTACCGTATCGTGCGCGGCGACGGCGCCGTGCGCTGGCTGCGCACACGGGGTCGTGTCGAGCGCGATGCCGACGGGCGCTCGCTGCGCCGCCTTGGCGTGCTCTTCGACGTGACCGAGCGCCACGAGCGCGATCTGGCGCAGCGCGAACGCCTGCTGGCCGAGCAGGCCAATGCGGCCAAGACCGAGTTCCTCTCGCGCATGAGCCACGAGCTGCGCACGCCGCTGAATGCGGTGATCGGCTTTGCCCAGCTGATGCTGCTGGACGGCACCGATCCGCTGTCGGCGGCGCAGCGCGAGCGGCTGCTGCACGTGCAGCGGGCAGGCTGGCACCTGCTGGCCCTGGTGAACGACGTGCTCGATCTGTCGCGCATCGAGGCCCGCGAGGCGCCGATGAAGCCCGCCGCCGTGCCGCTGGCGGCCGCGGTGGCCGACGCCATCGCGATGGCGGCGCCGAAGGCGGCCGAGGCCGGTGTGGCGCTGCGCTGGGAGCCGTCGGCCGTGGTGCCGCCGGTGGTGTGGGCCGATCCGACGCGGCTGCACCAGCTGCTGCTGAACCTGCTGTCCAACGGCGCCAAGTACAACCGCCGCGGCGGCTGGGTGCGGGTGTCGGCGCGCGAGGCCGGCGAGCAGGTGGTGATCGCCGTGCGCGACAACGGCCTGGGCATTGCCGCCGACCGCCTGCCGCGGCTGTTCCAGCCCTTCGACCGCCTGGGCCGCGAAGGCTCCGGCATCGAGGGCACCGGGCTCGGCCTGGCGCTGGTGAAGGGCCTGGTGGAGCAGATGGGCGGGTGCGTCGAGGTCGACAGCGTCGACGGCGAAGGCAGCGAGTTCCGGCTGTTGCTGCCGCGGCCGCCCGCGGCGACGGGGATGCCATGACGCACAAGGACACCGGCCCGCAGCGCATCGTCTGCCTCACTGAGGAGACGACCGAGTGGCTGTACCTGCTGGGCGAACAGCATCGCATCGTCGGCATCAGCGGCTACACGGTGCGGCCGCGCCAGGCGCGCCAGGAGAAGCCGCGCGTGAGTGCCTTTCTCGACGGCAAGCTCGACCGCATCGTCGAGCTGGAGCCCGACCTGGTGATCGGCTTCTCCGACATGCAGGCGGCCTTGGCCGACAAGCTGGTGCGCGCCGGGCTCGAGGTGTGGATCACCAACCAGCGCAGCGTGGCGCAGATCTTCACCACGCTGCGCCGCGTGGCGGCGCTGGTGGGCGCGGGCGAACGGGCCGAGGCCTGGATCGCCGGTGTCACGGCGCGGCATGCCGAGATCGCCGCCGCGGCGGCGGCTTGGCCGCGCCGGCCGCGGGTGTACTTCGAGGAATGGGACGAGCCGATGATCAGCGCCATCCGCTGGGTCAGCGAGCTCGTCGGCATCGCCGGTGGTGACGACGTGTTCCCGGAGCTGGCCGTGCAGTCGCTGGGCCGCGACCGCGTGATCGCCGATCCGCTGGAGCCGGCGCGCCGGGCGCCGGAGCTGATCGTCGGCAGTTGGTGCGGCAAGAAGTTCCGCCCCGAGCGCGTGGCCGCCCGCCCGGGCTGGGGCGATGTGCCGGCGGTGCGCGAGGGGCGGCTCTTCGAGATCAAGAGCTGCGACATCCTGCAGCCCGGCCCCGCGGCGCTGACCGACGGGCTGGAGCAGCTGCATGCCCTGATGCGCCGCTGGGCCGAAGCGCAGGCCTGAGCGGCTGGGCGGCTAAGCGGCTGAGCGGCCCAACCGCCGGTCGTCACCAGCTGCGCTTCGCGCGGCGCGGCCGACGCTTCGTCGCAAGCGGCTCGCGCCGGCTGGTGGGGCGGCCGAAGATGCGTCCATCGCCACCTGATGCCCTTGCCGCCGGAGCCCGCCATGAACCTCGCCACCACCCTTGCCCGTGCCACCGATGCGTCCACCGACAAGCTCTGGCAGCGTGTCACGGCCTTCGGCTTTGCCACGGTGGTGACGATGTCCATGCTGGGCACGGTCGACACGCTCGCCACCGCGCCGCTGCACGAGTCGCCGGCCATGGCCGAGGGCGTGCCCAGCGCGCCCGGCATCCAGGGCCAGATCCACCTTCACGGTTGAGCCCAGGCCGGCGATGACGACCTTGCTCGTCTTCGTGCTGTGGTGCCTGCTGCTGGCGCTGAGCTGGCCGCTCGCGCTGTTGGCGCTGGTGCTGTGGCCGATCGTGTGGCTGCTGTCGCTGCCGTTCCGGCTGCTCGGGCTGGCCGTGGGCGCGGTGTTTGCGCTGCTGTGGGCGGTGCTGACGCTGCCGGCGCGGCTGCTGGGCTGGAAGCCGGGCTGAGCCGGCAGTTCCCGCCCCCCTCACGGCCCTCAGTTGCGCAGGTGGCAGGCCACCTGGTGGCCGTTGCCCACCGTCTTGAGCTCGGGCCGCTCGACGTCGCACAGCCCCTTCTGCGCGATCGGGCAGCGGGTGTGGAAGTGGCAGCCGCTGGGTGGGTTCAGAGGGCTCGGCACATCGCCCTGCAGCATGATGCGCTTGCGCTTGACCTGCGGATCCGGGATCGGCACTGCCGACAGCAGCGCCTCGGTGTACGGATGGCGCGGCGAGGTGTACAGGTCGGCACTCGACGCGATCTCGACGATGCGGCCCAGGTACATCACCGCGACACGGTCGGAGATGTGCTCCACCACCGACAGGTCGTGCGCGATGAAGATGTAGGTCAGGCCGAACTGTTCCTGCAGGTCTTCGAGCAGGTTGATGACCTGGGCCTGGATCGACACGTCCAGCGCACTGACCGCCTCGTCGCAGACGATCAGCTTCGGGTTCACCGCCAGTGCGCGCGCGATGCCGATGCGCTGGCGCTGGCCGCCCGAGAACTCGTGCGGATAGCGCCGCATGTGGTCGGCGTTCAGACCCACCGTTTCGAGCAGCTGCACGATGCGGGCGTCGTACTCCGCACGCGACTTCGTCAGGCCGTGGATCGTCAGCGCCTCGCCGATGATGGCGCCCACCGTCATGCGCGGGTTCAGGCTGGCATACGGATCCTGGAAGATGATCTGCATGTCGCGCGCCAGCGCGCGCAGCTCGCTCTTCGACGCCGCGCTCACGCTGCGCCCGTCGAACACCACCTCGCCCGAGGTCGGCTCGATCAGCCGCAGGATGCAGCGGCCGGTGGTGCTCTTGCCGCAGCCGCTTTCGCCGACCACGCCCAGGGTCTCGCCGGCGGCCAGCTCGAAGCTGACGCCGTCGACCGCGTGTACTCGGTCCACCTCGCGTTGCAGCAGCCCGCCGCGCACCGAGAAGTGCTTGACGAGATTGCTGACCTTCAGCAGCGGTGCTGCGGCGCTCATGCCGTGGCCTCCGCCAGGAAACAGGCCACCTTGTGGCCGGGGCTGATCTCGCGCAGCGGCGGATCGGCCGTGGTGCACGAGGGCTGCACGAAGCGGCAGCGCGACGCGAAACGGCAGCCCGGCTGCGGCGCGATCAGCTTGGGCACGGTGCCGGGAATGGCCTCCAGCCGCTGCTTGTGGCCGGCCGCGGTGGCGGCCATGTCGATGCGCGGAATGCTGCGGATCAGCCCTTGCGTGTACGGGTGGCGCGGTCGCGCGAACAGCTCGGCCACCGGCGCTTCTTCGACCACCTGGCCGGCGTACATCACCACCACGCGCTGCGCCACCTCGGCCACCACGCCCATGGCATGCGTGATCAGCATCACCGCCATGCCCAGCCGGTCCTTCAGCGACTGCATCAGGTCCAGGATCTGGGCCTGGATGGTCACGTCCAGCGCGGTGGTCGGCTCGTCGGCGATCAGCAGCTGCGGGCTGCAGGCCAGCGCGATGGCGATCATCACGCGCTGGCGCATGCCGCCCGAGAACTGGTGCGGGTAGTCGCGCACGCGCTTCTCGGGCGTCGGGATGTTCACCAGCCGCAGCATCTCGACGGCACGGTCCAGCGCGTCCTTCTTCGACAGGCCCTCGTGCAGCCGCACGCTCTCGGCGATCTGCTCGCCCACCGTGAACACCGGGTTCAGGCTCGTCATCGGCTCCTGGAAGACGATGGCGATCTCCTTGGCGCGCAGCTTGCGCATCTCGTCGGCGCCGAGCGGCACCAGGTCGCGGCCCTTCCACAGCACCTTGCCGGCGACGATCTTGCCGGGCGGCATGTCGATCAGCTTCATCACCGTCTTGGCGGTGACGCTCTTGCCGCAGCCGGACTCGCCGACCACGCAAACGGTTTCGCCGGCCTCGATGGCGATGTCGACGCCGTCGACGGCGTGCAGCCAGCCGTCGTCGGTCTTGAAGTGGGTCTTCAGACCCTGGATCTCGAGCAGTGCCATGGTCACAGGACTCGCCGCGGATCCAGCGCGTCGCGCAGCCCGTCGCCGATGAAGTTGATCGTCAGCACGGTGAGGAAGATCGCGATGCCGGGGAACAGCGCCCAATGCACGGCCATGTCCATGTAGTCGCGGCCGTCGTAGAGGATGCGGCCCCAGGTCGGGATGTCGGGCGGGAAGCCCAGGCCCAGGAAGCTGAGCGTGCTCTCGGCGATGATGGCCGCGGCCACATCGATGGTGGCGGCCACGATCACCGGCCCCAGGCTGTTGGGCAGGATGTGCCGTACCACCTGGCGCGAGGTGCTGGCGCCGAGCGCGCGCGCGGCCTCGACGAACTCCTTCTCGCGCAGGCTGAAGAACTGCGCCCGCACCAGCCGCGCCACCGGCATCCAGCGGAAGCCCCCGATCACCAGCACGATCAGGATGAAGATGCCGGCCTCCAGGCCGAACATGGCCTTCAGCGGATCGCGGAACAGGAAGATCAGCAGCAGCAGCAGCGGCAGCTGCGGCAGGCTCAGGAACAGGTCCGTCACCCACATCAGCGCGGCATCGACCCAGCCGCGCGAGATGCCGGCGATGGCGCCGACGATCAGGCCCACGGTGATGGCCATCAGCATCGCCGCCAGGCCCACGGCCAGCGAGATGCGTCCGCCATAGAGCACCCGCGCCAGGATGTCGCGGCCCAGGTCGTCGGTGCCCATCGGGTGCTTCCACGACGGCGGCGCAAGCCGGGCCTGGAAGTCGATGTCGTTGATGCCGACCTTGTAGAACAGCGGGCCGAGCAGCACGGCCAGCGCGAGCAGGGTCAGCAGCCACAGGCTCCAGTAGGCGAGCCGGTGGCGCTTGAAGCGCCGCCAGGCCTCGGCCCAGGGAGATTCGCTGACCGGCCGGCGCGGGCTAGCGGTAGCTGATGCGGGGGTCGAGCCAGCCATACAGCACGTCGGCAATGAGGTTGAAGAAGATCACGAGGGCCGCGAAGACGAAGGTCACGGCCATGATCACCGGCGTGTCGTTGCGCAGGATGGCGTCGATCAGCAGGCTGCCGATGCCGGGGATGCGGAAGATCTGTTCAGTGACGATGGCGCCGCCGAACACCGCCGGCATCTGCAGCGCGACCAGCGTGACCACCGGGATCATCGCGTTGCGCACCACGTGCTTGCTGATCACGGTGCGCTCGGCCAGGCCCTTGCTGCGCGCGGTGGTTACGTAGTCGAGCCGGATGACGTCGAGCACCGAGCTGCGCACGTAGCGCATCCAGCTCGCGGCCTGGAACAGGCCCAGCACCGTGATCGGCATGATGCTCTGGCGGAAGTGCTCCCACCACCATTCCCAGCCGGTGGCCGAGATGTCGGCGCGGTAGACGAAGGGGAACCAGCCGAGGTAGATGCTGAAGAACAGGATGAACAGCACGCCGGTGAAGAAGGTGGGCAGCGAGAAGCCCACGAAGGCCAGCGTGCTGGCGATGCGGTCGAACCACGAGTACGGCTTGACGGCGGCCAGGATGCCCACCGGCAGCGCCACCGCCAGCGCCAGCAGCTGGCTCAGGCCGATGATGACGATGGTGACGGGCAGGCGCTGCAGGATCAGCGTGTCGACGTCGATGCGGCTGACGAACGAGAAGCCCCAGTCGCCCTGCAGCATGTTCGACAGCCACAGCAGGTAGCGCTGCCAGATCGGGTCGTCGAGGCCGAACTTCGCCCGCAGCGCCATGCGCACTTCGGGCGGCACGTTGGGGTTCATCGCCAGGTCCTCGAAAGGATCGCCTGGCGCCAGTGCGAGCACCGTGAACAGGATGACGCTGATGCCCAGCAAGCTGGGAATGGCGATCAGCAGTCGTCGCAGGATGTAGTTGAACAAGGGGCGGACAGTGTGGAGGTTGAGGCGGGCCGGCAGGCCTCGCCAATCAAGCCCCTTGCGCGGACCGGCTTGGCCGGTCCGCTGCAAGAGCCCCCTCGGGGGGCAGCGAGCGAGAGCGAGCGTGGGGGCCCAAACTCACGCGTCGCGCGTCCAGTAGCTCAGCATCCAGGTGTCGTTGTCCCAGGCCGACAGCACCGGGTTCAGCTTGTTCAGGTAGCCGCGCGGCCGCGGGCGGGCGAACAGCGGGATCACGTGCCCGCCGCTGACCACCAGGTCGTTGAGCTTGATGAACATCGCCGCGCGCTTGACGGCGTCGAACTCCACCTGCGCCGCGGCGAAGGTGTCGTCGTACTCCTTGTTGCTCCAGCGCACCAGGTTGCGGCTGGCCCACTTGTTGGCCTTCTGCGAGATCTGGCCGGTGGTGAACTGCTCCATGAAGATCTGCGGATCCGGCTGCGTCATGGTCGTCGTGAACATCTGCACGTCGGCCCAGAACTTCTGGTAGGTGTCCGGGTTGGCGACGTCGCTGCCGAAGAACACGGCCGCCGTCACGCTCTTCAGCTCGAGGTCGATGCCGGCCTTGCTGCAGGCGTCCTTCACGATGGCCTGCGTCTTCTGGCGCGGCTGGCTCACCGAGGTCTGGAACACGAACTTCAGCTTCACGTTGCCCTTGGCACGGATGCCGTCGGAACCCCGCTTCCAGCCGGCCGCTTCCAGCACCTGGTTGGCCTTCTCGATGTTGAACTCCCACTTCATGTTCGGGCTGCGGAAGCGGGGCGGGTTGTTCAGGAAGTTGCCGGTGGCGATGGCGCCGCGGCCGTAGATGAAGTCCTGCACACCCTTGCGGTCGACCAGCAGCGCCATCGCCTGGCGCACGGCCGGGTCGCTGAAGGCCGGGTGCTGGCTCTTCACGCTGGCGCGCTCGCCGTCGACCTCGTTCCAGGGGTCGGTGACCTGCAGGCAGATGAACTCGATGTCGCTGCCTTCCAGGAACTGCAGCTTGCCGCGGCCGCTGGCTTCCAGGCGCTTGAGGATCTCGTCCTCGGCGGCCAGGTTCCAGGCGAAGTCGAACTCGGCCGTCTGCAGCACCGAGCGTGCGGCCGAGAGCGCATCGCCGCCGCCCTTGAGCTCCAGCGCGTCGAAGAAGGGCTGGTTCGGCACGTGGTAGTTCGGATTGGCCTTGGCCAGCAGCATGTCGCCCGGCTTGAAGTCCGAGAACATGTAGGGGCCGGTGCCCACCGGCTTCACGTTGGCCGGGTTCTCGCGGCTCTTGGCGCCGATGTAGGGCTCGAACACGTGCTTCGGCAGGATCATGCCGAAGCTGCCGGTGAGCGCCTCGGCCCAGAACGGCGTCGGGCGCGGGTAGGTCACGCGCACCGTGTGCGAGTCGATCTTCTCGACCTTGGTGTCGCGGTAGGTGGCCACGGTGTTGGCCGCGGTGGCCGGATCACCCGCGTACTGCGCGGTGAACACCACGTCGTCGGCGGTGAAGTCACGGCCGTCGTGCCACTTCACGCCGCGCTTGAGCTTCCAGACCACGGTGCGGCCGTCGGCCGCCAGGCCGCCGTTCTGGCGCGAGGGGATCTCGGCGGCCAGCGTCGGGATCAGGTTGCCTTCGGTGTCCCAGCCGGCCAGCGGCTCGTAGAAGATGCGCGTGGCGTCCTGTTCCTTGGTGCCACCGGCAAAGTGCGGGTTCAGGTGCACCGCACCCTGCCACCAGATCAGCTTCAGCGTGCCGCCGCCGCCGCGCTTGGTGCCCTTGTACGGGATGGTGGGCACGGGCTGCGCGATGCCCTGCTGGATCAGCAGCATGTTGGCCATCGGCGCGGTGAGCCCCACGCCGACCATGCGCTGGATGAAGCTGCGTCGGGCCAGTCGGCCGTCGCGCACTTCCTCGATCAGCTTGCGAAGTTGTCGTTCCTGCATGGTGTTGCTCTCCTGGCGGAAGGTCGGGTCTCAGGCGCCGCCGCACCGGCATGGTGCGAGGGCGGCGCGAATGCTATGCCGAAGCGCCGGTGCGGCCATCGGTGTCGGCCCGAAGCGGGCTGCCGGCGATACTAGGGGCACGCCGCGAGCAAGCGGCGTGCCTTGCTGAGATCGCCGCATCTGCTGATGCGCCGCCCGCCCGCCGCCCGCCATGACCCAGCCCCTGCCGCCCGTCGAACTCACTGCCCCGGACATCGGCCGCTGGCGCGCCGGCAACACTGGCGTCGACTTCGTGCACCGCCTCGAAGGCCCCGAGCCGGGTCCGGTCGTCCATGTGCAGGCACTGACCCACGGCAACGAGATCTGCGGCGCGATCGCGCTCGATGCGCTGCTGGCCGAGGCGGCCGCCGGCTGGCGCCCGCGGCGCGGCACGCTGACGCTGGCTTTCGCCAACGTCGAGGCTTATGCGCGCTTCGATCCGGCCGACCCGTTTCCGTCGCGCTGTGTCGACGAAGACCTGAACCGCGTGTGGGCCGATGCCACGCTGGACGGCCCGCGCGACAGCGTGGAACTGCGCCGCGCACGCGCGCTGCGCCCCTTCATCGACGCCGCCGATGCGCTGCTCGACCTGCACTCGATGAGCGAGCCCTGCGCGCCGTTGATGGTCTGCGGCACGGTCGACAAGAACGCCGCCCATGCGCGCCGGCTCGGCCTGCCCGCGGTGCTGCTGATCGACACCGGCCACCCCTCCGGCCTGCGCATGGTGGAGCGCGGTGCCTTTGGCGACCCGGCCTCGCCGAAGTGCGCGCTGCTCATCGAGTGTGGCCAGCACTGGGAGAGCGCCGCGGCCGACGTGGCGCACGACGCGCTGGTGCGCTTTCTCGGCCTCGAGGGCCTGGCCGACGCCGCCTGGGTGGCCGAGCGCACGCGCTTGCCGCTGCCGCCGCGCCAGCGCCTGGTGCGTGTGACGGAGGCGGTGGTGGTGCGCTCGCCGGGCTTCCGCTTCCTGCTGCCGACCACCGGGCTGGGCGTGATCCCGAAGGCTGGCACGCCGCTGGCGCAGGACGGCGAGCAGGTCTGGACCACGCCGTACGACGACTGCGTGCTGGTGATGCCCGGCGCACGCAACCCGAAGCCGGGTGTGACGGCGGTGCGGCTGGGCCGCTTCGACGACTGAGCCGTCAGGATCCTTGCGGCGGCAGCATCGCCGCCAGCAGTTCCAGCACCGTCGCGGCGGTTTCGTCGGGCCGCTCCATCGGGTACAGGTGCGAGCCTTCGATCCAGCGCAGCCGCTCCTGCACCAGGGCCCGCGTGTAGGCCAGCCCCACCTGCCGGCCTTCGGCCGAACGGGTGCCGGCCACGTAGGCCACCGGCGCACCCGGCGGGTGCCGGCGCAGCAGCCGCACCAGGTGGTGCGGCAGGGTGTCGTAGATGCGCGCCTCGACCTCGCGGCGGAAGGCCAGGCGCACGGCGCCCGGCTCACCAGCCTCGGGGTCGGGTTCGGTGCCGGCGCCCACGTAGTCGGCCAGCACACGCGGGTCCCAGACCGCGAAGGCCCGCTTCGCGCCGAAGTGCGCCAGCGCGGCTTCGCGCGAGGGCCAGTGTTCGCGCCGCTTCAGCGCGATCTTCGACGGGCTCACGCGCTTCACCAGCCGCGTCAGCTTGGCCATGTGCAGGCTGTGCGCCTTCCAGCCGCCGATCAGCGGTGAATCGAGCAGCACGATGCCCTGCGCCAGGCCGGGTTTGCGCGCGGCGGCCAGCAGGCTGAGGAAGCCGCCCAGCGAGTGGCCCACCAGCACCACGCGCTCGCCCGGCGCCTCGTGCTCGATGAAGGCCAGCAGCTCGTCGCGCAGGTGCGGCCAGTTGCTCGACACCGGCAGCGCGGCCTCGTGGCCAAAACGCTCGCGCGCCACCACGCGCCAGCCGGCGGCGCGCCAGTGCTCGAACAGCACGCGGTAGCTGCCGGCCGGAAAGCCGTTGGCATGGCTGAAGACCAGCGTGCCGCGCGACACCGCAACCCCTTCGCCGCCGTCCACGCCGCCCACGCCGTTCAGACGATGCGTTCCGACGGCGTCGTGATCTTGCGCATCGGCTCGAAGCGCGTGCTGCCCGCCATCAGCGGGTGCGCGGCGTTGCCGCCGTCCCAGCGCGGGTCGTCGATGCCCTCGAACACCTCGCGCAGCCGCTGGCCCCAGGTGTCGTGGATCATGCGGAAGTACGGGTTGTGCTCGTCGATGCACACATGCTCGTGGCTGGAGAAGCTGCCCTCGCGGTAGACCAGCAGGTCCAGCGGCAGGCCCACGCTGAGGTTGCTCTTCAGCGTGCTGTCCATGCTGACCAGTGCGCACTTGGCGGCTTCGTCCAGCTGCGTGGCCGGCGTCAGCACGCGGTCGAGGATGGGCTTGCCGTACTTGCTTTCACCCACCTGGAAGAAGCAGGTCTCGCGCGTGGCCTCGATGAAGTTGCCGGCCGAGTAGACGAGGAACAGGCGCATCGCCTCGCCCTTGATCTGGCCGCCGAAGATCATGCTGGCGTTGAAGTCCACGCCGGCGGCCTTCAGCGCCGGGCCGTCCTGCTGGTAGACACGCCGCACCGTGCTGCCGAGCACCCGCGCGGCGTCGAACATGCTGGTGGCGTTCCAGATCGTGATCGGCTCGCCGTCGGCGCCCGGGATCTGCTCGACCTGCAGCAGCTCGCGCACGCTCTGGCTGATGCTCAGGTTGCCGGCCGACAGCAGCGCCATGAAGCGTTCGCCCGGCTGCTCGTAGATCATCATCTTGCGGAAGGTGCTGATCGCGTCCAGGCCCGCGTTGGTGCGCGAGTCGGACAGGAACACGAGTCCGGCGTTGAGCCGGATGCCGACGCAGTAGGTCATGGCGGGGCGCACGCGGTGTGCGCTGGGGCGGTGGCAAGGCCGCGGAGCGTACCGCAGCGCGTTCCAGTCGATTTCAGCCGGCCGCCGACGGGTGCGCGCGCGAGACGATCAGCCCGGCCTGCAGGTACAGCCCGTTGAGCAGCCGCGAGGCGCGGTCGCGGCTCATGCCGGGCCAGCGCGCGATCTCCTCCAGCGAGGCCGCGTCGCGCTGCAGCCGGGCCACCGTGGTGGCCAGCGCGCCGGCCAGGCGCAGCCCCCCCAGATCGGTGGTCGGCGCGATCCGGTAGGCCGCCGGCCCGGCGATTTCGGGCAACTGCTCGGCGCGTGCGCCGTGCAGCGCCAGGGCCCACAGCACCGGTCCCAGCGGCGTGGCGCTGGCGCCGGCGGCCTCGGCGAACTCGCGCCCCGGGGCCGGCTCCACCTGCAGCACCCGCAGCGCCGACCAGTCCAGGGCCTCCCAGCCGGAGGCGGACAGCGGGGCCCAGAGCTCGCGTTCTCGCGGCATCACGGTCATCGGCAGCACGTGCTGCCGGTGCTCGACCATCAGGCGCAGCGCCCGGGCGTGGCGCAGGGCGGCGGCCAGCACCTCGAGCACTTCCAGGCCCTCGGCGGCGCGGGCGCGCACCTCGAAACGTTGCAGATCCTGCAAAAGGTGCGGGTCGAGCGAGGACAGCCGCGTGGCGCCGGCCAGCGCGTCGGTGCCCAGGGGCTGGGCGCGCAGGCGGCGGCGGAAATCACTGGAACGGGGCAGCAGCGTTGGGATCACGCGGTCGTTGACGGGGCAGGCCGAGGGCGAAAAAGGACGGGTGGCGGGGAGCACCACCCGATTGGATCGTGCAATCCCGCACGATCCGGCCGGGGCCGCTGTTTCAACGGTGACTGGATGTAGCCGGCGTGGCGCTGCCTGCCGGCCGTGCCGGCGCGTCGATCAGGGCCTTCAGCCGCTGCCAGAAACGCGGCTCGTCGGCGGTGGCGAAGTTCACCCGCATCAGCGTGGTCGGGCGCGGCCGGGCGTGGAACAGCGAGCCGGGGGCGGTGAGCCAGCCTTCCTCGAGCAGGGCCAGCGCCAGCGCCTCGGTGTCGCGGCCGGTGTCGAGCCAGCCGAACAGCCCGGCCGGCGGCGCGACGAAGCGGCAGCCCGCGGCCTGTGCCAGCCGCACGGTGCGTGCACGCGCCTGCTGCAGCAGCGCCGTCACGCGTTCGGCATGGCGGCGCAGCAGGCCTTGTTCCAGGCAATCGGCCACCGCGGCCTCCAGCACGCCGGGGCTGGTCAGCGTCGTCAGCAGCTTGGTGTCGATGAAACGCTCCACCAGCGCCGGCGAGGCCGCCAGAAAGCCCACGCGCCACTGCGGCGCGAGGATCTTCGAGAAGCCGCTGACGGTGATGGTGCGGCGCAGCCCGTCCAGCTCGGCCATGCGTGCGGTGCGCGGCGGCGCCAGCCAGGCGTAGGTGTCGTCCTCGACGATCAGGAAGTCGTGCGCCTCGGCCAGCTGCAGCACCTGGTGCGCCTCGGCCGCGCTCAGGCAGTGGCCGGTGGGGTTGTGCAGCACCGAGACCGTCACGTACAGCCGCGGCCGGTGCTCGCGCGCCAGGGCAGCCATCACCGCCAGGTCGGGGCCGCCACCTTCGCTGCGCGGCACCGGCAGCACACGCAGGCCCATGCGCGCCAGCCGCGCGAACTCCACCGACCAGCCCTTCACGCCGGCGGCCTTCAGCCGCTGCTGCAGCACACGCACGTCGTCAAAGGGGTTGACCTCCTTCGCATCGGCGTCCCAACCCGGGTTGAAGGTCAGCATGTTCTTGTCGAACATGCCCTGGAACAGGCCGACCAGCGTCGGCCCCTGTTTCATGATCAGCCAGTTCTGGCTCTGCTCGCCACCGAAGACGCTGAAGCCGAGTTGCTCGTAGAAGGCGCGCGAGGCGGCGATGTCCTTCACCACCAGGCTGATCGAAAACACACCGAGACCCATGCCGTGCTCCTTAGAGGGTATTTCCCAAATCAACGTACCCGCGCCGCGGCGTCCAAGGGCCAGGCGCAAGGCGCATCGCGCAGCCCGGGCCGGGCGGCCCGGGCCAGCGAGGCAACACCGCGCCTGGCCCTTGGACGCCCCGGCCCTTCGGGTTGGCCCCCGGTGAGCGCGCCGTCCGTGTTGCCCATGCTCGCCGTGCCACCAGGCACGGCTGCGCTGTGCGCCTTGATGGCGCGCTCGCCGGGGGTCAACGCGGGCACGTTCATTTGGGAAACACCCTCTTAGCGCCGGGAGGGCGCGCAGCCGGAGTGTCGGGGCCCGGGTGCTTGAGGCAAATGCTGTATGTGTATACAGTTCATTCGTGCATCCCGTGGATCTGTTCCCTGCTCCCGAGGCCGGCCCCGGCGGGCCTTCCGCGCCGCTGCACCCGGCGGTCTGGCGGGCGCACGAGCTCGCCTGCCCGCTGGCCCGTGACCCACGCCGTGCTCTCGCCAGCGGCCATGCGGCGCTCGATCAGGAACTGCCCGGTGGCGGCTGGCCGCGAGCCGCGCTGACCGAGCTGCTGCTGCCGCACGACGGCCTGGGTGAACTGCGCCTGCTGGCACCGGCGTTGGCCGCGGTGCAGCGCCCGCCTGACGGCGCCGACGATCCGGCCCCCCGCGGGCTCTTGTGGCTAGGCCCGCCGGCCGAGCCCTGCGCCTGGGTGCTGGCCGCGCTGGGCCTGGACCTGGCCCGGCTGGTCATCGTGCGCGCCCGCGCGCAGCGGCCGACCGACCTGCTGTGGGCGCTGGAGCAGGCGCTGAAAAGCGGCGAGATCGGCGCGGCCGTCGCCTGGCTGCCGGCCCGCCTGCCGGCTGATGCGCTGCGCCGGCTGCAGCTGGCGGCGCAGGCCCATGCCGGGCCGGTGTTCCTGCTGCGGCCATCGTCCGAAGCCGCCCGCCCCAGCGCCGCGCCACTGCGGCTGCAACTGGCCAGCGCCGGCCCCGACCGGCTGCGCCTCGAACTGCTCAAGCGCCGCGGCCCGCCGCAGCTGCAGCCGCTGGTGCTGCAGCTGCCGCCGGTGCTGCCCCCCTGGATGACCGACCCCGATGCGCTGGATCGCCTTGCACCTGCCGTGGCTGCCGCTGGAAGCCTTCGTCGCCACGCTGCCGGCGGCTGAGCTGGGCGAGCAGCCGGTCGCGCTGTGCGACGGCCCGGTGCTGCAGGCCGTCAACGCCGCGGCCGCGGCGCAGGGGCTGCGCGCGGGGCAGAAACGCGCCACCGCCCAGGCCTTGTGCGGCGAGGTGCGGCTGGCCGAGGCCGACGCGGCGCGCGAAGCCGCGGCGCTGCGCGCGGTGGCGCAGGCCGCGCTGGCCTTCACGCCTGCGGTGGTGGCGCCGGACCCGGCAGAGCCGGCCGGCGTGGTGCTCGAGGTGCAGGCCAGCCTGCGCCTGTTCGGCGGCCCGGCGGCGCTGGCGCGGCAGCTGCTCGCGGCCGTGGCGGCACTGGGCCACCGGGCGCGCGCTGCACAGGCGCCCACGGCCGCGGGCGCGGCGCTGCTGGCGCGCTGGGCGCCGCGTGGCGTGGACCTGCTGCACGGCTCGCAGGCCACCGACCTGCACGCACTGGCCGCCTTGCTCGACCAGGCGCCGGTGACGGCGCTGCCAGCACCGCGCACTGCCGTGCTGGCCGGCATGACGGCCATGGGCCTGCACCGGCTGGCCGATCTGCGCGCGCAGCCGCGCAGCGGCCTGGCGCGGCGCTTCGGCGAGGGCCTGCTGCTGACGCTGGACAGGGCCTACGGCGCGGCCCCCGAGCCCCAGGTCTGGGCCACGCTGCCGCCGGTGTTCGACGAACGGCTCGAACTGGCCGCGCGTGTCGACCATGCCGAGCTGCTGCTGCACGGCGCCGGCACGCTGCTGGCGCGGTTGGTGGCCTGGGCGCGGGCACGCCAGGCGCGCATCGCCGGCTGCGAGCTGCGCTGCCGCCACGAGCGGGCGCGGCAGGTGCAACACCCACCCACCACCGTGCCGATCACGCTGGCCGAGCCTTCGGCCGATGGGGCGCACCTGCTCGGGCTGCTGAAGGAGCGCCTGGGCCGGGTCGAACTGCCGGCACCGACGCTGGAGCTGCAGCTGGTGTGCGACCAGCTCGTCGCGACACCGCCGCCGCATGGCGAGCTGTTCCCCACCCGCGCCAGCCGCGCCGAAGGCCTGGGGCGTCTGCTCGAGCGGCTGCGTGCGCGGCTGGGCGATGCCCAGGTGCAGCGCCTGGTGGCCAGGTCCGATCACCGGCCGGCCAGTGGCAGCCAGGCCTTGCCGCTGGCCGGCGAGGGCGCCCGGCCGGCGCTGCCGCCCCTGCCGCCGGGGCCGCCGCTGTTGTCGCCGGGGCTGCCCCTGCACCGGCCGGCCTGGCTGCTGCCCGAGCCCCTGCCGCTGGCCGAAAGGGCCGACGGCACGCCGCTGGTCCGCGGCCGCGCGCTGCGCATGCTGGCCGGCCCCGAGCGCATCGAAAGCGGCTGGTGGGACGAGCACCCGGTGCAGCGCGACTACTTCATCGCCGAGGCTGCCGGTGGTGCGCTGGTCTGGGTGTTCCGGCCGCGGCTGCCACCGACACCGGGCGAGCCGACCTGGCATCTGCAGGGTCTGTTCGGCTGAGAAGCGGTGGACGAACCCGTTTGGAGGGCGCGTGCCATGATGCCGGGATGTTCCCCCGTTCCCGCTCCCCGGCCCCGGCCGTGCCCGAGATTCCGCCGGAGGCCGAGCGCCGCCTGCACCACAGCGTCGACCCGTTTCCCGCCACGCCTTGGCGCCGCCGGCTGCTGCTGGTGGCGCTGGCGGTGGGCATGGGCTGGATGGTGGTCACGACCATGGTCGACCCACCCGGCAGCCTGAAGCGCAACCCGCCGCCACGCCTGGATGCACCGCGCTGCACGCCGGGCCAGACCGAGGGCTGCGTGGGCGGCACGGTGTCGGTGATCGTCGCGCCGCCGGCGCCGGCGGCGTCACGCTGAACGGGGCTGGACGGGGCTGAGCGCCCGACTCCCCCAGCTCGCTCAGCCCAGCTCGATGCGGAAGCGCAGCCCCGGCGTGCCGCCGTAGGCCGCGGCCTTTGCGAAGCGCTCGACCAGCACACCGCCGTTGGCGGTGATCACACGCTGCGAAGCCTCGTTGTCGGGGTCGGTGGTCAGCTCGATCGAGGGCAGGCCGGTGTCGCGTGCCAGCGTGCACATCGCCGCCAGCGCCCGCGTGGCGTGGCCCTTGCCCCGCTGCCAGGGCACGACGGCGTAGCCGACATGGCCCAGCACATGCGGCGGCAGCGGCGCGAAGCCGTGGTTCCAGCGCAGGTTGATCAGGCCGCAGAAGCCGTCGGCACTGTCGTCAGCGGCGTCCCAGACCCAGCGCTGCAGGCTGGGCAGGCGCGGCACCTGCGAGCCGTCGGGCAGGGTCACCGGTTCGCCGCCGCCGGCCGAGTTGTCGGCGCAGCGGTTCACGTAGGCCGTGGCGTCGGCGTCGATCTGCGCCAGCGTTTCGCGGATCGCGGCCTCGCCGCGCACGTTGTCGGGCGACCAGCCGCGTTCGTGCGCGGCGCGGAAGGCGGCCAGGCGCACCAGCGAGGGCCGCTCGAGCCGGGTGGCCGTGGCGGGTGCCGTGCTCATGGCCGTGGTGCTCCGGACTGCAGCGTCAGCAGCGTGCCGCCGCTGGCCGACAGCAGCCGCAGCTGGCGGCCTTCGATGCGCCAGCTGCGCACGCCGGCCAGCGCGGCCATGAAGCGGTCTTCTGAGCCGTCGTCGTTCAGACAGGCGCGGCGCGTGCTGGCGACGTTGTGGAACGACAGCTGGCTGCCGTCCAGCGTGTAGGGGCCGGTCAGCCGGTTGCAACCGCCAAAGCCGGTCACGCGCCGGCTCTTCTCGTCGAGCGTGATGTACGCGGCCTGCGGCCCGTCGGCGCCGTGCTGCCAGGTGGTGCCCAGCAGTGGCGCGGCCGGGCCATCGCCGGATGCGGCGCAGGCGCTCAGGGCCAGCACGAGGGCGGCGAGGGTGGCGGCGGGAAGGGCGAGCAGGGCAGGCAGGGCAGGCAGGGCAGGCTTTTGCATGCCCGCACCTTAGCGCAGCCGCGGCCGCCGGCGCTTATGCCTCTTGGCCGAGGTGGCCGAGGTGGCAGGCTCGCCGGCAGGGTTGCAGAAGGCTCAGGCCAGCACGCGCAGCAGCCAGCGCTCGAGCTCGCGCACCTCTTCCAGGCACACCGAGTGTTCCATCGGGTACTCGTGCCATTCGACCGGCTGGCCGAGGGCGGTGAGCGCATCGCGCCCGGCGCGGCCGCGCGCCGGCACGACCACGCCGTCGCGGCTGCCGTGCGCGGCGAACACCGGCGTGGTGGCATTGGCGGCGTGGCGTTCGGCGGCGGTGGTACTGCCCAGCGGCAGGTAGCCCGACAGCCCGGCCAGGCCGGCCAGCCGGTGGCCGTAGCGCAGCCCGGCGGCCAGCGTGATCGCGCAGCCCTGCGAGAAACCGGCCAGCACGGTGCGTTCGGCCGGCACGCCACGCGCCTGTTCGCGGTCCAGCAGCGCATGCACGCGGGCGAAGGCATCGCGCAGCCCGGCCTCGTCTTCCTGGCGGCTGAACGGGTCGCGCGGGTCGGTCGAGGGGAAGAGGTCGTACCAGGCGCGCATCGCGCGGCCGCCGTTGATCGTCACCGGCCGCACCGGCGCCCGCGGGAACACCCAGCGCACCGGGCCGATCGCATCCAGCCGCATCTCGTCGGCGAAGGAGAGGAAGTCGGTGCCGTCGGCACCCAGGCCGTGGAGCACGACGATGGTGGCGCGCGGCGTGGCCGCCGGGTGGACTTCGAAAGTCTGCAGGCTCATCAGTAGTTCAACCCCATTGCGGAACGCACGTCCTTCATGGTCTGGCGCGCCACGGTGCGGGCGCGCTCGGTGCCCATCTCGACGATCCAGTGCACCTGCTTCGGGTTGGCCAGGTAGGCCTCGGCGCGTTCGTGCCAGGGCTTCTGCTCGGCGACGATGGCGTCGATGACCGGCTGCTTGCAGTCCAGGCAGCCGATGCCGGCCGTGGTGCAACCCTGCTGCACCCACTGGTGCGTGGCCTCGTCGGTGTAGACCTTGTGGAACTGCCAGACCGGGCACTTGGCCGGGTCGCCCGGGTCGGTGCGGCGCGCGCGGGCCGGGTCGGTGGCCATGCCGCGCACCTTGCGCGACACCTCTTCGGGCTGGTCGCGCATCAGGATGGCGTTGCCGTAGCTCTTGCTCATCTTGGTGCCGTCGGTGCCGGGCAGGCGCAGCACCTCGGTGTGCAGCGCCAGCGGCTCGGTCAGCACACTCTTGCCGCTGCCCTTCAGGTGGCCGGCGAGCAGTTCGCCGTCGTCGGGTGTCCAGCCGCTCACCGCGACGGCGGCGCGCTTCAGCACGCCTTCGCCCTTGGCATGCGCATCGGCCGCGCCGGTTTCGCCGAAGGCCTTGCGCTGCTTCTCGAAGTAGCGCTGGTCGTCCTTCGACAGCTTGGCCAGCGCGGCGGCGACCTTGGCGTCGAAGTCCTTGCTGCGGCCGTACAGGTTGTTGAAGCGCCGCGCGACCTCGCGCGTGAGCTCGACGTGCGAGCTCTGGTCCTCGCCCACCGGCACGTGGTTGGCCTTGTAGATGAGGATGTCGGCCGCCTGCAGCAGCGGGTAGCCGAGGAAGCCGTAGGTGGCGAGATCGCGGTCCTTCAGCTTCTCGATCTGGTCCTTGTAGGTCGGCACGCGTTCGAGCCAGCCCAGCGGCGTGCCCATGGCCAGCAGCGTGAACAGCTCGGCGTGTTCGGGCAGCCGGCTCTGGATGAAGATGGTGCACTTGTCGGGGTCGAGGCCGGCGGCGATCCAGTCGACCACCATCTCGTAGACGTAGCGCTCCATCACGTCGCGCTCTTCGTAGTGCGTGGTCAGCGCGTGCCAGTCGGCCACGAAGAAGAAGCACTCGTGCTCGTGCTGCAGGCGCACCCAGTTCTTCAGCGCGCCGTGGTAGTGGCCGAGGTGCATGGCGCCGGTGGGGCGCATGCCGGAGAGGACGCGGGATCGCATGGTGTGGGGTCGTGGCGGAAGGCGTGGACCCGGCGATTGTCTCAGGGCCGCGCTGACACAATCCCGCCGCCATGACCACCCACCCGCCGAAGCGCCGCATCGTGATCCTGATCTCCGGCCGGGGCTCCAACATGGAGGCCCTGGTGGAACGCTGCGCCGCCGAGCGCTGGCCGGCCGAGGTGGCGGCGGTGATCGCGAACCGGCCCGAGGCCGCCGGCCTGGCCTTCGCGGCGGCGCAGGGCATTGCCACCGCGGTGGTGGATCACCGTGCGCACGCCTCGCGCGAGGCCTTCGACGAAGCACTGGCCGCCGCCATCGACGGTTTCGAGCCTGACCTGGTGGTGCTGGCCGGCTTCATGCGCATCCTCGGCGCCGGCTTCGTGCGGCGCTACGCGGGCCGGCTGCTGAACGTGCACCCCTCGCTGCTGCCGGCCTTTCCGGGCCTGCACACGCACCGGCGGGCGCTGGAGGCCGGCTGCAAGGCGGCCGGCGCCACGGTGCACTTCGTGATGCCCGAGCTGGACCACGGGCCCATCGTGATGCAGAGCGTGGTGCCGGTGCGGCCCGGCGACGACGAGGCCTCGCTGGCGGCGCGTGTGCTGGCCACCGAGCACCGCATCTACCCGCAGAGCGTGCGCTGGTTCGTCGAGGGCCGGCTGGAGCTGGCCGACGGCCGGGTGCGCCAGCGCGACGGGGCTTCGCAGCTGCTGGTGCTCGAAGCCTGAATCGGTGTGCTTCAGTCCTCGAGGCGTTCGAAGCGTGGGCGCTCGACGCCGTCGACAAGCACCGTCTCGAAGAACATCGCAAACGGCCGCACCCAGTCGCCGCGCTCGCCATATAGCGGCCGGTACAGCACCAGCGGTTCCAGCGTCTCGCTGTGGCGCACGACGCCCAGCAGTTCGTACTCGCCGCCCTTGTAGTGGCGGTAGCGGCCACGCGGGGCGGCAGGCAGCGGAGGCAGGTCGTCGTCCATGGCGGCGGATTGTCGGGGCCGACTCCGGATAATCCGGCCCGATGCACCCGAACGCCCTCCTGGACCTGACGACCGAGCTGCTGCGCTCGGTGCTGAAGCTCGACGCACCGGCCGACGGCCTGGTGTCGATGTTCTTTCGCAAGCACCCCAAGCTGGGTGCCCGCGAGCGCCACACGCTGGCCGAGACCACCTACGCCGTGCTGCGCCAGCGCTTGCTGTTCCAGCACCTGGCGCAGAGCGGGCAGGGGCCGCTGGAGCGTCGGCTGGCGGCGCTGGCCTGGCAGGGCAACGAGGGTTTTCTGCGCGGCGCGCTCACGCCGCCGGAACAGGCCTGGCTGGCCGAGGTCGGCAAGATCGACCGCGCCGCCTTGCCCGAGAAGCTGCGCCACAACCTGCCGGACTGGCTGGCGAACCCGCTGCGCGAGCAGCTCGGCGACGGGCCCGACGGCGGCTTCTGGCCGCTGGTGGACAGCCTGGCGCGGCCGGCGCCGCTGGACTTGCGTGTCAACACGCTGAAGGCCAAGCGCGAGGACGTGCAGCGCGCGCTGGCCGAGGCGGGCATCGAAGCCACGCCCACCCCACACTCGCCCTGGGGCCTGCGCGTGGATGGCAAGCCGGCGCTGAACAAGCTGGCGCTCTTCACCGAAGGCCATGTCGAGGTGCAGGACGAGGGCAGCCAGCTGCTGGCGCTGCTGCTGGACGCCAAGCGCGGCGAGATGGTGGTCGACTTCTGCGCCGGCGCGGGCGGCAAGACGCTGGCGCTGGGTGCGACCATGCGCAACACCGGCCGGCTCTACGCCTTCGACGTCTCCGGTCACCGGCTCGACGCGTTGAAACCCCGGCTCAAGCGCAGCGGCCTGTCGAACGTGCACCCGGCGCAGATCGCGCACGAGCGCGACGACCGCATCAAGCGGCTGGCCGGCAAGATCGACCGCGTGCTGGTCGACGCGCCCTGTTCCGGCCTGGGCACGCTGCGCCGCAACCCCGACCTGAAGTGGCGCCAGAGCCCGCAGGCGCTGGCCGAGCTGGTGGTCAAGCAGCAGGCCATCCTGGCCGGCGCGGCCCGGCTGGTGAAGCCGGGCGGGCGGCTGGTCTACGCCACCTGCAGCCTGCTGGCGGCCGAAAACGAGGGCATCGCAGAAGCCTTCACGGCTACCGAGCGCGAGCGTTTCGAGCCGCTGCCGGCCGCCGAGGCGCTGTCGGCGGCCCATGCCGAAGGGGTTGCGGATCTGGTGGCAGGCCCCTATCTCCGGTTGTGGCCGCATCGGCACCGGACCGACGGGTTTTTTGCGGCCGTTTGGCAACGGCGCTGAACAGCGGCATACGCGACGCCTTTTGCTGCCAATTTCAAGGCTTGACGCAGATCAAGCCTTGAACAGCCAGGCCTCGTGGGGCCTTGTTTTCAGCCTGCCCGCACCGAGGTGGGGCCTTACAATGCCCGAGTTCGGAACCCCGGCATTCCGACCCCCAGTTTCTACGGAAAGCACATCCCAATGGATCAACTCTGGCTCGCCCACGACGCGCTCGTGCAATGGTTGGCGCACGGCCTCGTGGAGGCCTCGTGGTGGCAGATCGTGCTGTACACGCTCGCCACCACCCACATCACCATCGTCTCGGTGACGCTGTTCCTGCACCGCTCGCAGGCGCACCGGGCGCTGGACCTGCACCCGGCGGTGCAGCACTTCTTCCGCCTCTGGCTGTGGCTGGGCACGGGCATGGTGACCAAGGAATGGGTCGCCATCCACCGCAAGCACCACGCCAAGTGCGAGACGCAGGACGACCCGCACAGCCCGGTCGCGCACGGCATCCGCAAGGTGCTGCGCGAAGGCGCCGAGCTGTACCGCGCCGAAGCCAAGGTGCAGGAGACCATGGACAAGTACAGCCATGGCGTGCCCAACGACTGGATCGAGCGCAACCTGTACACCCGCTACAGCTGGCAGGGCGTGGGCCTGATGCTGATCCTGAACCTGGTGCTGTTCGGCGCCGCCGGCCTCGCGGTGTGGGCGGTGCAGATGGCCTGGATCCCGATCACGGCCGCCGGCATCATCAACGGCCTGGGCCACCACAGCGGCTACCGCAACTTCGAGTCGCCCGACGCCAGCACCAACGTCTCGCCCTGGGGCATCGTGATCGGCGGCGAAGAGCTGCACAACAACCACCACACCTACCCGACCTCGGCGAAGTTCTCGGTCAAGCCCTTCGAGTTCGACATCGGCTGGGCCTACATCCGCATCCTGCAGGCCTTCGGCTTGGCGCAGCCGAAGAAGGTGCCGCCGAAGCTGGCGCTGGGTGCCGTGCGCGCCACGGCCGACAGCCACACGCTGAACGCCGTGATCGCCAACCGCTACGAGGTGATGGCGCGTTACGCCACCGAGCTGAAGGCAGCGGCCGCCGCCGAGATCGATCGCCTGAAGAACTCGACGCAGGCCGCCGACGCGGCACTGCTGGGCCACCTGAACACCGCGCGCCACTGGCTGCACCGCGACGAGGACAAGGTGCCGCAGCGCATCAAGCCGAGCCTGGCCGCGGCCCTGGGCGAAAGCCCCAAGCTGGCCAAGCTGGTGGCCATGCGCGAAGAACTGCGTGGCCTGTGGACGCGCACCGGCGTCAGCGCCGAGCAGCTGGTGGCCGACCTGCAGGCCTGGTGCCGCAAGGCCGAAGAAAGCGGCATCGCCGCGCTGCAGGAGTTCTCGCTGAAGCTGCGGGCGGCGCACCAGCCGGCCTGACGGCACGGCGCTCCTTTGCCAGACCAGGCCCGCTTCGGCGGGCCTTTTTCATGGCGCCGGGGTGATACGCCGAACTCAGCCGATGGCCTCGGAGTGGAAGCCGAAGGCGCCGCGCCGGCGGTCCTCGAAAAACAGCTCCAGCGTGCGCCGCACGGTGCGGAAGGCGAGGGCCTCCCAGGGGATCTCCTCCTCGCGGAACAGCCGCACCTCCAGGCTTTCGGGGCCAGGATGGAAGTCGGTGTCGAGCACGCGGGCCCGGTAGAAGAAGTGCACCTGGCCCACACGCACCACGTCGAGCAGCGTGAACAGGCCTTCGAGCGCCACGCGCGCGCCGGCTTCTTCGTCGGTTTCGCGCAGGGCGCCGTCGGCCACCGTTTCGCCGAGCTCCATGAAGCCGGCCGGCAGCGTCCACAGCCCGTAGCGCGGCTCGATGGCGCGGCGGCACAGCAGCACCTGATCGCCCCAGACCGGCACCGTGCCGACCACGTTGAGCGGGTTCTCGTAGTGGATCTCGCCGCAGGCCGCACACACCGCACGCTCGCGGTTGTCGTCGGCCGGGACGGCATAGGAGGTGGGGCCACCGCAGACGCGGCAATGCCGGATGCGGCGCTCGCCAGGAACCATGCGGACGAGTGTAGTGGCCGCCGGTGGCATCATCGGCCGCGAACGCTTGTTCGCCCCTCCACTGCTTTCGTCGAGAACCCTCATGGACTTCGTCGTCACCCCGACCGCGCCCGTGCACCTGCCGGTGGCCGGCGGGGGCCTGTTCCCCGTGCGCCGCATCTACTGCGTCGGCCGCAACTACGCCGAACACGCCCAGGAGATGGGCTTCACCGGCCGCGAGCCGCCGTTTTTCTTCATGAAGCCGGCCGACACGCTGGTGCCGGTGGCGGCAGGTGCCACCGGCCAGATCGACTACCCGACGCTGACGAAGAACCTGCACCACGAGGCCGAGCTGGTCGTGGCCATCGGCACCGGTGGGCGCGGCATCCGCGCCGACGACGCGCAGGCGCACATCTACGGCTACGCGGTGGGCCTGGACATGACGCGGCGCGACCTGCAAGGCGAGATGAAGAAGCAGGGCCGGCCCTGGGAGATCGGCAAGGCCTTCGAGCAGAGCGCGCCCATCGGCCCCATCGTGCCGGCCAGCACCACCGGCGTGCTCGCCGAAGGCGCGATCACGCTCAGCGTGAACGGCCAGCAGCGCCAGAAGGGTGACCTGAAGGAACTGATCTGGAACGTCGGCGAGACCATCGAGCACCTGTCGGCGGCCTGGACGCTGGCGCCCGGCGACCTGATCTTCACCGGCACGCCAGCGGGCGTGGCCGCGGTGGTGCCGGGCGACGTGATGGTCTGCGAGATCGCCGGGCTGCCGCCGCTGACGGTGGCGGTGCGCTGAGCGCGCCATTGCCACTGCCATCGCCGACAGCAGGAGACAGGCCTTGGAGCTCTACAACTACTACCGATCGTCGGCCTCGTTCCGCGTGCGCATCGCGCTCGCGCTGAAGGGGCTGGACTATGTCTACAAGCCGGTGCACCTGGCGAAGAACGAGCAGTTCTCCGAGTCCTACGCCGCGGTGTCGGCGGCGCGGCTGGTGCCGCTGCTGAAGGACGGCGAGACCACGGTGACGCAGTCGCTGGCCATCTGCGAGTACCTCGACGAGACCCACCCCGAGCCGCCGCTGCTGCCGCGCGACGCCGCCGGCCGGGCGCGGGTGCGCGCGCTGGCGCTGGACGTGGCCTGCGAGATCCACCCGCTGAACAACCTGCGTGTGCTGCGCTACCTGGTGCACGACCTGAAGGTGGCCGAGGACGACAAGAACCGCTGGTACCGCCACTGGGTCGAGACCGGGCTCGAGGTCGTCGAGCGGCAGCTCGCGGCGCAGCCTTCGCGCTTCTGCCACGGCGAGGTGCCGACGCTGGCCGATGTGTGCCTGGTGCCGCAGATCTTCAACGCACGCCGCTTCGAGGCCCGCCTCGACCACGTGCCGAACGTGATGCGCGTGTTCGAGGCTTGCATGGCCGTGCCGGCCTTCGAGCGCGCGCGGCCCGAGCACTGCCCGGACGCGGTCTGAACCTTTGCACCGCATGCCGCCGCGGCTGATCGTCCCGGCCTGGCCGGGCGGCACACCACCCGGTGTTGGCGCGGCGATGAGCACGCGCGAAGGCGGTGTCAGCGCACCGCCCTTCGACGGCTTCAACCTCGGTGCCGCGGTCGGCGACGACCCGGCCGCGGTGGCGGCGAACCGCGCGGCTTTTGCAGAAGCCTTGGGCGCGCGGCCGGTGTGGTTGCGCCAGGTGCATGGCAGCACGGTGCTGCGGCTCGATGTGTCGAGCCCCGAGCACCCGGAGACGCCGGCCGATGCGGCCTGGACCACCGCCCGCGGCATCGCCTGCACCGTGGGCGCGGCCGACTGCCTGCCGGTGCTGTTCGCGGCCCAGGACGGGCGCGCCGTGGCCGCCGCGCATGCCGGCTGGCGCGGCCTGGCCGGCGGCGTGCTGGAGCGCACCGTCGAGGCCTTGTGCGAGGGCGCCGGCCTCGTGCCGGGCGAACTCCGCGCCTGGCTCGGCCCCTGCATCGGGCCGGTGGCTTTCGAGGTGGGTGCCGACGTGCTCGAAGGCTTCGGGCTTGTGCCGCTGCCCGGCGATCAGCCGGCCTTCCGCTGGTCGCCGCGCAGCGACGGCAGCGCCCGCTGGCGCGCCGACCTGCAAGCGCTGGCGCAGCAGCGGCTGGTGGCTGCCGGCCTGCGCGACATCACCGCCGACGCACGCTGCACGGCCACCCCGGGCTCAGGCCTGTTTTCGTTCCGCCGAGATCGCGTCACCGGCCGCATGGCCGCTGCCGTCTGGCGCCGCTGACGCCGGCACGGCCGCCTGCGCCGCCGCAGCCTCGGCCGCTGCTTCGGCGGCACGGCGTGCGCGCTTGCGCGCCGGTGTGCCGAGGATGTACATCAGGATGCTCAGCGGCAGCACGCCGTACAGCACGAAGGTGATCACCGCACCGAGCACGCTGCCTTGTGGCCCCAGCGCCTCGGCCAGCGCCATCATCAGTACCACGTAGAGCCAGCCGATCGCCACCAGGTACATGCCGCACTACGATTGATGCCACTCGGTGCGGAAGATTTTGTCATGCCCTCGTCAGCCCATCCCCGTACAAACCCGAGCCGCCGCAAGGCCACGCCCGCCGGAGACAAGCCCGTGAGTCCATCGAAGAAAAAGGCGGCACCCTCTGCTGCCGGCAAGAACCCTGCCGCGGCACTGCCCGAGGTGCCGCCTCAGGCCGCCGAGGCCTTCGGCGCGGCGTTCACCGACACCCTGAAGGCCTTCGGCGGCCTGGCCGTGCCGGCCGACCGCCTGAGTGGCATCCAGGGCGACTACCTGAAGAACGCCACCGAGATGTGGAACCAGGCGCTGCACCGGCTGCAGGGTGACGGCGCAGCCGCTCCGCTGACCGACCGCCGCTTTGCCGGCGGCGAGTGGGCCGCCAGCCCGATGGCCGCGATGACCGCGCAGATGTACCTGCTGAACGCGCGCACGCTGATGTCGCTGGCCGACAGCGTCGAGGGCGACGCAAAGACCCGCGCGCGGCTGCGCTTCGCGGTGCAGCAGTGGGTGGACGCGACCAGCCCGAGCAACTTCCTCGCGCTCAACCCCGAGGCGCTGAAGAAGGCCGTGGAGACCCAGGGCGAGAGCATCGGCCGCGGCCTGCAGCACCTGCTGGAAGACCTGGGCAAGGGCCATGTCTCGCAGACCGACGAGAGCGTGTTCGAGGTCGGCCGCAATGTCGCCACCACGGCCGGCCACGTGGTGTTCGAAAACGAGCTGTTCCAGCTCATCGAGTACCGGCCGCTCACGGCCAAGGTGCACGAGCGGCCGATGCTGTTCGTGCCGCCGTGCATCAACAAGTACTACATCCTCGACCTGCAGCCGGAGAACTCGCTGATCCGCTACACGGTCGAGCAGGGTCACCGCACCTTCGTCGTCAGCTGGCGCAACCCCGACGAGAGCCTGAAGGCGCTGGGCTGGGACGACTACATCGAGGAAGGCGGCATCCGCGCCATCGAGGTGGTGCACGAGATCGCCGGCACCGGCACCATCAACACGCTGGGCTTCTGCGTCGGCGGCACCATCCTCGCCACCGCGCTGGCCGTGCTGGCCGCGCGCGGCCAGCACCCGGCCGAGAGCGTGACGCTGCTGACCACGCTGCTGGACTTTGCCGATACCGGCATCCTCGACATCTTCATCGACGAAGCCAGCGTGCAGCTGCGCGAGATGACCATCGGCGAGCAGGCACCGGCCGGGCCGGGGCTGCTGAAGGGCCAGGAGCTGGCCACCACCTTCAGCTTCCTGCGGCCCAACGACCTGGTCTGGAACTACGTGGTCGGCAACTACCTGAAGGGCGAGACGCCGCCGCCTTTCGACCTGCTGTACTGGAACGGCGACAGCACCAACCTGCCCGGGCCGATGTACTGCTGGTACCTGCGCCACCTGTACCTGCGCAACGAACTGAAGACGCCGGGCGCGCTGACGGTCTGCGGCGAACAGCTGGACCTGGGCGCGATCCGCGCGCCGTTCTTCGTCTACGGCAGCCGCGAGGACCACATCGTGCCCTGGCAGGCCGCGTATGCCTCGACGCCGCTGGTGAAGAGCGACAAGACCTTCGTGCTCGGCGCCAGCGGCCACATCGCCGGCGTCATCAACCCGCCGGCCAAGGGCAAGCGCAGCTACTGGACCAACACCCGCCTGCCGGCCCGCGCCGACGACTGGCTGGCCACCGCCACCGAACACCCCGGCAGCTGGTGGCCCACCTGGAGCGGCTGGCTCAAGGGCCATGCCGGCCGGCTGGCCAACGCGCCGAAGCAGCCCGGCGGTGGCGGTTTCGCGGCCATCGAGCCGGCGCCGGGCCGTTACGTCAAGACCAAGGCCTGAGCGCCGCCGGGCGCCCGGCATGGGGGTCGCCCCCACCGTGGGCCGCGGTTGGCCCGGCTACGATCCACACACCATCCCAGGAAGGAGCGAGACATGAATCAGAAGGTGGCCTACGTGACGGGCGGCATGGGCGGCATCGGCACCGCGATCTGCCAGCGCCTGCACAAGGACGGCTTCAAGGTGATCGCCGGCTGCGGGCCGAGCCGCGACTACGTGAAGTGGCTCGACGAGCAGAAGGCGCTCGGCTACACCTTCTTCGCCAGCGTCGGCAACGTGGCCGACTGGGACAGCACGGTGGCCGCCTTCCAGGCCGCGATCGGCGAACACGGCCAGATCGACGTGCTCGTGAACAACGCCGGCATCACGCGCGACCGCATGTTCCTGAAGATGTCGCCCGACGACTGGAAGACCGTCATCGACACCAACCTGAACAGCATGTTCAACGTGACCAAGCAGGTCGTGCCGGGCATGGTGGAAAAGGGCTTCGGCCGCATCATCCAGATCAGCTCGGTCAATGGCGAAAAGGGCCAGGCCGGGCAGACCAACTACTCGGCGGCCAAGGCCGGCATGCACGGCTTCACGATGGCGCTGGCGCAGGAGCTGGCCGGCAAGGGTGTGACGGTGAACACCGTGAGCCCGGGCTACATCGGCACCGAGATGGTCCGTGCGATCAAGCCCGAGATCCTGGAGCGCATCGTCGCGACCATCCCGGTCAAGCGGCTCGGCACGCCGGAAGAAATCGGCTCCATCGTCGGCTGGCTGGCCGGCCCCGACTCAGGGTTCACGACGGGTGCCGACTTCAGCTGCAACGGTGGCCTGCATATGGGCTGACGACGGCGCGGCCGGGCCGGCCTTCGTGCCGGCCGCCCGGTTCGCTCTCGTCCGTGAAGCTCCAGCGCCGTTCCTTCGCCGTGCCCCAGACCTTGTAGGTGCGATCGATGGGGCCGGCCTGCAGTTCGGTGAAGATCTCGCCGCCGCGCGGGTCGTGGGCTTGATCGGCGCGGGCCTGCACGCGCAGGTTGCGCACGTCGCCGTCCAGCACCAGGCGGTGTGACCAGCCGGCCGAGGTCGGGCCGCTGTCCCAGCGCTGCGGGTGCAGCAGGCCCTGTTCGTCGGGGGCGTCCCAGTCGACGCTGAAGTGCGCGACGAAGTCGCCGGCGTGCACCAGCCGCACATAGCCGGGCTCGTAGCTCACGCATTCCTGGTGGTTGTAGCGGGCCGAGAAGGCCAGCGCGATGCGGCGCTTTTCTTTCAGCCAGCGCAGCTGGTACGACACCGGCGCGGGCAGCCGCCGCCTGTCATGTGCCGGCGGGGCGATCAGTTCGCGCAGCTGCGCGCGGTCGACGCCGTGCCAGCGCTGCAGCGCGCCTTCGGCATGGCCGCCGATCGTCAGCACCGTGAAGCGCGACGCCTGGGCGATGCGCTCGTGGCGCGCCGAGGCGCAGCCGGCCACGCTGTGGTCGCCGGTGGCCAGGCGCAGCGCCGCTTCGGCGTCCATGCGCATGTGGCTGCCGCGCGTGCGCATGCGCACGAACACCAGGCGGCCGTAGTCCACGCGCGAGACCCAGGCCAGCGGGTGGCCGTCGTCGAAGCCGGCCTGGGCCTGTTGTGCCGACGTCAGCCCTTCGGCGAACACCGCCTCCGGCTCCTCGGGCGCGTCGACCACCAGGCTGCAGACGATCTGGCGGAAGCAGGCGACGACGACGTTGCTCTCGCCGCTGGGATCGACCTGCAGCAGCGTCTGCAGCCCTTCGCCGGCCCAGGCCTCGGGCAGGCCGAGGTCGAGCGCCAGCTGCGCCGGTGCATAGGCCTTGCTGAAGCTGCGCGACGAGCGTGTGCCATGCAGCGGGCCGCCTTGCAGGCCGGGTGGCGCGGCGCGCGCCGCCTCGCCGCCGAGCAGCGCGGCCAGCACGGCGCGTGTGTCGGCGGCGGTGGGCATCACCGGCCGGCTGCGGTGTGGGCCGGTGGTGCCGAGTTCCGGCGTCATCGCCATCGGCGCACGCGGCAGCAGCAGCGGCTCGGGCGTGCCCGCCAGCAGCCCGGCGTTGACGCGCAGCAGCGCACCGGGGAACACCGTGCCGTCACCCGGTTGCAGCAACGGGAAATCGCTCAGTTCGCGCGTCAGGTTGACGAGCTTGTTGGTGCACAGGATCACGCCGCCACCGGTGCCGCGGCGGCGCTCGCGGGCAGGCAATGCGGGGGGATTCGGTGTGGGGTTCATGGTGGGGTTCACGGCCGCACCCCCCAACGGCCCAGGCCGGCGCACACGGCGCCCGAGACGGCATCGAGGCCGAGCTCGGCGGCATCGTCGAGCCGCTCGCGCAGCGCTTGCGCCAGGGCCCAGGCCGGCCCGTGGTCGGGTGGTGGCGTGGCCGCCCGCAGCGAGTCGTGCACACGCACGGCGGCGAGGTCGGGCTGCGAGGCATCGACGGCGTCCAGCCAGCGCAGCTCGGCCCGTGCCAGTGCGGCCAGCGCCGCATCGCAGCGCTGGCCGAGCGCGGTGATGCGCTCCAGCGCCATCAGCACCAGCAGCCGCAGGCGTTCGGCCTCGCGGTCCAGCGCGGCCAGCGCAGCGCGTGCCTCGGCCGGGCTGCCGTGCAGTTGCAGGCCGGTGTCGGCATCGGTACGGCCCAGTGTGGCCAGCACGCGCGTGGCGTGCAGCGCCGCCAGCACGGCCGGCAGCGCGTGCAGGTCGAGCCGCTGTGCGTGCACGAAGGCGGCCTGCAGCGGCAGCAGCCGGGCGCTGGCGGCCCGCCGGCGGCGTTCCTGGACGGTGGTTCCCGGCTGGCGCCAGGTGCCACGCCATTCGGCCAGCCGGTCCAGCGCCGACTGCAGCGCGGCCTCGGCCGCGATGGCCGGCCGCCGGGCCGCGGCCTCGATGGCGGCCACCAGCGCCGGCAGGGCGGCGGCCGGGTCTTCGAGCGGGTAGCGGACCAGGTGCGTGCCGCCAGGGCCGGCAGACGCTGTGCCTTCGCCGCGCAGCAGCACCGTGGGGCCGTGGTGCTGCGCGTGGCGCAGGCCGAGTTCGTAGAAGACCTGGGCGTCAGCCTGCGTCAGGTCGCACAGCACCAGCTCGGCCGCAGCCAGGTCGGCGAGGCGGGCGCTGGCGTGCTCCACCGGTGCGCGGGCCGGCGGCCGTGCCACATGGCAGCCGCAGCGCGCCAGCGCGGGGGCGATCAGCAGGTGTTCGACGGCATCGAGGTTGCGGCCCGCGGTGCCGATGGCGGCGCCGGGGGCCCGGATCACGAGGGTGCGCATCGGGCGGAGAGTCGGGCAGAGAGTCTGGCGGAGCGCCACAACGGCACGGACCGCCGATGCTGACCGCCCGCCGCGGCCAAGTCTGTCGACTCTTCACACATCGGGCGTCAGACCGCCCGGCCGGCTCAGCGCCTCAGGAGGCGTCCATCAGCCACTGGATCACGCCCTTGGCGACAAACCCGATCAGCCCCACGCCCAGCGCCAGGAAGAGCACGAAGGTGCCGAAGCGGCCGGCCTTCGACTCGCGCGCGAGCTGGAAGATGATGAACACCATGTAGAGCATGAACGCGCCGACCCCGAAGGTCAGCCCGAACTGCGCGATCTGCTCCTCGGTGAAACCGCCCATGACGCCTGGCTCCACCGCTCAGCGCGCCGGCTGCGCCGGGCCGACCAGGTCGCGGTAGGCGTGCCAGCTGGCGTGCGCCAGCCAGGGCCCGGCCACCACCAGGCCCACCAGCAGCGTGGCCATGCCCAGCAGCGTGAAGACCAGGATCAGCGTGGCCCACAGCGCCATCGGCAGCGGGTTGACCAGCGCGGCCCGCACGCTGATCAGCACCGCGGCCAGCAGGCCGACGTCGCGGTCCATCAGCAGCGGGATCGCGATCACCGAGCTGGCGAAGATCGGGGCTGCCAGCGCCGCGCCGAGGATCAGCCAGACCTCGAAAAGGCCCACCGGGCCGCCGTGGCGGGCCAGCACCACGCCGTGCACGAAGTCGGCCGGCGTGTTCACCGGCACGCCGGCGAAGCCGGTGATCAGTGCCGCCGAGGTCAGTACCCAGCCGGTGCCGGCCAGCGCCAGCAGCAGGCCGAAGGCCACCAGGCGCCGGTGGCCCGGGTGCCAGGCGGCGATCACGGTGGCCAGCGTCGGCCGGCCGCCGCGTTCGAGTTCGCGGCTCACCGCGTACAGGCCGGTGGCGATGACGGGCGCCACCAGCAGGAAGCCGCTGAAGGCGCCGGCCAGCAGCCAGAAGCGCTGGTGGGCGAGCCCGAAGACCGCGGCGCCGAACAGCGCCATCGCCAGGCCGTGCAGCAGCCCGAGTGCGGGCGCGCGCATCAGGTCGGCCCAGCCGCGCGCCAGCCAGTGCAGCGGGTCGTTCAGCGTCACCTGGCGCACCGGGTGGGCGCGGATCGCGCGGCCGGTGCCGGGACTCAGGCGCTGCGGGTCTTCAGGGCTGGACGGCATCGGGGCTCGGGCATCGGAAGCCCCGACTGTAGGCCCGGCGGGTGGCAGCGGCCTTGACCTGGCGCAGCCGCCTGCCGGGCCCGTGGCGCGAGCCCTCAGCGGCGCATCAGGGCCGGCGGCGGCGCAGCATGAAGCCCATCGCACCCAGGCCGGCCAGCAGCGTGGCCGCGGTGCCGGCTTCGGGCACGGCCGAGACCTGGTCCACCTGCAGCGCCAGCACCTGCGCAAAGCCCAGCTCCAGCGTCAGCGTGTAGGCGGTGATGGGCTCCAGGCCACCCAGGTTCCAGGTGTAGGTGTAGCGGTCGGCCACCAGGCCGGTGTCGACGAACAGGATGTCGTCGGCCACCAGTGCCTGGCTGCCACCGTTGACGCTGAGCGTCAGCCCGAACGGGGCGCCGGCGAAATTGTTGATGACGCCCTGGAACACCAGCGTGTCGATGCCGCCGGCCACGGTGCTGTCGGTGAGCGTCAGCACGCCGTCGCCGTACAGGCCGAAGCCGGCCGGGTAGAGGCTGCCGGCGGTGCGTTGCAGCACCGCGTCGCCCGAGGTCCAGGTGTTGGCGGTGATGCCTTCGACCAGGCGCGCCGTCGAGCAGCTGCTGTCGGCGCAACCCAGGCCGGCGCGGTTGAGCTGGTTCCAGCCGTCGTAGGACACCGAGCCCTCGATGGCCACGAGGTCGGGGTGCGGGTCCTGGTAGATGATGGTTTCGGCCTGGGCCAGCGCGGCACTGCCGAGCAGGGCCAGGGTGACCGCGGCGAGGCGGAAGGGGGAAGCGAGTTGCATGACGGGTCGTCCGTGTCGATGGGATGGAGCGCCGCCCCGCGGGGCGACGGCGGAAGGCGCGCTGGCATCGGACGACGCTGGCTGGCGGCAGCAGGGCTGCGCTACATCAAATGATACTCATTCGCATTTGAGATCGTCGGCTCTTCGACTCCCCGAGGCGCGGGGGTGCCGCTGGCTCAGGACGCCGGCGCTGCGGCCGTGCCGAGCAGTTGCCGCGCCGCGGCCGCCAGCGTGGCCGGCTCGGCGTCGGCCAGCGCCAGCGTCTGCGCGGTGGCGAAGCCGGCGTAGTGCTTGGCCATCGACTTCAGATAGACCGGGTCGTAGTGCTGCTCGAGCAGTTCGTGCACGACGCCGGCGGTGTCGCCGGCCTGGGCCTGGGCTTGCCAGCGCGCAATGGTTTCGGCGCCGCGCAACTCCTTCAGCGCCGCCAGCCGCTCGCCGAAGGCGGTGGGGTCGACGACGAAGTGGCGGTAGTCGTCCATCAGAAAGGCCAGGCGCGCCTCGAGCGGCATCTGCACCTGCACCAGCGGCGCGGCGCGCAGGCGCTGCAGCAGCGGCTCGGGCAGGCGCAGCCGGCCGATGGTGCGGCTCTCGCTTTCGGCGAACACCGGGCGTGCCGGGTCGAAGCCGCGCAGCGTCTGCCAGACCGCGGTCTCGAAAGCCTTTTGCGAGGGCTGCACCTCGCCAGGCGCCAGGCCCAGCACGCTGCCGCGGTGGCGCGCCAGCGCTTCCAGGTCCAGCACCTGCGCGCCCTCGGCGGCCAGTGCCTGCAGCAGCCGGCTCTTGGCGCTGCCGGTGCGGCCGGCCAGCACGGTGAAGTGCAGGCCTGCCGGTTGCTGCTCCAGGTCGGCCAGCACCCGGTGGCGGAAGCTGCGGTAACCGCCGTCGACCACCTGCACCTGGAAGCCGATCTCCGACAGCACGATGGCCAGCGAGGCGCTGCGCTGCCCGCCGCGCCAGCAGTAGACCAGCGGCTTCCACGGCCGCGGCAGCGGCATCACGCGCTGCTCGATCAGGCGGGCGATGTTCCTCGAGGTGAGCATCGCACCACGCTTGCGCGCCTCGAAGGCCGAGACCTGGTTGTATTCGATGCCGACCGACTCGCGTTCGGCGTCCGACAGCACCGGCCAGCTCTCGGCGCCGGGCAGGCGGTCTTCGGCGAACTCGCTTTCGCTGCGGGCGTCGATCACCGCATCGAAGCCGGCCAGGCGGTCCAGCGCCTCGGCGATGCCGATGCGCTTCAGGCTCATGACGGCGCCACCACCGCGTCGAGCAGTTCGCTCTCGATGCGCAGCTGCGCCTTCGGCTTCTGCAGCTCGGGGCCGTCGACGAGGAAGGTGTCCTCGACCCGCTCGCCCAGCGTCGAGATCTTGGCCAGCTGCAGGTTCACGCCGTTCTTGGCCAGCACACGGGCGATGGCGTACAGCAGGCCGGTGCGGTCCGAGGCGCTGACGGTGAGCAGCCAGCGCTGCGCGCGTTCGTCAGGCGCCAGCGACACCCGCGGCGTGACCGGGAAGCTCTTCACGCGGCGCGACACGCGCCCGCTCTTGGGCTCGGGCAGCGGCGCGGTCGAGGCCAGCGCGCTGCCGAGCTGGGTCTCGACCAGCGAGATCAGGTCGCGGTAGCCGCCCGGCGAATCGGGCGCAAAGCCGGTGGCCACGACCTGGAAGGTGTCGAGCGCGTAGCCGGCGCGCGTGGTGTGCACCTTGGCGTCCTGGATGCTGAAGGCCGCGGCCTCGAAGTAGCCGCAGATGCGCGCAAACAGGTCCTGCCGGTCGGGGCCGTAGACCAGCACCTGCAGGCCGTCGCCGATGGACGAGGCCCGCGCGCGCACCACCGGCTCGGCGCTCTGCACGTGGCGCCACAGGCTGCGCGCATGCCAGGCGATCTCGCTGGCGTCGTGCCGCGCGAAGTAGCTCACGTCCAGCGTCTGCCACAGCGGCTCTTCGGTGCCCGGCAGCGCCGACAGCAGCGCCAGCTTGCCGCGCGCCTCGGCCTTGCGCGATTCGATCTCGGTGGCCAGGTTGGGCTGCTCGCCGCCCAGCGCACGCAGCGCCAGGCGGTAGAGGTCTTCGAGCAGCTTTCCCTTCCAGGCGTTCCAGACCTTCGGGCTGGTGCCGCGGATGTCGGCCACCGTCAGCAGGTACAGCGCCTGCAGCCGGCGCGGCGTGCCGACCAGCCGCGCGAAGTTCAGCACCACCTCGGCGTCGGACAGGTCTTCCTTCTGTGCGATGCGGCTCATCGTCAGGTGGTGCTCGACCAGGAACTCGGCGAGCTGCGCCTCCTCGCGGTCCACGCCGTGTTCGCGGCAGAAGCGCCGCGCCTCGGTCTTGCCGAGATCGGAGTGGTCGCCGCCGCGGCCCTTGGCGATGTCGTGGAACAGCGCGGCCACGTACAGCACCCAGGGCTTGTCGAAGCCGGCCGCGATGCGGCTGCACACCGGGTACTCGTGCGCGTGCTCCGGAATGAAGAAGCGGCGCATGTTGCGCACGACCATCAGGATGTGCTGGTCCACCGTGTAGACGTGGAACAGGTCGTGCTGCATGCGCCCGACGATGCGGCGGAACACCCACAGGTAGCGCCCGAGCACGCTGGTGGCGTTCATCAGTCGCAGCGCGTGCGTGATGCCCTGCGGCTGGCGCAGGATGTCCATGAACAGCTCGCGGTTGATGGGGTCGCGGCGGAAGCCGGCGTCCATCACGTTGCGCGCGTTGTACAGGGCCCGCAGCGTGCGCGCCGACAGGCCCTTGAGCCCCGGTGTCTGCGCGAACACCAGGAAGGTCTCGAGGATGGCGTGCGGGTTCTCGGTGTAGAGGTCGTCGCGCACCACGTCGAGCATGCCGGCGCGTTCGGCGAAGCGCGCCGTGACGGGCCGGCTCGGCGCGTGCTCGTGGCCGGCGATGCGCTCCTCGATGTTCAGCATCAGGATCTGGTTCAGCTGCGACACCGCCTTGGCCGCCCAGTAGTAGCGGTGCATCAGCGCCTCGCTGGAGCGCTGGCCCTGGCTGGGCTTGAGGCCGAAGCTCTCGGCCACGGCCGTCTGCAGGTCGAACACCAGGCGGTCCTCGCGCCGGCCGGCCACCGCGTGCAGCCGCGCGCGGATCAGCTTCAGCGCGCCTTCGTGCTTGACCAGCTGCGAGGCCTCGAAGGGCGTGATCAGCCCCTTGTTCGCCAGCTCGGCCCAGGTGCGGCCATAGCCGGCCGCGCGCGCCACCCAGATCACCATCTGCAGGTCGCGCAGGCCGCCGGGGCTTTCCTTGCAGTTGGGCTCCAGCGCATAGGGCGTGCCCTGGTACTTCACGTGCCGCTGCTGCATCTCCAGCGTCTTGGCGCGCAGGAAGGCGGCCGGGTCCATGGCCGCGGCCAGGGCCTTGGTGAGGCGGCGGAACAGCCGCTGCGCGCCGGCGATGCGGCGCGATTCGAGCAGCGCCGTCTGCACCGTCACGTCGCGCGCGGCCTCGGCCTCGCACTCGGGCACGGTGCGCACCGACGAGCCGATCTCCAGCCCGATGTCCCAGCACAGCGTGACGAAGCGCTCCAGCGCCTCGGCGGGTGGCGGCGTGCCGTCGGGCAGCAGCACGAGCACGTCGACGTCGGAGTGCGGAAACAGCTCGCCGCGGCCATAGCCGCCCACGGCCACCAGCGCGGCGCCGGTGGTGTGCAGGCCGGCCTCGGCCCAGACGGCGGCGAGCACGCCGTCCACATGCTTGGCCAGCGCGCGCAGCAGCCGGCCGGCCACGGGTGCCGAAGCCCGCGTGGCCAGGAACTGGGCGATCAGCGCGGCCTTGCCGTCACGGCAGCGCGCGCGCAGCGCGGCGGTGTTGCCGACCGGCGCGGCCCCAGGGCGCGTCTCGACGAGCGCGGGCATGCGCGCAGGCTCCGGCGGGCGCGTGCTCAGCCGGCGACGGCCGGCTCGGCAGCGCTGGGCACCGGCTTGCCGTAGCCCAGCGGCGCAAAGGCCGGTGGCGGCGGGCTGCCGGCGCTGACCGTCAGCACCTCGTAGCCGGTGTCGGTGACCAGCACCGAGTGCTCCCACTGCGCCGACAGGCTGCGGTCGCGCGTGACGATGGTCCAGCCGTCGTACGGGCGGTTGCCCTTGCGGTCTTCCTTGATGTCGCGCTTGCCGAGGTTGATCATCGGCTCGATCGTGAAGATCATGCCCGGCCGCAGCTCTTCCAGCGTGCCGGGGCGGCCGTAGTGCAGCACCTGCGGTTCTTCGTGGAAACGTGCGCCGACGCCGTGGCCGCAGAACTCGCGCACCACCGTGAAGCCGGCGTTTTCGGCGAAGGTCTGGATGGCGTGGCCGATGTCGCCCAGGCGCGCGCCGGGCTTGACCTTGACGATGCCTTTCCACATGGCATCGAAGGTGACCTGGCACAGCCGCTTCGCGGCGATCGAGCCCTCGCCGACGACGAACATGCGGCTGTTGTCGCCGTGCCAGCCGTCCTTGATGACGGTGACGTCGATGTTGATGATGTCGCCGTCCTTCAGCGGCCGCTCGTCCGGGATGCCGTGGCAGACCACCTCGTTCAGCGAGGTGCACAGCGCGGCCGGGAAGGGCGGATAGCCGGGTGGTGCGTAACCCACGGTGGCCGACACCGCCTTCTGCACATTGACGACGTGGTCGAGCGCGATGCGGTCGAGCTCCAGCGTCGTCACGCCGGGGCGGATCAGCGGGGTCAGCAGGTCCAGCACCTCGCTGGCCAGCCGGCCGGCCACGCGCATGCCCTCGATGTCGGAAGCGGACTTGATGGGAATCGCCATGCCGGAATTATCCCACCCGGCCGGTAACATTGCGGGTTTCCCCGCTGGCCCGCGCCCGATGAGCTCTTCCGCCCTCCACCTGCTGCATTTCGAGGGCGGATCCGCCCTCTCGGCCTTCCGGGCGCAGGCGCTGCTGGCGCAGCTGCAGGCCGCGGTGCCGCGTGTCACGGCCGTCACCGCCCGCTATGTGCACTGGGCCGCGTTCGACGCCGCGCCGGCGCCGGCCGAGGTGGACCGCCTGGCCGCGCTGCTGCAGTACGGCGAGCCGGCTGCCGCGGCGGCCGGCCCCGAGCACGTGGTGGTCATGCCGCGCCTGGGCACGGTGTCGCCCTGGGCCAGCAAGGCCAGCGACATCGCGCGCAACTGTGGCCTCGCCATCCACCGCGTCGAGCGCACGGTGGAGTTTTCGCTGGCACTGAAGGGTGGGTTGCTGAGCAGTGCCAAGCCGCTGAACGCCGACGAGCGCGCCGCCGTCGCCGCGCTGCTGCACGACCGCATGACCGAATCGGTGGCCTTCGAGCGAGAAGGCCTTCGCGAGGCCGGCCGCCACCTGTTCGACGGCCGCGCGGCCGAGCCGCTGGCGCAGGTGGACGTGCTGGGCGCCGGCCGAGAGGCCCTGGCCCGGGCCAACACCGACTTCGGCCTGGCGCTGTCGGACGACGAGATCGACTACCTCGTCGACGCCTTCACCACGCTGGGCCGCAACCCCAGCGACGTCGAGCTGATGATGTTCGCGCAGGCCAACTCCGAGCACTGCCGGCACAAGATCTTCAACGCCCGCTTCACGGTCGACGGCGCAGAGCAGCCGCACTCGCTGTTCGGCATGATCCGCCACACCGAGAAGAGCTCGCCGCAGCGCACGGTGGTGGCCTACGACGACAACGCCGCGGTGATGGAAGGCCACGCCGTGCGGCGCTGGCTGCCCGACGGCTTCACGAACGCGCCGCGCTATGGCGCACGCGACGAGACCGTGCACGTGCTGATGAAGGTGGAGACGCACAACCACCCGACGGCCATCAGCCCCTTCCCGGGCGCCAGCACCGGTGCCGGCGGCGAGATCCGCGACGAAGGCGCCACCGGCCGCGGCGCGCGGCCCAAGGCCGGCGTGACCGGCTTCAGCGTCGGCCATCTGCACCTGCCGGGCCTGGCCGAGCCCTGGGAGGCCGGCAGCGTCGGCCGGCCGGCGCACATCGCCAGCGCACTGCAGATCATGACCGAGGGCCCGCTGGGCGGCGCGGCCTTCAACAACGAGTTCGGCCGGCCCAACCTGGGCGGCTACTTCCGCGTCTTCGAGCAGGCCGTGGCCGGTGTGCGGCGCGGCTATCACAAGCCCATCATGATCGCCGGCGGCTTGGGTGCGATCAGCGCCGGCCAGGTGAAGAAGCGCGTCTTCGGCCCCGGCACGCTGCTGGTGCAACTGGGTGGGCCGGGCATGCGCATCGGCATGGGCGGCGGCGCCGCCAGCTCGATGGCCGCCGGCAGCAACACCGCCGCGCTGGACTTCGACAGCGTGCAGCGCGGCAACCCCGAGATCCAGCGCCGCGCGCAGGAGGTCATCAACCACTGCTGGGCGCTGGGTGAAACCAACCCCGTCCTCGCCATCCACGACGTGGGTGCCGGTGGCATCAGCAACGCCTTCCCTGAGCTGGTCGACGGCGCCGGGCAAGGCGCCACCTTCGACCTGCGGAAGGTGCCGCTCGAAGAGAGCGGCCTGGCGCCGAAGGAGATCTGGTGCAACGAGAGCCAGGAACGCTACGTGCTGGCCGTCGATCCCGATCTGATGCCGCTCTTCGAGCAGATGTGCGAGCGCGAGCGCTGCCCGTTCGCGGTGGTGGGCGTGGCCACGGCCGAGCGCCAGCTGGTGCTGGAAGACGGCCCGGGCGGTGAGCGTGTGATCGACATGCCGATGGACGTGCTGCTCGGCAAGCCACCCAAGATGCACCGCGTGGTCGAGCGCGTGGCGCGCAGCGAACCCGCACTGGACCTCACCGGCGTGAAGCTCGACGAGGTCGCGCTGGCCGTGCTGCGCCACCCCACGGTGGCCAGCAAACGGTTCCTCGTCACCATCGGCGACCGCACGGTGGGCGGCCTCTCGCACCGCGACCCGATGGTCGGCCCCTGGCAGGTGCCGGTGGCCGACTGCGCCGTCACGCTGGCCGACTTCCAGGGCTTCGCCGGCGAGGCCATGGCCATGGGCGAACGCACACCGCTGGCGAGCACCAACGCGCCGGCCAGCGGACGCATGGCGGTGGCCGAGGCCATCCTGAACCTGCTCGCGGCGCCGATCGAGCTGTCGCGCGTGAAGCTCAGCGCCAACTGGATGGCGGCCTGTGGTGAGGCCGGTGAAGACGCCGCGCTGTTCGACACCGTCAAGGCCGTCGGCCTGGAGCTGTGCCCGGCGCTCGGTGTCGGCATCCCGGTGGGCAAGGACTCGCTGTCGATGCGCACGACCTGGTCCGACGAGGCCGGCACCGCGCAGAAGGTCGTCGCACCGGTGTCGCTGATCGTCACCGCGTTTGCCAGCCTGGCCGACGTGCGCGGCACGTTCACGCCGCAGCTGCAGCCGGGTGACACCACGCTGATCCACGTCGACCTGGGCCTGGGGCAGAAGCGCCTGGGCGGCAGCATGTTGGCGCAAGTGTTGGGTCGCTTTGGCGACCAGGTGCCTGATCTCGACGACCCGGCGCTGCTGAAGAACGCCGTGGCCGCCGTCAACGAACTGCGCGCCGCCGGCCAGGTGCTGGCCTACCACGACGTGAGCGACGGCGGGCTCTGGGCCACGGTCTGCGAGATGGCCTTTGCCGGCCGGCTGGGCGTGAGCCTGAACGTCGACATCCTCGTCACCGAAGGCGACGGCATCGCTGACAGCCGCGCCGAGTTCGGTGACTCGAAGAACTGGGCCGCGCAGGTCAGCGAGCGCCGCAACGAGCTGACGCTGAAGGCCTTGTTCGCCGAAGAGCCCGGCTTCGTGATCCAGGTGCCGACGGCGGTGCGCAACGAGGTGATCGCGCTGCTGCGCCGCCACGGCCTGAGCCGCCACGCGCACTTCGTCGGCAAGCCCAACGAGCGTGGCGTGGTGGAGGTCTGGCGCGACGCCAAGTGCCAGTGGCAGGTGCCGCTGGCCACGCTGCTCGAGCAGTGGGACCAGGTCAGCTGGCGCATCGCGCGCTCGCGCGACAACCCGGCCGCGGCCGACGCCGAACACACCGCCGCGCACGACACCACGGTGCCGGGCCTGCACCGGGTGCTGTCTTTCGACGCCGACGAGGACATCGCCGCGCCTTTCATCGCCAGCGGCGTGCGGCCCAAGGTGGCCATCCTGCGCGAGCAGGGCGTGAACTCGCACGTCGAGATGGCCTGGGCCTTCGACCAGGCCGGCTTCGACGCGCACGACGTGCACATGTCCGACCTGCAGGCCGGCCGTGCGCGGCTCGACCAGTTCCAGGGCGTGGTGGCCTGCGGCGGCTTCAGCTACGGCGACACGCTCGGCGCCGGCGAAGGCTGGGCGCGCAGCATCCTGTTCAACCCGCAACTCGCTGAGCAGTTCGCGGCCTTCTTCGGCCGCCGCGACAGCTTCGGCCTGGGCGTGTGCAACGGCTGCCAGATGTTCGCCGCCCTGGCCACGCTGATCCCGGGCGCCGAGGCCTGGCCGCGTTTCACGCGCAACGAGAGCGAGCAGTTCGAAGCGCGGCTGGCGATGGCCGAGGTGCTCGACTCACCAAGCCTCTTCTTCGCCGGCATGGCCGGCAGCCGCCTGCCCATCGCGGTGGCGCACGGCGAAGGCCGGGCGAACTTCTCGCAGCGCGGTGACGCCGCGCGTGCGATCGCCGCGATGCGCTTCGTCGACGGCCACGGCCAGGCCACCGAGGCCTACCCGGCCAACCCGAACGGCAGCGCCGGCGGCCTGACCGCGGTGACCACGGCCGACGGCCGCTTCACCGCGCTGATGCCGCACCCGGAGCGTGTGTTCCGCAACCTGCAGCTGAGCTTTGCCGCCGGCGGCACGCCCGAGGCCTTCAGCCCCTGGATGCGCATGTTCCGCAACGCGCGGCGCTGGGTGGGCTGAGGCCCGGCTGGCCTGGGCGGGCCTGGGCTGGCTCAGGCGCCAGGGTTGACCAACCGCTCGCGCAGCCCCGCCAGCAGCGTCAGGCTGTGCCGGCGCGCCGCATGGTCGTGCACCGCGCCGGCGACGATCAGCTCGTCGGCGCGCGTGAGCTCGAGCAGCCGGTTCAGATGCGCCGTCACGGTGTCGGGGCTGCCCACCGCGCTGGCCCACAGCATGCGCATCACCTGCTCGCGCTCGGCCGGGCTCCACAGCGGGTCCATGCTCGGCACCGGCCTCGGCAGCGGGCCGCGCTGGCCGCGCCGCATGCCCAGGAAACGCTGCTGCAGGCTGGTGAAGTGGAAGGCCGCTTCGTCGTCGGTTTCGGCGCAGACCACGTTCACCGCGACCATCGCGCGCGGCACCGGCCAGCGCAGGCTGGGCCGGTAGGTGGCGCGGTAGATCTGCAGCGCGTCGAGCAACTGCTCGGGTGCGAAGTGGCTGGCAAATGCATAAGGCAGGCCCAGGTGCGCCGCCAGCTGCGCGCCGTAGAGGCTGGAGCCGAGGATCCACACCGGCACCTCGGTGCCCTGGCCGGGCAGCGCGCGCACCACGGCGCCGGCGCGTGGCGGCCCCAGGTAGTCCATCAGCTCGACCACGTCGTGCGCGAAGCGGTCCTCGTGCGCGCCTTCGAGCGAGCGCCGCAGTGCACGCATGGTCGGCCCGTCGGTGCCCGGCGCGCGGCCCAGGCCCAGCTCGATGCGGCCGGGGTGCAGCGTGGCCAGCGTGCCGAACTGCTCGGCCACCACCAGCGGCGCGTGGTTGGGCAGCATGATGCCGCCGCTGCCCAGCGTGATGCGCTGCGTGTGTGCTGCCAGGTGCGCCAGCAGCACGACGGTGGCGCTGCAGGCCAGGCCTTCCATGTTGTGGTGCTCGGCCAGCCAAAGCCGGCGGTAGTTGAGCGTTTCGGCGTGGCGCGCCAGGTCCAGCGTGTGGGCCAGCGCCTGGCCGGCGTCCTGGCCCTCGACGATGGGCGCGAGGTCGAGCAGGGAGAGGTCGATCATGCGGCGATGCTGCCAAACTCGGCCCGACCCTGCTGCCGGCGCTCATACTTCGGCCATGAGCACCGAGCTGACCGTGCGCCGCCTGCAGGTGGACCTGGACGCGCCGCTGCCGCGCCACTGGGCCGGTGATGCCTTCCGCACGGCGTTCTTCAACGCGCTGTCGATGAGCTTCCCGGTCGGTGAGCAGCAGTTCATCGATTCGTTGAAGAAGGCCTTGGCTGCGCTGCCCGATGCCGAGCGCGCCCGCTTCGAGGCCGAGGTGCGCGGCTTCATCGGCCAGGAGGCCACGCACCGCCATGTGCATGCGCGCTTCAACGCGCGGCTGGCCGAGCAGGGCCTGGTCAACAGCTGGGAGCCGCGCCTGGCCGCGCGCCGCGCCGAGCTGGAGGCGCTGGACGTGCGCAACTGGGTGGCCGTCACGGCCGCCACCGAACACCTCACGGCGGTGTTCGCCGAGTACCTGCTGACGCGGCCGCAGGTGCTGGCCGCCGCGCCCGAGCCGCTGCGCCGGCTCTGGGAGTGGCACAGCGCCGAGGAGTCCGAACACCGCGCCACGGCCTTCGACCTGTACCGCGCGCTGGGCGGCGACCACCGCTGGCGCGTCGGCACCTTCCGCTTCGTGCTGCGGCTGTTCCTGTGGGACCTGGCGCGGCAGACGCTGCGCAACCTGTGGCAGGACGGCAGTTGGTGGCGGCCCTCCACCTGGCGCGGCGCCGCGGTGTTCCTGTTCGGCCGCGACGGCTTTCTGCGTGTTTCCCGGCCGTGCTGGCGCGAGTACCGGCGCGAGGACTTCCACCCTTCGCAAGGTGACGGCGTGCCTGCCGAACGCTGGCTGCGCGAACACGCGGCCTGGGCGCCGCCGGTGCGGGGAGCGGCGGCATGAGCGGGGCCGTCTGGTCCCGTGCCGAGGCCTTCGCGGGCGGCCTCGGGCTGACGACGCCCGTGTGGCAGGCGCCGATGGCCGGCGTGTCCTCGCTGCCGCTGGCCGCCGCGGTGGCCGAGGGCGGTGGGCTCGCGAGCTGCGGGGCCTTGCTGTTCGAGCCGGCGGCCATTTCCGACTGGGTGGCGCGCTTTCGCGCTGCCGCGCCCGGGGCGCCCTGCCATCTGAACCTCTGGGTACCCGATCCGCCACCGCGCCGCGACACCGTGCACGAAGCGCGCGTGGCCGACCTGCTGGCGCGGTTTGGGCCACCGGTGCCGGCCGGTGCGGGTGATGCGCGCCCGCCGGACTTCGGCGCCCAGCTCGACGCCGTGCTGGCGGCCAAGCCGGCGGTGCTGTCGACCATCATGGGCCTGCTCGCGGCACCACAGGTGGCCGCGCTGCACGCCGCCGGCATCCGCTGGTTCGCCACCGTCACGACCGTGGCCGATGCGCGTGCGGCGGCGGCGGCCGGTGCCGACGGCCTGGTCGTGCAGGGCGCCGAGGCCGGTGGCCACCGGGGCGCCTTCGAGGCAGCCGGCGCGCGCGACGCGGCTGTCGGCCTGTTTGCGCTGCTGCCGGCCGTGGCCGCGGCGGTGGAGCTGCCGCTGGTGGCGGCCGGCGGCATTGCCGATGGCCGCACGGCCGCGGCGGCGCTGCTGCTCGGCGCCCGCGCGGTGATGCCGGGCACGGCGCTGCTGCGCTGCCCTGAGGCCGGCATCGCGCCGGCCTGGCAGCAGGCGCTGGCAGAGACGCCGCCCGAGGGCACGCGGCTCACCCGCGCTTTCAGCGGCCGCTGGGGCCGTGCGCTGCACACGGCCTACGTGCAAGCCGCGGCCGAGGCGGGCGTGCCGGAGCCGGCGCCGTACCCGGTGCAGCGTGGGCTGACGGCCGCCATGCGCAAGGCTGCCGAGGCCCAGGGCCGGCTCGACACGATGCAGGCCTGGTCGGGCCAGTCGGCGGCGCTGGCGCGGCCGGCGCCAGCCGCTGCGTGGGTGGCCGGGCTGGCCGACGAGGCGCGGGCCTTGCTGGGCGGCTGAGCCGCTGCCAAAGAAAAACGCCCGGCAGGCCGGGCGTTTTGGGCTAAAGGCGGGTGGGCCTCAGTTCATCTGCTCGATGCCGGCGATGGCCCAGCTGCGGCTGTCGTCCAGCGGCTTGACCAGGTGCCAGACCTCGTCGAAGGCCTGCGGCTGGCCGCCCCGCTCCTCGACGATGTCGCCGCGGAAGCGCACGCTGACGATCTGCTGATCGGCTTCGTTGGTCACGTCCAGCACCTCGGCGTCCACACGCTGCACGTCGGTGTGGTTTTCGCTCGCGCCGCGTTCCTGCAGGTCGAGGCGGATCGACGCGAAGAACTCCGGCGTCGTGAAGCGGCGCAGATCGTCCAGATCGGCGGCGTCGTTCGCGGCCTGCATGCGGATGAAGATCATCTTCGCGGTGCGGGCGAAGTTCTCGCTGTCGAAGGCCGCCGGCACAAAGGCCTTGGGCACCGCGCGCGCGGCCGGGGCTTCGGCGACTTCGGGGGGCTCGGCCGTGGCGGGGCCCAGGCCCGGCACCGGATCGGACACGCCCGGCGCGACCGGCGAGGCGCGACGTTCGACCGGCGCCTGCGCCTGCGCCGGCCAGGCGACCTGCGCGCCACCGGCGGCCGGGCCGCGGGCAGCGCCCGGCATGCCGGCCATCGACGGCTGCGAGCCGGCGCGGCGGCGCATCACGAAGCCGATGACGCCGATCACCACGAGGGCCAGCAGCGCCAGCATCATGAAGTTGGCGAAGGCCTCGCCGAAGCCCAGTGCGCTGGCCAGCGCGGCCAGGCCGAGGCCGGCGGCCAGGCCGGCGATCGGGCCCATCCACGAGCGGCGGGCGGTGCTGGCGGCCGCGGCCGTGCCAGCCGCAGCCGGCGCAGCGGCACCGCCGGCGTTGTTGGGCGTGGTCGGCGCCGGGTTGGCGGGGCGCGGCGGCGGTGTGTCGGGCGCGGTGCGCGCGGGCATGTCGCGCTGCATGCCACCCGAGCGGCTGCCGCCGAAACGCTTGGCTTCCGCGACGGACGGCACGGCCAGGGCCAGCATGGCCGCGACGACGGTACCGACGATCCAGTGCTTCATGTGTCTCTCTTCCCTCTGATGGTCTCTGGTGATGATGGTCTGCGACCGGCGTTGCAGCCGGCGGCGGAGCCGCGAGTGTGAGGCATGCGGTGCCCGGCGCCCAAACCGGCCGGGCGGGATGCCTTGCTGCGGCTGCGGCCTTGGCCGCCAGCGCTGGCGAGATCTTGAGAGCCCCCGCGCCGGCCCCATCATTGCGCCACGCCGGGCGTCCCGGTGGGAGGGGATGTTTCGATGACGATTCTGCTGTGGATGCTGGTGGTGCTGCTGATCGGCGCCGGCCTCGCCGGCACCGTGCTGCCGGCGCTGCCGGGCACCGCCTTCATCTTCGCCGGCATCCTGCTCGGCGCCTGGATCGACGACTTCCAGCATGTCGGCGCCGTGCCGCTGATCGTCATCGGCGTGCTGGCGGTGCTGTCCTGGGTGCTGGACTTCGTCGCCAGCCTGCTGGGTGCGCAGCGGGCCGGGGCCAGCCGCGAGGCGCTGATCGGCGCCATGGTCGGCACCGTGGCCGGCCTGCTGATGGGGCTGATCGGCGTGCTGTTCATGCCGCTGGTGGGTGCGGTGATCGGCGAGCTGATCGCACGCCGCCGCGAGGCCGACCGCCGGCAGGTGGGTCAGCAGGCGATCAAGGTCGGCGTGGCCACCTGGGTGGGCATGATCGCCGGCATGCTGGCGAAGATCGTGCTCGGCTTCGTGATGATCGGTATCTTCATCGTCGCGCTGCTGACCTGAGCCCACGTTCCGCAGGTCAGGCCCCGACGATGCGGCCGATCCACTCGCGCAGCGCGATCCGCACCTGCTCGAAGCCGGCGCCGCTGGGCAGCCAGTCCATGGCCTCCAGGCGGTTGCTGGCCGGCAGGCCCATCGGCGCCAGCACCAGCTTCATGTTGCGCCCGCCCATCTCGCGTGCGAAGTGGCCGCGTGCGCGGGTCATGTGGAACTGGTGCGTGACGAGCACGATCTGCTCGACATCCGCCTCGGCCAGCTGGGCGACCGCGAAGCGGGCGTTTTCGCGCGTGTCGCGCGACTGGCCCTCGGCCCAGCGCAGCTTCTGGCCGAACTCGCGCTCGGCCACGCGGGTGGCGATCTCGGCCTCGCTGGCGCCGGTGGGGGCGCCGTGGCCGATGCCGCCGCTGAACATCACCGGCAGCTGCGTCTCGCGCGACAGCCACAGCGCGTACCGCAGTCGTTCGGCACTGCGGTCGTTGAGCTGCGACACGCCGTACTCCGGCGCCAGCACGCGCCGGCCGGCGCCGAGCACGACGATGGCGGTGCGCGGCGCACGCTTGAGCTCGCCGATCTCGCGCTCGTACAGCGCCGGCGGCGGATCGAGCAGGCCGCGTGTGAGCAGCGAGCCCATGGCCGTGGTGGCGCTGAGCCACAGGCCGACGACGGCCAGCAGGATCAGCAGCCAGGCCAGCAGCCGGCGGCGGAACATCAGCCGGGCGCCGACCAGCACCAGCAGCAGCAGCGGCACCGGGGGCAGGATCAGCGCCGTGATGGCTGGCTTCCAGCTCTCGATGCCCAGCGTGAAGAAGAGTTCGTTCATCGTGACCTTGCCGTCGTGGCGCGGCTACAGTGGTGCATCGGAGTGTACGGAGCCGCCCGTCCGGTGCGAAGCCATGCGGTGCGAAGCCATGGAGACCCCGCTGCGATGAACTCACCTCTGGAACCCGGGGCGCCGGCGGAGACGCTGGTGCTGGGCGGCGGCTGCTTCTGGTGCCTGGAAGCGGTCTACGAGCTCGTCGATGGCGTGCTGGCCGTCGAGAGCGGCTACAGCAACGGCCACGTCCAGCGGCCGAGCTACGAGCAGGTCTGCGCCGGCGACACCGGCCATGTCGAGGTGGTGAAGATCGGCTTCGACCCGGCGCGCATCTCGGCGCGCGATCTGCTGGAGATCTTCTTCCAGATCCACGACCCGACGACGCTGAACCGGCAGGGCAACGACGTGGGCACGCAGTACCGCAGCGGCATCTACACGCAGTCGCCGGCGCAGGAAGCGCTGGCGCGCGAGGTGCTGGCCGAGGTGCAGGCGGCGGTGGGCGGACGGGCTGTCACGGAAGTCCGGCCGCTGGCGAACTACTGGCGAGCCGAGGACTACCACCAGCACTACTTCGCCCAGCATCCGGGGCAGGGCTACTGCAGCTTCGTCGTGGCGCCCAAGGTCGAGAAGTTCAGGCGCACGTTCCGGGAACGGGTGCGAGCGGGGAGCTGAACGCGCCCTGAGGGGCTGCTCAGGACGACGACAGCGCGCTGAAGGCGCTGCTGTCATCCAGGTCTGGGAACACCGTGTCCAGGCCGCGGCGCAGGGCCTGGCGGCGTTGGCGGGCCGTGGGGTCGGTGCCGGCCAGCGCGGCGAAGGTCGGCGCGCGCAGCAGCCACAGGTCCACCGGCTCCTCGGCGGCGCGCACCTGGGCCAGCACCCATTCGGCGCCGGGCACCTGCTCCAGCGTGTGCATGAAGGTGCGTTTCAGGTCGACGAAGGCGCGGCGGGCGGCGGCGTGGGCCTGGCGGTCGGCCGGCAGGCCGGCGGTCAGCGAGGGCAGGGCCTGCAGTTCAGGGCCGAAAAAACGGGGGGCGGCGGCGTGCATCTGGGGCCTCTTGGGGGCTGTCGTCGCCCGTCAGAGCGGGGCGAACTGCGAGCGCGGCGCTCGGGTCGGGAAATGGGTGTTGATCAGCACCAGGCGCGATTCGGCCTCGGCCTGGCTGCGCGCCGTGGCGATGGCGCCGTAGACGTCGCTGCGCAGGTGCCACAGATCGCGCAGTGAGTGCGCATGTTCGATGCGCCAGCGCAGGCGGTCGGCCTCGAGGCTGTCCACGTCGGCCAGTGCGGCGCTGAACTCGCGGCGCACGGCGTCCAGCCGGTTCGGCGGCGGCGAGTAGCTGCCCGGCGCCGGCGCCAGCAGCCAGCCCATGAACCGTTGCCAGGCGCCGTCGCGCTCCGGGGCGTAGACCAGCGAGGGCGGCGCACAGGGCGTGCGGGTGGCGGTGGCCAGCGGCAGGGTCGGCAGCGTGCTGCGCGAGGCAAGGCGCCGCGCGGCGCGTTGTGCGGCCCGTTTCGGCAGGACCCAGGAAGGCAGCAGGCTGATCATGGACTCGGTATCGGTCGCGGTGCGGGGAGACTGAAGCGGATGCTCGCGCGCCCGGCGCCCGGCGAAAGCCTGAACAAGGGCGGCTTGGGCGCCTTCTTCTTGTTCCTGTCGCTGACCGAGGCGGCATCCACCGGCGCCCGGCAAGGCCCCGCACCGATTACGCTCGCGCTCCGGTTCCCACCCTGACCCCGAGAGACTCTTCCGATGCGCTGGATCCGCCGCGGCCTGGCCGCCCTGTTGCTCCTCATCCTGGCCGCCGCCGCGGCCCTGGCCGTCTACGCCTGGCGCACGCTGCCCAGCCACTCGGGCAGCCTGGTGCTGGCCGGTGCGCGCGGCGAGATCCGCATCGAGCGCGACGCCCATGGCATCCCGACCATCGTCGCGGCCGATGCGCGCGACGCCTACTTCGGCCTCGGCGTCGTGCACGCCCAGGACCGGCTGTGGCAGCTGGAGACGCACCGCCGCATCGGGCGCGGCTCGATGGCCGAGCTGTTTGGTGCGCCGGCCCTGGAGGCCGACCGCTTCCTGCGTGCGTTGGGCGTGCACCGCGCCGCGGCGGCGCAATGGGCGGCGGCCCCGGCCGGCTCGCGCGAGGTGGTCGAGGCTTACGCCGCGGGCATCAACGCCGTGGTCGAGGGCGGCGGCCAGGCGCGGGCGCCGGAATTCCTGCTGCTGGGCGCCGAGCCCGGCCGCTGGGCGCCGGAAGACAGCTATGCCTGGGCGATCATGATGGCCTGGGACCTGGGCGGGAACTGGCGCAACGAACTGCTGCGCCTGCGCCTGGCGCTGAAGCTGCCGGTGGCGCGTGTGGACCAGCTGCTGCCGCCCTACCCGGGCGAGGCCGCGCCGGCCACCGCCGACTACGCCGCGCTGTACCGCGGGCTCGGCCTGGGTGGCACCCGCGTCGCCGCGCTGGATGGCGCACTGGACCGCCTGATGACCATCGCCCCGCCGTCCGGCGTGGAAGGCGCGGGCAGCAACAACTGGGTGCTGGCGGGCAGCCGCACCAACACCGGCGCGCCGCTGCTGGCCAACGATCCGCACCTGAAACTCACCGCCCCGGCGCTGTGGTACTTCGCGCGGCTCAAGGCGCCGGGGCTGGACGTGGCCGGCGCCACCATGCCCGGCCTGCCGCTGGTGGTGCTGGGCCAGAACGCCGACATCGCCTGGGGCTTCACCAACACCGGCCCCGACGTGCAGGACCTGTACCTGGAACAGTTCGACCCGGCCGACGCCGGCCGCGTGCGCACGCCCGAGGGCTTCGCGGCGCTGGAGACGGCCGTCGAAACCATCCGCGTGAAGGGCGGTGCCGACGTGCCCTTCACCTTCCGCCGCTCGCGCCACGGGCCGCTGGTCAGCGACAGCCTGGCGATGGCCGACGTGCTCGGCGAGCCGGGCAAGGCCAGCTATGGGCTGGCGATGCGCTGGACGGCGCTGGACCCCGATGCCGACGCCATCGGCGTAGGCCTGGCGCTGCAGGGCGCGGCCAGCGTCGACGCCTACTTCGCCGCCACGCGCAGCTTCGTCGCGCCGATGCAGAGCATGGTGGTGGCCGACCGCCAGGGCCACATCGGCATGGTGGCCCCCGGCCGCGTGCCGCTGCGCAAGCCAGAAAACGACCTGCTCGGCCGCGTGCCGGCGCCGGGCTGGGACGCGCGCTACGACTGGGCCGGCTACGTGCCGGCGGAAGAAACGCCGCGCCGGCGCGATCCGGCACACGGCTGGATCGCCACCGCCAACCAGCGCATCATCGACGCAGACTACCCGCACTACCTGGGCAGCGAATGGGCGCTGCCGTACCGCTACGAGCGCATCGCGCAGCTGCTGGAGTCGCGCCCGCAGCACTCGCTGGCCCAGCTGGCGGCGATGCAGGTCGACACCGTGTCGCTGGCCGCGCGCAAGCTGGCGCCCTGGCTGCAGCGGGCGCTGAGCGAACCCGGCCCGGGCGCCTCGCATGCGCTGGCCGAGGCCGCGCGGCGCGAACTGGCCGGCTTCGACGGCGACATGGCGGCCGGGCGTGCCGCGCCGCTGATCTTCTGGGCCTGGCAGCGCCAGCTCGGCCAGGCGGTGTTTGCCGACGAGGTGGGCGAGGCGCTGTGGAAACGCGGGCTGGACGGCCGCACCTTCCAGGACGCGCTGGAAGGTGTGCTGCAGCGCGACGACGCCGGCTGGTGCGACGACCAAAAGACGCCGGAAGTGGAAAGCTGCGCCCAGGTGGCGTCGACGGCGCTGGCGAAGGCACTGGACGAGCTCTCGGCGCGCCATGGCGCCAACCCGGCCGCCTGGCGCTGGGGCGAGGTGCACCAGGCGCGGTCGGAGCACCGGCCCTTCAGCCGCGTGCCGGCGCTGGCGCGCTTTTTCGAGCTGGCGGTGCCGATGGGCGGCGACACGCACAGCGTGATCGCCACCCGCGTGAGCCTGCGGCCCGATGCGGCCGGACGGCTGTACGACAGCGACCACGCCGCCAGCCTGCGTGCGGTCTACGACCTGGGCGACCGCAGCCGCTCGGGTGTGATGCACTCGGCCGGCCAGAGTGGCCTGGTGTTCTCGCGCGACTACCGCGCCTTCGTCGCGCCCTGGAGCCGCGGTGAGCTGGTGCCGCTGTGGCCGCAGGGCGAGCCGGCGGCGGTGCTGGTGGTGAAGCCGGGCGGCTGACCCGGCCGCGCTCCGCTCGCCAGGGCTCCGCTCAGAGCACGCCGTGCCGCAGCTTGCGCTCGGCGGTGAAGGCCCACCAGGGGCGGGCCGGGCCGCCGCGCATGAAGTCGCAGGCGGCCATGAAGGTGTCGAGCACGCAGGGATCCTGGCGCTTGCCGGTGGCCTGCTCCAGCGCCCGGTACAGCGCCAGCGCGTCGGCCTCGGCCAGGGCCTGCGGGTGCTGGACGCCGATCAGCCGCAGGTCGGCGGCGATGGAAGGCCCGATGTTGGGCAACTGCTCCAGGCGTTCGCACTCGTCGGCACTGGCGGCCTTGCGCGGCGGCGGGGCCTTGGGCGGGCGTGCAGCCTGGGGCATGGCCGGGCGGGTGTGGCGTGGCAGCGGCATCAACATGCTGGCCGACCTCACATCAGCATGGTGTTGCGGATGAGCCCGACGGCGATGCCCTCCAGTTCGAAGTCGATGCCCGGCGGCACGTGGATGACCTCGAAGTCGGGGTTCTCGGGAATCAGCTCGATGCCCTTGCTGGTGCGGCGCAGGCGCTTCACGGTGACCTCGTCGCCCAGCCGCGCGACGACGATCTGCCCGTTCTTGGCGTCCTTGGCCTTTTGCACCGCGAGCAGGTCGCCGTCGAGGATGCCGGCGTCGCGCATGCTCATGCCGCGCACCTTGAGCAGGTAGTCGGGCTTGCGCGCCCACATCGAGGCTTCCATCAGGTAGCTGGTGTCGACGTGCTCCTGCGCCAGGATCGGGCTGCCGGCGGCCACGCGGCCCACCAGCGGCAGCGTGAGCTGTGCGATGGCCGGCAGCGGCAGCATGTACTGCTTGCCGATGCCGTCGATGCGCGCCTGGTTCAGCGCACGCAGCGTGTCAGACTTCAGCCGTATGCCGCGCGAGGTGCCGCCCACCAGTTCGATGACGCCCTTGCGCGCCAGCGCCTGCAGGTGTTCTTCGGCGGCGTTGGCCGACTTGAAACCCAGTTCGGCCGCGATCTCGGCCCGCGTGGGCGGGGCGCCGGTGCGTTCGATCGCGCTTTGCACCAGGTCGAGGATCTGCTGCTGGCGCGCGGTGAGCTTGGGGCTGTCGTGCATCACGGGTGCCGGGCGGCGAGCCGGGCTGTCGTTCCATCCAGGCCTGTAGTTTCATCCAGAAATCGAAAGATGCCAAGCCTCGATTCCCTTGTCGTGATCATCGGCACCGGCGGCACCATCGCCGGCCAGGCCGCCCGGCCCGGTGCCCACCTCGGCTACCAGGCCGGCGCGCTGCCGGCCGAGGCGCTGGTGGCCGCCGTGCCGGCGCTGGCCGGGCAGCGCCTGGAGACGCTGTCGCTGGCCCAGCTGGACAGCAGCGACATGGACCACGCCACCTGGCAGGCGCTGGCCCTCGCCGCGGCAACGCAGCTGGCGCGGCCCGAAGTGGCCGGCGTGGTGGTGACGCACGGCACCGACACGCTGGAAGAGACCGCGGCCTTTCTGCACCTGACGGTGGCCGCGCACAAGCCGCTGGTGCTGACGGCGGCGATGCGGCCGGCCAGCGCGCCTTCGCCCGACGGGCCGCAGAACCTGCTCGACGCGGTGACGCTGGCCGCCACGCCCGGTGTGCGTGGGGTGCTGCTGGCTTTCGGCGGCACGGTGTACCCGGGCCAGAGTGCGCGCAAGCTGCACGGCTACCGTGTCGACGCCTTCGGGGCCGGCGACACGGGGCCGCTCGCGCTGCTGCAGGACGGCCGCTTGCGCCCACTGTGCCCGCTGCCCGCCTGGCCGGCGGCCGACGGCCGCTTCGCGGGCTGCCTGGCGGTGGATGCGGCGCAGTGGCCGGTGGTCGACATCGTCACCAGCCATGCCGGCGCGCGCGCGGCCACGGTCGAGGCGCTGGTGGCCGCGGGTGCACGGGGTCTGGTCATCGCCGGCACCGGCAACGGCAGCGTGCACCACGAACTGCTGGCGGCCGCGAAGGCAGCGGCGGCGCGGGGCGTGCGGGTGCTGCGCGCCTCGCGCTGCATCGCCGGCGGCGTGGTGGGCGAGGCCGCGGCCGACGCCCTGCCGCATGCCGGCGATGCGACGCCGGCGCAGGCGCGGGTGCGCCTGCTGCTCGAACTGCTGGCCGGCGCGTAGCGCCGGCCAGCGCGGGGCCTCAGGCCACCGTCAGCGCGACGTTGATGTTGCCGCGCGTGGCGTTGCTGTACGGGCAGACCTCGTGCGCGGCGGCCACCAGCTGCTCCAGCGCGCCACGTTCCATGCCGGGCACCTTGATCGTCATCGCGACGTCGATGCCGAAGGCGCCGGGCTTGCCGGTCATCGGGCCGATGGACACGGCGGCGTCGATCACCGGGTCGGCGGGCAGGGCGGTCTTGGTGCGCGCGGCCACGGCCTTCATCGCGCCGATGAAGCAGGCCGAATAACCGGCCGCGAACAGCTGTTCAGGGTTGGTGCCGGCCCCGCCCGCGCCGCCCAGTTCCTTGGGCGTGACCAGCGCGACGTTGAGCGCGCCGTCGTCCGACTTCGTCGTGCCGGTGCGGCCGCCGGTGCTGGTGGCGTGGGCGGTGTAGAGGGCTTTGTCGATGGCCATGGAGGTCTCCTTCAGGGTGGTTGAGGCAGGGTGCGGCGCCGGGATCAGGCCGCGTCGGGGGAACTGTTTCGGCCGAGGCGCTGGCGCAGCGCCTGCAGCCGGGAGGTGAGCTCGACCAGCTCGCCGAGCGTGCAGCCGCTGGCGCTGGCCACGGCCGGCGGCACGGCCAGCGCCTGCTGGCGCAGCGCGCGGCCCTCGGCGGTGAGCGCCACACGCAGCCGGCGTTCGTCGGCCGTGTCGCGCAGGCGGTTCAGCAGGCCGGCGGCTTCCAGCCGCTTCAGCAGCGGTGTCAGCGTGCCGGAGTCCAGCGTCAGGCGCTCGCCGAGTTCGTTCACCGCCAGGCCGTCGCGCTCCCACAGCACCAGCATCACCAGGTACTGCGGGTAGGTCAGGCCCAGCGGCTCGAGCAGCGGCTTGTAGAGCTTGGTCATCGCCAGCGAGGCGCCGTACAGCGCAAAACACAGCTGGCGGTCCAGGGCCAGCCAGCCGGCGTCGGCCGGGGTGTTGTCGGGGGCTGGGCGTCGAGGCATGGGCTGGACTATATAGATTGCGCGCAAATCAATTGCTCACAACTTAAATTACCCCTGATGCCCTCAGGGTGGCGGCCTGGGCCGCCTCACGCCGGCTCAGCTGCCTTGCAGGGCCTCGAGTTCGCCCTGGGCTTCGAGCCAGCGTTCTTCGAGCATCGCCGTCTCGGCGTTCACGTGCGCGAGCTGGCGGCCGACTTCGGCAAAGTCGGTGGTGCCGGGCGCGGCCAGCGCGGCCTCCAACCCGGTTTTCTCCGCCGCCAGGCGCGCCAGCCGTTCGTCCAGGCGCTGGATCTCGATGCGCAGCGGGCGTGTCAGCTCCGACTGCTTGGCGCGGGCCTGCTTGGCCTGCTGGCGGCCGTCGCGGGTTTCTGCCGCGCGTGCGGCGGGGGCGGGCGCGGGGGCCGAGGGCGCTTTGGGCGTGGGCGCGGGCGCCGGGGCCGGTTCGTCGGCCGCACGCTGCGGCTTCGGCGGCTCGGGCGGCCGCTGGCCGCGGGCGAGCGCGCGGCTCACCTCGAGCAGCCACTTCTGGTAGTCGTCGAGGTCGCCGTCGAAAGGCGCCACCCGGCCGCCGCTGACGAGCCAGAACTCGTCGCAGGTCTCGCGCAGCAGCGCACGGTCGTGGCTGACCAGCATCACCGTGCCCTCGAACTCGTTGAGCGCGATCGACAGCGCCTCGCGCGTGGTCAGGTCGAGGTGGTTGGTGGGTTCGTCGAGCAGCAGCAGGTTGGGGCGCTGCCACACCAGCATGGCCAGCACCAGCCGTGCCTTCTCGCCGCCCGACAGGCTGCCCACGGCCTGCGTGACCATGTCGCCGGTGAAGCGGAAGCGGCCGAGAAAGTCACGCAGTTCCTGCTCACGCGCGGCCGGGCCCACGTCGCGCGCCAGGCGCACCATGTGCATCAGCGGGCCGTCGTCAAGGCTCAGCACGTCGAGTTCCTGCTGCGCGAAGTAGCCGATGACCAGGCCCTTGCCCTCGGTCATGCGGCCGGCCAGCGGCGCCAGCGTCTTCGAGACGGTCTTTACCAGCGTCGACTTGCCCTGGCCGTTGGCGCCGAGGATGCCGATGCGCTGGCCGGCCAGCACGCTGCGGCTGAAGCCGCGCACGATGGCCGTGTTGCCATAGCCGCAGTCGAGGCCGTCGAAGCTCAGCATCGGGTTCGGCAGGCTGGCGGGTTCGCGGAACTCGAACTCGAAGTCGCTGCTGGTCAGCACCGGCGCGAGCTTTTCCATGCGCGCCAGCGCCTTCACGCGGCTCTGCGCCTGCTTGGCCTTGGTGGCCTTGGCCTTGAAGCGGTCGATGAAGCGCTGCAGGTGGGCGATGCGCTCCTGCTGCTTGCCGTAGGCCGCGGCGGCCTGCTCCAGCCGCTCGGCACGCATCTCTTCGAAGGTGGTGTAGTTGCCGCCGTAGCGCGTGAGCGTGCGCTCGTCCAGGTGCACCGTCACGCGCGTGACGGCGTCGAGGAACTCGCGGTCGTGGCTGATGATGACGAGCAGGCCTTCGAAGCGCTTGAGCCAGTTCTCCAGCCACACCAGCGCGTCGAGGTCCAGGTGGTTGGTCGGTTCGTCGAGCAGCAGCAGCTCGGCCGGGCACATCAGCGCACGCGCCAGCTGCAGCCGCATGCGCCAGCCGCCAGAAAAACTGTTCACCGGGGCGTCGAGCTGGTCGACACGGAAGCCCAGGCCCAGCAGCAGCGCCTGCGCCCGCGAGGGTGCGTCGAAGGCGCCGGCCTCGTCGAGCGCCAGGTGGGCGTGCGCGATGGCCTCGCCGTCGCCCTGACCGTCGTACCGGGCCTCGGCTTCGGCCAGCTCGCGCTTGGCGGCCGCGAGCGGCAGGTCACCATCGAGCACGAAGTCGGTGGCGCCCTGCTCGGTTTCGGGCATGTCCTGCGCAACCTCGCCGACGCGCCAGCGCGGCGGGATCTCGACGTCGCCACGGTCGGCCGCGAGTTTGGCCGTCAGCAGCGCGAACAGGCTGGACTTGCCGGCGCCGTTGCGGCCGATCAGGCCGACCTTTTCGCCGGGCTGCAGTACGAGGTTCGCGCCTTCGAGCACGACCTTGACGCCGCGACGCAGCGTGATGTCTCTCAGAGTGATCATGAATGGCGGCCCAGCGCCGCGGCTTCGATCAGCAGCACCTGCTCGTCGCCGGCGCTGGTGGGCAGGCCCACCCACACGATGTGCGGGAAGGCGCGGTGGAAATGTTCGAGCTCGTGGCCGACCTCGAGCACCAGCACGCCCTGCGGCGTGAGGCGTTCGGCCAGGCCGGCGAGCAGGCCGCGGATGAAGTCCATGCCGTCGACACCGCCGGCGCGGTTGCCGTCGAGCGCCAGCGCGGGCTCGGCGCGGTACTCGGCCGGCAGCGTGGCCATCGAGCGGGCGTTGACGTAAGGCGGGTTGCACAGCACCAGGTCGAAACGCTCGCCCTCGGGCACGGCGGCCCAGCCGTCGCCCTGCGCGAGGCGGATGCGGCCCGCCAGGCCGTGGCGATCGAGGTTGATGCGCGCGACCTCCAGCGCCTCGGCCGAGAGGTCGGTGGCCAGCAGCTCGACCTCGGGCCAGGCCAGCGCCGCCAGCACGGCCAGGCTGCCGTTGCCGGTGCACAGGTCGAGCACGCGGCGGGTCGAGGGCAGCAGCCAAGCGTCCAGCGTGCCGCAGCCGTCGGCGTCGGCAACCAGTTCCGCGATCAGCGAACGCGGCACGATCACCCGTTCGTCCACCGTGAACGGCACGCCCTGCAGCCAGGCCTCGCCGGTAAGGTAGGCGGCCGGCTTGCGCGTGACGATGCGCCGGTGCAGCAGCTCGTCCACCGCCGCCTGTTCGTCGCTGCCCAGCACGCGCTCGGCGTGTTCGTCCAGCCCGTCCAGCGGCAGGCCCAGCCGCCACAGCACCAGCCAGGCGGCTTCGTCGAAGGCGTTGGCCGTGCCATGGCCGAAGCTCAGGCCCGCCGCTTCCAGCCGCGCTGCGGCCGCGCGCACGGTGTCGATCAGCGTGCTCATCAGGCGAGCAGGGTCTCGACGGTGCGGCCGTAGGCGCGTGCCAGCGGCTCGATGGCGTCGAGCTCGACCCATTCGTCGACCTTGTGGGCCGTGGCGTTGCGCACGCCGAACTCCATGACCTGCTCGCAGACCGTCGCGAGGAAACGGCCGTCCGAGGTGCCGCCGGTGGTGCTGAGCAGCGGCACGATGCCGAACTCGGCCTCGATGGCGGCCACCAGCGCGGCGTGCAGCGAGCCGGGGCGCGTGAGAAAGGGCTGGCCGCCGAGTGTCCACGCCACCGTGAAGTCCACGCCGTGTCTGGCGAGCAGGGCCTCGAAGCGCTCCCGCAGACCCTCGGCCGTGCTTTCGGTGCTGAAGCGGAAGTTGCAGTCCACCACCAGCTCGCCAGGGATGACGTTGCCGACGCCGGTGCCGGCGTGCAGGTTGCTCACCTGGAAGCTGGTCGGCAGGAAGTGTTCGTTGCCACCGTCCCAGTGTGTGGCGACGAGTTCGGCCAGCGCCGGCGCGAAGTCGTGCACCGGGTTGCGTGCCAGCTGCGGGTAGGCCACGTGGCCCTGGATGCCGCGCACCACCAGCCGCGCCGACAGCGTGCCGCGGCGGCCGTTCTTGACCATGTCACCGACCTGCTCCACCGAGGTCGGCTCGCCGACCAGCGCGGCCGTGGCGCGGAAGCCGCGGCTGCGCAGCACCTCCACGGCATGCGCCGTGCCGTCGCGCGAGGGGCCTTCTTCGTCGCTGGTGATCAGCAGCGCCAGCGTGCCGGCATGCTGCGCTTGGGCGGCGACGAAGCGTTCGGCCGCCACCACCATGCAGGCCACCGCCGTCTTCATGTCGACCGCGCCACGGCCGACCAGCCGGCCGTCGCGGTGCGTGGGTGTGAAGGGATCGCTCGACCAGTTCGCCAGCGGGCCTGGCGGCACCACGTCGATGTGGCCGGCCAGCACCAGCGTCGGCCCCGGCCGTGCGCCTTCGTGCACCGCCCACAGGTTGGCCACGCGGGCCTCGGGCGGGCCGGCGTCCAGCCGCTCGCAGGCGAAGCCGGCCGCAGCCAGCCGAGCCTCCAGCAGCGTGATGGCGCCCGCTTCGTCGGGCGTGACGGACGGGCAGGCGATCAGCGCCTCGGTCAGGCGCAGGGCGTCTTGGCTCATCCGCTCAGCCTCTCGCCCAGGGCGGGTTGGCGAGCTTCGGGTCCTCGGGCTTCACGTCGAACTGCAGCTCGGTGTAGGTGGCCGTTTCCGGCTCGACCTGGCGGCTCGCGGCGCGCGACACCGGCGCCTGCTCGTTCTGCAGCCGCCACAGCAGGTTGGTCGGCGAGTCGGCGTAGGACAGGCCCTCGTCGCGCGAGACCACGCCTTCGTTGATCAGCCGCGAGAGGTCTTCTTCGAAGGTCTGCGAGCCTTCGGCCAGCGACTTCTCCATGGCTTCCTTGACCGAGGAGAGGTCGCCCTTCTCGATCATCTCGGCGATCAGCTTGGTGTTCAGCAGCACCTCGACCGCCGGCACACGGCCGCCGGCGTTGGCGCGCAAGAGGCGCTGCGAGACGATGGCCTTCAGGCCAGAAGCCAGGTCGGACAGCAGCGTGGGCCGCGCTTCCGGCGAGTAGAACGACAGGATCCGGCCCAGCGCGTGGTAGCTGTTGTTGGCGTGCAGCGTGGACAGCACCAGGTGGCCCGACAGTGCGTAGGACAGCGCCGCGCTCATGGTCTCGCGGTCGCGGATTTCGCCGATCAGGATGCAGTCCGGCGCCTGGCGCAGCGCGTTTTTCAGCGCGATCTGCAGGCTCTGCGTGTCGCGCCCCACCTCGCGCTGGTTGACGATGCTCTTCTTGTTGCTGAACAGGAACTCGATCGGGTCCTCGATGGTGAGGATGTGGCCCGTCATCTGCTGGTTGCGCCACTCGATCATCGAGGCCAGCGTGGTGCTCTTGCCGGTGCCGGTGGCGCCCACCATCAGGATCAGGCCGCGCTTCTCGGTGATGATCTGGCTCATCAGCGGCGGCACGCCCAGCGATTCGAGGTTCGGAATCTGGAACGGGATGCAGCGGAACACCGCCGCGATCGAGCCGCGCTGCTTGAAGGCGCTCAGGCGGAAGCTGCCGACGCGCGGGATGCTGATGCCGACGTTGAGCTCGCCGGTCTCCTCCAGCTCTTCCATCTGCTGCGGCGCCAGCAGCTCGGCCAGCAGCTGGCGCGTCTGGTTTGTCGTCAGCAGCTGGTCCGACAGCTGCAGGATCTGGCCGTGGATCTTGATGAGGATCGGCGTGTTCGCCGACATGTACACGTCGGAGGCGTTTTTCTCCGCCATCAGGCGCAGCACGCGCTCCAGGTTGTTTGCCATGTCGTCGATCCTCGGTCGGGTCTCGAAACGCCGGCTCAGGCTCTGAGCAGCTCGTTGATGCTGGTCTTGCTGCGGGTCTGCGCGTCGACCCGCTTGACGATCACGGCCGCGTAGAGCGTGTAGGCCGTGCCGTCGGCGGCGGTCTTGGGCAGGCCGCCGCTGACCACCACCGAGCCCGACGGCACGCGGCCGTAGCTGATCTGGCCGGTGGCGCGGTCGAAGATCGGCGTGCTCTGGCCGATGTAGACGCCCATGCCGAGCACCGAGTTCTCCTCGACGATCACGCCTTCGACGACCTCGCTGCGCGCGCCGATGAAGCAGTGGTCCTCGATGATGGTCGGGTTGGCCTGCAGCGGCTCCAGCACGCCGCCGATGCCGACGCCGCCCGACAGGTGCACGCCCTTGCCGATCTGCGCACAGCTGCCCACCGTGGCCCAGGTGTCGACCATGGTGCCTTCGTCGACGTAGGCGCCGATGTTCACGTAGCTCGGCATCAGCACCACGTTCTTCGCCAGGTAGCTGCCGCGGCGCGCCACGGCCGGCGGCACCACGCGCACGCCGCTGGCGCGCATGCCGGCTTCGTCGAGCTGCGAGAACTTGGGTCTGACCTTGTCGAAGAAGCCCAGTTCGCCGGCGTGCATGGGCTGGTTGTCGGTGAGGCGGAAGCTCAGCAGCACCGCCTTCTTGACCCACTGGTTGACGACCCAGTCACCCACGCCGCGCTGCTCGGCCACACGCAGCCGGCCGCTGTTGAGCGCCGCGATCACCTGCTCGACCTGCTCGCGCACCTCGGGGGCGTTGGTGGCCGTCAGCTCGGTGCGGCGCTCCCAGGCGGTGTCGATGGTGGCCTGCAGGGCGGCGAAGGAGTCGGTCATGGCGTGGATTCTCGGTAGGAACGGGTGAAGTCGACGATGCGCCGCGCGGCTTCGAGGCATTCGTCCACACCCGCCACCAGGGCCAGCCGGACACGGCCACGGCCGGGGTTGCTGCCGTCCACGGCGCGGGCCAGCAGGCTGCCGGGCAGCACTTGCACATTGTATTGAGCGAGCAACTGCCGGCCGTAGGCGACGTCGTCACCGGCGGCTTCGCCCGGCCGCGCCGGCACGCCGGCCCACAGGTAGAAGGCGGCGTCGGGCAGGGCCACGTCCAGCACCGGCGCCAGCAGCGGCAGCACGGCGGCGAACTTGGCGCGGTACAGCGCGCGGTTGGCCTGCACATGGGCCTCGTCGTTCCAGGCCGCGATGCTGGCGGCCTGCACCAGCGGGCTCATCGCGCTGCCGTGGTAGGTGCGGTAGAGCAGAAAGGCCTTCAGCAGCCGCGCGTCGCCGGCCACAAAACCAGAGCGCAACCCGGGCACGTTGCTGCGCTTGGACAGGCTGGTGAAGGCGACGAGGTTGCGGAAGTCGTCGCGGCCCAGGGCCTTGGCCGCCTGCAGGCTGCCGAGCGGGGCTTCGTCGCCGAAGAAGATCTCCGAATAACACTCGTCGCTGGCGATCACGAAGCCGTGGCGGTCGGACAGTTCGAACAGGCGCCGCCACTCGTCCAGCGGCATCACCGCGCCGGTCGGGTTGCCGGGGCTGCAGACGTAGAGCAGCTGCGTGCGCGCCCAGGTGGCTTGGTCGACGCGGTGCCATTCGGCGGCGAAGTTGCGTGCCGGGTCACCCGGCACGAAGGCCGTCTGCGCCCCGGCCAGCAGGGCCGCGCCCTCGTAGATCTGGTAGAAGGGATTGGGGCAGACCACGGTGGCGCCGGGCTGCGTCGGGTCGATCACCGTCTGCGCAAACGCGAACAGCGCCTCGCGCGAGCCGGTCACCGGCAGCACCTGCCTGGCCGCGTCCAGCGCCACGCCGTAGCGCCGCAGCACCCAGCCGGCGATGGCCTCGCGCAGCGCCGGCTCGCCCAGCGTGGCGGGGTACTTGGCCAGGCCGCCGAGCGAGGCCTTGAGGGCTTCTTCGATCAGCGCCGGCGTGGCATGGCGCGGCTCGCCGATGCCCAGCGAGATGGCCGGCAACGCCGGGTTCGGCAGCAGGCCTTGTGTCAGTTCGCGCCAGCGCTCGAACGGGTAGGGGTGCAGGCGCGCGAGCAGCGGATTCATGGAGCCGGGATTATCCCGGAGCGCCCCCGTGCCAGCGCCCTCCGCCTCCGATCAGGCCGCGGCGGCCGTGACCTCGCTCAGCCGGCCGGCTTCCATGCGCAGCTGGCGATCGCAGCGCGCGGCGATTTCGCGATCGTGCGTCACCAGCACCAGGGTCGTGCCGGCCTCGCGGTTCAGCTCGAACATCAGGTCCATGACGCGCGCGCCGGTGGCGAAGTCCAGGCTGCCGGTGGGCTCGTCGGCCAGCAGCAGCGCTGGCCGCGTGACGAAGGCGCGCGCCAGCGCCACACGCTGCTGCTCGCCGCCCGACAGCAGCCGCGGGTAGTGCGCCAGGCGCTGGCCCAGGCCCACACGTTCGAGCATCTCGGTGGCGCGGCCGCGCGCGTCGGCGGCGCCCTTCAGCTCCAGCGGCAGCATCACGTTTTCGAGCGCCGTCAGGTTGGCCAGCAGCTGGAAGCTCTGGAACACGAAGCCCACGCGTTCGGCCCGCACCGCGGCGCGTGCGTCTTCGTCGAGCGCGAACAGGTCGGCGCCGGCCAGCCGCACCGTGCCCGAGCTTGGCACGTCGAGCCCGGCGACGATGCCCAGCAGCGTGCTCTTGCCCGAGCCGGAGGCCCCGACGATGGCCACGGATTCCCGCGCCACGAGCCGGAAATCGACCTCATGCAGTATGGTGAGTGCCCCGGTGGCATCGGCCACCTGCTTGGTGACTCGTTCGACGGCAATGATCGGTTCCGACATCGACGATGCCCGCTGCGCGCCTGTGCCGCGCCGGCGGGACTTCATGGTTCAACTGGGTCGGCACTGTAGCGCTGCCGGCCTCGTCGCCCTCGCGGCGCTGCCGATGGGCGTGTCGGCCCAGGGCAATCCGGCCCAGGATCGCGCCACACGCCCGGCTGTGCTGGTGGTGGGCGACAGCCTCTCGGCCGAGTACGGCCTGGCCCGCGGCAGCGGCTGGGTGGCGCTGCTCGAGCGCCGGCTGAGCGAGCAGAAGCTGGCCTGGCGCGTGGTCAATGCCAGCATCAGCGGCGACACCACCTCGGGCGGCCGTTCGCGGCTGCCGGCCCTGCTGGCCGAACACAAGCCGCGTGTGGTGGTGCTGGAGCTGGGTGGCAACGACGCGCTGCGCGGCCTGCCGCTGACGATGACCGAGGCCAACCTGAAGGCCATGGCGCAGGCCGCCAAGGCGGCCGGCGCGCGGGTGGTGGTGGTCGGCATGCAGGTGCCGCCGAACTACGGCCGCAAGTACGCCGACGACTTCTCGAAGCTGTTCGCCACCGTGGCCAAGGCCGAGAGCGCGGCGCTGGTGCCGTTTTTCCTGGCCGGCGTGGCTGACGGGCCCGACGCCGACCGCCTGTTCCAGGCCGACCGCATCCACCCGACGGCCGAGGCCCAGCCGCGCATGCTGGCCAACCTGTGGCCGGCGCTCAGGCCGCTGCTGAACTGATCAGCGCTGCGCGTCCTGCCGCCGGTCCGGGCGGCCGGGGCGTTCCTGCCGTTCAGAGCGTTCCTGGCGCTCAGGCCGTTCAGCGCGTTCCACCCGCTCGGCCGGTGCGCGCTTGCGGCCTTCGTCGTTGCCACGCTGCTGCGGCTGCTGTTGCGGCTGCGGTTGTTGCGCGGCCGGCGCCGTGTTCTGCGGCGGCGGTCCTGCCGGCCGCTCGGCCCGGGGGCCGGCGGGTGTTTCTGGCCGCGGCGGGCGGGCCTGCGGGGCCGGTGATTGCGCGGCCGGTGGCAGCGGCGGTGCCGCCTGCGGGCCGATGCGTTCCGGCAGCGGCCGGCCGGTGAAAGGCCGGTCGGCGCGGTCGTCGCGGCGGTCATCTCGGCGGTCATCGCGACGTTCGTCACGACGATCTTCGCGGCGGTCATCCCGACGCTCATCGCCCCGGCCGCCCCGTTCCGGCCGCGGCACGGCCACCGGCGGGTTCATGCGTTCGGCCGCTTCGCGCAGCACCTGCCCACCGGGTCGGCCGTGGCGCTCGCCGTTCCAGACCGTGACGGCGCCCGGCACCTGCCGATGGCCGCCGTAGCCCGGCGCCTGCCAGGGGCCTTGCGGCCGCGGCGGGCGCGGGCCCCAGCCGGGGCGCCAGGGGTTCATGCGGTCGACGTAGCGCGGGCTCACGGGTTGCCAAGGCACGTACCAGTCGCGTGGCGCCAGAGGCACCCAGGCGCGCGGCGGCGAGCCGATGCTGATCGAGACACTCAGGCCCGGCGTGCCGACGAAGGCCACCAGCGCCGGCGCGAACACCGGCCGCACCGCGTACACACCCGGCCACCAGCCCCAGCGGCCCTGCCAGTGCACCCAGCGGCCATAGTGCGAGGTGGCAAAGCCCCAGGGCGCGGCGTCGACCCAGGTCCAGCCCCAGGGCCGCATCCAGACCCAGCGGCCGTCGCGGTACGGCGTCCAGCCCACGGCCACCTGCGCCGGCAGCCAGATCCAGCCGTGTTCCGGGTGGTTGGCCCAGGAGCCGAAGCGCTCCAGGTCTTCGGCGCCGGTCAGCTCGCGCGGCACCACGTTGCCGGTCTGGCGCTCGCGGTCGGCGCGCAGCACCGCGGCGCGCTCGTCGTCGCGGTCCTGGCGTGCCACCCAGTCGCCGAACTCGTCGGCCTCGGCCGCCACCGGTGCGCTGGATAGCCGGCTGCCGTCGCGCCAGAAGGCGCGCCGTTCAGGGGCCGCCACGGTGCCGCCGCCGTCCACGCGCAGGCTGCCGCGCAGTGCCATCACCAGGCTGCGGTCGTCGGCGCCGTCGAGCCGGCGGTCGATGCGGTACAGGCCCGGGCCTTCGGGCACCAGCCGCGCCTCGGCGGTGGTGACTTCGGTGCCGGACGCAAACTCGCCGCTGACCAGCGTGAGCGCCAGGCTGCCGCGGTGCAGCTGCACCCGCAGTGCGTCGTCGTCGAGCCGGCGCAACTCGAGTTCGCTGCGCTCGCCCAGCCGCAGCACGGTGGAGCCGACGCGCAGCTCGGCCCGCCCACGCGCGCCGGTGGCGATGCGGTCGCCGGTGGTCAGCGGCCGGTTGGCCTCGGCGGCCTCCCAGCCGCCGCCGTCGGCATCGAGCAGGCTCACCGGGCCGTCGGCCACGGCGAGGCGGCCGACACGGCCGGGTGGATCGGCTGCTTCGCTGCGGCTGTTTTCCGCGGCGCGGGCCTCGGGGCCGACACCGCTGGCGCAGGCGGCCAGGCTCAGGGACTGGGCCAGCGCCAGCGCGACCAGCCAGCCGCGCCGCCGCGGAGCGGCCGGTGCGGAACGGGGAGCGGGGGAGCGATTCATGTCCATGCCCGATTCAACGCGCCCCAGCATGCCTGCGCCGACCCCCGAACGGGCGTGCCGCAGGTAAAGACACGTTTCTGCTGGGGAGCAGGCCTGCAGGGGAACAGGCCGCTCAGTCGTCCTCGGCCACGCCGGCGAGTTCGGGAAACAGCACCTCGGTGAAGCCGAGCTTGCTCAGGTCGGTCATGCGCGTCGGGTAGAGCCGGCCGATCAGGTGGTCGCACTCGTGCTGCACGACGACGGCATGGAAGCCGTCGACCTCGCGCTCGATGGGCCGGCCCCAGGGGTCCTGCCCGGCGTAGCGGATGCGCGCGTGGCGCGGCACCAAGCCGCGCAGGCCGGGCACCGAGAGGCAGCCTTCCCAACCCTCGACCAGTTCGTTCGACAGCGGCGTGATCACCGGGTTCAGCAGAACGGTCTCAGGCACGGCGGGCCGGTCGGGGTAGCGGCGGTTCTGCGAGAAGCCGAAGATCACCAGCTGCAGGTCCACGCCGATCTGCGGCGCGGCGAGGCCGGCGCCCTGCGCGGCGCGCATGGTGTCGAAGAGGTCGGCGATCAGCGCATGCAGCTCTGGTGTGTCGAACTGCTGCACCGGCTGCGCGACACGCAGCAATCGCGGGTCGCCCATCTTCAGGATCTCTCGCACGGCCATCGGCACGCTGCTCCACGGTTGGAAAGGGCCTCGATTGCAGCACGGCCTGCCGGGCCGGCGCTGCGGCGGGGCTTCGTTTCGTCGGCACCGGCGGCGTTTCGGGGCACGCGGGCCGCGGGTCGTCCGATGGGCGCTGCGCGATGCCCGGTGCCAACCTAGAGTCACCCCACACGTCACCCCACACCACTTCCGTTCACAGCCTCGCCGAGGCCCGCCATGCCCAAGCGCTTCGATTCGATCCTGAGCTCGCTGACCCTGTCGACCCTGCTGGTCTCGGTCATGGCCGGCCTGGTCATCGTCGCGACCTTGCCGGTCTGAGTACCCAGCAGCGCCGGCTCAGTCGGCCAGCAGCGGTGCCAGCCGCTGCTCGGTGGCCGCAGCCTCGGCGCGCAGCCAGTCCACCAGGGTGCGCACCGGCCGCTGGCGCAGCCGCTCCGGCCGCACCACCAGCCAGTGCGCACGCGGCAAGGGCAGCACGGCCGAGCCGAGCCGGCGCAGCCGGCCCTCGGTCAGCTCCAGATCGTGCAGCGCGGCCGGCAGCAGGGCCACGCCGGCGCCCTGCTGGGCCGCGTCGGCCACCAGGCGCCAGCAGTCCCAGACGACCAGCCGGCACCGTTCGAGCAAGGCCTCGTCCAGGCCTTCGGCGCGCATCCACATCAGCCAGTCGCGGCGCTGCAGGCCGAAGAGCGCCTGGCGCATCATCCAGTCCTTGCCCGCGCGCCCTGGCCTCGCCAAGGGCGCCAACACCATGGGCCACAGGCGCCAGGCCTTCAGGCCGGGCCAGTCACCATAGCCGTCGCGCAGCGCCAGGTCCACGCCGTCCAGGCCGAGCGGGCTCAGCGAGGTCGAGCTGCCGAGTTGCAGGTCGAGCTCCGGATGCTGCTGCAGCCAGCCTGATAGCCGCGGCATCAGCCAGGCCGTGGCCAGGTTGGGCACGGCGGACACGGTGATCACAGGCCGCTCGCCGCCGCTGCGCAGGCCGCGCAGCGCATCGTCCACCTGCAGATAGGCCTGGGCCAGCCGCCCGGCCAGCGCCGCCGCGGCCGGCGTCAGCCGCACGCGGGTGGCGTGGCGCTCGAACAGCGGCAGCCCCAACCGTGCCTCCAGGCCCCGCACCTGGGCGCTGACGGCGGCCCGTGTCATGCCCAGCTCATCGGCGGCGCGGGCGAAGGAGCCGTGGCGCGCGGCGCACTCGAAAACGCGCAGGCCCTGGTCGTTGTGCAGTCCATTCATGTCAAGAAAAACTTGCGCTGTCGTCAAACGGTAGCTCATTGTCCGGCAACGGGCCGGCCGGCACGATGGGCGCATGACGATCTGCCGCCGACACCTTCTGCTCGGAGCCGCGGCCGGTGCCGCGGCATCCGTTGCGCCCGCCAACTCCAACGACGACGTCAGGCCCGTGCGGGTGGCCGAAGGGCTGCGCCATCCCTGGGCTGTGGCCTTCCTGCCCGACGGGGGGGTTCTCGTCACCGAAAAGGATGGCGGCCTGGTGCGCCTGGCCGCCGACGGCCGCCGGCACGACGTGCAGGGCCTGCCCGAGGACCTGGACAACCGGCGCCTGAACGACCCGCGCGACAACAGCGGCCTGTTCGACCTGGTGTTGGACAGCGGCTTCGAGCGCAGCGGCCGCCTGTTCCTGAGCTACGCCTCGGCCGGCGTCGGCGGCACCACGACGCGGCTGATCGCGGCGCGGCTGGACGGCGACCGGCTGCGCGACATCGAGCCGCTGTTCGACGCGCTGCCGCGCACGGCCGACCGCTTCCACTACGGCGGTGGCCTGCTGCTGGACGGCGAGCACCTGTTCCTCGCGGTCGGCGAGCGCCACTTCGACGAACGCGACAACCCGCCGTTGCCCGCGGCGCAGGACCCGGCCGACCGCCGCGGCAAGATCTTCCGCTTCACGCGCCGCGGTGAGCCGGCGCCGCCGCCGGAGAGCGCGCCCCAGGCCTGGTATGCCAGCGGCATCCGCTCGGTGCAAGGCCTGGCGCGGAACCCGGCGACCGGGCAGATCTGGTTCAGCGAACATGGGCCGGTGGGCGGCGACGAGCTGAACATCCTGCGGCCCGGCGCCAACTACGGTTGGCCGGTGCAGACGGCCGGCCGCTACCGCAATGCCGAGTGGCGGCCGCAGCAGAGCCTGCCCGGCGCCCGCTACACCGCGCCGGTGCACGTGTGGACCGACCAGACCGTGGCGCCGGCCGGCCTGTGTTTCTGCGACAGCCCGCTGTTCCCGGACTGGCGCGGCGACCTGCTGGTGGCCGGCCTGGGCCGCGGCCACCTGCTGCGGCTGCGCTTGGACGGCGAACGCGTGCTGCAGGCGCAGCCGCTGATGCGCGAGGCCCGCGTGCGGCTGCGCAACGTGAAGCAGTCGCCGCGCGGCGAGCTTTACGTGGTCACGGACGAGGCCAACGGCCGTCTGCTGCGGCTGGATCGCGGCTGATCCGAGGGGTGGTCTCCAGCGCGGCCATGGCCTCCCGCACCTGCGCGATGCGCTGCTCCACCGGCCCGTGCACGACCAGCGGCACCACGCCCTGGCGGGCCAGGGCCTGCAGCGTCCAGGCGTGCTGGGCGCGGCGGAAACCGTCGTCGCGGCGGCAGCCGTCCTGCACGAAATCGAAGCCGGGGTCGCACAGCGCGCTCAGGTCGTAGCGGCGGCGCGCCAGCGCCTCCAGTGCCGCCGGTGCCTCGCCGTGGTCGTGCAGGCAGTACTGCAGCGTGGTCAGCGGCGTGGTGTCGCAGACGATCCAGCCCGCGGCGCGTGCGGCCGGCGAGCGTGCGTGTTCGTCTTCCCAGGTCACCTGCACCTCGGCGACGTGCACGAGTTCGTCCACCGACAGCGTCTCGCGCAGCTCCTCCCAGCGCTGGCGGCCGTACTCCGGCACCCAGACCGTGCCCAGCGTGTCGGCGAGCGCTCGGGCCAGGGTGGTCTTGCCGCTGCTTTCGCCGCCGAGCAGCGCCAGGCGTTTCACGGGCTCAGTCATCGCCGGGCTCCTGCGGGGCCGCCAGCAGCGCGTGCAGGCCGGCTTCGTCGAGCACCGGCACGCCGAGTTCCTGCGCCTTCGCGAGCTTGCTGCCGGCCTCGGCGCCGGCAACGACGTAGTGCGTCTTCTTCGACACCGAACCGGAGACCTTGCCGCCGGCGGCCTCGATCAGTGCCTGCGCCTGGTCGCGGCCCAGCGTGGGCAGCGTGCCGGTCAGCACCAGGGTCTTGCCGGCCAGGGGCTTGGGCGTGTCGGCATCGGCGGTCGTCTCGGGCCAGTGCACACCGGCCTTGCGCAAGCCTTCGATCACATCGCGGTGGTGTTGCTGCTCGAAGAACTGCCGCAGGCTGTCGGCGACGATGGGGCCGACGTCGTTGACCTCCAGCAACTGCTCACGGGTGGCCGCCATCAAGGCGTCGAGGCTGCCGAAGTGGCGTGCCAGGTCCTTGGCCGTGCTCTCGCCGACCTGGCGGATGCCGAGCGCGAACAGAAAGCGCGCCAGCGTCGTGGCCTTGCTCTTGCCGAGCGCGGCCACCAGGTTGGTGGCGCTCTTGTCGGCCATGCGCTCCAGCGCCGCCAGCTGCGGCGCGTTCAGCGCGTACAGGTCGGGCAGCGTGCGCACCAGGTCGGCGTCGACGACCTGCTCGACGATCTTGTCGCCCAGGCCCTCGATGTCCATGGCGCGGCGGCCGGCGAAGTGCAGCAGCGCCTGCTTGCGCTGCGCGGCGCAGTACAGGCCGCCGCTGCAGCGGTGTTCCAGCGAGCCCTTTTCGCGCCGTACCGGGCTGGCGCAGACCGGGCACTCGCGCGGCATGTGGAAGTTGGCCACGTAGCGCTCGCGCGCGCCGGGCATGCGGCCGACCACTTCCGGGATCACGTCGCCGGCGCGGCGCACGATCACCTGGTCGCCCACGCGCACGCCCTTGCGGCGCAGCTCGAACAGGTTGTGCAGCGTCGCGTTGCTGACGGTGGTGCCGCCCACGAACACCGGCTCCAGCTTGGCCACCGGCGTGAGCTTGCCGGTGCGGCCGACCTGGATGTCGATGCCGTTCAGCCTTGTCGCCTGCTCCTGCGCCGGGAACTTGTGGGCGACGGCCCAGCGCGGCTCGCGGCTCTTGAAGCCGAGTTGGCGCTGCCAGTCCAGCCGGTTCACCTTGTAGACCACGCCGTCGATGTCGAAGGGCAGGGTGTCGCGCGCGGCCTCGACCTCGCGGTGAAAGGCCACCAGCGCATCGGCGCCTTCGCAGACGCGCCGCAGCGTGTTCACCGGCAGGCCCAGGCCGGCCAGCCAGTCGAGCAGCTGGCTGTGGCGCGCGAACACCGGCAGGCCCTGCGTGTCGCCCAGGCCGTAGGCGTAGAAGCTCAGCGGCCGCGAGGCCGTCACCGCCGGGTCGAGCTGGCGCACGGCGCCGGCCGCGGTGTTGCGCGGGTTGACGTAGGTCTTCTCGCCGCGTTCGCGTTGCTGCGCGTTAAGCCGCTCGAAGGCGTCGCGGCGCATGTAGACCTCGCCGCGCACCTCCAGCACCGGTGGCAGCGCCGCGGCCTCGCCGTGCAGCCGCAGCGGGATCTGGCCGATGGTGCGGATGTTCTGCGTCACGTCCTCACCGGTTTCGCCGTCGCCGCGCGTGGCGGCCTGCACCAGCACGCCGTGTTCGTAGCGCAGGCTCAGCGCCAGGCCGTCGAACTTGAGCTCGGCGTTGTAGGCCACGGGCGGTGACTCTTCGGTGAGCTCGAGTTCGCGGCGCACCCGGGCGTCGAAGGCGCGTGCGCCCTCGGCCGTGGTGTCGGTTTCGGTCTGGATGCTGAGCATGGCCACGCGGTGCCGCACCGGCACCAGGCCGTCCAGCACCTGGCCGATCACACGCTGCGTCGGCGAATCGGGCGTGCGCAGTGCCGGATGCCGGTCTTCGAGCGCCTGCAGCTCCTGGAACAGGCGGTCGTACTCGGCGTCCGGGATCTCCGGTGCGTCGAGCACGTAGTAGCGGTGCGCGTGGTGGTGCAGCAGCGTGCGCAGTTCGGCGGCACGCTCAAGGGCCATCGCGGTGGGCGGGGCATCGGGCATGCGCGCAGTGTAGAGACGCCCGGCCACCAGTCCTGGCCGGCCCGGGCCGGCCAGGGCGTGCGAGCTGCGCTCAGAAGTTCAGCGCCAGCCCCAGGAAGGGTGAGCTTGAGCGCAGCTCCAGGTCGGCCTCCGGGCTCACGGACTGCACCCAGGAGCGCGACTGTGCGAAGCCTGCGCGCAGCTCCCAGGCCGGCACCGGTGCCCAGGCCAGCACCAGCTCCAGGGCCTGGTGCCCGGCCGAGAAGCCGCGTCCGTCCATGGCGACGTCGTAGCGCAGCGCGGCGGCCAGCTGCGGGCCGAGCCGGACCCGGCCGGCCACGCCGCCGGCCGGGCCGACCCAGCTTTCGCGCAGCCGCACCGGCGCTGCCGCGGCGCCGGCCGCGGTCTGCCAGTCGAGCCGGTGCGAGGCGACACCCGCGAACCACTCCAGCTCCACAGGCCCTCCTGCGAACAGCCGGTGGTTGTAGGCCAGCTGCGCATGCAGCGCCTCGGCACGGTGGGCCATCGTCGCGGGCCCGACGATCTCGATGTCGTTGATGCGCGCGCGGTCGCCGGCCGCCAGCGCCTGCTGCGCCTGGCCGCGCTGGCCTGACAGGCTGGCCTCGAGCCCGCCACCACCCGGCCCGCTGCCGAACCGGTGCACCGCCCGCAGCGAGCTGATGGTTTGGTGGTCGTTGATGCGCAGCGGGGTGGCGGTCGTGCAACCGGCCATGATGGCGGTGGCGGCCACCAGGGCCGCGGCAGGGGCAAGTGGGTGTCGGGTCATGGTGGGGTGTCCTGTGCGCCATAGTCTGCCCTGCAATCTGGAGCACCTCTCATGTCTATTGGGGAGTACGACCTGCTGGTCATCGGCGCCGGCTCCGGCGGCGTGGCGCTGTCGCGCCGTGCCGCCGCGCACGGCGCGCGCGTGGCCATCGTCGAGGCCGGGCGGGTTGGCGGCACCTGCGTGCTGCGCGGCTGCGTGCCGAAGAAGCTGCTGATGTACGCCGCCGAGTTCGGCGACGCCTTTGCGCTGGCGCGTGGCTATGGCTGGGCGGTGGCGCCGCCACAGTTCGAGATGCTGCGCTGGGCCGAGGCCAAGGCGGCCGAGACGGCGCGGCTGGAAGGCATCTACCGCCGCCTGCTCGAAGGCAGCGGCGTGGTGCTGGTCGAAGGCCGCGCGCGGCTGTTCGGGCCGGGGCAGGTGCAGGTCGACACCGCCGAAGGCGCGCTGACACTGGCCGCGCCGCACATCGCACTGGCCACCGGCGCCAGCCCGATCACCGCCCGCATCCCGGGCCTGGAGCTGTGCGCGACCAGCGACGACCTGCTCGACCTCACCGAGCTGCCGCGCGAGGCGGCGATCGTCGGTGCCGGCTACATCGGCGTGGAGTTCGCCAGCATGCTGGCGCGGCTGGGCGTGCGCGTGGCCCTGTACTTCCGTGGCCGGCTGCCGCTGACCGGCTTCGACGAGATGCTGCGTGGCGCTGCGCTGGCCGAGCTGCAGGCCGCCGGCGTCGAGCTGCATGCCGGCCAGGTGCCGAGCCGTGTGCAGGCGGTGGCCGGCGGGCGGCTGCTGTGTTTCGGCGACGAGCGCGTGCGCGAGTTCCCGTGGGTGCTCAACGCCACCGGCCGGCGGCCGAACAGTGCGGGTCTGGGGCTGGAGAGCGTGGGCATCGTGCCCGACGCGGCCGGTGCGGTGCCGGTGGATGCCGGGCTGGCCACCAGCGCGCGCGGCGTGTTCGCGCTCGGCGACCTGACCAACCGCCGCAACCTCACGCCGGTGGCCATTGCCGAAGGCCGGGCCCTGGCCGACACCTTGTTCGGCGGCCAGCCGCGCCAGGTGAGCCTCGACCGCGTCGCCAGCGCCGTGTTCATGCTGCCGCCGCTGGCCAGCATCGGCCCGACCGAGGCCGAACGTGTGGCGGCCGGCCTGCCCACGCAGGTGTTCGAGACCGAGTTCCGGCCAATGAAGACGGCCTTCACCGGCGGCGCGCAGCGCACGCGCATGAAGCTGCTGGTGGACGCCACCAGCCAGCGCGTCGAGGCCGTGCATATGGCCGGGCCCGATGCGCCGGAGATCGTGCAGAGCCTGGCCGTGGCCCTGAGCGCCGGCGCCACCAAGGCCGACTTCGACCGCACGCTGGCCGTGCACCCGACCGCGGCCGAGGAGTTCGTGCTGATGCGCGAGCCGACGCGCGTGGTCTGAGCGCCTGAGCGCCGCTGCCGCTCAGCTGAACAGCCGCCGCGCCGCCGGCGAGCCGGCCGGCAGGCCGAGCTGTTCGAGCCGGATGTACAGCTCGTTGATCTCGCGGCCGATCTGGTCGAAGGCATGCAGCGTGATCGGCTGGCCCTGGTCGTCGCAGGCGGTGGCGTCGAGCTCGTCGCAGAGCTGCTTGGACAGCAGGTGCCAGGCCGGGAAGGGCTCGACGGCGGCCGGCGTCTGCGGCACGTCCAGCGCCAGCCAGGCCTCGCGCACCGCGGCCGCCTGCGGGTCTTCGGCCAGCGCGGCCTGCGGGGCTATGCTGAGGGTGATCAGCGGCGGCGCGCCGTCTTCATCGGCCGGCAGCACCCAGCGCCCGGCCACCGAGCCCGGCACCAGGCCGGCGCGCTGCGCCACCTGCTGCACGAAGCCCATGCCCCAGGCCACGCTGTTGCTCTTGAGCGTGAGCGAAAGCTGCGCATCGAGCGGCGCGGCGAGCTGGTCGAGTTCGCGCGCGCGCGCCACCACTTCCAGCATGTCGGGCACGTCGGCACGGGCGCCGATGGCCTCGGCCAGGGCCTCGACCTTCTGCACGAACTCGGAGTACTCGATCTCGTTGAGCGCACCGCCGCGGTGGGCGAGCTGCACGCCCGCCTGCAGCTCGCCGAAGCGGCGGCCCGGCGCCAGCGGCTCCCACTCGCCGCTCTCGGTGTCCAGGCCCTCGATGTAGAAAGGCTTGGTGCCGGCGCGGCGCGTGGCCGGCGCATGGGCCAGCACGTGCTCGGCCGTCACCGGGGCTTCGAGCACCAGCGGCACCAGCGCGTCGATCAGCGCGTCGAGCCGCGGCACGCGCCGGGCGGCGGCGCGGGCGGTGACGGCGTCCGTCAGATCGCCGGGCTGGGTGATCGCGTCGTCCAGCACCGGCGGTGTGAAGTGCGGCTCCAGCGGGGGCTCGCTGCGGGTGTCGAGCGTGCTCGCCGCAAAACGGCTGTGGCGCGCCGCCGAGGGCCGCGGGCCGGCGCGGCGCACGCGCCACCAGCCGTGCAGCGCCAGGACCAGCAGCGCCGCGGCGGCTGCCAGCGCGAGCGCGGCCCAGAGGTTCACGCCGCTTCCGCCATGCCGAGGGCGCTCTGCATGTCGACCGCGACGATGCGGCTCACGCCCTGTTCCTGCATGGTCACGCCGATCAGCTGCTTGGCCATTTCCATCGCGATCTTGTTGTGGCTGATGAACAGGAACTGCGTGCCCTTGCTCATCTCGGTCACGAGTTTCGCGTAGCGCTCGGTGTTGGCATCGTCCAGCGGCGCGTCCACCTCGTCCAGCAGGCAGAACGGTGCCGGGTTCAGCTGGAAGATCGCAAACACCAGCGCGATGGCCGTCAGCGCCTTCTCGCCACCCGACAGCAGGTGGATGGTGCTGTTCTTCTTGCCCGGCGGTTGTGCCATCACCTGCACGCCGGCGTCGAGGATTTCCGTGCCGGTCATCACCAGCTTGGCGTTGCCGCCGCCGAACAGGCTCGGGAACATGCGGCCGAAGTGGTCGTTGACCTGGTTGAAGGTGCTGGCCAGCAGGTCGCGGGTTTCGAGGTCGATCTTCGCGATCGCGTCTTCCAGCGTCGTGATGGCTTCGTTGAGGTCGGCGTTCTGCGCGTCGAGGAAGGTCTTGCGCTCGCGGCTGCTCGCAAGCTCGTCCAGCGCTGCCAGGTTGACGGCGCCGAGTGCGTTGATCTCGCGCTGGATGCGGTCGATCTCGGTCTGCAGGCCCCAGAGCTTGACGCTGCCTTCTTCGATGGACCTGGCCAGCGCCTCGACGTCGACCTCGGCCGCCGACAGCTGCTCGAGGTACTGGGCGCCACCCAGCTGCGCGGCCTGCAGCTCCAGCTGCAGCTTGGTGATCTGCTCGCGCATCGGCTCCAGGCTGCGCTCGAAGGCCAGGCGCTGCTCGTCGGCGCGCTTCAGCTGCGCGCTCAGGTCGTCGTAGCTGCTGCGCGCCAGGCCCAGGGCCTGCTCGCGTGCCGTGCGGGCTTCCAGCGCCGCCTGCAGGCCGCTCTGCGCCGCGGCGTCGTCGAAGTTGTCCAGCTCCAGCTGCAGCTGTTCGCCGGCGCTCTGGTTGGCCTTGACCTGCGCGGCGGCGGTCTCGATGCTGCGCTGCAGCTCCGCCTGGCGCGCGGCCAGCGCGCGTGCCTGGAAGCGCGCTTCCTGCGCCTGGCGTTCCAGCGCGCGCTGCTGCTCGCGCTGGTCGGCCAGCGCCCGCTCGGCAGCGATCACCGCGTCTTCGAGTTCGGCGTGTTTTTCCTGCGCGTTGGCGAGGTCGAGGTCGAGTTCCTCGAAGCGGGCCTCGCCGGTGGCGCGGCGTTCTTCCAGCGCTTCGAGCTGGGCGTCGATCTCGGCCAGCTCCTCGGCAAGCTGGCTGCTGCGCGCGTTGGCGGCCTCGGCCTGCTGCGTCAGGCGCAGCAGTTCCACGTGCAGCGTGTGCGCGCGCTGCTGCGCCTCGGCGGCTTCGCGGCGCACGCCGGCCAGGCGCTGGCTGGCGTCGGTGTAGGCGGCGTCCAGCCGCACCGAGGCGCTGCGGGTTTCGTCGGCGATGAGCTGCTGCGCGCGCTGCCGGCGGTCGAGGTTCTCGATCTCCTGCGCGCGCGCCAGCAGGCCGGCCTGCTCGCTGTCGGGGGCGTAGAAGGCCACCGCGTGCTGGCTCACCGCATGGCCTTCGCGCGTCATGATGACTTCGCCGTGGGTCAGCTGGCTGCGCGCGGCCAGCGCGGCGTCCATCGAGTCGGCGGTGTAGATGCCTTCCAGCCAGTCGGCCAGCAGCGCCTTCAGCGAGGCATCGCCCAGTTGCAGCCGGCCGGCCAGCGGCGGCAGCGTGCGGTGGCTGGTGGCGGGCGCGCCCGAGGGCAGGGCGTAGAAGGCCAGCTTGGCCGGCGGCGCGTCGGCCGCGAAGGCGCGCACGGTGTCGAGCCGGCCCACGGCCAGCGCGTGCAGCCGCTCTCGCAGCGAGGCTTCCAGCGCGGTTTCCCAGCCGGTCTCGATGTGCACCTGCTGCCACAGGCCCTGCAGGCCGTCCAGGCCGTGTTTCTGCAGCCAGGGCTTGAGCTTGCCCTCGGTCTGCACTTTTTCCTGCAGCGCGCGCAGCGCGGCCAACCGGGCGCCGATGTCGGTGAGCGTGGCAGCCTCTCGCGCCGCCGTGTCCTGCGCGCTGCGGCGCTGCTCGTCGAGCGCCGGCACCTGCTCTGACAACTCCGCCAGCCGCGCCTCGGTCTCGTCGCGCAGCTCGTTGGCCGCGGCCTCGTCGAGCTGCAGCGCCTCGATGCGCGCCATGTCCGGCGTGCTCAGGCCCTTCTGCTCGCCGGCCAGGCGCTCGCGGCGTGTCTTCAGCGCGCGGCTCTGTTCGTCGACGTTGCGGCTGTCGGCGGCCAGCACCTGGATCTGCTGCTGCACCTCGGCAGCCTTGGCACGCTGCGCATTGGCCGTCTGCTGCGCGCCGCGCACGGCCTCTTCGGCGTCGGGCAGCGCAAAGCCCTGTTCCTCGGCCTGCGCGTGCAGCATCTCGGCCTGCTCTTCGGCCGCGACGATCTGGCCGGCGATGTCTTCCAGCTCGGCCGTGGCTTCTTCCTGGCGCGAGGCCCACTGCGTGTTCTGCGCCTCCAGCTCGGCCAGCCGCGCCTGCGCGCGCTGGCGGCCTTCGACGACGTAGCGGATGCGCTCCTCGAGCCGGCTCACGTCCAGCGCCGCGGTGGCCAGTTCGCCCTGGCGCAGGTGCAGTTCGTCGTTGGCCGCGTAGTGCGCCTGGCGCACCTGCTCCAGCTCGGCCTCGACGTGGCGCAGCTCGGCCAGCCGCGCCTCGAGCGCGTTGGTGGCCTCGGCGGCGCCGGTCTTCACGCGCTCTTCTTCGCTGGCCGCGTCGCGGTGCTTCAGGAACCACAGCTGGTGCAGCTTCAGCGTGCCCGATTCCTGCAGCGTGCGGTACTGCTGCGCCACCTCGGCCTGCTTCTCGAGCTTGTCGAGGTTGTTGTTGAGCTCGCGCAGGATGTCGTCGACGCGCGTGAGGTTCTCGCGCGTGTCCTTCAGCCGGTTCTCGGTCTCGCGACGGCGTTCCTTGTACTTGGAGACACCCGCGGCTTCTTCGAGGAAAAGGCGCAGCTCTTCGGGGCGGCTCTCGATGATGCGGCTGATCGTGCCCTGGCCGATGATGGCGTAGGCGCGTGGGCCGAGGCCCGTGCCGAGAAACACGTCCTGCACGTCGCGCCGGCGCACCGGCTGGTTGTTGATGAAGTAGCTGCTGGTGCCGTCGCGCGTGAGCACGCGCTTGACGGCGATCTCGCCGAAGGCGTTCCACTGGCCGCCGGCGCGCGCCAGGCTGTTATCGAACACCAGCTCCACGCTGGCGCGGCTGGCCGGCTTGCGGTTGCCGCTGCCGTTGAAGATCACGTCCTGCATGGACTCGCCACGCAGCTCGCTCGCCTTGCTCTCGCCGAGCACCCAGCGCACGGCATCCATGATGTTGCTCTTGCCGCAGCCGTTGGGCCCGACGACGCCGACCAGCTGCCCGGGCAGCTGGAAGGTCGTGGGCTCGGCGAAGCTCTTGAAGCCCGAGAGCTTGATCTGCGTGAGGCGCATGGACGGGGCCGGCGGCGGCCACGCGGTGCGGCCGGGTGGCCGCCGGGTGGTCGCCGCAAGTGCTTGATTCTGAAAGGAAAAAGCGCTCCGTCTCGGGGCGCTCGCGGGGCCGGATGATAACATCGGGCCTTTCCTCCAGACCCCGCCGATCGCCCCAGCCGATGAGTGCCCAGCCCCTGCCCGCGGCCGTGTCCGAAGCGGCGCCTGAAACCCCCGTGGTCCGGCGTGCGGCCTACCAGAAGTTCGCCGTCGACGTGAAGCCGAGCCGCATCGACGGCCACGGTGCCTTCGCAGCCGAGCCCATTCCGGCGCGGCTGAAGATCGGCGAGATCCGCGGCGAGAGCATCAGCGTGGACGAGGCCCGCATCCGCGCCACGCGCCACGAGCGCATCATGATCGTGGAGCTGTCGGCGCGCCGCGCCATCGACTTCTCGAAGAGCGCCGACCCGATGCGCTTCACCAACCACAGCTGCCGGCCGAACGCGCGGCTGTCGATCCGCGACGGGCGTGTCGAGTTCTACGCGCTGCGCGCTATCGCGCCGGGCGAGGAACTCACGGTGGACTACGGCGAAACCCACCACGACGGCCAGCTCCGCTGCCGCTGCGGCGCGCCGGGCTGCCGCGGTGCACTTTGAAGCATTGGCTTTGACGCGGCCGCCAGGCCTGTGACAGCATCGCGCCCGGCGCAAGCAGGGCGCCACCGGATCCGCGGACAGGGCCGAGCCCACCTGCCGGCGAGCAGCCTCTTCGTCATGACCTTTGTGCGGCCTGAACGCGCGGATCGCAGGCGTCGACGCATGGAGGACACATGATCCCTGCTGCCTTGCGCGCGCTGCCCGAGCGCGCCGACCCCGATCAACTGCGCCGCCAGGCGCGCGAACTGCTGCGGGCCTGGCGCCGCGGTGAGGCCGAGGCCCTGGCACGTGCCGCGCCCTATCGGCTGCCGGCACCCCCGAAGCTGGCCCAGGCGCAGCTGGTGATGGCCCGCGAACACGGCTTTGCCGGCTGGCCCGCGCTGATGGAGGAGGTCGAGCGACGGCAGGCCGCGGCGCTCGACGAAGCCGCTGCCGTCGAGCGCGTGCTGGTGCTGGCCCTGGGCCACGGCCATGCGCCGCCGCACCCACAGCGCGCACTGGCGCTGATGGAGCTCCTGGCGCAGCGGCCCGCACGGCGCCACCCGGCGCTGCGGCTGCTGCGTGGCGAGCCGGCCGATGTCGACGCGAACCGGCCCCTGCCGCCGTGGAACCTGCCGCCGCTGGTGCTGGTGGCGTTTTCTTCGCTGGCCACGGCCGGCTTCGAGCCGGCGTTGCTGAACGCACTCGACCACCTGCTCGCTGCCGGCGCAGACCCGAACGCCGGCCTGGCCGACCCGGCCTTTCCCGAGCACCCCTTGCCCGCGCTGTACGGCGCGGTGGCGCGGGCCAAGAGCCTCGCCCTGGTCGAGCGGCTGCTGGCCGCCGGCGCCGAACCGAACGACGGCGAATCGCTGTACCACGCGGTGGAGCAGGCCGACCGCGGCATCGTCGCCGCGCTGGTGGCCGCCGGTGCGCGCTGGCGTGGCACCAACGCGCTGCACCGCCAGCTCGACTTCGAGGCACCCGATCACCTGGCGCAGGTGCTGGCGCTTGGCGCCGATGCCAACGAAGGCTTGGGCGGGCAAGGTGATCCACCGCTGCACCATGCCGTGTCGCGCGGCCGTTCGCTGGCCATGCTGAAGCTGTTGCAGGCCCATGGCGCCAGGCTCGACGCGCTTGACGCACAGGGCCGCACGCTGGCCGAAGCCGCGGCGCGTGCCGGCCGGCAGGACCTGCTGGATTGGCTGGCCACCCTGGGCCACCACCCGCCGCAGGATAGCCAAGCCCGCTTCCTGGCCGCCTGCGCCGCGGCCGACGAAGCGGCCGCGCGGGCGCTGCTGGCCGAGACAGCCAACCTGGTCGCGGCGCTCCCGCCGGCCGACCTGCCGCTGCTGCCCGAACAGGCGCAGCGCGGCGCGCTGGCCTCGGTGCGGCTGATGCTGGCGCTGGGTTGGCCGGTGGCGGTGCCCGGCCCCTGGCAGGCCAGCGCGCTGAACCAGGCGGCCTTTCGCGGCGATGCGGCCATGGTGGCCTTGCTGTTGGCGCACGGCGCGCGCTGGCACGAGCCCAACGGCTACGGCGGTGACGCGCTCGGCAGCTGTCTGCACGCCGGCTGCCACGAGCCGGTGGCCGGTGGCGACTACGCGGCGGTGCTGCGGTTGCTGCTGGACGATGGGGCGCCGCCGCCGGATGACGACGCGGATCTGCCCGACGAGCTCGCGGCGGTGCTGGCCGAACGCGAGACCTTGCCGCCTCAGCCGTAGCGGCGCAGCGCCTGGCGCAGCTCGGCCACCACCGGCGCGTCGGGGTGGCGCCGGCGCTCGACCACGCCCACTTCGCGTTTCGGTGCCTCGGCACCGAGCGCGACCGCCCGCACGCCGGCCGGCAGCGGAAAGTAGGGTGCGCAGCGTGGGATGAGCGCCACCCCCTTGCCGTGGGCCACGAGCTGCACCAGCGCGGCGATCTCGTCCATCTCGACGCGGTCCCGCACGGCCAGGCCCTGGCGCTCCAGGAAGCGCGCCACCAGGCGGCCGCCGAAGGAGTTGCGGTCGTAGCGCAGAAAGGGCTCGCGCCGCAGGATGGCGGCCCAGTCGCGGCCGCGCACCCCTTCGTGCACGATCAGCACAAAGGGCTGGGTCCAGACGCCGTGCCAGACCAGCTCGCGCGGCAGCGCAAACGGCGGGCGGATGACGATGGCGGTGTCCAGCTCGCCGGCGTCGACCTGGCTCAGCAGGTTCAGCGAGACACCGGGCACCACACGCAGCCGCAGCGTGGGGTGCTGGTCGAGCAGCGTCGCCAGCGCCGCCGGCAGCGCGGCCGTCTGCACCGAGACGATGGCCCCCAGCCGCAGCGCCTGGTTCTCGGGTTCGGCCGGCAGGTGCAGCCGCTCGAACTGCAGCAGCAGCTGCTCGGCGCGGGCCAGCGTTTCGCGCCCGGCGGCGTTGAGCCGTGCGCTGCGGCCGACCCGGTCGAAGAGCTGGAAACCCAGCTGTTCCTCGAGGCGCTGGATCTGCGCGCTCACCGCCGACTGCGTGAGCCCGGTGTGCTGCCCGGCCGACGAAAACGTGCCGTGGCGGCCCACGGCGAGAAAGGTGCGCAGCTCTTTCAGCATCGGCTGTTCCGGTGAGGCTGGTTGATCGATTCTGGTGATCAGAACCATCGAACAATATCGTTTTTCATGCTTTGCGGAGATTCCTAGACTGCGCTGCGTTGCTCCACTGCCGCGGCTGCTTGCCGTCGCCCGCCATGTCCGCCTTCCACCTGGCCTTTCCGGTCCACGACCTTGCCGCGGCGCGGCGCTTCTACGGCGAGCTGCTCGGCTGCCCGGAGGGGCGCAGCGCGCCGACCTGGGTCGACTTCGACCTCGACGGCCACCAGGTGGTGGCGCACCTGGCGCCCGACGAATGCAAGATGGCCTCGACCGGCCAGGTCGACGGCGACGAGGTGCCGGTGCGGCACTTTGGCGTGATCCTGCCCATGGACCGCTGGCACGCGCTGGCCGAGCGCCTGAAGGCCGCTGGTGTGCGCTTCGTCATCGAGCCGCACGTGCGCTTCCAGGGCCAGGTGGGCGAGCAGGCCACGATGTTCTTCATGGACCCTTCCGGCAACGCGCTGGAGTTCAAGTCCTTCGCCGACATGGGCCAGGTGTTCGCCAAATGAGTGCTGAATTCGTCATCGCCCAGCCGCCCCAGCCCTCGCTGGCCATCGAAGCTTCGGCGCAGCGTTTTCCGCTGCGGCGTGTGTTCTGCGTCGGCCGCAACTACGCCGCGCACGCCCGCGAGATGGGCCGCGACCCCGACCGCGAGCCGCCGTTTTTCTTCGCCAAGCCGGCCGATGCCGTGGTGGCCGCCGAGGGCGTGCTGCCGTACCCGCCGCTCACGACCAACCTGCACCACGAGGTCGAGCTGATCGTGGCCCTGGGCCAGGGTGGCGAGAACGTGCCGGTCGAACAGGCGCTGTCGCTGGTCTGGGGCTATGGCGTGGGCGTGGACCTGACACGCCGCGACCTGCAGGACGAGGCCAAGAAGCTGAGCCGGCCCTGGGACTGGGCCAAGGGTTTCGACGCCAGCGGCCCTTGTGGCCCGCTGGTGCCGGTGGCCCGCAGCGGCCACCCACGCCAGGGCCGCGTGAGCCTGAGCGTGAACGGCCAGCTGAAGCAGCAGGGCGACCTGAACGAGCTGATCTGGCCCGTGGCCGGCGTGATCGCCTTCATCTCGCGCAGCGTGCGGCTGCAGCCCGGCGACCTGATCTTCACCGGCACGCCGGCCGGTGTCGGCCCGGTGCAGCCGGGCGACGAGGTGCAGGCCGAGGTCGAAGGGGTGGGCCGCATCGCCTTCCGCCTCGGGCCGCGGCCGGCAGAGGTGGCGGCGGCCTGAAGGCCGCCGCGCTGTCGCATTTCAACGGCCGCCGCGGCGGCCTTTCAACCGGAGACTCCGATGACCCCCGAACGCCGGCTGGCGGGCGTGCTTTCGCCCGTGCTCACGCCTTTCAAGCCCGATCTCTCGCCCGACCCCGACCGCTTCGTGCGCCACTGCCGCTGGCTGGTGGCACAAGGCGTGGGCCTGGCGGTCTTCGGCACCAATTCCGAAGCGAACTCGCTGTCGGTGGGCGAGAAGATCGAACTGCTCGATGCCCTGCTGGAAGCCGGCGTGCCGGCCGAGCGCCTGATGCCGGGCACCGGCCACTGCGCGCTGACCGACACGGTGACGCTGACGCGCCACGCGGTGCGCGCCGGTGCGGCCGGCGTGCTGATGCTGCCGCCGTTCTATTACAAGGGCGTCAGCGACGAGGGCCTGTTCAACGCCTATGCGCAGGTCATCGACCGCGTGGCCGATGAGCGGCTGCGCATCTACCTGTACCACATCCCGCCGGTGGCCCAGGTGCCCATCAGCCTGAAGCTGATCGAGCGGTTGCTGAAGGCCTTTCCGGGCACCATCGCCGGCATCAAGGACAGCTCGGGCGACTGGGCCAACACGCAGGCCATGCTGGAAGCGTTCCAGCCCCAGGGCTTCGACGTGTTCGCCGGCAGCGAGAGCTTTCTGCTGGCCACGCTGCGGGCCGGTGGCGCCGGCTGCATCACGGCCACCGGCAACGTCAATCCGGCAGCCATCGTCCAGCTCGCCCGCGAATGGCAGGGGCCGGAGGCCGATGCCCAGCAGGCGGCGCTGAACGCGGTGCGCGGCGTGTTCGCCCAGCACCCGATGATCCCGGCCATGAAGGCGGCCATCGAATGGCAGTCGGGCGGCAGCGGCTGGGGCACGGTGCGGCCGCCGCTGGTGGCGCTGGACGCGGCGCAGCGCGCCAGCCTTCAGGCGGGGCTCACGGCCCAGGGCTTCCGCATTCCCGAGGCCGCGACGTTGGCCTGAGCGTCGATGCCGGGTGACGGGCGCCGGTGGCCCGTCACCCGGTCTTCAGCTGACCACGCCGATGTTCCAGGGCACGAACTCGTGGTCGCCCAGGCCCAGCAGCTCGCTCTTGCTCGCTTCGCCGGAGGCCACCTTCAGCATCAGCGCAAAGAGCTGCTGCGCCACCTCGGGCATGGCGGCTTCGCCGTCGAGCAGCACGCCGCAGTTGAAGTCCATGTCTTCCTCCAGCCGGCGGTACATGGGCGTGTTGGTGGCGAGCTTGATCGACGGCACCGGCTTGGCGCCGAACATCGAGCCGCGGCCGGTGGTGAACATGATCAGGTTGGCGCCGCCGGCGATCTGGCCGGTGGCCGAGCAGGGGTCGAAGCCGGGCGTGTCCATGAACACGAAGCCCGGCTGCGTCACCGGTTCGGCGTAGCGGTAGACGGCCATCAGTCCGGTGGTGCCGCCCTTCATCGACGAGCCCAGGCTCTTCTCGAAGATGTTGGCCAGGCCGCCCATCTGGTTGCCCGGGCTCACCGCGCCGTTGATCTGCACGTCGCGGCCCGGCGAGTACTCCTCTTTCCACCAGCGGATGCGCTCGATCAGCTTCTCGCCGACCTCGCGGCTGACGGCGCGGCGTGTCAGCGTGTGCTCGACGCCGTAGATCTCGGGTGTCTCCGACAGGATGGCGGTGCCGCCGTGGCGCACCAAGAGGTCCATGGTCGCGCCCAGTGCCGGGTTGGCGGTGATGGACGAGAAGCCGTCGGAGCCGCCGCACTGCAGGCCGATCTTCAGCCGGCTCGCCGGCACCGGCTCGCGCCGCGCGCGGTTGGCCTCGGGCAGCAGGGCCTCGACGGCCTTGACCGCGGCCTCGATGGTGCGGCGCGTGCCGCCGGTTTCCTGCATCACGAAGGTGTGGATGCGGCCACCCTCGCGGCCACCCTCGCTCAGGCCCTCCTGCTTCATCAGGCCCGAGAGCTGGTTGCGTTCGCAACCCAGGCCGATGATCAGCACCGCGGCGAAGTTCGGGTGCCGCGCGTAGCCGCCCAGCGTGCGGCGCAGCAGTTCCATCGGCTCGCCGCTCATCTCCATGCCGCAGCCCAGGCCGTGGCTCAGCGCGACCACGCCGTCGACGTTCGGGAAGTCTTGCAGCCGCTCGCGCGTGAAGGCCTCGGCCACCTTGTGCACCACGGTGGCCGAGCAGTTCACCGTCGACAGGATGCCGATGTAGTTGCGCGTGCCCACCTCGCCGTCGGCGCGCAGGTAGCCCTGGAACTGCGCCCGCTCGGCCTCGGGCAGCAGCACGGTGGGCCGGTAGTCGCGGCCGTGGGCGTAGTCGCGGTCGAACTCGCGGAAGCTGGTGTTGTGCGAGTGCACGTAGCTGCCGGGCTCGATGTCCTGCGCCGCGAAGCCGATGCAGACGTTGTACTTGAGGATGGGCTCGCCGGCGAGGATGCGGCGGGCCGCGATCTTGTGCCCGGCCGGCACCTGGGCCCGGCTGTTGAAGCCTTCGCTGGGCACCGGCGTGCCGATGCCCAGTTCGACGCGGGCGACGACGACGTTGTCGCCCGGGTGCAGGCGGATCACCGGGCCGGTGACGCGTTTTTCGTTCAGTTCGATCATCTTGAATGGGGCGCTCGCAGGCCGCGGGCAGCGCTTCGGTCGGCCTTCAGTCGGCGCGGATGTCGGCTTCGCGCACCAGGCGGCCCCAGCGCGGCAGCTCGGCCTTCATGAAGGCGGCGAACTGCTCCTGCGTGCTGCCGATCAGGCTGTAGCCCTGTTCTTCGAGCTTGGAGGCCAGGTCGGCCGTCTTCAGTGCGCGGATGGATTCGTTCTGCAGCCGCGTCAGCACCGGCGCCGGCGTGCCGGCCGGTGCGAACAGGCCGTACCAGGTCTCGACCTCGAACTCGGGCATGCCGGCGGCCTCGGCCACGGTCGGGATGTCGGGGTGCGCCGGGTGGCGCCGCGCGCTGCTGATGGCCAGCACCTTGAGCCGGCCGGCGCGCACATGCGGCAGCGCGGCCGGCAGGTTGGCGAACATCATCGGCACCTGGCCGCCGATCACGTCGCCCAGCGCCGGCGCCTCGCCCTTGTAGGGCACGTGCGTCAGCTTGGTCTTGCTGAGGAACTGGAACAGCTCGGCCGAGATGTGCTGCGGGCCGCCCAGGCCGCTGGACGCGTAGGGCATGCCGTTGCCGGCCTTCATCAGGCCCAGCAGGTCGCGCACGCTGTTGGCCTGCACCGAGGGGTGCACCACCAGCAGCAGCGGCATGCTGACGAGCCGCGTGACGGGCACGAAGTCCTTCACGGGGTCGAACTGCAGCCGGCTGTACATGGCCGGGGCCAGCACCATGGTCGACTGCGAACACAGCATCACGTTGTAGCCGTCGGCCGGCGACTTCGCGACGGCCGCCGCCGCGATGGTGCCGGTGGCGCCGGGGCGGTTGTCGACCAGGAACTGCTGGCCCGTCAGCTCGGCGAGCTTGGCGCCGAGCTGGCGCGCGACGATGTCGGCACCGCCGCCGGCGGCGAAGCCCACCGTCAGCCGCACCGGCTTGTCGGGGTAGGTGGCGACGTTGGCGTGCACGGCGGGCAGGGCGGCCATCGCGGCCAGGGCGGTGGCGCTGCGGACGAGGAGGTGGCGGCGGGTCGGGTTCAAGGGTGTCTCCATCGGGGCCTGGCGGTCGGTGCTGGGCGGTTGTGATCAAGGCCCCGGAGCGAGCCGGAGCGGCCGCGATGGTGGCAAAGACCACACCGGCAAAAAATACTGCCGTCCTGGCTTCAGACAACAATAAAACTATTGTTTGAAGGCCGCCTCGGCCTTCTCCCAACCACCCGCACCGATGGACACCCGCTTCCTGCAGAGCTTCGTGATGGTCATCGAGAGCGGATCGATGGCCGAGGCTGCGCGCCGGCTGAACCTGACGCCGGCCGCCGTGGCCGCGCGCGTGAAGGCGCTGGAAGACGAGATGGGCACGGCCCTGGTGCGGCGCGCCGGGCGCACGGTGCGGGCCACCGAGGCCGGCGTGCGCATCCTGGCGCACGCCGAAGGTGTGCTGCGCGACGTGCGCAACCTGCACGCCATCGCCAACGACGACGAGCCGCTGGGCGAGCTGCGCCTGGGCGTGTCCGCCTCCTCGCTCACCGGGCTGCTGCCGCCGGCGCTGCGCGTGTTGTTCGAACGCCGGCCGCGGCTGGCGGTGCACATCGAGCCGGGCACCTCGAGCCTGCTGTACCACCGGCTGTCCACCGGGGTGCTGGACGCGGCCATCATCGTCGAGCCGCAGTTCGAGCTGCCCAAGAGCTGCGACTGGCAGCCGCTGGTCGACGAGCCGCTGTGCCTGATCTCGCCGGCAGCCTGGGGGCCGGCCGATCCGCTGGAGCTGCTGGCCACGCGCCCGTTCATCCGCTATGACCGCGCGATGTGGGGCGGCCGGCTCGCCGAGCGCTACCTGCGCGAACGCGGCCTGCAGCCGCAGGAGCGGGTGGAGATCGACTCGCTCAACGCGATCGCCGCGCTGGTGGACCAGGGCCTGGGCGTGGCGCTGGTGCCGGACTGGACACCACCCTGGCCCGCCGGGTTGCAGCTGATCAAGCACCGGCTGCCGCCGCCGGTGCCGGTGCGGCGCATGGGCATGGTGTGGACCATCGGCGGCCCGCGCGCGGCGCTGGCGCGCGAGCTGCTGCAGGTGGCGCAGGCGGTGTGGGGCCGCAGCGGCTGAGCCGCCGCTGCCGCTCAGCAAGGCATCAGCGCGGCATCAGCAGCGCGTCGGCGCGTTCCAGCAGCGGCTGCGGCTGCCCCAGGTGGTAGCCCTGGCCGTAGTCGACGCCGATCTCGCGCAGGTGTTCGAGGATGGCCTCGCTGGCCACGTACTCGGCCACCGTCTTCAGGCCCATCACCTGGCCGATGGTGTGGATGGCGCGCACCATCGCCAGGTCCATCGGGTCGTCGGCGATGTCCTTCACGAAGCTGCCGTCGATCTTCAGGAAGTCCACCGGCAGGTTCTTCAGGTACGCAAACGACGACAGCCCGCTGCCGAAGTCGTCCAGCGAGAACAGGCAGCCCAGTGCCTTGACCTCCTCGATGAACTGCACCACCTTCGACAGGTTGGCCACCGTGGCCGTCTCGGTGATCTCGAAGCACAGCGTGCCCGGCGGCAGGCGGTGGCGTTCCAGCGTGGCCCGCAGCGAGGCGCGGAAACGTTCGTCCGACAACGAAGCGCCCGAGAGGTTGATGGCGTAGACGCCGTCGATGCGGCCGTGGCGGCGCAGCTGCGAGCCCAGCCAAGACAGCGTGTTGTCGACCACCCACTGGTCGATGCGCGGCATCAGGCCGTAGCGCTCGGCGGCCGGCAGGAAGGCGCCGGGCGGGATGATCTGGCCGTCTTCTTCGAGCCGCACCAGGATCTCGTGGTGCGGCGGCGCGTGGGCGTCCTGCAGCGCCACCACCGGCTGCACGAACAGGCGCAGCCGGTCGGCGTCGAGCGCGGCGTTCAGGCGCGTCACCCACTGCATCTGGCCGCGCTGCGCGATCAGCTGCGTGTCGTCGGGCTGGTAGACGTGCAGCCGGTTGCGGCCGCCTTCCTTGGCGGCGTAGCAGGCGGCGTCGGCCGCGGCCAGCAGCGCACCGAGGTCGGGCCCGCCGCGGTCCACCGCGCCGGGCTCCACCGGCACCAGGCCGATGGACACGCCGATGGAGAACGACTGCCCTTCCCAGCCGAAGCGGAAGTCGGCGATGACCTCGCGCACCTTCTCGGCGATGCGCGCGGCGTGTTCGATCGGGCAGGCCTCGAGGATGAGCCCGAACTCGTCGCCGCCCAGGCGCGCCAGCGTGTCGCCGGCGCGCAGGCGTGAGCGGATCAGCTGCGTCACCTGGCGCAGCAGCTCGTCGCCGGCGACGTGGCCGCAGGTGTCGTTGACGACCTTGAACTGGTCCAGGTCGAGGTAGCAGACCACGTGCGAAGGCCCGCCGCGCGCGCCGCGCTCCAGCAGCGCCGCCAGCCGGCGCTCGAACTCGCGCCGGTTCGGCACGCCGGTGAGCGCATCGTGCGCGGCCTGGTGCGAGAGCTCGCGCGCCAGGTTCAGCGTCACGGTGACGTCGTGGAACACCAGCACCGCGCCGATCAGGAAACCGTCGCGCGAGCGGATCGGCGCGGCCGTGTCCAGCACCGGCACCCGCGGGGCCGTGGCCCCACTGCCGTTGCCGCCGTCGCCGCCTTCGCGCGGGCACAGCACCGCGTGTTCGTGGCGCTGCAGCGTCTGCCCGCGCCGCAGCACCTCGCGCACCGGGTTCGGCAGCGGCTTGCCGTGGGCCTCGTCGACGAGCCGGTAGACCAGGCCCACCGGCTTGCCCGCGGCTTCGGCGGCGCTCCAGCCCACCAGCCGCGCGGCCACCGGGTTGATGTACTGCACCAGCCCGCCTTCGTCGGTGGTGATCACGCCGTTGGCGATGGAGGCCAGCGTGACCTGGGCGATGTCGCGCTCGCGCTGCAGCTGCGCCTCGACCTGCTTGCGGTCGCTGGTGTCGCGCAGCGTGGCGGTGTAGAGCGGGCCGCTGCCGGCGGCGCCGCCGTCGCGCGATTCGCTCACGCGCAGCTCGTACCAGGTGCGCGGCGAGCCCGGCCGCATCAGCCGCAGCTCGATCTGCGAGCCGGCCTTCAGCAGCCGGTGCGTGTCCGGCGGGTGCAGGCAACCGGCGCGCGCCAGCACCTGCTGCAGCGGCTGGCCCACCGCGCTGCCCGCGGCCATGCCGAGCAGCCGCTCGGCACCGGGGTTCAGGCTGGTCACCAGGCCTTCGCGCGAGAAGGTCAGGATGCCGTCGCGCATGTCGCGCAGGATGGACAGCGTGTGCTGCGTCGCGTGGTCCAGCGCCGAGATCACGCGGTTGTAGGCGCGGCCGATCTGGCCCACCTCGGTGTAGGGCTCCTCGGGCACGCGCTGGCGCAGGTCGCCGCTGGAGCGCTGGTGCTCCATCGCGTCGAGCAGGTCGTTCAGTTCGGAACGTGCGCCGTGTTCGGCCACGTTCAGGCCGATCAGCTCGGCCTGCGCGTCCACGCGCAGCAGGCCGCGGCGGCGCCACCAGCGCAGCACCGGCCAGGTCACGCCGAAGCACCACAGCCCGCAGACGGCGATGCCCAGCAGCTGCACGCCGACCTGCGCAAACCAGCCCAGGCCGGTGCCGAGCCGCACCGGATCGCCGAACAGGCCCACCGCCAGCGTGCCCCACATGCCGGCCGCCAGGTGGGCCGGGATGGCGCCGACCGCGTCGTCGATGCGCCAGGCCAGCAGCCGCTGGTGGCAGGCCGCCATCACCGCTGCGCCGATGGCGCCGATCAGCACCGACTCCAGCGCCGTCACCGCGTGTGCGCCGGCGGTGATGGCCACCAGCCCGGCGATCAGGCCGTTGATCGCAAACAGCACCTCGTAGTAGCCGAGCCACCAGCGGCCGATGAACAGCCCGGCGATGCAGCCCGAGGCCGCGGCCAGCACGGTGTGCAGCAGCACGCCGGGCACGCGTTCGTCGAAGGCCAACGTGCTGCCGCCGTTGAAGCCCAGCCAGCCGAAGGCCAGCAGCAGCACGCCGAGCATGGTGATCGACAGGTTGCCGGCCGGGATCATGCGCGGGGGCTCGTGGGCCGGGAAACGCCCTTCGCGCGGGCCGACCATCAGCACCGCCACCAGCGAGACCCAGCCGCCCACGCTGTGCACGACGGTGGAGCCGGCGAAGTCGACAAAACCCAGCGCCGCCAGCCAGCCCGGTTCGCCCAGGTTCCAGGCGCCGCCCCAGGCCCAGTGGCCAAACACCGGGTACACCAGGGCCGACACCAGTGCCGCCACCGCCAGGTAGGCGCCGAAGCGCATGCGCTCGGCCACCGCGCCGGAGACGATGGTGGTCGAGGTGGCGCAGAACATCAGCTGGAAGAACACGAAGCTCAGCAGCCGGCCGTCGACCGGGATCTGCTCGGCGATGCCGAACAGGCCGGTGCCGAAGCCGCCGGCCCAGCTCGGGCCGAACATCAGGCCGAAGCCCACCAGCCAGTACAGCAGCGAGGCGATGGCAAAGTCGACGACGTTCTTGGCCGCGACGTTGATCGAGTTCTTGGCCCGCGTGAGCCCGGACTCCAGGCACAGAAAGCCGGCCTGCATCACGAACACCAGCGACGCGCAGAGCAGGATCCACAACTGGTTCTGGGCGTCTTGCATGGCGTGGGCTGCGGCGGGTTCGGCGGTGGCGGATTTGGGGGCGGCGGACGGCGGGCGGACGGCGGCCACGGCAGTCTGCGGGCCCGCGCCCCACTCGCAAGAACCGAACACGCTGGCCTTGGCAGGCCAATAAATCACCTCGCACCGCCTGGGGGTGCGAATGCCTGGCAACGGTGCGCGAATGCGCCGCGCTGGCGCGGCGTCGGCCCCGTGGCGTCAGCCCTTCGGCAACAAGCCGCGCAGCCGGTACAGCGCCTCCAGCGCCTCGCGCGGGCTCAAAGCATCGGGGTCGATGCCGGCCAGCGCGGCTTCCACCGCGCTCGGCTCGGCGGCCGGTGCGGCGGGCGGCGGCGCGAACAGGTCCACCTGCTCGCGGCCCGCGGCCGCCTTGTGCTCCAGCGCCTCCAGCGTGGCGCGCGCCTGGCGCACCAGCGCGGCGGGCATGCCGGCCAGCCGCGCCACCTGCACGCCATAGCTGCGGCTGGCCGGGCCGGGCTCGATCTGGTGCAGGAACACGATGTCGTGGCCGCTCTCCACCGCGCCCACGTGCAGGTTGACGGCCCGTTCGTGTTTCGCCGGGAACTCGGTGAGTTCGAAGTAGTGCGTGGCGAAGAGCGTGAAGCTCTTGTTGCGGTCGTGCAGCTGCTGCGCGATGGCGCCGGCCAGCGCCAGGCCGTCGAAGGTGCTGGTGCCGCGGCCGATCTCGTCCATCAGCACCAGGCTCTCGTCGGTGGCGGCGTGCAGGATGGCGGCGGCCTCGGTCATCTCGAGCATGAAGGTGCTCTGCGCGTTGGCCAGGTCGTCGCTGGCGCCGATGCGCGTGTGGATGGCGTCGATGGGCCCCAACCGGCAGGCCGTGGCCGGCACGTAGGAGCCCATGCTGGCCAGCAGCACGATCAGCGCCACCTGGCGCATGAAGGTGCTCTTGCCGCCCATGTTGGGGCCGGTGATGACCTGCATGCGCGTCTTCGCGTCGAGCCGGCAGTGGTTGGCGATGAAGCTGCCCGACTGCGTCTCGGCCAGCCGCGCCTCGACCACCGGGTGGCGGCCGGCGTCGATGTCGATGGCCGGGTAGGGCACGAACTCGGGCCGGCACCAGTTCAGCCGGGCAGCGCGCTCGGCCAGTGCCGCGAGTGCGTCCAGCGTCGAGAGCGCCAGCGCCAGGCCCTGCAGCGTGGCCAGGAAAGGCTGCAGCGCATCGAGCAGCTGCTCGTACAGCCACTTCTCGCGCGCCAGCGAACGTTCCTGCGCCGACAGCGCCTTGTCCTCGAAGGCCTTCAGCTCGGGCGTGATGTAGCGCTCGGCGCCCTTCAGCGTCTGGCGCCGGCGGTACTCCACCGGCACCTTGTCGAGGTGCGAGCCCGTGACCTCGATGTAGAAGCCGTGCACCTTGTTGAACTGCACCCGCAGGTTCGGGATGCCGGTGCGCGCGCGCTCGCGCGCCTCCAGCTCCAGCAGGAAGGCGTCGCCGTGCTGGGCGATGGCGCGCAGCTCGTCGAGTTCGGCGTCCACGCCCGCGGCGATCACGCCGCCGTCGCGCAGCAGCGCCGCGGGTTCTTCGGCGATCGCGGCCAGCACCTGGGCCAGCGACGGCTCCGGCACCAGCGCGGCGTGCAGCCGCGCGAGCAGGCTGCCGTCGCGTGGTGCACGTGCCGCGAGCTCGGGCACCAGCGCCAGCGTCTGGCGCAGGCCCGAGAGCTCGCGCGGCCGCACCTGGCGCAAGGCGATGCGGGCGGTGATGCGTTCGACATCGGCCACGCCGCGCAGCGTGTCGCGCAGCGGCTCGAAGCCTTGCGTGTGCTCGAGCAGGGCGCCGAGCGCCTCGTGGCGTTCGCGTGCGGCCGTGCGCTCGCGCGCCGGGTGCGTGAGCCAGTGGCGCAGGCGCCGGCTGCCCATGCCGGTCTTGCAGCTGTCGAGTTGCGACAGCAGCGTGGGCTTGTCCTCGCCACGCAGCGTCTGCACCAGCTCCAGGTTGCGCAGCGTCTGCGGCGGCAGCTCGATCAGCTCCTGGCCACGCGGCACGGCCAGGGTCTGCACATGGGCCAGGGCCTGGCCCTGCGTGTGCTCGGCAAAGCTCAGCAGCGCGGCGGCGGCGGCCTGCGCCACGGGCAGGTCCTGCGCGCCGAAGGCCTGCAGCGAGGCCACCTTCAGCTGCGCGCAGAGCTTGCGCTGGCCCAGCGCGCTGTCGAACTGCCAGGCGGGCCGCGCCGTCTTGGCCGCACGCAGCTGCACCGCGGCCTCGGGCAGCGTGCTGCCGTCGTGCAGCAGCTCGGCCGGCGCTAGGCGCGCCAGCCAGCCGGGCAGCTCGCGCTCGCTGCATTCGGTGAGGCCCAGCTGGCCGCCGGCCAGGGCCAGCCAGGCCAGGCCGCAGCGGCCACGCTCGCGGTGCAGCGCCACCAGCAGCGTGTCGGCGCGCTCGGCCATCAACTCGGTGTCGGTGACGGTGCCGGGTGTCACCACGCGCACCACCTTGCGCTCCACCGGCCCCTTGGCGGTGGCCACGTCGCCCACCTGTTCGGCCACTGCCACGGCCTCGCCGAGCCGGATCAGCCGCGCCAGGTAGTTCTCGACCGCGTGCACCGGCACACCGGCCATCACCACCGGCTCGCCGGCACTCTGGCCGCGCGTGGTGATGGTGATGTCGAGCAGGCGGTTGGCCTTGCGCGCGTCGTCGTAGAACAGCTCGTAGAAATCGCCCATGCGGAAGAACACGAGCGTGTCGGCGAAGTCGGCCTTGATGCGCAGGTACTGCTGCATCAAGGGCGTGTGGGCAGAGAGGTCGGGTGTCGTCATCCGGCCGCGATTGTCGACGGCGCGGCAGCCGGTTTCTCGGCCCTGCGGTCGCGGAAGGCCAGCAGGCGCAGCGCGTTGGCCACCACCAGTAGCGTCGAGCCCTCGTGCACCGCCACCGCGGCGCCGATGCCCAGGCCGAGGATGGTGGCCGGCACCAGCAGCGCGACGATGCCCAGGCTCACGAACAGGTTCTGCCGGATCACAGCGCGTGTGCGGCGGCTCAGCGCCACCGCGAACGGCAGCTGGCGCAGGTCGTCGGCCATCAGGGCCACGTCGGCGGTTTCCAGCGCCACGTCGGAGCCGGCGGCGCCCATCGCGATGCCGACACCGGCGTGGGCCATGGCCGGCGCGTCGTTGACGCCGTCGCCCACCATCGCCACCTGCGCCGTCTCGCGCAGCCGGCGGATGGCCTTCACCTTGTCCTCGGGCATCAGGTCGCCCCAGGCTTCGTCCAGGCCGACCTCGGCCGCGACCGCCGTCGCCACCTTCTGGTGGTCGCCGGAGATCATGATCATGCGCTGCACGCCAAGCCCGCGCAGCTGCGTGATGGCCTCCCGGGCGTCGGCGCGCGGCGTGTCGAGCAGGCCGATGGCGCCGAGGTCGCGCTGGCCGTGGCGCACCACCATGGTCGTGCGGCCGGCCTCGCGCAGCCGTTCGATGGCCGCGGCGGCCTGCGCGCCGAGCGGCGCGATGCCGTCATGGCCGAACAGCTCGGCCTTGCCGATCCACACCGGCTCGCCGTCCAGCCGCGCCACCACGCCGCGGCCGACCAGGTTCTCCAGGCCCTCGGCCGCTTTCGGCGGCGGGCCGCCCAGCCGCGCCAGGCCGTCGCGTGCAATGGCGGCGGCCAGCGGGTGGTCGCTCAGCGACTCGACGGCCACCGCCACCGCCAGCAGCTCGGCCTCGGTGGCACCGTCCACCGGCACCAGGTCGACGATGCGCGGCCGGCCTTCGGTGAGCGTGCCGGTCTTGTCGAAGGCCATCGCGTCGACCGTGCCCAGGGCTTCGAGCGGCGCGCCGCCCTTGATCAGCACGCCGCTGCGCGCCGCGCGGGCGATGCCCGACAGCACCGCGCTGGGCGTGGCGATGGCCAGCGCGCAGGGGCTGGCCGCCACCAGCACGGCCATCGCGCGGTAGAAGCTGTCGCGGAAGGGCTCGTCCACCACCAGCCCCGCAAACAGCAGCAGCACCGTCAGCCCCAGCACGGCCGGCACGAAGACGCGCTGGAAGCGGTCGGTGAAGCGCTGCGTCGGCGACTGGCGCGTCTCGGCCTCGCTGACCATGCGCACCACGCGCGCCAGCGCCGAGTCGCCCGCGCGGCGCGTGACCTCGACCTCCAGCGCACCGGCGCCGTTGATGGTGCCGGCGAACACCCGCGAGGCGGCGTCGACCGAGTCCGGCCGGGCGCGGGCACGCGCCGCGTCGGCCACCGGCTGCTTGTCCACCGGCACGCTCTCGCCGGTGACCGGTGCCTGGTCGATGCTGCTGCTGCCGGCGAGCACGAAGCCGTCGGCCGGCAGCCGCTCGTTCGGGCGCACCAGCACGGTGTCGCCGGGCTGCAGCTGCTCGACCGGGATCTGCTGCACCACGCCGTCGCGCCGCACGGTGGCGGTGTCGGGCGCCAGCTCGGCCAGCGCCTCGATGGCGCGCTTGGCGCGGCCCATCGCGTAGTGCTCCAGCGCGTGGCCCAGGCTGAACAGGAACAGCAGCAGCGCGCCTTCGGCCCAGGCGCCCAGCGCGGCGGCGCCGGCGGCGGCCACCAGCATCAGCGTGTCGATCTCGAAGCGCTTGAGCCGCAGGTTGTCGAGGGCCTCGCGCAGCGTGTAGAAACCGCCGAAGACGTAGGCCAGCAGGTAGCAGGCCGTCGGCAACCAGGCCGGCGCCGCGGCCGCGAACAGCTTCTCGATGGCGAAGCCCAGGGCCAGCAGCGCGCCGCAGGCCAGTGCGAACGCGAGTTCGGTGTTGGCGCCGAACAGGCCGCCGTGGCTGTGACCATGGGCGTGGTCGTGATCGTGGTCGGGGTGCTGTGCGTCGGTCACGGGCAGGAGGCGGGGGCGGCCATCGGGGTGGGTCAGTATCGACGACGGGGGACGACGGGGCGGCCACCGCTTCCTCGATGCCCCGCGACAATGGGCGCTGACACTTCCCCTGCCGCATGAACAAGTTCATCGAATCGATCCAATCGCGCCTGCCCGGCTGGGCCGGCAACTGGCTGGACCTGCTCGTCGTCGCGACGCAGCTGGCGCTGATCTTCGTCGTCGCCTGGCTGCTGATGCGGCTGGTGCGTCGGCTGATCACGCGGCTGGCCACCATCTACGGACTGCCGGCCACGGTGGCCGTGCTGTCGCGCCGGGTGGTCGGGCTGGTGGTCTACGGCGGCGCGCTGCTGTGGTCGCTGGAGCGCATGGGCGTGTCCGGCGAGGTGCTGTGGACGGCCTTCACCGGCTTCGCGGCGGTGGGTGCGGTGGCCTTCTTCGCCGCCTGGAGCGTGCTGTCGAACCTGTTCTGCACGCTGCTGATCTTCACGACCCGCGCCTTCGGCCCGGGCGACCTGGTCGAGCTGCTGGAGGCCGGCGACAAACCCGGGCTGAAGGGCCGCGTCGTCGACATCAACCTCGTCTACACCACGCTGGCCGAGGTCAACGACGCCGGCGTCACGGGCGAGGGCGCCGGCCGCACCACGCTGCAGCTGCCCAACAGCCTGTTCTTCCAGCGGGCGCTGCGGCGCTGGCCCGGAGATTGAGCGCAGCCGCTCCGGGCGCCCGCCGAGGGCCGGCCTTCGGCGTTTTCACCGAGGCCTGCGTTTACGGCCCGTTTACGGGGCTTCTTCTAGTCTCCCGGCCGACATGCCGCGCCCTCCGCCGCGGCACTCAGCACACACTACGGGAGACCCTGAATGACTGTGTCCACTGCCTCGCCAGGCGAAGCCCGGCGACCGATGACGCGCGAGGAGCGGCGCGTCATCCTGGCGTCATCCGCCGGCACCATCTTCGAGTGGTACGACTTCTACCTCTACGGTTCGCTGGCCGCCATCATCGGCGCGCAGTTCTTCAGTTCGTTCCCCGAAGCCACGCGCAACGTGTTTGCGCTGCTGGCCTTTGCGGCCGGCTTCCTGGTGCGCCCCTTCGGCGCGCTGGTCTTCGGCCGGCTGGGCGACCTCATCGGGCGCAAGTACACGTTCCTGATGACGATCCTGATCATGGGTCTGTCGACCTTCATCGTCGGCCTGCTGCCCGGCTACGAAGCCATCGGCTGGGCGGCCCCGGTGTGCCTGATCATCCTGCGCATGCTGCAGGGCCTGGCGCTGGGCGGCGAGTACGGCGGTGCGGTGGTCTACGTGGCCGAGCACGCGCCGAACAACCGGCGCGGCTACTACACCAGCTGGATCCAGACCACCGCGACACTCGGCCTGCTGCTGTCGCTGATGGTGATCCTGGGTGTGCGTACCATCATCGGCGAGGAGGACTTCCGCGCATGGGGCTGGCGCATTCCGTTCCTGCTGTCGATCTTCCTGCTGGCCATCTCGGTGTGGATCCGGCTGCAGATGGAAGAGTCGCCCGCCTTCAAGAAGATGAAGGAAGAGGGCCGCCAGTCCAAGGCGCCGATCTCCGAAGCCTTCGGCAACTGGAAGAACGGCAAGTTCGCGCTGCTGGCCCTGCTGGGTCTGGTGGCTGGCCAGGCCGTGGTCTGGTACACGGGCCAGTTCTACGCGCTGTTCTTCCTGCAGACCATCCTGCGCGTCGACATGTTCTCGGCCAACGTGCTGATCGCCTGGGCGCTGATCCTCGGCACCGGCGGCTTCATCTTCTTCGGCTCGCTGTCGGACCGCATCGGCCGCAAGAAGATCATCCTGGCCGGCTGCGCGCTGGCCGCGGTGACCTACTTCCCGGTGTTCAAGACGCTGACCGCCGTCGCCAGCCCTGGGCTGCATGCGGCGCAGCAGAACACCGTGGTGACGGTGATCGCCGACCAGAACGACTGCACCTTCCAGTTCAACCCCACCGGCACGGCCAAGTTCACGAGCAGCTGCGACGTGACCAAGGCGCTGCTGGCGCGCAGCTCGGTGAACTACTCGGTGCAGTACGAGGCCGGCGCCGTGCCGGCGCGTGTGAAGGTCGGCGAGACCGAGATCGCCGGCTACGAGGCCTCCAAGCTGACTGGCGACGACGCCAAGACGGTGCCGGCCGCGTTCACGAAGTCGGTCAACGACGCGCTGGGTGCTGCCGGCTACCCGACGCCGGGTGCCCCGGCACCGGGCATCGTCAAGCTCGACGGCTTCTTCGACATCTTCAACGGCCAGGCCTTCGGTCTGATCGCCATCCTCACCTACCTGGTGCTGCTGGTGACCATGGTCTACGGCCCGATCGCCGCGGCACTGGTGGAGCTGTTCCCGACACGCATCCGCTACACCGGCATGTCCTTGCCGTACCACATCGGCAACGGCTGGTTCGGCGGCCTGATGCCGGCGACGGCCTTCGCGATGATCGCGCAGACCGGCGACCCGTACTACGGCCTGTGGTACCCGATCGTCATCGCCGTGATGACCATCGTGATCGGTGCGCTGTTCGTGCCGGAGAACCGCAACAAGGACATCTTCACCGACGAGCCCGAGCGGGCTTGATCGGCACGGAGTCTGTTGCACGGCGCCGCCTCGCGGCGGCGCCGCACAAGGGCGCGGAGGGCGTGACATGAACGCTGCCGCGCCCGAACGCTTTTCCGGCGCCGCCGACGAGCGGGAGCCGCACCTGCTGGTCTGCGTGCTGGCCGACGAGCGCGCCGCCTCGGTCATCGAACGCGGCCGCGAGTGGCATGGCGTGCTCGGCGGCAGCTGGTCGGTGGTGGTGATCGAGACACCGGCCACCGCCGGCGGCAGGTCGCCGCAGGCCATCGTGCACGAGGCGCTGCAGGGCGCCCGCAGCGCCGGTGCCAGCACGCTGATGCTGGGCAGCGCCGGCGACGGCCGCCACGAGGTCGTGGCCGCCATCGTGCAGCGCGCGCGGCGCGAACACGCCACCGCGGTGCTGGTGGACACGCCGCGGCTGGACATGGCCATCTGGCGCAGCGAAGGCGAGCGGCTGTCGCGCCTGGTCGAAGACCTGGCCGAGGCGCTGCCCGACCTCTGGGTCTGCGCGCTGTCGCCGCCGCGCACACGCGAGAGCGGCGCCGCGCCGGCGCTGGCCGCGGCCGCGTCGCGGCCGGTGACCTGGCTGCGAGGCTGGCCCGACACCTTGCTGGTGCTGGTGGTGGCGACGCTGGTGGCGGCGCTGATCGAGCCCTGGCTGGTGCCGACCAACCTGCTGATGGTCTACCTGACTGGCGTGGTCTGGGTGGCGCTGCGCCATGGCGGCCCGGCGGCGCTGACGGCGATGCTGGGCAGCGTCTTCCTGTTCGACCTGGTCTTCGTGCCGCCGCGCTGGTCGCTGACCCCCATCGACCCGCAGTACTACGTCACCTTCCTGGTGATGCTGCTGGTCGGCCTGGTGATCAGCGAGCTGGCGACGCGCTTGCAACGCCAGGCCGCGATGTCCGAGGGCCGCGCCCAGCGCAGCCACGCGCTGAACCGCTTCGCGCTGGAGCTGGTGCAGGCGCGCAGCGCCGAGGCCATCGGCGCCGCGCTGGTTGTCGCGGCCGGCGAGGCCAGCGGCGGCGAGGCCTGGCTGTGCCTGGCCGCCGAAGGCCGCCTGCCGGCGCGCGAGCTGGCCGTGCCCGAGGCCGCCGCGCAATGGCCGGCCGTGCGCGCGGCCTGGGAGCGGCGGCAGGAAACGGGCAGCGGGACCGTGGTGGAACCGCAGGCCGCCGCGCGCTGCATCCCGCTGGTGGCCGGCGACCTGGTGATGGGCGTGCTCGGCGTGCCGGCCGTAGCCAGTGCCGAGGACCGTCAGCTGTTGTCCACGCTGGCCCACCAGGCCGCGGTGGCGCTGGAGCGCGCCTGGCTCGACGAGCGCACCGCCAAGGCCGCCTGGGCGGCCGAAACCGAGCGGCTGCGCAGCACCTTGCTGGCCGGCCTGTCGCACGACTTCCGCACGCCGCTGACGGCCATCGTCGGCAACGCCAGCACCTTGCTGGAGCAGGGTTCGGCGCTGAGCGAGGACGAGCGCCGCAACCTGCTGCAGCTGGTGATGGCCGAGGCGCGGCGCATGACCAAGATGGCCAACAACCTGCTGGAGCTGACGCGGCTGCAGGAGCCGGCCGTGCGGCTGGACATGCAGTGGTGCCCGGCCGACGAGCTGGTGGCCGAGGCGCTGGCGCGGCGTGATGCCGGTGCGGTGATGGTGGAGGTGTCGCCCGAGCTGGTGCTGTGGTGTGATCCGGGCCTCGTCGCCCAGCTCATTGCCAACCTCGTGGACAACGCGCTGCTGCACGGCGGTGGCGCGGACGTGCGCCTGCACCTGGCGGCCTGTGCCGAGGGCTGGATGCTGCAGGTGCGCGACCGCGGGCCGGGTCTGCCGGCCGATGCCGGGCGGCAGGTGTTCGACCTGTTCTGGCGCGGCGACCGCCGCGATGGCCGGCCGCGCGACGTGGGCGTGGCGCGCGCGCGGCGCGGCACCGGTGTGGGGCTGGCGTTGTGTGCGGCCATCGTGCGGCTGCACGGCGGCCGCATCGACGTGCGAAACGACGGCGGCGCGGTCTTCGAGGCGGTGATGCCGCAGCCGGCGGCCAGGCCGGCCGAGGGGGAGACTGCATGAGGGGCTGGGCATGAGGGGCGAAGGCCGGATCAGCGCCCAGGTGCTGGTCGTCGAGGACGACCCGTCCATCGTGCAGCTGCTGCGCACCACCTTGCGCGTGGCCGGCCACACCGTGCACGAGGCCGGCAACGCGCGCGATGCCGAGGCGCTGGCGATGTACCGGCCGGTGGATCTGTTCCTGATCGACCTCGGCCTGCCCGACGAGGACGGCGTGGCGCTGATCCGCCGGCTGCGCCGCAGCACGCAGCGGCCGATCATCGTGCTGTCGGCGCGGCAGCAGGAGCAGCAGAAGGTCGAGGCGCTGGACGCCGGTGCCGACGACTACCTCGTCAAGCCCTTCGGCGTGGCCGAGCTGCACGCGCGGCTGCGCGTGGCGCTGCGGCTGGCCGCACGCACCACGGCGGCGCCGATACGGCAGCTGGTGCTGGGCGAGGTGCGGGTGGACCTCGAGCAGCGGCGGGTCAGCCGCGGCGAGCAGGCGCTGCGGCTCACTGCCACGCAATGGCGGCTGCTCGACGTGCTGGCGCGGGCGGGTGGCCGCGTGGTCGGCACACGCCAGCTGCTGCAGGAAGTGTGGGGGCCGGGCCATGCCGACCAGGGCCACTACCTGCGCATCTACATCCGCCAGCTGCGCCAGCGGCTGGAAGACGACCCGGCCGAGCCGCGCTGGCTGCTCACCGAACCGGGGCTGGGCTACCGGCTGCTGCTGGGCGACGAGGCCGGGCCGGCGTAGCCCGGCGTGTTCAGCCGCTGCAGCTGGCTCAGCCGCGCCTGCAGCGCCGCGGCGTTGAGCACGCCGAAGTGCGCGCCGACGCGCCGGCCCTCGGCGTCGACGAACAGCGTGGTCGGCAGCCCGCGCGAGCCGAAGGCCGGGCCGGCGGCCGAGGCCGCGTCCAGCCACACCTGCTCCAGCGCCAGCCCTTCGCGCGCCAGGTAGCGCCGCACCGCGGCCGCGTCTTCGCCCTGGTTGACGAAGACCACCTGCACGTGGCTTTCACGTTGCTGCGCCGCCGCCAGCACCGGCATCTCCTCGCGGCAGGGACCGCACCAGCTGGCCCAGAGGTTGATCACCGCCGGGCGGCCGGCCACGACCTGGTCCAGTGTCTGCGCCGGCCCGCCGTCCAGCGGCACGACGGCGATCGGCGGCACCTGGTCCGCACCCGGTGGCAGGGCCAGCTTCGGCAACGCGAAGGCCAGCACCGCCCACAGCGCCACGCCGCCCGCGCCACCCGCGATCAAGGCCCGCCGCCCGGCCGGCCAGGCCCGCGCACGCAGGCCGAGCACGGCGGCGCCGATCACCAGGCCGGCCGGTGCGAACCAGCCGCCGTCGCGCAGATCGAGCATGGCCCAGGGCGTGGCCAGGTAGGGCTCGGCATGGCGCAGCACATGGCCGGCCCGCGCCGCGAGCAGCGCGGCCAGGGCGGTCCACCAGAGCCCGGTCTCTGCGCGGTCGCGGCCGCCGGCCGGGGCCAGCCGGCGTACCAGCAGCGTGGCCACGACCAGCGCCAGCAGCACCCACAGCGGCGGCAGCGGAAAGGCCAGCGGCCCGAGGGTCAGCGACAGCACGCCGCGCCCTGTTTCAGCGCACCAGGCCCGACACCAGCTTGCCGAGCACGATCAGCGCTACCAGCACCGCCACCGCGGCAAAGCCGCGCCGCAAGGTCGCGGGCGGGGTGTGGCGCGCTGCGCGGCGGCCCACCAGCACGCCCAGCACGCTGCCACCGGCGAAGGGCAGCGCGGCCAGGCCGGGCAGCGCCTGGTGCGCCGCCGCCGCGGCAATGCCGCTGGCCGCCACCGCGGCGATCACCGCCAGCGAGGTGGCCTGGATGTGGCGCAGGTCCAGGTCGCTCAGCTTCTGCAGCGCCGGCACGATGACAAAGCCGCCGCCGATGCCGAACAGCCCGCTGGCCAGGCCGGCGCCAAGGCCCAGGCCGGTGAGCGAAACGGCACAAGGCCCGGTCCAGCGCAGCCGCACCTGGCCGGGCCAGCGCAGGCAGATCGGCGGGCGGGTCGACGGCGTGGGCGGCGCTGGCGGGTGCCACTGGCGCCAGGCGGTGAACAGCAGCAGGCCGGCCAGCGCCAGCAGCAGCGGCTGGGCCGGCAGGTGCTGCGCCAGCGTGACGCCCAGCGGCGCGGCCAGCACGCCGGCGATGCCGATCACGATGGCGGCACGCCAGCGCAGCTCGCCGGCCCGCAGCGCCAGCGCCGCGCCGATCAGCGCCGACAGGCCCACCGCCGTCAGCGACAGCGGCACGGCCTCGCCCAGCGGCAGGCCGGCCAGCGCCAGCAGCAGCGGTACCGCCAGCGCCCCGCCGCCGGCACCGGTGGCGCCGGTGACCAGGCCCACCATCAGGCCGAGCAGGCCAAGGCCGCCCAGGCCGGCGGCGCTGCCGGGGTCGATCACGGTGCCGTGCCCGACGCTGGCGGCGGCGACAGCCGCGCGTGGATGCGCCGCGTGGTGTGCCACACGCCGGCCAGCACCAGCGGCAGCAGCGCGCCGGCCGCGAGCTCGGGGTGCACCGGCAGCCCGGCCGCCTTGGCCGCCTTGAAGCCGTACAGCGCCAGGCTGACCACGTAGTACGAGATGGCCGCGATCGACAGGCCTTCGACCGTGGTCTGCAGCCGCAGCTGCAGGGCCTGGCCTTGCGTGAGCCGCGCCAGCAACTGCTGGTTCTGCGCCTCGGCCGCGATGTCGACGCGGGTGCGCAGCAGCCCGCCGGCGCGTTCGACCCGCAGCGCCAGGCTGTCGAGCCGGCGCGCGGTGGCCGCCACGGTGGCGATGGCCGGCGCCTGGCGCCGCTGCAGGAACTCGCCCAGCGTCTGCCAGCCCGGCACCGGGGTTTCGCGCAGCTCGGCCAGGCGCTGCTGCATCACCGCGTCGTAGGCCTGGGTGGCGGCGAAGCGGTAGGCGTGTTCGGCGGTGGCGCGCTCCAGCCGCGCGGCCAGCGCCACCAGCTCGTCGAGCAGGGCCTGGTCGCTGGCTTCGCGGGTGTCGAAACGCGCCGTCAACCGCGCCAGCTGGGCCTCGGCCAGGCCCAGCTCGGGGGCCAGTGCCTTGGCCGCCGGCAGGCCCAGCAGCGCCATCAACCGGTAGGTCTCGAGTTCGAGCAGGCGCTGCGAGATGCGGCCGGCGCGCGTTTCGCTGGTGCCCGGTGCGCACAGCACGAGCAGGCGCTCAAAGCCGTCGGCATCGAGCCGGAAGTCGGTGACCACCACCGAGTGGCCGCCGCCGGTGGTGGCGGCCAGGGCGTCGGCCGCCACGCGCCCGATGGCCGAGGCCGCAACCGGATGGCCGCCGAACCAGCGGCGCGCGGCCGCCAGCATGGCCTGTGGCGGTGCCGTGGCGTCCAGCGGCAGCATCACGAGCTGCATCGCGACGAAGCTGTGGCCCGGGATGCGCGCCAGCCAGCCCTCGGGCACGGCCAGGCCGGTGTGCAGCGGCGGCTCGGGCGTGTCCAGCCCCACGCCGTTGGGCAACGCCTGCACCAGCGAGTAGCGCGTGAACTCGCCGTGGCGCTCCCACTTCAGCGTGCCCTGCGGCAGCTTCAGGCGCAGGAACTGGCGGTCGAGCGCATCGTCGGGCAGCGCCGCGTGCCCGGGCAGTTCGCGTAGGTGAGCCAGTTGCGCCTCGCGCGCGATGCCGTCGTGGCGCACCGCGACATACACCACCCGCGCCGGCAGCCGGATGGTCGCGGCCGGCCGGGCATGGGCCTCGTCGTGCAGCAGTCGGCGCAGCGGATCGTCGGGGGGCAGCAGGGCGGCAGGCTGGGTCATGGCCGGTGGTCGTCGGTCGTTAGGCCGCTGGTGATAATCGGCCGATGATCGTCTTCTACTGGGTGATGGGCGTGCTGCTGGTCGGTTCGCTCGCGCCGGCGGTGCTGTACTTCGGCATCTACTTCGCCACCGGCGAACGCGAGGCCGAGCGCCGCGGGCGGGCCTTCTGGACCGCGACGCGTGTGTTCATCCTGCTCGGCTTCAACACGCTGGTCTGGGGACACGTGCTGGTCGGGCTCTGGAACATCTGGTTCAACTGAGCCCGACCGGGCCTCAGGCCGGCGTGTCGCCGCCGGCCTTGCGAATGCGCACCAGGGCGCGCGGCTGCGCCGGCGCGGCGGCCGGCTCGGCTTGCAGCGTGCCGATGACGTGTTCGGTGGCGGCGCGGTCTTCGCCATCGGCGGATTCCGCCGCATCGGGCGTGCGGCCCGGCACGGTCGGCTCGTCGCGGATCACGCGCGAGTAGGGCGTCAGGATCTGCACCAGCTGCCCGAACACCTTGGGGTTGCCGGCCACCACCTCGCGCTGGTGCAGGTAGTCGCTCTCGCCGGTGAAGTTGCCGATCAGGCCACCAGCCTCGGTGATGATCAGCGAGCCCGCCGCCACGTCCCAGGGGTTGAGGCCCATCTCGAAGAAGCCGTCGTACCAGCCGGCCGCCACGTAGCACAGGTCCAGCGCCGCGGCGCCCGGGCGGCGCAGGCCGGCGGAGGCTTGCATGACCTCCTCGAACATCTTCACATAACGCTTGAAGTTGTCACCCTTGCGGAACGGGAAGCCGGTGCCGATCAGGCTGTCCGACAGCCGCGTGCGCTTGCTCACGCGCAGCCGGCGGTCGTTCAGGAAGGCGCCTCGGCCGCGGCTGGCGACGAACAGGTCGTTGCGCGCTGGGTCGTAGACCACCGCCTGCTGCACCTGGCCGCGGAAGGCCAGCGCGATGCTGACGGCGTAGACCGGGAAGCCGTGCAGGAAGTTGGTGGTGCCGTCCAGCGGGTCGATGATCCAGACGAACTCGCTGTCGCGCGCGCCGTGTTCACGCCCGCTCTCTTCGGCCAGGATGCCGTGGCCGGGGTAGGCCTCGAGCAGGATCTGGATGATGGCCGCCTCGGCGTTGCGGTCGACCTCGGAGACGTAGTCGTTCGGCCCCTTGCGGCCGATCTTCAGCACGTCGAGGTCGAGCGCCGCGCGGTTGATGATCGCGCCGGCTGCGCGCGCCGCCTTCACGGCGATGTTGAGCATGGGGTGCAGGGTCTGCGTCATGGGGGCAGGGTCGTGAAGGGCGGCAGCGGTTGGGAAAGAGCGGCGGGTGCGGACAATGCGCGGTCCCGCGGAGGCCCGGAGTGCGTCCGGGTATCCCCGTATTCTAGTCGCCAGCCCTCCTGTTGTCCGTGACCGAACCGACCCACGCCCCCGCCTCGACCACGCCGGCCCGCGCAGATGCCACGCGCTTCGTGTTGATGCACACCAGCCACGCCGGCAACGTGGGCGCGGCGGCGCGGGCGATCAAGGTCATGGGCTTCGGCGACCTGGTGCTGGTGCGCCCGCGCGACCCGAAGGTCTGCGTGCAGGAAGAAGCCGTGGCCATGGCCAGCGGCGCCGCCGACGTGCTGGTGCGCGCGCGCGTGGTCGACACGCTGGCCGAGGCGCTGGAGGGCATGACCTCGGCGGTGGCCACCGCGATGACGCCGCGCGACTTCGGCCCACCCACCTTCGCGCCGCGCGCGCACTTCGCCACGCTGGCCGGCGAGGGCCACCGCGTGGCCTTCGTGTTCGGCTCCGAGCGCCATGGCCTGGCCAACGAGGACGTCTACCGCTGCCATGCCTGCGTCAGCATCCCGACGCCGCCGGGCTACGGTTCTCTGAACCTGGCGCAGGCGGTGCAGCTGGTGGCCTACGACTGGCGCCAGGCGCTGGGCGGCTTTGCCGTGGTGCCGGCCACGCCGGAGCCCGCGTATGCCGATGCCGCGGCCGTGCAGGGCCTGCTCGAGCACTGGCGCGGGGTGCTGGAGCGCATCGGCTTTCTCGACCCGGCCGCGCCGAAGAAGCTGCTGCCGCGGCTCAACCAGCTGCTCAACCGCGCCGGGCTGGCGCCGGAAGAAGTGCACATCCTGCGCGGCATCGCCCGCGCGATCGACCAGCGCGCCGGCCCGAAGCAGGATTGAGCGCCGCTGGCTACACTGCGCCGCATGTTCGCCCGCCTGCGTGAAGACATCGCCTGCATCCTCGAGCGCGACCCCGCTGCGCGCTCGCGCTGGGAGGCGCTGACCTGTTATCCGGGCCTGCACGCGCTGGTGCTGCACCGGCTGGCACATGGGCTGTGGCTGCGGCGCTGGCGCTGGCTGGCGCGCTTCACTTCGCACCTGGGCCGATTCCTCACGGGCATCGAGATCCACCCCGGCGCCACCATCGGCCGGCGTGTGTTCATCGACCACGGCATGGGCGTCGTCATTGGCGAGACGGCCGAGGTCGGCGACGAGTGCACCATCTACCAGGGCGTCACACTCGGGGGCACCTCGCTGGCCAAGGGCGCGAAGCGACACCCGACGCTGGGCCGTGGCGTGATCGTCAGCGCCGGCGCCAAGGTGCTGGGCAGCTTCACGGTGGGTGATGGCGCGCGCGTCGGCTCCAACGCCGTGCTGCTGCAGCCGGTGCCGGCCGGCGCCACCGCGGTGGGCATTCCGGCGCGCATCGTGCAGAAGAGCGCCGACGCCCAGCGCGAGGAAGCCGCCGCCAAGATGGGCTTCTCGGCCTACGGCGTGACGCAGGGCGACGACCCGATGGCGCAGGCCATGAAGGGGCTCATCGACAACGCCGCCGGCCACGAGGAGCAGATCGCGATGCTCTGGCAGGCCATCGAGAAGCTCGCGGCGCGTGCGCGCGAGCTGCCGGCCGGCGACTGCGTGCCGCAGGAGGCGCGCACGCAGGCCGCGTTCGACGCCGAGCGGCTGAACCGGCTCGTCAAGTAGGCAGCGGGCGTACAGCCGACTTCGGCCGGAACGCCTTGCACACCGCCTCGTCGGTGAACAGGTAGGGCCCGCCGATCAGGTCGATGCAGTAGGGCACGGCGGCGAAGATGCCGTGCATCGGCGGGCTGGCCTGTGGCAGGCCCTGCAGCGTCTCGGCGATGGCCTTGGGCTGGCCCGGCAGGTTGATGATCAGCGCCTGGCCGCGGATCACCGCCACCTGGCGCGACAGGATCGCCGTCGGCACGAAGGCCAGGCTGATCTGCCGCATCTGCTCGCCGAAGCCCGGCATGGTCTTGTGCGCCACGGCCAGCGTGGCCTCGGGCGTCACGTCGCGCGGGGCCGGGCCGGTGCCGCCGGTGGTCAGCACCAGGTGGCAGCCGGTGGTGTCGACCAGTTCCACCAGCGTGGTCGAGATGCCGGCCTCGTCGTCGGGGATCAGGCGCTCTTCCCATTGGATGGGGTTCTTCAGCGCACGGCCCAGCCAGTCCTTCAGCGCCGGGATGCCCTTGTCCTCGTAGACACCGCTGGAGGCGCGGTCGCTGATGGAGACGACGCCGATGCGCACCGGGTCGAAGGCAGGGGAATCGGCGGTGGTGGTCATCGAATTCGGAGGGCTCAGCGCGACAGCATCGGCTTGATGAACTGGAACAGCTCGCGGTGGCTGCGCGGCTGGCGTTCCTCGGGGGCGACCGCGTCGCGGCGCGCCGCGCGCACCAGGCTGCGCAGCTGCTGCGCGTCGGTGTCCGGGTGCGCCTGCATCCAGCGTGTGAGTGCGGTGTCGTCGGCGATCAGCTCGGCGCGCCAGCGCTCCACCTCGTGCAGCGCCAGCGCCTGCTCGGCGCTGCCCAGCTGGGCCTCGGCCACGGCTTCGCGCAGCAGCGCTTCGTCGGCGCCGCGCATCAGCTTGCCCACGTACTGCAGCTGGCGCCGGCGGCCTTCGTGGCTCTTGGTGCGGCGGTACTCGAGCAGCGCGTCCAGCAGCGACTCGGATATCGCCAGCGCAGCCAGCCGCGCCTCCGGCAGCGCGGCCACCTGCAGGCCCAGGGCCTGCAGGTCGTGCGCGTCGCGCTTGAGCTGCGACTTGCTCGGCCTTGCATCGGCCTCATCGCCGTCGGCGGTGTCGCCGTAGTGGACGTCCAGGCCCCGGTGCGGGGCGGCTCTGCGGGGCATGGGAGAAGGCCGCGGGGAGGCCGCGGGAGCAGGTCAACACGAAGACTATGATTGTTGCGCACCCCGGCGCCACCCGTCGGCGGTGCACCCACCGACCCACCCGACGACCCACCCGATACGTGCCTCGATGAGCTCCACCTCGCGCCCGCCTTCCGGCTTTGCCTTCGAATCCTCGCAGTTCCGGCAGATCGTCGAGGACACGCTCGCGCTGGCGAAGAAGCTCGGCGCCAGCGACGCCGGCGCCGAGGTGAGCGAAGGCGTGGGCCTGTCGGTGTCGGTGCGCAAGGGCGAGATCGAAAGCGTCGAGCGCAACCGCGACAAGTCGCTGGGCGTCAGCGTCTACCTCGGCCAGCGGCGCGGCAATGCCAGCACCTCGGACTTCTCGGCCGACGCCATCCGCCGCACGGTGCAGGCGGCCTACGACATCGCCCGCTTCACGGCCGAAGACCCGGCCGCCGGCCTGCCCGAGGCCGATGACCTGGCCACGCCGGCCGAGGCCGGGCAGGACCTGGACCTGTTCCACCCCTGGGCCATCGACGCCGCCGAAGCCGCCGCGCTGGCGCACCGCTGCGAGGCCGCGGCGCTGGGCGTGGACCGCCGCATCACCAATTCCGAAGGCGCCGGTGTCTCGGCGCAGCAGGCGCACTTCTGGGCCGGCAACACGCGCGGTTTCCGCGGCGGCTATGCCAGCTCGCGGCACTACCTGTCGGTGTCGCCCATCGCCGGCAAGGGCCGCGGCATGCAGCGCGACGGCTGGTACACCAGCATGCGCGACGCCACCGAACTGGCGCAGCCCGAGGTCGTGGGCCGCTACGCCGCCGAACGGGCGCTGGCGCGGCTGAAGAGCCGGCGCGTGGCCACTGCCGAGGTGCCGGTGCTGTTCGAGGCGCCGGTGGCGGCCGGGCTGCTGGGCTCCTTCGTGCATGCCGTGTCCGGCGGTGCGCTGTACCGCAAGGCCAGCTTCCTGACCGATAGCCTCGGCAAGGCCGTGCTGGCCTCGCACCTGGACATCGACGAGGACCCGCACGAACTCAAGGGCAAGGGCAGCGCGCCCTTCGACGACGAAGGTGTGCGCACGCGCGCGCGGCGCGTCGTCGAGGGCGGTGTGCTGCAGGGCTACTTCCTCAGCAGCTACTCGGCGCGCAAGCTCGGCATGAAGACCACCGGCCACGCCGGTGGTTCGCAGAACCTGGTGCTGAAGAGCCGCCGCACCAAGCCGCGCGACGACCTCGATGCGATGCTGAAGAAGCTTGGCCGCGGCCTCTTCGTCACCGAGCTGATGGGCCAGGGCGTGAACCCCGTGACCGGCGACTACTCGCGTGGCGCGGCCGGTTTCTGGGTCGAGGACGGCCGCATCGTGCACCCGGTGCACGAGGTCACCATCGCCGGCAACCTGAAGCAGATGCTGAAAGACATCGTCGCCATCGGCGCCGATGCCTACACGCAGGGCAGCAAGACCACCGGCTCGGTGCTGCTGCCGCGCATGAAGCTCGCGGGCGGCTGAGCCGCCGGCAGGCCGCCTGCCGCGCGGCCGGTTCTTGCGACTGACCTGTCCCGGTGCGCCCGCACCGGGGTGGTTACTGCCGGCCGTGTGATGCGTCACGCCGCAAGGCGCCGATCGGCACCCCGCTGGTGCCATTAAAGCTGGCCGCCAAGCGGCCGAAAGTGGGCCCTGAGCCTGGCCATTGCCCGAATCGGGCGTGGCCCGCGCGACGCCGTTGCCGGCGCCGCCCTCCCAGGACGTTCAGGAGTTCCCACCCATGCTGTCTCGTTTCCGAATCGGCGCCCGTCTCGGCCTGGCTTTTGCCACGCTGATCGCGGTGCTGCTCGTCGTCTGTGCCTTCGGTGTCTGGAGTGCCAACTCCCTGGCCCGCGACCAGTCGCGCACCGCCAGCACCGAGCTGGTCCTCGGCCAGGCGGCCGCCGATCTGCAGCAGCGCGCCGGGGCCATCGCCGCCGCCAGCCGCGAGCTGCTGATCGTCGACAGCGGCGGGCAGATCCGGCGCCAGCGCGGCGTGGTCGGCGGCGCACTCGAAGAGAGTGCCGCGCTGCTGAGCACGGCCCATGCGCTGAGCACCGACGCGGCCACGCGCAGCCTGCTCGGCCAGGTGGCGCAGGCCCAGCAAGCCTATGCCGGCGGTGTGGCCAAGTTCCTCGAAACCCAGGCCGCGGGCAACCCGGACGACACGCGGGCCGTGCTGCTGATGGAGCTGCGCCCGCTGCAGGAGACCTACCAGCAGGCGCTGGCGGAACTGGCCAAGGCCACCCGGCAGCAGGTCGAGGCCCGCGCCGAGGCCGGCGTGGTGCTGGCCGAGCGCGTGGTCTGGGGCCTGGTCGCGCTGGGCCTCGTCGGCACGTTGCTGGCGGCCGGCGCGGCGGTGCTGATCGGCCGCTCGATCACACGCCCGCTGGTGCGCGCGGTGCAGGCCGCCGAGGCCATCCGTGCCGGCGACCTGACGCAGCGTGTGCGCGTCGAGGGCCGCGACGAGATCGGCGAGCTGCTGCAGGCCATCGCCGACATGCAGCAGCACCTGCAGGGCACGATCGAGGACGTGCTGCGCTCGGCACGCGAGGTTGCCGCCAGCTCGGACGAGCTGGCCAACGGCAACATCGACCTGTCGACCCGCACCGAGCGGGCCGCGGGCAGCATCCAGCAGACCGCGTCGGCGGTGCAGCAGATCAGCGTCACCGCGGCCGACAGCAGCGGCAAGTCGCGCGAGGCCAGCGGGGTGGCGGTGCGTGCGCGCCAGGCCGTCGTCGAAGGCGGGGCTGCGATGGACCGCCTCGTCGAGACCATGAACCGCATCGCGGGCAGCAGCGCGCGCATCAAGGACATCATCGCCGTCATCGACGGCATCGCGTTCCAGACCAACATCCTGGCGCTGAATGCGGCGGTCGAGGCCGCGCGGGCCGGCGAACAGGGCCGCGGCTTCGCGGTGGTGGCCAGCGAGGTGCGCTCGCTGGCAGCCCGCGCCGGCGCCGCCGCGCGCGAGATCAAGACGCTGATCGACGACGCCTCGGAGCGTGTGGCCGATGGCACGACCACCGTGGCCGAGGTTGGCGAGCGCATCCGCGGCGTGGTCAGCGAGGTGATGAACGTCGGCCAGCTGATCGAGTCGGTCTCGCAGGCCGGCGAGGAGCAGAGCGCCGGCCTCGTCGCCGTGAACCGCAGCGTCGGCGACCTGGACCAGTCGACGCAGCAGAACGCCGCCCTCGTCGAGGAGATCGCGGCCACGGCCGATTCGCTGAAGGCCAGCGCGAGCCGGCTGGTGTCCACCGTCGAGTTCTTTCGGCTGTCGGGTGCCACCGCCTCTCGAGCCTGACTGCCACCTAGCCGTCCCGCCCCTGCCATCCATCCGCCTGTCTGTCTGTCTGGAGTTCCCCATGAACGAAACCCGTCCTGTCTCCCGCCGCCTGCTGTGGGTGCCGCTGCTGGCGCTGGGCGCGGCGCTCTGCGGCGTGTCGGCCGCGCCCGCCTACGCCCAGGCGGCATCGCCCAAGGTGCTGAAGAAGGTGCCGCTGGACTTTCCGCAGCGTGCGGTGCGCGCCGGTGTCGACCGCGGCGTGCTGAAGACGCGGGTCACCGTCGACGGCAGCGGCAGCGTCACCGCCGTCGAGGTCGTCGAGACCCAGCCGGCCAAGGCGCGCATGCTTGCCGAGAGCGCCATCGCCTGCATCATGGACTGGAAGTTCGAGGGCAACGGCAAGAACCAGTCCTTCGACCTGCAGCTGGTGGTCTCGGCCGACTGAGCGCGGCTTCGGGTTCTCCTCCACCGGTACCCGACCGGCACTCAGCCGGCATTCAGCTAGGCTGAAAGACACTGCTCCCCGGCCGGTCTCCTGACCGGCCGGCGCATCGTCGGGGACCGCAAGGCCCCGCAGGGCCTGCCGGGATACCCCGGGTGTCCGAGGAACGACGGCGCCGCGACCACCGTTCGTTCAACGTGAGGAGACATCACACCATGGAACGCCGTTCCTTTGTTCGTGGCGCAGGCCTGGCCGGTGTGCTGGCCGCTGGCGTCGCACCCGCCGTGCATGCGCAGGCCAACATCCGCTGGCGCCTGACCTCGGCCTTCCCGAAGTCGCTCGACACCATCTACGGCGCCGCCGAGAGCTTCTCCGCCAAGGTCAAGGCCATGTCGGGCGGCAAGTTCGAGATCTCGGTGCACGCCGCTGGCGAGCTGGTGCCGACGGCCGGCCTCGTCGACGCGGTGCAGGGTGGCACGGTCGAGATGGGCCACACCGCGCCCTACTACTACTTCGGCAAGAACGACGTGTTCGCGCTCGGCTGCGCGATCCCCTTCGGCCTGAACAGCCGCCAGATGACGGCCTGGCAGTACGACGGCAACGGCCTGAAGCTGATGCGCGAGTTCTATTCGAACTACGGCTTCACCAGCTTCCCGATGGGCAACACCGGCGCGCAGATGGGCGGCTGGTTCCGCAAGCCGCTGAAGACGCTGGCCGACATGAAGGGCCTGAAGTTCCGCGTAGGCGGCTTTGCCGGCAAGGTCACGGGCCGGCTCGGCGCGGTGTCGCAGAACATCCCGGGCGGCGAGATCTACCAGGCGCTGGAGAAGGGCACGATCGACGCCGCCGAGTGGGTGGGGCCCTACGACGACCAGAAGCTCGGCTTCTACAAGGTGGCGCCGTTCTACCACTACCCCGGCTGGTGGGAAGGCGGCCCGCAGCTCGACCTGTACGTGAACCAGAAGGCCTACGACACGCTGAGTGCGGAGCTGAAGGCCATCATCGAGTCGGCCGCGGCCTACGCGCACACCGAGATGCAGGCCAAGTACGACGCGCGCAACGGCGCGGCGCTGAAGCAGCTGCTGGCCAACAAGGCGCAGCTGGTGGCCATGCCCAAGGCCATCATGGACGCGGCGTTCAAGGAGTCGATGGCGCTGTACAGCGAGATCAGCGCCACGAACCCGGCCTGGAAGAAGGTCTACACCGACTACGCCAACTTCCGCCGTGAAGCGAACCAGTGGTTCCGCTTCACCGAGGCGCGCTTCGACAGCTACATGCAGACGGCCAAGCTCTGAGGCTCGGCGTGGGTTCGGCCGCTCAGCGCAGCGGCTGGGCCTGCGCGTACAGCCGGTGCGAGCGGCCGCCGGAGCGGCAGAAGGCCAGCAGCGGCCGCGGCAGCTCGGCGAGCAGCCGCGCGAACTCGGCGATCTGCTCCGGCGACTGCCAGCCGCCGTCCACCGGCAGGTGGCGGTAGACCAGGCCGGCCGCTTCGGCGGCCGCCTGCATCTCGGCGCTGGTGGGTTGGCCCGGGCCGTGTTCGTGGTCGGGCCGGTTGTTGACCACGGCGCGGAAGCCCAGCGCCGCGGCCTCGGCCATCGCGGCCGGTGTCAGTTGGCCGGCGACGCAGACGGTGTCGTCGACGGCGCGCAGGTTGGCCGCAGCCAGCAGCGGGGCGTTCACTTGGCCCCCGCCAGCGCGGCCTTCACGGCGGCCGACACCTGCGCCATCTCGGCGTTGCCGGCCAGCTTGGCCTTGGCGGCGGCCATCACGCGGCCCATGTCGCCAGGGCCGGTGGCGCCCAGCTCGGCCACCAGCGCGGCCACGGCGGCGGCCACTTCCTCGGTCGACAGCCGCGCCGGCAGGTAGGCCTCGAGCACCCCGACCTCGGCCGTTTCCTTGGCGACCAGGTCGTCACGGGCGGCCTGGCGGAAGGCGGCGATGCTGTCGCGGCGCTGCTTGATCAGCTTGTCGACGATGGCGATCACGGCCGCGTCGTCGAGCACGACACGCTCGTCGACTTCCTTCTGCTTCATGGCGGCCAGCAGCATGCGGATGGTCGACAGGCGGTCGACTTCCTTGGCGCGCATGGCGGCCTTCATGTCGTCCTGGATGCGGTCCTTCAGCAGGCTCATGTCAGCGGTCCCTGGCGTCGGCGACGCTCAAAACGTCAAGCCCGCGTCGGCAGGCCGGGCGGGCTTGTTTCGGTACGGGGCGGCGCGGCCGGGCCGCGCCCGTGGCATCAGTACAGCTTCTTGGGCAGCTGCATGCTGCGAACGCGCTTGAAGTGCCGCTTCACGGCGGCGGCCTTCTTGCGCTTGCGCTCGGAGGTCGGCTTTTCGTAGAACTCGCGGGCGCGCAGCTCGGTCAGCAGACCGATCTTCTCGATGGTGCGCTTGAAGCGGCGCAGGGCGACATCGAAAGGCTCGTTCTCTTTGACGCGGATCGTGGTCATGGGCTTCCTGGGGTTTCGGGGCGGCCGATCCGACCGACGGTGTCGGGGTTCTGGATCGAATCTGCCTCGCGGGCGACCGGAGCGCAGGGGCTCCGAAACAGCATTTGCCAGCATCTGCCTGATGCGGCAAAGCCCGCGATTATAGACAGGAATGCGCCGCAGTGACAGAGGCGGCCGGTGCGCCGGGCGCCGGGCCGGGCGGCGCTGACACGGTCGACAGGGCCGCCAGGGCCGATAGCGCGGCCAGCACGAGCTGGATCTGGCACAGCAGCGGCGCCGGCACCGGGCGCTCGCCCGACAGCACCTCCTGCACCCAGACCGCGGTGGCCGCGGCGTCGGTGCCGCGCGGCAGCACCGGCCAGGCGGCCGGCGAGCCGGCGGCGGCCGCGGCGCCGAGTTCGGGGCGGGCGCGGCCGGCGAGCCAGACATCGATGCGCGGCTGGCGCCGCGGATGGGCCACCGGCTCGCCGTCGGTGCCGGGCAGCAGCATGGTGTGGGCGCCGACCAGCGCGGTCCAGCCGGCCAGCAGCCGGCCGGTGCCGGCACGGCCATGGGCCAGCACCCGCAGCGCCGGTGCGCCGCGCACCGGGGCCAGCAGGCGTGCCACGTGGTGCGCTGGCGAACGCCAACCCAGCGCCAGGCAGGGCTCGAGCAGGTGCACGAGCGGCGGGCACAAGGTCTCGGTGCTGACGAAGGCCGGCTCGCGGCGGGCCCAGCGGGCGGCCACGTCGTCGGCGGTGTCGGCCGGCGACACGCCCAGGTCGTGCAGCACCTCGCCGCAGGTCGGCCCGCAGGCGGCCGAGCGCGGCCCGTGCACCAGCACCGGCACACCTTCGCGCGCCAGCCACAGCGCCAGCAGCGGCGTCAGCATCGGCACGGCGCCGGCACCGTGCAGCGACGGCAGCACCGCGACCGGGCGCGTGGCGTGCACGCCGAGGCAGCGTGGTTCGGCGGCGTCGACGAAACCGGCCAGCGCCTCGGGTGTCTCGGCGGCCAGGCGCCAGGCCGTCAGCAGCGCGCCGGTGCGCAATGGGTCGAGCCGCCCGTCGAGCAATTCGCCGAGCTGTGCCGCGGCCTGCGCACGCGACAGCGGCGGCGGTGCGGCGGCGCCACTGACGATCGACTCCAGGTAGGGCTCGATGCTCATGGATCTCGGTGGGGGACCGGGCGGGCTGAGGGCTTGTTTCCTGGGCTGCGCTTTCGCAAGTTGTGGGCCCACCCACTGTGATTGGGGACAATTCCCTACAACTCCGCACTGCGGCGGACGCGACCGGCACGTGGAACTGACCGTGGTTCGCCATCCAGTTTCGGCCGTCGGTACGCTCAAGCTAGGGGCCACAATTCCTTCACGCTTGCGGCCTCGCCCAGGGCCCACCAACATAGGGCGCGCGCCGCAACGCGGTGCAGCCCACTTCCGCTGCAATCACCGACTCGCCCGACGCATGCCGACCTCTCTGCCCGAACCGTCCACACCCTTGTGGACACCCGCCGATCAGGACGCGGTCGGGGTGGCGTTGTTCGCGGCCTGGCAGTCCCGTCACGCGCTGTCGTGCACCGTCAAGGACCTGCAATCTGGGCGTTACGTTCAGTTCGATGCCGCGCTGGCGCAGCGGCTCGGTCTGGCGGGCGATCCGGTCGGCCGCAGCGACGCCGAACTCTTCGACGCCGCACTGGCCACGGCCTTGCGCGCCGCCGAGCAGACCGCGCTGGCGCAAGGCGAGGCCCTGACCAGCGAACACGATTTCGAGTGCGCCGGCGAACGGCACGAGTTCCAGGTGCTGCGCAGCGTGGTCCCGCGCGGCGACACCACCTGGCTGGCCGCGCTCTGGCAGGACGTGGCGCCCGCGCGGCGCCAGGAGCAGCAGCTGCGCTCGGCGCTGGAGCAGATCGAGCAGCAGCAGCGTGCGCACGACCGCCTGCGCCGCGAGATGGCCGACCAGGCGCTGCGCGACCCGGCCACCGGGCTGCACCGGCGCACGCCGTTCGAGGAGCAGCTCAAGCGCGAGGTCGACCTGTCGACCCGCGAGCACCGCGAGTTCGCGCTGGTCTTTGCCGAGATCGACCCGCCCAACGAGGCCGTGCAGGCCCTGGGCGCCGATGGCGAGCAGGCCGTGCTGGAGGCCGTGGGCCGCCTGCTGCGCAGCGGCACGCGGGCCATGGATGCCTCGGCGCGCTACGGCGAGCGGCGCTTCGCGGTGCTGCTGTCGGGCGTGGGCCTGGCGACGGCGCACAGCCGCATGGAAGGCCTGCGCCGCAAGTGCGCGACGCAGATCGTCGTGCACGACGGCCGCGAGATCGGCTTCACGGTGGCGATGGGCGTGGCCAGCTTCCCGCACACGGCGCAGACGCAGGAGGCGCTGATGTCGGCCTGCGAGGCCGCGCTCGACGAGGCGCGCCGCCGCGGCGGCAACGCCGTGACGCTGGCGGCAATCCGCTTCGACACCGAAGTCGGCGTCTGAGCAGGCTTCGGCTCAGGCTTCGAGCCGCCGCAGCACCGCGGCCCATTCCTCGGCCGACACCGGCGTGATCGACAGCCGGTTGCCACGCTGCAGAACCCGCATGCCCGCGAGCTCGGGCGCCTGGCGCATCTCGGCCAGCGACAGCAGCCGCGTCTTGCGCTGCAGCTTCACGTCGATCTGCAGCCAGCGCGGCGCTTCGCGCGGCGACTTCGGGTCGAAGTAGGGGCTGGCCGGATCGAACTGCGTGGTGTCGGGGGCGGTGCCGCCGGCAATCTCCGCCAGCCCGGCCACACCCGGCTCGGCGCAGGACGAGTGGTAGAAGAGCACGCCGTCACCGGGCTGCATCGCATCGCGCATGAAGTTGCGCGCCTGGTAGTTGCGCACGCCGGTCCAGGGCAGCGTCTGCCCCGGTGCCGCCACGAGATCGTCGATCGACGCCTCGTCCGGCTCGCTCTTCATCAACCAGTAAGCCACCATCGCCTCCGAGCATAGGCCCAGCCGCTTGCGTGGATCCGGCTCCGCCGGTCCACTGCAAGAGCCCCCTCGGGGGGCAGCGACCGGGAGGGAGCGTGGGGGCCAAATGAAGGTGTCCACCACGAACCGTGAGCCGCATTCCTGAACCCTCAGGGAAGTTCAGGTGGGCGAGGTCAGCCGGGCTTCGGGTTCATCTGACGCGAGACGATCACACCAGCCCGGCAATGTTCCAAGCCCTGGCTCAATGAGCATCGGTTCAAGGAAATATAAGACCCACGCGAACGTGGCGGACGAGGTCAGTATAGGTCGCAGGGAAGCCCCTGATCGACCCCTGTTCAGCCCGCGTTCGGGCCGAAGTTCACAGCAGCTGGCCGTCGGCGCCGAGGGCGGCGTCGAGCCGCGCGACCAGGGCATCGATGCGCACCTGATCGGCCGGGTCCGCCGCGCCGGTCGGGGCCCCGGGTGCAGCCGCCGCGGCGGCGTTCACCGGCTCCGGCTCGGCCAGCTGGTAGGCCAGGTTCAGCGCGGCCAGCACCGCGATGCGTTCGCGCGCGCGCACCTTGCCGGCGTCGCGGATCGTGCCCATCTCGCGGTCCACCGCGGCCACGGCACGCGCCAGTTGCGCCTCGCCGCCGTCGGGGCAGCCGAGCACGTAGACCTGGCCGAGGATGGAGAACTCCATCTGCTTCATGCGGTGGTTCCCCGGTCGGTGGCGGGCGCGGCGGTGTCGGCCGGCAAGCGGGCCAGCAGCGCGTCGACACGCCCGCGGGCGGCGGCCAGCCGCGACTTCAGGCTGTCGCGTTCGGCGGCCACGGCCGACAGCTGCTGTTCGAGCAGCGCATTCGCCCGTTGCAGTTCCTGGTGCCTGAGCACCAGGCGGTCAACCCGTTCGGCGAGGTCCTCGAGCGTATTGGCGGCCATCGGCTGATCTCCCGCGGGCATTGTAGGAGCCGGCTGCGATCAGCCAGTCCCTCGTTCGAGGCGCCGGCCCTCGTCGCACCAGCGCCGCACCGCACAGGCGCTGCAGCGCGGCGAACGCGCGGTGCAGACGTAGCGGCCGTGCAGGATCAGCCAGTGGTGGGCGTGCTCGCCGTAGCGTGCCGGCACGCGCGCGAGCAGCCGTTGCTCGACCTCCAGCGGGTTGCGGCCCGGCGCCAGGCCGGTGCGGTTGGACACACGGAACACGTGTGTGTCGACCGCCATGGTCGGTTCGCCGAAGGCCACGTTGAGCACCACGTTGGCCGTCTTGCGGCCGACACCCGGCAGGGCCTCCAGCGCAGCGCGTTCGCGCGGCACCTGGCCTCCGTGGCGCCCGATCAGCAGCCGGCAGGTGGCGAGCAGGTTCTTGGCCTTGGTGCGGAACAGGCCGATGGTGCGGATCAGCTCGGTCACGCGCTCTTCGCCCAGCGCCAGCATGCGCTCGGGGTTGGGTGCGAGCAGGAACAGCCGCCGCGTGGCCTTGTTGACGCCGGCATCGGTGGCCTGGGCCGACAGCAGCACGGCGGCCAGCAGCTCGAACACGCTGCTGTATTCGAGCTCGCTCACCGGCTCCGGGTTGGCCGCGGCCAGCGTGGCGAAAAAGGCTTCGATGTCGTCGGGCTTCATGCCGGGTCGTCTTCGCTGTGCTTGGGGGCGGCCGGAGAGGGCGACGGTGCCGCCAGCCGCACGCGGGCCCGCGCCAGGGCGGCTTCGACGATGGCGCGCTTGCTGTCCAGCTGCGCCGGGTCGGTGAGCCGGCTGGCGGCGGCGATGTCGGCCAGCTTGGCCTCGGCCTTGGCGGCCAGGCGCTCGTCGTTGTCGCGCTTGTCGCGTTCGAGCCGCCAGGCGCGGAAGCGGTAGCGTTCGCGCGCCTCGTCGGCCTGCGGCCCGCTCCACGCGGCCCAGCCGGTGGTGGTGGTGACGGGCCGCATCGCGATGCAGTCCACCGGGCAGGCCGGCACGCACAGCTCGCAGCCGGTGCACTGCGCGTCGATCACGGTGTGCATGCGCTTGGGTGCGCCGACGATGCAGTCCACCGGGCAGGCCTTGATGCACAGCGTGCAGCCGATGCACCAGGCCTCGTCGATGACGGCCAGCGTGCGCGGGGCTTCGGTGCCGTGTGCGGCGTCCAGCGGCAGCACCGGTTGGCCGGTGATCGACGCCAGCCGCACGATGCCTTCTTCGCCACCGGGCGGGCAGCGGTTGATCGGGGCGCGGCCTTCGGCGATGGCCTCGGCGTAGCGGCGGCAGTCGGGCTCGCCGCAGCGTGTGCACTGCGTCTGGGGCAGTGCAGCGTCGATGCGCTCAGCGAGTGTCGGCAGCGGTGGCAGGACGGCGGTCACGGCGCGCATGATGCCGTGCCGCGGGCGGCGTGGCCGCGGCCGGTGCCGGCGCGGCGGTGTTGAAGCGCGCGATGAAGTCGCGCACCACCGGGTAGACCTTCTCGCGCCAGCGGCGGCCGCTGAAGATGCCGTAGTGGCCGGCGCCTTCGGCCGTGTAGTGCTGGCGGCGCTCCTGCGGCACGCCGGTGCACAGGCCGTGTGCGGCCTCGGTCTGGCCGGCGCCGGAGATGTCGTCGAGCTCGCCCTCGATGGTCAGCAGCGCGCTGGCGGTGATGTCCTGCGGACGCACCGGCTCGCCCGCCACGACCCAGCTGCCGTTGACCAGCGCGAAATCCTGGAACACGGTCTTGATCGTCTCCAGGTAGTACTCGGCCGGCATGTCGAGCACGGCGTTGTACTCGTCGTAGAAGCGGCGGTGCGACTCGGCGCTGTCGCCGTCGCCGCGGATCAGGTCGAGGAAGTAGTCGTAGTGGCTGCTCAGGTGGCGGTCCGGGTTCATCGCCACGAAGCCGCTGTGCTGCAGAAAGCCCGGGTAGACGCGCCGGCCGGCGCCCGGGAAGTTCTGCGGCACGCGGAAGATCACGTTGTTCTCGAACCAGGCGTGGCTCTTGTTCGTCGCCAGGTTGTTGACGGCGGTCGGGCTTCTGCGGGCGTCGATCGGGCCGCCCATCATGGTCAGCGTGCGCGGCGTGGTCTCGCCGCGGCTGGCCATCAGCGAGACGGCCGCCAGCACCGGCACCGTGGGCTGGCAGACCGAGATCACGTGCAGCTCGGCCGCGCCGGCGTGGCGGATGAAGTCCTGCACGTAGGCGACGTAGTCGTCCAGGTGGAAGGGCCCGGCGGCCAGCGGCACCATGCGCGCGTCGGTCCAGTCGGTGATGTAGACCTTGTGGTCCTTCAGCAGGCAGCGCACGGTTTCGCGCAGCAGCGTGGCGTGGTGGCCCGACAGCGGCGCCACGACCAGCACGGTGGGCTGGGTCTTCATCAGCTCCAGCGTCTTCGGCTCGTCCGAAAAGCGCTTGAAGCGCAGCAGCCGGCAGAACGGCAGTTCGATGGCCACCTGCTCCTGCACCGCCACGGCAGTGCCGCCGACCTCGACCGAGGTGATCGCGAAGTCGGGCTTCTCGTACTCCTTGGCCAGCCGGTGCAGCAGGTCGAAGCTGGCCGACATGCGCTGCGCCCAAGGAGCGTGCGCAAACGGCGACAGCGGGTGGTCGTACAACTTGGCCGCAGCGCTGGCGAACTCCGAGAACGGCGCCATCAGCGCACGTTGGGTCTCATAGATCTGGTAGAGCATGCGGGGCGTCTTTCTTCGCGGTGAACGCGGTCGCGGCCGGAACCGGAGATCGTACGACAGCCGGGTGTTTCATGCTGCGCCGCAGCAATCGTGCGTGCCGCGCAGCCGCGGTGCCCCGTCATGGTGCCGGCTATGGCAGCGCCGCAGCGCCGGAATAGCCGGCAGAAACCGGGTCGAACCGGGCCGTTCAGCCCGCCATCACCACGGCCAGCGCGGCGACGACGGCGTCGATGTTGCGGCTGTTGATCGCCGCCACGCAGATGCGGCCCGAGTCCAGGCCGTAGATGCCGAACTCCTCGCGCAGCCGCTGCATCTGCGCCTTGCCGAGGCCGGAGTAGCTGAACATGCCGATCTGGCGCGTGATGTAGGAGAGATCACCGGCCACGCCCGCGGTCTTGAGCTTGACCACCAGCTGCTCGCGCGTGGCGGCGATGCGCTGGCGCATGCCGGCCAGTTCGGTTTCCCACTGCGTGCGCAGCGCCGGCGTCGTCAGCACCGTGGCGACCACGGTGGCGCCGAAGGTCGGCGGCGTGCTGTAGTTGGCGCGGATGACGATCTTCAGCTGGCTCAGCACGCGCGAGGCTTCTTCCGCGCTGGCGCAGACCACGCTGAGTGCGCCGGCGCGTTCGCCGTACAGCGAGAAGTTCTTCGAGAACGAGGTGCTGACGAAAAACGGCCGGCCGGTGGCGACGAACAGCTGCACCGGGGCGCCATCTTCGGCGATGCCGTGGCCGAAGCCCTGGTAGGCCATGTCGAGGATGGGCACCAGGCCGCCGTCGCGGCAGGCCTCGGCCACCTGCTGCCATTCGGCCGGCGAGAGGTCGCAGCCGGTCGGGTTGTGGCAGCAGGCGTGCAGCACGACGATGGTGCCCGGGGCGGCGGCCTTCAGCGCCGCCAGCATGGCTTCGACGCGCACACCGCGCGTCGCGGCGTCGTAGTACGGGTAGCTGTCGACCTGGAAGCCGGCCTGCGTGAAGAGCGCGCGGTGGTTTTCCCAGCTCGGGTCGCTGATCAGCGCGGTGGCCGAGGGGTTCACACGCTTCAGCAGGTCGGCGGCGAGCTTGAGGCCCCCGGTGCCGCCGAGCGCCTGCGCGGTGGCGACCCGGCCTTCGCGCACCAGCGGGCTGTCGCTGCCGAACACCAGGCCCTGCACGGCCTTGTCGTAGGCGGCGATGCCGTCGATGGGCAGGTAGCCCTTGGCCTTGGGCGCGGCCAGCAGCTGGCGCTCGGCCTCGGCCACGCAGGCCAGCACCGGCAGCTTGCCGGCGTCGTCGAAGTAGACACCGACGCCGAGGTTCACCTTGGTGGTGCGGGTGTCGGCCGCGAACTGTTCGGTCAGACCCAGGATGGGGTCGCGCGGCGCCATCTCGACGGCGGCAAAAAGCGGGGCGGCAGCAGACATGCTCGGGCGGGGGGCGAAAAAGAGGGGGTGGGAGAGGGCTGGGCGGGTGCGATACCCTTGTCGGTTGCCCGTCGCGCCGGTGGCCCGTCGAGCCCTCGCATTCTAGGTTCAAGCCCGATGACGACCGCCTCCGATGACCGCTCCGGCCCCGGCCCCGCAGCGCCCGACGCGCACCCCGAGGGCCGCTTCGTCAGCTTTCCGGATTCGCCGTTCCAGCTGCTGCAGCCCTACGCGCCGGCCGGTGACCAGCCGACGGCCATCGCGCAGCTCGCCGAGGGCCTGGGCGACGGCCTGACCTTCCAGACCCTGCTGGGCGTGACCGGCTCTGGCAAGACCTTCACGATGGCCAACGTGATCGCCCGCACGGGCCGGCCGGCCATCGTGTTTGCGCCGAACAAGACGCTGGCGGCGCAGCTGTACAGCGAGTTCCGCGAGTTCTTCCCGAAGAACGCCGTCGAGTACTTCGTCAGCTACTACGACTACTACCAGCCCGAGGCCTACGTGCCGCAGCGCGACCTGTTCATCGAGAAGGACAGCGCGATCAACGAGCACATCGAGCAGATGCGGCTCAGCGCCACCAAGAGCCTGCTCGAGCGGCGCGACGTGATCATCGTGGCCAGCGTCAGCGCGATCTACGGCATCGGCAACCCGGCCGACTACCACCAGATGGTGATGACGCTGCGGGTGGGCGACAAGCTCGGCCAGCGCGACCTGATCGCGCAGCTGATCCGCATGCAATACAAGCGCAACGAGATCGACTTCAGCCGCGGCGCCTTCCGCGTGCGCGGCGACACCATCGACGTGTTCCCGGCCGAACACTCCGAGCTGGCGCTGCGCATCGAGCTGTTCGACGACGAGATCGAGAGCCTGGCGCTGCTCGATCCGCTGACCGGCCGCATCCGCCAGAAGATCCCGCGCTTCACGGTCTACCCGAGCAGCCACTACGTGACGCCGCGCGAGCGTGTGCTGGACGCCATCGGCGGCATCAAGGACGAGCTGCGCACCCGGCTCGACGAGTTCGTCAAGTCCGGCAAGCTGGTGGAGGCGCAGCGGCTGGAGCAGCGCACGCGCTTCGACCTCGAGATGCTGCAGGAGGTGGGGCACTGCAAGGGCATCGAGAACTACACACGGCACCTGTCGGGCGCCAAGCCGGGCGACCCGCCGCCGACGCTGGTGGACTACCTGCCGCCGGACACCGTGATGTTCATGGACGAGAGCCACGTGCTGATCGGCCAGTTCGGCGGCATGTTCAACGGCGACCGTGCGCGCAAGACCACGCTGGTGGAGTACGGTTTCCGGCTGCCCAGCGCGCTGGACAACCGGCCGCTCAAGTTCGAGGAGTTCGAGGGCAAGGTGCGGCAGGCGGTGTTCGTGACCGCCACGCCCGGCAACTACGAGAAGCAGCACACCGGCCAGGTGGTGGAGCAGCTGGTGCGGCCCACCGGCCTGGTCGACCCGGTGGTCGAGGTGCGGCGCGCGGCGACGCAGGTCGACGACGTGCTGCAGGAGATCCGCGAGCGTGTCGTGGCTTCCGAGCGTGTGCTGATCACCACGCTGACCAAGCGCATGGCCGAGCAGCTCACCGAGTACCTGTCGGACAACGGCGTGAAGGTGCGCTACCTGCACTCGGACATCGACACTGTGGAGCGGGTCGAGATCCTGCGCGACCTGCGCCTGGGCACCTTCGACGTGCTGGTGGGCATCAACCTGCTGCGCGAGGGCCTGGACCTGCCGGAGGTGAGCCTGGTGGCCATCCTCGATGCCGACAAAGAGGGATTCCTGCGCGCAGAACGCAGCTTGATACAGACGATCGGCCGCGCGGCACGGAACCTCAACGGCAAGGCCATCCTCTATGCCGAGAGCATCACCGACAGCATGAAGGCCGCCATCGACGAGACCGAACGCCGCCGCGCGAAGCAGATCGCCCACAACGCCGCGCACGGCATCGTGCCCAAGGGCGTGAGCAAGCGCATCCGCGACCTGATCGACGGCGTGGTTTCCGACAAGGCCGCCAAGGACGACCTGGCCGCGGCCAAGGCCGCCGCCGAGGTCGAGGCGATGAGCGAGAAGGACCTGGGCAAGCGCATCAAGGCGCTGGAGAAGCAGATGCTGGAGCACGCACGCAACCTGGAGTTCGAGAAGGCGGCGCGTGTGCGCGACCAGCTGGCGCTGCTGCGCGAGCAGGCCTTCGGCGCCGGCGGTGCGGGCGATGCCGTGCCGCTGGTGCCCGGCCCGGCCGCGGGAGGCGCCCGTTGATCGCCCGCCTGAAGCAATGGTTCGGCAGCGAGCCGGCCGTGCCGGCGGTGGCCCAGACGCGCATCCTGATGATCTGCACCGGCAACATCTGCCGCAGCCCGACGGCCGAGGGCGTGCTGCGCAGCAAGCTGCAGCGCGCCGGTCTGCACGATGCGGTGCAGGTCGACTCCGCCGGCACCCAGGGCTACCACTCGTCCGAGCCGCCCGACCCGCGTGCCGTGCGGGCGGCGGCGGCGCGCGGCTACGACCTCTCCCGGCTGCGCGCCCGGCCGATGCGGCCCGACGACTTCGCGCAGCACGACTGGCTGCTGGCCATGGACCAGGGGCACCTGAGCTGGCTGCGCAAGCGCCAGCCGGCTTCGGCCGGCGGCCGTTTCGGCCTGCTGATGCCGCTGGCGCGTCGCCATGCCGGCGTGCTGGAAGTGCCCGATCCCTACTACGGCGGCCCGGCCGGCTTCGAGCATGTGCTGGACCTGGTCGAAGACGCCTGCGACGGCCTGGTCGAGCGCCTGCAGCAGCGCCGGCCGCTGGTGGCCGACTGAGCCGGGCCGGCGGCCATAGCCGAGCGAATCACTCGGCTTCCTGGTATAGTTGAGAGAAACGCTCGGGATCCATCCCGGGCCGGGTCGGCGACACTGCCGCGGGCCCGCCGACCGCCACCCCGACGACGCTCCGGCGTCAGGAGGCCGCTTCGATGCGACTCACCACCAAAGGCCGTTTTGCCGTCACCGCGATGATCGATCTGGCGCTGCGCGCCAGCAACGGGCCGGTGGCGCTGGCCGCGATCAGCCAGCGCCAGCAGATCTCGCTGTCCTACCTGGAGCAGCTGTTCGGCAAGCTGCGCCGCCACGAGCTGGTGGAAAGCACCCGCGGCCCCGGTGGCGGCTATTCGCTGGGCCGCGCGGCCGACGCGATCACCGTGGCCGACATCATCGTCGCGGTCGACGAGCCCATCGACGCCACCGGCTGCAACGGCGCCGAGAACTGCATGGGCGAAGACAGCGGCAAGTGCATGACGCACGACCTCTGGGCGACGCTGAACCAGCGCATGATCGAGTTCCTCGACTCGGTGTCGCTGAAGAAGCTGGTCGACGACCAGCTCGCCAAGGGTGTGTCGGTCGACGAGGCGCCGGTCAAGCGCGCGATCTCGTCGGTGCCGGTGGTCAAGCCGATCAAGGTGACGGCGCCGAACTCGGTGTTCGCGCTCGGCAACGTCCTGACCAAATAGCCGCCCCGTCCCGCAGCGGCCCTGCCGCGCCACCCAGCCTTCCGCCCGGACGCCGACCTTTCCCACGCCCCTGACGATGACCCCGCATCTCCCGATCTACATGGACTACGGCGCGACGACGCCGTGCGACCCGCGCGTCGTCGACGCGATGATTCCCTGGCTGCGCGAACACTTCGGCAACCCGGCCAGCCGCAGCCACGCCTGGGGCTGGGAGGCCGAGGAAGCCGTCGAGAAGGCGCGCGGCCAGATCGCCGCGCTGATCGGCGCCGACCCGCGCGAGATCGTCTGGACCAGCGGCGCCACCGAGAGCAACAACCTTGCGATCAAGGGTGCGGCGCACTTCTACGCCAGCCGCGGCAAGCACCTGGTCACGGTCAAGACCGAGCACAAGGCCGTGCTCGACACCATGCGCGAGCTGGAGCGCCAGGGCTTCGAGGTGACCTACCTCGAGGTGCAGGAAAACGGCCTGCTGGACCTCGACCGTTTCAAGGACGCGCTGCGCCCCGACACCATCCTGGCCAGCGTGATGCTCGTGAACAACGAGATTGGCGTGGTGCAGGACATCCCGGCCATCGGCGCGCTGTGCCGCGAGCGCGGCATCCTGCTGCACGTGGACGCCGCGCAGGCCACCGGCAAGGTGGCCATCGACATGGCGACGCTGCCGGTCGACCTGCTGAGCCTGGCTTCGCACAAGACCTACGGCCCCAAGGGCATCGGCGCGCTGTACGTGCGCCGCAAGCCGCGCGTGCGGCTGGAGGCCCAGATGCACGGCGGCGGCCACGAGCGCGGCATGCGCAGCGGCACGCTGCCGACGCACCAGTGCGTGGGCATGGGCCTGGCCTTCGAGCTGGCGCGCCTGGAAATGGGCACGGAACTCGAGCGCATCCGCATGCTGCAGAAGCGGCTGATGGACGGCATCTCGGGCATCGAGCAGGTCTTCATCAACGGCGATCTGGAACGCCGTGTGCCGCACAACCTGAACGCGAGCTTCAACTTCGTCGAGGGCGAGAGCCTGATCATGGGCGTGAAGGGCATTGCCGTCAGCTCCGGCAGCGCCTGCACCAGTGCCAGCCTGGAGCCGAGCTACGTGCTGCGCGCCCTGGGCCGCAGCGACGAACTCGCGCATTCCAGCCTGCGCATGACCATCGGCCGCTTCACCACCGTCGAGGACATCGACGCCGCGGTGGCGATGCTGCAGGAGCGCGTGGCCAAGCTGCGCGAGCTGTCGCCGCTGTGGGAGATGTACAAGGACGGCATCGACCTCAGCCAGATCCAGTGGACCGCGCACTGAGCGGCGGCCCAGAACTTCGAGGAGTACGCACATGGCCTACAGCGACAAGGTCGTCGACCACTACGAAAACCCGCGCAACGTCGGCAGCTTCGACAAGGGCGACGAGACCGTCGGCACCGGCATGGTCGGCGCGCCGGCCTGCGGCGACGTGATGAAGCTGCAGATCAAGGTCGACCCGGCCACCGGGCTGATCGAGGACGCACGCTTCAAGACCTACGGCTGCGGCTCGGCCATCGCGTCGAGCTCGCTGGTCACCGAGTGGGTCAAGGGCAAGAGCCTGGACGAGGCGCTGACGATCAAGAACACGCGCATCGCCGAGGAACTGGCGCTGCCGCCGGTGAAGATCCACTGCTCGATCCTGGCCGAAGACGCCATCAAGGCCGCCGTGCAGGACTACAAGGCCAAGCACGGCGCCACGGCCGAGGCCAGCTGATCCCGATGGCCGTCACGCTCACCGAAGCCGCGGCGCGGCACGTCACGCGCTACCTCGGCCGCCGGGGCAAGGGCGTCGGCGTGCGCCTGGGCGTCAAGACCACCGGCTGCTCGGGCCTGGCCTACAAGCTCGAGTACGCCGACGACGTGGCGCCGGAGGACATCGTCTTCGAGGGCCATGGCGTGAAGGTGCTGGTCGACCCGAAGAGCCTGCCCTACATCGACGGCACCGAGCTCGACTTCGTGCGCGAAGGCCTCAACGAGGGCTTCAAGTTCCACAACCCGCGCGAGAAGGACCGCTGCGGCTGCGGGGAATCCTTCCGGGTGTGAGCCCCGCGCTGCGGCCTCCGAAGGCGCGGCCGGCCGGCCGCGCTGTTGTTTCCAGCCTGCGATGACCGACACGATCACCATCGCCGCCGAACGGCCCGACCAGCCCGAGGTCGTGGCGCTGCTGGCGGCCCTCGACCGCTACCTCGGCAGCCTGTATGCGCCCGAGGCCAACCACCTGCTGTCGGTCGACGAGCTGCTGGCACCGTCCATCCGTTTCTTCGTCGCGCGCGATGCCGGCGAGGCGGTCGGCACCGCGGCCTTCCGGCGCATGGCCGGCGAGCCGGCCACCGGCGGCCTGCCGTATGGCGAGGTCAAGCGCATGTACGTCGATCCTTCGCGCCGCGGCCGCCGGCTCGGCGCGCGGCTGCTGGTGGCGCTCGAGGCTTCGTTGCGCGCCGAGGGCTTCCGCCTGGCCGTGCTAGAAACCGGCGGCGAGCAGACCGAGGCCGTCAAGCTCTACGAAGGCGCCGGCTACCGGCCGCGCGGGCCCTATGCCGGCTACCCCGACAACGGCCTGTCGGTGTTCTACGAGAAGCCGCTGTGAAGCTCTCGGACGACGACTTCACGCTGTTCGGCCTGCCGCCGCGCCAGCGCCTGGACCGTGCGCTGCTCGACGAGCGCCGCCGCCAGCTGCAGGCCTCGGTGCACCCGGACCGTTTCGCCAGCGAAGGCGCGGCTGCGCAGCGCGTGGCCATGCAGTGGGCGGTGCGTGTCAACGAGGCCTGGCAGCGGCTGAAGGAGCCGCTGTCGCGTGCCGCCTACCTGTGCGAGCAGCGTGGCGTGGCCATCGCCGCCGAGAGCAACACCGCGATGCCGGCGGCGTTCCTGATGCAGCAGATGGCCTGGCGCGAGGCGCTCGACGAGGCCACCGACGCGGCCGCGGTGCAGGCGCTGGACAGCGCCGTGGCCCAGGAGCAGCGGGCCATGCAGGAACGCCTGGCCGTGCTGCTCGACGACGAGGCCGATGTGGCCGGCGCCGCCGCCCAGGTGCGTGCGCTGATGTTCGTGACCCGCTTCCGCGAGGACCTTTCGCGCCGGCTCGACCGGCTGGACGCCTGATCACCATGGCCCTGCTGCAGATCTCCGAACCCGGCCAGGCGCCCGACCCGCACCAGCGCCGCATCGCCGTTGGCATCGACCTCGGCACGACGAACTCGTTGGTTGCCGCGGTGCGCCACGGCGTGGCCGAGTGCCTTCCCGACGAAGACGGCCACCTGCTGCTGCCCAGCGCCGTGCACTACCCCGAAAGCGGCAGTCGCCGCATCGGGCGGGCCGCGCTGGCCGCGCAGGCGCACGACGCGGCGCAGGTCGTGGCCTCGTTCAAGCGTTTCATGGGCCGGCGGCTGGCCGACATTGCCGACGCGGCCAAGCTGCCGTACCGGCTGGTCGACGCGCCGGGCATGATGGCCGTGGCCACGCGTGCCGGCGACAAGAGCCCGGTGGAGCTGTCGGCCGAGGTGCTGGCCACGCTGCGCCAGCGCGCCGAGGACAGCTTCGACGCCGATCTCTACGGCGCCGTGATCACCGTGCCGGCCTACTTCGACGACGCGCAGCGCCAGGCCACCAAGGACGCCGCCGAGCTGGCCGGGCTGACCGTGCTGCGGCTGATCAGCGAGCCCACCGCCGCCGCAGTGGCCTACGGCCTGGACCATGGCAGCGAAGGCCTCTACGCGGTCTACGACCTGGGCGGTGGCACCTTCGACCTGAGCCTGCTGCGGCTGAGCCGCGGTGTGTTCGAGGTCGTCGCTACCGGTGGTGATGCCGCGCTGGGCGGCGACGACATCGACCAGGCTGTGGCCGACTGGGCGCTGGCGCAGCTGGGCCTGGAGGCCACCGCGCTGCCGGCGCAGGAGCGCCGCGCGGCGCTGGTGGCCGCACGCGTCGTGAAGGAAGCGCTGAGCGCGGCCGATGTGGCCGAGTGGCATGCGCTGGTCGGCGGCGCCGAGCAGCGCCTGCCGGTGAGTCGGGCGCAGCTCGACGCCGCTGCCGCGCCCTGGGTCGAGCGCAGCCTGGCCCTGGTGCGCAAGGTGCTGCGCGACGCCCGCGTGGCGGCCGACGAGGTGCAGGGCGTGGTGATGGTGGGCGGCAGCACGCGCATGCCGCTGGTGCGCGAGCGCGTGCGGGCACTGTTCGGCCCGGCCTGGCCCGGCCAGGTGCTGACCGACGTGAACCCCGACGAGGTCGTGGCCCTCGGGGCCGCGATTCAGGCCAATGCGCTGGCCGGCAACGCCAAGGATGGCGAGCTGCTGCTGCTGGACGTGATCGCGCTGAGCCTCGGTCTGGAAACCATGGGCGGCCTGGTCCCTTCATGTCGTCCTGGATGCGGTCCTTCAGCAGGCTCATGTCAGCGGTCCCTGGCGTCGGCGACGCTCAAAACGTCAAGCCCGCGTCGGCAGGCCGGGCGGGCTTGTTTCGGTACGGGGCGGCGCGGCCGGGCCGCGCCCGTGGCATCAGTACAGCTTCTTGGGCAGCTGCATGCTGCGAACGCGCTTGAAGTGCCGCTTCACGGCGGCGGCCTTCTTGCGCTTGCGCTCGGAGGTCGGCTTTTCGTAGAACTCGCGGGCGCGCAGCTCGGTCAGCAGACCGATCTTCTCGATGGTGCGCTTGAAGCGGCGCAGGGCGACATCGAAAGGCTCGTTCTCTTTGACGCGGATCGTGGTCATGGGCTTCCTGGGGTTTCGGGGCGGCCGATCCGACCGACGGTGTCGGGGTTCTGGATCGAATCTGCCTCGCGGGCGACCGGAGCGCAGGGGCTCCGAAACAGCATTTGCCAGCATCTGCCTGATGCGGCAAAGCCCGCGATTATAGACAGGAATGCGCCGCAGTGACAGAGGCGGCCGGTGCGCCGGGCGCCGGGCCGGGCGGCGCTGACACGGTCGACAGGGCCGCCAGGGCCGATAGCGCGGCCAGCACGAGCTGGATCTGGCACAGCAGCGGCGCCGGCACCGGGCGCTCGCCCGACAGCACCTCCTGCACCCAGACCGCGGTGGCCGCGGCGTCGGTGCCGCGCGGCAGCACCGGCCAGGCGGCCGGCGAGCCGGCGGCGGCCGCGGCGCCGAGTTCGGGGCGGGCGCGGCCGGCGAGCCAGACATCGATGCGCGGCTGGCGCCGCGGATGGGCCACCGGCTCGCCGTCGGTGCCGGGCAGCAGCATGGTGTGGGCGCCGACCAGCGCGGTCCAGCCGGCCAGCAGCCGGCCGGTGCCGGCACGGCCATGGGCCAGCACCCGCAGCGCCGGTGCGCCGCGCACCGGGGCCAGCAGGCGTGCCACGTGGTGCGCTGGCGAACGCCAACCCAGCGCCAGGCAGGGCTCGAGCAGGTGCACGAGCGGCGGGCACAAGGTCTCGGTGCTGACGAAGGCCGGCTCGCGGCGGGCCCAGCGGGCGGCCACGTCGTCGGCGGTGTCGGCCGGCGACACGCCCAGGTCGTGCAGCACCTCGCCGCAGGTCGGCCCGCAGGCGGCCGAGCGCGGCCCGTGCACCAGCACCGGCACACCTTCGCGCGCCAGCCACAGCGCCAGCAGCGGCGTCAGCATCGGCACGGCGCCGGCACCGTGCAGCGACGGCAGCACCGCGACCGGGCGCGTGGCGTGCACGCCGAGGCAGCGTGGTTCGGCGGCGTCGACGAAACCGGCCAGCGCCTCGGGTGTCTCGGCGGCCAGGCGCCAGGCCGTCAGCAGCGCGCCGGTGCGCAATGGGTCGAGCCGCCCGTCGAGCAATTCGCCGAGCTGTGCCGCGGCCTGCGCACGCGACAGCGGCGGCGGTGCGGCGGCGCCACTGACGATCGACTCCAGGTAGGGCTCGATGCTCATGGATCTCGGTGGGGGACCGGGCGGGCTGAGGGCTTGTTTCCTGGGCTGCGCTTTCGCAAGTTGTGGGCCCACCCACTGTGATTGGGGACAATTCCCTACAACTCCGCACTGCGGCGGACGCGACCGGCACGTGGAACTGACCGTGGTTCGCCATCCAGTTTCGGCCGTCGGTACGCTCAAGCTAGGGGCCACAATTCCTTCACGCTTGCGGCCTCGCCCAGGGCCCACCAACATAGGGCGCGCGCCGCAACGCGGTGCAGCCCACTTCCGCTGCAATCACCGACTCGCCCGACGCATGCCGACCTCTCTGCCCGAACCGTCCACACCCTTGTGGACACCCGCCGATCAGGACGCGGTCGGGGTGGCGTTGTTCGCGGCCTGGCAGTCCCGTCACGCGCTGTCGTGCACCGTCAAGGACCTGCAATCTGGGCGTTACGTTCAGTTCGATGCCGCGCTGGCGCAGCGGCTCGGTCTGGCGGGCGATCCGGTCGGCCGCAGCGACGCCGAACTCTTCGACGCCGCACTGGCCACGGCCTTGCGCGCCGCCGAGCAGACCGCGCTGGCGCAAGGCGAGGCCCTGACCAGCGAACACGATTTCGAGTGCGCCGGCGAACGGCACGAGTTCCAGGTGCTGCGCAGCGTGGTCCCGCGCGGCGACACCACCTGGCTGGCCGCGCTCTGGCAGGACGTGGCGCCCGCGCGGCGCCAGGAGCAGCAGCTGCGCTCGGCGCTGGAGCAGATCGAGCAGCAGCAGCGTGCGCACGACCGCCTGCGCCGCGAGATGGCCGACCAGGCGCTGCGCGACCCGGCCACCGGGCTGCACCGGCGCACGCCGTTCGAGGAGCAGCTCAAGCGCGAGGTCGACCTGTCGACCCGCGAGCACCGCGAGTTCGCGCTGGTCTTTGCCGAGATCGACCCGCCCAACGAGGCCGTGCAGGCCCTGGGCGCCGATGGCGAGCAGGCCGTGCTGGAGGCCGTGGGCCGCCTGCTGCGCAGCGGCACGCGGGCCATGGATGCCTCGGCGCGCTACGGCGAGCGGCGCTTCGCGGTGCTGCTGTCGGGCGTGGGCCTGGCGACGGCGCACAGCCGCATGGAAGGCCTGCGCCGCAAGTGCGCGACGCAGATCGTCGTGCACGACGGCCGCGAGATCGGCTTCACGGTGGCGATGGGCGTGGCCAGCTTCCCGCACACGGCGCAGACGCAGGAGGCGCTGATGTCGGCCTGCGAGGCCGCGCTCGACGAGGCGCGCCGCCGCGGCGGCAACGCCGTGACGCTGGCGGCAATCCGCTTCGACACCGAAGTCGGCGTCTGAGCAGGCTTCGGCTCAGGCTTCGAGCCGCCGCAGCACCGCGGCCCATTCCTCGGCCGACACCGGCGTGATCGACAGCCGGTTGCCACGCTGCAGAACCCGCATGCCCGCGAGCTCGGGCGCCTGGCGCATCTCGGCCAGCGACAGCAGCCGCGTCTTGCGCTGCAGCTTCACGTCGATCTGCAGCCAGCGCGGCGCTTCGCGCGGCGACTTCGGGTCGAAGTAGGGGCTGGCCGGATCGAACTGCGTGGTGTCGGGGGCGGTGCCGCCGGCAATCTCCGCCAGCCCGGCCACACCCGGCTCGGCGCAGGACGAGTGGTAGAAGAGCACGCCGTCACCGGGCTGCATCGCATCGCGCATGAAGTTGCGCGCCTGGTAGTTGCGCACGCCGGTCCAGGGCAGCGTCTGCCCCGGTGCCGCCACGAGATCGTCGATCGACGCCTCGTCCGGCTCGCTCTTCATCAACCAGTAAGCCACCATCGCCTCCGAGCATAGGCCCAGCCGCTTGCGTGGATCCGGCTCCGCCGGTCCACTGCAAGAGCCCCCTCGGGGGGCAGCGACCGGGAGGGAGCGTGGGGGCCAAATGAAGGTGTCCACCACGAACCGTGAGCCGCATTCCTGAACCCTCAGGGAAGTTCAGGTGGGCGAGGTCAGCCGGGCTTCGGGTTCATCTGACGCGAGACGATCACACCAGCCCGGCAATGTTCCAAGCCCTGGCTCAATGAGCATCGGTTCAAGGAAATATAAGACCCACGCGAACGTGGCGGACGAGGTCAGTATAGGTCGCAGGGAAGCCCCTGATCGACCCCTGTTCAGCCCGCGTTCGGGCCGAAGTTCACAGCAGCTGGCCGTCGGCGCCGAGGGCGGCGTCGAGCCGCGCGACCAGGGCATCGATGCGCACCTGATCGGCCGGGTCCGCCGCGCCGGTCGGGGCCCCGGGTGCAGCCGCCGCGGCGGCGTTCACCGGCTCCGGCTCGGCCAGCTGGTAGGCCAGGTTCAGCGCGGCCAGCACCGCGATGCGTTCGCGCGCGCGCACCTTGCCGGCGTCGCGGATCGTGCCCATCTCGCGGTCCACCGCGGCCACGGCACGCGCCAGTTGCGCCTCGCCGCCGTCGGGGCAGCCGAGCACGTAGACCTGGCCGAGGATGGAGAACTCCATCTGCTTCATGCGGTGGTTCCCCGGTCGGTGGCGGGCGCGGCGGTGTCGGCCGGCAAGCGGGCCATGGGCGCCACCGTCACGCGCGTGGCGCTGGCGCCCGACGCGCAGGGCGCCTGGCGGCTGGACCTGGCCGCGCTGCTGGCGCGCGTCACGCCGCACACACGCGTGCTGCTGGTGAACGCACCGAACAACCCCACCGGCTGGACGCTGTCGCGCGCCGAACAGCAGGCGCTGCTCGAGCACTGCCGGCGCACCGGCACCTGGATCGTCGCTGACGAGGTCTACGGCCGGCTCGCCTACGACGCGCCGGGCGCGGTGGCGCCGAGTTTTCTCGACATCGCCGCGTCCGACGAGCGCCTGGTGGTGGTCTCCAGCTTCAGCAAGAGCTTTCTGATGACCGGCTGGCGCCTGGGCTGGATGGTGTTGCCGGAGGCGGCCATGGCCGCGGCCGGCAAGCTGCTGGAGTTCAACAGCTCCTGCGCGCCGGTGTTCGTGCAGCGCGGTGGGCTGGCGGCGCTGGCGCTGGCCGACACCCTGGTGCCGCCGCTGGTGGCCCAGCTGCGCGCCTGCCGCGACCGCCTGGTGGCGGGGCTGCAGGCGCTGCCCGGCGTGCAGGTGGCGCCGGCGCCGGGTGGGCTGTACGCCTTCTTCCGCGTCGAGGGCCCGGCCGATGCGGGCGATTCGCTGGCGCTGGCCAAGCGGCTGGTGGCCGAACACGGCCTGGGCCTGGCGCCCGGCGCGGCCTTCGGCCCGGAAGGCGAGGGCTGGCTGCGCTGGTGCTTCGCCTCCAGCGATCCGGCCCGGCTCGACCAGGGGCTGGCACGGCTGCGGGCAGCGCTCGTGCCATAATCAGCGGCTTTTCGCCTTTTGCCCGGCTCGGGTTGCGGGCGAAGAGAGCACGGCACCGGTTGGTTTCACTGGTGTTCCGCAAGTCCGACGCAAGTCACTCCGGAAACCTGCACGCAAGGCGCGTGCGCCCGTCGGGCGCGCGGCACGGCGGGTCGGTTTCCACTCTTCGATCAGGAAATCGACATGTCGCTCACCGTTGCCGCCACCGCCGAGGTCGTGCAAGCCCATGCCCGTGGCCCCGCCGATACCGGCAGCCCCGAAGTGCAGGTCGCGCTGCTCACCGCGCGCATCAACCAGCTCACGCCGCACTTCCAGCTGCACAAGAAGGACCACCACGGCCGTCGTGGTCTGCTGAAGCTGGTCAACGCGCGCAAGCGCCTGCTGTCCTACCTGAAGGCCAAGGACGCCGACCGCTACACCGCGCTGATCGCCAAGCTCGGCCTGCGCAAGTAAGTTCTTCGTGAGGTCGTCGGCTGTCCGGCGGCCTCACGTCCGTCCGTTCCGTTCGTCCGTTTCCCAACCCCGGGCCGCAAGAGCTGTGTCATTCCAACGGCATCCCGCGTTAATCGACGCCGGGTCTCTCTGGAATGGCATTGCGCTGCCCACGTCAACCTGAGGAAGACATCGCATGAGCCTGTTCAACAAAGTCACCAAGACCTTCCAGTGGGGCCAGCACACCGTCACGCTGGAAACCGGCGAGATCGCGCGCCAGAGCACCGGCGCCGTGCTCGTCAGCATGGACGACACCGTGGTGCTCGCCACCGTGGTCGCCAAGTCCGAGGCCAAGGCCGGCCAGGACTTCTTCCCGCTGACCGTCGACTACATCGAGAAGACCTACGCCGCCGGCAAGATCCCGGGCAGCTTCTTCAAGCGTGAAGGCCGCCCGAGCGAGCTGGAAACGCTCACCTCGCGCCTGATCGACCGCCCGATCCGCCCGCTGTTCCCGGACGGCTTCTTCAACGAGGTGCAGGTCGTCGTGCACGTGCTGAGCCTGAACCCTGAAGTTCAGGCCGACATCGCCGCGCTGATCGGCACCAGCGCCGCGCTGGCCATCAGCGGCATCCCGTTCAACGGCCCGATCGGCGCTGCGCGCGTGGGCTACGTCAACGGCGAGTACGTGCTGAACCCGGGCCAGACCCAGCTGGCCGACAGCAAGATGGACCTGGTCGTCGCCGGCACCGAATCGGCCGTGCTGATGGTCGAGTCCGAAGCCGACCAGCTGTCGGAAGAGATCATGCTCGGCGCCGTGGTCTTCGGCCACGACCAGGGCAAGATCGCCATCAGCGCGATCAACGAGCTGGTGCGCGACGCCGGCAAGCCGGAATGGCAGTGGACCGCGCCGGCCAAGAACGAGCCCTTCATCGCCAAGGTGAACGAGCTGGCCGAAGGCCCGCTGCGCGCCGCCTACCAGATCCGCAGCAAGCAGGCCCGCACGCAGGCCTGCCGCGAGGTCACGAGCAACGTGTTTGCCGCGCTGAAGAGCGAAGGCGTCGAGTTCGACAAGGTCGAGGTCGAGGGCCTGCTGTTCAACATCGAGAGCGCCATCGTGCGCGGCCAGATCCTGGCCGGCGAGCCGCGCATCGACGGCCGCGACACGCGCACCGTGCGGGGCATCGAGATCCGCACCAGCGTGCTGCCGCGCACACACGGCTCGGCGCTGTTCACGCGCGGCGAAACGCAAGCCCTGGTGGCTGCGACGCTGGGCACCGAACGCGACGCGCAGCGCATCGACGCGCTGGCCGGCGAGTTCGAAGACCGCTTCATGCTGCACTACAACATGCCCCCCTTCGCCACCGGCGAAACGGGCCGCGTGGGCAGCCCCAAGCGCCGCGAGATCGGCCACGGCCGCCTGGCCAAGCGCGCGCTGGTCGCGGTGCTGCCGAGCAAGGAAGACTTTCCGTACACGCTGCGCGTGGTGTCGGAGATCACCGAGTCGAACGGTTCCTCGTCGATGGCTTCCGTGTGCGGCGGCTGCCTGAGCCTGATGGACGCCGGCGTGCCGCTGAAGGCGCACGTGGCCGGCATCGCCATGGGCCTGATCAAGGAGGGCAACCGCTTCGCGGTGCTGACCGACATCCTGGGTGACGAGGACCACCTCGGCGACATGGACTTCAAGGTGGCCGGCACCAACGGTGGCATCACCGCGCTGCAGATGGACATCAAGATCCAGGGCATCACCAAGGAAATCATGCAGGTGGCGCTGGAGCAGGCCAAGGAAGCGCGCCTGCACATCCTCTCCAAGATGGTCGAGGCCGTGGGCGGCGCCAAGGAAGAGGTGAGCAAGTTCGCTCCGCGCCTGTACACGATGAAGATCAACCCGGAGAAGATCCGCGACGTGATCGGCAAGGGCGGCGCCACCATCCGTGCGCTGACCGAAGAAACCGGCTGCACCATCGACATCGGTGAAGACGGCACCATCACCATCGCCAGCGTCGACGCCGAGAAGGCCGAGTTCGCGAAGAAGCGTATTGCCGAGATCACGGCCGAGGCCGAGGTGGGCAAGGTCTACGAAGGCCCGATCACCAAGATCCTGGAGTTCGGCGCGCTGGTCAACATCCTGCCGGGCAAGGACGGCCTGCTGCACATCAGCCAGATCGCGCACCAGCGTGTCGAGCGTGTCGAGGACTTCCTGAAGGAAGGCCAGGTCGTGCAGGTCAAGGTGCTCGAGACCGACGAGAAGGGCCGCATCAAGCTCAGCATGAAGGCGCTGCTCGAGCGGCCCGAGGGCTACGTCGAGGAAGAGCGTCCGCGCCGTGACCGCGACGACCGTCCGCCGCGCCGTGATCGCGACGACCGCCCGCGCCGTGACCGTGGCGACCGCGGTGATCGCGAAGACCGTCCGCGCCGCGACGCCGCGCCGGCCGAGGGTGGCGAAGCCGCCCCGCAGGCCCCGGCGGCCGACCAGGCCCCCGAGACGCCGCGCGGCGAGTGAGCCCGGCCGCGGTGAACACGCCGATGAAGGCCGTCGAGATCGGCAGCCCCGGCGGGCCGGAGGTGCTGCGCGTCTGCGAACGTGCGCGCCCCGAGCCCAAGGCCGGTGAGCTGCTGATCGCGGTTCAGGCCAGTGGCGTGAACCGGCCCGACGTGCTGCAGCGCAAGGGCCTGTACCCGATGCCGCCCGGCGTGAGCGATCTGCCGGGCCTGGAGATCGCCGGCACGGTGGCCGCCGGCGCGCCGGAAGACCTGGCGGTGGCCGGCCTGGCCCTCGGCGACGCGGTCTGCGCGCTGGTGGCCGGTGGCGGCTACGCCGAGTACTGCGTGGCGCCGGCCGGCCAGTGCCTGCCGCTGCCGCGCGGGCTGACCATGGTCGAGGCGGCCAGCCTGCCGGAGACCTTCTTCACCGTCTGGCAGAACGTGTTCAGCATCGCCGGCCTCGTGGCTGGCGAGACCCTGCTGGTGCAGGGCGGCTCCAGCGGCATCGGCGTGACGGCCATCCAGCTGGCCAAGGCCCTGGGTGCGCGCGTCATCGTGACGGCCGGCAGCGACGACAAGGTCGAGGCCTGCGTCGCGCTCGGCGCCGACCACGGCATCAACTACCGCACGCAGGACTTCGTCGAGGAAACGCTGCGCCTGACGGCCGGCCGCGGCGCCAATGTCGTGCTCGACATGGTCGCCGGCGACTACGTGCTGCGCGAGTTGAAGTGCCTGGCCGAAGACGGCCGGCTCGCCATCATCGCCACGCAGGGCGGCAACGCTGGCGCCTTCGACGCCGGCCTGGTGCTGCGCAAGCGGCTGACGATTTCCGGCTCGACGCTGCGCCCGCGCAGCGTGGCCTACAAGACGGCCATCGCGCACGAGCTGCGCGAGCGCGTGTGGCCGCTGATCGAGGCCGGCCGCGTGCGGCCGGTCATTCACCAGGTGTTCCCGGCCGCCAAGGCGGCCGAGGCGCACGCGCTGATGGAATCCAGCACGCACGTCGGCAAGATCGTGCTCGCCTGGACCTGACATCGCGACACCGGAGCCCCACGCACCATGAGCAACCGCCGCAAGCTGGTCGTCGGCAACTGGAAGATGCACGGCAGCCGCGCCGCCAACGCCGAGCTGCTGGCCGGCCTGCTGGCCGCGCGCCCGTTTGTCGGCGACGTGGCCGTCTGCACGCCTTTTGTCTACCTCGGCGACACCGCGGCCGCGCTGGCCACCAGCGAGCTGCGCTGGGGTGCCCAGGACGTCTCGGCGCACGAGCAGGGTGCCTACACCGGCGAGGTGTCGCCGGGCATGCTGGCCGAGCTGGGCTGCCGCTACGCGCTGGTGGGCCACAGCGAACGCCGGGCGTACCACGCCGAGAGCGACCTGCTCGTGGCGCAGAAGGCCCAGGCTGCGCTGGGCAAGGGCGTGACGCCCATCGTCTGCGTCGGCGAGACGCTGGCCGAGCGCGAAGCCGGCCAGATGGCCGAGGTCGTCAAGCGCCAGCTCTCGGCCGTCATCCACCAGCTCGGGCACTGTGCGGCCGAGATGGTCGTCGCCTACGAGCCGGTGTGGGCCATCGGCACCGGCCGCACCGCGACGCCGGCGCAGGCCCAGGAAGTGCATGCGCTGCTGCGCGCGCTGCTGCAGGCCGCCACCGGCCGCGGCGACGCGATGCGCATCCTCTACGGCGGCAGCGTCAAGCCCGACAACGCGGCCGAACTCTTTGCCCAGCCCGACATCGACGGCGGCCTGATCGGCGGCGCCTCCTTGAAGGCGGCCGACTTCGTCGCCATCGTGCGTGCAGCCGGCTGAGGCCGGCACGCCGCTTTTTCGTCCTCCGACGTTTTCCTTCCGACCCACATCATGCAAATCTGGTTGACCCTGCTGCTCGCCGTGCAGCTGCTCTCGGCGATCGCGATGATCGGCCTCGTGCTGGTGCAGCACGGCAAGGGCGCGGACATGGGCGCCTCGTTCGGCGGCGGCTCGTCCGGCAGCCTGTTCGGTGCCACCGGCAGCGCGAACTTCCTGTCGCGCTCCACCGCGGCCTGCGCCTCGGTGTTCTTCGTCTGCACGCTGGCCATCACCTACCTCAGCTCGACCGGCAACGTGCAGCGTGTCGACCGCGGCGGCAGCGTGCTCGACGCGCCGCTGCCGGCGGCCAGCGAGCCCGAAACCGGCGCCATTCCGGCGCAGCCCGCGGCCACGACGCCGCCGGCCGGCCAGATCCCGGCGCCTGCCGCGGAGCCGGCGGCCTCGCGCTGAGTTCGGCGCCGGGCCTGGGCGCTCGGCGGCGCGCAACAAGGGTGCGCCGAACTTCATCGAGCGAGGGGAAACCCCCTCGTTTGACGCTAGAATGCAAGGCTGTCCGGTGAGCCAGAACCTCATGCAAGCCGGACAACCGAACGGACCTGAAAAGGGCGCCGTGCCGACGTGGTGAAATTGGTAGACACGCTATCTTGAGGGGGTAGTGGCGAAAGCTGTGCGAGTTCGAGTCTCGCCGTCGGCACCAAGTCCTCGATTGTTCGTTCCTGGCCCTTCGGGGCCCAGGAAGCGCGCCCCGCGCAGCAGTCTCTCGCAGTCTCAAGGGGTCCTGTGGTCGGTGCGCTTCTTCATGCCCGCAGAGCAACCGACGAGACCCAGACACCGCGATGGACCTGCAAGCCTACCTGCCCGTGATCCTGTTCATCCTGGTGGGTGTCGGCGTCGGCGTCGCCCCCCAGGTGCTGGGCTTCATCTTCGGCCCGAACCGGCCCGACGCGGCCAAGAACAGTCCCTACGAGTGCGGCTTCGAGGCCTTCGAAGACGCGCGCATGAAGTTCGACGTGCGCTACTACCTCGTGGCCATCCTGTTCATCCTGTTCGACCTCGAGATCGCCTTCCTCTTCCCCTGGGCCGTGGCGCTGCACGACATCGGCGCGGCCGGCTTCTGGGCGATGATGGTCTTCCTGACGATCCTCGTCGTCGGTTTCGTCTACGAGTGGAAAAAGGGCGCCCTCGACTGGGAGTGATCTGATGGGAATCGAAGGCGTCCTCAAAGAAGGTTTCGTGACCACGAGCGTGGACACGCTCGTCAACTGGTCGAAGACGGGTTCGCTGTGGCCGATGACCTTCGGCCTGGCCTGCTGCGCGGTGGAGATGATGCATGCCGGTGCGGCGCGCTACGACATCGACCGCTTCGGCATGCTGTTCCGGCCGAGCCCGCGGCAGTCCGATCTGATGATCGTTGCCGGCACGCTGTGCAACAAGATGGCGCCGGCGCTGCGCAAGGTCTACGACCAGATGGCCGAGCCGCGCTGGGTGCTGTCGATGGGCAGCTGCGCGAACGGCGGCGGCTATTACCACTACAGCTATTCGGTGGTGCGCGGCTGCGATCGCATCGTGCCGGTCGACGTCTACGTGCCCGGCTGCCCGCCGACCGCCGAGGCCTTGCTGTACGGCATCCTGCAGCTGCAGGCCAAGATCCGCCGCGAAAACACGATTGCCCGCTGACCATGACGGCTCCTTCGCTTGAAACCCTGCAGGCGAGCCTGCAAGCCGCGCTGGGTGACCGCATCACCAAGCAGGTCAACCGCCTTGGCGAGCTCACCATCGAGGTGCCGGCCGCACACTGGCTGGATGTCGCCAAGATCCTGCGCGACCACTCGCAGCTGCGCTTCGAACAGCTGATCGATCTCTGCGGTCTGGACTACTCGGGCTATGGCAATGGCGGCTATGAGGGCCAACGCTTCGCCGTCGTCACGCACCTGCTGTCGGTCACGCTGAACCAGCGCGTTCGCGTGCGCGTGTTCGCGACCGACGACGACTTCCCCTGCGTGGCCTCGGTCACCGAGGTCTGGAGCGCCGCCAACTGGTTCGAGCGCGAAGCCTTCGATCTGTACGGCATCCTCTTCGAGGGCCACAACGATCTGCGCCGCATCCTGACCGACTACGGTTTCATCGGTCACCCGATGCGCAAGGACTTCCCGACCACCGGCCATGTCGAGATGCGTTACGACGCCGAGCAGCGCCGCGTGATCTACCAACCCGTGTCGATCGAGCCGCGCGAGATCACGCCCCGCGTGATTCGTGAGGACAACTACGGTGGCATCAAGGGCTGAGCGATGGCTGAAATCAAGAACTACACGCTGAACTTCGGTCCGCAGCACCCGGCCGCCCACGGCGTGCTGCGCCTGGTGCTGGAGCTGGATGGCGAGGTCATCCAGCGCGCCGACCCGCACATCGGCCTGCTGCACCGCGCCACCGAGAAGCTGGCCGAGCAGAAGACCTTCATCCAGAGCCTGCCGTACATGGACCGCCTCGACTACGTGTCGATGATGGCCAACGAGCACGCCTACTGCCTGGCCATCGAGAAGCTGCTCGGCGTCGAGGTGCCCGAACGCGCGCAGTACATCCGCGTGATGTTCGACGAGATCACGCGGCTGCTGAACCACCTGATGTGGCTGGGCGCGCACGGTCTGGACTGCGGTGCGATGAACATGCTCATCTACTGCTTCCGCGAGCGTGAAGACCTGTTCGACATGTACGAGGCGGTGTCGGGTGCGCGCATGCACGCGGCCTACTACCGCCCGGGCGGCGTCTACCGCGACCTGCCGGACACCATGCCGCAGTACAAGGTGTCGCGCATCAAGAACGAGAAGGCGATCAAGGCGCTGAATCAAAACCGCCAGGGCAGCCTGCTCGACTTCATCGAGGACTTCTGCCGGCGCTTCCCGAAGAACGTCGACGACTACGAGACGCTGCTCACCGACAACCGCATCTGGAAGCAGCGCACGGTGGGCATCGGCGTGGTCACGCCCGAGCGCGCGCTGAACCTCGGCTTCACCGGCCCCATGCTGCGCGGCAGCGGCGTCGCCTGGGATTTGCGCAAGACGCAGCCCTACGAGGTCTACGGCAAGCTCGACTTCGACGTGCCGGTGGGCGTCAACGGCGACACCTACGACCGCTACCTGGTGCGGGTCGAGGAGATGCGCCAGTCCAACCGCATCATCCAGCAGTGTGTGGCCTGGCTGCGGGCGAACCCCGGCCCGGTGATCACCGGCAACCACAAGGTGGCGCCGCCCGCCCGTGTCGACATGAAGTCGAACATGGAAGAGCTGATCCACCACTTCAAGCTGTTCACCGAAGGCATGCACGTGCCCGAGGGCGAGGTCTACGCGGCCGTCGAGCACCCGAAGGGCGAGTTCGGCATCTACCTCGTGAGCGACGGCGCCAACAAGCCCTACCGGCTGAAGATCCGCCCGCCGGGCTTCGCCCACCTGGCCGCGCTCGATGAAATGGCGCGCGGCCACATGATCGCTGACGCGGTGGCCATCATCGGCACGATGGACATCGTGTTCGGCGAGATCGACCGCTGAGCCCCGGATGATGGAACTGAGCGAATCCACCCAGCGCCGCTTCGCCAAGGAAGTGGCCAAGTACCCGGCCGAGCAGAAGGTCTCGGCCGTGATGGCCTGCCTGAGCATCGTGCAGCAGGAGCAGGGCTACGTCAGCACCGAGGCCGAGGAGGCGATCGCCGCCTACCTGGCCATGCCCGCGATCGCGGTGCACGAGGTGACGACCTTCTACAACATGTACAACCAGCAGCCGGTCGGCCGCTTCAAGCTGAACGTCTGCACGAACCTGCCCTGCCAGCTGCGCGACGGCGAGCAGGCGCTGCAGCACGTGTGCAAGCGGCTCGGCGTGGAGCCCTACGGCACCACGGCCGACGGCGTCTTCACCGTGCAGCCCAGCGAGTGCCTGGGCGCCTGCGCCGACGCGCCGGTGATGCTGGTCAACGACCGCCAGATGCTCAGCTTCATGACGAACGAGCGCCTGGACGAGCTGCTCGAATTCCTGAGGGCCCAGCCCCATGCTTGATCTCTCCAGGTTCCAGGCCAAGGGCGTCGAGACCTGTTTCCACGACAGGCATCTCCAGCCGCAGATCTATGCGGGGCTGGACGGCCAGAACTGGCATCTGCAGGACTACCTGGCCCGTGGCGGCTACTCGGCGCTGAAGAAGATCCTGGGCGCCGACGGCGGCCCGGGCATGACGCAGGACCAGGTCATCGCCGAGGTCAAGCTGAGCGCGCTGCGCGGGCGCGGCGGCGCCGGGTTCCCGACCGGCCTGAAGTGGAGCTTCATGCCGCGCGCCTTCCCGGGTGCCAAGTACCTGGTGTGCAACTCCGACGAGGGCGAGCCCGGCACCTGCAAGGACCGCGACATCCTCGCCTACAACCCGCACATCGTCATCGAAGGCATGGCCATCGCGGCGTATGCGATGGGCATTCGCACCGGCTACAACTACATCCACGGCGAGATCTTCGAGGTCTACGAACGCTTCGAGGCCGCGCTCGAAGAAGCGCGTGCCGCGGGCTTCCTCGGCGACAAGCTGTTTGGCAGCGACTTCAGCTTCCAGCTGCACGCCTTCCACGGTTTCGGCGCCTACATCTGCGGTGAAGAAACCGCGCTGCTCGAAAGCCTCGAAGGCAAGAAGGGCCAGCCGCGCTTCAAGCCCCCGTTCCCGGCCAGCTTCGGCCTGTACGGCAAGCCGACGACGATCAACAACACCGAGACCTTCGCCGCGGTGCCGTGGATCATCAACCACGGCGGCCAGGCCTACCTCGAGGTCGGCAAGCCGAACAACGGCGGCACCAAGATCTTCAGCGTGGTCGGTGACGTGAACCGGCCCGGCAACTTCGAGGTGCCGATGGGCACGCCGTTCAGCCAGCTGCTCGAGATGGCCGGCGGTGTGCGCAGCGGTCGCAAGTTGAAGGCGGTGATCCCCGGTGGCTCGTCGGCCCCGGTGCTGCCGGGCGCCACGATGATGGACCTGACGATGGACTACGACGCCATCGCCAAGGCCGGCTCGATGCTGGGCTCTGGCGCCGTCATCGTCATGGACGACTCGCGCTGCATGGTCAAGAGCCTGCTGCGCCTGAGCTACTTCTACCAGCACGAAAGCTGCGGCCAGTGCACGCCCTGCCGCGAAGGCACGGGCTGGCTGTGGCGCGTGATCCAGCGCATCGAAGGTGGCCACGGCAAGCCGGAAGACCTGACGCTGCTGGACAGCGTGGCCGCCAACATCAAGGGCCGCACGATCTGCGCCCTGGGCGACGCGGCAGCGATGCCGGTGGAAGGCATGCTCAAGCACTTCCGCGACGAGTTCGCCTACCACGTCGAACACAAGACCTGCGCGGTCCCGCAGTACGTGTAAAGCAAGATGGCCGAGCTCAACATCGACGGCAAGACCGTCACGGTTCCCGACGGCAGCGTGGTCATGCACGCGGCCGACGCCGCCGGCATCTACGTGCCGCACTTCTGCTACCACAAGAAGCTGTCCATCGCGGCCAACTGCCGCATGTGCCTGGTCGACATCGAGAAGATGCCCAAGCCCATGCCGGCCTGCGCCACGCCCGTGACCAACGGGATGATCGTGCGCACCAAGTCCGACAAGGCGCTGAAGGCGCAGCAGTCGGTGATGGAGTTCCTGCTCATCAACCACCCGCTGGACTGCCCGATCTGCGACCAGGGCGGCGAGTGCCAGCTGCAGGATCTGGCCGTGGGCTACGGCGGCAGCGCCAGCCGCTACGCCGAAGAAAAGCGCGTCGTGCTGCACAAGGACGTCGGCCCGCTGATCAGCATGGAGGAGATGTCCCGCTGCATCCACTGCACGCGCTGCGTGCGCTTCGGCCAGGAAGTGGCCGGGGCGATGGAGCTGGGCATGATCCACCGCGGCGAGCACAGCGAGATCACGACCATCGAGGGCAAGACGGTCGACAGCGAGCTGTCGGGCAACATGATCGACATCTGCCCGGTCGGCGCGCTCACCAGCAAGCCCTTCCGCTACAGCGCCCGCACCTGGGAGCTTAGCCGCCGCAAGAGCGTGAGCCCGCACGACAGCACCGGCGCCAACCTGATCGTGCAGGTCAAGGCCGGCAAGGTGCTGCGCGTGGTGCCGCTCGAGAACGAAGCCGTCAACGAGTGCTGGATCGCCGACCGCGACCGTTTCAGCTACGAAGCGCTGAACGGCCCGAACCGGCTGACGCAGCCGATGGTCAAGCAGGGCGGCCAGTGGCAGTCGGTGGACTGGACCACCGCACTCGGCTACGTGGCCGACGGCCTGAAGCGCGTGAAGGCCGAGTTCGGCACCGCGCAGATCGGTGCGCTGGCGCACCCGTCGAGCACGGTCGAGGAACTGCACCTGCTGGCCAAGCTGGTGCGTGGCCTGGGCAGCGAAAGCATCGACCACCGCCTGCGCCACGCCGACCTCACGAACACCGCCGCCGCCGGCCAGGCGCGCTGGCTGGGCCGCCCGGTCGCCAGCCTGACGACGCTGGACCGTGCCTTCGTGGTCGGCAGCTTCCTGCGCAAGGACCATCCGCTGTTCGCGCAGCGCCTGCGCCAGGCCGCCAAGCGCGGTGCGAAGGTCGCAAGCCTGAACGCGGTGCACGACGACTGGGCGCTGCCGCTGGCCGCCACGCTGACGGCTGCACCGTCGCAGTGGCTGCAGCAGCTGGCCGACGTGGCCGCCGCCGTGGCCAAGGCCGCCGGCGTGCCGGCACCGCTGCCGGCCGATCCCGGCCCGCACGCCGAGGCCGTGGCCGCGCTGCTGGCTTCCGGTGAACACAAGGCGGTACTGCTTGGCCAGGCCGCTGCGCAGCACCCGCAGGCGGCGCAGTTGCTCGCGGTGGCGAGCTGGATCGCCGATCAAACCGGCGCCACCGTCGGCTACCTGGGCGAAGGCGGCAATGCCGTCGGCGCGCAGCTGGTCGGTGCGCTGCCGGGTACCGGCGGCCTGAACGCCGCGCAGATGCTGACGCAGCCGATGAAGGCGCTGCTGCTGCTGAACGTCGAGCCGCAGCTCGACGGCGCCGATGCGGCCGCCACCACGCAGGCGCTGGCGCAGTCGGGCCTGGTCGTCGCGATGACGGCGTTTTTCGACGGCCCTGACAGCCCGCTGGCCCAGGCCGCCGACGTGCTGCTGCCGACCGCGCCGTTCACCGAAACCGGTGGTGCGTTTGTCAACGCCGAAGGCCGGCTGCAGAGCTTCCACGGCGTCGTCAAGCCGCTGGGTGATACGCGCCCGGGCTGGAAGCTGCTGCGCGTGCTGGGCAACCTGCTCGGCCTGCAGGGCTTCGAGCAGGAGACGGTGGAAGCCGTGCGTGCCGAGGCGCTGGGCGATCCGGCCGGCTTGGCCGCGCGGCTGAACAACCAGCCCGCTGCCGCGCCGCTGCTGCAAACCGCGCCGAAGCCGTCGCTGGAACGCATTGCCGACGTGCCCATCTACGCCGTCGACGCCACCGTGCGCCGCGCGCCTTCGCTGCAAGCCACAAGCGACGCGCTTGAGCCGATGGTTTCTCTGCCGGCCGCGCTGTGGGCGCAGCTGGGCCTGAGCGCTGGCGACCGCGTGCGTGTGCGCCAGGGCGAAGCCAGCGCGGTGCTGGTGGCCGAGCCCGACAAGACCCTGGCCGACACGGCCGTGCGGGTGCCGGCCGGCCTGGCCGCCACGGCCTCGCTCGGTGCGCTGTTCGGTGCCGTGACGGTGGAGAAGGCCTGATGTTCGAACCGCTGCACCAGGCCGCCGGCGCCCTGATCGGGCCCACGCCGTGGCTCGTGATCTGGAGCCTGATCAAGATCGTCGTCGTCGTGCTGCCGCTGATGATCTGCGTCGCCTACCTCACGCTGTGGGAGCGCAAGGCCATCGGCTGGACGCAGATCCGCCCCGGCCCGAACCGCGTCGGCCCGCAGGGCCTGCTGACGCCGATCGCCGACGCGGTGAAGCTGATCTTCAAGGAGATCATCCGCCCGACGGCCGCCAACAAGGGCCTGTTCTTCCTCGGCCCGGTCATGACCATCATGCCGGCGCTGGCGGCCTGGGCCGTCATCCCGTTCGGCCCCGAGGTTGCGCTGGCCAACGTCAACGCCGGTCTGCTGTTCCTGATGGCCATCACCTCGCTCGAGGTCTACGGCGTCATCATCGCCGGCTGGGCGAGCAACTCGAAGTACGCCTTCCTGGGCGCGCTGCGCGCCAGCGCGCAGATGGTCAGCTACGAGATCGCGATGGGCTTCTGCCTGGTCGTGGTGCTGATGGTCTCGGCGAGCATGAACCTGTCGGACATCGTCGCGCAGCAGCAGCGCGGCGTGTTCGCCGACATGGGCTTGACCTTCCTCAGCTGGAACTGGCTGCCGCTGCTGCCGATCTTCGTGGTGTTCTTCATCTCGGGCCTGGCGGAAACCAACCGCCACCCCTTCGACGTGGTCGAAGGCGAGAGCGAGATCGTTGCCGGCCACATGATCGAGTACTCGGGCATGTCGTTCGCGATGTTCTTCCTGGCCGAGTACGCGAACATGATCCTGGTCAGCATGATGACCACGCTGCTGTTCCTCGGCGGCTGGTCGTCGCCGGTGGCCTTCCTGGACTTCATCCCGGGCTGGCTCTGGCTGGCCGCCAAGGTGTTCTGCGTCGTCACGATGTTCCTGTGGGTGCGGGCTACGTTCCCGCGCTTCCGCTACGACCAGATCATGCGTCTGGGCTGGAAGATCTTCATCCCGATCACGCTGGTCTGGCTGGTCGTCGTGGGCCTGTGGATGCAGACCCCGTTCAACGTGTTCAAGCCGCTGTGATGGAGCGCCACCGATGAGCACCCTCGCTGCTGTCAAGGACGTGCTGTCCAGCTTCATGCTGGCCGAGCTGTTCAAGGGCCTGAAGGTCACGGGCCGGCATTTCCTGTCGCCGACGATCACGGTCCAGTTCCCGGAAGAAAAGACGCCGCAGTCGCCGCGTTTCCGCGGCCTGCACGCGCTGCGCCGCTACGACAACGGCGAGGAGCGCTGCATCGCCTGCAAGCTGTGCGAGGCGGTGTGCCCGGCGATGGCCATCACCATCGAGAGCGATGTGCGCGCCGACGGCAGCCGCCGCACCACGCGCTACGACATCGACCTGACCAAGTGCATCTTCTGCGGCTTCTGCGAAGAGAGCTGCCCGGTCGACTCCATCGTCGAGACACACCACTTCGAGTACCACGGCGAGAAGCGCGGCGACCTGTACTTCACGAAGGACATGCTGCTCGCGGTGGGTGACCGCTACGAGAAGGAGATCGCCGCCGCCCGTGCGGCCGATGCCCCGTACCGCTGACGGTTCTCCCGCCCCCGCGCGGGAGGCGCGGCCTGCAAACCACCGACATGAACTCGATCACAGCCCTTTTCTACGTCTTCGCGGCGGTGCTGCTGCTCGCCGGGGTGCGCGTCATCACGGCGCGCAGCACGGTGCATGCCGCCCTGTTCCTGGTGCTGGCCTTCTTCAGCGCCAGCTGCATCTGGATGCTGCTCGAAGCCGAGTTCCTGGCCATCACGCTGGTGCTGGTCTACGTCGGCGCGGTGATGGTGCTGTTCCTGTTCGTCGTGATGATGCTCGACATCGGCTCCGACGCCTTCCGCGAGGGCTTCTACAAGCACCTGCCGGTGGCCGGCTTCGTCGGCGCGCTGATCGCGCTGGAGATGGCGCTGGTGCTGATGCGCGGCTTCCAGGGCTCCGAGGCGCCGGTTGACCCGCGTGTGGCCGAGATCGGCAACACGCGCCTGCTCGGCATCGAGATCTACACCAACTACCTGTACCCGCTGCAACTGGCGGCGGTGCTGCTGTTGGTGGCCATCATCGCCGCCATCGCGCTGACGCTGCGCCGTCGCAAGGACAGCCGCTCGCAGAGCCCGTCCGAGCAGGTCAAGGCCAAGAAGGCCGACCGCGTGCGCCTGGTGAAGATGGCGCCCACCGTCGAGGCGCCTTCCGCCCCGGCACCGAAGCAGGAAGGGGGCGCATGATGGGCGCACTCACACTGGGCCACTTCCTGAGCCTCGGCGGCATCCTGTTCGCGCTCAGCGTCGTCGGCATCTTCCTGAACCGGCGCAACCTGATCGTGCTGCTGATGGCCATCGAGCTGATGCTCCTGGCCGTCAACCTGAACTTCGTCGCGTTCTCGCACTTCCTGCCGCTGGAGGCCGACCGCATGGCCGGGCAGGTGTTCGTGTTCTTCATCCTCACGGTGGCGGCCGCCGAATCGGCCATCGGCCTGGCCATCCTGGTCGTGCTGTTCCGCAACCGCGCCTCGATCAACGTCGAGGAACTCGACGAGCTCAAGGGTTGACGGCGATGGCTTCGACGATCTCGCAAGGACTGCTGCTCACGGTGCCGCTGGCACCGCTGGCCGGCGCGCTGATCGCCGGCCTGGCCGGCAAGTGGGTGGGCCGCCGCGGCGCCCATTTCTTCACCATCCTCGGTGTCTTCATCGCCTTCGTCTGCTCGGCCCTGGTGCTGGCGCAGGTGGCGAACGGCGCGCGTTTCAACGGCACCCTCTACGAGTGGATGGTGTTGGGCAAGCTGGTGATGGAAGTCGGCTTCCTGGTCGACGGCCTGACGGCGATGATGATGGTCGTCGTCACCTTCGTCAGCCTGATGGTGCACGTCTACACCATCGGCTACATGGATGGCGACCCGGGCTACCAGCGCTTCTTCAGCTACATCAGCCTGTTCACGTTCTCGATGTTGATGCTCGTGATGAGCAACAACTTCCTGCAGCTGTTCTTCGGCTGGGAGGCCGTGGGCCTGGTCAGCTACCTGCTGATCGGCTTCTGGTTCAAGAAGCCGACGGCGGTGTTCGCGAACATGAAGGCCTTCCTGGTCAACCGGGTCGGCGATTTCGGCTTCATCCTCGGCATCGGCCTGATCGCGGCCTACGCCGGCACGCTGAACTACGGCGAGGCCTTCGCCAAGGCCGACGAGCTGAGCAAGCTCAGCTTCCCGGGCACCGACTGGCAGCTGCTCACGGTGGCCTGCATCTGCCTGTTCGTCGGCGCCATGGGCAAGAGCGCGCAGTTCCCGCTGCACGTGTGGCTGCCCGACTCGATGGAAGGCCCGACGCCCATCAGCGCGCTGATCCACGCCGCCACCATGGTGACGGCCGGCATCTTCATGGTCGCGCGCATGAGCCCGCTGTTCGAGCTGTCGGACACCGCACTGAACCTGGTGCTGGTGATCGGCGCGATCACGGCGCTGTTCATGGGTTTCCTGGGCATCATCCAGAACGACATCAAGCGCGTCGTCGCCTACTCCACGCTCTCGCAGCTGGGCTACATGACGGTGGCGCTGGGCCTGTCGGTCTACGGCGTGGCGGTGTTCCACCTGATGACGCACGCGTTCTTCAAGGCGCTGCTGTTCCTGGCCGCGGGCAGCGTGATCATCGGCATGCACCACGACCAGGACATCCGCAACATGGGCGGCCTGCGCAAGCACATGCCCATCACCTGGATCACCTCGCTGCTGGGCTCGCTGGCGCTGATCGGCACGCCGCTGTTCGCCGGCTTCTACAGCAAGGACAGCATCCTGATCGCGTCGCACCACAGCACGCTGCCGGGCGCCACCTTCGCGATGTGGGCGGTCTACATCGGCGTGTTCGTCACGGCGTTCTACTCGTTCCGGATGTACTTCCTGGTGTTCCACGGCGAGGAGCGCTTCCACCACAAGCCGTTCCCCCCGGAAGACGACCACGCGCACGACGACCATGGCGACGGGCACGCCGATCACACGCCGCACGAGTCGCCCTGGGTCGTGACCGCGCCGCTGATCCTGCTCGCCGTGCCCTCGGTGCTGATCGGCTACATGGCGATCCAGCCGATGCTGTTCGGCGACTTCCTGAAGGACGCCATCACCATCGATGCCGCCCGCCACCCGGCGATGGCCGCGCTGGCCGAGAGCTTCCACGGGGCGCTGGCGATGGCGCTGCACGGCCTGGTCACGCTGCCGTTCTGGCTGGCGCTGGCCGGTGTCGTCACGGCCTGGCTCTTCTACCTGAAGGCGCCGCAGATCCCGGCCGCGATCGACCGCAGGCTCAAGCCCGTGCGCACCGTGCTCGAGAACAAGTACTACATGGACTGGTTCAACGAACACGTGCTGGCCGCCGGCGCGCGGCTGCTCGGCACGGGCCTCTGGAAGGGCGGCGACCAGGCCGTCATCGACGGCAGCATCAACGGTGCGGCCCGCGGTGTCGGCAGCCTGGCCGGCTTGGTCCGCCAGGCCCAGACCGGCCGGCTCTACACCTATGCGCTGGTGATGCTGCTGGGCGTGTTCGGCCTGCTCACCTGGCAGCTGTGGCCGTTCTTCGCCAGCCTGCTCGGCTGACCGGCCCCAAGAGAAGAATCACAGGACACACGAGATGGGTTTGCTGAGTTTCGCGATCTGGCTGCCGGTGGCCTTCGGGGCGCTGCTGCTGGCCGTGGGCCGCGACGAGAACGCCGGCGTCGTGCGCGCGCTGGCGCTCGTCGGCGCGGTGGTCTCGTTCCTCGTCACGCTGCCGGTCATCGCCGGCTTCGACAGCACGAGCGCCGGTGTGCAGTTCGTCGAGAAGCTCACGTGGATCGAGCGCTTCAACGTGCACTACCACCTCGGCGTCGACGGGCTGTCGATGTGGTTCGTGCCGCTGACGGCCTTCATCACCGTCATCGTCGTCATCGCCGCCTGGCAGGTGATCGAGCAGCGCGTGGCCCAGTACATGGGCGCCTTCCTGATCCTGTCGGGCCTGATGGTCGGCGTGTTCTCGGCGCTGGACGGCCTGCTGTTCTACGTGTTCTTCGAGGCCACGCTGATCCCGATGTACATCATCATCGGTGTCTGGGGCGGCCCGAACCGCGTCTACGCGGCCTTCAAGTTCTTCCTGTACACGCTGCTCGGCTCGCTGCTGATGCTGATCGCGCTGGTGTACCTGTACTTCAAGAGCGGCGGCAGCTTCGACATCTTCACCTGGCACCAGCTGCCGCTGCCGCTGAACGCGCAGAGCCTGCTGTTCTTCGCCTTCTTCGCGGCCTTCGCGGTGAAGGTGCCGATGTGGCCGGTGCACACCTGGCTGCCCGACGCGCACGTCGAGGCACCCACCGGCGGCTCGGTGGTGCTGGCGGCCATCATGCTGAAGCTCGGTGCCTACGGCTTCCTGCGCTTCAGCCTGCCCATTGCGCCCGACGCGGCGCGCGAGTTCGACTGGCTCATCATCACGCTGAGCCTGGTGGCGGTGCTGTACATCGGCCTGGTCGCGCTGGTGCAGCAGGACATGAAGAAGCTGGTGGCCTACAGCTCGATCGCCCACATGGGCTTCGTCACGCTCGGCTTCTTCATGTTCAACGAGCTCGGCGTGGCCGGCGGCATCGTGCAGATGATCGGCCACGGCTTCGTCTCGGGCGCGATGTTCCTGTGCATCGGCGTGCTCTACGACCGCGTGCACAGCCGCGAGATTGCCTCCTACGGCGGCGTGGCCAACACCATGCCGAAGTTCGCCGCCTTCGCGGTGCTGTTCGCGATGGCCAACTGCGGCCTGCCGGGCACCGCCGGTTTCGTCGGCGAGTGGATGGTCATCCTGGGTGCGGTGGAATACAACTTCTTCATCGCGCTGCTGGCCGCCACCACACTGATCTTCGGCGCCGCCTACACGCTGTGGATGGTCAAGCGCGTGTACTTCGGTGACGTCGCCAACGACGACGTCCGTGCGCTCACCGACATCAACGGCCGCGAGTTCCTGATGCTCGCCATCCTCGCCGTCGCGGTGCTGTGGATGGGCCTGTACCCGAAGCCGATCACCGACGCGATGAACCCGGCCGTCACCGAGCTGCTGCGCCACGTGGCCGCCTCCAAGATTCCGGGCTGAGAACACACATGAACTCGATGAACTGGAGCGTCGTCCTGCCCGAAGCCTGGCTGGTGGTCGCCGCCTGCGCAGTGCTGCTGGTCGACCTGTTCTCGCGCCACCCAGAACGCCTGACGACGTTCTGGCTCACGCAGGCCTCGATCGCGGTGTTCGCCGCGCTGCACATCGTGGCGCTGGCCGACGGCGACACCGTCTACGGCATGGGCGGCATGATGGTCGCCGACCCGATGGGCCGGCTGCTGGCGGTTTTCGGCGCCATCGCCGTGATGATCACGCTGGCGTACGCCCGGCCCACGCTGGCCGCGCGCGACATGCTCAAGGGCGAGTTCTTCATGCTCGCGCTGTTCGTGCTGCTGGGCATCGCCGTCATGTGCTCGGCGAACAACTTCCTCGTGGTCTACCTGGGCCTGGAAGTGATGAGCCTGAGCCTGTACGCGCTGGTCGCGCTGCGCCGCGACCACGCCCTCGCCACCGAGGCGGCGATGAAGTACTTCGTGCTCGGCGCGCTGGCCAGCGGCTTCCTGCTGTACGGCCTGAGCATGGTCTACGGCGCCACCGGCACGCTCGAGATCCCGCAGGTGTTCGAGCGCATCGCCGCCGGCGGCATCAACCACGAGGTGCTGGTCTTCGGCGTCGTCTTCGTCGTCGCCGGCCTGGCCTTCAAGCTCGGCACCGCACCCTTCCACATGTGGGTGCCCGACGTCTACCAGGGCGCGCCGACGGCCGTCACGCTGCTGATCGGCGGCGCGCCGAAGTTCGCGGCCTTCGCGATCACGATGCGCCTGCTGGTCGAGGGCCTGCTGGGCCTGGCACCGGACTGGCAGCAGATGTTCGTGGTGCTGGCCGTCACCAGCCTGGCGGTGGGCAACGTCGCGGCCATTGCGCAGACCAACCTGAAGCGCATGCTGGCCTACAGCACGATCGCGCAGATGGGCTTCATCGTGCTGGGCCTGTCGGCCGGCGTCGTCAGCGGCAACACGCTGTCGGCGGCCAACGCCTACAGCTCGGCGATGGTCTACCTGGTGGCCTATGTGCTGACGACGCTGGGCACCTTCGGCCTGATCATGCTGCTGTCGCGCCAGGGCTTCGAGAGCGAGCAGATCGCCGATCTCGCCGGCCTGGCGAAGAAGTCGCCCTGGATGGCCGGCGTGATGACCATCTTCATGTTCTCGCTGGCCGGCGTGCCGCCGATGATCGGCTTCTTCGCCAAGCTCAGCGTGATCCAGGCGCTGATCACCACCGCCGTCACCGGCTACCTGGTGCTCGCCGTGGTGGCCGTGCTGTTCTCGCTGGTCGGCGCCTTCTACTACCTGCGTGTGGTCAAGGTGATGTGGTTCGACGAACCCGCCGGCGAGCCGGTGCCGGTGCAGCCGCAGGGCGTGACGGCGCTGCTGGCGCTCAACGGTGCCGCGGTGCTGCTGTTCGGCGTGTTCTCGGGCGGGCTGATGGCGCTGTGCCGCGACGCGATCCAGCGCAGCTTCACCGGCTGACGGTGCCGCGCGCATGAACAACGCGCTCGAAGTCTGGGCCGTCATCGCGGTGGCGCTGGTTGCCGCCAACCTGCCGTTCGTCAACGAACGCCTGTTCGTGATCGGCCCGCGGCGCGTCTCCAAGGGCCTGGGCTGGCGGCTGCTGGAACTGCTGCTGCTGTGGCTGCTGGCCATGGGCCTGGGCTTTCTGGTCGAGGGCCACATCGGCCGCCGCCACGTGCAGAACTGGGAGTTCTACGCGGCCTTCGGCTGCCTGTTCCTGACCTTCGCGTTCCCGGGCTTCGTCTGGCGCTACCTGCGGCGTGGCGCCCGCGGCGGCAGCCCCGAGGCGGCCGCCGGTGATGCCTGAGGCGCCGGACCCCGACGCCCACCTGCGCGAGACGCCGCTCGCGTCGAACACGCTGCTCGCCGGCGGCTACCTGGCAGTGCTGCGCGACACCGTGCAGCTGCCCGATGGCAGCCAGGCCACGCGCGAGTACATCCGTCATCCCGGCGCGGTGGCGGTGATCCCGCTGCTTGGCGACGGCCTCGACCCGCAGCTGGTGCTGGTGCGCCAGCACCGCTACCCCATCGACCGCATGTTGCTGGAGTGGCCGGCGGGCAAGCGCGAGCCGAACGAAGACGGCTTTGTCACCGCGCAGCGCGAGCTGCTCGAAGAAACCGGCTACACGGCCCGCGAGTGGGCCTGGGCCGGCGAGATCCACAACGCCGCCGCCTACAGCAGCGAGGTCATCCAGCTCTGGTTCGCGCGTGGCCTGGTGGCCGGGCCGCCCAGGCCCGATGCCGGTGAGTTCGTCGAGACCGTGGTGCTGCCGCTGTCCGAGCTGCGCGCGCTGGACACGGCCGGCACGCTGACGGACGTGAAGACGCTCGTCGGCCTGCACTGGCTGAACCAGGTGCTGTCCGGCAATCGTCCATGCGCGTGGGTCGACACGGGCGATCCGTCCGTCGTAGCATGATCTACCGATGAAAGTGCTCGACTTGCGCTGTGCCCACGGGCACCGTTTCGAAGGCTGGTTTGCCTCCGACGACGACTTCCTGGATCAGAACGGGCGCGGCCTGGTCACTTGCCCGGTGTGCAGCGATGCGGTGGTCACGCGCATGCCCTCGGCGCCGCGCCTGAACCTCTCCGGGGCAGCGGCACCGGCCGCAGCGGCTGCCTCAGGCGCTGCCCCCCCGGCCACGCTGCCGGCCGTGCCGTCGACGCAGGCCGTCGCGACCCGGCCCGACATGCAGGCCGCCTGGATACACGCGGTGCGCGAGCTGGTGGCCCGCACCGAAGACGTCGGCCCGCGTTTTGCCGAAGAGGCGCGCCGCATCCACTACGGCGAGACCGAGCAGCGGCCGATTCGCGGCCAGGCCACGCCCGAGGAACGCGAGGCGCTGCGCGACGAAGGCATCGAGACCGTCGCGATCCCGCTGCCGGCGGCGCTCAAGGGGCCGCTGCAGTAAGCCGCGAGCCGCCGCGGGTTACAGCACGCGGCCCGGGTTCATCAGGTTCTGCGGGTCCAGCGCGCGCTTGATCGCGCGCATCATCGCCAGCGCCACCGGGTGCTTGCGCGCGGCGAGCTCGTCGCGCTTCAGCGCGCCGATGCCGTGTTCGGCCGAGAACGAACCGCCGTAACGCGCCACATGGTCGAAGACCACCGTGTTCACCGCGTGCTCCTGCTCGGCGAGGAACTGCGCGCCGTCGATGCCGGGGGCGGCCTGCACGTTGTAGTGCAGGTTGCCGTCGCCGAGGTGGCCGAAGTCGACGAGGCGGATGCCGGGCCAGCGCTCGGCCAGCGCGGTGTCGCACTCGGCCACGAAGGCCGGGATGGCCGACACCGGCAGCGCGATGTCGTGTTTGACGTTGGTGCCTTCTTCGGCCTGCGCCAGCGGGATCGACTCGCGCAGGTGCCACAGCGCGCGGCTCTGCGCCAGGCTCTCGGCGACCACCGCGTCGTGCACGCAGCCGTCTTCCAGCGCCGCTTCCAGCAAGCGCTCGAAGCGTTCGCGCGCCGGGGCCTCGCCTTCGACGTCGCTCTGCTCCAGCAGCACGGTCCAGGGGGCGTCGGGCAGCGGGCGGGGCAGGGCCGGGAAGTGGCGCGCCACGAGTTCCAGCGAGAAGGCGTTCATCACCTCGAAGCCGGTGAGCCCGGCGCCGAGCCGGCCGCGTGCCAGCTTCAGCAGCGCCACGGCATCGGCCAGCGTGGTGCAGGCGGCCAGCGCGGTGGTCACGGCCGCGGGTTGCGGCGCCAGCTTCAGCGTGGCCGCGGTGATGATGCCCAGCGTGCCTTCGCTGCCGACGAACAGGTCGCGCAGGTCGTAGCCGGTGTTGTCCTTGCGCAGGCCGCTGAGGCCGTTCCAGACCTCGCCCTGCGCGGTGACGACCTCCAGCCCCAGGCAGAGATCGCGCGTATTGCCCCAGCGCAGCACCTGCGTGCCGCCGGCGTTGGTGGCCAGGTTGCCGCCGATGGTGCAGCTGCCTTCGGCGGCCAGGCTCAGCGGCAGCAGCAGGCCTTCGGCGGCCGCGGCCTGCTGCAGGCTCTGCAGCACGCAGCCGGCCTCGGCGGTGAGCGTCAGGTTGGCGGCGTCGAGTGCACGCACGCGGTTCATGCGCTGCAGGCTCAGCAGCACCTGCGAGCCGGAGCCGTCGGGCACGCCGCCGCCCACCAGGCCGGTGTTGCCACCCTGCGGCACGATGGGCACGCCGGCTGCGGCGCAGGCGCGCACCACGGCGGCCACTTCCTCGGTGTTGCCCGGCCGCACCACGGCAAGGGCCTGGCCGCGCCAGCGGCGGCGCCAGTCCTGCTCCCAGGCGGCGAGATCGCCATGGTCGTCACGCGTCAGCACCTGGGGCCCGCCGATGGCGGCGCGCAGCGTGTCGATCAGTGCGTGCCCCGGTGCGCCGCTCATGCCGCCTCCCGCGCCCGGGCCGCCAGCCGGCCGTTGCGCAGCCGCCGCCGCACGTACAGGCCGCAGGCCACGAACAGCAGCAGCGACAGCGCCAGTTGCAGCAGTGCCATGGCCTGCGAGATGCCGCTGTCGGTGACGCCGCGCACCAGGCCTTCGAGCACGTACAGCCACACCACCAGCGCCAGCCAGCGGAAGGTGTAGAGGCGGTGGCGCAGCAGGCCCAGCAGGGCCAGCGCCAGCGGCAGTACCTTGATCGCCAGCGTGCCGCGGCCGATGGGCGCCAGCCACAGCTCCCAGGCCAGGCCGTTGGCGATCAGGGCCGCCAGCGTCGCCAGCGCCAGGTTGCGCGCGAGGCGCACCGTGGCGTCGGGTGCAGCAGGGGTGTCGAGGACCATGCGGCATCATAGTCAGCATGTCGATGACTCCGCCGAACGGCACCGGATCCGATCCAAGCCCCGAAACCCAAGGCGCAGGCCATCTCGAACGTGTGCGCAAGCTGCTGCGCGAACTGCCCGAGACCCTGCGCAGCTGGCCCTGGCGCGAGACGCTGCGGGTGCTGGGCCGCCGCTTCCGCGAGGACCGCCTCGGCCTCACCGCCGGCAGCCTGACCTTCACGACGCTGATCGCGCTGGTGCCGCTGGTGACGCTGGTGTTCGCGGTGTTCACGCTGTTCCCGATGTTCTCGGGCTTCGAGAAGGCGCTGCAGGAGTACTTCCTGCGCAACCTGGTGCCCGAAGGCATCGCGCGGCCGGTGCTGCGCGGGCTGACCAACTTCGCCGAGAAGGCGCGCGGCATGGGCACGCTGGGCCTGGTGCTGTTCCTGACCACGGCGCTGGCGCTGATGCTGACCATCGACCGCACGCTCAACACCATCTGGCGCGTCAAGAAGGCGCGGCCGCTGGCGCAGCGTGTGCTGGTCTACTGGGCGGCGCTGACGCTGGGGCCGCTGGCGCTGGGCATGAGCCTCACGGTGACTTCCTACGCCGTCTCGGCCTCGCACGGCTGGGTGCGCGACACCTCCGACGGCGTGCAGGCGCTGCTGTCGGCGCTGCAGTTCACCGTGCTGGCGCTGGCCGCATCGGGCCTGTACCACTACGTGCCGAACACGCCGGTGCGCTGGCGCCACGCGCTGGCCGGCGGCGTGTTCGTGGCCACGGCCTTCGAGATCGCCAAGGTGCTGCTGGCCTGGTACCTGGACAGCGTGCCTGCCTACAACGCGGTGTACGGCACCTTTGCCGCCGTGCCCATCCTGCTGCTGTGGGTCTACCTGGTGTGGGTGATGGTGCTGCTCGGCGCGGTGATCGCGGCCTACGCACCGAGCCTGTCTTCACCGGTGCTGGCGCGGCCCACGATGGCCGGCTGGCGCTACGAGCTGGCGCTGGCCGCGCTGCAGCGGCTGGCGCAGGCGCGGCAATCGCCGGAACGTGGCCTGTCACCGGCCGCGCTGGCGCAGGCGCTGCGCTGCGAACAGCTGCAGCTCGAACCGCTGATCGACCTGCTGGCCGAACTCGACTGGGTGCAACGCCTGGACGAAGGCGATGCCGGCCGGCTGGTGCTGCTGGCCGACCCGGCCACGACGCCGATCGCACCGCTGGTGCGGCAGCTGCTGCTCGACGGGCAGGGTGCTGCGCACGCCACCTTCGCGAAAAGCGGCCTGGCGACGATGACGCTGGCCGAGGCGCTGGCCGGCTGATCCAGGCTTGGGCCCGGCCTGTTCCAGGGCTCAGAACGGGATGCGCCCTGTCCAGAGATCCTTGTACATGACCCAGTCGCCCATGAAGCTGTACAGCGGGCGCTTGAAGCTGGCGGGCCGGTTTTTCTCGAAGCCGAAGTGGCCGATCCACGCAAAGCCGTAGCCGGCGAGCAGGCCGGCCAGCAGCCACCAGGCCGAGCCGGTGGCCAGCAGCAGGGCCAGGCACACCAGCGACAGCGTCGAGCCCACGAAGTGCAGCCGGCGGCAGCTGCGGTTGCTGTGCTCGCGCAGGTAGAAGGGGTAGAACTCGGCGAAGCTGGTGAAGGACTTCGGGTCGACCGTGGCGCTGGCGGTGTTCATGCGGGGGCTCCGGCGGCGGACTCGGGTGCGCGGCGTGCCGCGAGCGCCCCGCGCAGCACATTCAACACACCATCGGGCGCTTCCGCCATCAGGAAGTGCCCCAGCGGCAGCGTCTGCACCGCGGCCTTCAGCCGCTGGGCCACCTCGCGTGCGCCGCGTGGCAGTGTCATCTGGTCGCGCTCGCCCAGCAGCAGCGTGGCCGGGCAGCGCACCCGCTCGGCCATGGCCAGCCCATCGGTGTAGGCGTTGCAGGCGCTGAAGTCGGTGTGGAAGAGGCGCGGGTCGCCGCCGGCGCGCATCACCTGGTGCATCAGCGCGCGGGCCGCGCCCTGCAGCCACACGCCGGGGCCGGGGTAGGAGGGTTTGCTCGCCAGCGAGGCGAACGAGAAGCCGATGATGCGGTCGATGGCGGCACCCACGTCGGTGAGCGACAGATCCAGCAGCGGCTGCGGCACCGGCATCGGCACGGCGGTGCCGATCATCAGCAGCGCCTCGGCCCGTTCTGGCGCCGTCGCCGCCGCCTGCAGCGCTACCAGCGAGCCCAGGCTGTGGCCGACGAAGCTGGCGCGCTGCACGCCGGCGGCGTCGAGCAAGGCCAGCGTCCAGGCGGCCAGGTCTTCGACGCTGGCCAGCGCCGGGCCGGCGCTGCGCATGTGGCCGGGCAGGTCCACCGCCAGCGCGGCGTAGCCGTGGTGTGCGGCCCAGCGCGCCAGCAGCGTCCAGGCCGTGTGGTCGCCGACCGCGCCGTGCACGAACACCACGCAGGGCAGGGCGGGGTCGAAGGGCTTGCCGCCGGTGTAGGCGTAGGCCTCTTGGCCATCGACCATCAGCTTCATCTTGGGGTCTCCTCCGGCCCGTCTTCGCGGGCCCAGGCGTAGAGCAGGTTGTCGCGCACCGCGCCGCCGAGGTTGGGGCGCAGCGCCGCGCGCTTGAGCCGGCCTTCGAGCAGCAGGCCGGCCTTCTCCAGCACGCGCGCCGAGGCAGTGTTGTCGACATCGCAGGTGGCCCACACGCGCAGCAGCGAAGGCTGGCGCCGCAGCCAGCCGGCCAGCAGCTGCGCCGCCTCGCTGGCATGGCCCTGGCCCCAGTGCGCGCGGCCGAAGACGTAGCCGAAGTCGGCCGCATGGCCACGCGGGCGGAAGGCGAGGGTGCCCAGCGCCGCGCCGTCGGCCTTGCGCAGGGCGAGGAACTGGTGTTCGAGGCCCTGCGCCCAGCGCAGGTCCACGGCTTCGAGGTGGGCGCGCGTTTCGGCGGCGCTGCGCGGGCGTGGCCAGTCGAGGAAGCGCATCACCGCCGCGTCGTCGACGAGGGCGAACAGCGTCGCAGCGTCGTCAGGCACCACGCGCCGCAGCGAGAGCCGCGCGCCCTCGATGCGCACCGGCACTTTCAGCGCCGTCATGTCGCTGCGCCGCTCACGCTGCCTTGGCCGCGACCTTGAACGCCCGCTTCAGGTCGTCGATCAGGTCGTCCGCGTCTTCCAGGCCCACCGAGAGCCGGATCGTGCCCGGGCCGATGCCGGCCGCCGCCAGCGCCGCGTCGTCCATGCGGAAGTGCGTGGTGCTGGCCGGGTGGATGACCAGCGAGCGGCAGTCGCCCACGTTGGCCAGGTGGCTGAAGAGCTTGAGGCTTTCGATGAAGGCACGGCCCTGCGCACGCGAGCCCTTCAGGTCGAAGCTGAACACCGCGCCGCAGCCACGTGGCAGCAGCCGCTTCGCGAGTGCCCGGCTCGGGTGGCCGTCGAGCTCGGGGTAGCCCACGCGCGCCACCATCGTGTGGCGGGCCAGGAAGTCGACCAGCTTGCGCGTGTTCTCGACATGCCGCGCCATGCGCAGCGGCAGCGTCTCGATGCCCTGCAGGATCAGCCAGGCCGTGTGCGGGCTCATGCAGGCGCCGAAGTCGCGCAGGCCTTCGCGGCGCGCGCGCAGCAGGAAGGCACCGTCGGTGCTCTCTTCGCTGAACACCATGCCGTGGAAACCGGCATAGGGCTGGTTGAGCTCCGGGAAGCGCGTCGCGCGGCCCCAGTCGAAGCGCCCCGAGTCGACCAGCAGGCCGCCGACCACGGTGCCGTGGCCGCAGAGGAACTTGGTGGCACTGTGGAAGACGAGATCCGCGCCGTGCGCAAAGGGCTGCAGCAGCCAGGGCGTGGTGAAGGTGCTGTCCACCAGCAGCGGCAGGCCGGCCTCGTGCGCGATGGTGGCCACGGTGGGAATGTCCAGCACGTCCAGGCCCGGGTTGCCCAGCGTCTCGCCGAACAGCAGCCTGGTTTCCGGGCGGATGGCCGCGCGCCAGCCGTCGATGTCGCCGGGTTTCACGAAAGTGGTGGTGATGCCGAAACGCGGCAGCGTGTAGTGCAGCAGGTTGTGGCTGCCGCCGTACAGCGCCGAGCTGGCGACGATGTGGCCGCCGGCCCCGGCCAACGTGGTGATGGCCAGTGTCAGCGCGGCCTGGCCGCTGGCGGTGGCGATGCCGCCGCTGCCGCCTTCGAGCGCGGCGATGCGCTCTTCGAGCACCGCGTTGGTCGGGTTGCTGATGCGGCTGTAGACATGGCCCGAGCGTTCGAGGTTGAACAGGCTCGCGGCGTGTTCGGCATCCTGGAACACGAAGCTCGTGCTCAGGTGCAGCGGCACGGCACGGGCGCCGGTGGCGGGGTCTGGCGCGGCGCCGGCGTGCAGCGCCAGCGTGTCGAAGCCGGGGTCGTTGACGGTGGCCATGGCGGGCCTCGCAGGCAGGGTGGCGGGCATTGTGGGCTATATTGGCCCGGCCCCCGCTTGCCGCCGCCACGACCGGATCTCTGCCATGAAAGTCACCGACATCCTGCGCGTCAAGGGCAACACGCTGTTCACCGTGGCGCCCGACACGCCGCTGTCCGATGCCGTCACGACCATGGGCGAACTCGACATCGGCTCGCTGGTGGTCATGGAGCATGGCGATCTCGTCGGCATGCTGACCTTCCGCGAAGTCATCCAGGCCGTGGTCGCCAATGGCGGCGCGGTCGGCACGCGGCTGGTGCGTTCGGTGATGGACGATGCGCCGCTGACCTGCACCCCCGAGACCGAGATCGACGAGGTGCGCCGCATGATGCTGCTGCGCCATGCGCGCTACATGCCGGTGCTGGACCAGCGCACGCTGATGGGCGTGATCTCGTTCTACGACGTGGCCAAGACCGTGGTCGACGCGCAGGACTTCGAGAACCGCATGCTCAAGGCCTACATCCGCGACTGGCCGGCCGAGCAGGGCGAGGGCGGCGTGCCCACCCGGGCGCCGGAGTAGCGCGCCACGCGCGGCACCGCGGCGCCAGGAGGCGCTGACCCGGCCGCGATGCCCGATCAGGTTGGCACCCGGATGAGCCTTCCGGGCAGGATTTCCCGCGGACAGGAGCGATAGGCACCGTCGAGCCGACGGCGCCGGCCGTTCGCCTGAAAACTGGCGGGCCGTCTTCCACCTTGCCGCCGACCCTGCCGATGAACATCCGCTGCCTGCCCCGCCGCCTGCCCCTTCGCCTGACCTGCGCCAGCCTGTGCCTGGCCCTCGCGCTCGCCGCAGCCGGCTGCGTCACCACGCAAGGGGGTCTGAGCAGCCCGCTGCCGCTGCAACGCGCGCCGCTGCGCAGTGACAACGAGGTCGATCACGAAGCGCGCGCCGCCCGCTACGCGCTGCTGCAGGATGTGGTGGTGGGCGGCACCGCGCTGCGCAAGGGCACCTATGTCTACGGCATTCCCGACGACAAGTCGTGGCAGAAGAACCCTGGCCAACCCGACCTCCACTGGGTTTTGCCGCCCGAGTACGAACGACTCAGCGGCCACGGCAAGGTGATGTACGGCAAACGCTTCGGGCAGCCGCAGTGGGTGCGCATCGATCTGAGCGGGCCCAGACCCAAGGAAACGCCGTCGCCCTATGTCATGGTGCGCAGGATCCCGGGCACGGACTTTGGGGGCCCCAGCCCCAAGGACCAGTGGGTGGCCGTCGAAGCGAACGGCGGCCAGGTCGTCTTCCTGGACGCCCAGGGCGACGCCGCCTTCCGCACGGACGCTCTGAAGACGCCCGAGGAGCCGCGGAAGTCGGTGACGGTGCTGCACGGCGGCGAGGCGTTCGTCGTGTCTCATCCCGAGCACGACCGCATCTACGCCAAGGACGGCACGCCCAAGAGCCCGCCGCTACCGCCCCTGTGGCAGGGCTGGCTGCTGGAGCAGCCCGACATGCGCAACAGCGGCACCCGCTCGGCGCCCGTGACGGCGGCGGTCATCGACGCCCAGCGCTCGCTGTACTGGCCCATCAATGCCGACGGCAGCATCATGCCCAAGCCCGACGACCTGCTCGGCCTGCAGCCGATCAAGGCGACCAATACCACCGGCGGGCGCAGCAGCTCGGGTTGGCTGGTCTGGTGGCAGACGCCCGAAGGCGAACGCTGCGCGCGGGTCGGCACCAAGAACGGCCTGGTCGACCCGCGAGCGATCATCGAGTCGCGTGACCAGGCGCACTACGTGGAGTGGGAGCTGGAGATGGCCAGCGATGGCCTGAACGACATCCGCCGTCGTGCGGGCCAGGACCGCTACGAGGTGCACTACTGGTACAAGTTCCTGGAGCCGCAGACCTTCGGCAGCGTGGCGGATGCGCACGCCCACATGAAGGCGTCCCGGGACGCGGGCGCCCGGGCCTATGCCGAGCTTCAGCAGCGCTCGCGCGATCTGCAGAAGGCACGGGAGGCGGCGCAGGCCGCCCAGCGGCAGCAGGCCCTGGCCCGTAGCGGGCAGGACACACGCAGCTACGAAGAGCGGGCCACCACCGGCGGCTTCGACCTCGCAATGGACAACGGCAACCGCCTGCTGGCCCGCAGCCTGCTGCTCAAGATCCCGCACGACCCGCAGCGCTGGACCCGCTACGTCAAGGCCTACGGGCTCGACCCCGCCGGCCAGAACTCCAGCCAGTCGGTCAGCTATGCGCGAGCCTGGGGCAGCGGCACCGACTACACCGAGTTGCAGGCGGCCGCGAAACGCGCGCCGATTCCGCTGAGCAACCCCAACGCCGCGCCGCCGCCCAAGCAGATGTCGGACTGGGAGTACTTCTGGCACGGCACGCCCACCGGCGTGGGCCGCATCGGCGAAGGCGTCAGCGCCTCGGGCACCACCGACGCCCTGCGTGCGCGCCTGCGCGCCACCGAGCAGCAGAACTTCGACGCGTGGATGCGCGGGGCGCAGAGCTGGGGGGCCAAGAGGCCCTAACCTAGAATCGCCGGATGTCCGGCAGCACCTTCGGCGAGCTCTTCCGCGTCACCAATTTCGGCGAAAGCCACGGCCCGGCCATCGGCTGCGTGATCGACGGCTGCCCGCCCGGGCTGCCGCTGTCGGAAGCCGACATCCAGCCCGAGCTGGACCGCCGCCGCCCCGGCACCAGCCGCCACGTGACGCAGCGCAACGAGGCCGACGCGGTGGAGATCCTCTCCGGCGTGTTCGAGGGCCGCACCACCGGCACACCGGTCTGCCTGCTGATCCGCAACACCGACCAGCGCAGCAAGGACTACGGCAACCTGCTGGACACCTTCCGCCCCGGCCACGCCGACTACACCTACTGGCGCAAGTACGGCGAGCGCGATCCGCGCGGCGGTGGCCGTTCCAGCGCGCGGCTGACGGCGCCGACGGTCGCCGCCGGCGCGGTGGCCAAGAAGTGGCTGCGCGAGCACCACGGCACCCGCTTCACCGGCTGGATGAGCGCGCTGGGCGAGATCGAGATCCCGTTCGAGAGCGAGGCAGAGATCCCGCTCAATGCCTTCTACGCGCCCAACGCCGGCATCGTGCCGGCGCTCGAGGCGCACATGGACGAGCTGCGCCGCGCCGGCGACAGCTGCGGCGCGCGCATCGAAGTGCGTGCACGCGGCGTGCCGGTCGGCCTGGGCGAGCCGCTGTTCGACAAGCTCGATGCCGACATCGCCTGGGCCATGATGGGGCTGAACGCCGTCAAGGGCGTGGAGATCGGCGACGGCTTCGGCGTCGTCGCGCAGCGCGGCAGCGTCCACGGCGACGCGCTCACGCCGCAGGGCTTTGCGAGCAACCACGCCGGCGGCGTGCTCGGCGGCATCAGCACCGGGCAGGAGCTGGTGGTGCGCATCGCGATCAAGCCCACCAGCAGCATCCGCACACCCAGGCCCAGCATCAGCCGCGACGGCACGCCGACGCAGGTGGAGACCTTCGGCCGCCACGACCCCTGCGTCGGCATCCGCGCCACGCCCATCGCCGAGGCGCTGCTGGCGCTGGTGGTGATGGACCACGTGCTGCGCCACCGCGCGCAGTGCGGTGACGTGGCGCTGCCGCTGCCGCCCATCCCGGGCTCGCTGCCGTCGCCGTGATGCCGGCGGCGCCCGGGCGTTCGCTGGCCCCGTTCGGCGCACTCACTTTCTGCTACTTCGCGACCATCGGGCTGTTCAACCCGTACGCGCCGCTGTGGTTCCAGAGCCTGGGGCTGTCGACGCTGGCCATCGGTGCCATCGCCTCGCTGCAGAGCTGGACCCGCGTGCTCGCGCCCTATGCCTGGAGCTGGCTCGGCGACCACGGCGGCCGGCGCGTGTTCCTGATCCGCATCGCGGCCTTCGGCGCGCTGGTCTCGGCGCTCGGGCTGCTGGGCGTGCCGGCGGCAGTGCCGGTGGCGCTGTACGTGTCGGCGGTGACGGCCGTGCTGTTCGTGGCCAACAGCGGCGTGGTGCCGCTGTACGAGGCCTTGCTGGCCAAGGCGCTGATCACGCCCGACGGCGGCATCGACGCCCGCCGCTACGGCCGCGTGCGCGTCTGGGGTTCGGTGGGTTTCCTGGTGTCGGTGACGGCCTTCGGTGCGCTGCTCGAGTTCATCGGCATCGCGGTCTTCCCCGGCTTTGTCGCGGCGATGAACACGCTGCTGCTGATCGCCGCGCTGCGCCTGCCCGCGGGCCATGACGAAAGCCGGCATGACGAGCCTGCGCCGCCGGTGCTGCCACTGCTGAAGCGCCCGGCGGTGGCCTGGGTCTTCGTGTCCATCGGCCTCACGGTGCTGGCGCACACCAGCCTCTACGCCTTCTTCTCGCTCTACCTGGTGCACCTGGGCTACGGCAAGACCGCGGTGGGGGCGCTGTGGGCCGTCAGCGTGGTGGTCGAGATCGTGTTTTTCTGGACGCAGGGCCGCTGGTTCCCGCGTTTTGCGCCCGAGCGCTGGCTGGAAGGCGTGGCCGGGGTTTCCGCATTGCGTTTTGCGCTGACGGCCGGCGCCGCGAGCTGGGCGCCGGCGCTGGTGATCGCACAGCTGCTGCACGCGGTGACCTTTGCCGCCCACCACGCCGCCTGCGTCGCCTTGATCAGCCGGCTGTTCCCGGGCCGGCTGCGCGGCCGCGGCCAGGCGCTCTACACCATGCTGGGCTACGGCATCCCGGGCGTGCTGGGCGGTGTCGGCGGCGGTTGGCTGATCGAGCACCTGGGTTTTGCCGCGGTGTTCTGGGCGGCGGTGGGCTGTTCGCTGCTGGCGTGGATGGCGGCGCGGCGCGCCGGCCGCGCGCTGGGGGCGGAAACGGCCGAGGCCGAGGCGGCGGCCGGCTGAGCCCGCCCTGACCAGGCACCGCTCAAGCGCGGGGCCGGCGCGCCGACAACCGTCATGAGCCGGCTCTCTTCATGCCGGCCGCCCTTTTCCGAGCATGTCCGAGCATGTCCGAGCCGCTGCCCATCGACGACCTCGCCCCCGCGCCGCCGCCGCCCAACGGCAGGCGCTGGCTGGTGCGCGCCGTCGCCGGGCTCGGCTCGCTGAAAGTGCGGCTGATCCTCGCCTGCGTGCTCGTCATCGCCGCCAGCGTGCTGGCCACCACCGGCCTGCTGCTGGAGCGCATCGAGCGGCGCAGCGAGCAGGCCGTGCTCGACCTGGAATCGCTGCACATCGAGCAGATGGCGGCCATGGTCGGCCAGCGTGTCGTGACGCTGCAGCGCATGATGCGCGGCGCCGCCGACCACATGCCGATGGCGGCGCTCGCCGACACCGGCGCCGCCATCGACTTCCTGCAGCAGCGGCTGGCGCTGCTGCAGTCCTTCGAGGCGCTGTACGTGGTCGACCGCCACGGCCGCGTGGTCGCCTCGCACGACGGCATCGAGGGCCACGCGCCGGTGCTCAACTTCTCGGCCCACGACTGGTTCCGTCGCAGCCTGGGGCAGGGCATGCCGGTGGTCTCGGCCGCCTTGCGTGGCCCCGGCGGGCCCAGCAACCAGCAGCGCAGCGTGATGTTCTCGATGCCGGTGCTGGGCCCCGACCGCCAGGTGGCCGGGCTGTTCGCCGGCGCGATGAGCCTGGACGCCCGCAACCTGCTCGACGACCTCAGCTACGGCGCCCAGGACGCCGAGGGCCGCGCGACCACGGTCGTCACCGACGCCCGCGGCTTCGTCGTCGCCCACCCCGTGCGCGAGCGGCTGCTCGGCGAGATCGGCAGCGAGCCGCTGATGGCCGACGTGGTCGGGCGCTGGGTCACGCAGGGCCGTCCGGTGGAGCCGACGGCGCTGGTGGCGCGCGGCGGCGGGCACTTCGTGACGCTGGTCGGCGTGCCCGGCGCCGACTGGGTGCTGTTCCGCGCCGTGGCCGACGGCCAACTGCTCGGCGGCCTGGACGAGGCGCGCGAGGAGGCCGCCTGGTGGGCCGCCGGCGTGGCCTTGGCCGGTGGCCTGCTGCTGCTGGCCCTGCTGGCGCACCTGCTCGGCCCGCTGACGCGCCTGCGCGAAAGGGTGCGCCGGCTGCACGATGAAACAACGGGGTTCGACCAAGGCTGGCCCGAGGCCGCCGGCGAGATCGGCGAGCTGAGCCGCACGCTGAAGCGCGCCCTGCAGGACCGCGCCCGCGGCGAACACGCGCAGCGCGCGCTGATGCGCCAGATGCGCTCGGTGATGGCGGCCGCGCCCATCGGCATCGCGATCACGCGGCACCGGCGTTTCGAGCTCGTCAGCGCCGAGTGGTGCGCGCTGATGGGCTGGCCGGCGGACGGGCTGGTGGGCCTGGAGGCGCGGCGCATCTTCGCCTCCGACCGCGACTACGACGCGCTCGGCCCCGAGGTGGCTGCGGCCTTTGCGGCAGGCCAGCCCTTTGCCGGCGAGCTGCAGTTCCGCCGCCACGACGGTGGCCTGTTCTGGGGCCGGCTGTCCGGCCGGCCGGTGGATGCGCGCGATGCCGAGGTCGGCACCATCTGGCTGCTGCAGGACGTGACGCACCAGCGTGCCGAGCGCGAGCGCCTGGCCTGGTCGGCACGCCATGATCCGCTGACACGGTTGCTGAACCGCACCGCCTTCGAGGAACTGCTGGCCGAGCGGCTGGCGCAGCCGCTGTCCTCGGGGCCGGCGGTGCTGCTGGTGATGGACCTCGACCACTTCAAGCGGGTGAACGACAACGCCGGCCACGCGGCGGGCGACGCCGTGCTGCGCACCGTGGCCGAGGTGCTGACCCAGCAGCTGCGCGGCAGCGACGCCGCGGCGCGGCTGGGTGGCGACGAGTTCGCGCTGCTGCTGTCGCGTGCGCCCGCGGCCGGCGGCCTGGGCGTGGGCCAGCGGCTGTGCGAGGCGGTGTCGCGGCTGGGTGTGGAACACGGCGGGCGCTGGCTGGGCATCGGCGCCAGCGTCGGCCTGGCCGAGCTGGTGCCCGGCTCGGGCGAATCGCCGGCCGCCTGGCTGGCCCGCGCCGACGGCGCCTGCTACGACGCCAAGCGCGGCGGCCGCGGCGGGGTGCGGCTGGCGCTGGCCGTGGCAGCGCCCTCGGGGCAGCCGGCGCCGGCCTGATCGAACCGCTGCTGCCGCGGCGTCTGCAACAGCGCTTCAGTTGGCCGCGCCGTGGCCGATAGAGCCGACATGCCCGAACCCGAGCCGACCCGCCCCCAGCTGTCCAGGCCCATGCCCCTGTCCGACACCACCGGCCCGGCCCTGCCCGGCTGGGCGCGCACCGAAGGCGAAGAAGCCGGCGGCGGCTGGCTGGCCGCGGCGCGGCGCTGGCTGCGGCCGGCCGGGGCCGATACGGGGGCTGATACCGGGACCGATCCCGAGGCCGCCGCTGGCCTGCCGCTTTCACCGCTGCCGCCATCCGCTGCAACGGCGGCGGGGCCTGCCTCCACGCGCACCGCGCCCACCGGCGACGCGTCGGCCCTGGTCGAACGGCTGCGGCGCAGCGTGGCCCATGCGCTGCGCCACCCGGGTTACGGTTTTGCGCTGCTGGTGCTGGTGCTGCAGGCGCCGGCCGGCAGCGGGCGGCTGCGCGAGGTCTGGCGCCAGGCCGAACGCCGGCTGCAGCTGACGCTGCGGCCCGGCGACGCGCTGTTCCTGCACGACACCCCCGCCCGCGGGCCGGGGGGCGCGGCCTTTGCGCTGGTGCTCGACGGCATCGGCAGCGCGGCGGATCTGGTGGCCGTGGTCGACCGGTTGCGTGCCGAGTTCGCCGAACCCTTTCTGGCCGGCCGCGAGCCGATGCGGCTGCGCTCGCGCCTGGCCGTGGTGCACGGTGCGCCGGGCCTGCCGCCGCAGCCGGCCGAGTCGCTGCTGGCGCGTGCCGAGGCGGTGCTGTCCACGCTGGGCGAAGACGGCGTCGGGGGGCTGGACCCTGCCGCCAAGCCTTCCGCGGCCCTGGCGCTCGGTGCCGAGGACCTGCGCACCGCCCTGGAGGCCAACGAACTGGTGCTGGAGTACCAGCCGCAGGTGGCGCTGGCCGGCGGCGGCGTGACGGCGCTGGAACTGGTCTGGCGCTGGCAGCACCGGCGGCGCGGCGCCTTGGCGCCCGAGGCTGTCGGCGCCGCGCTCGGCGTGGCCGAGGCCGCCGGCGACACGCAGCTGGCCGACCGGTTGCTGCGCCTGGCGCTGGAACGCGCCGCGGCCGACCGGCCCCGGCTCGACGGTGCTGGCGACGGTGAAGCCGCTCCCCGCCTGGCCTTGCCGCTGACGCTGGCGCAGGCCGCGCGGGCCGACACGGCCGACCGCCTGGGCGAGTCGCTGGCCGCGGCCGGCCTGCAGGCGCACCAGGTGCAGCTGGAACTGCCTTCGCTGCCCGACCTGGCCGACCGCAACCGGCTGGAGCGGCTGCGCGCGCTGGCGGCCCAGGGTTTTGCGCTGGCGCTGGACGGCGTGGGCGACGGCCTGCGGGCACCTTCGCTGGCCACGCTGGCGGCGGCGCCGCTGGCGCTGTGGCGGCTGGCGCCTGCGCTGCTGGCCAGTGCCGGCGGTGGTGGCCACCGCCGCGTGCTGCTGGACGGCATCCTGAACCTGGCGCGGGCCCAGGGCGTGGCGACGCTGGCCACCGGGCTGGACACGCCCGAGCCGCTGGCGCTGGCGCGCCGCCTGGGCTGTACGCAGGGGCAGGGCGCGGCACTCGCGGCGCCGATGCCGGCGAGCGCCTTGCCGCGCTGGCTGGCGCAGCACCGGGTGGCCTGAAGACCTGGCGCGACCGGGGCGGCCGGATCGGCCGGTCCAGGCCGGGCGCACTTCGTCGTCCGGATTCCGCGCTTCATCGCAGCCGGGGCGCGAGGCGCCGGCCGGCGCAAGACACTGCGCGCCGAACCAGGGTTTCGTGGGCGGCGTTCGCCGCGGCAGAAGCCCGTGCACCGAGGGACACACGATGCAGAAGAAATGGATTGCGGGCGGCGCCGTCGCCGCTGTGGGCGCGCTGGCCGTCGTGGCGCTGTCGACCGGCCTGATCGCGCTGCCGGGCGCCGCGGATGGCAAGGCGCAGGCCGCAGCTGCCGACCAGGCTTCCGCCAAGGATGGCAAGGACGGCAAAGACGGCAAGAAGGACGCCAAGCCGCTGGCCTTCGTCAACAACGAGATCACGAACCCCTCGCCGCTGCGCATGGCCGCGACCGTGGAGTTCTCCGGCCCGCTGGTGGCGCCGCAGACCGCGGTGCTGCGCGCCAAGGCCGGCGGCACGCTGCTGGCGCTGTCGGTGGCCGAGGGCAGCCGTGTCGCGGCCGGCCAGGTGCTGGGCCGCATCGACCTGGCCGAGCTGACCAGCCGTGTCGCCGAGCGGGGCGCGCTGGTCGAGTCGGCGCGGGCCAGCCTGGTGCAGGCCGAACGCCAGCACGCGAGCAACGAACGCCTGGCGGCGCAGCAGTTCATCAGCGCCAACGCGCTGGAGAGCTCGCGCATGGCGCTGGACACCGCGCGCGCCAGTGTGGCCGCCGCCCAGGCCTCGCTGGACAGCACCAAGGTCGGCCTGCGCGAGGCCACGCTGGTGGCGCCGATTGCCGGCATCGTGGCCAAGCGCCATGTGCTGCCGGGCGAGAAGGTCAGCCCCGAGCAGGAGGTGCTGACGCTGGTGGACCTGAAGACGCTGGAGCTGGCCGGCCGTGTCGGCACGCACGAGGTGTCGCAGCTCGCGCCGGGCATGGCGGTCGAGGTGCGTGTCGAAGGCGTGGCCGAGACGCTGGCCGGGCGCGTGGCGCGCATCGCGCCGGCGGCCGAGCCGGGCACGCGTTCGATCGGCGTGACCATCGAGCTGCCCAACCGCGAAGAGCGGCTGCGTGCCGGCCAGTACGCGGTGGCGCAGGCGCGGCGTGTCGACCCGGTCGAGCGGCTGACGCTGCCGCTGTCGGCGGTGGCCGGCAGCAGTGGCCAGGAGCACGTGTGGTTGATCGAGGACGGCACGCTGGCGCGCCGCGCGGTCACGCTGGGCCGACGCGACGACCGCGAAGGCCGGGTCGAGGTGCTGCAGGGCGTGACGCCGGCCAGCGTGGTGCTGGCGGCGCGCTTCGACAACCTGCGTGAAGGCGCCAAGGCGCTGGTCGCCGCTGAGCGTTCGAGCGAGCAGGCCGCGCCGGTGGCTTCGGCTGCCGCGTCGGCGCCGATCCGCCACTGAGTTCGGGAGCCGCACCATGTGGATCACCCGCGTCTCGATCGCGAACCCCGTGTTCGCCGCCATGGTGATGGTGGCGCTCTGCGTGCTCGGGCTGTTCAGCTACAACCGCCTGGGCGTCGAGCAGATGCCCGACATCAGCCTGCCCGGCGTGTGGATGGAAGTGCGCTACCCCGGCGCCAGCCCCGAGGCGCTGGAGCGCGAGGTGCTCAAGCCGCTGGAAGAGGCGATCAACAGCGTCGCCGGCGTCAAGCGCATCACCTCGCGGGCCTTCGAGGGCCGTGCCGACCTCTCGGCCGAGTTCTCGCTCGACGCGAACATGGACCGCGCGATGCAGGAGGTGCGCGACCGCGTCTCCGCCGTGCAGCGCCAGTTCCCGCGTGACGTCGAGCCGCCGATGCTGGCGCGCTGGAACAACGAGAACAACGAGCCCGTCGTGCAGATGGCGCTGCTGAGCCCCACGCGCAGCCAGCGCGAGCTGTCGGTGCTGGCCGACACGCAGGTGTCCAAGCGGCTGCAGCGTGTGCCGGGCGTGGCGCGTGTCGAGGTCAACGGCATGACGCAGCGCGAGGTGCGCATCGACCTCGACCCGGTGCGCCTGCGCGCCTACGGCGTGACGCCGGCGCAGATCGCCACCGCGCTGCGCGAGGCCAACGCCGACCAGCCCGTGGGCCTGGTCTCGACCCCGGTGCAGGACGCGCTGCTGCGCGTGGAAGGCCGCATCCGCGATCCGCGCGCCTTTGCCGAAGTCGTCGTCGCGCACCGCAACGGCCTGCCGCTGCGCCTGTCGGACCTGGGCCAGCTCGTCGAGCGCGAGCAGGAGCCGGTGTCGCTGGCCCGCGTGAACGGCCAGCCGGCGATCAACTTCAACGTCTACAAGCAGCAGGACGCCAACATCGTTGCCACCGGCGACGCGGTCAAGGAAGCCATCGAAGAGCTGCGCAAGACCGCGCCGCCCGACGTGGAGCTGCGGCTGATCAACGCCAACTCCGACTGGGTCAAGGGCAGCCTGAAGGGCCTGCGCAGCACGCTGATCGAAGGCGCGGTGCTCACCGTGGCCATCGTCTTCCTGTTCCTGCACAGCTGGCGCAGCACCATCATCACCGGGCTGACGCTGCCGATCGCGGTGATCTCCAGCTTCATCGCCGTCTACCTGTTCGGCTTCACGCTGAACTTCATGACGATGATGGCGCTGAGCCTGTGCATCGGCCTGCTGATCGACGACGCCATCGTGGTACGAGAGAACATCGTGCGGCACGTGGGCATGGGCAAGGACCACCACACGGCCTCGCGCGAGGGCACCGAGGAGATCGGCCTGGCGGTGATGGCCACCACCTTCGCCATCGTCGCGGTGTTCGCGCCGGTGGCCTTCATGGGCGGCATCATCGGCAAGTTCTTCTACCCGTTCGGCATCACCGTGGTGGTGGCCGTGCTGGTGAGCCTGTTCGTCAGCTTCACGCTCGACCCGATGCTGTCCAGCGTCTGGAAGGATCCGCCTTCGACGCTGGTGCAGCGTGTGCCCGTCATCGGCCACCTGGTCCGCGCCACCGACCGCGGCATGGACTGGCTGCACGGGGCCTACGAGCGCTCCATCCGCTGGATCTTCAGCGGGCGGCGCTGGCGGCTGTGGCTGCTGCCGGCCTACGGGCGCGGCTTCGCGGCCGACGGCTCGCGCGACAAGGCCTCCAAGCGCCGGCTGCGCAGCGCCACCATCACGCCGCGTGGGCTGGTGATGGCGGGCGGCGCGCTGAGCTTCGTCGTCGCCATCGGCCTGGCGCCGCTGGTCGGCAGCGAGTTCGTGCCCGAGACGGACCAGGGCTTCACGCGGCTGGCGATCAAGCTGCCGGTGGGCTCGAGCCTGGAGCGCACCGACGCCAAGGTGCGCCAGCTCGAAGCCATCGTGCAGGGCTTCCCCGAGGTGCAGACCATCAACACCTGGGTCGGCGGCGCCGGCCAGCGCCACCAGGCCTGGCTGAACATCCGCCTCGTCGACCGGCGCGAGCGCAGCCGCTCGCAGAAGGAGATGGAAACTGCCATCCGCGAGGCCGTCTCCGGCATCCCGGGCACCGACATCAGCGTGGGCTGGAACCGGCCCATCTACGTGGCCATCCTGGGCAACGATGCCGAGGGCCTGGCCAAGGTCGCCAACGAGTTCGCCGAGAAGCTGAAGAAGATTCCTGGCGCGGTCGACGTCGAGACCACGGTGCAGGACGGCATCCCGGCCTGGGCCGTGCGGCTGAAGACCAGCGCGGTGCGCGAACTCGGGCTGACGCCGCAGCAGGTGTCGTCCAGCCTGCGGGCCTACGTGAACGGCGACGCCGCCACCACCTGGACCACGCCCGAGGGCGACCAGGTCGACGTGGTGCTGCGCCTGAACGAGGCCCAGCGCGAGCGCATCGACCAGCTGCGCGGCCTGCCGGTGGCCTTTGCCGCCGACGGCACGCCCATCGCGCTGGACAGCGTGGCCGAACTGGTGCCGGTGTTCAACCCGCAGAACATCCGCCGCCAGAACCTGCAGCGCCGCGAAGGCATCTTCGCCGGCGTGAAGGACCGCAGCGCCGGCGACGTGGGTGCCGACGTGCAGAAGCTGGTGGCCGAGACCGCGCTGCCGCCGGGCTACAGCTTCGACATCGGCGGCCAGATGCAGGAGCAGGCCGATGCTTTCGGCGGCCTGATCTCGGCCATGGGCCTGGCGGTGATCTTCATCTACATCGTGCTGGCCAGCCAGTTCGGCAGCTTCCTGCAACCCATCGCCATCATGGCCAGCCTGCCGCTGGCGCTGATCGGCGTGATGCTGGCACTGCTGTTCTGGAACAGCACGCTGAACGTGTTCAGCATGATCGGCTTGGTGATGCTGATGGGCCTGGTGACCAAGAACGCCATCCTGCTCGTGGACTTCGCCAACCAGGCGCGCAAGGCCGGGGCCACGGTGTTCGACGCGCTGCTGCAGGCCGGGCTGGTGCGCATGCGGCCCATCATCATGACGACCATGGCCATGGTCTTCGGCATGCTGCCGCTGGCACTGGCCTTCAACGACGGCGGCGAGATCCAGGCGCCGATGGGCCGCGCCATCATCGGCGGCATCCTCACCAGCACACTGCTGACGCTGGTGGTGGTGCCGGTGCTGTACAGCTACCTGGCGCGCGAGAAGAAGCAGCCGGCGCCGCTGCCCGCGGCGGGCGGCAATGCGGCGAACCCGCTGCTGATGCCGGCGGACAAGGACTGAGCCGGGTCTCGAAGCAGCAACAAGAAGGCCCCGGGGCGCTGCCTCGGGGCCTTTTTCATGGCGGGGTGACCTCGCCTACCGCTCAGGGACCTTGTGATCAGAGATCGAGGTGTGCGAGTGCCCGGAGTCCGACAAGATCGGCGTGCATGCCGACGAGCCCCAGCCCGGGGTTCGCACAAGAGGCCCCGCTCCGAATCGACGGTGGGGTGCTGCGGCGCGAGAGCAAGCAGCCGCCTGCGTGCGGGGCAGATGCCGGGTTTGCGGCGATACTGGTTGATTGAAGGCCAAGCGCCGCCTGCAGAGATCCGAGGCGCCAGGGTCGTCGCTTGGTCTTTCGGAGTGGTTGGCATGTGGAGTCGTGCGGGGGTCTTGGGCTCCTTGTGTTTTGTGCTGCTGGCTTGTGGTGGGGGCGGAGAGCCCTCGGACACCGGAGGCGTGGTCGCCCCGCCCGCGGCTTCGCCAACCCCGCCAGGCTCCGGTGCCGAAGCGCCAAGCCGCAACCTGGCCGTACCCGACCGCCAGCAGGACAGGCCGCTGCGCGTCTTGATGATTGGCAACAGCCACGCCGGAGGCGTCTCGCCGCTGCTGCGCAGCCTGCTGCAACTGGGCCTGCCCGGTACCGACTCGACACTGAGCTACATGAGCGTCTCTTTCCTTGACGAAGCGGCGCGCCGGCTCAACACCCTGCAGTCCATCGAACAAGGCGGCTGGACCCACGTGATCTTGCAGGGGCAGAAGTACTCGCAGTCCTGGACAACGGTCTACCCCACCACCGAGACGGAAACCCTGCTGGACGTCAGCAAGGCCGCCGGCAGCATGACCGTGCTGTACCCCGAGCACCCGCAACGGGGCAACAACTTCGAGGGCCAGGCGGTCTACGAGCTGCATCTCGGCATCGCGGCGCGCCAGGCCAGCTGTGTCGCCCCGGTCGGGCCGGTGTGGAACCGGGCCCTGGCACAAGCGGGCACGCCGGCCCTGCACCACCGGGACGGGAACCACGCCAACGACCTGGGCTCGCTGCTGACGGCCTATGTGCTGTACCAGGTGCTCACCGGCCAGAGCGCCACCTCGCTGCCCGAAGACAGCAGCCTGCCGGGCGCGCTGGCGGTGCAAGCCGAGCTGAAGCGACTGACGGCGGACTTGTTGGGCGAGTACACCGTCTGCCCGTTCTGACGCGCAGCCCTCGAGCGCCTGTCGTGGCCTACCGCGGCCTACCGCTCGGGGGCCTTGAGACCGGTCGCCAAGCCCTCGAAGGTGCTGGACGTGACCCAGTCCAGGATCTGCTCGTGGGTGTACTGGCCTGAGGTCTTGAGCAGCGCCACCACCGGGTCGCAGGCCCGGGCGAACAGCGTGTACAGCACCAGGTCGGCCGGCAGCGCGGGGTTCATCTGGCCCAGGGCCTGGGCTTCGGCGATCCAGGTGCCGAGCCGGTTGCTCAGCGCGATCAGGCGGTCCATGTAGGCGTCGTTGGACTGCAGCGCGGCGCTCAGGCTGGAGTTCTGCGCTGGCAGCGTGGGCATCTCGCCTTCCAGTTGCGTCTGCATGGCCCAGCGCGTGACGGCCTTGATCTGGTCGATGGCGCGCGGCGCCGCGCCGTTGCCGGCCGCCTGGCTGCGCAGGCCGTCCACAAAGGCCAGTGCGCGGTCGAGCACACCCACCATGGACGCGCCGGCCAGGTCTTCCTTGGACGGGAACAGCTTGTACAGGCTGGCCTTGGCCATGCCCGCCTCGGCGGCCACCTCGTCGACCGTCATCGCGTCGTAGCCCTTGGTGGCCAGCAGGCGGTTCACCGCGGCCACGATGGCGTCGCGCCGCACCTGCCTGACCTGGTCCTGGATGGATGGACGCGCTCCCATGGCGGGCATTCTAAACCTGAGAGGGCGCCGGGAAGACCATTAAGGCTAGATGGAAAACTTGTCAGTCTCAATGTGAACTGATAAGTTCACATCGTGACCTTTCGGGTTTTGTGAGATGCACACACCACGCATTGCCGTCGTCGGCTCCGGAATCGCCGGCCTCTCCGCGGCCTGGCGCCTGTCGGCGCTGGCCCCGCAGGCGCAGGTGACGCTGTTCGAAGCCGACCGCCGCTTCGGCGGCCATGCCCACACGGTGGATCTCGCGCTGGACGGCGTCAGCCAGGGCGTGGACACCGGCTTCCTGGTCTACAACGAACGCACCTACCCGCTGCTCACGCGCCTGTTCGCCGAACTGGGCGTGGGGGTGGCCGACGCCGACATGTCGTTTTCGGTGCAGGTGCCCTCGGCCCACGGCGGCGCGGGGCTGGAGTGGAGCGGCAGTTCGCTGAACACGGTGTTCGCGCAGCGCAGCAACCTGCTGCGGCCGCGCTTCTGGCACATGCTGGGCGAGATCCTGCGCTTCAACCGCCTGGCCACGGCGCTGGCGAGCTCGGGCGACCTGGACAGGCTGCGCAGCCCGATCGGCGAGTTCCTGGACGCGCACGGCTTCGGCACCGCCTTCCGGCAGGACTACCTGCTGCCGATGGTCGGCTGCATCTGGTCCTGCCCCACCGAGCAGATGCTGCGGTTCCCGGTGGCCACGCTGATCCGCTTCTGCCACAACCACGGCCTGCTCCAGGTTGCCGACCGCCCGCAGTGGAAGACGGTGCGCGGCGGCTCGCGCCAGTACGTGCGGCGCCTGGTGGCGCGCCTGGCCGATGCACGCGCCGGCACGCCGGTGCTGGGCCTGCGCCGGCTGGAGCAGGGCGTGCTGTTGCGCACCACCCATGGCAGTGAAGCCTTCGACGCCGTGGTGCTGGCCTGCCACAGCGACCAGGCGCTGCGCCTGCTGGGCGACGATGCCCGCCCGGACGAACACGCGGTGCTCGGCGCCATCCGCTACCAGCCGAACGTGGCGGTGCTGCACACCGATGCCGGCGTGCTGCCGCGCCGCAGCGCCGCCTGGGCGGCGTGGAACTACGAACGTGCGGCCGACGCCGGCGCCGACGCAGGTCATGACCAGGCACGTGTGTGCCTGCACTACCTGCTCAACCGCCTGCAGCCTTTGCCCTGGCAGCAGCCCGTGGTGGTGTCTTTGAACCCGGCGCGCCCGATCGACGAGCGCCAGGTGCATGCGCGCCTCGACTACAGCCACCCGGTGTTCGACCTGGCGGCCATCGACGCACAGGGCCGCGTGGCCAGCCTGCAAGGCCGGCACCGCACCTGGTTCTGCGGCGCCTGGTGCGGCTATGGCTTCCATGAAGACGGCTTGCGCTCCGGCCTGGCCGCGGCCGAGGCCGTGTACGCGGCGCTCCAGGCCTGGGCGCCGCACACGCAGCAGGGGGCGGCGTGAACGCGCCGGCATCCACGGCCCGGCCGATGATCGGCTTCGGCTCGGTCTGGCACCGCCGGCTGCGCCCGGCCGAGCACGCCTTTCGCTACCCCGGCTACTTCCTGCTGCTGCCGCTGCGCAGCCTGCGCCGCGCCCCCTTCGACGGCCTGCGCCGCAACCGCCGCGGCCTGCTCAGCTTCCACGACCGCGACCATGGCGATGGCGGCGACGACGCGCTGGCCTGGTTCGACGCGCTGCTGCAGCGCGAAGGCATTGCCGACGCCGACGGCGAGGTCTGGCTGCACACCTTGCCGCGTGTGCTGGGCTATGCCTTCAAGCCGGTGAGCTTCTGGTACGCGCAGCGCGCCGACGGCTCGCTGGCGGCCGTGCTGGCGGAGGTCAACAACACCTTCGGCGAGCGCCACGCCTACCTGCTGGCGGGGCCTGCGCTGGCTTGGCGCGTGCCGCAGCAGGCGCACAAGGTCTTCCACGTCTCGCCCTTCTGCACGGTGCAGGGCCACTACCAATTCCAGTTCGATCGCCGCCAGGCCGCCGACGGCCAGCCGGCCTTCACGCGGGCGCAGGTGGACCTGCACGACGAGCAGGGCCTGCTGCTGCGCACCAGCGTGTTCGGCACGCTGCAGCCGCTGTCGGCCGCCAGCGTGCGGCGGGCCTTCTTCGGCATGCCCCTGATGACCTGGGGCGTCGTCACCCGCATCCACTGGCAGGCGCTGCGCTTGTGGCTCAAGCGCGTGCCTTTTTTCACCAAGCCCCATGCGCCGGAGCGCTTCGTCACGCGATGAACACGACCCCTGTGCCCACCCTGGCCGCCGCAGGCGCCCCGTCGAAGTCCGGCGCCGCCGCAACGCGGCGTGTGCTGACGCTGCTGGAACGCCTGCCGCGCGGGCAGTTGCAACTGCAGCTGCCCGATCACCGCAGCCTGCGCCTGCCCACGGCTGCGGCCACGACTGCCGCGGCCGGCAGCAGCGCCGGCCACGGTCTGCGCGGCACCGTGCGCGTGCACGACGAGCGGGTGTTCGCGCGCACCCTCAAGGCCGGTGACATCGGCCTGGCCGAGAGCTACATCGACGGCGACTGGGACAGCCCCGACCTGCCTGGCCTGCTGCGCCTGTGCATGGCCAACCGCGACCACCTGGAAGGCCTGGTCTACGGCCGCTGGTGGGGCGCTCTGCTGCACCGGCTGCGCCACCTGGGGCGGCGCAACTCGCGCGCTGGCAGCGCGCGCAACATCCACGCCCACTACGACCTGGGCAACGACTTCTACCGCCTGTGGCTGGACCCGGGCATGAGCTACAGCGCAGCCTGGTTCGAAGGCCGCGACCCGCGCGGTGCGGATCTGGCGCAGGCACAGGACGCCAAGCTGCGCCGCGCGTTGCGCCAGGCCCGTGTGCAACCCGGCGCCCGCCTGCTGGAGATCGGCTGCGGCTGGGGTGGCCTGGCCGAGATGGCGGCGCGCGAATTCGGCGCACAGGTCACCGGCGTCACCTTGTCGCAAGAGCAGCTGGCCTGGGGCCGGCAGCGCATCCTGGCCTGCGGGCTGGCGGGCCAGGTGGACCTGCGCCTGCAGGACTACCGCGACCTGCCGGCGCAAAGCGCCGGCGCGCCCTACGACGCCATCGTCTCCGTCGAGATGTTCGAGGCCGTGGGCCACGCCTACTGGGCCGGCTACTTCAAGACGCTGCAGGCCTGCCTGAAGCCCGGCGGCCGGGCCTGCATCCAGACCATCACGATCCGCGACGACCTGTTCCCGCGCTACCTGCGCTCCACCGACTTCATCCAGCAGTACATCTTTCCCGGCGGCCTGCTGCCCAGCCCTTCGGCCTTCGAAGCCGAGGCGCGGCGTGCCGGCTTCGTGGTGGAAGACCGCCTGGCCTTCGGCGCCGACTATGCCGAGACGCTGCGGCGCTGGCGCGCGGCCTTCCACCAGCGCCTGGACGAGGTGCAGGGCCTGGGCTTCGACACGCGCTTCGTGCGCATCTGGGACTTCTATCTGGCCTACTGCGAAGCCGCCTTCGACGCCGGCAACACCGACGTCATGCAGTTCACGCTGCGCAAGGCCTGACCATGCGCCCCGGGGCCTTGCTCGGTTCCAGCCTCGTCATCCGCCGCACCGCGGTGGCCGGCCTGGCCGTCGGGCTTGCCGGCGTCACGCTTGCCCTGCCTGCCTCGCCTGCCACCCCCGCCATGACCGAAGCCACGACCACCGAGCTGCCCGCCGAACTGCGCAGCCTCCAACCCCCGCCGCGTCTGCAGGGCACGGGCGAGCTGCGTTTCTTCGGCCTGCGGGTCTACGTGGCACGCCTGTGGGCCGCGGCCGCCATCAGGCCCGAGGACTACGCCCGCCAGGCCTTTGCACTGGAGCTGCGCTACGACCGCAAGCTCGAAGGCGAGGCCATCGCCGAACGCTCGCTGGCGGAAATGCGCCGCGTCGGCCCGCTCAGCGAAGAACAGGCCCGGCGCTGGCTGGGCCTGATGAAACAGGCCTTCCCCGACGTGGCCGCGCAGGACCGCCTGCTGGGCCTGCACGACGGCCAGGGCGGGGTGCGCTTCTTCCACAACGGCCGCCTCACCGCGAGCGTGGACGATGCGGACTACGCGCGGCTGTTCTTCGGCATCTGGCTGGCGCCGCAGACCTCCGCGCCGGCGCTGCGCGCGGCCCTGCTGGGCCTGGCGCGCTGAAGCCCGCTTGCCCTGCGGCCGTGGCCACGCTGCCCATGCCCCGACCGCCGAGCGCCACCGCGGGGCCGTCGCCGGCCAGCCTGGGCGCCCGCACCGGCCTGGCCTACGGCACGCTCGCCGCCCCGCTGGCCTTCGTGTCGCTGCCGCTGTACGTGAACCTGCCGCACCACTACGCCATGCTGGGCGTGCCGCTGGCCGCGCTGGGCGCGGTGCTGCTGGCCACGCGGGCGCTGGATGCGCTGCTCGACCCGCTCATCGGCCGCGGCGCCGACTGGCTGCTCCAGCGCGGGCCACGCCCCGCCTGGCGCGCGGCCGCGCTGGGCTGCGTGCTGCTGGCCCTGGCCTATGCCGCGCTGTGGTTCCCACCTGCCGGCAACCCCACGCAGGCCCTGGGCTGGCTGGCGGCCACGCTGCCGGTGGCCATGCTGGCCTTCAGCGGCGTGGGCATCCTGCACCAGGCCTGGGGCACGCGCTGGAACGGGCCGCCCGCGTGGCGCGCCCGGGTGAGCGCCTGGCGCGAAGGCGCCGCCCTGGTGGGCGTGCTGCTGGCCGGCGCCTTGCCGGCCTGGCTGGGGCTGGGCGCCACCAGTGGTGTGCTGGCCGCACTGCTGGCGCTGGGCCTGCTGGGCCTGCACCGGCTGCGCGAGCCCGTGGCTGCCTTCCACGATGCGCCAACAGGCCGGGTGCCCGGCACGCCCGCCGCAGGCCCGTCGCCGTGGTCAGACCCCGCCTTCCGCGCACTGCTGGCCGTCTACATGCTCAACGGCATCGCCAGCGCCGTGCCGGCCACGCTGCTGCCGTTCTTCGTGGCCGACCGCCTGCAAGCCCCGGCCTTGCAGCCGCTGCTGCTGGTGGCCTATTTCGGCGCCGCCGCGCTGGCCCTGCCGCTGTGGGTTCGGCGTGTGGCGCGCCACGGCCTGTCGCGCAGCTGGCGCCTGGGCATGCTGCTCAGCGTGCTGGCCTTCGCGCCCACGCCCTGGCTGGGCCCGGGCGACGGGCTGGTCTTCCTGCTCATCTGCATCGCCAGCGGCCTGGCCCTGGGGGCGGACCTGGCGCTGCCCGCCGCGTTGCTGACCGGCGTGATCCACCGCGCCGGTGCCGGCCACCAGGGAGAAGGCCGCTACCTGGGCTGGTGGGCTTGCGCCACCAAGCTGAACCTGGCGCTGGCCGCCGGCGTGGCCCTGCCGCTGCTGGCCGCGCTGGGCTACCAGGGCGGCAGCCGCGACCCCGCCGCCCTGCAGGCCCTGGCTTTGGCCTACGGCGTTTTGCCTTGCCTGCTGAAGCTGGGTGCCGCCGCATTGCTGGGCTGGGCGCAGCGGCGCCACCCGGCCTGGAAGGAAGCCACATGAACACCATCGCACGACCTAGCTCCACCCGCCGCGCCGGCCTGGTCGCCCTGGCCACGCTGTCGATCGCGGCCCTGACCGGCTGCGCCGGCCCGCAGGTGCAGGATCACGCCGGCCAGACGCCCGCGCTGGACCTGCGCGAGTACCTGAACGGCCCGCTCATCGCGCACGGCCTGTTCACCGACCGCTCGGGCCGCGTGGTCAAGCGCTTCACGGTGCACATGACCGGGCGCTGGAACGGCGACGAAGGCGTGCTCGACGAAGACTTCCTCTACAGCGACGGCAGCACGCAGCGCCGCGTCTGGCACCTGAAGCACCTGGGCGATGGCCGCTACACCGGCCGCGCCGACGACGTCGTGGGCGAAGCCGCGGGCCAGACCGCCGGCAACGCCTTCCGCTGGGCCTACACGCTGGCCCTGCCCGTGGACGGGCGCACCTGGCATGTTCACTTCGACGACTGGATGTTCCGCATGGACGAGCGCACCGTGCTCAACCGCGCGCAGATGAGCAAGTTCGGCCTGCGCCTGGGCGAGGTGACGCTGGTGTTCCTCAAGGGTGTCCGGGACTGAACGCGAAGGACTGAACGCGATGGCGCTGTTCACCCGGCCGCTGAACCCCCCGATGGCTGACTGGCAGGGCCGGTGGGTGTGGATCGTGGGCGCGTCTTCGGGCATCGGCCGCGCCACCGCGGCAGCACTGCAGGCGCGTGGTGCACACGTGGTGGTGTCGGCGCGCCAGGCCGCGGCGCTGGAGGACTTCGCGCGCACGCACCCGGGCAGTGTGGCGCTGCCGCTGGACGTGACCGAGGCGCCGGCGATGCGGCAAGCTGCCCGCCGGGTGATCGAGCTCGCCGGCGGCCCGCCGGCCCTGGTGCTGTACTGCGCGGGCCACTACCGCGCCCAGCGCGCGCAGGACTTCAACCTGGCGCAGATGCAACAGCACCTGGCCGTGAACTACCTTGGCGTGCTGCACCTGCTGGACGCCGTGCTGCCCGACCTGCTGGCCGCCGGCCGCGGCCACCTGGGCCTGGTGGGCAGCGTGGCCGGCTACCGCGGCCTGCCGCAGTCCCTGGCCTACGGGCCCACCAAGGCCGCGCTGAACAACCTGGCCGAGACCCTGTACCTGGACCTGCGCCCGCGCGGCATCGGCGTGTCCATCGTCAACCCGGGTTTTGTCGATACGCCGTTGACCACGCAGAACCACTTCCCCATGCCCGCCCTCATCACCGCCGACGAAGCTGCGCAGCACATGCTGAACGGCTGGTCCCGGGGCCGGTTCGAGATGAACTTCCCGCGCCGCTTCACACGCTGGCTGCGGCTGCTGCGTTGCCTGCCCGACGCCTGGTACTTCGCGGCCGTGCGCCGCGCCACCGGAGCCTGAACCCCATGCCCTGCACCAGCGCCGACCCACGCACCGCCGCCGTGGTCGAAGCCTACGAGAACCTGCAGCCCGGCAGCCTGCCCGTGCTGATGGCCTGTTATGCAGAGCAGGCCCGTTTTCAGGACCCCTTCAACGACGTGCAGGGCCGGCCTGCCATCGGGCGCATCTTCGAGCACATGTTCGAGGCCCTCACCGAACCGCGGTTCGAAGTGCACAGCTCGGTGACCGAAGGCGCCACGGCCTTTCTGACCTGGAGCTTCCACTTCCGCCGCAGCCCCGCTGCAGCGCCAATGTGCATCCGCGGCGCCACACAGCTGGAGTTCGACGGCGCCGGCTTGGTGACGCTGCACCGCGACCACTGGGATGCCGCGGCGGAGCTGTACGCGCAGCTGCCGGTTCTTGGCGCATTGATGCGGTGGCTGCAGCGGCGGTTTGCCACGCCACCGGCCGGTTGAGCCGGCTCGGCACGCCTACACGAACAAGCCCGCCAGGCGCGCCACGGCGGCTTCTGACAAGGCCCGGTCGACCCGCGTGTCGTCATTGCCGAAGTCGCCGGCTGCCTGCGCCTGCACGAGGATGCCGTCGTGGCGCGGCACCACCATCAGGTTGTGGCCGCGGTAGTGCAGCACGTAGTCCACCTCCGGCTGCGGCACCAGCCGCGCGGTCTGGCCGCGCACCGGGATCAGCGTCTCGTCGCCGAACAGGGCGCGGGCGCCATAGCCCGTGCAGTTGACGATGGTGCGCTCCGGCAGCCCGGCAAACTGGCGTGGGCTGGTGAAGTCGCGCTGCACCAGCTCACCCCCTTCGCGCAGGAAGTCCTCCAGCAGCAGGCGCTGGTAGAGCCGCACATGAAACACCAGCTGCGTGAATCGCCGTGCGTGCGCTACCCGGAACGGGTGCTGCTCCGGCGCCAGCGCCACCGAGCGCGGCCGCAGCCCGGCCAGGCGCGACTCCAGGTAAGGGTAGGCCGGCTCGTCCGTGGGGGCCTCCAGCGGCTGGTTGAAGGGCTGGTCTGACAGCACGTAGCCGTCGCGCCAGTCGACGGGCGAACCGGGCAGGCCGAGCAGTTGCTGGAAGTCGTGGAAGGAGCGCCTGGCCATCGCCTCCCAGCGCACCGCGAAGGCCGGCGTGGCGTGTTCGCGGGTGCAGATGCGGGAGTCGGGTGTCCACACGCCGGTGGCCAAGGACGAGGCGATCTCCGGCGGCCGTTCGCGGCAGTAGATGCGCACCCGAAGCCCGGCCTGCTGCGCCACGCGCGCCGTCGTCAGGCCGATGGCGCCGCAGCCGACGACGGCGATGCGGCGCTGCCGCGTCGACAGGATCAGGGGCAGGGCACCGAGCCGTGCAGACCCCCAGGACAAGGACCAGCCGCTGCCGCCGTGGCCGTAGTGGTGGACGATGGTGCGGCCGTGGCGCGTTTCTGCCTCGATGCGCGGGCCCTGGGCGCGGAAGGGGCGCAGGCAGACGCCGAGGTCGATCAGCCTGTCCGGCGTGGCGCGCATGCGTGCCAGCAGGGGCTGCGGCGCAAAGGGCAGCGGTTCGGCGCGGCCGAGGTTCGGCCATGCCGCGGCCAGGGCGCCTGCGGCGCCGAGCAAGGTTCTGCGGTGCAAGGAGGGCTCCTGGCGCGCTCAGGTGGTGGGCTGCGCCAGTGCCTGGCGAATGGCGGTCGCGTCGCGGGAGCGCTGCGCCGGGTTGTCGGTGTTCAGCAGCACAACGGTGAGCGTGCGTTCGCCGCTGCGCAGGCGCATCGCCAGGCAGCGCCCGGCCGCGGCGGTGTAGCCGGTCTTGGAGAGCTGGATGTCCCAGCCTTGGCCGCCCACCAGCCGGTTGGTGTTGTGCCATTCGCGTTCGCGGCCGTCGACGGCAATGGTCGCGGAGGCAAGGCCGGTGATGCGGGCGATCTCCGGGTACCGCGCCGCGGCCATCGTGATGCGGGCGATGTCGGCGGCCGACGAGGTGTTGTTCAGCGACAGCCCCGTTGGATCGTGCAGCGTCGTGTGGGCCAGGCCGAGCGCGTGGATCTTGGCCTGCAGCGCCGCGTCGAAGGCGGCTCGCCCACCCGGATGGCTGCGGGCCAGCGCGGCGGTCGCCCCGTTGTCCGAAGCCAGCAGGCTCAGTTCCAGAGCCGCGCCGCGCGCCAACCTGGCGCCCGCCGGCAGGTGCGAGAAACCGTGCCTGCGCCTGTCGACGTCGTCCGGCTCGATGCGCAGCCACTCGCGCGGGTCGGCCTGCGCATCCAGCACCACTATGGCGGTCATCAGCTTGGTCAGCGAAGCGATCGGCACGACCGTGTCCGCGTCCTTGGCCATCAGCACCTGGCCGCTGTCGTCGACCACCACCATGTGGCGCGCGTGCACCGGCAGCTGGACCAGCTTCAAGGCCGAGAAAACGGGGGCGGCATCGGCCGGCAAGGTTGCCGCCGGCGCGGCCGTGGCCGATGCCGTGGAGGGCGCTTGAACCGGCGGCTCGGCCGACACCACGGCCTGGGCGACGAGTGCGACGCCGGCCAGCAGCGCCGCGGGCCATGCCTGCTGCCAGCCACCGGCGCGGGCAGGGCGGTGCATCAGCAGCTCGACGCGGCGCAGCAGCTTGCCGCCCCGTGCGGCCAGGGCCAACGAGGCGCGCGGCGCACGGCCCAACCGCACCGGCTGTGGCGCGGCATTGGCGTCTAGGCCGGCGAGTGCGTCCAGCGCCACGGCCAGCCGGTGGCCGTCACCACCCAGTGCCTCTGCGGCCAGCGCATCGGCCACCAGCTCGCGCTCCTGGCGCAGCCGCGACGAGAGCCACCACACCGCCGGGTGGAAGAACAGCAGCGCCTCGGCCACGCTCTGCGCCAGGTTGGCGAGATAGTCCCAGCGCCGCACGTGGGCCAGTTCGTGGGCGATCAAGGCTTCCACTAGCGGCACCGGCAGGCGCGACAGCAGCGCGGCGGGCAGCAGCACCAGGGGCTTCAGCGTGCCGACGGTAACGGGGCCGTCGGGCTCCAACCGCGGGGCCGGCAGCAGGGCCAGCCGCACCGGCCGGCGCAGGCCCACCCGGGTCGCCAGGCCGTTCAGCCGCTGCTGCCATTCAGGCGGTGCATCGCCAGCGGCATGGCGCAGCCGGGCCACCCAGCACAACCCCAGCGCGAGGCGCGCGCCCATCAGGCCGACGCCCACGGCCCAGGCGCGTGTCAGCAGGGGCAGCTGCGGCAGCAACCACTGCAGGCTGGCCGGCAGCAGCGCCGGCGCGGCCGGCCACTGGCCCCTGGGTTGCAGCAGCCACCCCACATGCAGCGCGGGCAGCAGCACACAGGTGGCGAGCGCGCCGGCGCAGACCAGGTAGCGCAGCTGGGGCGAAGCGCCGCGCATCAGGCGCAGCACCAGGGCCGCCAGCAGCGCGATGGCGGTGCCTGACCACAGCGCATGCAGCAGCGCCCAGCCCAGGGCGGTGAGCAGGGCGTCAACGGGCAGGGCGGTGAGGGCGGACATCAAGGCTGGTCCTTGCGGTCGAGCAGGGCCTGGATCTCGGCACGCTCCGCGGCACTGACATGGCCTTTCAGCGCGGCCACCACCAACGCCTTGCCGGAGCCCGCAAAGGCCTTGGCGATCAGGTCTTTCAGCAGGCGCTTCTGCAGCTTCTCCTGCGACTGCACCGGCCGGTAGAGCTGCGGCCGCTGGCGCTCGTCGCGCTCCAGCAGGCCCTTGCCGTGCATCACCTGCAGCTGCCTCAGCACCGTGGCGTAGGTGCTGTCGGGCCGGTCTGCCAGCAGCGCCTCGTGCACCTGCCGCGCATCGGCAGGCCCGAGCCGCCAGAGCACCTGCAGCAGATCCAGCTCAGCGGGTGTGGGCGGTGGTGGGTGCGCGGCGCTTGTGCTCATGGATTCAGCATAGATGTTCTAGAACGAAATGTCTAGAACAAAGATTCTGAATCCGGGTGTGGTCTCAATGAAGAGGTCAGTCCGCCTCTGCAGCCGCAGGCTCGTTCTCCGTGTGCCGGGCGGGCTCGGTGGTGCGCAGGATCTCGTTCAGAACCGAGGTGGCGTAGTTGCCGGCCGGCAAGGAAAACGTGAGCACCAGTTGATCGGCCTGCGGCCAGTCCCAGGTCATGTCGACCGGGCTCGCCACCAGGGCGCGGCGCTCCTGGTCCAGGCCGGCGTGCTCCATGCCGTGGCACAGGGCTGCGTGCCGCTCGGCCACGCCGTTTTCCAGGGCCTGTGCCTGGTCGGTGGTGGCCACGCGGCCCCGCCCCCAGAGCGGCCCGGTGGGCCGGCCGGCCGCGTCCATCACGTCGCCGGTCAGGGTCTGGCCCCAGAGCCCCTGCTGAATGCGCAGCGCCAGCACTTCGTTGAAGACAAAGGAGCGCAGCGCCGAGAGGTAGAGGCCCTTTTTCTTCGGGTTGCGCACGCGGATCTCGCGCGCCAGCATGGCGCGGCCCTGCTCGACGTTGCCGCCGTCATGGCCAAAACGCTGCGCACCGAAGTAGTTGGGCACGCCCTGTGACGCAATGGTCCTGAGATTGGCCTCGACGGCCTGAACGGCATCGTGGCCGCCACTCAGGCCTCGCAGCACGATGCGGAACCGGTTGCCCTGCAGATCACCCGGGCGCAGCTTCTTCAGGTGGCGGCTCTGGCTCAGCACCTTGAACTCCGGGTGCTGGAGCAGGGTCAGGTCGGGCGTTTCGCCTGCTTTCCCGTTCGGAAGGTAGATGCTGAACCACTGCCGCGTGATGGCGTAGCGGTCCTTGAGGCCGGCATAACCCACGTCGCGTTCCAACACGCCGGCGGCCCCGGCCAGCTGCTGGGCGACGAAGGCGGTGTTGGCGCCGTTCTTCTCGACCTCCAGCCAGAGGTGTTCGCCCTCGCCGCAGGGCAGCTGCAGCGGCAGCTCGGTGACGATGAAGTCCTCGTTGAGAAGCTTCAGCGTGGCGCTGGCGCCGCTGGCCGGATGGGCCTTGGGCCACTGCGGCAAGGTCGTGTAGGGGGCGTCGGTCATGGGGTGGGGCAGGGTGCCCAGCCGATCAGGGGCTGCGCAGGCCGCAATTCTCTCCCTGCCCGCAGGCCTCAACGGCCGCTCAACCGATGCCGCTCAGAACGCGTGGCCGGCGCTGCGCACGGTGCGGATGATCATCTCGTTGACGTCCACGTCCGCCGGCTGGTCGATCGCGTAGAGCACCGCATTGGCAATCGCCCGGGTGTCGAGTGCGATGCTGCGCAGTTGGCTCACGGCCGCTTTCGTGTCCGCAACCGAGATGTCGTGGCCGAGTTCGGAGGTCGTGACGCCGGGCGAGATCGTCGTCACGCGGATCTGCGTCATCTCCTGGCGCAGGCCTTCCATGATCGCGCGCACGGCGTACTTGCTCGCGCAGTACACGCCGAACTGGCCGCCGACCGCGTGCGCGCCGGTCGATGCGGTACTCAGGATGTGGCCGCTGCCCTGCGCCTCCATGAGCGGCAGCACCGCCGCAATGCCGTTGAGCACGCCCTTGATGTTGATGTCGACGATGGCATCCCACTCCTCGACCTTGAGCGCGTTCATCGGCGACACGGGCATCACCCCCGCGTTGTTGAAGAGGACGTCGACGCGGCCGAAGGTGCTCCTGGCGAAGTTCGCGAAGGCCGCGACATCGGTGCGGTTCACGACATCGAGTGCGCGGAACTCGGCGGTGCCGCCAGCGGCGCGGATCTCGGCCGCGATCCTTTCGAGACGGTCTGTTCGGCGCGCGCCGAGGACGACTTTGTGGCCGGCAGCGGCGAGCGTGCGGGCGGTGGCTTCGCCGATGCCGCTGCTGGCGCCGGTGACAAGGACGACTTTGCTGTTCATGACAATTCTCCGCATTGAGTGGGGCGCTTTCGCGTGGGAGAGAGCATCGGCTTCGGGGCCGTTCTTGGGGATGCCCGAAGCTGCCATGTGCTTGCCGGATCCTCCAAACCTTGGAGTCGGGCAAGTCGGTCGATTGAGGGGCAAGGGTTCGGCGCGTATCGTCCGTGCCCATGCACAAGCCCATCAATGAGTGGAGTCGGCGTCGCCTTGCCGAGCTGGGCCGGCTGATCGTCAGAAACTCCAAGGGTGATGGCATGCACCCCGTCGCGATCGGCGGCCTGCAGTGCATCCAGCTCTCGGCGCCGAACGACGAACTGCCGCACGTGTACAAGCCCTGCGTCTGCGTGATCGTGCAGGGCGAGAAGCAGGTGCTGCTCGAGAACGAGATCTACCGCTACGCGCCGCCGCAGTTTCTTGCCGTGTCGGTCGACCTGCCCTTGATGGGCCAGGTGACTGTCGCGAGCGCCGAGGCACCGTACCTCTGCCTTGCGATCGACCTCAACGTGCGCACGATCGCCGACCTGCTCGCACAGTCGGGCGAGGCGGGTTGGTCACGCAGCGAAACGGCGCGCGGCCTGTTCGTCGGCGATCTCGACGACGCCACGCTCGAGTCGGTGCTTCGACTCACGCAGCTGCTCGATTCACCGCGCGACATCCCTGTGCTCGCGCCGCTGGCGCTGCGCGAGTTCCACTACCGGCTGCTGCGGGGGCCGTACGGCGCGGCGGTTGCGCAGACCGCGATCACGGGCAGCAACACGCACAAGATCGGGCAGGTCATCCGGCGCATGCGCGCGCAGTACGCCGAGCCCATCCGCGTGGAGGAGCTCGCATCACAGGCGAACATGAGCCCGTCGTCGTTCCATCAGCACTTCAAGGCGGTGACGGCGATGAGCCCACTGCAGTACCAGAAGCGGCTGCGCCTCACCGAGGCCCGCGGGCTGCTGCTGGGTGGCGGTGCGGACGCGGCGAGCGCTGCCTATCGCGTGGGCTATCAGAGCGTGTCGCAGTTCAGCCGCGAGTACGCACGGCTGTTCGGGGCACCGCCGATGCGCGACGTCGAGGCCTTGCGGCGCGCCTAGGCGCAGCGGACAAGCCCGATCGCCTGGTGGCCGCGCCGCACCCGGTCGCAGTTCCCTTCGCCGTCGCTGGGCTCACTGGTGGAGGGAGTTCTACAGTGGATGTCTATCGGGGAGGCAGGGAGGCTGGGTGCAGGCACTCGATGCTGTGCGGGCACCGGGCGCTTGAGATTGATGGCACTCACTCAAGTGCAGGGTGCAGGGTGCTGGGTGCTGGGTGCTGGGTGACTGCTTTCGCTCGCAGCGGACGCCCGGCTGTGAGCGGCTGCGATTGACTGGTTCAACCGTTACCACAAGCGGGTCTCTCAGTGGATGCCGGCCGCGACGCGAGGATCTCGGGCAGCTTGCCTTTGTTAGTGGCGCCGTCGGCGCAGGCGTGGCCCCAGCTCGTGTAGCTGCTTTGGACGGCATGCCTATTGGAGTGGCGCTTCATTGGCGCGAGGGGAGCGTCCTGTAGCTTTGCCGGCAATTGGGCTTGGACAGACCGCTAGTTCCAACGGTTCACATATTGCCTTTGCCTGCAGCGATTGCAGCTCGAATCCGGCTTCGTCCTTCCGAAGCGTTAGCGTAGACAGACTCCGATCGAGGTATTTTCTTCTCGCCATCCATGATGACCATGCGCGCTTCCTCAGGCGGGTCGTCTGCTGGAACCAGCGCTCTCAGTTCGGCGTCGCTGCTCGGGCCTAGCGCGCAAACGAAGTGTTCGTCGACGAGCCGCCTTGTTGACTCCCATTCCATGAAGTAGCCGAGCCTGCAATCCAAACGGCTGCGAGATGGATGATCTTCGTCAGAGATCGCCGCCAGCACCATCACGTCGCGGGCCTTTGCCTCCTGCAGCGCGGTCTGAAGACTCGAATGAGGCTCTCGCAGGAAGAACCGATCATGGGAAGGCAGTGGCTGAGGCACGCTCGGCGCAGTCGCATACTGCGAAGAGATGATCCATCGCTGAAAGGAGCGAGCATGTTCCGGGCAGCGAGCACCCGACCCTTCGGCGAGTTCAGCAGCCGTTGTTCAATGGCTTCCTTGTCGTAGGTGAGCAGGCTGTAGGCCGGCGTCTAGCGTGCCGCTCGGGACAGTCGAGTAAAAGGCAATGAAACCCTTGCAGCCATGGGTCTCCATCCGATCCCCCATGTTCTGTTCGTCGGCGTGGCCTACTGCGTTTCCGGAAGCTGCCTTGTGCTTGCAGCTCACCAACCATCGCAGCTCGGTTTGGCCTCCCGGGCCCTCCCGGAGTTCACGAACCACCAGGTCGCGACCTGCATCCGGCCCGCGGTCAGGGCCGCCGAGGATCTCGAAGCCCTGTGCTTCGAGAAAGTCTCGTGCGAACAGCACGAAGTCATCGCGCCCCGTTCCAGCATTCGCCACGGCAATCTCGGTGAAATCAAGAGCTGGCATTCCTAGTCGGAGAAGTTGGTGCCTCGACCATTCTCTACGTCAGTGCGGCCTTGCGTCGTGATATCGCCGGGTGCGGCCGACCCTGATCGATCGGTGGCCGTTTGATGAGCAGGGATCGGCAAGCCGGCGCTGCGCGGGGAACTACGCCAGTCCGCCTCGCTCAAGCACGTCTGCCACAAGATCGGCAATCTGCCGGGCGAGGTATGGGGGTACGGCATTGCCGACCTGGGTGTACTGCGACGTCCGGTTGCCGAGGAACACATAGGAGTCCGGGAAGGTCTGCAGCCTAGCTGCCTCTCTGACCGTGAGGCTTCGGCACTGCTTTGCCTTGGGATGGATGAAGGCATGCCCGTCCTTGGCGATATGGCTCGTGACGGTCATGCTGTAGGTGCTGGAAATCTGGACACGAAACCGATCCTTGAATATGGAGCTCTCCGTCAGGATCGGATCGACGTTGGCGTGAGCCGGGAGTAGGCAGACAGGGAAGTCGGAAAGTCGCGGGCTGGAACCTGTCACCTCGCCGAAGGCTGCGACGAACATGTACCGGACAAGGTCGCTCGGCATGTGTGCTCTGCTCTCATGGTTCGCGAGGAGATTCGATTGGCGGTCAACGTACCAATCGGCAAGCTGCCGCGGTCTCGCGACCTTCAGGCTTCCACCTACCTTCAAGCGGTCAGCTCCGGATGTCGGCTCCGACCTCCTGGAGAGCAGCGACTGACGAACGTGCAAGAGCCGTTCGGCGACCTTGGGGCCGAAACGTGTGTCGGCGTTTCTGAGCGAACTCACAGCTGCGTCGAACAGGGGGGTGCTCAGCGCATCCAGCCAGTCGAGCCCGGCACCCCGGTACGAGACCTGCGGCCTGAGCCACGGAAGACCGTCGATGACCTCTCCAACGCTTGGTGCCGGTGCGCGCTGCAGGCTTCCGATGCGGCCTGCGCGATTGGCCACATCCTTCCGTATGCCGACGATGATCACCCTGTGCCGGGCCTGCGGCACGCCGTAGTCCTCCGCCCTCACGATGAAGTCGCCGGGTGCCGGGCCGGGAAACAGGTCGTCAGACTCCGCCAGAGGGACAAGCTCGTACTCGAGCGAGGCGTCACCAATGCCGACGGCCAGTGCCGGTTGTCGGAGATCGCGCATGATGAGCGGGAAGATGGGCTCGCCGGATACCCGGGAGGTCAGGATTCCTTTGACGTTCTCCATGACGAAGACCGCCGGTCTGAATTCCGCTATGACCGTCAGGTATTCGCGATAGAGGAAGTGGCGATGGTCCTTCTCCGGCGTGTAGTTCTTGAGGCCCTTGTTCCGTGACCGTCCCACGATCGAATAGGCTTGGCATGGTGGCCCGCCGATGAGCACCGCGTTGTCAGGAAGCTCCGATCTCGAGCTGAACGGCGCAAGGCGCTGCAGGATGTCCTTACGCGCGGTATCGCGGTTGGTCGGCCCCAGTTCCAAGCATATCGTCTCCTGCGCCGCGAGCTTGCATGCCTCCGCGATCACCGGATCGCCGCACTCCACGAGCATTTCGTTCGCAACGTTCCACGGCGTCTCGAACAGAGTGGCGTCCCACCGTGCCCAGGTTGCGTCGGATGTCCTCGGATCGCTGAGCACGTGCCGGTGCGCGGCGCGGAGCCGAAGCGTCTCGTGCGCCATCGCTTCCTTCTCGATGGAGACAGCGATCTCGAAACTGGAGCGCTCCGCGCGCGAGAACCCTTCTCCCAGCCCGCCGGGGCCTGCAAAGAGATCTATGACTGGTACTTGCCGGGGCATCCGCTCAACTCTTCCGAACCGCAAAGCCGTACCGTCCGGCAGAAATGGGCTGCCAGCCTCCGGATCGTCTCCTCGAGCAGGATGCTACCAGGCAGGGAGGGTAGGCAGACGGGTGCCTGGAGATGCTGGTGACTGACATAGTCGACGAGGCGACCAGGTCGCGGATGATGGCCGCGATCGGTCCCAGGAATACCGTGCCCGAGCTTGCGGTGCGGCGCTATCTCCATGGGGCCGGTCTCCGATTCCGGCTTTATGTTCGCGACCTGCCCGGGCGGCCGGACATCGTCCTGCCGGCATACAAGGCTGTCGTGTTCGTTCATGGCTGCTTCTGGCACCGCCATTGCGGCTGCCGCTTCGCCACTACGCCCGCCAGGCGGCCGGAGTTCTGGCAGACCAAATTCTTGGCAAATGTTGCTCGTGACAGGCGCCAGCACATGGCACTGGAACAAGCGGGATGGCGAGTCTTTGTGATCTGGGAGTGCGAGACGACGGACGAAACCGCCCTGGATGCGCTCGTCTGGGCAATCCTCGCATCGGGCAGCAGAGTCGGTTCCTAGCCTGTATGTAGACGGGAATGTTGCTACAAATGGGAAATGTAGCAATAATGTGCGCCAAGAACGGAAGCCTGATACGCACATGCCGAGCACCAAGCCAAAGAGGGCGCCGCCCGTCGCGGTCCGCGACCCCAGGGAGCGGTTCCTCAGCCTCGCAAACAGTCGGGTGACCACTGCGATCCATCAGATTCGTCTGGTGGGGAACCTCGCAAACAGGAAGAACTACACGTACGAGCCCGAAGAGGCCGGCAAGATCGTGAGGGCGCTTCAGCGGGAGCTCGACGAGCTGAAGGCCAAGTTCAAGGGAGCCGACAAGAATGAATCCAGCATCTTCAGTCTCTAGCAGTGGGGTGCCACGGTGGGGCTATGTACGGCCGGAGCTGGGTCGGACCGGGCGCACCATCTCGGAGAACAACTTCGCGAAGGAGAAGCGAGAATGGCTGTCGATCCTGCTCAGAGAGATCCTGCAGAACGCGCTTGACGCTCGGACCAGTCCTGGCGAGCCGGTGACGGTGCGCCTGCGCCATCACACCCTCGCCAGCAGCGCCGAGGCCTTCGCCCGGAACCTGATACCGGATGAACACCGCAGGCGCTTCAAGGAATCCGTTCCTCACCTTCAGGATCAGGAAGTTCCGGCCTTCACGGACTGTCTGGTGGTCGAGGACTTCGGCACGTCCGGTCTAACCGGTGTGCTCGATAACCACGAGAAGGATGGAAAGGGCGAGAACTGGAATGCCTTCTGGTTCCGTGAGGGAGAAGGGGGCAAGGAGCGCGGCGCAGGAAACGGCGGTGCTGGGCAGGGGAAGATCACCTACTTCAGCACGAGCCGGATCCGGACCATCTTCGGTTTCACCGTGAGAGGCGGTGACCAGAGCCTGGCCCTGTTCGGCGCCAGTTCCTTCATGCGGGACTACGAATATGGCGAGCACAAGTGGAAGCGCGACGCCTATTGGGGAGTGTGGAAGGATGGAGGTGAGCGCACCGGCGTACTGCCCGCGCAGAGCCTGGACGTCGTCGTCCCCTTCCAGGAGCATCTGGGGCTGACGAGAAAACCGGGGCAGGCAGGTCTCTCGCTCGCGATTCCGTCGCCGCGTGCCTTCAGCGACGACGAGGCCGTCGCGATCACTCTCGCCGAGTTCTTTGTTCCCATCGTGCGTGGTGATCTCGTGGTGCAGGTTGGCGACCTGACTATCGACAAGAGCACCGTGATGGCGCTTGCCGATAGCCGGTTGAGTGACAGCAAGGCGCGCGAACTGCACACGTGCACGACCGCGGGATTCCGGTCATTTGCGGTCGATGCCATCGAGCGGTCGAGGAAGGGGGAGGTGATTCATGCGAAGCCGGTAACGACTGCCACCGGACTTGCCGAGGCCTCCTTCGAGCCCGAGGATCTGGTCAAATTGCGAGACGCACTCCAGCACGAGAAGCCGGTCTCGGTGCGGATTCACCTGAACATCAAGCCTAAGGGGACAGCGGCGGTTCCGGGCTACTTCGATGTACATCTGTCGCGACCGTATGACCTTGAGCAGCCGGAGCAGGCGATCATTCGTCGGGATCTCCTGATCGGTGAAGAGCCCATCGGTGGTGGGCGGCTGAAGCAACGTGCGCGCGGCCTCACTCTCGTGTCCCACGATGAACTCTCGACATTGCTCCTCTCGGCCGAGGAAGCAACGCACCTCAAGTGGAATTCAAGGCTTCCCCGTCTGTCCGAGTACTACAGGTCCGGTCCGGACGTTGTGGCTCTTGTCCGGAACGGCATGGTCCGGGTGCTGGACGTGCTTGATGAAGGCAGTCAAGGGCGGGACTTCAGGATCCTCGCGAGGTACTTCTCGGCGCCGGGAGAAGCGGCACCCGATCCGCAGAGGGGCAGGAAGCCGAAGGGCAAGCGCCTGATCGACCCGCCGCCGGTGCCGCCACCGAAGCCGAAACTCCTTGCCCTCGACGGGTTGAGCGATGGCTGTCGGATCCGGCCGGCCAGGGTGAATGCGCTTGATGGCGCAGGTCTTCCGATCTCGGTCACCGTCGAGTTCGCGTACGAGGGCCTCGACAAGGACGCCTTCAGCGAATACGACCCGATGGACTTCGACCTCGCGGACAAGGCCTTCCTTGTGCAGGCAGCTGGATGCAGCAACATCGAGCGCAAGCTGAACCAGTTGACGTTCGTCGTTGCTGCCAGCGACTTCGAGCTAGCGGTCCATGGCTTCGACAGTCGCCTGCGTCTGCGCATGCGACTGTCCTACGAGGAGAGTGCAAGTGCCGCGACTGTCGACGCTCAGTAACCCGACGCAGCTGATCGACATCGAGAAGGGGCGGCTCGGTGTCGTCCTCGACGAGAACGCCAGCCACCTAGCCTTCAGCCTGACCAAGCTTGACCTTTCCGATCTGAAGCTCCTGCCTCCGCTCAACGTCGTCGTGATCGTGAGGCGGGGCAACACCGAGGAGCGCTTCGAGCTGGGATCTGCCTGGGAATGGGACAAGGGCTACCGGCGCCTGACGGAGATTGCGCCCGACGGCACATGGACCTTTAGGGTCCTTCTTGTGCGTCCGGGATCTCCCCAGCTGGTGGCCGCTGCCGAGAACGTCAGGCCGTCCGGTCAGGGGGACAGCGAGTCATTCATCGCGATGGAGCCCGCCGATCTCGGCGAGCGCCCCTGGGAGGTCGAGATCAGGGAGCAGGAGGGGCGGGCGGTGCTGCGATTCAGCAAGAAGGTCTATCACTCCACCGGAGAGGCCGAGGCGGATCCGGTCTTCATTTCGCTGGTCCTTCCGGAGGCCGCCCGGCAACTCGCACAGTGGGTTTCGCGAACTCCTGCAGTTCTGGGGGACGAGACATGGGTGCCGTTCAAGAACTGGCTTGTGCATCACGGGATAACCGAAGAGCCGCGCGAGGACGATGAGGATGGGCGGTCCGAATGGGTGGGGAGCGTGGTCAATGCGTTCTGCGACCGCTTCGAATTCGTGACCAAGCTCTGCGAGGCAAGGATCAAGGGGGTGGATGAATGAGAGTGCACAGGCTGACCGACGAAGGGCGGTCGAGATTCGCAGTATGGCTTGGAAGTCGAGGCGCAGGAGACCTGCCGCCCGCAGAGCTGATCGACGGCGAGGGCATGACCGAGTTGGCGCATGACATCGAGATCGACCCGGATCGGGTCTTCGGGACGCGCATGGCGTTCGGAAAGTACATCGCCGATCTGCTGGACAGGGAAGATGGCCGGGTGCTCCTTTCTTCGAAGCACGACGGCCTGTGGGACTGGCTGACCGTCCTGTACTTCTCGCAATTCGGTCGCAAGGTCAGCAAGCCCTGGCACTACACGGTGACGAGGCGAGGGCACTCCGGATCGCTGGCCTATCGGCACCTCGCGCGGACGGCGTTCGAGATGTTCTGGCGACATGGGGATGCATCGCTTGTGATGCTTCACGTTGACATGGGCACGTGGGGCGACCTTGCGGAACAGCTTACCTCTAGGCAGAACGTCGCATACCACCGCGGGTACATCCAGGCGGCAAATGCTCTGTACATGTCCAACGGTGCGCTTAAGCGGGGGGCTGCGAGTCGCGTTCGGCCGATCGCGAAGCGCAAGGCCGGCGAGTCGATTGGCCGCGGTGGTGTTGCGCGCCTCGCACTTGCCGTACGACGCCTCTGCCGGACATACGACACGCACTTCCTGGGGACCAAGGAGATGCTCGATCTGCTCCCAAGAGAGTTCAGTCGATTCACTACAGCGGCATTGGTACCACCATCAGCATCAATAGTCGCGTGATTCCCGCAGGCAAGAGGCACGTATTTGCGCCCAATGCAGGCGGGACGACCACGCGATCGCAATCAACAGCGATTGGTCAAGATTGATTCTGCTGCTGTAGTTTTGCTCGGATTGCCCTTGCATGACTCCGAATGAAGGGCGGTGGCAGTGCATTTCCAATCACTAGAGCGATGGCCTCTTTGCCTAACGCAGGATCGAAGCGATAGCTTCTAGGAAAGCCCTGTAGCAACGCAGCCTTCCTTAGGGTGATGGTGCGGTGCTGCTCCGGGTGCAAGAAACGCCCCTTTGAAGGGTTGATGCACCCGCTTGTTGTCGTCGGCGATACCGTATCCCAGGTCATACGTCCATAGACGTCGTAAGAGTCACTTTCTCTACGACGTCTAACTCAATCGGCAATCCCGGAGCGGTGGGCACGGATCATGGAGATTCGGTAGACGCCGCGGCGGCGAGTGAGCCGCTGCGCCGACGGTCCCGCTGAAGCTGACACGTTGAGATTGGGTTGAGGCGGCGAGACACGACGCCGCCTCGGCTTAGGGCGCCCACGCGAGTGCCAAGCGGCTTCCGTTGCTCCGTTGCATCTTGATCATTCGGTCGAGTCGGCGCACGTCAGCGACAGCAGTCTGCCGTCGAGCGGTCGTCGGACGGCCAGTTGCGATGGACTGCAACCGCTGCTCAACGGTCAGTCGCAGCGCGAGCTTAGGCTCGTGTGAAGCATCGGCCAGCACCGCCGTAAGTAAGAGGACTCGCCATCAGCAACCCCTCCTGCCTAGTCGGAGGGGCGGCTGTCATCTGTTCGTCGCCAAGGCTCTCCGCGAACATCGCGCGCACTAGCCCCGTCAGCGCCCACAGCAGGCGATCTGCCGATGCCCGGCGAGCAGCGAGGCGGTGTCGGCCGCCTCAGCTCAACAGAGCCACGACGGTCGTGTCAAGCGTCTTCGCCAGCTTGTGAAGGATCAGTAACGACGGGTTCTTGAGGCTGCGTTCGATCTGGCTCACATACGTGCGATCCACTTCGGCATCAAGGGCAAGTTGCTCCTGGGTCAGCCCCTTTGCCGCGCGAAGCCGCAGAACGTTGGCTGCCAGCCGTGTCTGCAGTCGCTCGAACTCCCGATTCATGGCCGGAGGTTCGTGTTGTGGTGACTGTTAGTCCACGGTATATAATCTACAAATGTCGATGCGGGTACACCGATCCGGAGGGCTTCTGCAGTGTGCCAACGACAGCATCACAAGCGTCAAGTGGCTTCATTTCACCGACCTTGTGTCGCAGCTGTTCTGCAATCAAGGGGGGCCTACTCCGCCCAGCGCTGGTGGCAGCGCTGCGAAATAGGCGCGCGCTGCCGGGCCTGCCTGGCGGCAGCCTAGACCAGTGCGCGGGCTGGCGGGGGAACTACGGTGTTCGGTGACATCAAAGCTGTGCTCTCCCGCGTGCGTTCGGCTCTACGGCGCCGCGGTGCCTCGCCGCAGGAGGCAGAAGACCTTGTGCAGGAGGCCTGGTTGCGCGTGGCCAATGCGGGCGGGCAGGGCGGTGCAGCCAATCCAGCGGGCTTTCTGATGCGAACAGCCCTCAACCTGTCGATCGATGCGCACCGGGCCCGCAGCGCGCGTGGCGAGGAAGTGGCGGTTGAAGACGTGGTGCTGGCGGATGTCGCGCCGGGCGCTGAAGACCAGGTGCTGGGCCGGGAGCGCCTGGCGCGGATGCAGGTGTGCCTGGGGCGGCTGCCGGAACGCTCGCGCACGATCCTTCTTGCGCACCGGCTCGATGGCCGAACGTACAGCGACATTGCGCGGGAACTGGGCATCAGTGTCACCGCCGTGGAAAAGCAGGTAGCGAAGGCAACCTTGCTCCTCGCGCGCTGCATGGAGGGGTGGTAGCTGCATCCGGTCCCGGGCCTGGGCGCGGCTTTGATGCCGCGGCGGGCCTGGCAGGCGCGCCAGGCCGAACGTTTGGGCGGTTGCTGCTGCATGGGCCGGGCGTTGCGGTCGTGGGCATCCACGGCCTTGGCGGCCAGGGCTTCCATGGGCCTTGGGCGGGGGCTCTGCTACCGCACATCTGCTGCGGCACACCCGCGGGCCGGTTCCCTGCGGCGCAGGGCGCGTCTACATTGCGCCCCTTGGGTCTTCGACATCGGCAGGCTGGGAGGCACACCCGATGGTCAGGAACTGGGGTGCGCTGTTGAGGCGGGTTCGGTCGATGCTGCTGCGGCGCGGGCGTTCGGCTGAAGACGCTGACGACCTGGTGCAGGAGGCCTGGTTGCGGCTGGCGGTGTACGCGCGCCAGACGCCGGTGGCCAGGCCTGGTGCGTTCCTGGCCCGAACGGCGCTCAACCTGGCGGTGTCGGCAGACAGGGCCCGTGCGGTGCGTGGTGAGGAGGTCGAGGTGGAGCAGGTGGTGTTGGTGGACACGTCTCCGGGCACGGAAGCGGCCGTGCTGGCGCGCGAGCGCATCGCCCGGTTGGACGTGTGCCTGCTGCGCCTGGGTGCCCGCACCCGCGCCATCTTCCTGGACGTGCGCTTTGGCGGCATGAGCTACCCGGAGGCGGCACGCCGCCACGGCATTTCAGTCAGCGCGGTTGAAAAGCAGGTGGCCAAGGCCACGATGCTGGTCACGCGCTGGATGGAGGGCTGGTAGGCATGGGCCGGCAGAGTGGCTCGCCGCCGGCCGGTGGTGGGCCGACGGGAACACCCCACGTCACGCCCGAGATCGCCGCAGAGGCCGCCACCTGGGTGGCGCGCCTGCACGGCCCCGACCGCACGCGCCAGATGGAGCTGCAGTGCCTGGAGTGGCAAGCCCGCTCCGCGGCGCACGGCCACGCCTTCGAACGCTGCACGGCCACCTGGGAAGAGGTGCCCAACGCGGCGCGTGCTGCAGGGTTCTCCGGGAACCTGGGCGCCTTGCGTGGGGGTGATGAGGGCGAAGACGGCGATGAGGGCAATGACAGCCATGGTGGCAAGGATGGCGGGCTGGCCGGCCGCGGGCTGTTCATGCTGCTGGCTGCAGGGGCGCTGGTGCTGGCCGGCATGGTGGGCTGGAGCCTGCTGGGTGACGGGGCCGACTACCGCACGGCGGTGGGCGAGGCCCAGACGGTGGTGCTGGACGATGGTTCCCGCATGTCCCTGAACACCGACACGCGTGTGTCGGTCGATTTCGGCGCGCGGCAGCGCAGCGTGCGCATCGACAGCGGCGAGGTGGCTTTCGAGGTGGCCAAGGATGCCGGCCGGCCCTTCGTGGTGCGCGCCGCAGGCAGCGAGGTGGTGGCGCTGGGCACGGTGTTCTCGGTGCGCCTGGTGCCGCAAGGGCCTGGCGCCAAGGCCTCGCTCGCCGTCACGTTGGTGGAGGGCCAGGTGGAACTGCGCGCGGCGGAGGGTGTGCCTTCCGATGCGGTGGCGCCTGCGCGGCCGCTGGTGTTGCAGCCGGGTGAGCGGGTGCTGCTCTCCAGGCCGGTTGCCGAGGGCGGTGCGGCCGTGCTGGCGCAGCGGCTGGACCATCCGCGCCTGGAGCAGGTGCTGGCCTGGCAGCGCAACGAGGTGGTGTTCGAGCAGGCCACGCTGGCCGAGGCGGTGGCCGAGATGAACCGCTACAGCCGCACGCCCGTGGTGTTGGTGGGTAGCCTCGCAGGGGCTGACGCGCAGGTGAGTGGGCAGTTCCGCACTGGCGACAACCCGGCCTTCGCCCGCGCCATGGCCATGCTGCACGGGCTGAGCGTGCAGCAGAGGGAAGGGCGGCTGGAGCTGTCGCGGGGCGAGATGCCGGGCCGCTAGGGGGAACCCTGGTTGAAGGGCCGGTGGTCACTTCGTCATCCCGTTGTCGAACATGGGTGACGGAGTGACAAGGGATGGGCAATTCAATCTTGCAACGCTTCCGGGCAGCACGCGCCTATGTGCTGATCGGCCTGGGTGCGTCGCTGTTCTTCGCGGGCGGCTTCTGGGGCGGGCTGGTTCTGGCGGCCGGTGCCGAGCCACCGGCGCGTTATGCCATCCACCAGCCGGCGCAGCCGCTGACTGACTCGCTGAGGGCCGTTGCGCGGCAAACGGGCGTGTCGCTGCTCTTCGATCCAAGGGCGGTGCAGGGCCTGGTGTCGGCGCCGATCTCGGGCCAGTTCTCTGCAGCAGAGGCCGTCAACAGGCTGCTGCAGGGTACCGGGCTGGTGCTGGTGGTGCAGCCCGATGGAGCCCTGGTGGTGCGGGCGCCGCGTGCTGGCGAGCGGGTGCCTGGGCCCGGCTCGGCTGCTGCCCCGGCCGATGCGCCGCAGGCTTCGGAGAAGATCGAGATCACCGGTTCAAGGCTGCGGCGCATCGATGCGGATGCCGCGCTACCCGTCAACGTGTACCACCGCGAAGACATCGAGCGCAGCGGGCAGCCTTCGCTGGGCCGCTTCCTGGCGGGCCTCAACGAGATCTCGCTTGGCCAGGGCGAAGGTTCGTTCACGGGTACCACGCAAGGGCAGGGCAACGTGCAGCTGCGCGGCCTGCCGCTGGGTTCGACGCTGGTGCTGATCAATGGGCGCCGGGTGCAGGCCGTGGGCTCTTCCAGCGGGAACTTCTTCAACCTCAACCTGATTCCGCTGGCGGCGGTGGAGCGTGTCGAGATCGTGCCGGTGGGCTCTTCGGCCGTGTACGGCGGCGACGCGTTGGCCGGTGTGGTGAACGTGATCCTGCGCAAGTCGATCGACGGCCACAGCTTCAGTGCCCGCGTCAGCTCGGGCAGGGGTTTCGGCGACGGCGGCCTGTCGCTGGGTGTGGGCGACAGTGGCGAGGCGGGCGCGTGGATGGTGATCGGCTCGCTCGCCAAGGCCACGCCGCTGACCATGGACGAGCGCGCGTTTTTCCGAGACGTGGACTTCCGCCGCTTCGGCGGGCCGGACACGCGCGCCCGCAACTGCAACCCGGGCACGGTCAGCAGCACCACGGCGGCCAACCTGCCTGGGCTGGGTGCGGGCTTCGCGGCCATTCCCGAGACGTTGCCGGGGCAGCCGCTCACGGTGGAGAGTTTCCTGCCGACGGCGGGCCAGGCCAATCTCTGTGCCAGCCTGTCGGCCAACGGAGCGGCTGCGCTGGTCCACGGCAGCGAGTCGCTCGGCCTGCACGCGCTGGGGCACCGCAAGCTGTCGGACAGCCTGAGCGCGTTCGGCGAGCTGACCCATGTTCGGGACCGCGTGTTCGCAGACGGCCGGGGCATCAACTTCAACAACGTCCTGGTGCCTGCGAGCAACCCGCACAACCCGTTCGGCGTGGCAGTTCGGGTCACGGCCAGGCTGGGGCCCGAGAACGGGCGCGAGGCCTACGCGCGCAGCACCGACTTCACCCGGCTGCTGGCCGGCGTTCGTGGCGAGTTCGCCAGCGGCTGGGACTTCGAGGGCGTGGTGTCGACTTCGCGCGATGCCGGCGAGCGGGTTCTGGCCCACAACACGGCCAACACGGCGGCGCGCACGGCAGCCCTGGCCGACACGAACCCCGCCACCGCCCTCAACCCCTTTGCGACAGGGCGTGCGGCGCCCGATGCGGTGCTGCGCAGCATCTGGTCTGACGCCGTGCGCGACAACGACGGGCGCAGGGATCTGGTTGGTGGTTTCGCCCGCGGGCCGTTGCTGGAACTGCCGGCGGGCACCGTCGAGGCCATCGCGGGCCTGGAGGCGGGCCGGGACCGGTACGCGTCCGTCCAGGCCGGCGCCGGAATCGTGGCCAGCCGCTCCACGGCCGCAGCCTATGCAGAGCTGCGCCTGCCGTTGTGGCGTGGCAGGGCGGTGGGCGAGCGCGAGGCGGAGCGTGACTGGACGATGGCCGCGCTCACCCTGGCCGGCCGTGGCGACAACTACAGCGACTTCGGCTCCGCAAGCACCTACCAGGCTGGGCTGGAGCTTCGTCCGCTGCGGTCGCTGCTGTTCCGCGGCTCCGCGGCCACCTCGTTCAAGCCGCCCACGCTGCTGCAGACCCACGTGAACGAGGCGGTCTTCCCGATCGAGGCCGCGGGCGTCACCGACCCTCGGCGGGGCGGCGAGCCGGTTGAGGATGCCGACTGGGTTCGCATGGCCAACGCCGACCTGCAGCCCGAGCAAGGCAAGGCGCTGGCGTTGGGGGCGGTGTGGGAGCCTGGCGCCGGCACGGGGTTCCGCCTGGCCGCGACGGCCTGGCGCGTGCGGATCGACGACATGATCGGCACGCTCGACCCGCAGGCGGTGCTGGACCACGAGGGCCTGTTCCCCGGCTGGGTGGTGCGGACGGCGGCGGCCGACGGCGGGGCAGGGCGGATCACGCGGCTCGTGTGGGCCGAGTCCAACTTCGGCTTTGTCGAGACGCGCGGCCTCGACCTGGAGGCCAGCCATGCCTGGCAGACCGCGCTGGGCCGCGGAACGATCGGGCTCAGCGCCACCAAAACGACGGCCTACACGGTGGCCATCGCCCCAGGGGTTGGCGCCGAGCATCGCGTCGGCGTGCGCTTCACGGACTACTGGGCGCCCAGCTGGAAAGGGCGTGTTTCGCTCGGCTGGGACCGCAGCGTCTGGAGCGTCGGCATCAGCAGCCGCTTCGTCGCCAGCTACCAGGATGCCGCGACCGGGGACCGCAAGCTGGGCGGAGGCTGGGTTCACGATCTGTCGGGCCGGCTCGACCTGAAGCGCCTCGGGCTGGACCTGGGCATGGCCAAGACCGCGGCCCTGTCGTTCTCGGTCGTCAACGCCACCGACAGGCTGCCGCAGTACGCCAGCGGCGCGCCGTACTTCGACACCACGCAGGCGGACTGGCGCGGGCGTTTCGCCAGCATGCGGCTCTCGATGGACTGGTAGGCCGGTCCTCAACACGCACCCGCCGCCAGGCGCGGGTTGCACAACCCGCTGCGCCCAGGGCGCAGCACCGGCAGCCACGCCGGCTCCATTCAGGAACAACAACCATGCAAGCACCCTTGCGCGGGCAGCGCTTTGCCCCTGCGCTGCAGCACTTCGTCCGCATCGCGTCCTGCGCGTTGGCATTTGCCGCCACCGCGATCGGTGGCGCCAGGGCCAGCGTCGCGGCTGGCCCGGGCCCGACCGTGACCGACGTCGTCGAGTTCACCCGCATCGTCTACCCCATGGCGGGTGATGCCGGGCGGATGCAGTCGCACGTTTCGGCCGACGGCACCAGCGCCTTCATCGTCACGCGCCAGGCCAACACCCGCACGGACCGCAACCGCTACCGGATCCTGTTGCTGGACCTGCGGCCCGAAGCGCTGGTGGCCGGTAGGCCGCGGCCGCCTGTGGCCGTGGCCACCATCGACCCGGTGCTCGACAACAACGCGGCGTATCCGGCGTTGCAGGCGCCGCGCTGGGTGGGGCCGCGGACCATCGTGTTCCGGGCGAGGATCGACGGGCCCGTGTTCCAGGTCTACAAGGTCGACACGCAGAGCCGGCGGATCACCCGGCTGACGAACTCGCCGACGGGTGTCGTGTCCTTTGCCATCGCTGAAGACCTGCGCACGGTTGTCTACGCGGCCCAGCAGGACAACCCGCCGCTGGCGCCGGGCAAGCGCAGCGTGGTCGTGGGCAACCAGTCGTTCTGGAGCGTCAAGTTCGGGCAGAACGACATGCGCGCGCAGCTCCGGCGGTACCGGTACTTCGTGGCCGAGGCCGGCTCCGGCCGGCCGGCGCGCAGCCTCGGCGAAGCCTTCAACGATGCGACCACACCGGCGCCGCCGGTCAGCATCTCGCCGAACGGGCGCTGGGCACTGGTGCCGCACTTCGAGCACGGGCGCCATCTGTCCTGGGCGAAGACCTATCCGCTCGTGGCGGAGGCTTCGGACCAGCGGGGCCTTCGTGACGGCATGGACCCGCTCGGCTACTTCGCGCGGCCCTCGCGCTACGTGCCCAGGCGCGTGGTGGCGTACCGGCTTGCCGACGGGCGGGCGCTGGCGGCGGTCGACGCGCCCGACGACTCGGCCGGCCTGCCGCGGTTGGACGTGGCTTGGCAGGGCTCTGGCACCTCGGTGGTGATCGCGGGCACGCATCTGCCGGTAGAGAACGGCGTTGATGGCGGCCGTGGCTCGTACGTGATCGAGTACTGGCCGGACAGTGGTCGCTGGGCCGTGATCGCAGAACTGAAGGGACGCCTGTCCTGGGCTCGCCCTGCAACCGCGGCCGTGGACGCCATCGAGCTTGCCGACCAGGGCGGCCGCCGTGTCTTCCAGCGCCTGGCAGAGGGCGGCTGGCGAGAGCTTCGCGGCGAGCTGCAGGCCACGGCACCGGGCGCGGCTTGGATGCTGGGCCTGGCCGAAGGGCTGGACCTGCCACCCGACGCCGTGGCCAGGGGGCCCGCGGGGCAGACCGTGCGGTTGACGCAGCTGAATCCCCAGGTCACGGGCCTGTGGGGGACTGTGCGCCCCTACAACTGGAAGGACGCCAAGGGGCGCGATTGGAAGGGAGGCCTGCTGCTGCCGGCGAACCACGACGCCGCTGGTCGGCATGCCCTGGTCATCCAGACCTACGGCTTCGCACCGGACCGCTTCTACCTGGACGGCTCGAACCGGTCGATCGGCTACACCAGCGGGTTCGCGGGCCGGGCCTTCCTCAGGGAAGGGGTGCTGGTGCTGGCCTTTCCCGCCGGGGCCGCTACGCATGCACCGCGGGGCGAGGCCGGCGCGATTGCCGCGTTCATGGACGGCGTGCGCGGTGCAATCGATGCGCTGGTTGCAGAAGGACTGGTCGACCCGGAGCGCATCGGCATCATGGGTTGGAGCATGACCGGCGAGAACGTGCTGAACCAGGTGACGTTCTCCGACGCACCGATCCGTGCGGCCACCATCCTGGACGGGGACGCGAACACGGTGTTCTCGCTGGCCGTGACCCATGGCTTCGCCGACGACATCGCCGCACGCAAGGCCCGGGCGAACGAGGGCATGCCCTATGGTGAAACGCTGTCGACCTGGGTGCGCAACGACCCGGCGCTGCACACCGACTGCATCAAGGCAGCGCTTCGCATCGAGAGCTATGGACCCTGGGTGCTGAACAACTGGGACATCTATGCGCTGATGCGCAGCCAGGCCAAGCCGGTGGAGATGGTGCTCATTCCTGGCGGCAGCCACGGGCTGATGACGCCCAGCGAGCGGATGCTGTCCTTGCAGGGCAACGTGGACTGGTTCCGCTTCTGGCTGAAGGGCGAAGAACGGACGGTGCCGGTGCTCGCCGGCGAGACTGCCGCAGAACTGGAAGCCCAGAACCGGCGCTGGCGGGAGATGGCCGAGCTCAAGAGCGTTGACGACACGCGTCCGGAATGCGCCCGCAAGGCGGGCCAGCCGGCGCGGCCCTGACCGCTGCGGGCCTGCGCGATCGGCATCGTGAGCCGCGACCCCACCCTTGATGTTGATGTCGACGATGGCATCCCACTCCTAGACCTTGAGCGGGTTCATCGGCGACACGGCCGAAGGTGCTCCTGGCGAAGTTCGCAAAGTTCGCGAAAGCCGCGACGTCCGCGCGATTCACGACATCGAGCGCGCGGAGGCTGCCGAGCAGCCTCTGCAGCTTCTTCCGCCAGCGGCTACCGGCCGCAAACGTGCCTGTCGAGCAGGGCCTCGACGAAAGCCCAGCTCTGTTCGTGCATCTGGCGCTGGTTGTAGTGTGTGCGCGTCAGCACCACGCTCGTCCCGCTTTGGCTGAACACCGCGACGAGGTTGCCGCCGTTGCCGGCCATCAGCCAGCCGCGTTGTGGCCCGCAGGCCGTGTTGAAGTCGCGTTGCCACATCAGCTGGCCGTAGCCCATGCCGCGGCCAGCGTCACGCTGCACGCGCAGCGTGCGTTGCACCACGGTCGGCGTCAGTGCCGGGCTGCCCTGCCGCAGCAGCATCTGCGCGATGTGGTTCAGGTCACGTGTGCTCAGGCGCAGGCCGCCGCCCGTCATCGGCTCGCCGCTGGGTGAACGGCTCCATTGCCAGCGGCCGATGCCCAACGGCGTGAACAGGCGCCGCGCCTGGTAGGTGTCGAGCCCGCCCGGCGCCTTGCGTTCGAGCAGCTGGCCGAGCAGGAAGACGCCGGCCGTGCAATAGGCGAACGGGAGGCGGCCGCTGGTGTCGCGCTGCACGCTGCGTGTCGGCAGATCCAGCACCCAGCGCAGCCATTCGCGCTGCGGGTACATGTTCTCTTCGTTGCCAGGACTCCTGTCGTCCCAGTCGTTGCAGTCGAGCGCCGAAGACATGGTCAGCAGGTCGGCCACGGTGATGCCGCGTTTGGCCGGGCCGTCGTGGGCGAAGGGCGCAAGTTCGCTGAAGTGGTCGAAGACCGGTTCGTCCCACTGCAGCAGGCCGTCCTGAACGGCCGCGGCGACGGTCAGTGCGGTGAGTGACTTGGTGACCGAGCGCGTGTCGTGCAGCGTCTGCTCGTTGGCGCCACGCGCATAGGCTTCGACGAGCGTGCGGCCATCGCGCTGCAGCAGCACGCTGGTGGCCGCGGGCAGGCTTTCGAGATCGGGAGGGGGCGTGGCGCCGTACGCGGGGCCGTGCGCGGCGGTGGAGATGACGAGTGCCAGAGGCAGGAGGTATTTCATGCCGGCATGCTGGCCGGCAGTCAGCCTGGGGTCTAGAACGTTTTGAACCCGGCCTGCCAGGCCGCGGGTGTGCTGCCGTACTCGCCGCGGAAGCTGCGCGTGAAGTGGCTCTGGTCCGCGAAGCCGCAGGCTGCGGCGACATCGGCCACCCCTTCGCCCTGGCGCAGCAGGGCGGCGGCGCGGTTGAGCTGCACGCGCCGCTGCAGGCGGCCGGGTGGCAGGCCGTAGTGGCGGCGGAAGGCGCGCGCCAGCGACACCGGATGGACGCCGGCTTCGCCAGCCAGCGCTGCGAGGGAGGGTGTGTGCGCCGGCTCGTCGAGCAAGCGCTCCATGCAGCGGCGCAGCCAGACGGGCGTGTGGCGGCCGGCCGGATCGCGCGGTGTCGACGCGCCGGCGGCCACGCAAAGCTCGTGGCACTGCACTTCGAGATCCAGCAGCTCGCTGGCGCCGGCTGCAGCGGGCATCGCGGCGAGTGCGCCGGCCGTCTGCAGTGCGGCGCCATTGAGCAGGCGGGGTGCGCCCTGGTCCAGCCCCAGCTCGGCTGCCGGCCCGGCGCCCAGGCTCAGCGCGAGGAAGACGCCGTGGCCGTCAGTGAAATGGTCGCGGTGTTCGGTGCCGGCAGGGTTCCAGACCAGGGCGCCGGGGCCGAGCGTGTGGCCGGCTGCCGCGCTGCGGTAGCGGCCGGCCAGCACCAGCACGAAATGTGCATCGACGTGCTGGTGTTGCGCGACCGTATGTTGTGGTGCCGACGCCTGCAGCCGCGCGACGCAGAAGCCGGCGACGTCCCAGCGCTGTTCGAAGCGCCCGTAGAACTGGTGGCCGTGGAACCGCACGGGGGCAGGATCAGGCCGCGCGCAGCTGGCCGGCGGCTGGTCGTTGCGTCGGTTGGCCAGGGGTGTTTCTGCGGTTCACGGTGCTTCCTTCGTGGCGGGGTCTATGGCGATGGATGCACTGTAGGCCGCGCCCGAATTGGCCACCACGCACTTGCGACGAACTGTAGACGCGCCGTGTTGAAGCGCCGACTCGGCTGGCTGGCCCCCCCTGGTGCTGGCGGTCCGCGGCCTCTGGCGGCAGTCACGGGCTGATGACGGCCGCAGGGCTGGAAGCCCGGTACTGGCGCTGGCGGTAGATGGCCGAGCTGAAGCGGCTGGGCGGGGCGCGGTCAAGCTGTGCGCGAAGGGCGGCTGAGCCTCGTGGTTCTCGCGTGGCAGGTTCGGATTGCTAAATTACAAATAATATTGTAATGTCGAGGCATGAACCAATCGCAGGCACTGGCTGCACTGGGTGCCCTGGCACACCCGATCCGACTGGATGTCTTCCGCGCATTGGTCGTGGCCGGTGCGGATGGCCTGACGCCTGGTGCGCTGAGCCAGCGCTTCGACTTGGCGTACGCCAAGCTCGGTTTCCACCTCAAGGAGCTGGCCGGGGCTGGGCTTGTGAGCGCGGAGCAGTCCGGCCGCCACGTCATCTACCGTGCTGCGTACCCGCAAATGGATGCGCTGCTCGGCTACCTCACCGAGAACTGCTGCGCAGGCGCAGCCTGCGCGGTCCAACCCACCAATGCAGCGTGTGGCTGCTGATCTTCGAGGAGCCCGACATGAAGCGCTTCCATGTTCACGTGCACGTGCAAGATCTGCAGGCCAGCATCGCCTTCTATTCGAAGCTCTTCGCGGCCGAGCCCTCGCGCGTCGAGGGTGACTATGCAAAGTGGATGCTGGACGATCCCCGCATCAACTTCGCGATCTCCAATCGCGGCGGTAACGCCGGCGTGGACCACCTGGGCTTCCAGACCGACACCGACGAGGAGCTCGCCGATCTGAAGGCCCGTGCCCAGGCCGCTGACATGGCGCTGCTGGACGAAGGCAGGACGAGCTGCTGCTATGCACGCAGCGACAAGTACTGGCTGACCGATCCCGATGGCGTCGCATGGGAGCAGTTCCGCAGCCTGGGCAGCATTCCCACGTTCAGCGAGACCAAGGTGCCCGCGCAAACGGCTTCGGCCTGCTGCGCCACGGACGCGCCTGGTGGCAAGCCGTTCGGCGTTCCGGTCGGCATTCCGGTCAAGCAGGCGTCCGGCTGCTGCCGATGATGAAAGACACCCCGCGAAGGCTGATCGCGGAGTTCCTGGGCACGGCCCTGCTGCTGACCATCGTCATCGGCTCCGGTGTGATGGGCCAGCGTCTGGCGGGCGGGAACGCTGCCGTCGCGCTGCTGGCCAACACGCTGGCCACGGTGGGTGGCCTGTACGTCCTCATCGAGCTGTTCCGCCCAGTGTCGGGGGCGCACTTCAACCCCGCCGTGTCGCTGGTGATGGCCTGGCAAGGTGAACTGGCCCGGCCGCTGGTGCTGCCGTACATCGGGGCGCAGCTCGCAGGCGCCGTGCTGGGCGCATGGCTGGCCCACGCGATGTTCGATCTGGGCATCCTGCAATGGTCGGGGCGGCAGCGCACGGGTGCCGATCAGTGGCTGGCGGAGTGGGTGGCGAGTTTCGGGCTGTTGCTCGTCATCTTGCGGGCGCCGGTATCGCGGGTTGCCGCGATGGTGGCCGCCTACATCGGCGCGGCCTACTGGTTCACGGCCTCGACATCGTTCGCCAACCCTGCCGCCGTCGTGGGGCGGATGTTCAGCGACACCGTCGCCGGCATCGCGCCTGCGAGCGCACCGGGCTTCGTCATGGCGGAGATTGCGGGCGCCGCGTGCGCGTTGCTGCTCCATCGATGGCTTGGCCCGACCTCTTCTGCACCAAACCGGCCCATGGCCGAACGACCCCATGTCTGACGTCACGATCTATCACAACCCCGCCTGCGGCACCTCGCGCAACACCTTGGCGATGATTCGCAACGCTGGCGAAGAGCCGACGGTCATCGAGTACCTGAAGACGCCGCCCGACCGCGCAACGCTCACGGGGCTCGTCGCGGCTTCGGGCATGAGCGTCCGCGAGCTGATGCGCCGCAAGGGGACCGCCTACGACGAGCTGGGCCTCGACGACCCCAAGTGGACCGATGAGCAGTTGATCGACTTCATGCTGCAGCAGCCCATCCTGATCAACCGGCCCATCGTGGTAACGCCGCTCGGCACCCGGCTGTGCAGGCCGTCAGAAAGGGTGCTGGACATTCTGCCCAGGCCACAGCTCGGCGCGTTCACCAAGGAAGACGGCGAGAAGGTCATCGACGCGGAAGGCCTGCGCATCTCTGCGCGGTGAGTCGCCCACCCGGCGGCGCGTGCCGGCATGGCTGCCGCGTGGAAGACCTCGGCAACGCCTGTCAGCACCAGAACACCCAACCCATCGCGCCCCCTTTTGAGCTTTTGACTCTCGCAGGTCAAGTGCCCCAGCCGACGGGGGAGCCGCTGGCCGACGGCTTCAGGTGCCGCCGGTGTACGGATACCGCAGCTTGCCCGACGCCACGTTGGCCGGCGCGACGACCACCTGCCGGGCGCCGTGCCTGAACTGTTCGAGGCCGTGGCCCTCGATGCCCTGGAACTGCACCTGCAGCACGCGCGGCTGGGTCCACTCGCCATTGCGTCCGAAGGCCACGCGGCCCATGACGGTGTCGAAGGTGGTGGCCCGTGCGTGGTCGGCCAGCCGGCTGTCGACCAGGCTGCCGGTGGCCTCGACCGCCTGCGCCACCACCTGCAGCTGCGCGTAGGCCAGCGGCGCCATGTAGTGGCCCAGTGCATCGACGCCCGCGGCCGCGGCCCGCGCCTGGTAGGTGGAGAGGAACGCCGCCACGCCCGGGAACTGCAGCGTCGGCACCGGTTGCCAGTACTCGTAGTTGACGAAACCGTTCAGCAGCGGGCCGAGCTCTGCCTTCACGTCGGCGTTCTGCGGCCCGATCATGCTGGCGCCCACCATCGCCGGCTTGAACGGGTGGGCATGCACCGCCTTGACCAGGCCGACCGAGTCCGCCAGGTACGAACACAGGAAGAGCAGTTCGCAACGGCTTTGCGCCACGGCGTCCATCACGGGCCTGAAGTCGCGGGTCGACAGCGGGTAGGTCGCTTCGTGCACCACGCGGAAACCGTGCTTCGCGGCATTGGCCTTGGCACCCAGCACCGGGTTGCGGGCGAACTCGGCATCGGCCGACACGATGGCCACCGTCGTCGGCCGCGGGCTCTGGGCTGCGCCGAGCTCGAAGAAGCCTTCGGTGAGCGCGGCGTTCGGGTCCGGGCCGGTGGGGATCATCGCGAAGTAGTCGCGGTAGCCGAGCGTGTTGTTGGCGCCCAGTGCCATCAGCCCGACGAAGAAGCGCCCGCGCTCGCGCATCAGCGGCAGCGCCGGCTGGACGGTGTTGGTGCCGTAGCCACCGATCACGAGGTCGACACGGTCTTCGTCCAGCAGCTTGCGGTAGAGCTGCGGCACCCGGCGGGCATCGGCCGCGTCGTCGTAGCGCACCAGCTCCACCGGGCGGCCCAGCAGGCCGCCACGCCGGTTGACGTCGTCGCGCCAGATGTCGTGGGCCAGCAGCGCCGAACGGCTGTTGCCGGCCAGCGGCCCCGTCAGCGACAGGCAGTAGCCGATGCGGATGGGCGCACCGGCCGCGGCTTTGGCAGCCGTGGTGGAACCCAGGGCGAGCGCGGCACCTGCCATCAGCACACCCCGCCTGCCAACCGTGTCGGGCTGCGCATGTGGGCTCGCTTGGGCAGCGGTGGTGTCCATCGCCATGCCTTCACATGCCGGGCCGGGCGTTGCCGCTGGCACCGAGCAACTGCATTTCCCAGTTGAAGGCGACGCCGCTGCCGCCGGCGTGTTCGACCACCACGCCGGCCAGGCCCGGTACCGTGGCTTCGCGGGCCCAGTCGCGCTGCCACTCGCTGGCCACGGCCATCCAGGTGATGGGCACGCAGCCGGCCGCCACCATGCGGCGCACCGCCATGTCGTGCGCTTCGGCGGAGACACCGCCCGAGGCGTCGGTGACGACGAAGACGTCGTAGCCTTCGGCCAGCGCGTGGATGGCCGGCATGGCCAGGCAGATCTCGGTGTACAGCGCGGCCAGGACCAGCTGCTTGCGGCCCGTCTTCTCGACGGCCTCGACCACGCGGCGGTCTTCCCAGGTGTTGATCGTCGTGCGGTCGATCGGCTTCTGCTCGGGGAACACCGCCTGCAGGCCCTTGATCAGGTAGCCGCCGCGCTCTTCGAGCACGGTCGTCAGGATGGTGGGCACCTCGAAGGCCTTGGCCGCCTTGGCCAGGCCGATGACGTTGTTGATCACCATCTGCGGCTCGTGGCTGTGCAGGTTGGCGAACTGGTAGGGCTGGTGGTCGATCAGGACGACGATGCTGTCGGCGGGGCGCAGCAGCGCGTCGAGGCCGGTCTTGGCCATGTCGGGTTCCTCCGGTTGTGCGTGTGCGGGCGTCGGGCTCGACACCGGGCGACCACGGTGGTCGTCGCGCCGATGATCCAGAGCCGCAGCGCCGACGGCACTGTCGGAAACTGCCTTCAACCGACTGAAACCGGCGCCGCATGCCGCGGCGGTGCCTCAGCGCAGGCGTTCGCGCCGCCAGGCGGCCGGCGTTGCGCCGAGCAGGCGGCGGAAGGTGCGCCCGAAGTGCACCGCATCAGCGAAGCCGGTGGCCTCGGCAACGTGCGCCAGCGTGGCCGCGGGGTCGAGCAGCATCTCCTGGGCCAGGCGAATGCGTGCGCGCAGCTGCCACTGGTAGGGCGGCAGGCCGGTGGACCGTTTGAAGGCGCGGCTGAAGTGGGCGACCGAGAGGCCGCATTCGCGCGCCAGCGACTCCATCGACACCGGGGCGGGCAGCTGCGCCTCGAGCAAATCAATGGCCCGCCGCAGCTGCCAGGGCGCCAGCCCCGCTTCGCGCGGCCGCGTAGGCCCCGGCAAGGCGAACAGCAGCGCCGAGATCGCGATGGCGAGGCCGTCGCCATACAGCTGGCTGGAGGGGTCGGGGTCGTCGACGGCATCGGACAGCCAGCGGACCATGGTCCAGACCCGGTCGTCCTCGAAGCACAGCCGCGGCCCGCCACGTGCGCTGCCAGCCAGGCCCTGCCCCTGCAGGGCCGCGCGGTCGAAGACCAGCGTGGCGTCGCGCGCGTAGTGCACGTCTTCGCTGTAGCCCCACAGCTGCACCCCGGCGGGGGCCACGTTCAGCTGGCGGTGCACATGCGGGCCGGGGCAGGGCTGGTCACGGCGCAGGCGCGGTTCGCAGCGGCCCGAGCCGGCCTCGTCGAGCAGGGCGTTCAGCCGCAGATCGTCTTCGTGGCGCAGGCTGTGCAGCACACGACCCTGGCACTCGAAGTGAGCGACCTCCACACGAATGCCCGCCCAAGGGCGCGCGCCCATGCGCAGGCGCAACACGTTCTCGGGCAGCGAGACGGTAGGGGGCTCGAAGGCGGGCATGCGGTTCCGGGTTCACCGTACCAGACCGCCCGATGCTAGCCAAAGAAGGAAGGGCCTTTGCCTTGCGCGCTCAGGGCGCGAGTTCCAGCCGGAGGGCCTGTGCGATGGAGACGCCTCGAAGCCCACATCGACCGGGCGCCCTGCTGTCCGACCCTACCCGTGGATCTGACGAATCCGCCCGGCCACCTGGTGGCCGCGCGAGACGTTCAGGTGGTGGATGGCATACCCCAGCAGATAGAGGAAGCCGAGCCCCATCAGCACCGTGGAGACGTCGGCCTGTTTGGCGCCGGCCATGACGAAGTTGGTGATCAGGCCGGCAAAGAGCGGGTTCAGCCACCACCACCACATGAACGAGCGCAGGCGGTGCTGGCGGTTGAGTTCGCCGGCGTAGAGGCCGCGCAGTTCGTCGGGCTGCCCGTTGGGTGGCAGCGCCTTGGCCGCGCCCCGCACCAGCAGGTACAGGCCGATGCTGACGAAGCCGGTGAACATGATCCAGCTCAGCGGTGCCACCCAGGGCTTGGTCTGGACGACGACATAGGCCGTCATCGCCGCGGTGACCAGGCAGGCGCCGGCCTCCACCCGGTTGCGCCAGCGCACGCCTCGCGCAAAGCGCTGGTAGTCGTCGGCCAGGGCCTCGGCGGATGCGGCGCTGCGCGGGCGCGTGTCGTCGCGCCCCAGCGCAGGGCTGACCCGCAGCACGCAGAGCACGGGCAGGGACAAGGCACCCAGGACGAAGAAGCCCTTGTTCAGCACCCAGTCCGGGTGCAGGGCGCCGGCCTGTGCCAGCAGGAAGACCAGGCCTTCGATGGCCACCATGCTGCCCGCGGCGATGGCCGTATCGATGACGGCGCGGCGTGTGCTGCGCTGCTCCTGCGTGCGGTACACGTCGCGCATCAGCAGCACCAGAAAGGCCGTGACGGCCGGCAGGCCGGACACGGCCCAGAACGGCGCGGCGCCTTCGCGCGGATGAAAACCGCCCAGGCAGGCCAGCAGGATGAAGGCCTGCAGCATGAGCATGGGCGCCTCGGTGCTGCGGCGGAACTGGCCGACGATCACGAAGGGCAGCACACGCAGCGTCTCGGCCAAGAACTGAACCGGCGAGCGGTAGCGCTCCACCAGATCGCCGACGATCGACTCCCGCACCATGGGCGGCATGACCCCGCGCGCAAAGCGCTCGAGCGCGGCGGGCGGGTGTCGCGGGGAGGGTTCAGGATGCCGCAGAGCCAAGATCGCCTCCCAGGTGTTGGTGAACCACATCGATGACGCGCTGGGCGGTGCCCGCCGCTTCGCGAAGCGCCTGCTTGCCGGCGTCCTCGAGCCGGTAGAACCGTTTGGAGCGCCCACCCCGCTCTGGCGTGGGGTCCGACAGCCGCGAGCTCAGCAGGCCCTTGTCTTCGAGCCGGTCCAGCGTGGCATAGACGGCGCCCAATGAGGCGCGCCTGGGCTGCGACAGCGCTTCGACCTGGGCGTGGATGGAGACACCGTAGGCCTCGTCACCCAGCGCCAGAACGGCGGAGAGAACGAGCTGCTCGAAGGTGCCGAGTGTGGATGGTTCTGGCATATGGCCTACATTGTAGGCATAACAGCGGCCACGCTGCACACGACTTGTCGTCAGAGGCCTGATCAAGAAAAAAAAGCCCGCTGCAGGTGTGCAGGCGGGCCTTTGGCCAAGCCATGAGAGGCGGGCAGGAGCCCGCTCAGGTTTTCAACTCAGACGATCCATTCAGGCCCGCCTGGCGCGCAGCCGCGGCAGCGCGTCCAGCGGCATCGGCTCGCTGGCCGGCAGCGTGGCGGTGGAGGCCAGCTGCCAGGCGCGGGCCAGCACGGCCGGCGGGGCGGTTTCTTCGGGCGTCAGCAGCAGGCCATGGCGGCGCAGCCAGCGGCCGAAGGCGGGCTTGGCGGTGGCCACGGCCAGCGGCCAGGCCAGCAGCAGCGGCAGCGCCAGCGGCGCCAGCCACACGCCGAGGCCGCCGCCGGCCACCCAGGCCAGGGCCCAGGCCGCCAGCGCCACGCCGGCGAGCGGCACCAGGGCCGGCGCGGCGTCGCCGAAGCGCAGCGCGGTGGCTTCGCGCGGCGGGCTCTTCCAGGCCAACGGCAGGCCGGTCAACGCGCCGATCACGAACATCGTGTGCGCGGCCATGCGCACCGGCGCCTGCAGCGCCGACAGCAGGGCTTCGAGCAGCGTGCTGGCCACGAGCCGCCAAGTGCCGCCGAACTGCGCCTGGCGGCCTTCGTGCAGCACCAGCAGCACGCCCAGCGCCCGCGGCAGCAGCAGCAGGCCCAGCGTGGCGGCCCACAGCGCGTGCACCGGTGCGGCGCCGAGCAGCGAGTTCCAGTCATGGCTGTCCCACCACCACAGCAGGCTGCCCAGCGTCACGAAGGCCAGCCACAGCGGGGCCGAGAGGTAGGCCATCGCGCCGGTGAGGAACATCGCGCGGTGCACCGGGTGCAGGCCGGGCTCGGTGATCAGCTGCGCGTTCTGCAGGTTGCCCTGGCACCAGCGGCGGTCGCGCTGCAGCTCGGCCAGCAGGTGCGGCGGCTGCTGTTCGTAGCTGCCGGGCAGGTCGGGCACCAGCCAGACCTTCCAGCCGGCGCGCCGCATCAGCGCGGCCTCGACGAAGTCGTGCGAGAGGATGTCGCCCTGCAGGCCACCCGCGAGCTGGCCGTCGCGGCCGCCGATGGGTGCCAGCCCGCAGTGCGCCATGAACGGTGCGATGCGGATGATGGCGTTGTGGCCCCAGTAGTGCGATTCGCCGAGCTGCCAGTAGCGCATGCCGGCGGCGAACAGCCGCCCGGTGACACGGCCGGCGAACTGCTGGGCGCGGGCATAGGCCGTGTCCAGGCCGGCGGTGACGGGCGCGCTCTGGATGATGCCGGCGTCGGGGTGCGCCTCCATCAGCCGCACCAGGCCGAGCACGGCCTCGCCGCTCATCACGCTGTCGGCGTCCAGCACCACCATGTAGCGGTGGCGGCGGCCCCAGCGGCGGCAGAAGTCGGCCACGTTGCCGGCCTTGCGCTGCGTGCGGCGCAGCCGCCAGCGGTAGTGCACACGCAGGCCGGTGGCCGCGAAGCGGTCGCGCAGCGCCACCCAGGCCTCGCGCTCGGCCAGGCGCAGGTTCAGGTCGGGCGTGTCCGACAGCACGTAGAGCTCGACCAGCCGCGCACCGCCGGCGGCAACGAGCGATTCGGCCGTCGCGGCCAGCCCGGCGAACACCGTGGGCACGTGTTCGTTGCAGATGGGCATGATGACCGCGGTGCGCGCGTCGGGCGTGATCTTGGCGCCGGCCACCGGCGCGTAGCGGATGGCGTGGCGGTCGCCGCGGCGCAGGCTCACGTAGCCCATCACCGCCGTCACGCAGCCGGCCGCCACCCAGGCCAGCAGCAGCACGAACAGGCCCATCTGCAGCAGCCGCGCCGGCTCGAAGCCGTTCATCGGCTGCGTGGCCAGCAGCAGCGCCGAGGCGCCCACGGCGGCCGCCAGCACCCAGGCCAGCAGCGCGCGGCGGCGCTTCACGGCGGCCAGCGGCGCGCCGCGCAGGCGCGGCGGCAGGCCGGCCGGGCGCTCGTCGCCGGCGAACAGCGCGGCCAGGCCTTCGCGGAAGCCGGTCCAGGGCATGGGCACCATGGAGCCGCGGTCGACGGCCGGTGCGGCGGCATGGGTGTAGCGGCGGCGCGAGGCGCGCGACAGCGGGATCGCGGGACGGCTCATCGGGTGGGCTCCGTCGAAAGGGCAAGGGAAGCGGCAGACCGCGACTCAGGGGGCTCTGGTGGCAGCAGCGCGGACCAGGTCTCGGTCAGCGCGCGGCTGCCCTGGCGCAGGAAGGCGCGCAGTTCCAGCGGCTGTGCGGCGTCGGTGCGCTGCACACGCAGTTGCAGCCGCCAGCTGGCGTCGTGGCCGGCCGGCAGGCGGTAGGCGTGGGCGGCCAGCACGCGACCACCGGGGCCGGCCTCGGCCACGGCCTCGACCTTGGCGTCGGCCGCCAGCGCGGCCAGCGCCGGGCCGTCGAAGTCGATCACGTGCTGCACCTCGCCGGCCTCGGGCGCGGCCCAGCTGCGGCCGCGCCGGCTCTGCACCGTGTGGCCGTGCGGCGGCAGCGTCTTCTGCTCGGCCTGCCACAGCAGCCGGTAGGCAAAGACCAGCGGGCGGCCCGGCGCCGGCAGCGTGGCCGGCACCCAGGCGGCGACGATGTTGTCCTCGGTCTCGTCGGGCGTGGGCAGCATCAGCAGCTGCACACGGCCCGGGCCCCAGTCACCGAGCGGTTCGATCCAGGCGCTGGGCCGGCGCTCGTAGCGCGCCTCGGGGTCTTCGTAGCTGTGCACGCCGCGGTCGCGCTGCATCAGGCCGAAGCCGTTCAGCCGGCCGAGCGCGAAGCTGGGTGCCAGCGGCGACGGCGGGTTGACCAGCGGGCGCCAGATCCACTCCGGCGCCGTGCCGGCCGGCGCACCGGGGCCGACGCCGGCGACGGCCAGGCCGTCGCTGTCGTGCACCTCGGGGCGGAAGTCCACCGCCTGCGGCTGGTTCTCGCCGTGCAGGTACATGCTGGTGAGCGGCGCGATGCCCAGCATGGCCGGCGGCGTGGTGCCGGCACGCAGGAACACCGTCACGCGCGAGTCGACCGCGGTGGTCGAGCCAGGCTCGATGACAAAGCGCACCGCGGCCGTGGCGCGCGGCGAGTCCACCAGCGCATGGATGGTCAGCGCCTTGGCGTCGGCAGCGGGCCGCTCGATCCAGAAGCGCGTGAAGCGCGGGAACTCTTCCGGGCCGCCGCCGACGGTGTCGATGGCCAGGGCGCGCGCCGACAGGCCGTACTGCTGGCCGCGGCCCAGGGCGCGGAAGTAGCTGGCGCCGAGGAACACCACCAGCTCGTCCTTGTAGGCCGGTGAGTTCAGCGAGTGGTGCACGCGGAAGCCCGCGTGGCCCAGGCCCCGCCAGGCGCGGCGGTCGAAGCGGTTGGCGCCGAAGTCCCAGGCCGCGGGGTCGTAGTCGAAGCGGCGCACCCGGCCTTCGTGCACCTCGTTGACCTCGACGGCGTGCGCCAGCCCCCGGCCGAGGTGGAAGAACTGCAGCTCGAAGGGCAGGCCGCGGTCGCGCCAGACCGACTTCTCGGTGCGGTAGCGGATGTCGCGCTGCTCGTCGTAGCTCAGCTCGCGCAGCGCGGCGGGCCGGTCATCCGGCGGCGCGGTGTAGGCCACCGCGGCGGCGTCGCGGGCGAGGCGCACCACGTCGTCGTGGTTGAAGGCCTGGCCGGTGCCCTGGGCGAGGGCGGTGGAGCCCCCGGTGATGGCGAGGGCGGCGAGGGCACTGCAAAGGGCGAGGGTGATGCGGACCATGCCTGTCGAACGCTCCGTCGGGCGCTCCACAGGCGCCCGTGCAGCATCAAGGGCAATCCGCGTGCCGGATCGAAAAATCCTTGTGAATCAACGTGTTGGAAAAATCGGCCCGTTGCGGGCCGGGCGCGGAAGGGCGAAAACGTCGCCGATCAGCGACAGGTTTTTGCGCCGGGGGCGCCGGCACAAGCCGTGAACCCCGTCACACCCCGGGGAAACCGGGCGAAACCGGGGGAAACGGGGCGTCGCTAACCAGCGACAGCGTCGTCGTCGGCCTCGGGCGTGGCCGGGCCGGCCTCGTCGGCGCCCTCGTCGTCGGCGCGGAAACGGCCCGGCGTCAGGCCGTGTTTCTGCAGCAGCCGGTAGAACTCGGTGCGGTTGCGCTCGGCCAGCCGGGCGGCGTCGGCCACGTGGCCGTCGGTGAGCTTGAGCAGGCCCACCAGGTACTCGCGCTCGAAGCGCCGGCGCGCCTCGGCATAGGGCAGCACCTGCATGCCGGGCTGGCGCAGCGCACGTTCCACCAGCGCCAGCGGGATGAGTGGCGCGGTGGCCAGCGCCGACACCTGCTCGACCACGTTGTGCAGCTGGCGCACGTTGCCGGGCCAGGCGGCGGTGGCCAGCGCGCGCAGCGCATCGGGCGCGAAGCCGCGCACGCGCTTGCCGTGGCGCTCGGCCAGCTGGGCCAGGAAGTGCTGGGCCAGCAGCGGGATGTCTTCGCGGCGCTCGTCCAGCGTCGGCAGCGCCAGCGTGACGACGGCCAGGCGCCAGTACAGGTCTTCGCGGAAGCTGGCGTCGGCCAGCATGGCTTCGAGGTCGCGGTGCGTGGCCGACAGGATGCGCACGTCCACCGGTACCGGCTGGCTGGCGCCCACCGGCCGCACGCGGCGGTCCTGCAGCACGCGCAGCAGCTTGACCTGCAGCGCCGAGGGCATGTCCCCGATCTCGTCGAGGAACAGCGTGCCGCCGTCGGCGGCCTGGAACAGGCCGCGGTGGTTCTGCAGCGCGCCGGTGAAGGCGCCCTTGACGTGGCCGAAGAGCTCGCTTTCCAGCAGCGCCTCGGGGATGGCGGCGCAGTTCACCGCGACGAAGGGCTTGGCGGCACGCCGGCTGGCGCGGTGCAGCGCCTGCGCCAGCAGCTCCTTGCCGGTGCCGCTGGCGCCGCGGATCAGCACGCTGGCGTCGCTGGCCGCCACCAGCTGGGCCTCGGCCAGCAGGGCTTCCATCTTGGCGCTGTGGCTCACGATGTGGGCGCGCCAGCCACCGGCGGCCGGCGCCGGCCCGCGCGAGGGTGGCGCGCCCAGCGCCAGCGCCTGCGCGACCTTCTCCAGCAGCTGCTTGCCGTCGAAGGGCTTGGTCAGGTAGGTGAACACGCCGCGCGCGGTGGCGTCCACCGCGTCGGGGATGCTGCCGTGCGCGGTGAGCAGGATGACGGGCAGCGCCGGGTGTTCGTCGCGGATGCGGTCGAACAGCGCCAGGCCGTCGAGGCCGGGCAGCTGCACGTCGCTGATCACGAGCTGCGGCCGCGCCAGCGCCAGTTGCGACAGCGCCTGCTCGGCCGAGTCGGCGGTGCTCACGCGGTAGCCGGCGGCGCCGAGCCGCATCGACAGCAGGCGCAGCAGGTCGGCGTCGTCGTCGACGACCAGCACCTGCGCCGCGGCCGGCGTGCTCATCGGGAGGCGGCCGGCGCCGGCGCGGCCGGCGTGGGCGGGCCGCCGGGCCTGGAGCCGCTGAGGCTGCGTTCGATGGCGCGCAGCGCCTCCAGCTGCGCCGCCAGCTGCTCGAGCCGCCGTTGCTGCTCGCGCAGCTGCTGGCCCTGGCGTTCGATCTGCTCCTCGAGCCGGCGCTGGTCGGCCAGCCGCGCCTGCAGCAGCCGCGCGACGGCGCGTTCCGGCGCCGTGCCGCGCGCCACCGGATCGATCAGCACCAGCGCGCGGGCCAGGTCGCCGTTGGGCGCCGTGCCGGCGGCGGCGGTCGCTGTCGAGGCCGCGCGCTGGGCCAGCAGCAGCGCCAGTTCGAGCGTGGCGTTGGCGCCGACCGGGGGTTCGCGCAGCGCGATCTCGCGCGCCAGGTCGGCGCCGGCCAGGCCGCGCTGCCGCTCCTGCCAGGCCAGCAACTGCCGCGTGGCGCCGTCTTCGAGCTGTTGCGGATCGGGCTGCGGCGGCGGTGGCGGCGGGGCGGGCTCGACCATCACCACCGGCGGTGCCGAAGCCGGCGCGGGCGGCGGCGCGGGCGCCGGTTCCGGCTCGGCCGGTGGCAGCGGCGCGCAGGCGGCCAGCACCAGCGCACCCACGGCGGCCAGCGCGGCCAGGGCGCTCAGCCTTGCCGGTGGCCGCCGGGGCGTCGACTCAGTCTGAAAGGGCATGGGGCAGTTCGATGCGGAAGCAGGCGCCGCGGCGGCGCGGGTCGTCGAGCAGCCGGACCTGGCCGCCATGCGCGCCGACGGCTTCGGCCACGATGGACAGCCCGATGCCGGTGCCGGCCAGGCCGCCGTCGGCATTGGCGGGTTGCTCGGCGCCGCGGAAAAAGGGTTCGAAGATGCGTTCGCGTTCGGCGGCCGGCACGCCCGGGCCTTCGTCGGCGATGGTCAGCGTGGCGCCGTCGCCGTCGCGGGCGATGGTGATCTCGATGCTAGCGCCCTCGGGGCTGAAGCGTATGGCGTTGACCAGCAGGTTGCCGACCGCGGTGCCGATCAGCGCGGCGTCGACGTCGGCCCGCAGCGGCCCGCCCGTCACCTGCACGTCGAGCCGGCGCGCGCGCATCAGCAGCCGCTGTTCCTCGACCTGGGCCTGCACCAGCGCCGCCAGCTCCACCGGCCGACGCACCAACCGTTCGGCGGCGAAGGCGGTGGCGTTGAAGCTCAGCAGGTCTTCGATGCGGTGCTGCAACGCCGCGGTGTTGTCGGCCAGGATGCGTGCCACCTCGCGCTGGTCGGGCGTGAGCGGCCCGGCCACGCCGTCCTGCAGCAGCGCCACGCCTTCGCGCAGCGCGGCCAGCGGCGTCTTCAGCTCGTGCGAGACGTGGCGCAGGAAACGCGCCTTGTCGGCGTCCTGGCCGGCCAGGCGCTGGCGCAGCCAGTCGAGCCGGCGGCCGATCTGCCGCACGTCGGAAGGCCCAGGGATCTCGATGCGGTCGTCGAGCCGGTTTTCGCCCAGCGCGACGATGGCCGACTCCACACGCGCCAGTGGCCGCGCCAGCACGAAGGCCAGCGCCAGCGCCAGCACCAGCGCCAGCACCGCGGCGCCGCCGATCTGCCGGCCCAGCGCCAGCCGGGCGGCTTCGATGTCGGCGCTGAGCGCGGCGTTGCGCGATTCGGTCACCGTGCGCAGGCTCTCCGCCAGCCGCGGCTGCAGCTCCACCAGTTCGCGGAAGGCCGCCGCGACCTCGCCGTCGCGGCTGGCATCGGCGCCGTCGTCGAGCAGCGCGTCGATGCGTTCGCGCTGCGCCTGCCAGGCCTGGGCCACCGCGGGCGCCACGCCGGCGGCGGCCAGCGCCGTCACGTGCGTCTCGGCCTCTTTCGCGATGCGCCGGTAGTTCTCGCGCAGCGCGCTGTCGCCCAGCACCAGGTACTGGCGCGCGGCGCGCTCCATGGCCAGCGCGCCTTCATCGAGCCGTTCGGCGCTGCCGGCCAGGCTCTGCGAACGTTCGGCCACCTCGCGGCTGCGTTCGAGCAGCGACTCCAGCGCCAGCTGCCCGCGCAGCGCCAGCCCGCCCAGCACCAGCGCGACGAGCACGAAGGCGGCCAGCAGCAGCTGGCGGAACGAGGGGCGAAAGCCGGGGATCAAGGTTCAGGGCCGGTGGCCGCAGCCCTGCGGGCCGCGTGCGACCGGCAGTCTCACATGCCGGCGTAGTTGGGCCCGCCACCGCCTTCGGGGGTGACCCAGACGATGTTCTGCGTCGGGTCCTTGATGTCGCAGGTCTTGCAGTGCACGCAGTTCTGCGCGTTGATCACCAGCTGCTCCGCGCCGTCGCGCTCGACGAACTCGTAGACACCGGCCGGGCAGTAGCGGCTCTCGGGGCCGGCGAACTTCGCCAGGTTCACGGCCACCGGCACCGCGGCGTCCTTCAGCGTCAGGTGCGCAGGCTGGTTCTCCTCGTGGTTGGTGTTGCTGATGAACACCGAGGAGAGCCGGTCGAAGGTGAGCTTGCCGTCGGGGCGCGGGTAGGCGATCTTCGGCACCTGGCCGGCGGCGTGCAGCCGCAGGTGGTCGGGGCCGTGGCGGTGGATGGTCCAGGGCGGGCTCTTGATGCCCAGCTTGGGCAGCAGCCACTGCTCGATGCCGGTCATCAGCGTGCCGATGGTGTTGCCCTGCTTGAACCACTGCTTGAAGTTGCGGCTGCGGTCCAGCTCCTCGTGCAGCCAGCTCTTGCCGAAGGCCTCGGGGTAGGCGGCGAGTTCGTCGTGCGAACGGCCCGCGGCCAGCGCCGGCGCGATGGCCTCCGCGGCGAGCATCCCGGTCTTGATGGCGGCGTGGCTGCCCTTGATGCGCGACGCGTTCAGCGTGCCGGCATCGCAGCCCACCAGGCAGCCGCCCGGGAACACCAGCTTGGGCAGGCTCAGCAGGCCGCCGGCGGTGATGGCGCGTGCGCCATAGCCGATGCGCTTGCCGCCTTCGAGGTGGGCGCGGATCGACGGGTGCGTCTTCCAGCGCTGCATCTCCTCGAAAGGGCTCATCCAGGGGTTCTGGTAGTCGAGCCCGACGACGAAGCCGCAGGTGACCTTGTTGCCTTCCAGGTGGTACAGGAAGCCGCCGCCGTAGGTGTGCTCGTCCATCGGCCAGCCGGCGGTGTGCACGACGAGGCCGGGCTTGGCCTTGTCGGCTGGCACTTCCCACAGCTCTTTCACGCCGATGGCGTAGCTTTGCGGATCGCGGCCGGCGTCGAGCCGGTATTTCTCGATCAGCTGCTTGCCGAGGTGGCCACGCGCGCCTTCGGCGAACACGGTGTACTTGGCGGTGAGCTCCATGCCGAGCTGGAAGCTCTCGTTGGGCTGGCCGTCCTTGCCGATGCCCAGGTTGCCGGTGGCCACGCCGCGCACGCGACCTTCGTCGTCATACAGCACCTCGGCCGCGGCGAAGCCCGGGAAGATCTCGACGCCCAGCGCCTCGGCCTGCTCGGCCAGCCACTTGCCGATGGCGCCCAGGCTGACGACGTAGTTGCCCTCGTTGTGAAAACACTCGGGGATCAGCCCGGCCGGCGTGTTGCGGGCCCAGCCGTCCTGCAGGAACAGCACCTCGTCGCCGCTCACCGGCTGGTTCAGCGGCGCGCCGCGTTCCTTCCAGTCCGGGAACAGCTCGGTGATCGCGCGCGGGTCCATCACCGCGCCGCTGAGCAGGTGCGCGCCGGGCTCGGAACCCTTTTCCAGCACGACGACGGAGATCTCGGCGTTCAGCTGCTTGAGCCGGATCGCGGCCGAGAGCCCGGCGGGGCCGGCGCCGACGACCACGACGTCGTATTCCATCGCTTCGCGCGGGCCGAACTGGGCCAGGATCTCGGCGGGGGTCATGCGGGCGGTCTCCTCGATGGCTGGCGCGGCCCGGGCGGCCGCCAAAACGCGGCGCGATTCTAGGTGGGGGCCTCTGTGCCTTCGTCTGCGGCTCTGGGGAGCTCAGCCTAGAGCGAAGGGTCAGCGCCGCAGCAGCGCGACGGTGGCGATGCCCAGCAGCGTCAGCAGCACCGAGCCGCCGAGGTGGGCGCCGGCGGTGGCCAGTGCCCAGCCGGTGCGGCCCTGCTGCAGCGCGTGCACCACCTCGGCAGAAAACGTCGAGAAGGTCGTGAGCCCGCCCAGGAAGCCGGTAATGACGAACAGCCGCCACTCCGGCGTGAGTTGCGGCATCTGCGCGAACAGCGCCACCGCGAGGCCGACGCCGTAGCCGCCGACCAGGTTGGCCAGCAGCGTGCCCGGCGGCAGCTGCGGGAACAGGTGGTTGAAGCCGGCCGAAAAGCCCCAGCGCAACAAGGCCCCGAGCGCGGCTCCGGTGGCAACGGCGAGGGCGGCGGTCCACATCCGCCGCATTATCCGAAAGCGGGGGAGTGGCCGCTGGCGGCTCAGGCCGGCAATCCCATCGGCCGGCTCTCGCCGAACACCGGCGAGTCCTCGCGGCCGGCGGCCGTAACTGCGCGGCCGCGGCCCTGGCGCTTGGCCTCGTACAGCGCCTGGTCGGCGCGCCGCAGCGCCGTGCCGACGCTCTCGCCGAAGCCCACCTGCACGATGCCCACCGACAGGCTCAGCGTCGGCAGCCGCCGCTGCGGTGCACGCCGCTGCACCTCGGCCACGATGCGCTGCGCCACCGACATCGCCTGCTGCGGTGTCGTGCGGCGCAGCAGCAGCACGAACTCGTCGCCGCCCTGGCGGCCGGGCACGTCCTGCGCGCGCAGCTGCTCCAGCATGGCGTGGCTCACCAGCTGCAGCGCGCGGTCGCCGGCGGCATGGCCGAACAGGTCGTTGATGCGCTTGAAATGATCGACGTCGATCTGCAGCAGTGCCGCGGTGCCGGGCTCGTCGCCGGTCAGCGCGCGCTCGGCCAGCTCCTCGAAGTGGCGGCGGTTGGGCACGCGCGTCAGCGCGTCCAGGTTGGCCAGCGTGCGCAGGCGCCGGCGCGAGTCGCGCAGCTGGCGTTCGGTGCGTTCGCAGACCAGCGTGATGCCGGCGAAGGCCAGCGCCAGCGCCGCGACCGTGGCGCCCACGGCTTCGGCCGGCAGCACCGGCGCCAGCCCGGCCAGTGCCACGGCCATCGGCAGCGCGCCGGCCAGGCCGAAGGCGATGGCCAGCGCCTGCACCGGCACGAACTCGCGCCCGCCCGGCCCCAGCAGCAGCACGACGGCGACGTAGCCGTACACCGACAGCACCGCGGTGGCCGTGATCGGCTCGCCCAGCGCCGGCGGCAGCACCTCGGCCAGGCCACGCAGCGCCAGCGCCGCTGCCAGCAGCAGGCCGTCGAGGCGCAGGCTGCCGGGCAGGGCCTGGCGCGGGTTGAAGTGGCGCAGGCCGGCCAGCGCCATCAGCGGCGGCAGCAGCAGCAGCGCCGAGGCCGGCAGGCCCAGCACCCCCAGGTTCGGCGCGGCCAACGCCGCCAGCGCCACGCCGGCGGCGGCCGTCCACAGCGCGGCCATCCACCAGCGCCAGCCGTCGTAGCGGCGCTGACGGCTGCCGAAGGCCGTGGCGGCGAGCGCCACCAGCACCAGCAAGGCGGCGGCAAGGGCCAGGGCGGTGTCGAGGCTCTGAGGGGCTGGGGCGGTCATCGCGGCCGATTGTGGTCAGCGGCCGGGTGCCGGTCTGTCGCCACAATCGGCACCGATGCAACCAAGTGTCAACCGCGGCCGGTCGGGGTTGATGGGCTTGGGCATAGCATCCCGGCCCGCTGCCGTCGGGGCGGCAACGACAGACCGCAGAGTCACCACAGGAAGCACCGCAGGAATCACCGCCATGGCCATGGACGTCGTCGACTACGAGATCAAGGGTGCAGAGATGCAGTTCGTCGAGGTCGAGCTCGACCCCGGCGAGGCTGCGGTCGGCGAGGCCGGCAGCCTGTTCTGGATGGACAGCGGCGTTGCGATGGACACCGTGTTCGGCGACGGCAGCCAGCAGGACGGCGGCCTGCTCGGCAAGCTGCTGGGCGCCGGCAAGCGGCTGGTGACCGGCGAGGGCCTGTTCACCACCGTCTACACCAACCGCGCGACGAGCAAGCAGCGCGTGGCCTTCGCCGCGCCCTACCCGGGCAAGATCCTGCCGATGGACCTGCGCCCGCTGGGCGGCCAGCTGATCTGCCAGCGCGACGCCTTCCTGTGCGCCGCGCGTGGCGTGAGCCTGGGCATCGCCTTCCAGCGCCGCCTCTCGGCCGGCTTCTTCGGCGGCGAAGGCTTCGTGATGCAGAAGCTCGAAGGCGACGGCCTGGCCTTCGTGCACGCCGGCGGCACCGTGCTGCGGCGCGACCTGCAGCCGGGGCAGACGGTCTTTGTCGACACCGGCTGCGTGGTCGCCTACACCGCGGGCGTCGACTTCGAGGTGCAGTACGTCGGCAAGATCAAGACGGCGCTGTTCGGCGGCGAGGGCCTGTTCTTCGCCAAGCTCACCGGCCCGGGCACGGTGTGGCTGCAGAGCCTGCCGTTCAGCCGCCTGGCCAGCCGCGTGTTCGCCGCGGCGCCGCAGACCGGCGGTGGCCGCAGCGAGGAGAGCTCGCTCGGCGGGCTCGGCGCGGCCGGCAGCCTGATCGGCGACATCCTCGGCGGCAACCGGCGCTGAGGAACGGACGTGACTGCCTGGGAAGGGTTCTGGCGCGCTTTCGCCACCGTCACGCACCCGCGGGTGCTGGCCTGGTCGCTGCTGCCGACGGTGGTGGCGGTGCTGCTGGTCGGCGCGGCCGGCTGGCTGGGCTGGGAGGCGGCGCTCGACGGGGTGCAGCTGCAGCTGTCGGGTGCGGTCAGCGACGACGGCACGCGGCAGTGGCTGTATCGGCTCGGCTTCAACGAGTGGCGCGCGGTGCTGGCGCCGATGCTGGTGGTGGCCGCGGCCGTGCCGCTGACGCTGACGCTGACGCTGCTGCTGGTGGCCGTGCTGGCCGCGCCGGCGGTGGCGCGGCGCGTGGCCTCGCGCCAGCACCCGCCGCTCGAGGCGCGCCAGGGCTGCCCCTGGCCGCGGCGCGCGGCCTGGCTGCTGGGCTCCACCACGGTGGCGCTGCTGGCGCTGTGCCTGAGTGTGCCGCTGTGGGTGGTGCCGCCTTTTGTGATGCTGCTGCCGCCCTTGATCTGGGGCTGGCTGGCGGCGCGGCTGCTGGCCTACCAGGCCCTGGCCGGCGTGGCCACGGCCGAGGAGCGCCGGCGTGTGCGCCGCGGCCGCCGTGGCACGCTGCTGCTCATGGGCGTGGCCACCGGCTACCTGGCCGCGCTGCCCACCGCGCTGTGGTCGCTGGGCAGCCTGGCGCTGGTGCTGGCGCCGTTCGTGATGCTGGCGGCGGTGATCGGCTACGCGGTGGTCTTCACCTTCGGCGCGGCCTGGTTCGCGCACGTCACGCTCAGCGAGCTGGCGCGGCTGCGCGCCGCCGAAGGCACACCGGTGGTGGCCGAGGAGGGCGTGTGATGGACATCGGCCTCATCGTCGTCGGCGACGAGATCCTCTCCGGCAAGCGCCAGGACAAGCACCTGCCCAGGCTGGTCGAGCTGCTGGCCGCACGCGGCCTGGCGCTGACCTGGGCGCGTTACGTCGGCGACGAGCGCGGCCGCATCACCGCCGCGCTGGCCGAGGCCTTCGTGTCGGGCGACCTGGTCTTCAGCACCGGCGGCATCGGCGCCACGCCGGACGACCACACGCGCCAGTGCGCCGCCGCCGCGCTGGGCCGGCCGCTGGCGCTGCACGCGCAGGCCAAGGCGCTGATCCTCGAGCGCATGGCCGACGTGGCGCGTGAGCAGGGCCAGCCCTTCGAGCCCGAGCGCCCCGACAACGTGCACCGGCTGAACATGGGCGTGTTCCCCGAGGGCGCCGAGCTGATCCCGAACCCGTACAACAAGATCCCGGGCTTCTCCTGCGGCCACGTCCACTTCGTGCCCGGCTTCCCGGTGATGGCCTGGCCGATGATCGAGTGGGTGCTGGACACCCGCTACCGCGCGCTGCACCGCACGAGCACGGTGCGCGAGCGCTCGGTCATCGTCTACGGCGCCATGGAGGCGGCGCTGACGCCGCTGATGGAGGCCATCGAGGCACGCTTTCCCGGCATCAAGGTGTTCAGCCTGCCGAGCGTGGACCACCCGCAGCACGGCCGCCACATCGAGCTGGGCGTGAAGCCGGCCGTGCCGGGCGAGGGTGACGACCTGGCGGCCTACCGCGCCCTGATCGAGGGCCTGGTCCAGTCTGGTGCGTCGATGGGCCCAGAGTTGGTGCGATGATGCCGGGTCGCAGGCTCGGTCCTGGTGCGCGCCCCGCAAATGGGCGCAGGTACGGGCGCGCGGGCCGGGGCGGGTTTGCGGGGCATGGTTTCTGCTACAACCCCCGCGGCCACTTCCCATACCAACCCACCCGAGCCCCGCTAGGAGAGATCTGAATGGCAAAGACCGTTGCCGACGTGATGAAGCTGGTGAAGGAGAACGAAGTCAAGTTCGTTGACTTCCGCTTCACCGACACCCGCGGCAAGGAACAGCACGTCAGCGTGCCTGTGTCCCACTTCGACGAGGACAAGTTCACCAGCGGCCATGCCTTCGACGGCAGCTCGATCGCCGGCTGGAAGGGCATCGAAGCGTCGGACATGCTGCTGATGCCCGATCCGAACACCGCCAACATCGACCCGTTCTTCGAAGAGCCGACGCTGATCCTCAGCTGCGACGTGCTGGAGCCGGGCGACGGCAAGCCCTACGAGCGCGATCCGCGTTCGCTGGCCAAGCGCGCCGAGGCCTACCTGAAGAGCAGCGGCATCGGTGACGCCGCCTACTTCGGCCCCGAGCCCGAGTTCTTCATCTTCGACCAGGTGCGTTGGTCGTCGGACATGTCGGGCTGCTTCGTCAAGATCGACTCCGAAGAAGCGCCCTGGAGCACCGGCAAGGACTTCGAAGGCGGCAACCTCGCGCACCGCCCGGCCGTCAAGGGCGGCTACTTCCCGGTGCCGCCGGTGGACAGCTTCCAGGACATGCGCTCGGAGATGTGCCTGATCCTCGAGTCGCTGGGCATCCCGGTCGAGGTGCACCACCACGAGGTCGCGGCCCCGGGGCAGAACGAGCTGGGCACGAAGTTCAGCACGCTGGTGCAGCGCGCCGACTGGCTGCAACTGCAGAAGTACGTGATCCACAACGTGGCCCACGCCTACGGCAAGACGGCCACCTTCATGCCCAAGCCCGTGGTCGGCGACAACGGCAGCGGCATGCACGTTCACCAGAGCGTGTGGAAGGACGGCAAGAACCTGTTCGCCGGCGACGGCTACGGCGGCCTGAGCGAGTTCGCGCTGTACTACATCGGCGGCATCATCAAGCACGCCCGTGCGCTGAACGCCATCACCAACCCCGGCACCAACAGCTACAAGCGCCTGGTGCCCGGCTTCGAAGCCCCGGTGAAGCTGGCCTACTCGGCGCGCAACCGCTCGGCCTCGATCCGCATCCCGTACGTGGCCAACCCCAAGGGCCGCCGCATCGAGGCGCGTTTCCCGGATCCGCTGTGCAACCCGTACCTCGGCTTCAGCGCGCTGCTGATGGCCGGCCTGGACGGCGTGGAGAACAAGATCCACCCGGGCGAAGCCGCCACCAAGGACCTGTACCACCTGCCGCCCGAGGAAGACGCGAAGATCCCGACCGTCTGCCACAGCCTCGACCAGGCCCTGGAGTACCTCGACAAGGACCGCGCCTTCCTGACCAAGGGCGGCGTGTTCACCGACGGCTACATCGACGCCTACATCGAGCTGAAGATGCAGGAGGTCACGCGCTTCCGCATGACCACGCACCCGATCGAGTTCGACATGTACTACTCGCTGTGAGCGGCGCGACGGGCCTCCGTCGAGCTCACACCAAGGCGGCCTTCGGGCCGCCTTTTTCATGCCCGTTCTTCGCGAGTGGGCGACAATCCGCGCCATGCGAGACAACGCCCGCCACGCGGTCCGCCGCACGCCCTTCGTGCCCACCGTGGCCCTGCTCGGCGCCGCCGTGCTCGGCACGCCGGCTGCGATGGCCCAGGACGCCGCCCGCCCGGTGTACCGCTGCCCCGGCCCGCCGGTGCTCTACACCGACGCGGTCACGCCCGAAGAAGCGCGTGCGCGCAACTGCCGCACGATCGAAGGCGCGGCCGTCACCGTCGTGCAGACGCCGGCCAGGCCGGTGCGCGCCACGCCGTCGACGGCCTCACCCGGTGCTGCATCGGCGCCGCGCGGGCCCGACACCCGCGTCGACCCGGCCGCGCAGCGTGCGCGCGACACCGACGCGCGCCGCATCCTGCAGGAAGAGCTGTCGCGCGAGGAACAGCGCCTGGCCGAGCTGCGCACCGAGTTCAACAACGGCGAGCCGGAACGCCGCGGCGACGAGCGCAACTTCGCGCGCTACCAGGAGCGGGTGGCCGAGATGCGGGCCGCGATCTCGCGCAAGGAAGCCGACGTCGCCGCGATCCGGCGCGAGCTGGCGAAGCTGAGCCCGTCGTGAGCGGCGTGGCAGGCCGGCCCGGGGCCGACGGGGCCAACGCCAGCGACGGCTTCGAGGCCTTCGACCAGCTGGCCTCGATGGTGGCGCTGGTGCAGCGCGACGGCCAGGTGCTGCGGGTCAACGGCGCGCTCGAGAACACGCTGGCGAGTTCGCGCCGTTCGCTGCAGCGCGCCCAGCTGCCCGACTGGCTGACCGACCCGGCGCCGATGCGCGAGACGCTGGCTGCCGTGGCCGGCAACCAGGTCGCGACCAGCCGCTTCGACGCCCACCTGCGGCGCAGCGGCGCGCCCGACCTGCCGGTGCATGCCATCGTCAGCCAGGCCGACCGGCCCGGCTGCGTGGTCGTCGAGCTGATCGAGATCGAGCAGCAGACGCGGCTGGACCGCGAGGTGCGCGCGCACGAGATGGCCCAGAGCAGCAAGGACCTGGTGCGCAACCTCGCGCACGAGATCAAGAACCCGCTGGGCGGCATCCGCGGCGCGGCGCAGCTGCTGGCCATGGAGGTCACCAGCAGCCGCGAGCTGACCGAGTACACGCAGGTCATCATCCACGAGGCCGACCGGCTGCAGGCGCTGGTGGACCGCCTGCTCGCACCGCACCGCCGGCCGCACGTGGTGGCCGACGTGAACATCCACGAGGTCTGCGAGCGTGTGCGCGCGCTGATCCTGGCCGAGCACCCGCGCGGCCTGAGCGTGGTGCGCGACTACGACGCCAGCCTGCCCGAGTTCCGCGGCGACCGCGAGCAGCTCATCCAGGCCGTGCTGAACATCGCGCACAACGCGACGCAGGCGCTGGCCGGCGAGGCCGGCCGGCAGGGCGGCTTCGGGCACATCGCCGCCGGCACGGCGGTGCTGACGCTGCGCACGCGGGTGGCGCGGCAGGCCACGTTCGGGCGCCAGCGGCATCGTCTGGCACTGGAATTGCATATCGAGGACAACGGGCCCGGCGTGCCCGAGGACATCCGTGACCGCATCTTCCATCCGCTGGTCAGCGGCAGGGAAGGCGGCTCGGGCCTCGGGCTGACGCTGGCGCAGACCTTCGTGCAGCAGCATGGCGGCACGATCGACTGCGACAGCGTGCCGGGCCGCACGGTGTTCAAGATCGTCATTCCATTGCCCTGAACCGCTCAACCGCATGAAACCCATCTGGGTCGTCGACGACGATCAATCGATCCGCTTCGTGCTCGAAAAAGCGCTCGCCCGCGAGCAGCTGCCGGTGCGCGTGTTCGCCAGCCCGCGCGACGTGATCTACGCGCTCGATGCCGACGAGGCGCCGCAGGTGCTGGTCAGCGACATCCGCATGCCCGGCGGCAGCGGCATCGACCTGCTGAACCAGGTCAAGCAGCGCCACCCGGGCCTGCCGGTCATCATCATGACCGCCTACTCCGACCTGGACAGCGCCGTCAGCGCCTTCCAGGGCGGCGCCTTCGAGTACCTGCCCAAGCCTTTCGACGTGACGGCCGCGGTGGACCTGATCCGCCGCGCCGTGCAGGAAAGCCTGCGCGAAGAGGTCTCCGACGCGCTGCCCGCCGCCACGCCCGAGATGCTCGGCCAGGCGCCGGCCATGCAGGACGTGTTCCGCGCCATCGGCCGCCTGAGCCAGAGCAACGTCACGGTGCTGATCACCGGCGAGAGCGGCACCGGCAAGGAACTGGTGGCGCGTGCGCTGCACAAGCACAGTCCGCGCGGCGATGCCGGCAGCCAGGGGCCCTTTGTCGCGATCAACACCGCGGCCATCCCGAAGGACCTGCTGGAGAGCGAACTCTTCGGCCACGAGCGCGGCGCCTTCACCGGCGCGCAGGCCACGCGCCGCGGCCGCTTCGAGCAGGCCGACGGCGGCACGCTGTTCCTCGACGAGATCGGCGACATGCCCTTCGACCTGCAGACGCGCCTGCTGCGCGTGCTGTCGGACGGCCAGTTCTACCGCGTGGGCGGGCATTCGCCGCTGAAGAGCAACGTGCGCGTGATCGCCGCCACGCACCAGGCCCTTGAAGAGCGCGTGCGCCAGGGCGTGTTCCGCGAAGACCTGTTCCACCGTTTGAACGTGATCCGGCTGCGCCTGCCGCCGCTGCGCGAGCGGCGCGAGGACATCCCGATGCTGACGCGCACCTTCCTCGCGAAGAGCGCGCGCGAGCTCGGCGTGGACGCCAAGCGCATCACCGACGAAGCGCTGGCGCGGCTGGCGGCCTTCGACTTCCCGGGCAACGTGCGCCAGCTCGAAAACCTCTGCCACTGGCTCACGGTGATGGCGCCGGCCCAGGTGGTGGAGCTGAAGGACCTGCCGCCAGAATTGCACGGACAAGGCGCGGCCCCGCCCAACCCGCTGCCCGCGCCGTCGTCCGACTTCGCGCCGCTGCCGGCCGGCCCGCTGGGCGAGCCGGCGCTGGCGGCCGTGCCCTCGCTGCCGGTGGCGCCCTCGGCGGTGCCGCCTTGGCTGGCCGAGCTGCGGCGCGATGCACGCCGCCGCCTGGAGGCCAACGAGCCCGAGGTCTGGGAACTGCTGTCGCAGCAGTTCGAGGCCAGCCTGATCCAGACCGCGCTGGAAATCACGCGCGGCCGGCGTATCGAGGCGGCGCAGCGGCTGGGCATCGGCCGCAACACCATCACGCGCAAGATCCAGGAGCTGAAGCTGCCGGATTAGGGCGCGGGGCGCCGCCGCCGGGCCTCAAGCCCTGCGGCAGCGCGCCGATATGCGGGTCGAGTGCCCGGCGAGTCGGCCAGGGCGCACGCCGCCCGACCGCCCCTTGTCCGAAGCCGCCGAACCTGCCGACCCTGCCGAAGCCGCCGAGCTCGCCGCGCTGCGCGATGAGCACGCGCTGCTGCGCGAGGCCTTCGAGCGCCTGCCGCAGGGCGTGTCGTTCTTCGACGGGCAGGACAGGCTGCTGCTGGCCAACGGCCGCTACCGCGAGATCTGGGCGCTGCCCGAGCACGTGCTGCGGCCCGGCACGCCGTTCTCCGAGATCATGGCCTGCACCCCGGGCGAAGAGACCGAGCGCAGCCGCGCCCAGCCCTTGCCGATGCCGCGCAGCGAAGGCACGCGCCAGCGCGAGTGGCTGCTGCGCGACGGCCGCGTCGTGCAGGTGGTGGTGTCGCGCCGCACCGATGGCAGCTGCATCGCGCTGCACGAGGACGTCACGGCGCAGCGCCAGACCCAGGCGCGCATCGGCTTTCTCGCCAGCCACGACACGCTCACCGGCCTGCCGAACCGCAGCGCCTTCGTCGAGCTGCTGCAGCAGGCGCTGGCGCGGCGCGCCGAAGACGGCACGCTGGCCGTGCTGGGCATCGATCTCGACCGCTTCAAGCCGGTGAACGACGCACTCGGCCACGCCGCGGGCGACGAGCTGCTGCGCCACGTGGGCGAGCGGCTGCGCCGCTGCGTGCGCGAAGGCGACCGCGTGGCGCGGCTCGGCGGCGACGAGTTCGCGCTGCTGCAGACCGGCGGCGCGCAGCCGCCGGCCGCGGTGGCGCTGGCGCGGCGCGTCATCGACGCGCTGTCCCGGCCTTTCGAGCTGGGCGGGCAGCGGGTGCACATCGGCTGCAGCGTCGGCATCGCGGTGGCGCCGCAGGACGGCAGCGAGGCGGCCGAGCTGCTGCACCGTGCCGATCTGGCCATGTACCAGGCCAAGTCGGCCGGCCGCGGCGTGCACCGGCTCTACGAACCGGGCCTGGAGGACGCGCAGCGCGAGCGCCAGGCGCTGGAGGCCGACCTGCGCCAGGCGCTGGCCAGCAACGCCTTCACGCTGGCCTACCAGCCGCAGGTGGACCTGGTGCAGCGCCGCGTCACCGGTGCCGAGGCGTTGCTGCGCTGGAACCACCCGCTGCGCGGCGCGGTGTCGCCGGCCGAGTTCGTGCCGCTGGCCGAAGAAACCGGGCTGATCGTGCCGCTCGGCCGCTGGGTGCTGGAGCGCGCCTGCGCCGACGCCGCAGCCTGGCCCGAGCCGGTGCGGGTGGCCGTCAACGTGTCGCTGGCGCAGTTCCGCCACGGCCGGCTGGCGGCCGAGGTGGACGCGGCGCTGGCCGCCTCGGGCCTGGCGCCGTCGCGGCTGGAGATCGAGATCACCGAAAGCGTGGTGCTGGACGATCCCGAGCAGGTGCGCGCCACGCTGCACGCGCTGCGCGCACGCGGCGTGCGTGTGGCGCTGGACGACTTCGGCACCGGCTTCTCGTCGCTGAGCAACCTGCTCGAGTTCCGCTTCGACCGGCTGAAGGTCGACCGCCGCTTCGTGCGCGATGTCGAGCGCCACGAGGACAAGCGCGCGGTGATCGCTGCCGTCGCGCTGCTCGGCCGGCGGCTGGGCATGGCGACCACGGTCGAGGGCGTGGAGACGGCGCGCCAGCTCGAGATCGTCGCTGCCGAGGGCGGTGTCGAGGTGCAGGGCTTCTTCTTCAGCCGCCCGCAGCCGGCCGAGTCCCTGCCGGCCCTGTTCCGCATGCTGGCCGAACGGCCGCTGCCCCAGCTCACGCGCTGAGCGGCGGGCGCGACGCGGCGTTGCCGCTGCGTCGCCGTGCGCCAGGGTGCGCGGGTTTTCCATGTTTCGAATAGAAGAAACAAGACGAACAATATTCGAAACGATGTTCTGAAATCATCGTCTTCCAGGTCTGCAAGGCGTTCGAGGCCCTGCAGGCGCGGCTGACGATCCCGGCGCTTCCGGCCCTTTGGCCGGACCGGCCGGCCCGGGCGCCTGCTGCGCGCCGGGCCCGGCCGGGCCTCGGGTGCGCGGGCCCTCCGACGGGAGTGGCCGGCCCCGGTGTCGCGCTGCTTCCGGCCTGCTGCCGTCTCCCCGCTGCGACCGATCGGCCCCTGCCCGAGTTCGTGGCCACCGAACAAGCCCATCCGACCGGATCCGCCGCGCGCTGTGGCGGCCGGCGGTGCACAGGAGACCGTCTTGAGCCCTAAGCCCTTCCTCCGCGCGGCTGCGCCGTCGCCGCGCCGGCGCCCTGCGCCCCGTCGTCTTCCTCCGCTGACGCTGCTGGCCAGCTCGCTGGCCCTGGGCCTGGTGGCCTGTGGCGGCGGTGGTGCGGGTGATCCCGTGCCGACCGTGGCCTCCACGGCGTCCACCGAGGCCGGCACGGCCCGCGCCACCGCCACGGCCGTGAGCACGCTCGCCGCGGCCCCGGGCCTGGAGGCGACCGCTGCCGTGGCCGACGCCACGCCCACCACCCCGACCGCGCGGCCGCCGCGTGTGCCGGCCCCGCCGCCGCCCACCGCGGTGGACGCCGTGACGCTCACCGACCCGGCCGCGCCGCTGATGTTCGACATCGGCAACCGCACCTACAGCCCGCCGGTGATCATCGGCGGCAAGCACAACCCGGCCAACTACCGCGTCGCGCCGCGTGTGCCGGCCTGGCAGTTCGCGACCGAAGACCCGACCGGCGGCGTGCTGACGTTCGAGCGCGAGGTCGCGCCAGCCAACGGCTGGCACGCGTTCTCGCGCAGCGGCCCGGTGCGCGTGACCGGCGGCTCGGGCGCGGTGCCGAACCGCGTCTACACCGTGTTCAACCGCGAGCAGCTGCTGGCCGCGCTGCGCGAGGCGAAGAACGAGCCGAAGATCATCCGCATCGTCGGCCACATCGACTTCCGCTGGAGTGAAGGCAACACCGTCTTCCGCGAGTACACGAGCTTCACCGACCAGCTGCAGGGCGGCTCGTTCAGCATCCCGTCGAACACCACGCTGGTGGGCATCAACGGCGCCGACGGCCGCCCGGCGCGCCTGACGGGCACGCAGATCCTGATCGGCAAGGAGATGGCGCTGACCTCGGGCGGCAGCCCCGAGGCCGACTTCAAGGCCTGGGTCAACGCCGGCAACGACCCCGAGCTGTACCCCACCTGGACGCGCAACATCATCCTGCGCAACCTGGCCATCGACACGCCCTGGGACGTCAACCCCGAGGACAGCTCCAACGCCTACATGGACGGGCTGACGATCACGCGCGGCCAGCAGATCTGGATCGACCGCGTGACCATCAGCGACGGCGACACGCCCGATTCGCTGGCCAGCGACACGCGCCACGACGGCGGCCTGGACATCGTGCGCGGCAGCGACTACGTCACGCTGTCCAACAGCCGCTTCCACAAACACGCCAAGCTCACGCTGGTGGGCAACGGCGACAGCGGCCGCGCCTGGAGCGACGCCGGCCGGCTGCACGTGACCTTCACCGGCAACTGGTGGGATCACACCGGCAGTCGCATGCCGCTGGCGCGTTTTGGCCAGGTGCACCTGTACAACAACCTCGTCAGCGGCACCACCTCCAGCGCCAACCCCGACCTGAAGTTCTCGCAGGCGCTGGACGTGCGCTACCGCTCCGACGTGATCTCCGAGAGCAACTTCTACGAGTTCACGGGCCTGAAGCCGCGCGAGGTCTGCGGCAAGCTGGCCGGCGGCAAGGCCAACGAGGCGATCAGCTTCCGCAGCAGCGGCCACCGCTTCATCAGCGACAAGGACGACGACGGCCGGCCGATGACGGCGGTGATTGACGTCGAGCTGCAGGGCTGCGAGAGCCTGCCGGTGCTGCAGAACTGGGTGCCGCCCTACGGCTACCTGCTGCGCCATGCCGACGTGGTGCGCAGCACGGTGAAGGCCGAGTCCGGTGCCGGCCGCCTGGGCCTGTTCGCCGCGCCCGGCCCTTCGCCCGAGCCGCCGCCGGGCGCGCCGGCGCCGTCGCCCGAGGAGCCGCCTGCACCGCCGCCGCCACCCCCGCCGCCGCCGCCTCCGCCGGTCGACCCCGGCGAAGGCCCGGGCTGCACCGTGGTGCTGCCCTGCGGCAACGGCAGCGGCGAGATCGTGCCCAACCCGGCGCTGGCCGGCGTGCCGGTGCCCGAGGCCGTGTACGACGCCAAGACGGGTCTGTACACGCTGCACGGCGTGGGCAACATGAGCAACTCCAACAGCTGGAACTTCAACCTGAAGTACACGCCGCTGGTGGGCGACTTCACCTTCACCGCGCGCGTTGTGCTGCAGGGTGGCAGCGCGGCCTCGGCGCGCGCCGGTATCGTCGCCGCCAGCTCGGTGGAGCTGGGCGCGCAGTACGCCTGGACGGCGCGCTACGCCAGCACCGGCGAGATCCGCGCCGCCATCCACGGCGACGGCAAGTCGGCGATCCCGGGCTTCACCAGCTCCACCGTGCCGGTGTGGGTGCGCATGGAACGGCGCGGCAACGCGCTGTACTCGATGGCCTCGACCGACGGCGTGACCTGGGGTGAGCGCACCAACCTCAGCATCGCCCAGGACACGCTGTACGTCGGCCTGGCGCTGTCCTCGGGCAGCAACACCGCCACCGTGCAGGCGCAGTTCGACCACGTCAGTCTGGTCGGCGGCCGCTGAGCCGTCGCCGCAGCAGGAGAACCTTCATGAAGACCTTTTCGTTCCTGCGGCGCTGCGGCGCCGCGCTGCTGGTGGCCGGCGCGTTCGGCGCCGGCCCGGCCCAGGCGGCCGTCAGTGCCGTGCCCTATGCCGACATCGAGGGCACGCTGGCCAGCTTCGAGGAGCTGGCGCTGAGCGACCCGCTGGGCACGCTGCTCGACGGCCCGCAGCAGTCGGGCGGCATCTGGTTCGGCGAGCGCTTCGACGGCCAGGAACTGGCCGTGCGCAGGCTGCCGCGGCCGGGTGCCGTGGCCCAGGACTGGTTCGACGACCTGAGCTTCGGCACGCCGCTGCCGGGCCTGACGCTGCTGGCCGGCGCCACTGGCGCCAACCTCGGCCTGTACGACTACGGCGACGCCGCGGGCCAGGCGCTGGCCGGCATCGGGCCGCAGAACAGCGACGGCAGCGACCCCTTCGGCTTCGGCTCCATCGCGGCGCGTTTTGCGCAGCCGGTGTCGGCGCTGGGCCTGCAGATCCGCGACAGCGACGGCGGCGCGGCGTGGCTGCAGCTGTACCGCGACGACGGCTCGCTGATCGCGCGCCTCGAACTGGCGCCGCTGGCCGACGGCTTCGTGGCGTTTGCGCGCGACGACGGCATCGCCGACATCGCCGGCTTCAGCCTGCACCACGCCGACACCTACTACGGCATCGCCATCGACCAGCTCGTGGCCGGCCAGGTGGCGGTGATCCCCGAGCCGGCCGTGGCCTTGCAGTGGAGTGCCGGGCTGCTGGCGATGGGGCTGTGGCTGCGCGTGCGGCGGCGGCCTCAGGCCGACACGATCTCCACCACCACCGGCGCGTGATCGCTCGGCCGCTCGTTCTTGCGTGGCGCCTTGTCGATGCTGCAGGCGGCCACGGCCGGCTGCAGCGCGGGTGACACGAGGATGTGGTCGATGCGCAGCCCCTGGTTCTTGCGGAAGGCCAGGTTGCGGTAGTCCCACCAGCTCCAGCTCTTGGGCGGCTGCTCGAAGAGCCGGAACGCATCGACCAGGCCCAGCGCCAGCAGGCGCTGGAACTGCGAGCGTTCCTCGGGTGTGCAGTGGATCAGGCCGGCCCAGGCCACGGGGTCGTAGACGTCGCGGTCTTCCGGCGCGATGTTGTAGTCGCCCATCAGCACGAGCTTCGGGTGGGCCGCCAGCTCGGCCTGCACAAAGCCGTGCAGCGCGTCGAGCCAGCGCATCTTGTAGACGAACTTGTCGCTGTCCGGCGCCTGGCCGTTCGGGAAGTAGCCGCCGATGACCCGCACGCCGGCCACCGTGCCGGCGATCACGCGCGCCTGCTCGTCAGCGAAGCCGGGGATGTTGCGCACCACGTCCGCGGCTGCCGCGCCGCGGCTGAGCAGCGCCACGCCGTTGTAGGTCTTCTGGCCGTGGAAGGCGACGGCGTAGCCGGCGGCCTCGATCTCGGCGGCGGGGAACTTGTCGTCGGTGAGCTTGGTTTCCTGCAGCACCAGCGCATCGACCGGGTTGGCGGCGAGCCAGTCCAGCAGCTGCGGCAGCCGCACGGCCAGCGAGTTGACGTTCCAGGTGGCGAGTTTCACGGGCGGCGCGGGTGGTTCGGGGTCGGGCGACGATTCTGTTCGATCTGCAGGCGCGATGGCTTCGGCGATGATCCGGCCGATGCTTCGATTGCTGCAGGCGCCCGAGTGGCACGCGGGCGGTGCCCCGCCGCAGACGCTGCCGGGCACCTTGCCGGTGTGCCTGCTGGTGCGCCTGGCCGCCGAGCCGAGCTGGCTCGACCGCGAGTCGCTGGCCGGCCTGTTCTGGCCCGACCGCCCCACGGCCGAGGCGCTGCACAACCTGCGTGTCAACCTGCACCGGCTGCGCCAGCTGCTCGCGCGCTGGGACCATGCCGAGGCGCTGGAGGCCGAACGCAGCCGCGTGCGCTTGCGCCTGCCCACCGACCTGGCCGCGCTGGACCAGGCCGCCGGGCACCGCGATGCCGCGGCGCTGGTGCGCCTGCAGCCGCAGCGCTGGCTGCAGGGGCTGCGCGTGCCCGGCTTCGACGGCTTCTGGGCCTGGGCGCAGCAGCAGCGGCAGCGCCGGCTGCGCCAATGGCACGCCGCCGTCGAGCAGACGCTGTTTCAGCGCCTGCAGCAGGACGATCCTGCCGCGGCGCTGGCCCTGTTCGCGGCGCGGCGCGAGGCCGAACCGCCCAGCGCCGAGTTGCGGCTGGCACTGGACCCCACTGCACTGAGCCCCGCCGCGCGCGCCGCCTGGCAGCAGATGCAGGCTCGGGCGCCAGTGCCGGCGGCGGTGCCGGCCGCCAACGCACCCGCGGGCTTCAGCGGCCGGGTGGCCGAGCTGGCCACGCTGCGCCACAGCCGGGCCGCCGCGGTGGTCGTGCTCGGCGAGGCGGGTGTCGGCAAGACCAGCCTGCTGCGCGCCGCCGAGCCGCAGGCGCTGGGCCTGCGCGGCCGCGAGGGGCTGGACGCCGTGCCGTACGGGCCGCTGGTCGAGCTGCTGCACCAGCAACCCGCGCTGCTGGCCCATGCCGGCGCCTACCGGCTCGACCTGGCGCGCGTGCTGCCCGAGATCGCGCCCGACGAGGCCTTGCCGCCGCTGGACGCGCACACCGCCAAGCTGCGCCTGCTCGAAGGCCTGGCGCGGGTGTTCGAGGCCGCGCCAGCCGCCTCATCCGCTGGCGCCGCGCTGCCGGTGCTGCGGGTGGACGACCTGCAGTGGTGCGATAGCTCCACGCTCGAGTGGCTGGTCTTCGTTGCGCACCGCGGGCGCCTGCGCTGGCTGGCGAGTGCCCGCGCGCACGAACTGCCGGCCGCGGCGCGCCAGGCCTTGCAAGCCCTGCGCGCCGCCGGCCTGCTGCAGGAGCTGGCGCTGCAGGGCCTGGACGGCGACGAGTTCGGCGCCTGGTGCCGCGGCCGCTGGCCGGCCCAGGCCTGGCCGGCGCCGCGGCTGCGGCAACTGCGGGCACGCAGCGCCGGCAACCCTTTTGTGGCCGGCGAGATCGTCGCCGCTGGATTCGACGGCGACGAGGCCGACACCACCGACCAGCCCGCGTTGCCACCGCGTGTGCGCCAGCTCATCCAGCGCAGGCTCGACGGCTTGTGGCCGGCCGCGCGGGCCATGGTCGAAGCCGCCGCGGTGCTGTCGCGCCCGGCGTCGCTGGCGTTGCTGTGCGCGGTGAGCGGGCTCGACGAAGCCGAGGGCCTTCCGGCCTGCGAAGCGGCCGTGGCGGCCGATCTGCTGGTCGAGGCCGGCGGCATGGAATGCCGGCACGACCTGATCCGCGCCGCCACCGTCGCTGGCCTGAGTGCCGCGCGGCGCGAGAGCCTGCACCGGCGTGCCGCCTTGGCGCTGGCACAGGCCTTCGGGGCCGCGGCAGCGCCGCTGGAGGTGGCGGCGCACTGGGACCAGGCCATGCAGCCGCAGACGGCGCTGGCCTGGTGCCACCGCGGCGCGCAGCAGCTGAAGGAAGCGGGCCGCTTCGACGAGGCGCAGGCACTGTGGCAGCGGGTCGCGGCCGAGGCGCTCGATGCCGCGCTGGTGCTGCGGGCGCGCCTCGCGCTGGCCGAGTGCGAGCTGCTGAACGACCTGCCGGCCGGGCGCGATGCGCTGGAGGCCGTGCTCGACGACGTGGGCGCGGTGGCCGAGCCGGGCCTGCGGGCCCAGCTGGAGGCGCAGGCGCTGGCCGGGCTGGTCGACAACGCGGTGTTCGCCGGTGACCGCCCGCGGGCGCGCCAGCTCGCCGCGCGGCTGCGCCCGCTGCTGCCCGGTCTGCAAGGTGCCGAGCAGGCCCATGCCTGCGAGGTGCTGATCGAGCTGGCGATGCGCGAGCCCGACATTCCCGCGGCCCGGGAGCTGCTGGCGCGCGCGCGCCGGGCCGATCCACGCCGGCCCTCGCTGCTGAGCTTCGAGGCCCAGATCCACTGGTTCGGCGGCGAGGTGGTGCCGGCCTGCGCGGCCTTCGAGACGCTGCTGCGCGACCACCCCGAGCAGTGCCGCGGGCTGACCATCGAAAACGACCTGGCCGTGATGTGCCATGCGCGGGGTGATCTCGTGCGCGCCGAGACCATGGCGCGGCGCAGCCTGGCCAGCTGGCAGGGCGTGGTGCACACCGAGACGCTGTCGCTGCTGGTGCTGGGCTCCACGCTCACCGGCCTGGGCCGGCACCACGAGGCGGGCCAGGCGCTGGAGGCCGCCGCGCAGGGGGCGCTGCAGCAGTCCTCGACCCTGTTCCTGGCCGAGGCGCAGACGCGCCAGGCACGGCTGCTGCTGCAGCACGGCCAGGCCGCCGCGGCGCTGCGGCTGCTGGCCGAGGCAGAACGCCACATCGTGGCCGGCGACGAGCCGCTGCGTTTGTCGCAATGGCTGCTGACCCAGGCGCTGTGCCTGGCCGCGCAGGGCCAGGCCTTGCTGGCCGCGCTGCAGGCCGCGGCGCAGGCCCTGGGCGAACGCAGCCCGCACCCGGTGGTGCAGGTGCGCTTGTGGCGCATCGCGGTGGCATCCGCACTGCAGGCCGGTGATGCCGCCACGGCCTTGCAGGCGGCGATGGCACTGGCCGACACCGCGCGCCGGGCCGGGCTGCAGGAGTGGCTGTGCGAAGGCCTGCTGCTGCAGGCCCGCGCCGCACCCAGGCGGCGCCAGGCGGACCGCAGCGCCTGGCTGGCCGAAGCCTGCACACTGGCCGAGGCCGGCGCCTATGCCGACCTGGCCTGGCGCGGCTTCTTGCTGCGTGGTGATGCCGTCGGCGCGGCCCGCGCGCAGCACTGGGCCGCGCAGATCGCGGCGGCCTCGACCACGGCGCTGGGCCTGCCTTACGACGCCGCGGCCGCGGCGCGGCGCAGCACCTGAGCAGCCTCAGCGCCGGCGCAGGCTCCAGTGCGCCTCCAGCGTGGCCGTGCAGCTGATCGCGCTGGTGATGCCGTCGGCGAAACGGCCTTGCGCCGGCGTGTCGACGATCAGGTTCTCGCAGCTGGCGCCGGTGCTGTCGAAGTGCAGCGTCTCGCTGCCTTCCCAGGTGCTGCCGCCAGGGTCGACCAGGCCGCGGAAGCCGCCCAGCACCAGGTGCACCGGCAGGTCGGGCCCGGGGCGCGGTGGCGTGTCGCTGGGGGTCGTGCCTTCCGGCACCAGGCAGTTGGCGGTGGCGGTACTGGTGCCGGTGGAATGGCCCTCGGTGCTCAGCACCGTGTCCACCTGGTTGGCGCCAAGCTCCAGCTGGCCGTTGGCCTGGACGCGCAGCCGCCAGGCGCCTACTGCGCGTGCCGACAGCGGGCTGCCGGCCAGGTGGCTGGCGCCAGCGCCGCTGCGTGTGCAGGCCCCGGAGGTGGCGGTGAAGGTGGTGTTGTTCAGGCCGGTCAGGCTGCCCGCCACCTCACCCGCGTCGATCACCAGGTTGGCCGTGGCGCCCACCTCGATGGCGCCGGCAGAACGGGCCGCGAACGTGTAGTCGAACTGGCCGTCGTAGCTGCCCTGGCTGGTGCGTGTGCAGACCACCGAGCCGAAGAAGCCGCAGAACAGCGCGGACGAGGTCTGGGTCTCGTCCCACTGCACGCTGAACCGGTACTGCAGCGTCAGCGTGCCGGTCCATTCGCTGGACGGGAAGCTCGGCGGCAGCGGCGGCTCTTCGCTGTCTTCGGGCGTGAGGTCGAGTTCGAGCGTGAACATGGTCAGGCTCGCCGCGAAGTCGTTGCTGCCTTCGCCTTCTTCGGGCTCGCCGCAGAGGCTGCCTTCGCGCACCAGCGTCAGCGTGCGGCGGTTGGTCGCGCCGGGCGTGAGGCCCACGCGGGTGAGGTCGCGCTCGACGACGAAGTCCAGGCCCTGCGTCGCCAGGCCGTAGCCGCTGCCGCCGTGGTCGCCCTCGCGCGCCCGGCGCAGCAGCTCGCGGCCGTCGATGCGCCAGACCATCTCGTCGTTGCGCAGGCTGCCGTCGGCGCAGCGCAGCTCGCGCACATCGGCCCGCACGTTCAGGCTGCCGGTGGGCGGCAGCTTGATCTCCGCTCGGCGCGTGTACTCGCCCAGCCGCGCCGGGCTGCCCAGCGCCTGCAGGCTGCCGGCGCGGTCGGTGATCTCGTCGGGCAGCGTGGCCGCGTCGGCAAACACGCGGTAGTTCAGCGAGGGGCCGGTGCAGAACACCGCATCGGCCTCCAGCGCTTCGTCGCTGAAGTTGGCGAAGCCGCCGAAACGATCGCCGCCGCTGCCCAGCACGCCGCGCAGCGACAGCACCTGCATCACCGGCTGGGCCCCGCTGCGCCGGCACTCGGCAAACGCGAGGCGGCGCAGGTCGTCGAGCAGCGGCGGGTAGAGCTCGGTGTAGAAGCGCTGGCAGCTGTCCTCCAGCCCGAGCCGTTCGCACAGCCCGTGCACCTGCAGCAGGCTGCGCAGGTCGCGCATCGTCGTGCCGTTGGCCAGGCCGGTGCGCGTGACCTCGGCGCCGACGAAGCTGAGCATCTGGTCGAACTTGGCCGACAGCACACGGGCGCTGCGCAGGTCGGCCGGCACGCCGCCGGCGTCGGGGCAGTTGGCGTCGGCCATCTGCACCATGCCCGCCGTGTTGAGCAGCGGCACGATCAGCTCCTTGATGGCCAGGAAGCTGTCGGCCGCCAGCACCGAGGCGTTGTCGATCGCCTGCTCCTGGGCGCTGCAGGCGGCCTGCTCGACCACGGCGATCTGCACCACCGAGCAGTTGTCCTTCAGCTCGGCCAGTTCCTCGTACAGGGCCTGGCCGAGTTCGGCGTCGCGTCTCCAGTCGATGCGGCGCAGCCGGCGTTCGAGCTGCGCGATCTGGAACTCGCAGTCCAGCACCTGCACCTCGAGCACCCCGGCTTCGCCGGCGGCGCCGTCGGCCAGCGGCCGTACCGCCGCGGCCCCGGCGCTCAGGCGCTGCATGCGCGTGGGCGTCGCGGCGATGCGGCTGCCATCGGCGGCATAGCCCAGGCCGGTGATCGAGGCCGTCAAGGTGTCGCCGCTGCGCTGGCTGGCCAGCAGCGTGCGTTCGCCCGCCAGGTTCCAGAAGAAGCGGGCCTGCGCCGGCAGGCCGGGCGCGCTGTAGCTCAGCGTGCCGGCCTGGCGCAGGCGCTGCCCGGCCGGTTCGAAACGAAAACGCGCCAGCACCTCGGCCGGCGTGCTCTGCGTCACCAGGCGCAGGGCCAGCGGTGCAGTCGTGGCACCCGCGGGCAGCGCCAGGCGCAGGCCGTCGGCCGCGATGCTGCCGCCCGTGGGCGGCACCACGGCTGAGACGCTGCGCAGGTCGGTCACCGACCCGCCGGGCGTGCCCGGGGTGACGGGATCGGTTGGGGGTGACGACTCGCCGCCACCACCGCCGCCACCGCCACAGGCGGCGAGCAGGCTCAGCAGGAGGGCGGCGGCCAGGCGGCGCGCAGACGGTGGCAACGGGAAGGAAGTGGTACGGCGCACGGGTGAACGAAGCAGCACGGCAGAAGGCGCCGATGTTCACGAGGCAGCGTCTCTGCTTCGTCAATGCCCTTGAGTCGGCCTGGCTGGCCGGCATCGGGCGATGGGACACTGCACGCCATGAACCCTGTCGTGAACCGCTTCGCTGCCGCCCGCCTGCTGTCCATCGTCGGCCATCCGGCGGTGCTGATGCCGGTGGCGGTGGCCGGGGTGGTGCAGTCGCGCGGTGCGTCGGCCTCGACGGCGGCGACGGCCCTGGGCCTGACGGGCGGGCTGGTGCTGGCGGTGCTCGTCTTCAGCGCGCTGCGGGTGCGGCGTGGCGACTGGGCGCATGTCGACGCCTCGCGCCCGAAGGAGCGGGTGCAGCTGAACCTGTTCCTGCTGGCGCTGCTGCTGGGCGCGGCGGCGCTGTCGCAGTCGCTGGGTGCGGCCCGCCCGGTGGTTGCAGGCCCCTTGCTGGCCGCTGCGCTCGTCGGCCTGGCGCTGTCGCTGCGGCGCTGGCTGAAGCTGTCGCTGCACACGGCCTTTGCGGTGTTCGCCGCAGCGCTGTGGTGGCCAGACCGGCTGGCGGGGCTGGGCTTTCTGCTGCTGGCCGGCGCCGTGGCCTGGTCAAGGCTGGCGCTGGGCCGTCACAGCCGCGCCGAGGTGCTGGTCGGGGCGCTGGCCGGCGCGGTGGCCGGTGTCGCGTTCCAGTGGCTGGCCCCCGGCTGAGCCCGCCAGCCCGTTCGGCCTCAACCCGGCGTGGGGCCTGCACCCGGCCGGCGGCCGTAGCTCACGAACACAAAGGGGGGGTCGGCGGGCGTGTCGAGTGCGGGCAGGCGGCGCGCGGTCTCGGCCCACAGGGCGGGGTCGATGGGTGGGAAGAACACGTCGCCTTCGGGTGCGAAGCCGACCTCGGTGAGTTCCAGCCGGTGCGCACGCGGCAAAGCCTGCGCGTACAGCTCGCCACCGCCGATCACGAAGACACGTGGGGCGTCTGCGGCAAGCCGCAGGGCCTCATCGAGGCTGGCGGCCGTCTCGGCGCCTTCGGCCACGTAGCCGGCCTGGCGTGTGACGACGAGGTTGCGCCGCCCCGGCAGCGGCCGAAAGCGCGGCGGCAGCGACTCCCAGGTCTTGCGGCCCATGACCACCGGCGCGCCCATCGTGGTCTCGCGGAAGTGGCGGGCGTCGGCCGGGTGGCGGAACACCAGCTCGGCGCCGCGGCCGATCACACGGTTGGCGGCGACGGCGGCAACGAGGACGATTTCTGGGGTGGGCAAGGGCACCGCGCAATCGTAGCGGTGGCGTCAGCAGGGCCCCCTGCGAGCTCGATCAACGCTGCTCGTACAGCCCCAGCTTGCGGTGCAGCGGTTCTTCGTCGGCCACGAACAGGAACGCCGGCGCCTGGGCGCTGGTGTTGGCCAGCGCCGTGGCGGTGTAGCCGGGCACGACGGCGGTGTCGGCCGCGTCGAGTTCGAAGCGCGCCTCGGATGTCGAGAGCCGCGCGCCGCCTTCGATGACATGCCACACCGCCGCTGGCGAACGTGCTGGCAGCTCGATGGTTTCGCCGGGCCGCAGCATCAAGGCACCGAAGCCGAGGATGTTCTCCGCCGGCGCGCCGGTCTCGGGGTTCACATAGGCCAGCTGCACTGGCGTGCCGGCGGGCAGCGCCTCGGCCAGGCCTTCGAGCGCGGCGCGCGTGCGGGCCCAGGGGTAGCGCAGCATCGGGTAGGTGCGCGCGCCGCCGCGCTCGAAGGCCGGGGCCGGCAGCAGGCCGGCAGCCACATGGCGGCTGCTGAGCGTGGGCCCGTTGGCCTGGCGCGCGCCGTTGACGTGGTAGCTGGCCTCCAGGTGGTAGACCAGCGGCAGGTCCAGCACATCGAGCCACACCACCGGCTCGCTGCCATCGTGGCCGTGTTCGTGCCACAGGCCGGTGGGCGTGAGGATCAGGTCGCCGCGCTGCATGGGGCACTTTTCGCCGTCCACCGTGGTCCAGGCGCCGTCGCCTTCGACCACCATGCGCACGGCATTCGGTGTGTGGCGGTGGCTGGGCGCCCATTCGCCAGGCAGCAGCAGCTGCAGGCCCAGGTAGATGGCCGGGCTGGCCTTCATCGCGTCGAGCCCGTGGCCGGGGTTGGCCAGCACCAGCACGCGGCGCTCGGCCTTGTCGATGGGCGTGAGCGCGCCGGCACGCAGCAGCAGCGGCTTCAGATCGGCGTAGCGCCAGGCCGTGGCGCGGGTGGCCGGCCGCGGGCGGTGCGGCGGCAGCAGCGCGCGCAGGCTGGGCCACAGCGGCACCAGGTTCAGCGCCTCGAGCGCCTGGCGGTAGTCGGCCGGCAGGTCTTCGAGGCGGCCGAGCGGGGTATCGGCATCGTCCATGCGCAAACTCCTCAAGCCTCCAGGCAGCGCTCGACCGTCCAGCCGTAGAGCCACTCGAGCGCGTCGTAGAAACGGTCTGGGCTGCGGCCGCGCCAGAGCTGGTTGCGCACCAGGCGTTCGACGCCGGCGGCATGGTAGATGCGGCCCATTTCGCGGCCGCTGAGCACGATGCGCGCGGTGCGCGCCACGCGTGAGCGCTGGTAGCGCGCAAAGGCGCGTGGCACGTCACCGCTTTCGGCCGCCAATGCCGCGCCCAGCGTCACCGCGTCTTCGAGTGCCATGCAGGCACCCTGGGCCATGTACTGCGTGGTCGGGTGCGCCGCGTCGCCGAGCAAGGTGACGCGGCCGAAGCTCCATTGCGCGATGGGCTCGCGGTCGGCCGTGGCCCAGCGCTTCCAGCTCTTCGGCAGCTCGATCAGCCGCCGCGCGCGCGGGCTGATGCCCTGGAAGTAACTCTCGACCTCGGCCTTGCTGCCGTCGCGCACACCCCATTCCTCGGCCTCGCGCGAATGGAAGGTGACGACCACGTTGTACTGCTCGCCACCGCGCAGCGGGTAGTGCACGAGATGACAGCGCGGGCCGGCCCACAGGCTGGCGGCGTTCCAGCGCAGGTCTTCGGGGAAATCGGCGCGGTCGACCACGGCGCGGTAGACCACGTGGCCGGTCACCCGCGGCGGATCGCCGACGAACTGCTCGCGCACCACCGACTTGACGCCGTCCGCGCCGACCAGGCCCTGGCCGGTGTGGCGGCGGCCGTCGGCGTCGACGGCGACCACGGCATCGCCTTCGTGGTCGATGCGCAGGATGCGCGTGCCGGCGACGAAGCGCACGCGGTCCAGCGCCTGCACGCCTTCGAGCAGCGCGGTGTGGGCGTCCACGCGGTGGATCACCGCATACGGGTTGCCGAAGCGCGCGCGAAAAGCCTCGCCGGTGGGCACGCGGCCGACCAGGCTTTCGTCGAGCGCATCGTGCATCACCAGCTCGTCAACGTAGACGGCCCGCGCACGCGCGGCAGGGCCGACGCCCAGTGCGTCGTAGGCCGAAAACGCGTTCGGGCCCAGCTGCATGCCGGCGCCGATCTCACCGATCTGCGCGGCCTGCTCGAACACCGTCACCGCATGGCCCTGGCGCGCCAGGGCCAGGGCCGCCGCCAGCCCGCCGATGCCGCCACCGACGACGAGGAAGGGCAGGGCCGCGGCCATCAACAACAGCCCTAGATGCGTTCGAGCAGCAGCGCGATGCCCTGGCCGACGCCGATGCACATGGTGCAGACGGCGTAGCGCCCGCCGCCCGCGTGCAACTGGTTCACCGCGGTGGCGACCAGCCGCGCGCCGCTGGCGCCCAGCGGATGGCCCAAGGCGATGGCGCCGCCGTTCGGGTTCACGCGCGGGTCGTCGTCGGCCAGGCCCAGGCCGCGCGTGACGGCCAAGCCTTGTGCCGCGAAGGCCTCGTTCAGCTCGATCACGTCGATCTGCGCCAGCTTCAGACCCGCCAGCGCCAGCAGCTTCTGCGTGGCCGGCAGCGGGCCGATGCCCATGATGCGCGGCTCGACGCCGGCGGTGGCCATGGCCACCACGCGGGCGCGTGGCACCAGGCCGTGCTGCTTCGCGGCGGCCTCGGAGGCCAGCAGCAGCGCGGCAGCGCCGTCGTTCACACCGCTGGCGTTGCCGGCCGTCACCGTGCCGTCGGGCTTCACCACCGCACGCAGCCTGGCCAGCGCTTCGAGGCTGGTGTCGCGCGGGTGCTCGTCCTTGTCGACGACCAGGGGCTCGCCCTTTTTCTGCGGCAGCGTCACCGGGCACAGCTCGGCGTCGAAAAAGCCGCGCTGCTGCGCGGCCACGGCCTTGCGCTGGCTGGCGAGCGCGAAACGGTCCTGCGCCTCGCGCTGAATGCCGAACTGCTGGGCCACGTTTTCGGCCGTCTCGGGCATGGAATCGACACCGTGCGCGGCCTTCATCGCCGGGTTCACGAAGCGCCAGCCGATGGTGGTGTCGTAGACGGCGTTGTCGCGTGTGAAGGCGCTGGTGGCCTTGGGCATCACGAAGGGCGCGCGGCTCATGCTCTCCACGCCGCCGGCCACCATCAGCTGCGCCTCGCCGGCGCGGATGGCGCGCGCGGCCGTGCCCACCGCGTCGAGCCCGCTGCCGCAGAGGCGGTTGATGGTCGCACCCGGCACCGTCACCGGCAGGCCGGCCAGCAGCGCGGCCATGCGCGCGACGTTGCGGTTGTCCTCGCCGGCCTGGTTGGCGCAGCCGTAGAACACGTCGTCGATGGCGGCCGGGTCGAGGCCCGGATGGCGCGCCAGCAGCGCCTTCAGCGGCAGCGCGCCGAGGTCGTCGGTGCGCACACTGCTGAGCGCGCCGCCGTAGCGGCCGAAGGGCGTGCGCTGCGCGTCGCAGACGAAGGCCTGGGTCATGGGGCGGGGTCCTTCAAGTCGAACAGGCTGGTGGCTTCGAGGTCCAGCACCTCGGTGCCCTGCTGGTTGAACATCTGCCAGCGCCAGCGCAGGATGCCGAGTGCGGCCTGGCTCTTCGAGCGCCGTGTTTCCAGCACCGTGGCCACGAGCCGGAGCTGATCACCCGGCCGCACCGGGTGCAGCCAGCGCAGGCTGGCCAGGCCCGGCGATGCAAACGACTCGCTGCCCACCAGCGCGGTGTCGACGGCCAGCCGCATGGCCAGGCCGCAGGTCTGCCAGCCGCTGGCGATCAGCCCGCCGTGGCGGCCGGCGTCGGCGCGTTCGGTGTCGACGTGGAACCACTGCGGGTCGTACTGCTTCGCAAACGCGACGATCTCGTCGGCGCTGACCGACACCGGGCCGGCCTCGATGACCAGGCCCGGGTGGAACTCGGCGAACTTCATGCGCCGATGCTGCCGGCACGCGCGCGGCGGCGCAGCCCGGGGCTCACCCGATAGCGTTCGCCGCGGTAGCTGGCATCGAGCGCGTCGATGACCGCGACGACCTCGGCAGCGCCCCAGCTGGCCAGCCATTCGAAGGGGCCGGCGGGGTAGTTGACGCCGAGCTTCATCGCCGCGTCGGCGCCTTCTTCGTCGCACACGCCCTGCAGCACCGCGTCGGCGGCTTCGTTGACCAGCATCGCCACCGTGCGCGCCGCCACCAGGCCGGGCACGTCGGCCAGTTCGACCGGCGCAAACCCCAGCGCCGCCAGCCAGCCGGCGGCCTGCGCACGCCAGCGCGGCGAGGCCGATTGCGCCGGGGCCCAGGCGAGCGCGGCGGTGTCGGCAGATTCGATCGATTCGACGAACGGCCGGTCGAAGACCGCGAGCTCGGCCACGCCGGCCTGCGCAGCGCGTTCGTCGGCCGTGCGGCCGTCGGTCAGCACCAGGCGGGCGCCGTCGACCTCCAGCCCGGTCCAGTCGCTGGCTTCGCGGCGAGCCGGGCCGAAGCCCTGCGGCGCCAGCGCGGCGGTGGCCAGGGCCACCAGCCGCTCGGCGAGCGCGCCGCAGCCGTGCACGACAACCACGCGCGCCGAGCGCACCGCGGCCTCGGCGGCGCCGTCGGCTGCGGCCGGCAGCGTGGGCGCAGCGGCCGGGTGGGTGTAGAAGCCGCGGCCGCTCTTGCGGCCCAGCAGGCCGCCGGCCACCATCTCGGCCTGCAGCAGGCTGGGCATGTAGCGCTTGTCGAAGAAGTTGGCCTCGTAGACCGACTTCGTCACCGCGAAGTTGGTGTCGTGGCCGATCAGGTCCATCAGCTCGCAGGGCCCCATGCGGAAACCCGCGCCACGCAGGCAGGCGTCGAGCACGGCAGGCGCGGCGGCGCGCTCCAGCAGCAGCGCCAGCGTTTCTGCGTAGAAAGGCCGCGCGATGCGGTTGACGATGAAGCCCGGCGTGCTGGCCGCGTGCACAGCCACCTTGCCCCAGTGCCCGGCGAGCGTGTGCACGGCCTCGGCCACGCCGCGCTCGGTCTGCAGGCCCGAGACGACCTCCACCAGTTTCATCAGCGGCACCGGGTTGAAGAAGTGCATGCCGACCACGCGCTGCGGCCGGGGCACGCCGGCAGCGATGGCGGTGACGCTGATCGACGAGGTGTTGGTGGCGAGCACGACCTCGTCGCCCAGCAGCGCCGCGAGTTCGGTGAACAGCGCGCGCTTGGCCGCCAGGTCTTCGACGATGGCCTCGACCACGAGGCCGATGCCCAGCGGCTGCGTGTCGGCCAGGCGGGGCAGCGGGCGGATGCGTGCCAGCGTGGCCTGTGCCAGCTCGGGCGTCATGCGGCCCTTGGCGGCCAGGCCGTCCAGCGTGGCGGCGAGCTTGGCCACGGCGGCCTCGGCGGCGCCTGGGCGGGCGTCGACCAGCGCCACCGGGTGGCCGGCCTGGGCCGCCACCTGCGCGATGCCGCTGCCCATGATGCCGGCGCCAACCACCAGCACAGGCGCGTGCGCAAGCTGCAGTGTGTTCATGTGGGCTCCATCCAGTGGGGTGGCCGCTTGGCCAGGAAAGCGGCAAAACCTTCGCGTGCCTCGGGCGTGCCGCGCACGCGGGCGATGGTCTGCGCGGTGAGTTCGAGCACCGCGTCGGTCACCGGGCCCTGGTGCAGCTGCGAGAACAGCTGCTTGATCTCCTGCTGCGCCTGCGGGCCGCCGGCCAGCAGGGCGGCCACGGCCTCGTCGACGGCGGTGTCGAGCTGCTCCAGCGCCACCACCTTCGTCACCAGCCCCAGCGCCAGCGCCTCGGCGGCGGCGATGCGTTCGGTGGTGAGCGCCAGCCGCCGCGCCTGGCGTTTGCCGACGGCGTTGGTGACGTAGGGGCCGATCACGCTCGGGAGGATGCCGAACTTGGCCTCGCTGACGGCAAAGCTGGCGTTGTGTGCCGCGATGGCGATGTCGCAGACGGCCGTGAGGCCCACGCCGCCGCCCAGCGCCGCGCCCTGCACACGCGCCACGGTGGGTTTGCTGCAGCGCTCGATGCGCGCCAGCATGGCGGCAAAGCGGCGCGCATCGGCCAGGTTCCAGTCGAGGCCGGCTTCGCTGGCGCGGCGCATCCACTGCAGATCCGCACCCGCGCTGAAGTGTCTGCCCTCGCCGGCCAGCACGATCACGCGCACGGCCGGATCGGCCTCCAGCTGCGCGAAGGCGGCGTCGAGCTCGCCGATCATGGCCTCGTCGAAGGCGTTGAAGACGGCCGGCCGGGCCATCGTCACCTGGGCCACGCCCCGGTGGTGGCCGGCGCGGGCTTCGATGCGCAGCGTGTCCATCAGTAGGTTTCCAGGTGCAGGCGGCCTTGTTGCTTCATGGCCGCGCCGATGCCGTCCCAGTCCAGGCCGGCACCACGGGCGATCTCCTGCAGCGCCAGCACCACGCCTTCTTCCATGGCCTTCAGGCCGCAGACGTAGAAAAAGGCGTTCGGGTCGGCGAGCAGCGGCGCCAGGTCGGCCGCGCGTTCGCGCAGGGCGTCCTGCACGTAGCGCTTGGGCGCGCCAGGCGTGCGGCTGAACGCGAAGTGGATGTCGATGAAGTCCTTGGGCAGGTTCTGCAGCGGGCCGAAGTAGGGCAGTTCTTCCTTCGTGCGCGCGCCGAAGAACAGCAGCAGCTTGCCGCCTTCGAACTTGCCCGAGCTGCGCAGCCGCCGCCGCCATTCGGTCATCGCCCGCATCGGTGCGCTGCCGGTGCCGGTGCAGATCATCACGATGTGGCTCTTCGGGTGGTTCGGCATCAGGAAGCTGGTGCCGAAGGGGCCGATGACCTGGACCTTGTCGCCCACCTTCAGGTCGCACATGTGGTTGCTGGCCACGCCGCGCACGGGATTGCCGTCGTGGTCTTCCAGCACGCGCTTGATGGTCAGCGAGACGTTGTTGTAGCCCGGCCGCTCGCCGTTGCGTGGGCTGGCGATGCTGTACTGGCGCGGGTGGTGCGGCCGGCCCTGGGCGTCAACGCCCGGCGGCACGATGGCGATGCTCTGGCCTTCCAGCACCGGGAAGGGCATGGCGCCGAAGTCCAGCACGATGTGGTGCGTGTCGTAGTCGGTGCCGACCTCGGTGACGCGCACGTTGCCGGTGACGGTGGCGGTGATGGACTTCTCGGCCGCCTTCGGGCCGTAGAGATTGGTGTAGGCGTGGGCCGCGCTCCACGGCGGCAGCGTGGCGCCGTAGCGGGCGCTGTTGAAGGCCGGCTCGGTGCCGGGCTGCACGGTGGGCTCGGCGGCGGCAGCCTCGGCCACCGCGCCGTCTTCACCGGCCGTGGCGCCCAGTTCGGTCAGCTCGGCGCGGCTCAGCTCGGTCGGCAGGCTGTCCCAGGAGAACTGCTCGTCCAGGCTGTAGGCCCGGGCGCGCGGCATCTGGCGGTAGTTGTCGATGCTGCCGGTGGGGCAGGGCGAGATGCAGTCGTTGCACCAGTTGCACTTGTCGGCATCGACGACGTAGTTGTTCGCGTCGTGCGTGATCGCGCCCACCGGGCACATGGTCTCGCAGGTGTTGCAGCGAATGCAGATCTCGGGGTCGATCAGGTGCTGCTTGATGACGGTGACGGCCATGTCCATCGTCGGTTCTCCTTGTGCAAAGGGGGCCCGAAGGCCCCCTCGGCTTGCCTCGGATGCGAGCTTAGTTGAACCGCACGTAGTCGAAGTCGACCGGCTGGCGGTTGATGCCCATCACCGGCGGCGCGATCCAGTTCGCGAACTTGCCGGGCTCGACGACACGGCCCATCAGGCTGGAGACGAAGGCGCGATCCTCCGCGCTGGGCAGCCATTCGGCGACACGCGCGTTCCACTCCACCTCGTTCACCACGCGGCCATCGGGCGCCACCTTCACGCCGGCCAGCGAGCCGATGTTGCGGTGGAAGGCCTTGTGCGGCGTCTTCAGCTGGAAAGGAATGCCGGCCTTCTCGATGACCTTGTTCCAGCGGCCGACGCCGGCCACCGAGTCCTTGATGTAGTCGTCGCGCAGCACCTCGTTCAGCGCGTTCAGCATCGGCACCTGCTTCTCGACGAGCTGGCCGCCCACGACGTGCAGCACGCCGTAGGTCTGGCCCTTCAGCAGGTGGTCGTCGTTGCGCTTGCCTTCTTCGTAGCGGCCCTTCAGGCCGGTGCTGTAGAAGGTGGCGGCGTTGCTCGACTCGTCGGCGCCGAAGAGGTCGATGGTCACGCTGAAGTGGAAGTTCAGGTAGCGCTGCAGCGTCGGCAGGTCGATCACGCCGGCGGCGCGCAGCTTGGCCGGGTCGTCGGTCTTCAGCTCGTTCATCGCCGCGCAGGTGCGCTGGATGACGCGGCTCACGCCCGACTCGCCCACGAACATGTGGTGCGCCTCTTCGGTGAGCATGAACTTCGTCGTGCGCGCCAGCGGGTCGAAGCTGCTCTCGGCCAGCGCGCAGAGCTGGAACTTGCCGTCGCGGTCGGTGAAGTAGGTGAACATGAAGAAGCTCAGCCAGTCGGGCGTCTTCTCGTTGAAGGCCTCGAGGATGCGCGGGTTGTCGGCGTCGCCGCTGTTGCGCTCGAGCAGGGCCTCGGCTTCTTCGCGGCCGTCGCGGCCGAAGTACTTGTGCAGCAGGTAGACCATGGCCCACAGGTGGCGGCCTTCCTCCACGTTCACCTGGAACAGGTTGCGCAGGTCGTACTGGCTGGGGCAGGTGAGGCCCAGGTGGCGCTGCTGCTCCACGCTGGCCGGCTCGGTGTCGCCCTGCGTGACGATGATGCGGCGCAGGTTGGCGCGGTATTCGCCGGGCACGTCCTGCCAGGCGGCCTCGCCCTTGTGGTCGCCGAAGTGGATCTTGCGGTCCTGCTCGGCCGGGTTCAGGAAGATGCCCCAGCGGTAGTCCGGCATCTTCACGTGGCCGAACTGTGCCCAGCCTTGCGGGTCGACGCTGATCGCGGTGCGCAGGTAGACGTCGAAGTTCTGGCTGCCGTCCGGCCCCATGTCGCCCCACCAGCCCAGGAAGTTGGGCTGCCACTGCTCCAGCGCCCGCTTCAGCGTGCGGTCTTCGCCGAGGTTGACGTTGTTCGGGATCTTCTCGCTGTAGTCGATGCTGCTCATCTTGTCTGCTCCACCTGGTCCTCAGACCCGGTTCCAGTTGAACTGCGCCTTGTCGCCCTTGCCGTAGACCTTGAGCGCACCCTTGTCGCCGACGGCGTTGGGGCGCTGGAAGATCCAGTTCTGCCAGGCGGTGAGCCGGCCGAACACACGCGTGGCCATGGTTTCCACGCCGTTGAAGCGCAGGTTGGCTTCCATGCCGGTGAGCGCGTCGGGGCTCATCGCCACACGTTCCTCGATGGCGATGCGCACCTCGTCGGCCCAGTCGATGTCGTCTGGGTTGCTCGTCACCAGGCCCAGCTTGAAGGCGGCGTCGGCGTCCAGCGCCTGGCCGGCCACGGCCTGGATGGCGGCCAGCGGCGCGGTCTCGCCGTAGAAGCGGCGCGCGAGCCGGCTCTCGCCGGTGGCCATCGGGTAGCGGCCGAAGTTGGCGGCGGCGTCGATGGTGATCTTCGGGGTCTGCGTCTCGTCGTCGGGCAGGATCAGCATGTAGCTGCGGTCGCAGGCCAGCGCCAGCTCGAGGAAGCTGCCGGCGAAGCAGGAGCCGGGCTCGATCAGTGCAAAGAGGCTGCGGCTGCTCACGTCGAGCCGGCTGAAGCAGCGGCGCAGCAGGCCCGTGGTCTCGCGCACCAGCCAGTGCGCCTTGTTCGCTTCGAGCACGGCGTCCATGGCCAGCACCGCGGCGGCGTCGCCTTCGGTGCGGATCAGCCAGGTGCCGATGTCCAGCTCGTTGGTGCGCATCGACAGGATGGCGTCGTCGAGTTCGCGCGCCATCGCCAGCGGGTACCAGGCGGCGCCGGCGGCTTCGATCTGGGCGATGGTCGATGGCTGTGCGCCCTGACTCGGATCGGGCGCCTTCACCGTGAAGCTGGCCGTGCGCCGGGCGCGGTCGATCTCCACCGTCACGTTCGGGTAGCGCAGCGCGTCGGCCTCGACCGTGCGGGTGATCGGCGTCAGCGCCACGCCCTTGCCCGTTGCGGGTCGGTCGCTGGCCTCGGCCAGCTGCAGCGCCCGTTCCTGCACCTTGGCGCCGAACTGCGCCGGCTTGGCGATGTCGTCCACCAGCCGCCAGTCCTTGGCCTTCTGGCCGCGGATGCCTTCGGTGGTGGTGCAGAAGATGTCGGCCAGGTCGTGGCGCACCTTGCGCTTGTCGGTCACGCGCGTCAGGCCGCCGGTGCCCGGCAGCACGCCGAGCAGCGGCACCTCGGGCAGGCTGACGGCGCTGGAGCGGTCGTCGACCAGCACGATCTCGTCGCAGGCCAGCGCGAGTTCATAACCGCCGCCGGCGCAGGCGCCGTTGACGGCGGCGATGAACTTCAGGCCGCTGTGTGCGCTGCTGTCCTCGATGCCGTTGCGCGTTTCGTTGGTGAACTTGCAGAAGTTCACCTTCCAGGCGTGGCTGGAGAGGCCGAGCATGAAGATGTTGGCGCCCGAGCAGAACACGCGGTCCTTCAGGCTGGTGACGACCACGGTGCGCACCTCGGGGTGCTCGAAGCGGATGCGGTTGAGCGCGTCGTGCAGCTCGATGTCCACGCCCAGGTCGTAGCTGTTGAGCTTGAGCTTGTAGCCGGGCGCCAGGCCGCCGTTTTCGTCGAAGTCGGCCAGCAGCGTCGCCACCGGGCCTTCGAACTTCAGCTTCCAGTGCCGGTAGCGCGCGGGTTCGGTCTGGTAGTCCACGCGCGGCGGCGTGGTGCTTGGGGTGGCTGCATCGGTCACGGTCGTCTCCTGCGGTCGTCGGCAATCCAGTGCATGCAATTTAATGCTTGCATGGAAAGTCGTCAAGAGAAATATGCAGTTTGATGCTTGTCAGCCGGTTGGCAGGCTCAGGGCCTGCCGAACCTGCTGGCGCAGCAGGGCAAAGGTGGCTTCCAGCGACTGCGCACTGGTGTTCACGCGCAGCTCGGCCTTGGAATAGAAGGCGGCGCGGCCGGCGAGGATGCTTTTCAGGTCGTCCATGGCTTCGCGGCTGGCGGCCATGGGGCGTGTGTCGCCCTGGGCCAGCACGCGTTTCATGTGGTCCTCGGGTTCGGCCTGCAGCCACACGGTGGTGCAGTGCGCCAGCAGCAGGTTGAAGGTGGCGGGGTCGCTGACGATGCCGCCGGGCGTGGCGATCACGGCTTCGGGGTAGATCTGGACGGCCTCTTCCAGCGCGCGGCGCTCGTAGCGGCGGTAGGCGTTCTGGCCGTACAGCGCCTGGATCTCGCTGATGCTGCAGCCGGCAAAAGCCTCGATCTCGCGGCTCAGCTCGACAAAGGGGTAGCCCAGGTCCTCGGCCAGCATGGCGCCCAAGGCGCTCTTGCCGGCGCCGCGCAGGCCCACCAGCGCCACGCGGGCGCTGCGCGTGTGCGTGCCCTGGCCGTGGGCGCCGCCGGTGCCGAGCAGTTCGCCCACCGCCACGCGCACGCGCTTCAGCGTGGCCTCGTCGCGTTGCTCCAGCATCTCGCGCAGCAGCAGCCATTCGGGCGAGCGGGTGGTGATGTCACCCAGCAGTTCGGCCAGCGAGCACTGCAGCGCCTGCGCCACCTGCAGCAGGATCAGAATGCTGGCGTTGCCCACGCCGTATTCCAGGTTGGCCAGGTGGCGTTCGCTCACCTCGGTGGCCTGGGCCAGGGCCTTGCGCGTCATGCCGCGGCGCGCCCGCAGCGCGCGCACGCGCTCGCCCAGCGCAACGAGAAAAGGGTGCTTGGGCGGCGCGCCGGGTTCGTCGATGAGGGCGTCGCCGTCGCCTGGGGATAACCCAGGGGCAGGCAATATAGTGCTTGACATGCGGGAGGTGGGGGCGTAAGGTGCCTGCACGCACAATACTGCATGACATTCGGCGCGGCAAGCCAGATCGGCCCGATCCAGCCGCCGCCGGGGTCAGGGCTCCGAGACAAGCCACATGCCCACGCCGCCGACCCCGCCCACCCCCGAGACCCTGCGCGCCCAGCTGGCCGCGCTGACCGCGCAGCTGGCCGGCCGGCCGCTGGATGCCGAGCTGGACCGCTGGCTCAACGCCGAACACGGCCCCGGCAGCGTCAGCTACGACGGCCTGCGCACCAGCTGCGAGGCCGGTGTGGCCGCAGGCTGGCTGGCCAACCGCGAAGGCGGCGGCCTGAAGTGGGGCCGCATCTTCAAGCCTGCCGACGATCTGCACGGCTTTTCGGTCGACGTGGTCGACATGCAGGACGTGGCCGGCCCGCACCACGAGCACCCGAGCGGCGAGATCGACCTGATCCTGCCGCTGGACCCCGGCGCCACCTTCGACGGCCGCGGCGCCGGCTGGCTGGTCTGCCCGCCCGGCAGCGCTCACCCGCCCACCGTGGCCGGCGGCCGCGCGCTCGTGCTGTACCTGCTGCCGCAGGGCCAGATCAAGTTCACCTGAAGACACGCTGCACCATGACCGAACTGCTGCTCAACCATCTCGGCGGCCGCTGGACGGCCGGCCAGGGCGCCGGCACGGCGCTGGTCGATCCGGTGCTGGGCACCGAGCTCGTGCGTGTCGACGCCACGGGCCTCGATCTGCCCGCCGGCTTTGCCTTTGCACGGCGCGAAGGCGGCGAGGCGCTGCGCGCGTTGGGTTACCGCCAGCGCGGCGAGCGCCTGGCTGCCATCGTCAAGCTGCTGCAGGCGAACCGCGACGCCTACTACGCCATCGCCACCGCCAACAGCGGCACGGTGAAAAACGACTCGGCCGTGGACATCGACGGCGCGATCTACACGCTGGGCACCTACGCCAAGCTGGCGGCCAGCTTGCCCGACGGGGCCGTGCTGCCCGACGGCGAGGCCGTGCCGCTGGCCAAGGACAACGCCTTCGCCAGCCGCCACGTGCGTGTGCCGACGCGCGGGCTGGCGCTGTTCATCAACGCCTTCAACTTCCCGGCCTGGGGCCTGTGGGAAAAGGCGGCGCCGGCGCTGCTGGCCGGCGTGCCGGTGGTCGTGAAGCCGGCCACCGCCACGGCCTGGCTGACGCAGCGCATGGTGAAGGACGTGGTCGAGGCCGGCCTGCTGCCGGCCGGTGCGCTGAACGTGGTCTGCGGCAGCTCGGCCGGCCTGCTCGACGCGCTGGCGCCTTTCGACGTGCTGTCGTTCACCGGCAGCGCCGACACCGCCGCGCTGATCCGCCGCCACGACGCCGTTGCGGCGCGTTCGGTGCGCGTGAACATCGAGGCCGACAGCGTCAACTCGGCCTTGCTGCTCGAAGGCGAGGCGCCGGGCAGCGCGGCCTTCGAGGCGCTGGTGAAGGAAGTCGTGCGCGAGGTGACGGTCAAGTCGGGCCAGAAGTGCACGGCCATCCGGCGTGTCTTCGTGCCCGAGGCGCTGTACGGCGCGGCGGCCGAGGCCATCTCGGCGCGGCTCGCGAAGACCAGCGTCGGCAACCCGCGCAACGAGGCCGTGCGCATGGGCTCGCTGGTGAGCCGCGCGCAGCTGCACGCGGTGCACCAAGGCCTGGCGGCGCTGAAGACCGCGGCGACGGTGCTGCACGACGGCGCCACGCACGCCTGGGTCGATGCCGACCCGGCCGTGGCCTGCATCGTCGGCCCCACGCTGCTGGGCAGCCCCGATCCTGACGGCGCGGCGGTGCTGCACGACACCGAGGTCTTCGGTCCGGTGGCCACGCTGATGCCCTACCGCGATGCCGCGCACGCCCGTGCGCTGGTGGCGCGCGGCCAGGGCTCGCTGGTGGCGTCCGTCTACGGCAGCGACGAAGCCGCGCTGGCCGACACCGCACTGGACCTGGCCGCCACCCACGGCCGTGTGCATGTGGTGAGCCCGGCCGTGGTGGCGCTGCACAGCGGCCACGGCAACGTGATGCCGCAGTCGCTGCACGGCGGTCCCGGCCGCGCCGGTGGCGGCGAAGAGCTCGGCGGCCTGCGTGCGCTGGACTTCTACCACCGCCGCGCCGCCGTGCAGGCCGCGCCGTCGGTGCTCGAGCGGCTCTGAGACACCAGAGCCGCCCGCCCAACGAGGAGACAGGCCATGAGCCAACCCGACATCGCGCCCCCGCCGGCGCGCTTCAACATCGCCGAGCACCTGCTGGCCGTGAACGCCGAGCGGGCCCAGCGGCCGGCTTTTGTCGATGACCGGCGTGTGCTGAGCCACGGCGAGCTGGCCGAACGCGTGCGGCGGCTCGCCGCCGGCCTGGTCGCGCTGGGCATCCACCGCGAAGAGCGGGTGCTGCTGCTGATGCAGGACAGCACCGATTGGCCCGTGGCCTTCCTGGGCGCCATCTACGCCGGCGTGGTGCCGGTGGCGGTGAACACGCTGCTGACGGCCGACGACTACGCCTACATGCTGGAGCACTCGCGTGCGCAGGCCGTGCTGGTGTCGGGCGCGCTGCGGCCGGCGCTGAAGGCCGCGCTGACCAAGAGCGACCACGAGGTGCAGAAGGTGATCGTGTCGCAGCCGGTCGCGCCGCTGGACTTCGGTGAACTGGAGTTCGAGCGTTTCATCGATCGCCACGCGCCGTTGCCGCAGGCCGCCGCCACCGGCGCCGACGACCCGGCCTTCTGGCTGTATTCGTCGGGCTCCACCGGCCGGCCCAAGGGCACGGTGCACTCGCAGGCCAACCCCTACTGGACCTGCGAGCTGTACGCCAAGCGCGTGCTGGGCCTGACAGAAGACGACGTGTGTTTCTCAGCCGCCAAGCTGTTTTTCGCCTACGGCCTGGGCAACGGCCTGACCTTCCCGATGAGCGTCGGTGCCACCGTGCTGCTGATGGCCGAGCGGCCCACGCCCGAGGCGGTGTTCCGCCGCTGGCGCGGCGAGGTGCACGGCACGCGGCCGACCGTGTTCTTCGGCGCGCCCACCGGGTTTGCCGGCATGCTGGCCTCGGCTGCGCTGCCTTCGCGCGAGCAGGTGGCGCTGCGCATGGCCTCGTCAGCCGGCGAGGCGCTGCCGGCCGAGATCGGCCAGCGCTTCAAGGCGCAGTTCGGCGTCGACATCGTCGACGGCATCGGCTCCACCGAGATGCTGCACATCTTCATCAGCAACCGGCCCGAGCGGGTGCGCTACGGCACCACCGGCTGGCCGGTGCCGGGCTACGGCATCGAGCTGCGCGGTGACGATGGCGGCCCGGTGCCCGACGGCGAGCCGGGCGATCTCTACATCCAGGGCCCGAGCGCCGCGCTGATGTACTGGGGCAACCGCGAGAAGACACGCGAGACCTTCCAGGGCGGCTGGACCAAGAGCGGCGACAAGTACATCCGCAACGCCGACGGCAGCTACACCTACGGCGGCCGCAGCGACGACATGCTGAAGGTCAGCGGCATCTACGTCAGCCCCTTCGAGGTCGAGGCCACGCTGGTGCAGCACCCGGCGGTGCTGGAGGCCGCGGTGATCGGCGTGCCCGATGCCGAAGGCTTGACCAAGACCAAGGCCTTTGTCGTGCTGAAGGCCGGCGGCCAGGCCACCGACGCCGAGTTGAAGGCCTTTGTGAAGGACAAGCTCGCGCCTTACAAGTACCCGCGGCAGATCGAGTTCGTGAGCGAGCTGCCGAAGACGGCCACCGGCAAGATCCAGCGCTTCAAGCTGCGCGAGAAGGAAACCGCCGCGTGAGCCTGGGCTTCGTCGAACTCGACTGGGCCGGCCGGCCCGTGCGCATCGAACACGCCTGGGTCGGTGTGGCCGAAGGGCCGCTCGTCGTGTTCCTGCACGAAGGCCTGGGCTCGGTGTCGATGTGGCGCGACTTCCCGGCGCGGCTGTGCACGGCGCTCGGGGCGCGGGGCCTGGTCTATTCGCGGCCGGCCTATGGCCGCTCGACGCCGCGCCCGGCCGACGAACGCTGGGACCCCGACTTCATGCACCGCCAGGCGCACGAACTGCTGCCGGCGCTGCTGCAGGCGCTGGACATCGACGCCGCGCACGAGCGCCCCTGGCTCGTGGGCCACAGCGACGGTGGCTCGATCGCGCTGCTGCATGCGGCGGCGTTCCCGCAGGCCGTGGGCGGCCTGGTGGTGCTGGCGCCGCACATCCTCGTCGAGGACTTGTCGGTGGCCAGCATCGAGAAGGCCCGCACGGCCTACGAGACGACGGACCTGCGCCAGCGCCTGGCGCGCCACCACGACGAGCCCGACTCGGCGTTCTGGGGCTGGAACCGCATCTGGCTGGATGCGCGTTTCCGCGCGTGGACCATCGCCGAAGAGATCGGCACCATCCGCTGCCCGCTGCTGGCGGTGCAAGGGCTCGACGACGAGTACGGCACGCTGGCGCAGATCCGCGGCATCCGCGAGCGGGTGCCGCAGACGCAGCTGCTGGAGCTGGCCGGCTGCGGGCACTCGCCTCACCGCGACCAGGCCGAGCGGCTGACCGACGAGATCACACGCTTTTTCCGCACGCACTTCACCACACCCCACAAGGAGACAAGCCCGTGAACATCACCCGCCTCGCGCTCGCCGCCGGCACGGTGGCCGCCGCCCTGGCGTTGCCGCTGTCGGCCCAGGCCCAGGCCAAGCTCAAGGTCGGCCTGATGCTGCCGGCCACCGGCACCTTCGCCGCCCTGGGCACCGCCATCGAAAACGGCTTCAAGCTGTACGTGGACGAGCAGGGCGGCAAGCTGGCCGGCCGCGAGATCGAGTACGTCAAGGTCGACGACGAGAGCAACCCGGCCAAGGCGGTGGACAACGTCAACAAGCTGATCAAGCGCGACAACGTCGACGTGCTGATCGGCACCGTGCACAGCGGCGTGGCGATGGCGATGGCGCGTGCGGCCAAGGAGAGCGGCACGCTGCTGATCGTGCCGAATGCCGGCGCCGACGCGGTGACCGGCCCGATGTGCGCCGCGAACATCTTCCGCTCCAGCTTCAGCAACTGGCAGCCGGGTTATGCGATGGGCGAGGTGGTGGCCAAGGCCGGCCACAAGAACGTCGTGACCATCACCTGGAAGTACGCGGCCGGCGACGAGAGCGTGGCCGGCTTCAAGGAAGCCTTCGAGAAGACCGGCGGCAAGGTCGTCAAGGAACTCGGCCTGCCGTTCCCGAACGTGGAGTTCCAGGCCCTGCTGACCGAGATCGCGGCGCTCAAGCCCGATGCGGTCTACACCTTCTTTGCCGGCGGTGGTGCGGTGAAGTTCGTCAAGGACTACGCCGCGGCCGGCCTGAAGGGCCGCATTCCGCTGTACGGCGCCGGCTTCCTGACCGACGGCACGCTGCAGGCCCAGGGCGCGGATGCAGACGGCCTGATGACCACGCTGCACTACGCCGACGGCCTGGACCTGCCGAAGGACAAGAGCTTCCGCCTGGCCTATGCCAAGGCCTTCAAGCTGCAGCCTGACGTGTACGCGGTGCAGGGCTACGACGCGGCGCAGATCCTCGCCACGGGCCTGAACGCGGTGAAGGGCGACGTGAGCAAGAAGGCCGAGTTCGCGGCCGCGGTGCGCGCCGCCACCATCGACAGCCCGCGCGGCAAGTTCAAGCTCTCGGCCAGCCACAACCCGGTGCAGGACATCTACCTGCGCAAGGTCTCGGGTGTGGAGAACAAGCCGGCCGGCGTGGCGAGCAAGGCGCTGGCGGATCCGGGGCGCGGCTGCAGGATGTGACCCCCCCGAAGGCGCTGCGCGCCTCCCCCCAGGGGGCGCCGCCAGCGGGCCGGCAGAGCCGGTCCCGCGGCGGCCGCTTGATTGGGTGCCTTCGCTGCGCTCGGCACGCTTGGGCCGAGCCTGACTCGTAAATCGATGGACTTCGCCACCTTTCTCATCCAGTGCCTGAACGCAGTCCAGTACGGGCTGCTGCTGTTCCTCGTGGCCAGCGGGCTGACGCTGATCTTCGGGATCATGGGCGTCATCAATCTCGCGCACGGCAGCTTTTACATGATCGGCGCGTACATGGCCTTCGCGCTGTCGCAGCCGGTGGCGGCCACCTTCGGCGGGGGCTTCTTCTCGGTGCTGGTGGTGGGCGTGGTGCTGGCGGTGGCGCTGGGCTATGTGCTGGAGTGGGTGTTCTTCAGCTACCTCTACGAGCGCGAGCACCTGCAGCAGGTGCTGATGACCTATGGCCTGATCCTGGTGTTCGAGGAGTTCCGCAGCCTGATCGTCGGCGACGACGTGCACGGCGTGGCGGTGCCACCGCTGCTGGCGGCCTCGCTGCCGCTGGGTGACCTGATGAGCTACCCGGTCTACCGGCTCTTCATCTCCGGCGTGTGCATCCTGCTGGCCATCGGCATGTGGCTGGTGTTCACGCGCACGCGGCTGGGCATGATGATCCGCGCCGGCAGCGTCAACCGCGAGATGGTGCAGGCGCTGGGCGTCGACATCTCCTTCCTCTACCGCGTGGTGTTCGCCGCGGGCGTGGCGCTGGCGGCCTTTGCCGGCATGGTGGCGGCACCGGTGAGCAGCGTCTACCCGGGCATGGGGCAGTCGGTGCTGATCATCTGCTTCGTCGTTGTCGTCATCGGCGGCATCGGCTCGATCAAGGGCGCGCTGGTCGCGGCATTGCTGATCGGCTTCGTCGACACCTTCGGCAAGGTGCTGGTGCCGCAGGCGGCCGGCGTGCTGGTCTACGTGCTGATGGCGCTGATCCTGCTGTGGCGGCCCGACGGCCTGTTCAAGTCTTCGTGATGTCCGAATCCTCTTCCTCCGCGGCCTGGCCCGCGGGCAAGCTGGCCTTCGCCGGCCTCGTGTTCGCGGCGCTGGCCGCGTACCCGGCCTTTGCCGGCAGCTACGGGCTGGACCTGGTCACGAAGATCATGATCTACGCCGTGTTCGCGCTGAGCCTGGAGCTGCTGGTCGGCGGCACCGGCCTCGTGTGTTTCGGCCATGCGGCCTTCTTCGGCATTGGCGCCTACACCGTGGTGCTGCTGACACCCGGCTACGAACCCGGCCCGCTGCTGGGCCTGCTGGCCGCCAGCGTGGTGCTGGCCGGGCTGTACGCGCTGGTGGTGGGCAGCCTGAGCCTGCGCACACGCGGCGTGTACTTCATCATGGTCACGCTGGCCTTTGCGCAGATGGCCTACTACGTGGTGCACGACACGCCGCTGGGCGGCGGCACCGACGGCATCTACCTCAATGCCAAACCTGCGCTGGGCGGTTTCGAACTCAGCGGTTCGGCGACGATCTACGCCTTCACCTGGGCCACGCTGCTCCTGGTGTTCGGCGGCCTGGCGCTGCTGTCGCGTTCGCGCTTCGGGCGCGCGCTGGCCGGCATCCGCGTCAACGAACAGCGCATGCGTGCCACCGGCTTCTCGACCTTCCCGTACAAGCTGGCGGCCTTCACGGCCAGCGGCGCCATCGCCGGCCTGGCGGGCTTCTTGTTCGCGGTGAAGGACGGCTTCGTGAACCCGGAGCTGATGAGCTGGCACCTCTCGGGCGCGGTGCTGATCATGATCATCCTCGGCGGCATCGGTCACCTGCGCGGTGCGCTGATCGGTGCCTTTGCCTACACGCTGCTCGAGGAGTTGTTCAAGAGCGAAGCGGTGTTCGGCAGCTTCGCCAAGCACTGGCACCTGGGGCTGGGCGTGGCCATCATCCTGAGCGTGGCCCTGCTGCCGCGCGGGCTGGTGGGCATTCCGGCGCAGCTGGCCGCGCGCATCGGCGGGCGCTCTTCGAGAAGAGCCGAGGGTGCCGGAAGGGAGGCCGGGCGATGAGTGGCGAAGTCCTGCTCGCCGGCCGCGGCATCACGCGGCGCTGGGGCGGCCTGGTGGCACTGAACGAGGTCTCGCTGGACCTCTGGCGCGGCGCGGTGCACGCGGTGATCGGCACCAACGGTGCCGGCAAGTCCACGCTGATCAACATTCTCTCGGGCGAGCTGCCGCCTTCGGCCGGCAGCGTGCAGCTGCTGGGCCAGGACGTGACGGCCTGGTCGCAGCCGCGGCGCGCGCGCGCCGGCCTGGGCCGCAGCTACCAGCGCACCACCATCTACCCGAGTTTTTCGGTGCAGGAGAACTGCAGGCTCGCGGCGCAGGCGCGCTGGCCGCGGCCCTGGGCGCTGTGGCAGCCGGCCGCGCGCTGCCCCGACAGCAATGCTGCTGCGCACGAGGCCGCGCGGCGCAGCGGGCTGGAGGCGGTGCTGGAACGCCCCGCCGGCCTGCTGAGCCACGGCCAGAAGCGGCAGCTGGAGATTGCGATGTGCCTGGCCACCGCGCCGCAGGTGCTGCTGCTCGACGAGCCGCTGGCCGGCATGGGCGCCGAGGAGACCGACCGCATGCTGGCCCTGCTGGCCGAGCTGAAGACCGACCACGCCATCCTGCTGGTCGAGCACGACATGGACGCCGTGTTCCGCATCGCCGACCGCATCACCGTGATGGTCAACGGCAGCGTGCTCGCACACGGCACGCCCGAGGCCGTGCGCAGCGACGCGGCCGTTCAGGCCGCCTACCTGGGTGGGCACTGAGATGAGCACCAGCCCCGATCTCATCCTCGACGCCCGCGGCATCCACGCCTGGTACGGCAGCAGCCATGTGCTGCACGGCGTGGACCTGGCCATCGCCCGCGGCGAAACCGTCGGCCTGCTCGGCCGCAACGGCATGGGCAAGAGCACGCTGATCCGCAGCTTGCTCGGTTTCGTGCCGCAGCGCGAGGGCCGCATCGGCCTGTTCGGCCAGGACCTCAGCCGCGGCCGGCCGCACGAGGTGGCGCGGCGCGGCGTGGCCTACGTGCCCGAAGGCCGCGGCGTGTTCCCGAACCTGACGGTGCGCGAGAACCTGCTGATGGCCTCGCGGCCGGCCAAGGCCGCCACGCGCGGCGCGGGCTGGAGCCTGGAGCGCGTGCTGGCGACCTTTCCGCGGCTCGGCGAGCGCCTGGGCAACCTCGGCGCCCAGCTCTCGGGCGGCGAGCAGCAGATGCTGTCCATCGGCCGCGCGCTGATGACGCAGCCCGAACTGATCATCCTCGACGAGGCCACCGAAGGCCTGGCGCCGTTGATCGTGGCCGAGATCTGGCGTGTGGTGGGCGAGATCCGCGCCGACGGCATCGCCACGCTGATCGTCGACCGCGACTACCGCAAGGTGCTGGCGCACGCCGACCGCGCGGTGGTGCTGCAGAAGGGCGCGGTGGTGATGCAGGGGGCCAGCGCCACGCTGCGCGAGGCGCCGGCGCTGGCGGAGTTCCTGGGGGTCTGAGGAGACCGGCACGGTGGAGCCGGGCGGCTACGATCCGCCCATGCGGCTGCTGCTGGTCGAGGACGACGCGATGGTCGGCGAAAGCCTGCGTGCCGCGCTGCGCCAGCAGGGCTTCGCCGCCGACTGGGTGCGCGACGGGCGGGCGGCCGATGCGGCACTGGCCAGCGAACGTTTCGACGCCGTGCTGCTCGACCTGGGCCTGCCGCAGCGCGACGGCCTTTCGGTATTGCGCAGCCTGCGCGGCCGCGGCGACACCACGCCGGTGATCGTGCTGACTGCACGCGATGCCCTGGCCGACAAGGTGGCCGGCCTGGACGCCGGCGCCGACGACTACCTCGTCAAGCCCTTCGAACTGGACGAGCTGCTGGCGCGGCTGCGGGCGGCGCAGCGCCGCGCCGGCGGCCGCGCGGCCAGCGTGCTCGAAAGCACCGGCCTGCGGCTGGACCCGGCCACGCGCGAGGTCAGCCGCGACGGCCGCGCGCTGCTGCTGTCGGCGCGCGAGTTCGCGGTGCTGCAGGCGCTGCTGGAGCGGCCCGGGGCGATCCTGTCGCGTGCCCAGCTCGAAGACCGGCTCTACGGCTGGGGCGAGGAGGTCGAGAGCAATGCCGTCAGCGTGTATGTGCACCAGCTGCGGCGCAAGGTCGGCGAGGACATGATCCACACGGTGCGCGGCCTGGGCTACTACGCCGGGCCGGCAAAAGCCGGCTGAGGGCGGCCGAGATGCCCGCGCCTTCGCTGCGCAAGCGCCTCTTCGTCTTTGTCGCGCTGCTGCTGGCTGCGGCGGCACTGGCGCTGGCGGCGGCCACCTACCGCAGCGTGCGGGCCGAGGCCGATGCACTGTTCGACTACCAGCTGCGCCAGATGGCGCTGAGCCTGCGTGACCAGGGCCGCATCGCGCCCGACCAGCGTGCGGCGCTGGCCGACCCGGCGCTGGAGGTGGTGGTGCAGATCTGGTCGCTGGACGGTGTCTCGGTCTACAGCAGCACGCCACGGCCTGCGCTGCCAGCGCGCACGGTGCTGGGATACGCCGATGTGGTCGATGCGGCCCACGGCGGCGACACCTGGCGCGTGTACGGCACGGCCACGCCGCTGGGTGTGATCCAGGTGGCGCAGCCGCTGGCGGTGCGCCGCCGGCTGGCCGAGGCCGCGGCCTGGCGCAGCGTGTGGCCGGTGGCGCTGGCCGCGCCGCTGGTGGCGGTGGCGCTGTGGTGGCTGCTGGGGGTGTCGCTGGCGCCCTTGCAAGGCGTGGTGCGGGCCGCGCGCGAGCGCCGCGCGGCGGCCCCTGAACCGCTGCCGCAGCAGGGCCTGCCGGCCGAAGTCTTGCCGCTGGTGCAGGCCTTCAATGCGCTGCTCGGCCGGCTCGACCAGGCCCTGGCCGCGCAGCGCGCCTTCGTCGCCGATGCCGCGCACGAGCTGCGCACGCCGCTCACGGCGCTGAAGCTGCAGATCGGCGTGTTGCGCGCTGCAGCCGACGCGGCGGAACGCGAGCACGCGCTGGCGCAGCTGTCGGCCGGCGTGGACCGCGCCGCGCGCCTGGTGCAGCAGCTGCTGGCGCTGGCGCGCAGCGAGCCGGGTGCCTCACCGCCGATGGCGCCGCTCGATCTGGTGGCCGTCGTGAACGACGCTGCCGACGGCCTTGCGGCCCGCCTGCAGGCCGCCGGCGGCACGCTGGCCCTGCAGTTGCCCGCCAGCCTGCCGCTGCAGGGCGATGCCGAAGGCCTGCGCAGCGCTGTCGCCAACCTGCTCGACAACGCGCTGAAGTATGGCGGCACGCCGCCGCGGCTGCGCTTGAGCCTGGAGGCCGTCGACGGCCATGCCCGGCTGTGGGTGGACGACGCCGGCCCCGGCCTGCCCGAGGCCGAGCGCGTGGCCGCCTTCGAACGTTTCCACCGCGGCAAGCCCGGGCAGGGCGAGGGCAGCGGGCTGGGCCTGGCCATGGTGCGCGCGGTGGCCGAGCGCCATGGCGGCCAGGCGCAACTGCTCGGCGCACCCGGCGGCGGATTGCGCGCCGAGCTGCGGCTGCCGATCACGGCACCGGCGGCCGGTGGCGCGCCCTAATCTCCGCCTCACCTTCGCCTCATCTCGCGCTCATCGGCGAAGTCCACAGTGCCCCCCATGGCCGATCCGGCCGGTTGGGCAGAAAGGACTTCCTCATGAACACCCTGAAGCGTCGCAGCATCGCGGCCGCGGCCGCCCTGGTCATCGCCGGTGTCGGCGCCGGCACGGCCCAGGCCTGGTCCTTGCCGTCCTGGCTGGGCGGCAGCCGCCCGGCGGCCACGGTGACGGCAGAGACCGCCACCGCGCCCGCGCCCGTCGTTCCCGTGGCGCCCGCCATCACCCACGCCGCCGCGCCCGACTGGCGTGCCGTCGTGCAGGCCGCCGGCCCGGCGGTGGTGGGCATCACCGTCAGCGGCCAGCGCGAGGCCAGCCAGCGTGGCAGCGCGCGGGCCGCGCCGGACGATCCCTTCCTCCGCTTCTTCCAGGGCACGCCCCGCGACGACCAGCCGTTCCGCGGCCAGGGCTCGGGGTTCATCGTCGCCGCCGACGGCCTGGTGCTGACCAACGCCCACGTGGTGCGCGACGCGCAGCGGGTCACCGTCAAGCTGCAGGACCGCCGCGAGTTCGAGGCCAAGGTGCTGGGCAGCGACCCCGCCACCGACATCGCGGTGCTGAAGATCGACGCCAAGGGCCTGCCGGCCGTGGCCCTGGGGGCGACCGACGACGTGCAGGTCGGCGACCGCGTGCTGGCCATCGGCGCGCCCTACGGTTTCGAGCAGACGGCCACGCAGGGCATCGTCAGCGCCAAGGGGCGCTCGCTGCCGGGCGACAGCTTCGTGCCCTTCATCCAGACCGATGCCGCGGTGAACCCGGGCAACTCCGGCGGCCCGCTGTTCGATGCGGCCGGCCGTGTGGTGGGCATCAATGCGCAGATCTACTCGCCGAACGGCGGCTTCGCCGGGCTGGCCTTCGCGATTCCGATCGAGGTCGCGTTGCACGTGAAGGACCAGATCGTCGCCACCGGCCGCGTGGAACACGCGCGGCTCGGCGTGATGCTGCAGGACCTCTCCGCGCCGCTGGCGGCTTCCTTCGGCCTGAAGGCACCGGAAGGCGCGCTGGTGGCCGGCGTGGCGCCGGGCAGCGCGGCCGCGCGCGCCGAACTGAAGCCGGGCGACGTGATCACGGCGCTCGACGGCCAGCCGGTGCGCACGGCGGGCGATCTCTCCTCGCGCATCGGCTTCGCCAAGCCGGGCGAACGGGTGGCGCTGACGGTATGGCGCGACAAGGCCGCGCACCAGGTCCCGCTGAACCTGGGCCGTGCCGAGCCGGAGCGCACGGCCCAGGCGGCCGGCACCGAAGGCGCAAGGCTGGGTCTGAACGTGCGGCCGCTGGAACGCCAGGAGCAGCAGGCCGCCGGTGTCGACCACGGCCTGGTGGTGGAGGGCGTGGACGGCCCGGCGCGGCTGGCCGGCATCCAGCCGGGTGACGTGCTGCTGGCCATCAACGGCCGGCCGGTGCAAGGCATCGAGCAGGTGCGCGCCGCGCTGAAGGCCCAGCCCAAGACCGTGGCGTTGCTGGTCTGGCGCGACGGCCAGCAGATCTTCGTGCCGGTGGACCTGGGGTGAACCTGGCAGGAGCCCGGTGTGAACAGCAACAGCGCTCACCGTTGGTAACGGTCTGGCGCCACCGCTTCCGGGGGGAACCCCGGCGCGGCCTCCCTAGATGCGAGCCTCCGCCCACCCCGTAGCGGGTGGGCGCCGCGGCCGGGCCGGCGCACAGTGCCGGCCTGGCCGCCATCCGGCCCGATCTCAGGAGGTTCTCATGTTCTTCAAACAGCGTCTTGCATCACTCGCCGCGGTCACGGTACTCGGCTTCGCCGTCTCTGCACCGGTTGCCGCGTCCACGCTCTACGGCACCGCGTACTCCGGCCTCACGCCGCTGTACACGCTCGACCAGAGCACCGGCGCGCTCACCGCCGGTGGCACCGCCACGACGGGGATCGGCGACCTGACCAGCGACACACGCGCCGACTCGTTCACGCTGTGGGGCGTGCGCATCCTCGACAACGAGCTGGTCACGCTCGACGCCGGCACCGGTGCGGTCACGAGCACCGTGGCGCTGGACTCCAACGACGACATGGTCAGCATCGCCTTCGACGTCGTCAGCGGCCGGCTCTACGGCAACACCTCGGTCGGTTTCGGCGCGGCCTTCGACGCGCTGTACGAGATCAACCCGCTCACCGGCGCCACGACCTTCGTCGGCCGCATCCTGTTCGAGAACGTGTTCGCGCTGGCCTTCGACCAGTCGGGCACGCTGTTCGGCATCTCCGATTCCAGCGACGAACTGATCTCGATCAGCACCGCCACCGGCAACGGCACGCTGATCGGCGGCGTGACGACCACGACCGCCTTCGACATGGCCTCGCGGCCCGAAGACGGCGTGATGTTCCTCAGCGACTCGAACACCGCGTCGCTGTACATGATCGACACGGCCACCGGCGCGACCTCGCTGGTCGGCGGCTACGGCTCGACGGTCAACATCGCCGGCCTGGCCTTCGGCCCGGGTGTGGCGGTGCCGGTGCCGGGCTCGCTCGCCCTGGCGGGGCTGGCGCTGGTGGCGCTGGGCGCGAAGACGCGGCGCCGCGGCGCACTGGCCTAAACGGCCACCGGCGCCTTGATCGGGGCGTGGTGCTGGTACTCCAGCACCTCGAAGTCCTCGTAGGCGTAGTCGAAGATCGACGGCGGCCGCCGCAGGATGTTCAGCACCGGGTAGGGGTAGGGCGTGCGCGAGAGCTGCGTCTCGACCTGCTCGGTGTGGTTGCTGTAGATGTGGCAGTCGCCGCCGGTCCAGATGAACTCGCCGGGCAGCAGGTCGCACTGCTGCGCCAGCATGTGCGTGAGCAGCGCGTAGCTGGCGATGTTGAAGGGCACGCCGAGGAAGATGTCGGCGCTGCGCTGGTAGAGCTGGCAGCTGAGCTTGCCATCGGCCACGTAGAACTGGAAGAAGGCGTGGCAGGGGGCCAGCGCCATCTGCGGCAGCTCGGCCACGTTCCAGGCGCTGACGATGATGCGGCGGCTGTCAGGGCTGGTCTTGAGCTGCCTCACGACCTCGGCGATCTGGTCGACGTGGCCGCCACCCGGCACGGGCCAGCTGCGCCATTGCACGCCGTAGACGGGGCCGAGTTCGCCGTCTTCGCGCGCCCATTCGTCCCAGATCGTGCAGCCGCGCTCCTGCAGCCACTTCACGTTGCTGTCGCCGCGCAGGAACCACAAGAGCTCCAGGATGATGCTCTTCAGGTGCACCTTCTTCGTCGTCACCAGCGGAAAACCTTCGGCGAGGTCGAAGCGCATCTGGTGGCCGAACACGCTGGTCGTGCCGGTGCCGGTGCGGTCGGTCTTGGCCACGCCGTGCGTGTGCACGTGGCGCATGAAGTCTTCGTACTGCGAGCGGACGGGGCGGGTCACGAGGTTTCCTCGGCGGGTTCAGGGGCGTGAGGGGCGTCGCTGGTTTCGAGGCCGAACTGCATGGCCGCCAGCCGCGCATACAGCCCGCCGCGCGCCACCAGCTCGGCGTGCGTGCCGATCTCGACGATGCGGCCGGCGTCCATCACGACGATGCGGTCGGCCTTCAGCACGGTGGCCAGGCGGTGGGCGATGACCAGGGTCGTGCGGTCGGCCATGGCCGCTTCCAGCGCGCGCTGCACCATGCGTTCGCTCTCGGCGTCGAGCGCGCTGGTGGCCTCGTCGAGCAGCAGCAGCGGCGGGTTCTTCAGCATCGCGCGCGCGATGGCGATGCGCTGGCGCTGCCCGCCCGACAGCCGCACGCCGCGTTCGCCCAGGTGCGTGGCATAGCCCTCGGGCAGGGCGCGGATGAACTCGTCGGCGAAGGCGGCCTTGGCCGCGGCCATCACCTCGGCGTCGCTGGCCTCGGGCCGGCCGTAGCGGATGTTGTCCATCGCGCTGGCCGAGAACACCGTGCTGGCCTGCGGCACCAGGCCGATGCGCGCGCGCAGGTCGGTCAGCGCCGCCTCGCGCACCGGCACGCCGTCGACGCGCACGGTGCCGGTCTGCGCGTCGTAGAAGCGCAGCAGCAGCTGGAACACCGTGCTCTTGCCGGCGCCGCTGGGGCCGACGAGCGCCACCGTCTCGCCGGGCTGCACGGCGAGCGAGAAGTCCACCAGAGCCGGCATGTTCGGCCGCGAGGGGTAGTGGAAGCCGACGTGCTCCAGCGCCAGCGAGGAGCCGCCGCGCGGCGCCGGCAGCGGCACCGGCCGCGGCGGATCGGCCACCGGCGAGGTGGCCGCCAGCAGCTCCATCAGCCGCTCGGTGGCGCCGGCGGCGCGCAGCAGCTCGCCGTAGATCTCGGACAGCACCGCCACCGCGCCGACGAAGATGATCACGAAGACCACGGTCTGGCCCAGGTGGCCGGCCGTGATGCGGCCGTCGATCACCGCCCGCGTGCCCTGGTACAGGCCCCAGAGCAGCGCGCCGAAGGTGGCGCTGATCATGAAACCGACCAGGAAGGCGCGCACCCGGGTGCGCTTCTTGGCGGTGATGAAGGCGTCCTCGGTGCTGCGGTCGAAGCGCGCCGCCTCGCGCGCCTCCTGCACGTGGCTCTGCACCACCGGGATCTCCGACAGCACCTCGGCAGCGATGGCGCTGGAGTCGGCCACGCGGTCCTGGCTGTCGCGGCTCAGGCTGCGCACTCGCCGGCCGAAGTACAGGCTCGGCAGCACCACCAGCACCAGGATGCCCAGCACCTGCGCCATCACCCAGGGGTTGGTGACGATCAGCGCGATCAGCGCGCCGGCACCCATCACCACGTTGCGCAGCCCCATGCTGAGGCTGGAGCCGACGACGGTCTGCACCAGCGTCGTGTCGGTGGTCAGGCGCGACAGCACCTCGCCGGTCCGCGTCGTCTCGAAGAACTCCGGGCTCTGCTTCAGCACGTGGCGGTAGACGGCGTTGCGCAGGTCCGCCGTGACACGTTCGCCGAGCCAGCTCACCGTGTAGTAGCGCAGCGCCGAGAACACCCCGAGCGCGGCCGCCACGCCGAACAGCGCCAGGAAGTGGCCACGCAGCGCCATCAGCTGGTCGCCGGGCTGGGCGGCGACCAGGCCCTGGTCGATCAGCGTCTTCAGCGCCACCGGGAAGGCCAGCGTGCTGGCCGCGGCCAGCACCAGGAAGACGACGGCCAGCGCGATGCCGGCGCGGTAGGGCCGCACGAAGGGCAGCAGCCCGCTCAGCGAGCGCGGCGACTGGGCCGACGGGCGCAGCAGGCTGGCGTCCGGCGCACCGGATGCAGCACCGGAGGCGTCGGGCGGGGCGGGTCGATCAGGCATGGGGCGGGAGTCTAGTCGCCGGTCTCGCCACCCACGGCCGGCCCCGGCTCCCCCGTGACCGAAGGCCCCGAACGGCGGGGCGGGCCTGCGCGACAGGCCTACAGAAAGGCCGGGATGTGGTCGAATACCCGAACTTCGCCCGGCTCCGCATGACTTCGCCCGTTCCGAATCCGCCGCCCCTGCAGTTCGAGCCCTTGCCGCCCCTGTCGCCGTCCGCGCCGCCGGCAGCAGGCCGCGCCTCGCCGCGCCTGCCACTGCCTGCCGCCGCGGCGCTGGTGGCCGTGGGCGCCGCCGTGCTGGCGGCCTCGGCCGCCTGGCTGTTCGACCGCGCTTTCGGCAGCACGGCCTGGGCGGCGCCGCTGGCGGCCGCGCTGGGCGTGCTGGCCTCGGTAGGCCCGGCGGCCTGGGCGCTGCAGCGGGTGCTGGCCCGCACCGGCATCCAGGGCCCGGCCGAAGGCACGCTGCACTCGCCGCTGGGTGCCACGCGGCCGCTGTTCCTGGAACTGGCCGGCCGCGAGTGGGCGCGTTCGCGCCGCTACGGCACCGGTGCGGCCCTGCTGCTGGTGGACGTCGACCGCTTTGCGCGGCTGTCCGAAGCCCGCGGCAGCGCCGCCTGCGATGCGGTCATGGCCGAGCTGCTGCGCCTGACCGCGCCCACGCTGCGCGGTGCCGACCTGATCACGCGCTTTGCAGAATCGCAGATGGCGGTGTTCCTGGCCCAGGCCGACGCCACCGGCGCGCTCGACGTGGCCGAGCGCATCCGCGAACGCAGCGAGCAGATGGAAGTGCCGTTCCAGCAGGACGGCCAGTCGCGCCTGCTGCGCGTGACGGTGAGCGTTGGCGTGGCGCACCTGCGGCCGGCGCACCTGAACCTGCAGGCGCTGCTGGACGATGCGCAGGACGCCGTGCTGGCCGCGCGCCAGTCCGGCGGCAACTGCGTGCGCGCGGCGCCGGTCGACTTCGCCCGGCTCAACCCGGCCGGCGGCTGGCGCAACGACCACCGCACGTCTCGGTGAACCTGCGCTGACGCTGCCGGCTCACAGCCGCAGCGCGCCGGCGTAGCCCGTCAGCTCCAGGTAGCCCAGGCCCACGCGGCGCCCACCGGCGTCGAGCAGTTCCGACAGGCCTTCCCAATACAGCGCCCCGGTGCTGGCGCGGCTGTCCAGCTCCTGCGCGTCGGCCAGCGCGCGCAGCGTGAACGCGCCGGCCGGCGTCGTGATGCGCCAGTCCACCGGCCAGCGGGTGCCGGTGACCGGGCTCTGCCAATGGCGCAGCGGCACGAACTGCACCGCCGTCGCGGCGAAAGGCTGCGCTGCCGCGCCCGGCGCGCGGAAGCTGCCCCCGGCCCATAGCGCCGTGCCGTCGTTGCGGCGCAGCTGGAAGGCGGTGAGCGCGCTGCCATCGAACAGGTTGATGCCGATCCAGTCCCAGCCCACGGCCTGCGGGTGCAGCAGCGCCTCGCTCCACTCGTGGTCCATCCAGGCGCGGCCGGTGCCGGCACCCTGGGCCGGCAGGCCGCGGCCTGAGGCCGTGACGGCGAGCTGCGGCTCGGTGACGTAGTGGCTGGCCTGGGCCTCGTCGGGCCCCTTGCGCGAAAAGCCGGCATCACCCTGCAGCAGCAGCGGCTGCGTGCGCGCCAGGCGCAAGTCGAGCGAGAAGTCGCGGGCGGCGATGCGGCTGGTCCAGACGGCGCCGCCGGCCCCATCTTCTTCGAGCGCCAGCCGCCAGTCGCCGATGTGCACCCGTGCCGTGTCCAGCGCTGCGGCGGCCAGCGGCGCGGCGGGGTCGCCGTTCCAGCGCACGATGCGCTGGTCGTGCAGGTGCTGGGGCGCGCTGCCGTCGAGCCGTGTGATGGCGGCGTGCGCGAACAGCAGCTGGCGCGCGGCGAAGCGGCTCTTCGAGTCCTGCGCCAGCCCGGTGCGGCTGCGGAAGAAGGTGACCTGGAAACCACCCAGCGGCCGCGCCTCGCTGCCCAGCCAGCCGGTGAGGTACCACCACTCGGTGCGCGCGCCGGGGTGGGCGCCGTGGTCGCGCGGAAACTGCAGCGGGCGGCCGCGCCTTGGCTGGTCGTCGGGGTCGTCGGGGCCGGCGGCTGTGGTGGCACCGAACATGCCGAGGCCGGCCGATCCCGCCAACTGCCGCAGCCACTGCCGCCGCGCCGGGTTCACCAGTCCTCCTTCACCGCGCGCACCGCGGCGTGGCCGGCGGCGTTGCGCGCCGTGAGCGCCGCGGTGGCCACGCCGGCGGCCAGCACCGCGGCGGCCAGCGCGGCCAGCGAGGCCCAGGGCAGCACCAGGTCCATGCTCCAGTGGAAGCTCTGCGGGTTGACGACGAAGACCAGCACCAGGCTGATCGCCAGGCCCAGCGCCAGGCCCACCAGCACGCCCGCCGCCACCCAGGCCAGCGCCTCGCCGGCAACCACCGCCACCACCTGGCGCCGCGTGAGGCCCAGGTGCGCCAGCAGGCCGAACTCCTTGCGCCGCGCCAGCACCTGGGCCGACAGGCTGGCGGCGATGCCGACCAGGCCAATGGCGATGGCCACCGCCTGCAGGTAGCGGGTGACGGCGAAGCTGCGGTCGAAGATGCGCAGCGACAGCTGCCGCAGCTCGCGGCTGCCGGCGAAGTCGATCAGGCCAGGATCGGCCAGCTGCGCGCGCAGCGCCTGCTGCACCGCGGCCGGCTCGGCGCCGGGTGCGAGCCAGATGGCGAGCTCGTTGATCCGCTCGTCGCCGGTGAGCCGGCGGTAGTCGGCGTCGTCGATGGCGATGCTGCCGAACTGCCGCGCGTAGTCGCGCCAGACCCCGCGCACCCAGGTCGGTTGCGGGCCGCCGGCCAGCGGCAATACCAGCGTGCTGCCGGGCGCGGCGCCGTACAGCGCGACCAGGGCTTCGCTGACGAAGACGCCCGGCAGGCTGGCGTGTTCGGCCAGCGGCGCCGCCAGCAGCGGCAGCCGTGCCGCCGGATCGGCCAGCGGCCGCGCCACCAGCGCCACCGTCGGCCGGGCCTCGGCCAAGGCCAGTGGCTGCACGCGGGCGGCTTCGATGCGGGCGATGCCGGGCAGTGTGGCTGCGGCCTGCACCAGCTCCGGCGGCAGCCAGGCCTGGCCGGCCGCGGCGCTGCTGCCGGCGCTGCGGGCGTAGAGGTCGGCCGGCAGCACCTGGTCCAGCCAGGCCGAGACGCTGTCGCGGAAGCTCGCGACCATCACCGTGATGGCCACCGCCAGCGCCAGGCTGGCGACGATGCCCGACACCGCCGCGGTGGCCGTGGCGCGCTGGTGGCGGGCGCGCTGCAGCGCCAGCAGCGCCAGCGCGCCCTCGGGGCGTGGCGCGCGGCGCAGCAGCAGCTGCACCACGGCCGGGATCAGCGCCACGCCGCCGACCAGCAGCAGCGCCACGCCGGCATAGGCGGCCAGCGGCAGACCGCCCACCGGCGGCAGCAGCGCGGCGGCCGCGCCGGCAGCCAGCAGCGCCAGGCCTGGCCAGGCCGGCACGGTGCCGGCGTCGTCGCTGCCCAGTCCCTTGAGCGCCTGCGCCGGCGCCAGCCGTTCGGCGGCGCGGGCCGGCCACCAGCCGCCAACCCAGGCCGACGCGAGGCCGAGCGCGAAGAACAGGGCTGCGCCGCCCACGCTGCCCTGCAGCCGCGGCGCGATGCCCGGAAAGTAGCCACCGCCCAGGTCGCCGGCCAGCAGCGCCAGCGCGGCCGCGGCCAGGCCGGCGCCGGCCAGCAGGCCCAGCAGCGCGCCGCCCGCGCCCAGCAGCGTGCATTCGGCCAGCACCAGGCGGCGCCGGTCGGCCGCCGCGAGGCCCAGCACGCCCAGCAGCGCCAGCTGCGGCGTGCGCTGCGCCACGCCCAGCGAGACCACCGAAAACACCAGGAAGGCGCCGACCAGCAGCGCCACCAGCGCCAGCACCGTGAGGTTCACGCGGTAGGCGCGCGAGAGGTTCGACACACGCTGCTCGTCGGCCGACGGCGCCTCGGCGCGCACGCCCGGCGGCAGGGCCAGGCGCTGCCGCAGCGCGGCGACATCGGTGCCGGGGGCCAGGCGCAGGTCCACACGCGTGAGCCGGCCCAGCGCGTCGAAGCGGTCCTGCGCGCCGGCCAGGTCCATCACCACCAGCGGCTGGCCGCCGGCGGCCACGGTGCCGGCCACGCGCAGCCGCGTGAAGCCGGGGCCGGCCTGCAGGTCCAACTGCGCCGGCCGGTCCTCGCCGAGTGCGGCCGCGGCGGCGGCGTTCGGGAAGGCCACGCCGGGGTCGAAGGCCACGAGGCGGTCTTCACCGTCGGCGGCGCGTGGTGCCAGAGCCGGGGCCAGCGGCGCGGCGCGCAGCAGGTCCAGGCCGAGCACCCGCACGGCCACGCGCTGGCCGTCGGCACGGCGTGCGTAGGTGTCGATCTCCAGCAGCGGGCTGGCGAGTTCCACGGCAGGATCGGCCGCCGCGCGTTCGAACACCGCTTCCGGCAGTGGCCGGCCGCGCAGCGAGAGATCGGCCTCGCCGTGGGCGGCGCGCACCGCGGCCGAGAACTCCGCCAGCGCCGACTGGTTGATCAGGTGCACCGACCAGGCCAGCGCCACGCCCAGCGCCACGGCCGCCAGTGCGACGGTGTGCCGCCACGGGTGGTGGCGCCACTCGGCGGCGAGCAGCAGCCGCAGCAGGGCGGTGTTCATCGGGTCTGGTTGATCACCCGGCTTCGACCCCGTGCGGCGTGAGCCGCAGCACGCGGTCGGCCGCGGCCGCGGCGGCCGCCGAGTGCGTGACGAGCAGGCAGGCCGCGCCCTGCGCGCGCACCTGCTGCTGCAGCAGCGCCATCACCTTCGCGGCGGTGGCCGGGTCGAGGTTGCCGGTGGGCTCGTCGGCCAGGATCAGCCCCGGGCCGTGCACCAGCGCCCGCGCGATGGCCACACGCTGCAGCTGGCCGCCCGAGAGCTGCGCCGGCTGGCGGCGGCCCAGGCCGGCCAGGCCGACGGCGTCGAGCAGCCTGTCCACCTGCACAGCGTCAGGCCGCCCCAGCAGGCGCAACGGCAGCCCCACGTTGTCGGCCACGTCCAGGTGCGGCAGCACGTGGAAGGCCTGGAAAACAAAGCCCAGGCGCTCGCGGCGCAGCCGCGCGCGGCCGGCTTCGTCCAGCGTGGCCAGGTCCTGGCCGTCGATCGTCACGCGGCCCTGGTCCACGGCCTCGAGCCCGGCGATGGCGTTCAGCAGCGTGCTCTTGCCGACACCCGACTCGCCCAGCAGCGCGACGAACTCGCCACGCGCCAATTCGAAGGACACCTGGTCGAACACCGGCGTGTCGCCAAAACGTTTGGTGAGATCCTGGACCACGAGCATCGGGCGCCGATGATGCCGGAGCCGGCGCTGCTGCTATCGTGACCGGCCCCGAGAACCCGAGCGCAGAACCCGAGAGCACGACCGCCATGGCTTACTCCATCGACCTCTCCGGCCGCGTGGCCTTTGTCACCGGCGCCTCCAGCGGCCTGGGTGCCCAGTTCGCCAGGACGCTGGCCGCAGCCGGCGCCGGCGTCGTGCTCGCGGCGCGCCGCATCGAGCGGCTCAAGACCCTGCGCGCTGAGATCGAGGCCGCCGGCGGCGATGCCCACGTCGTGGCGCTGGACGTGAACGACACCGACAGCATCGCCGCCGCCGTGGCGCATGCCGAGACCGAGATGGGCGCCATCGACATCCTCGTCAACAACTCCGGTGTCGGTACCACCGAAAAGCTCACCGAAGCCACACCCGACAGCTTCGACCATGTGTTCACGACCAATGTGCGTGGCAGCTTCTTCGTCGCGCAGGCGGTGGCCAAGCGCATGATCGCGCGCAGCAAGGGCCAGGCGCCGGGTGTCTTTGCCGGCGGGCGCATCGTCAACGTCGCGTCGATGGCCGGGCTGCGCGTGTTCCCGGGCATCGGCGTCTACTGCATGAGCAAGGCCGCGGTGGTGCAGATGACCAAGGCCATGGCGCTGGAGTGGGGGCCTTTCGGCATCAACGTGAACGCGCTCTGCCCGGGCTACATCGACACCGAGATCAACCACCACGTCTGGCAGACCGAGGGCGGGCAGAAGATGGTCAGGAGCTTTCCGCGCCAGCGTGTGGGCCAGCCGGCCGACCTGGACGCGGTGCTGATGATGCTGTGCGCCAACGAGAGCCGTTTCGTCAACGGTGCCGTGATCTCGGCCGACGACGGCCAGGCCGTCTGATGCAGCGCCTGCTGAGCGCGGCGGAGGCGCGCATCCTCGGTGTGCTGGTCGAGAAGGCCGCCACCGTGCCCGACACCTACCCGCTGAGCCTGAACGCGCTGCAGGCCGGCTGCAACCAGAAGACCGCGCGGCAGCCGGTGCTGGAGCTGTCGGAAGGCGAGATCCTGGCCGCGCTGGACGAACTGAAGCACCTGCACCTGGTGGTCGAGGTGAGTGGCAGCCGTGTCGTGCGCTTCGAGCACAACCTCGGGCGCGTGCTCGGCCTGCCGTCGCAGTCGGTGGCGCTGCTGGCGGTGCTGATGCTGCGCGGCCCGCAGACCGCGGCCGAGCTGCGGCTCAACAGCGAGCGGCTGCACCGCTTTGCCGACATCGGCTCGGTCGAGGCCTTCCTCGACGAGCTGGCGGCCAAGACACCGCCGCGTGTGGCCAGGCTGGCTCGGGCGCCGGGCGCGCGCGAGGCGCGCTGGACAGAGCTGCTGAGCGGCAACTCCGCAGGCACGGCCGAGCCGGGTGAAGAGGCGGAAGCCGTGTCGACCTCTGCCGTGGCCACGCCGCCGCAGACCGCATCCGGCCTGCGCTTCGTGCTGCCGACCGAGCGCCGGCTGCTGCACGAGATGGTGATGCCGCTGCGCTGGGGCGACATGGACGCCATGGGCCACATCAACAACACGCTGTACTTCCGCTTCATGGAGGTCTGCCGGCTCGACTGGGTGTTCGCCAACGGCATCAGCCCGCAGGGCTCGACGGCCGGGCCGATCATCGTCAACGCCTTCTGCAACTTCCTGCGCCAGCTGGAGTACCCGGGCGACATCCGCGTTACGCTCAGCGCCACCGAGGTGGGCCGCAGCAGCTTCGACAGCTGGCACACCATCGAGCGCACCGACCAGCCCGGCGTGGTCTATGCCGAGGGCGGGGCGCGCATGGTCTGGACCGACTACGCGGCGCGGCGCTCGGCGCCGATGCCGGACTGGTTCCGCGCGCGGGTCGAGGGCGGCTGAAGGTTCAAGCGGAGCGCTGCAGCAGCCGCGTGACCAGCTCCGGCGTGGTCGCCGCACCGGTCTTCTTCATCAGCCGCGCGCGGTAGACGTCCACCGTGCGCGGGCTGATGCCGAGCTGGCGCCCCACGCCCTTGCTGGTGAGGCCCTGCGCCAGCAGCGCCGCCACCTCGCGTTCGCGGCCGGTGAGCTGCACCGTCAGCACACGCTGCGCGCTCAGGTCCTCGAAGGCCCAGATGCCGGCGGCATGCGGGTGCCGCGGGTCCAGCGCGCGGCCGCTCACATGGCACCAGAACAGCTCGTCGCGGCGCGGGCCGCCGGCGCGCTTCATCACCCGTTCGTCGGCGTAGCGGCCGTCGGCATCGAGCTGGGCCACGATGCGTTCGCCGGTGCGCGTGAACTCGTCGCTGGAGGGGTAGAGGATCTCGAAGCTGCGGCCGACGAGGTCCTCGCGCTCGGCGCCGAAGATGCGCAGCAGCTCGTGGTTCACGTCGACCATCAGCCGCTCGCGCGACAGCACCAGGCCCACCGGGGCCAGTTCGAAGGCGGTGCGGTAGTCCGATCCCACGGCAGCGCCGATCACAGCAGCGCGTAGGTGGTGGTGGCGTGGGCGGCCACGGCGCCGTCCGGCGCGAGCAGCTCGATCTCGCCGAAGGCCAGCTGGCGGCCCAGCTTCAGCACACGCGCCACCACCGTCACCGTGCCGGCATCGCCCTTCACGGCGCGCAGAAAACTGGTTTGCAGCTGCACCGTGGTCATGGGGCGGAACTCGCCCAGCTGCGTCATCACCGCCAGCACCATCGCGCTGTCGGCGGCGGCCATCAGCGTCTGGCCGCAGAGCACGCCGCCGGCGTGCACATGGCGCGGGTGCACCGGCAGCGCCAGCCGCACCTCGCCCAGCGTGGCGCCCAGCAGCTGCAGATCGAGCTCGCGCACCCAGGGCGCGAACACCGCCTGCAGCGCCTGCTGCAGCTGCTCCGGGGTGGCTTTCGAGGCTTCGGTGGTCATCGGTCGGGGCTTTCCGGAGGGCGTCGGGTGGGCGTCGGTTAGGGGTTTAGGCGATCTTACGGACTGACTACGTATTCGCATACGTAGTACGCTGGAGGGCTTCGCCACGTTGGAGACCGTGACCCCATGAACAAGATCTATCCCAGCGCCGCCGCAGCGCTGGACGGCGTCGTCCGTGACGGGCAGCTGCTCGCCGTCGGCGGCTTCGGCCTCTGCGGCATTCCCGAGGCACTGATCGACGCGCTGCGCGACTCCGGCGCCAAGGATCTGAGCGTCGTCAGCAACAACGCCGGCGTCGACGGCTTCGGCCTGGGCAAGCTGCTGCTGACGCGGCAGATCCGCAAGATGATCTCCAGCTACGTGGGCGAGAACAAGGAGTTCGAGCGCCAGTTCCTGAACAAGGAGCTGGAGCTGGAGTTCACGCCGCAGGGCACGCTGGCCGAGCGGCTGCGCGCCGGCGGCGCCGGCATCCCGGCCTTCTTCACGCGCACCGGCGTCGGCACGCTGGTGGCCGAGGGCAAGGAAACGCGCGAGTTCGACGGCCAGACCTATGTGATGGAGCGTGCGCTGGTGCCCGACGTGAGCCTGGGCAAGGCCTGGAAGGCCGACAAGAGCGGCAACCTGGTGTTCCGCCGCACCGCGCGCAACTTCAACCCGGCGGTCATCATGGCCGGCCAGGTCAGCGTGGTGGAAGTCGAGGAGATCGTCGAGACCGGTTCGCTGGACCCGGACGCCATCCACCTGCCGGGCATCTACGTGCACCGTTTGGTGCTGAACGCGACGCCCGAGAAGCGCATCGAAAAGCGCACCACCAAGCAGAACCCCAAAGGCTGAGGGAGACGACCATGCCCTGGACCCACGACGAGATGGCGGCCCGTGCCGCCCAGGAACTGCAGGACGGCTTCTACGTCAACCTCGGCATCGGCCTGCCGACGCTGGTGGCCAACTTCGTGCCCGAGGGCATGGAGGTCTGGCTGCAGAGTGAAAACGGCATGCTGGGCATCGGCCCCTTCCCGGACGAGAGCGAGGTCGATGCCGACCTCATCAACGCCGGCAAGCAGACCGTGACCACGCTGCCCGGCAGCAGCATCTTCGGCAGCCACGACAGCTTCGCGATGATCCGCGGCGGCAAGATCAACCTGTCCATCCTCGGCGCCATGCAGGTCTCGGCCAAGGGCGACCTGGCCAACTGGATGATCCCCGGCAAGATGGTCAAGGGCATGGGCGGTGCCATGGACCTGGTGGCCGGCGTGAAGAACGTCGTCGTGCTGATGGAGCACGTGGCGCGCAAGAAGGACGGCTCGGGCTTCGAGCTGAAGATCCTGCCCGAGTGCACGCTGCCGCTCACCGGCGTCGGCGTGGTCGACCGCATCGTCACCGACCTGGCGGTGCTCGACGTCACGCCCGGTGGGCTGAAGGTGGTCGAGATCGCGCCCGGCGTCACGCGCGAAGAGCTGCAGGCCAAGACGGGCGTGCCGCTGCAGTGAGGCCGTGAGGCTGGTACCCGGCCGCGGCGGCTCTGCCGCGGCCGGCGGGCCAAGCCGGCTTGGCGGAAAATTGGCCGCATGAAGTTCCGGCTCCGGCAGATGGAGGTGTTCCGCGCGGTGATGCTCACCGGCTCGATCAGCGGCGCCTCCAAGCTGCTGTTCACCTCGCAGCCGGCCGTCAGCCGCATCGTCTCGCACACCGAGAAGACGCTCGGGCTGGCGCTGTTCAACCGCGTCAAGGGCAAGCTGGTGCCCACGCCGGAAGGCGAGGCCCTGTTCCGCGAGGTCGACGACTTCTACCAGCAGGCGCTGCGTGTCGACGAGTTCGCCAGCGGCCTGGCGCAAGGGCCCTCGGGCACCTTGAACGTCTCGGCCAGCCCCTGCCTGAGCCGGGGGCTGATGGCGCGGGCCATCACGCGCTTCACCCGGCGCTACCCGAAGATCCGCATCAACTTCCGCGCCACCATGCTCAACGGCATGGCGCAGGAGCTGCTGAGCAACAAGGTCGACCTGGCCGTCTCGGTGCTGCCGCTGGAGCACCCGAACCTGCGCGTGACACCGCTCACCGAGGGCCACATGGTCTGCCTGGTGCCGGTGGGGCACGAGCTGGGCCAGCTCGACCGCGTGTCCATTGCCGACCTGGCGCGTTTTCCGCTCATCGCGCACGACTCCGGCATTCCTTTCGGCCAGCTCGTCGGCGCCGCCTTCCGCCGCGCCGGCGTGCCCATGGGCACGCGCATCGACGTGCACCAGACCGACGTGGCCTGCGCGCTGGTGCGCGCAGGCGCCGGTGTGGCCATGGTCGACGAGTTCACCGCCGAGGGCCTGGCCTGGCCCGACCTGCAGGTGCGGCCGCTGGCCGATCCGATCCGGCTCACGCCGAGCATCGTGCGTTCTGCCTTCGACACGCACCGCACGCACGCCGACAAGTTCGTCGAGCTGCTGCGTGCCGAGGCGCGTGACGACGCGCAGCGCCGCGGGCTGGAACTGCCGCTGGCCACGCCCTGAGCGCGGGCGCCGTCCGAGGCCATAACCTCGGGCTATACCGTGCCGCGCATCGGGCACGCGACAGTGGCGGCGTGCGGCCCGAAGATGCTCCGACAGCCTCAACAGCGACGGAGACAAGCCCTCATGGCAGCCCCCCACATCCTGCAGCGGCGCGTGGCCGCTGCCCCTGAACTCGTCGAACGTTTCCGCCGCCTGCCGGTGGCCAACGTGAGCGACGTGATGATGCGCCTGACGGCCGGCGGCGCGCGGCTGCGGCCGATGCACGACGGCACGGTCATGGCCGGCGTGGCGCTCACCGTCAAGACCCGCCCGGGCGACAACCTGTTCGTGCACAAGGCGCTGGACATGGCGCAGCCCGGCGACGTGGTCGTCGTCGATGCCGGCGGCGACCTCACCAACGCCATCATCGGCGAGCTGATGAGCGGCTACGCCGCCAGCCGCGGTCTGGCCGGCATCGTCATCAACGGCGCCGTGCGCGACGCCGCCGTGCTGCGGGCGGCGGCCTTCCCGGTGTACGCGGCCGGCGTCACGCACCGTGGCCCGTACAAGGACGGCCCCGGCCGCATCAACGTGCCGGTGAGCCTGGACGGCATGGTCGTCACGCCCGGCGACATCGTGATCGGCGACGCCGACGGCGTGCTCTGCGTGCCGCTCGCCGAAGCCGAGGCGATCTGCGCCGCGGCCAGCGACAAACACGCGCAGGAAGAGCTGACCATGGCCGACATCGCCGCCGGCCGGCTCGACACGCGCTGGATCGACACCACGCTGGCCCGCCTGGGCTACACGGTCGAGGCACCCAAGCCTTAGCTTGAGGTTATGGATGACGGGCCTTTTTGCACTCGCCATGCAAGGGCCTGATTCCTAGCATGCCCCTCGGCAAACACGGAACACCACGGAGACACTGCGTGAGCATCGGACTGATCGGGCTGGGCAACATCGGCCAGCACTTCGCCAACCGCCTGATGGCCGCCGGCCATGCCCTGGTCGTGCACGACCGCAACGTGCAGGCGCAGCAGCGCTTCGTGGCCCTGGGCGCCGTCGGCGCCGCCAGCGCCGCCGAGGTGGCGGGCCAGGTCGAGATCCTGCTGCTGTGCCTGCCGATGCCGCGTGTCGTGGCCGACGTGGCGGCCGAGGTCGCCGCCCACACCGGCGGTGGCAAGCCGCGCATCGTCGTCGACCTGTCGACCACCGGCCCTTCGGTCACCAAGGAGGTCGAGGCGCTGCTGACGGCGCGCGAGATCGCGCTGGTCGGCGCCCCGGTCAGCGGCGGCACGGTGGCGGCCGAGAAGGGCACGCTGGCGGTGATGCCGGCCGGCCCGCAGGCCGCCTACGAAGAGGTGCTGCCGCTGCTGCAGGTGCTGGGCAAGAACATCTTCTACCTGGGCGCCGATCCGAGCCTCGGGCAGACGATGAAGATCATCAACAACACGCTGTACGCAACGAGCATGGTCGCCAGCTGCGAGGCGCTGGTCTATGGCGCGAAGGCGGGCCTGGACGCGAAGACCATGCTGGACGTGATCAACGTCTCCAGCGGCCGTTCCTTCGCCACGCTGGAGCGCATTCCGCAGTGCGTGCTGGACCGCAGCTTCCCGGTGCGCTTCACGACCGAGCTGCTGCACAAGGACGTGAAGATGTGCCTCGACGAGGCCGAGAAGCTGGGCGTGCCGATGACGGTGAACCCGGCGGCGCGCCAGTTCCTGGCCTTCGCGATCTCGCAGGGCGATGCGCAGCGCGACAACGTCTACCCGATCCGGCACCTCGAGGCCTGGGCCGGCGTGCAGTTCGGCGCCGCGCCGAAAGCCTGAGACGCGAAGTTCGCCAGAGGCTGTCCGAACCCGCGACGACGGGCCGGCCCAACACAACAAGGAGACAAGCATGAACCTGAAGCGACGTTCGTTCGCAGCGCTGCTGTGCGCGCTGCCGGTGGCCTCACAGGCCAACACGGCCTATCCGAACAAGCCGATCCGGCTGGTGGCGCCGTTCCCGGCCGGCAGCATCACCGACGTGGTGGCGCGTGCGCTGGCCGACGGCCTGGCACAACGCCTGGGCCAACCGGTGGTGGTGGACAACCAGGCCGGCGCCAACGGCATCGTCGGCACGCAGGCCGCGCTGCGTGCCGCGCCCGACGGCCACACGCTGCTGATGGTGGGTGTGAGCACCGGCGCCAGCAACGTCAGCGCCTTCAAGAACCTGCCCTACGACCCGCGCAAGGACCTCACGCCCATCGGCCTGGTGGCCGACGCGCCCTTCATGCTGGTCTCGGGCAAGCACCTGCCGGTGAAGAACCTGCAGGAGCTGATCGCCTACGGCAAGGCCCACCCCGACAAGCTCAGCTACGGTTACGGCTCGGGCAGCGCCCACATGTGCGCCGCGCAGGTGGTGGCCATGGGCGGCTTCGAGGCCGTGCCGGTGGCCTACCGTGGCGTGCCGCAGGCGATGACCGACCTGATCGGCGGCAACATCGGCTTCACGATCGCCGACATGGTCAACGGCGTGCAGCAGGCGCGTGCCGGCCGCGTTGTCGCGCTCGGCGTGACGAGCAGGAAGCGCTCGCCGCTGGCGCCGGAGATCCCGTCGCTGGCCGAGGTCGGGCTGCCCGACTACGACCTCGACGTCTGGTTCGGCATGGCGGCGCCGCAGGGCACGCCGGCCGCCATCGTGCAGCGCGTGAACACGGCGCTGCACGAGGTGCTGGCCGACCCCGCGCTGCAGAAGCGTTTCGAGACCGCCGGCCTGTCGCCGCGCCACTCCACGCCCGAGACCTTCGGGCAGCTCATCCATACCGACATCGTCAAGTGGGGCAAGGTCTTCAAGGCCGCCGGCCTCGAGCCGCAGTAAGCCCCCGTTTTCCTCTCACCTCCAGGAGCCTCCACCATGTCCCTGATCAAGATCCGCAAGAAGCTGCTCAACGTCGAGTCGATCTACCACGAGGGCGGCCCGGCGCGCGCCGAGCCGATCAAGATGGGCTCGATCGCCGTCGTCATCCAGAACCCCTATGCCGGCCGCTACGTCGAGGACCTCTCTGGCCTGGTGAAGGACGCCACCGTGATGGCCAACGAGCTGGTGCCCGAGCTGATCGGCGTGCTCGGCGGTGCCGACAAGATCAAGGCCTACGGCAAGGGTGCCATCGTCGGCCTGAACGGCGAGCTCGAACACGGCGCCATCTGGCACATCGCCGGTGGCTGGCCGATGCGCGAGCACCTGAAGCACGCCAAGTCCATCGTGCCCGCGGCCAAGGTCGTGGCCAGCGCCGGCACGCGGCTGCACATCCCGCTGCACCACGTGGAGGCCTGCTACGTGCGCAGCCACTTCAGCACGCTGGAAGTGGGCTCCATCGACAGCCCGCGGCCCGACGAGCTGCTGTACGCGCTGGTGATGTCCACCGGCACCCGCGTGCACGAGCGCCTCGGTGGCCTGCGCGAAGAAGAGATCAAGGTCAACGACGGCCAACGCTGAGCGCCCGTTCCGCCCCAACCCCGACAACATCCCGATAGGAGACAAGCCCCATGCAACGACGCCCCCTGATCCGCGCCGCCGGCGCAGCCCTGCTGGCCGCGCTGGCCACCACGCCCGCCTGGGCGCAGAACCTGTCGAAGTGGCCCGAGCGGCCGGTGACGCTGGTCGTGCCGTTCGCCCCGGGCGGCAGCACCGACGCCACCGCCCGCCTGGTGGCCGAGAAGCTGGGCACGGTGCTGGGCCAGCAGGTCATTGTCGACAACCGGGCCGGCGCCGGCGGCAACATCGGCACCGCCTCGGTCGTGAAGGCACCGGCCGACGGCTACACGCTGCTGCTGCACACCAGCACCATGGCCACCAACGCCACGCTGTACAAGAACCCGGGCTACGACCTGCGGCGCGACCTGGTGCCGGTGTCGCAGGTGGCGAAGATCCCGAACGTGCTGATGGTCAACAACGATCTGCCGGTGCGCACGCTGCAAGAGTTCGTGGACTACGTGCGGCAGAAGAAGGCTTCGGTGAACTACGGCTCGGCCGGCAACGGCTCGTCGCAGCATCTGTCGGGTGCGCTGTTCAACAGCCTGGTGCAGGGCGACATGCAACACGTGCCCTACCGCGGCGGTGCGCTGGCCAACACCGACCTGATCTCCGGCCAGATCCAGGCCGTGTTCTCGCCGCTGGTGGAGGTGCTGGGCTTCATCGACGGTGGCCGCCTGCGCCCGCTGGGCATCACGACCAAGGAGCGTTCGCAGCGCCTGCCCAACGTGCCGGCCATCGGTGAGTCGCTGCCGGGCTACGAGATCGTGCTGTGGAACGGCATCTTCGCGCCGGCCGGCACGCCGCCGGCGCTGGTCGAGCGCATCGCCGCCGCGGTGCGCAAGGTGACGGATGATCCGTCCGTGCGCCAGACGCTGGCGTCGCAGGGCTCGCTGCCGGTGGGCAACACGCCGGCAGAGTTCAAGGCCATCCTCGCCACCGAGATCGACAAGTGGGGCGAGCTGGTCAAGCTCTCCGGCGCCCGCATCGACTGATCCTCAACCCCCGTTCCTGCCCCGACCCGCCGTGAAACCGCTGCTGCTCGTTCTCGTCTACCTCTCCGAAGAGCACCGTGCGCTCGTTGCCGAACGCTTCGAGACGATCTATGCGCCCAACGCCGGGCTCGGGGCCGACCGCTCCGCCGGCGCGGCGCAGATCGCGGCCCGCGGGCAGGACATCCGCTTCGTGCTGACCAACGGCACCAACGGCTTGCTGGCCGAGGAGATCGCGGCGCTGCCGAAGCTGGAGCTGGTCTGCACCGTGGGCGTGGGCTTCGAGAACGTGGCGCTGGCCGCGGCCAGCTCGCGCGGCATCCCGGTGTGCAACGCGGCCGGCACCAACGACGCCGCGGTGGCCGACCATGCCATGGCCATCCTGCTGGCGGCCATCCGCCGCGTGCCGTTCCTGAACCAGGGCGTGCGCAGCGGGCTGTGGCGCGACGACATCCCGCGCCCGCCGCACGTCTCGGGCCGCCGCATGGGCATCTTCGGCCTCGGCGCCATCGGCCGCCAGGTGGCCAAGCGGGCGCTGGGCTTCGACATGGAGATCGGCTACCACAGCCGCACGCGGCGCGACGAGACCGGCTTTCGCTGGTTCGACGACCTGCTGAGCCTGGCGCGCTGGTGCGATTTCCTCGTCGTCGCCGCGCCCGGCGGCAAGGACACGTACCACGTGGTCGGCCGCGAGGTGCTGGAAGCACTCGGCCCGCAAGGCGTGATCGTCAACGTGGCGCGCGGCACGCTGGTCGACACCGACGCCGTGGCCGAGGCCCTGCGCGAACAGCGCATCTGGGCCGCGGCGCTCGACGTGTACGAGGGCGAGCCGACGCCGCCGGCGCCGCTGCTGGGCTTCGACAACGCGGTGCTGACGCCGCACATCGGCGGCATCTCGCCGCAGGCCATCCATGCCTCCGTGCTGCGCTTCGTCGAAAACGCCGAGGCCCACCTGGCGGGCCGGCCGCTGCTGACGCGCGTGAACTGAGAAGAACTGAGAAGGGTGAACATGGCCTACGACAACCTGATCGGCGGGCGCTGGACGCCCGGCTCCACGCAGCAGGCCAACCGCAACCCGTCGAACGTCGACGACGTGATCGGCGAGTACGCGCAGGCCGATGTGGCGCAGCTCGACGCCGCGGTCGCGGCTGCCGAGGCGGCCTTTCCGGCCTGGGCCAGCGGCGGCGTGCAGGCGCGTGCCGACGCGCTGGACCGCATCGGCAGCGAGATCCTCGCGCGGCGCGACGAACTCGCCGAACTGCTGGCCCGCGAAGAGGGCAAGACCCGTGTCGAGGCGGCCGGCGAAGTGCAGCGGGCCGGGCACATCTTCCGTTTCTTCGCCGGCGAGTGCCTGCGCACGGCCGGCGAGCTGCTGCCGTCGGTGCGGCCCGGCGTGGGCGTGGAGATCACGCGCGAGCCGGTGGGCGTGATCGGCCTGGTCACGCCGTGGAACTTTCCGATCGCGATTCCGGCCTGGAAGATCGCGCCGGCGCTGGCCCATGGCAACTGCGTGGTGCTGAAGCCGGCCGACTTGGTGCCGGGCTCGGCCTGGGCGCTGGCCGAGATCATCCACCGCAGCGGCATCCCCGCCGGCGTGTTCAACCTCGTGATGGGGCGCGGCAGCGTGATTGGCGACGCGCTGGTCACGCACCCGGGCATCGCGGCGGTGAGCTTCACCGGCTCCACCGAGGTTGGCCGGCGCATCGCCACGCTGTGCGCCGAGCACGGCAAGAAGGTGCAGCTCGAGATGGGCGGCAAGAACCCGCAGGTGGTGCTGGACGATGCCGAGCTGGAGCCGACCGTCGAGCTGTGTGTGCAGAGCGCCTTCTATTCCACCGGCCAGCGCTGCACGGCCTCGAGCCGGCTGATCGTGACCGAGGACATCCACGACCGTTTTGTCGAGGCGCTGCGTGCGCGCACCGCGCGACTGCGCGTGGGCGACGCGCTGGCCGAAGGCACCGACATCGGCCCGGCCGCCAGCGAAGCGCAGCAGCGGCAGGATCTGGACTACGTGCGCATCGCCACCGCCGAGGGCGCGCGGCTGGCCCTGGGCGGCGACGTGGCGGCCTGCCACACCGGCAGCGGCCACCGCGGCTGGTTCGTGCAGCCCACGCTGTTCACGGAGACCACGCCGGCCATGCGCATCAACCGCGAAGAAGTCTTCGGCCCGGTGGCCAGCGTGATCCGCGTGCGCGACTACGACGAGGCGCTGGCGGTGGCCAACGACACGGCCTTCGGCCTGTCGGCCGGCATCGCCACCACGAGCCTGAAACACGCCACGCACTTCAAGCGCCATGTACAGGCCGGCATGGTGATGGTCAACCTGCCGACGGCGGGTGTGGACTACCACGTGCCTTTTGGCGGCCGCAAGGGATCGAGCTACGGCCCGCGCGAGCAGGGGCGTTACGCGGCGGAGTTCTTCACCACCGTCAAGACCGCGTACACCCGCGCCTGAACCCCGCGGAATGATCGCCGTCGTTGCTCCGCCGCAGCCGGTTGCGGCGCGCTACCAGGCCTTTCTGCGGGCGCTGGCCGAGGCCGGTTTTGCCGGCGAGATCAGCCAGCGCCATGCCGACCGCACGGTGCTGGCCACCGACAACTCCATCTACCAGCGCCTGCCGCAGGCGGTGGTGTTCCCGCGCGACGCCGCCGACGTGCAGTGCCTGGCGCGGCTGGTGGCCGAGCCGGCCTGGCGGCAGATCGCGCTGACGCCGCGCGGCGGCGGCACCGGCACCAACGGGCAGTCGCTGACCGACGGCATCGTCGTCGACCTGTCGCGGCACATGAACCGCATCCTCGCCATCGACGCGACGGCGCGCCGCGTGCGGGTGCAGGCCGGTGTCGTGAAGGACCAGCTCAACGCCGCACTGCGGCCGCACGGCCTGTTCTTCGCGCCGGAGCTCTCGACCAGCAACCGCGCCACGCTCGGCGGCATGATCGCCACCGACGCCAGCGGGCAGGGCAGCTGCACCTACGGCAAGACCCGCGACCACGTGCGCCTGCTCGACTGCGTGCTGCTGGGCGGCGAGCGTTTCGAGAGCCTGCCGCTCGCGCCGCAGGCGTTGGCCGAGGCGCTGGCGCAGCCGGGGCGCGTCGGCGAGGTGCACCGCTGCGCCGAACGCATCGCGCGCGAGGAGTCGGCGCTGATCGCCGAGCGCTTTCCGCCGCTGAACCGCTGCCTCACGGGCTACGACCTGGCGCACCTGCGCGACACCTTCGGCCGCTTCGACCTGAACAGCGTGCTCTGCGGCGCCGAGGGTTCGCTGGCCTTTGTCGTCGAGGCCGAGCTGTCGGTGCTGCCCATCCCGCGCCACACGCGGCTGGTCAACGTGCGCTACGCCGGCTTCATGGACGCGCTGCGCGACGCGCAGGCGCTGATGGCGCTGCAACCGCTGTCGATCGAGACCGTCGATTCGCGCGTGCTGCAGCTGGCGATGCAGGACATGGTCTGGCAAGGCGTGGCGCGCTACTTCCCGCAACCCGAGGGCGCGCCGGCCACGCGCGGCATCAACCTCGTCGAGTTCTGCGGCGACGACGAGGCCGAACTGGCGCGGCGCGTGGCCGACTTCGAAGCCCACCTGATGGCCGACCGCAGCGTGCAGCGCCTGGGCCACACGGTGGCGCAGGGCGCGGCCGAGGTCGAGCGGGTGTACACGATGCGCAAGCGCGCCGTGGGCCTGCTCGGCAACGTGCAGGGCGAGGCGCGGCCGCAGCCCTTCGTCGAGGACACGGCCGTGCCGCCGGAACGGCTGGCCGACTACATCGCCGAGTTCCGTGCGCTGCTCGACGGCCATGGCCTGGAGTACGGCATGTTCGGCCACGTCGACGCCGGGGTGCTGCACGTGCGCCCGCTGCTGGACATGAAGGACCCCGCGCAGGCCGCGCGCGTGCGCCAGGTTTCCGATGCGGTGGTCGAGCTCACGCAGCGTCACGGCGGCCTGCTCTGGGGCGAACATGGCAAGGGTGTGCGCTCGGAGTACGCGCCGCGTTTCTTCGGGCCGCTGTACCCGGCGCTGCAGCGGCTGAAGGCCGCCTTCGACCTGCACAACCAGCTCAACCCCGGCAAGATCGCCACGCCGGCCACCGTGCCCGAGGCGGCGCTGCTGCGCATCGACGGCGTGCCGCTGCGCGGCGAGGCCGACAGGACCATCGACGAGCGCGTCTGGCGCAGCTACGGCAGCGCCATGCACTGCAACGGCAACGGCGCCTGCTACAGCTTCGACCCCGACGACGCGATGTGCCCGTCGTGGAAGGCCACGCGCGAGCGGCGCCACTCACCCAAGGGCCGCGCCTCGCTGATCCGCGAATGGCTGCGCCTGCAGGGCGCGGCCGGTGTCGACGTGCTCGCGCCGGCGCGGCGCCGGCCCTGGTTCGGGCGTCGCGCTGCTCGGAAGGGCGATGCGCTCTCGGAGGACTTCTCGCACGAGGTCTACGAGGCCATGAGCGGCTGCCTGGCGTGCAAGAGCTGCGCCGGCCAGTGCCCGGTGAAGGTCAGCGTGCCGGAGTTCCGCTCGCGTTTTCTCGCGCTGTACCACCAGCGCTACCGGCGGCCGCTGAAGGACTACCTGATCGGCTCGCTCGAAGCCACCGTGCCGCTGATGGCGCGCATGCCGGCGCTGTACAACGCGCTGCTGTCCTCACGCCCGGTGCGCGCGCTGATGGCCCGCGGGGCCGGCATGGTCGACAGCCCGCTGCTGCACCGGGGTGACTTTGCCGGCTTGCTGCGCCGCCTGGACGTGCAGACCGCCACGCCGGCCCTGCTGGCCTCGCTGGACGAGGCCACGCGCGTGCGCAGCGTGGTGCTGGTGCCCGACGCCTTCACGCGCTGGTTCGACACGCCGGTGTTCGAGGACTTCATCGCGCTGGCCACGCGGCTGGGCCAGCGTGTGTTCCTGGCGCCGTTCCGGCCCAACGGCAAGCCGCTGCACGTGCAGGGCTTTCTGCCGGCCTTCGAGCGCGCGGCGCGTCGGCATGCGGCGCTGCTGCACGAGTTGGCCGCCAGCGGCGTGCCGCTGGTGGGGTTGGACCCGGCGATGACGCTGGTGTTCCGGCAGGAGTACCGCCAGGTGCCGGGGCTGGAGGCGCTGCCACCGGTGCTGCTGCCGCAGGAGTGGCTGCTGCGCGTGCTGCCGGAGCGTGAAGGCCCCGGTGAGCAGCCCGACGCGGCCAGGCCATCGTTCCGGCTGCTCACGCACTGCACCGAGAAGACCAACCTGCCGGGCGCCGTCGCGCAGTGGCAGCAGGTGTTCGCGCGCCTGGGCCTGCAGCTGGCGGCGCCGGCCGCGGGCTGCTGCGGCATGTCCGGCACCTACGGGCACGAGGCGCAGCACCTGGCGACCTCGAAGACCATCTTCGAGCAGTCCTGGGGCCCGCTGCTGAAGTCCGGCGGCGCAGCGGCCGAGCCGCTGGCCACCGGCTACTCCTGCCGCAGCCAGGTGCAGCGCCTGCGCGGCCGTGCGCTGCGCCATCCGGTGCAGGCACTGCTGGCGGTGCTTCAGGCGCCGCGGTGAAGGCGCAGCGCCTTCGCTGCATCGCTCACCAGCGCCGGGCCGCGGTAGATCAGCCCGGTGTAGATCTGCACCAGGTCGGCCCCGGCATCGAGCTTGGCGCGCGCGTCGGCACCCGAGAGCACACCGCCCACGCCGACGATGGGGTAGCCCGCCGGCAGTGCCGCACGCAGCGCGCGGATCACGCGGTTGCTGGCCTCGAACACCGGCCTGCCTGAGAGGCCACCGGTCTCGTTGGCGTGTGGCAGGCCGGCCACGGCCTCGCGGGCGATGGTGGTGTTGGTGGCGACCACGCCGTCGATGCCGTTGGCCACCAGCGTGGCGGCGATCACGCCGATCTGCGCCTCGTCGAGATCGGGCGCGATCTTCACGAACAGCGGCACGCGCCGGCCGTGTTCGCGTTCGAGCACCGCGCGGCGGGCCTGCAGCGCGCCGAGCAGCGCGTCGAGCGCGGCGTCGGACTGCAGCGCGCGCAGGTTCTGCGTGTTGGGGCTGGAGATGTTCACCGTCACGTAGTCGGCGTGCGGGTACACGCCGTCCAGGCCGGCCAGGTAGTCGTCGGCCGCCTGCTCGATGGGTGTGCTCGCGTTCTTGCCGATGTTCAGACCCAGCACGCCGCCAGCGGCGCGGAAGCTGTGCGCGCGCTGCACGTTGGCCAGGAAGGTGGCCAGGCCCTCGTTGTTGAAGCCGAGCCGGTTGATCAGCGCCTCGCGTTCCGGCAGGCGGAACATGCGCGGCTTCGGGTTGCCGGGCTGGGCCTTGGGCGTGACGGTGCCGACCTCGATGAAGCCGAAGCCCATGGCGCCGAAGCCGTCGATGCAGCGGCCGTTCTTGTCCAGGCCCGCGGCCAGGCCCACGCGGTTGGGGAATCGCAGCCCGGCGACGGTGACCGGGTCTTCGACGCGCGCCGCGCCCCACAGGCAGGCCAGCGGCGTGCGCTGCGCGCGGGCCAGGGTGTCCAGCGTCAGCTCGTGGGCGGCCTCGGGGTCGAGGCCGAACAGGAAGGGGCGCGTCAGCGCGTAGGGGATCAGCGGCATGGCGCGGATTGTCGGCGCTGGGCGCACCGGATAATCCGGCCATGGCTCAGACCCTCAAGCAAGACCTGACGCAAGACCTGACGCAGGACGAACTCAAGCAGCAGGTGGCCGAAGCGGCGCTGGCGCAGGTGCCGGCCGGCACGGTCATCGGCGTCGGCACCGGCAGCACGGTGGACCGTTTCATCGACGCGCTGGCCGCGCGCATCGCTGCCGGCACGCTTCAGATCCGCGGCGCCGTCTCCAGCTCGGAGCGCAGCACGCAGCGGCTGCGTGGCCACGGCATCGAGGTGCTGGAGGCCGGCGCGGTCGAGCGGTTGCCGGTGTACGTGGACGGCGCCGACGAGATCGACCACCAGGGCCACATGATCAAGGGCGGCGGCGCGGCGCTGACGCGCGAGAAGATCGTGGCCGACCTGGCCGAGCGTTTTGTCTGCATCGCCGACGAGAGCAAGCTGGTGCAGACGCTGGGGCGCTTTCCGCTGCCGGTCGAGGTGGTGGCGATGGCCGCGCCGCAGCTGGTGCGGCGTTTCGCGGTGCTGGGCGGCACGGCCACGCTGCGTGCAGGGGTGCTCACCGACAACGGCCACCCCATTCTCGACGTGCGCGGCCTGGCCATCACCGACCCGCAGGCCTTCGAGGCCGAGGTGAACCAGTGGCCGGGCGTCGTCACCTGCGGCGTGTTCGCCCGCCACCGCGCCCAGCTGTGCCTGCTGGGCACCTTGCAGGGAGTGCGGGCCCTGGTGTTCTAATCGCGACGGCGCCGCCGCTGCGGCGGCGCCTCACTGCAAGGAAAGCCTTTGGCCAAGCCCAACTACTCGTTCGAAAAGCGGCAGCGCGAGCTGGCGAAGAAGAAGAAGAAGGAAGAGAAGGATCGCGAGAAGGCGCTGCGCAAGGCCGGCGGCCTGCCGCCGCTGCCCGACGACGACGAGGCCGCGCCTGACGACGAGGCGCCCGCGAACGAGCCGCCCGCGTCGGCCTGAGGTTCGTCCCCCGTCAGCGCGGCGCGGCGCCGGCCTGACCGGCTTGCCGGGCGGCGCGCACCTGCCAGCGCACGGGGTCGACGGCGTCCGCCAGGTCCTGCGTCAAGGGCCAGGGCCGGCCCAGCGCCTGGGCGGCGACCAGCTCGCCCAGCAGCGGTGCCAGTGTGAGGCCCCGCGCGCCGAGCGCGCTCAGCACGAACAAACCCGGCTCGCGTGGCCAGTGGCGGGCCTGGGTCAGCAGGTGCCGCGGGGTGCTGCCGGCCGCCGTACCGACCGCACCGGCCAAGGGCAGCCGGTCTTCCGCCTGCACCCGCCAGCCGACCCGGCCCTGCCAGGCGGCGGGGTCCGCCGGCGCGGCCAGGCCGGTGAGGCGTTCGAAGCGGGCCAGGTTCGCACGGTGGTCGGCCTCGCGCGGCTGCGGGTCTTCGTCGCCCAGCTGGCGCGTGGCGCCACACAACATGCGGCCGGGCAGCGGCAGCGCATAGCCGTCGCCGGCCAGCGGCAGGCGCAAGGCTGAAGCGCCGCCATCGGCCCACCAGCTGACCTGGCCGCGCCAGCGGCTCAGCGCCCAGCCGGCCGCCGGCCACAGCCGCGCCGCGCCATCGGCGTTGGCCAGCACCACCAGCGGCGCACGGGCGCAGACGCGGCCGGCAGCGTCGAGCAGCGACCACGCGGCTCCTTCGCGCCGCAGCGTCGTCACTTCGACCCCACCGCACCAGCGGATGCCGCTGCCGGCCAGCGCATGGCGCACCCAGGCGGCGGGGTCCAGCCAGCCGCCCAGCGGGTACAGCCAGGCGTCGTCGCCCACCGCCAGGCCGCAGCGGCCGGCCGCCTCGGCCCGCGGCAGCGCCTGCGCCAGTTCGGGGGGCTGGCCCTGGGCGTCCAGCAGCGCCCGCATGCCGGCGGCGTGCTGGCCTTCGGAGGCCAGCCGCAGCAGGCCCTCGACGGCGCCCGGCACGCCGGCGGCCACCGCCTCGCGGTAGACGCCGGCCGCATGCAGCGCGGCAGCGCGGAACAGGCGGGCATAGGGACCGTCGTCGGCGTTGACGGTGGCGTGGAACAGCCCGGCCGGGTTGCCGGAGGCGCCGCTGGCCGGTTCGGCCGCCGCGTCGATGACCTGCACCCGCAGGCCTTCGCGCGCCAGCGCGCGCGCCGCGGCGGCGCCGGCCAGCCCGCTGCCGACGACCACGGCCTCGCTGGCATCGGCCACGTGCAGTGGGGCCGGGCCGCGCGGCACATGGCGTGGTGCGAAGCGCGCCGTGGTGATCTCGCGCTTGCCGCCCCGGCCCTGCGCCTTCTGCACCTCGAAGCCGGCGGCGGCCAGGCCGTCCTGCACCACGCGCGCCACGCTCCAGGTGGCGGCCGTGCAGCCGGGCGCGGCCAGCCGGGCCAGGGCCTTGAACACCGGGGCGCTCCACAGCTCGGGGTTGCGGTCGGGTGCGAAGCCGTCGAGCACCAGCGCGTCGGCGTTCAGACGCAGCTGCGGCAACAGCGAGAGCGCGTCGCCGAAGCCCAGCGTCAGCACCACCTCGCCACGCTCGCCGTCGGCAAAGCGCAGCCGGTGCAGCCCCCGCGCCAGTGGCGGCCAGGCCGCCAGCAGCGCGGCGGCCAGATCGGGCCGCTCGGTATCGGCCAGCGCCCTTGCCAGATCGACCTGGCGCAAGGGATGGCGCTCCAGCGACACCCAGTCCAGCCGGCGCGGCCGGGCCGGGTCGGCCTGCCAGGCACCCCAGGCGGTGAGGAAGTTCAGGCCCAGGCCGAAGCCGGTTTCGAGCAGCACGAAGGCTTCGCGCCCGGCCCAGCGTGCCGGCAGGCCGTTGCCGGCCAGGAACACGTGGCGGGCCTGGGTCGCGGCGCCGGCACGCGGGTGGTAGACGTCACCGAAGTCGGGTGCGCGTGGCGGGCCGCCGTCTTCCGGGAACTCGATGCGGGCCGGCTGCAGCGGGCCGCTGGCCGGGGCCTTCATGCCGGGTTCACGCTGCGCGCTGCGCCAGCCAGGCCAGCAGCGGCTCGCGCACGGTGCCCAAGCCGCGGTAGGCCAGCACGGCCTCGCTCATGGTCGAGACGGCGCCGTGCAGCGCCTGCGCGCGTGCCGGGCTCGTCAGCACGCGGGCCAGCGGTTGCACGTCGACGAGGATGGTGAACACCGCGAGGCCGGCGCCGGGCACCGGCACGAAGGTCTGCCGTTCGCTGCGGAACCAGGCCTGCTGCACGGGCGTCTGCGACCAGCGCGGTTGTGCCGACGTGTGCGCCGCACGCGCCGGGTGCTGGTGCAGCCGCGGGTGGTCGGTCACGTTCCAGACGAAGCGCTCCCAGCGATCGGTGCCGGTCACCAGCCGCGCCAGCGAGTGGGCGGCGCGCAGCAGCAGGGTGTTGTCGGCCACCGGCGCATGCACCTCGGCGAAGGGGCGTCCGAGCTTGTCTTCCGGCGCCCAGTGGCTGGGCAGGCACACGGCCAGCCAGGGGATGCGCCCGGCCTGGCCCGGCCGGCCGTCGATGACGGCAAAGTCTTCGGCAAAGGCCAGCGACAGCAGGCCCGCGCGCCGCCAGGCGGCCGGCAGCGGCGCCAGGCAGCGGGCGATCTCGTCGCCCAGGCCGAAGCGGCCGGCTTCGAGCTGTTCGATGCGGCCGTCGGCATGCACCGTGGTGGCCAGTTGCCGCGCGTGCCAGCCGCCATCGGCGTCGACCTGCCAGGCCTGCGGATGTTCGGCGGCGGCATGGGCCGCGACCGCATCCAGCGCCGGGCCGGCGTCGAACCCGGATGCGGCCAGCAGCGCCTGCGGCCAGAAGGCCGACAGCACCGCGAGCTTTTCGCGCTGGTGGCGCGAGCCCGGGCTCAGCGGCGTGAGCTGCGGCGTGCCCGGCGCCAGCCGGCGCAGGCCCGGCTGCATGCGGAAAGGGGCGGTGACCGCCGCGTCGAAGTCGAAGCCGAGCGAGGGCATGGCGGGCGGCCCGCGCTCAGGCCGGCTCGTGGCAGACGGCCTCGATGTTGTTGCCGTCGGGGTCGATGACAAAGGCGCCGTAGTAGTGCGCGTGGTAGTGCGCCCGCAGGCCCGGTGCGCCGTTGTCGCGCCCGCCGGCCACCGGCATCGCGGCCAGCGCCGCGGCGTGGAAGGCGTCGACCTCGGCACGGCTGGCGGCGCGCCAGCACAGGTGGCAGCCGGTGGTGGCGGCCGGGCCGCCCCAGGGCGAGGTGCCTTCGATGAACCAGGTGTCGAACTTGCCGTCCTTGGCGTAGCCGACCATCTTCTCGCCGTCGTGTTCGCCGCTGTAGCCCTCGGTGTAGCCCAGCGTGGCCAGCACCGGGCCGTAGAACGCGCGGGTGCGGCCGAGGTCGGCGACGCGGAAGGTCATGTGGTCGATCATGGCCGGAGCATAAGACGCGGTGCCAGAAACACCGAAGGGCGCCCAGGGCGCCCTTCGAGCAGAACCGCTGGCGGTGTTCTCAGACGCGCTTGCGGTACTCGTGCGTGCGGGTGTCGATCTCGACCTTGTCGCCGCTCTCGACGAACAGCGGCACGGCGATCTCGAAGCCGGTGCCGACGATCTTGGCCGGCTTCATGACCTTGCCCGAGGTGTCGCCCTTGACGGCGGGTTCGGTCTCGATCTCGCGCACCACGGTGGTGGGCAGTTCGACGCTGATGGCCTTGCCGTCGTAGAAGGTCACTTCGACCTGCATGCCGTCTTCGAGGTAGCTGATCGCGTCGCCCATGTTCTCGGCTTCGACCTCGTACTGGTTGTACTCGGTGTCCATGTACACGTACATCGGATCGGCGAAGTAGGAGTAGGTGCACTCCTTCTTGTCGAGGATGATCTGCTCCATCTTGTCGTCGGCCTTGAAGACGGTTTCCTGACCTGCGCCGTTGAGCAGGTTCTTCATCTTCATGCGCACCGTGGCGGCGCCGCGGCCGCCGCGGCTGTATTCGGTCTTGAGCACGACCATCGGGTCCTTGCCCTGCATGATCACGTTGCCGGCGCGGATTTCCTGAGCGAGTTTCATGGGGGAGTGTTCCGGGAAGGCCCGCTGGCGCCAGGCTCACAGGCCAGGCTCAGGGCTTCGGTCGTTGTGCGAAAAGCCCACGATTCTAGCAGGGCGGCGCCATCAGGCCGGGGAAACCCTGGAGCCGACGAAGTCGAGCAGCTGCGTCACCAGGTCGGGCTGCAGGGCCAGCCGGTCGCGCGCGGCGGTGAAGGCCGTGCGCCAGGTCGCTGGTTCCGCAGGGGGCGCGGCCCAGGCGGCACCCGGTGCGGCGTTCCAGGCGCGCCAGACCGCAGCCACCTGCGTGGCCACGCCGGGCGGCAGCGCCAGCGCGTCCAGCAGGGCCTCGACCTTGGCGTGCTGCGCGCCGTCGTGCTGCGGGTAGGCCTGCCAGACGAAGGGCGTGCCGGACCAGATCGCGCGCACCAGCGAGTCCTCGCCGCGCACGAAGGCCAGGTCGGTGCTCCACAGCAGCCGGTCGAAGTCCGGCTGCGGCACAAAGGGCAGGGCGGTGAGGCGCAGGCCGGCGGGCAAGGGCATGGCCGAAACCATCGCCGAGACCGTGGCCTGCACCGCGCCGGGCGGCACCAGCAACTGCGTGGGCACGGCGGCCAGCTCGGCCAGCAGGCGCGGCAGCGCCTCGTTCGGGTAGGCGAACAGCAGCACCGTGCGCTCACCGGCCGCCGGCGCCCAGCCGCGGGCCGCGAGCCAGGCGCGGCTGTCGAAGGCCGCACGCGCCTCGATCAGGCCGGGCTCGCGCAGCAGGCCCAGCGTGCGACTGCTGAAACCCGGGAACAGGAACCACTTGGTCAGCCCGTTGCGCTGCGGCGAGGGCAGGCCGTGGGCACGTTCGACCCAGTCCTCGGCGCTGAGGTACTCGAGGTTGATCCAGACCGGTGGCACCGGCTGGTGCGCCATGGTGTCGACGAAGGCCGGCGGCGGATCGCAGCCGAAGGCCTCGATCACCACCTCGGCGGTGTCGGCCGAACCGGGCCAGGCCTGGACCTCGACCCTGGCGGCACCGTCGGGTGCCATCCAGGCCAGCGGTGTGGTGTCGTCGATCACCAGCCGCACCCGCTCGCCACGCGCCGCCAGCCCGGCCGCCAGCCGCCAGCACACGCCGGCGTCGCCGAAGTTGTCGACGACGCGGCAGAACACGGCCCAGCGGCGGGCCCGCAACAAGGCGCTTGGCGGGGTCACCGGGGGATTATCCGAAGCCGTGGAGAATCCCCTGCGATGACCTCCGCGCCCCCACCGAGCGAGCGAGCCGACACGCTGCCGAGCCGCGAGCAGCTGCTGGCCGAGGTGGCGGCCTTGCCGGGCCTGCCGGGGGTCTACCGCTGGTTCGACGCGCAGGGCGGGCTGCTCTACGTGGGCAAGGCGCGCAACCTGAAGAAGCGGGTCTCGAGCTACCTGCAGCGCGACCACGACGGCACGCGCATCGGCCAGATGGTGGCGCGCATCGCGCGGCTCGAAACCACGGTGGTGCGCACCGAGGCCGAGGCGCTGCTGCTCGAGAACAACCTGATCAAGACGCTCGCGCCGCGCTTCAACATCCTGTTCCGCGACGACAAGAGCTACCCCTACCTGAAGCTGGTCACGCACCCGTTCCCGCGCATGGCCTACTTCCGCGGCGCGGTCGACCGCAAGCACCGCTACTTCGGGCCCTATCCAAACGCCTGGGCGGTGAAGCAGACCATCCAGCTGATGCAGAAGGTGTTCCGGCTGCGCACCTGCGAGGACACGGTCTACGCCAACCGCTCGCGGCCCTGCCTGCTGTACCAGATCGAGCGCTGCAGCGGCCCTTGTGTGGGCCTGGTGTCGGCTGAGGACTATGCGCGCGACGTGCGCGATGCCGAGCGTTTCCTGCTCGGCGAGACGCAGGAGGTCATCGACGACCTGCAGGCGCAGATGATGGTGCAGGCCGAGGCGCTGGAATTCGAGAAGGCGGCGGCGCTGCGCGACCGCATCGGCTCGCTGTCGCGGGTGCTGCAGCAGCAGTCGGTGGAAGCGAGCAGCCTGAACGCGGCCGACCGCGATGTCGACATCCTGGCCGTCAAGGTGGCTGGTGGCCGTGCCTGCGTGAACCTGGCCATGGTGCGCGGCAGCCGCCACCTGGGCGACCGCGCGCACTTCCCGGCGCATGTGCTGGAGGCGGCGGTGCTGGTGCAGGCCGAGTCGGAGTCAGAAGCCGAGGCCGGTGATGCCGAGCGCAGCGTCGAGTCGGCCGTGCTGGAGGCCTTCGTGGCCCAGCACTACCTCGGCCAGCCGGTGCCGCCGCTGATCGTCACCAGCCACCCGGTGGACAAGGCCCTGGTCGAGGCCCTGGCCGCCAGCGCCAGCGGGCGTGTGCGCCAGACGCACCAGCCGCGCGAGCAGCGGCGTGTGTGGCTGGAGATGGCTGCCAAGGGCGCCGAGTTGGCCCTGGCAAGGCTGCTGGCCGAAGAAGGCTCGGCCCAGGCCCGCACGCGGGCGCTGATCGAGGCGCTGGACCTGGACGTGGCCGAACCCGCAGGGCTGCGCATCGAGTGTTTCGACATCAGCCACACGGCGGGCGAAGCCACCCAGGCCAGCTGCGTGGTCTACGAGAACCACGCGATGCAGAGTGCGCAGTACCGGCGCTTCAACATCGAGGGCATCACCGGGGGCGACGACTACGCGGCGATGCGTCAGGTGCTGACGCGGCGCTATGCGCGGCTGGCCGAGGCGCTGGGCAGCGAGCCTGCGCTCGAAGCGCCGGCGCCGGCACCGGCACCCGCCGAGGCCGAAAGTGCAGCCGTGGCGCCGCAGGCACGCCCGCGCCGCAGCGGCCCGGCGCGCCTGCCGGACCTGGTGCTGGTCGACGGCGGCCGCGGCCAGGTGGCCATGGCACGCGAGGTCTTCGAGTCGCTCGGGCTGGACATCGGCCTCATCGTCGGTGTCGAAAAAGGCGAAGGCCGCAAGGTCGGTCTCGAAGAACTGGTCTTTGCCGACGGGCGGCCCAAGGTGCAACTCGGGCATGATTCGGCGGCGCTGATGCTGGTGGCCCAGGTCCGCGACGAGGCGCACCGGTTCGCGATCACGGGCATGCGCGCCCGGCGGGCCAGTGTGCGCACCGGCGGCAGCAAGCTTGAGGACATCCCGGGCGTCGGTCCGCGCAAGCGCGCCCGGCTGCTGCAGCGCTTCGGCGGGCTGCGCGGCGTGGCCGCGGCAGGCGTCGAAGACCTGGCCGGCGTGGAAGGCATCGGACCAGAACTGGCTGAGGAAATCTATCGTGCCCTGCACTGAATCGACGCGCCGGCGCGGCGCGCTTGGCGCCCTGGTGGCGCTCGCGGCCCTGGCCGCCGGCTGCGGCCAGATGCCGCAGCTGCCCGGCCTGGGGCGCGGCAGCGAACCCCCGCCTCCGCCGCCTCCTCCCCCGCCGCCACCCGCACGGCCGCCGGTGGCGCCCCCACCGCCGGCCCCGCCGCCGCCCCCGCCGCCTCCGCCAGAGGTCGTGCGGCGGCACGCCACCCCCGACATGGGCCCGCCGGTGACGCTGCCCGCGGCACCGGCCTCGCGCACGATGGCCGAGTTCCAGCGCATGGCCGCGCAGCGCCTGGTGCGGGCCAACCCGCGGCACTCGTACATGAGCAAGCCGCCGCCGATGCTGTGGGCCATCCTGATCATCGAGACCGAGCTCGCGCCCGACGGCAGCGTGCGTTCGATCGAGATCGTGCGCCCGCCGGCCAATCCGGCCGCGGCGCCCACGGTCGAGTACGCCATGGAGGCCATTCGCCGTGCGGCGCCTTATGGCGACGTGTCGCGGCTCGGGCGGCCCGTGGTCTGGCGCGAGATCTTCCTGTTCAACGACAAGAACCAGTTCAAGCCGCGCACGCTCGACTGAAACCGGCGCGCCATCCCCCATGTTCTTCACCGTCCCCACGCTGCTCACCTGGGCGCGCATCGCGGCCATCCCGCTGATCGTCGGCGTGTTCGCGCTCGACTGGTCGATGGCGACGAAGAACCTCGTCGCCACCAGCCTGTTCGTGCTGTTCGCGCTGACCGACTGGCTCGACGGCTGGCTGGCGCGCAAGCTGAACCAGACCAGCGCCTTCGGCGCCTTCCTCGACCCGGTGGCCGACAAGTTCCTGGTCTGCGCCAGCGTGCTGGTGCTGGTGCACCTGGACCGCTGCAATGTCTTCGTTGCGCTGATCATCATCGGCCGCGAGATCGCCATCAGCGCCTTGCGCGAGTGGATGGCGCAGATCGGCGCGACACGCAGCGTGGCCGTGCACATGCTCGGCAAGCTGAAGACGATGACGCAGATGGTGGCGATCCCGTTCCTGCTCTACGACGGTGGCCTGTTCGGCGTGATCGACACGCGCATCTGGGGCACGGTGCTGATCGGCATCGCCGCGGTGCTGACGGTGTGGTCGATGGTCTACTACCTGCGCAAGGCCATCCCCGAGATCCGCGCCCGCGCCCGGTGAACACACCCACCCGTCCCGGCCCGGCCGGGGCCGATGCCCAGACACTGCTGCGCGCGATGCCCGCGGTGTTCGTGCTCATCTGGAGCACCGGATTCGTCGTCGCGCGCTACGGCATGCCGCATGCGCCGCCGCTGGGTTTTCTGGCCGCGCGCTACGGCCTGAGCGCGCTGTGCTTCGGCCTGTGGATTGCCTTGGCCCGGGTGGCCTGGCCGAGCAGCCGCGCGCAGTGGGGCCACCTGGCCGTCACCGGCGTGCTGCTGCACGCCGGCTACCTGGCCGGTGTGTGGGTGGCCGTGAAGCTGGGCCTGGGGGCGGGGCTGGCGGCGCTGATCGTCGGCCTGCAACCCATCCTGACGGCGCTGTGGCTGACACGCGATGCGCAGGGCGAACGCGCCAGCAAGCGCCAGTGGCTGGGGCTGGCGCTCGGCCTGGCCGGGCTGCTGCTGGTGGTGGGGCACAAGCTCGGCGTCGGCGAGGCCGGGGCGCTCAGCGTGGGCGCGGCGCTGGTGGCGCTGGTGTCCATCACCGCCGGCACGCTGTACCAGAAGCGCTGGGTGCAGCCCTGCGACGTGCGCAGCGCCAACTGCGTGCAGCTGCTGGCGGCGCTGGCGGCGACGCTGCCTTTTGCGCTGTTCGAGTCGACCACGGCCTGGGGCCAGGTCGACTGGCACCCCGAGCTCTTCGGCGCGATGGCCTGGAGCGTGCTCGTGCTGACGCTGGGCGGCAGCTCGCTGCTGTACCTGCTGATCCAGCGGGGTGCCGCCACGCGCGTGACCAGCCTGATGTACCTGGTGCCGCCGTGCACCGCCATCCTGGCCTGGCTGCTGTTCGGTGAATCGCTCGGGCCGACGGTGCTGCTGGGGCTGGCCGTCAGCGCGCTCGGCGTGGCGCTGGTGGTGCGCTCGCGGGCACGCTGAGCCAGGGCTCGCCGGCGAAGGCCGCGACCAGTTCGTCCTGCAGCAGCTGCAGCCGCCGCGGCGGCGCCAGGCCCGGCGCGCGCGGCGGCAGCACCAGGTGCACGTCGGCGTCGAGCATGGCCCAGTCGGGCAGCACCTGCACCAGTTCGCCGCGCGCCAGCGGCGCGGCCACGTCCCACAGGCTGCGCAGCATCAGGCCGCGGCCGGCCAGCGCCCAGTCGCGCACCACCTCGCCGTGGTTGCTGGCCAGCGGCCCCGAAACGCGCACCGCCACCGGCGCGGCTCCGCGCCGCCGCAGCGGCGACAGCCGCCACGACGAAGCCAGCTCGTCGTTTTCGCGCACCACCAGGCAGGCGTGGCGCGACAGCTCGGCCGGCGTCTGCGGCGTGCCGTGGCGCGCCAGGTAGGCCGGTGCGGCGACCACGACGCGCCGGTTGCGCGCCAGCCGCCGCGTGATCCACGAGCCGCGTGTCGGTGTCCAGAGCCAGACGGCGGCGTCGAAGCGGCCGGCGGTGAGGTCGGGCAGGTGGTCGGCCAGCTGCAGGTCGATCTCCAGGCCCGGGTGGGCGCTCTGCAGCGCGGCCAGCACCGGGGCCAGCCAGACACGGCCGAAGCCGGGCGAGCTGGCAATGCGCAGCCGGCCGCGGGCGGCATCGCGCCGGCCGGCCAGCGCGTCGTCGAGCCGCGCAAAGCCGGCGACGATGTCGCGTGCATGGGCCAGCACCGCTTCGCCCTCGGCCGTGAACTGCAGCCGGCGCGTCGTGCGGTGCAGCAGCCGCGCGCCCAGCCGCGACTCCAGCCCCGCGAGCTGCTTGCTGACGCCCGGCGCGCCGCGGTCCAGCCGGCGCGCCGCGGCCGCGAGGCTGCCGCCGTCGGCGATGTGCAGCAGCAGTTCGAGGTCGGCGCGTGCCAGCGCGGCAGTGTCCGTGGCCATCGGATTGTTTCCTTCTTGGAATCAATGCAATGCCGGATTGTGTCTTGAGTGCAGCGGCCGGCACGGCCACACTGCGGGCCATGGCAGATGGCTTGTTCTCGCTGTTCCCGGGCTTCGAGGCGCACACCGTCGAGGTCGACGGCGTGCCGCTGTTCCTGCGCCAGGGCGGCGAAGGCCCGCCGTTGCTGCTGCTGCACGGCCACCCGCAGACCCACGCGATGTGGCACCGCGTGGCGCCCGCGCTGGCACGGCACTTCACCGTGGTGCTGCCCGATCTGCGCGGCTACGGCCGCAGCGCCCGCGTGGCGGCGGCCGATGGCGGCAGCGAGCCAGCCGCCTACGCCAAGCGCGTGATGGCGGCCGAGTTGCACACGCTGATGCAGCGGCTGGGTCATGCGCGCTACGGCGTGCTGGCGCACGACCGTGGCGCGCGTGTGGCGCACCGCCTGGCGCTGGACCAGCCCGAGGCCGTGTCGCGGCTGCTGCTGCTCGACATCGCGCCCACGCTGGCCATGTACGAAGGCGCGCACGATGCGTTTGCGCGCGCCTACTGGCACTGGTTCTTCCTGATCCAGCCGCCGCCGCTGCCCGAGCGGCTGATCGAGGCCGACCCCGCCGCCTACCTGCGCGAGGTGATGGGCCGCCGCCACGCCGGCCTGGCCATCTTCGACCCCACCGCCTGGGCCGACTACGAGGCCGGCATCCAGCGCGCCGGCAGTGCCCAGGCGATCTGCGACGACTACCGTGCCGCGGCCGGCATCGACCTCGACCACGACCGCGCCAGCCGCGCCGAGGGCCGGCGCCTGCGCATGCCGCTGCGTGTGCTGTGGGGTGCGCAGGGTGCGGTGGGCCGCTCGTTCGACGTGCTGGCGCTGTGGCGCGCCGCGGCCGACCACTTCACCGGCCGCGCGCTCGCCTGCGGCCACTACATCGCCGAAGAGCGCCCGGACGAACTCGTCGCCGAGGCGCTCGACTTCTTCACCGCACCGGAGACCCCGAGCCCATGAACACTGCAAACCCGCACGCCAAGCACCGCATCGCCGCCATCGCCGGCGACGGCATCGGCACCGAGGTCATGCCCGAGGGCCTGCGTGTGCTCGACGCCGCCGCGCGCCGCTTCGGCATCGCGCTGGAGGTCGACACCTTCGACTTCGCCAACTGCGACTACTACGCCAAGCACGGCACGATGATGCCGGCCGACTGGAAGGAACAGATTGGCGGCCACCACGCCATCTTCTACGGCGCGGTGGGCTGGCCGGCCACCGTGCCCGACCACGTCTCGCTGTGGGGCAGCCTCCTGAAGATGCGCCGCGAGTTCGACCAGTACGTGAACCTGCGCCCGGCGCGGTTGATGCCCGGCATCCATTCGCCGCTGGTCGACCGCCAGGGCCAGCCGCTGGCGCCCGGTGCCATCGACATGTGGATCGTGCGCGAGAACACCGAAGGCGAGTACAGCAGCGTCGGCGGCCGCATGTACGAGGGCACCGACCGCGAGGTGGTGATCCAGGAGACCGTGATGTCGCGCCACGGCGTGGACCGCGTGCTGAAGTTCGCCTTCGAGCTGGCGGCCTCGCGGCCGCGCGCCAAGCTCACCAGCGCCACCAAGAGCAACGGCATCGCGATCACCATGCCGTACTGGGACGAGCGCGTGAAGGCGATGTCGGCGCGGTACCCGCAGGTGGCGGTGGACCAGTTCCACATCGACATCCTCACCGCGCACTTCGTGCAGCGGCCGCAGCACTTCGATGTGGTGGTGGCGAGCAACCTGTTCGGCGACATCCTCTCCGACCTGGGCCCGGCCTGCACCGGCACCATCGGCATCGCGCCCTCGGCCAACCTGAACCCCACACGCGAGTGGCCGAGCCTGTTCGAACCGGTGCACGGCTCGGCGCCGGACATCGCGGGGCAGGGCATCGCCAACCCCATCGGCCAGATCTGGAGCGCGGCGCTGATGCTCGACTTCCTCGGCCACCGCGATGCGCACGATGCCGTGCTGGCCGCCATCGAGGCCGCGCTGGCCGACCCGGCCGCGCCGCGCACACGCGACATCGGCGGCACGGCCGGCACCGCCGATGTCGGCCGCGCCATCGCGGAACTCGTGGCCCGCGGCTGAGGCGAGGGGGTCCGGCGGGGCCGGCAGACCCGGGTGCAGCGGGCGGCGTCGCGCAGCCGTTGCACCTAGAATCCGCGCTCCGCTTGACACTGCTTCCACCCCGGCGATGTAATGGCCCGGCCCTGCGTGTGGCCTGCAGCGACAGGGAAGAACCGAACCTCAGAGGGGATCCGCGACGTGAACAAGAGTGAACTGATCGAGCACATCGCCACGCAGGCGGACATCTCCAAGGCTGCTGCCTCGCGCTCGCTCGAAGCGCTGATCGGCGCCGTGAAGACCACGCTGAAAAAGGGCGGCAGCGTCACCATCACCGGTTTCGGTACCTTCACCGCCCCGAAGCGCGCCGCGCGCACCGGCCGCAACCCGCGCACCGGCGCCACGATCAAGATCAAGGCCGCCAAGGTGCCGAAGTTCCGCCCTGGCAAGGGCCTGCGCGACGCACTCTGATTCTTCTTCGACACGGCGCGCTGCCTCCCTCGGCGGCCGCCACGCACACCGGCGCCACACAGGCGGCGCCAGCGGGTGCTTAGCTCAGCCGGTAGAGCGGCGCCCTTACAAGGCGTAGGTCGGCGGTTCGAACCCGTCAGCACCCACCATCCCGCCCCGTAGAATCCGCGGTTCGCCTTCGACTTTCGAGTGCGGGCCGCAGGGCGGCACGCGGCGTCGAAGGCGCCCGAAGCCCGACCTGCATCCACCACCCGAAGCCCGGCCTCGACGGCCAAGGGGCTCGGCTACGAGGTGACGTTCCCATGTTCGATTTCGTCCGCAACCACAGCCGCATCGTGCTGGGTGCGCTGCTGCTGCTGATCGTGCCGTCGTTCATCCTGTTCGGCGTCGAGGGCTACACCCGCTTCACCGACGGCAGCAACGCCACGGTGGCCAAGGTCGATGGCCGCTCCATCACCCGCGCCGAGTGGGAACAGGCGCACCAGCGCGTGCTGGAGCGCGCGCGCCGTGACGACCCCGAGCGTGCCGCGACGCTGGAGTCCGATACCGCCCGCCGCGCCACGCTGGACCAGCTGGTGCGCGAGCGTGTGCTCGAGGCCGCGGCCCAGTCGCTGCACCTGTCGCCGGCCGACACGCGGCTGCGCCGCCTGTTTGCCGCCGACCCGCAGTTCTCGAGCTGGCGCAACCCCGACGGCAGCGTCAACCGCGAGATCCTGGCCGCCAACGGCATGAGCTCGGAGGGCTTTGCCGCCCGCCTGCGCGCCGACTTCGCGGTGCAGCAGGTGGTGCAGGGTGTGATGAACAGCGCGCCGGCCACGCCGGCCGCCGCCGACCGTGTGCTCGACGCCATGTTCGAGCGGCGCGAGGTGCAGGTGCAGCGTTTTGCGCCGGAAGAGTTCCGCGCCCGCGTGCAGCTCACCGACGCGGACCTGCAGGCCTACTACGAAGCCCACAAGAACAGCTTCCGCGCGCCGGAGCAGGCGCAGATCGAGTACGTGACGCTCGAACTGGATGCCATCGCCGCGGCCCAGACCGTCGACGAGGACGAGCTGCGCAAGTTCTACGAGGCCAACCCGGCGCGCTTCGGCACGCCGGAAGAGCGCCGCGTGAGCCACGTGCTGATCCGCGCCGACGAGGGCGCTTCGGCCGACGAGAAGGCCAAGGCCAAGGCGCGTGCCGAGGAACTGCTGGCCGAGGTGCGGAAGGACCCGTCGCGTTTTGCCGCGATCGCGCGGCAGCATTCGCAGGATCCGGGTTCGGCCGCGCAGGGCGGTGACCTCGACTACTTCGGCCGCGGTGCGATGGTCAAGCCCTTCGAGGACGCGGCTTACGCGCTGAAGACCGGCGAGATCAGCAACGTGTTCGAGACCGACTTCGGCTACCACTTCCTGACCGTGACCGCGCTGCGCGGCGGCCAGAGCAAGCCCTTTGCCGCGGTGCGCGGCGAGATCGAGACCGAGCTGAAGCAGGCGCAGGCGCGCACCGAGTGGGCGCGGGCCTCGCAGTCCTTCGGCGACACCGTCTACGAGCAGTCCGACTCGCTGGAGCCGGTGGTGCAGAAGCTCAAGCTCGTCAAGCGCACGGCCACCGTGCAACGCACGCCGGCACCCGGTGCCACCGGGCCGCTGGCCTCGCCGAAGTTCCTGGACGCGGTGTTCGCGGTCGAGGCGGTGCAGGACAAGCGCAACACCGACGCCATCGAAACCTCGCCGAACCAGCTGATCGCGGCGCGCGTGCTGTCGCACAGCCCGGCGCATGTGCAGACGCTCGACGAGGTACGTGAGCCGGTGCGTGAACGCCTGCTGGCCGAACGCAGCGCCGCGCTGGCGCGCGAGGCCGGCGAGAAGCGGCTGGCGGCGCTGAAGCAGTCGCCGAACGAAGCGCTGCCGCAGGGCGGCATGCTGTCGCGCGCGACGGCGCAGGGCGCGCCGCGCCAGGTGATCGACGCCGTGATGGGTGCCGACGTCTCGACGCTGCCGGTCGCCGTGGGCGTGGACCTGAAGGACGCCGGCTACCTGGCGGTGCGCATCATCCGCGCGCTGCCGCGCGATGCGCTGCCGGGCGGCGACGACGCGGCGCGAGGCCAGGTGGCGTCGGCCTGGGCCGCGGCCGAGGCTGACGCCTACCTCGCTTCGCTGAAGTCGCGCTTCAAGGCCGAGATCAAGCCGGGCGTGACCTTGGGTTCGGTGACGAGCGCACCTTGAGCAATCGGGCGCCACGCAGCCTATAATGCGTGGTTCGACGGTGGCTGTAGCTCAGTTGGTAGAGTCCCAGATTGTGATTCTGGTCGTCGTGGGTTCGAGTCCCATCAGCCACCCCAGATAAGTTCAACGCCGACGAAGCTCCTCGCTTCGTCGGCGTTTCGCTTTGTGGGGCTGTGGGGCTGTGGGACGCATCGAACGCTGATGCGACCTTGTGGGCGCCCGTGCCGATGGGCACGGCTTCGCCGATCGCCCATGTCCGATGCGCCAAAGGCCGAGATCCGGCCCCGCGTTCTTCCTAGGATTCTTCGTTTGGCCCGGCGAAACCCGCGTGGTGTCGCCAGCGCTTCGGTGCGCTGAACGAAGGAGTCCGATTGAAGCGACGTGACCTCATCCTGGCCGGCATGGGCCTCGCCGGCCAGCCCGCCCTGGCGCAACCCGCGGCCTCGAAGGCGGCGCGCCCGCTGCGCTTGCTCGTGCTCGGCGGGACCAACTACGTGGGCCCGGCGCTGGTCAGGGCCGCTGTCGAGCGCGGGCATGTGTTGACGCTGTTCAACCGGGGCATCACCCGCCCGGTCCTGTTCCCGACGGTGAACAAGCTGCGCGGAGACCGCCTGCCGGAACGCGGCGCGGGCCTCGCCGCGCTGCAGCGCGGCGAGTGGGACGCCGTGATCGACATCCCGGCCTACTACCCCCGCCACGTCGAGGCCACGGCGTCGCTGCTGGCGGCGCGGGCCCGCCGCTACATCATGGTGTCCAGCATCGCCGCCTACGCGGACTGGTCGATCATCGGCATGGACGAGCGCTCCCCGGTGCGGGATGTGCCGGACCCGTCCCGCTACGAGGAAGTGCCGGACCTGGCCGCGGGCGGCCGCTTCTATGGCGCGCGCAAGGTGGCCTGCGAGCAGGCGGTGGCGAGGGCCTTCGGCGAGCGTTGGGCGACGGTGCGGGCCACCGGCATCATCGGCGCAGGGATCGAGGACGACGATCCGAACAAGTTCTACTGGCCGGCGCGGCTCGCACTCGGCCGGCCCATTCTGGCGGCAGGCGACGGCACGCAGCGGCTGCAGTCCATCGACGTGCGCGACCTGGCGGACTTCATCCTCCACCTCGCCGAGACGGACCAGATGGGGGTGTTCAATGCCGTGGGGCCCGAAGCCCCGTTCACGACGCGCGAGTACGTGGCGGTCGCGCGGCGGGTGACAGGCGGCACGGCGCCCGTGGTCTGGAGCGGGCGCAATCTCGGCACCATGCCGATGTACAACGAGTCGCCGGCCTTCTCCTCGTTCAACCCGGCCAAGGCCCGCAGGGCCGGACTGCGCTACCGCTCGCTCAAGGCCTCGGTCCGTTCCAACTGGGACTGGTTTCGCCACAACTACCCGCCTGACTTCGACTTCGCCAAGGCGGGCTACGGCCCGAGCCCGGAAGTCGAGGCCGAAGGGCTGCGGCTCGCGGCGGCCCAGGGCCTGCGGCCGGAGTAACGCCGATCTGGTGGTGTGTTCCCGGCGGTGGCCGGGAGCGCCCGCTCAGCCGCGACGCATCTCCGACGGGGTCTGGCCGAAGCGTCGGCGAAACGCGCGGTTGAAGGTGCTGAGCTCCGAGTAGCCGGCCGCCAGCGCGATGTCGATGATGCGCTGATGGCGGTGGAGGCGGTTGCGCAGGTTGGCCGCAGCATGGTCGAGCCGCAGGCCCGCCAGAAAGTCCGAGTAGCTGGTCCCGTCCTGCTCGAACCAGGCTTGCAGCGTGCGCACGCCGATGCCATGGCGGCCGGCAACATCGGCGGCCGACAGCCCGGGTTCGGCAAAAAGCAGCCGAAGCTCTTGCTTGATGCAGGCCAGGCGCGCGGCACGCTGCCCGCGGCCACGGCCGATTTCGCGTGCATCACCCGCAGCGCCCAGTGCCAGCGCGGCGAGGTCGATCAGGTGCGTCGTGACCGTGCCGCGCAGCAAGGGGTCCGAGAGATCGGTGCTGCGCAGGATGTCCGCGTAGTGCAGCAGCAGGGCGGCGTGACCGTCGTCCGGTCGAATCCGGTGGGTGGTGTCCAGGTCGAGTCCGGGCAGCAGCTGCTGCAAGCGCCGCCGATCGACCTGCACGCTGCGGATGCCGGTGCTGCCGCTCCAGTAGATCTCGGCCGGGGCACCGAAGGTCGTCGCCAGCGTGCTGCCCGGCAACAGGCCGGCGGCCACGGCTTCGCCCTGGAACCGGCCGGCAAAAGTGGTGTCGGCCGCGAGGAACAACAGGCTGTCCATGCCGTCCGCGGCCACCAGGCCCGGCGTTCTTGCCAGCCGCAGGCCGCCGATGGATCCGGCGCCCAGCACCACGCCCTCCAGCGGCAGGGCTTCCAGGTCGATCAGTGGCGGCTCCGGCCCCCACAGGTCGATCTGCATGCGCGCCGAGGTGATGCCGTAGTAGTCGTGAACGACCTCCATCCACTCTGAAGGTTGCAGCGCCTGCGTCGAGAAGTGCAGGGCATCAGGGTTTGGCTTGGGTGGTCGCATCGGCAGTGGCGATGATGCTCCACTTCACGTGGCCGGCAGGCCGGGCCTAGGGTCGGATCTGCCCCAGCAGCCAGTCGCGGAAGGCCTTGATCCTCTCGACCTGCCGCTCGTTCGTGCGCTGCGACAGGAAGTGCATCTCGCGCTCGATGGTCTTCAGCGCGGCGTTGTTGGCTTCGACGAGATCCCCGCGCGCCAGTTCACGCTCCGCGAACCGCGTCGTCTCCAGGGCCACGCCCATGCCGTCCACCGCGGCCGAGATCGACAGCGCGCCCCGGTCAAAAGAAGCCCGGGGCCGTTCCGGCATGGGCATGCCGTTGAGCGCGAACCAGTCCGGCCAGCTCACCTGGCTCAGCTCGGAGTCGATCAAGGGTGCGGCCAGCAGCACCTGCTTCCAGCTCTGCCTGGGCTTCTTCAGGCCTGGTGCACACAAGGGCACGATGCGCTCGCGGCCCAGGGCCGTGACCTCGATGCCGGGGCGCTGGAACGCGTGCCGGTAGCTGATGGCCACATCGACCTCCCGCGCCTGCGTCAGGTCCATCGGTTCGGCGCCGGTGGACAGCCGGATGGTGATGCCCGGGTTCGCCTTCGTGAACGACGGCAGGCGCGGCCCCAGCCATTTGACGGCGAAGCTCGGCGCGCAGTAGACGGTGAGCACCTGCCCCGAGGGCGCGAGGCTCACCTCGGCGCAGCTGGCTTCCAGCGCGTCGAGGATGCGGCTCAGGCTCTCCAGCAGGCGGCGGCCTTCCGCCGTCAGGTCGACGCGCCGATGGCCACGCACGAAGAGGGCGCGGCCGAAGTTCTCTTCGAGCTCGCGCACCTGGTGGCTGATCGCCGAAGGCGTGAGGTGCAGCTCGTGCGCGGCCAGCGAAAAGCTCTGCAGGCGGGCGGCGGCCTCGAAGGCGCGCAGGAGCACGAAGTTCGGGATCTTTCGCATGGCAGGTTCTGCGGCGGTGGGCCTCGGGCCGCGTCGGCATTCTCTCGCAGGCCGCTCTTCAGATGAACCAGGTTCACCTGAAGCTTGAACAGTTGTCGTTTGTCAGTGCAGCGCCCGCCGTTGAAGATCGGTCTGCCCCATCGGGCCCCACGCAGACAGGAACCGCCATGAACGCCGTACTCGACCGCCCCGCCGCCAGCAAACCCGCCGCAGCGCTGCTGCGTGACGGCCGCGTCTCGATCTACCAGCCCGAGCAGAAGGGGCTGATCTACCCAGAGCTGCCGCAGTTCGAGAGCCACGCCGCGCATCGCCAGCACCTGAAGGAGCGGCTGGTGGCCGCCTGTCGTGCCTTTGCGCTCGAAGGCTTCGACTACGGCTTCGCCGGCCACCTGACGATCCGCGATCCGGAGCACCCGGAGCTGTACTGGACCAACCCGATGTGCGTGCACTTCAACCAGGTCAAGGTCTCGAACCTGATCCTGGCTGACCACAAGGGCCGGGTGGTCGAAGGGCGCCACGCCATCAACCGCGCGGGCTTCGTGCTGCACGCCGCGGTGCACGAGGCGCACCCGGACATCCTCGCGATGTGCCATGCGCACACCGTCTACGGCACGGCGTTTGCCGCACTCGGCCGGCCGCTCGAGCCGATCTCGCAGGACGCGGCCGCGTTTTTCGAGGACCACGTCGTCATCAAGGACGAGGCCGGCCAGGTGGCGGTCGAAGAAAAGGCCGGCATGGCCGTCTGCGACTGGTTCAAGGACGTGAAGGCCGCGATCCACCAGAACCACGGCCTGCTGACCGCCAGCCGCCACAGCATCGAGGCGGCGGCGTTCTGGTTCATTGCGCTCGAGCGCTGCTGCCGCCAGCAGATGCTGGTGGAAGCCACCGGGCACAAGCCGGCCCTGGTGTCGCCGGAGCGTTCACGTTACAGCCGCGAGCACGTCGGCTCGGAGTACATCGGCTGGCTGCATTTCCAGCCGATCTACGAGAACCTGGTGGCGACCCAGCCCGACATGTTGGGCTAAGGCTTTCGACCGACGCTCAGGCCGGTGCGGGCATCCGGGTCGGGGCAGGCGCAGCGCCGTGCAGCAGCAGTTCGCCCAGCCGCTGCACGACGCTGTCGCGGGCGCGGCGCACATGCAGTTCGGTCATCAGCACGGCGCGCTCGACGTCGCCCTGCGCGATGGCATCGGCGATGGCCTGGTGCTCGTCCCAGAGCGTCGAGCGGTGCGCCGAGCTGCGGTGCACCGCGCCCATCACGCGGCGCAGGTGCACCCAGTAGCGGACCGTGCTGTCGGCGATGAGCGGGTTGCCCGAGGCCTGGTAGATGGCGTTGTGGAAGGCCATGTCGGCGTCGACGATGGCTTTCAGGTCGCCGCTCTCGGCGGCGCGCCGGCCGCTGGCGATGAGGGCCGGGTCCATCACGAAGCGTGCTTCGGCGGCCAGCCGCGCGGCCAGCGCGTCGAGCGCGCCGCGCACCTCGTACAGCCGCCCGACCCACTCGGGGTCGAGCGCCACCACTTGCACGCCGCGGCCGGGGGCGTCTTCGATCAGGCCGTCCTTCTTGAGCAGGCGCAGCGCCTGCAGCACCGGCGAGCGGGACACGTGCAGCTGCTCGGCGATCTCCTCCTGCGTCAGGCGTTCGCCGGGTGCGAGCGAACCGTCGGTGATGGCGTCGACCAGCACGCCGTAGACGATCTCGACCAGATCGCTGCGAACCGGCAGGCGGGCGACGTTCAGGCGCATGGAGTCAGTGTACGTTGAATACAGAACGCAAAGTGCAGTGGTCCGATGGCAGCAGGGCGCGCCTGCGCTGGCTGGCCGACAGCCTCGTCCTGCTCTTCGTGTGCAAGAACGCAGCCTGGTCCATCGTTCAGCAGCGTTATGGCGACGAGGGCTTCGACGGCCTCGTCACCGCCGCCTGGTACGCCCTGGCCGTGGGCTGCCTGCTGCGGGCGAGCCTGCCCCGGCCGGACCGGCTGGCGGGCGTTCTCGGCCACAGGGCCTGGATGGCGGTTGCCGCGCTGGTCTGCGCCTCGGCGTCGGCAGCCGGCTTCGCATTCGGTGGCTTCGACCACCCGGTGATCCACCCGCTCGACTGGCTGGTGCTCGCGCTGGCGTTTGCGGTGCCGGCCGGGCTGGCGATTCAGTGTTAACCCTCGGATCTCATCGGCCTTGCTCGACCAGAATCTGTATACAGAGTTCAGTAGTCAATCAATAGGCGCACCGTCACTCAACCCGGAGACACCCATGAGCACCACCCTCGAACAGGACAAGCCCGCGACCCAGGCAGCCCCGGTCACCGCGAAGAAGCTCATCCCCTTCGGCGGCTACTACACCAACAAGGTTCCGGGCCACGACCCGGAGCTCACCGAGGTCGGCCCGGGCACGCCCACGGGCGAGTACCTGCGCCGCTTCTGGCACCCGGTCTGCATGGCGCTGGAGCTGACCGACACGCCGCGCTTCCTGAAGATCCTCGGCGAAGAGCTGGTCTGCTTCCGCGACGGCAGCGGCCGCATCGGCCTGCTGCATGCGCACTGCGTGCACCGTGGTGCCTCGCTCGAGTACGGCAAGATCGAGGAGCACGGCATCTCCTGCTGCTACCACGGCATGCAGTTCGATGTGGACGGCACCTGCCTGCGCGTGCCCTTCCCAGAAGGCGAAGAAGAGGAGGGCGAGCGCTACCGCTGTTCGATCCGCCAGGGCGCCTACAAGGCCTTCGAGCGCCACGGGCTGGTCTTCGCCTACATGGGTCCGCCGGATGCCGAGCCGCCGTTCCCGGAGTGGGAAGGCAATTTCACCGTGGCCGAGGGCGACGAGCTGGTGCCCTACAGCAACTTCCAGCACTGCAACTGGCTGCAGGTGCAGGACAACGCGGCCGACAACTACCACACCATGGCGCTGCACGCGAAGCGCCAGGTGACGGGCGAGCACTACCAGGGCACCACCTTCGACGAGGTCGGCGCCGCGTCGATGGAGGTGCCGCCGGACATGCAGTTCGTGCCCATCCACGGCGGCCGCGGCCTGGCCTGCGCCGGCGCCCGCCGCTCCGACGACGGGCACATGTACATCCGCGTGCAGCACCAGGTGCTGCCGAACCTGAGCCTGCACGCCTACACCTCGGAAGACGGCCACCAGCGCAAGCTGTTCGGCCGCTTCCACATGATCCGCTGGACCGTGCCGGTGGACGACCACAACGCCAAGATGCTGGGCTGGCGCGTCATGGGCCCGGGCATCGACACGCGCGGCGTGGGCGACAAGAGCATGGTCGGCTACGAGTGCATCGACTTCCTCGAAGGCCAGGTCGCGATGCGCCGCCCCGAGCGCTTCGGCAGCTACAAGCTCGACGAGCTGCCGCCGATCCCGCAGGACCACCGGGCCCGCGCGCACTACAAGGACTGCCAGCGCGCCCCCGGCGACTACGAGGCCATCATCAGCCAGCGGCCGATTGCGGTGCACGCGCTGGAGAACCCGACCAAGTTCGACGCCGGCCTGTACATGTTCCGCAAGCTGCTGCGCGACGCCGTGCGCGGCGCCAACCCGAAGGCCGGCCCGGAAGAGTTTGCGCAGTGGCTGCGCGACTGCGGCGGCGAGCCCAACAGCTACTGCTCCGGCAACGTCTTCGAACTGCCGCTGGGTCGCAGCACCGAAGAAGAGGTGACGCTGCGCCGCTACCTGGCCAAGCAGGTGGTGCTCATCCTCACGCAGGCCGATACGATGAAGGGCGCGGCACGCACCGCCTTCGTCAAGGACAAGCTGGAGACCCTGCAGCAGGACGTGCTGGCGCGGAGGCATGCGTGAACGCGCCGCTGCCCGCGGGCGCGCTGGCCGATCCGGCGGCAGGCCTGCTGACGCTCCGGCTGCGCGCCATCCGCCTGCAGGCCGAGGGCATTCACGCCTTCGAACTGGTGCATCCCGAGGGCGAGCCGCTTCCCGCGTGGACCGCGGGTGCGCATGTGGACGTCCACCTGCCGGGCGGGCGGGTGCGTTCGTACTCCCTGTCCGGCGATGCACGCGACCGCTCGCACTGGACGCTGGGCGTGCTGCGCGAGGACAAGGGCCGTGGCGGCTCGAAGGCCCTGCACGACAGCGTGCGTGTGGGCGAGCTGCTGACGGTCGGCGCGCCGCGCAACGCCTTCGCGCTGCGGCCGGGGGCCGAACACGTTGTGCTCATCGCCGGCGGCATCGGCATCACGCCGCTGAAGGCCATGGCGCATGCGCTGGCCGCCGAGGGGCGCTCGTTCGAGCTGCACTGCTGTGCCCGCAGCGAGAAAAACGCCGCCTTCAAGGACGAGTTGCAGGCCCTCGTGCCCCAAGGGCGCCTGCACTGGCACTTCGACGGCGGCGATCCGGCGCGCGGGCTGAACCTGAAGGCGCTGCTGGCCGACCCTGGCAGGGCGCAGCACGTCTACTACTGCGGCCCCGGCGGCTTCATGGCGGCCTGCGCCGAAGCCACCGCGCACTGGCCGGCGGGCACGGTGCACTGCGAACACTTCAAGGCGCCCGAGCCCAAGCCCGCTGCGGTCGACGGGGCCTTCGAGGTGCGGCTGGCGCGCGCCGGCATCACCGTGCAGGTGATGCCCGACCAGACCATCGTCCGTGCCATCGAGCTGGCCGGCCACCGCGTGCCCACCTCCTGCCTGTCGGGCCTGTGCGGTGCGTGCAAGACGCCCTACCTCGAAGGCGAGGTGGACCACCAGGACTACATCCTCGGCGACGACGAGAAGGCGTACTGCCTGACGGTGTGCGTGTCGCGCGCCAAGAGCGCCTGCCTGGTGCTGGACATCTAGCGCCCGGGTTCTAGCGCACGGCATCCTGCGCCAGGCTGCGGGCCACACGCTCGCCGGCCCGGCGCAGGCGCTCCTTGAGCGCGGGCGGCTCCAGCACGTCGAAGTCCACGTTCAGGGCCATCAGCCAGTAGACCAGCGAGTCCAGCTGGTCCGCGCCGCAGCGCATCAGGCAATGCGCGTCGCCAGCCGCTTCCAGCGTGGCGGCCGAGGGTGGGATGGTGCGCTGCATCACCGCCAGCGGGCTGTGCAGCCGCACCAGCGCCTGGCTGCCCTGGTGCACACCGGCCAGCGCCCCCGAGACGTAGGCACGCAGGTCGCCGGCCGGCGCCGCACGCGGCGCGAAGTGCGGCCCGGTGTGCGGCGTGCCCTGCTGGAGGTCGATGCGGTCGATGCGGAAGCTGCGCCAGTCGTCACGCACGGTGTCCCAGGCCACCAGGTACCAGTGGCTGCCGGTGTGCACCAGCGCATGCGGCTCCACCGTGCGCACCGTGGCGCGGCCGCGCAGGTCGCGGTAGCCGAAGCCGAGCTGCAGCTGGTCGCGGCAGGCGGTGGCCAGCGTGGACAGCAGCCCGGCGGGAATCGTGGGCCCGATGCGCGGCACCGGCAGGATGGCCGAGCGCAGTGCATCGGTGCGGCGGCGCAGCCGCGTCGGCATCACCTGCTCCAGCTTCACCAGCGCGCGCAGCGAAGCTTCTTCGACGCCGCTCACGGTGCCGGCGGCCGCGCTCTGCAAGGCAATGGCCACGGCCAGCGCCTCGTCGTCGTCCAGCAGCAGCGGCGGCAGCGACTGCCCGGCGCGGAACGCATAGCCGCCGGCCACGCCGGGGCTGGCGTGCACCGGATAACCCAGCTGGCGCAGCCGGTCGATGTCGCGGCGCAGCGTGCGCGGGTTCACCTCCAGCCGCTCGGCCAGCTCCGGGCCGGTCCAGTGGCGGCGGGCCTGCAGCAGCGACAGCAGCCGGAGCAGCCGCGAAGACGACGAGAGCATGGCCGCACTCTACGTCTTGCCGAGGGCTGAAACTGTCCGCAATGAGGGCGACAGTGTGGCCACGGCACCGAGCCGGCATGCACCACCCCAGGCAAGCCCTGAACACCACCCAAGGAGAGCCCCATGTCCAAGATCGTCCTGTACTGGCACCCCATGTCCAGCGCCACGCCCGTCGCCTGTGCGCTGGCGGAGCTGGGCGTTGCACACGAGCGCGTCAAGGTCGACATCCGCGCCGGCGAGCAGCACCGCCCCGACTACCTGGCGCTGAACCCCAACGGCAAGGTGCCGACGCTGACGGTCGACGGCGCGCCCATGTTCGAGGCCCTGGCCATCGAGCTGTGGCTGGGCCAGACCTACGGCGTCGAGCGCGGGCTGTGGCCGGCCGAAGGCACGCCGGAGCGCCTGCAGGCCCTGGCCTGGAGCACCTGGGCCTACGTGAGCTACGGCGCGCAGCTGGTGCGCCTGCAGGCCGCAACCGACCTCGGCACCCCCGACGACGCCCATGGCCGCGCGGCGCGCCAGGCGCTCGACGGGCTGTTGAGTCTGCTCGACGAGCGCCTGGCCCGGCAGCCCTGGATGCTGGGCCCGGCCTACACGCTGGTGGACCTGATCGTGGCCTCGGTGGTGGGCTACAGCGCCTACATCGGCGCACCGGTGGCGGCACACGCCGCCACGCTGGCCTGGCTGCAGAAGGTGCAGGCGCGCCCGTCGATGCAGACCGAGGGCTAGGCCAGAAAGTGTTCGGTAAGGACGGCGGGTCGACGATCCCCGCCGCCCGGCGCTGCCGACCTTGGGGTTGTGCCGAGGTGCACCACCCAAGACCCAAGGGCCTGCCAAGGCCCGCTCCGGCCTGCACCGCATGAACACCAGCACGATGATCGTCCTCGGCCTGACGGCCTACGCCACCGGGTCGGTGGACTACGTGTACCGCTGGCGCGGCCAGGTCCGCTACGCCAGCTTCTCGCAGTACCTGCGCAAGAGCTGGCCGCTGTTCGCGCCGCTGAACTGCCTGATGTACATGTCCACCCGGGCCTGGGCGCGCCGGCCGGTGCTGCGGGCCGACTACCTGGAGAACATCCCGCTGCTGCGCGAGAACTGGCGGGTGCTGCGCGACGAGGCGCAGGCGTTGCAGCGCCTGGGCGGCTTCGAGGCCGCCAACGCGGCCGGCTCGGTGGGTTACTACGACGTGGGTTTCCGCACCTTCTACAAGCGCGGCTGGAACAAGTTCTACCTCAAGTGGTACGGCACCACGCACCACTCGGCGCAGCGCCTGTGCCCGCACACCGTGGCCCTGCTCGAGCAGGTGCCGGGCATCCGCGGCGCCATGTTCGCCGTGCTGCCGGCCGGGGCCGAGCTGTCGCTGCACTCGGACCCCATGGCCTGCTCGCTGCGCTACCACCTGGCGCTGGCCACACCCAACTCTGAGCACTGCCGGATCGTCGTCGACGGCCAGCCCTGCGCCTGGTACGACGGCGAGGACTTCGTGTTCGACGAGACCTACCCGCACTTCGCCGTCAACGGCACCGACGGCGAACGCCTGATCCTGCTGTGCGACGTCGACCGGCCCATGGGCCCGGTCGGGCGCCTGGTGCGCGCGGCCTACGCCTTCATCGCCCGCGGCACCGTGGTGCCCAACCTGCCGGAAGACCGGCGCGGCCTGTTCAGCGCGCTGTTCGCGCGCCTGGCGCCGCTGCGGCAGAAGTCTCTGCGGCTCAAGCAGCGCCGGCGTGGCCTGTACCAGGCGCTGAAGCTGCTGCTCAACAGCGCCTTGCTGCTGGCGCTGCTGGGCACCGTGTTTGCCGTGCTCAGGCTCGTCGAAACGGCGCTCGGCTGAGCAGCGCGGCGGGCCAGCGGCGCAGGGCCTGCAGCCCATCGTCCACGCACAGCATCACCACCGGGATCACCAGCAGGCTCAGCACGGTGGACGAGATCAGGCCGCCGATGACGACCACCGCCATCGGTGAGCGGAAGCTCGGGTCGCCGCCCCAGCCCAGCGCCACCGGCAGCATGCCGGCGCCCATGGCCAGCGTGGTCATCACGATGGGGCGGGCGCGCTTGCGGCAGGCGTCGACGATCGCCTCGATGCGGTCCAGCCCGTGCTGCTGGCGCGCGATGACGGCGTAGTCCACCAGCAGGATGGAGTTCTTGGTGGCGATGCCCATCAGCATGATCAGGCCGATCATCGACGGCATCGAGAGATCGAAGCCCGTGAGGTACAGCGCCAGGAACGCGCCGGGCACCGACAGCACCAGGGCCACCAGGATGGTCACCGGCTGCATGAAGCTCTTGAACAGCAGCACCAGCACCACGTAGATGCACAGCACGCCGGTGAGCATGGCCAGGCCGAAAGCCGTGGCCAGCTCGGCCATGTCCTCGGCGTCGCCGCCGGAGGCCTGGCGCACGCCGGGCGGCAGCTGCTGCAGCGCGGGCAGGGCCTGCGCGGCTTGTTCCACCTCGCTCAGCGGCCGGCCGTTGAGTTCCACGCTGAGGTTGACGTTGCGGCTGCGGTCGCGGCGGGTGATCTCCGACGGCCCCACGCCCATCTCCAGCGCGGCGACGTTCTCCAGCGCCACCGGACCGTGGGCGCCCGGCACCGGCAGCTGCCCCAGCGTGTGGATGTCGCGCCGCGCCGCGCCGGCCAGCTTCACCACCACCGGCACCTGCCGCTCGCCCAGGTTCAGCTTGGCCAGGGCTTGTTCGTGGTCGCCAGCCGTGGCCACGCGCAGCGTTTCTGCGATGGCGGCCGAGGTGACACCCAGGTCGGCCGCGCGGGCGAAGTCGGGCCGCACCACCAACTCGGGCTGCAGCAGGCCGGCGCTGGAGACGACGGCGCCCACACCCGGGATGCCGCGCAGCTCGCGTTCCAGCTGCGCCGCTGCCTGGAGCAGCGCGCGGTCGTCGTCGCCGGACAGCACCATCACATAGCCTTCGTCGGCATTGCCCACCTGCACGCGCGCGCCGGGCAGCACGGCCAGGGCCGCGCGCAGCTCCTGCTCGATGCGCTGCTGGCTGGTGCCGCCGCGTTCGCTGCGGTGGGCGAGGTTCACCGTCAGCGCCGCGCTGCGCACACTGCTGGCCACCGGGCCGTCGTCGCCAGGCCCGTCGCTGGTGCGCTGGCCGCCGACGGCGGTGTAGACGGAACGCACGTGCCGGTGGCTGCTGACGATCTGGCGCGCCTGCTCGGCCAGTTGCAGCGTGTCGTCCAGCGTGCTGCCGGGCGGCAGGGTCAGCGTCACTTCGGCCTGCACGCCGTCGTCGGGCGGTATGAAGGCGCCCGGCAGCAGGGTGGCCAGGGTCAGGCCCAGCGCGAAGAAGGCCGCGGCCAGCCCCAGCGTCGCCGCGCGGTGGCGCAGACACCAGCGCGCCCAGACCAGGTAGCGCTCGATCCAGCGCGGTTCGTGGTGGTGGTTGGCCTTGGGCGGCTTCAGCACGTAGGCCGCCATCATGGGCGTCAGCACACGCGCGACGACCAGCGAGAAGAACACCGCGATGGCCGCCGTCCAGCCGAACTGCACGAAGAACCTGCCCACCACGCCGCCCATGAAGGCCGTGGGCAGGAACACCGCGATCAGCGTGAAGGTGGTGGCGATGACGGCCAGGCCGATCTCGTCGGCCGCTTCCATCGCCGCCTGGTACGGCGTCTTGCCCATGTTCTGGTGCCGCGCGATGTTCTCGATCTCGACGATGACATCGTCCACCAGCACGCCGATCACCAGCGACAGCGACAGCAGCGTCACGATGTTGAGCGTGAAGCCCATCAGGTGCATGACCGCAAAGCTGGGGATCACCGACAGCGGCAGCGCCACCGCCGCCACCAGCGTGGAACGCCAGTCGCGCAGGAAGATGAACACCACCAACACCGCCAGCGCCGCGCCCTCGTAGAGCAGGCCCATGGACGCCTCGTAGTTCTCGCGCACCGCATCGACGGCGTTCACGGCCTCCACCACCTCCAGCCCTGCGTGGGCCGTCTGCAGGGCCTGCAGCGCCTCGCGCACGCCGGCGGCCACGTCCAGCTCGCCGGCGCCGCGGGCACGCGTGACCTGAAAGCCCACCACGCGCCGCCCGTCCAGCAGCGCTGCGGCGCGCGGGTCGGCATGGCCGTCGATCACCGCGGCCACCTGGTCCAGCCTGATCGCGCGGCCGTTGCTCAGCGCCAGCTCGGTGGCGGCCAGGGCCTCGGCCGATTGCACCGTGGCCACGGTGCGCACCTGTTGCTCGGCGCCGCCCAGTTCGGCGCGGCCGCCGGCGGCTTCCTGCTGCACCTGCTGCAGCTGGCGCGAGATGTCGGCCGCCGAGGCGTTCAGCGCCAGCAGCCGGGCCGGGTCCAGCTCGACACGGATCTCGCGTGTGACGCCGCCCACGCGGCTGACGGCGCCCACGCCCGGCACCGCCAGCAGCGCCTTGGCCACCTGGTGGTCCACAAACCACGACAAGGCTTCTTCGTCCAGGCGCGACGAGGCCACGGTGTAGGTCAGGATGGGGCCGCCGGCGGTGCTGCTCTTCTGGATCACCGGGTCGCGCAGGTCGGCCGGCAGGTCGCCGCGCACACGGGCCACCGCGTCGCGTACGTCGTCCACCGCTTCCTGCAGCGGCTTTTCGAGCCGGAACTCCACGGCGATGATGGCCGTGCCATCGGTCAGCGTGGTGTCTATGTGCTTGACGCCCTGCACCGTGGCCAGCGAGTTCTCGATGCGGCGCGCCACCTCCGTCTCCAGCTGCGAAGGCGAGGCCCCCGGCAGCGAGGCCGTGACGGTGACGGTGGACAGGTCGATGTCCGGGAAGTTCTGCACCCGCATGGCCGAGAAGGCCATCAGGCCCGCAAAGGCCAGCACCACGAACAGCAGCAGGCCCGGCGTGGGGTTGCGGATGGACCAGGCGGAAACGTTGAAGCTCATGGTCTCGGTCTGCTCAGTTCGGGGCTGCGTCGGCCGTGCCCGGCGCAGGCGGGCGTGCCGGCACCACGCGCACCAGGTCGCCGTCGCCCAGGAAGGCACCGCCCGAGGCCACCACCGGGCTGTGCGCGGTCAGCCCCGCGAGGATCTCCACGCGGTCGCCGGCGCGCCGGCCCACGCTCACCTTGCGCTGCGTGACGCGGGCGTCTTCGCCCACCTGCAGCACCACATGGAAGCCTTCGCGCTGCAGCAGTGCCGACTGCGGCAGCGTGAGCACGGGGCTGCCGGGGCCGATCTCGATCTCGCCACGCGCGAACATGCCGGCGCGCGCGCCGCCGGCGGCCGCCGGGCTTGCGGGCAGGTCCACGTACACGAGGGCGTTGCGCGTCTGCGGGTCCACCGCGGGCGAGACCGTACGCACGCGGCCACGCAGCGCTTCGCCGCCCACCGGCGTCACCGTGGCCCACTGGCCCGGCGCCAGCCGCGCCAGCTGCGGTGCCGGCACCTCGGCGCGCCACTCCAGGCGGCTGCGGCGGATCAGCCGGAACAGCTCCTGCCCCGAGGGCAGCACCGCACCCACGGTGGCGCTGCGCGCGGAGATCACGCCGTCGTCGGGGGCGCGCACCTGGGTCTGCGCCAGGCGCAGCGCCTGCGTACGGGCCAGGGCGTCTGCGGCCTGCAGGCGCGCCTGGGCCACCCGCTCGGCCGTCAGGTACTGGTTGATCTGCTGCGCAGACAGCGCGCCGCTGGCCTGCAGGCCCCGCGCACGTTCGGCGTTGGCCGCGGCCTCGGCCAGCGCGGCCGTGGCCTCGGCCAGCGTGGCGCGGCTGTGGGCCAGCTCGGTTTCCACCAGGGCGGCGTCGAAGCTCGCCAGCACCTGGCCGCGCCGCACGGTGTCACCCACGTTGGCGTGCAGCTCGGCCAGGCGCAGGCCGTTGGCTTCGCTGCCCACGCTGGCCTCCTGCCAGGCGGCGATGCTGCCGTTGGCCGGCAGGCGCAGCGGCAAGGTGGCCGGCTGCGCCTGCACCACGGTCACGGCCAGGGCCGGTGTCGGCTGCGTGCCCTGCGCTTCGGGCTGGGAACGGGCGTCGCCGACCAGCAGCATGAAGGAGGTGGCTGCGAGGGTCAGCACCAGCAGCGGCAGCGCCAGCAGCCAGCGGTGGAGTGCGCGGCGGGGTTGGGGGGCTTGTGGCATGGGGAGGGCAGGTGTCGTGTGTCGGGTCGGGCGTGGCGATCAGTGGGCGGGCATGGGCTCCGTCGGCGACGACGGTGTCCAGCCACCGCCCAGGGCGCGGTAGGTGTCCACCCAGGCCAGCACGGCATCGCGCTGCTGGGCGTTGAGCTCGCTGCGCGCGGCCACCAGGCTGCGGCGGGCGTCTTCCAGTTCGAGCAGGCTGGCCAGCCCGCCGCGGTGGCGCAGTTCGGCGGCCAGGTAGGCACGCTGGTAGCCCTGCGCAGCGGCGCGGGCCGCGTCGCCGCGCGCGGTGGCGCCCTGCAGTTGCACCAGCGCGCTCTCCACCTCGCGCACGGCCGTGCGCAGGCTGCTGGCGTAGGCCACGCGCGCGGCGGCATGGCGGCTTGCGGCGGCTTCGTGGTTGGCGCGGCGCACGCCGGCATCGAACAGCGGCAGCGTGACGGCCACCGGGCCGAGGCTCCACACCGTGCCGTCGGTGCGCAGGCCGCCGCTGTGCTGCAGGGCCGGACCGATGTGGCCGGACAGGCTGATGCGCGGCCAACGCAGGGCGCTGGTCTGGTCGGCGTCGGCGCTGGCGGCGATGACCTCCCAGGCGGCCGCCGCGATGTCGGGCCGCTGGGCCAGTGCGGCCGCCGGTACCTGCGCCACCTGCAGGGCTTGCGGCTGGGGCAGCTGCGCCGTGGCGCTGGCCAGTTCGCGGCGCAGCTCGGCTTCGTCCAGCGCGGTGAGCGCCACCAGCGTCTTCACCCCCAGATCACACTGCGCGCGTTGCTGCAACAGTGCCAGCTGACCACTGGCGGCGCTGGCGCCGGCAAGTTCTGCCGCGGCCGGTGCCTGCAGGCCGGCGTCAGCGGCCAGCGTGCTCAGCTGCCAGCTGGCCAGGCGCGAGGCCCAGTCCTGCTCCACCATCGCCTGCTGCGCCTCGCAGCTGCGCAGGCCGACGTAGGCACTGGCCACTTCGGCGGCCAGCGCAACCCGCGCCGCGTGCCAGCCCGCCTGGCTGGCCTGCAGCCGCGCCTGGGCTGCAGAGGCACCGGCCCGGCCGGCGCCGAAGAGGTCGATCTCCCAGCTCGCCCGCACGCCCACCGAGGCGCTGGTGCTGGCCGCAGCGCCTGGGCTGGGCACACCGCGGGCCGCGCTCAGGCTGACGTCGGCGGTGGGCCGCAGCGCCGCCCCGGCGCCGACACGCGCGGCCTGTGCGTCGGCGATGCGGGCGCCGGCCTGGGCCAGCGTGGCACTGGCCTGTTGCGCGGCGCTCTGCAGCCGCAGCAGCAGCGGGTCGTCGAACCGGGTCCACCAGCGTTCCAGCTCGGCCAGTTCGCCGCCGTGCGGCAGCGGGGCGTGCCAGCGGGCCGCCACGGGCATGGGCAGTTCGGCAGGTGTGTCCGGCGGGTGTGTCGCGGCACAGCCGGAGAGCAGTGCCGCGGCCATCAACGCGGGCGTTCGCCGGGCCGTGAAGAGGGTGATCCGATGCTGCAAAACCTGGCCGTCCCTGGTCGTGATCTGTAGCGGCATCGTTGCCGCGCCCGTCTTTCCACTTCCTTTCCGCCGGAGCCGTCGGCGAGCGTGGGTTTCGGAAAGTCGGCGGTAAGAGTCGGCCGCTGACGATGCAGGCTCCTCAACCACTTTTCAGGGCACCGCATGGCACGCCTTCACTTCCCGCGCACAGGCGCTTTCAACATGCCGTTGCGCAAGGCGCGGCTGGTCGCACTGGCGGCGGCCACCCTGTGTGGCGCTGCTCCTGTCGCGCTGGCCCAACCGTCCGGGCCGGGCGGGCCCGGTGGCCCGGGCGGCCCAGGCGGCCCAGGCGGTGGCAGCCAGTGGGGCCTGGGCATCGGCGTCGTCAACATGCAGCCGACCTACAAGGGCTGGGACCGCGAGACCAAGGTCCTGCCGATGATCCGCTTCGAGAACGAGTACCTGAAGGTCGGCGGCCTGGGCTTCGAGGTGAAGCTGCCAGGCTTGCAGATCAGCGAGTCCAGCCGCCTCAACTTCGGCCTGGTGGGCCAGTTGGAGATGGGCGGCTACAAGGCCAGCGACGCCCCCATCCTGGCCGGCATGGCCGAGCGCAAGGGCGGGTTCTGGGCCGGCGCCAAGGCCGAGTGGGAGAACGATGTGCTCCAGCTCAGCGCGCAGTGGATCGCCGACACCGCGGGCCACAGCAAGGGGCAGCAGTTCAGCCTGGGCCTGGAGAAGCCCTGGCGCCTGGGCCAGCGGGCGATGGTGGTTCCGTACCTCACGGCCCACTGGCTGGACAGCAAGACCGTGGACTACTACTACGGCGTGCGCGCCAGCGAGGTGATGGCCGGGCGCACCGCGTACATCGGCGAATGCGGCATGAACGTGGACATCGGCCTGCGTACCATGTACCGGTTCGACCGCCACCACTCCATGCTCGTCGATGTGAGTGCCACGCGCCTGGCCCGGCAGATCAAGGACAGCCCGCTGGTCGATCGTTCGAGCACCAATCGCGTGATCCTGGGCTATATGTACAACTTCTGATGAACCGCATCCTGCTGGTCGAAGACCACGAACGGCTGGCCAAGCTGGTGAGCCGTGGCCTGGCCGCTGCCGGCATCGCCGTCGACGGTGTGCAGCGGGTCGACGCCGCCTGGTCTGCCATCCAGCAGATGCCTCAAGGGGCCTACGGCGCGCTGGTGCTCGACCGCGGGCTGCCCGACGGTGACGGCCTGGTGCTGCTGAAGCGGCTGCGCCAGGCGGGCTTGAGCATGCCCTGCCTGGTGCTGACGGCGCGCGATGCGTTGAACGACCGGGTCGAAGGCCTGGACGCCGGGGCCGACGACTACCTGCCCAAGCCCTTTGCGATGGACGAACTCGTTGCGCGCGTGCGGGCACTGCTGCGCCGGCCGGCAGACTGCCTGCCGCTGCAGCCGGGGCACGGCGATCTGCAGATCCGGCCGGACGAGGGCATGCTCCACTGCGGCGCGCAGAGCGTGCCGCTGGCCGCCTCGGAGATGCAGATCATGCTGCTGCTGGCGCGCCGTGGCGGCGACACGGTGCGCCGCTCGGCGCTGGAGGCCGCGGCCTGGGGCCTGAGCGAAGCCGTCACACCCAACGCGCTGGACGTGGCGCTGCACCGCATCCGCCGCAAGCTGCGCAGCATCGGCTCGCGCCAGCGCGTCGTCAACGAAAGAAGCCTGGGCTATGCGCTCCGCGAAGATGGCGTGGCTGAATAGCCTCAGCGTCAAGATCCTGCTCGCCTACGTCGTGGGCGCGCTGCTGAGCATCCTGCTGATGGTCGTCACCGCGGTGGCGGTGGTGGTCACGCAGGGCGACGTGCTCTACGGCTTCGACGTGACCGACACCATCCAGGAACTGGCCCGCGAACTGCGTTTCGACAGCCAGGGCATGCCGGTAGCCATCGGCCAGGGTGGGGAGAACAGCGCCGGCAAGGTCGAGGACGACGAAGACGGCGAGAAGTTCGCATGGCTCTTCGAGAGCCTGAAGAAGGAAGGCGCTTACCGCGTGCTCGACGCCTCGGGACAGGTGGTGCTGCTGTCGGCGCCGGGCACGGAGGCGCTCTGGCTCGAGCCCGGGGTGGCGAGTCACCTGGAGGGCGGCCGCTTCGAGTTCGAACACGCGGGCGTCGAGATGCGTGGTGCCAGCCAGTCGGTGGAACACGGCGGCCGGCTCTGGTACGTGCAGTTCGCGGTCAGCAAGCGCTTCATGCACTTCATCTACGAGGTCTTCGCGCTGCCGTTCACGGCCGCCGGCGTGAGCCTGTTCAGCCTGGTGCTGCTGTTTGTCTTCGGCCCTTGTGTGTTCTTCACGCTGCGGTTCGCGCTGGCGCCGGTGAGCAAGCTGTCGGAGGCTGCCGCCGAGATCTCTCCGCGCTCGCTGAGCGCGCGGCTGAAGACCGACACCGTGCCGCGCGAGATCGCGCCGCTGGTGGACAGCTTCAACCGCGCGCTGGAACGGCTGGAGCAGGGCTACCGCGTGCAGCAGGAGTTCCTGGCGACCGCGGCCCACGAACTCAAGACGCCGCTGGCGCTGGTGCGCGCCCAGGTCGAGCTGACGCCGCCGTCGGAGCAGCGCAGCCTGCTGCTGCACGATGTGGAGCACATGAGCCGCCAGGTGCAACAGCTGCTGCATCTGGCCGAGGCCAGCGAGGCGCAGAACTACCGGCCGACGACGCTGGACCTGCACGACCTGGTGCAGGAGTCGGCCGGCTATCTGCAGCGCATGGCCGACGCCGCCCAGGTGCGCTTCGAACTGCCGGCGCGCACAAGCCCGGCGCTGTGGCTGGCCGACCGCGGCGCGCTGTTCACGCTGCTCAAGAACCTGCTGGAAAACGCCATCCAGCACGCCCCCGCCGGTTCGGTGGTGAGTGTCGAGCTGGACGCCCTGGTCCTGGCCGTGCGCGACCGGGGCCGCGGCGTGCCCGCGGAGCAACTGCCCAAGCTCTTCGGCCGCTTCTGGCGCGGGCCGCACCGCCGCGACGATGGCGCCGGGCTGGGCCTGTCGATCTGCCGCGAGATCGCGCTGGCCCATGGCTGGACCTTGCAGGCCGCGAACGCCGAGCCGGGCTTGCGGGTGACGCTCGCGTGGCGTCTTGACCAAGGCTGAGGACTCGACCGCCGAGATCGAGCCCATGGGATTGCGCTGTGCCGGTGTTCAGCGGAGCACGGTTCCGTCGATCAGGTAGATCCGTCGGGAGGCTGGGGCGCTGGCGGCCACTTGGCCGCTCGGGCCGGCCACGAGCTTGTACGCGCCGGTCTCCCGTGTCTCCGGGAAGAGAATCTCTCCGACCCGGGTGAAGTATGTGGTCTCGGCGACAACCAGCTTGCCGTACTCGTCGGCAAAGCAGGCCAGCTTGGTGCCCGCCGCCACGCCGACGCAGTGAAACGAGGTCCCCGCGACAGTGCCTCGTGGTGCCAGCGTGTCGGCTGAAAAGGCCCGACCCGCGACCACGACGAGGTTTCCGGTCACGTCGAGGTCCCAGTCGAAGTCGGCGCCAGACACCGGCGTGACGAGACCCTGGACGAGGCCATCGGCCGCCACCGCCAGCTTTCGCAGACCGAACTCGGTGCTCTCGTTGTTGAAGCCGTAGACGTTGTCGCCGGTCGGTCCGAAGGCGATGCGATTGCTTCCGGTGTGACCGGGTGTTCGAACCGGCTGCATCAGCATGTCCTTCACAAGCGCCACGCCGGCGTGCCGCGGAGAGACGCTGTTGTAGGCCAGCGATACCGCGAACACATTCGGGTCTGTCGGTGAGATGCTGATCTGCTCGGCGTGGGTTTGGCCACTGCTGAGAACGGGAAGCGAAATGGTTGCCAGCAAGGTGAAGCCCGGCAGCGCGTACTGCGAGACTTCGCCGGTACCGTTAAGACCGATGTAGAGCCGGCTGCCGTCTTTCGAGACTGCGATGGCCCTGGGTGAAGAGCCGACCGGCTGTGATGTGCTCAAGATCTGGCCTTGGCGATCGATGGTGGCGACCCGACTGGCGCGGGTGGTATCGGTCGAACTGACCGTCGCGTAGTACACCTGCCGTGAAGAGTCGAATGTCAGGCCCTCGTGCGCAAGGAACACCACCTTCTCTTGCGCGCTGCTGCCGGTCTCGTCGATGGAGTTTTCACCACCACCACCACCACCGCCGCAGCCGACGAGCAGGAGAGCCAGCAGCACCGTGTGACGAAACGAGATCGGTTGCATAGATTAGATCGTGCGCGCGCATTGGGCGGTGGCTTCGAGGGCAGGAGTGTGCACCGAACCGTCGACATGAGAGACTTCCCGGTAGAGATGGTCTGATCAGTCGAGACGATGAAGCCTTGCCACCGGTGGTGCCAGCCGAAGGCCGCTCTGCGGGCATCAGTGCTGGCGCGGGCTTCCGCCCGTGCGTGGCGTTGACCGGTTGCCGATTCCTGGGCGTCGGGCGCAGCGGCAGGCCGCGGGCCTCCTACCGACGGCGCGACTGGACCGGTAGCGGCGTGTGTGCACCATGCAGCGGCGCTGCGGGCCAGTCGTGGCTGTTGGGTGTTGCGCCGTCATGGTTTCGCAACCACCGCGCCGCCGATAACCAGCCGCCGTGCGTCACCAGCACACGCGCGGCGCCGGGGTCGAAACCGCGGACGCGGTCGAGCAGCGCCGCCACCGGCTCGCCGCCACCCGGTGCATGGGCAGCAAAATCGGCGCACCAGGCGTCGAACTCGGCCCGTGGCACCTCGGCCCAGGGCCGGCCGTCCCAGCGGCCGAAGTCCAGCTCTGACAAGGCCGGGTCCACGCGGTGCTGCCAGCCCCAGCGTGCCAGCCAGCGGCCCACGGCGCGGCTGCGTTGCAGCGGCGAGGTGATGACGATGGCCGGCAGCCCATGGCGCCGCGCAAAGCCGCGGATGCGGTGCGCCAGGCGCTTGGCGCGGCGCGGGTCCACCGGCAGGTCGGTGCGGCCAATGCAGCGCCCTGCAGCACCTTCGGCGCGCGGGTGGCGCCAGGCGTGCAGGTCGGGTGTGCTCACAGCAGCGTCGCGGCCGGCATGCCGGCGCAGAAGGCCAGCAGCACGGTGATTTCGCCGAGCTGCTCGCAGGCGCCCAGCGTGTCGCCGGTGAAGCCACCCAGGCGCCGGCGCAGCCAGCGGCGCAGCAGCATCACCAGCAGCACCAGGCCAACGGCGGCGTGGACGGCGGAAGAGGCGTCGTCCGGTGGCGAGGCCAGGCTGGCTGCGGCCACCGCGAGCAGGCCCAGGCCGGCGGCCCAGGCGGCATCGGTGCCACTCACTTCTCGCGCCAGCGGCTTGGCCTTGGCATGGGCTTCGTCGCCGGCATAGGGCAGCAGGGCCATCAGCAGCACGGCGGCGGCGCGGCCGGCGGTGTGCGCAGCCACCAGGGCCGCGGCGGCCAGCAATGGGTCGCGTGCCAGCAGCGTGGCCAGCAGGCCCACACGCAGCAAGAGCGCGAGCACCAGCGCGGCGGCGCCGTAGCTGCCGATGCGCGAATCCTTCATGATCTCCAGCGCTTTCTCGCGCGGCGCGGCGCCCAGCAGGGCGTCGAAGCTGTCGGCCAGGCCGTCTTCGTGGAAGGCCACGGTGAGCCACAACGTGGCGCCCACGGCCAGCGTGGCCGCCACCCAGGGCGGCCAGAAGAGCGAGGCGCCCCAGGCCACCGCGGCGCCGGCCGCGCCGACCAGCGCGCCCACCAGCGGAAAGTGCCGCACCGCCTGGTTCAGCCAGGCGGCGTCCCAGCCCTGGCCGGCCCACGCCGGCACCGGCAGCCGTGTCAGGAACTGCAGCGCCACGAAGACCAGGCGCAGTTCGTGAACCAGCCTCTGCTTCATCGCGTGGCCCCGCTGACACCGGCCGAGCCGAAGCTGGCCATCTCGGCCAGCACACGGCAGGCGGATTCCAGCAGCGGCCAGGCCAGCGCGGCGCCCGAGCCTTCGCCCAGGCGCAGGTCCAGGTCCAACAGCGGCTGCACGCCCAGGTGCCACAGCCACAGCGCGTGGCCGGTCTCCTGCGAGCGGTGCGAAAACACGCAGCGCTGCAGCAGGGCCGAAGGACCGTTCTGCTGCAGGGCCGCCGCGACGGCCACGGCCGCGGTGGTGATGAAGCCGTCGACGACCACCACGCGCCCATCGGCCACGGCCTGCTGCACCGCGCCGACCATGGTGGCGATCTCCAGCCCGCCCAGCGCCGCCAGCGCCTGCAACGGCGTGGTCGCTGCGGCGTTGATGTCCAGCGCGCGTTGCAGCACGGCGCGCTTGCGGTCCAGGCCGGCGTCGTCCAGGCCCGTGCCGCGGCCCGCGCAGGCGGCCAGCGGTTCGCCCGTCAGCCGCGCCATCAGCAGTGCCGCGGCCGAGCTGTTGGCAATGCCCATCTCGCCCAGCAGCAGCGCACGGCCCGGCAGCTGCGCGACGAGCTGCCGGCCCTGCAACACGGCACGCCGGCATTGCTGCTCGTTCATCGCCGGGCCCAGGCTTGCATCGGCCGTGCCGTGTTCGGCGCCGGGCACCTTCAGCCGCAGCAGTTGCGGCTGCGGCTCGAACTCGGCGGCCACGCCGCAGTCGGCCACGCTCAGCGCCAGGCCGTGCTGGCGCGCCAGCACCGAGACCGCGGCGCCACCGGCCAGGAAGTTCAGCACCATCTGGCGCGTCACCTCGGCCGGGTAGGCCGACACCCCCTGGGCCGCGATGCCGTGGTCGGCCGCGAACACCACCAGCTGGGGTTCGGTGAGCCGCGGTTGTTCTTCACCCAGCACCAGCGCCAGCTGCAGCGCCAGCGCCTCGAGCCGGCCCAGCGCACCACGTGGCTTGGTCTTGGCATCCAGCGCGGCCTGCACACGCTGGCGCAGGGTTTCGTTGCCAGGCGCGGAAAGTGGCGTCAGCGGCAGGCTGGCTTGGAACGGGGCAGGGGCGTGCGGTGTGCGGGGCATGGCGGGTTCGTTGGCACCTTCTCAGGCTTGCAGCAGCGCGCGCAGTGTGGCCGCACCGAGGCTGTTTTCGAGCAGATCGGCCAGGCCGTCGAAACGCTCGTCCAGCGTGCGAACGCGTGTGCCGAACAGCGCCTGCAGCAGGCCGGCGTCTTCGAACAGGCCGTGCGCGGCCAGGCCGAGCACCTTGCCGGACTGCCAGCCCAGGGCTTGTTCGTCGCCGTCGAACAGCACCGGCGTGGCCTGCTCGCCGGTGGGCTCTGTGCGGCCGCAGCGGATCTCGTAGCCGCTCCAGCGCTGCGCCGCCAGCGCCTGCCAAGGCCCCTGCGTGGCGCCGAAGCGCAGCGGCCCTGCGCGCAGCCGCTTGGGCGCGGCGTAGCGCGTGGCCAGCGGCAGCAGGCCCAGGCCGGCGATGGGGCCGTGGGGTTCGCCGTCCACGCCCTCGGGGTCGTCCAGCGTCTGCCCCAGCATCTGCAGGCCGCCGCAGATGCCCAGCACCGGCCCGCCGCTGCGCGCATGCTGCGTGATGGCCCGGTCCAGCCCCTGCGCACGCAGCCAGGCCAGGTCGCCGCTGACCTGCTTGGAGCCGGGCAGCACGATCCAGTCGGCCTCGCCGAGCTCGGCCAGCTCGCTCGCGTGGCGCACCCAGCGCAGCCGCGAGACGCCGGCCAGCGGCTGGAACTCGTCGAGGTTGCTGAGGTGCGGCGTGGCGACGATGGCGATGCGCGGGCCCAGGTTCGCCGAGGCCTGTGCGCCCGGGTCGTGCAACCCGTCTTCGTCCGGCAGGCCGTGGTCGCGCCGCATCGGCAGCACGCCCAGCAGCCGCACGCCGGTCAATGCTTGCAACTGTTCAGGCCCCGGCGCCAGCAGCGTGGCGTCGCCGCGGAACTTGTTGAGCACGAAGCCGGCCAGCGCCGGGCGCAGGTCGTCCGGCAGCAAGGCCCAGGTGCCATGCAGGTGGGCGAAGGCGCCGCCGCGGTCGATGTCGGCCACCAGCAGCGCACGCAGCGTGCCCCGTTCACGCGCCCAACGCGCGGTGCCCAGGTTCACGTAGTCCTGTGGCGCGAGGTTGATCTCGGCTGGCGAGCCCGCGCCCTCGATCACCAGCAGCTCGTGCCGTGCCGCCAGGCGCTCGAAGCTCTCGCGGGCGCTACGCGCGAGCACCGCGCTGCGTTCGCGCCAGGGCCGCTTCGACAGCGCGGCGTCCACACGACCTTGCACGACGACCTGGCTGGCGGTGTCGCGCTCGGGTTTGAGCAGCACCGGGTTCATGTCGGTGTGCGGCGTCACGCGTGCGGCCAGGGCCTGGAAGTACTGGGCCGAGCCGATCTCGCCGGGTTCGCCATCCACACCGGGAACCACACGCGCGTTGTTGCTCATGTTCTGCGCCTTGAACGGCGCCACGTCCAGGCCCTGGCGCGCGGCCCAGCGGCACAGCGCGTTGGTGAGCAGGCTCTTGCCGGCGCCGCTGCTGGCGCCCCAGACCATCAGGGCGGTCTTCATGGGGGCGGTGCCAGCCTGTCCAGCGCCTGCAGCAGCGCCTGCTGCGCCGCCGGTGGCTGGGCCGAGAGCCGCCAGCCGCCGGGCAGGCCGAAGCCGGTGGTGTCACGCACGGCCACACCCGCTGCACGCAGCGGCGCTGCCGCAGCGGCCAGGGCCGGCGGCGGAGACGCGACAAAAAACGGCGTGTGGCTGGGCTGCAGCGTGAAGCCGCGCGCCTGGAGCTGTTGCTGCAAGGAAGCCTTCCATGCCGCGAGTGTGGCGCGGGAGTTGGCCACCCAGGTCTGCACTTCATCGCGGGCCCAGGCTTGCAGCAGCGCATCGCCCTGGGCCGACAGCGGCCAGGAGGGCGCAGCGGCTTCCAGCGCGGCGCAGCAGTCGGCCAGGTCGTAGGCCAGGGCGCTGCTGGGGCGCGGCGCGATGGCATAAGCCCCACGCAGGCCGCACAGGCCCAGTGCCTTGTTGGGGCTGTGCAGCACGAAGACCGTGTCCTGCGCGGCAGTGGTCCGGCGGCTGTGGCCGCTCAGGCGCAAGGGGGCGTAGACGGCGTCGAGCACGGTCGGCATTCGCCCGGCATCGGTGGCCGGCGGTGCGTCGTCCTGGCCCAGGGGGCTCGAAGGGTCGGCGTGCCAACGCAGCGTGCAGCCTTGATCATCGCGGCCCGCCACGACCACCTCGCGGCCCCAGGCCAGGGCCGCGTGCGCGTAGTCGCCGTAAGCGTGTTCGGGCACCTGCACAGCACCGGGCCAGAGCCGCCCGGTCACCGCCGTGAAGCGCTGTATGAACTCGCTGGCGCTGGCCGCCGGCAGCACCCGCCAGGGCTCCACGCCGTGCAGCGTGGCCAGTGCCTGCCGCACGGCGGTGCTCGCGGGGTCGGGGTAGCGGGTGATGTCGGCCTGGCGCACCGCCGCCAAGGCGTCAGGGCAGGGGCCGGCGGCATTGGCGCAGGCCGAGAAGTCCCAGCGGGCCGGCCCCTGGGCATCGGGGCCGCCGTGTTCGCGCGTCGGAAAGGTCAAACCAGCCATGGCAGCGGTGCGAGCACCAGGGCCAGCAAGGCGACCAGCACACAGGCGATGGCGGCCCGGTGCGCGATGCGCAACGCCTGCTGCAAGGCGGTGCTGTCGGCCGGCCGCCCGGCGGCATTGAGCCGGTACACCCCTGGCTTGCTCAGCTGCACCCCCAGGCGCAGCGCCATGGCGGCCATGGGCCAGCCGCCGTTGGGCGACGGTGTGCAGCGCGCTTCTGTGCGCAGCGTGCTCAGCGGCAGGCCCGGCCGCCACAGCAGCGCGGCACTCAGGCGCGCGGGCCACCAGGCCATCGCGTCGTCGGCGCACGCGGCCCACTTGCCGGCCCACTCCCAGCGGCCGCGGTAGCCCCACAGCGCATCCAGGGTGTTGGCGGCGCGCCAGGCCCAGGCGCCGGGCAGGCCGGCGAGCAGAAACCAGCACAGCGGCGCCACCAGCGAGTCGTTGAAGTTCTCGGCCAGGGTTTCGATGGCGGTTTCGCGCACTTGTGTCGCGTCGAGCTGCGACACATCACGGCTGCACAGCCGCGCCAGCTGCGCACGGCCTTCATCGAGACTGCGCGACAGTGCTTGTTCGACGGCGCTCACTTCATCGGTCAGCATGCGCCAGGCGAAGGCCGGCTTCAGCGCCAAGGCCAGCAGCGGCAAAGCCAGCCACGGCGGCTGGCGCAGCAACCAGCTCTGCAGCGCCCAGCCGGCGGCGGCCACCGCGGCGATGGCAGCGCACCAGGCCAGCGCGCCTGCAACCAAGGTCGCGGTGGGCCGCAGGCGCAGCAGGCAGCGGCCGGGCAGCGCCATCGCACGGCCGAACCAGGCCACCGGGTGCCAGGCGTTGCGCGGCTCGCCGAAGCGGGCGTCCAGGCCCCAGGCCAGGAGCAGCGCGCCCGCGGCCACCCCGCTCAATCCTCGATGCCCCGCTGCGCCGGCACGCCGGCCTGGTGGTGGTGCCTGACGAGCGCCATCTCGGTCACGGTGTCGGCCAGGGCGATCAGCTCTTCGGGCGCATTGCGGCCGGTCAGCACCACATGCACGTGGGCGGGCCTTTCGCGCAGACAGGCCAGCACCGGTTCCAGCGGCAGCCAGCCGTAGCGCAGCGGGTACATGATTTCGTCGAGCACGACGAGAAAGTGCGCGCCGGCGCGGATGGTGACTTCGGCGCGTGCCCAGCCGTCGCGTGCCAGCTGGGCGCTGTGTTCCAGGTCGCGGCTCTTCCAGCTGAAGCCGTCGCCCAGGCCTTCGATGGGCACGCCCAGCTGTTCGAACACGCGGTGTTCGCCGAAGCGCGCCGAAGGCACCTTCATGAACTGGTAGATCTTCACCGGCTTGCCGCGGCCGTGTGCGCGCAGCGCCAGGCCGAAGGCCGCCGTGCTCTTGCCCTTGCCGTGGCCGGTGTGCACCAGCACCAGGCCGCGGCGTTCGCCGTCGGGTTTCGGGCTGGCGGCGGTGGGTGGGGCGATGAGGTCCATGGCGTTGTTGAGGCTCTTGGGGGCTCAGCCTGCGTCGTCCAGCGCCAGCGCCACGCGCGGGCGGCCGGCGGCATCGGCTTCGATGCGGATGGCGCCTTCGAACACGCGCACCAGCGCGGCCTGCACGGCGGCGTCGGTGGGCGGGCCTTCGGCCTGCAGCCGGCCCTGCGCCAGCACCAGCAGCCGGTCGGCCTGCAAGGCGATGGGCAGGTCGTGCAGCACGCTGAGCACGGCGCGGGGTTGTGTGCTGTCGTGGGCCAGGCGGCGGAACAGGCGGGCCAGCGCCACTTGGTGCGGGGCATCGAGGTGGGTGGTGGGTTCGTCCAACAGCAGCAGCGGCGCTTCGGTGGCCAGCACACGCGCCAGCAGCACGCGCTGGCGCTCACCGCCCGAAAGCTCGTGCAGCCGGCGCTGCTGCCAGGCGCTGCATTCGGTGAGCGCCATGGCCTGCGCCACCGCCGCGTGGTCGGCCGCGCCGGGGGTGCCCAGCAGGCCCAGGTGCGCGATGCGGCCCAGCTCCACCGTCTCGCGCACCGTCAGCTCGCCGGTGACTTCACCTTGCTGCGCCAGCCAGGCCAGGTGGCGCGCACGTTCGGCCGGGCGCAGGCCGTGGGCGGGCTGGCCGGCCAGCCGCACCTGGCCGGCAGTCAGCGGCTGCAGGCCAGCCAGTGCGCGCAGCAGTGTGGACTTGCCGGCGCCGTTGGGGCCTACCAGGGCCGTCCAGCCGGGGCCGACCTGCAGGCTCACGCCCTGCAGCACCTCGGCCGTACCCAGCTGCACGTGCAGGGCCTCGGCCGTCAGCAGCGGGTTCGGCAAGGTGATCGGCAAGCGGGCCGCCATCACCGCGCCCCCCGCTGCCGCAGCAGCCAGAACAGGTAGCAGCCGCCCAGCACGGCGGTTACCACGCCCACCGGCAGTTCCTCGGGCGCGATCAGCGCGCGCGAGATCACGTCGGCCAACAGCAGCAGCGCCGCGCCCATGCCGGCGCTGGCCAGCAGCAGCCAGGCGTGCGGGCCGGGTGCGTTGCGGCGCACCAGGTGCGGCGCCACCAGGCCCACGAAGGCCACCAGGCCGGCCTGCGACACGGCCAGCGCGGTGCCCAGGCTCAGCATCAGCACCAGGGCCAGGCGCATGCGGCCCAGGTCCAGGCCCAGGCTTTGGGCGCTGTCCTCGCCCAGCGTCAGCGCGTCCAGCGCGCGGGCGTGGCGCTGTGCCAGCACGGCCAGCAGCACGAGGCCGCCGCCCATCAGCGCCAGCGCGCTCCAGCCCAGGAAGCTGGTGCTGCCCAGCATGAAGGCCTGCTTGCCGCGCAGCGCGTCGGGCGAGGCCACGGTGATGAGATCGCTGATGGCGCCCAGCAGCACGCCCACCACCACGCCGGCCAGCAGCAGCCGCAAGGTCTGCACCGCGCCGCGCGCCAGCGTCAGCGTCATCAACACGCCGGTGAGTGCGCCGACGAAGGCGGCGCCGACCAGGCCCACCCGTTCTATCCAGGCCACCGTGGCCAGGCTGATGTAAGCGCCGCCCAGAGCCGCGGCGGCCAGCACCAGCACCACACCCAGGCCGGCGCCGGCGGCGCTGCCCAGCAGGTAGGGGTCGGCCAGCGGGTTGCGGAACAGCCCCTGCGCGATGGCGCCCGAAAGGCCCAGCAAGGCGCCCACCAGCCCGGCGCCCAGCGTGCGCGGCGCGCGGATCTGGCCCAGCAGCAGCGCGGCATCGGGGCCGTGCAGATCGACCCAGAAGCTGCCGGGCGAGAAGCCTGCCGAGCCGGTGGCCAGGCCGGCCAGCAGGCCGGCCACGATGGCCACCCCGATGCAGATGGCCAGGCGGCGACGGCGCTGCCTGTCGTCCACGACAGCGTTCATCGTGGCGCCGGCGAGGCCGGGCCGGCAAAGCCCGCCAGACAGTCTGCCAGCAGCGCCGCCGCCTCGCCCATGCGCGGGCCGGGCCGCACCATCATGTCGTAGGGGCCGGACTCGAAGCCGCACAGCCGCTGCTGCTGCACCGCGGGCAGCGCGCCCCAGCCCGGGCGCCGCGCCAGGCTGGCCAGCTCGCGCTGCACGCCCATGATGATCTCGGGCCGGGCACGCACCACGTACTCGGGGTTGAGCTTGGGGAAGGGGCCCAGCGCTGGCGTCACGATGTTGACCAGGCCCAGCTGCGCCAGCGTCTCGCCGATGAACGAGGTGGTGCCGGCGGCGTAAGGCCCGCCGCCGATCTCGAAGTACACGCGCTGGCCGCGCAGCGCCGGCGGCACCCGCGCAGCGGCGGCGGCCACCTCGGCCTGCAGCCGCGCCCACACGCGTTCGCCCTCGTCGGGCGTGCCCAGCAGCTGCGCCACCAGCGTGAGCGTGCGCCGCACGTCGGCATGGCTGTCGGAACGCAGCCGCACGACGGTGAAGCCCAGCACCTCCAGCCGGTCCAGCGCGCGCGCCGAGGTGGAGGCCAGCACCAGATCGGGCTTCAGTGCGGCGATGGCCTCGATCTGCGCATCGTCCAGCCCGCCCAGGTGCGGCAGCTTCTGCACCTCGGCCGGCCAGTTGGAGTAACGGTCCACGCCCACGAGCCGCGGGCCTACGCCCAGCGCCCAGGCCAGTTCGGTGAGCGAAGGCAGCAGCGTGACGATGCGCTGCGGCGGCGCCGCGAAGCGGTGTTCGAGGCCGCGGTCGTCGCGCACGACGATGGCGTCAGGGTGGAGCTGGGCCAGCGCCTGGCCGAACAGGCTGAACAGGCACAGCGCCAGCAGCAGGGGGGCGAGCAGGCGCCGCTTCATCGCAAGTCCTTCACGGCCAGCTCGCAGCCGGCCACCATCAAGGTCACGCGGCGGCATTGCGCCGCCACCGCCTGGTGCAGCGCGCCCAGCGCATCGACACAGGCCCGCGCTTCGGGCGACATCGGCATCACGCCCAGGCCGATCTCGTTGGAGACCAGCACGATGGGCGAGGCGCTGTCGCGCAGCGCGGCCAGCAGTTCGTCGCGTTCCTGCGGCCATGGCCGCGCGGGCGGATGGCCGTCGGGCGGCAGCAGGCCCTGCGTGAGCCACAGCGTGAGGCAGTCCACCAGCAGCAGGTGCTGCGGCGCGGCCAGGCGGCGCAGCGTGGCGCCCAGCGCTGCCGGGGCTTCGACCGTGCCCAGCGCCGGCACCCGCGCAGCGCGGTCTTCGCGGTGGCGCTGGATGCGCGCCGCCATCTCCGCGTCGCCCGCCAGCGCGGTGGCCACCAGCGTGGCGCGATGGCCTTCGCCCGCGGCCAGCCAGGCGGCGGCGCGCGCCTCGGCGGTGCGCGACTTGCCGCTGCGCGCGCCGCCCAGGATCAGCTCGTGTGCCGCTGTTGCCATGACTGCGATGCTGCCGTATCGAAGCCCACCCGCGGCGGCACGACGGCCCTCAGGGCATGGCCCAGCGCAGCGTCAGCTGGCCCGTGCGGCCGGCGGTGCTGTAGGCGCGGGCCAGCTGGTAGTCCTTGTCGCCGGCGTTGTCGATGCGCGCCTCCAGCGTCAGGCCTGCCATCAGCTGCTTGGCGACGAACAGATTGAGCAGCGCGTAGCCGCCCAGGCGTTGCGTGTTGGCGGCGTTTTCCCAACGCTCGCCGGCCGCTTGCAGCTCGGTGCCCAAGGTCCAGCCGGCGATCCTGGTTTCGGCCCCGACGCTGGCGAGTTGCTTGGCACGGCGCGGCAGCAGCAGGCCGGTGTCGGCGTTCTTCGGCTTGTGCCAGTCCAGCGAACCGCGCAGCGTGACGCCGGCCAGCTGCGTGCGGCCGGCCAGCGTGGTGCCGGTGAGCTCTGCGCGGCCGACGTTGACGTAGCAGCCGAAACCATCGGCGCAGGGGCCGGGCGGGCCGAAGGCGATCAGGTTGCTGACCTTGTTGCGCCAGGTCGTGAGGCTGGCTTCGCTGCCGGCGGCGGCCCAGCGCAGGCCCAGTTCGACATTGCGGCCGCTCTCGGGCACGAGGTCAGGATTGCCGTAGGCGCTGAAGCGCTGGTACAGCGTGGGCACGCGGAACGAGCTCGCGGCCGAGACCGTGGCGCGCCACTGCGGCGTGAAGGCCCAGCCCCAGGCCAGGCTGCCGGTGCTCTTGCCGCCGAACTCGCTGTCCTTGTCGTGGCGCACATGGGCCTGCAGGCCGTGTTCGCCACGCGCGCCGAAGTCGCTGCGCCAGCCCAGGCCGATGGCGTCCTGGTGGCGCTGGCCTTCCAGCGTCGGTGTCCAGGTGGTGGCCGGGTTCACGAGTTCGTCCTCGCGCCGCTCGACCAGCGCCGTCAGCACGTGCTGGCCCAGGCGCTGCTCGTGGTGCAGCGTGAAGTCGCGCAGCGTGGTCTCGGTGCGGTAGTAGTCGGGCTGCGTCTCGTAGGTGCTCTCGGTCTGGCCGATCTGCAGGCGCGTGGTGGCGTCGTCGCTCCAGCGGCCCTGCCAGGCCAGGTTGCCGGTCTGCAGGCGGTGGTGGTTCCAGTCGTCGAAGCCGGGCGTGAAGCCGTCGTACTGCGATTCGAGCTTGCTCGCCAGCAGCGAGGCGTCGAGCCGGTGCACGGGGTCGATCTGGTAGCCCACGCGTGCCTGCACCGAGCGGCGGCGCCAGCCGTCCTTGTCGGGGTTGTGGCCGACGGCGGCCTCGGTGCGCGCGTCGATGCCGTCGCTGCGGCCGTCCGAGGCCGAGAGCGAGTAGTTCAGCGCCGCGGCCGAGCCGCTGACGCCGGCCTGCACCTGCCGCGTGCCTTGCGAGCCGAGCGTCACCGAGGCCGTGGGCTTGGGCGCACCCTGGCCGCGCTTGGTGAACAGCTGCACCACGCCGGCCACGGCGTCGGAGCCGTAGACCGCCGCGGCCGGGCCGCGCAGCACTTCGATGCGCTCGATCTGGTCCAGCGGAATCTGCTCCCACAACGCGCCGGCGGTGGTTTGCGAGTCGACCCGCACGCCGTCGATGTAGACGGCGGTGTGGCGGCTTTCGGCGCCGCGGATGAAGACGCTGGTGGTGTTGCCGGGCCCGCCGTTGCGCGCGAACTGCACGCCGGGCAGGCGCGCCAGCAGGTCGGCCACGCCGCTGACGCCGCTGCGCTCGATGGCCGTGCGGTCCAGCACCGAGACATCGGCCAGCACCGCCGACAGCGGCTGCGGCGTGCGCGTGGCGGTGATGACCACGGTTTCGGTGCCGGCGGCGGCCTGGGCGTGTGCAGCGGAGAAGGAGAACAGGGGAACGAGCGGCGTCAACGCGGCAAGGGCGCGGCCGAAGGAGGACGGAGTCATGGTGATGAAGGAATCGAGATCGCGCCCATGCCGCTTCCCCGCGGACTGACGCCTCACGGCACACCGCTTGCGCGATGCACCACCTCGTTGGCCGGTATCCGGGCTGACGGAGATCACCCGTGACGCCTTCCCAGAGCCATCGCCCGTGAGCGATGGGTGTCCAGTGGCTGTGTGTCACGGGCCGGAAAACCACCTCGGGGTGGCCTTCCTTCCGCTTACCGTTGCGGGGGCAGCTCAGGTTGGAGACCGGCCTGCGGGGCCTGCTCGTCCTGATTCCCGTTGAACTGTCTCGGCCGAACGCCTCGACGAGCACCAACGGCCGGGATCATACCGTTGCACCCGTGGCGCTGCTTCCGGACGCCTGCCCGGCACCCGGTGCTTGCCACTGGACACGGGTGGCCGGGAACTTGCAAGCATGGCCGAGGGTCAGGACCACATGACCCGACGCTGGGAGTTCGACGCGCTGCGCGGCCTGATGCTGGTGCTGATGATGGCCACGCACCTGCCGACGCGCTTTGCCGCGCCGCTGGGGCAGCCTTTGGGTTATGTCTCGGCGGCCGAGGGCTTTGTGCTGCTGTCGGGCTTCATGGCCGGCATGGTCTACACGCGCCAGGCGCGGCGGCAGGGTGTGGGCGGCCTGCGCGACGCGCTCTGGTCGCGGGCGCTGAAGGTCTACGTCTGCCAGGCGGGGCTGCTGGTGTTCCTGCTCACGGTGGTCTCGGTGCTCGGTGCGGTGCTGGGCCAGGCGGCCATCAACGACCTCGTGGCCTTCCACCGCGAGCGGCCGATGGCGGCGCTGGTCTGCGGCCTGCTGCTGCTGTACACGCCCGCGCTGCTGGACATCCTGCCGATGTACGTGCTGTTCCTGCTCGCCAGCCCCTTTGTGCTGCGCTGGGGGCTGCAGCGCGGCTGGGCCTGGGTGCTGGGCGCCAGCCTGCTGCTGTGGCTGGCCACGCAGTTCGGCCTGAGCCGTGCGCTCTACGACGCGGTGGCGGCCGGCGGCGTGCTGCCGGTGCCCTACGAGCAGACCGGCTCGTTCGAGATGCTGGCCTGGCAGTGGCTGTGGGTGCTGGGCCTGTGGCTGGGCAGCGAACTCGCCGAGGGCCGGCCCGGTGGCGCGCCGGCGGCGCAGCCGCTGCGTTTTCCGCCCTGGCTGGTGCGCACGGCCTGGGCCGTGGCGCTGCTGGGCCTTGTATGGCGGCAGTGGCAGGGCCAGCTGCCGTTTCCGGACGGCATCGCCTTGGCCGAATCCACACGGGCCTCGCTGAACCTGCTGTTCGACAAGTGGCGGCTCGGGCCGTTGCGCCTGCTGAACCTGCTGGCGCTGATGGTGCTGCTGATGCACCACGCGCCGCAGCTGCTGCGCGCCCTGCCGCGGCTGCCGGCGCTGGAAACCCTGGGTGCGGCTTCGCTGACGGTGTTCAGCGCCCACCTGGTGCTGGTGCTGCTGGCGCTGGCGCTGCTGGGCGCGGCCGACGAGTTGCGGCCCTGGAGCTGGGACCTGGCGCTGCTCAGCGGTGGCCTGGTCGCGCTGTGGGGGGTGGCGAAGCTGGAGGCCTGGCTGGACCAGGGCGGGCTGCGCGCCTTGCCGCCATGGCCCAAGCCACCACCAGCGCCACCACGGCGGCCAGCGTGAGCCCGCCGTGCACGGCCGCCAGGCCGGCGGCACCCCAGCGCTCCACCGCCAGGCCGAAGCCCAGCGTCAGCAGCGCATAACCGGCCGCTGCGCGCAGCGGCGAGCTGCCCTGTTCGCCGCGCCGCGACGGCGCCCACAGCTGGCCACCCCAGGCCAGGCCCCAGGCCGCGCCGTGGGCCACGGCCAAGCCGAGCAGGTCCCAGGGCCGCGGTGCCCACCACAGCGCCGCGGCACCCAGCACCAGCGCCGCGGTGCACAGCGCGGCCAGCCGCGGCAGCGGCCAGGTGGCGATGCGCCGCTGCAGCAGCAGCACCGGCACGAACATCGCGGCCAGGTGCAGCAGCAGCATCGCCGCGCCGCTCAATGGCAGTTCGCGGCACCACAGCGCCATCAGCGGCAGCGCGGCCATCATCGGCAGCATCACCAGGCCTGACAGCAGCAGCGGCCATTGCGGCAGGCTGCGCCAGGCACCTTGTGGCCAGGCCGGCAGCGAGCAGTCGAACAGGCCGGCGCGGCAGCCGGGCGCCCGCGTGCCACAGGGCAGACCCCAGGGCAGCAGTGCCAGCAGCAGGGCCATGCCGAGCACGAAGGTGGCGAGCCGCTGCGCCAGCGCCTGCGCGTCGGCGATGTCGCCCAGCACCAGGCCGGCGGCCAGCGCACCGGCCGCGGCGGCGCCCACCGGCGGCGCGGGCCGGGCGGCCATGCCCAGGCGCAGGCTGCGCACCACGCCGGAGGCCAGCGCCGTCAACGCCGCCCAGCCGGCCAGCGCCAGCAGCAGTGCCGGGCCGCGCGGGCCCTGGTCGCCCGAGGCCAGCGCGCCGGCCGTCAGCGCCGCGGCGGCCAGCAGCGCCCCGGCCTGCAGGCCCGGGTGCAGCGGCCCGGCGGTGGCCACCCGCGCGGCGCCGCCAATGGCCAGCAGCCACAGCGCGACCACGGCAAAAGCCTGCGCCGGGCTCGGCGTGGCGGCCACCGCGAGGCTGCCGATGCCGACCCAGCCGGCGATCAGCAGCGCCCAGGCACCCGCGCGCGCCAGCGCCAGGCGGGTGGTGGGGGGCGGCCGCGGCATGTGGGGGCTCCGTTCTTCCGTCGTCCGCTGCTTCGTTCGGCCGTCAGGCCCAGGCCGCCGGCCACTGCAGCCGGTGGCCGGTGGTGGTGGCGAAGCGCTCCAGGTCTTCGGGTGTGTCGATGTCGAAGCGGTAGCGCGGGTTGTCGGTGTCCAGCCAGGTCACCTGGCCGGGGTGCTGCTCGCGCCAGCGGCGGCAGGCGGCGTCGGCCGTGCCGGCCAGCCACTGCTCGCGCAGCGCGGCCTCGAAGATCACCGGGTTGCCGGGCTGTGTGCCGCCGTCGGCCAGCTGCACACGCGGCACCACCATCTGCGCGCTGCCGCGTTTCTTGAACGCGGCGATCAGCGCGACGATGTCCTGCGTGTCGATCATCGGCTGGTCGGCCAGCGCGACGATCACCGCGTCGAGCCGTGGCGACAGCGCACGCAGGCCGGTGAGCACCGACGAGGCCTGGCCCGCTTCGGGCTCGGGGTTGCGCACGACGGTGATCGGCAGCGTCTGCACCACGGGTTCGATGGCCTCGGCGTGGTGGCCGAGCACAACGGCGACCTCGTCGACACCAGCGCCCGACAGCGCGATCAGCTGGCGCATCACCAGCGGCACGCCGCCCAGTTCGAGCAGCGCCTTGGGGCGCCCGCCGAGGCGTTGCCCCGCGCCGGCGGCGAGCAGCACCGCGCCGACCGTGGTGCGGGCGTACAGGCCGTTGGCCTTGAGCAGGCAGCCCATCGGATGTGTCTCCTGGTGAAGTGGGCCTAGTGAAGGGCGGCGACGAGCCGCGGCAGCACCGCCTGCAGGCTCGCCAGGTTGCCGGCCGGTGCGAGCAGGTCGAGGTGGGGCAGCGCGGCCGCCATGCCCCGGCTCACCGGTGCCCAGCCGGGTTCGCCGGCCAGCGGGTTGAGCCAGACGAGCCGGCGCGCGCGGCGCCGCAGCTGCGCCAGCGCGTCCGACAGCGCCTGCGGCTCGCCGGTGTCGTAGCCGTCGCTGAAGACCAGCACCGCGCTGCGGCCGTGCACCACGCGCGCCGCGTGTTCGCGGTTGAACTGCGCAAGGCTGTCGCCGATGCGCGTGCCGCCGGCCCAGCCCTGGGCGATGAGGTGCAGCCGTTCCTGCGCGCGCCAGGGGTCGGGGTCGTGCAGCGCCTGCGTGACGGCGGTGATGCGGGTGTGGAAGATGAAGCTGCGCACGTCGCCCCATTCGGCGGCCAGCGCACGCGCCAGGCGCAGGTAGAAGAAGCTCACCAGTGCCATCGACCGGCTCACGTCGATCAGCAGCACCAGGCGCGGCTCGACACGCCGGCGGTCGCGCCAGGCCAGCTGCAGCGGCGTGCCGCCGCGCGCGATGCTGCGGCGGATGGTGGCCGGCAGGTGCAGGTGGCGGCCGCGCCGCGCCGCGGTTTCGCGGCGCAGCCGGATGGGCCGCAGTTGCCGCGCGAAGCGGCGCATCAGCGCCTCGATGTCCAGCGTGTGCTCGCGCTCGGTGAGCGTGCGGAAGTCGGCCGAGCCGAGGGCTTCTTCGCGGCTCGCGGCCTGGCGCGGGCGGGCGGCGGCCGGGTCGTCGTCGGCCGCCCGCGCCGGGCCCTGGCCACCGGGCTGCAGGCCGCTCGGCACGGCGCGCTCGTGCACCTGCCGCACGGGGCGCTGCCAGCGGTTGGCCGGCAGGAACCAGGCGTCGAAGAGCGCGTCGAAGCGCCGCCATTCGTCGCTGCGGCCGCACAGCAGCGCCTGCAGGCTCCAGCGCAGCAGCGCGGCGTCGAGCAGGCCGACACGCTCGGCCGTCTGCAGCACCGCGACCGCGTCGCCGCCACCGACCGCGAAGCCGTTGGCACGCAGGAAACCCGGGAAACCGGCGAGCCGGTCGCTGGCCAGGGCTTCCAAGGCCCCCAGGGCTTGGTGCGACGCGCTGCCGTTCATTGCATTCAGCAGGCCGCGGCCAGCCGCGCCACCACTTCGCGCGGGAAGGCTGCGCGGTCGTCGCGCGTCTTGATCAGCGCGCTCAGCGTGTCGAGGATGCGTTCGGCGCCGTCGGCGTCCAGCGTCTGCACGCCCAGGCGCAGCAGCGCCGCGGCCCAGTCCAGCGTCTCGGCGATGCCCGGGCGCTTGTCCAGCTCCATGCGCCGCACGGCCTGCACGAAGGCGACGATCTGCACCGCCAGCGCGGCCGGCACCTGCGGTGCCCTGGCGCGCACGATCAGCAGCTCCTTGGCGTGGTCGGGGTAGTCGATGTACTGGTACAGGCAGCGTCGGCGCAGCGCGTCGCTCAGCTCGCGCGTGCCGTTGCTGGTGATCACCACGCGCGGCTTCACGCGCGCGCGCACCGTGCCGAGTTCGGGGATGGACATCTGGAAGTCCGACAGCAGCTCCAGCAGGTAGGCCTCGAAGGCCTCGTCGGCGCGGTCGACCTCGTCGATCAGCAGCACCGGTGCCGGCTCGGCCGGATCGGCGCTGATGGCCTCCAGCAGCGGGCGCTTGAGCAGGTAGCGCTCGGAGAAGATGTCCTGCTCGCGCCGCTCCAGCGCCGTCGCGCCGTCGGCCTCCAGCAGCTTGATCGCCAGCAGCTGCCGCTGGTAGTTCCATTCGTACATCGCGGCGTGCACGTCGAGGCCTTCGTAGCACTGCAGGCGGATCAGCCGCGCCCCGTGCTCGGCCGCCAGCACCTTGGCGACCTCGGTCTTGCCGACACCCGCATCGCCCTCCAGCAGCAGCGGGCGCTCGAGCCCGCGCATCAGCAGCAGCGCTGCCGCCAGCGGCGCGTCGGCGATGTAGCCCCGGCGCGCCAGCGCGTCCTGCAGCGCGGCCAGTTCCACCGCCCGCGGCGAGCCGCTCACGGCGGCCTCAGCGCCGGTTGACTCCCAGGGCATCGAGCTGCTTCCACACGCGCCAGGCGTTGTGCGGCATGTCCATGTGCGTGACGCCCAGGTGCGCGAAGGCGTCGATCACCGCGTTGCTGAAGCAGGGGATACCGCCGACGTGCGGGCTCTCGGCCACGCCCTTGGCGCCGATGGGGTGGTGCGGGCAGGGCGTGACGGTGTGGTCGGTCTCCCAGTGCGGCGTTTCCACCGCGGTGGGCAGGAAGTAGTCCATCAGGCTGTTGCCGAGGTGGTTGCCGTGTTCGTCGAACGGCACCTGCTGGCCCATGGCCACGGCAAAGGCCTCGGTGAGGCCGCCGTGGATCTGGCCCTCGATCACCATCGGGTTGATGCGCGTGCCGCAGTCGTCCAGCGCGTAGAAGCGCCGCACGCTGGTGACGCCGGTGAACTTGTCGATGTCCACCACGCAGAGGTAGGCGCCGAAGGGGTAGGTCATGTTCGGCGGGTCGTAGTAGGCCACCGCGTTCAGGCCCTGCTCCATGCCCGGCGGGATCTGGCTGGTGTGCGCGGCCAGGCTGATCTCCCTCATGGTCTTGAAGGCGCCCGGGTGGCCCTTGACCTTGAAGCGGTCGATCTCCCATTCGAGGTCGCCTTCGCCCACTTCCAGCAGGTGGGCGGCGATCTTCTGCGCCTTGGCCTTGATCTTGCGCGCGGCCTGCGCCGTGGCCGCTCCGCTCACCGGCGTCGAGCGGCTGCCCCAGGTGCCGGCGCCGTAGGGTGCCTTGTCGGTGTCGCCTTCCTCGACCACGATGTCGCTCGCGGGCAGGCCGAGTTCGGTGGCGATGATCTGCGCGTAGGTGGTCGCATGGCCCTGGCCCTGCGTCATCGTGCCCAGGCGCGCGATGACGCCGCCGGTGGGGTGGATGCGGATCTCGCAGCTGTCGAACAGGCCGATGCCGAGGATGTCGCAGACCTTGGTCGGGCCGGCGCCGACGATCTCGGTGAAGGTCGACAGGCCGATGCCCATCAGCGTGGGGCTGTCCGGGTCGGCGCGCTTGGCCGCCTGCTCGCGGCGCAGGCCTTCGTAGTCCACCGCCTTCAGCACCTTCTCGAGCGCGGGGTGGTAGTTGCCGCTGTCCAGCGTCCAGCCGAAGCTGGTGGTGTACGGGAACTGCTCGGCACGCACGAAGTTGCGGCGGCGGATCTCGGCCTTGTCGATGCCCAGTTTCTGCGCCAGCACGTCCATCATGCGCTCGATCAGGTAGATGGCTTCCGTGACCCGCAGCGAGCAGCGGTAGGCCACGCCACCCGGTGCCTTGTTGGTGTAGACCGCGTCGACGCGCGCGTAGGCGTTCGGGATGGCGTAGGAGCCGGTGCAGATCGAGAACAGCCCCGCCGGCAGCTTGGTGGCCGAGACGTGCGAGTTGAAGGCGCCGTGGTCGGCCAGCGCGAAGAAGCGCAGGCCCTTGATCACGCCGTCGGCATCGGCCGCGAGCTCGCCCACGCCGTGGTAGTCCCGCGCGAAGCCGGTGGTGCTGATGTTGTCGATGCGCGACTCGATCCACTTCACCGGCACGCCGGTGACGATGCTGGCGACGATGGCGACGACGTAGCCCGGGTACACCGGCACCTTGTTGCCGAAGCCGCCGCCGATGTCGCCGCCAACCACGCGGATCTTGCTTTCGGCGATGCCCGAGAGCATGGCCAGCACCGTGCGCACCAGGTGCGGGGCCTGCGTCGTCAGGTACACCGTGAGGTGGCCGGTGGCCTTGTCGAACGAGGCCACGCAGCCGCAGGTCTCGAGCGGGCAGGGGTGCACACGCGGGTTCAGGATCTCCTCGCGCACGGTGACCGCGGCGTTGGCGAAGGCGGCGTCCGCGGCGGCCTTGTCACCCGCCTCCCAGGTGAAGATGTGGTTGGGGTGCGTGCGCGGGCCGTGGCCCACCTCGGTCTTGTCGGCGATGTCGTCGCGGATGACGGGCGCGTCGGGCAGCATCGCCTTCTTCGGGTCCACCAGCGCCGGCAGTTCCTCGTACTCGACCTCCACCGCCTCGACGCCGTCGTAGGCCGCGTAGCGGTCGGTGGCCAGCACCATCGCCACCTCCTGGCACTGGAAACGCACCTTGCCGTCGGCCAGCACCGCCTGCACGTCGCCGCCCAGTGTGGGCATCCAGTGCAGCTTGACGGGCTTCAGGTCCTCGGCCGTCAGCACCGCCACCACGCCCGGCACCTGCAGCGCCTTGCTCTTGTCGATGCGCTTGATGAGCGCATGGGCATGCGGGCTGCGCACGACGGCGCCGAACAGCATGCCGGGCAGCTGGATGTCGTCGACGTAGCGGCCCTGGCCGCGGATGAAGCGCGCGTCTTCCTTGCGCAGCAGCGAGGTGCCCATGCCTTGCAGCTCGGCCTCGCGCCGCTGCAGATCGCTCATGTCGCCCATGGGGTGTGTGCTCCGGTGAGGGGTCTCAGGCGGCGACCGGCTGCTGGGCAGCGGCGAGCTTCCTGGCGGCCGACTGCACGGCCTTGACGATGTTCTGGTAGCCGGTGCAGCGGCACAGGTTGCCCGCCAGGCCGGTGCGGATCTCGGCCTCGCTCGGGTTCGGGTTCTCCTGCAGCAGCCGCCAGGCGCGGGTGAGCATGCCGGGCGTGCAGTAGCCGCACTGCAGGCCATGCTCCTCGTGGAAGGCCTGCTGGATGGCATGCAACGCGCCGCCCTGTTCCAGCCCCTCGACGGTGACCAGTGCGCTGCCTTCGCACTGCACCGCGAGCACGGTGCAGGCCTTCAGCGAGCGGCCGTCGACGTCGACGGTGCAGGCCCCGCAGTGCGAGGTCTCGCAGCCGATGTGCGGCCCGGTGTGTGCGAGGCGCTCGCGCAGCGTGTGGATCAGCAGCTCGCGCGCCGGTACCTCCACGGCCACGGCCTTGCCGTTGAGCGTGAACCCGATCTTGTGTGTGTCCGACATGGTCTGTGCTCCTCCGGTCCCGGTTCGGCCTGCACTCAGCCCTGGGCACGCGCGGCCGCGGCCTGCAGCGCGCGGCGCGTCATCTCGCCGCACATCGCGGTCTTGTAGGCGGCGTCGCCGCGCTGGTCCTCGGCCGGCTCGCACACGGCCATGGCCAGGCGCGCGGCTTCGCGCAGCCGCGGCTCGTCGACGGCATGGCCCAGCAGCGAGGCCTCGGCCTCGCGGGCGCGCAGCGCGGTCGGCCCGGCGTTGGTGAGCGCGATCGTGGCCTGCACCACCCGGCCGTCCTGCACCACCAGCTGCACCGCGGTGGCGGCGGTGGCGAAGTCGCCGGTCTTGCGCTTGAGCTTCTGGTACGACCAGCCGTGGCCGGCCGGCGGCACCGGGATGCGGATCTGCGTCAGGATCTCGTCGGGTTCCAGCAGCGTCGTGAACAGGCCGAGGAAGTAGCCGTCGGCCTTCACCACGCGCGCGCCGTTCGGGCCGGTGAGCACGAAGGCGGCGTCCATTGCCAGCATCAGCGCCGGCTGGTCGTTGGCAGGATCGCCGTGCGAGATGTCGCCGCCGATGGTGCCCTTGCTGCGCACCTGCGGGTCGGCGATCCAGCCGGCGCCCTCCACCAGCAGCGGCAGCTTCTCGGCCAGCAGGGCCGACTGCAGCAGCTCGGCCTCGGTGGTCATGGCGCCGATGTGGATCTCGGCGCCCACGGCCTCGATGCCGCGCAGCTCGGCGATGCGGCCGAGGTCGATCAGGTGGCTGGGCTGCGCGAAGCGCAGCTTCATCATCGGCAGCAGGCTGTGGCCGCCGGCCAGCAGCTTGGCCTCGGGCCCCAGGCTGCCGAGCAGGCCGATGGCGTCGGCCACCGACCTCGGCGCGTGGTAGCCGAAGTTCGCGGGGATCATCGCGTTGTCTCCTACGTGCGCCGGGTGGGCCCGGCTTGTGCGGCAACCCTAAGGGCCGGCCAGGCCCGGTGGCGCCGGCGGCGCACGAACGGCGCCGACGCGCGCACGAAGCGCGCTCAGCGGTGCACGAAGCGTCAGCGGTCGGCCGCCGACTCGGCGATGCCCAGCCGTTCCAGCAGCCGCGGCACGCTGGTGCGGGCCACCGGCAGCGGCCGGTCGTCGCCCTGCAGCTGCAGCAGCACCTTGCCGTCGTCGCGCACGATCTGCTCGGCGTGGTCGAGGTTGGCCACGTAGCTGCGGTGGATGCGCAGGAAGCGGCCCGGGTCGAGCCGGCTTTCGAGGTCGCCGATGGTCAGGTTGCAGAAGCCCGCGCCGAGGGCCGTGTGCACCCAGGTGTAGTGGCCCTCGGCGCGCACGTAGCGCACGCTGGCGGCGTCGACCAGCACGATGCGGTTGCCGGCCACGGTGGGGATCTTCAGCAGCTGGCGCTTGTGGCTGCCGCCGCTCGCGGCGGCCCCGTCGTGGATCACCGCCTCGGTGATGTCGTGGAACACCAGCGTGTAGCCGGCGGTCTGGTCGTGCAGGTCGCTCATCTTCGCGACCTTGATCAGCAGCACCCGCTCCGGGATGTTGATGATCATCGTCATCGGCGGCGGGTTGCTCACCGGGCACTCGGCCTGGTCGATCAGGAAGCGCACCTTGCTCTGCGAGCGCTCGGGGTGGAAGGACAGCACCATCTTCTCGAAGGGCTGCTTGTCCTCCACCGGCAGCACGCGCCGCGCGAAGCTGTTCATCGCGACGACCTTCAGCTCGCGATCGAGCTGCACGAGGCCGACCTCGCTGCGTTCCAGCAGGTACAGCGGGCTGCCGGCGCCGGCACGGGCATCCAAGGGGCGCTCTCCGGGGTGGGGTGGAAGAGCGCGATTGCAGCACCGGCCCGGCGTCGCCGCATCAGGGCTGCCACCCAGGCGGGTGGCGGCGTGGTGGCTGTCAGAGCAGCCGGTCGGTCAGCCCCACCTGGCGGTAGATCTCGTTGATGTGCGCCTTGGCGTCGTCGGGCAGGGTGTCGGTCACGGCGCGGTGCGCCCAGCCGACCTGCGCGCGTGCATGGACGCCGATCTCCTCGTCCTGGCCCGAGGTGGCGCCGCTGATGCCGTAGGCGCCGACCATCTCGTCACCCACGAACACCGGCGCGCAGCCGCCCGAGGCCACGACCAGGCCATTGGTGAACACCGAGGCGTTGGCCAGCATCTGCGGGTTGCGCTCCTTGAACCACTGCTGGATGACCAGCCCGTCCGGGAAGCGCGGGCTCATCGAGCGGAACGCGGCCACGGTGTAGGCCTTGGCCCGCGCGGTGTCCGGCGTGATGAAACCGGCCTCGTCCATGCGTTCGAGCGCGATCAGATGGCCTTCGGGGCCGACGATGGCCACCGACACCGGGGTGCCCATCGCCTGGGCCTTGTCGATCACCGCGTCGATGAAGGCGCGGCATTGCTGGAGTCGGAGTCTGGCCATGTCGGGAGTCGTGAAGTGCGGTAGGGAAGGTGGGAAGGCGGGCGGCTCAGTCCGCGGTGACCTTGGCGAGCCGGATCACACGCGCCCACTTCTCGGTTTCGCGGCGGATCTGCGCGCTGTAGTCGGCCGGGCCGGCGCGGACCATGTCGATGCCCTGCTGGCGGAACTGCGCCTGCAGCTCCGGCGAGGCCTGGGCCTGCAACACGGCGGCCCGCAGCCGCTCGACGATGGCCGGCGGCGTGCCGCGTGGCGCGTTCAGGCCGAACCACACCGAGGTCTCGAAGCCGCGCAGGCCCAGCTCGTCGACCGTGGGCAGATCGGGCATCGAGTCGGCGCGCTGCAGGCCGGTGGCGGCCAGCGCCTTGAGCCGGCCGGAGCGGATGTGCGCCAGCACCGTGGAGGCCGGCGCGAACATGATCTGCACCTGGCCGGCGAGCAGGTCGGTCACGGCCTGCGAGCTGCCCTTGTACGGCACGTGCAGCAGTTGCAGGTCGGCCATGGTGGCGAGCAGCTCGCCCGACAGGTGCGGCGAGGTGCCGTTGCCGGAAGACGCGTAGCTGATGCGCCCCGGCTCGGCCTTGGCGCGGGCCAGCAGCTGCGCGAAGTTGTCGACGCCCAGCGAGGGGTGCGCCACCAGCAGGTTGGGTACGCTGCCGATCATGGCCACGCTGTCGAAGTCGCGCAGCAGATCGGCCGAGACCGCGGGCTGCAGCGTCGTGCTGATGGTGTTGGCGATGGTGCCGACAAACAGCGTCAGGCCGTCGGCCGGTGCCGCGGCGGCGGCCTTGGCGGCGATGTTGCTCGTGGCGCCGGGCCGGTTCTCCACCACCACCTGATGGCCGAACTGCGTGCTCAGGTGCGCGGCCAGGGCGCGTGCGGCCACGTCGGTGGAACTGCCGGGCGGGAAGCCCACCAGCAGCTTCACCGGCCGGTCGGGGTAGGGGGCTTGTGACCAGGCAGGGTCGGCCAGGCCCATGCCGGCGGTGGCGGCCACGGCCAGGCCGGCGAGCAGGGCGCGCCGGCGGCGGCCCGTGTTGTCTCTCTCCATCTCGGTGACTCCTTCGGGTGCGTCGTGAAGACCGCGCTTCGGTGGCGTAGCCCCGCCATTTCAAACGGCGGCGACTTATGATTCAAACGAATTCTTCTGCTGATTTCACAAGCTGAACTCATGAATGTCACGCTGCGCCAGCTGCAGGCCTTCGTGGCCCTGGCCGAACGCGGCAGCTTCACGCAGGCCGCGCGCACGCTGAACCTCACGCAGTCCGCACTGAGCCTGCTGGTGCGCGAGCTCGAAGGCTCGCTGGGCACGCGGCTGGTGGACCGCACCACGCGCAGCACCAGCCTCACCGAGGTGGGCCGCGAGTTCCTGCCACGCGCGCAGCGCGTGCTGGCAGAGCTTTCGCATGCTGTCGGTGGCGTGCACCAGCTGCTGGCCAAGGAGCGCGGGCAGGTGGTCGTCGCGGCGCCGTTGGTGCTGTCCAGCACGCTGCTGCCGCCGCTGCTGGTGAGCTTTCGCGCGCGCCACCCCGGCATCGAACTGCTGCTGCGCGACACGCTGCCCGACCAGGTGCTGCCGCTGGTGCGCAACGGCGGCGCCGACCTCGGCCTCGGCACCTTCCCGACGCGCCAGGACGACCTGCGCCGCCAGCTGCTGTTCCGCGAATCGCTGGTGGCGGTGTTTCCGCGCCGCCATGCGCTGGCGGCCGACGAAGGCCGGCCGCTGCCCTGGGCCAGGCTGGCCGGCCACGCGGTGCTGACGCAGCCGCGCGGCAGCGTGTTCCGCGACCTGGCCGAGCTGGGTTTTGCCGCCGCCGGCCTGCCGCTGGAGCCTGCGATGGAAGCGGCCTACGTCGGCACGCTGCTGGGCCTGGTGCGCGCCGGCCTGGGCGTGGCCATCGTGCCGGGTTACGCCACGGCGCTGGGTGATCGCAGCAGCTTGCGCTGGCGCCGGCTGGAGCGGCCCACGGTGGAGCGCGAGGTGGTGCTGGTGAGCCGGGCGGCGCTGTCGTTGTCGCCGGCGGCGCAGGCCTTGGCCGAACACCTGCTGCAGGGCGCGGCTTCAGCCGCGGCGGCCGTCATGGGCGCGGCGCGGGCTGTTGCGGGCCGTGCCGGTACGGCTGCGCGCACCACCGCCCACACCACCGCGGGCGATGGCCAGAAAGGCCTGCAGGATGGGTGAGGGGTCGTCGCGCCGGTACAGGCAGGCGAGTTCGATGTCGCGCAGCAGCGCCGAACGCAGCGGCCGGTAGACCACGCCCGGCAGCCGCAGGTTCGAGGCCGACTCGGTGGTGATGCAGGCGCCGAAGCCGCCGGCCACCAGCGCGACGCAGGTGACCACGTCTTCCACCTCCTGCGCCACGTTCAACCGCGCGCCGTCGTGGCGGAAGGCGGCCACCACCTCCTGCGCCAGGCCGGCCACCGGCACGTTGGGGTAGAGGATCATCGGCTCGCCGTCCAGGTCCTTCGGCGAGACCGAGGCGCGGGTCGCGAGCCGGTGGTCCTCGGGCAGGCCCACCAGCAGCCGTTCGCGCAGCACGGTTTCCACGCACAGGTCGGGCTCGTCGGGCACCAGGCGGTTGAAGCCCACGGTGATGCGGCCGTCGCGCAGCGCCTGGATCTGCTCCAGCTTGGTCAGGTTGTGCAGGCCGATGTGCACCTCGGGCCGCTCGCGGTGGAAACGCGCCAGCATCAGCGGGATCACGTTGAGCACGCCGGAGCCGAACAGGCCCACGTCGAGCCGGCCGACCAGGCCCTGGCCGGCGCGCTGCGTCTTCTCGCGCACGCGGCGCGCCATGGCCAGCACCTTGGGCGCGTCTTCGAGCAGCGCCTGCCCGGCTTCGGTGAGCGAAACACCGCGCGGATGGCGCACGAACAGCGCCGTGCCGAGCTCTTCTTCGATCGCGTGGATGTGGCGCGTGAGTGGCGGCTGCGCCATGTGCAGCCGGGCGGCGGCACGGCTGAGGTTCAGCTCCTCGGCCACCGCGACGAAGTAGCGCATCTGCTTCAGGTCCATGCCGGCATTGTCACGCCATGCATACCGCCTGGGTATGGTTGTGTCGACAAACGGTATTGGACCGTATGGGTGAGCGTCGCCAAGATGCGCAGCGACGAGATCTGGACACGAAGAACGACGACGATGGAGACGAACACCGCACCCCCCTGCGCCGGCCCCGACAGGCTGCACCGCGTGCCGCGCTGGCAGCCGCCGGCCGGCAGCGTGGACACACACGCCCATGTGTTCGGGCCGCGCGCGCGCTTCGAGTTCTCGCCGGAGCGCAGCTACACGCCCGAGGACTGCAGCGTCGACGACTACGCCGCGCTGCTGGCCATGCTCGGCATCGACCGCTGCGTGCTGGTGCAGAGCGGCGCACACGGCACCGACAACCGCGCGACGCTGGACGCGATCGAGCGGCTGGGCCCGCGTGCCCGTGGCGTGGCCGTCATCCGCCCCGGCCTGCCGGCCGAGGCGTTGCGCGCGCTCGACGCCGCCGGCGTGCGCGGTTGCCGGCTGTCCTCGGTGGTGCGTGGCGGCGCCAGCTTCGAACAGCTGGAAGCCCTGGCCGCCGAGACGCAGCCCTTGGGCTGGCATTTGCTGCTGCACCTGCACCGTTCCAGCGAGCTGCTGGCGCTGGAGCCGCGGCTGAGGGCCTTGCCCAACCCCATCGTCATCGACCACCTGGCGCGTGTGCTCGGCAGCGAAGGCGCCGACGCGCCGGCCATGGACGCGCTGCTGCGGCTGCTCGACACCGGCCGCGTGTGGGTCAAGCTCGCCAGCCTGTACCGCTCGTCGTCGTTGCCGTACCCGCACGAGGACCTGCTGCCGCTGATCCGGCGCGTGTCCGACGCGCGGCCCGACCGGCTGATCTGGGGCACGAACTGGCCCCACCCCATCCACACCGGCCCGATGCCGCACGACGCCGACCTGGTCGACCTCGTGCCGCTGTGGCTGCCCGATCCGGCGCTGCAGCGCCGGGTGCTGGTGGACAACCCCGCGGCGCTGTACCGCTTCGACTGAAGGTTCCAGGAGACAAGACCATGACGTTCACGCCCATCACCCATTCCCTTCTTTCGCCGGCCCGCCGCCGGCTCGTGCGTGCCGCCGGCGCTGCCGCGCTGGCGCTGGCCGCTGCCGGCGCCACCGCGCAGACCTTCGACCGGCCGATCACGCTGGTGGTGCCGTTCCCGCCGGGCGGCTCCAACGACATCGTCGCGCGGGCCGTCGCCGACGGCCTGGCGCGCGAGCTGAAGCAGACCGTCATCGTCGAGAACCGCGCCGGTGCCGGCGGTAACCTCGGCGCCGAACTGGTGGCGCGCGCGCGGCCCGACGGCCACACGCTGCTGGTCTCGGCGCCCGGCCCGCTGTCGATCAACCACCACCTGTACTCGAAGCAGAACTACGAGCCGCTGCGCGACTTCGCGCCGGTGTCGCTGCTGGTGGCCGTGCCGATCATGCTGGTGGCCAACCCGTCGCAGCCGTACAAGACCGTGGCCGAGTTCGTGGCCTACGCCAAGGCCAACCCGGGCAAGCTGTCCTACGGCTCGCAGGGCAACGGCACGACCAGCCACCTGACGATGGAGCTGCTGAAGTCGCAGGCCGGCCTGGACATCATGCACGTGCCCTACCGCGGCAGCGCACCGGCCGCCACCGACCTGATGGGCGGCGTGGTGCAGGTGATGTTCGACAACTCGCCGGCCACGCTGCCCTTCGTGAAGAGCGGCCGCATGCAGGCGCTGGGCATCGCGCACCCGAAGCCGGTGGCCGCCATCGGCGACGTGTCGCCGATCGGCCAGACGCTGCCCGGCTTCGCCTCGGTGGCCTGGTTCGGCATGGTGGCGCCGGCCGGTACGCCGGAGCCGGTGCTGCGGGCGCTGAACACCGCGGTCAACGCCGCGCTGCGCCAGCCCGAGGCGCAGCAGCGCTTCGCTGCCGTCGGCGCCGAGGTGCTGGGTGGCGACACCGCCGCGATGAGCCGCTTCATGCGCGAAGAAGTCGAGAAGTGGGGCCGCGTGGTGCGCGCCGCCAACGTGCGCCTGGACTGATGGCGATGAGCTTGCCGACCGCATCGAAGCAAGTCCTGGCGGCACTGGCGCCGGCCGGCACGCTGCGCGTGGCGCTGAACGCCGGCAATGCCGCGCTGACGCAGCGCGACGCCGCCAGCGGTGAGGTCGGCGGCGTGGCGGCCGCACTGGCACGCCGGCTGGCCGAGGTGCTGGCGCTGCCGCTGCAGCTGGTGGTCTACGAGGCGGCCGGCCTGGTGATGGCCGGGCTTGAGCGCGGCGAGTGGGACCTCGGCTTTCTCGCCGTGGACCCGGTGCGCGCCGAACGGCTGGCCTTCACGCCGGCCTATGTGCAGATCGCCGCCTGCTACCTGGTGCGCGCCGATTCGCCGTTGCGCCATCCGGCGCAGGTGGACGCGCCCGGCCACCGCGTGGCCGTGGGCCGCGGCGCGGCCTACGACCTGCACCTCACGCGCACGCTGCAGCAGGCCCGTATCGAGCGCTGGTCGACCGCGGCCGAGGCCTTCGCGGCCTTCGAAAACGAAGGCCTGGACGCTGCCGCCGGCGTGCGCCGCGTGGTGAGCCGCTACGCCGAAGGTCGCCCGCAGCTGCGTGTGATGGACGAGGACTTCCTGGCCATCGACCAGGCCCTGTGCCTGCCGCGCCGTGCCGAGGTGGACCTGCAGCCGGCCCTGGCCTGGCTGCACGCCTTTGTCGAGGACGCCAAACGCAGCGGCTTCGTCGCCGAGGCCCTGGCCGCCAGCGGCGTGGCCGACGCCAACGTCGCGCCGCCCGCGGCCTGAGCCGCAGCCACCGAATCTTTCACCTCCACCACCACCTTCCATGCCCCTCGTCCAGATCACCCTCGTGCAAGGCCGCGACGACGCCGTCGTCACCGAGTGCATGCGCGAGGTCGCCCGCACGGTGCACCGCACGCTCGGTGCGCCCTTGGACAGCATCCGCGTCGTCGTGACCCAGGTGCCTGGCGCCCATTGGGGCGTGGGCGACCGCACGCGCGACGAGATCGACGCCGCCCGCCGGGCCTCGGCCCAGGCGGCACAGGCAGCCCAGGATTCCCAGGAACAAGCATGACCCCCGAACAACGCACCGAAGCCGCCGCCGCGCTGCGCGAGGCGGCCGTCAGTGGCCGCTGGATCGCGCCGCTGCGCGAGCGCTACCCGGGCCTCGACGCCGAGGCCGCCTACGACATCCAGCGCCTCAACACCGAGGCGCGTGTGGCCAGCGGCGCCCGCATCGTCGGCCGCAAGATCGGCCTCACCGCGCAGGCCGTGCAGAAGCAGCTGGGGGTCGACCAGCCGGACTTCGGCACGCTGTTTGACGACATGGGCTACGGCGACGGTGAACCCGTGCCCACGCGCTGGCTGCAGCAGCCCAAGATCGAGGCCGAGGTGGCCTTCGTGCTGGGCCGCGACCTCGACCAGGAGCGCCCGTCGCTGGCCGACGTGATGCGCGCGGTGGACTTCGCGCTGCCGGCACTGGAGATCGTCGGCAGCCGCATCGAGGCCTGGAACATCCGCTTCGTCGACACCGTGGCCGACAACGCCTCGTCGGCGGCCTATGTGCTGGGCGGCACGCCGGTGAGCCTGCGCGGGCTCGACCTGCGGCTGGCCGGCATGGCGCTCATGCGCCGCGGCGAGCCGGTGTCCACCGGCGCCGGCGCGGCCTGCCTGGGCCACCCGCTGAACGCCGTGCTGTGGCTGGCACGCACGCTGGCGCGCCTGGGCGCGCCGCTGAAGGCCGGCGACCTGGTGCTGTCGGGTGCGCTGGGGCCGATGGTGCCGGTGCAGCCGGGCGATGTTTTCGAGGCGCGCATCCAGGGCCTGGGCTCGGTGCGTGCCGTCTTCGAACGGGAGGCCGCATGAGCCAGGGCACGAGCACCATGAACCGCACCGACGAACTCGCTGCGCTGCTCGACGGCGCCGCGCAGGCCGCACGCGCCGTCCAGCCCTTCGACCCCGAGGGCCGGTTGCCGATGACCGAGGCCTATGCCGTGCAGGCCGCGTCCATCGCACGGCGGCTGGCGCGTGGCGAGCGGCGCGTGGGCGTCAAGATGGGCTTCACCAGCCGCGCCAAGATGCTGCAGATGGGGCTGTCGGACGTCATCTGGGGCCGCCTCACCAGCGGCATGCAGATCGGCGACGGCGACACCGTCGCGCTGCCGCGGTATGTGCATCCGCGTGTCGAGCCCGAGATCGCCTTCGTGCTGAAGCGCCCGCTGGTGGGCGACGAGACCGCGGCGCAGGCGCTGGCGGCCGTCGAGGCCGTGGCGCCGGCGCTGGAGATCATCGACTCGCGCTTCGAGAACTTCCGCTTCACGCTGCCCGAGGTCGTGGCCGACAATGCTTCGTCGAGCGGCTTTGTGCTCGGCGGCTGGCACGACCCGCGGCAGGAACTCGGCAACCTCGGCCTGGTGATGAGCTTCGACGGCCGCGCCGTGCATGTGGGCTCCACCGCGGCCATCCTGGGCCACCCGCTGCGTTCGCTGGTGGCGGCGGCGCGGCTGTCGGCCGCGGCGGATGAGCCGCTGCAGGCCGGCTGGGTGGTGATGGCCGGCGGCGCGACACCAGCCGAATGGCTGGTGCCGGGCAGCCATGTGCAGCTCGAGATGCAGGGGCTGGGCAACGTGGGCTTCCATGTGGCGCCGGCGGCGGAAGGCCACGGAGAAGGCGCATGAGCGGCCGCAAGCTGAAGTGCGCCATCGTCGGGCCCGGCAACATCGGCACCGACCTGATGATCAAGGTGCTGCGCCAGGCGCAGCACCTGGAAGTGGCCGCGATGGTCGGTGTCGACCCGGCCTCGGACGGCCTGGCGCGCGCGCGCCGGCTCGGCATCGCGACCACCGCCGACGGTGTCGAAGGACTGCTGGCGATGGACGTGTTCGGCGACATCGATGTGGTCTTCGACGCCACTTCGGCCGCGGCGCACCAGCAGCACGAGGCGCTGCTGCGCCCGCACGGCGTGCAGGTGATCGACCTGACGCCGGCGGCCATCGGCCCCTACGTGATCCCGGCGCTGAACCTCGACGCCGTCGAGGCGCCCAACATCAACATGGTCACCTGCGGCGGGCAGGCCACCATTCCCATCGTCGCGGCCGTGGCGCGCGTCGCCAAGGTGCACTACGGCGAGATCGTCGCGTCCATCGCGAGCAAGAGCGCCGGCCCGGGCACCCGCGCCAACATCGACGAGTTCACCGAGACCACGCGCGCGGCCATCGAGCAGCTCGGCGGGGCCGAGCGTGGCAAGGCCATCATCGTGCTGAACCCGGCCGAGCCGCCGCTGATCATGCGCGACACCGTGTTCGTGCTCAGCGAGGCCGCCGACGAGGCCGCGGTGGAAGCCAGCGTGCTGGCCATGGTGGCCACCGTGCAGGCCTATGTGCCCGGCTACCGGCTCAAGCAGCGTGTGCAGTTCGAGCGCATCGGCGCCGACAAGCCGCTGAACCTGCCGGGCCTGGGCCTGCGCCACGGGTTGAAGACCACGGTGTTCCTCGAAGTCGAGGGCGCTGCGCACTACCTGCCGGCCTATGCCGGCAACCTGGACATCATGACCTCGGCCGCGCTGGCCTGCGGCGACCGCATGGCGGCGCGCCGCCTGGCCGCCGGCACGGCGCGCGGCCGTCATCTGGACCGCAAGGAGACCGCATGAGCCCCACCAGCGAAGCCACCCCGCTGGAGCCGCGCAAGCTCACCATCAGCGACGTGACGCTGCGCGACGGCAGCCACGCCATTCGCCACCAGTACTCGGTGGCCCAGGTGCGCGCCATCGCGCGTGCGCTCGACGAGGCCGGTGTCGACAGCATCGAGGTCGCGCACGGCGACGGCCTGGACGGCTCCAGCTTCAACTACGGTTTTGGCGCGCACACCGATGTGGAGTGGATCGCCGCGGCTGCCGAGTCGGTGCAGCGGGCGCAGATCGCCACGCTGCTGCTGCCCGGCATCGGCACCACGCACGACCTGCGCCGCGCCTACGACGCCGGTGCGCGCGTGGTGCGCGTGGCCACGCACTGCACCGAGGCCGACGTGTCGCGCCAGCACCTGGCCTATGCGCGCGAGCTGGGCATGGAGCCGGTGGGCTTTCTGATGATGAGCCACATGACCACGCCGCAGAAGCTGGCCGAACAGGCCCGGCTGATGGAGTCCTACGGCGCCGTCTGCGTCTACGTGGTCGACTCCGGCGGCGCGCTCGGCATGAACGAGGTGCGCGACCGTTTCCGCGCCTTCAAGGACGTGCTGAAGCCCGAGACGCAGACCGGCATCCACGCCCACCACAACCTGAGCCTGGGCGTGGCGAACTCCATCGTCGCGGTGGAAGAGGGCTGCGACCGCATCGACGCCAGCCTGGCCGGCATGGGCGCGGGCGCCGGCAATGCGCCGCTGGAGGTGTTCATCGCCGCGGCCGAGCGCCAGGGCTGGCACCACGGCTGCGACCTGTACCGGCTGATGGACGCCGCCGACGACCTGGTGCGCCCGCTGCAGGACCGCCCGGTGCGCGTGGACCGCGAGACGCTGGCGCTGGGCTATGCCGGCGTCTACTCGAGCTTTCTGCGCCATGCCGAAGCGGCGGCGGGCCGCTACGGGCTCAAGACGGTGGACATCCTGGTCGAGCTCGGCCGGCGCAAGATGGTCGGCGGTCAGGAGGACATGATCGTCGACGTGGCGCTGGACCTGCTGCGCCAGCGCGAGGTGGCCTGAGCGCCTGCCAGCCGCTCAGAAGGCTTCTTTCTCCGCCTCGAGGTAGGCGATGCTGATGTACTTGCCGATGTTGTTGTCCCAGCCCTGCGTGCGGCCGGCGTGGAGCGCCACGCGCGGGTCGGCCAGCACGCGGCGGCGCGCCGTGGCTTCGTCGTCGCCGGCCTTCACGGCGGCCAGGCAGTTGTCGTAGATGCCGGCGAACAGTGCGCGCTGTTCGGTGGGCAGCGTGCGGCTGGCGTGGCCGTGGCCGGGCACCCACAGCGCGTCGGGCAGTTCGCGCAGCAGCGTGTCGATGGTCTTCAGCGTGCCGGCGTAGCTGCCGTCGTCCATGTTGGCGATGCGGCCGTTCATGACCACGTCGCCGGCATAGAGCACGCGGTCCTCGACCACTTCCACGCACAGGTCGGCCTCGGTGTGCGCGCGGCCGTGGTGGTGGAACTTCAGCGTCGTGTCGCCGAAGCGCAGCACGGTGCCGTGGCCGGCCTCGCGGTTGGGCGGCACCAGCCTCGTGCCGATGGTGGCGCCGTTGGTCCAGCGCTCCATGGCCGAGCGCCAGCCGCTGCCGGCGATGCCCTCGATCTGCCGACGTGTGTCGGCATGCGCGTAGATCGGCAGTGCCGCGCCGTAGGCCTGCACGAAGGCGTCGTTGCCGAGGAAATGGTCGCCGTGGTAGTGCGAGTTGACCAGCGCCACCACCGGCCGGTCGGTCAGCGTGCGCAGCCGGCGGATGGCCATCTCGCCGATCTGCACCGAAGCGCCGGTGTCCAGCACCACCACGCCAGCAGACGTGATCACGAAGACCACGTTGGCCATCATGCCGAGGTTGCCGGGCGTGGGGAAACCGTCTTCGGCGAACACCATGGCCACGCGTGGGCTCAGGCGTTCGAGCGGCTGGTCGGGCACGGCCGGGCCGCGGACGAAGTCGCTGGCGGCCGACGCGAAGCGCTGCGCCGGTGGCGACAGCGCCAGGCCGCCCAGGCCCAGCAAGGCGCCGTGGCGCAACAGGCGGCGGCGCGAGAGGGCGGTGGTGGGCTGTTGCATGGGGTCTCCGGTCGGGTTCGCCGGCTTTATATCAGCAATGACTGATATCTTGGCCGGTGCAGGCCGGACAATGCCCGCATGACCGCTTTGCAGGACTCCAGATGGACCGCATCGACACCCTCGTGATCGGCGCCGGCGTCGTCGGCCTGGCCGTCGCACGCGCGCTGGCCCTGGCGGGCCGCGAGGTCGTCGTCGTCGAGGCCGAGGCGGCCATCGGCCAGGGCGTGAGCTCGCGCAGCAGCGAGGTCATCCACGCCGGCTTCTACTACGCGCCGGGCTCGTTGAAGGCGCGGCTGTGTGTGCGGGGCCGCGAGCTGCTGCTGGCGCTGGCGGCCCGCCACGGCGTGCCGCACCGGCTCTGCGGCAAGCTGGTGGTGGCGACCTCGGAGGACCAGCACGCGGCGCTGGGCCGGCTGGCCGAGAGGGCCGCGGCCAACGGCGTGCCGGTCGAGCGCATCGACGCCGCGGCCGTGCGTGCGCGCGAGCCGGCGCTGCGGACCACCGGCGCGCTGTGGTCGCCGGGCACCGGCATCGTCGACAGCCATGCGCTGATGCTGGCGCTGCAGGGTGAGCTCGAAGCCGCCGGTGGCCAGGTGGCGCTGCACACGCGGGTGCTCGGCGGGCGCTTCGTGCCGGGCCGGCCGGCGGTGCTGGCGCTGGAGAGTGGCATCGAGGGAGAGGGTGAAGCCTTCGAGCTGGAGGCCACCCAGGTGGTCAACGCCGCGGCCCTGGGCGCCTGCGCGCTGGCGGCGCGTTTCGAGGGGCTGGATGCGGCCCATGTGCCGGTGCCGCGCTTCGCCAAGGGCAGCTACTTCACGCTGGCCGGCCGCGCGCCGTTCGGCTGCCTCGTCTACCCGGCGCCGGTCGACGCCTGGCTGGGTGTGCACCTGACGCTGGACCTGGGCGGCCAGGCGCGTTTCGGCCCTGATCTGGAGTGGATGCCGGCCGGGCTGGCGCCCGAGGCGCTGGACTACCGCGTGGAGCCGGCACGTGCCGCCGGCTTCGAAGAGGCCGTGCGGCGCTACTGGCCGGCGCTGCCCGACGGTGCGCTGCTGCCGGCCTACAGCGGCGTGCGGCCCAAGATCTACGGCCCGGGCGAGCCGGCGCCGGACTTCCGCATCGACGGGCCGGCCGTGCACGGCGTGGCCGGGCTGGTGAACCTGTTCGGCATCGAGTCGCCGGGGCTCACGTCGGCGCTGGCGGTCGGCGAGCAGGTCGCCGCACTGCTGGGCGAGCGTTGAAAGTCCTCAGCCCTTGCGCGCCCAGGCGCTGCACCAGCCGGCGCCCGCCACCTGCTTGACGCCGAACAGCGGGCAGCCGCCCCAGGCGTCGGCCGCCTTGCCCTGGTACAGCGCGCAGCCGGCACAGCTCTGCGTGGCGGCGTGCTTCGGGAACTTCTTCTTGTCGGCGCGGTTGGTGTCGTGCACGTAGCCCAGCGCCACGGCCTGGGGTTCCTTCTCGTCGACACGCGCGGCCTGGGCCTGCGCCGCGCCGCCACCGGCAGCCAGCGCGGAGCCGCAGGCGGCCACCTGCACCAGAAAGCCGCGGCGGCTGCTCCGGTTCATGGCGCCCTGGCTCCGGAAGAGAGGTTCAGAACGCCATCAGGACGCCGCAGGCGCCGTGACGTTCAGGCAGGTGTTGCAGCGGCCCAGGCCGCGCAGGCGCGGATCGGGCTTGCCTTCGCCGGTCTTGAAGTTGGCGTGGCACTTGATGCACACGTACATCTTCGAGCTGGACATCATCGGCTTCACACCGGGTTCGGCATGCGGCCGCGCGGCGGTGTATTCGGCCTGGGTCTGGCGCAGCTTGGGCGCGGGCACGTGGGCCTGCGAGGCCTCGGACTCGGCGGTCGAGGAGCTGGCAGAAGGCGTCGAAGCGGAAAGGGTGGTGCGACGGTGGGTCATGGCAGCTGGAAGCCGGGCGGGTGGGCCGCCCCGTTCGACACAATTGCCGTATTGTCGTCGCAATCGAACAGACCGCCACTCGGGGGTGTCATGGAGCCCCGTCGAAGCGGGGGACCTCCACCGCACAGACGATGCCTCGCGGCGTGTTTTCGCGCCATTCCACGCGCCCGCCGAGCTGTTTGACGCGCTTGCGCACACCGCCCAGACCGAGTCCGTGCGACCAGCCGGCAGGGGCCTGCCCGTCGCCATCGTCGGCCACGACCAGGCGCAGCGTGCCTTGTTCCAGCTGCAGCGACACCGCCACGCGCGAGGCATGGCCGTGGTACAGCGCGTTGCTGACCAGCTCGCGCAGCACGCGCGTCAGCGCCGACCACTGCACCATCGTCAGCACCGGGTCGTGGTCGGCGGTGCAGTGCCAGTCGAGCGCGGCCCGCGCCGCCTGCAGGCGCTGCGCGAGATCGGCCTTCCACTCGGCGGCCGCGTCGCCCAGGCGGTGCTCGGTGGCTGCCAGGCCGCGGGTGAGCGTCTTCAGGTCCTGCAGCGTGTGGCGGATGTAGTCCTCGATCTCGGGCGAGGGCGCGCGGTACATCAGCGTCAGCAGCCGCGCACCGATGTCGTCGTGCAGGTCCTGCGCCAGGCGCTGGCGCTCCTCGTGCCGACCCCGTTCGACGGCGCGTGCCACGGCGCGGTCGTAGGCCACGGCGCGCCGCAGCTGCTCGACGACGCGGTCGGCGAGCCGGGCGTCGTCGGCCTCGAACAGGCGCTGCCCGCGCTGCGCCAGGCGCAGCACCCAGCCGCCCGCGGCCGGGCCTTCGTCGTCGCCGCTGGCCGGCACCACCAGTTCGGCGCCGCCGGCGCGCACCTCGGCGCGGCGCGGCACGGTCTCGGCGCGGCGGCGCTGCAGCGGCTCGAACAGCTCGTCGAGCAGCTGGGCCAGGCGTTCGCCATGCCGTTCCGGGCGCGCCTGCACGTCGCGCGCGGCGCGGTACAGCGCCTCGAAGATGCGCTCGGCGCCGAGCTGGCGTGCGCCCAGCAGGTGGTCGAGGATGCGCTGGCGCAGCCCGGCGTAGACGGCCAGCGCCGCGAACACCGCCACCGCCAGCGAGGCCTGGGCGTTGAGCGAGAACACCGCGACGAACAGCAGGTCCAGCGAGGTCGCGACGGTGCTGATGCCGGCCAGCAGCGCGAACTCGCGCAGCAGCCGGCGGCTGCGCGTGAGCAGCGGCGACAGCAGCAGCAACGAGGCGAGGAACAGGTACCAGGCCACCGAGGCGCCGGCCGCGATGCCGTGTGCCAGCGCCGGCGCGTCGGCCGTGGCGGCCACGGCCGCGGTGGCCAGCGCGAAGGTGGCCACGCCCGTCCAGGCCAGGCGGCGGCGCACGGTGCGGCGCGGGTCGGGCTCGTCGCCGGGCGCGCTGCGCAGCGAGGCCGCCGCCGCAGCCCCCAGCAACAGGCACAGGCCCTGCACCCACCACCAGGCCGGGGCGAGCAGGCCGGCGATGACGCCGGCGGCCACGGCCGCGGCCGCCAGCCAGCCGGCCAGCACCAGCGCGCGCGGGCGGCGCGCCAGCAGCTGCAGCAGCGCGGCCGCGCTGGTGGCGTCGAGCAGGGTGCGCAGCGGCAGGTCGGCCTCGACCAGCCACAGCGGCAGGCCCGGCCCACGCAGCGAGCCGGCGGCGATCAGCAGCAGGTTGCCGGCCTGGCACAGGCAGACCAGCAGCACCAGCGGCGCGCGGCGCACCTCGCTGGCCAGGGTGTAGACGGTGCCGGCCAGCAGCAGCAGCAGCGCCAGCGCGGTGAGCGGCCAGGCCAGCAGGCCCAGGCCGGCCAGGCCGCGCGGCACGGCGTTCAGCACCTGCAGCTCGGGCAGGCCGCCGGCGTCGAAGACCACCGCGACGCGGCCTTCGGCCAGGCCGCGTGCCAGGGCCGCCTGCTGGGCCGTCTGGCGCTGGCGCTCGGCGTCGTCGACCTGCCAGCGCGGCGTGCGGTGCAGCAGCGAGGCGTCCACCGGCACCGGGGCGCTGCCCACCGGCCCCAGCGCGCGCAGCACGCGGCCTTCCAGCGGCGGGCCGCCACGGTCGACGACGAGTTCTTCGGCTTCGCCCAGCTTCAGCGCCAGCGGCAGCTGCGGGGTCTGAGCCAGCGCCCACACCAGGGCCACCCAGCCCAGGCAGCCCAGCAGCACCACGGCGGTCAGCACGCGCCGCCGCCAGCCCATCGGCACCGGCACGCCGGCGATCCCGGCCGCGGCGCGCTTCATGGTGGGGTCAGACCAGGCCCTGCTTGCTGGCCAGCACCGCCGCCTCGGCGCGGCTGGAGACATTGAGCTTCTTGTAGATGGACTTGATGTGGTCGTTGACGGTGAACCACTTGATGCCCATCAGGCTGGCGATCTCCTTGATCGTGAAGCCCTTGCTCAGGAAGGTCAGCACCTCGACCTCGCGCGGCGTGAGCCGCTCGTGCTCCGGCACCTTCTCGATCGGCACCGGCTTGCTGGTCGAAAACGGCAGCGGCGTGAAGCCGGAGTCGCGCGCGGGCGCGTCGCCGCCGGCATTGCCGCCGCCCGGGCGGAAGTGCGTCAGCAGCCGCCGTGCGATGGCCGGGCTCAGCGGGGGCTGGCCGCGCACGATCTTCTGCAGCTCCTCGACCAGCACCTCGAAGCGGTCTTCCTTCAGCAGGTAGCCGTCTGCACCACATTGGAGCGCCGGGAACAGGTGCTCGTCGTCGGAGTACAGCGTGGTGACGATCTTGGTTGCCGGGTAGGCCGTCAGCTCGGCCAGCAGCTCCAGGCCGTTGCCGTCGGGCAGCTCCAGGTCGACCAGGATCAGCTTGAACGGATCGGTGCCGTGCAGGCCCTGCGCACCGCCGGTGAGGGCGATGTGGCCACGTGCGCTTTCCAGGTCACCGGCTTCGGTGATGGCGATCACGTCGCTGAAGCTTTCGCGCACCACACGGCACAGAAAGCTGCGCGCAACCGGGTTGTCTTCGAGGATCAGAACCTTGACGGCCACTGGCGGGCACCCCTTCGTCCCTTGTTCGTTGCTTGTTCGACCCCGGCCTGACCGGGGCGCCTCCCAACAGGGCCGGATCCTAACAAGCGTTGCCCGTGCCGCCTGTTCTCGTCTCCACTGCTTACGGGTTGACCAGCACCAGCTTGCCCATCACCCGGCGCGAGGCCATGCGCGCGTAGGCCTCGCGGATCTCGCCCATCGGCAGCGTGGCGTCCAGCGCCGGCCGCACCTTGCCCTCGGCGTACCACTGCGCCAGCTGGCCCAGCGCCGCGGCGCTGGCCTTGGGCTCGCGCTTGACGAAGTCGCCCCAGAACACGCCGACGATGGAGGCGCCCTTGAGCAGCGCCAGGTTCCAGGGCAGGGCCGGAATGCCGCCGCAGGCGAAGCCCACCACCAGGTAGCGGCCGCGCCAGCCGATGGAGCGGAACACCGGCTCGGCGAAGGCGCCGCCCACGGGGTCGTAGACCACGTCCGGGCCCTTGCCGCCGGTGGCGGCCTTGATGGCCTCGCGCAGATCACCCGCGGTGTAGTTGATGGTGTCGTCGGCGCCGATCGAACGCGCGAAGGCGCACTTCTCGTCGCTGCTGGCGGCGGCGATCACACGCGCGCCCACGGCCTTGGCGATCTGCACCGCGGCGCTGCCGACGCCGCCGGCGGCGCCCAGCACCAGCACGGTCTCGCCGGCCTTCAGCTGCGCGCGGTCGACCAGCGCATGGTGCGAGGTGCCGTAGGTGAACGCAAACGCCGCGCCGTGTTCGAGCGCAAAGCCCGGCGGCAGCGGCAGCACCTGGGTGGCGCTGACGCAGGCGTGCGTGCCGAAGCCGCCGGTGCCGGCGATGGCTGCCACCGGCTGGCCCGGCCTCAGGTGCGACACGCCTTCGCCGACGGCGTCGACCGTGCCGGCGTACTCGGCCCCCGGCACGAAGGGCAGCGGCGGCTTGAACTGGTACTTGCCCTCGACGATCAGCAGGTCCGGGAAGTTCAGGCTCGCGGCCTTGACCGCGATGCGCACCTCGCCGGCCTTGGGCTCGGGCGTGGGCAGTTCCTTCCAGCGCAGCGCGTCGACGCCTTCGAGCGTCTCGCAAAGCCAAGCGTGCATGGTCGTCTCCTTGGGTGTTCGTGCGGGCGGCGCATCATAGGCAGCGGCCCGCACGGCCCTTGTCGCCCAGGCTACATCTGGCGGAACCGGTGCGTGAAGCTGCGGCTCACCGGCAGCACCTCGGGCCGGCCGCGCAGATGGACCTCGGCGGTCTCGTTGGGGCCGCGTACTACCTGGCTGACAAAGGGCAGCGCGACGATCACCGAGCGGTGGATCTGCACGAAGCGCTCGGCATCGAGCTCGTCGGCCAGCTCGCGCAGCGGCTTGCGGATCAGCGCCTCGCCGCCGGCCCAGACCACCAGCGTGTACTTCTCGTCGCTCTTCAGGTAGACGACCTCGTCGACCGGGATCAGCTTGAGCGCCGGGCCGACCGAGGCGTGGATCCACTGCAGCCGGGCCTTGGGCGCCGGCTCTGCCGCACCCGCCGCCGGCGCGCGGCGCTGCATGCGCGCGGCGAGCTGGTCGAGCAGCGCATCGAGCGCCGCCGGGTCGGGGCTGTCGGCCGGCACGGCGGCCAGCCGCGCCTGCAGCCGGGCCACGGTGGCCGCCAGCCGGGCCTCGTCGAAAGGCTTCACGAGGTAGTCGATGGCGCCGGTCTCGAAAGCCTGCACCGCGTACTGCTCGAAGGCAGTGACGAAGACGATCTGCAGCCGGCCCTGGGCCTGGCCTGCCAGGCTGCGCGCCACGTCGACGCCGTTCAGGCCCGGCATGTGCACGTCGAGAAAGGCGATCTGCGGCCGGTGCTGCTCGAACAGCGCCAGCGCCTCGCGGCCGTTGCGCGCCTGGGCCACCACCTGCAGCTCGGGCCAGGCGCGCGCCAGGTGCTGGGCCAGGCGTTCGCGCAGCAGCGGCTCGTCGTCGGCGATCAGGGCCGTTGGCAGGGCCGGGTGGGAAGCGGCGGGCGTGCTCATGGTCGGCGGAGGGGCGCGGGCAGGTGGATCTCGGCGCGCAGGCCGTGGGGCTCGAGCGGGCCGAGTTCGAGCCGCGCCGCCTTGCCGTGCAGGGCTTCCAGGCGCTGGCGCACATTGGCCAGGCCGGTGCCGGGCGCGGCATCGGCGGCCATGCCGACGCCGGTGTCGGCCACCCACAGCACGAGGCCACCGTCGCTGTCGTCACCGCCGGCCCGGGCGCCGACCTCGATGCGGCCGCCGTCCTCGGCCGGGTCGATGCCGTGGCGCACGGCGTTTTCCACCAGCGTCAGCAGCGCCAGCGGCGGGAAGGGCCGGGTGGCCAGGGCCGGGTCGACCTCGACCGCGAAGTCCAGCCGGTCGGGCATGCGCATCTGCATCAGCTCGAGGTAGGCGCGCACCAGGGCCAGCTCGTCGGCCAGCAGCGGCTCGTGGGCGTGCAGGCGCGGCATCGCGGCGCGCAGGTAGCGGATCAGGCTCTCCAGCAGCGCTGGTGCCCGTGGTGAGCCGGCCTCGACCAGCGCCAGCACATTGGCCAGGGTGTTGAACAGGAAGTGCGGTTCGATCTGCGCCTGCAGCAGCGCCACGCGGGCGTCCAGCGCCTGTTTCTCGAGCCGGCTGCGTTCCAGCTCGAAGGCCAGCGCCTGCGAGCGCGCCGAGGCCTCGCGTTCGCGCAGCTGCGCGGCCAGCGTGATCGTCAGGCCCAGCGCCAGCGAGGTGAGCCCGGTCAGCAGCAGGCCGACGAAGCGCCACTCGTTCTGCTTGATCGCGCTCATCTGGAAGTCCACCGCCACCAGGTAGACGGCGAAGGTGGCGAGCACGGCGGTGAGCGCGACCGCGCCCAGCGTCAGCATCCAGCGCGGCAGGCCGAAAGGGATGGCGGCCTCGGGCACACGCTGCACGGCCGCGAAGGCCAGCAGCAGTGCCATCGCGATGAACAGCGTGCGGCCCAGCAGCACCACGAACGGCGTGATGAAGACCGGCCCGAGCATCAGCGCGGCGGTGACCGCGAAGCCCACCGCCACCGCCAGGCTGCCGGCGGTGACGGTGCGGGCGCGGCGCTGGGCCGGGGCGTCGTCGGTCATGGGCGCACGATAGCGCCGACCACCGGGCCTGCCCGCCGCGCTGCGACGAAGCACGGTGCCGGGGCCGCGAGCGGCGGCACCGGCGGCCGTTCTGCAGCGGGCCGCGGCTACAGCGCCTGGCGCTGGATGGTCGCCGCCAGGGCCTGGCGCAGCGTGTCGGCGCTGTCGGCCAGGTGGGCGCGGGTCTCGGCGTCGAAGCTGTTGCGCCGCGCCAGCGCCGTGTCCAGCCGCGCCAGCAGGCTGCGCGACTGCTCGCGCAGATGGCCGCGGATGTCCGCCCGCCCCGTGAAGGTGGGCCGCACCACGGCCAGGGCCAGGCGGTTGACGTGGTCGCGCTGCAGGTCGCGCCGGTCAGGCCGCACCTGGCGCGTGCCGCCGTCGAGCTCGCTCCAGACCTCGGCCGTCAGCCGCTGGTGCAGCTCGCCCAGCGCAAAGGCGTCGGCGGAGCGGTCGACCTTGCCGGCGCTGTCGAGGATGCGCGAGGCGATCACGTCGGACATCAGGTAGTTCAGCACCGCACGCTGCAGGTCGAACAGGCGCTGCTGCACCGAGAAGTCGGTGGGCATGCCGACCTCGGCGCGGTCGAGGAAGTCCGGCGCCAGCCGGCGCTGCAGCGCCGGCGACAGCGTCAGGCCCTCGGGCGACAGCGTGGTCTTCAGCATCAGATCGAGCGCTTCGCGCTGCACCGTGGCCGGCACCGGCTGCAGCGGCTCGCGGCCGCTGCCGGGGAAGTCGCGCAGCGTGCGCAGGCCGCCGATCTGGCGCGCCAGCACACCCATCGCGCGCGTGGTGTCGATGATGGCGAAGCCGATCGAGCGGCGCAGCACCGCGTAGTCGCGGTCCGGCGGCAACTCGCGCGTTTCCTGGCGCTTGAACAGGTCGCGGGCGATGGCGATGCGCTTCTTCGCGAAGGCCATCGGATCGGCGCCCAGGTCGAGCTGCAGCGTTTCCGGGTCGAGGCCGACCAGGGTGTCCTCGTCGGTGCCGAAGGCCAGGTCCTTCTCGGCGCTGCGCGCGGCGATCTTCTGCAGCAGCTCGCGCTCGGCCGCCGGCGTGGTGCCCGCCGGCAGCGGCTTGTAGGCGTACTCGACGGCCCAGTAGTCGTAGGGGCCGAGCGTGGTCTGGAACGGCATGCCGGCGCGCTCGCCGGGGGCCGGCAGGTTGACGGCGTTGTATTCCATCACCGAGCCCGAGATGCCGTAGGCGCGGGTGTGCTCGATGTCGGCCAGCTGCGCCTCGGTGAAGGCGCGGCTGGCGCGGAAGTTGTGGCGCAGGCCGAGCGCGTGGCCGACCTCGTGCATGATGGCCTCGCGCACGTAGTCGTGCACGAACTGGCGCGCCACCGGCCCGTCGGGGTCGAGCTCGCCACGGGCTTCGAGCACGTCGAGCGCATAGCCCAGCTGCTCGGCCGCCAGCGCGCCGTGCTGGCAGTACAGGTGGGCCAGCGCGCCGTTTTCTTCGGACGGCACATGGCCTGCATGGCCACCGAGCGCCGCGGCGATGTCGGCCGGGATCGCCGGCGGCTCGGCGAAGCCGCTCGGCGACGGCGTGGCGGCAGCAGAACCACCGCTGCGCAGCACCTGGGCGCGCAGGCTGCGCACGCTGCGTGCAGAGAGGCCCTCGAAGGCGATGTCGGCGTCGAGGATCTCGCCGCTGCGCGGGTCGACATGGCTCGGGCCGATGGCGCCGAACACCGGGTCGGCGTTCATCATCCAGCGCACCGAGGCGTAGCCGAAGTCCAGCGTGTCCCAGCTGGCGTCGTCGGGCTGCTGCTCGACGCGGATGGCGCCCTCGAAGCCGATCTTCTCGAAGGCCTTGTTCCACTCCAGCACCGCGCTGCGCACGGTCTCGCGGTAGGCCAGCGGCACGTTGCGGTCGATCCAGAAGGTGATCGGCTTGACCGGCTCGCTCTTGTCGGCGGCCGGGTTCTTCTTCTCGAGCCGCCAGCGGTTCACCTGGCGCAGGCGCGGCGACATCGCGAGGTCGTCGGAGAAATCGAGCACGGTGCTGGTGAACAGGCCCACGCGCGGATCGGCGCGGCGCGCTGCCATCGGCTCGGCCGGCAACGGCGCCAGCGAGAACAGCGTGGTGATCAGCAGGCTGCGCGTGTCCGGCACGGCACGCGGCGGCCGCGGCACCGGCGCGTTGGACGGCAGGTTCAGGCCGGGCATGCCGATGGCCGGCGTGTAGAAGTGGTACTGCGTCTCGATGGTCACCGCGTGGTCGTTGCCGCGCGCGGCGACCACGGTGGAGTTGTTGCGGTCCAGGCCGTAGCCCTGGCGCAGGCCGCGCTGCAGCATCATGCCGATGCCCATCACGTCGGACAGGAACAGCGTGTTGGCCTCGATGAGCACGCTCTTGCGGTCCGGGTGCGGCGCCGAAGCCAGCGGGGCGACGCCGAGCAGGCTGTCGGAGTAGCTGGAGGCCACCGCGCGCGCCTCGGGCGTGCCGGCCTTGGCAAAGACCTCGGTGTTGCGCGCCACCAGGCGCACCTGGTTGTGCACGCGCACGAACTCCACCACCTGCTGCCCGCCGGCGCCGTTGACCGGGAAGCCCATCAGCCCGCCGAGCACCCAGGCTTCGCCGACGCCGTTCTTGATCTTGGGGCTGAGCAGAAAGGGCTTGTCGAACTGGCTGGGCGTGAGTTCGATCCAGACCTTGTCCTCGCGCTGCCACAGCGTCAGCGGGCCGTCGATGCGGGTGGCGTTGCGCAGCACCGCGGCAAAGGGCGGGGGCGAGCCCGGGGCCACGCCGGGCGGGGCTGTCGGTGCCGCAGCAGCCGGTGCGGCGGCGGTGGTGGTGGCCGGGGCGGCGGCGGGCGAGGCAGGCGTGGTGGGCGCGGCGGAAGGTGCCGTCGCCTGCGGCCTCGCAGCGGGCGCCGCTGCGGTGCCCGGGCGCGGCAGGGTGGCGCGGGGCGGCGTGGCCGCCGCGGCGCTGGCCGCGGTGCCGGGGGCGGCGGCCGCGGATTCGGTGGCGTCGCCGGGCGGTGCCGTCTGGCAGCCGGCCAGCGACAGCAGCACGGCGGCTGCGATGGCCGTTGTCGGCGTCACCCGGCGGCGGATGGGGACCAGGGGCTGGGGCGGGGCGGAAGACGGCATGGTGGCGGAGGGCGCCGCAGGCGCAGAGAGAGCATGGCCGCCCCTCGGGCGGCGACGAACCATCCTACGCCCAAGCCTCCGCACCCGAGGCCGGCACGGCCATCGCGCGGCGCACCGCGTGTGACAGCCTGCCGTTCGAGATCAGCGGATCGGCTTGAAGCGCATGCGCTTCGGCCGCGCGCCTTCTTCGCCCAGGCGCTTGACCTTGTCCGCCTCGTACTCCTGGTAGTTGCCGGGGAAGAAGACCCATTGCGAGTCGCCTTCGGCGGCCAGGATGTGCGTGCAGATGCGGTCGAGGAACCAGCGGTCGTGGCTGATGACCATGGCCGAGCCGGCGAACTCCAGCAGCGCCTCTTCGAGCGCGCGCAGGGTTTCGACGTCGAGGTCGTTCGACGGTTCGTCGAGCATCAGCACGTTGCCACCCTTGGCCAGGGTCTTGGCCAGGTGCAGCCGGCCGCGTTCACCGCCGGAGAGGTTGCCGACCAGCTTCTGCTGGTCGTTGCCCTTGAAGTTGAAGCGGCCGAGATACGCGCGGCTGGGCATCACGAACTGGCCGACGACGATGTTGTCGAGGCCACCCGAGACGTCTTCCCAGACCGTCTTGTCGTTGGCCAGCTCGGCGCGGCTCTGGTCGACGAAGGCCAGCTTGGCCGTCTTGCCGATGACCACCTCGCCGCCATCGGGCTGCTCGGCGCCTTGCAGCATGCGGAACAGCGTCGACTTGCCGGCGCCGTTGGGGCCGATGATGCCGACAATGGCGCCTGGCGGCACCTTGAACGACAGGTTGTCGATCAGCACACGGTCGCCGAAGCTCTTCGTGACGTTCTTGAACTCGATGACCTCGTTGCCCAGGCGCTCGGCCACCGGGATGAAGATCTCGTTGGTCTCGTTGCGGCGCTGGTACTCGACGTCGCTCAGTTCCTCGAAGCGCTGCAGGCGGGCCTTGCTCTTGGCCTGGCGGCCCTTGGCGTTGGAGCGAACCCACTTGAGTTCTTCCTTCATCGCCTTGGCGCGCGCGTCTTCCTGCTTCTTCTCGACTTCCAGGCGCTTTTCCTTCTGGTCCAGCCAGTCGGAATAATTGCCCTTCCAGGGAATGCCGGCGCCGCGGTCGAGTTCGAGAATCCACTCGGCGGCGTTGTCCAGGAAGTAGCGATCGTGGGTGATGGCCACCACGGTGCCCGGGAAACGCTGCAGGAAGTGCTCCAGCCACTCGACGCTTTCGGCGTCCAGGTGGTTGGTGGGTTCGTCGAGCAGCAGCATGTCGGGCTTGCTCAGCAGCAGCCGGCACAGCGCCACGCGGCGCTTTTCGCCACCCGAGAGGTTCTTGATCTGCGCGTCCCAGGGCGACAGGCGCAGCGCGTCGGCGGCCAGTTCCAGCTGCAGGTCGGTGTTCTCGCTGCCGGCGGCGGCGATGATGGCCTCCAGCTCGGCCTGCTCGGCGGCCAGCTTGTCGAAGTCGGCGTCGGGCTCGGCGTACTCGGCGTAGACCTCGTCGAGGCGCTTCTTGGCCGCCAGCACGCCGCCGATGCCCTGCTCGACGGCCTCGCGCACGGTCTGCTCGGGCTCGAGCTGCGGCTCCTGCGGCAGGTATCCGATCTTCAGGCCCGGCATCGGCACGGCCTCGCCCTCGATCTCCTTGTCGATGCCGGCCATGATCTTCAGCAGCGTCGACTTGCCCGAGCCGTTCAGGCCCAGCACGCCGATCTTGGCGCCGGGGAAGAAGGACAGGTTGATGTCCTTCAGGATCTGCCGCTTCGGCGGCACGATCTTGCCGACGCGGTTCATGGTGAAAACGTACTGGGCCATGGCGGGGGAGGTCTCGGGAAGCTTCGAAGAGGCAAAACTTCGTCGATTATCCGCCGGCCGGTCCGGGCGTCTTCAACCGGCGGGCAGGTCCTGCATCAGCACCGAGGGCGAAAACGGCAGCGGCTCGGCCGTTTCGGCCACCTTCAGCGTCTTCGCGGCCAACTGGCCGGCCGGCATCGGCCGGGCAAAGAAGAAGCCCTGCAGCTCGTCGCAGCCCAGGCGGATCAGCGCGTCGCGCTGGGCCTCGGTCTCCACGCCTTCGGCAACGACCTTCATCTCCAGCACGTGCGCCAGCCGCACCACGGCCTCGACCAGGTCGTGCGCCTTGGCGTCGGTGGCCACGTCCTGCACGAACAGCCGGTCGATCTTCAGCTCGTGCACGCGCAGCTGGCGCAGCATGGCCAGGCTGGAGTGGCCGGTGCCGAAGTCGTCGAACGACAGCTGCACACCCAGGCCCTCGAGCTGGTCGATCATGCGCTGCGTGGCCAGCACGTCGTCCATGGCCACCGACTCGGTGAACTCGAGCACCAGCAGCGCGGGGTCGGCCGCGTGGCGCAGCAGCGTGGTCCGCACACGCTCGGCGAAGTCGCCCTGGCGCAGCTGCCAGGCCGAGAGGTTGACCGAGACACGCAGCCGCCGGCCCTGGTCGCACCAGGCGGCGATCTGGCGGCAGGCCTCGTCGAGCACCCAGTCGCCCAGCGGCACGATCAGGCCGTGGCGTTCTGCCAGCGGGATGAACTCGGCCGGCGGCACCATGCCGCGCTCGGGGTGGCGCCAGCGCAGCAGCGCCTCGACGCCGCGCACGCGGCCGCTGCGCCCGTCGACCTTGGGTTGGTAGTGCAGCTCCAGCCGGCGTTCGGCGAGTGCGACGCGCAGGTCCTGCAGCAGGTCCAGCGGGTCGGACACGGTGTGGGCCTCGGCGTCGTACAGCAGCACCTGGTTGCCGCCGCCGCGCTTGGCCGCGTACATCGCCGCGTCGGCCAGCGATTTGAGCCGCGGGCCTTCGTCCTGGTCGGGGCAGAGGGCCAGGCCGACCGAGGCGCTCAGCAGCACGGTGCGGCCGGCCACGTCGTAGGGCCGCGCGACGGCCTGCACGATGCGCTGCCCCGTGGCCAGCGCATCGGCCTCGTCGTTCACCGACTCCAGCAGCACGACGAACTCGTCGCCACCCACGCGCGCCAGCGTGTCGGACTCGCGCACCACCATGCGCAGCCGCTGCGCCACCTGGCGCAGCACGGCGTCGCCGGCCGCGTGGCCCCAGCTGTCGTTGACGGGCTTGAAACCGTCCAGGTCGATGAACAGCAGCGCGAGCCGGGCCTTGGCGCCCAGGCGTTCGATGCGGGCCAGTGCGTGCTGCAGCCGGTCGTCGAACAGCGTCAGGTTCGGCACGCCGGTCAGCGGGTCGGTCAGTGCCAGGCGTTGCAGCTCGGCGTTGGCGTGCTGCAGCTGCTGGTTGGTCGCGTGCAGGTCGCGGGTCAGGCGCACGGCGCGGGCCTGCAAGCGGGCGTCGAGCATCGAGGTGCACAGCGCAACCGACAGCAGCAGCACGGTGGCGAGCGCGAGCATGGTCACCAGGTGCTCGCCGCCCAGGCCGTCCAGGCTGGTGCAGACGGCACCGGCCGGCAGGCTCACGGCGGCCATGCCCGAGTAGTGCATGCCGCTGATGGCGGCGCCCATGACCAGTGCTGCCCCGGCCTGCGCGGCGCGGGCCTTGAACCCGGCCAGCCGGCGCATGCCGAAGAAGATCAGCAGCGCCGCGGCCGAGGCCCCCACCGCGATGGCCACCGAGGTCGCGACCCAGCCCCAGTGCCAGATGATGCCGGGCACCAGCTCGATCGCGGCCATGCCGATGTAGTGCATGGCGCAGATGCCGCCGCCCATGGCCAGCGCACCCAGCGCCAGCGAGCGCGGCGTGAGCCGGTCGCGCGAGGCGATCCACAGCGCCAGCAGCGAGACGCCGACCGCCGCGCACCAGGACAGAAAGGTCGTCAACGGCGCGTAGCCCAGCGGCGTCGGCACCTTGAAGGCCATCATGCCGACGAAGTGCATCGACCAGATGCCCGAGCCCATCACGAAGGCGCCGCCGGCGATCCACAGCCGCGCGCCGACGACGTCGGGGCCGCGCACGCGGCGCGCCAGGTCCAGGGCCACGTACGACGCGAAGACCGCGATCAGCAAGGACAGCAGCACGACGAACTCGTCGTAGCGCACGGGCATCAGCGCCAGGGCGCTCGGGAGCGGAGATGACGGCGGCAATTGAGGTCGGGCAGGAGCGCGAGGAGGGGGCGGAGGGGTGGGCGACGGCGTTCCGGACGGCCGTTGCAGCGGTATCGGCCCGGGCGCGCCGGGCTTGAGACAGGGCAGAACCGCAACGGCGAGTGTGGAAGCTGCGGATCGGCCGCAAGCCCGGCCCGAGTCCTCCCGTAAAATGGGCCGCAGTTCGCCGGAGGTTCCAGTCACCGGCGGGTGGTCATCTCCGACATCCGGGCCTTTCGGCCCATCGGCCTGCGGCAGGCTGGGCCCCGTCCCATGGGGTTCGTCCGCGGCCCCGCGACCGCGCTGCGGTCCCTCCACACCCCATGAGCTTCGACATCCTCGGCCTCGCCGAGCCGATCCTGCGCGCCGTTCGCGAACAGGGCTACGACACCCCGACCCCCATCCAGTCCCAGGCCATCCCCGCCGTGCTCGGCGGTGGCGACCTGCTGGCCGGCGCCCAGACCGGCACCGGCAAGACCGCCGGCTTCACGCTGCCGCTGCTGCACCGGCTGGCGGCTTCCAAACCCGCCCGCGACGCCCGCGGCCGCGTCGCGGTGCGCGCGCTGATCCTCACGCCGACGCGCGAACTCGCCGCGCAGGTCGAAGAAAGCGTGCGCACCTACGGCAAGTACCTGCCGCTGACGAGCATGGTGATGTTCGGCGGCGTCGGCATGCAGCCGCAGATCGACCGCCTGAGGAAGGGCGTCGACATCCTCGTGGCCACGCCGGGTCGGCTGCTCGACCACCACCAGCAGGGCACGCTGGACCTGAAGCAGGTGGAGATCCTGGTGCTCGACGAAGCCGACCGCATGCTCGACATGGGCTTCATCCACGACATCAAGAAGGTGCTGGCGGTGCTGCCGCCGAAGCGCCAGAACCTGCTGTTCAGCGCCACCTTCAGCGACGACATCAAGGCCCTGGCCGACCGGCTGCTGAACGCGCCGGCGCTGATCGAGGTGGCGCGCCGCAACCAGACCAACGACGCCATCTCGCAGAAGGTGCACCCGGTGGGCCGCGAGAAGAAGAAGGCGCTGCTGTCGCACCTGATCCGCCAGGGCGACTGGCACCAGGTGCTGGTGTTCACGCGCATGAAACACGGCGCCAACCGCCTGGCCGAGTTCCTCAACGACGAGGGCATCACGGCCATGGCCATCCACGGCAACAAGAGCCAGGGTGCGCGCACCAAGGCGCTGGCCGAGTTCAAGGCCGGCACGCTGCAGGTGCTGGTGGCCACCGACATCGCGGCGCGCGGCATCGACATCGACCAGCTGCCGCACGTCGTGAACTTCGAGCTGCCCAACGTGCCCGAGGACTACGTGCACCGCATCGGCCGCACCGGCCGCGCCGGCGCCAACGGCGAGGCGATCTCGCTGGTGTGCCTGGACGAAGAGATCTTCCTGCGCGACATCGAGAAGCTGATCAAGCGCGCCATCCCGCGCGAGGCCATCGCGGGCTTCGAGGCGCCGTCCGACGAGCGCGCCGAGCCCATCGTGCTGGGCCGCATGACCATCGGCATCGGTGGCACGCGCCGCGGTGGCGGTGGTGGCCGCCCCGGTGGTGGTGGTGGCGGTGGCCGGGGTGGCGAGCGCTCGGCGGATCATCGCGGGGGTGGCGGCGGTGGCGGCCGCCCGGGCGGTGGCCGTGGGCCTGGTGGTGGCGGAGGCGGCGGCGGCCGCCCGGCCTCGGGGCCGCGCGCCTCGGTGCCGGCGGGTGGCGGGCGCGGCGGCCCGCGCCGCTGAGCGGAGCTTCGGCACCGCGGCAAGGTTGGCGGTTGGTCCTTTGTTGGACTAATATCCGCGTCAAGTCCTGATCTGGATTTGACGCGCCACGCCAGCCAGCCATGAGTGCCCTGCCGCAAAACGCCCCGGCGGCCGTCTCGGCCGAACAGATGGCCGCCGCCGGCCTGCGGGCTTTTGCCCGCATCGCCGAAGCCTGGGGGCTGACGGTCGACGAGCAGCTGGTGCTGCTCGGCCGGCCGCCGCGCTCGACCTACTTCGCCTGGCGCAAGCAGCCCGAGCGTGCGGCCGTGCCGCGCGACACGCTGGAGCGGCTGTCCAACCTGCTCGGCATCTGGAAGAGCCTGCAGATCCTGCTGCCCGAGCCGGCCGCGGCCGATGCCTGGCTGCGCCGGCCGAACACCGCCGAGGCCTTCGGCGGCCGCAGTGCGCTGGAGCGCATGCTGGCCGGCAACGTCGTCGACATCCACTACGTGCGTCGCTACCTCGACGGCGTGCGCGGCGGCGGCTGGTCCTGAGCGCCATGACACCGCCGGCCAATCCCACGCTGCCCGCGCTGCCTGCCCTGCGGCGCATCCGCTGGCCCGAGGCCTGCCGCATCGTGCCGACGCGGCACCCGTCGGTGAGCCTTTTCGACCGTGTCGCCGACGCCGAGGACTTCGATGCGCTGTACGCGCTCGAGTCGATGAGCAACGAACGGGTGCGCGACGAGCTCGGCGAGATCGAACGCGTGCCGCGCGCCGAGCGGGTGTTCGGCCTCGGCAGCGGGCCGATCATGGCTGCCTTCACGCACGTCAACCTCGAGGGCAGCCGCTTCTCGGCCGGGCGCTGGGGCGTGTTCTACGCCGCGAAGGAACGCGCCACCGCGATCGCCGAGACGCGCCACCACCACGCCCGCTTCCTGCGTGCCACGCACCAGCCGGCGCTGCACCTGCCGATGCGGCTGTACACGGTGGCCATCGACAGCACGTTGCACGACCTGCGGCCCGCCGACGCCGCCCCTGAGGCTGAGTACGACGCCGTGTACGACGCCGACGACTACACCGCCGCCCGCGCGCTGGGCGAGCGGCTGCACGCGGCCGGCTCGCACGGCGTGGTGTACCGCAGCGTGCGCGCGCCGGGCGGCCAGTGTGCCGGCCTGTTCCGCGCGCGTGGCGCCAAGGCCTGCCTGCACCGCGCCGTGCTGCTCTACGCCTGGGACGGCGAGCGCTTCACCGACGTCTACGAGAAGACCGCATGAGCGGCATGAGCAGCGAACGTTTCGACCGGCTCGACGCGCTGCGTGGCCTCGCCATCGTCTGGATGGCGGTCTTCCACTTCCTGTTCGACCTGAACCACTTCGGCTACTTCGAGCCGCGCCACCAGTTCCACCGCGACACGCTCTGGGTGGCGCAGCGCACGGTCATCCTGAGCCTGTTCCTGTTCAGCAGCGGCCTCGCGCTGGCGGTGGCGCTGGACGCCGGCCAGCGCTGGGGGCGCTTCTGGCGCCGCTGGGCGCAGATCGCCGGCTGCGCGCTGCTGGTGAGCCTGGGTTCGGCGCTGATGTTCCCGAAGAGCTTCATCTTCTTCGGCGTGCTGCACGGCATCGCGGTGATGCTGGTGCTGGCGCGGCTGGCGGCGCCGCTGCGCGGCGGGCTGTGGTTGCTGGCGGCCGCGGCGATCTTGTTGCCTTTTGTGGTGCAGCACCCGGCCTTCGACGGCCGGGCGTTGTCGTGGACCGGCCTGGTGACACGCAAGCCGCTCACCGAGGACTACGTGCCGGTGCTGCCGTGGATCGGCGTGATGCTGGCCGGCCTGGCCAGCGGGCAGTGGCTGCTGGCGCGCCACCGCGCGGTGTTGTCGGGGCCGCTGCCGCGAGGCCTTGCGCCGCTGGCCACGCTGGGGCGCTGGAGCCTCACCGTGTACATGCTGCACCAGCCGCTGTTCATCGGTGCGCTGCTGGCGGGGCAGATGCTCGGCTGGTGGTGAAATCGGGTCATGGCCAAACCTGCTCCCGCTGCGCTGCTCTACGGTTTCCACGCCGTCACCGTGCGCCTGAAGACCGCTCCTGACACCGTGCAGGAACTGCACCTCGACGCCACGCGCCGTGACGCGCGCATGAAGCACTTCCGCGAGCGCGCGGAGACCAGCGGCGTGCGGCTGATCGACAGCGATCCGGCCCGGCTGGCGGCACTGGCCGGCAACCCGCGCCACCAGGGCGTGGTGGCGCGTGTCACGCCGCTGATGGCCAAACACTCGCTGGACGAGATTGTCGAGAGCACCGAGGGCCCGGCGTTGGTGCTGGTGCTCGACGGCGTGACCGATCCGCACAACCTCGGCGCCTGCCTGCGGGTGGCCGATGGTGCCGGTGCGCATGCCGTGGTGGCGCCCAAGGACCACGCCGTGGGGTTGAACGCCACCGTGGCCAAGGTGGCCAGCGGCGCGGCCGAGACCGTGCCCTACCTGATGGTGACCAACCTCGCACGCACGCTGGGCGAGCTCAAGGAGCTGGGCCTGACGGTCATCGGCACCAGCGACGACGCCGAGGCTTCGTTGTGGGACGTGGAGCTCACCGGCCCGGTGGCGCTGGTGCTCGGCGCCGAAGGCCCGGGCCTGCGCCAGCTCACGCGCAAGACCTGCGACCGGCTGGTGCGCATTCCGATGGCGGGTGCGGTGGAAAGCCTGAACGTCAGCGTCGCCGCCGGCCTGTGCCTGTACGAGGCAGCGCGGCAGCGCGCGGCCGACTCAGTGCGCTGAAGGGCGGGCGGCCTTGGCCGCCGCCAGCGCCTCGTCCACCGCGGCGCGGTAGGGCTCGTAGCGCGACAGGTCGTTGTGGCCAGCGCCTTCGATCTCCACCAGCCGCGCCTGCGCGGCCAGCGGTGCCAGGCGCCGCGCGTGTTCGATGCCGATCAGCCGGTCCTGCGTGCCGTGCAGCAGCCACACCGGCGTCTTCACCTGCGGCAGCACGGCGGCCGTGTCCAGCGGGTAGCGCAGCACGGCCTTCGGCACCCAGGGGTAGTGCTCGTCGGCCAGCGCCGCCAGGCTTTCGTAGGGCGAGGCCAGCAGCGTCGCCTCGGGTTGCACCTCGGCCGCCAGCCTGGCGGCCAGGCCGGTGCCCAGCGAGCGGCCGTAGAACACCCGCGCCTTGCCGGCATAGGCCGGCGCGATCTGCGACCAGGCCGCCTTGACGTCGGCGTGCAGCTGGGCCTCGCTCGTGATGCAGCAGGGGCTCTTGCCGTAGCCGCGGTAGTCGATCATGAACAGATCGAGGTTGGCGCGGCGGTAGGTGTCCAGGTTCACGAACCAGCCTTCGAGGCTGCCGCCGTTGCCGTGCAGGAAGAAGACGATGCCGTCCGGCGCAGGCCGCTTCAGGTGCAGCGCGTTGAGCCGGCCGCCGGGCACGGCCACCCAGGTTTCGTGCACGTCGGCGCCCTTGTCGAATACCCAGGCCTCGGGCAGCGTGTGCGGGCGGAAGATCAGCCACTCCTGCTTCCAGGCCAGCAGCGCCACGGCCAGCGCCCACAGCAGCGCGAGCGTGGCGGCGCCGCGCAAGGCCAGCCGCAGCCAGGGCCGCCACCGCATGCTCAGACCCCGCCCAGGGCGCCAACCAGCGCGCCGACGCCGATGGCCCACATCGGATTGCGCCGCGTGCGCAGCATCAGCCACAGCGTGCCGGCCACCAGCAGCCAGACCGTCGGCGAGCCGGCCACCGGCCGCAGCAGCACGGCGCCGGTAGACAGCAGCAGGCCGATGGCCAGCGGCGCCAGCCCGCCCTGGAAGGCCCGCATGCCGCGTGTCTGGCTGAAGCGCAGGCCCATGCGGCCCGCGCCCACGGCCATGAGGGTCGAGGGCAGCAGCGAGCCGGCCATGGTCGCCAGCACACCGGCCAGGCCGGCCACGCTGTAGCCGATGGCGGCCACGAACAGCACGTTCGGCCCCGGCATGGCCTGGCCGATGGCGATGCACTCGTTGAACTGCGCCGAGTCCAGCCAGCCTTCGCGCGCCACGACCATGCGCTGCATCTCGGCCACCGTCGTGATCGCGCCACCGATGGCCACCAGCGACAGCGCGGTGAAGTGCAGGAACAGCCGCAGCCAGCCGTCGAAGCCCACGCCGAGCGGGCCCCATAGCAGGCTGCCGAGGGTTTCCATGCCGATCAGTCTGATGAGTCAGTCCGAGCGGCGGCCCAGCCGCCACCAGGCCCAGGCGATGGCCGGCACGCCCAGGCCCAGCACCACGGCCGGCAGCGGCCAGCGCAGCAGGCCCACCACGGCCGCCGTCGCCAGCGTCAGCACCGCCGCGCCGGCGCGGCCCAGCGGCCCGCCCGCCAGGCCGGGCGCCAGGCGGATGGCGGTGGCGAGCACCAGGCCGGCGGCGACCACGCCCATGCCGCGCAGCGCACCGGCCACCCAGGGGATGTCGGCAAAGCGCAGCGCCGCGGCGGTGGCCGCGATCACCAGGCCCATCGGCACCAGCAGCAGCCCACCGGCGGCGGCGGCAGCACCGCGCCAGCCGAAGCAGCGGTCGCCGAAGATCAGCGCCAGGTTCACGATGTTCGGGCCGGGCAGCACCTGCGACAGCGCGAGCAGATCCAGGAACTGCTCGCGCGTGAGCCAGCCGAGCCGCTCCACCAGCGCGCGCTGCGCCACCGGCAGCACGCCGCCGAAGCCCTGCAGCGCCAGCCTGTTGAAGGCGCGGAACAGCTCGCCCGCCGAAGCCGGGGAGCGTGTCTGGGCCTGCGCGTCCATGGGCTCAGCCACCGGGCGCTCCGCGTGCCGCCCGTTGCGCCAGCCAGACCGACAGCGCAAAGGCCAGGCCCAGCCAGGCCAGCGCCACGTCGGCCAGTGGCGCAAAGCCGCCGGCCGTCAGCAGCGCACCGCCGCTGGCCGCGCCCAGGGCCTGGCCGGCGTAGATGGCTGCCGTGTTCAGCGACAGCAGTGCCGGCGCAAAAGCCGGTGCCGCGGCCGACAGCCGCGCCTGCTGCGCCGAGTTCGACGCGAAAGTGCCCAGCGCCCAGGGTGCCAGCACCAGTGCCACGGCGAACACCGTGCCGGCCCAGCCCCAGGCGACGAAGGCCAGGCCGATGGACGCCAGGCCCAGGTTCACGCACAGCGCAGGGCCGAGCCGTTCGACGAAGCGTGTGAGCAGCACGTTGCCGATCACGCCAAACAGGCCGTACCAGAGGAACAGGAAGCTGACGGCTTCGGCGCTGGCGCCCAGCACCTGGCGGAAGTAGGGCGCCATGTAGCTGAACAGCGTGAACTGGCCGGCGCCGCTGAGCACGGTGACCAGCACCAGCCCCATCAGCCAGGGGTTGCGCAGCACCCGGCCCCAGCCGGCCGCCGACATCGGCGGCGGCTTCACGCCGTCGGGCACCGTGCGCCACACGGCCCAGGCGGCGGCGGCCGACAGCACGGCCACCAGCGCGAAGGCCCAGCGCCAGCCGAAGGTCTCGCCGATCCAGGCGTGCAGCGGCATGCCCAGCACCGAAGCCAGGCTCCAGCCGAGGAAGATGTAGCTCATGTGCCGGCCGCGCTCACCTTCCGGCGCCATCACGTTGACGGCCGCGGCCGCCTGCGGCGTGAACACCGCGGCGGCCAGTACTGCCAGCGCGCGCAGCGGCAGCAGCGCGGCGTAGCCCGGCACCAGCGCACACAGCGCGTGGCCGATGGCGTACCAGGCCAGCGCGGCCGTCAGCAGCAGCCGGCGGTCCATGCCACCCAGCAGCATGGCCAGCAGCGGCGCGCCCAGGCCGGTGGCCACGGCCGCCGCGGTGATGAGCTGGCCGCCGACCGCCACCGACACCTTCAGCGAGCTGACGAGGTCGTTCAGCGAGCCCGGCACCACCATCACGCCGCAGCCGATGGCGAAGTTGCCGGCCAGCAGCGCGAGGCGGGCCCGGGCGAGGTTCACGGTGACTTCACCGCAGCACTTTCAGCGCCTCGGGGTTGACCAGGTTGGTCGGCGTGTTGTGGATGAAGTTGATGACGTTCTCGAAGGCCGCGCCGAAGTACTGCTCGTAGCTGTCCTGCTCGACGTAGCCGATGTGCGGCGTGCAGACGGCGTTTTCCAGCCGCAGCAGCGGGTGGCCCTGCAGGATGGGTTCGCTCTCGAACACGTCGACCGCGGCCATGCCGGGCCGGCCGCGGTTCAGCGCGGCGACCAGCGCGTTTTCCTCCACCAGCTCGGCACGCGAGGTGTTGACGAACAGCGCCGAGGGTTTCATGCGCGAGAGATCGTCCAGGCCGACGATGCCGCGTGTGCTGTCGCTCAGCCGCAGGTGCAGCGAGAGCACGTCGCAGCTCTCGAAGAAGGCTTCGCGCGACTCGGCGGTGTCGTGGCCGTCGGCCCGGGCGCGTTCGCGGGAGAGCTCGCTGCCCCAGACCTGCACCTGCATGCCGAAGGCACGGCCGTAGCCGCCCACCAGCCGGCCGATCTTGCCGTAGCCCCACAGGCCCAGCGTCTTGCCCTTCAGCACCAGACCGATGCCGAAATTGGCCGGCATCGAGGCCGACTTCAGCCCGCTCTGCTGCCAGGCACCGTGTTTCAGGTTCCCCACGTACTGCGGCAGCCGGCGCATCGCGGCCATGATCAGCGCCCAGGTCAGCTCGGCCGGCGCCACCGGCGAGCCGGTGCCTTCGGCCACCGCGATGCCCAGCCGCGTGGCGGCCTCGACGTCGACGTGCGAGCCGATGCGGCCGGTCTGCGAGATCAGCTTGAGCTTCGGCAGTTTCTCGAGCAGCGCGCGCGGGAAATGCGTGCGTTCGCGGATCAGCACCAGCACATCGGCGTCGCGCAGCCGCACGCTGAGCTGGCCCGTGCCCTTGACGGTGTTGGTGAAGACCTTGGCGTTGAAGGGTTCCAGCAGCTGCGCGCACTTCAGCTTGCGCACGGCGTCCTGGTAGTCGTCGAGGATGATGATGTTCATGGGCGGCGCGGCAGCAACGGGGCCGCAGGGGCCGGACCCATTGTGCCGCGCATGCGGGCTCCGGGTGCCCTGCAGGGCCGAGTGTCTGAGTGTCCGAGTGTCAGCAGTCCGGGTCGCGGCCGGGCAGACTCGGGGCCGTGGCAGCAGCCACGACTTCGAACCGAGGAGACGACGACGATGAACACCCCTCACCCCATGCACACGGCCACCGCGCCGGCCTTCGTGCGCATGCTCGGCAACATGCTGACCTGGCTCGACAAGGCCCAGGCGCATGCCGAGCAGCGCCGCTTCGACCCGACGCTCTACCTGGGCCTGCGGCTGGCGCCGGACATGCTGCCGCTGTCACGCCAGATCCAGATCGCCTGCGACGGCGTCAAGGGCTGCATGTCGCGGCTGGCCGGCCAGGAGGTGCCGAAGTGGGACGACACCGAAACCACGCTCGACGAGCTGCGCGCGCGCATCGGCCGCACCATCGAACACGTGAACGGCTTCCGCCCCGAGCAACTGGCCGGCAGCGAGGCGCGCGAGATCGTGCTGCCCACGCGCCAGGGTGATCCGCTGCGCTTCAGCGGCGAGGACTACCTGCGCCACTTCGTGCTGCCGAACTTCTACTTCCACGCGACGACGACCTACGCGCTGCTGCGCCACGCCGGCGTGGACCTGGGCAAGCGCGACTACCTGGGCTGAGCCGGGGCCGCGCCCCGGCGGGCTCAGCGCTCGACGCGGGTGCTGGCGCGCGCCGAGCCTGCGGTCTTGGCGGCGGGGCGCGGTGCGCTCTTCTGCGCGGCTTTCTGGGGCGCCTTCTGGGGCGCTTTCTGCACCGTCCGCTGCGGTGCCTTCTTGGCGGCCGCGCGGGCCGGTGCGCGGGCCGCCGCCTGCCGAGCCGGCGCCTTGCGCGCCGCGGTGGCCCGGGGCTGGTTCGCGCTGGGCCGGGCCTGGGCCTGGCGCGTGGGCACGGCCTGCATCACGAACACGTTCTGGCCGGGCCGGAAGCGGGCACCGGTGCCGACGCCGTTCCAGCGTGCCACCTGCGCCCGGCTGACGCCGTAGCGCTGGGCCACCCAGGCCACGGACGCGCCCTGGGGCCCGATGTGCACCCGCACGCGGCGCTGGCCGCGTGCCTCGGGCGACAGTGCCAGCTGGGCGTGGTCGGCGACGTGCGCCGTGACGTCCTCGGCGTGTTCCGGCGGGCGCGGCACGAGCAGCGTCGAGCCGGCCCGCACCTGCATGCGCGGCGGGATGCGGTTGATCTCGCGCAGCTCGGCCTCGCGCAGGCCCACCGTCTGCGCCACCTGCGCCGGCGACATGGTGCGCGGCGCGACCCAGGCCGTCCAGCTTGCCAGCGGCCCGGTGGCGGTGGCCAGCGCGGTGCGGAACTGGTCGGCGCTTTCCCAGGGCAGCAGCACCTCGGGCGTGCCGGCGGCCAGGATCACCGGCTTGTTCAGCTGCGGGTTCAGCGCGCGGAACTCGTCCAGCGGAATGCCGGCCAGCTCGGCCGCGAGGCCGACGTCGATGTCGCGGTGGATGGGCACGCCGGTGAAGAAGGGGTGGTTCTCCAGCTCCGGCAGCACGAGGCCGAGGCGCGCCGCATCGAGCACGATGTTCTTCACGGCCTGCAGCTTGGGCACGTAGTCGCGGGTTTCGGTGGGCATGCGCAGGCTCTCGTAGTCCAGCGGCTGCCGCGCACGCCGGTTGCGCTCGATGGCGCGCGACACGTTGCCCTGGCCCCAGTTGTAGGCGGCCAGCGCGAGGTGCCAGTCGCCGAAGCGCGTGTGCAGGCGCTGCAGGTAGTCCAGCGCGGCGCCGGTGGACTCGCGCACGGCGCGCCGGTCGTCGCGGAACAGGTTCTGGCGCAGGTCGAAGTCGCGGCCGGTGGCGGGCATGAACTGCCACATGCCCGAGGCGCTGGCGCGCGACAGGGCCTCGGGGTTGAAGGCGCTTTCGATGAAGGGCAGCAGCGCCAGCTCGTGCGGCATGCCGCGGCGCTCGACCTCTTCGACGACGTGGAACAGGTAGCGCCCGCCGCGCTCGACCATGCGCCGCACGTAGTCGGGCCGGTCGGCGTAGTAGCGCTCCCAGCGGGCAACCCGTTCGCCGTCGAGATCGGTGATCGCAAAACCGCGGCGCACGCGGTCCCAGAGGCTGCTGCGGTCGCCCTCGATGGACTCGGCCGCCAGCGGCTCAGAAGCCGCCGCTTCCGGTGCGGCCGGCTCGCCGGTCGGGGGTAGCGTCACCGGCTCGGCTTCAACCGCGGCCACGGTGGCCACGGGCTCGGCCGTTGCGGCGCTGGCGGCAGGGGCCGCAGCCGGTGTCACCACCGCGGTGTCGATCGGGGCCGGCGCCTGCAGCAGGGGTGCAGGGGCGGTGGCGCAGCCGGCCAGGGCCAGCATCGACAGGATCACGAGCCCGGGGGTCAGCGCGGAAAGCCTCATCGGCACCTCATCGCAGCTTGGCGCGGCTCGGGCGCGCCGTTCATCGGAAACGGTTCTTCCATTCGCGCAGCGCGGCGAACACGGCCACCGGCTCGTCGTTGGCTGCGCCCTCGCGCCGCGCCGCGGCGATCACCGCGGGTTCGCTGCAGCGCAGGAAGGGGTTGATGCGGCGCTCCAGCGCCAGCGTGGACGGCAGCGTCGGCGAGCCGGCCTCGCGCAGTGCCGTGCAGTGTGCCTGGTGGGCCGCGACCGCGGCATTGGCCGGCTCGACCGCGGCCGCGAAGCGCAGGTTCGACAGCGTGTACTCGTGGGTGCAGCACACGCGTGTGGCTTCGGGCAGGGTGGCCAGTGCGGCCAGCGACGCGGCCATCTGCGCCGGCGTGCCTTCGAACAGCCGGCCGCAGCCGGCCGAGAACAGCGTGTCGCCGCAGAACAGCAGCGGATCGGTTTCGTTGCCGAGCTCGCGGTAGGCGATGTGGCCGGCGGTGTGGCCGGGCACGTCGGTGACCTCGAAGCCCAGGCCCAGCAGCTCGATGCGATCACCGCCGCGCAAGGGCACGAAAGGTGTGGGGATGTGTTCGGTGGCGGGGCCGTAGACCGGGCCGTCGAGCACCGCGCGCAAGGCGTCGACACCGCCCGTGTGATCGGCGTGGTGGTGCGTCACTAGAATGCCTGCGAGGCGCAGGTTCATCGCGTCGAGCGCGGCGCGCACAGGCGCTGCGTCGCCCGGATCGACGACCAGCGCGCGAGCGCCGTCGTGCAGCATCCAGATGTAGTTGTCGGCGAAGGCGGCGAGCGCGATCAGAGTCATGACGCGAGAGCGAGCGATTATAGAGTTGGGCACCTGGTTGCAGACGCCGCCAGGCCGGTACCTGCTCGCCTGGGAACAGCGGCGCATGGACGAGGCGGTGGTCGATCTCTTCGGCTACCACGCGGTGCAGCTGGGCCTGCCCGAGCTCGACGCGCTGCGCAGCAACCGCATGCCGCACCGCTGGCTGATGAGCGAGGTGCTGAGCGAGGGGATGAGCGACGCCCCGCCAGAAGCCGCCCAGCCGCGCCGCGTGGCGCTGCATGGCGAGTTCGATGCGCTGCCGTTCCCGGCCGCCAGCATCGACCTGCTGGTGCTGCCGCATGCGCTGGAGCTGTCGCGCGATCCGCACCAGACGCTGCGCGAGGCCGAGCGGGTGCTGGTGCCGGAAGGGCGCCTGTTGATCGCCGGCTTGAACCCGGCCAGCCTGTGGGGGCTTCGCCAGCGGGCGGGGCATTTGCGGCGCGGCCTGGGCCTGGCCCGGCGTGAACCGAGCTACCTGCCCGAGGCCGGCGACTTCCTCGGCTACTGGCGGCTGCGCGACTGGCTGCGGCTGCTGAGCTTCGAGGTCGAGGCCGGCCGCTTCGGCTGCTGGCGGCCGCCGCTGAAGAGCCAGGCCTGGCTGGACCGCTGGGGCTGGATGGACGAACTGGGTGACCGCTGGTGGCCGGTGCTCGGCGCGGTCTACTTCGTGTCGGCCGTCAAGCGCGTGCGTGGCATGCGGCTGGTGGGGCTGGCAAAAACGACGCGGCGCAACGCGCGTGCGGCGCAGCCGGTGGTGACGAGCCGGCGGCGGCCGCTGGTGGAAATCGAACGAACAGGCAACGAGTGAACGACAAGACGAACGACAGCCACGACGACAAGACCGTGGTCATCTACGCCGACGGCGCCTGCCGCGGCAACCCCGGCCCCGGCGGTTGGGGCGCCTGGCTGAAGAGCGGGGCGCACGAACGCGAGCTGTTCGGCGGTGAGCCGAAGACCACCAACAACCGCATGGAGCTGACCGCGGTGATCGAGGCCCTGGCGGCGCTGAAGCGGCCGTCGGTGGTGGTGGTCTACACCGACAGCACCTACGTGAAAGAGGGCATCACGAACTGGATCCACGGCTGGAAGAAACGCGGCTGGCTCACGGCCGACAGGAAGCCGGTGAAAAACGTGGAGCTGTGGCAGCGGCTGGAGGCCCTGGCCGGCCAGCACCGCGTGGACTGGCGCTGGGTGAAGGGCCATGCAGGCGACCCCGGCAACGAGCGTGCCGACGCGCTGGCCAACCGCGGCGTCGACGCCGTCAGCTGAGCACCGGTTCCGGCGGCCTCCGGCCGCAGCACAGGCGGCGCAGCCCCGCTAAAGTCGCGGATTCGGCCCGGTATGGGCGGCGGCGCAGCGAGACAACAGCTTGAAGAAGAAGACGCAGACCGTGGCGGCCTTGATCGGCCTGGCGCTGGCCGTGGGCCTGGCCTGGTGGTGGCAGCGGCCCGCCGCGCCGCCGGCCGTGCAGGGTGCGGCCCCCGCGGGCGCCCCGCGCGCCCCGGCCGGGGCAGCCCCGGGTGGCCCCGGCGGCGCGATGGCTGCCGCGGTGGAGGTGGCGCGGGCCGAGTCCCTGGCGCTCGCCGACGACGTGCAGGCCGTGGGCTCCTTGCGCTCGGTGCAGGGCGTGGTGGTGCGGCCGGAGGCCAGCGGCCGCATCGCGCGGCTGGGCTTTGTGCAAGGCGGCCGCGTCAGCCGCGGCCAGTTGCTGGTGCAGCTGGACGACACGCTGCAGCGCGCACAGCTGCAGCAGGCCGAGGCCCAGGCCAGCATTGCGCGAACGAACCTGCAGCGCAGCCGCGAGCTGCTGGCGCAGAGCTTCGTCAGCGCCAGCGCGGTGGACCAGAACGCCGCGGCGCTGGAAGTGGCCGAAGCCCAGGTGGCGCTGGCCAAGGCGCAGCTGGAGCGCATGCGCGTGCTGGCCCCGTTCGACGGTACCGTGGGCATCAAGCTCGTCGACGTGGGCGACTACGTGAAGGACGGGGCCGACATCGTCAGCCTCGAAGACCTCTCGAAGCTCACGGTGCAGTTCGCGCTGCCCGAGCGCTACGTGGCGCGTGTGCGCACCGGCCAGGCGGTGCAGATCGTGGTGGACGCGCTGCCCGGCCGCAACTTCGAGGGCCGCGTGCAGGCGCTGGACGTGCAGATCGACACCAACGGCCGCGCGCTGCAGGTGCTGGCGGAGGTGTCCAACCCCGGGGCGGTGTTGCGCCCGGGCATGTTCGCGCGGTCGCGCGTGGTGTTCGCCACGCGCGAGGCCGCTGTCGTCGTGCCCGAGGAAGCGCTGGTGCCGCTGGGCGGCCAGCAGTACCTGTTCAAGGTGACCGAGGCGGCGGACGGCCGCAAGCTGTCGCAGCGGCTGGAGGCCAAGATCGGCATGCGGCTGCCCGGCAAGGTCGAGATCCTCGAAGGCGTCGCGCCCGGTGACGCCATCGTCACCGCCGGCCATGCACGGCTGGTACGTGGTGACGCGGTGCCGGTGCGCGTGGTCGACGTCGGCAGCCCGGCGGCTTCGGCCCCGCGCACCGCGCCCTGAGCGCGCGTCAAGGACACCTCGACGATGAAGTTCTCAGAAACCTCGATCCGACGCCCGGTGCTGGCCACCGTGATGTCGCTGCTGCTGGTGCTGATCGGCCTGGTGTCGTTCCGCGAACTGAGCGTGCGCGAGTACCCGCGCATCGACGAGCCGCTGGTCAATGTCAGCACGCGGCTGACGGGTGCGAGCTCCGAGGTCATCGAGAGCCAGGTGACAAAACCGCTCGAGGACTCGATCGCCGGCATCGACGGCGTCGACATCATGACCTCGATCTCGCGCACCGAGCAGAGCCAGATCACGGTGCGTTTCCGCCTCAGCAAGGACCCGGACACCGCCGCGGCCGAGGTGCGCGACCGCGTGGCGCGCGTGCGCGGCCGGCTGCCGACGACAGTGGACGAGCCGGTGATCAGCAAGGTCGAGGCCGACGCCACGCCGACGATCTGGCTCGCCTACACCAGCGAGACCATGAACCCGCTGGAGCTGACGGACCTGATCAACCGCGTGGTCAAGCCGCGGCTGCAGACCGTGCCCGGCGTGGCCGACGTGCAGGTGGGCGGCGACCGCCGCCGCGCGATGCGTGTCTGGCTCGATCCGGACCGCCTGGCCGCCTTCCGGCTGACGGTGCAGGACGTGGAAGACGCGCTGCGGCGCCAGAACCTCGAGGTGCCGGCAGGCCGCATCGAGAGCACGCAGCGCGAGTTCAGCGTGACGGCGCGCACCGACCTGAACACCGCGCCCGAGTTCGAACAGGTGGCGCTGAAGACGGTGGCCGGCTACACGGTGCGGCTGCGCGACGTGGCCCGCATCGAAGAGGCGGCGCAGAGCGAGCGCAGCCGTGTGCGGCTCAACGGCGTGCCGTCGATGAGCACCGGCGTGATCCGCAACGCCACCGCCAACCCCATCGAGGTGGCCGACGGCGTGCGCGCGGTGATGCCGCTGATCCAGCGCGACCTGCCGGACAGCGTGACGGTGGTGCAGGCCAACGATCTCTCGGTGTTCATCGACCGCTCCATCAAGTCGGTCTACACCACCATCGCCGAGGCGGTGGTGCTGGTGGCGCTGGTGGTGTTCGTGTTCCTGCGCACGCTGCGCGCCTCGGTCATTCCGCTGGTGACCATCCCGATCTCGCTGATCGGCGCGTTTGCGCTGATCGCCTTGGCCGGCTTCACGATCAACACGCTGACGCTGCTGGCGCTGGTGCTGGCCATCGGCCTGGTGGTCGACGATGCCATCGTGGTGCTGGAGAACATCTACCGCCATATCGAAGAAGGCATGGCGCCGTTCCAGGCGGCCATCAAGGGCATCCGCGAGATCAGCTTCGCGGTGGTGGCGATGACGCTGACGCTGGTCGCGGTGTTCGCACCGCTGGCCTTCACGCCCGGCCGCACCGGCCGGCTGTTCGGCGAGTTCGCGCTGACGCTGGCCGGCGCGGTGCTGGTGAGCGGCTTCGTCGCGCTGACGCTGACGCCGATGATGTGCAGCAAGCTGCTGCGCCACATCGACAAGCCCACGCGGTTCGACCGTGGCATGGAGCGCTTTCTGGTGGCGCTCTCCGGCGGTTACGCCGACGTGCTGCGCTGGACACTGGCGCGGCGCTGGATCGTCGTGCTGGTGATGCTGGCGGCGGCGGCCGGCAGCCTGGGGCTGTTCCTGACCGCGAAGCAGGAGTTCGCGCCGTACGAAGACCGCGGCGTGATCGCGATGCCGGTGCGCGCGCCGGACGGCGCCACGCTGGACTACACCGCGCGCTACCTCGATGCCATCGACCGCATCGGCGCCGAGTACGGCGAGTTCGACCGGCGCTTCCTGTTCGTCGGCGGCGGCCAGGTGTCCACCGCCTTCGGCGTGTTCCGCACCGTGGACTGGGAAGAGCGCACGAAGAGCACGCAGGATCTGCAGCGCGAGCTGCTGCCCAAGCTGATGGGGTTGCCCGGCGTGAGCGTGTTCCCGGTGACGCCGCCGAGCCTGGGGCAGGGCTTCCGCTCGCGCCCGCTGGAGGTGGTGATCGTCAGCGGCGACAGCTACGAGAACATGGCCGAGGTGGCCCGGCAGTTCGTGGCCGAGCTGTCGAAGAACCCGGGCATCGTGCAGCCCGACATCGACCTGCAGCTGAACAAGCCCGAGGTGTTCATGGACGTGGACCGCGCGCGCGCGGCCGACCTCGGGGTCAACGTCGACGCGGTGGCGCGCACGGTGGAGACCATGCTCGGCGGGCGCACCGTCACGCGCTACAAGCGCGATGCCGAGCAGTACGACGTGATCGTGCAGACCAGCGCCGGCGGCCGTGCCACGCCGGAGGACATCGAGAAGATCTTCGTGCGCGGCCGCAACGACACCATGGTGCCGCTGTCGAGCCTGGTGAAGGTGCGCGAGGCGGTGTCGGCGCGCGAGCTGAACCACTTCAACCAGCGCCGCAGCGTGACGGTGACGGCCAACCTGACGCCGGAGCTGCCGCTGGGTGACGCGCTGCGCTTCGTCGACGAGGTGGCCGCGCGCACCTTGCCGGTGGGCTATGCGACGGAACTGAACGGCGTGAGCCGCGAGTTCAAGGCGTCCAGCGGGGCGCTGGGCCTGGTGTTCCTGCTGGCGCTGCTGTTCATCTTCCTGGTGCTCTCGGCGCAGTTCGAGAGCTTCATCGACCCCTTCATCATCCTGCTGAGCGTGCCGCTGTCGATGCTGGGCGCCTTCCTCGCGATGCGGCTGACCGGCGGCACCTTGAACGTGTATTCGCAGATCGGCCTGGTCACGCTGATCGGCCTGATCACCAAACACGGCATCCTGATCGTCGAGTTCAGCAACCAGATGCGCCAGCAGGGCAAGCCGGTGGTCGACGCGGTGGTGGAGGCGGCCAGCCTGCGCCTGCGGCCGATCCTGATGACCACCGGTGCCATGGTGCTGGGCGCGCTGCCACTGGCCTTGTCCAGCGGCGCCGGTGCCGAGAGCCGGCAGCAGATCGGCTGGGTCATCGTCGGTGGCATGAGCGTGGGCACGCTGCTGACGATCTTCGTGGTGCCGACCATCTACACGCTGTTCGCGCGCAAGGCCATCCCCGGCGAAATCACCACGCCCGCCGCCGACGACGAGCCCCAGCCCCGCCCCGCGCATTGACCCACCGACAGTGGCACGCAGGCCTCGAGCGTGCTTAGCGCCCTGGGCGCCTTGAAGCGCACGCCGTCCGGCGTGTCGCTTCGAACAGCGCCGAGTTAGTCCGACGGGCCAACCGGCCCGTTCGGCCTAACCGCCGATGTAATGCATTTCGACGCGCGCCTCGCCGGCCGTTGGCAGCGCGCCCGAGCTGCGCAGCTCGGAGTAGCGGTCGTCGCGCTCGTGCCAGGCCAGGCCGATGGCGCTGGCCAGGTCTTCATCGCTGGCGCCGCCGCGCAGCAGCGCGCGCAGATCGTGCCCCCGCGTCGCGAACAGGCACAGGAACAGCTTGCCTTCGGTCGACAGCCGGGCGCGGTTGCAGTCGCCGCAGAAGGCCTGCGTGACGCTGCTGATGAAGCCCACCTCACCACCGCCGCCGTCGGCGTAGCGCCAGCGCTCCGCCGTCTCGCCGGCCGCCGAGGCCGGCAGCTTCTCGAGTGCAAAGGCCGCCTGCAGCCGTGCCCGCACCTCGGCCGAGGGCAGCACCTCGTCCAGCCGCCAGCCGTTGGTCGCGCCGACGTCCATGTACTCGATGAAACGCAGCACCACGCCTGCGCCGAAGCGCTCGCGCAGGTGGCGCGCCAGCGGCACGATCTCGTGGTCGTTGGTGCCGCGCTTGACGACCATGTTGACCTTCACCGGCGCCAGCCCGGCGGCCAGCGCGGCCTCGATGCCGTCCAGCACGTCGGCCACCGGGAAGTCGACGTCGTTCATGCGCCGGAAGATGGTGTCGTCCAGCGCATCCAGGCTCACCGTCACGCGCCGCAGCCCGGCCTCGCGCAGGGCCACCGCCTTGCGCCGCAGCAGCGAGCCGTTGGTGGTGAGCGTGATGTCCAGCGGCTCGCCTTGCGGCGTGCGCAGCGCGGCCAGCTGCGCCACCAGCGCTTCCAGGCCCTTGCGCAGCAGCGGCTCGCCGCCGGTGAGGCGCAGCTTGACCACGCCGTGCGCGACGAACAGCCGCGCCACGCGGGTGATCTCCTCGAAGCTCAGCAGCGAGCTCTGCGGCAGGAAGCGGTAGTCGCGGTCGAACACCTCCTTCGGCATGCAGTAGCTGCAGCGGAAGTTGCACCGGTCGGTGACGGAGATGCGCAGGTCGCGCAGCGGCCGGCCCAGCTGGTCAGAGAGCAGGCCGGTGGCCGGGATCGGGCGCGCAGGCACCCGCGCGGGCGTGGCCCGTGTGCGCAGGTCGGCGAGCGGGATGACGGATTCACCCATGGCCGGCATTGTGCCGCCCCACGGCCGCCACCGCAGGTTCAGGGATGTCCGGGTGCACCCTCGGTGGCGGCCTGGCTCACCGCCGCCACCAGGCGCCGGGCGCCATCGAAGCGGCGTGCCCAGTAGCGGCCTTCCAGGCTTTCGACACGCACCGCCGAGCCGCGGGCCGGCGCATGCACGAAGCGGCCTTCGCCGACGTAGATGCCCACGTGCGAGAAGCTGCGCCGCAGCGTGTTGAAGAACACCAGGTCGCCCGGCGCCAGCTCGTGGCGCGGCACGCGTTCGAGGCCGGCCCGCCGGGCCTGCTCGTCGGCACGGCGTGGCAGCGTCAGGCCCAGCACCTGCTGCGCCACGTGGCGCGTGAAGCCGCTGCAGTCAAAGCCGTGTTCGGCGCTGTTGCCGCCGCGGCGGTAGGGCGTGCCGAGGAAGTTCAGCGCGGTCAGCACCAGGTCGGCGCCGGCGTGGGGCGGCGCCGCGGCTTCTGCGCCGGAGGGTTCGTTCGGCGCCTGACCGGTGACCTGGCCCGCGGCCTCGCCCGCACCGAGCAGCCCGCGTTCGGCGAGCAGGGCCTGCAGCGGGTCTTCGGCCGCTGCGTCTGGTGCCGCCTGCGCGGCCACGGCCAGGCCCAGCAGCAGGGCGGCGAGCAGCGGCAACGGGCGGGGCCAGATCATGGCGGGCGAGCATAGCAGTGGCTTGTTCTGTGTCAGTCCGCCGCAAGCCCGGGTTCGGGACAATGGGCGGACTGACCGCCGACCCACGACCTCTCAGAAACCAGGAGACCTGCGCATGACGACGCCCGCGATCCCGCCCCGCTACACCGAGTTCCACCAGCGCTCGCTGGCCGGCCGCGAGGCGTTCTGGGCCGAGCAGGCGGCGCTGATCGACTGGCAGACCCCGCCGTCGCGCATCTGCAACCACGACAAGCCGCCGTTCACGCGCTGGTTCGAGGGCGGCCGCACCAATCTGTGCCACAACGCCGTCGACCGCCACGCCGCCACGCACCCGCAGCGCAACGCGCTGGTCTGGGTCAGCACCGAGGTCGGCGTCGAGAAGGTCTACAGCTTCGCCGAGCTGCACCACGAGGTGCAGGTGATGGCCGCCAGCCTGCAGGCGCTGGGCGTGAAGGCCGGCGACCGCGTGCTGATCTACATGCCGATGATCCCGGAAGCGGCGTTCGCGATGCTGGCCTGCACCCGCATCGGCGCCATCCACTCGGTGGTCTTCGGCGGTTTTGCCAGCCACAGCCTGGCCAGCCGCATCGACGACGCCGAACCGGTGGTGGTGGTCAGTGCGGACGCCGGCAGCCGCGGCGGCAAGGTCGTGCCCTACAAGCCGCTGCTGGACGAGGCGCTGCGCCTGTCCACCCACAAGCCGGCCAAGGTGCTGATGGTCGACCGTGGCCTGGCCGCTTTCGAGCGTGTGGCCGGCCGCGACGAGGACTGGGCCACGCTCGCTGCCCGCCACGCCGGGGCCCAGGTGCCTTGCGAGTGGGTGGAAGCCACGCACCCCAGCTACACGCTCTACACCAGCGGCACCACCGGCCGGCCCAAGGGCGTGCAGCGCGACACCGGCGGCTACGCGGTGGCACTGGCCGCGAGCATGAAGCACATCTTCTGCGGCCACCCGGGCGAGACCTACTTCAGCACCTCGGACATCGGCTGGGTGGTGGGCCACAGCTACATCGTCTACGGCCCGCTGATCGCCGGCATGGCCACCATCCTCTACGAAGGCCTGCCGATCCGCGGCATGGACGGCGAGCCCGATCCGGCCATCTGGTGGAGCCTGGTCGAAAAGCACAAGGTCACGGTGATGTTCTCGGCGCCCACCGCGGTGCGCGTGCTGAAGAAGCAGGACCCGGCCGCCCTGAAAAAACACGACCTGTCCAGCCTGCGCGCGCTGTTCCTGGCCGGCGAGCCGCTGGACGAGCCCACGGCGCGCTGGATCGCCGACGCCTTGGGCGTGCCCATCGTCGACAACTACTGGCAGACGGAAAGCGGCTGGCCGATCCTGACGGTGGCCAACGGCGTGGCCAAGACGGCCAGCAAGTTCGGCAGCCCCGGCGTGCCGATGTACGGCTACGACGTGAAGCTGGTCGACGAGCGCACGGGCCAGGACATCGCCGGTGCCGGCCAGAAGGGCGTGGTCGTTGTCGAAGGGCCGCTACCGCCGGGATTCATGCAGACCGTGTGGCGCGACGACCAGCGTTTTGTCGACACCTACTGGAGCAGCATCCCCGACCGCATGGTCTACAGCACCTTCGACTGGGGCATCCGCGACGAGGACGGCTACTTCTTCATCCTCGGCCGCACCGACGACGTGATCAACGTTGCCGGCCATCGCCTGGGCACGCGCGAGATCGAGGAGAGCATCGCCAGCCACCCTGCGGTGGCCGAGGTGGCGGTGGTGGGCGTGGCTGACCAGCTCAAGGGCCAGGTCGCGATGGCCTTCGCGGTGCTGAAGGACGGCTCGGCCGCGGCCACGCCAGAGCTGGCGCTGAAGCTGGAGGGCGCGATCATGAAGCTGGTCGACGAACAGCTCGGCGCGGTGGCGCGGCCGGCGCGTGTGCGCTTCGTGTCGGTGCTGCCAAAAACGCGCTCGGGCAAGCTGCTGCGCCGTGCCATCCAGGCCGTCTGCGAGCAGCGCGATCCTGGCGACCTGACGACCATCGAGGACCCGACGGCGCTGCAGCAGATCAAGGACCTGGTCGCGCGCTGAGCTGATCGGCCGGCCGGGGCGCCACCCTTCGGGCACCGCACTTCGTCGCACGCCGGCCGCGCTTCGTCGCACCGGCGCTGCGGCGGCGGGCGCGCTTGCGCAGAATCCGCAGGTTCACCCTGCGGAGCCCGCCGAATGATGTCCCGTTCCTTCCATGCCCTGCGCCGGCCGCTGACGGCCTTGGCCCTGGCCAGTGCTGCCTGCGCAGCGCTGGCGAATCCCGCCAAGCCCGCCGAGCCCCGACTGCCGGGCCCGGCCTTCCCGACCTGGTCGACGCCGGCGGAGATCGCCGCCGCCTGCGACGCCGGCCTGGCCAGCGCCGCGGCGCGCGCGAAGGCGCTGGAGGCGCGCAAGGTCGATGCCGGCTGGCTCGCGGCGCTGGACGCGCTGAACGCCCACGTCGAGGACGTGGCCTACCCGATCTACCTGCTGAGCAACGTGCACCCGGACAAGGCGGTGCGCGATGCCACCGAGGCCTGCGAGCTGCGCTGGCAGGACTTCGGCTCCACGCTCGCGCAGAACGAGCGCCTGTACCGTGCCGCCAAGCGCGCGCCGGTGCGCGACGCGATCGACCGCGAGTTTCGTGGCGTGACGATCGAGCAGTTCGAGGACGCCGGCGTGGGCCTGGCACCCGAGCCGCGGGCGCGCGCCAAGGCCATCAACGACCGCATCAGTGCGCTGTCGCAGAGCTTCGACAAGAACATCCGCGACGCCGCCGAGAAGCTGGCCTTCACCGAGGCCGAGCTGGCCGGCGTGCCAGAGGGTGTGTGGAAGTCGGCCCCGCGCGACGAGCAGGGCCGCGTGCTGCTGGGCCTGGAGTACCCGAGCTACGTGCCGGTGATGCAGTCGGCGCAGAACGGCGAGACACGCCAGCGCATGTGGCGCGCCAAGACCAACGAAGGCGGCGAGGCCAACATCAAGCTGCTGGGCGAGATCGCCGCGCTGCGCAAGGAGTACGCCGGGCTGTTTGGCGCCGCGAGTTACGCCGAGTTCACGCTGCGCCGGCGCATGGCCGCCAACCCGGCCCAGGTGGACCGCTTCCTCGACGAGGTGATGGGCGCGGTGGCCGAGCGCGAGAAGCGCGAGATCCAGGAGATGCGCGAGGCCAAGGCGCGCGACCTGGGCCAGCCGCTGGAGTCCACCCGCCTGGAGCGCTGGGACGCCAGCTTCTACGGCGAGAAGCTCAAGCGCGAGCGCTACAGCGTCGACCAGGCGGCTTTCCGGCCGTACTTCCCGCCGCAGGAGAGCCTGGCGCTGGTGATGCGCGTGGCCGAGCGCATGTTCGGCGTGCGCTACACGCGTGTCGAAGGCGTGAAGCTCTGGCACCCCGAGGTGCAGGCCTACGCCGTCAGCGACGCTGCCAGCGGCCGCGCGCTGGCCACGCTGTACGTCGACCTCTACCCGCGTGACGGCAAGTACAACCACGCCGCGGTCTGGAGTTTCCGCAGCTCCAGCAGCGCGACCCAGCGCGTGCCGCAGGCCGCGCTGGTGGTGAACTTCGACCGCGCCGGCCTGACGCTGGACGAGTTCGAGACGCTGCTGCACGAGTTCGGCCACGCGGTGCACAACAACCTGTCGGCCACGCGCTGGGCCACGCAGGGTGGCACCAGCGTCAAGCAGGACTTCGTCGAGGCGCCTTCGCAGATGCTCGAGACCTGGGTCTTCGACCGCAAGGTGCTCGACACCATGCGCGAGGTCTGCGCGCGCTGCGAGCCGGTGCCCGATACGCTGCTGGCGCAAGCCAAGGTGGCCAAGCACCACGGCAAGGGCCTGCACTACGCACGCCAGCGCCTCTACGCCGCCTACGACCTGGCGCTGCACGGCCCGACGCTGCAGGACCCGCTGGCGCTGTGGGCACGCATGGAAGGCGAGACGCCGCTGGGCTACGTGGCCGGCACCCGCTTCCCGGCGGGCTTCAGCCATGTGGCCGGCGGCTACGCGGCCGGCTACTACGGCTACCTGTGGAGCGAGGTGCTGGCCGCCGACCTGCGCACCGCCTTCGAGGCCGACAAGCTCGACACCCAGGTCGGCCGCCGCTACCGCGACCGGGTGCTGGGGCAGGGCGGTCAGAAGCCGCCGCAGCAGCTGGTGCGCGACTTCCTGGGCCGCGACAGCAACACACGAGCCTTCTTCGACGAGCTGAAGCGCTGAGCTGAACGCCACGGCTGCCGGCCGCAGGGCCGGCAGCCTGCCGAGAGCAGCTCTACAGCACGTCGCTGGCGAAATCGGCGAGCCGTGAGCGCTCGCCGCGCGCCAGCGTCACGTGGCCGCCGTGCGGCCAGCCCTTGAAGCGGTCGACGGCGTACGTGAGGCCGCTGGAGCCTTCGGTGAGGTAGGGCGTGTCGATCTGCGCCAGGTTGCCCAGGCAGACGATCTTGGTGCCCGGGCCGGCGCGCGTGATCAGCGTCTTCATCTGCTTGGGCGTCAGGTTCTGGGCCTCGTCGATGATGACGAACTTGTTCAGGAAGGTGCGCCCGCGCATGAAGTTCAGGCTCTTGATCTTGATCTTGCTGCGCACCAGGTCGTTGGTGGCGGCGCGGCCCCATTCGCCGGCGGCCGAGTCGCTGCGCGCCAGCACCTCGAGGTTGTCGTCGAGCGCGCCCATCCAGGGGCCCATCTTCTCCTGCTCGTCGCCGGGCAGGAAGCCGATGTCCTCGCCCACCGGCACCGTTACGCGGGTGACGATGATCTCGCTGTAGCGGCGTTCGTCGAGCACCTGCGACAGCGCCGAGGCGAGCGTCATCAGCGTCTTGCCGGTGCCGGCGGTGCCGGTGAGGGTGATGAAGTCGCAGTCCGGGTCCATCAGCAGGTTCAGCGCGAAGTTCTGCTCCCGGTTGCGCGCCGTCACGCCCCAGACGGCGTTCTTGCCGTGGGTGTAGTCGCGCAGCGTCTTCAGCACCGCGGTCTTGCCGGTGATCTCGGTGACGCGCGCGTACAGGTTCGGCCCGCCCGGCACCTCGTGGTAGACGAACTGGTTGATCAAGAGCGCCGGCACCAGCGGCCCGCTGATGCGGTAGTAGGTATGGCCGCCCTGCTGCCAGCTCTCCATGGTCTTGCCATGGCGGTCCCAGAAGTCGGCCGGCAGCGGCAGCACGCCGGTGTAGAGCAGGTCGCCGTCGTCCAGCGTCTTGTCGTTGGTGTAGTCCTCGGCGGGCAGGCCGAGCGCGCGCGCCTTCACGCGCATGTTGATGTCCTTGGACACCAGCACCACCTCGCGGCCCGGCAGCTGCTCGCGCAGGCCTTGCACGACGCCGAGGATCTGGTTGTCGGCCTTGCCCTGGGGCAGGCCGGCGGGCAGCTTCACGTCGAGCAGCGTGGTCTGGAAGAACAGCTTGCCGCCGGCCTCGCGGTGGCCGGTCTTGGCCAGCGCGATGCCGGTGGCGGGGTCGCTGCCGCCTTCTTCCTTGTCGAAGCGCGCCAGCGCGTCGAGTTCGCGGCTCACCTGGCGCACGTTGCGCGAGACCTCGCTCATGCCCTTCTTGTGGCCGTCGAGCTCTTCGAGCGTGATCATCGGCAGGAACACGTCGTGTTCCTCGAAGCGGAACAGGCTGGTCGGGTCGTGCATCAGCACGTTGGTGTCCAGCACGAACAGCTTGGCCGGACCGGCGCTGCGCGGCCGGCGGGCGCGCGGGCGCGGCTCGGCGGGGGTGTGCGGCGCGGGCGACGGCGCGGTGGCGGCTGCACGCGCGGGAGACTGGGCCGGTGGGGCGGGGCGGGCAGCCACCGCCACCCCGCCTTCGCGCAGTTCCAGCGCCGCCGGTGCCGCCTCGACCGGTGCGCGCGGTTTGGCCACCCGCTTGTTCTCGGCACGCGGCGCGGCCTGCGCTTCGTAGTCGGCGGCGGTGAGCAGGTCACCCTTCTTGGACGGCGGCTTGGGCAGTGGCATGGGCGGGTGTGGGGTTGGGCAGGGCGGAGGACACAAAAAAGCCGCGTCGGCTGGCTGCCGCGCGGCTCGTCAGGAGAGGGGAGGGCGGCTGTCGCCGCCGTCGGGCCATGGGTCGTCGGCTCTTCAAGCGGCCTTCTTCAGCGCCTTCACGGCTTTCAGCACTTCGTCGACGTGGCCGGCGACCTTGATGCCGCGCCACTCGGCACGCAACACGCCGTCGGCGCCGATCAGGAAGGTGCTGCGCTCGATGCCCTTGACCTTCTTGCCGTACATGATCTTGTTCTTGACCACGCCGAACATGTGGCAGAGCTTTTCTTCCGTGTCGGCGATCAACTCGAAGGGCAGTTCGAGGTTCTGCTTGAACTTCTCGTGGCTCGCCATGTTGTCGCGCGAGACGCCGAAGACCACCGCACCAGCCTTGACGAACTCCGCGTGCATGTCGCGGAACTGCATGGCTTCCGTCGTGCAGCCGGGCGTGTTGTCCTTGGGGTAGAAGTACAGGACGACCGCGTGTCCGAGCTGCGATTGGGGTGTGAACTTCACACCGCTGGTGGCCAAGGCTTCGAATTCCGGAATTGCTTTGTTGATGACAGGTGTCATGGAGGGTGTTCTCGGAGTCCTGGGGCCGAAGCCGGCCTTGAATACCCTGCAATTATAGGGCCTGCCCCGAGGCCTCCCGACCTCGGGCGTGGGGGCAGGGCCCTCCGCAGGTGCGGTGGGGCTGCTGTGCGGCCGCTGCGCGAGGCTCAGCGCCGCGGCAGCATCAGCGCGCCGACCACCGAGCGCCCCTCGTTCACCAGCACGTTGTAGGTGCGGCAGGCGGCGGCCGTGTCCATGGTCTCGACGCCGATGCGGCGCTCGAACAGCGCATGCAGCAGCGCCGCCGGCGGGAACTGGATGCGCGGCCCGCTGCCGAGGATGACGACCTCGGGCGCCAGCGCCAGCAGCGGCGCCAGGTGCTCGGCGCTCAGTTCCGCCGTGCTGGCCACGGGCCAGGGCTGCACCGCACCGGTCCAGGGCACGATGACGCTGCTGTCGTGCGGCGTGGCGCCGACCCACAGCCGCTCGCCGTCGAAGCGGCTGATGGCGTTGACGCCGGCAAGCGTGTCGGGCTGGAACTTCATGGGCGCAGAGGATAATCCGGGGTTCCTCATTCCCATGGCGCCGGCAGGCGCAGGAGCGGCCAGCGCCGTGAAGCCCATCGTCAAGTCCGCCAAGCTCGCCAACGTCGGCTACGACATCCGCGGCCCCGTGCTCGACAAGGCACGGCAGATGGAGGAGGAGGGCCACCGCATCATCAAGCTGAACATCGGCAACGTGGCCGCCTTCGGCGTGATGCCGCCCGACGAGATCGTGCAGGACATGATCCACAACCTGCCGTCGCAGGTGGCCGCGGGCTACACCGACAGCAAGGGCCTGTTCGCGCCGCGCAAGGCGGTGATGCACTACACGCAGGAAAAGCAGATCGCCGGCGTGACGGTGGACGACGTCTACCTGGGCAACGGTGCCTCCGAGCTGATCGCGATGAGCATGAACGCGCTGCTCGACGCCGGCGACGAGGTGCTGATCCCGAGCCCCGACTACCCGCTGTACACCGCGGTGGTGTCGCTGTCGGGCGGCACGCCGGTGCACTACCGCTGCGACGAAGGTTCGGGCTGGATGCCCGACATCGACGACATCGAGGCCCGGGTGACGCCGCGCACCAAGGCCATCGTCGTCATCAACCCGAACAACCCGACCGGCGCGCTGTACCCGGCCGAGGTGCTGAAGGCCATCGTCGAGGTGGCGCGCCGCCACCGGCTGGTCGTCTTTGCCGACGAGATCTACGACAAGACGCTGTACGACGGCGAAACGCACACCAGCATCGCCAGCCTGGCCGACGACGTGCTGTTCGTCACCTTCAACGGCCTGAGCAAGAACTACCGCAGCTGCGGCTACCGCTCGGGCTGGATGGTGGTGAGCGGCGACAAGCGCAGCGCCACCGACTACATCGAGGGCCTGAACATGCTGGCCTCGATGCGGCTGTGCGCCAACACGCCGGGCCAGCTGGCCATCCAGACCGCGCTCGGCGGCTACCAGAGCATCAAGGACCTGGTGGCGCCGGGCGGCCGGCTGTGCAAGCAGCGCGACCTGGCCTACGAGCTGCTCACGCAGATCCCGGGTGTGAGTGTCGTCAAGCCCAAGGCGGCGCTGTACATGTTCCCGCGGCTCGACCCGAAGCTGTACCCGGTGGCCGACGACCAGCAACTCGCCTACGAGCTGCTGGCCGAGCAGAAGGTGCTGATCGTGCAGGGCACCGGCTTCAACTGGCCCGAGCATGACCACTTCCGCCTTGTGTTCCTGCCCAACCTCGATGATCTGACCGAGGCCGTCGGCCGCATCGAACGTTTTCTCCACGGCTACCGCAAACGTCACTCCGCATGAAATCACTCCGCGTCGGCCTGCTGGGCATCGGCACCGTGGGCAGCGGCACCTTCGAGGTGCTGGCCCGCAACCAGGAAGAGATCCGCCGCCGCGCCGGCCGCGGCATCGAGATCGCCGTGGTCGCCGAGCTCGACACCGCGCGCGCCGAGGGCGTCGTGAAGGGTCGCGCCAAGGTGGTCGGCGACGCCCGCGCGGTGATCGCCGACCCGTCCATCGACGTGGTCGTCGAGCTGATCGGCGGCTACGGCGTGGCCAAGGCGCTGGTGCTGGAGGCCATTGCCGCCGGCAAGCACGTGGTCACGGCCAACAAGGCGCTGCTGGCGGTGCACGGCACCGAGATCTTCGCGGCGGCGCGCGAGCGCGGTGTCACGGTGGCCTTCGAGGCCGCGGTGGCCGGTGGCATCCCGATCATCAAGGCGCTGCGCGAAGGCCTCACCGCCAACCGCATCCAGTGGATCGCCGGCATCATCAACGGCACCACCAACTTCATCCTGTCCGAAATGCGCGACAAGGGCCTGGACTTCGACGTGGTGCTGAAAGAAGCGCAGCGTCTGGGCTACGCCGAGGCCGACCCCACCTTCGACATCGAAGGCGTGGACGCCGCGCACAAGGCCACGCTGCTGGGCGCCATTGCCTTCGGCGTGCCGGTGCAGTTCGACAAGGCGCACGTGGAAGGCATCACGGCGCTGCAGGCGGCCGACATCCGCTATGCCGAGCAGCTGGGCTACCGCATCAAGCTGCTGGGTATTGCGCGGCGGCGCGAGCTCGGCATCGAGCTGCGTGTGCACCCGACGCTGGTGCCGGCCACGCGGCTCATCGCCAACGTCGAGGGCGCGATGAACGCCGTCGTCGTGCAGGCCGACGCGGTGGGCACCACGCTGTACTACGGCAAGGGCGCCGGCAGCGAGCCTACCGCCAGCGCGGTGGTGGCCGACCTGGTCGACATCGCGCGGCTGGCCTCGGCCGACCCCGAACACCGCGTGCCTTCGCTGGCCTTCCAGCCGGGCAGCCTGGCCGACACGCCGATCCTGCCGATCGCCGAGGTCGTGACCAGCTTCTACCTGCGCCTGGTCGTCGCCGACCAGACCGGCGTGCTGGCGCGCATCACCGGCATGCTGGCCGAACACGGCATCGGCATCGACGCGGTGCTGCAGCGCGAGTCCGCTGATGGCGAGAAGCAGACCGACCTGATCATCCTCACGCACGACACCGTCGAGGGCCGCATGACGGCCGCACTGGCGCAGATGCAGGCGCTGCCCACCGTGCTCGCCCCCATCGTCAAGCTGCGCAAGGAAGCGCTGAGCTGATGAAGTACCTCAGCACGCGTGGCGACGCCTCCCCCCGCGGCTTTGCCGACATCCTGCTCGAAGGCCTGGCGCCGGACGGCGGCCTGTACCTGCCCACGCGCTATCCGCAGGTCGATGCCGCCACGCTGCAGCGCTGGCGCGGCCTGCCGTACGCCGAGCTGGCCTTCGAGATCCTGAGCCTGTATGTCGACGACATCCCGCCGGCCGACCTGAAGCGCCTGCTCGCAGCCACCTACACCGAGGCGGTGTTCGGCTCGGCCGCGATCACGCCGTTGAAGCGGCTGGACGACACACTGCACCTGCAGGCCCTGTCCAACGGCCCGACGCTGGCCTTCAAGGACATGGCCATGCAGCTGCTGGGCCAGCTGTTCGAGTACGAACTCGGCCGGCGCGGCGAGCAGCTGAACATCCTTGGCGCCACCAGTGGCGACACCGGCAGCGCCGCCGAGTACGCGATGCGTGGCAAGCAGGGCATCAAGGTCTTCATGCTCAGCCCGCACGGCCGCATGAGCCCTTTCCAGCAGGCGCAGATGTTCAGCCTGCAGGACGCCAACATCCACAACCTCGCCGTCGAGGGTGTGTTCGACGACTGCCAGGACATCGTCAAGGCCGTCAGCGCCGACCTGGCCTTCAAGCGGCGCTGGAAGATCGGCACCGTCAACAGCATCAACTGGGCGCGGCTGCTGGCGCAGGTGGTGTACTACTTCGCCGGGTACTTCCAGGCCACGCAAGCCGCCGGCTCGAACGACGCGGCCGTCGACTTCACCGTGCCCAGCGGCAACTTTGGCAACGTCTGCGCCGGCCACGTCGCGCGCATGATGGGCCTGCCGATCCGCCGGCTGGTGGTGGCGACCAACGAAAACGACGTGCTCGACGAGTTCTTCCGCACCGGCCGCTACCGCGTGCGCGGCACGGCCGACACGCACGAGACCTCCAGCCCGAGCATGGACATCAGCAAGGCGAGCAACTTCGAGCGCTTCGTGTTCGACCTGCTCGGCCGCGACGCGGCGCGCACCGCGCAGCTGTTCGGCACCGAGGTGCCGCGCGGCGGCTTCACGCTCGACGCCACGACCATGGCTGCGGCGCGCGAGCGCTTCGGCTTTGCCAGCGGGCGCAGCACCCACGCCGACCGGCTGGCCACCATCCGCCACTGCTGGCAGCAGCACGGTGTGCTGATCGACACGCACACTGCCGACGGCCTGAAGGTGGCGCTGGAGCAGCGCGAACCCGGCGTGCCGATGGTGGTGCTCGAAACCGCGTTGCCGGCCAAGTTCGCGGCCACCATCCGCGAGGCCACCGGCGTCGAGCCCGAGCCGCCGGCGGCGCTGAAGGCGCTCGAATCGCTGCCGCGCCGCTTCAGCGTGCTGCCACCCGAGGCGGCGGCCGTGAAGGCGTACCTCGAAACCCACGCCTGAGTTGCCAGCGATGAACGCTCCCCGCCCGCTGATGTCGCTCGACGAGGCCCTGGCCCGCCTGGCCGAGGCCGCCGCCGCGCACCGCATCACCGCGACCGAATCGGTCTCCACCTTCGACGGCCTGGGCCGTGTGCTGGCCGAGCCGGTGGCCTCGACCATCGACGTGCCCGGTGCCGACAACTCGGCGATGGACGGCTACGCGCTGCGCGCGGCCGAGGTGCCGGCCGCCGGCACCGAGCTACCGGTGTCGCAGCGCATCGCGGCCGGCCACACCGGCACGCCGCTGGCGGCGGGCACGGCGGCGCGCATCTTCACCGGCGCGCCGGTGCCCGAGGGCGCCGACACGGTGGTGATGCAGGAGCAGTGCGAGGCCGTCGCACGGCCCGACGGCACGCCGGCCGTGCGCGTGAACACCGTGCCGCCGCTGGGCGACGCCATCCGCCGCCGCGGCGAGGACGTGGCGCGTGGCCATGTCGTGCTCGAAGCCGGCCAGCGCCTGTCGCCGCAGGCGCTGGGCCTGGCGGCCTCGGTCGGCAGCGCGCGGCTCACGGTGCGTCGCCGCCCGCGCGTGGCGCTGTTCTGCACCGGCGACGAACTCGCGATGCCGGGCGAGCCGCTGAAGCCGGGCGCCCTCTACAACAGCAACCGCTTCATGCTGCGCGGGCTGATCGAGGCCGCTGGCGCCGAGTTCACCGATCTCGGTGCGGTGCCCGACCGGCTCGATGCCACCCGCGCCGCGCTGCGCGAGGCGGCCGTGGGCCACGACCTGATCGTCACCAGCGGCGGTGTGTCGGTCGGCGAGGAAGACCACCTGAAGCCTGCCGCGCAGGCTGAAGGCCGCATCGACCTGTGGCAGATGGCGATGAAGCCCGGCAAGCCGCTGGCCTTCGGCGCGATCCGCCGGCCCGACGGCAGCGAGGCCTTGCTGCTGGGCCTGCCCGGCAACCCGGTGTCGTCCTTCGTGACCTGGCTGCTGGCCGGGCGCGAGGTGCTGGCGGCGCTGCAGGGCCGGCCGGCCGGGCTGCCGCAGCCCTGGCCCATGGTGGCCGGCTTCGACTGGCCGCGGGCCGACAAGCGGCGCGAGTTCCTGCGCGTGCGCCTCGCCGCGGACGGGCGGCTGCAGCTCTTCGGCAACCAGGGTTCCGGCGTGCTGACCTCCACCGTCTGGTGCGACGGCCTGATCGACGTCGGCCCGAGCCAGCCGATCGTGGCTGGCGACGTCGTCAAGTTCCGCCCGCTGACGGCGCTGATGAGTTGATCGGCTGAGGACACCATGCCGCTGGTTCAAGTTCGCTATTTCGCATCGCTGCGCGAGGCGCTCGGCCCGGGCGAACCGGTCGAGGTGGCCGATGGCGCCACGGTGGGCCAGCTGCGCGATGCCCTGCTGGCGCGTGGCGGCCGCCATGCCGAGGTGCTGGCGCGCGGCCGTGCGGTGCGGGTCGCGGTGGCGCAGGTGCTGGCCGACGAAGCGGCCCTGTTGGCCGAGGGCGCCGAGGTGGCGTTTTTCCCGCCGGTGACGGGCGGGTGAGGCGGGTGGGCTGGCGATGACGCTGCCGCGGGTCCGCATCCAGACCGAGGACTTCGACCTCGCGGCCGAGTGCGCCGCGCTGCGCGCGGGCGACGACGGTGTCGGCGCGGTGGCCAGCTTCGTCGGCACCGTGCGCGGCGGTGCCGTCAGCGCGCTGGAGCTCGAGCACTACCCGGGCATGACCGAGAAGTCCATCGAGGCCATGATCGACGCGGCCTTCGCGCGCTTCGACATCCGCGCGGCGCGCGTGGTGCACCGCGTCGGGCGGCTGCTGCCGGGGGCGCAGATCGTGCTGGTGGTGGTGGCCTCGGCGCACCGCGGCGAGGCCTTCCAGGCCTGCGAGTTCCTGATGGACTACCTGAAGACCCAGGCGCCGTTCTGGAAGAAAGAAACCACGCCGGCCGGCGAGCAGTGGGTCGACGCGCGGATCGCCGACGACGCCGCGCTGGCCCGCTGGGGCATCGAGGCGCGCAATGCCGGCTGAAGCCTTCGACACGGTGCCTGCAGAGCCTGGCGCGCCTGCAGCGCCGGCCGGTGCGCCGGCCGTCGATCCCGGCCCGGGCCACGCCCACCGCCACCTGCGCTCGGCGCTGGGGCACTTTGCCACCGGCGTCACCGTCGTCACCTGCGTCGACGCGGCGGGCGCTTGGGTCGGCCTCACCGTGAACTCGTTCAACTCGCTGTCGCTCGACCCGCCGCTGGTGCTGTGGTCGCTGCGCCGCGAAAGCCCCGCCGCGCCGGCCTTTCTGGCGGCGCGGCGCTTCACGGTCAACGTGCTGGCCGAGTCACAACTCGACCTGTCGCGGCGCTTCGCCTCGAGGGCGCGAGACCGCTTTGCGCTCGGCGACTGGCGGCTCGGTGCGCAGGGCGCGCCGGTGCTGGCCGGCGCCGCGGCAGCGCTGGAGTGCGAGTCGGCCTCGCACCAGGCGGCGGGCGACCACTGGCTGTTCATCGGCCGCGTGCTGGCCTGCCACGAGCAGCCGGTGGCGCCGCTGGTCTACCAGGGCGGGCAGTACCGCCGGCTCGGCGACACGCTCTGAAGCGGCGGCCGGTGCGGCCTGGCCCTCAGGCCGGCGGCTCCGGCGTGTAGACGCGGTGGCAGCCGCGCCCGGCCCGCTTGGCGTGGTACAGCGCGATGTCGGCTTGCCGCAGGAGTTCGTCGGCGGTGTGCTCACCCTGGCCGGTGAGCGCGACGCCGACGCTTACGCCCACCTCCACCGCGTGGTCCGCGATCTGGTAGCGCGCGCCCAGCGTCACGACGATGCGCTCGGCCAGCGCAAAGGCCTCCTGTTCGTGCCCCAGCGGCCGTTGCAGCACGACGAACTCGTCGCCGCCCAGGCGCACGGCGATGTCGCTGCCGCGCAGCAGGCCGCGCAGCCGCTGCGCGACGGCGATCAGCAGCGCGTCGCCGGCGGCATGGCCCAGGTTGTCGTTGACGGCCTTGAAGCGGTCCAGGTCCAGGTACAGCAGCGCGGCGCTCTCACCGGCCCGGCTGCGTTGCGCCGCCGCGTCGAGGCGGCCGGTGAGCGCGCTGCGGTTGGGCAGGCCGGTCAGCGCGTCGTGCCGGGCCAGGTGGTCCAGCCGTTCCTGCGCAAGGCGGCGCTCGTGCACGTCTTCCAGCACACCCACCCATTCGACGAAGCCGCCGCGCGCGTCGCGCACCACCGCCCCGCGCAGCCGCACCCAGTGCCAGGGCGCGGTGTGGGCGGCCAGCCTGCACTCCAGGTCGATGGCGCCCGCGGCCGCGCGCAGCGCGGCGCACACCAGGCGGCGCTCGGCCGGGTGCACGCGCCGCAACCAGGCCCTGCCGAGGGCAGAGCTGTCCGCCAGGCCGGTGAGGGCCTGCCAGCCGGTGGCCTCGACGACCTGGCCGCGCGCGTCGGCCCGCCACAGCACCACGGCACCCACCTGGGCCAGCGTGCGGTAGCGCAGTTCGTTGCGCGCGGCGGCGTCCGCGGCCGCCTTCTCGGCCAGCGCGCGCCCGCGCAAGGCCGTCTGCGCGTCTTCGATGCGCCGGCGGATGGTGTCGAACTCGGTGACGATGGCGTCGTCGTCGCTGGTCTGGGCCAGCGGCGTGTCCTCGACCGCCGAGGCCGCGGCCTGCGAGCGCCGGGCCAGCTCCCGCAGCGGCCGCAACACGCGGCGCGAGAGCCAGAAGGCGCCGAACAGCGCGGCCACCAGCGCGGCCGCGCCGACGGCGAACAGCCGGTAGGCCGGCCGCTGCCAGCGGGCATTGAACGCCGCCAGCGGCTCGCCGATCACCACCACCCAGCCGTTCGGGTTGCCCAGGCGCTGGAAGGCGAACACGATGGGCACACCCTCGGCAGTGACGGCCTCGAACAGGCCGTAGGGCTCGGCGATGGCCTGCAGCGTGGCCCAGTCGGGCACCGGCCGGCCGACAAAACGTTCGCTGTCGCGCGAGCGCGCCACCAGGCGCCCGCTGGCGTCGACCACGGCTGCGAGCACGCTGCCGGCCGGCTGCGGCGCCAGGCTCAGCAGCTGATCGGGCGGCAGGCTGCGCGAGGCGCCCGAGATCGGGTCGACCACCGTCAGCAGTGGCGGGCTGTCGTCGGCTTCGGGTTCGGCGAGGTCGGTGACACCCGGCGGCGGCCGGTCCGGCCCCAGGCCGAGCAGCAGCGCGGCGCGGCTGCTCAGCTCGTTTTCCACCGAGTAGCCCACCAGCGCGGCCGTCTCGAGCAGGCGCTCCTCGGCCAGCGTGCGGGCGGTGCGGGCTTCGGCCCAGATGGCCACGGAGCCACCCGCCAGCAGCGGCAAGGTCGCCGCCAGCACGAGTGCGGCGAGGTAGGTGCGGAAGCGGCGCCGACGGGGGAAGCTGAAGCCGGCCAAGAGCGTGAACCTCGGGGCAGGGCGGGCAGGAGCGCCCGGGCAGTATGGCGCAGCCGCCGGCCCGGCCCCCACTTTGGCCGGCAGCCTCAGCCCGCCGCCTCCTGCCAGGCGGCCGAGGCGCGCCGCAGCCGCTGCGCCAGGTGGGCGGCGATGTTGCGGTAGATGCGTGCCGCCAGCGCCGGCTCCTCGAGCTGCAGGCGGTCCAGCGCGGCGCGGTCCAGGGCCTGCAGTTCGACCTCGTCGTCGGCCAGCGCGTCGGCGCTGCGCAGGCCGCCGTCCAGCAGCGCGAGTTCGCCGAACATGGTGCCGGCCGAGAAGCTGACGTAGCGCGTGCCCGCGGCGGCCATCACGCTGACCGAGCCGCGTGTCAGCAGGAACAGCGTGTCGGCCGGGTCGCCGGCGGCGAACACCGGTTCGCCGCGGCGCAGCGTGCGCGTGTGCAGCAGCGCCGCCAGACGGCGCCGCTCGGCCGGGCCCAGGCCTTCGAACAGGGCGCCGGCGCGCGCGGCCACGGCGTCGCCGGCCGGCGGGGCGCCGGGTGCGCTGCCGAGCAGGCAGCGTTCGGCGTGTTCGGTGGCGCGGTCGGCGTCGGGCCAGCTCGGTGGCGGCGCGGCGCCGCTGCTTTCGGCGACGAAGGCGCTCCAGGTGCGGCCGCCCGTGGCGGCGCTGGGCGGGCCGGCCAGCAGCAGCGCGATGCCGCGGTCGGCCAGCCGGTGTTCGAGCAGTTGCAGCTCGACGGCGGCGGTTTCGTCGGCGGCGCCGACACGGCGCAGGTCCAGCACCAGAAAGCGCGTGGCCGGCGGCAGCCGTTCGGCTTCGGAGGCCAGCCGCTCGGCGTTGCCCCAGAACAGCGCGCCTTCCAGTTCGAGCACCGCGATGGCCGGCCGCAGCGGCTGCAACAGCGCTTCCTGCGCCGGCGGGTAGACACGGCGCGACGGGCGCAGCGCCGCGTCGCCACGCCAGCGCAGCAGCGAGCTGTGCAGGCCGCGCACAAAGCCCACGGTGGCCAGCACCACCCCGGCGGCGACCCCGGCCGCCGGCCCGGACATGACCGTGAGCAACGCGACCACCAGCACCACCAGCAGCCGCTGCCAGAGCGCACGGTCGCGCGGGCCCTGCCAGGCGCGGGCGGCCATGCGGCGCAGCCAGGGGTCGACCAGCGCCCAGGCCACCGTCAGCATCACACCGGCCAGCGCGGCCAGCGGCAGCAGCGCCAGCACCGGGCCACCCACCAGCACCAGCAGCAGCGAGGCCGCGGCGGCGGCAAGCGCCGCGGGCCGGCCGAGGCCGCCGGCCTGCAGGATGCTCATGGCGCGTGCGCGCAGCATCACCACGGGCAGGGCGCCGAGGCAGCCGCCGACCAGGTTGCCGGCGCCCATGGCGATCAGTTCGCGGCGGCCGTCGTGCCGGGTGTGCAGGTGCTGGTCCAGCACACGCAGGTGCAGCAGCGCCTCCAAACTGCCGATCAGCGCCATCAGCAGCCCGGTCAGCGCGATCGCGCCCGGGTAGACCCACAGCAGCGACAGCAGCGCAGGCCCGGCGGCGGCGTCGCCACCGGCCAGCAGCGCGGCCGGCCCGGGCCAGCTTGCCGGTGGGCGCACCGGCGCCAGCGTGTCGCCCAGGGCCAGGTCCGGCGCCAGCGCGCTCAGCGCGGCCTGCACCAGCGCCGCCAGTGCCAGCGCCAGCAGGGCCGCCGGCCAGCGTGGGCGCCAGCGCAGCAGAACCTGGATCAGCAGCGCGCTGCCCAGCCCGAACAGCAGCGCGGCCGGTGCCGCGGCGGGCCAGCCGGCGGTGTCGGCGAGTGCGCCGGCGTCGAGCGCCAGCAGCGCCGGCAACTGGGCCAGGACGATCAGCAGCGCCACGCCGAGCATGAAGCCGGCCAGCACCGGCTGCGGCACGAAGCGCACGAGCCGGCCCAGGCCGGCCAGCCCCATCAGCACCTGGGCCAGGCCCATGGTGACGACGGCGGCGCCGGTGGCGACCCAGATCGCCGCCAGCGTCAGTGCGGGGTCGGCCGCGTCGACCGGCCCGGCTGGGCTGGCCGCGAGCTGCGCCACCAGCGTGGCCAGCAGCAGCGTGGTGGCCGACGTCGGGCCGCCGGCCGGCATCCTGGCGCCGCTGAGCAGCGCGAACACCGTGGCGCTGACCACCACGCCGAGGAACGAGGCCGTGATGCCGACTGCCGCGCCTGCTGGGCCGGCCGGCGCGAAGGCGAGCACGCCCAGCGTGATGACCAGCGCCACGCTGGCCACGGCGCCCACCGCGCCGCCGAGCAGCGCTCGCGGCAGGGGCACGGCAGGGGCGGTCTCCTCGGGGCGGCGCATGCTCGGGTCGGCGGCGCTTGTTCGTTGTTCTGCGTCAAAGCCAGTGTACGCGGCAGGCCTCGGCGGCCCGGCCGGGCTTGAAAGGGCCGTTGCCGCGCCCACATCCGCCGCAGTCCCGGAGGAATTCATGCGATTCGACAAGCTCACCACCGCATTCCAGCAGGCCCTGGCCGACGCCCAGAGCGCCGCCGTCGCGGGCGACAACCCCTACATCGAGCCGCAGCACCTGCTGCAGGCCATGCTGCAGCAGCCCGACGGCCCGAAGGCGCTGCTGGACCGTGCCGGCGCCGACACCACGGCCCTGGCCACGTCCATGGAGACGGCGGTGCGCAACCTGCCGCAGGTGCAGGGTGGCGCCCAGCCGGTGCAGCCCGGGCGTGACCTGGTCACACTGCTGCAGCTGGCCGACAAGGAGGCCGGCAAGCGCGGCGACCAGTTCATCGCCAGCGAGATGTTCCTGCTGGCCGCGGCCGACGCGAAGAGCGACTTCGGCGGCATCGTGCGCGGCCACGGCCTCACACGCAAGGCGCTGGAGGCGGCCATCACCGCGGTGCGTGGTGGGCAGAAGGTGGACTCGGCCGACGCCGAAGGCCAGCGCGAGGCGCTGAAGAAGTACACGCTCGACCTCACCGAGCGTGCGCGCCAGGGCAAGCTCGACCCGGTGATCGGTCGCGACGACGAGATCCGCCGCGCCATCCAGGTGCTGCAGCGGCGCAGCAAGAACAACCCGGTGCTGATCGGCGAGCCGGGTGTGGGCAAGACGGCCATCGTCGAAGGCCTGGCGCAGCGCATCGTGGCCGGCGAGGTGCCCGAGACGCTGAAGGACAAGAAGGTGCTGGTGCTGGACATGGCCGGCCTCCTGGCCGGTGCCAAGTACCGCGGCGAGTTCGAGGAACGGCTGAAGGCGGTGCTGAAGGAAGTGGCGGCCGACGAAGGCCGGATCATCCTGTTCATCGACGAGATCCACACCATGGTCGGTGCCGGGAAGGCCGAAGGCGCCATCGACGCCGGCAACATGCTCAAGCCCGCGCTGGCGCGCGGCGAGCTGCACTGCATCGGCGCGACCACGCTGGACGAGTACCGCAAGCACGTCGAGAAGGACGCCGCGCTGGAGCGCCGCTTCCAGAAGGTGCTGGTCGACGAGCCCAGCGTGGAGGCCACGGTGGCCATCCTGCGTGGTTTGCAGGACAAGTACGAGGCGCACCACGGCGTGGACATCACCGACCCGGCCATCGTGGCCGCGGCCGAGCTGAGCCACCGCTACATCACCGACCGCTTCCTGCCCGACAAGGCCATCGACCTGATCGACGAGGCCGCGGCCAAGATCAAGATCGAGATCGACTCCAAGCCGGAAGCGCTGGACAAGCTCGACCGCCGGCTGATCCAGCTGAAGATCGAGCGCGAGGCCATGAAGAAGGAGAAGGACGAGGCCTCGCAGCGCCGGCTCGGCCTGATCGAGGAAGAGATCGGCAAGATCGAGCGCGAGTACGCCGACCTCGAGGAGGTCTGGAAGAGCGAGAAGGCCAGCGCCCAGGGCGCCGAGAACGTGCGCAAGGAGATCGAGCAGATCAAGTTCCAGATCGAGGAACTCAAGCGCAAGGGCGACTTCAACAAGGTGGCCGAGCTGCAGTACGGCAAGCTGCCGGAGCTGGAGAAGAAGCTGAAGGAAGCCCAGGCCAAGGAGGCCGGCAAGAAGGAAGGTGGCCGCCCGCAGCTGCTGCGCACGCAGGTGGGCGCCGAGGAGATCGCCGAGGTCGTCTCGCGCGCCACCGGCATTCCGGTGAGCAAGCTGATGCAGGGCGAGCGCGACAAGCTGCTGCAGATGGAGGCCCGGCTGCACGAGCGCGTGGTGGGCCAGGACGAGGCCATCGTCGCGGTGTCGGATGCCATCCGCCGCTCGCGCGCCGGCCTGTCAGACCCGAACCGGCCGCTCGGCTCCTTCCTGTTCCTCGGCCCCACCGGCGTCGGCAAGACCGAGCTGTGCAAGGCGCTGGCGGGTTTTCTGTTCGACAGCACCGAGCACATGATCCGCATCGACATGAGCGAGTTCATGGAAAAGCACTCGGTGAGCCGGCTGATCGGCGCGCCCCCGGGCTACGTGGGCTACGACGAAGGCGGCGTGCTGACCGAAGCCGTGCGCCGCAAGCCCTACAGCGTGATCCTGTTCGACGAGGTCGAGAAGGCGCACCCGGACGTGTTCAACGTGCTGCTGCAGGTGCTGGACGACGGCCGGCTGACCGACGGCCAGGGCCGCACGGTGGACTTCAAGAACACCGTCATCGTGATGACCAGCAACCTGGGCTCGCAGCTGATCATGCAGATGGCCGGCCGGCCTTCGGCCGAGATCCGCGACGCGGTCTGGGGCGAGGTCAAGCAGCACTTCAGGCCCGAGTTCCTGAACCGCATCGACGAGACCGTGGTGTTCCATGCCCTCGACCAGAAGCACATCGAGAGCATCGCGAAGATCCAGCTGGCGCAGCTGACGGCGCGGCTGGACAAGCTCGAGATGCGGCTGGACGTGAGCCCGGCCGCGCTGGCCGAGCTGGCCAAGGTGGGCTTCGACCCGGTGTTCGGCGCGCGGCCGCTGAAGCGTGCGATCCAGCAGCGCATCGAGAACCCGGTGAGCAAGCTGATCCTGCAGGGCCGCTTCGGGCCGAAGGACACCATCCCGGTGGACGTGGTCGGCGGCGAGTTCCGCTTCGAGCGCGTGGTGCACTGAGCACGCAGGATCGAAGCGTACCTGGCCCTTGGTGGCGCTCAGACGACGCGCATGGTGCTGCCGTAGCGGGCCAGCGGGTCGTCGGTGGTGAGCGGGGTCAGCGGTTTGCTCAGCGATTGGGCGACCAGCAGGCGATCAAATGGGGGCGCGGTGGTCGTCTTCGATCTGCAGCCGGTCTGAGCCCGCCGCTCCGTCCGGCTGCGCGAAGATGGGCGGGCCGATGCGGATCTTGCACCCGAAGGCGTAGCGCGTGTCGAGCAGTAGCCTCACCGGCGCGCTCCTGCGCTCCTGCGCTCCTGCGCTCTGGCTCTGGCTCTGGCTCTGGCTCTGGCTCTGGCTCTGGCTCTGGCGGTTCGTCTTGCAGGCTGGTGAAGAGTTCATCGTTCGGGGCGCCGAAGTCCTCGGTTGTCTGCCCGTCGCATGCTGTTCGTTCGCCCGGAACGGACGATGAATACCTGCTTGCCGCGTTCGGCGACTTCGAGCAGGTGCGAGAGGTGGGGCTTGGCTTCGTGGATGGTGACGACGCTCACCAGATTCCTCTGGGATCGAATGCTGATGAAGTCTTGCCCCGGCTTGGCTTGGTCGCGAAGGCCGCCTCCAATGCAACCCGCGGGTGACCGAGGCAAGCGGCCGTAGCTGCGTTGCACGGCGTGCCGGCGGCCGCTTACTGAGTCACGTCGGCCCTCCCAGAGCGTTGACAGGCCCTAGGCATCGCGTGCACCCAGGCCAGGCCCGGGCACAATCGCCCGCTGGGCGGCAGCTGCGATCGCACCCGCCCGGAGAAGGGCGACAACAAACCCGGGGAGGGTTCAGTGATGTTCAGAAGCATGTGGCGGTGGGAACGTCTCAAGGCGGTAACCCGTGTCTTCGCGGCGTCTTTCGCGGTGTGGTTGGCCGGCTGTGGCGGCGGCGGTGGCGGTGATGGCGGCGACCTGGAGGTTCACTTCAGCTATGTCCACGGCACGCAGTACGAGCTTCTGACCACCCCGCCAGGCCCATCACTGTTGGGGCTGCAAGGGCGCGCGCCGACATGCAGCCTCGCATCGGGCACGTTGCCCGCAGGTGTCGAACTGGGGCCGGACTGCAGTTTCCGAGGCGAAGCCACCGCCACAGGCACCTTCGGCGGCACCGTGCGCCTGACTGTGAGCGGCTACCGCGGCGAGCTCCAGGCCAGCTACGGCTTTGAGATCGTGGCGCCGCAGTTGAAAGCCGGCGATCGGCCCGAACAACGGGTGTTCACCATCGGTCGACCGCTGGGCGGTACCTACGCCACCTCAGGGGTGGCTCTTGTTGTCTACTACAACCAGCGACGGCCCGGCGACGAGGTCGAGCTGACGGTGACACAGGGTGCGCTGCCCGCAGGCGTGTCGCTGCAAGTCGGCGAAGCCGGTTCGATCACGGCTGTCGGCACTCCGACGGTGCTGGGTCGGTACAACATCGAGCTGATTTTCGTGTTGCGCCGGTCAGGCCACACGGTGCAGACGGCGCCACTGCCCTTGACCCTGGAAGTGCTACAACCATCACTGGCCGTTAGCTACGAAGGCTGTTGCGACCCCGAGCTGGGCGTACCCCTGCGTTTTGTGCCCGGCAGCAGCTTTGTGCCCGCTGCCGGCGCGAGCCTACTGTACGAGCTCGTCTACGGGGCCTTGCCCCGAGGCCTGGTACTGGATCCTCGCAGCGGCGAGATCCACGGCACCCCGGAGCTGGAAGGCACATTCGGCACGGGCTTCACCATCCGCACGACCATGGAGACACCGACCGGGTCTACCACGGTCGACAACGTGCTGTACCTCGTGCCGCGAGGTGTCTACGCTCTGTACCCGCGCTCGTCGCAAGGCTACAACGCGCTGTACAACGGGGGCACCGAGCCGCCGCTGCAGGTACTGCACCGAGTCGACGCCGGGGTGCCCTTCACCATAGCGCCCGGAACGCACCACGGCGCACGCGATGGCGACGCCTACCGCTATGCGCTGGTGCCGAACCGCCACTACGGTGACCCGGTGGTCGACTGGGTCGGCATAGACGCGCTGACCGGGGTGATCTCCGGCACCAGGCCCGGTACGACCGCCTATGCCATGTTCGAGGTGCTGATCACCTTCACGCGGGGTGGGGTGGACTACGAGGCGCGCCAGTACTGGAGCATCAACTGATACCGGCCGGCTGTTCAGCGCGCGGTGCGCTGAATCGCGCGCTTCAGCAGCGCATCGAGAACCCGGTGAGCAAGCTGATCCTGCAGGGCCGCTTCGGGCCGAAGGACACCATCCCGGTGGACGTGGTCGGCGGCGAGTTCCGCTTCGAGCGCGTGGTGCACTGAGCACGCGCCGCGCCGGCTGCGCCCAGGGGCTCAGCCCGGTGCGGCGATGCGCTCCAGCTGCATGCGCGCCAGCGTCAGGTTGCCGCCGTGCGCCTCCATCACCAGGTGCAGCGCCACGCCGGGGTGGCCGGGCACCGGCCGCAGCAGCAGGTGGTGGTGCGCGGTGGTCACCGCGGCCTCGGGCAGCGCCGGGCCCAGGCCCAGCGCGCGCGAGGCGTCGGCCATGGTCTGCAGCAGCGCCGCGCCCTGCTGCGCCAGCCGGGCGGGCGAGGGCAGCTCGCCACCGGCCGAGGCCATGACCACCATCGAGTGCATGTCGAACACGCAGCAGGCCAGCACGCCCTTGATCAGCGCGCAGCGCTCGGCATAGGCCTTCCAGCCGGTGGCGCCGGGCACCGGCATCGGTGTCGGCTGCGGCATGGAGGGCAGCAGCGTCGGGATCGCTGAGGTCGAGGCCGCCGCGCCGTCTTCCTCCAGCGGCATCGGCTCGGTCGTCGCCTCGGTGCTGGGCACACGCGGCTTGGGCACGGCCTGCGACAGCTCGGTCGGCAGCGCCCGTTCACCACCGTGGCCGCCGTGGGTGCGGTTCCATGCGCCACTGACGAAGGTCCACACGTGCTTGGGCTTGGCGGCGTGCGGTGTGACGGCCACATGCACCGGCGTCTGGTGCGCCAGCTGTGCCACGGCGCTGGCCAGGCCGATGTTGGAGCCCAGCGGCACCAGCATCAGGTCGCGGTTGCTCCAGGGGCCCTGGCGGATGGCCTCGTGCAGGGGCCCGAGCTGGGCCATGACGGCCGCCACCGGCAGCTCGCCGGCCATCAGCACGCCGAGCCGGCTGTGCGCCAGTAGCACCCGCGCCAGTGCGCTGCGGGCCGGCGGCTCGGCCTGCAGGTCGGTGCTGTAGACGCGCACCGGCGAGCCGTCGGCCAGCGGCACTTCGAGGAAGGGGATGACCGCCAGCGCCAGCCCCTGGCCCTGGCGCCGCACCGACAGCCGCTGCACGCGGGCGCCGGCCGGCCCGGCCATGCTGGACAGCAGCCGCATCGAGGCGCTGGCGCCGATGTCGTGCAGCGCGATGTAGTCGGGGCCGATGCGCTGCAGCTCGCGTTCCAGCGAACGGGCGGCGTCGCCGTCGACAAACAGCTCGACCTGGTCGTCGGCCACGCGCCGGCCGACGTCGCGCCCGCTCTGGCCGAGGTAGGCGTCGCGGTCGCTGACGATCTGCGTTTGCGGCGCGGCGAGCTCGTCGCGGCTCGGTCGGTGGGAATCGGTGACACGCTGGGTGTCAGGCCAGGCGGGGGGGTCGCGCGGCGCGGTCATCGGATGCCTCCTTGGGGCCGACCCGGAGTCGGTTCTTGTGTGCAGCGCATCATAGGCGCGCTGCACCCTGTGGCCGCCATGGTTCACGGGATGGAACGGCGTGCGGATTCCCACTGCGTTCATAGAATCTGCCGGGCATGAACACGCTCTCTTCGTTTACGCCGCCGGGCCGCCCGGTGGTCGTCGTCGGTGCCGGCCTGGCCGGGCTCACGGTGGCGCTCGAACTGGCCGCCACGCGCCCGGTGATCGTGCTGGCCAAGCGCGGCCTGGCCGAGGGCGCCACGGCCTGGGCGCAGGGTGGCATCGTCGGCGTGCTGGGCTCGGACGACAGCGTCGAGAGCCATGTGCGCGACACGCAGGACGCCGGTGCCGGCCTGGTCGATGAACACACGGCGCGCCACATCGCCGAGCACAGCGCGGAGGCGGTGCGCTGGCTGGTCGAGCAGGGTGTGCCGTTTTCGCCCGACCCGGCCGGCCCGCTGGGCCTGCACCTCACGCGCGAGGGCGGGCATGCGGTGCGGCGCATCGCGCACGCGGCCGACGCCACCGGCCGCGCCATCCACGAGGCGCTGCTGGCGCGTGCCCGCGCGCACCCGGCGATCACGCTGCGTGAGCGCTGGGTGGCGGTGGACCTGATCACGCCGCGGCAGCTCAAGCGCCGCGGCCAGCCGCCGCGCTGCTACGGCGTCTACGCGCTCGACATGGACGCCGGCCGCGTCGAAACGCTGGCCGCCGACGCCGTGGTGCTGGCCACCGGCGGCGTCGGCAAGGTCTACCGCTACACGAGCAATCCCGACACCGCCACCGGCGACGGCATCGCGATGGCCTGGCGCGCCGGCTGCCGTGTCGGGAACATGGAATTCATCCAGTTCCACCCGACCTGCCTGTACCACCCGCAGGAGCGCAGCTTCCTGCTGACCGAGGCGCTGCGTGGCGAAGGCGCGGTGCTCACGCTGCCCGGCACGGATGAAGGCCAGGGCCGCGGCCGCCGCTTCATGCCCGAGCACGATGCGCGTGGCGAGCTGGCGCCGCGCGACATCGTCGCCCGCGCCATCGACTTCGAGATGAAGAAACACGGCCTCGACCACGTCTGGCTCGATGCTCGGCCCATCGTCGAGGCCAAGGGTGAGGCCTTCCTGAAGGAGCACTTCCCGACCATCCATGCGCGTTGCCTGGCGCTGGGCATCGACATCGTGCACCAGCCGATCCCGGTGGTGCCGGCAGCGCACTACACCTGCGGCGGCGTGGTCACCGACCTCGACGGCCGCACCGACCTGCCGCGGCTGTTCGCGGTGGGCGAGACCACCTACACCGGCCTGCACGGCGCCAACCGGCTGGCCAGCAACTCGCTGCTCGAATGTGTGGTGCTGGGCCGCGGCTGCGCCGAGGCCATCCGCCGCGAAGGCCCGTTCGAAGACCCGCCGCTGCCGGCCTGGGACGAGAGCCAGGTCGAGGACGCCGACGAGCAGGTCGTCATCGCGCACAACTGGGACGAGCTGCGGCTGGTGATGTGGAACTACGTTGGCATCGTGCGCACCACCAAGCGGCTGGAGCGCGCGCTGCACCGCATCAAGCTGCTGCGCGACGAGATCGACGACTACTACGCCAACTTCCGCGTCAACCGCGATCTGCTGGAGCTGCGCAACCTGGTGGTCTGCGCCGAGCTGATCGTGCGCAGCGCGTTGCGCCGGCACGAGAGCCGCGGCCTGCACTTCAGCCGCGACTTCCCCGCGCCGCTGCCGGTGAGCTTTCCGACCGTGCTGACACGGCCGGCCAAGAGCGCGCGCGGCTGAGCAGCCCGGCCGTTCAGGCCAGGCTGCTGAAGCCGGTTTCCGGCGGCTGCTCGATGCGCGAGCGGCCCAGTTCCTTGGCCAGGTAGAGCGCCTTGTCGGCGCGGCGCAGCAGCTTTTCCAGCGTGGCGCCGTGGTGCGGGAACAGCGCGATGCCGGCCGAGAAGCTGGAAGAAGGCAGCCGGCGCCGGCCCTGCGGCTCGGGTTCGGCGTTCAGCGCCGCCTGCAGCCGCGCCAGCACCTTCTCGGCAGCCTCGGCGTCGAGGTCGGGCATCACCGCGACGAACTCCTCGCCGCCGAAGCGGCAGATGATGTCCGAGCGGCGCAGCGTGGTGCGCAGCAGCGTGGCAAAGCGCTGCAGCACCAGGTCGCCGACATGGTGGCCGTGTGTGTCGTTGAGCTGCTTGAAGTGGTCCAGGTCGAGCAGCGCGACGCAGGCGATGCGCTGCTGGCGCCGCGCCAGCTCCAGCGTGCCGACGCCGGCTTCGTAGAGATAACGGCGGTTGTGCAGGCCGGTGAGCGAGTCGCGCAGCGCCTGCTCGCGCAGCTGCTGGTGCAGCGCCTCGGTCTCGGCGATCTTGGCTTCCAGCTCGGCGTTCAGGTCCGTCAGCCGTCGGCGGTCGTCCTCGGCCGCCTGGCGGCCTTGCACGGCCTGGTCGCGTTCGCGCTGGGCGGCTTCGAGCCGGTGGCCGACGACCAGCGCGATGTGGCGGGCGCGCGCGCTGCGGCCCACCAGGCCGGTGTAGAGCGTGTGCGCCTCCTGCAGCGCGCGCAGCGCCGCGCGGTGGTCGCCCAGCTGCTCGCAGGCCTGCGCCAGCGAGTTCAGCAGTTGCATCATCGGGTAGGGCTGGTCGCGGATGCCCTGTTCGGCGCGTTGCGCCAGCGTGGCCTCGATGCGGGCGCGTGCGCCGGCCGCATCGCCCCGCGCGAGCAGGCATTGCGAGACGAGCCAGGTCCAGTCGCAGAGGCCGTCGCCGTCGGCGATGGCCGTCACGGCGCCGGTGCCCAGGCAGGCCATGGCTTCGTCGATCTCGCCGACCGCGATGTGGCCCAGCGCCAGTGCCAGCGGAAAACGGTCGCGTGCGGCCGGCAGGTGCTCGTCGGGGTGGTCGAGGATGCTGGCGGCCGCGGCGCGGGCCGCGGTCATCTCGCCGGCGGCATGCAGCACATAGACCAGGTTGGCCGTCGACACCGTGACCACGGCGCGCAGCCCGGCGGCACGCGCCTCGGCCAGCGCCTGCTCCGACAGCGTGCGCGCGTCGTCGAGGTTGAACAGGTCGTGGTGGTAGCCGCCGAGGTTGCCCAGCGCGGTGATGCGCGGGCCGGCCAGGCCGGTGTCGTCGGCGGCGGCCAGCGCGGCATAGAACAGGCGCAGCGCGGTGTCGAAGTCGCCCACCAGCTTGGCGCCGATGGCGCGCGAGTTCAGCGCCACGTAGCGGTACAGCGCGTCGCGGTCGATGCCTTCGCGGCGGTCGATGTCGGCCTGCAGCGCGGTCGAACCGGTGTAGTCGCCCTCGCGGCGCATCGCGATGGCCAGCACCTCGTCGCACCAGGCCAGGCCGGTGGCGTCGTCACGGGCCTGGAAGCCTTCGCGGGCGGCAGCCAGCGCGGCATGGGCGTCGGCGGCGCTGCCCTGGCGCACTTCGGACAGCGCCACGTGCAGCCAGCCGTAGGCGGCCAGCGGGCCGCGGCGTTGCGCCAGTTCGCGGCCGGCGGCGGCGGCCGCCGCGGCGTCGAGGTAGCAGCGCTCGCAGGCCCGCTCCAGCAGCGCGGCGTCGGTCAGCAGCGCCGGCGGCGGTTCGGTGCGGGTGAAGGCTGTGTCAGCCACGGGCGCGCATGGCGGTTCTGGCCTGCACGAAGCCGAACGCGAACTCGACGGCTTCGCCGATCTGCCGCTCGCCGTCGAGGCGCTCGCGGTCGGTCAGGTAGAAGGCGAAGTCCACCGCGTGGCGGATGTAGCGTGGCGGCAACCGGTTCAGCGCCACGCAGGCGACGTCGGCCAGCAGGTCGGCGTCGCCGCTCAGGCCGGGATAACGGGGCGCGAGGTGCAGCACGGCGTCGTGCACGGCGCGTTCGTTGTGATTGCGGACGGAGTGGAAGTCGGCAACAGCGCTCATGGTCGGTGTCCTGCCCGTCCGCGCCAGGAGGGCACGCGTACCGGGGGCTTCGGCCTTATCGGTGTGCCGGGCGGAAACTGTAGGCCCCGGCCCGTTGCGGACCGGCCCGCCCGCTCAGGCTGCGCCGATATTCGGCACGATACCCGGTGTCGGGCCGCGCGAGGGCAAAGCCAGGGCCTCGGGGTGCCTTTTCACGAAGTCCAGCATGCGTTCGATGCAGCCGGCGGCCCGCTGGCGCACGTCTTCGGGCAGGCTGATCTCGCCCTGGCCGTGCTCGAGGCAGCTGATCACGCCCTGCAGCGCGTTCATCGCCATCCACGGACAGTGTGCGCAGCTCTTGCAGGTGGCGCTGTTGCCGGCCGTGGGCGCCTCGATCAGCGTCTTGCCCGGCGCCAGCTGGCGCATGCGGTGCAGGATGCCGTTGTCGGTGGCGACGATGTATTCGCTTGCCGTGCCGTCCACCACCGCCTTCAGCAACTGCGAGGTGCTGCCCACCACGTCGGCCTGCGCCACCACGCGGGCCGGCGACTCCGGGTGCACCAGCACCTGCGCGCCCGGGTGCTGTTCCTTCAGCAGTTCCAGCTCCAGGCCCTTGAACTCGTCGTGCACGATGCAGGCGCCGTTCCACAGCAGCATGTCGGCGCCGGTCTGCTCCTGGATCCAGCGGCCCAGGTGGCGGTCGGGCGCCCAGAGGATCTTCTGGCCCTGCTCCTGCAGATGGCGCACGATGGCCAGCGCGCAGGAGCTGGTCACCATCCAGTCGGCACGCGCCTTCACGGCGGCGCTGGTGTTGGCGTAGACGACGACCTGGCGGTCCGGGTGGGCGTCGCAGAAGGCGCCGAACTCGTCGGGCGGGCAGCCGAGATCGAGCGAGCAGGTGGCGTCCAGGTCGGGCATCAGCACGCGCTTGTCCGGGCTCAGGATCTTGGCCGTTTCGCCCATGAAGCGCACGCCGGCCACGACCAGCGTCTCGGCCGGGTGTTCGCGGCCGAAGCGCGCCATTTCCAGCGAATCGGCCACGCAGCCGCCGGTGGCCAGGGCCAGGTCCTGCAGGTCGCCGTCGACGTAGTAGTGGGCGACGAGCACGGCGCCGCGGGCCTTCAGCAGCTCGGCCGCGCGTTCGCGCTGGCGCTGGCGCTCGGCCGGGCTCAGCGCCGGCGGCACCTTGGCCCAGGCGTGCTGGGTGCTGCAGGTGCCGCTGGCGTCCTGCTGGGTGAAATCGTAGAGAACGGTGTCCATCGCGTGACTCGCAGAAGTTCAGACGGCGTTGAAAAAACGCCGCGGGGGCTGGCCGACCGAGCGCCGCACCATGGCCGTGAAGGCGCTGGCGCTGGCGTAGCCCAGTTCGGCGGCAATGTGCGCCATCGGCCGCTTGCGCGCGGCCAGCGCCAGGGCCTTGGCCAGCAGCACCTGCTGGCGCCAGGCGGCGAAGGTGGTGCCGAGCTCCTGCCGGAACAGGCGCGCGATGGTGCGCTCGCTGGCGCCGGCCTCGGCCGCCCAGCCCTGCAGCGTGGCGTGGCGCGAGGGCTCGTTCAGCACCGCCTCGCACAGGGCGCGCAGCCGGCGGTCCTGCGGCAGCTCGATCCCCAGGCGCACCGGCGCGGCGCGGCGCAGCTCGTCGAGCGCCAGCTCGCCAAGCCGGCGCTCGCGCGCCAGCAGCTCGGGCGTGAGGGTGAGCGTGCCGTCCATCTCGATGTTCATCTGCAGCACCAGCTCGCGCAGCAGCGGGCTGACCTCCAGCACCCGGCACTGGCGCCAGACGCCGCAGTCGGTGCCGGCCACGCCGGGGCCGGGGCCGTCGCCGGCCTGGTGCACGTACAGGGTGCGCAGCTCGGCCGACTCGACCACCGTGACCACGTGTTCGACGTCCGGCGGGATCCACACCGCCCGCCCGCCCGGCACCAGGTAGGTGGCCTGGCCGGCGGTGATGCGGGCCACACCGCTGACGGCCATCGCCACCTGGGCCCAGGCATGGCTGTGCGGCTGGATCTCGGTGTCAGGATCGAGGTGGCGCACCTTGGCCCGCACCGGCCGGTCGGCGGTGGGCACGAAGCGCCGGGGATCCTGCGGCGGCACCAGGGTGCGGTGGCCGGGGCGGCTGATGGCAGGGGCTGTCATGTTCTCGACAGAAATTGACAGACTATCGTAACCCCGCCGCCAAGGCGCTGCCTACAGTGCCAGCATGTCCACGATCTCCCTGCCGACCCCCGGCCCCAGCCCGCTGCGCCGCGACGCCACCGTCATCGGCCTCGTCGGCGTCGCCCATGGCGTGAGCCACTTCAGCCAGCTGCTGCTGCCGCCGCTGTTCCCCTGGCTCAAGGACGCTTTCGGCGCCAGCTACACCGAGCTGGGCGCGCTGCTGACGGTGTTTTTCGTCGTCTCCTGCATCGTGCAGGCGGTGTCGGGTTTCTGGGTCGACCGCTACGGCCCGCGGCCCATCCTGTTCGCGGGCCTGGCGCTGATCGGCCTGGCAGCGCTGGGCTTTGCCGCCAGCACCAGCTACTGGATGCTGATGGGTTTTGCGGTGCTGGCCGGCATCGGCAACGGCGTGTTCCACCCGGTGGACTACACGCTGCTGAACCGCAAGATCGACAAGGCCCGGCTCGGCCACGCCTACAGCGTGCACGGCATCAGCGGCAGCCTGGGCTGGGCGCTGGCGCCGGCGATGCTGGTGCCGATCGCGCTGGCCAGCTCCTGGCGGGTGGCGCTGGTCTGTGCCGCCGGCGTGGCCTTTGCAGTGCTGCTGGTGCTGCTGCTGCGCAAGGACGACCTGGCGCTGGCACCGGCCGCCGCGCCGGCGCCGAAGCCGGGTGTGGCCGCCGAAGGCAGCTTCGACTTCCTGCGCATCCCGGCGGTGTGGATGTGCTTCGGCTTCTTCTTCTTCTACGCCGGCGCCCTGAGCGTGGTGCAGACCTTCGCGCCCGCCGCCGCCGCCCAGCTGCACGCGGTGCCGGTGAAGTGGGTGGCGCTGTGCCTGACCATCTACATGGTCTGCGCCGCCGGCGGCATGGTGCTGGGCGGCTTCCTGGCGGCCGACGCCGACCGCTGCGAGCGCATCGTGGCGGCCGGCTTCGCGCTGGCGGCGCTGGTGGCGCTGTCGGTGGCCTTCCTGCCGCTGCCGGGCCTGCTGGTGCCGGTGCTGTTCGGCGTGATGGGCTTCGTGACGGGCACGGCCGGGCCTTCGCGCGATCTGCTGGTCAAGCGCTCGACGCCGGACAACGCAACCGGCCGCGTCTACGGCGTGGTCTACGCCGGGCTGGACATCGGCCAGGCCGTGGTGCCGCTGTTCATCGGCGCGCTGATGGACCACCAGGAGTGGCGCGGTGTCTGGCTCTCGCTGGTGGCGCTGCAGGGCGTGCTGGTGGTCAGCGCCTTCCGGGTGCGCAAGGTGCGGCGCACGCCGCTGGCGGCGGTGCAGGCCTGAGCAGCATGGACCAGACCCTGCAAGGAGCAACAAGGTGCCGCGCTACCTGATCTCGTTCGACGATGGCTCGATGGACCACATTCCCGACGAGGACTGGCCGGCCGTGGGCGAGGCCTCCCACGCCGTGGTTCGAGCGGCCAAGGCGGCCGGGGTCTGGATCTTCGGTGGTGGCATCCTGCGCCAACAGGCGAGCCTCGTTGCCCCGGACGGCGCTGTGTCGAGCGGCCCGATGCCCGAGAAGAAGGCGGTCATCGGCGGCTTCTCGGTCATCGAGGTGGCCTCGCGCGAGGAGGCGCATGCCTGGGCGGCCAGGATCGCCGAGAGCTGCCGCTGCACGCAGGAAGTGCGCGAGATCATGTTCGATCCGGAGTCGTGAGCCTGCCTGGGCGCTCGGCCCAGCCCGGGTTCGCGCCTCAGACGCAACGCCTGTGGCGCTCGATGCAGGTGTCGAGCACCTCGCCGCCGTCGCGCTGCCACCAGTTGCCGCGCGAGAAGATCTCCACCTCGCTGTAGCCGGCAAAGCCCTGGGCCTCGACCAGCGCGCGCGCCGCGCGGATGTCGATCACGCCGTCGCCCATCATGCCGCGGTCCTCGAGCAGGTGGGTGGTGGGCGTGAGCCAGTCGCAGACGTGGAAGGCGAGGATGCGCTTCCCGCCCGCGCGGGCGATCTGCTCGGCCAGTTTCGGATCCCACCAGAGGTGGTACAGGTCGACCGCCAGGCCGAGCGCGCCGCTGCGGCCGGGGTCGAGCGCGTCGCAGACGTCCAGCGCCTGCTCCAGCGTGTTGATGCAGGCGCGGTCGGCGGCGTACATCGGGTGCAGCGGCTCGATGGCCAGCGGCATGCGGCGCTCGCGCGCGTCGTCCAGCAGCGCCGCGATGCCTTCGAGCACCTGCTCGCGTGCGCCGGCGAGGTCCTTGTGCGCGGCGCGGCCGGCCAGCGCCCCGGGCAGGCCACCCACCACCAGCACCAGGCAGGCGGCGTTCAGCTCGCAGGCTTCGTCGAGCGCGTGCCGGTTGTCGCTGCGCACGGCCTCGCGGCCGGCGGCGTCGGTGTAGGTGAACATGCCGCCGCGGCAGTAACCCGAGAGTTCCAGACCGTGGGCGCGCACCGCGCGGGCCGTCTCGGCCAGGCCGGCGGCGGCGACCTGGTCGCGCCAGGGCGAGACGGCGCGGATGCCGCGGGCCGCGCAGGCGTCGAGGATGTCGAGCAGCGGCCAGTCCTGGCCCCGCTGCTGGCGCACGGTGGCCGTGTTGATCGACAGCCAGCGGTGGTCGGCGCTGAAGTCCCTCATGCGTCCCTCATGCGTTCCTCAAGACCGCGCTCAGGCCTCGATGCCGTGCAGCGCTAGCAGCGAAGCCATGCGGCGCAGGGCCAGTTCCGGCTGTTCGACCAGCCCGGCCGCGTCGGCGAGCCGGAAGAGCTCGGCAAAGTGCAGGATCGAGCGCGTGCTCTGCTGGCCGCCGACCATCGTGAAGTGGCGCTGGTGGCCGTTCAGCCAGGCCATGAACACCACACCGGTCTTGTAGAAGCGCGTGGGCGCCTGGAAGATGTGGCGCGACAGCGGCACGGTTGGCGCGAGGATGGCGTGGAAACGCGCCTCGTCGCCGGCAGCCAGCGCGGCCAGCGCGGCGCTCGCTGCTGGCGCGATGGCGTCGAAGATGCCCAGCAGCGCGTCGCTCTGGCCGTGTGTGGGCTCGGTGCCGGCACCGTCGCCGGCGATCAGTTCCGCGTAGTTGAAGTCGTCGCCGGTGTACATGCGCACCCCGGCCGGCAGCCGGCGCCGCATGCGGATCTCTTCGTCCTTGTCGAGCAGCGAGATCTTGATGCCGTCGACCTTGGCCGCGTTCGCGGCGATGACGCCGAGCGCCGTGTCCATGGCCGCGGCCGTGTCGCTGCTGCCCCAGTAGCCCTTGAGCGCCGGGTCGAACATCTCGCCCAGCCAGTGCAGGATCACCGGCTGCTTGGCCTGGCGCAGCACGCGGTCGTAGACCCGTTCGTAGTCGGCCGGCCCCTTCGCCACGCGCGCCAGCGCGCGGCTGGCCATCACGATGAGCTTGCCGCCGAGTTTTTCGATGGCGGCCATTTGCTCTTCGTAGGCGCGGATCACGTCGTCGACGCTCTTCGCGTCGTCAGGCGCCAGGTGGTCGGTGCCGCAGCCGCTGGCAAGGAAGGCGCCGGGCACGTCTTTCGCAGCGTCGAGGCTGCGACGGATCAGTTCCAGCGAGGTCGGCCAGTCCAGGCCCATGCCGCGCTGCGCGGTGTCCATGGCCTCGGCCACGCCCAGGCCCATCTGCCACAGCCGCACGCGGTAGGCGATGGTGGCGTCCCAGTCGACGGCGCATTGCAGCCAGGGGTCGATGGCGGCACGCGGGTCGGCCACCACGTGCGCGGCCGAGTAGGCGATGCGGTTGAGCTGCTTCGCGCTGGCGGCGGGCGTGAAGGCACCGGGGCCCCTCAGCGTGTAGGGCGCGAGCGTGCCGTTCGCGGCTGGCAGCGTGATCTGCAAGGCCATGCTCAGAGCTCCAGCGTCGGCACGTCGACCCAGCGGCGGTCCTTCCAGCTCTGCAGCGCGGCCTCGACCAGCTGCACGCCCTTGGCGCCTTCGGGCAGCGTCCAGCGGTAGGGCTCGCTGTCGACGACGTGGCGGATGAAGGCTTCCCACTGGATCTTGAAGCCGTTGTCGTAGACCTGGGTGTCCGGCACCTCCTGCCACTGCTCGAAGAAGTCCATGGACTGCTTCACGTCAGGGTTCCACACCGGCCGCGGCGTGGTCACGCGGCTCTGCGCGCGGCAGCTCTGCAGCCCGGCCACGGCCGAGCCGTGCGTGCCGTCAACGTGGAAGGTGACGAGGTCGTCTCGGCGCACGCGCGTGGCCCAGCTCATGGTCATCTGCGCCACCACCGGCTCGCCGTTGTGGCCCTTGAGCTGGGCCGTGGCGTAGGCGGCGTCGTCGGCCGTGCAGTCGTAGGGCTGGCCGGCTTCGTCCCAGCGCTTGGCTATGTGCGTGGCGCCCAGGCAGGTGATGGACTGCACCTCGCCGAACAGGTTGTCCAGCACGTAGCGCCAGTGGCACATCATGTCGAGGATCATGCCGCCGCCGTCTTCCTTGCGGTAGTTCCAGCTCGGGCGCTGGATGGGCTGCAGGTCGCCTTCGAAGACCCAGTAGCCGAAGTCGATGCGCACGTTGAGCATGCGGCCGAAAAAGCCGCTCTTGCGCAGCATGTCGAGCTTGCGCAGCCCGGGCAGGAAGAGCTTGTCCTGCACCGCGCCGTGTTTCAGCCCCGAGGCCTGGGCGATGCGGCAGATCTCCACCGCCTCGGCCAGGTTGGTGGCGATGGGCTTCTCGCAGTACACGTGTTTGCCGGCACGCAGCGCCTTGGCCAGCAGTTGCGGGCGCATCTGCGTGGTGCCGGCGTCGAAGAACACCGAGTCGGCCTGGTTGTCGAGCGCGGCGTCGAGGTTGGTGCCGAAGCGCGCGATGCCGTGCGCCCGGGCCAGGGCTTCGATCTTCTCGGCATTGCGGCCGATCAGCACCGGATCGGGCATCACGCGGTCGCCGTTGGCGAGCGTGACGCCGCCCTGGTTGCGGATCGCGACGATGGAGCGGATCAGGTGCTGGTTGAGCCCCATGCGGCCGGTGACGCCGTGCATGATGAGGCCGAGGCTGCGTGTGGCCATGGCGGTCTTTCTGGGTGAGAGGAGGCGATCGGGAGCGGGGCGCCCAGGTGGTGCCCAGGTGGTGCTTTACTGCGTCGGCGCCAGGCCTGCGGCCTTCACCAGCGCGGCGTTGGCCGTGATCTCGGCGCGGATGTAGGCGTCGAACTGCTCGGGCGTCATGGTCCAGGCGTCGGCGCCCAGCTGCTGGAAGCGCTCCTTCACCTCGGGCAGGGCCAGCGCCTTCAGCACCTCGGCGTTGAGCCGGTTGACGATGTCGCGCGGCGTCTTGGCCGGCACCATCATGCCGATCCAGAAGTTGAACTCGCTGCCCGGCACGCCGGCTTCGGCGGTGGTGGGCACCTCGGGCAGGGCGCCGGCGCGGCGTGAGCTGCCCACGGCCAGCGGCAGCAGCGCGCCGCTCTTGATCTGGCCGATGACCGGGGCGATCGGCGAGAAGTAGTAGTCCACGCGCCCCGACAGCACCTCGGTCACGGCCTCGGCCGAGCCCTTGAAAGGGATGTTGGTGGCGGTGATGCCGGCGGCCATCTTGAATTTCTCGGCGTTCAGGTGCGTCGCACTGCCCTGGCCGGCCGAAGCGAAGTTCAGCCCGGCCGGGTTGGCCTTGGCCGCGGCCACCAGTTCCTTGACGCTCTTGATGTTCTTGGCCGGCGCAATCACCAGCACGTTGGGCGTGGCCGAGATCGGCGTCACGCCGACGAAGGCGGTGAGCGTGTCGAAGGGCAGCTTCGCGAAGGTGCTCGGGCTCACCGTGTGCGAGCTCGAGTGGATCATGATGGTGTAGCCGTCGGCATCGGCCGTGGCCACCAGCGCCTGGCCGATGGTGCCGCTGGCGCCGCCCTTGTTCTCGACCACCAGCTGCTGGCCCATGCTGGCGCTCATCTTGTCGGTGATGGCGCGGGCGATGATGTCCGTGGTGCTGCCGGCCGCAAAAGGCACGATCACGCGGATCGGCTTGTTCGGGTAGCCCGACTGCGCCAGCGAGGGCGTGGCGACGGCCAGCAGGGCGCTGGCCAGCAGGGTGGCTTGGAGCGAGGCCTTGAACGAGGCCGGGAGCGAAAGGGACGAAAGGGCGCGCATCGTGTCTCCTTGAATTCACTATATGGTGAATACGCGGAGCGATTCTGGCGCCAGCCCGCACCCGTCGGCAGCGGGTAAACCCGCGCGAAACGGGGTGCCTCAGTCGCGCAACAGGTAGCCGAGGATCACGTCGACCACGTGCGACAGCCGCTCCTGCCGCGCCTTGGCGGCCATCAGGTCGCGCCCGAAGATGGCCGACAGCGTGTGGTTGTTCGACAGGTAGAAGTACGACAGCCCGGCGATCGAGATGTAGAGCTGCAGCGGGTCGACGCCGCCGCGGAACACGCCTTCGCGGCGGCCGCGCTCGAGGATCTCGCCCAGCGTCTGGATCAGCGGCGAGTTCAGCGCCTGCGCGCGCTGCGAGGTCTTCACGTGGCGCGCGCGGTGCAGGTTCTCGCTGTTCAGCAGCGTCAGGAACTCCGGGTGCGCGAGGTAGTAGTTCCAGGTGAATTCGGTGAGCCGGCGCACAGCCTCGGCCGGCGGCAGGTCGGCCAGGTGCAACGCCTGCTCGGCCTGGCGGATGTCGAGGTAGGCCTCTTCCATCACCGCGCGGAACAGGTCGTCCTTGTCCTCGAAGTAGTGGTACAGCAGCTTCTTGTTGACGCCGGCCCGTTCGGCGATGCGGTCGACCCGCGCGCCGCCCAGGCCGTGGCCGGCGAACTCGTCGCGCGCGGCGGCCAGGATGGCCTCGCGCGAGCGCGCGGCGTCGCGGGTGCGGGCGGGTGAGGGTGGCGAAGCGGGTGAAGCGGACGAAGGGGCTGGCGTCGCCGCGGGGTTCGGGGCGGCGGGTGCTGCGGGGGCGGGGCGGCGGCGGGTGCTGGGCATGCGGCGAGTGGACCACGGCTCCGGGATGGTTGGCCTGGTAAATCACCGTATGGTGAATAAAGGGCGGGCATCCCTCCTTGGGGCCGTGCAGCCCTAGGGATGGGCCCGGCGCCGCCTGCTGCCTAGCATGCTCGGTGTGGTTCTACCGGCCCTCAAGGACTGCGCGTACTCCGCCTTCGTCAGCTACGCCCACGCTGACGACATCGCGCACTTCGGCTGGGTGACCCACTTCTGCCGGGAGCTGCAGCGTGTGCTGCCCGCGGTGGCGCGCATCCCGCGGCTGCCGCCCATGCACCAGTCGGGCGGCAACGGGCCGGTGGCCGGCGTGCTGTCCGACGAGCTCGAAGCCAACCTGGCGCGTTCGTTCGCGATGATCATCGTCGTCGGCGACAACTACCTCGACAGCGTCTGGTGCCGCCACGAGATCGAGTACTTCGCCGCCCGCTTCGGCGAGCAGGGCCTGCGCCAGCGGCTGTTTGTCGTCGCGATGTCCGAGCCGGCCATGCTGGTGCTGCAGTCGCGCCCCACCTGGCAGACGCTGATGCCCGAAGGTGCCGAGCAGCTGTGGCTGGGATTCTTCGGCGCCGAGGAGCGCGGCCAGCCGCTGGGCGTCTACGCCGGCGAAGGCCTGGTCTCGCCACGTTTCGTGCCGCCGTTCCGCCGCCTGCTCGACGGCTTTGCGACACGGCTCAAGGCCGAAGGCGGGCGGACGCCGCCGCCTCCGCCTCCGCCCCCACCACCCCAGTTGCTGTCATCGCAGCCGCCGCCCGACGCCCCGGTGCTGATCGGCTGGGCCGCGCCCGGCAGCGCGGCCGCGGTGGCCGAGGCGGTGCACGCGCTGCAGGCCCTGGGCGTGGCCGCGCGGGTGCTGGGGCCCGAGCTGCTGGCCGACGACTTTGCCGCTTTTGGCACCGCGGCCGGTGCAACACGGCTGCTGCTGGTGTTCGACACGCAGCCGCTGCTGGCGGCGGCCTCGGTGCCCGGCGGGCACTTGCAGATGCAGCGCGAGGCCTGGCTGCGCCGCGGCCGGCCTGCCGGGCAGCTGCACCTGCTCGACCTGCGCGCAGACGGCGGTGTGGCCGATCCGGGTGCCGTCGCCTGGGCCACCGCGCAGGGCCTGGTGCCGCAGAGGCTGCCCGCGCTGGCTGCATTGGTGAGTCCCCTGCCGCCACCGCCACCGCCACCGCCGCCCAGTTCGGCGGCCCGCATCTACATCGAGAGCAACCGCCACGAGCGCACGCTGTGGCGGCCGCTGGGTGACTGGATCCAGGCCAAGTGGGAGGCGGTCTGCGCCGAACTCGCGCCGGGCCGCACGCCGCCGCTGGCGCTGCGCGCGCGCGGGCTGCCGGTCGACGAGCTGGATACCTTCCCGGCGCTGGACGACGCCGACGGGGTCGTGCTGCTGTGGGGCCGCAAGACCAGCGAGGCGCTGGTGGCGCAGATCAACAAGGTCGAGCTGAAGCTGGCGCCCGGGCGTGACGCGGCGCCGGGCATCGTCGCCTTCCTGATGCCGCCGCAGGCCAGCAGCGAACCACTCCCAGCCTGGGGCTGGCAGGTGCTGCGCTTCGAGGCCCAGGACGAGACCCGGGTGGAGGTGCTGGAGGCCGAGCGCGACGAGCTCAAGCGCTTCCTGGTCGAGGTGTTCCAGCGCCACCAGCAGCGCAGCCCGGCCGGAGGCCCGCGGTGAGCGAGCTGCCGCTGGCGGCACGCCCGCACGACGCGCGGCTGCGCCTGCCGCGCGAACCCTACCCGGGCCTGCGGCCGTTCCTGGACTTCGAAGCCGCGCTGTTGTTCGGCCGAGAGCGCCAGGTGCGCGAGGTCATCGAGCGCCTGGCCGAGACGCAGTTCGTCGCGGTGCTCGGCGGTTCTGGCTCGGGCAAGAGCAGCCTGATCCACGCCGGCCTGGTGCCCGAGCTGCGCAGCTACGGCATTCCCGGCGCCGGCGACTGCTGGCTGCCGATGAGCGTGACGCCAGGCACCAATGTCTCCGGCGCCGACCGCGCCGAGCGGCGCCACACGCCGGTGACGCGGCTGGCGCTGCGTTTTGCCGGCCTGCTGAAGAGCCGCGGCAGCGAGGCCGCCGACCGCGCGCGTGTCGACGAGATCGCCGAGGTGTTCCGCCAGCCCGCTGGCTTCGCGCGGCTGGTCGACACCTACGGGCCCGAGCTCGCGGTGCCGTCCGGCCCGCGGCCCGAAGACGCCCGCGTGCTGTTCGTGCTCGACCAGTTCGAGGAGCTGTTCCACCCCACCAACCAGGGCGTGGACGACGCCTCGCTGCTGGTCGAGCGCGTGCTGGACCATTTCTTCGCACCGCACGAACGCTGCTACGTGGTGCTGACCATGCGCAGCGAACACCTGAACGACTGCGCCGGATTCCTCGAGCTGCCCGACGCCATCAACAAGAGCAGCTACCTGATCCGCCGGCTCGACGCCGACGAGCTGCGCGCGGCGATCACCGGCCCCGCGCAGCGTTTCCTGCGGCTGGCGGCGCGCAGCAGCCGGTCGCCCACCGACACGCCGCTGCCCGAGGCCGTGGTGTTCGACGAGGCCGTGGTCGAGCGGCTGCTGGCCGACGTGCAGGCCATCACGCACGATCCCGACCACCTGCCGCTGCTGCAGCACCTGCTGGCGCGGTTGTGGGCGGCGGCGCTGGAGCGCGAGGACCTCGACACGCACGTGCCTTCGCGCATCACCATGGATGACCTGGCGCGCGCCGTGGCCGCCGGCAGCGGGGCGGTGGGCGCTTCGCTGGCGGCCTCGGTGAACACGCTGCGTGCCGCGGCCGAGCACTGGCCCGAGACGCTGTACCAGTGGCATGACGCGCCGTCACGCGCACGGCTCGACGCGCTGTTCCGCCACCTCGCGTTCAAGGACCCGAACACCGGCCAGTACTCGCAGCAGCGGGTCGACGTCGACCGCTGCGAGGCCTTTCTCGGGCCGGGCATGCGGCGCGCCGAGCTGCGCGCACTGGTGGCCGAAGGGTTCCTGGGCGGTGTCGACTACCTGTTCTGGGACGACGAAGACCCTTCGCGCGTGACGCTGAAGGTCTCGCACGAGTCCTTCATCCGCGGCTGGGGCCGTTTCCGGGCGCTGGTCGATGCCGAGTCGGCGCACTTCGACGAGTTCGTCGGCGTGCTGCGCAAGACGGCCGAGTGGGACCGCGAGGGCCGTGGCGACGACTACCTGCTCGAAACCGGCGAATGGCGCCGGCTGCACGACAGCGGGTTCCTGGCGCGCTTCGACGAACCGGGCCGGCGCGAGGACTGGCGGCGTTTTCTCGCCATCGACCGCGACGGCCCGCGGCTGGCGGGCCACGAGCCTGCGCTGGCCGAGTTCGTGGCCGCGTCGCGCGCGCGGCTGGAGCAGCGCGAACGCATCGTGCGCAGCGCGCGCGCCAGCGCCATCGGCCTGGTCGCCATCACCGTGCTGTTCGCGCTGCTGCCGACGGCGCTGTTCGCGATCTTCGTGCAGGGCCCGACGCTGCGCCGTGCCGAACAGCTGTTCGACGCCGGCAACCGCGCCAACCGCGCCGCCTTCGGCCCCAGCCAGGCCAGCGTGGGCGCCAACGCGGCCTCGCTCGATTCGCTGCTGCGCGCCGCCGAGCGGGTGGAGTCGGCGCGCATCGGCGAAGGCTCCTGGCGCATCGGCGCCTCGCGCCGGCTGCTCGACCGGCTGGGTGGCCTGCCGCCGTTCGACGCGCAGCAACGTTTCCTCTCCGCCGTGTTCGCGCAGGCCGAGCCGCCGGTGAACTCGCAGCTGCGCGAGCTGCTGGCCACCTCGATGTGGCGCGCCGCGCCGCCGGTCGGCATCGAGCCACTGATTCCGCCGCAGCTGCTGCGCGGCCAGCTTTGCGTGAACCCGGGGCTGACCCAGGTGGAGGCCGACCGGCGCGGCCAGCTGTTCGTGGCGCCGCGTATCGAGGCGGCCCCCGCCGCTGCTTCTGCCGCTGCCGCTGCGGCGCCACGCCCGCTGCGCGCGCTGTGGGTGCCCGAGCCCGGCGGGCCGGAGCGGCCGCTGCAGGTGTTCTCGGCCGGTGTCGATCCGCAGTCCAAGCTGTGCACGCTGGGCGAAGAACTGCTCAGCGTGCCGGCCTCGCAGCAGTCGCGCGTGGTCTTCGACGCGACCATGCGCTACTTCTATTACACGCTGCAGGGGCCGACCACGCCCTTGCCCAGCGTGGTGGTGCAGGAGATCGACTGGGAGCGCGACGCCGAAGGCCGGCTGCGTGCGCTGGAGCGCGAACGGCTGGCCACCATCACCGACCCCGAGGCGGTGCGTGCGGTGGCGCAGGTGGTGGGCGACGAGCAGGCCGCGGTCGTGCCGAGCTGGCGGCTGCCGGACGGCCGCCAGGTGCAGGTTGGCGGCCGGCAGTGGCGGCTGGTGGCGCGCATGGCCGTGCGGGTGGAGCCCGAGACTGAGCCCGAGGCGCTGGAGCCGGCGCCGGCCGGCAGCGCCTGCGCCAGCCTGGCCGGCAGTTTCGCGGCCATGCCGGGCTACACCCGCTCGCTGTACCAGACGGCCCGGCATTGCGTGACGGTGGCCCGCGGCAATCCTTCCTTCGACGCCGTCGGCGCCGCGCTGAAGCCGGTGCGCGAAGAGGTGCTGCTGGCCGTGCACGAGCGCCCGGCTGGCGCCGTGGTGGCGCATGCCGGCGAGAACCCGCCTGCGCCGGTGGCCAGCTTTCTGCCGTTTGCGCGTGTGCCGGTCGACGAGGTCTGGGACGGCGGCGGCGTGCGCTTTGCGCTCGGCCGCGGTGTGCACGAAGGCTGGCTGCTGATGAAGCTGCGCGGCCGCGCCGGCAACGAACGCTGGGTGGGCGCGCCGTGGAGCACCTGCGCGCTGTGGCGCATCGGCCGCTCGCTGCAGGACGCCAACGCCTTGCATGGCGATGGCGAGGCGGGGGTGTCCCGGGCCTGCGAGCTGCCGCTGCGCTGAGCGCCCTGGTTTGATCGGTGCTCGGCCGCCGGCCGACCCGCCCACGCGGCGCTTGGTCCGCGCCTGGGCGTTGCTCGTCGCGCCGGGCTGGCCCGCGGCGCCGCGCGGCGCCACGATGCGGCCCATGCCATCCCGCACCACCATCACCAGGGCCACCTGGTCCCGCCGCCGCGCCCTGGGCCTGCTGGGAGCGCTGGCCGCGCCGCTGTGCTTGCCGGCCCTGGGCGGCTGCGCCGGCTTCGATCTGTTTTCGGTCAGCAGCCTGGACCCGGCCCTCGACCCCGCCACGCCGGTGCCGGCGGGCCAGGCCGTGCTGCAGGGGCGGCTGCGCTTCGTGGTCGACGGCGAGCCGATGCGCTACCACCTGCTGAACCGGCCGGCCCTGCAGCTGTTCGACCGCGGCAGCGGGCTGATGCGCCCCACGCCGGAGGCCGATGGCGAGGGCCGCTTCGCCTGGCGGCTGCCGGCCGGCGACTACGGCGTGGCCGTCATCTTCGGCGGCATGGTGCCGGCGCAGCAGCCGCACCACATGCCCAGCGGTGCGCTGGTCTTCGTCAACGGCCTGGTCGATCCCGGGCTCGAGTTCCGCGTGGCCGCCGGTGCGCATGTCTACGTCGGCACGGTCGAGGTCCGCATCGAGTCTCGGCCGGCGCGCCATCTGCCGCTCGACCGCGACGGCCGCATCTTCGGCCGTCTGCTCGGCATCGGCGTGTTCGATGAGTCGGCGGCCGAGTTCGCGGGCCGGCCCGTGCCGCCCGTGGCGCTGATGCAGCGTGCCACTGCGCGCCGCACGGGTTGACCGCGACCCGGCAGGCCCTGCCGATGCGGCAAGATCGGCCACCTGCCGCCCGGGCGCCGTCCGGGCGCGGCCCGGAGACCGCATGTTCCGCCAGACCTACCTCGACCACGATCAACTGCTCGCGCAACTGCGCAGCTGGGCCCAGGCCCATCCGGACTTCGTCCACCTCGGCTCGCTGGGCACCAGCAGCGAAGGCCGCGACATCCCGCTGCTGACCCTCGGCCGCGAGCCTGGGCGGCAACGCCCGGCCGTGTGGATCGACGGCAACATGCACGCCAGCGAGCTGTGCGGCTCCAGCGTCGCGCTGGCCATCGCCGAAGACCTCATCGCCATCCTCGGCGGCGCCAACGAAGCCGGTGGCAAGCCGCTGCCGCCGCACCTGGCGGATGAACTGCGCCAGAGCCTGTTCTACATCGTGCCGCGCATCTCGCCCGACGGCGCCGAGGCGGTGCTGAAGAGCGGGCGCTACCTGCGGTCGAGCCCGGTCAACGACCGCGCGGCCCAGGGCCATGCGCACTGGCGCGCCGGCGATGTCGACGGCGACGGCTGGGCCGGTGCCATGCGCCGGCAGGACCCCGACGGCGAACTGGTCGAGCTGCGTGGCGACGACGGCCTGCCGCTGGACCCGCCGGTGATGGTGGCGCGCCTGCCCGAAGACGCCGGCCCCTACTGGCGGCTGTACCCGGAAGGCCACATCGAGAACTTCGACGGCCGGCGCATCCCGGACCCGTACTTCCTGTCCGACAACGCCTACGACCTGAACCGGACCTTCCCGTACCACTGGGCGCCCGAGCCGCAGCAGGCCGGCGCCGGCCCGTTCCCCGGCAGCCTGCCGGAAACGCGCGCGGTGCTCGAGTTCGCGACAGCGCACCCGAACATCATGGCCTGGCTGAACCTGCACACCTTCGGCGGTGTGCTGATCCGGCCGCTGGGCGACAAGCCCGATTCGAAGATGAACCCGGGCGACCTGGCCATCTTCGAGCAGGTCGAGGCCTGGATGACCGAGCACACCGGCTACGCCACCGTGAGCGGCTACCACGAGTTCCTGTACGAACCCGACAAGCCGCTGCACGGCGACCTGGCCGACTACGCCTACTACCAGCGCGGGGCGCTGGCCTACGTGGTGGAGCTGTGGGACCTGTTCAAGCAGCTCGGCATCGAGCGCAAGAAGCCTTTTGTCGACCACTACTCGAAGTTCTCGCGCGCCGACATGCGCAAGATGGCCGAGTTCGACCGCACGCACAACGCCGGCCGCGTCTTCCGCCGCTGGCGGCCGGTGCAGCACCCGCAGCTGGGTGCCGTCGAGGTGGGCGGCTTCGACCCGCGCGTGGGCATCTGGAACCCGCCCTACGAACGCCTGGCCGAGACCTGCGCGGGGCAGAGCGCGGCCTTCCTGCGCGTGGCCGCGCTGCTGCCGCGTGTGAGCCTGAAGCTGCTCGATGATCCGGCGGCTGGCGCGTTGCAAGCCGGCCAGCCGCGCCGCATCGACCTGCGCGTGGCCAATCACGGCTACCTGCCCACGCACGGCCTGCCGTCGGCCAAGGACCTGCCGCACTCTGAGCCGTTGCGGCTGCGGCTGCGCGCTGGCGAAGGCCTGCAGCTGCTGGCGCCGGCCGAGCCGGTGCTGGAGATCGGCCACCTCGAAGGCTGGGGCGATGGCCTCTACGGCGGGCCCACCGTGTTCTCGCCCTGGACCCGCGGCAACGGCCACGAGCGCATCCTCAGCGTGGTGGTGCAGGGCAGCGGGCGGCTGGAACTGGAGCTCGGCAGCTGCCGCGTCGGCTGGCAGACCCTGGTGCTGGACCTCTGACGACAGCCGCGGTGGCGCGGCTACAGTGCGCGCCATGCCCGATACCGCCACCGCCTCCTCTGTTGTTTCCCCCCGCCTGGCTGGCCACGCGCTGGTCGAGGCGCTGATCGCCCAGGGCGTCGACACCTGCTTCGGCGTGCCCGGCGAGAGTTACCTCGCCGTGCTCGACGGCTTCCACGAGCACCGCGAGCACATCCGCTTCATCGCCTGCCGGCAGGAAGGCGGCGCGGCCTTCATGGCCGAGGCCCAGGGCAAGCTCAGCGGCCGCCCGGGCGTGTGCTTCGTGACACGCGGCCCCGGCGCCACCAACGCCAGCATCGGCGTGCACACGGCCTTCCAGGACTCGACGCCGATGGTGCTGTTCATCGGCCAGGTGGCCAGCGACCAGCGCGACCGCGAGGCCTTCCAGGAGATCGACTATCGCCAGATGTTCAGCCCCGGCACGCTGGGCCTGGCCAAGTGGGTGGCCGAGGTGGAAAGTGCCGACCGCCTGCCCGAGTACGTGGCGCGCGCCTTCCGCACCGCGATGCAGGGCCGCCCGGGCCCGGTGGTGCTGGCCCTGCCCGAAGACATGCTGACCACGCCCACCGCCGCGCCGGTGCTGCCGCGTGTGGAGCCGGTGCGCGCCTGGCCGGCGCCTGGCGCGCTGCGCGAACTGCGCGCGCGGCTGGTGGCGGCTGAGCGCCCCATCGTCATCGCCGGCGGTTCTGGCTGGGACGCCGAAGCGGTGATGGCGCTGCAGCGTTTTGCCGAAAACTGGCAGCTGCCGGTGGCCTGCGCCTGGCGTTTCCAGGACAGCTTCGACAACCGCCATGCGCTCTACGCCGGCGACGTGGGCATCGGCATCAATCCGAAGTTGGCGGCGCGGGTTCGTGAGGCCGATCTGGTCATCGCGCTCGGCGTGCGCCTGGGCGAGATGACCACCGGCGGCTACACGCTGCTGGCCGCACCGCAGCCGTCGCAGACGCTGGTGCACATCCACCCCGGCGCCGAGGAACTGGGCCGGGTCTACGCGGCCGACCTGCTCATCCAGTCGGCCACCGCGGCCGCGGCCAAGGCGCTGGAGGCGCTGACGGCACCGCCCGAAGTGCCCTGGCGTGCGCACGCCGAAGCGGCGCGGGCCGACTACCTGGCCAACCTCGAGGCGCCGGCCGTCGAGCCCATGGACCTGGCGGTGGTGATGAAGACGCTGCAACGGCGCCTGCCCGAGCACACCGTCTACACCAACGGCGCCGGCAACTACAGCGGCTGGCTGCACCGCTACGTGCCGCTGCCGGGCCTGCAGCACCATGGCCGCACGCAGCTGGCGCCGAGCTCGGGCGCCATGGGCTACGGCCTGCCGGCGGCGGTGGCGGCGGCGCTGCTGCACCCGGAGCGCATGGTGGTCAACGTGGCCGGCGACGGCGACTTCCTGATGAACGGCCAGGAGCTCGCCACCGCCACCGGCTACGGCGCGAAGCAGCTGCTGAGCCTGGTGGTCGACAACGGCACCTACGGCACCATCCGCATGCACCAGGAGCGCGAGTACCCGGCGCGGGTGAGCGGCTCCGACCTGTTCAACCCCGACTTCGCGATGCTCGCCCGCGCCTACGGCTGGCACGGCGAGTACGTCGACAGCACGGCCGGCTTCGAGCCGGCGCTGGAGCGCTGCCTGGCCGCCATTCAGGCCGGCCGGCCTGCGCTGGTGCACCTGAAGCTGCCGACCGACGTGATCACCTCGCGCACGACCATCTCGGCCATCCGCGGCGCACGCTGAGCAACGGCGCGGTCATGATCAGCTTCGCCACCTGCGACCTCTGCGACGCGCACCGCGACGAGCCTTCGCTGCGGGTGCTGCCGCCGGTGTTCCACGACTACGGTGGCCGCGCCGCCTTTGCCGGGCCGGTGCAGACCGTGAAGTGCCACGAGGACAACAGCTTCGTGAAGGCCATGGTGGACAGCCCGGGCGAGGGCCGGGTGCTGGTGGTCGACGGCGGCGGCAGCCTGCGCCAGGCGCTGGTGGGCGGCAACCTGGCCGCGGCGGCGGCGAAAAACGGCTGGGCCGGTGTGCTGGTCGACGGCGCGGTGCGCGACGTGGCCGAGCTGCGCGCGGCGGCCGTCGGCATCCGCGCGCTGGCCCTGGTGCCGATGCCCACCGTGAAGCGCCAGCAGGGCCAGACCGGCGTGGCGGTGCAGATCCAGGGCGTGCCGGTGCAGCCGGGCGACTGGCTGTATGCCGACGCCGACGGCATGGTGCTCAGTGCACGGCCGCTGCACCGCCCTCTGCACCCGGCCGACTAGAATCCGGCCTGTTCGGGGTGTAGCGCAGCCTGGTAGCGCAATTGCTTTGGGAGCAATGGGTCGGACGTTCGAATCGTCTCACCCCGACCATTGATCACGTGTGGATCACCGCGCCAGGAAACCCCCGTCCACCGGGTAGTAGGCGCCGGTCACGAACGAGGCTGCCGGCGAGCCCAGCCACAGCACCAGCTCGGCCACTTCCTCGGGCCTTCCCAGGCGGCCGATGGGGTGCATGGCGACCAGCGCGGCGTTGGTGGCCGGGTCCTGCTCCAGCCGCTCGATCATCGGCGTGTGGATGAAGGCCGGGCCTACCGTGTTCACGCGCACGCCCTGCGGGCCGTACTCGATGGCCGCGGCCTTGCCGAGGCCGACCACGCCATGTTTGGCCGCCGTGTAGGCCGAGGCGTTGGCAAAGCCCACCGCGCCCAGGATGGACGCGACGTTGACGATGGCGCCGCCGCCGGCGCGCAGCAGCGCCGGAATCTGCGCCCGCATGCCGTAGAAGACACCGGAGAGGTTGATGTCGATCACGCGCTGCCAGCCTTCCAGCGTCTGCTCGGCCGTGGGCGCCAGCTCGCCGCCGATGCCGGCGTTGTTGCAGGCCATGTGCAGGGCGCCGTACTGCGCCTCGGCGGCGGCCACCAGCCGCTCGTGGTCGGCCGGCCGGGCCACGTCGGCGGCGACGAAGATCGCATCGCCGCCCGCAGCCTTCACGAGTTCGACGGTGCCCAGGCCGCCGGCTTCGTCGAGGTCGGACACCACCACCTTCCAGCCGGCCCGCGCCTGGGCGAGTGCGATGGCGCGGCCGATGCCGGAGGCGGCGCCGGTGACGAGGGCGACTGGGGTGGCTGGGGCGTTGGACATGGGCGGCTCCGTTGCTGCAGGGTCTTGATGACCGCAGTGTCGGCAGCCGCGCCGCCCAGGGTTTTGACCGAGGTCAGGAACCGGCCCAGCCGCGCCGCTGCGTGGCGGCCAGCCGCGCGAGCAGGCCGGGGCCTTCGGGCGCGGCGGGGGCCGGGCTTGTCTCCATGGGTTCTTCGAGCGCCGGCGCGGTCGGCTGCGGCGTGACCAGCTCCAGCGTGGTCATCACCGCCTCGTCGAGAAAACGCGAGCGCAGCGCCGTCACGTGCCGGCCGCCAAAAGCCCGCTGCTGCACGATGTGGAAACGCTGCGGCGCCCACAGCGCGAGCTGGTCGCGGGCGCGCGTCATGCCCACGTAGAGCAGCCGGCGTTCTTCGTCGATCTCGTCGGCGTCGCCGGTGGCCACGTCGGCCGGGATGCCGCCGTCGACCACGCGCAGCACGTGCACCGCGCTCCATTCCTGGCCCTTGGCCGAGTGCAGCGTGGACAACACCAGCCAGTCCTCGTCGAGGTGCGGCACGCCGCTTTCGCCGCTCATCGCGGCCGGCGGCTCGATGCAGAGTTCGGTGACGAAGGCCGTGCGGCCGGGCTGCCGCGCCGCGGTGGCGGCGAGCTGTTCGAGATCGCCCCAGCGTTCGCGCGCGTCGGGGTGCAGCCGCTCCAGCTGCGGCCGGTACCAGGCCAGCACCGCGTGCAGATCGGCCGGCCAGGCCGGCTCGGTGCGCAGCCGGGCCATCAGTGCGGCCAACTCGGCCCAGGCCTCGGCGGCGGCGCGGGGCGGTGTGAAGCGGTCGAGGTCGGCGTCCACCGCCAGCAGCCTTGCCAGCGCCGCTGCGCCGATGCCCGGCACCAGCCGCACCACGCGCGTGGCGGCCAGCCGCGAACGCGGGTTGTCGGCCCAGCGCAGCAGGGCCAGCACGTCCTTCAGGTGCGCGGATTCGAGGAAACGCAGGCCGCCGTACTTGATGTACGGAATGCCGCGGCGCGTGAGTTCGAGCTCCAGCGCCTGCGCATGCGAGCCGCTGCGGAACAGCACGGCCTGGCGTTTCAGCACGGTGCCGGCTTCGCGCGCGGCGAGCACGGCATCGGCCACGCCGCGGGCCTCGGCGGCTTCGTCGTCGACCACGTGCAGCGTCGGCCGCAGGCCACCGGCGCGCGTGGGGCGCAGCGCCTTGGCGAAGCGGTTCGGCGCCTGCGCGATCAAGGTGTCGGCCGCGGCCAGGATGGGGGCGGTGCTGCGCCGGTTGGCCTGCAGCAGGCGCACCGTGGCCGGCGGCGTGCAGCGGGCCGGAAAGCCCAGCATCTGCGCCACCTCGGCGCCGCGGAAGCCGTAGATGGCCTGGGCGTCGTCACCCACGGCGGTGAGGCCCTGGCCGCCCGGCCGCAGCTGCGCCAGCAGCCGCCACTGCAGCGGGTTCAAATCCTGCACCTCGTCGACCAGCACGTGGTCGAAACGCGCACGCAGGCGGTCGCCGACGCTGCCGTCGTCCAGCGCCAGCGACCAGGCGGCGAGCAGGTCGTCGAGGTCCAGCGCCTGCTGCTGCGCCTTGGCCGCAGCGTAGGCGTCGAACAGCTGGGCCAGGGCCGCGCCACCGGGCTGGCCGTCGGGGCCGGGCGCGCGGCACCAGGGAAAGTGGCGGTCCAGCAGCTCGGCCAGCGGCCGGCCGGTGTTGACGCAGCGCGAGTGGATGGCCAGCGCGGTGGCCGCCAGCGGCACGCGCTGGTGGGCGGCGGCCAGGCCGAGTGCGATGCGCTGCTGGGCCATCAGCTCCTCGGCGTCGCTGCGGTCGAGCACGGTGAAGCCGGCGGCCAGGCCGAGCCGCGGCGCTTCTTCGCGCAGCAACCGCGCGGCCACGGCATGGAAGGTGCCGCACCAGGGCAGGGCGGGTGGCGGCAGGTGGGCCGGCAGGCCCAGCGCCGCATGCAGGCTGCGGCCGGCGCGCGAGGCCAGCTCGGCCGCGGCGCGGCGCGAGAAGGTCAGCAGCAGCAGCCGGCGCGGGTCAGACCCCTGGCGCACCAGCCAGGCCAGGCGCGCGGCCAGCGTCGTCGTCTTGCCGCTGCCGGCACCGGCCACCAGCAGCAGCGGCGAGCCCTGGTGCGTGGCGGCGGCGCGCTGTTCGTCGTCCAGGGTGTCCAGCAGGTCGGCAGAGGGCATGGATGAACTGTATGCGCATCCAGTCAACGGGTTCGGTGGGCCGTGTGACCGATACTCGCCGTTCAATGCATTTCCACCCATGGATTCGACCGTGACCCGTTCCTCCGTGCTGGCCCGCATCGACGGCCCGATCGTGATCATCGGCTTCGGCTCCATCGGCAAGGGCACGCTGCCGCTGATCGAGCGCCACCTGGTCTACGACGCTGCCCAGCTGACCGTGGTCGACCCGAACCCGGCGACGGCGCCGTTCCTGGCCCAGCACGGCATCCGGCACCTGCCGGTGGCGGTGACGCCCGAGAACCATGCCGAGCTGCTGGCCGGGCTGTTCCCGCCCGGCCGCGAGGGGCCGGGCTTTCTGGTGCACCTGTCGGTGGACACCTCGTCGCTGGACCTGATGCGCTGGTGCCGGGCGAACGGCGTGCTCTACATCGACACCGTGGTCGAGCCCTGGGCCGGCTTCTATTTCGACACGCGCGACAACGCCGCGCGCACCAACTACGCGCTGCGCCAGGCCGTGCGCGACGAAAAGGCGCGCCAGCCCGGCGGCACCACGGCGGTGTCCTGCTGCGGCGCCAACCCGGGCATGGTGAGCTGGTTCGTCAAGGAAGCGCTGCTGCGCCTGGCGGCCGACACCGGCCGGCCCACCGAGGCCCCGCGCGAGCGCGCCGGCTGGGCGCGGCTGATGCAATCACTGGGCGTGAAGGGCGTGCACATCGCCGAGCGCGACACGCAGGCACGGCGCACGCCGCGGCCGCGCGGCACCTTCGTCAACACCTGGTCGGTCGAAGGCTTCGTGGCCGAAGGCTTCCAGCCGGCCGAACTGGGCTGGGGCTCGCACGAACGCTGGTTTCCGGACAACGGCCACCGCCACGACACCGGCTGCCGCGCCGGCATCTGGATCGAGCGGCCGGGGGCCATCACGCGCGTGCACACCTGGTGCCCGGTGGCGGGGCCGCAGTTCGGCTACCTGGTCACGCACAACGAGGCCATCTCGATCAGCGACTACTACACGGTGGGCGACGCGGCCGCGCCCACGTTCCGCCCCACCTGCCACTACGCCTACCACCCCTGCGACGACGCCGTGCTGAGCCTGCACGAGATGTTCGGCTCGGGCCGGCCGCAGACGCGGCAGGAGATCCTGGCGCCGGACGAGATCGTCGAAGGTGGCGACGAACTCGGCGTGCTGCTCTACGGCCACGAGAAAAACGCGCTCTGGTACGGCTCGCGCCTCAGCGCCGAAGAAGCGCGGCGGCTCGCGCCCTACCAGAACGCCACCGGGCTGCAGGTGACCTCGGCGGTGCTGGCCGGCATGGTCTGGGCCATCGAGAACCCCGAAGCCGGCATCGTCGAGGCCGACGAGATGGACCACGAGCGCTGCCTGGCCATCCAGCGGCCCTACCTCGGGCCGGTGGAGGCGCACTACACCGACTGGACGCCGCTGCAGGACCGCTGGGAGCACTTCGCCGAGGACATCGACGAGAGCGATCCCTGGCAGTTCCGCAACGTGCTGGCGAGTTGAGCCCGCTGGGCTTCTTCAGCGCGAGGGCCTGGCGGCCGGCGGCACGACCAGGAACACCGGCTCGAAGCCGGCGTCGCTGAGCGCATTGGTGATGGCGGCGGCCTGCTGCAGGTCGCTGCCGCGCACGTAGTAGGCGGCGCCGCGCGTGTCCTGGGCCCAGGCCCGGTCGGCCAGCGCCTTGGCCAGGGCCTGCTGCGGCGAGCCGGCGGCGTCCAGGTCGATGACCACCGTGTAGGGCTCGGCGATCAGCGCCTCGTGGCGCAGCTGCTCGGGGCTGGCGTAGAGGCCGGCGCGTGTCGTTGGCACCGCGCTGCGCGCCACCCGGGCGCTGGCGGCGGGCCGGCCCTGGCCGTCGAACAGGGCCGGACTGTCGAGCATGAGCACGGTCTCGTGCCCGCCGCCGCAGGCCGACAGCAGCAAGGCGAACATCCATGGGGCGCCGGCGAGCGCCGGCCTGGAGCGGGTAGCCATCGGTTCCTCCCGAAAGGCCGCGACAGGCAGCCCCGGCGCAACCCTAGGCAGGCCGGCGTTTCAGAACCGCTTCAGCCGCCGAGCATCCTCAGCAGCGCCGGCAGGGCATCGGGCAGGTGGCGCGGCGGCGGTGTGGTGGCCGTGCCGGCGCGCTCGATGCGCTGCTGCACCGCGGCGTGCATGGCGGCGTCGCAGCCGGGCTGGCGCTGCACCCACCGCCACAGCTGCAGGGCGCCGGCGGTGTCGCCCACGGCCAGGTCGAGCAGGCCCTGCACGGTCACGCAGCGCAGTTGCAGCATCACCGAGCCGGCGGCGGTGGCGGTCTCGGCGGCCTCGGCCCAATGCCGCGCGGCCTCGCCGTGCCGGCCCCTGGCCGCGGCGAGCCGGGCGTGGGCCAACAGGATCTCGGTCGGCACCATCACGGCGCGGTTGAACGGCAGCGCCTCGGTGGCCGCGGCCAGGCTCGACGCGGCCGCATCGAGCTCGCCCAGCTCCAGATGCGAGGCCGCGATGTTGGTCTGCAGCAGCGCGAGCTGGGCCTCGATGCGCTCGGCCTGGGCCAGTTGCAGTGCCTGCTGGAACCGCGCCAGCGCCTCGCGCGGCCGCCCGCGCAGGTACAGCAGGTTGCCGAGGTTGTTCAGCGTGGACAGCGCGGCGCCGTGGTCGCCGATCGAGCGCGACAGCGCGACGGCTTCTTCGTAGTGCGCCAGCGCGGCTTCGGGCTGGCCCAGCGAGCGCGCCACCAGGCCGAGGCCGTTGTGCGCCGCGGAGGCGATGACCACGTCGTCGAGCCGCTGCGCACGCTTCAGCGCCTGCTCGAAGTGCGGCCGTGCCTGGGCCGCTTGGCCGGCGAAGAAGGTGGCGTTGCCCAGCACCGTGAGGCAGGCCATCGCGGTGGCCGGGTCTGCGGCCTGCGTGGCCCAGCGCAGCGCCTGGCGGGCGTGGGCCCGCGCGGGTTGCAGCTGGCCGGCGTAGAACTCGAGCATCGCCTGCGTGCGCAGCGTCAGTGCCCGGGCACGCTGCTGCGGCCGTGTCTCGGCCGGGAACAGGGCCACCAGTTCGGCCAGCAGCGGCAGCAGCTCCTGCGCGCGGCCGCGGCTTTCGGCGTAGCGCCCCATCAGCCGCGCGAACTGCCCGGCCCGCACTGCCGGCCCGTGCTGCACGCTGTGGCGCCAGGCGGCACGCAGGTGCGGCAACTCCGGTTCGAGGGCGTCGAGCTGGGCGCCGCTGCCCAGCGCGCCGGGGCGATCGAAGCTTTCGACCTGGTGGGCCACGAAGGCCGAGTGCTGGGCGGCGAGCGCGGCCGCCGCGGCGGCCGGCAAGGGCTGGCGTGCGACCACGTACTGCCGCAGCAGCGGGTGCAGCGTCCAGCGGCCACCGGCGGCCGTCTGCAGCAGCGAGGCGTCGTGCAGCGCCACCAGCGTCGGCAGCGCGGCGCCGGCCACGTGCTTGGCCATCTCGCGGCCGAAGGCGCCGGGCAGCGCGGCCAGCCGGGCCAGCGCCGCGCGCTGGCCCGGGCCGAGCAACGCCCACGAACGTTCGAAGCAGGCGCGCAGCCCACGCGGTGCACCGGCATCGAGGGCGTCCAGCGACTCGGCCAGTGCCTGCACGATCTCGGCCGCCGGCAGCAGCCGCAACATGGCCGCGGCCAGTTCCACCGCCAGCGGCAGGCCTTCGGTGGCATGCAGCAGCGCCACCACGGCTGCCGCCTGCGGCGCCAGCCGGAAGCCTGGATCGACGGCGAGTGCGCGGGCCTCGAACAGCCGCACGGCGTCGAAGCGGCGCAGCGAGTCGGCATCGGTGTCGTCGGGGTCGGGCAGCGGCAGGCCTTCGAGCAGCAGCACGGAGGCCCTGCCGTCGGCCGCCGCCGAACGCAGCCGCGAGGTGCTGAGCAGGCGCACGCCCGGGCAGGCGGCGAGCAGCATGTCGAGCGCCGGGGCCAGCGCCGGCAGGTGCTCGGCGTTGTCCATCACCAGCAGCAGCCGGCGCGGGCCGATGGCCGCCGCCACCTGCTCCCACAGGCCCGGGCTGGCGCTCAGCGAACGGCCCAGCGCCTGCACCACACGGGCCGGCACCTGGGCCGCGTCGGTCAGGTCGGCCAGCGCCACCCAGTGCGCGCCGGCCTCGAACTGCGGCTCCAGCAGCGGCAGCGCCGCCAGCGCCAGCGCGGTCTTGCCGATGCCACCCGGCCCGAGCAGTTGCAGCTGCCGCACACCGGGCTGCTGCAGGCGCGCGACGAGTTCGACCAATTCGGCGCGCCGACCGACGAAGCGCTCGCTGGTGAGCATCGGCGGCTGCGCGGCCGTTGCTGCACCACTGCTGATGCCGGCGCCGTTCACCCGGGCCAGTGCCGCGCGCCAGACTGCGGGCGGTTGCTGGCCTCCGGCCGCCGGATCGTCGCGCAGCCGGTGCGCATGGGCCTGCAGCGTGTCGATGCCCTGCTGCGCCTCGCCGAGCGCCAGTGCGCTGTCGGCCAGCACGCGCAAGGCCGACGGATCCCAGGGTTCCTGCTCCAGCAGCCGCTCGGCCAGGCGCCGGGCCGCTGCCGGGTCTTCAGCCTGCAGCGCCGCCATGCGCCGGTGCGCGGCGGCGCGGCGCAGCGCGGCCAGGCGCTCTCGTTCGCGGGCCAGCCATTGCAGCACCGGCTCGGGCAGTCCGGGCTCCAGGCCGTCGAGCAGCGGGGCCCAGGGCAGGGCCAGCAGCGCTTCGTCTTCGGCGGCGCTGGTGGCCGCGGCTTCGAAGTGCGCCAGGTCTGAGGCCGGCAGCCAGCGCACGCGCTCGCTCTGCAGCTCCAGCGGCGGGCTCAGCCCGAGGCGCTGCAGGCGCAGCAGCAGCGTGCGCAGGTTGCCGCGGGCGGCGCCTTCTGGGCGGTCGGGCCAGAACAGCTCGGCGAGTTCGCTGCGGGCTACCCAGCCGCGCCGGCAGGCCAGGTAGGCCAGCAGCTGTTGCGGGCGGTGCGGCGGCAGCGGCTGTTCGCCGGCCGGCCCGCGCAGCGAGGGCAGACCGAGCAGCCGGATTCCCGAAGCGGTGTCGACCGCGGCCATGGCGGGCAGTCTATCGGGGAGGGGGCCTTCGGTGAACCGATGAACAGGTGAAGGCCTGGCCTGCCCGGAGGGACTCGAACCCCCGACCTGCTGCTTAGAAGGCAGCTGCTCTATCCAGTTGAGCTACGGGCAGACGCGGTGCGCATTGTCCCGCAGCGCAGCGCGGGCCGCCGCCGGGCCGCTTCAGCGGCGCCCGCGTTCGTACTGCGTCTGGCCGAACAGCACCTCGCGCGCCTGGTCGTCGACCAGCGGCTTGCGCGCGGCTGCGAGCACCTCGCAGCCGCGCTGCACGGCCGGCCGCGCCGCGATCTCGTCGAACCAGCCTTTGAGGTGCGGGTGGTCGTTCCAGTCGATGCCCTGGTTCTTCCAGCTGCGCAGCCAGGGGAAGACGGCGATGTCGGCGATGGAATACCCAGGCCCGCCGAGGTAGCGGCTCTTGGCCAGCCGCGTGTTCATCACGCCGTACAGGCGTTTGGCCTCGTTGGTGTAGCGCTCGATCGCGTAGGGCAGCTTCTCGGGTGCATAGAGGCGGAAGTGGTGCGCCTGCCCGAGCATCGGGCCGACGCCGCCCATCTGGAACATCAGCCACTGCAGCACCTCGTAGCGGCCGCGTGTATCGGCGGGCAGCAGGCGGCCGGTCTTGCCGGCGAGGTAGAGCAGGATGGCGCCGCTTTCGAACAGCGAGATCGGCGCGCCGTCAGGTCCGTCGGGGTCGACCAGGGCGGGGATCTTGTTGTTCGGGCTGAGGGCCAGGAACTCGGGCGCGAACTGGTCGCCGGCACCGATGTTCACGGCATGCACGCGGTACGGCAGGCCGCACTCTTCGAGCATGATGTGGACCTTGTGGCCGTTGGGCGTGGCCCACGAATACACTTCGATCATCGTCTGCTGTCTCCCGGCACGGGGCGCTGGGCCTCACCGGCCCGCGTACCGCAGCCTCGACCGACTCTAAACCATGCTCGACGGACTGAAGCGGCTCTTTGCCGGCGCTGGTGGCCCGGACCACGACTGGGACGGCATCCTGCCCTGGGCGCAGCAGCGGCAGTACGGCTTTCGCATCGTCCAGGACGAGGGCTTTGTCGTCGATGGCCGGCTCGGCGCCACGCCGTGGCGGCTGGAGTGGGGGCCCTCGCAGCGGCCCTACATCAGCGGCCAGGAACTGCGCATCCGCTCCGAACTCGGGCTGAACCCTGAGCTGCAGCTGGTGGTGATGAACCGCGCGCTCCAGGAGAAGCTCGAGCGCGACGTGTTCGAGCAGTACGTCGAGGGCGTGCAGACGCGCATCGACAACCAGACGCCGCCCGAGATGCGCTGGCTGGTGATGTTCCCGAAGCTCGACGACAAGCACATGCCAGAGCTGGTCGGCCGCTACGCTGCGCTGGCGAGCCTGAAGCCCTGGCTGCAGCAGTGGCTGCAGGGCCCGCTGACGCAGGCGCTGACCGCGGTGCGGGTGGACGCCGAGGTGCCGATGGTGCTGATGATCGGCCGCGGTCGGCTGATGCTGCGCACCGCGCTGGCCGAACCCGAGCTGCCGCTGGTGCAGCAGTGGCTGCGCCTGTTCGAGAGCGCGATGCGCGAGGCGCGGCGCGTGGCCAACGACAGCGCCGACGCGATCTCGCCCAGCGCGCAGCCCAGCATGTGGGGTTCGAGCGCGCTGCCGGGCGAAGAACGCGACAAGTAGCGCGACAAGTAACCGTCAGGCCCGCGCCGCCACCTTGCCGAGTTCGATCTTGGCGATCGCGTTGCGGTGCACCTCGTCCGGGCCGTCGGCAAAACGCAGCGTGCGCACCAGCGTGTAGAAGTAGGCCAGCGGCGTGTCCTGGCTCATGCCGGCGCCGCCGTGCACCTGCATCGCCCAGTCGATGATCTTGCAGGCCATGGTGGGCGCGACGACCTTGATCATCGCGATCTCGGCCTTCGCGCTCTTGTTGCCGGCGCGGTCCATCATCCAGGCCGCCTTCAGCGTCAGCAGGCGTGCCTGGTCGATCATGCAGCGGGCTTCTGCGATGCGCTCCTGCGTCACGGTCTGCTGCGCGATGGTCTTGCCGAAGGCCACGCGGCTGGTGGCGCGTTCGCACATCAGCTTCAGCGCGCGTTCGGCCAGGCCGATGGTGCGCATGCAGTGGTGGATGCGGCCCGGGCCCAGGCGGCCCTGCGCGATCTCGAAGCCGCGGCCTTCGCCGAGCAGGATGTGGTCGGCCGGCACGCGCACGTTCTCGAAGTCCACCTCCATGTGGCCGTGCGGTGCGTCGTCGTAGCCGAACACCGTCAGCGGGCGCAGGATGCGGATGCCCGGGGTGTCGGCCGGCACGACGATCATCGACTGCTGCGAGTGCTTGGGCGCGTCCGGATCGGTCTTGCCCATGAAGATGTAGACCGCGCAGCGCGGATCGCCGGCGCCGCTGGTCCACCACTTGCGGCCGTTGATGACGTAGTGCTCGCCGTCACGGCGGATGTCGGCCTGGATGTTGGTGGCGTCCGAGCTCGCCACGGCCGGCTCGGTCATCGCGAAGGCGCTGCGGATCTGCCCTTCGAGCAGCGGTTCGAGCCAGCGCTTCTGCAGCTCCGGTGTCGCGTAGCGTGCGAACACCTCCATGTTGCCGGTGTCGGGCGCGCTGCAGTTGAAGACCTCGCTGGCCCAGGGCACCGCGCCCATGATCTCGGACAGCGGGGCGTAGTCCTGGTTGGACAGACCCACGCCGTACCGGCTGGCGCGCGCGGCGCTGTCGCCGTCGGCGCTGGGTGGCAGGAACAGGTTCCACAGCCCGGCGGCACGCGCCTTGGGCTTGAGCCGCTCGATGGTCTCCAGCGGTGTCCAGCGCTTGCCGGCGCGGGTGTGCGCCTCGATCTCGGCGAAGTAGTCGGCCTCGGCCGGGTAGACGTGTTCGGCCATGAAGGCGTTGAGCCGTTCGGCCAGTTCCTTCGTGCGCGGCGAGTAGTCGAAGTCCATGGTGTCGTCTCCTTCGGGTGTGCGGATCAGCGGGCGCCGGCGCGCCGTGCGAAGTCGTAGGCCAGCTGCGCCAGCACCGGCGTGGCCTCGCCGGTGGCGCGCGCCTCGGCGCTGGAGGCCGTGCCGTCGACCACGCGCTTGGCAATGCCCTGCGTGATGCTGGCCAGGCGGAACAGGTTGTAGGCGAGGTAGAAGTTCCAGTCGGCCATCAGCGCGTCGACGGCCGGCCCGCCGCCGCGGCCGGTGCGTTCGCAATAGCGGCGCACGTAGTCGGCTTCGCTCGGGATGCCGAGCGGGGCGAGGTCGATGCCGCCGAGGCCGCGGAACACGCCGGGCGGGATGTGCCAGGCCATGCAGTGGTAGCTGAAGTCGGCCAGCGGGTGGCCCAGCGTCGACAGTTCCCAGTCCAGCACCGCCAGCACGCGCGGCTCGGTCGGGTGGAAGACGAGGTTGTCGAGGCGGAAGTCGCCGTGCACCACCGACACCTGGCTTTCGTCGCGAGCGCTGGCCGGCAGGTGGGCCGGCAGCCATTCGAGCAGCCGGTCCATCTCGGGGATGGGCTCGGTCTGCGAGGCCAGGTACTGCTTGCTCCAGCGGCCGATCTGGCGCTCGAAGTAGCTGCCGGGCTTGCCGTAGTCGGCCAGGCCCACGGCCCGCGGGTCCACCGTGTGCAGCGCGGCGATGACGCGGTTGGTCTCGTCGTAGAGGGCCGCCCGCTCGGCCGGTGTCATGCCGGGCAGCGCCTGCTCCCACAGCACGCGGCCTTCGACGAACTCCATCAGGTAGAAGGCGCGGCCGATGACCGATTCGTCCTCGCACAGCAGCGCCATGTGCGGCACCGGCACCGCGGTGTCGGCCAGCGCCTTCATCACGCGGTACTCGCGTTCGACGGCGTGCGCCGAGGGCAGCAGCTTCGCGGCCGGCCCCGGTTTGCTGCGCAGCACCCAGCGCTGCGTGGGCGTGGCGAGCAGGTAGGTGGGGTTGCTCTGGCCGCCCTTGAACTGCGTGACGCTCAAAGGGCCGGCGAAGCCGGGCAGCTGCGCGGCCAGGTGGTCTTCGAGCGCCGCGACCTCGAAGGCGTGGCTGGCGGCCATCGGCTTGGTGCCGGTGAATCGGTCCATGCGGTGTCTCCAGGCTCGTTGTTGTCGGCGGCGATGGGGGTTCGCCGCTCAGCGGCTCAGCGTTCGGCCGCCGCCATCAGCTTCTCGCGCGCCAGCACGACCAGCCGGGTGGGCTCCACCCGCACCGCGCCGTCGCGCTCGAAGTTCTTCAGCTCCTGGTTCACACGCTGGCGCGAGGCGCCGAGCAGCTGCGCCAGGTCTTCCTGCGCCAGTGCCAGGCCGATGCGGATTTCTGCGCCGTCCGGCCCCTGGGCCACGCCGTAGCTGCGCGCCAGCAGCAGGATCTGCTTGGCCAGCCGCGCCGCGAGCGGCCGTGTGTTCAGGTCTTCCACGGTGTCGAACATCAGCCGCAGGCGGCGGCAGTTCAGCCGCAGCAGGGCCTCGTACAGCTCGACGTGGCGCGCCAGCAGGCCGCGGAAGTCGGCCTTGTTCACCGTGAGCAGCGTGGTCTGGCCGTGGGCGTCGGCATCGTGTGTGCGCGGCAGGCCGTCGAACAGCGCGATGTCGCCGAACCAGGTGCCGGGTTCGACGTAGGTCAGCGTGACCTGCTTGCCCGACAGCGACACCGAGCTGACGCGCACCGCGCCCCGCGCGACGCCGCACCACTCCTCGGCCGGCGCGCCGCGCGTCGTCAGCGGTTCGCCGTCGTCGAGACGGCGCACGCGCGAACACGCGAGGATGTCCGCACGCAAGGGGGCCGAGAGCTTGCTGAACCAAGAGCCTCTGTCGATGTTCTGGCGTTCTTGCAGTGTAAGGACGGGGGTGTTCATGGCTTGTCGTGCGGGCGACAGTCACCCGGCGGGGCATTGTGGGCTGCACGGCCGGCAGACCCGGGTGCGCAAAATGCACCACGAAGGCCCGCGTTCGCAGGTCTGGCCGCCAGTGGCGGGGCCGGGGCCGCGTGCTAGAGTGGTCAGCGATTCTGCTTTCGATACACCGCTCACCGCATGCAACATCGCCCGCCCCGGTTCGTGCCGACCGTCGGCGGCGCTTTGGCCGCGGGCTTGGTGGCATCGGCGATGGGTGTTGCGCCCGCGGTGGCGGCCGGCCTCGGCGCCGGCGATGCCTCCGCGATCCTCGGGCGCTCGCTGGACTACGCCATCAGCCTGCGCCTCGATCCGGGCGAGGTACTGAGCACCGAATGTGTGTCGGCCGAGGTCCAGTTCGGCGAGCGTCGCGTGCCGCCACCGCTGGTGCGGGTGGTGATCGAACCCACCAGCGCCGAGACCGCGCGGCTGCGCGTGCAGACCCAGCCGGTGGTGGACGAGCCGGTGCTGAGCCTCACCGTCTCTGCCGGCTGCAGCAACCGCATCACGCGCCGCTACGTGGTGCTGGCCGATCCGCCCGGGCTGCGGCTGGCCGCCGCGGTGACGACACCGCCGCAGGCCTTGCAGCCGGCCGCGGTGCCAGCCGCATTGCCAGCCGCATCCCCGGCCTCGGCGCCGCTGCCGATGTCCTCGGCGCCGGTGCCGGTCGGCACGCCCGCGCCGGCGGCAAGCCCGTCGGCCGTGCAGCCACCTCCGCCGACGCCGGAGCAGATCGCCGAACAGCAGCGCCGCCAGGCCGAGGCGCGTGCCGAGCGCGCGGCGCGGCTGGCGCGCCAGCGGGCGGCCCGTGAACGCGCGGCGCGCGAACGGGAGGCGCGGGCAGCACGCGAAGCCGAGCTGGCCGCCGCGCAGGCGCCCAGCGGGCCGCGGCTGACGCTTGACCCTGTCGAAACACTGCCGGCGCGCAGCGCGGCGCCGAGCCGTGCCGAACACGACGCTGTCGCCGAAGCCCTGGCCGCCGTGGCCTCGGCCGCCAGTGCCGCGCGCCAGGCGGCAGAAGCGGCGTCGGCGCAGACCGCCCGTATCGCCTCGCTGGAACAGGAACTGGCCCAGCTGCGCCGCGAGGCGGAGGCGCAGCGCGACCTGGCCAGCGCGCTGCGCCTGCGGCTGGCCGAGGCCGAGCAGGGCAACAGCTGGACCACGCCGCTGGCGCTGCTCTCGCTGCTGCTGGCGGTGCTGGCCGCCTGGCTGGCCTGGCGGCTGGGCCGCGCGCAGGCCGTGCAGCGTGCGCAATGGCAGCAGGCTGCGGCAGTGCCGAAGCCGGGGCCGATGACCTCGGTGTCGGCCATGGGCCTGGACGACCCGGCCTCCCTGAGCCGCGAACCGACCTCGCCCGCGCCATTCGTGTCGAACGTGTCGAACGCCGGCCGGCGGACGACCGAGGATGTGCCACGCACCGTGGCCACGCCGGTGCCGGCGGCTGCGGTGGCGCGTGCACGTGGTGGCCCCGCCTGGCCGCCGCCGGCACCGCCGGTGGCCTGGCCGCCACCCGTGTCGACGCTGCCGCCGGAGTTGCCCACCGAGGAGCACACGCCGACGCAGACGCAGCCCATCATCCGCCCCGATGCCACCACCGTCATCGAGCCGGCCATGCAGCGCACCGAGGCGCTGCCCGCCGGCGGCCGCAACGTGGAGACCGCGCCGCGTGACGTGTCGATCGAGGAACTGATCGACCTCGAGCAGCAGGCCGAGTTCTTCATGGTGCTGGGCCAGGACGAGGCCGCGGTGGACCTGCTGGTGGAACACCTGCGCAGCACCGGCGGCGGCAGCCCTTTGCCGTACCTGAAGCTGCTGGAGATCCACCAGCGCCGCGGTGACCACGAGGCCTATGAGCGCATGCGGCAGCGCTTCAACCACCGCTTCAACGCCTATGCGCCGGAGTGGGGTGTGGACCTGACCAGCGGCCGCACGCTGGAAGACTACGCCGGCGTGGTGCCGCGGCTGCAGCAGGTGTGGCCGCGCCCGCTGGATGCGATGGCCGAGCTGGAGGCGCTGCTGTTCCGCAAGAGCCGTGGCGAGCTGTTCGACCTGCCGGCCTACCGCGAGGTGTTGTTCCTGTATGCGCTGGCGCGCGACCTGCTCGACCGCGCCGCGGTCGACACCGGCAGCGTCGACCTGCTGCTGCCGATGAACGACGGCACCGAGTTCGGCAGCACGCAGCCGGCCTCGTACCTGGGCCTGGACCACGACGCCTTCAAGGACACGATGCCGCCGGACGACGCACGCCCGACCGCGCCGCTGGACTTCGACCTGACCAGCGGCGACCGGCCGACCAGCATCTTTGACCTGCTGGACGACAAGCCGCCGCGCAAGAAGTAAGCAGGGTGCCGGCTTGCGGCCGGCGGCCGACTACAGGCGCGCCAGGCGCTGCAGCGCGGCGTCCAGCGTCTCGTCCTTCTTCGCGAAGCACAGCCGCGCCAGGCGCTGCTCGAAGCCGCCTTCGTAGAACACGCTGAGCGGGATTGCCGCCACGCCGATCTCGGTGGTCAGCCAGCGGCAGAAGCCGAGTTCGTCGAGCTCGCTGACGGCGGAGTAGTCGACGAGCTGGAAGTAGCTGCCCTCGCTCGGCAGCAGCTTCAGCCGCGTCTGTGCGAGGCCGGCGCGGAAGCGGTCGCGCTTGCGCTGGTAGAAATCTGGCAGCGTTTCGTAGGGCGCCGGATTGGCGAGAAACCGCGCCAGGCCGTGCTGCACCGGCGTGTTGACGGTGAACACGTTGAACTGGTGCACCTTGCGGAACTCGGCCGTCAGCGGTGCCGGCGCGGCCACGGTGCCGACCTTCCAGCCGGTGACGTGGAAGGTCTTGCCGAAGCTCGACACGACAAAGGCGCGCGCAGCCAGCGCCGGAATGCTGCTGGCGCTGACATGCTCGCGGCCGTCGAACACCATGTGTTCGTAGACCTCGTCGCTGACCAACAGCACCTCGGTGGGTGCCAGCAGTTCGGCCAGGCGCTGCCACTCGTCGCGTGTCCAGGCCGTGGCACTGGGGTTGTGCGGGCTGTTGACGATCAGCAGCCGCGTGCGCGGCGTGAGCGCGGCGGCGATGCGGTCGAAGTCCGGCCGGAAGTTGCCGGGCACCAGCGGCACGCGAACGACGTGGCCGCCGGCGAGTTCGATGTTCGGCGCGTAGCTGTCGTAGCAGGGCTCCAGCACCACCACCTCGTCGCCCGGGTGCACGACCGCGAGGATGGCGGTCAGGATGGCCTGTGTGGCGCCGGCGGTGATGGTGATCTCGGTCTCGGCGTCGTAGCGGCGGCCGTAGAGCGCCTCGATCTTGTCGGCCACACGCTGGCGCAGCACCGGCACGCCGGCCATCGGCGGGTACTGGTTGAGGCCCTCGCGCATCGCGCCGGCGACGGCATCGACCAGCGCCGGGTCGCAGTCGAAATCCGGGAAGCCCTGGCCGAGGTTGACGGCGCCGTGCTGCTGCGCCAGCGCCGACATCACGCTGAAGATGGTGGTGCCGACCTTCGGCAGCCGGGAGTTCAGGGCAGGGGTGGGGTGCATGGGGGCCTCAGATCTGGAACTCGCTGCCGTCGCCACGCTGGGCCTGCTCGATCAGCGGGGCCGACAGCCGCGGCGACAGCAGCTCCGCGAAGGCCGTCACATAGCGCCGCAGCCAGGCGCCGCGCTTGAAGGCCACGCGCGTGAGGTTGCTGCCGAACAGGTGGCCGAGCGGGCGCGACACCAGCTCGCCGGCGGCGATGGCGGGGTCGGCCGCCACCGCGCTCTCGGCGACGATGCCGGCGCCCAGGCCCAGCTTCACGTAGGTCTTGATGACGTCGGAGTCGATGGCCTCGATGGCCACGTTGGGCACGATGCCGACGCGCGCGAAGGCCTCGTCGATGCGCGAGCGGCCGGCCACTGTGGCGTGGTACAGCACCAGTGGTTCGGCGGCCAGCTGCTCCAGCGTGGGCCGCTCGATGGCCGCCAGCGCGTGTGCGGCCGGCACCACCAGCACGTGCTGCCATTCGTAGCAGGGCAGCGTGACCAGGCCATCGTGCGCGGCCAGCCCTTCGGTGGCGATGCCGATGTCGGCCACGTCGTCGAGCAGCCAGCGCGCCACCTGTTCGGGCACGCCCTGGTGCAGCTGCACCTGCACTTTCGGGAAGCGCCGACGCAGCTCGGCTACCGCGTCGGGCAGCACGTAGCGCGCCTGCGTGTGCGTGGTGGCGATCGACAGCGTGCCGCTGTCCTGCTTGGAGAACTCGTCGCCGATGCGCCGCAGGTTGGCCACCTCGCGCAGGATCACGTCGATCGAGCGCAGCACCTGCTGGCCCGGCTCGGTGACACGGCGGATGCGCTTGCCGTGGCGCACGAAGATCTCGACACCGAGCTCTTCTTCGAGTTCGATGATGGCCTTGCTGACGCCGGGCTGCGAGGTGTGCAGCGCCTTGGCCGTTTCGGTGAGGTTGAGGTTGCGGCGCACCGCCTCCTGCACAAAGCGGAACTGGTGCAGGTTCATCGTGCGGCTCCATCGGCAGCGGTGGTGGCCAAGGCGTCGAGTTCGGCCAGCGCGGCCGCGGCCATCGCGTCGGCGACGGTGGCCATCTCTCCGACCACCGGCGTCTGCGCGATCGACAGCCCGGGGTGTGCAGCGCGGATCGCTTCGAGCTGCCGCGGCAGGTCCTGCCGCACATGGCCGCCGGCACCCAGGAACATCGGCAGCACGAGCAGGCTGTCGCAGCGCTCTTCAGCCACCAGCTGCCCGGCGGCTTCGGCCAGCGTCGGTGCCATCAGTTCCAGGAAGGCCAGGCGCAGCGGCAGGCCGGGCCGCGCCGCGCGCAGCCGGGTCGCGACGGCCTCGAAAGGCGCGGCCCAGCGCGGATCGCGTGCGCCGTGGGCGAAGAGGATCAGGCCTTGTCGGTTCATGGCGGGTCGGCGCGGTGCGGCCTTCAGCGGTAGCGCACCAGCCACGTGAAGGCGGCCATCGACATCAGCAGGTACAGCAGGCTCGGCACCGACGCGGCGATCCACGGTGTCCAGCCCTGCAGGTTGCCGACATGGCCGGCCAGGTTGTTCAGCAGCACGAAGCTGATGCCCAGCATGATGCCGCCGAAGACCTTCAGGCTCACGCCGCCGGCGCGTGCGTGCAGGTAGGCAAAGGGCAGGGCCAGCGCCACCATCACCAGGCAGGACAGCGGGTACAGCGCCTTGCGCCAGAAGCGGATGCGCTGGCTCTGCGAGGCCTGTTCCTGGTCGCGCAGATGCTCGCTGTAGCGCCACAGCTCCAGCGTGCTCATGGTGCCGGCCGGCAGCACCGCGGCGGCGACGACGCGGGCGTCCAGCGTGCTCGGCCAGTCCAGCGTGTCGTGGCGGGTGGCTTCGACGGTGCTGCGGCCCGTGGCGTTTGCGTCGGGCCACTCGGTGCGCTGGGCATCCGATAGCGTCCACACGCCGTCGGCGCCGACCGTGGCCTCGCGGGCCTCGATGCGCGTGCGCAGCCCGCCTTCGGTGTCGAACTCGAAGATGCGCACGCCCAGCAGCGTGCCGCCCGTGCCGGTGCCGGCCACGTTGACCGAGATGTTGCGTTCGCCGGAGGGGTCGCTGCGGCGTTCCTTCAGCCAGGCGCCGGCGCCGCCGATCTCCAGCTGGCCCGCGAAGCGCGCCTTCAGCAGCACCGCCTGCTGCTCGGCGGCCGGTGCCAGGCCGTCGCCGATGGCGAAGGTGACGAGGCCGAAGACCACGCCCAGCGTCGCCAGCAGCCGCAGCGCGCGGCCCGGGCCCAGGCCGCCGGTGCGCAGGATGGTGAACTCGCTGCTCTGCGCCATGCGCGCCAGCGCGTAGATGGTGCCGATCAGCACCGCGATCGGCATCAGCTCGTACAGATGGCCGGGCAGCTCGAGCACCGCCGCCAGCGCCGCGTGCCAGGTGGTGCGTCCGCGCTGGCCCACGCCTTCGAGCTCGTCGACGAAGTCGACGAAGTAGAACAGCGACAGGAATGCGGCCGCGACGAAGGCCACCGAGCTGACGATGTCGCGGTAGAGCAGGCTGCGGACGGTGCGCATCGGCGGTGGGGCCTTCAGTCTCTCAAGTCGGGCGCCGCCGGCCCAGCCGCGGCCAGTGCGTCACCGCGGCATGGTCGCGCCACCACAGCAGCGCCAGCGCCAGTGCGAACACACCACCGTGCAGCAGCAGCAGCGCCGGCCCGAGGCCGAGGCGGCCGCCGGTCACCCAGGCCTGCGACAGATTGATCAGGTTGTAGTAGACGACGAAGGCCAGCAGCGCGAACAGCAGGTTCCAGTTGCTGGCGCGCCGCGGCTGCGAGGCCGCCAGCGCGATGCCCAGCAGCAGCAGGTTGGCCGCGCCGAGCAGCAGGCCCAGCCGCCAGGCGAGTTCGCCCTGGTGGCGCGGCGTGGGTTCCTGCAGCAGCGCGAGCGTGCTCATCGAGCGCGGCGGGCGGCTGTCGGCCGCGCGCGCCGCACGTTCGGGCGCGATCAGCTGGTAGCGCTCGAAGCGCGCCAGCAGCCGTTCGCCGGTCGTCGCATCGGCGCTGGTGCGCTCGCCGTGTTCGAGCACCAGCACCGGGTCGCCGTCGACACGTTCGAGCCGGCCCGATGAAGCCGAGATCACCGACTCGACCTCGTCGGTGCGCGTCAGGATGAACACGTTGCGTGCATCGCCGCCTTCGGTGTCGCCGCGTTCGACGAAGAACACGCGCCGGCCGTCGCGCGAGCTCTGGAACACGCCGGGGGTCACGCGCGCCAGGTCACCACGCTGCTGGTAGCGCTCGCGCAGTTCGAGGCTGGCGCGGTTGCCCCAGGGCCAGACCACCAGCACCAGCAGCGCCACCACCAGCAGCACCGGCCAGGCCGTGCGCAGCACCGGCCGCACGAAGCGCGAGATGCCCACGCCGCTGGCGAACCAGATGATCATCTCGCTCTCGCGGTACATGCGGCCCAGCGCCACGACCACCGCGACGAACAGCGACAGCGCCAGCAGCGCCGGCAACTGCCCGAGCGTGACATAGCCCAGCAGCAGCACCACGTCCTGCGGCGCGACGGCGCCACTGGCGGCCTGGCCCACCGAGCGGATCAGCGCGTTGGTGAGCACGATGGTCAGGATGACCACGAGGGTCGCGCCGAAGCCCCGGGCCAGCTCCTTGCGCACAGTCGAATCGAATAACATCCCGCGCTTTATCGAATTCGGGCGAATTATGGACTTCAAGACCCTCGTGCCCGGTGCCGCAGGCCTTGTCGGCGTTGCTGCCGATGCGCTGCTGGTGGTGGTGGCCGATGCAGCGGCCGCCAAGAGCCTGGAGGCGCCGCTGGCCGATACCGTGGGCCGCGCGCTGCGCGACGGCGATCTCGACGACAAGCCCGGCCAGTCGCTCTACGCGCACCGTGTGGACGGCGTGAAGGCCGGCCGCGTGGCCATCGTCATCGCCGGTGGCAGCGGCCTGCGCGCCTTCCGCAAGGCCGTGGCCTCGGGCCTGGCGTTGCTCAAGGGCGGTGGCAGCAAGACCGTCGCGCTGGCCACGGCCGGCTTCGGCACGCTGGAGGCCGCGCACGGCGAGGCCGTGGCGGTGGTGGCCGGCGAGGCCACCTACCTGTACCGCGAAACCAAGCCCAGTGCGCCGGCCGCGTCGAAGCTGCGCACGCTGACGCTGGTGGCTGCGGGCAAGCCCGAGGCCGCTGCGCTGGCCCAGGGTTTGGCGCTGGGCAGTGCGCTGGCCGAAGGCCAGACGCTGGCCCGCGAATGGGCCAACCGCCCGGGCAACCACTGCACGCCGACGCACCTGGCGCAGGCGGCGCTGGGCCTGGTCAAGAGCCACGGCCTGAAGGTCGAGGTGCTGGAGCGCAAGGACTGCGAGAAGCTCGGCATGGGCTCCTTCCTGGCCGTTGCGCAGGGTTCGGACCAGCCGCCCAAGTTCATCGTCATGCGCTGGCTGGGCGCGGCCAAAGCCGACGCGCCGGTGGTGCTGGTCGGCAAGGGCATCACCTTCGACACCGGCGGCATCAGCCTGAAGCCCGCGGCCGAGATGGACGAGATGAAGTTCGACATGGGTGGCGCGGCCAGCGTGCTGGGCACCATGGCGGCCGTCGCGCGTGCCAAGGCCAAGGTCAACCTGATCGGCGTCATCGTCGCTACCGAGAACATGCCGAGCGGCCGCGCCGTCAAGCCGGGTGACGTGGTCACCAGCATGAGCGGCCAGACCATCGAGATCCTCAACACCGACGCCGAAGGCCGGCTGGTGCTGTGCGACGCGCTGACCTACGTCGAGCGCTTCAAGCCGGCGGTCGTGGTCGACATCGCCACGCTCACCGGCGCCTGCGTGATCGCGCTGGGCCACCACCGCACGGGCCTCTTCAGCCCCGATGACGCACTGGCTGCCGAACTGCAGGCCGCCGGTGACGCGGCCTTCGATCCGGCCTGGCGCATGCCGCTCGATGACGAGTACGACGAGGCGCTGAAGAGCCATTTCGCCGACATGGGCAACGTCGGCGGTCGCGCCGGTGGTGCCGTGACGGCGGCGATGTTCCTGAAGCGCTTCACCTCGCAGATGCGCTGGGCGCACCTGGACATCGCCGGCACCGGCTGGAAGAGCGGCGCCGCCAAGGGCGCCACCGGCCGACCGGTGCCGCTGCTGACGCACTTCGTGCTCGGCCGCGCGCGCTAACGCGCTAAAGCAGGCATGGTCGCCGAGGTCGAGTTCCACACCGGCCTGGGCGACCCTTTCGACCACGCCTGCCGGCTGTTGCGCAAGGCGCTGCGGCAGGGGCAGCGTGTGCTGCTGGCCACGCCGCGCCACGAGGCGCTGTCGGCCCGGCTGTGGAGCTTCGAGGCGCGCGAGTTCCCGGCCCACGCCCGCCCGGGCGCGGCCGCGGCCACCTGGGCCCGCAGCCCCGTCTGGCTGGTGGCCGGCTTTGCGGCCGCACCGGCCGCGGCCGGTGAGCGGCCCACGGTCTGGATCAACCTCGGTGCCGAGCCGCCCGAAGCGCTGGACGGCTGCGAGCGGCTGGTCGAGCTGGTCGGGGCCGACACCGACGAGGCGGCGGCCGGCCGGGCGCGCTGGCGCGCCTACCGCGAGCGCGGCCTGATCCCGGTGAAACGCTTCGACGGCGCTACTGCTGAACCCTGAGCCAAACCCTGACCCCCACACGAGACCGCGTCGTCGGCGCGTGCAAGCCACGTGACACGGGCGGTCCTGTGCCTAGAATCGTGACTTTCGCCCCCCCAGGAGGACTTTCGATGAACTTCAAGCTTGTCGCCGCTTCGGCCATGGCCGTCGCTCTGCTTGCCGCTTGCGGCAAGAAGGAAGAGGCCGCCGCCCCGGCTGCGGCGCCGGCCGCCGCTCCGGCTGCGCCGTCGGTGATCAAGATCGGCCACGTCGGCCCGACCAGCGGCGCCATCGCGCACCTGGGCAAGGACAACGAAAACGGCGCCCGCATGGCGATCGACGAGCTCAACGCCAAGGGTCTGACGATCCAGGGCGTGAAGGTCACGTTCGAACTGCTGGCCGAAGACGACGCCGCCGACCCGAAGCAGGGCACGGCCGCGGCGCAGAAGCTGGTGGATGCCAAGGTGCACGGCGTGATCGGCCACCTGAACAGCGGCACGACCATCCCGGCCTCCAAGCTGTACAGCGATGCCGGCATCCCGCAGATCAGCCCCTCGGCCACCAACCCGAAGTACACGCGCCAGGGCTACGCGACGACCTTCCGCGTCGTGGCTGACGACGTGCACCTGGGCGGCACGCTGGGCAAGTACGCCGTGACCGAACTGAAGGGCAAGAACATCGCCGTCATCGACGACCGCACGGCCTACGGCCAGGGCGTGGCCGAAGAGTTCGTCAAGGGTGTGCAGGGTGCCGGCGGCAACGTCGTGGGCCAGGAGTTCACCAACGACAAGGCGACCGACTTCACCGGCATCCTGACCAGCCTGAAGGGCAAGAACCCCGACGTGGTCTTCTTCGGCGGCATGGACGCCGTGGCCGGCCCGATGCTGCGCCAGATGCGCCAGCTGGGCATCCGCGCCAAGTTCATGGGCGGTGACGGCATCTGCACCGGCGAGCTGCCCAAGCTGTCGGCCGGCACGATGTCCGACGGCCAGGTGGTCTGCGCCGAAGCCGGCGGTGTCGAGGGCGAAAGCAAGGTCACGCTCGACAAGTTCAAGGAAGACTACAAGGCCAAGTTCGGCATCGACGTGCAGATCTACGCGCCGTACGTCTACGACGCGGTGCAGACCATGGTCGCCGCGATGCAGCAGGCCGACTCGGCCGATCCGGCCAAGTACCTGCCGGTGCTGAAGACCATCTCGCACCAGGGTGTCACCGGCACCATCGCCTTCGACGAAAAGGGCGACATCAAGAACGGCGCGCTGACGCTGTACACCTACAAGGGTGGCAAGCGCGAGCAACTGGCCGTCGTGCGCTGAGGCGACTGCAGCGGGAGCGGCGAAAGCCGTTCCCCGTTTCTGTTTGCTGGCTGCAGCGTTTGCTGCAGACAAAACAAAACCCGCCATCGGCGGGTTTTGTCTTTGGGGCGTGAAGCTGCTTACTTGAGCTTCACTTCCTTGTACAGCACGTGCTTGCGCGCCTTCGGGTCGAACTTCAGGAATTCGAGCTTCTCGGGCGTGGTCTTCTTGTTCTTGCTGGTCGTGTAGAAGTGGCCGGTACCGGCCGTCGATTCCAGCTTGATCTTCTCGCGTCCGCCTTTGGTGGCCATGGTGCGCTCCTTCTCTTAAGGGGTTCAGGCTTCGCCGCGTTGGCGCAGGTCGGCCAGGACGGCGTCGATGCCCTTCTTGTCGATCAGGCGCAGGGCCGCGTTCGTGACGCGCAGGCGCACAAAACGGTTTTCGCTCTCGACCCAGAAGCGGCGGTACTGCAGGTTCGGCAGGAACCGGCGCTTGGTCTTGTTGTTGGCGTGGGACACATTGTTCCCAACCATCGGGCGCTTGCCCGTGACTTCACAGACGCGTGACATGGGGTCACTCTTTCCTAGACAGCCGCTACCGGGTTGGGGGTGCGGCCACCGCGTTGCGGCGGCCGGGTCATCCCGGTGGGTGACGGCTTGACCTCGCCAATGATCAGGTGGCGGTTTCCTGTGCCGCCCGCAAAAAGGCAGCAAAGCCCGCGAGTATACCCTGGCCGGCTCAGGCGTCCTGTTCCAGGAAGCGCTGCGCGTCCAGCGCCGCCATGCAGCCGGTGCCGGCGCTGGTGATGGCCTGGCGGTAGACGTGGTCCTGCACGTCGCCGGCGGCGAACACGCCGGGCACGCTGGTCATCGTCGCCATGCCTTCCAGGCCGGTCTTGGTGACGATGTAGCCGTCCTTCATCTCCAGCTGGCCCTTGAAGATGTCGGTGTTGGGCTGGTGGCCGATGGCGATGAAGCAGCCCTTCAGCGCCAGTTCCTTGGCGGCGCCGTCCTGCGTGCTCTTCAGCCGCACACCGGTGACGCCGGAGTCGTCGCCCAGCACCTCGTCGAGCGTGTGGAACAGGTGCAGCTCGATCTTGCCTGCGGCGACCTTGGCCATGACCTTGTCGACCATGATGGCCTCGGCCCGGAACTTGTCGCGGCGGTGCACCAAGTGCACCTTCTCGGCGATGTTGCTCAGGTACAGGGCTTCCTCGACGGCGGTGTTGCCGCCGCCGACCACGCAGACCGTGTCACCGCGGTAGAAGAAACCGTCGCAGGTGGCGCAGCCGCTCACGCCCTTGCCCATGAAGGCTTCTTCGCTGGGCAGGCCCAGGTACTTGGCGCTGGCGCCGGTGGCGATGATCAGCGTGTCGCAGGTGAAGCTGCCGCTGTCGCCCTTGAGGCGGAACGGGCGCTGGTTCAGGTCGACCTCGTTGATGTGGTCGAAGACGATCTGGGTGTTGAAGCGCTCGGCGTGCTTCAGGAAGCGCTGCATCAGGTCCGGGCCCTGCACGCCGTCGGCGTCGGCGGGCCAGTTGTCGACCTCGGTGGTCGTCATCAGCTGGCCGCCCTGGGCGATGCCGGTGACCAGCACCGGGTTCAGGTTGGCGCGCGCGGCATAGACGGCGGCGGTGTAGCCGGCCGGGCCGGAACCGAGGATCAGGACACGGGCGTGGAGCGGGGTGGTGGTCATGTGGCGGGTTGTGGCGGCGGGCGGGACTCGGCCCGGGCGTCGCGTACGGGCGACGCCGCATCTTCACATCGGGACGGTCCCATCCGGATGCAAGCCAGGCTATGGGCACAATAGGCCGGATCGGAGAGTCCGATTCTTGCAGACCACGACCGGCGCCGCCCGCCACGCCGCGGTCGACCACAACAATCAGAGGAGTCGTTTCATGTCGATGCTGTCGAACCTGGACCTGATCCGCCGTGTGCCGCTGTTCTCGATGCTGACGGCCGACCAGGCGCAGGCCATCGCCGACAGCGTGGTGAAGCGGCGCTTCCGCCGCGGCGAGCTGGTGGTGGAGCAGGGGCGCAAGAGCAATGCGCTGTTCATCCTGCTCAACGGCCGCGCCCGCGTGCTGACGGCCGACAGCCGCGGCCGCGAGGTCATCCTGGCGGTGCTGGAAGCCGGCGATTACGTCGGCGAGATGAGCTTGATCGACAACGAGCCGCACAGCGCCACCGTGCGCGCCGAGATCCAGACCGACATGCTGGTGCTGGCCCGCGCCGACTTCGCGCGCTGCCTGCCCGAACACAGCACGCTGGCCTACGGTGTGCTGCGCGGGCTGGTGCGCCGGCTGCGCAACGCCGACCGGCAGATCGAGAGCCTGGCGCTGCTGGACGTGTACGGCCGCGTCGCGCGCACGCTGCTCGACATGGCCGAAGAAACGCCTGACGGCACGCGCATCATCCGCCACAAGGTCAGCCGGCAGGACATGGCCAAGGTGGTGGGCGCCTCGCGCGAGATGGTCAGCCGGGTGATGAAGGACCTGGAAGAGCGCGGTGTGATCGAGACGCAGGAAAACGGCTCGGTCGTCATCAAGGAACGCCTGACGAACGACTGAGCCGGGCGCGCGCCAGGCCGTCGATCAGGCGTTGCGCGCCCAGGCCGCGCGCACGTTCGCGCGACCACACCACGTCCACGGCCAGCGGCGTCTGGTTGTCCAGGCCGCGCAGCGGCAGCAGTTGCAGCGAGCCGCGGCCCAGCCGGTCCTGCACCAGGCTGCGTGGCAGCCAGCCCCAGCCCAGGCCGGCTTCGAGCAGGCTCATCGCGGCCTCCGGGCTGTCGGTGTGCCACAGGTGGCGGCCGAACACCACGCGCGCATCGGCCACGCCGGCGTCGCGGCCGGCGATGACGATCTGGCGTGTCTGCACCAGCTGGGTCTCGCCCAGGCCGCCCGGCTGGTCGGCGTCCTGCAGCATCGGGTGGCCGGGCGCGATCACCGCCACCAGGGTCTCGTAGCCCACCTGCTGGAAAGCCTCGCGCCCGTCCAGCTTCGGGCGTTCGAACACCAGGGCGAGTTGCGCACGGCCGGTGTGCAGCATGGCCAGTGCATCGGCCTGGGGCGACACCAGCACTTCCACGTCGAGCAGCGGGTGCTCGGCCGCGAGTTCGGCGAGCGGGCCGGTCCAGCGCGCCGACAGCAGCTCGGGCGTGATGGCCAGCGTCAGGCGCTCCTCCAGCCCCTGCGTCAGCGCCAGCGCGTGGGCGTCCAGCGCCCGCAGCTGCAGCGCCAGCTGGCGCGCCTGCGGTTCCAGCGCCCGCGCGGCCGCGGTGGGTTGCGGCTCGCGGCCGCTGCGGTCGAACAGCGTCAGGCCGAGCTCGGCCTCGAGGTTGGCGATGGCCATGCTCACGGCCGAGGGCACCCGCCCCAGCGCGCGCGCGGCAGCCGAGAACGAGCCCTGGTCCAGCACCGCCAGGAACAGCCGCACATGCTCGGAGCTAAACACTGCCATGCGGCCAATCTATCAGATTAACTGAAATCATCTGACTTTTTCTTTCAGTTTTCGGCTCCTATAGTGCGGCGCACCATGCAAGGCATTCAACGCAAGATCGTCTACGTCGGCCTCTACGAAGGCTTCGCCATCCTGTTCGCCAGCATCGGCCTGGCGGCCATGTCCGGGGCCGGTGCGGCCAAGTCGACCGCGCTGGCCGCTGCCGCCTCGGCCGTGGCCGTGGTCTGGAACCTGGCCTTCAACACGCTTTTCGAGGCCTGGGAATCGCGCCAGGCCACCCGTGGCCGCTCGGTGGCGCGGCGCATGGCGCACGCCCTCGGCTTCGAGGGCGGCCTGGCGGCCATCCTGGTGCCGCTGTTTGCGTGGTGGCTGGGGGTCGGCCTGTGGGAGGCGCTGGTGATGGACGCCGCGCTGCTGCTGTTCTTCCTGGTCTACACCTTCGTGTTCAACTGGAGCTTCGACCGCGTGTTCGGCCTGCCCGCCTCGGCGGCCGCGCCCTTGCCCTCGGCAGGCTGAGCGCCGGCTCGCGCAGGACGCCGAGGCCGATCGAGGTCGATGGGCGAGAATCCGGCGCATGAGTTTTCCCCTCGGTTCGCTGCAGGGCGAGGCCGGCGCATCGGCGCCGTCCGGCCCTGCGGCCGCGTCGTCCTGGCGGCGCAAGGCCTGGCTGACGCTGGGCGCGGTGGCCTGGCTGCTGTTCCTGCTGGCGATGCTGTCGCGCGATGCCGGCGACGCCGCCTTCACCACCTCGGGCACCGGCGAGCCGGTGAAAAACGCGGTGGGCGTGATCGGCGCCCGCGCGGCCGACCTGGCGCTGTTCCTGTTCGGCTTTTCGGCCTGGTGGCTGCTGCCGGTGACGCTGCGCGCCTGGCTCGCGGCCCTGGCGCGCACGCTGCGCGGCGAGGCCGCGCCGAACGCCGGCGAGCGCTGGATGATCTGGGGCGGTCTGGCCCTGCTGCTGGTGGCCAGCGCGCTGCTGGAGTGGACAAGGCTGTACCGCTTCGAGCCGCTGCTCACCGGCCATGCCGGCGGCGTCGTCGGCTACGTGCTGGGGCCGCTGACCATGCAGTACCTGGGCTTTGCCGGCTCGGGCGTGCTCGGCATCGTCGGGTTGGTGGCGGGCTCGGCGATGGCGCTGGGCTTTTCCTGGCTGAAGCTGGCCGAGGCCATCGGCGAGCGCCTCGACCGGCTGCGTGAGCGCCGCGAAGAAAGCCGCGCCATGCAGGAAGACAAGCGCCTGGGCGAGCTGGCCGCGCGCGAGCGCGAGCATGTCGTGGACGAGGAACGCGCGGCGGTCGAAGAACACCCGCCGCTGGTGGTGACGCCGCCGGTGGCGGCGGTGCTGCCGTCGGCGCGTGTGGCCAAGGAGCGGCAGCAGCCGCTCTTCACCGAGCTCGTCGACACCAAGCTGCCGCAGGTGGACCTGCTGGACGCCGTCGGCGGCCGCCAGGAGACGGTGACGCCGGAGTCGCTCGAGATGACGAGCCGGCTGATCGAGAAGAAGCTCAAGGACTTCGGCGTCGAGGTGCGCGTGGTGGCGGCCAGCCCCGGCCCGGTGATCACGCGCTACGAGATCGAGCCGGCCACCGGCGTAAAGGGCGCGCAGATCGTCAACCTGGCCAAGGACCTGGCGCGTTCGCTGAGTCTGGTGAGCATCCGCGTGGTCGAGGTCATCCCGGGCAAGAACTACATGGCGCTGGAGCTGCCAAACGCGCGGCGCCAGACCATCCGGCTGTCGGAGATCCTTGGCTCCGAGATCTACAACGGCAGCGCCTCGATGCTGACCATGGGCCTGGGCAAGGACATCGTCGGCCATCCGGTCGTCGCCGATCTGGCCAAGATGCCGCACTGCCTGGTGGCCGGCACCACCGGCTCGGGCAAGTCGGTCGGCATCAACGCGATGATCCTGAGCCTGCTCTACAAGGCCGAGGCGCGCGATGTGCGGCTGATCCTGATCGACCCGAAGATGCTCGAGATGAGCGTCTACGAGGGCATTCCGCACCTGCTGGCGCCGGTGGTCACCGACATGAAGCAGGCCTCCAACGCGCTGAACTGGTGCGTTGGCGAGATGGAGCGGCGCTACAAGCTGATGAGCAAGCTCGGGGTGCGCAACCTCGGCGGCTACAACAAGAAGATCGGCGAAGCCGCCGAACGTGGCGAGAAGATCGGCAACCCCTTCAGCCTCACGCCCGAGGAACCCGAGCCGCTGGAACGCCTGCCGCATGTGGTGGTGGTGATCGACGAGCTGGCCGACCTGATGATGGTGGTCGGCAAGAAGATCGAGGAACTGATCGCGCGCCTGGCGCAGAAGGCACGTGCCGCCGGCATCCACCTGATCCTGGCCACGCAGCGGCCGAGCGTCGACGTGATCACCGGGCTGATCAAGGCCAACATCCCGACGCGCATCAGCTTCCAGGTGTCGAGCAAGATCGACAGCCGCACCATCCTCGACCAGATGGGCGCCGAGGCGCTGCTGGGCATGGGCGACATGCTCTACATGGCCAGCGGCACCGGCCTGCCGGTGCGCGTGCACGGCGCCTTCGTGTCGGACGACGAGGTGCACCGTGTCGTGGACTACCTGAAGACGCAGGGCGAGCCGAACTACATCGAAGGCATCCTCGAAGGCGGCGTGCTCGACGGCGAGGGCGATGCAGCCCAGGCCGGCGGCGGCGCAGCCGGCGGTGGCGAAAGCGACGCGATGTACGACCAGGCCGTGGCCATCGTGCTGCAGCACAAGCGCGCCAGCATCTCGCTGGTGCAGCGCCACCTGCGCATCGGCTACAACCGCGCGGCCCGGCTGCTGGAACAAATGGAGCAATCCGGACTCGTATCGCCCATGGGCCACAACGGCAACCGCGACATCCTCGTGCCGCGGCGCGACGACGCATGACACACCCCGACGCTCCTGACGCTCCCGATGCCTTCCGCCGCCGCCTGCTGGCCGGCGGGCTGCTGCTGCCGATGCTGCCGGCGTCCTGGGCGCAAGGCGGGCCGGATGCCGTCGAGCTGCTGCGCGCCTTCGTGCGCGACACCAAGAGCGGCCAGGCGCAGTTCACGCAGGTGGTCACCGCGGCCGACGGCCAGCGCCGGCGCACCAGCAGCGGCGAGTTCGCGTTTGCGCGGCCTGGGCGCTTTCTGTTCCTCTACCGCAAGCCTTTCGAGCAGACCCTGGTGGCCGACGGCCAGAAGGTCTGGGTGCACGATCCCGACCTGAACCAGGTCAGCTCGCGCCCGCTGGCGCAGGCCTTGGCGGCCACGCCGGCCGCGCTGCTGGCCGGCGGTTCGCTGGAGCCGGAGTTCACGCTGGCCGCCGAGCCGCCCGCCGAAGGCCTGCAATGGGTGAAGGCCACGCCCAGCACCAAGGACGGCGCCTTCCAGCACCTGCGCGTGGGTTTCCGCGGCCGCACGCTGGCGGCCATCGAGGTGCTGGACGGCTTCGGCCAGCGCTCGCGGCTCAGCTTCGAGCGCTTCGAGGCCAATGCCGCTGTCGCGCCGGAACGCTTCCGCTTCGTGCCGCCGGCCGGCGCCGACGTGGTCGAGCAGTAGGCCCGGCCTCGTCGTTCAGAGGCAGCTCTGGATGGCGACCTCGGCGGTCGGCTTGCCGCTGCCGAAGTCGTGCGAGAGGTTCCAGTAGCTGACCTTGGCGCCACTGCCGTTCGGCTCGACCAGCACGCGCCGGCCCGGGCGGCCGTCGATCAGCAGGGTCAGGTGGCCGCTGCCGCTGCTGGCCAGCAAGGGGTCCATGTCCACCGTCGCGGCGCCGCCCACCACACGCTCCGCCAGCCACTTGGGCCGCAGGCACTGCGCATAGGCCGCCGGGGCCTTCGAGGTCTCGAAGACGGTGCGCGGTGGGCCGGCGGGGTCGTCGCGCTTGGGCAGGCCGCCGCAGGCGGCGAGCAGGGTGGTGGCTGCCGCGAGTGCGATCAACCGTGGGACCGGGTTGCGCAGGCGGTTCGGCGGGGGTGTCGGCATGGCGATGGGTCTGGATGGCGTCTGGCGGGTTTGCCGGCGGCGAGTGTGGCCGTGCCGCCTGAGGCCGTCATCCCCTCGCGGCCGGGCGCGACAATGGCGCGGTGAACAAGCCCGAGCCTTCGCTCTTCGACTTCGAGTCCACGGCGCCAGGATCGGCCCCGGGCCGCGGCGCGCGCGCAGCCCCCACCGCCGTGCCGCTGGCCGAGCGCCTGCGGCCGACCACGCTCGACGAGGTCGTCGGCCAGCGCCACCTGCTGGCGCCGGGCAAGCCGCTGCGCGTGGCCTTCGAGGCCGGGCGGCTGCCGTCGATGATCCTCTGGGGCCCGCCGGGCGTCGGCAAGACCACGCTGGCGCGGCTGCTGGCGCTGCGCACCGGCGCGCACTTCATCGTGCTGTCGGCCGTGCTGTCCGGCGTGAAGGAAATCCGCGAGGCCGTCGAGCAGGCCCAGGTCATGGCGCGCCAGGGCCGGGCCACCGTGCTCTTTGTCGACGAGGTGCACCGCTTCAACAAGGCGCAGCAGGACGCTTTCCTGCCGCATGTCGAATCGGGCCTGTTCAGCTTCATCGGCGCGACCACCGAGAACCCCTCGTTCGAGGTCAACGCGGCGCTGCTGTCTCGGGCCTCGGTGTTTGTGCTGGAGTCGCTTACCGAAACGGAGCTCGGCGAGCTGCTCGAGCGCGCCCGCGCCGCCATCGAAGGGCCGCCGCTCGACACGGCCGCCCGGGCCCAGCTGTTTGCGTTTGCCGACGGTGACGGCCGGCGGCTGCTGAACGGCTACGAAAGCGCCGTCGCCGCCAACCGCGGTGCCGCCACGCTGACACCGGCCGCGCTGGAAGCCGCGCTGGGCCGGCTGATGCGGCGTGGCGACAAGGGCGGCGATGTTTTCTACGACCTGATCTCGGCGCTGCACAAGAGCGTGCGCGGCTCCGACCCCGATGGCGCGATCTACTGGCTGGCGCGCATGCTCGATGCCGGCATGGATCCGCGTTATGCCGCGCGCCGCCTGGTGCGCATGGCCGCCGAGGACATCGGCCTGGCCGATCCGCGCGCGCTGGCGCTGGCGCTGGACGCCGCGGCCACCTACGAACGCCTGGGTTCGCCCGAGGGCGAGCTGGCGCTGGCCGAGGCCGTGGTCTACCTGGCCGTGGCGCCGAAGAGCAACGCCGTCTACAAGGCCTGGAACGCGGTGCGCGCCCAGGTGCAGCGGGATGGCACGCACCCGGTGCCGGTGCACTTGCGCAACGCACCGACGAAGCTGATGAAGTCGCTGGGCGCCGGTGCCGGCTACCGCTACGCCCACGACGAGGCCGACGGTTACGCGGCGGGTGAAACCTACCTGCCGCCGCACCTGGTCGGCACGCGCTTCTACGAGCCGGTGCCGCGCGGGCTGGAATTGCGCATCGGCGACAAGCTCGCCGAACTGCGCCGGCGCGACACCGAAGCTGCCGCCAATCCAGGCGCCGACGCAGCCGGGAAAGCACCGCCAGAGGGTGCTGAAGGCGACACCTAGAATCGCCGCGGATTCCGGGTTGACCGGAGCGGGCCGGCTTCTTGCATGGCCCCAGTCAAGGGCCGAAGCGCAGCCGATGCGCCCGGGCCGCAACGGAGCTGAACCCGCATGGACATCTTCTTCCAGCAGATCATCAACGGTCTGGTGCTGGGCAGCATGTACGCCCTCGTGGCCCTGGGCTACACGATGGTCTACGGCATCATCAACCTCATCAACTTCGCGCACGGCGAAGTGCTGATGTTCGGCGCGCTGACGAGCTGGACGGTCGTCGTCGCGCTCGGCGACAGCGGCCTGCCCGGCTGGCTGATGATGCTCATCTCGCTGGGCTGCGCGGTGGTGGTCTGCGCGGTGCTGAACTTCAGCATCGAGAAACTGGCGTACCGGCCGCTGCGCAACGCGCCGCGCTTGGCGCCGCTGATCACCGCGATGGGCGTGAGTCTGCTGCTGCAGACCATCGCGATGATCATCTGGAAGCCGAACCCGAAGCCGTACCCGCTGCTGCTGCCGACCGAGCCCATCGACCTGGGCGGGCCGGTGATCTCGGTCACGCAGTGCCTGATCCTCGGCCTGACCGCGGTGATCCTGGCCTCGCTGATGTACCTCGTGAACCGCACCAAGCTCGGCCGCGCGATGCGCGCCACCGCCGAGAACCCGCGTGTGGCCGCGCTGATGGGCGTGAAGCCCGACTTCGTGATCTCGGCCACCTTCGTCATCGGCGCGACGCTGGCCGCGGTGGCCGGCATGATGTGGGCCGCCAACTACGGCACCGTGCAGCACACCATGGGCTTCATCCCGGGGCTGAAGGCCTTCACGGCGGCGGTGCTGGGCGGCATCGGCAACCTGGCCGGGGCGGTGGTCGGCGGCATCCTGCTCGGCCTGGTCGAGGCGCTGGGCGCCGGCTACCTGGGCGATCTCACCGGCGGTGTGCTCGGCAGCCACTACGCCGACATCTTCGCCTTCGTCACGCTGATCCTGGTGCTGACGCTGCGCCCGCAGGGCCTGCTCGGCGAGCGTGTGGCCGACCGGGCCTGACGGGAGGCGCAGCATGTTCAAGTCGATGTCGACGACGACCAAGTGGGTGGCCTTCTTCGCGGCCGCCGCTGCGCTGGTGGCACTGCCGCTGGTGATGCAGGGCGCGGGCCTGGGCGCGGGCTGGGTGCGCATCCTGGCGCTGGCGCTGCTGTACGTGATGCTGGCGCTGGGCCTGAACATCATCGTCGGCTACGCCGGCCTGCTGGACCTGGGCTACGTCGCGTTCTACGCCGTCGGTGCCTACATGTACGCGCTGCTGGCCAGCCCGCACCTGTACGAGACCTTCCCGTGGATCCGCGAGCTGCTGCCGCACGGCGTGCACACGCCGATCTGGGTCGTGGTGCCGCTGGCGGCCGGGCTGGCGGCCATCGCCGGTGTGCTGCTCGGCACGCCGGTGCTCAAGCTGCGCGGCGACTACCTCGCCATCGTCACGCTGGGTTTCGGCGAAATCATCCGCGTGTTCATGAACAACCTGGAGCACCCGGTCAACATCACGAACGGGCCGCGCGGGTTGGACCGCATCGACCCGATGACGCTGGGGCCGAACGACGCGCCCTGGCTCAACTTCGGCCGGCCGCTGGAGATCGGCTCGCTGACGATTCCGTCGGTCACGCTGTACTACTACCTGTTCCTGGCGCTGGTGGTGGGCAGCGTGCTCGTGTGCCAGCGGCTGGAGCAGAGCCGCATCGGCCGCGCCTGGATGGCCATCCGCGAGGACGAGGTGGCCGCCAAGGCCATGGGCATCAACACGCGCAACATGAAGCTGCTGGCCTTCGGCATGGGCGCCACCTTCGGTGGCGTGGCGGGCAGCATGTTCGCGGCCTTCCAGGGCTTCGTCAGCCCCGAGAGCTTCAGCCTGATGGAAAGCGTGATGATCGTGGCCATGGTCGTGCTCGGCGGCATGGGCCACCTGCCGGGCGTGATCCTCGGCGCGCTGCTGCTGGCGGCCTTGCCGGAGGTGCTGCGCTACGTGGCCGGGCCCTTGCAGCAGGCCACCGGCGGGCGGCTGGATGCGTCCATCCTGCGCCAGCTGCTGATCGCCAGCGCGATGATCACCATCATGCTGGTGCGCCCGCGTGGCCTGTGGCCGGCGCGTGAACACGGCAAGGCGGCACCGAGCCCGGTGCCGGCGGCCGGCGGCAGCGCCAAGGCTGGGGGGGCCGCATGAGCGAGGTGAGCAGCAGCGCGGCCATTCTCAAGGTGGCCGGCGTCAGCAAGCGCTTCGGCGGCCTGCAGGCACTGTCCGAGGTGGGCATGACCATCCGCGCTGGCCAGGTCTACGGACTGATCGGCCCCAACGGCGCCGGCAAGACCACCTTCTTCAACGTCATCACCGGCCTGTACACACCCGATGGCGGCAGCTTCGAACTCGGCGGCCAGCCCTATGAGCCGACGGCCGTGCACGAGGTGGCCAAGCGCGGCATCGCGCGCACCTTCCAGAACATCCGGCTGTTCCCCGAGATGACGGCACTGGAGAACGTGATGGTCGGCCGCCATGTGCGCACCAAGTCGGGCCTGATAGGCGCGGTGTTCCGCACCGCCGGTTTCAAGGCCGAGGAGGCCGCGATCGCGGCGCGCGCGCAGGAGCTGCTCGACTACGTCGGCATCGGCCGCTATGCCGAGTTCCGCGCGCGCACGCTGAGTTACGGCGACCAGCGGCGGCTCGAGATCGCCCGCGCGCTGGCCACCGACCCGCAGCTGATCGCACTCGACGAACCCGCGGCCGGCATGAACGCCACCGAAAAGGTTGTTCTGCGCGAGCTGATCGACCGCATCCGCAAGGACGGCCGCACCATCCTGCTGATCGAGCACGACGTGAAGCTGGTGATGGGCCTGTGCGACCGCGTGACCGTGCTCGACTACGGCAAGCCCATCGCCGAGGGCACGCCGGCCGAGGTGCAGAAGAACGAAAAGGTGATCGAGGCCTACCTCGGCGCCGGCCACCATTGAGCAGGCCATGAGCGAAGCGATGCTGAAGATCTCGGGCCTGAAGGTCGCCTACGGCGGCATCCAGGCCGTCAAGGGTGTGGACTTCGAGGTCCACCAGGGCGAACTCGTCAGCCTGATCGGCGCCAACGGGGCCGGCAAGACCACCACGCTGAAGGCCGTGACCGGCATGCTGCCGGTGGCCGACGGCGACATCCTCTACCTCGGCCAGTCGATCCGTGGGCAAGGGCCTTGGGACCTGGTGCGCCAGGGCCTGGTGATGGTGCCGGAAGGGCGCGGCGTGTTCGCGCGCATGAGCATCGTCGAGAACCTGCAGATGGGCGCCTTCGTGCGCAACGACAAGGACGGCATTGCCGCCGACATCGAGCGCATCTTCGGCATCTTCCCGCGGCTGAAGGAACGCGCCACGCAGCTGGCTGGCACCATGAGCGGCGGCGAGCAGCAGATGCTGGCCATGGGCCGCGCGCTGATGGCCCAGCCCAAGCTGCTGCTGCTCGACGAGCCCAGCATGGGGCTGTCGCCGATCATGGTCGACAAGATCTTCGAGGTCGTCGACGACATCCACCGCCGCGGCACGACGGTGCTGCTGGTGGAGCAGAACGCCAGCCGCGCACTCGGCCTGGCCAACCGCGGCTACGTGATGGATTCCGGCGAGATCACGATGAACGGCGAGGCCAAGGCGCTGCTCGCCGATCCGAAGGTGAGGGCGGCTTACCTGGGCGAGTAGGCCGCGGGGCGTTGTTCAGCGGACGAACCGGATCGGCAGCGCGGTGGTCGCCAGCGGTTCGACGCGGCAGGTCTGCTTGACCTCGTCCCAGACCATCAGCTTGCCGCTGACACGGCCGCTGGTCGGCGACACGTTGTCGCGCCCGCCGTGCATGAACTGCAGGGTCAGGTTCGCGATCACCGTCTGCCCGGGACGCAGCGGCGTGTAGGAGCCGCGGCTGCCGCCGCAGCTGCCCTGATGGCCGTGGTAGTCCTCGTGCAGTCCGCTGGCGTTGCGGAAGTGGAACTCGAGGCCACCGTCGGCGAGGATCAGCGGGTACTCGCGGACCAGTGCGATGCGGATGTCGTTGGGTGCGGTGTTCGTGATGTCCACGCCCATGCGGCCGTAGACCTCACCACCCCAGTTGCCGGGCGACTTCGGCTGCACCTCAAGCCGCGTCGCGGTCACCCGCACGGGCCCGCCGCTGGCCAGCACCGGGTCGCCACCTGCGGCCGGCACCGCCACGGGTGCCGGTGCCGGTGCCGGCGTCGCCTGCACCACCACCGGCGCAGCCGCAGGCGGTGGCACCGGCGTGTTGATGACCGGCGGCGCATAGCCACCTTGCGGCGCGGCGGCGGTCGGTGCCGGCGGCGGTGCCATCGGCAGCGAGGCCACGTTGGCCGGCAGCGCCATCAGCGTGTCGATCACCTGGTTCGACAGCGGCTCGAAACAGGCGCCGATCTCGGGCGGCATCTCGGCGTTTTTCTTCATCGACTCTTCGGTGAAGAGGCGCAGGTCGTTGTGCACGAGGTTGGTCTGGCGCGTGACCTGCGGCGTGCGCAGCGTCAGGTGCAGGCGGCCGTCACCGCGGCGCGCCTCGAGGCGCGCATCGGGAATGCCGCAGTTGGCCTGCAGGAACAGGATGGCCGCGGCAACGTGCGGCGGGTCGGCCCGCACACCGGGCGAGGCCAGCAGCGCGGCCGCGGCGGCCACGGATCCGAGCACCGTCGGCACGAGCGGCAGGGCGCGGTGGCGGACCTCGGTGGCAGCGGGACGGCGGGGCATGCAGGCTCCTTGACGGGATGTGGAGTGGCGTGTCGTTTGTCGACGGTTTCGAATCAGTGTAGCGGCGGGCGCCGTGTTCGAACTCCGCTCACCGAGGGGTGTGGCGTGCGCAGGTGTTCGACACAATCGGCGGCAGGCACCCGGGGCGCAAGCGCGCCCGAGAGGTCTGCCTAGAATCGAACCGGCCGCGACGATGGCCGGCCCCGGTGACCACCGGGACGACGACCGTGCAGGGGGAATCACGACGATGCGAGTCTTCAACCTGGGTGGCGCTGCCTTGCTGGCGCTCGTGGCCTGGGGCGCCGCGCCGGCTGTTGCGCAGACGACCCAACCGCCCACGGCGCCGCTGCTGCGCGTCGAACCGGGCATGCACGTCAACCTGGTGCGCGGGGTCGCGGTCGACGCGGCCGGTGCCTGGGCCGTCACGGTGTCGGACGACAAGACGGCGCGCGTCTGGAACGTGGCCAGCGGTGCCGCCGGGCCGGTGCTGCGGGTGCCGATCGCGGAGGGCGGGCCGAATGCCGAAGGCCAGTTGCAGGCGGTGGCGATCACGCCCGACGGCAGCCAGGTGGCCGTGGCCGGCCGCAGTGGCCGCAGCTGGGCCGGCAGCAACCTCGTCTACGTGTTCGAGCGCGCCAGCGGCCGGCTGCTGCGCCGGATCAACACCGGCTCGGTGCTGCCGGTGGTCACGCTGGCGATGTCCCCCGACGGCCGCTACCTCGCGGCCGGCCTGGGCGATGACGCCGGCCTGAAGCTCTTCGACTTCACCACCGGTGCGCTGCTGCACCACGACCACGCCTACAAGGCCAGCATCTATGCGCTGGACTTCCGCTTCGACGGGCGCGTGCTGGTGGCCGGCGCGGCCGATGGTGGTCTGCGCCTGTACCTGGCCGATGGCGGGCACCTGCGCCTGGCCGGCAGCACCGGGCTGCCGCAGGGCAAGCTGATCGCACAGGCGCGTTTCTCGCCGGACGGTCTGCTGCTGGCCGTGGGCCTGGAAGACACACCGCAGGTCTTTGTGCTCGATGGCCGCAACCTGCAGGTGGTGGGCACGCCGGCGCCTGCGGCCGATGGCGCGAGCGCCTTCTCGAGCCTCGCCTGGAGCCCCGACGGCACCGAGCTGTGGGGCGGCGGCACGCACCGCGAAGGCGGGCAGTGGCGGCTGCGGGTGTGGCCGAAGGCCAACTGGCAGCAGTTTGCCGACCGGCCTGTCGCGAGCGCGTCGATCCTCGGGCTGCACACGCTGCCGGGGCAGCGTGTGCTCTACGTCTCGGCCGAACCGGCCTGGGGCGTGGTCGACGGCGCGGCGCAGGTGCACCGGCGCCAGACCTCGCCGTTGGCCGCGTTCAACGGCCTGGCGCGTGCGCTGCGCGTGTCCGGCGACGGCCGCCGCGTGGCTTTCTGGTACGGCTTCCGCCAGCCGCTGGTGAACTTCGACCTCGGCCAGCGCGCGCTGGCCGACGGCGGCGAGGCCGGTGACCTCGCGGCCCCGGTGACCGAGGCCCAGGGTTTCGGGCTCGAAGGCTGGGAGAACCGCCGCGGCACCGGCTACAACGGCCGCCGGCTGCCGCTGGGCGAGTTCGAGACCTCGCGCAGCGTCGACATCGATGCCGCCCGCGGGCGCTTCGCGCTCGGCACCGACGAGCGGGTCTGGTTGTTCGGCGCCGACGGCCAGCCGCGCTGGCAACGCGCCTTGCCCAGCATCGCCTGGGCCGTGAAGTTCAGCGGCGATGGGCGCTGGGTCGTGGCGGCGCTGCAGGACGGCACGCTGCGCTGGCTGCGCAGCAGCGACGGCGTCGAGGTGCTGTCGCTGATGCCGCATGCCGACCGCAAGCGCTGGGTGCTGTGGTCGCCCTCGGGTTACTTCGATGCCGCGCCAGGCGCCGAGGAACTGCTGGGCTGGCACGTCAACCGCGGCGCCGACCAGGCCGCGGACTTCTACCCGATGTGGACGCTGCGTCAGCGTTTCCTGCGCGCCGACGTGCTCGACCGTGTGCTGACCACGGCCGACGAGGCGCGTGCGGTGGCCGAGGCCGACGCTGCCGCCGGTCGCCAGCCGGCCAGCAGCCCGGCCTTGCTCGAAGCCTTGCCGCCGGTGCTGCAACTGGCCGGCGCGCCCGAGGTCGACGGTGCGCGTGGCGAGGCCCGCTTCACCGTGCGCACGCGCAGCCTGCCGTCGGCGCCGGTGTCGGGCCTGCGGGCGCGGGCCGACGGCCGGCCGGCGACGGTCGAGCCCGTCGGCGCGCCGGGGGCGCCCGACGCCCAGGGCTTCAGCGAGCGCCGCATGGTGGTGCGTTTCTCAGGTCAGCCGGCGCAGCTGCAGCTGATGGCCGAGAACCGGCACGGGTTGTCCGCTGTCGCTTCGGTGGATGTGCGCTGGCCCGATGCCCCGCCGGCGTCGGCGCCCACGCCGGTGCCTACGCCGGTGCCCGCAGCACCGAGCCCGGTGGTGGCCACCGCGCCGGCGGCACCCGCTGCCGCCACACCGGTTTTCGTCGCACCGCCGCCACCGGCCCCCGCGGCCACCGCGGTGGCGACGGCCCCGCCGCCGCAGCCGGCCCAGGCGGCCCACACACGCCTGCCGCGCCTGTACGTGCTGGCCATCGGCATCGGCAAGTTCAAGTCCGACCAGGTGCCGCCGCTGGACCTGCCGACCAAGGACGCCCGCGACTTCGTCGCCGCGATGAAGGGGCAGGAAGGCAAGCTCTACCGCAACGTCGAGGTGCGGCTGCTGACCGACCAGCAGGCCACGCGCGACGCCGTCGTGCAGGGCATGGACTGGCTCAAGCGCGAGGTGACGCAGCACGACGTGGGCATGGTGTTTGTCGCCGGGCACGGCACCAACGATCCCAAGCAGGGCTACGTCTTCATCCCCTACGACTTCGACGGCGGCAACGTCGCGCGCACCGCGGTGTCGCAGTCGGTGTTCAAGGACACGGTCGAGAGCCTGGCCGGGCCGGCCTTCTTCTTCATCGACACCTGCCACTCGGGCAACGTCGTCGGTGGCCGCCAGCGCTTCGCCACGCCCGACGTGAGCGGGGTGATCAACGACCTGGCCAGCGCCGAGAGCGGCGTGGTGGTGTTCAGCGCCTCGACCGGCCGCCAGGAGGCGCTGGAAAACCCGGCCTGGGGCAACGGCGCCTTCACGAAGTCGGTTGTCGAAGGCCTGTCGGGCAAGGCCGATGACAAGAAAACCGGCCGCGTGACGCAGCGCATGCTCGACTACTACATCACCGACCGTGTCAAGGAGTTGACGGGGGGCCGCCAATCGGCCGTGACCATCGCGCCGCGGGGTGTTCCCGACCACACCTTGGCCGTGCTGCGCTGATCCGGGCCTGGAACCTTGCCACGACACCCTCGCATGGAAGGATGTAGGTGATGGCAACGAGTTCAAGAATTCGTATCATGTCCTGAGGACGCCCGCACAGGGCGGACCGTCAAAAGAAGACAGTCAGGCAGGGAAGGGAAGCGCGTGAGAAACCCGGTTCGCAGGCGTTGGATGCAAGGCGCGCTCAGCGCTGCCGTGGTCTTCATCGGTGCCGCAGGCGGCGCTTGCGCGCAGAACCTGCCGGCCTGGTTCTCGAGCCCGCCAGCCGACGACGCCCAGGCCTGGTACGCGGTGGGCGAAGGCCCCGACCCCGAGGCCGCGCGCCGCAACGCGCTGCGGGCCGTGGCGGCCCGGTTGCGCAGCTCCATCGAAGGGCGGGTCGAGAACACCGTCATCGACGCCAACGGCAAGGTCACCGGCCGTGCGATGGTCAAGACCTCCGAAGAGATCCTGAAGACCGAGTTCACGCGGGTCGAGGTGGTGCACAGCACCCGCAGCTCGGTCGGCGTGCTGGTGCTGGTCAAGGTCGACCGCCCGGCGTTTGTGCAGGACACCCAGGCCCAGCTGCAGGTCGCGGCGCGCCCGGTGGCCGAGGCCGAGACCGCGCTGCAGGGCGCGCCGGTGCTGGAGCAGTACCTGACGCTGCGGCGCGTGCTGCCCGACATCGAAAAGGCCATGAACCTGGGCCTGCTGCTGGTGGGCGCCGGCGACGAGGCCACCGGCCGCCCGGCCTTCGACCGCTACAGCCGCCTGCAGCAGCTGGCCAAGGGCATGGCCACGCGCCTGGTGTTCGAGGTGCGGGCCAAGCCGGAAGACGCCGACATCGTCAGGCTGGTCGGCGAGGTGCTGGCCAACCAGGGCATGCGCAGCGCCGCTGCGCGCACGCGCGGCGCGAGCGTGATGACGGTCGATACGCAAACCCGCGAGGCCAGCTTCGGCAACGACAAGATGCTGCGCATGGTGGTGCGCTTCTCCGTCGTCGACGAGCAGGGCCGGGCGGTGGCGTCGCGCGAGCACCAGGTGTCGGGCTCGTCGCGCTTCGACTTCAAGGGCGCGCGCGAGTCGGCCGTCGGCAACCTGGGCAAGGCCCTGGGCGTCGATGGCAACCAGATGGGTGGCGCGGGCGGCAATCCGCTCGCGGCCTTCGGATTCAAGGACTGAGCCGCAAGCGGCGTTCACATCGAGGAGGGGTTGTGGTGATGCAAGCGATGAGGGGTTCCGTCGGGCGGTTCTTGTCGGGTGGAGGCCGGCTGCAGGCCGGGGTGACGCTGGTCGGCGTTGCGGCCCTGCTGGCGGGTTGCGCCAGCGGCACCGGGATCGAGGATCCGCGCAGCTGGCCGGCTGCGTCGATGGACAACGCGGAGTTCCAGCCCTCGGCAGAGCGGCTCGACCCGGCCTCGCTGAACCGCCGTACGCGCGTCATCATCCTGCAGCCCAAGGACTCTGCCTCGCAGCCGCGCATGGGCCTGGCCGACCACGCGCAGGCGGGCCTGGAGTCGGTGCTCAGCCGCGAAGGCGGCGCCGAGACGGTTGACCGCAGCATGGGCGACCGGCTCGGCAAGGAACTCGAGCTGATCGAGATGCGCGGCACCTCGAACAAGCGCTACGACGGGCCGGCGGTGGCGGACTTTGCCGTCACCGTGTCGCTGGGCGCGGCGAGCTGGAGTTCGCGCTACCAGCAGGCCGTGGTCGCGCCGCCCAAGGACGGCAAGCCGGGTGCCGTTCTGGTGCCCGCCGGTTTTGTCAACGCCGCCAAGTCGGCGATGTCGGTGCGGCTGTACGAGCTGCCGTCGATGCGCATGGTCATGCAGGAGGTGGTCGAGGGCGAGATCAGCCATCCCGGCCAGCCGCTGCAACTCACGCCCAACCAGGTCGGCCAGCTGCTGCGCGATGCCACGACCGGCGGCATCGAGAAGGTCAAGGGCAAGCTGCTGACCGAGCTGTCGCCGCGCGGCTACATCGTCGACCGGCGCGCCAAGGACAAGAAGTCCATCTTCCGCGCACTGATCAGCAGCCAGACGGGCGCCAAGGAAGGCGACACGGTCGAGATCTTCACGCTGCGGCAGGAGGTCATCGAGATCGGCAACTCCCGGCGCACGACCATGGAAGAAGTGAAGGTCGCCACCGGCTGCGTGACGAGCAGCGTGCAGGCCGAGTCGAGCTGGGTCATCGTGCACGACGAGGCCGCGGCGGCGAGGGTGCGCAAGGGCGACGTCGTGCGCGTGCGTCACTCCAATGCGTCCACGGGCGTGTTGCCGGGCGCGATGCGCTGCTGGCTCGGCCGCTACATCTGAGCGGCCCGTCCCGCGAAGAAGCTGTTTCTGGCGGCCCGGTGTGTCAGGAGGCACCGGCCTGTCCTGGTGGGTCGCGGCCCTGGGCCGCGGCGCTCCGCAACGACCTCCGAGGCCCCAGTTTCATTTCAGTGTTCACAAGGAGAGTATCAAGATGAGAACCGTCCACATCGTGACCGCCATCGCCGCCGCCGCCGTGCTCGCCGGTTGCGCCAAGCCCAAGAAGGCCGCCGAAGAGGTGGCCGACTGCGTGTTCCCGCAGACCAGCGCCAAGGCCCCGATGTGGGTCTGCAGCCAGGGCTCCGTCGAAGGCGTGGCGATCTGGGCGCCGGGCTCGTACCAGAAGACGGCCGCCGGCGCCGCCTTCCAGCAGGACCAGGCCACGCTGAACGGCCGCACGCGGCTGGCGCAGCAGGTGCGCTCGGTGGTCACCAGCGGCCTGAAGCAGGCCATCCAGACCACCGGCGCCGGTTCGTCGGAAACCGTCGACCAGGTGGCGAGCAGCGCGGCCAAGAGCATCTCGGCCGAGACGCTGGTGGGCTCGCGCGTGTTCCGCACGGCCTACGCGCCGGACGGCACGATGTTCGTGCTGGTCGGTGTCGATGAAGCCACGGCCAAGCGCGTGGTGCAGAACGCCGTGCAGACCAGCATGAACAACGACCGCGCGCAGTGGCAGCAGCTGCAAGGCGCCAAGCTGCAGGCCGACCTGTCGGCCGAGGTCTACAAGCTCGGCACGCAGTCGATGCGCTGATCGCCACCCAGGTGGCGTTGCCGGCCCCGCTCGCCGATCAAGCGGCGGGGCCGTTGTTCATGGCGCCATCGGCAGGGCCGTGTTTGTCGGCTTCCGACGTGAAGCTGTCCGCGTAGAACTCCTCGGCCGGTAGGCCGCAGCGCGCAACGAAGTCGCGCTGCGCGGCGTCCACCATCACCGGCGCGCCGCAGGCGTAGACCTGGTGGCCCGAGAGATCCGGCAGATCGGCCATCACGGCCTGGTGCACGAAGCCGGTGCGGCCTTCCCAGGCATCGTCTGCGGTGGGTTCCGACAGCACCGGCACATAGCGCAGGTTCGGCAGCTCGGCCGCGGCCTGCAGGCACCAGTCGTGCTGGTACAGGTCGGCACGGCGGCGTGCGCCCCAGTACAGCACGGCCGGCCGGCCGATGCCCTGCAGCTGCATCTGCTGCACCAGCGCCTTGATCGGCGCAAAGCCGGTGCCGCTGGCCAGCAGCACCATCGGCTTGTCGGAGTCCTCGCGCAGGAAGAAGCTGCCGAAGGGGCCTTCCATGCGCAGGATGTCGCGCTCCTTCATCGCACCGAACACATGGTCGGTGAACTTGCCGCCCGGCATGTGGCGGATGTGCAGTTCGATGGCCGGCGGGCTGCCCAGCGCCTGCGGCGCATTGGCCATGCTGTAGCTGCGGCGCGCACCGTCGCGCAGGATGAACTCCACGTACTGGCCCGCGCGGTACTGCAGGTTCTGGTTGGCCGGCAGCTGCAGCTTCAGCACCGCGACATCGGCCGCGGGCCGTTCGATGCTCAGCACGCGCGAGGGCAGCTTCAGCACCGGGTACTCGCCGGCGCCGGGCACGCTGCGCGCCTGCACCACGCAGTCGGTCTGCGGTGTTGCGCTGCAGGTGAGGATGAAGCCCTGCTCTTCCTCGGCAGCGGACAGCGCCTTGAGCTGGTGCGCGCCGTGGATCACGCGGCCTTCCAGCAGCCGGCTCTTGCACGAGCCGCAGGCGCCGTCGCGGCAGCCGTAGGGCAGGCCGATGCCCTGGCGGATGGCCGCGGGCAGGATGGCCTCGTCGCGTTGCACCTCGAAGGCGAGGCCCGAGGGTTCGAGGGTGATCTTGAAGCTCATGGTGTGCAGCGAACGGCGAAATCGGGCGCACCTACACTCGTCGCGCCGCCCGAAGAAACAATCCTCGATTGTGCCCGGCGGCCCATGCGAATCCTGCGCCCGCCATGATTGCCGCGATGCCCGTTCCCTCGCCCCGCCTGCGCCGTCCCACGCTGCTGATCGTCGGCTGTGGCGATGTCGGGCTGCGCGTGCTGGCGCTGCTCGCGCCGCGCTGGCGGGTGCTGGCGCTGAGCTCGTCGCCATCGCGGCTGCCGCTGCTGCGCGCACGTGGGGCCGTGCCGCTGCTGGGCAACCTCGACGAGCCGGCCACGCTGGGCCGCCTGGCCGCCGTGGCCCGGCTGGCCGATGCGGTGCTGCACCTGGCGCCGCCGCCCGGCGAGGGCGACGGCGACCCCCGTACCGCGGCGCTGCTGGCCGCGCTGGCGCGTGGTGGGTGCGGCGGCCAGGTGCGGCGGCTGGTCTATGCCAGCACCACCGGCGTTTATGGCGACCGCGGCGGTGAACGCATCGACGAAACCGCGGTGCCAAGGGCCACCACGGCCCGCGCGCGGCGGCGCGTGGCGGCCGAGGCGCGTGTGCGCCACTTCGGCCGTGCCACTGGCGCCACCACCACCATCCTGCGCATTCCTGGCATCTACGCGAGCGACCGCGAAGGCGGTGACCCGCGCGAACGCGTGCGGCGCGGTGCGCCGGCCCTGGTGCCCGAGCAGGACGTCTACACCAACCACATCCATGCCGACGACCTGGCACGGGCCTGTGTCGCGGCGCTGCTCCGGGGCCGGCCGCAGCGTGTGGTCAACGTGGTCGACGATACCGAGCTGCGAATGGGCGACTACCTCAACCTCGTCGCCCGTCTCGCCGATCTGCCGGCGGTGCCGCGCATCACGCGCGACGAAGCCGCGCGAACGCTGTCGCCGGCCACGCTGAGCTTCTGGAACGAATCGCGCAGGCTCGACAACCAGCGCCTCAAGCGCGAGCTGCGGCTGGTGCTGCGCTACCCGACCGTCGCCGACGGCCTGGCCGCGTCGGCTTCAGCGCCGGCGGCGTGAGCCGGGCAACTGGCCGCGCCACCAGGCCATCATCAGCCAGCCGCCGATGAGACCGCCCAGGTGGGCGAAGTGCGCGATGCCGCTGCGGAAGAACATGCCGAGGAACAGCTCCAGCGCGCCGTAGATGGCCACCAGCGTCATCGCCGGCGCCAGCACCGGCGGGATCGGCACGGCCTGGCGGTTGGTGAACAGCAGGAAGAACAGGATCATGCCCAGCAGGTTCAGCATCTGCGACGGCACCATCAACAGCACCACCGGCAGGAAGCCGACGAGGTCGAACTGCCGGCGCGGAAAGCTCAGCGCATAGGCCATCAGCAGGCCGAACAGCACACCCGATGCGCCGATGGTCGGCGCCATCGTGCCCATCACCGCGGTGAAGACCAGTTGCGTGACGGCCGCCGCGATGCCGGCCCCGGCCATGAACTGGAAGTAGCGCTTCTGCCCCCACAGCCGTTCGAGCTCGGAGCCGAACATCCACAGGCCGAGCATGTTGAACAGCAGGTGCGAGAGGTCGCCGTGCAGCAGCGTGTACGTCAACAGCTGCCAGGGCAGGAACAGTCCGGAACCCAGTGGCCACAGTGCCAGCCAGTTGACCAGCGGAAGGTACAGCGACAGCAGGAACGCCACCGCGCACACGATCATCACATTGCGGGTGGCGGGGGACAGCGGCGGCATGGAGGCGTGACGGGCTCGGGAAGGCGCACCGTGCGCGCAGCGGCACTGCCTTGCGCATCAGGTGCTGGTGCCCCCGGCCAGACTCGAACTGGCACGCCTTGCGGCGGCGGATTTTGAATCCGCTACGTCTACCGATTTCGTCACGAGGGCCGCGAGTGGCGAGCGGCGCGAAGGCGGCCCACCGAAGCGGCCGGATTATCACATGCGGTCCTGCGCCGATCCCCGAGACGAACACGAGGCCGGAGCCCGGCTGCGACAATGCCGGCTGTTCCGTCGACACCGTTGCCAGCCCCATGCCCGAGTCCGCCGCGCCCCGCTACAAGACTCTTGAAGACGCCATCGGCGGCACACCGCTGGTGCGCCTGCAGCGCCTGCCCACCGCCTGGGGCGCCGCCGAAGGCGCGGTGGTGCTGGGCAAGCTCGAGGGCAACAACCCGGCGGGTTCGGTGAAGGACCGGCCGGCTATCCACATGATCCGGCGTGCCGAGGAGCGCGGCGAGATCAAACCCGGCGACACGCTCATCGAAGCCACCAGCGGCAACACCGGCATCGCGCTGGCGATGGCCGCGGCCATCCGCGGCTACCGCATGGTGCTGATCATGCCGGAGGACCTGTCGATCGAACGCGCGCAGACCATGAAGGCCTTCGGCGCCGAGCTGCTGCTCACGCCCAAGAGCGGCGGCATGGAGTACGCGCGCGACCTGGCCGAGCAGATGCAGCGCGACGGCAAGGGCCGCGTGCTCGACCAGTTCGCCAACGCCGACAACCCGCGGGTGCACGAAGAGACCACCGGCCCCGAGATCTGGGCCGACACCGGCGGCCGCATCACGCACTTCGTGAGCGCCATGGGCACCACCGGCACCATCACCGGTGTCTCGCGTTTCCTGAAGTCGAAGAACCCGGCGGTGCGCATCGTCGGCGCGCAGCCCGCCGAAGGCAGCCGCATCCCGGGCATCCGCAAGTGGCCCGAGGCCTACCTGCCGAAGATCTACGACCCGGCCGGCGTCGACGAACTGGTGCTCGTGAGCCAGGCCGATGCCGAGGACATGGCGCGGCGCCTGGCGCGCGAAGAAGGCCTGTTCGGTGGCATCTCCGCCGCCGGTGCCTGCCGCGTGGCGCTGGACATCGCGAAGCGCGAACCCGGTGCGACCGTCGTCTTCGTGGTCTGCGACCGCGGCGACCGCTACCTCTCCACCGGCGTCTTCCCCGCCTGAGCCCCGCCACAATGGCCACCGACGCCCGCTTCTGCCTGGCCTGCGGCACGGCGCTGGCCGAGATCCTCGCCGACGAAGACGGCGGCGCCAAGCTGCGGCTGCGTTGCCCGGCCTGCGGCTGGACCCACTGGAACAACCCGGTGCCGGTGCTGGCGGCGGTGGTGGAGTGTGTGGACCGCGGCGGGCAGATCCTGCTGGCGCGCAACGCCGCCTGGACCGGCCGCATGTTCGCGCTGATCACCGGCTTCATGGAGGCCGGCGAAACACCCGAGGCCGGCATCGCGCGCGAGGTGCTGGAAGAGACCTCGCTCGAGGTGCTGTCGACGGCGCTGATCGGCGTCTACGACTTCCAGCGCATGAACCAGCTCATCGTCGCCTACCACGTGCAGGCGCGCGGCGAGGTGCGGCTGAGCCCCGAGCTGGCCGAGTACCGGCTGTTCGCGCCCGAGGCCGTGCGCTGCTGGCCCGCCGGTACCGGCTACGCGCTGGCCGACTGGCTGAAGGGGCGCGGGCACACCCCGCAATTCATCGAGTGGCCGCCACGCGCCTAGAATCCGGGCCGCCATGCAACAAGCTACCCGCGAACTCGACACCCGGGGCCTGAACTGCCCGCTGCCCATCCTGAAGGCCAAGAAGGCGCTCGCCGACATGGTCAGCGGCGAGCTGCTCAAGGTGGTCTCCACCGACGCCGGCTCGGTGCGCGACTTCCAGGCCTTTGCCCGCCAGACCGGCAACGAACTGGTCGAGCAGGGCACCGAAGGCCCCGAATACACCCACGTGCTGCGCCGGCGCTGAATGAGGCCCCCAGGCTCCCGCTGGTCGCCACCCCCCGAGGGGGCTCTGGCAGCGGACCGGCAGAGCCGGATCCGCGCCAGGGGCTCGGCGCTCTGAACTCTAGAGTTCCAGGTTCTTCAGGAACTCCCGGAAGCCCGGGCCCAGCTGCGGGTGCGCCAGCGCGAGTTCGACGTTGGCCTCCAGGAAACCTTCCTTGCTGCCGCAGTCGTAGCGCCGGCCCTCGTAGCGGTAGGCGAAGACCTTCTCGCGGCGCAGCAGGCCGGCGATGCCGTCGGTCAGCTGGATCTCGCCGCCGACGCCGCGCGGCTGGTTGGCGATCTCGCGCAGCACGCCGGGCGTCAGGATGTAGCGGCCGGCCACGCCGAGCCGGCTGGGCGCGCTCTCGGGCGCCGGCTTCTCGACGATGCGGGTGACGTCGACCAGACGCTCGTTGACCTCGGTGCCGGCGACGATGCCGTAGCGCCGGGTGTGCTCCGCCGGCACCTCCTGCACGGCCAGGATGCTGGCCTGCCATTCGGTGAACTGCTCGGCCATCTGCGCCAGGATCGGCTGTCCGTCAGCTGGGCCGACCATCAGGTCGTCGGCCAGCAGCACGGCGAAGGGTTCGTTGCCGATCAGGCGCTGCGCGCACAGCACCGCATGGCCCAGGCCCAGGGCCTGGGCCTGGCGCACGTAGATGCACTCCATGTCGTCGGGCTTGACCGAACGCACCACCTCAAGCAGTTCGCGCTTGTTGGCCTGCTCCAGCGCGACCTCCAGCTCGAAGGTCATGTCGAAATGGTCCTCGATCGGCCGCTTGTGGCGGCCGGTGACGAAGATCATCTCGCGCACGCCGGCCGCGTAGGCCTCCTCGACCGCGTACTGGATCAGCGGCTTGTCGACCACCGGCAGCATCTCCTTGGGCTGGGCCTTGGTGGCCGGCAGGAAGCGCGTGCCCAGGCCGGCGACGGGGAACACGGCCTTGGTGACCTTGGATGGGGTTTGACTCATCGGATGACCTTTCGCTGGGGCGCCGCGGGGTTCGAGGCGCGGCCCGGGGTTCTCAGGCGGACAGTTTTTCCGCGATGGTGCGCTGCTGCGCGAGCTGCTGTTCGAAACCGCCCAGGCGGGCGCGCTCCTGGGCCACCACGGTCTCCGGTGCACGCGCGACGAAGCTTTCGTTGCCGAGCTTGGCCTGGGCCTTGACGATCTCGCCTTCCAGGCGGGCGATCTCCTTGGCGACGCGGACCTTCTCGGCTTCGATGTCGATCTTCACTTCCAGGGCGAGCTTGGCCCCGCCCAGCACCAGCACCGGCGCCAGCTGGGTGGCGGCGTCGAAGTCGGCCGCGTCCAGCACGCGCAGTTCGCTGAGCTTGGCCAGGGCCGTCAGCGCCGGGGCGGCTTCGGCCAGGAAGCCATCGTCGCCCTGCACCAGCAGCGGCACGCGTTCGGCCGGGCTGAGCTTCATCTCGGCGCGCAGCGAACGGCACAGGCCGACGGCCTCCTTGAATCGCGCCATCCAGGCATCGTCCTTGGGGTCGATCTTGCCCAGGTTCGCCTCCGGGTAGCGGGCGCTGACCAGGAAGGGCGTGTCCTTGCGCTCGGCTACCGGGGCCACGGTTTGCCACAGCTCCTCGGTGATGAAGGGCGTGATCGGGTGCAGCAGGCGCAACACGGTTTCCAGCACGCGGATCAGGGTTCGGCGGGTGGCGCGCTGCTGGGCCTCGCTGCCCGTCGCCATCTGGACCTTGGCGATCTCCAGATACCAGTCGCAGTACTCGTCCCAAACGAAGCGGTAGAGCGCGCTGGCGACCTGGTCCAGTCGGTAGTCGGCGAAGCCCTGAGCGACCTCGGCCTCCACGCGCTGCAGCTCGCTCACGATCCAGCGGTCGGCCGGGCTGAACTCATTGAAGCCCGGCGGGCAGACGCCGCCCGGATGCGCCTGGAAGCCGCAGTCCTTGCCCTCGACATTCATCAGCACGAAACGGCTTGCGTTCCAGAGCTTGTTGCAGAAGTTCCGGTAGCCCTCGCAGCGCTTGCTGTCGAAGTTGATGTTGCGGCCCAGCGTGGCGTAGCTGGCCATCGTGAGCCGCAGCGCGTCGGCACCGAAGGCAGGAATGCCCTCCGGGAACTCCTTCTCGGTCTGCTTGCGCACCCGCGGCGCGGTCTCGGGCTTGCGCAGGCCGGTGGTGCGCTTGGCCAGCAGCGGCTCGAGCGCGATGCCGTCGATCAGGTCGACCGGGTCGAGCACATTGCCTTCGCTCTTGCTCATCTTCTGGCCCTGCGCGTCGCGCACCAGGCCGTGGATGTAGACGTCGCGGAACGGCACCTGGCCGGTGAAGTGCGTCGTCATCATGATCATCCGGGCGACCCAGAAGAAGATGATGTCGAAGCCGGTGACCAGCACGGTGCTGGGCAGGAACAGGTCGAGCTCCTTGGTCTGCTTCGGCCAGCCCAGCGATGAAAACGGCACCAGCGCCGAGGAGTACCAGGTGTCGAGCACGTCCTCGTCGCGCCGCAGCGCGCCGCTGTAGCTCGCTGCCGCCGCGCGTTCGCGGGCCTCGGCCTCGTTGCGCGCGACGAAGATCTCGCCGTCGGTGCCGTACCAGGCCGGGATCTGGTGGCCCCACCAGAGCTGGCGGCTGATGCACCAGTCCTGCAGGTTGCCCATCCAGTGGTTGTAGGTGTTGACCCATTCGCCGGGCACGAAGCGCACCTCGCCGCTGGCCACCGCGCGGCGCGCCTTCTCGCCGATCGACAGCCCGTCCTTGGCCGGCTTCTCGACCGCGACGAACCACTGGTCGGTGAGCATGGGCTCGACGACCTGGCCGGTGCGCGCGCAGCGCGGCACCATCAGCTTGTGCTTCTTGGTCTCGACCAGCAGGCCCTGGGCTTCGAGGTCGGCGACGATGCGCTTGCGGGCGACGAAACGGTCCAGGCCGCGGTAGGCCTCGGGCGCGTTGGCGTTGACCTTGGCTTCCAGGTCGAGCACGCTGATCATGGGCAAGCCATGGCGCTGGCCCACCGCGTAGTCGTTGGCGTCGTGCGCCGGCGTGACCTTGACGACGCCGGTGCCGAACTCGCGGTCGACATACGCGTCGGCGATCACCGGGATCAGCCGGTCCGTCAGCGGCAACTTCACCTGCTGGCCGATCAGGGCGGCGTAGCGCTCGTCCTCCGGGTGCACCATCACCGCGGTGTCGCCAAGCAGCGTTTCCGGTCGCGTGGTGGCGACCACCAGCGCGCCGCTGCCGTCTGCGAGCGGGTAGCGGATGTGCCAGAGGAAACCGTCTTCTTCCTCGCTCTCGACCTCCAGGTCGGAGACCGCGCTCTTGAGCTGCGGATCCCAGCTCACCAGGCGCTGGCCGCGGTAGATCAGGCCCTCGTCGAACAGCCGCACGAAGGTCTCGGTGACGACAGCCGAGAGCTGCTCGTCCATCGTGAAGTACTCGCGGCTCCAGTCCACGCTGTCGCCGAGCCGGCGCATCTGGTTGGTGATGGTTGCGCCGCTGGTGGCCTTCCAGTCCCAGACCTGCGCCAGGAACTTCTGCCGGCCCAGGTCGTGCCGGCTCAGGCCGGCTTCCTGCAGCTGGCGCTCGACGACGATCTGCGTCGCGATGCCGGCGTGGTCCGTGCCCGGCACCCACAGCGTGTTGTGGCCGCGCATGCGGTGGTAGCGGGTCAGCGCGTCCATGATGGTCTGGTTGAACGCGTGGCCCATGTGCAGCGTGCCGGTGACGTTCGGCGGCGGCAGCTGGACGCAGAACGAAGGCCGGGCCGGGTCCAAGGCCGGCGCGAAGGCGCCGCTGGCCGACCAGCGCGGGCCCCAGCGGGCCTCGATGGCGGCGGGTTCGAAGGACTTGGCGAGCTCGGTCATGGCGCGGGCGGCAACAGGGTGTGACACGCCGGCGGCACAGGGCGGCAGCCCGTGCCGACGGCCACAATGCAGGGAATGGCGGATTGTAGGAGGCGGCCCCGGCGGCACGCCCCACCAGAGGAGAGACGATGTCCCGGACCCGGTTCCCTGTGCTGCTGCGGGCCCCGCTGCTGGCCGCCGTGCTGACCCTGGCCGCCTGCGGTGGCGATGGCGGCTCGTCGTCGGGCGGCGGCGTCACGCCACCCGACAACTGTGGCCTCACCGAGCAGAAGAACTGGCTCGTGAGCTACCTGGACGACGCCTACCTCTGGGCCCCGCTGGCGCCGCGGCCCGATCCGGCCGGCTTCGACGACATCCAGGCCTTCTTCACCGCACGGCTGTACGACGGCAGCAACGGCTCGGTGCCGCGCGACCGCTGGAGCAGCAACAGCAGCGCCGAGTCGACGCAGCGTTTCTACGGCGAGGGCGCCAGCATGGGCTACGGCCTGGCGGTGGCCGGCCTGGAGCTGGAGCGCGACGGCAGCCGGCCGCTGTACGTGCGCCTGGTCGAGGCCCGCTCGCCGGCCGCTGCGGCCGGCATCGTGCGTGGTGATCGCGTGCTGCGCATCAACGACCGGCCGGTGGCCGAGCTGATCGAGGCCGACGACTTCGGCGCGCTGAGCCCGGCCGACGAGGGCGAGCAGCTGACGCTGGACCTGGAGCGTGGTGGCGAGTCGCGCCGCCTCACGCTGCGCGCCGCCGTGTTCACGCTGAGCCCCGTTGGCGAGTCGCGTGTGTTCACGCTGGCCGACGGCCGCCGCACCGGCTACCTGGTCATGAAGGACATGATCTCGCAGGCCTTGCCGACACTCGAAACCGAGGTGCAGCGGCTGCAGGGCCAGGGCGTGCAGGAGCTGGTGCTGGATCTTCGCTACAACGGCGGCGGCCTGGTCTCCACCGGCGCGCGCCTGGCCTCGCACCTGGTCGGCACGGCGCAGACCGGCCGCACCTACGCCACGCTGCGCTACCGCGACGACCGCAGCGCGCGCAACCAGCGTTTCCCGTTCGAGACCGTGCGCACGCGGCTCGGCATGACGCGCGTGGTCGTGCTCGCAGGCCGGCGCACCTGCTCGGCCAGCGAGCAGGTGGTCAATGCGCTGCGTGGCGTCGGCATCGATACAGTGCTGGTCGGCGAGGCCAGTTGCGGCAAGCCGGTGGGCTCCAACCCCGTCACCGCCTGCACACGCAGCTGGAGCCCCATCACCTTCGAAAGCGTCAATGAACGCGGCGAGGGCCGGTACTGGGACGGCTTTGCGCCCGACTGCGCGGTGGCCGAGAGCTACGCCGGCCCGATGGACGCGCGCGGCGACGCGCTGCTCGACACCGCGCTGGCGCGGCTGGAGACCGGGGCCTGCCCGGTGGCCGCGGCCGCGGCGCCGGGCGCGGCCCGGCCGCTGTCGGCGCGCGAGCGGCGGGCGCTCGGCCCGCGGCCGCTGGACGAGCGCCAGGACATGGTCCCGCGCTGAACCCTCAGCCTTCGAAGACGACGCGGTTCTTGCCCTGGTGCTTGGCGTCGTAGAGCCGGCGGTCGGCCTGGGTCAGCAACTCGGTGTGGGTGTGGCAGCCCTGGGTGTCGGCCAGGCCGACCGACAAGGTGACCTGCAGCGCCGGGTGCACGGCGGCCCAGTCGTGGGCGGCCACGGCCCGGCGCGCAGCCTCGCAGGCGCGTGAGGCCGCGGACAGCTCGGCCTCGACGAAGAGCAGGCAGAACTCCTCGCCGCCGTAGCGCGCGACGAGGTCGATGTCGCGGCAGGCGCTGCGCAGCAGCGCGGCGGTCTGGCGCAGCACCACGTCGCCGGTGGCGTGGCCCAGGCGGTCGTTGATCTGCTTGAAGTTGTCCAGGTCGCACATCGCCACGGTCAGCGGCCGGGCGAGGCGGCGGCTGCGTGCGAACTCGTCGGCCAGGCGCTCGTCCAGCCGGCGGCGGTTGGCCAGGCCGGTCAGCGCGTCGGTGCGCGACTGGGCCTCCAGCTGCACCAGCAGCGTCGACTTCTCGCGGTCGGCGTCCAGCAGCGCCTGGTGCAGCGCCTGCAGCCGCCCATGGGCCCCCGCCAGCTCACCGTGGCGCAGCCGGGCCACCTCAGCCTCGTGCTGCGCCTGGGCCAGGTCGGCCTGCACCGCCAGGCCCTGCAGCCGGCGCGTGGCCTGTTCGTCGAGGTAGGTGCGCTCCAGCGCGTGGAAGCTGCGGTGGTGGGCCAGCGCGGCCTCGAAGTCGCCGGCTTCGGCGGCCAGCTCGGACAGCGACAGCTGCACCTTGATCTCGCTGTCCGGGCGCCGTTCTGCGCGCGAACTCGCCAGCGCCCGCTCCAGCTCGGCACGCGCCTCCTGCGGGCGGCCGCGGCTGCGCAGCACCTGGGCACGCAGCCAGCGCGCGCCCGGTTCGTGCACGGCCGAGTGGCGGCCGTCCAGCAGCGCCAGCGCGGCGTCGATCTCGGCATCGGCCTCGTCGAGCCGGCCCAGGCGCCACAGCGGCTCGGCCAGGTTGGTGTGGATCATCGCGAGCGAGGTCGCTGCCGGCACGCCGGCCTCGGCGGCGATCTCCAGCGCCCGGCGCAGGCTCAGCACGGCTTCCTCGGGGCGGTCGAGGTTCTTCAGGTTGATGCCGATGTTGTTCAGCACGCTGATGCAGGGAACGCGCCGCCCGGCCGCCTCGCACAGGCGCAGCGCCTCCTCGTAGTGCGCCAGCCCGCCGGTGGTGTCGCCGACACGCGAGCGCACCACGCCGCAGGACAGCAGCGCGTCGGCCAGCAGCGCGTCGTCGCCGCAGGCGCGCGCGCTGGCAGCGGAGCGCGTGGCCCACTCCAGCGCCGTGTCGAGCACGTTGAGCTGGTCGTAGGCGACGGCGAAGGCGCGTTCGATCAGGGCGCGCAGGCCGGCATCGGAGCCGGGCACCAGGCTGAGCGCGGTGCGCAGCGTGTCCAGCGCCTCGCGCGGCTGACCGGCATAGCCCTGGGCCTGGCCGACGTAGCGCAGCACCAGCGGCCGCCAGGACAACGGCTGCTCCGGCAGGTTCTCCAGCTCGGCCAGCACCCGGCTCGCATCGGCCAGCGCCGTGGCCGGGTCGGTCAGCAGCTGCGCCCGGCCGGCATCGAGCCGGGCCTGCAGCTCGGCGGGCAGTGGCGGTGTGGCCGTGTCCTTCCGCACCGTCACATGAACAGGTGTTCGCCGGCGTTTTCGCCGCCCAGGATCACGTAGTTGACCTTCTTCAGGTCGGCCAGCTGGCGGCCGCCGGCGTAGCTGATGCTGCTCTGCAGGTCTTCGCGCATCTCGCGCAGCGTGTCTTCCAGCCGGCCCTTCACGGGCTCGAGGATGCGCTTGCCCTCGACGTGTTTGTACTCGCCCTTGTTGAAGTCCGAGGCGCTGCCGTAGTACTCCTTGTACCGCTTGCCGTCGACCTCGACCGTGGCGCCCGGGCTCTCTTCGTGGCCGGCGAACAGCGAGCCGATCATCACCATCGCGGCGCCGAAGCGCACGCTCTTGGCGATGTCGCCGTGGTGGCGGATACCGCCGTCGGCGATGATGGGCTTGGTGGCCACCCGCGAGCACCACTTCAGTGCGCTGAGCTGCCAGCCGCCGGTGCCGAAGCCGGTCTTGAGCTTGGTGATGCAGACCTTGCCCGGGCCGACACCCACCTTGGTGGCATCGGCGCCCCAGTTCTCGAGGTCGATCACCGCCTCCGGTGTGGCCACGTTGCCGGCGATCACGAAGGCCCCGGGCAGCCGGGTCTTGATGTGCTCGATGGTGTGCTTCACGCTGTCGGCGTGGCCGTGCGCGATGTCGATGGTGATGTAGTCGGCGCCCACGCCCTCGGCCGCCAGGCGGTCGATGACGGCAAAGTCCTGCGGCTTGACGCCGGAGCTGATCGAGACGAACAGGCCGCGTTCGCGCATGCGTTTCGCGAAGGCCACGTTGTCGAGGTCGAAGCGGTGCATCACGTAGAAGTGGCCGCTCCTGGCCAGCATCTCGGCGATGGGCTCGTCGAGCACCGTCTTCATGTTGCTGGGCACCGCCGGCAGCGTGAAGCGCCGGCCGCCGAACTCCACCGAGGTGTCGCATTCGCTGCGGCTGTCGACGCGGCACTTGCGCGGCAGCAGCAGGATGTTGTCGTAGTCGAAGATCTCCATCGTCGTCGGCCCGGTGCTCGTGGGCAGGCAGTGTATGCGGCAGGCAGAAGCCCCGCCGGCGCTCAAGTTCGCCGCGCCGGGGCCGATACGGGCGTGATGCCCGAACCGGTCCAGAGCCCCACGCCGTCGCTGATGGCTTCGCTTCGGGCCTGGCTCGGTGCGGCCCGTCGCCGAGCCCGTGCGCCCGAGGCCAGCGTGCCGCCGCCCGCCGGCGGGCACCGCGAGGCCGAACTGCTGCTGCGCCTGTTCGAACAGGCCGGCGCCGGCCTGCTGACCTGCGCCGCCGGTGGCCGTGTGCGCCTGTGCAGCCCTGCCGCGGCGCGGCAGTTCGGCGCGCCGCCCGAGGCCGTCTGCGGCCAGCCCATCGACCGCTGGCTGGCCCAGCTGGTGGACCTGAGCCGCCACGACGACGACCCGGTGCTCGCCAGCGGCCAGTGGGAGACCACCGCGCTGCGTGCCGACGGCAGCGAGTTCCCGGTGGAACTGACGGTGACCGACGGCATGGTCGACGGCGCCGCGCAGTGGGTGGTGATCGTGCGCGACATCACCGACCGGCGGCTGACGCAGGAGCGCTTCACGCGGCTGGCCACGCTGGACCCGCTGACCGGCTTGCCGAACCGCGCGCTGTTCCGCGAGCGGCTGGGCCATGCGATGGCGCGGGCGCGGCGCAGCGGCGCCGGCATGGCGCTGATGTTCCTGGATCTCGACAACTTCAAGGACGTCAACGACACGCTGGGCCATGCGGTCGGCGACGAACTGCTGCGCATCGTCGCCGAGCGGCTGGGTGAGGGGTTGCACCAGGCCTACACCACGCGCTACACGGCACGGGTCGGCGCGGCCGAGGCGGGCACCTCGTTCACCATCGCGCGGCTGGGCGGTGACGAGTTCACGGTGATCGCCGAGAGCCTGGCCTCGCGCCGCGACGCGGAATCGCTGGCGCAGGACATCCTGGGCACGCTGGCGCAGCCGGTGCTGCTCGGCGAGCACGAGCTGCCGGTGTCGGCCAGCATCGGCATCGCGATGCTGGAGCGGCACAACCTGGATCTCGACGGCCTGGTGCGCAACGCCGACCTGGCCATGTACCGCGCCAAGGAGCTGGGCCGCGGCACCTATGCCTTCTACAGCGTCGAGATGAGCGCCGAGGCCGCCGAGCGGCTGCGGCTGGAAAGCGAGCTGCGCCGGGCGCTGGCGCAGCGCGAGTTCACCATCGTCTACCAGCCCAAGGCGCGGCTGGTCGACGGCGAGGTGACCGGCGTGGAAGCGCTGCTGCGCTGGCAGCCACCGGGCCGCCGGCCGATGCCGACCGGCCGCGTGATCGACGCGCTGGAGCGCAGCGGGCTGATCCTGGAGGTCGGCGCCTGGGTGCTGCGCACGGCCTGCGACGAGCTCTCGGCGCTGCAGCGCGAGGGCTTTCCGCCCTTGCAGCTGGCCGTCAACGTCTCGGCGCGGCAGTTCCGCCAGCCGCAGCTGGCGCGCCTGATCGCCGACACGCTGGCCGAGACCGGCTTCGCGCCGGCCAGGCTGGAGATCGAGCTGACCGAACGGCTGCTGATCGAGGACAGCGAGACCACCCGCGGCGCGCTGGCCGCGCTGGCGCAGATGGGCGTGCGCGTGGCGATGGACGACTTCGGCACCGGCCACTCGTCGCTGAGCCAGCTGAAGCGCTTCGACATCGACACCTTGAAGATCGACAAGAGCTTCGTCGACGCGCTGCCCGACGACGCCGAGGACCGCGCCATCGCCACCGCCATCGTCGCCATGGGCCACAGCCTGCACATGCACGTGGTGGCCGAAGGTGTCGAGACCGAGGAGCAGGCGCGTTGCCTGGCCGCGTTGGGCTGCGACGAGATGCAGGGCTACCTGCTGTCGCGCCCGCTGCCGCTGGAGCGGCTGCGCCACTGGCTCGCACAGCGGCAGCCCGGGGTCTGGCGCGAAGCTGGGGAGGACAGCGGCCCGCTGACGCTGCTGGAGCTGCTGCCGGCGGACGAGGGGCCCGATACCGGGCCGCAGACCGAGCCAAGCAGCGAACCCTGCAGCGAGCCGATCACCGTGCCGCTGACGCTGCGCTGAGCCTGGGCGGCGCCGAGTCTCCCGAAACCCGGCCCCTACAATGGCTGGATGCATGAACAGTCCACGGCTTCTGCCGCGCCGGCCCGGCTGCTGCAGGGGCTGAACCCGGAGCAGCTCGCGGCCGTCACGCAGCCGGCCGAGCCGGCGCTGATCCTCGCCGGCGCCGGCTCCGGCAAGACCCGCGTGCTGACCACGCGCATCGCCTGGCTGCTGCACACCGGCCAGGTCTCGCCCGGCGGCGTGATGGCCGTGACCTTCACGAACAAGGCCGCCAAGGAGATGCTGACGCGGCTGTCGGCCATGCTGCCGGTGGCCGTGCGCGGCATGTGGATCGGCACCTTCCACGGCCTGTGCAACCGCTTTCTGCGCGCGCACTGGAAGCTGGCGAACCTGCCGCAGGGCTTCCAGATCCTCGACAGCAGCGACCAGCTCGCCGCCGTCAAGCGCGTGATCAAGGCGATGAACCTCGACGAAGAGCGCTTCGTGCCGAAGCAGGTGACCTGGTTCATCGCCGGCGCCAAGGAAGACGGCCAGCGCCCGGCCGACGTCGACGCTCGCGACGAGCACACACGCCGGCTGGTGCAGGTCTACGAGGCCTACGAGGCGCAGTGCGCCAAGGAAGGCGTGGTCGACTTCGCCGAGCTGATGCTGCGCAGCTACGAGCTGCTGCGCGACAACGAGGCGCTGCGCGAGCACTACCGGCGCCGCTTCAGCCACCTGCTGGTCGACGAGTTCCAGGACACCAACCGGCTGCAGTACGCCTGGCTGAAGATGTTCGCGCCGCCGGCCGCGCCCGGCGAGCCGCCGCGCCAGGGCGTGTTCGCGGTGGGCGACGACGACCAGAGCATCTACGCCTTCCGCGGCGCGCGGGTCGGCAACATGGCCGACTTCGAGCGCGAGTACCGCGTCTCGCGTGTCGTGAAGCTGGAGCAGAACTACCGCAGCTCGGGCCACATCCTCGACGCCGCCAACGAGCTGATCAGCCACAACCGTGCGCGCCTGGGCAAGAACCTGCGCACCGATGCCGGCGCCGGCGAGCTGGTGCGGGTGGTCGAGTCGCCGAGCGACTACGCCGAGGCGCAGTGGCTGCTCGAGGAGATCGGCAGCCTGCACCGCGGCGGCCTGGCGCGCAGCGAGATCGCGCTGCTCTACCGCAGCAACGCGCAGAGCCGGGTGCTGGAAAGCGCGCTGTTCAACGCCGGCGTGCCTTACCGCGTGTATGGCGGCCTGCGCTTCTTCGAGCGTGCCGAGGTCAAACATGCGCTGGCCTATCTGCGGCTGCTGGAGAACGCCAACGACGACACCAGCTTCCTGCGTGTCGTCAACTTCCCGGCGCGCGGCATCGGCGCGCGCACGGTCGAGCAGCTGCAGGACGTGGCACGTGCCAGCGGCCGCAGCCTGGCGCAGAGTGTGGGTGGCGTTGACGGCGCGCCGGGCAAGAAGCTCGCCGGCTTCGTGGAGCTGATCGACTTGGTGCGCAGCACCACGCAGGGCCTGACGCTGCGCGAGATCATCGACCACGTGCTCGAGGCCAGCGGCCTGCGTTTCTTCTACAAGAACGACAAGGAAGGCGAAGACCGGCTCGAGAACCTCGAGGAACTGATCAACGCGGCCGAGAGCTTCGTCACGCAGGAAGGTTTCGGCAAGGACGCCGTGGCGCTGCCGGTCGACGAACACGCCAGCCTGGCCACGGGTGCCGGCGCTGCGCCCGACATCGACACCGGCGAGATCCTGTCGCCGCTGGCGGCCTTTCTCACGCACGCCAGCCTGGAGGCCGGCGACAACCAGGCCCAGGCCGGGCAGGACGCCGTGCAGCTGATGACGGTGCACAGCGCCAAGGGCCTGGAGTTCGACGCGGTGTTCATCACCGGCATTGAAGAAGGCCTGTTCCCGCACGAGCAGAGCCTGTCGGATGCCGACGGCGTCGAGGAAGAGCGGCGGCTGATGTACGTGGCGATCACACGGGCGCGGCAGCGGCTGTACCTGAGCTTCAGCCAGACGCGGCTGCTGCACGGCCAGACGCGCTACAACGTGAAGAGCCGTTTCTTCGACGAGCTGCCCGACGAGGCGCTGAAGTGGCTCACGCCGCGCCAGCAGGGTTTCGGCTCGGGGTATGCGCGCGAGTACCAGCAGGCCTGGCAGCGCGGCAGCGGGCCCGGCGGCATGGTCGGCGCCGGCCGTGTGGCACCGCCGCCGCGCGAGTTCTTCTCACCACCACCGCCACCCGCGGCCCACACCGGAGGCCTGCGCGTGGGCCAGAGCGTGTTCCACAACAAGTTCGGCGAGGGCGTGGTGCTGGTGCTCGAAGGCCGCGGCGCCGATGCGCGCGCCCAGGTGCAGTTCGGGCGCCATGGCGCCAAGTGGCTGGCGCTGTCGATCGCGAAGCTGACGCCGGTGGACTGAGCGGCCGGCCGCCGGCTCAGGCCGCGTCGTCGGCCGGTGGCTTGGGCTCGGCGGCTTCGGCCTGCTCCACCTGCACCGGCGCACCGCCGAAGCAGTCGTTGAAGCAGAACAGCAGCGACAGGTTGTAGACCGCCACCGACACCGCCATCGCCAGCAGGCCCACCATCACCACCAGCGAGGGCACGCCACCCAGCAGGGCCGCCAGCAGCGTGGCCAGCAGCATCACCGCCATGCCGCTGGCCAGCAGCGTGAGCACGTAGACCAGGAAGGCGCCACGGTTGCGCCACACCGCCAGCGTGCTGGAGAACAGCGCCTGGCCCGGGCTCTGGCCACCCCAGTGCACCAGCGCCGGCGCGTGCCAGAACACCAGGGCGATGGTCGACCACAGGCCGAAGATGGTGACGATGCCGCTGGTCACGCCCGACGCGGACAGCGCGTCCACCAGCGCGGCCTGCGAGGCCTCGCCCTGGTCCATCTGCAGGGCCTGGGCAACGCGCTCCCAGGCTTCGCCGGAGATCAGGCTGCCGAGCGCGAACACGCCCATCACCAGCGTGCCGTAGCTCACGCACAGCAGCAGCAGCGAACGGCGGCGCGTCGCGTCGGTGCGCAGCGGCTCGATGAAGCTGCGCGCGCGCACCGGCCCGTCGAGCAGCGCCGACTGGCCGGCGATCATGAAGCCCAGGCCCACCAGCAGCGGCGCCAGCAGGCCCACGCCCAGCGCCAGCGGCAGCCACAGCGAGGACATCTGCGCGATGACCAGCACCAGCGCCGCCAGCCCGGTGAAGGGCAGCGGCTTCTTGCGGAACACGCGCCAGGCGTCGCCGACCCAGCGTGCGCCGCGGGCCGCCTCGACGGATTTCAGGATCAGGGCCATGCGGTCTCAGGGCTGCGGGTGCCAGGGGTTGGCGATGCGGTCGCGCAGCACGCGTTCGAAGTGCGTCGGGTCCTTCGGCACCAGCAGCGCGGCTTCGCGCGGCAGATGCCAGTCCCACAGGCGGCTGATCCAGAAGCGCAGCGCGGCGGCGCGCAGCAGCGCCGGCATGGCGCGGATCTCGCCGTGGGTCAGCTCGCGTTCGCTGCGGTAGGCGGCCACGAAGGCGGCGGCGCGGGCTTCGTCGAGTGCGCCGCTGGCCAGGTCGCAGCACCAGTCGTTCAGGCACACGGCCAGGTCGAACAGCAGGCAGTCGGTGCCGGCAAAGTAGAAGTCGAAGAAGCCGCAGAGCGTGTCGGGCCCGGCGGTGTCGTCGAACATCACGTTGTCGCGGAACAGGTCGGCGTGGATCGGGCCTTTCGGCAGCGCCTGGCCGGCCGGTGAATCGGCCAGCGCCTGCTGGAAGGCCAGTTCGTCGACCAGCAGCGAGGCCTGCGCCGGCTGCAGGTGCGGCAGCACCACCGGGGCGGTCTCGGCCCACCAGGCCAGGCCGCGCCCGTGCGGCTGGCTCACCGGCGCGGTAAGGCCGGCCACGTGCATGCGCGCCAACATGCGGCCCACCTGCTCGCAGTGGCTGACATCCGGCGCCAGGCGGTGGCTGCCGGGCAGGCGCGTCACCACCGAGGCCGGTTTGCCGGCCACGGTGAGCACCAGGCTGCCGTCGGTGTCGGCCTGCGGCGCTGGCACCGGGATGCCGTGCGCGGCCAGGTGCTGCATCAGCGCCAGGTAGTAGGGCAGCTCCACCGGCGCCAGCCGCTCGAACAGCGTCAGCACCCACTGGCCCTTGGCCGTGGTGGCGTAGTAGTTGGTGTTCTCGATGCCGGAGCGGATGCCCTGCAGCTCGCTCAGCGGCCCCAGGCCGATGCGCTGCACCAGGGCATCGGCTTCGGCGAACGTGACTTCGGTGTAGACCGCCATCGCGGGGTACTCGCGGCAGGAGGGGACGGGCGCCGCGGCGCCGTCAGAAGCGCAACAGAGACCAGGTGCGGCGCCCGGCGATGCCGCGGTCGCTCATCGACTCGCGGCCCGGCGGGGCGACCTGGATCTCGTAGGCCGGCACCTCGCCGACCTTGCTCTGCACCACGATGCGCGTGACGGCACCGCGTGCACGGGTCTCTTCGATGCGCACGCCGTCGTCCTCGACCACCGTCAGGTAGGGCTTGGTGTCCGGCGCCTTCACGCTGCGCGGCGCCGAGGCGGCCTCGGCCGGCGCGGCCGCTGCCGCCGCCGGCGCGGCCTGCGCGGCAGCCCCCGTGCACAGCGCCATGCACAGCAAGGGCGCGAGCAGGACGGACAGGGGCGTTCGCGTGGACATGAGCGCCATTCTATCGACCGGCGGCCCGGAAGCCCGTGCGGCCGGCGCGACAATCCCCGTTCCCTGCGCGACCCCTGCCACGAGATGAGCGACACGAACGACGCGGACCGCCTGCTGCTGCTGGTCGACGGCTCCAGCTACCTGTACCGCGCCTACCACGCGCTGCCCGACCTGCGTTCGCCCGACGGCTTCCCGACCGGGGCCATCCACGGCTTCATCGCGATGCTGCAGTGGCTGCGCAGCCGCTACCCGGCGGCGCACGCGGCCTGCGTGTTCGACGCGCCGGGCCCGACCTTCCGCGACGAGTGGTATCCCGAGTACAAGGCCCACCGCGCGCCGATGCCCGATGCGCTGCGCGAGCAGATCGCGCCCATCCACGAGGCCACCAGGCTGCTCGGCTGGCCGGTGCTGATGCCGCAGGGCATCGAGGCCGACGACGCCATCGGCACACTGGCGCGTGTGGCGGCGGCGGCCGGCCACCGGGTGCTGATCAGCACCGGCGACAAGGACCTGGCGCAGCTGGTGGCCCCGGAGGTCACGCTGATCAACACCATGGCCAAGCCGCCGGAGCTGCTCGACGCCGCCAGTGTGAAGACGAAGTTCGGCGTACCGCCGGAGCGCATCGTCGACTACCTGGCGCTGATCGGCGACGCGGTCGACAACGTGCCGGGTGTCGACAAGGTCGGCCCCAAGACGGCGGTGAAGTGGCTGGACGAACACGGCAGCCTGGACGGGGTGATCGCCGCCGCGGGCGGCATCAAGGGCGTGGCCGGCGAAAACCTGCGCAAGGCGCTGGACTGGCTGCCGATGGGGCGCCGGCTGGTGACCGTCGTCACCGACTGCGACCTGGCGTCGGAGGTGGCCGGCTGGCCCGCGCTGGGCGCGCTGGCGCTGCGCGAGGCCGACCGCGAGGCGCTGCTGGACTTCTACACCCGCTACGGCTTCCGCACCTGGCGCAAGGAGCTGGAGGCGGGGCAGGGTGCTGCGCCGGCGGCCCAGGCTGCCGCGGTCCCGGCTGCAGCGGCTGACCAGCCGGACGCACCCGCCATCGACATCGCCCGCGAGTACGAAACGGTGAGCAGCTTCGAGCGGCTCGACGACTGGATCGCGCGCCTGATGGCCGCCGACATCTCGGCGCTGGACACCGAGACCGACAGCCTGGACCCGATGCGCGCGCGCATCGTCGGCATCAGCTTCGCGGTCGAGCCCGGCCGCGCCGCCTACGTGCCGCTGGCACACGACTATCCCGGCGCACCCGATCAACTGCCGATGGCCGAGGTGCTGGCAAGGCTCAAGCCCTGGCTGGAAAGCGCCGAACACGCCAAGCTCGGCCAGAACCTCAAGTACGACTGGCACGTGTTCGCCAACGCCGGCATCGCGGTGAAGGGCCTGCGCCACGACACGCTGCTCGAGAGCTACGTGCTGGAAGCGCACCTGAAACACGGCCTGGAGGCGCTGGCCGAGCGCCACCTGGGCCGCCGCGGCCTGAGCTACGAAGACCTGTGCGGCAAGGGCGCCAACCAGATCCCGTTTGCGCAGGTCGACATCGAGCGCGCCACCACGTACTCGGGTGAAGACAGCGAGATGGCGCTGCACCTGCACCGCGTGCTGTGGCCGCGGCTGCAGGCCGAGCCGGGCCTAGCCTACGTCTACGCGCAGATCGAGATGCCGGCCTGCGAGGTGCTGGGCACCATCGAACGCCACGGCGTGCTGATCGACGCGGCGGTGCTCGCGCGCCAGAGCCACGAACTCGGCGAGCGGCTGCTGGCGCTGGAGCAGGAGGCCTACGAACTGGCCGGCCAGCCTTTCAACATGGGCAGCCCCAAGCAGATCGGCGAGATTCTGTTCAGTCCCGAGCGGCTCGGCCTGCCGGTGAAGAAGAAGACCGCCACCGGCGCGCCCAGCACCGACGAAGAGGTGCTGCAGGAACTGGCGGCCGACTACCCGCTGCCGGCCAAGATCCTGGAGCACCGCGGCCTGGCCAAGCTCAAGGGCACCTACACCGACAAGCTGCCGCAGATGGTGAACCCGGCCACCGGGCGCGTGCACACCACCTACTCGCAGGCCGTGGCGGTGACGGGCCGGCTCGCGAGCAACGACCCGAACCTGCAGAACATCCCCATCCGCACCCCCGAGGGCCGGCGTGTGCGCGAGGCCTTCGTCGCGCCGCCAGGGCATGTGATCCTGAGCGCCGACTACTCGCAGATCGAGCTGCGCATCATGGCGCACATTAGCGAAGACCCGGGCCTGCTGCGCGCCTTCGAGCAGGGGCTGGACGTGCACCGCGCCACCGCCAGCGAGGTCTTCGGCACGCCGCTCGACGAGGTCTCGGCCGAGCAGCGCCGCTACGCCAAGACCATCAACTTCGGCCTGATCTACGGCATGGGCGCCTTCGGGCTGGCGAGTTCGCTCGGCATCGAGCAGAAGGCCGCGCGCGACTTCATCGACCGCTACTTCGCGCGCTTTGCCGGCGTCAAGCGCTACATGGACGAGACCCGCGCCGGTGCGGCCGAGCGCGGCTACGTCGAGACCCTGTTCGGCCGCCGCATCTGGCTGCCCGAGATCCGCGGCGGCAACGGCCCGCGCAAGGCCGGCGCCGAACGCCAGGCCATCAACGCACCCATGCAGGGCACGGCGGCCGACCTGATCAAGCTGGCCATGGTGGCCGTGCAGCGCGCCATCGAGGCCGAGGGCCGCGCCACGCGCATGGTGATGCAGGTGCACGACGAGCTCGTGCTCGAAGTGCCCGAGGCCGAACTCGCCTGGGCCACCGAGGCGATACCGCGGCTGATGAGCGGCGTGGCCACGCTGAAGGTGCCGCTGGTGGCCGAAGTGGGCGTGGGGCCCAACTGGGACCAGGCCCACTGACGGCCACCACGATGGACGGGACGCTGCCGCAGGCACCCGAACCCACGCCGGTGCCACCGCGCAACGCGCTGGATCCGTGGTGGATCCAGGGCCTGCGCAGCGCGCTGTTGCTGCGTGTGGACTGGCGGCCGCTGCGGGCCACGCCTCTGGTCGTCGTCATGCTCTGGCTGGTGCTGGAGTTGGCGGGCATGGTGATCCAGCGATGGGCGATCGACGGCCCGGCGACCTTCTACGCGCCGGCCCTGCTGAGCTCGGGCTGGCTGATGCTGGTGCTGTGGCTGTTTCTCGGCTGGTGCCTGGTTCGTGGCGACGCGGCAGTGCCGCCGGCGGTGCAGCCGGTGACGCTCGCCGCGCTGCTCAGCGCGCAGTGCCTGTTCCAGGTGCTGGCCATGGGCCTGGTGCTGGTGCCCCTGGCGCGCAGCGGCGCTTTCGGGCCCGACACAGCCTGGCTGCCGCCCTGGGCCGGCGAAAGCCTCTGGGTGCTGGGACTGCTGTGGATGTGGCTGGCACAGAGCCTGGTGCTGTGGCGCGTCAGCCGGCAGCCGAGGGCCCGGCGTGTTGCCGTGGTGCTTGCGCTCGCGGCCGCGACGGTGCTCGTCAATGTGTACACGCCGCTGCGCCACTGGTACCCGGCCCCGTCGCAAGACACCGAAGAGGTCGGGCCGCCGGGTTTCAGGCTGACCCAGGAACTGGTGGAGGCCCAGGGGCAGGTGCTGGCGCGGGACCTGCAGGCGCTGCTGCCGCAGCGCCGCGACCGCATCGACGTGTACACCGTCGTCTACGCACCCTATGCCGACGAAGACGTGTTCCTGCGCGAGAGCGAGATGGTGGCCGATGTCATGCGCGACCGCTTCGACGGGGCCGGCCGGGTGCTGCAACTCGTCAGCCGCTACGACGCCGAACCGTCGAAGGCCTGGGCCACGCCGCTGAACCTGGAACGCAGCCTGCAACGCGTCGCGGCGCTGATGGACCGTGACGAAGACCTGCTGGTGCTGCACCTGAGCTCGCACGGCGCCCGCGACGGCCAGCTGGCGTCGTCGATGGGCCCGCTGGAGGTGGACGCGCTGACGCCGGTGCGGCTGAAGGCCCTGCTGGACGCCGCCGGCATCCGGCACCGGGTGGTCAGCGTGTCGGCCTGCTACTCCGGCAGCTGGATCGAGCCGCTGGCGGCCGAGCACACGCTGGTGATGACGGCGGCCGATGCCACCAACACCTCCTATGGCTGCGGACGCCGCTCGCCGCTGACCTTCTTCGGGCGGGCGGTGTTCGACGAGCAGCTGCGCCGGGCCACGCTGTCGTTCGAGGAAGCGCATGCCGCGGCGCGCCCGGTGATCGAGCAGCGCGAGAAGGAAGCGGGCAAGACCGACGGCTACTCGAACCCGCAGATCGCCGTCGGCCCGGCCATCCGGGCCCAGCTGGACCGCCTCGTCGAGCAGCTGGGTCGTCGTTGACCGGGGGCGCCGGCCTCGGCGGGCACAATCGCCGTTTCAGTGCCCAGGATCTTGCCGTGGACCTCAAAGTACCCATCACCATCGCCTTCGAGACGACCGAGGACGTCATCGACGCCCGGGCGGTGCTCAACCTCGCCAGCGGCGAGATCGACGGCCTGGCCTTCGACGACTACGACAGCGAAACCGAAGGCCTGCCCTGGCGGCGCAAGGACTACGAATTCGCCGCCGGCACGCTCAGCAGCCATGGCCGCGACGTCGAGTTCAAGGTCGACGTGTCGGGCAGCGGCCAGATCTCGATCAGTGCCAGCGAACTGCTGGAGCTGAAGACCCGCGCCGCGGCGCTGTTCGCAGCCAAGCCGAACTGAGCCTGGCGCGGCGGCCTCAGCCGGTGGGATTGCCCGGCGCCCGCCCGGCCGCCGCTTCCAGCGCGCCCAGCAGCTCGCGCATGTCCACCGGCTTCACCAGGTAGGCCACGCAGCCGGCGGCCAGCAGCGCGCTGCGCTGGTGCGCGTCGGGGTAGGCCGTCACGGCCACCACGGGCAGTGCACGGGTGGCCGGATCGGCCTTCAGCAGCTTCAAGAAGCTCGGCCCGTTCATGCCGGGCAGGTTCAGGTCCAGCAGCACCACGTCGGGGTGGCCGCGGTCCAGGCTGGCCAGGGCCTGCTCGGCCGTGGTGTTGCTGAGCACCAGGTGCCCGCTGAGCCGGGCACTGTCGCCCACCAGCTTCAGGTCGAGGCGGTGGTCCTCGACGACCATGATGCACAGCTGGTCGCCGGGTGGCCGCCGGCCGGCCGACAGCGCCTCGGCCACCTGCTGCGGGAACTGCCGCGTGTCGATCGGCTTGGTGATGTAGCCGTTGCAGCCGGCGGCACGCGCCTTCTGCTCGTCGCCCTTCATCGCAAAGGCCGTCATGGCCACGATGGGCAGCGCCGCGAAGCGCGGGTCGGCGCGCAGCTGGCGCGTCAGCGTCAGCCCGTCCATGCCGGGCAGGGCGATGTCCATCAGCACCAGGTCGGGCGGCGGCCCTTCGGCCAGCAGCGCCAGCGCCTGCACCGCGTCTTCGCAGGGCAGCAGCTCATGGCCTTCGAGTGCCAAGAGGTCGCAGGCCAGCTTGCGGTTCAGCGGGTTGTCGTCGACGACCAGGATGCGCGCGGGCTTGCTCACGCCACCTTCTCCAGCCGCCGCGGCAACTGCACCGTGAAGGTGGTGCCGGCGCCGCGCCGGCTCTGCACGTCGATGCGGCCGCCCTGCAGCTCGACCAGCTTGCGCGTCAGCGCCAGGCCGAGGCCGGTGCCTTCGTGGCGCCGCGCCAGCCCGGCGTCGAGCTGGCTGAAGGCCTGGAACAACCGGCCCAGGTCGGCCTCGTCGATGCCGACGCCGGTGTCGCGCACCGCGAGCCGCCAGCGTTCTGGCCCCACCGGTTCCACCAGCACGTGCACCTGGCCGCCAGGCTCGGTGAACTTGACGGCGTTGGACAGCAGGTTGAACAGGATCTGCTTGAACTTCTGCGGGTCCAGCCACACCGTGTCGTCCAGGCTGCCGGCCGGCGGGTGCAGCGTGATCTGGCGCTTGCGCGCCAGCGGCACGATCACGCTGTAGACGGCGGCGATGAGCGCGCCCGGCGCGAAGGACTCCGGGTGCACGTCCATCTTGCCGGCCTCGACCTTGGACAGGTCGAGCACGTTGTTGATGAGCTGCAGCAGGTGCTTGCCGCACTCGTGGATGTCCTGGATGTACTCGCGCTGCTTGGGGCTCAGCGGGCCGATGCGCTCGTCAACCAGCAGCTCCGAGAAGCCGAGGATGCCGTTGAGCGGCGTGCGCAGCTCGTGCGACATGTTGGCGAGGAACTCGCTCTTCAGCCGGTTGGTCTGCAGCAGCAGCCGCTCGGCCTGCCGGCGCTCGCTGGCATCGCGGATGGCGCTGGCGATCAGCAGGCCGTCCTCGGTCTGGATCGGGCTCAGGCTGATCTCCACCGGGAACTCGCTGCCATCCTTGCGCAGGCCGTAGAGATCAAGCCCGGCGCCCATCTGGCGCAGCTTCGGGTTCGCGAAAAAGCCGCGCCGGTGGCCGGGGTGGCTGCCGCGGAAGCGCTCGGGCACCAGGGTCTCCACCGGCTGGCCCAGCAGCTCCTCGCGCTGCCAGCCGAACAGGCGCAGCGTCTGCGAGTTCACGAGCACGATCTGGCCGCTCTCGTCGACGATGACCATCGCGTCGGGCGCCGACTCGAGCAGGTCGCGGAACTGGCGGTCGGACTTGCGGCGCGCTTCCTGGCGGTCGGTCACGTCGCGCACCGCGCACATCACCATCGGGCCTTCTTCGGTGGCCAGCGGGCTCAGGCTGATCTCGACCGGGAACTCGCTGCCATCGCGGCGCAGGCCGTAGAGCTCGATGCCGGCGCCCATCGAGCGTGTGCGCGGCTGGCTGAAGAAGGCGGCGCGGCGGCCCACATGCGCCTTCTGGTAGCGGCGCGGCAGCAGGCTCTCGACCAGCTCGCCGATCAGCGCGTCGCGGCCGTGGCCGAACACCTGCTGCGCCATCGCATTGGCCAGCACGATGCGGCCGGTGACGTTGACGATCAGGATCGCATCGGGCGTGTGTTCGAGCAGGTCGCGGTAGCGCGCCTCGATCAGGCGCGTCTCGCGCTGCGCCTTCAGCAGCGTCACGTCGCGCAGTGTGAGCAGGAAGTGCGGCGTGCCGTCCGGCCCGGGCACCGGCTTGATGGTGCTGCCGACGTGCAGCCGCGCGCCGTCCTTGCGGCAGCGCACGGCCTCGTCGACCCAGCGGCCGTCGCGCCGCGCATGGCGCAAGGCCTGCTCGATCTCGCCGGCCTGGTCGTCGGCGGTGATCAGCTCGGCGAGCGGGTGGCCCAGCGCCTCGTCGGCGCGGTGGCCGAACAGCGTCTCGGCGGCCTCGTTCCAGTGCCGCACGGCGCCGGCGGCGTCCACCACGACCATCGCATCGGGGTTGTGCTTGAGCACCAGGGCATCAAAACCGTCCTCCATCCCATCCTCCCGTCGCCGGTCGGCCTGGGGTCCGGGCCGCCGTGCAATCGATGGAGCCTACCGTGGAGTAGGTGTGGGCACAACCGCGTGTATGTGGCAGTGCCCCGATGCAAGGCTCAGTGCTTGTGGTCGTGGCCGCCGTGGCCCGCGCCGTGGCTGCCATGGCCGCTGCCTTGGGTCGCGCCGATGGCACGCACTTCGGCCTGCAGCTCGACGGTCTGGCGCTGGCCGCCGGTCTCGACCACCAGCGACACCGGCACCTTCTCGCCGGCCTTCAGCGGGCGCTTCAGGTCCAGCAGCATCAGGTGCAGGCCACCCGGCTTGAGCTCGACGGCCTTGCCGGCCGGCAGATCGAGCGCGGGGATGGCGCGCATGCGCATGGTCGTGCCGTCCATCGTCATCTCGTGAATCTCGACCAGGCCGGCCACCGGTGACGAACCGGCGACGAGCCGGCCGGCTTGCGCGGCCGTGATGTGGGCAAACAGGCCGGTGGCCTTCTGCTGCGCGACGGTGCCGCGGATCCAGGCCTCCTTCACGGTGACCTGGGCCTGGGCCGGGGCGACAGCGGTGAGCAGCAGCGCCGCGGCCGCGGCGAACAGATGGCGGTGCAGGGTGTGGGTGCGTGTGTTCATGGTGGTGTTCCTCGCGACGGGTTCGTCAGCGGATGAAGAAAGGGCCGCAGGGCTGGTGGCGCCGATGCGGGCAGAAGAGGGGCAAGACGCAGGCGGGGGCGGGCCCAGGAAGACCTCAGCCCCGGGTCACCGGTGGCCCGCGCGGCTGTGCGGTGCCCCAGGCTTGCGGCGGGTGCGTGGTGGCGGCGCGGTGCGCTGGCGGCTCGTTGCCGCCGGCCATGGGCAGCGTGCCAGCCGGGGCGGGTGGTGGCGCGAGTGCGTCGTCGTGCTGCGGCAGGCACAGCGGGCAGTGGTCGAGCGGCCCCAGCAGCGACAGCGCCGGGCCGGCCTCGGCCAGCGGCACGCGCTTCATGCCTTGCGGCGTGCAGATCTCGACCCAGTCGGCGCCGCGCGCCGGCACCAGCGCATGCGCCAGCGGCGGCAGCAGCGTCGTCGCCCACAGGGTGGCGAGCAGCCACCACGCGACGACTCGGCGCGTGCCGGGCGACAGCGGCTTCAGAGACACGGCGGCGAGTTTAGCGGCGGCCGCCGCCCGCCGCGCCTGACCTCACTCGTGGCGCAGCGCCTCGATCGGGTCCAGCCGCGCCGCGCGCCGCGCCGGGAAGTAGCCGAAGACCACGCCGATCAGCGCCGCGAAACCGAAGCTCAGGCCATTGATGGCAGGGTCGAAGCTCACGGCGAGCGACATCAGCAGGCCCAGGCCCCAGGAGGCGCCCGCCGCCAGCGCCACGCCGATCAGGCCGCCGATGGCCGCCAGCACCACGGCCTCGATCAGGAACTGCAGCAGCACCTCGTGCTCCAGCGCGCCGATGGCCAGCCGGACGCCGATCTCTCGGGTGCGCTCGGTGACGCTGACCAGCATGATGTTCATGATGCCGATGCCGCCCACCAGCAGGCTCACCGCGGCCACCGCGCCGAGCAGCGTGGTCATCACGCGCGTGGTGCCCGACAGCGTCTCGGCGATCTGCTTGGTGTCGAGCACGTTGAAGTTGTTCTCGTCGGCGTCGCTGAGCCGGCGGCGCTCGCGCAGCAACTGCTCGATCGAACGCATCACCGAGCTGGTGTCAGCACCGTCGTCCACCGAGACCAGCAGCGTCGAAACATTGCTGTTGCCGGTGAGTCGGCGCTGCACGGTGGCCAGCGGCATCACCACGGTGTCGTCCTGGTCCTGGCCCATCGCGGCCTGGCCCTTGCTCGCCAGCAGGCCCACGACCTCGCAGCTGAAGTTGGCCACGCGCAGCTGGGTGCCCAGCGGCTCGGCACCGGCGAACAGCTCGCGCTGCACGGTGGCGCCGATCAGGCAGACGCTGGCGCCGGCCTGCGCCTCGGCCTCGCTGAACACGCGGCCGGCGGCCAGCGTCCAGTTGTTGGTGGTGAAGTAGGCCGGCGAGGTGCCGGTGACCACGCTGCTCCAGTTGCGGCCGGCCTGTACCAGCGAGGCGCTGCGCGTGACCGAGGGTGCGACCGCGCGCACGCCGCCGACCTGCGCCGCGATGGCCTCGGCGTCGGCGGCCTTGAACGGCGCGCTGCCGCTGCCCAGCGAGGGCGGCCCCATGCGCTGGCCCGGCCGCACCATCAGCAGGTTGCTGCCGAGGCTGGAGATCTGGTCGCTCACCGCGCGCGTGGCGGCGTTGCCCAGCGTGACCATGGTGATGACCGCGGCCACGCCGATGACGATGCCCAGCATCGTCAGGAAGGAGCGCAGCAGGTTGCGGCGGATCTCGCGCAGCGCGAGCAGCAGGGTGTTCCAGAACATGTCGCGTCCTCAGCCCAGCGCCGCTGCCGGTTCGACGGCATGGTCGCTCTCGACGCGGCCGTCGACGAAGCGCACGATGCGGCGCGTGAAGGCGGCCATGTCGGGCTCGTGCGTGACCATCACGATGGTGATGCTGCGCTCGCGGTTCAGCCGCACCAGCAGCTCCATGATCTCGCGGCTGCGGTGGCTGTCGAGGTTGCCGGTGGGCTCGTCGGCCAGCAGCACGGCGGGGTTGGTCACCAGCGCGCGGGCGATGGCCACACGCTGCTGCTGGCCGCCCGAGAGTTCGCCCGGCGTGTGGCCTTCGCGCCCGGCCAACCCCACCAGCGCCAGTGCCTCGCGCGCCGCGCGGCGGCGTGCGGCGGCGCTTTCGCCGCGGTAGAGCAGCGGCAGTTCCACGTTCTCCTGCGCGCTGGTGCGCGGCAGCAGGTTGAAGCCCTGGAACACAAAGCCGAGCTGCGCCCGACGCAGCAGCGCGCGCTGGTTGCGCGAGAGGCTCTGCACCGGCACGCCGCGAAAGAGGTACTCGCCGCCAGACGGTGTGTCGAGGCAGCCGATCAGGTTCATCGCCGTGCTCTTGCCGGAGCCGCTCGGGCCCATGATCGAGACGAAGTCGCCGTTGTCGATGTCCAGGTCGACACCGTCGAGCGCGCGCACCTCGGTGTCGCCGCGGCCGTAGACGCGGGTGACGCCGCGCAGGCGGATCAGCGGATTCATCGTGTCCATCGCCTTCACCGTGCCGCGGCCCGACCCTGGCTGACGATGACGGCGCTGCCCGCCTCGAGCCCGGGGCCCTGGACCTCGGTCTGGCGGCCGTCGCTGGCGCCGGTCTGCACCGCCACCGCTTCGGGCTGGCCGTTTTTCAGCACCCACACCTGGCGCGAACCGCTGCCGCCGCGGGCACTGCGGGCGGCCGTCGGCGGGCGCGGCATCAGCTGGGCGACGATGCTGGCACCGCCCGAACCGGCCGGCGCGCCCGCCGCGGCACCGCTGGGCGTGAAGCGCAGCGCCGCGTTCGGCACCAGCAGCGACTCGGGCCTCTCGCTGGCGGTGATCACCGCGGTGGCGGTCATGCCGGGGCGCAGCGTCAGGTCTTCGTTGGCCACCTCGAGGTCGGCGACGTAGGTGACGACGTTGTCCTTGATCGTGCTGCCGTAGGCCACGCGCGTCACGTTCGCCGGGTAGGGCCGGTTGGCGTAGGCGCTGACCGTGAAGCGCGCAGCCTGGCCGGCCTGCACGCGGCCCACGTCGGCCTCGTCGACGTTGACCTGCAGCTTCATCTGCCGCAGGTCTTCGGCGATGGTGAACAGCGTCACCGCCTGCAGCGAGGCCGCGACGGCATTGCCGGGGTCGACGCTGCGCGCCAGCACCATGCCGTCGATCGGGCTGCGGATCGAGGCCTTGGCGAGGTTGGTCTCGTCGACCGACAGCGCGGCGCGTGCATCGGCCACGCCGGCGCGGCTGCTGGACAGGTCAGCCTCGGCGCGCGCGAAGGTGGCTTCGGCGCTGGCCAGCTCGGCGGCCGACGGCACCTTGCCGCCCGAGAGCCGGTGCACCTCCTGCAGGCGCGAGAGCGTCGCGCGGGCATCGGTCAGCGTGGCCTCGGCCTGGCGCACCTTGGCGTCCGCCACCTGCACGCTGGCCCGCGAGCGCGCGATCTGGTCGCGCAGCTTGGCGGTGTCCAGCTCGGCCAGCACCTGGCCTTTGCGCACGCGGTCGTTCACGTCGACCAGCACACGCGAGACGGTGCCCGAGAGTTCGCTGCCGACCGCAACCTGGTGCGTGGGCTGCAGCGTGCCGGTGGCGGTGACGGTGAGCGCGAGCCGGCCGCGTGCCGCCGGTTCGGTCACATAGCTGGGCTGGGCGGCGGCCTCGCGCCGGCCCTGCCAGACGACGACCGCGGCGGCCGTGGCCAGCACCGCGGCGAGCGCGATCCACGGCGTGGGGCGGCGCCACCAGGGGCGCTGCGCGGGGCTGCCGAGCAGCGAAGCCAGGGCGGCATGGGAGGACGTCGAGGTCGGCTCGGTCACGAGCGGTTCTCCTGGGAGTCTGTCAATCGGGTGGTCGGCACGGTGGTTGATGCGGTGGAGGCCGGCGGCGTGACGCCCAGGGCCTTGAGCAGCCGCACCTGGCTGCCGAGTTCTTCGGCCACGGCGCTGGCGCGGCTGTCCTGCACGCCGAGCAGCGTGCGCTGGGTGTCGAGCACGGTCTGGAAGTCGACGATGCCGCTGGCGTAGCGCTGCCGCGCCAGCTCGGCGGCCTCCGTGGCCGCGGCTTCGGCGCGGCGCAGCGAGGCCAGCCGTTCGACCGCGGCACGGCGTGTGGCCAGTGCGTCGTCCACGTCCTTCAGCGCGGTGAGCACGCTGGCCGCGTAGGCCGCGCGGGCCGCGTCGAAGGCCGCCTGCTGCGAAGCCTGCGCGGCGCGGCGCGTGCCGCCGTCGAACAGCGGCTGGCTCAGGCCGGCGAGCAGGCTGGCGGCAGCGCCGCCGCTGCCCAGGCTGCCGAGTGTGGCGGCCGACCAGGCCAGCGAGGCCTGCAGCGAGAGCTTGGGTAGGGCTTCGGCGTCCTGCTGCGCCACGCGGCGGGCCGCGGCTTCGAGCGACCGCTCGGCCGCAAGCACGTCGGGCCGGCGGCGCAGCACGCCGGCCGGGGTGTCGGGCCCGAGCGTCTCGCCGAGATTCGATGCCGCGGCCACCGGCCGGGCCGCGGCATCGTCCAGCACCAGCGTGGCCGGCGCCTGGCCCACCAGCACCGCCAGCGCGTGGCGCGACTGCGCGGCGCTGGCTTCGAGGGCCGGGATCTGGGCTTCGTTCTGCGCCACCGCGGACTCGGCCTGCGCCCGGTCGAGTGCGCTGGCCAGCCCGGCCTGCACGCGCCAGCCCACGATCTGGGCCGTCTCGCGCTGCGTCTCCAGGCTGGCGCGGGCCAGGCTCAGGCGTTCGAGCGTGCTGCGCCACTGCACCAGGCCCAGCGCCAACTCGCCGGCGATGGCCAGCCGCGTGGCTTCGAGTGTGGCGGCGCTGGCCTCGGCGTCGGCTTCGGCCGCCGCGGCGGCATGGCCGTTGGCGCCCCAGAGGTCGAGCTCCCAGCTGGCGTCGAAGCCGGCGCGCACGCTGTTGCGCGCGTCGGCCGGCGGCGTGCGGCTGCGGCCGCCCTGGGCGCTGGCGCCGAGGCTGGGCAGCAGCGCCGCGCCGGCCGCGTCACGCGCTGCGCGGGCCTGGCGCAGCCGGGCCTGGGCGCCGAGCAGGTCGGTGTTCGCGGCCAGGGCCTGGTCGAGCAGGCGGTCCAGCGTGGGGTCGGCGAAGGCACGCCACAGCGTGGGGTCGAGCGCAGGTGCGGCCGGTGCTGCCTTGGTGGGATCGGCCGCGGACGACCAGCCGGCCGGCACGGCCACACCGCCCCAGGCGGGCGCCGTGGGTGCCGTGGTGGCGCAGCCGGCGGCGAGCAGGCTGGCTGCGATGAGCGCAGGCAGGGCGGTCCTGACGGTCAGGGCCGGCCGGCGGGGAGAGGAGGGTGGGGTCGGGAACATGGCTTGCCACCATGTTCGGCGCCGACTGTCTCCCGAAAGTGCCTGGAATGTGAAGCTTCGTGAGGCGCGCTCAGGACGGCGTGTACGCCAGCCGCACGTAGATGGGCGCAAAGGCCTCGGCCTGCGTCAGCTCGAGCAGCCGCTCGCGGCCGAGTTCGAGCATCGCGATGAAGGTGACGACCAGCACCGGCACGCCGCGCGAGGTGTCGAACAGCTCGTGGAACTCGACGAAGCGCTTGCCCTGCAGCCGCCGCAGCACCAGGCTCATGTGCTCGCGCACCGAGAGCTGCTCGCGCGTGATCGTGTGGTGGGCCGTGAGCTTGGCGCGGCGCAGGATGTCGGCCCAGGCTTCGCGCAGGTCGTCGGCGTTCACCTCGGGCCAGCGCGGCTGCAGGCTCTGCTCGATGTGGATCTGCGCCCGCAGGAAATCGCGGCCCGCCAGCGGCAGCTGGTCCAGCTTGGCGGCGGCCAGCTTGATCTGCTCGTACTCCACCAGGCGCCGCACCAGCTCGGCCCGCGGGTCCTCGGGCTCGGCGCCGTCGGCCGTCTTCTTGGGCGGCAGGAGCATGCGGCTCTTGATCTCGATGAGCATGGCCGCCATCAGCAGGTATTCGCTGGCCAGCTCGAGGTTGTGCTTGCGGATCTGCTCGACGTAATCGAGGTACTGGCGCGTTACGCTGGCCAGCGGGATGTCGAGGATGTTGAAGTTCTGCTTGCGGATCAGGTACAGCAGCAGGTCCAGCGGGCCTTCGAAGGCTTCGAGGAAGACCTCCAGCGCATCGGGCGGGATGTAGAGATCCTGCGGCAGCCGGAACAGCGGCTCGCCGTAGAGGCGGGCGACGGCAACCTGGTCGACCACCGCCGGCGCCGCGGCATCGGCGGCGGGCGGTGCGGGCAACTCGGTCGGTTCGGCGCCGGTGTCGGCGCTCGCGGAGCTCACGGCGCGGGCGGCAGCAATCGGGCGTGGAGCAGGGCGCGGATCAGGACGCCGCGGTTTCGTCCTGGCGCGGCAGCGTCGGCGCCGTCTGGTAGACGTAGGGCGACTGCGGCACGCGCGCTTCGCGCCACTCGGCCTGGGCCTGGCGGTCGAGGCTGCGGTCCCACAGCAGGGCACGGCCGGCGCGCTGTTCGCTCTCCAGCGTCGGCTTCTTGGCCTTCAGCTCCTCGATGAACGAGGTGACGTCGGACTTGTAGGGCTTCCAGAAGAGCGGCATGGGTGGGCAGTGATAGCCTCGGAACAACCCTTGATTCTACCGGCTGGCATGGTCGAGACCGAACTGAAGTTCCAGGTGCCGGCCGCCGCCCGCACGGCCGTGGCGCGCGCCGTCGCGACACCCGGCGCCGAGCGCATCCGGCTGGCCGCCGTGTACGCCGACACCGCCGACCGCCGCCTGGCCGCCGCCGGCCTGGCGCTGCGGCTGCGCCGCGAGGGCCGGCGCTGGGTGCAGACGCTGAAAGGGCGTGGCGATGGCCTGGTCGGCCGGCCCGAACACGAGGTGGTGGTCGCAGGCGCCCGCCCGGCGCTGGACCCGGCGCGCCATGCCGGCACACCTGTGGGCGAGGCGCTGCTCGCGCTCTTGGCCGACGGCACGCCGCTCGAGGAGATCTACCGCACCGAGATCGTCCGCCACCGGCGTGTGCTGCGCAGTGGCGGTGCGAAGATCGAGCTGGCGCACGACCGCGGCCACATCCTCGCCGGCGGGCGGACGCTGGCGGTCGACGAACTGGAGTTCGAGCTGAAGAGCGGCCCGCCGGCCGTATTGCCGGCGCTGGCGGCACGCTGGGTGCAGCGCCACGGCCTGTGGTGGGACGTGCGCACCAAGTCAGAACGTGGTTTCCGCCTCGCCGAACACCGCGACCTGGTGCCGGCGGCCAAGGCCGGGCCGTCGACGCTGCCGGCCGGCGCACAAGGCCCCGAGGCCCTGGCAGCGATGCTGCGTGACGCACTGGCCCAGGCCACCGCCAACGGCGCCGAACTCGCCGAGGGCCTGGGCGGGCCGGCGCATCTGCACCAGCTGCGGGTGGGCCTGCGGCGGCTGCGCAGCGTGCTGCGCGGGGCGGCCGGCTGGGCCGCGGATGCCGAGTCGGCCGAAGCCGCCCGTGCGCTGGAACGCGACTGGGCCGAACCCTTTGCCACGCTGGGCGCCGCGCGCGACGCCGACGTGCTGGGCGCCGGCGTGCTCCCGCAGCTGGCCGAGCTGCTGGCGCAGGCCGGGCTGCCGCCGCTGGAGCCGCCGGCCAACGCGGCCGAGGCCGTCGACCCCGGCGCCCTCTGGCGCGGCGCAGCGGTGCAGGCGCTGCTGCTGCGCACGCTGGTGCTGGCCTTGCCGGAGCCCGCGCCGGAGCCCACCCAGGCCGCCCAAGCGGATGCCGGCGCCTTGCTCACCCCCTTGTGGAAACGCGTGAAGCGCGAGGCCCGCGAGCTGGAAACCCTGGACGAAGAGGCGCTGCACCGGCTGCGCAAGCGCTGCAAGCGGCTGCGTTACCTGCTCGAAGCGCTGGCGCCGCAGCTGCGCCGCAAACCGCTGGCCCGGCTGTTGCGGGCCTTGCGCACGGCGCTGGACCGCCTCGGCGAGCTGAACGACCTGCACACCGCACGCCAGAGGCTGTGGCCCTCACCGCAGCCGACGCCCTCGGTCGCCTTTGCCGCCGGCTGGCTGGTGGCCCGCGCCGCGGCGCTGCGGCCGGCGGCGCAGGCGGCGCTGCAGCGGGCCACCGCGCTGCCGCCGCCCTGGCGCTCAGGCTGAGGCTGGGGCTGGGGCGGGCGCCCGCACCTCGGCCAGGCTGGCGACGATGTTCTCGGCGCCGATCTGCGCTTCGAAACCGGCCCGCCTCATCAGCGACAGCGGCTGCGCGTTCACGTGCGCCAGCACCAGGCCCACGCCCTGGCGCTCCAGCGTGCGGCGCATCTGCATCAGCGCGTCCAGGCCCGAGGTGTCCATCGACACCAGGCGCTGCAGGTCCAGCGCCACCAGCCGCGTGCCGGCCGGCAGTTGCTCGGGCAGGGCCTCGATCTTGCCGACGGCGCCGAAGAACAGCGCGCCGTACAGCGCGAAGCCGGCCACACCTTCTGGCAGCGGCGTGCTGCCACCAGGCCCGCCAGGCTCGCCTGCTGCCAGCGCCTGCACCGAGAACAGCGTGCCCATGCGCCAGATGAAGAACAGGCAGGCCATGACCAGGCCCACTTCAACCGCCACCGTCAGGTCGAAGACGATGGTCAGCACGAAGGTCGTGAGCATCAGCGTGCGGTAGGTGACGGCGAAGTGCCGCAGCCGCACGAACTCGTGGCGCTCGAACATGTTCCAGGCGGTGATCAGCAGGATGCCGGCCAGCGCCGCCAGCGGCACGTGGCCGGCCAGCGGGGCCGCGGCGAGCAGGATCACCAGCAGCACGCCCGCATGCACGATGCCGGCCACCGGCGTGGCGGCGCCGGCGCGCACATTGGTCACGGTGCGCGCGATGGTGCCGGTGGCCGGGATGCCGGCGAAGATGGGCGAGACCACGTTGGCCACGCCCTGCGCCATCAGCTCCTGGTTCGGGTCGTGGCGCTTGTGCTCGCTCATGCCGTCGGCCACGCGCGCGCACAGCAGCGACTCGATGGCGCCGAGCAGCGCGATGGTGATGATGGGCATGGTCAGCTGCTGCAGCGAGGCCCAGCTGATGGGCGGCAGCTCGACACTCGGCAGGCCCCTCGGCAGCTCGCCGAAGCGGCTGGCGATGGTTTCCACCGGCAGCGACAGCGCCGCCACCAGCAGCGTGGCCAGCACCAGCGCGACGATGGGCCCGGGCACGCGCGCAAGCCGCGGCTGCCAGGCCTGTATGCGCGGCCACAGCGCCAGCAACACCACGCAGCCGGCGGTGATGGCCAGCGCGAAGGGGTTGAGCCCGGGCAGGTGCCGCGCGATGGTCTCGATCTGCGCGAAGAACTCGCCCGGCATCTTGTCCACCGGCAGGCCGAGTGCATCACGCAGCTGCGACAGCCCGATCAGCACCGCGATGCCGTTGGTGAAGCCGATGACGATGCTGATCGGGATGTAGCGGATCAGCACGCCCAGCCGGAACAGGCCGAGCAGGAACATCAGCACGCCGGCCGCGGCGGTGCTGATCAGCAGGCCGGTGACGCCGTGTTTGTCGACGATGCCGTAGACGATGACGATGAAGGCGCCGGCCGGCCCGCCAATCTGCACCTGGCTGCCGCCCAAGGCGCTGATCAGGAAGCCGGCGACGATGGCGGTGATCAGCCCCTGCTCTGGCTTGACGCCGCTGGCAATGCCGAAGGCCAGCGCCAGCGGCAGCGCGACGATGCCCACCGTGATGCCCGCGCCCAGGTCCTTGGCGAAGCGCTGGCGGTCGTAGCCGTCGAGCGCGTCCAGCAGGCGGGGGCGGAAGCGGTGCAATTGCATTTGGCCCCATATTTTGCGCCGTCGCGGCCGGGCCGGGCTGACGCGGGTCAACTGCGGCGATGATCCATGCCGCCGCCGTCTGTTCCGTCACGCCTTCCGTCACGCCATCCACCACGCTGTTTGCGAGCCTTCCATGCACAGCTTTTCCTGGGGGCTGATCGGCCCCGGCCACATCGCCCAGAAGTTCGCCGAAGCCGTGCAGCGCTCGCCCGGCATGCACCTGGCCCGCGTGCAGGGGCGCGACGCCGGCCGGGCTGAGGCTTTTGCGCAGCGTTGGGCGGTCGAGGGCAGGCCGGCGCCGCGGGCCGGCACCGAGCTGGCGGCGCTGCTGGCCGATCCGGCCATCGACGCCGTCTACATCGCGACGCCGCATGCCCAGCACGCCGAGGCCATCGAGGCCTGCCTGGCTGCCGGCAAGCCGGTGCTGTGCGAGAAGTCGCTGGTGGCCACGGCCGCGCAGGCCGAGCGCGTGGTGGCGCTGGCGCGTGAACGCGGCGTGTTCCTGATGGAGGCGATGTGGACCCGATTGCTGCCGCTGTACCAGGCGATGCGCCCCTGGCTCGATGCGGAAGGCGACGGCGGCATCGGCCCGGTGCGCGCCGTGCGGTCGAGCTTCGGTTTTGCCGCGGCCTACGACCCCGCGCACCGGCTCTGGGACCCGGCCGCGGCGGGCGGCGCGCTGCTGGACATCGGCATCTACGTGTTGACGGCCACACGCTGGGCGCTGGAGCGCGAGCCGGGCGGCTGCCCGCCGCTGCAGGCGAGCCAGGTGAGCGGCGTGCTGGCGCCCAACGGGGTGGACCAGCGCGTGGCCGCGATGCTGCAGTTCGAGGGTGGGGCCGTGGCCCAGTTCGTCTGCGGGCTGGACTTCGTCGGTGACAACAGCGTGCAGGTGCTCGGCGCCCGCGGCGCCATCACCATCGCCAGCCCGTTCTGGGGCGCCACGCGGGCCGTGCTTCAGCGGCCGGGGCAGCCTGACGAAGGGCTGGAGCGGCCGGTCGAGATCAACGGCTTCGAGTACCAGCTGCGCGAGGCCGTGCGCTGCGTCCGCGCCGGCCTGCGCGAGAGCCCGCAGATGCCGCTGGCGGAGTCGCTGGCGCTGGCGCGCTGGCTGGACGCGGCGCGGCGCGAGATCGGCGTGGTCTACCCGTTCGACTGAGGCGATCGAACGGGCGGCGCCGGCTCAGCGCACGCGCATGCCGGGTTGTGCGCCGGGGAACGGTTCCAGCACGAACACGCCGGGCTGGGCCTTTTCGTCGGCATGGCTGGCGGCCAGCACCATGCCTTCGCTGACGCCGAACTTCATCTTGCGCGGCGCCAGGTTGGCCACCACCACGGTGAGCTTGCCGGTGAGCTGCTCCGGCGTGTAGTGCGCCGCGATGCCGCTGAAGACCTTGCGCGTGCGGCCTTCGCCGACGTCCAGCGTGAGCTGCAGCAGCTTGCTGCTGCCTTCGACGGCACGTGCCTCGACGATCTTGGCGATGCGCAGGTCGACCTTGGCGAAGTCGGCGATGCCGATCTCGTCGGCCACCGGCTCGCCGCCCGGGGCCGGCGGCGGTGGCGAGGATGGCGCCATCGCCTCGGCCGGCGGCTCGAACAGCGCCTCGAGCCTGGCCGGGTCCACACGCTGCACCAGGTGCTGCCAGGCGCCGACCGTGTGCGCGCCCATCGCGCGCTGCGCATCGGCCCATTGCAGCGGCGCCACCTGCAGAAAGGCCTCGACCTTGGCAGCCAGCGCCGGCAGCACCGGCTTGAGGTAGACCGTCAGCACGCGGAAGGCTTCCAGGCAGACGGTGCAGACGTCCTGCAGCACGGCGTCCTGGCCGGCCTGCTTGGCCAGTTCCCAGGGTTTGTTGCGGTCGACGTACTCGTTCACGCGGTCGGCCAGCAGCATCACCTCGCGCAGCGCCTTGCCGTACTCGCGGCCGTCGTAGAGATCGCGCACCGTGTCGGCGTGCGCGCGCAGCCCGTCGAGCAGCGCACGGCCCTCGACGCCGACATCGGCGCTGAGCCGCCCGCCGAAGCGCTTGGCCACGAAGCCGGCGGCGCGGCTGGCGATGTTGACGTACTTGCCGACCAGGTCGCTGTTGACGCGGGCGACGAAGTCCTCGGGGTTGAAGTCCAGGTCCTCGACACGCGCGTTGAGCTTGGCGCAGATGTAGTAGCGCAGCCACTCGGCGTCCAGGCCCAGCTCGAGGTAGCGCGTCGGGCTGATGCCGGTGCCGCGGCTCTTGCTCATCTTCTCGCCGCTGACGGTGAGGTGGCCGTGCACGTAGACAAAATCCGGCGTCTTGCGGCCGCTGAACTTCAGCATGGCCGGCCAGAACAGCGTGTGGAAGGTGACGATGTCCTTGCCGATGAAGTGCACCTGCTCCAGCGCGGGGTCGGCCAGGTAGGCCTCGAAGTCCACGCCCTGGCGCGCCAGCAGCGCCTTCAGCGAGGCGAGGTAGCCCACCGGCGCGTCGAGCCAGACGTAGAAGTACTTGCCCGGCGCGTCGGGGATCTCGATGCCGAAGTAGGGCGCGTCGCGGCTGATGTCCCAGTCGCCCAGGCTCACCTTGCCGTGTTCGTCGCGCGCGAACCATTCGCGCACCTTGTTCGCCACCTCGGGCTGCAGCCGGCCGTCCTGCGTCCAGGCTTCGAGGAACTCGACGCAGCGCGGGTCCGAGAGCTTGAAGAAGAAGTGCTCGCTGCTGCGCAGCACCGGCGTGGCGCCCGACAAGGCCGAGTACGGGTTCTTCAGCTCGGTGGGCTGGTAGACGGCGCCGCAGACCTCGCAGTTGTCGCCGTACTGGTCCTTCGCGCCGCACTTCGGGCACTCGCCCTTCACGAAGCGGTCGGGCAGGAACATGGCCTTGGCCGGGTCGAAGAACTGCTCGACCTCGCGCACCTCGATCAGCTCGTTGGCCTTCAGCGCGCGGTAGATGTCGCGCGCCAGCGCGTGGTTCTCCGGCGCGTCGGTGCTGTGCCAGTGGTCGAAGGCGATGTGGAAGCCGTCCAGCGTGGCCGGGCGCGTGGCGGCGACCTCGGCAACGAACTGCTGCGGCGTCTTGCCCGCCCTGTCGGCGGCGATCATGATCGGCGCGCCGTGGGTGTCGTCGGCGCAGACGAAGCGCAGCTCGTGCCCCAGCATGCGCTGCAGCCGCACCCAGGTGTCGGCCTGGATGTACTCCATCACGTGCCCGATGTGGAACGGGCCGTTGGCGTAGGGCAGCGCGGTGGTGACGAAGAGCTTGCGAACCATGGCCGGATTCTAGGTTCCGGCCCGCCGCAGCGGCGGCGCGGCTTCAGCCGGCCAGCTCGGACAGGGCCTTCGACAGCTCGTTGATCAGCGCCACCAGTTCGGTGATCTGCGGGCGCGTCAGGCCGGCTTTCATCAGCGCGGCGTGGGTGCCGGCGTCCATCAGCACCTTGCCGTCAGCGCCCATGTTGATGGGCACCGAGGCCAGCGTGACCAGCTTGATCGGCTCCTTCTCGAGGTTGGCGCCGACCACCAGCGGCAGCCGGTAGAAATCGCGCTGCAGCAGGTAGCGCGGGAAGCCGCCGTTCGGATTGATCTGGGCGGTGAAGCCGAACTTGCCGGCCACCGGCTGCAGCGTCTCGAGCTGCGGGTGGCGGCCGGTGATGCGGTGCGTCAGGTCCGCGGCCTTGTCGACAACGGCGCAACCCGGGGCGACGGCGCCCAGCGCCAGCGCGAGCAGCAGGGCCCGCCGGGGGCGGGGCGTGGGGGCCTGGACCATGGTTTTCCTCCCTCATCGACCATTCGTGGACCGGCTCTGTCGCGTGGCCGGCGTGCCGCCGCATGCTAGCGCCAAAGTTCAGTGCCAGTGCGCCGCGAAGCGCCACCGCGGCGTTCCGGCACAAGCCCGTTCCGCTGTCCGGTGGAGCCGCGATGGCTAGACTTCGCGTCCCTGTTCCGTTGCCGCCCGGCCCCTGGGCGGCCCGCCATCGCCATGTCCGACACCGTTACCGAAGCCCGGCTCGCCGAAGCCCTGGCCGCCGTCACCGACCCGCTCGTCGGCGAGCCGCTGCTGCAGCCGCGCAGCCTGAAGAACCTGCGCTTCGCAGGCGGCACGCTGGGCTTCGAGCTCGAGCTCGGCTACCCGGCGCGCAGCCAGCATGCGGCGATGCGCGAGGCGCTGGCCACGGCGGCGAAGCAGTTGCCGGGCGTGGAGCGCGTCGAGGTCGAGATCCTGACCAAGGTGCTGGCCCACGCCGTGCAGCGCGGCGTGACGCTGCTGCCGGGTGTGAAGAACATCGTCGCGGTGGCCTCGGGCAAGGGTGGCGTCGGCAAGAGCACGACCACCGTGAACCTGGCCCTGGCGCTGGCCGCCGACGGCGCGCGTGTGGGCATCCTTGACGCCGACATCTACGGCCCCAGCCAGCCGATGATGCTGGGCCTGGACAAGGGCGACCAGCGCCCCGAGAGCGCCGACGGCCAGACCATGCGGCCGCTGGAGGCGCACGGCGTGCAGGTCATGAGCATCGGCTTCATGATCCAGCCCGACCAGGCCATGATCTGGCGCGGCCCGATGGCCACGCAGGCGCTCGACCAGCTGCTGCGCCAGACGACCTGGGCCGATCTCGACTACCTGCTGATCGACATGCCGCCGGGCACCGGCGACATCGCGCTGACGCTGTCGCAGCGCGTGCCGCTGACGGGCGCGGTCATCGTCACCACGCCGCAGGACATCGCGCTGCTCGACGCCAAGAAGGGCCTGAAGATGTTCGAGAAGGTGGGCGTGCCCATCCTCGGCATCGTCGAGAACATGGCAGTGCACGTGTGCTCGAACTGCGGCCACGCCGAGCACATCTTCGGCGCCGACGGCGGCAAGCGCATGGCGGCCGAGTACGGCGTGGACTACCTGGGTGCGCTGCCGCTGGCGCGCCAGATCCGCGAGCAGGCCGACGGCGGCCGGCCCACGGTCGCGGCCGACCCGGCCGGCGAGATCACCGGCCTGTACCGCTCGGTGGCGCGCCAGGTGGCGGTGAAGATCGCGAAGAAGGCGCGCGATTACACGGCGCGGTTCCCGACGATCACCGTGTCGAAGGACACCTGAGCGCCGGGGGTCGCCATGGCACTGCAGGACACGCTTCACCCGCTGCTGGCCGCCGGCGCCGACACCGCGCCGGCCCTGGCCGCGCCGGGCCGGCGCGCGCTGAGCTTTGGCGAGCTGCGCGCGCTCGTGGCGCGCACCGTGGCCACGCTCAACGCCGCCGGCATCGGCCGCAACGACGCGGTGGCGCTGGTGCTGCCGAACGGGCCCGAGATGGCGGCGGCCTTCGTCGCCTGCGCCAGCGGCGTCACCAGCGCACCGCTGAACCCGGCCTACCGCGCCGACGAGTTCGAGTTCTACCTGTCCGACCTGGCGGCCAAGGCGCTGATCGTCGAGCGCGGCAGTGCCTCGCCGGCCGTCGCGGTGGCGGCCAAGCTGGGCCTGCGCGTGGTCGAGCTGCTGCCGCGGCTGGACGGCGGTGCCGGCGACTTCGACCTGGACCTGCCGCCCGGCAAGGCTGCCGCAGCTGCCGGCGAGGCCGGGCCCGGCGATGTGTCGATGGTGCTGCACACCTCGGGCACCACCTCGCGGCCGAAGATCGTGCCGCTGACGCAGGCCAACCTGGCGGCCTCGGCCCAGCACATCCGCGACACGCTGGCCTTCACGGCCGCCGACTGCGGGCTGAACATCATGCCGCTGTTCCACATCCACGGCCTGATCGCCGGGGTGCTGGCACCGCTGGCGGCGGGTTCGCAGGTGTTCTGCACACCCGGCTTCAACGCGCTGAAGTTCTTCGGCTGGATGGACGAGGCCAGGCCGAGCTGGTTCACGGCGGTGCCGACCATGCACCAGGCCATCCTGGCGCGGGCGCCGAAGAACCTGGAGGTCATCCGCCGCCATCCGCTGCGCTTCATGCGCTCGTCGAGTTCGTCGATGCCGCCGCAGGTCATCGCCGAGGCCGAAGCGGTGTTCGGCGCGCCGCTGGTCGAGGCCTACGGCATGACCGAGGCCGCGCACCAGATGGCCAGCAACCCGCTGCCACCGCGGGCGCGCCAGCCCGGCAGCGTGGGCCTGGCAGCCGGGCCGGAGATCGCCATCCTCGGCGAGGACGGCCGGCTGCTGGTGGTGGGTGAGACCGGCGAGATCGTGATCCGCGGCCCGAACGTGACGCCGGGCTACCTGAACAACGACAAGGCCAACGGCGAGGCCTTTGCCATCGTTGATGGTGTGCGCTGGTTCCGCACCGGCGACCAGGGCAGCCTCGACGCCGAAGGCTATCTGCGCCTGACGGGCCGGCTCAAGGAGATCATCAACCGCGGCGGCGAGAAGGTCAGCCCGCGCGAGGTGGACGAACTGCTGATGGACCACCCGGCCGTGGCGCAGGTGGTGTGTTTCGGCATGCCGCATGCCAAGCTGGGTGAAGAAGTGGCGGCCGTGGTCGTGCTGCGCGAAGGCGCCGCGGCCACCGAGCGCGAGCTGCAGGACTTCGTCGCCGCGCGGGCGGCCGACTTCAAGGTGCCGAAGAAGATCCTGTTCATGGACGAGATCCCCAAGGGCGCCACCGGCAAGCTGCAGCGCATCGGCCTGGCTGCCAAGCTCGGGCTGGCGGGGGTGGCATGAAGATCGCCATCGTCGGTGCCGGCGCCATCGGCGGCTACCTCGGCACGCGGCTGGCGCTGGCCGGTGAGCAGGTGAGCTTCATCGCGCGGCGGCGCAACCTGGAGGTCATCAAGGCCGAGGGCTTCCGGCTGCGGCTCGAGGACGGCAGCGAGCAGCAGGCGCGCTCGGTGCAGGCCTTCGAGCGCATGGCCGAGGCCGGCCCGCAGGACGTGGTGCTGCTGACGCTGAAGGCGCACCAGCTGCGCGAGGTGGTGGCCGAGCTGCCGGCCCTGTACGGCCCGGACACCGCGGTCGTCAGCATGGTCAACGGCGTGCCCTGGTGGTACTTCCAGGGCCTGGCAGGCCCGCACCAGGGGCGGGCCGTGACGCGGGTGGACCCCGACGGCGCCATCGCGGCGGCCATTCCGGCCGGGCGCGTGATCGGCAGCGTCGTCTACCCGGCGGCCGAGCTGGTGGCGCCGGGTGTGGTGCAGCTGGTCGAAGGCAACCGCTTTTCGCTCGGCGAGCCGAGCGGCGAACGCACGCCGCGCATCGAGGCGCTGAGCCAGGTGCTGATGAAGGCCGGCTTCAAGGCGCCGGTGTCGCGCGACATCCGCTCCGAGCTGTGGGTCAAGCTCTGGGGCAATCTGAGCTTCAACCCGATCAGCGCACTGACCCAGGCCACGCTGGAGCAGATCGCCGGCTTTGCGCCCACCCGCGAGCTGGCGCGCCGCATGATGGCCGAGGGCCAGGCCGTGGCCGAGGCGCTGGGCGTGCGCTTCAAGATCACGCTGGAGCAGCGGCTGGCCGGCGCCGAGGCCGTGGGCGCGCACAAGACCAGCATGCTGCAGGACGTGGAGGCCGGCCGCGCGCTGGAGCTGGAGGCGCTGGTCGGTGCGGTCATCGAGCTCGGCCAGATCGCTGGCGTGGCGACGCCCACCATCGAGGCGGTCTACGCCCTGGCCAAGCTGCTGGAGGCCCGGCTGCAGGCCGAAGGCGGGCGGCTCACGCTGCAGCGCTGAAGCGCAGCACGGCGACGGTGGCCCAGCACAGGGCCGCGCCCACCAGCGCCAGCATCACGGCAGCGCTGCCCAGGTCCTTGGCACGACCGAGCAGCGGATGTTCAGCGGTGCTGACGGCATCGGCCACGGCCTCGATGGCCGAATTCAACAGCTCGGTGATCCACACCAGCAGCAGGCTGCCCACCAGCAGCAGCACTTCGGCCGCATCGCGGCCCAGCCACGGCGCCGCCAGCAGCAGCGGCAGGCCCACGGCGAGTTCCTGGCGGAAGGCGGCCTCGTGGCGCACGGCGGCGCGCAGGCCGGCCCACGAGCAGCGTGCCGCGCGCAGCAGGCGGCCGGGGCCGCCGCGGCTCTTGAACGGCGAGGGGGGCGGGTGGGTGGTCGAGTCCATGTCAGTGTTCCGGGCCACCTGTTTGCGGGCCAGGGTTTGGGGTCGGGGCCAGCCGAAGCTCGACGCAGAACCCGGTCGTGCTGTCCGGCAGCCGCAGGCTGCCGCCGTGGGCGCGGGCCACGCGAGCTGCCAGCAGCAGGCCCAGCCCGCTGGACGGGACCGGCTCGTCGGCGGCCACTGCCGGGTCGGTTCTGCTGCTGTCTTCGAATGCAGCACGCAGGGCCGCCAGGCGCTGCGGTGGGGCACCCGGCCCGTCGTCGTGCAGGCGCAGGCCCAGGCCACCGTCCAGTGCTGTCAGGTGCACGGTGCGTGCCCCATGGCGCAAGGCGTTGTCCAGCAGGTTGGACAGCGCGGCGGCCAGCAGGTCGGGGTCGGCACGCACGGAGGCACCGGCCTCGGTGATCACCTGCAAGCCCGGCAAGGGCAGGCGCGAGGCCAGCGACTCCAGCGTCTGCCATTGCGCCTGCACGGTCGACTGTCCTCCGGCGCTGCGGAACAAGGCCAGCAGCGCCGACACCACGGACTGCAGCCGCGTCGCGGCACCGCGCACGCGCTGCAGCCGAGCAGCCAGCGCAGGCGGCGCCTCGCGCACGGCGACGGCCAACTGGGCATCGATGCCGGCCAGCGGCGTGCGCAGCGCGTGCGCGGCGTGGGCGGCAAAGGCCCGCTCGGTGGCCAGGCGCTCGGCCAGGCGGTTGCCGAGTTCATCGACGGCGGCGTGCACCGGCGCGAGCTCCGCCCGCTCGGCCGCGCCCAAGGGCGCCGGCCGGCCGGCCGGGCCTTCGAGCGGCCAGGCACCGAGCCGCGACGACAGGGTCTGCAGCGGCGTCAGCTCGGCACGCACGCGGGCGCGCAGCCACAGATGCCCGAGCGCGCCGATGGCGAGGGCGGCCAGCACGGCCGACAGCGCGACCTCGATGCGCGCTTCACCCCGTTCGCCGGCGGTCTGGGCCGCGTACAGCATCAAGCCCTCGCGGCCGGTCGCCAGGCCATAGAGCCGCCAGCCATCGACCTCGCTGTAGCCGGCCCGCGGCGTGGTCTGCCAGGCCACGGCCGGTGCCCGTTGTGCGCGCAGCCTTACACGTCCTTCGGGGTCGACCAGCTGCCAGGCGAAGTGTTCGATCGTGGCGTCGTCGCCGATGGTCCCGGCGGCCGGGTCGTGGTGCTGCAGCACGGCCACCAGCAACTGGGCCGAGGCGGCCAGGGTCTCGTCGAGCAGTTCATCGACTTCGTGGCCGGCGCTCAGCCAGACGGCGGCACCGGCCGCCAGCCCCCAGGCCAGCGACCAGGCCAGCAGCGCCCGGGCCAGCCGCGACGCGATCGACGGCAGCCGCCCGCTCATGCCACGCGATCCTGCGGTCGGTCGATACGGTAGCCCAGGCCCCTGAGCGTCTGGATCAAGTCCCGGCCCAGCTTGCGCCGGAGCGCCGACACATGCACCTCCAGCGCGTTGCTGGCGAGCTCGGTGTCGAAGCCGTGCACCAGCTTCTCCAGATCGGCCCTCGACACCAGCCGGCCGGCCCGGAGCACCAGCGCTTCGAGCACGGCCCATTCGCGGCTGGTGAGCTCGACACGCCGGCCTTCGCGCCAGACGGCCCGGGCCTGCAGGTCGAGCTCGATCGGGCCGAAGCCCAGCCGCGGCGCGGCGGCGCCCGCCTGGCGGCGCATCACGGCCCGGATCCTGGCGGCCAGTTCCTCGGGGGCAAAGGGTTTGACGAGGTAGTCGTCGGCGCCACCGTCGAGGCCCTCCAGGCGCTCGGCCAGGCGGTCGCGGGCGGTCAGCACCAGCGCCGGGGTGGTGTCGCCCGCGCGCCGGCGGCCGCGCAGCCAGTCCAGGCCCGACCCGTCGCCGAGCTGCCAGTCCACGAGCCAGGCGTCGAAGGGCTCGTCCGCCAGGCCGGCCAGCGCGTGCAGCGAGCGGGCCCAGTGCACGGCATGGCCCTCCGCGTGCAGCCAGTCGCGCAGGCCTTCGCCGAGCAGCGGATCGTCTTCGAGCAGCAGCAGTCGCATGGGTGCGGGCCGGGTGGCGCCGGAGCGAAGCAGGGCAGGGCTGCCAACGGTGCATTCTGGCGCCGTGACCTTGCGCATGCTGACCGCGGTGGCTGAAGCGAGGCTGAAGACGGCCTTCAGGCCCGCTTCAGTGCGGCAGCGCCGAATGCCGGCATGCGCATCGACCTCCCTGTTCCGCCACACCGCCGCCCTCTGACCTGGACTGCCGTGCGCTGGCGGGCGTCGCCCGCCGTGCTGGTGCTGGCGGCGTCGCTGTACTGGCTGTTGACGGCCAACGCCGGCTTCGTCTCGGCGACCCTGGCCACGCAGGCGGTGGGCGCGCCGGCCCGCGTGGGTTTTGGCCTGGCGCTGGCCGCCATCGTCGTGGCCTTGCACCTGCTGCTGGTGTTGCCGCTGGCCGGCCGCCACACCGTGAAGCCGCTGCTGGCGCTGCTGACGCTGGTGGCCGTAACGGCGGCGTACTTCGGCAGCCACTACGGCGTGGTGATCGACCCGGACATGATGCGCAACGTGCTGCACACCGATGCTGCCGAGGCCGCGGAGCTGCTGAATCTGCCGCTGCTGCTGCATCTGCTGCTGTTCGTGGGTCTGCCGCTGGGTGTGCTGGCCCGCGTCGAGGTGGTTCGCCAGCCGTGGCGCCACGAGCTGAAGCAGCGTGCCGGCCTGGCCGTGGCCGCATTGCTGCTGCTGGTCGTCGCCGTGGCCGGCAGCTTCCAGCCGCTGGCTTCGGCGATGCGCAATCACAAGGTGCTGCGCTACCGCATCGCGCCTGCCAACGTGTTGTGGTCGGGGGGCGCCGCCCTGCTGGCCGACACCCGCCGTGCGGTACGGCCCCGCACGCCGATCGGCCTCGATGCCCGCCCCGGGCCGTCCTGGGCGACGGCCACGCGCCCGCGGGTGCTGGTGCTGGTGGTTGGCGAGACGGCGCGGGCGGCGAACTGGGGCCTGGCGGGCTACGCCCGGCCCACCACGCCACAGCTTGCGGCGTTGCCGGTCATCGACTTCGGCCCGGTCCAGGCCTGCGGCACCAGCACCGAGGTGTCGCTGCCCTGCCTGTTTGCGCCGGTGGGCCGGCGCGACTACGACGAAGCCCGCATCCGCGGCCAGGACTCGCTGCTGCACCTGCTGGCCAGGGCCGGCGTGGCCGTGCACTGGCGGGACAACCAGAGCGGGTGCAAGGGTGTCTGCGACGGCCTGCCGGGCGACCACACCAGTGCCACCGCCGCGGCCGGGCTGTGCGCGGAGGGCCGCTGTCTCGACGAGGCGCTGATCGTCGACCTCGACGCCCGGTTGGCGGCGGCGCAGGGCACGCAGATCTGGGTGCTGCACATGCTGGGCAACCACGGACCGAGCTACTTCCGACGCTATCCAGAAACCTTCGCCACCTTCGGCCCGGCGTGTCGCGACGACGAGCTCGGCCGCTGCACGCCGGCGCAGGTGGTCAACGCCTACGACAACGCGCTGCGCTACACCGACCATGTGCTGGCCAGCGCCATCCGGCGCCTGCAGGCGCATGCGGGCCAGGTCGACTCGGCGCTGCTCTTCGTATCGGACCATGGCGAGTCGCTCGGTGAATACGGCTTGTTCCTGCACGGCCTGCCCTATGCGCTGGCCCCGGCCGTGCAGCGCGAGGTGCCGATGCTGCTGTGGCGTTCAGACGGCTACGACGCGGCCGTGGGTCTGCGGCCGGGCTGCCTGTCGCCAACCTTGCGAGCGCGGGCCGCGGCAGCGGGCCTGAGCCACGACCACGTCTTCCACACCGTCCTCGGGCTGCTGGACGTACGGACCGCGCTGCACGAGCCGGCCTGGGACCTGAGTGAACCATGCCGCTGAAAGCCGCCCGGCGGGATGCACTCGTCGTGCTGGCCGGCCTGGCCCTGGTGCTCGCCTGGGAGGTCTCGGGCCTGGACCGACGCGTGATGGCGGCGCTGGGCACGCCGAGCGGGTTTCCCTGGCGCGATGCGGTGCTCACGCGCACGCTGCTGCACGACGGCAGCCGGTTGCTGGCGGCGGGGCTGTTGCTGGCCGGGCTGTTCGACGCCCTGCGGCCGCATGCAGACGGGCCGACACGGGCCCAACGCCTCGGCTGGTGGGCGATGGTGCCGTTGACGATGGCGTTGGTGCCGCTGATCAAGCGGCAGAGCGCGACCAGCTGTCCCTGGGACTGGCAGGTCTTCGGCGGTACGGCGCAGCCGCTCCCGCACTGGCTTTGGGGCGTGGCCGACGGCGGGGCGGGGCGCTGCTTCCCCTCGGGGCATGCCACGACGGCCTTCGGGTTTCTGGCGGTCTACTTCCTGTGGCGCGAGGCCGATCCGGCGCGGGCGCGCCACGGCCTGTGGGCTGTGCTGCTGGCCGGGCTGCTGGTGGGCGGCACCCAGGTCGTGCGCGGCGCGCACGCGCCCAGCCACGTGCTGTGGACGGCCTGGCTGTCGTGGAGCGTGATGAGCCTGGCGGCGGCGCTGGTGGCCTCCGGACGCGCCGGGCAGGCCGGTGATCGCCTCGCGACGCCTACCGCGGCACCGGGTGCGCCAGGTCGCGCAGCAGCGTGGGGCCGGCGTGGCGCTCGACCTCGTCCATCAGGCCGCGGAAGAAACCGGCCGGCGCCAGCAGTTCCAGCAGCACGAACATCGGCGCCACGAACAGGCCCACCAGATCGTCGACAAAGGCCGGCTTGCGGCCCTCGTAGTAGTGGCCGATGAACTGGATGACCCAGCCGACGGCGAAGAAACCCAGCCCCCAGGCCCACCAGCCGCTGCCGACGCCGTGCGCCAGCAGCGACAGCAGCACCCACACGGCGCTGGTGACGAGGCCCAGCGCCAGCGCGCCGCGGCTCAGTGTCCAGGCGATGATCAGCGCCAGCAGCAGCCAGGCCGGCGACAGCAGCAGCCCGGCGAACTCGAAGGCCGGGCGCGACAGCAGCACCAGGCTGCCGAACATGATCATCGGCACGCCGACGAAGTGGGTGGCGATGTTGCGGCGGTCGCGGTGGTACTCGGCGTACTGGCTCAGCAGCGTGGACGCGGAGCGGAAGGGGCTGGCCATGGTTTGTCTCCTGCAAGCTCTTGGGCCACTCTAGCGCCGCGGGCCGCCTCCTAGAATCCGGAACAACACCCTGGGGAAGCAGTCTTGAGCATCAAGAGCGACAAGTGGATCCGCCGCATGGCGGAACAGCACGGGATGATCGAACCCTTCGAGCCGGGCCAGGTGCGCACGGCGCCCGACGGGCACAGGATCGTCAGCTACGGCACCTCCAGCTATGGCTATGACATCCGTTGCGCGCCCGAGTTCAAGGTCTTCACCAACATCCACAGCACCGTGGTGGACCCGAAGAACTTCGACGAGAAGAGCTTCGTCGACTTCCATGGCGACCACTGCATCATCCCGCCCAACAGCTTCGCGCTGGCGCGCACGGTGGAGTACTTCCGCATCCCGCGCAACGTGCTCACCATCTGCCTGGGCAAGAGCACCTACGCCCGCTGCGGGATCATCGTCAACGTCACCCCCTTCGAACCCGAGTGGGAGGGCTATGTGACGCTGGAGTTCAGCAACACCACGCCCTTGCCGGCCAAGATCTACGCGGGCGAGGGCTGTGCCCAGGTGCTGTTCTTCGAGAGCGACCCGGACGACGTCTGCGAGGTCAGTTACAAAGACCGCGGCGGCAAGTACCAGGGCCAGCGCGGGGTGACGCTGCCCAAGGCCTGAGCGCTGGCCGGGGCGGCGCCGGCCGTGCCGGCGCAGGGAACAAGCGGCTTTTTCGGGCTTTCTTCGGTCTTTAGTTCGGGCCCGCGCGGCCGAGACTGCGTCCATGCCGGCACAACACGCCGGCGACCGAGGCCGACGATGACCTGCCCGTTTCCCCAGCCCGCGATGCAACCCGCCCTGCACACGGCCGCCCAGCCGCTGCCGCTGGTGGCCCCGGTCGACATCGACGCGCTGCAGCGCCTGCGCACCTGGATGGCGCTGCTGGAAGGTCGCCGCGTCAACGTCGCCCGGCTCTGCGTGGACCGCATCTACGCCTATGAGCTGCTGGCCCAGGCCCACGCCAGCGACTGCGAGCCGCTGCGCGAGCTGGCGGTGAGCCTGTTCGCCGCCTACGAGAGCACCCGCACCCCCACGACCCACTGAAGCACCGGGCCGGCCTTGTGCCGGCCGCGGCGTAGCATCGCCGCCCTGGAGGGCAGGCGATGAAGTGGGAAGGTCACGAGCAGAGCCGCAACGTCGAAGACAGGCGCGGCCAGGGGCCGGCCGGCGGTGGCCGCGGGCCGCGGCTGGGCGGCGGCCGGGGCATCGGCCTGGGCACCATCGCCATCGCGCTGGTGGCGGGCTGGCTGTTCGGCATCAACCCGCTCACCGTGCTCGGCCTGCTGTCCGGCGGCGGCGTGGAAGCCCCGGTGGCACAGCAGGCACCGGCCCAGGCGCCGCCGCAGAACGACCGCGCGGCCATGTTCGTCTCCACGGTGCTGCGCGACACCGAGCTCGTCTGGGGTGGCCAGCTGCAGACGGCCGGCGCGCGCTACCAGGAGCCGCGGCTGATCCTGTTCCGTGGCGCCACGCCCACCGCCTGCGGCACCGGCGAAAGCGCGATGGGCCCGTTCTACTGCCCGGGCGACCGCTCGGTCTACATCGACCTCGACTTCTTCGACACGCTGTCGAACCGGCTCGGCGCGCCGGGCGACTTTGCGCAGGCCTACGTGATCGCGCACGAGGTCGGCCACCACCTGCAGAACCTGATGGGCATCACCGGCAAGGTCGACGCCATGCGCGGCCGGGTCTCGCCGCGCGAGATGAACGCGCTGAGCGTGCGTGTGGAACTGCAGGCCGACTGCCTGGCCGGCGTCTGGGCGCACCATTCGCAGCGCGGCAAGGGCTGGCTGGAACAGGGCGACATCCAGGAGGCGCTGAACGCCGCGGCGCAGATCGGCGACGACACCTTGCAGCGCGCCAGCCAGGGCCGTGTGGTGCCCGAGAGCTTCACGCACGGCACGGCCGAGCAGCGCATGACCTGGTTCAAGCGCGGGCTGGACGGCGGGCGCATCGACACCTGCAACACCTTCGATTCGCGCTGATCCGCACCGGCCGTCCTCGCTTGTGGCCTAATTGCGGGTTTCGTCCAACGTACCCGGAGTCCAGCATGGGCAACAAGATCGTCACCGAAGCCGACCGCAAGGCCACGCCGCGCCCCGCCGCGCCCAAGGGCGTGACCCTCACCCCCCGCAGCGGCCAGCGCGTGAGCCTGGAGCGCGGCGTGCACACGCGCAGCAAGAAGAACACCGGCAAGCGCGCCGGCTCCGGCGGCTGATCTCGCGCCTCGACAGGCCGGCCGGCAGGGCCGGCCTCGTCCGACGATGATCCGCATCACGGAACTGCGGCTGCCGCTGGACCACGCCGAGCCCGCCCTGCGCGAGGCGGTGCGGGCCCGGCTGGCGGTCGACGACGCGGCCATCGCCGGCATCGAAGTCTTCCGCCGCGGCTACGACGCACGGCGGCGCTCCGACATCCAGCTCGTCTACACGCTGGACGTGAGGCTGGCCGACGCCGCCACCGAGACCGCGCTGCTGGCGCGCGCCGCCACCGGCGGTGACGCCCACCTCAAGCCCGCCCCCGACACACGTTACCGCTTCGTCGGCCAGGCTGCGCCGGGCAGCCGGGCCGGCCGGCCGCGCCCGGTGGTGGTGGGTTTCGGGCCCTGCGGCCTGTTCGCGGCCCTCATCCTGGCCCAGATGGGCCTGGAGCCGCTGGTGCTGGAACGTGGCAAGGACGTGCGCCGCCGCACCCAGGACACCTGGGGCCTGTGGCGGCGCAGCGTGCTCGACCCGACCAGCAACGTGCAGTTCGGCGAAGGCGGCGCCGGCACCTTCAGCGACGGCAAGCTCTGGAGCCAGATCTCCGACCCTCGCCACCTCACGCGCAAGGTGCTCACCGAGTTCGTGACGGCCGGCGCGCCGGAGGAAATCCTCTACGTCAGCAAGCCGCACATCGGCACCTTCCGGCTCGTCAGCATGATCGAGAAGATGCGCGCCGAGATCGAGCGCCTTGGCGGCCAGGTGCGCTTCGAGCAGCGGGTGACCGACCTGCACGTCGACGGCGGCGCGGTGCGCGGCCTGACGCTGGAGGGCGGTGAGCAGATCGACGCCGAGCACGTGGTGCTGGCGCTGGGCCACAGCGCGCGCGACACCTTCGCGATGCTGCGCGACCGCGGTGTGTTCATGGAGGCCAAGCCGTTTTCGATCGGCGTGCGCATCGAGCACCCGCAGGGTCTGATCGACCGTGCCCGCTTCGGCACCCGGGCCGGCCATGCGCTGCTCGGCGCGGCCGACTACAAGCTGGTGCACCACGCCAAGAACGGCCGCGGCGTCTACAGCTTCTGCATGTGCCCCGGCGGCACGGTGGTGGCGGCGACCTCCGAGCCGGAACGTGTCGTCACCAACGGCATGAGCCAGTACTCGCGCGCCGAGCGCAACGCCAACGCCGGCATCGTGGTCGGCCTCACGCCCGAGGACTACCGCCAGACGCCCGGCAGCGGCCCGGTGGACCCGCTGGACGGCATCGCCTTCCAGCGCGCCTGGGAGAGCCGTGCCTACGCGCTGGGCGAGGGTGGCTACAAGGCGCCGGCCCAGCTGGTGGGCGACTTCCTGAAGGGCCAGCGTTCGCGGGTGCTGGGCGACATCGAGCCCTCGTACAAGCCGGGCGTGACGCTCACCGACCTGGCCGATCCGGCCCGGCCGGCGCTGCCGCCCTATGCGCTGGAAGCGCTGCGCGAGGCGCTGCCGGCCTTCGAGCGGCAGATCGCCGGCTTTTCACGGCCCGACGCGGTGATGACGGGTGTGGAGACGCGCACCTCGTCGCCGCTGCGCATCCGCCGCGGGCGCGACTACCAGAGCGTCAACGTGCAGGGCCTGTACCCGGCCGGCGAGGGCGCGGGCTACGCCGGCGGCATCATGTCGGCAGCCGTGGACGGCATCGAGGTGGCCGAGGCCGTCGGGCGCGCGGTGCTGGCGCTGCCGGCGGCGGCCTGAGCCAGCGCCGCCCCGGGGCCTGGGAAGGTCAGCGCGCCGGTGCGGCCGCCGCCGAGCGCGGCCCCGGCAGCAGCCCGCGCGGGCCGGCGGTGGACAGCAGCCGCCGCATCGCCAGGCCGGCCACCTGGTGGTTGCGGTCGTTGAAGTTCGAGGCCACCTGCTCGATCACCGCCTGCAGCACCAGACCCAGCAGACCGCCCTGGGCATTGCCCCGCTGCTCGGCGCTGCTGGCGTTGGCCGTGCCGCTCCACAAGGTGTCGCCGGTTCTCAGGTCGACCAGCCGGCCCTCGACGGCAACGATGGCGTCGGCGCTGATCACGCGGTAGACCGAGCCGTAGCTGCGCACCGTGAGGTACAGCGCCGTGTCGGCCCCGAAAACCTCGCGCAGGCGGCGCGGCGAGATCTGCTGCGCGTCGGTGGCCGTCTGCATGCCGTTGAGCCTGAGCGTTTCGCCCACCAGGGCCAGCGGCATCACGTAGTAGCCGGCTTCGGCCAGCGGCACCAGCGACTGCGCGGCCACGCTGGCCGGTGCCTCGACATCGGGTGTGGCGTTGATCACCGGCAGCACCAGCACCGAGGCGGGTGCGGCGGCGCGCAGGGCCGGCCAGGGGTCGGTGACCGGCGCGTCGCGGTGCGTGGCGCAGCCGCCGGCCAGCAGGGTGGCGCAAAGGCCCGCGTACAGCGCTGCTGAAAACCGTCTCATGGCGCACTTTGGCCCGGCGGGCGGGCGTTTTTCAGCAGGAAGTCCATGTAGGCGGCCGACTCCGGGAACAGGCGTTTCTCGGCCTCGAGGTGGCGCAGCGCGGCCGGTTCGTCGCGCAGCTGCGTGTACAGCAGCGCCAGGTGGGCGTGCAGGCCCGGCGGTGCCGGCCACTTCTGCACGGCGCTGCGTTCGAGGTGCGCTTCGAGCAAGGCGGCCTGCCGGGCGGCGTCGCCGCCGCTCTCACGCAGCGACTGCGCCACGGCTTCCGGAAACGGCCCCCAGGCGTAGAGCGAGTTCGGCGCCGTGGCGCAGCCGGCGAGCAGCCCCAGCGCTGCCGCCGCGATCGACAGGCGCTGCATCAACGGGCGTGGCATCAGGGCTTGGCGGCCTTCCAGGCGCCGCTGTCGAGACCCTTGACGAGATGGTCGACGGCTTCGCGGATGGCCAGGTCGAGCACCTTGCCGTTGAGCGTGGCGTCGTAGCTGGCGGTGCTGCCGAAGCCGAGGATCTCGCGCTCCGACAGCGTGTACTCGCCGGCACCCTGCACCGAGTAGACGACCTCGGAGCTGATCGGGTCGACGATGTTCAGCGTCACCTTGGCATAGGCCACCTGCGTCTTGCCGCGGCCCAGCAGGCCGAACAGCGCCCGGTCACCGACTTCCTTGCGGCCGAACTCGCTGACGGCGCCGGTGACGAGGAAGTCCGCGCCCCTCAGCGCCTGTGCGGTCTGGCGCAAGGCTGCCTCCTGGCGGGCCTCGGCCAGGTTCTCGCGGTCGAGCACGCTGAAGCGCTGGCTCTGCTGCAGGTGCGAGACGAGGATGGTCTTGCTCTGCGAGCCCAGGCGGTCACCGCCCTCGGCAAAGATGCCGCGCATGAAGCTGGAGCGGTTGTCGAAGTTGCCGACGGCGATCGGCGCCTTCGGGCCGGCGTAGGCCGGCAGCAGCGCAGCCGCTGCGGCCGTGCGGCTCGGCTCGATCGTGCGCGAGGTTTCGGTGGTGGTGCAGCCGGCAGCTAACGCGACGGTGGCGAGCAGGATCAGGAGGCGCATGGAAGGCGGCGGAGTGGGCCCGAGGGCCCGGTGCGGCAGTGTAGCCAGCCGTTTGGGCGCTTTGCTCAGCCGCCTCCACTGTCCAGCAGAGACAGGTCCCAGGCGTGCACGCGTTGGCGTTGTGTGCCCAGGCCGGTGATGCCCAGCGCCATCACATCGCCCGGCTTCAGGTACTGCGGCACCGGCTTCACGCCCATGCCCACGCCCGGTGGCGTGCCGGTGGAGATGAGGTCGCCCGGGTGCAGCGTCATGAAGCGGCTGCAGTAGGCCACGATCTGCGCCACGCCGAAGATCATGCGGGTGGTGCTGCCACGCTGGCGCGGCTGGCCGTTCAGGTCCAGCCACAGGTCCAGCGCCTGCGGGTCGGGCACCTCGTCGGCCGTCACCAGCCAGGGGCCGACCGGGCCGGAGGTGTCGAAACCCTTGCCCTTGTCCCAGGTGCCGCCGCGCTCGAGCTGCCACTCGCGTTCCGACAGGTCATTGACCACGCAGTAGCCGGCCACGTGCGACAGCGCCTCGGCCTCGGACGCCTGGCGCGCGGTGCGGCCGATGACGATGCCGAGCTCGACCTCCCAGTCGGCCTTCACGCTGTCTTTCGGCAGCACGACCTCGGCGTTGGCGCCGACGGCGGCACAGGTGGGCTTCATGAACACGATGGGCTCGGCCGGCAGCGGCAGGCCGGCCTCGGCCGCGTGGTCGGCGTAGTTCAGGCCCACGCAGAGGAACTTGCCCATGCCGCTCCAGGGCACGGCGGGCTGCTCGGCGCGTTCCGGCGGCAGGGCCGGCAGCGTGCGTGGGTCGAGCGCACGCAGCGCGGCCAGGCCGGCCGGCGACAGCGTGGCCGGCGTGATGTCCGGCAGCAGCACGCCCAGGTCGCGCAGCGTGCCGTCGGTATCGAGCAGGGCGGGGCGGGCTTCGCGGCCCAGTCGCATCAGTTTCATCGCCAGCCCTTCTTCAGCCGCGGCCCACGAAGGGCATCTTGCTCGCCATCACCGTGGTGAACAGCATGTTGGCCGACAGCGGCAGCCGCACCATGGCCATGAAGGTCTCGGCCACCGCGTCGAGGTCCATGCGCGGCTCGGGCCGCACGCTGCCGTCGGCCTGCGGCACGCCGTCGGCCATGCGCGCCGTCATCTCGCTGGCGGCATTGCCGATGTCGATCTGGCCCACCGCGATGTCGAAGGGCCGGCCGTCCAGCGAGGCCGTCTTGGTCAGCCCCGTCACCGCGTGTTTGGTCGCGGTGTAGGCGATGGAGCCGGGCCGCGGCGCGTGCGCCGAGATCGAGCCGTTGTTGATGATGCGGCCACCCATCGGCTGCTGCGACTTCATCAGCCGGAAGGCGTGGCTCAGGCAGTAGAAGGCGCCGTTGAGGTTGACGTCGACCACGCGCCGCCACTCCTCGGCGGTGACGAGGTCCGGCGTCTTGCCGCCGAGGCCGCCGCCGGCGTTGTTGAACAGCAGGTCGAGGCGGCCGAAGCGCGCCGCGACGCCGTCGAAGGCGGCGGCGACCTGACCATCGTCGCTCACGTCGCAGGGTGTCGGGTGGGCGTTGGCGGCGCGCGCGCCGGCAGCGGCCTTGGTCGCGTCGAGCGCGTCGGCGCGGCGGCCGAGCAGCGCCACTTGCCAGCCTTCGGCCAGCAGCGCCAGTGCGCAGGCGCGGCCGATGCCGCTGCCGGCACCGGTGACGATGGCCACGCCGGGCGGGGTGTGCAGCATGTGTTTGTCTCCTGGATGTTTGTTCGGGGATTCCGCCGAGTATCCACGGCACGGCATGGCCGGGCGCGGCCCCGCACAATCGGCAGCTTGTCCGTGCTGCCCTTCATCACCGACCCCTGGTTCTACGCCGTCGCGGTGCCGGCGGTGCTGATCACCGGCCTGTCCAAGAGCGGCTTCGCGGCCGGCTTCGGCGCACTGGCCACGCCCTTGCTGGCGCTGGTGGTGCCGGCGCCGCAGGCGGCGGCGGTGATGCTGCCGCTGCTGATCGCGATGGACGCCACCGGCCTGCAGCAGATGTGGCGCGACCGCGATGCGGCGCTGCTGCGGCGCGTGGTGCCCTGGGGGCTGGTGGGCATCGCCATCGGTACGGCGCTGTTCGGGCTGCTGAGCGCCAAGGCCGTGGCCGGGCTGCTGGGCGTGCTGACACTGGCCTTTCTGGCGCACCGGCTGCTCGGCCATGTGCGGCGCGACGCGCGCGTGCCGCCGCCCTGGGTGGGGCGGCTCAGCGGCACGGCGGCCGGCTTCACGAGCTTTGTCGCGCACGCCGGCAGCCCGCCGCTGATGGCCTACATCCTGCCGATGAAGCTGACGCCGACGAAGGCCGCCGCGACCATGGCGGTGTTCTTCGGCGTCATCAACGTCGTCAAGCTGGTGCCCTATGCGCTGCTCGGCCTGATGGAGCTGCGCAACCTCGGCACCTCGCTGCTGTTGCTGCCGCTGGCGCCGATCGGCGTCTGGCTGGGGGTATGGCTGGTGCGGCGCGTCGACCCCACCTGGTTCTACCGCCTGGCGTATGCCGGCATGGCGGCCACCGGGCTCAAGCTGCTGTGGGACGGCCTGAGCCCGGGCTGAAGGTCGAGCCGAAGCCGGCGGGCTACGATGGCACGATGAGCTTCCAGAAAGTCATCCTCGAAACCGGCCCCGACGGCCGTGCGCGTTTCCGCGAAGAGGCCGTGCCGCTGACCGAGGGCACGCCGGTGTCGCGCCTGTCGGCCCTGCAGCCGGCCAGCGCGCTGCAGCTGCGGCAGAGCCCGCCGGGTTTTGCCAGCAGCTTTCATTGCACGACCACGCCGCAGTGGCTGTTCGTGCTGCAGGGGCAGATGGAGATCGGCCTGCAGGACGGCAGCAGCCGCGTGTTCGGGCCGGGCCAGCACTTCTACTCGGCCGACACCCTGCCCGAGGGCGCGGTGTTCGATGCCGCGCTGCACGGCCACCGCAGCCGCGCCGTGGGTGACGAGCCGCTGGTGACGGTGTTCGTGCGCGGCTGAGGCCGCTGCGGCTCAGTACAGCGTTTGTGCCTGGCGCTGCTGCAACCCGGCGTCGTAGGCGGTGCCGTCGATGCCGCTGCCGCTGAGCACTTCGAGGATTGCACCGGGCGACGGCAGCGGGCCGTGGGTCTGCTGACGAGTGACGTCCCACAGACCCGATCGTTTGACGGCCCTCGCGCACTGGAAGAACACGCTGCTCACCCGGATCACGAGCACGCTGGAGGCGGCCTTGCCATCCACGCCCAGGGCCTCGCACAGCGCCGGCGCGGCGCTGATGCGGGCCCTGCCGTTGACACGCAGCGCCTCGCCGAGACCGGGGATCAGGAACAGCAGCGCCACACGCGGATCCCGCGCGATGTTGCGCAGGCTGTCGATGCGCTGGTTCCCGCGGCGGTCGGGCAGCAGCAGCGTGTGCGCGTCGGCCACGCGCACGAAGCCGGGTGCGTCGCCACGCGGCGAGGTGTCCAGGCCGTGCTCGCCCACGGTGGCCAGCACCGCAAACGGCGAGGCCTCGATCCACGGGCGGTACAGCGGGTGCACGTGGTCGGTCACCTTGGCCAGCGAACTCTCGCCCGGGCCGGTGCTGTAGACGCGGCGCAGCGCTGCATCGTCGCGCAGGTCGTGCGCGGTGTCGGCGGCCAGGGTGAGCAGATGGGCGAGCTGAGGGGCGAGCGTCTGTGCGTCATCCATCGCAGCAGCCCCTTCAGCCGATGCGGCCCAGCAGCAGGTACTCCATCAGCGCCTTCTGCACGTGCATGCGGTTTTCGGCCTCGTCCCAGACCACGCTCTGCGGGCCGTCGATGACCTCGGCCGTGACTTCCTCGCCGCGGTGCGCCGGCAGGCAGTGCATGAAGAGCGCGTCGGGCCTGGCCACGGCCATCATCTCCTCGTCCACGCACCAGTCGACGAAGGCCTTGCGGCGCTCTTCGTTCTCGGCCTCGTAGCCCATGCTGGTCCAGACGTCGGTGGTGACGAGGTCAGCACCTTCGCAGGCCTGCAGCGGGTGGTCGAAGACCTTGAAGCAGCCGGCGTCGCGGATGCCGGCCACGCCCATGTCGACCTCGTAGCCGCTGGGCGTGCTGATGTGCAGCGTGAAGCCCAGGATCTCGGCCGCCTGCAGCCAGGTGTTGGCCATGTTGTTGCCGTCACCCACCCAGGCCACCACCTTGCCCTGTATGGGGCCGCGGTACTCGATGTAGGTGAAGATGTCGGCCAGGATCTGGCAGGGGTGGTACTCGTTCGTCAGGCCGTTGATGACCGGCACGCGCGAGTGCGCCGCGAAGCGCTCCAGCTTGGCCTGCTCGAAGGTGCGGATCATCACCACATCGACCATGCGGCTGATGACCCGCGCCGAGTCCTCCACCGGCTCAGCCCGGCCCAGCTGGCTGTCGCCGGTGGTGAGGTGCACCACCGAGCCGCCCATCTGGTACATGCCGGCCTCGAAGCTCACCCGCGTGCGCGTGCTGGCCTTCTCGAAGATCATGGCCAGCGTGCGGTCGGTCAGCGGCGTGTAGCGCTCGTAGTTCTTGAAGCGCGTCTTGATGATGCGGGCGCGCTCCAGCAGGTAGCCGTACTCCTCGGCACGGAAGTCCTTGAACTGCAGGTAGTGGCGCATCAGCGCGTGGCCGGGTTTCATCGGCGGCTTCATCCCTGGGCCAGGAAGTCGCGCACCAGCGGCACCAGCAGCGCGGCGACCTGCTGCGCTTCTTCGGCCGTCATGATCAGCGAGGGCACGAGGCGGATCACCGAGTCGGCCGTCACGCTGATCAGGAGGCCGGCCTCGGCCGCACGGCCGAGCAGCACGCCGCAGGGGCGGTCGAGCTCGACGCCGATCATCAGCCCGGCGCCGCGGATGTCCTTCACGCGGCCGTCGGCGATCTCGGCCGCGAGGCCGCTGCGCAACGCGCCGGTGAGCACTTCGCCGACGGCGGCAGCGTTGGCCAGCAGGCCTTCTTCTTCCATGATGCGCAGCGTCTCGACGCCGGCGCGCATGGCCAGCGGGTTGCCGCCGAAGGTGGTGCCGTGGTTGCCCGGGCCGAGCACGTTCACGGCCTTCGGGCCGACGACGATGGCGCCGATGGGCACGCCCGAGCCCAGGCCCTTGGCCAGCGGCATCACGTCGGGCTGGATGCCGGCCCATTGGTGGGCGAACCACTTCCCGGTGCGCCCGATGCCGCACTGCACCTCGTCGAGCATCAGCAGCCAGCCACGCTCGTCGCAGATGCGGCGCAGGCCCTGCAGGTACTCCCAGCGCGCGGCGTTGATGCCGCCTTCGCCCTGGATGGTCTCGAGGAACACGGCGACCACGTTCGGGTTGCTCGACGCGACTTTCTCGACCGCGGCCAGGTCGTTCAGCGGCACGCGCACGAAGCCCTCGACCAGCGGCTCGAAGCCCTTCTGCACCTTCGGGTTGCCGGTGGCCGACAGCGTGGCGATCGAGCGGCCGTGGAAGGCGCGCTCGTAGACGATGACCTCCGGACGCTCGATGCCCTTGTCATGGCCGTACTTGCGCGCGATCTTCAGCGCGCCCTCGTTGGCCTCCAGGCCCGAGTTGCAGAAGAACGCGGCGTTCAGGCCCGACAGCGCGCACAGCTTGGCGGCCAGTTGCTCCTGCAGCGGCACCTGGTAGTAGTTGCTGGTGTGGATGAGCTTGGCGATCTGCTCCTGCAGCGCCGGCACCAGCTTCGGGTGCGCGTGGCCCAGCGTGTTCACGGCGATGCCGCCCAGGGCGTCGAGGTATCGCTTGCCATCGGTGTCCCAGACCCAGCAGCCTCGGCCGTGCGAGAGCGCCATCGGCAGGCGGCCGTAGGTGTTCATCACATGCGGCATGGGCTGGTTGAGCATGGGCTCGGGGGCGTTCATCGCGACAGTGCTCCGTTGAAAAAACTGGGGGACCACAAGGACGAAACCGGCACCGCCTGCGCGTGGCGCGCGGGGCTGGTGCCGGCGGACCGCGATTCTAGGCGGCGTGCCCTGATCGGGATGTTGCAACGCAGCAGCGGGGCATGGCAGTCGGGCACAATCGCCTGCTCCGACAGCGGCCGTGCCACGGCCTTTGCGGCTCTCGATGCCAGCCCAGAAACCCCGTCAGTTCTACATCCACGGCGTCACGCTCGAAGGCCGCAGCTTTCGTCCCAGCGACTGGGCCGAGCGGCTGGCCGGCGCGATGAGCAGCTTCCGCCCCGGCGGCGGCGCCGGCATGGGCTCGCACATCGGCTACTCGCCGTACTGCATTCCGCAGGTGGTGGCGGGCGTGAAGAGCGTGCGGGTGTCCGAGGCGCTGAAGGACATCGAGCCGATGGCCTGGGACTTCGTGATGAACTTCGCCCGCGACAACCAGCTGAAGGTCAGCGAGGTGGATCCGACCGGGGGCGCGGCAGGCTGAAACCCCGAACACCGGAAGCTGAAAACAAAAAGGGCCCTCGAAGGGCCCTTTGTGCTGGAGCGGGGAGGACGCTCAGGCGGCGAGCGCCAGCGCCTTCACGCGCGCGGCCAGGCGGCTCTTGAGACGCGCGGCCTTGTTCTTGTGGAAGATGCCCTTGTCGGCGATCGAGTCGATCACGCTCTGGGCCAGCTTGAAGGTGTCGGTGGCCTTGGCCTTGTCGCCGCCGGTGACGGCCTTCTGCACGTTCTTGACGACGGTGCGGAAGCGCGAGCGCAGCGCCGTGTTGGCGGCGTTCAGCTTGACGTCCTGGCGGGCGCGCTTGCGGCCCGAGGCGATGCGGACGGTCTTCTTCTTGGCTTTGGACGAGGTGGCCATGAACTTCGGAGTTGGTTGTCGCCCGCCCGGCACAGCGCCCGGCGAATGCGAATCAATGGACGTGAACCAGCGAAAGGCGGTTCAACGCAAAGACTGTCGAGTGTAGCACGGGCCTGGCAATCCGTCCAGTCGACCGGAAGCCGAGACCTATACTCCCCGGTTTGGTCCGCCGGAGCCCCTGCTGAACCTGCTGAAAGCCGCGTCCACCGTCTCGCTGCTGACGCTCGCGTCGCGCGTGACCGGCCTCGTGCGCGAGCAGCTCATCGCGGCCAGCTTTGGCGCCGGCGCGCTCACCGACGCCTTCAACGTCGCCTTCCGCATTCCGAACCTGTTCCGGCGCCTGTTTGCCGAGGGTGCGTTTTCGCAGGCCTTCGTGCCGCTGCTGGCGGCCACCCGTGCCAAGGATGGCGACGCCGCGACAAGCGCACTGCTCGACGCCGTCGCCACCGTGCTGACCTGGGTGCTGCTGCTCACCTGCGCCGTGGGCGTGGCCGGCGCGCCGCTGCTGGTGTGGCTGATCGGCGCCGGCCTGGAGCGCTTCGACACCGCCGTGCTGCTGACGCGCTGGATGTTCCCGTACATCGGCTTCATGTCGCTGGTGGCGCTGGCCGCGGGCGTGCTGAACACCTGGAAGCGCTTTGCGGTGCCGGCGGCCACGCCGGTGCTGCTGAACGTGGCGATGATCGGCGCGGCCTGGTTCGGCGCGCCGTGGTTCGAGCGCCAGGGCATCGAGCCCATCCTGGCGCTGGCCGGCGGCGTGATGCTCGGCGGCCTGCTGCAGCTGGGCGCCATGCTGTGGGCGCTGGCGCGCATCGGCATGCTGCCGCGCGTGGCGCTGGCGCCCGCCGCCATCGCCGCCGCCTGGCGCCACGAGGGTGTGCGGCGGGTGCTCACGCTGATGGCGCCGGCGCTGCTGGGCGTGTCGGTGGCGCAGATCTCGCTGCTGATCAACACCCAGATCGCCTCGCACGTGGCGGTGGGCGCGGTGTCCTGGCTCACCTATGCCGACCGGCTGATGGAGTTCCCGACCGCGCTGCTGGGCGTGGCGCTGGGCGTGGTGCTGCTGCCGCAGCTGGCCGGCGCGCAGGCGCGGGCCGACTCGGCGGCGTTTTCGGCCATGCTCGACTGGGGCCTGCGCCTGGTGTTGCTGCTGTCGCTGCCCTGCGCGCTGGCGCTGCTGATCTTTCCGGAAGCGCTGGTGGCCGTGCTGTACCACTACGGCCGCTTCGCCGACCACGACGTGCAGATGACGGTGCGCGCGCTGCAGGGTTACGGCGTGGGCCTGCTGGGCATCGTCGCGGTCAAGGTGCTGGCGCCGGCCTTCTATGCGCGGCAGGACATCCGCACGCCGGTGAAGATCGCCATCGGCGTGCTCATCGGCGTCCAGCTGATGAACCTGGTGCTGGTGCCCTGGCTGGGCCACGCCGGCCTGGCCCTGTCGATCGGGCTCGGTGCCTGGATCAACGCGGCGCTGCTGTTCGCCGGGCTGCTGCGGCGCGGCGCCTTCGTGCCGCAGCCGGGCTGGGGGCGTTTCATCGCCCAGGCGCTGGCGGCCAACGTGGCGCTGGGCGCGGCGCTGGCCTGGGCCGCACAGGCGCTGGACTGGACCGGACTGCAGCCGCAGTGGGCACTGCGCGCCGGCGCGGTGGCGGCGGTGCTGGTGGCCGTGGCGGCGCTGTACTTCGCGGTGCTGGCGCTGTGCGGCATGCGGCCGCGCCAGTTCGTGCGGCGGGGCTGAGGGGCGTGGTGCCCGTGGCGCCCGTGGCGAGGGCAGCCGGCCGCGGCCGGCCCGATACACTGACGGCCTTGCCGAACCCCATGTCGCCGCTCCGTTTCGACGTTCCGACGCCGCTGGCGTACTTTGCTTCGCTGGTGGCCAGCGACGACGGGTTTCCGCTGCTCGAAGCCGCCGTCTCGCTGGCCCAGGACGACGAGCCGGGCCTCGACGTGCAGGGCGTGCTCGACGAGATCGACGGCCTGGCCCAGCGCCTGCGCGCACGGCTGCCGGCCGACGCAGCGCCGCTGATGCGGCTGCGCCTCTTGAACCGCTTCTTCTTCGAGGAGCTGGGTTTTGCCGGCAACGTCAACGACTACCACGACCGCCGCAACAGCCTGATCCCGACCGTGCTGCGCACCCGCCGCGGCATCCCGATCTCGCTGGCGGTGCTGTACCAGGAGTTCGGCACGCAGATCGGCCTGACGGTGCGTGGCGTGTCGTTCCCCGGGCACTTTCTCGTCAAGGTCGTGCTGGCGCCGGGCGAGGTCGTGATCGACCCCTTCAGCGGCCAGTCGCTGTCGCGCGCAGCGCTCGAGGAACGCCTGCTGCCGTTCCGCCAGGGCAGCCACAGCCGTGAAGATCTGCCGCTGGCGGTGTTCCTGGCCGCGGCCGATGCACGCGAGGTGCTGGCGCGCATGCTGCGCAACCTGAAGGAGATCCACCGCAACCACGCCGACTGGCAGCGGCTGGAGCGTGTGCAGGCGCGGCTGGTGCTGCTGCTGCCCGAGGCCTGGGACGAGCGGCGCGACCACGCGCTGGCGCTGGCCGAGCTGGGCGCCCGCCAGGAGGCCGCGGCGGCGCTGGCGGTCTACCTCGAACACTGCCCCGATGCCGCCGATGCGCCGGTGCTGGCGCGCCACCTGGCGGCCTGGCAGGCGGCGTCGTGAGCGCAGCGGTGGTGTCGGCGATGCAGCAGATCCCGCTGGCCATCGGCCCGGAGTCGCGGCCGGGCTTCGACAACTTCGTGCCCGGCGCCAACGCCGCGGCGCTGCAGCACCTGCGGGCGCTGGCGCTGCCTTCGTCGCCGGTGTCCTCGCCGGTGTACCTGTGGGGGCCGGCCGCCAGCGGCAAGACGCACCTGATGCAGGCGCTGGCCGCACGCTGCCAGGCCGAGGGCCAGCGTGTGGCCTGGTTCGACGCCGCCGACCCCGAACCCTGGGCGCTGGAGCCGGGCTGGGCGCTGGTCGTCGTCGACCGCTGCGAGCAGCTGGGCCCGGCCGCGCAGCACGCGGCCTTTGCGCTGTTCGAGGCCGCCTCGGCGCACGGCGTGCAGTGGCTGGCCGCGGGCCGGCTGCCGCCGGTGGACCTGCCGCTGCGCGACGACCTGCGCACGCGGCTGGGCTGGGGCCACATCTTCGCGCTGGAGCCGCCGACCGATGCCGAGACCCGCGCCGCGCTGCGCCGCGAGGCCGACCACCGCGGCATCTTCCTGTCCGACGAGCTGATGGACTACCTGCTGGTGCGCTTTCCGCGCGACCTCGGCCATCTGATGCGCGCACTCGACCAGCTCGACGCCTTCGGCCTGGCCAAGGGCCGGCGCATCACGGTGCCGCTGCTGCGGCAGATGCTGGCCGAAGAAGGCCTGCCCGAGCCCGTGCAGGCCTGAGCCCAGACGACCGCGAAACGATCCTGTTCCCGATGAGCACTTCACCACCCGCCCTGGCGCTGTTCGACCTCGACGGCACTCTGCTGCCCAAGGACAGCGACCACGCCTTCGGCGAGTTCCTGGTGCAGCGCGGCTGGGCCTCGGGCGATGCTTTCCGCCGCGCCAACGACCGCTTCTACGCCGACTACCTCGAAGGCCGGCTCGACATGGCGGCCTACGTCGACTTCGCCACCGCCGCCTGGCGCGGCCGCGCGCCGGCCGAGCAGCAGGCGGTGCTGGAGGCCTTCGTCGACGAGGTCGTGCGGCCGATGCTGCTGCCGGCGGCCACCGAACTGGTCGAACGCCACCGCGACGCCGGCGAGCGGCTGGCGCTGGTGACGGCCACGAACGAGTTCGTCACGCGGCCGATCGCGGCGCTGTTCGGCATCCCGACGCTGATCGCCACCGAGCTCGAGCGCGATGCGGCGGGCCGCGTCACCGGCGCCATCGCCGGCGTGCCCTCGTTCCGCGAAGGCAAGATCCGGCGTGTCGAAGATTGGCTCGCGGGCCTCGGCACTTCGCTGACGGCCGCACCGCGCAGTTTTTTCTACAGCGACTCCACCAACGACCTGCCGCTGCTGGAGGCGGTGAGCCACCCGGTGGCCACCAACCCCGGCGAAGGCCTGGCGCGCGAAGCCGCGCGCCGCGGCTGGCCGGTGATCCAACTGTTCACATGATCAAGAAATTCATCCAACGCCTGTTCGGCCAGGGCCCGGGCGACGCCGCGGCCGCGGTGCCTGCCGTGCCCACCATTCCGCTCGGCCAGCGCGTCGAGATCCCGGCCGCCGAGCACCGCATCGACCCCTCGCTGCTGGACGCCAACGCGGTGCGTGTGGTGCGCACACTCAAGGACGCCGGCTACGAGGCCTACGTCGTCGGCGGCGCGGTGCGCGACCTGCTGGTCGGCCTGCGCCCCAAGGACTTCGACGTCGCCACCGACGCCACGCCCGAGCAGGTGAAGGCGCTGTTCCGCCGCGCCTTCATCATCGGCCGGCGCTTCCGGTTGGTGCACGTGGTGTTCGGCCGCGGCCGCGAGCACGAGACCATCGAGGTCAGCACCTTCCGCGCCTACCTCGACACCAGCGCCGCCGAGCAGGTGGCCGGCAACGAGAAGACCGCCAAGGGCCAGATCGCCGACAAGAAACACGTGGTCGACGCCGAAGGGCGCGTGCTGCGCGACAACGTCTGGGGTCCGCAGATCGAAGACGCCGCGCGGCGCGACTTCACGATCAACGCCATGTACTACGACCCGGTCACGCAGACCGTGGTCGACTACCACGGCGGCCTGGCCGATTCGCGCGCACGGGTGCTGCGCATGATCGGCGACGCGCCCACGCGCTACCGCGAAGACCCGGTGCGCATCCTGCGCGTGGTGCGCTTCGCGGCCAAGCTCGGCTTTGCGCTGGACAAGGCCACGGCGCAGCCGGTGGCGGCGGCGCTGCCGCTGCTGGCCAACGTGCCGATCTCGCGGCTGTTCGACGAGATGGTCAAGCTGCTGCAGACCGGCCATGCGCTGGCCAGCCTGGAGCAGTTGCGCAAGTTCGGCCTGATCGGCGCCGGCGTGTTCCCGGTGCTGGACGCGGCGCTGCCGCCCGGCGCGGCGGCCAACCCGGCGCGCGAGACCTTTGTGCGCCTGGCGCTGGAAGACACCGACCGCCGCGTGGCCGAGGGCAGGGCGGTGGCGCCGAGTTTCATGCTCGCCTGTTTGCTGTGGCACGACGTGCAGGCCCGCTGGGCGGCGCTGAAGGCCAAGGGCGAAGGCGCCTTCCCGGCGCTGCAGCAGGCGGTGGACGCGGTGTTCGATGCCCGCATCGGCGACATCTCCGGCCGCGGCAAGCTGGCCGCCGACATGCGCGAGATCTGGCTGATGCAGCCGCGTTTCGAGCGCCGCACGCCGAGCTCGGCGCTCTCGTTGGCAGGCCAGCCGCGTTTCCGTGCCGGCTACGACTTCCTGCGCCTGCGCGCCGATGCACGCGAAGCCAGCGCCGAGCTGGCCGACTGGTGGGAGGACTTCCACCTGGGCAGCGACGACGAACGCGAGGCGCTGCTGGCCGATTTGCGGCCGGCGGGTGGCAAGCTGCGGCGCGTGCCGGCGGCGGCGCCTGCTGCAGCGACGGGCGGCAATGAGTCTGCAGAGGCCGATGCCGACGAGGCCGAAGAGCCTAGTGACAGCGGCGATGCCACCGCAGCGGGCGACGCCCCGCGCAAGCGCCGGCGCCGGCGTCGGCGGGGCGGCCGTAGCGGCGGCGAGGCGCCGGCCGGCGGGGACACGCCAGCCGCCTGAACGTCATGGCCATACCAGGTCGGGCGCCGCACCGCGCCTTCGTCGGCCTGGGTGCCAATCTGGGCGATGCGGCGGCGACGCTGCAAACGGTCTTCGGCGAACTCGACGGCCTGCCATCGAGCCGGCTCGTCGCCCGCTCGCCGCTCTACCGCAGCGCGCCCGTGGACGCGGTGGGCCCGGACTTCGTCAACGCCGTCGCCGAGCTCTCGACCGGGCTGGCGCCGGCCGAACTGCTGGCCGAGCTGCAGGCGCTGGAACAGCGCCACCACCGCGAGCGGCCTTACCGCCACGCGCCGCGCACGCTGGACCTGGACCTGCTGCTGGTCGACGCGCTGGAGCTCGACACCCCGACCCTGACGCTGCCGCACCCGCGGCTGCACCAGCGCGCCTTCGTGCTGCGGCCCTTGCTGGACCTGGCGCCGGCGCTGTCGCACCCACGGCTCGGGCCGCTGGCGCAGTGGCTGCCGGCCACGGCCGGCCAGCTGCTCGAACGGCTACAGCGCTGACAGGGCCGGCTGCAGCGTGGCCACGACCGGCCCCATCTGCCACTCGAAGAAACGCTGGCCCGCGTAGGCGATGGTGCCCATCAGCACGCCGCCGCCAATGAGCAGCGCGGCGATGGCCGCCAGCACCGGCCCCCAGCGGGTGGCCACGGCCTCGCGGCCGGGGTTGTGGCGCTCGTTCCAGCGCTCGTCGGGCGTCAGGCCGTAGACGATGGCCGTCAGCATGGCGGCCGAGACCATCAGGCCCAGCAGCGGCAGCAGCAGCCAGGCCAGGCGGTCGTCCTGGCCCAGCGTCAGGTGGCGGTCCAGGCCGACCAGGCCCAGCGCAGTCGGCAAGGGGTGCAGCCAGGCCCAGCGGTCGCCCAGGCCGTGCAGGTACAGGCGGTGCACGCCCAGCGTGCCCAGCAGCAGTGCCAGCCAGGCGGCCAGCGTCTTGCTGCGGTAGTGGGCGGTGGGTGCCGGGTCGGCAGGGGCAGGGGAGGCTTGCGGCATGGTCTCGGTGGCAGCCGCACAGTCTATAATGCGCGGTTTCCGCCGGCGGCTCTGGAGCAAAGAGCGTATCTACGACGGCGGAAGGTCGGTGCGCACCGATGCGCCGTACCGGGCCCACAAGCCCGGCGCGTTCGTCGGTGTCACCCCAGGACAATCCACCCGGTCGTGTCCACGGGCCCGGAACGTCGCCCTGCTGAACATTCATCGAATCCGAGGTATTCCCATGGTCGTGATCCGACTGGCCCGTGGTGGCTCCAAGAAGCGCCCGTTCTACAACATCGTCGTCGCCGACGCGCGCGAGCGCCGCGATGGCCGCTTCATCGAGCGCGTGGGTTTTTACAACCCGGTCGCGGCCGGTGCGGCCGAAGGCCTGCGCGTGTCGCTGGACCGCGTGACGCACTGGAAGGGTGTCGGCGCCCAGCTGTCGCCCACCGTGGCCCGCCTGGTCGGCCAGGCCGCGAAGGCCACCGCCTGATCTGCGGTTGACGACGGCCGTGCTCGACGCCCTGGGCCCTCCCGAGGCGCTGCCGGCCGACGCGGTCGAAGTCGGCCGCGTGCTCGGTGCCTGGGGCGTGAAGGGCGCGATCAAGATCGCCCCCTTCGCCGCCGATGCCCAGGCGCTGTTTTCCAGCAAGCGCTGGTACCTGGCCCCCGCCGAGGCGCCGCGCCCCGGCGGCCTGGGCCACCCGGTGCTGCTGCGTGTGGTGCAGGCCCGCGAACAGGGCGACGCCATCGTCGCCACGGTCCAGGATCTGGCCGATCGCGACCTGGCCGAGTTGCTGAAGGGCACGCGCATCTACGTCTCGCGCGCCAGCTTCCCGACACCCGACGACAACGAGTTCTACTGGGTCGACCTGATCGGCCTGGCGGTGCTCAACCGCGAGGGCCAGGCGCTGGGCGAGGTGATCGGCCTTCTCGAGACCGGCCCGCACTGCGTGCTGCGCATCCGCCCCCCGGCCGCTGCCGATGCGCCGGCCGAGGCGGGCGAGCTGATGATCCCCTTCGTCGACGCCTACGTCGACGCGGTCGAGATGGCCGAACGGCGCATCCGCGTCGACTGGCAGGCCGACTACTGAAGCCGCTGCCGCGGCCGGCGCCCGTGCGCTTCGACATCGTCACGCTGTTTCCCGAGCTCTTCGCGCCGCACCTGTCGCAGGGAGTCACGCGGCGTGCCTTCGAGGCCGGCGGCCCGGTGGCGGTGCAGTGCTGGCAGCCGCGCGACTTTGCCGAGGACGCCTACCGCCGTGTCGACGACCGCCCCTACGGTGGCGGCCCCGGCATGGTGATGCTGGCCGAACCGCTGCTGCGCACGCTCGATGCGGCGCTGGCGGCGCGCGGCGCAGGCCCGCATGCGGTGATCCACTTCACGCCCACCGGGCGGCGCCTCGACCAGGCCCTGGTTACCGAACTGGCGGCCGGCCCTGGCGCCGTGCTGCTGTGCGGCCGCTACGAGGGCATCGACCAGCGCCTGCTCGACGCCCGCGTGACGCTGGAGCTGAGCCTGGGCGACTTCGTGCTCTCCGGCGGCGAACTGCCGGCGCTGGCGCTGCTGGACGCCGTGGCGCGGCTGCAGCCGGGGGTGCTGACCGAGCCTTCGCACCAGCTCGACAGCTTTTCCGACGGCTTGCTCGAAGGCCCGCACTACAGCCGCCCTGAACGGCTGCTGCTCGACGGCGCGGAGCAGGCCGTGCCGGCGGTGCTGCTGTCGGGCCACCACGCGGTCATCGCGCGCTGGCGCCGCGAGCGTTCGCTGGAAGTCACCGCGCGGCGCCGGCCGGACCTGATCGCTGCCGCCCGCGCCGCGGGCCGGCTGGACAAGGCCGACGAGCGCTTCCTGGCGAGTTTGCCTGGCGTGCTATGATCAAAGGCTTTTCGATCCTCTGCCGGGCGACCTCTCTCCTCCAACCCGCGCCCCGGGCACGATCGACCGGAGAACCCCTGTGGACCTGATTGCCACCCTCGAGAAGGAAGAGATCGCGCGGCTGAACCGCACGATCCCCGCGTTCGCCCCCGGCGACACCGTCATCGTCAACGTCAACGTGGTCGAAGGCACGCGCAAGCGTGTGCAGGCCTACGAAGGCGTGGTCATCGCCAAGCGCAACCGCGGCCTGAACAGCAGCTTCATCGTGCGCAAGATCTCCAGCGGCGAAGGCGTGGAGCGCACGTTCCAGACCTACAGCCCGCTGATCGCCTCGGTCGAGGTCAAGCGCCGCGGCGACGTGCGCCGCGCCAAGCTGTACTACCTGCGCCAGCGCAGCGGCAAGAGCGCCCGCATCAAGGAGAAGCTCGCCTGAGCTTCGCTCAGGCTGGCGGCTTGGCCGCCACCGGCGCGCAGCGCCGGTTGAGCGCAGGAGCGAGCCGGCGCAGCCGGCCGCTCCAGAAGCTGGCCGGTTGGCCTCCATGACCTCACCGCCCCGCATCCTCGACCCCCGTCACGTCCCCGTGGCGGGGGTCGATTCACATCTGCCGGCGCTGGCGCCGGAGCGGCTCAGTGCCGCCGCGGTGCGGCTGCGCTTTGCGGCGGCCGAACTCTTCGAGCCCGAACACCCGGGCGACGGCAGCCTGTTCGGCGGGCGCGAGCCGGCTGCGGCCGCCGTGCTGGTACCGCTGGTGGCGCGTGAACACGGCCTGTCGGTGCTGCTGACGCGCCGCACCGAGCACCTGCGCGACCACGCCGGCCAGATCAGCTTTCCGGGCGGCCGCAGCGAACCCGAAGACCTCGATGCGGCTGCCACCGCGTTGCGCGAGGCCGAGGAAGAGGTGGGACTGCGCCGCGACCGTGTCGACGTGGTCGGCAGTCTGCCGGTCTACACCACGGTGACGCACTTCGTCGTCACGCCGGTGGTGGCGCTGGTGACACCGCCGTTCGAGCTGCAGCCCGACCCCGGCGAGGTGGCCGAGGCCTTCGAGGTGCCGCTGGCCTTTCTGATGAACCCGGCCCACCACCACCGCCACCACTTTCACTTCGACGGTGGCGAGCGGCAGTTCCTGTCGATGCCCTGGACAGGCCCGGCCGCCGACGGCGCACCCCGCGAGTACTTCATCTGGGGCGCGACGGCGGCCATGCTGCGCAACCTCTACCGCTTCCTCGGCCGCTGAGCGTTCACCCTCGGCGAGGGGCCGGCGTCAGGCTCCTATCATCGGGGCTGCGCATGAGCTTCTTCGCTGTCCTGTTCGCGCTGCTGATCGAGCAGCTCAAACCCCTGCCGCGCGACAACGCCGTGCACGACGGCATGGTGCGCTGGGTGCGCTGGACCGGCCGCAACTTCGATGCCGGCGAGCGCCACCACGCCGCGGTCGTGCTGGGCGTGTCGCTGGCCGTGCCGGCGCTGGCGACGCTGGCGCTGTACCTGGCCTTGCGCCACTACAGCCTGGTGCTGGCGCTGGCCTTCGACGTGCTGGTGCTGTACCTGACGCTGGGCTTCCGCCAGTTCAGCCATTTCTTCACCGACATCCGCGATGCCGTGGACCGCGGCGACGAGGCCACGGCGCGCCGGCGGCTCGCCGAATGGCGCCACCTCGACGCCAGCGAACTGCCGCGCACCGAGTTGCTGCGCCACGTGATCGAACACGCGCTGCTGGCGGCGCACCGCCACGTGTTCGGCGTGTTCTTCTGGTTCGTGCTGTTGTCGGCGCTGGGCCTGGGGCCGGCCGGGGCGGTGCTGTACCGTTTGGCCGAGTTCGCCTCGCGCTACTGGAACTTCCGCAGCCGCACGCTGGACGCGCCCGCCAACGAAAACCTCGGTGCGCTGGCGCGGCGGCTGTTCGTCGCCATCGACCATGTGCCGGCGCGGCTGACGGCGGCCGGCTTCGCCATCGTCGGCAACTTCGAAGAAGCGATCTCGGCCTGGCGGCGCGACGCAGCGCTGTGGCTGCACGCCAACGAGGGCGTGATCCTCGCCGCGGCGGCGGGCGCGCTGGGCATGCAGCTGGGCGGCGCCGCCGCCCCGGGCGTGACACCCGACCGCAGCAAGACCTTCAACCTTGGCAGCGACGCCGGCCTGGCCGAGGCCGAGGGCTCGACCGGCGGCCAGCCGGTGCAGCCGGCGCACCTGCACAGCGTGGTCGGCCTGGTCTGGCGCTCGGTGGTGCTGTGGATGCTGCTGCTGGCGCTGCTGACGCTGGCCAACATCGTCGGCTGAGCGGCGGGCGCTGCAGCCTTACCAGCGCTGCGGCGCGGCGAGCTCGTCGTAGAGCTGCTCGTAGAAGCGCAGCCGGCCGGGGGCGATCTCGCCGCGTTCGGCGGCTGCGCGCACCGCGCAGGCCGGTTCGTGGCGGTGGCTGCAGTTCGCGAAGCGGCAGTGGCCCAGGTGCGCGGCCAGGTCCGGCATCAGGCCGGCCAGGGCGGGCGGCTCGATCTGGTGCAGGCCGAATTCCTGGAAACCCGGTGAGTCGAGCAGGGCGCCGCGGTGCTCGGCGTCGAGCCAGTACCAGCTGGTGGTGGTGGTGGTGTGGCGGCCGGCGTTCAGCGCCACCGAGATCTCGCCGACCTGGGCCGCCGCCTCGGGCACGAAGCGGTTGATCAGCGTGCTCTTGCCCATGCCGCTGGGCCCCAGCACCAGGGTCGTGCGCTCGGCGAGCAGGGGCGCCAGCAGCGCCTGGGCCGCCTCGGGCGCTGTCTTCAGTGCGAACTCCAGCACCGGCACGCCCATCGCGGCATAGGGCGCCAGCCGCGCACGGGCGGCATCGGCGCCGGGTAGGTCGATCTTGTTCAGGCCGATCAGTGCCGGGATGCCGGCCGCGGCAGCGGCGATCAGCGCACGCGCCAGCTGCGCCTCGTTGAAGGGCGGCGCCACGGCCACCAGCACCAGCAGCTGGTCGAGGTTGGCGGCGAAGCTCTTGGTGCGCCACTCGTCCTGGCGGAACAGCAGGTTGCGGCGCGGCTCCAGCTGCTCGATCACGCCGCCGTCGCCACTGGCCAGCCAGCGCACGCGGTCGCCGACCACCAGCTCGCTCTTCTTGCCGCGTGGCACGCAGTGCACACGCTCGCCTTCGGGGGTTTCGATGACGACGTGGCGGCCGTGTGCCGCGACGACCAGGCCGAGCCGGCCGGAGTCCGACGTGGCGGGCGTGGGCGACACCCGGCGCTCAGCCGATCAGCGCGTCGACCTTGGCCGCGCAGATGAAGTCGTTGAGCGAGATGCCGCCCACCGAGTGCGTGTTGAAGCGCACCGTGCAGCGGCTGTAGCTCACCAGCAGATCGGGGTGGTGGTCTTCGGCATGCGCGATCCAGGCCAGCGCGTTCACGAAGGCCATGGTGCGGTGGTAGTCGGCGAAGTCGTAGCGCTTCTGGATCGCGCCGTCCACCAGCGCCCAGCCGGGCGCGGCGGCGAGGTGGTGGTCGATCTGGGCGGCGTCCAGGGCCGGCTCGCCTTCGAGCGGGCGGCAGTGTTGCGTGGCGAGCGGGTGCATGGGGGTTGCAGCGGTTTCGGCCGGGTCAGCCCGGCGAGGGCAGGGCAGCCAGCCGTTCGCTGGCCGGCGGGTGCGAGTAGTAGAAACGCACGTAGACCGGATCGGGCGTCAGCGTCGAGGCGTTGTCGGCGTGCAGCTTCAGCAGCGCGCTGGCGAGGTCGCGGCCGTCGGCATGCGTGCAGGCATAGGCGTCGGCCTCGAACTCGTGGCGGCGCGACAGCTGCGCGGCCAGCGGCGCGGCGAAGAAGGTGAAGCTGGGTAGCGCGATCATGAACAGCAGCAGCGCCAGCGCGTCGTTCGGCGCCGTCAGGTTGGGCGCCACGCCGAGGCCGGCGTAGAAGCCGCTCTGGCCGGCCAGCCAGCCCAGCAGCGCAAAGGCCGCCAGGCTGCCGCCCAGCAGCAGCAGCAGCCGCTTGGGCACGTGGCGCAGCTTGAAGTGGCCGAGCTCGTGCGCCAGCACCGCTTCCACCTCGCCGGGCGTCAGCTGGGCCAGCAGGGTGTCGAAGAACACCACGCGCTTGGCTGCGCCCAGGCCGGTGAAGTAGGCGTTGGCGTGTGCCGAGCGGCGGCTGCCGTCCATCACGAACAGGCCCTTGGCGGCAAAGCCGCTGCGCTGCATCAGCGCCTTCACGCGCTGCGCCAGCTCGCCGTCGGCCAGCGGCTCGAAGCGGTTGAACAGCGGCGCGATCCAGGCCGGCCAGACCAGCAGCAGCAGCACGTTGAAGCCGACCAGCGCGGCCCAGGCCCACAGCCACCACAGGCCGCCGCTGGCGCCCATGATCCACAGCACCAGCGCGGCCAGCGGCAGGCCCAGCAGCGCCCCGACCAGCAGGCCCTTGGCCTGGTCGGCCCACCACAGCGCCGGCGTGCTGCGGTTGAAGCCGAAGCGCTGCTCGAGCCGGAAGGTGGCGATCCACTCCAGCGGCAGCTCGATCAGCGCGCCGATCAGCGCCACCGCGGCCAGCAGCGCCAGCTGGTAGCCGAGCGGCCCCCAGGACGGCAGCAGCGTGTGCAGCAGGGCGGTGTTCAGCAGGTCGAGGCCGCCCAGCAGCGTCCAGCCCAGCACGATGGCGGTGCCGAAGGCGGTGGAGATCAGGCCCAGGCGGCCTTTGGCCAGTGTGTAGTCGGCAGCGCGGCGGTGCGCCTCCAGCGTCACGCGGCCGGAAAAGGGGGCGGGCACCTGCCCGCGGTGCGCGGCCACGTGCCGCATCTGGCGAGTCGTGAGCCACAGCTTGACGGCCAGCGAAGCCAGCAGCGCGGCCACGAAGGCCCAGGTCATCAGGTTCGGATCCATGTCGCTCGGCAGTGTAGGCTCGGGCGACAATCTCCGGCTGCCGCCACCCCCATTTGCCTGCACCGCCCACCCGATGACCGACTCTGCCCCGACGCTGGCTTCCAGCGAGCACAACCTGATCTGGATCGACCTCGAGATGACCGGCCTGCTGCCGGAGTCGGACCGCATCATCGAGGTCGCCGTCGTCGTCACCGACCCGCAGCTCACCGTGCGTGTTGAGGGCCCGGTGTTTGCGGTGCACCAGAGCGACGCCGTGCTCGACGGCATGGACGCCTGGAACAAGGGCACGCACGGCCGCAGCGGGCTGATCGACCGCGTCAAGGCCAGCACGGTCGACGAGGCCGCGGCCGAGGCGGCGGTGATCGAGTTCCTGAAGGCCTACGTGCCCAAGGGCAAGAGCCCCATGTGCGGCAACAGCATCTGCCAGGACCGGCGCTTCCTGGCGCGCACGATGCCGGGTCTGGAGGCCTTCTTCCACTACCGCAACCTGGACGTCAGCACGCTGAAGGAACTGGCGCGGCGCTGGAAGCCCCAGGCGCTGGAAGGCTTCAAGAAGGCGCAGGCGCACACGGCGCTGGCCGACATCCACGAGTCGATCGACGAGCTGCGGCACTACCGCGCGACGCTGCTGGCGGTGTAGTCGCCGCCCCTGCCGGCACGGCGGCTGTCACGCCGTTGTCGCAGCGCTTTCATACACTGCCGGGCCATGAACGAGCCCCGATCCAAGGCCGCCACGCCGGCACGGCGTGCGCCGCGGCTGGCGCTGGACGACGACCGCACGCGCGCGCTGCGCGAGAAGGCCGAGCAGACCGCCAAGCTCAACCTGCTGGACCGCGAACGTTCGCTGATCCAGTTCAACCGCCGCGTGCTGGCGCAGGCGCGGCGCGCCGACGTGCCGCTGCTGGAGCGGCTGCGCTACGTGACCATCGTCTCCAGCAACCTCGACGAGTTCTTCGAGGTGCGCGTGGCCGACTACATCGAGGCCGTGCGCACGCCTGGCAGCGGCATCACGCAGGCAGACCTGAACGCCGTCGCGCAGGCCGCGCACGAGCTGATCGACGAGCAGTACGAGGTCTTCAACACCGAGGTCATGCCGGCGCTGGAGGCCGAGGGCATCGTGGTGCTGAACCACGCGCAGCGCAACGAGGCGCAGCGCGCGTGGGTGCAGCAGTTCTTCGAGGCCCAGGTGCGGCCGCTGCTGGTGCCGCTGAGCCTGGACCCGAGCCACCCGTTCCCGCTGGTGGCGAACAAGACGCTGAACTTCATCGCCCGGCTCGACGGGCGCGACGCCTTCGGGCGGCAGAACTCGATCGCCATCGTCAAGGTGCCGCGTGTGCTGCCGCGCGTGATCAGGCTGCCCGACGAGGTCTGCGAGGGCCGGCAGGGCTTTGTGCTGCTGACGAGCGTGATCCGCGCCCACCTCGACGCGCTGTTCCAGGGCCGCAAGGTGGTGGCCTTCTCGCAGTTCCGCGTCACGCGCGATTCCGACCTCGAAGTCGACGAGGACGACGTGACCAACCTGCGCCAGGCGCTGCGCTCGGGCCTCACGACACGGCACTTCGGCCAGGCCATCCGGCTCGAGGTGGTCCGCACCTGCCCGGAGGACCTGCAGCAGTTCCTGCGCGAGCACTTCGGCCTGCCGGAGGGCGCGCTGTACCGCGTGAACGGCCCGGTGAACCTGGTGCGGCTGAACCAGCTGATCGACCAGGCCGACGCCGACCGGCTGCGCTTCCCGGCTTTCGAGCCGGCCTGGCCCGAGCAGCGGCTGCCACGCGGCGGCAGCATCTTCAAGCGCCTGCGCGAACACGGCGACGTGCTGCTGCACCACCCTTTCGAGAGCTTCGACCCGGTGGTGCAGTTCCTGCGCGAGGCGGTGCAGGACCCTGACGTACTGGCGATCAAGCAGACCATCTACCGCACCGGCACGCAGAGCGTGCTGATGGACCTGCTGCTCGAGGCAGCCCGGCGCGGCAAGGAAGTGCTGGCGGTCGTGGAGCTGAAGGCGCGCTTCGACGAAGAGGCCAACATCAACTGGGCCGAGCGGCTGGAGGCCGTGGGCGCGCAGGTGGTCTACGGCGTCGTCGGGCTGAAGACGCACGCCAAGCTGCTGCTGGTCACGCGGCGCGAAGGATCGCGGCTGCGGCGCTACGTGCACCTGTCCACCGGCAACTACAACCCGAAGACCGCGCGGCTCTACACCGACCTGGGCTACCTGACGGCCGACCCGGGCCTGACGGCCGATGCCGACAACGTGTTCCTGCAGCTCGCCAGCCAGACCGCCGCCAAGCCGCCGCGCCACCTGGTGACGGCGCCGTTCCATCTGCACAAGCGCATGCTGCGGCACATCCGGCGTGTCGGCGAGGCGGCCGCTGCCGGCCAGCCGGCGCGCATCGTCGCCAAGCTCAACGCGCTGACCGACCCCGGGCTGATCCACGCGCTGATCGAAGCCGGCCGCGCCGGCGCCAGGATCGACCTCATCGTGCGCGGCGCCTGCATGCTGCCGCCGGGCGTGCCGGGCTTCACCGAGAACATCCGCGTGCGCTCGGTCGTCGGGCGCTTTCTGGAGCACTCGCGCATCCTGTACTTCCGCTGGGGAGACTCGGCCGACGACGAGCTGCTGTACCTGTCGAGCGCCGACTGGATGAGCCGCAACATGTTCCGCCGCGTCGAGATCGCCTGGCCGGTGCGCGACGCGGCGCTGCGCCAGCGTGTCGTCGACGAGGCCCTGATGCCCTACCTGCACGACGCCTGCGATGCCTGGGCGCTGGAGGGCAGCGGGCGTTACCGGCGTGTCGGCAGCGACGGCCCGAGCGCGCAGCGGGCGCTGCTCGAGCGGTTCACGCGCTAGCGCGGGCGGCGGCGATGGACCTGATCCTGTGGCGCCATGCCGAAGCCTTCGAGATGCGCGAGGTGCAGGACGACCTGGACCGCGCGCTCACGCCCAAGGGTGAGCGCCAGGCGCTGCGCATGGCCGAGTGGCTGAACCGCCACCTGCCGGCCAGCGCGCGGGTGCTCGCGAGCCCGGCGCGGCGCACGCAGCAGACGGCCGCGGCGCTGGATCGCAAATTCAAGACCGTGCCGGCGCTGGCCCCCGATGGCAGCGTCGAGGCCTTGTTGAACGCCGCGCGCTGGCCCGATGCGCGCGAGCCGGTGCTGGTGGTCGGCCACCAGCCGACGCTGGGGCTGGCCGCGGCCTACCTGCTGGTCGGGCAGCCGCTGCCGTGGTCGGTGCGCAAGGGCGCGCTGTGGTGGCTGCGCGTGCGCGAGCGTGAAAGCCAGCGCCAGGTGGTGCTGCACGCGGTGATGGCGCCTGAACTGGTTTGAAGCGGCGCAGCAGAAGCTGAAGCAGAAGCCGTTCAGGCCGGCCTGACCGCATCACCCTCGGCGATGAAGATCGCGTTCAGCGTGCCGGGTCGCACGCCGGGCTGCAGCTGCTGGCCGTCCCAGTGGTAGCGGGCGTAACCATGCGCGGCCAGGAACTGCACGATCTCGTCGTGGCGCTCGCCGATCTCGATCATGAACACCGGCCGCGAACGCTCCAGCGTCTCGGCCATGCCGGCCAGCGCGGCCAGCTCCAGCCCTTGCAGGTCCATCTTCACGACACGCGGTGACAGGCCGAGCGAGTCGACGGTGACCAGCGGCACCGAGATCACCTTCAGCGTGTAGTCGCGGCCCTCCTGGCCGATGCGCGCCACCGAGATCGGCGAGCGCAGGCTGTCGGGGTCGAAGGTGCCTTCTTCCAGCAGCATGCGCGAGGAGCGCAGCGGCACATGGAAGTTCAGCGTTCCGGCGGTGGCTCCCACGCCCACCAGCTGGTAGCGGTGGCGCTTGCCCAGCAGCGCGGCGGCTGTCTTCAGCCCGGGTTCGCAGGCCGGGTTGGCCTCGATGGAGTGGATCTGCAGGCCCGGCTGCACCGCGGCCACCGACAACGCGCTCTGGCCGATGTTGGCACCCAGGTCGAGCAGCAGGCCCGATGCGAAGGCGGGGTGGCCGAGGAAGTGGAAGTCGGCCTCGTGCGGACGGCCGCGCAGGTAGTGCAGCAGCACACGCAGCCGCCGCATCGCGGTCGTCAGCGTCTCGCTTCGGAAGACGATGCTCTTGAGGGATTCGGCGAGGTTCAAGGGGCAGGGGCTCCGGGCGAGGGCAACGGGCAGGCAGGAACTCAGGGCAGCAGCAGCCGGAACGGCCCCTGCCGGGCCCAGGTGGCGGCTTCTTCCTGCAGCAGGAACAGCGTGCGCGGGTGCGACTCGGCCCAGACTGGCGCGTAGCGCAGCTGGGCGCCGCCCGGGCGTTGCGCGACGGCCAGGCCCAGCGCACGCAGGTCGACCGCGCCGCGTGCATGGCACTTGATGGCCGCGATGCGCAGGCACAGCACCTGCCAGGCGAACAGCGGCTGCGCGAGCTGCACCTCGAGCTTGCGCAGCCCGCCGCGCTGGCCCAGCACCAGGTCGCCGAGCCGGCGCTGCTGGCTTTGCGAGAAGCCGGCTGCATCCGCGTAACTCAGCAGGTAGGCGCTGTGGCGGTGGTGGTCGTGGTGCGACACCATCTGGCCGATCTCGTGCAGCGCACAGGCCCAGGCCAGCTCGCGGCGGCTGTCGTCGTCGGCCTGGGCGCCGAGCGCCGCGCGCACGCCGTCGAACAGCGCCAGCGCCACCGACGCCACGCGCGTGGCCTGCGCGGTGTCGACGCCGAAGCGGCGCTGCAGCTCGGCCACCGACTCGTCGCGCATGTCGCCCGGAGCGTGTTTTTGCTGGGCCAGCCGGCGTTCGTGCAGGTCCACGATCACCCCCTGGCGCAGCGCGCCCTTGGCCGGCAGCAGCGCGGCGATGTCGAAATGGGTGGCCAGCGTGTACAGGATGGCCAGGCCACCCGGCAGCACCGCGCGGCGGTCGGGCTTGAGGCCCGGCAGATCGATGCGGTCGACGTGGCCCGCGGCCAGGCAGCGTTCGATGCACCAGCGCAGGCCGGCCGGCGTGATGCGGCCGTCGCTGATGCCGTTGGCTGCCATCAGCTGCGCCACCGCGCTGGCCGTGCCGGAGGAGCCCAAGGCCTCGACCCACTGGTCGCCGGAAAAGGCCACCAGCGCTTCTTCGAGCTCGGCACCGGCCGCCACCTGCGCGGCGCGAAAACCTTCGTGCGTGATGCGGCCATCCGGAAAGAAGCGCAGCGACAGGCTCACGCAGCCGATCGCGAAGCTCTCGGCCACCTTCGGCGTGCGGCCCTGGCCCAGGATGAGCTCGGTCGAGCGGCCGCCGATGTCGATCACGAGCCGGCCCGCATCGGGGTTCACCGGCGGTTGCAGATGGTGCACGCCGGCGTAGATGAGCCGCGCTTCTTCGCGCCCGGTGACGACCTCGATCTCGAAGCCCAGCGCGTCTTGTGCGCGCAGCAGGAAGGCATTGCGGTTCTTGGCCTCGCGCAGCGTCTGCGTGGCCACGGCCCGCACCTGGTCGGGGTGGAAGCCTTCGAGGCGCTGCGCGAAGCGCCGCAAGCAGGCCAGGCCGCGCTGCGCGGCCTCTTCGGTGAGCTGGCCCGAGGCATCGAGGCCCGCACCGAGGCGCACCGTGTCTTTCAGGTAGTCGACACGGCGGTAGCGGCCGTGCGGCAGGGCGCCGATCTCCAGCCGGAAGCTGTTGGAGCCCATGTCGATGGCGGCGAGCAGCCCCTGCGGTGCGGAAGGAGGGGCGGCGCGCGGTTTGTCCATGCGCAGATCGTACCCGGGGGTGCGTTCCTAGAATGCGACGCTCCCGCCACGACGAACCCACGAGGAGACCACCTGATGCTGAAGGAAGAGTTCGAGACCCTGGTGCCGCGCGAGAGCCTGATCGGTGGTGACGCCAGTCGCCGCGAGTTCGTGCGCCGCACACTCGGCACCGGCTTCGCGGCCGCGGCGTTGCCGGTGGTGGCGCAGACCGCCATCAAGACCGACAGCAACGGCCTCGTCGTCGGCGAGGTGTCCATTCCGGTCGGCGACTTCAAGATGCCGGCCTACCGTGCCGCACCGGCCGGCAAGCGCAACGCGCCGGTGGTGCTGGTGGTCAGCGAGATCTTCGGCGTGCACGAGTACATCGCCGATGTCGCGCGCCGCTTCGCCAAGGCCGGCTACTTCGCGATCGCGCCCGAGCTCTTCGCGCGCCAGGGCGACCCCACCGAGTACGGCGAGATCGCCAAGCTGATCTCGGAGCTGATCAGCAAGGTGCCCGATGCGCAGGTGATGGGCGACCTCGACGCTGCCGTGGCCTGGGCCGGCACACAGGGCGCAGACGTGGCGAAGACGGCCGTCACCGGCTTCTGCTGGGGCGGTCGCATCACCTGGCTGTACAGCGCGCACAGCCCCAAGGTCAAGGCCGGCGTGGCCTGGTACGGCCGGCTCGCCGGCACGGGCAACCCGCTGCAGCCGCGCCATCCGGTGGACGTGGCGGCGGGCCTGCACGGCCCGGTGCTGGGCCTGTACGGCGAGAAGGACACCGGCATTCCGCTCGACACGGTCGAGCAGATGAAGCGTGTGCTGGCCGGTGGTGGCGCCGCGGCCAAGGCCAGCGAGTTCGTGGTCTACCCGGAAGCGCCGCACGCGTTCCACGCCGACTACCGGCCGAGCTTCCGCAAGGAAGCGGCCGAAGACGGCTGGAAGCGCTGCCTGGCCTGGTTCAAGGCCCACGGCGTGGCCTGACGCAGGCCCCGCGGGGCCTGCAGCGGTGTTCAGCGCACCACGAGAACCGGCAAGGTGCTGTGCGTCAGCACCTTCTGCGTCTCGCTGCCGAGCAGCAGCGCGCTGACGCCGCGCCGGCCGTGCGAGGCCATCACGACGAGGTCGCAGGCCTGCGCCTTGCCGTGGTCGAGGATGGCTTCCCAGGGGTGCAGGGCCTCGACGGTGTAGGCCTGGCACGCGACACCGGCCGCGGCCGCGGCGTCGCCCACGGCCTTCACGCGCGCGGTGGCCACGCGCTGCTGCGCGTCGAAGAACTCCTGCGGCGGCACCGGCTGCATCTCGGAGATGGCGCTGTACGGGAACGGCTCCATCACGGCCAGCGTGTGCAGTTCGGCGCCGCAGAGCTTGGCCAGCTTCAGCGCCGTGTCCAGCGCCTTGGCGGTGATGTCCGATCCGTCGGTGGGGAACAGGATGCGTTGGTACATGGGGTCTCCTGCGGCTTGAAGGGTGATGCCGACATGGTCCTCCCCTGCACGCGGCCCCGGATTGACCGGGGTCAAGCGGGATGGACCGGGGCTCCGTCGCCGCGCGCCACCGGGCGGGCGGGGTCGCTGCACCAGGCGCTCCACGAGCCCGGGTACAGCACACCGGGTTCGAGGCCGGCGTGGCTCATGGCCAGCAGGTTGTGGCAGGCCGTGACGCCGGAGCCGCACTGGTGCACGACGGGTTTGTCGCCGGCCAGCGCCGCAAAGGCGGCGCGCAGTTCGGCCGGCGGCAGAAAGCGGCCGTCGGCGCCGAGGTTGAGCTTGAAGAAGCGGTTGGCCGCGCCCGGGATGTGGCCGGCCACCGGGTCCAGCGGCTCGACCTCGCCGCGGTAGCGCTCGGGCGCGCGGGCGTCGATCAAGGCCACCGCGGCGAGCGAGGCGGCCAGCGCCTCGGTGTCCAGCGTCGGCATCGCGGCCATCTCGGCCAGCGGGTAGGGCGCTTGTGCCGGCAGGCGGCCTTGTTCGTCGGTGACGAAGGCACCGCCGGCAGCGCGCCAGGCCGTGCGCCCGCCATCGAGCACCGCGACCTCGGCATGGCCGGCCCAGCGCAGCAGCCACCAGGCGCGCGCGGCGTAGACGCCGCCGTGGTCGTCATAGCAGACGACGGCGATGCCCGGCGCGATGCCCAGGCGGCCCAGCGTCGCGGCCCAGTCCTGGCGTGCCGGCAGCGGGTGGCGGCCTTTGTGGCCGTTCTTGCTCTTCGCGCCAGAGAGGTCGCGGTCGAGGTGGGCGTAGACGGCGCCGGGCAGCCGGCCGGCGGCGAAGGCGCGTTCGCCGGCCGTGGGGTCGGCGAGGTCGAAACCACAATCGAGCAGCACGGTGGGCGCGGCGGCGTTCAGCCGGGCCTGCAGCGCGGCGGCGTCGATCAAGACGCCGGAAAGATCACGAGGCGGGTTCATGGCGCGAGTGTCGCGCAAGCCCCGCCGGCCGTCCCGATCAGCCTTCCCCCAGCGTGGAATCGGCCTTGCGCGGGCGGCCGCGCAGCAGCGTCGCGGCCACGCCGGCGCCGAGGATCAGCGCGATGCCGGCCCAGGCCGAGAGCGACAGGCTCTCGCCGAAGATGGCGATGCCCAGCAGCGACGAGAACACGATGCCCAGGTACTGCAGCGCCGCGATGCCCAGCGTGGCGCCGGTGGTGTAGGCGCGGGTCAGCATCCATTGCGCCCCGGTGGCCAGCGAGCCGATGGCCAGCAGCAACAGCAGGCCCTCCGGGTGGTGACGCTGCGTAAAACCTTCGAACCAGGCGTAGGTCAGGCCGAACAGCACGCCGGTGAGCGAGAAGTAGAAGACCACGCGCTCGCTCGGCTCGCCGATGCGCCCCAGGGCGGTGATCTGCAGGTAGGCCACGGCCGACATCAGGCCCGAGGCCAGCCCGAGCAGGCCGTGCAGCAGCTGCTCCTCGGCGATGGTGGGGCGCAGCACCAGCGCGACACCGGCAAAGCCGGCCAGCACCGCCGTGACCAGCCGGCCGTCGAGCCTTGCCGAGCCGCCGCGCTCGGGCCCGAGCATCACCGCGCCGCCGATCAGGAACAGCGCCAGCCACACCGAGCTGAGGTAGTTCAGCGTCATCGCGGTGGCCAGCGGCAGGCCGCCGATGGCCGTGAACCACAGGCACAGCGAGGTGGTGCCGGAAATGCCGCGCGTGAGGTGCATGCCCGGCACCGGCGTGGCCAGCGGGATGCGGCGCAGCCACAGCACCCCCGCCATCAGCACCAGGCCGATGGCGGAGCGCGCGGTGACGATCTCGCCGGTGCCGTAGTAGTCGGCCGCCAGCTTGACGCAGACGCCCATCAGGGTGAACAGCGCCGAGGCGCCGACCATCAGCGCCGGCGCACGGTAGGCCGGGTTCAAGGCAGGGCGCGCTGTCCGTTCATGCCCGGCGGTCGCCGCCGGGCAGGCCCATCTCGCGCCGGTACCACTCGTGGAAGTGCTGCATGCCGTCTTCCATCGGGCTCTGGTACGGGCCGGCCTCGTCGTCGCCGCGGTCCATCAGCGCCTTGCGGCCGGCATCCATGCGCTCGGCGATCTCGTCGTCCTCGATGCAGGTCTCCATGTAGGCGGCCTGCTGCGCCTCCATGAAGTCGGGCTCGAAGGCGACGATCTCCTCCGGGTAGAAGAACTCGACCAGGTTCAGCGTCTTCTGCGGCCCCTGCGGGAACAGCGTCGACACCACCAGCACGTGCGGGTACCACTCGACCATCACGGTCGGGTAGTAGGTGAGCCAGATCGCACCGTGTTTGGGCGGTTCGCCCTGGCGGAACTTGAGCACCTCGTCGTGCCAGCGCTGGTAGACCGGCGAGCCCGGCCGCTCCAGCGCGGCGTTGACGCCCACCGTCTGCACCGAGTGGTGGTGGCCGAACTCCCAGGCCAGGTCGTTGCAGGTCACGAACTGGCCGAGCCCGGGGTGGAAGGGGCCGACGTGGTAGTCCTCCAGGTAGACCTCGATGAAGGTCTTCCAGTTGTAGCGGCACTCGTGCAGCTTGGTCGCGCCGAGCTGGTAGCCCGTGAAGTCGAGCTGCGAGGCCACGCCGGTGGCGGCGAGCGCGCTCTCCAGATCGGCAGCCACGTCGCGCCCGCGGTGCTCGAACAGCAGGCCGTGCCAGTTCTGCACCGGGTAGTTGCGCAGGTTCAGGCAGGGGTCCTGCTCGAAGTGCGGGGCGCCGACCAGGCGGCCGTGCAGGTCGTAGGTCCAGCGGTGCAGCGGGCAGACCACGTGTTCGCGCGTGTGGCCGCGGCCCTTGAGCATCACCGCCTGCCGGTGGCGGCAGACGTTGCTGATCAGCTCGATGCCGTCGGCCGTGCGCACCAGCGCCCGGCCTTCGCCCTCCTGCGGCAGCGCCAGGAAATCACCCACCTCGGGCAGCGCCAGCTCGTGCCCGAGGTAGCGCGGCGCGTGCTCGAAGATGAGCTCCTGCTCGCGCTGGTACAGCGCTGGATCGAAATAGCTGCCGACGGGCAACTGGGTGCGACTGCGTTCGAGCGATTCGAGGGCGATGCTCAGGTCCGACATGATCCGACCGGATCCTCCTTGTGGGGGAGAGGACGACGACCCAATCAGCCAGAGGCCAGCGCCCCGCAATGGTGCGCAAAGGCTGCGCGATGGCTGCGGCGCGGCGGAATCCCCCGGTGATGACGGCGCACTGAAACCCCGGGGGGTTCAGGCGGGGCGGCATTCTACCTGGGGGGTGTCCCTGGGGTCTGGAGGGGGCTACCGGGGTGTTGCGCCGGTGTTCACCGCGGGGGAGGCCGGCTCTCGGCGCTTGTCTAGAATCTGGTTCAGATTTCATGCCCCGAAATTCGGGGGTCATCTCGGCATGCCCCGAACCGCCACTGCGAAACCCGTGTCCGAACCGGCCAGCTACGAGCAGGCCTTGACCGAGCTCGACCGGCTCGTCGCCCAGATGGAGGGCGGCCAGTTGCCGCTGGACCAGCTGCTCGATGCCTACCGCCGCGCCAGCGAACTGCTGGCCTTCTGCCGTGGCCGCCTGCAGGCGGTCGAGGAGCAGGTGAAGGTGCTCGACGACGGCGTGTTGAAGCCGTTCAGCGCCGCATGAGCAGCCTCGCCGTCTTCGATCCCGATACCTGGGCCCGCGAGGAACTCGCGGCGGTCGAACGTGCGCTCGAGGCCTGGGTGCCGGCCGACGCACCGGCCGGCCTGGGCGAGGCCATGCGCTATGGCGTGCTCGACGGCGGTAAGCGGCTGCGCCCGCTGTTGGTGCTGGCGGCCTGCCGCGCGGTGGGTGGCGAGCGCGAGGCAGCGCTGCGTGCGGCGGTGGCGGTGGAGCTGATCCACGCCTACAGCCTGGTGCACGACGACATGCCCTGCATGGACAACGACGTGCTGCGCCGCGGCAAGCCCACCGTGCACGTGCAGTACGGCGAAGCCCAGGCCATGCTGGCCGGCGACGCGATGCAGGCCCTGGCCTTCGAGGTGCTGACGCCGGACGAGGGCGTCGACGAGGTGCTGCAGGCGCGGCTGGTGGGCCTGCTGGCGCGGGCTGCCGGCCATGCCGGCATGGCCGGCGGCCAGGCCATCGACCTGGCCAGCATCGGCCTGGGCCTGGAAGAGGCCTGCCTGCGCGACATGCACCGGCGCAAGACCGGTGCGCTGCTGCAGGCCAGCGTGATGATGGGCGCTGCCTGCGGCCGCGCGCCGGCGCTGGTGCGCCAGGCGCTGTCGGACTATGGTTGGGCCATCGGCCTGGCCTTCCAGGTGGTCGACGACATCCTCGATGTCACGCAGTCGGCCGAAACCCTGGGCAAGACCGCCGGCAAGGACCAGGACAACAACAAGCCCACCTTCGTGAGCGTGCTGGGCCTGGCCGCGGCGCGGGCCCAGGCCCAGGCGCTGCGCCGCCAGGCGCATGCGGCGCTGGCCGCCAGCGGCCTGGGCGATGCGGCTTCGCTGCTGGCCGTGCTGGCCGACAAGGTGGTGGAGCGGGAGAATTGAGCATGAGCGGACTGCTGCAGACCATCGATTCCCCGGCCGACCTGCGCCGGCTGTCGCGCGCCCAGCTGCCGGCCCTGGCGACCGAGCTGCGCGAGTTCGTGCTGAACACCGTCAGCCAGACCGGCGGCCACCTCGGCAGCAACCTCGGCACGGTGGAGCTGACGATCGCGCTGCACTACGTGTTCGACACGCCGCACGACCGCGTCGTCTGGGACGTCGGCCACCAGACCTACCCGCACAAGGTGCTCACCGGCCGCCGCAACCGCATGCACACGCTGCGCCAGCTGGGCGGCATCGGCGGCTTCCCGAAGCGCGACGAGAGCGAGTACGACACCTTCGGCACCGCGCACAGCTCCACCAGCATCAGCGCGGCCTTCGGCATGGCGATGGCGGCGCAGCTCAAGGGCGAGCAGCGCAAGGCCGTGGCCGTGATCGGCGACGGCGCGATGACCGCCGGCATGGCCTTCGAGGCGCTCAACAACGCCGGCATGCCGCACGAGGGCCAGGTGCCCGACATGCTGGTGGTGCTGAACGACAACGACATGTCGATCAGCCCGCCGGTGGGCGCGCTGAACAAGTACCTGGCGCGGCTGATGAGCGGCCGCTTCTACGCCGCCGCGCGCGAAGGCGCCAAGGCGGTGCTGAAGAACGCGCCGCCGCTGTTCGAGCTGGCGCGGCGCTTCGAGGAACACGCCAAGGGCATGGTCGTGCCCGGCACCATCTTCGAGGAGTTCGGCTTCAACTACGTCGGTCCGATCGACGGCCACGACCTCGACGCGCTGATCCCGACGCTGGAGAACCTGCGTGGCAAGCGCGGCGCGCAGTTCCTGCACGTGGTCACGAAGAAGGGCTACGGCTACAAGAAGGCCGAGGCCGATCCGGTGCTGTACCACGCGGCCTCGACCAAGTTCAACCCGGCCGAGGGCTTTCCGCCCAGCAAGCCCGGCAAGCCGACCTTCACCCACATCTTCGGCCAGTGGCTGTGCGACATGGCCGAGGCCGACGCGCGGCTGGTCGGCATCACGCCGGCCATGCGCGAGGGCTCCGGCATGGTCGAGTTCCACCGCCGCTTCCCGAAGCGCTACCACGACGTCGGCATCGCCGAGCAGCACGCGGTGACCTTCGCCGCCGGCCTGGCCTGCGAAGGCCTCAAGCCGGTGGTCGCGATCTACAGCACCTTCCTGCAGCGCGGCTACGACCAGCTGATCCACGACGTGGCGCTGCAGAACCTGCCGGTGGTGTTCGCGCTGGACCGCGGCGGCCTGGTCGGCGCCGACGGGCCGACGCATGCCGGTGCCTATGACATCGCCTATGTGCGCTGCATCCCGAACTGCTCGATGCTGACGCCGTCGGACGAAAACGAGTGCCGCACGGCGCTGACGACGGCCTTCCGCCAGTCGCACCCGGTGGCCGTGCGCTACCCGCGCGGCAGCGGCATCGGTGCAGCAGTGCAGCCCGGTTTCGCCGAGTGGACCTGGGGCAAGGGCCTGGTGCGCCGGCAGGGCTCGCGCATCGCCATCCTGGCCTTCGGCACGCTGCTGCACCCGGCGCTGGCCGCCGCCGAGCGGCTGGGCGCGACGGTGGCCGACATGCGCTTCGTGAAACCGCTCGACGAGGAACTGGTGCTGTCGCTGGCCCAGGGCCACGATGCCCTCGTCACCGTCGAGGAAGGCTGCCTGATGGGCGGCGCCGGCTCGGCGGTGCTCGAATGCCTGGCGGCGCAGGGTGTGTCCGTGCCGGTGCTGACGCTGGGCCTGCCGGACCAGTTTGTCGAACACGGCGATCCGGCCAAGCTGCTGGCGTTGTGCGGCCTGGACGCCGCCGGCATCGAAAAGAGCATCGTGCAGCGCTTCGGCGCGCGGCCCTCGCTGGCAGCGGTCAACGCCTGAGCTTCGTTCCCAACCGGCGCTGCAGCGGCGCCTTCAGCGGCTTTCAACGCCGTCGTTCACCCGCGTGACATCTCGGCGATGCCGGTGGTGGCATGCTTGGCACCCGCGCTCCTGAACCGAGCGGCCGTGATTTCCCGATGAACAAGCTCACCGACGTTCTCCACATCCCCGACACGCAAAGCGCGCCGGACCAGCGCCACCTGGCGATCCAGCGTGTCGGCGTGAAGGACGTGCGCTACCCGCTCGCGCTCACCGTGGCTGGCGCCGTGCAGACCACGGCCGCGCTGTGGACGCTGGACGTGGCGCTGCCCGCCGAGAAGAAGGGCACGCACATGTCGCGCTTCGTCGCCTGGCTGGACGCGCTGGCGACTTCCGGCGAACCGCTGGACGCGCCGGCGCTGCGCGCCCGCCATGCCGCCATGCTCGACAAGCTCGGCGCCGACGAGGGCCGCATCGAGGCGGCGTTCAGCTTCTTCGTGCGCAAGCGCGCGCCGGTGTCGGGCCTGGAGAGCCTGCTCGACTACCAGGGCCGCTGGATCAGCGAAACCCGCGCCGGCGTCACGCGCGTGTGGGCCGAGGTGGCGGTGCCGGTGAAGAGTCTGTGCCCCTGCAGCAAGGAGATCAGCGACTACGGCGCGCACAACCAGCGTTCGCTGGTGACGCTGCGGGTCGAGGTGCGGCCCGACGCCGTGCTGCCCTGGGAGCAGCTGGTGCGTTTTGCCGAGGAAGCGGCGTCCAGCGAGATCTGGCCGATGCTGAAGCGACCCGACGAGAAGTGGGTGACCGAGCGCGCCTACGAGAACCCGAAGTTCGTCGAAGACCTGGTGCGCGACGTGGCACTGGCGCTGAACGCCGATGCGCGCATCGGCGCCTACACGGTCGACGTGGAGAACTTCGAGTCGATTCACAACCACTCGGCTTACGCGCGCATCGAGCGCGCGTAAGCGCGAGGTGCCGACGGCACCTCGCCGCGCCTGCGGCGCGCGGGTGGAGCGGCGGCGCGAACGTCCCCCGGACGTTCGCTCTCGTCACAACCACTCGGCTTACGCGCGCATCGAGCGCGCGTAAGCCCTCGCCGCGCCACGCTTACAGCATGTCCGGCGTCCACAGCAGCGACAGCGCGATCGCGATGCGCGTCACATCGGCGCGCTGCGGCTCGGTGGCCGAGGCCGGGCGGGTGATGCGCGGCTTCGTGGTGTCGGTCAGCGACACCGCGCCCACTGCGCCGCTGCCGTTGGTGGCGCGCACCAGGTAGGCCACGGGCTCGGCCACCGGCAGGCGGCTGCCTTCCAGTTCGTGCACCGAGGCCAGCGCCAGGCTGCGGCCCTGGTGCTCGTAGCGGCCGCTGCGTTCGTCACGCGTGCCCAGGGCGCTGCCCAGGCGGGCCGCGTTCAGCGTCAGCCGCGCGCCGTCGTCCCAGGTGCAGGTCCAGGCCAGTGGCTTCAGCGCGCCGGCCAGCAGGCCCCGTTCGCCTTCGACGACGCTGCCGCGGCAGCGGCCAGCCACGCCGTCGAAGCTGAAGTCGGCGCTGCTGCGGCCGATGCCGACGGCCTCGAACAGCGTGAGGCCGCTGGCGCTGCGCTCGAATCGACCCTGCTGGCCGGCCACCTGCAGCTCGCCGCTGCGGCGGCCGGACAGGCCGTCGAGCGTGACGACCTCGACGGCCGGCGAGGCCCAGGTCTTGGGCAAGGCCGGCTCGGCCGGGCGGACGCTGGCGCAGCCGGCGCTCAACAGCAGCGTGGCACCGAGGGCCAGGCCGAACAGCGGGGCGGAACGAAGGGCAGGGGGCGTGGGGCGCAAGGCAGGCTCCGGATCGTGGAGCCGGCACTGTCGCCGAGGGCTGCTGGGCGCGTGGCGGCCTTGCGACGAACGCCGGCCGCGCCGGCGCCGAAACACGGCCGGGGCGGACGGGCCGTGCCCAGCGCTCAGGCCAGGCTGCGCCGGTAGTCGCTGGGCGCCATGCCCAGGTGGCTGCGGAACACGCGGCTGAAGTGCGCCATGTTCTGGAAGCCCAGGCCGAGCGCGATGTCGGTCAGGCTGCGGTGGGCCTGGCTGCGGTCGGCCAGCGCCCGCCGGCAGGCGGCCAGGCGCTGCGCGAGCACGTAGCCGGCCACGCCGTCGGGTTCTTCGGCGAAGGCGTTGTACAGCTGGCGCCGGCTGCAGTTGAGTGCCACGGCGATGGCGTCGACGCTGAGCCCCGGCTCGGCCAGGTGCTGCGCCACGTGCTGCTTGATGCGCTCGCGCAGCGCCTCGCGCTGCGTCTGCGCCGTGGCCTGGCCGGCCAGGTCGAGCAGGCTCAGGTGCACCAGCTGCGCGATGGCGTCGCCCACGCCGCGCGCCGCCGCCTCGGGCATGCTGGGCAGCTCGGCGAAGGCGTTGCGCATGGTCTGCAGCGCCAGCGTCGAGATGCCGCCGCTGCCGCCGAGCCGGCGCGCCATGAGCGGGTCGAGCGAGTCGGCGCCCAGCCCGTGCTCGGCCAGCCGCGGCTTGGGCAGCATCACGATCAGGTGTTCGACACGCTCGGGGTTGGCGACGGCGTAGCTGTCAGTCGTGTCGTAGATGCTCCACTGCCCGGGCGTGACCCAGGTCTCGCGGCCCTTCTGCTCGACGCCCGCGCAGCCTTTCCAGGGGGCGACGATCTTCAGGTACGGCCGCTCGGTGGCACGGGCCGCCGACGGCGAACGCGTCACGCGGTGGCGCGTGGCCTCCAGCCGCGTCAGCACCACGTCGCCGGCGTGCAGTGTGCGGGCGCGGCCGTCGAAGTCGGTGTCGCCGTACTGGTCGGATTTCAGGCCCTGGAACAGCCGGCCCAGCCAGTCGCTCCACAGGCCCGCACGTTCGGCGGGCGGGACGACGGCGGTGTCCATGCGGTCGAGCGGGGCCATGGTTCTTGTCTCCGTCGAGCCCGTCGGGCGGGCTCTGGTGTGGTCGTGCACGCCTGGCGTGCTGCGGTGCGAAGCGTAGCGCCGTGCCGGCGAGCCTGGGGCGGCAGGGGCTTGGCGGCCGGGAAAGTCCCGAGTCCGTGTGCACGGCCGGCAAAGCACCGTGCACACACGGCAAAGCCTGCGCGCAGGCGGCCGCCAACAATCCCGCCACACCCATACCGAAGCTAGGAGACAAGCGATGAAGCTCACCCGCCGCACCCTCGTGCAAGGCCTGGCCGGCGCCGCCGCCGGGGCCGCGCTGCCGTCGTTCGGCCAGGCCAACGCGCCGGTGCGCATCGGCTATGCCATGGCCCGCACCGGCCCGTGGAGCGTGGGTGGCCAGACCAGCCAGGAGCCCAACTACCTGCTGTGGGCCGAGCAGATCAACGCCGCGGGTGGCCTGGACGTGAAGGGCACGAAGCGCCCGATCGAGCTGATCTCGAGCGACGACCAGAGCAACATCGAGACCTGCGTGCGCACCTACGAGAAGCTGATGGGCAGCGACAAGGTCGACCTGGTGCTGCCGCCCTGGGGCAGCAACGCCAACTTCGCCGTCGCGCCGCTGGCCAACCGCTTCCAGTACCCCTTCCTGGCGCCCACGGCCCTGTCGCGCCGGCTGGTGGAGATGAAGCTGCCGTACTTCTTCCTGCTGCTGCAGCAGCCCAAGCCGATGATGGACGCGCTGGTGGACATGCTCAAGGCCAACGGCGTGAAGACGGTGGCCACGATCTACGTCGACGACCTCTTCGGCCTGGAGAACTACGCCGCGCTGAAGGTGGCGCTGACCGGCAGCGGCATCAACATCGTCGAGGACAAGAGCTACCCGCTGGGCGTGAAGGACCTGGGCCCGGTGCTGCGCAGCATGAAGGACAAGAACCCCGACGCCTTCGTCGGCCTGACCTACCCGCCGGACACCATCCTCGCCAGCCGCCAGGCCAAGGAGATCGGCTTCAACCCGAAGTTCTTCTACGCCAGCGTCGGCACGGCCTTCCAGCTGTACCGCAACGTGATGAAGGAAGCCGCCGAGGGCGTGCTGGGCATGGGCAGCTGGAACGGCAAGACCAGCCCCGGTGCCAAGGCGTATTTCGACGCCCACGTGGCGAAGTTCGGCGCCGGCAAGGAGCCCGACCGCTGGGCCAGCGGCGCCACCTGGGCGGGGCTGGAGATCCTCACCGCGGCGGTGGGCAAGGTGGGCCTGGACCGCAAGGCCCTGCGCGACTACATCGCCAATGGCACGCACAAGACCATCCTCGGCGACGTGCGCTTCCAGGGCAGCGAAAACGTCGGCGTGCCGGGCACCGTGGGCCAGTGGCAGAAGGGCGAGTTCGAGGTCGTGTGGCCGAGGAACCGCGCCACCGCGCCGCTGGTGGCGCAGAAGCCCGCCTGGGTCTGAGCGAAGGCTGACTGCGCATGAGTCTGGGTGCCTGGTTCGAACTGATCGTCTCCGGCCTGATCACCGGCGCGGTGTACGCGCTGGTGGGGCTGGGGCTGAACCTGCAGTACGGGCTGATGCGCATCCTGAACATCGCGCACGGCGAGTTCCTGATGGTCGGCGCCTTCCTCACCTGGATGGCGCACGAGTCGCTGGGTATCAGCCCGCTGCTGATGGTGCCGGTGAGCTTCGCGCTGCTGATGGGCGTGGGCATGGTGGTGCACCGGCTCACCTTCCGCCGGCTCGCCAGGACCAGCCCCAACGTCGACATCTTCGAGGCGCGCGGGCTGATGGTGGCCTTCGGCCTGATGTTCCTGGTGCAGAACTTCGCGCACAGCGTCTGGGGTGCCGACCTGCGCGGCTACGACTACCTGACCTCGCCGGTGCGCCTGGGTGGTGAGGGCGGCGCGCAGTTCGCCGGCAACAAGCTGCTGCTGCTGGTGCTGAGCCTGGCCTTCGCGATCGCGCTGATCGTGCTGCTGAAGCAGACCCTGCTCGGCAAGGGCGTGCGCGCGCTGATGCAAAGCCCCACCGGCGCGCAGCTGGTGGGCATCGACACCGAGCGGCTGCACCCGCTGATGTTCGGCGTGGGCCTGGGCCTGTCCGGCGTGGCCGGCTGCCTGCTGAGCATGGCCTACACCATCACGCCGGCCATGGGCGAGCCCTACACGGTGACGGCGCTGATCGTCATCACGCTGGGCGGCTTCGGCAGCATGGGCGGTGCGCTGGTCGGCGGCCTCGCTTTGGGCGTCATCGAGGCCCTGGGCATGCACTTCACCAACCCCTCGCTGAAGAGCCTGCTGAGCTACGTGGTCTTCATCGGCGTCCTCCTGTGGAAGCCCAACGGGCTCTTCAACAAAAGAACATGAACTGGCTGCTCGACAAGAAGCTGCTCGGCCGCGACGTGCTGGTGCTGTTCGCGCTGGCCGGCTGGGCGCTGGCCGTGCCGCACTGGGGCAGCGAGTTTGCGGTCTCGATGGCGCTGACCTGCCTGATGTACGTGGCGCTGGCCACGAGCTGGACGCTGTTCTGCGGCAGCACGCGTTACCTCTCGCTGGCCACGGCGGCCTTCTTCGGCATCGGCGCCTACTTCAGCGCCATCTTCATCGAGGACCTGGGCTGGGGCCTCGTCATCGCGGCCGGCGCTGGCGTGGCTGCGCTGGTGGCGGCGGTGATGGGCGCGGCCGTGCTGCACCTGCGCGGCACCTACTTCGCGGTGCTCACCTTCGGCATGACCGAGCTGATCCGCCACGCCGTCACCTACTGGGAGAAGCAGGTCACCGGCACGGTGGGCCGCGTGCTGGTGGTGGCGCCCGAGCGCGACACCATCTACCTCACGGTGCTGCTGCTGGCGGTGCTGGCGGTGGCGACCAGCCTCGTGCTGCGGCGCACGCGCTTCGGGCTGGCGCTGGCCGGCATCGGTGCCGACGAACAGCGCGCGCAGACGCTGGGCGTGAACACGCGGCTGGTCAAGATCGGCGGCTTCATGCTCACCGCGGCCTTTGCGGGCGCGGTGGGTGCGGCGATGAGCGTGCGCTGGACCTACATCGACCCCGGCACCGTCTTCAACCCCTTCATCGGCTTCCAGACCGTGCTGATCGCGCTGATCGGCGGCGTGGCCACGCTGTGGGGGCCGCTGATCGCCGCCGTCGTCTTCAGCCTGCTGGCCGAGACGCTGCGGCTGCAGGCGCCGCAGCTGTACCTGATGGCGCTGGGCCTGCTGCTGATCCTCTCGGTGCTGTACCTGCCGGGCGGCCTGGCCTCGCTGCGCTGGGACACCTTCCGCCAGTGGCGTGACGGCACACAGGCCTGGTGGAAGGACCTGCGCCGCAGCAAGGCCGACAAGGCCAAGGAACTGGCCTCGTGAACGGCCATCCGCTGCTCGAGGCGCGTGGCGTCACGGTGCGCTTCGGCGGCCTGGTCGCCGTCGACGGCGTCAGCGCCGCCTTCGCGGCCGGCGAGATGGTGGGCATCATCGGCCCCAACGGCGCCGGCAAGACCACCTTCTTCAACGCCTTGTCGGGCGTGCAGCTGCCCACGGGTGGCGAGCTGTTCGCCGACGGCCAGCGCCTCACCGGCGCCAAGCCGCACCGCTTTGCCGCGCACGGCGTGGCGCGCACCTTCCAGACGCCGCGGGTGTTCGGCGGTCTCTCGGTGGCCGCGAACATCGACTTCGGCCTGCAGTTCGCCGGCCGCCACCGCAAGGCCAGCTGGTTGCTGAAGGACGAGGCCAGCATCCTCAACCTCATCGGCCTGGCCGCGCAGGCCGAGCTGCCGGCCGCCGCCATCACGCCCAGCCAGCAGCGGCTGCTGGAGATCGGCATGGCGCTGGCGACACGGCCGCGCCTCTTGCTGCTGGACGAAGTGGCGGCCGGGCTCACCGAGGCCGAGATCGACTCGATGGCGCAGCTGATCCGTCGCCTGCGGGACGAACTGGACCTCACGGTGATCTGGATCGAACACGCCGTGACCACGCTGCTGCGCTACGTCGAGCGCGTGATCGTGCTGCACCAGGGCAAGAAGATCGCCGACGGCACGCCGGCCGAGGTGGTGCGCAACGCCGAGGTCATCGAGGCCTACCTCGGTGACGAAATGGCGGAGGCCGTCTGATGAAGAACGACATCGAAGCGGCGCTCGACAGCAAGCTCGCGCACCTCAAGCTCGAGAAGCTGAGCGCCGGCTACGGCCCGTTCCTGGTGCTGCGCGAGCTCTCGCTCGAAGCCCGGCCTGGCCTGACGGTGATCCTCGGCCCCAACGGCGCCGGCAAGACCACGCTGCTGAAGGCCGTGAACGGCCTGATCCCGCGCGGCGGCAGGATGCTGCTCGACGGCGAGGCGATCGCGCGCGACGCCAAGACCAGCGAGCTGGTGCAGCGCGGCCTGGTGCTGGTGCCCGAGGGCCGGCAGCTGTTTCCGCAGATGACGGTGCGCGAGAACCTCGAACTCGGCGGCTGGCTCGTCAGCAAGCCCGAGCGCGAGCGCCGCATCGAACAGGCCTTCAAGGACTTTCCGAAGCTCGCGCAGCGCGCCGAACAGCTGGCCGGCACCATGAGCGGTGGTGAGCAGCAGATGGTGGCCGTGGCGCGCGCGATGATGAGCGCGCCGCGTCTCCTGATGCTCGACGAGCCCTCGCTGGGCCTGGCGCCGAAGATGGTCGACGAGCTGCTGGCCATCGCGCGCCGCATCGCCGACCAGGGCGTGACCGTGCTGATGGTCGAGCAGAACGTCCGCAAGGCTCTGGCCGTGGCCGATCGCGGCTATGTGCTCGAACGGGGCCGGCTGGTGGCCCACGGCCCCGCCGGCCTGCTGGCGCGCAGCACTGTCGTGCGCGAGGCCTACCTCGGCAAGACCGCCGACAAGAACACCGCAGCCTCATCCAAAGATTCCAAGGAGAAGACCGTGTCCGACCTGAGCATGCTGATCAACGGCCTAGCCGTGAGCGCCGAGAAGGGCGCCACCTTCGAACGCCGCAACCCGCTGGACGGCAGCGTTGCCACGCGCGCACCGGCGGCGAGCACGGCCGATGCCGTCGCGGCCGTCGAGGCTGCCGCCGAGGCCTTCAAGACCTGGAAACACACCGGCCCTGGCGAACGCCGCGCGCTGCTGCTGAAGGCGGCCGACGCGCTGGAGGCCAAGACGCCGAAGTTCATCGAGGCCGTGCCGGCCGAGACCGGCGCCACCGGCATGTGGGCCGGCTTCAACGTGATGCTGGCCGCCGGCATGATCCGCGAGGCCGCGGCGCTCACCACGCAGATCGGCGGCGAGCTGATCCCGTCCGACGTGCCCGGCAGCCTGGCCATGGGCGTGCGCCAGCCGGCCGGCGTGGTGCTGGGCATCGCGCCGTGGAACGCGCCCATCATCCTGGGCGTGCGCGCCATCGCCACGCCGCTGGCCTGCGGCAACACCGTGGTGCTGAAGGGCAGCGAAAACTGCCCGCGCACGCACCAGCTGATCATCGAGGCCTTCCAGGACGCGGGCTTCCCGGCCGGCGTCGTCAACTACATCACCAACGCACCGGCCGATGCCGGCACGGTGGTCGAGGCCATGGTGGCGCACCCGGCGGTGCGGCGCGTCAACTTCACCGGCAGCACACGCGTGGGCAAGCTGATCGCGATGACCTGCGCCAAGTACCTGAAGCCTTCGGTGCTGGAGCTGGGTGGCAAGGCGCCGATGGTGGTGCTGGACGATGCCGACCTGGACGCCGCCGTCAACGGCGCGGCCTTCGGGGCTTTTGCCAACAGCGGCCAGATCTGCATGAGCACCGAGCGTTTCATCGTCGACCGCAAGATCGCTGACGACTTCGTGGCGATGTTCGCCAAGAAGGCCAAGGGCCTGCCGCTGGGCGATCCGCGCAAGCCAGAACCGGTGGTGCTGGGCAGCGTCGTCGGCATGGGCACGGTGGAGCACTGCAACGCGCTGATCGACGACGCGCTGGCCAAGGGCGCCAAGCTGGTGTGTGGCGGCAAGGCCGACAACACGCTGATGCCGGCCACGCTGCTGGACCACGTGACGCCGAAGATGCGCATCTACGGCGAAGAAACCTTCGGCCCGGTGAAGTGCATCGTGCGCGTGAACGGCGTCGAAGAGGCCATTGAGACGGCCAACGACAACGAGTACGGCCTGTCGGCCAGCGTGTTCGGCAAGGACACGGCGCGTGCCATCACGGTGGCGCAGCGCATCGAGTCCGGCATCTGCCACGTCAATGGCCCCACGGTGCACGACGAGGCGCAGATGCCCTTCGGCGGTGTCAAGGGCAGCGGCTGGGGCCGCTTTGGCGGTCGTGCCGGCATTGCCGAGTTCACCGAGCTGCGCTGGATCACCGTGCAGACCGGTGACCGCCACTACCCGTTCTGATGGGGCCCCCAGGCTGCGGTCGCGGCCCGGGGCCGCGATCCTCGCCACCCCCCGAGGGGGCTCTTGCAGCGGACCGGCGGAGCCGGATCCGCGCAAGGGGCTCGGCCCGCCCAGCTCAGCGGCTGGCGGACAGTTGCGCGGCCCGCTGCCGCGCCAGCACGTAGGCACCGTGCGGAATGTGCAGCAGATCAGCCACGCGCCACAGCACGTGGCGTTCGTGCTCGGCCAGGTGGCCGTCGGCATAGGCCACGGCCCACATGAGTTCGATCATGCGCAGCTTCTGCGCCTCGCTGAAACGGTCGTTCAGCCGCGAGGTGAAGCCGTGCAGGTCGGTGGCTTCCTTGGCCGTCGAGGTGGCCAGCTCGACCAGGCGCTCGGCTTCGTCGGTGGCCAGCTCGAACTTCTCGACCAGGGCGTCGCGCACGGCCTCGCGCTCGCCGGCGTGGAAGCTGGTGTCGGCACGCATCACTTCCACCAGCAGCACGGCGGTGGCCAGGCGCAGCGCGTGTTCGTCCGGCTCGGCCGGGCCGCTGCGGGCCGGCGGGAGCAGGGCGTCGAAAAGGTCTTTCAGCGTCGCAAGCATCGGCGCATGATGGCACGGCGGCCCTGAGCCTGCGGCCGCTCCGGCCGCTCCGGCCGCTCCGGCTGCTCCGGATGTCGGCGCTGTCCGACGCCTGATCGCGGGCTTGGCCGACAGGCGCGGGCGCCAGTGCCGCCGATGCTCGCGCGAAGGCGGCACGCCGTGGCCGCGTCGGAGCGCCGCATGCCGATTGCCGATCCCGCCGCCACCACGAAACCCTGCCACCGGCCGCGCGGGCGACCGCACCTGATCGGCCTCGCCTGCGCCGCGCTGCTGAGCGCCTGTGCCTCGCTGCCGCCGCGCGAGCCGTCGCCACCGCGGGCCCCGGTGACGGCGCTCGATGTGCATGGCGCCAAGGGCCCGGTGTCGGCGGCGCAGGCGGCCCGGCGCATCGCGGCGGAAGGCCGCACCGAACACATCAAGCCGCATCTCGAGGTGCTGGCCGGCCTGGGCGGTGGCCGCATCTACCGCGGCAACACCACGCAGCTGCTCGTCGATGGCCCGGCCACCTTCGCGGCCATGAAGAAGGCCATCGCCGGCGCGCGCCACCGCGTGCTGCTGCAGAGCTACATCGTCGAGGACGAAGGCGTGGCGGCGCGCATCGCAGAACTGCTGCTCGAACGTGCGGCCGCGGGCGTGACGGTGGCGCTGCTGTACGACGACATCGGCTCCATCGGCACCCCCGGCCCGTTTTTCGAGCACCTGCGCGCCGGCGGCGTGGCCGTCTGTGCCTTCAACCCGCTCAACCCGCTGAAGCGGCCGGGCTACCGCGACATCACCCAGCGCGACCACCGCAAGCTGCTGGTGGTGGACGACGCCGTGGCCTTCACGGGCGGCATCAACATCAGCCGCGTCTACGGCTCGGCCTCGCTGGGCTCGGGGCCGAAGCGCCGGCATGCCGATGCCGACCCGCTGGAAGACGGCTGGCGCGACACGCAGATCGCGCTGCGCGGCCCGGTGGTGCCGGCGTTGACCGACGAGTTCGTTCGCGCCTGGGCGCAGCAGGCCTGTGAAGGGAGCACCGGTGCAGAGCCCAACGCAGCAAAGACGGTAGCCTCCGAACCCGGCCAGCGCCACGTGAAGCTGCTGCTGAGCGACCCGCGCGAGGCCGACAACCCGATCTACCGCCATCTGCTGGCGGCCATCGACACCGCCGCCGACGAGGTGCTGCTGACCATGGCCTACTTCGCGCCCGGCCGCGACATGGTGCAGGCGCTGGCCGACGCGGCGCGCCGCGGCGTGCGCGTGGCGCTGGTGCTGCCGGGTCGCAGCGACTTCGCGCTGGTGCTGCACGCCGGCCGTGCCCACTACAACGAGCTGCTCGCAGCCGGCGTCGAGCTCTACGAGATGAACGACGCGGTGATGCACGCCAAGACCGCGGTCATCGATGGTGTCTGGTCCACCGTGGGCTCCAGCAACCTCGATTGGCGCAGCCTGGCGGCGAACCACGAGCTCAACGTCGTGGTGCTGGGCGAGCAGTTCGGCGCCGAGATGCGCGCGCTGTTCGAACGCGACCGCGCTGCCTCGCAGCCGGTGACGCGGGAGCAGCGGGAGCAGCGCGGCCTGGGCCAGCGCCTGCTCGAAGGCCTGGGCAACCTCTTCGAGCGCTGGTTGTGACAACGCCGCCGCGCCGGGCAGCACCCGTCGCGGCGGCGGCTCTGTCGAGGGCGGTGTATCAGCCTTCGCCGGTGGTCGCGGGCGGCAGGGCCGGCAGACCGGACGGCAGGTCTGAAGGCAGGTCTGAAGGCAGCTTCAGCTCGTTGTTCACGCTGCGCACGCCGGCCGGCGCGGCGGCCAGCATGCCGGCGCGGTCGCGCGCGGTGTCGTCGGGCGCGGGGCCACGCAGCTGCACGACGCCGTCGTGCGTCTCGACCTCGATGGCGAGTGCGCTCAGCGCCGGGTCGGTGGCCAGTGCGGCCTTCACCGAGGCGGTGATGGCGGCGTCCTGCACCGTGGCGGCCACGGTGGTGGCGCCGTCCTTCAGCCCGTCCTTCAGGCCCTGCACCTGGCCGTCGACCCCGGCGCCGGCGGCCGCCAGGCTGGCGTCCAGGCGCTGGCCCACCGAGCGGTCGTCGTACTGGCCGGACACGATCAGCGCCGTCGCGACGGCGGCCAGCAGGCCCGCGCCGACCAGGCCCGGCCAGCGGCTGCGCGGCGGCTTGAAGACGGCCGGCGGCGGCGTGTGCACGATGATGTGCTGCGTCGTCGTGGCCGGGGCGGGCCCGGCCGGGCGCGGCTGGCTGTGCCGGCTGGGCGTGCCCTGCGGGCTCTGCGGGTTCTGCACCGGGGGCAGCTTCTGCGCGTCGGCAGCGGGCGGGACGCCAGGGCGAATCGACGGATGGGTACGGTCACTCATGTAGGGCTCCTCGTGTGGGGGCTCAGCCGCGGGCGCGGACCGGCGTGTTGTCGTTCGAGATGTAGACCTCCACGCGGCGGTTCAGCGCGCGGTTGGTCGCGGATGTGTTGTCGGCCACCGGGTGACTCTTGCCGTAGCCGCGGGTGTCGATGCGCGAGCGCTCGACACCCAGCGCCACCAGCGCGCCGGCCACGCTTTGCGCGCGGCGCTCCGACAGCGTGAGGTTCAGCTGGTCGCTGCCGACGCTGTCGGTGAAGCCCTCGATCAGCACGCGCCGCGTCGGGTGCTCGTTCAGGTAGCCGGCCAGCTTGCGCAAGGCGTCCTGCGCGCCGGGCTTGACCTCGGAACGGCCGGTTTCGAACAGCACGTCACCCAGCGTGACCAGCATGCCGCGGTCGGTGACCTGGCCCTGCAGTTCCACCAGCTGCTGCTGCAGCGCCTGGTTGTCGGCCTGTGCCGCGGCGGCCTGCGAGCGGGCCATCTGCGCCTGGGCCTGAGAGGCCTGCGCCTGCGCCTGGGCGTTGTTGGCCGCCTGCTGCGCCATCGTGGCCTCGAGCCGCGCGTTGCTGGCCGCGTTCTGCGCGGCGGCGGCCGTCGCCTGGGCTGCCGCGGCCCTGACCCGTTCGCGTTCGAGTTCAGCGGCCTTGATCGACTCCTCGTTGCGCTTGGCGCGCGCCACGGCGAGCGCGGCTTCGGCTTCTCGCGAGGCCACGTACGAGGCGCTGTCGACGCTGGCCAGCTCGGCTTTGTCGCGGTGCAGGCCCTCGGCGCGCGCCAGCGCGTCGTTGGCCCGCTTGAGTTCCAGCGGCGCATGGCTCAGCACCAGCGGGTCGGTGCCGATGCCTTGCACCACGCTGCGGGCCTCGGTCAGCGAAGGCGGTGTGGACGGGGCTGACGCGCAGGCGGTCAGCAGGGCGACGGCGGCGGCGACTGCCGCCAGCGATCCGAAGTGCGGGATGGGGCGTTGCATTTGAGGTTCCTCCAGGGTTCGCAAGGGGCTTGGCGAGGCGTTCACGGCCTGGCTCAGGACGGCGTGCGGGCCAGCTCGGCGCGCAGCGCACGCAGGCCTTCGCGCACTTCGTCCAGTGCGGCCGTCGAGCGTTTCTCGCGCGCCCGCGCCTCGGCCAGCACGGCGTCGGCTTCGGCCTGTTCGGCCAGCTGGCGTGCCAGCTCGGGCTTTTTGTCGGCCAGGGCGCGTTGCGCCGCGGCCAGCTTCTCGCGCGCCGTGGCCACCTCGACCGGCGCCTCGCCACCGGCGCTGCCGCCCAGGCGCTCCACCGCGGCCTGGCTCACGGCCATCTGCTCGCGCGGCTCGGGCGTGCCGGCGCAGGCTGCCAGCGTCAGCGCCAGGGCGGCGACCACCGCCGCGGCACCGCGGCGGCTGCGGCCGTGGCGGCCACCGCGGGTGCTGTCGGACGACACCTCTTCGGCGCGATCCGGGCCGGGCCGCCGGCGCTGGTCGGATCCCCGGCGCGTCCGCACGGGCTGGTGCGGGCTGCCGCTTTCGAGCAGGCGTTCGAGCGTGCGGCGCTGTTGCCGCGCGGCGACGAGGAGGTTGTCTCCCTGCAGCGCGGGGTCATTGTGGGCGAGTCGCATGACGAGGCTCCTGAGTTCGGGTTTGTCGGATCTCCCGCCGCAACGGCTGGGGGCCGCGGCGTGCCTTCAATCTAGGGCGCGGCGGCTGCGCGGCCTGTCGGCCCAGCGCGTTCCTGCACGTAGGACGGCGCTGGGCTGCGTGTAGGACAAGATGCAGGACAAGAGGCCTTGCCGAGCTACCGAGCTACCGAGCCGCCGAGCCGCAGCCCGCTTCAGGGCGTGCGGCAGGGGTCGTCTGCAGACGGGTTGTCCGGCGAGCTGGCAGCGCCGCTGCCGGGGTCGACCAGTGCCAGCAGCGCGGCCGGCGGCGCGATGGTCGACAGCGCCAGCGCGGCCAGCAGACGCCCCGCGAGCGGGCCGCCGTCGGGCGACACACGCGGCTGCGACCAGGGCCCCTGCACGCGCAGCGGCGTGCGCAGCGCCAGCGGCGTGAAGTCCTTCGGCCGTGCGCGGGCCACCAGATCCAGGGTTTCGTCGCTGAGCTTGATGGTGCCGGCCAGGCGCAGCGTCGAATCGCGGTTGTCGGCCACGCCGTCGACGACCTGCGCCACGCCGGACTTCACCGCCAGCGTCACGCGCGCGCAGCGCAGCGGCAAGGCCTGGTCGCCGCGCACCGCCACGCCGATCAGCTGCGCCAGGTCCAGGCCCAGGGCCTCGACGGCCAGGTGCGAGATGCGGCCGTCGCGCAAGGTGGTGGCGATGCGGCCGTCGAGCGAGCCCAGGATGTCGGCCGTGGAGCGCCCGGCACCCACCACCTGCGCGCGGCCCTGCAGGCGGCCGCTGAGCCAGGGCGGGCGCTGGTCGGCACGTTGCAGCGCCAGAACCCAGCGTTCGAGCTGCAGGCCTTGCCAGCCCAGGTCCAGCGTCCAGCGTGCATTGCCGTTGCGCGGGTCGAGCTGGCTGTGGCCTTCGAAGCGGCCACCGGCCACGTCCAGGCGCAGATCGTCGATGCGCAGCACGCCGTCGTTCAGCCGCACATGGGCACGCAGCGCACGCCCGTCGCCCAGGGCTTCGCTGCCGAAGTCCAACTGGTCCAGGTTCAGCCGCACGTCGGCCTGCATCGCGGTGAGCGAGGGCAGGTCGAAGGGGCGGTCGGGCAGCACGCGGCGGCCGGCGGCCGGGGGCTTGGTGGTGTCTGCGGCGCCGGCCGCGCCGGGTGTCGTACCGACGGCAGGGCCGAGGTCGGCCAGGCGCAGCACGCCACCGTCGACCTGGCCGTCCAGCCGTGGAATGGCCTGCCGCGTGTCGACGGCGAAGCGGCCCTTCAGCCGCGTGCCGCCGACGCGAAAGCTCTCCAGCCCCAGCCGCCACAGGCCGCCGTCGTGCTGCAGCCGGCCGTCGAGCACGAAGGCGGCGGTGTGCGGCAGCGTCAGCGCAAAGGGCTCGCCGGAGGCCGCCAGCGAGGGGCCGGCCAGCCGGATGTGGCCGTCGAGCCGGCGGCTGCCGAGCAGGTCTCCGGCGCGGCCGTCGTAGCGCAGCTGCGTGCTGCCGTAGCGGCCTTGCAGCTGCAGCGGCGTGTCGGCAGCCAGCCCGCCAAAAGCATCGCCCACGCGGCCTTGCAGCTGCAGCGGCGTGGCGCGGTGCCGGCCGGTGGCCGTGAGCACCAGCGCGCTGCGGTCGGCGGTGTCGAGCCGCGCCCGGATCTCGGCCTGGGTCTGCAGCGGTTCGTCGACCAGGCGGATCAGCCCGTCGGCCACGCTCAGCCGCGCGATGTGCGGCAGCCGGGCTTCGCCGGCGCTGCTGTCTTTTCCGCCGTCTGCCGGGGTGTTCGGTGGGTCGCCCGGCACGGCCTGTGCCGGACGGCCCAGCTGCCAGCTCGCACGGCCATCGGCCAGGCGCACGATGTGGGCATCGAGGCTCTCGGCGCCCAGGCTCAGCAGCTGCAGCGGGCCGCCGTTGCGTGCCTGCCAGAGATCGCGCCAGCGCCATTGCACGGCAAAGTGCTCGGCGCGCAGCAGGTGTGGAACCGGCACGCCGGCGCCGGCGCCGATCTCGAGGTGTTCGACCTCGAGGCCCGGCTGCCTCAGCAGCCGCAGGCGGAAGTGGCCGTCGAGCCGCGCCGGCGTGCCGGTGGCGCCGCCAAGGGCCGAGGCGATGGGGCCGCGCAGAAAGCGCCAGCCCGACCATTCGCCCACTGCCACGCCGGCGGCTGCCGCGGCCAGCAGGCCCAGCCCGACCAGGAGGGCGACCTGGCCGGTTCTGGACATGGGCTGCGCCGTCAGCGGCCCGGTGCCGGCGTGGGCGCGGCGGCGGTCTGCACCGGCTCTTCGACCTGCATGGTCAGCACGACCAGCACGGCGCCGTTGGCGACGCTGCCGGTGCGCACGCCTTCACCCTGGACCATGCGTTCGCAGCCCTGGAGGCTGTCGGGGTCGCGGTGCGCTTCGCAGCGCAGCAGCGCGTTGCGCGCCCAGTCGGCCGGCGTGCTGCCGTCGTCCAGCGTGCCGGCCTGGCGCGTCAGGCGCGTCTGGTAGGCGGAACGTGCGTCGCGCAGGCACTCGGCGCGCTGCTTGGTGCTGGCCTCGGTGGTTTCCTGGCAGCCCTGGGTGTCGTGGTCCAACCAGGCCTTCGCGGCGGCGCGGTCCACCGGGGCGGCGTGGGCCAGCAGCGGCAGCAGCGCGGCTGCGGCGGTGATGCACAGGGCACGGACGGTGTGGGAACGGCTCATGGCGAACTCCTCGTTCAGGTGCGTTGCGGGCCCGTTCGAGCGGTGTCGAGCGGTGAGCGATCGCGAGGCCCAGGCGGCAGGCGCCGGGGCGAGGGTTCCGCAACGGGTGGCTGGGGCGATCGAACTCATGGCTTGAAGCATGAGCCGCGCACCCGGCTGCGTCTGTGCGACGAGGCCGGACCGTCTTGTAGGACTGGTCCGATGCGCTTGTGGACCTGCGCCGGCGCGCCGGCCGGGCCTGGCCCTGTCAGCGCCGGGTGCGTGGGCGCAGCGCGGTCCCGAGTGTCAGCGCCAGTGCCAGCGCCAGACCGGCCAGCGCGAGGCTGGCTGGCGCCGGCACCGGCGTGCCGCTGCTCGGGCCGCTGACCTGCACGTCGTCGACGAAGACGAAGCCGCTCGAGGGCACGTTGCGCAGCGACAGCAGTGCCGTGGACCCGCCGGCGACGAAGCTGCCCGACAGCGTGGTCCAGCTGGTCACGCCGGCGCCAGCGGCACCCAGCGACACGCCGTCCACGGCGATGGTCGGCGCCGCGCCGTAGTACTGCAGCGAGACCGTGTAGGTCTCGCCGGCCACCAGCGCGTTCAGCGTCTGCTCCAGCGCGGCGGCCAAGCCGGCGTCGGTGCCGAAGCCGGAGAGGTCGACGAAGTGACTGCCTTCGGCGGCGGCATAGCCGTCGCAGGTGGTGCTGCGGCCCCAGACCATGGGGCCGGTGGCCCCGGTCGACACCGTCCAGCCGTCGATGACCGAAGAACCCGGCGCCACCGCCATGTAGTTGCAGGTGGTGTCGGCCCAGTTGCCGGCCAGGTCTTCCAGGCCTCCGTTGTGCAGGAAGCCGGCCTGGGCGGCAGGCAGCAGGGTGGCGAGCGTGGCGGCGAGGGCGATGCGGCGCATGGTGCTGGGCGGTGGTGAGGAGCCGGGATGGCTCCGACCGCAAGCTACGCGAGCCCGGGGCCGCATGGGGCTCAGGATCTCCCGCAGACCCCGCATCCAGGTGGGGCCGGCGGCGCTGCGGCGCAGGCTCAGCGGGCCGGCAGCGTCGCCAGGTGGTGGGCCAGGTCGGCCAGGTCGGCGTCCGTCAGGCCCAGCAGCGCATTGCTCATCAGCGTGTCGCGGCCGGCGGTGCGGCCGGCGGCGAAGTCGCGCAGCGATTGCAGCAGGTAGTCCTCGCGCTGGCCGGCCAGGCGCGGGATCTGCTCGCGGCCCACATAACCCGGCAGGTGGCAGCTGGCGCACAGCGCGCGCTGCGACACGGCCAGGCCGCGCGCGGCGCGGGTGGCGTCGCGCGCCGCGCGTTCGGGCTTCATCGGCAGCGCCGCGTAGTGCGCGGCCAGCGCGCCCAGGTCGGCGTCGTCCAGGCCGTCGAGCAGGCCCTGCATCTGCGCCACCGGCGAGAGGCCCTCGCGGATCATCACCAGCCGGTTCTCGATGAAGAGCCGCGGCTGGCCCGCCAGGTGCGGCACGCCGGTCATCGTGGCGTGGCCGTCGGCGCCGTGGCAGGCCACGCAGGCCGGCAGCCGCGCCGCGGCGCGTTCGGGCAGGGTCTGCGCCGTGGCCACGCTGCAAAGCGTGAGCACGGCAGCCACGGAAGAGGCGGCGAGCCGGCGGCGCATCGTCAGCGGGCGTAGCTGATGCGGTAGATGGCGCCCATCTGCTCGTCGCTCACCAGCACGCTGCCGTCCGGCAGCTGCAGCAGGTAGGCCGGGCGGCCGCTGAAACCCTGCGTGGTCTCGTCGAGGAAGCCGGTCAGGAAGGGCTCGGTCTTCGCGTTGCGGCCGTCGGCATCGGCCGTGACGCGCACGACGTCGAAGCCGAACTTCTTCGTACGGTTCCACGAGCCCTTGCGCGCGATCAGCATGCTGTTGCGGTACTCGGCCGGGAACATGCTGCCGGTGTAGAAGAGCAGGCCCATCACGGCGGCGTGCGGGCCCATCTCGGCCACCGGCAAGGTGACGCCGTCACAAGGCTTGGCCTTCTTCAGGTCCTGGTCGGGCACCGCGTTGGCGTGGCAGTACGGGAAGCCGAAGTTCAGGCCCGTGCGCGGCATGCGGTTCAGCTCGTCCTGCGGCGTGTCGTCGCCCATCCAGTCGCGGCCGTGGTCGGTGAACCAGAGTTCGCGCGTCACCGGGTGCCAGTCGAAGCCCACGCTGTTGCGCACGCCGCGTGCAACCACCTCCATGCCCGAGCCGTCGGCGTTGTAGCGGCGGATCTGCGCGTACTCGGCCGTGGGCTCGCAGATGTTGCAGGGTGCGCCGAAGGGCACGTAGAGCTTGCCGTCCGGCCCGAAGGCGATGTACTTCCAGTTGTGGTGCTGCAGCGGCGGCAGCTGGAAGGCGGCGGTCAGGTCCACCGGCGCGGCGGCCGGGTTGCCTTCGATGCCGTCGAAGCGCAGCACCTTGTCGATGGCCATCACGTACAGGCTGCCGTTGCGGAAGGCCACGCCGGCAGGCTGCGTGAGGCCGCTGGCCACGACGCGGCTCGTGCGCTGGCCGCCCTGGTCGGTCACCTCGTAGACACGGCCGATGCCGCGCGTGCCGACGTAGATCTTGCCCTGCTCGCCACGTGCCATGGCGCGCGCGCCCGGCATGCCGTGGGCCCACAGCTCCAGCTTGAAGCCGGCCGGCAGCTTGAGCTTGTCGATGGCGATCTCGCTCGGCGGCGTGGCGGTGTTGCGGCCGGCCAGCGGGGCCAGCGTGGAGCCGGCCTGCGCCGCGCTGCGGCCCTGGGTCCAGGCGGGGGCGGGCGGGGCGGCCGGCGTGGCGGCGGGTGCAGCCGGTGCCGGGGCCGCCGCGGGTGCGGCCGTCGGTGCCGGTGCCGTGGCGCAGCCGGCCAGCACGAGCGCGGCCGCGAGGCCGGTGAGGGTGGCGAGGGTCTTCATCGTGTTCGTCTCCTGGTGTTGTGGGTGTGGGTGATCCTGGCAGCCCGGGTTCAATCTGCCGTGATGCGGCGATCGCGCACCACGGCGCCGAAACGCCGGCTGTCCGAAGCCATCTTGGCGGTGAATTGCGCCGGGCTCATCGGCGTGGGCACGCCGCCGATGGCGCGCACCCGCTCCTGCATGGCCGGCGTGGCGAGGATGCGGTTGACCTCGGTGTTCAGCCGCGCCACCACCTCGGGCGGCGTGCCGCCGGGTGCGTAGAGGCCGAACACGGTGTCGGCGTCGAAGCCTTTCAGGCCGAGTTCGTCCAGCGTCGGTGTTTCTGGAAACAGCGGGCTGCGCGAGGGGCTGCCGACGGCCAGCAGGCGCAGCCGGCCGGCGCGGATGTGCGGCACCGCGATGCCGGGGTCGAAGAGGTAGTCGACCTGGCCGCCGAGCAGGTCGGTGAGGGCCGGCGCCGCGCCGCGGTAGGGGATGTGCACGGCGAACACGCCGGCCATGCTCTTCATCATCTCGCCGGCCAGGTGCGGGCTGCTGCCGTTGCCCGGGCTGCCGTAGCTGCGGCGGCCGGGGTTCGCCTTCAGGTCGGCGAGAAGGCCGGCCCAGTCGCGGACGGGGCTTTCGGCGCGCACGACGAGGTAGAGCAGCACACGCGCGGTGGCGGCCACGGGCACCAGGTCCTTCACCGGGTCGAAGGGCATGCGCGGGTAGATGTGCGGGTTGACCGAGACGGTGCCGCCGCTGGCGAACAGCAGCGTGTAGCCGTCGGCCGCGCTCTTGGCCACGGCGTCGGCACCGAGGTTGCCGCCGGCACCGCCGCGGTTCTCCACCGTCACCGTCTGGCCCAGCACGTCCTGCAGCGGCTGCGACAGCGCGCGCGCCAGCTGGTCGGCCGCGCCGCCGGGCGGGAAGTTGACGATGAGGCGGATGGGCTTGGTCGGCCAGGCTTGTGCCCAGGCGCCCGGGCTGGTCGCCGCAGCGGCCGCCGCCACAGCGAGCAGCCTGGCCGTGGCCTGGCGGCGGTTGATCGGGTTCATCGTTTTGTCTCCGTGGTCGAGTTGTTGGTTTGCGCTGGCCGCTTCAGTCCACCGCCACGTCCACCAGCATCGGTTCCGGGCTGGCGAACACCCGCGCCAGCGTGTCGGCCAGCGCGGCGCCGTCGGTCACTCGCAGGCCTTTCACGCCATGGCCGGCGGCGAGCGCGACGAAGTCGAGGTCGGGCAGGTCCGTGCCCGGCAGGTGCGCGCCGGGCGCGAAGCCGAACACCGGCGCGAAGTGGTGCAGCGCCGCGTACTGGCGGTTGTTGACGATGACGATGCTCATCGGCAGCTTCAGCTGCGCGGCCGTCCACAGCGCCTGGATGGCGTACATGGCCGAGCCGTCGCCGATCAGCGCGATGACCTTGCGCCGCGGCTCGGCCATGGCCACGCCCACGGCCGCCGGCAGGCTGTGGCCGAGGCCGCCGCTGCACATGGTGTAGAAGCTGCCGGCCGCGTGGAAGGGCAGGTGGCGCTGCAGGATGGGCCGCGCGCTCGGCGCTTCTTCGACGACGATGCTGTCGCGCGGGCGCACCTGGGCCAGGGTCTGCATCAGGAAGGCCGTGCTGATGCGTTCGCCCACGGCCGGCACCGGCTGCACCGGGGCCGGTTCGCGTGCCGGCGGCAGCGCCCGCAGCCGGTTCGGCCAGGGTTGCGCGAGCAGGTCTTCGAGCGCCGGGCGCAGGCTGCTGAACACGGCCGTGCCCACCGGCGCCCAGGCGGCGGCCTGCGGGTCGTCGGTCACCTGGATGAGCCTTGCACCTTCGGGCAGGTGCGGGCCTTCGCCCTGCACGTGGTAGGTGAAGGCCGGTGCGCCGAGCGCAAACACCAGGTCGTGCCCGGCCAGCAGCTGCACGATGCGCTCGCGCATCGCGGGCAGGAAGCCGGCGAACAGGCGGTGGTCTTCGGGGAAGCTGCAGCGCCCGCTCATCGGCGCGACGAACACACGCGCCGCATGCCGTTCGGCCAACTGCACCGCCAGGTCGAAAGCGCCGTCGCGGTCCACCGCGGCACCCACGACGAAGGCCGGCCGCTCGGCGGCGGCCAGCGCTTCGCCCAGCTCGGCCAGCAGCGGCGCCTCGGGGCGTAGCGCGGTGCTCATGCGGCGTGGCGCCACGGGCTCGGTGGCCACGCCCCAGTCGTCGGCCGGCACGCTCACCAGCACCGGGCCGCGGGGCGGCGTCATCGCCACGTGGTAGGCGCGGGCGATGGCCAAGGGCACGTCTTCGGCGCGCGCCGGCTCCACGCTCCACTTCACGTAGGGCTTGGGCAGTTCCGCCGCCTGCGCGCTGTGCAGGAAGGGGTCGAAAGGCAGGATGGAGCGCGCCTGCTGGCCGGCCGTCACGACCATCGGCGTGCGGTTCTTGAAGGCCGTGAACAGGTTGCCCATCGCATGGCCGACCCCGGCCGCGCTGTGCAGGTTGACGAAGCTGGCGTTGCCGGTGGCCTGGGCATAGCCGTCGGCCATGCCGACGACCACGCTCTCCTGCAGGCCCAGCACGTAGCGGAAGTCCGAAGGCCAGCCGAGGAACAGCCCGAGCTCGGTGGAGCCGGGGTTGCCGAAGACGGTGCTCATGCCGTGGGCGCGCATCAGCGCCCAGGTGGCTTCGCGGACGGTGGTGGACGGCATCGGCAGGCTTGGCGGGCAGGGAAACACGCGAGTCTGGCGTCGCCCCGATCTTCGATCAATACAATGATCCGACTAACGACTATGCGCAGCACGAATACTGAAGACGGCACGCCGCCGCTCGACCTGAACCTGCTGCGGTTGTTCGACGCGCTGTACCGCCAGCGCAGCGTGAGCCGCGCGGCGCTGGCGCTGAACCTCTCGCAGCCGGCCGCCAGCCAGGGGCTGACGCGGCTGCGGCTGCAGCTGCGCGATGCGCTCTTCGTGCGCGCCGGCGGCGGCATGCGGCCCACGCCGCGTGCCGACCGCCTGGCCGCCGCCGTGCAGCAGGCGCTGCGCACGGTGGACGAGGCGCTGCACGAAGGCGAAGCGTTCGACCCGGCGCGCACGCCGCTGGTGTTGCGGCTGCACCTGTCGGACATCGGCGAGGCGCGTTTCCTGCCCGAGTTGCTGGCCACGCTGCACCAGCGCGCGCCGCTGGCGCGGGTGCAGAGCCTGCCGCTGCCGCACGAGCAGATCGCCGCGGCGCTGGACGCGGCGACGCTGGACTTCGCCATCGGCTACCTGCCTGCCGTGCAGGGTACGCGGCAGGTGGAGCTGCTGCGCGACCGCTATGCCGTGCTGCTGCGCGAAGGCCACCCGCTGCTGCGCGCCGACGGGCGTGCGCCGCGGCTGGCGGACCTGAAGCGCCTGGAGGTGGTGGCCGTGCGTTCCCACGCCGAGACGCTGCGCATCGTGCAGCACCTGGGCTTCACGCAAAGGCTGGTGTCGGCGCACTTCCTGGCGCTGCCGGCCATCGTGCGCGCCACCGACCTGGGCGTGGTGATGCCGCGGGCCATCGCCCAGGGTTTTGCGGCCGGCGGCGGCTTCGCCATCGTCGAGGCGGGGCTGCCGAAGAGCGACTTCACCGTCTCGCTGCACTGGAGCGCACGGGTCGAGAACGACCCGGTGCACCGTTGGCTGCGCGAGCTGCTGGTGGGGCTGTTCCGCCACCGGCGGGCGGGCACGGGCTGAGCCGCGCCAGCCGCCGGTTCACACGGGATCAGACGTAGCAGGGGCCTTCGATCAGCGGGTGTTCGGCGATGAACGCCGTGTCGATCTTCAAGCCCAGCCCCACGCCCGGCAGCGGCTGCACGTTGCCCTGCGCATCCAGCTCGTAGGGCAGCCGGTCGGCGAGTTCATCGCGGAAGGGGTTCAGCACCGTCACGTCGCCTTCGAAGTAGCCGGGGTTGTCCACGGCCGCCAGGAAGTGGATGGAGGTGGCCATGTTGATGGCCGTGGCCGAGGTGTGCGGGTTGACGGTGAGCTTGCGCGCGCTGGCCATCGCGGCGATGCGCAGCGATTCGGTGATGCCACCGGTCTTGGACAGATCGGGCTGCACGAAGCCCACCACCTTGTCTTCCAGCAGCGTGTCGAACTCGTAGCGGGTGTAGTGGTTCTCGCCCGCCGCCAGCGGCACGCGGCCCAGCGCGGCAGCGGCCTTGTAGGCGTGGCGGTCGGCAGCCGGAAAGGGCTCTTCCAGCCAGCCGACGTTGGCTTCTTCAAAGGCCGGCATCACGCGGCGCACGTCGTCCAGCGTGTAGCCGGTGTTGGCGTCGACCAGGATCTCGATCTCGTCGCCCACCGCGGCACGCACGGCCTGCACCCGTTCGATGTCGCGCCGCCAGGTGTCGCCGCCGCGCAGCTTGAGCGCGCGGTAGCCGCTGGCCACGTGGCGCTGCGCCTCGGCCACCAGGGTGTCGGTGGGCTGCCAGCCCAGCGAGATGCCGCCGGCATAGGCCTTGATGGGCTTGGCCGTGCCGCCCAGCAGCCGCACCAGCGGCCAGCCGGTGGCCTGGCAGCGCAGGTCCCACAAGGCGATGTCCAGGCCGCTGAGCGCCAGCGCGGCGGCCGCGCCCATGCCGTGGCTGGCCAGCTGCATCTTGTAGACACGCGCCCAGACGCCGTTCACGTCGAAGGCGTCCATGCCCAGCACCAGCTCGCGCATCGTGGTGTCGATGAGCCTGGCGATGGCGCCGGGGCAGCGGCCGTGGTGGGCCTCGCCCCAGCCGACATGGCCTTCGGCGGTTTCCACACGAACCAGCACCGCGTCGCGCTTGACGCTGCGGCCGATGCCCAGGCGCACCGAGTGTTCCGGCGGCACCGGGAAGGAGATGGGCACCGCGCGGATGTCGGCGATGCGGGAAGCAGCGGTTGTCATGCAAAGACCTCGGGGTTGACCACGTTGGCCGGGCGCTCGCCGCGCAGCAGCGCCAGCGTGGTGTCCACCGCGCCGCGGCTCATGCCGTGCAGGCTGGTGGCGGTGATGCCGGCCACGTGCGGCGTCAGCAGCAGGTTCGGCGCGTCGAAGACCGGCTCGGTGGGGGCCAGCGGCTGGCGGTCGTGCACGTCCAGCGCAGCGCCGCCCAGGCGGCCTTCGCGCAGCGCGGCGATCAGCGCCGGCGTGTCGACAACCGGCCCGCGCGAGACGTTGATGACGATGGCGCCGGGCTTCATCGTGGCCAGCGTGGCGGCGTCGACCAGGCCGCGGGTCTCGTCGCTCAACGGGCAGCTCAGCACCACCACGTCGGCTTGCGCAAAGAGCGTGGCCTTGTCCGCGGCGGTGACGCCCGCAGGCAGCCCGGCAGGCCGGCGCGTGAGGCCCAGCACCTGCATGCCCAGCGCGGAACCGATGGTGGCCACACGCGCACCGATGGCGCCCACGCCGACGATGCCCAGCGTGCTGCCGCGCAGCTCGGTGGCGCCGTCGGCCAGCGGGCGTGCGGCGGCCCAGCCCGCGCTGCGCAGCCGGCCGTCCAGCGCGGCCAGGTTGCGGCGCAGTTGCAGCATCGCGGCGATGCAGTACTCCACCACCGCCGTGGTGTTGGAGCCGGGCAGGTTGGCCACCGGAATGCGCCGCGCGGTGGCGGCTTCCACCGGAATCAGGTCCAGGCCCACGCCGTGGCGCACCACGGCGCGCAGGCGGGGTGCGTGCTCGAACAGGTCGGCGGCCAGCTTGTTGCGCACGATCAGCGCGTCGGCATCGGCGATCAGCCGGGCCAGCGTGGCGGGCTGCGCATCGGGCGCGACGATCACTTCGCAGTGGGCCTCCAGGTCAGGCCGCACGGCAGGGTGGATGTGGTCGGTGAGCAGGACCTTGGGGCGGCTTGTCATGGCATTCACAGGAAGTTCGGGCCGGCGACGACGGGGTTGGACAACACGCCGAAACCTTCCACGCGCACATGCACGGTCTGGCCCGGCGCCAGCCAGGCCGCCGGCGTGTGGCTGGCCGCGATGCCGGCCGGCGTGCCGGTGGCGATCACGTCGCCCGGCTCCAGGGGCATGCGGGCAGAGATGTGGGCGATCAGCGCCGGGATGCGGAACAGCATGCTCGCGGTGCTGCCGTTCTGCAGCAGCCGGCCGTCGATGTCGAAGCGGATGCCCACGGCATGCGGGTTGGGCAGCGCATCGGCGCTCAGCAGCCAGGGGCCCAGCGGTGCGCTGGCCGGCAGGTTCTTGCCGCGCACGAAGTTGCCGTCCTGCTTGACCAGCGCGCTGCCGCTCACGTCGTTGTGCGCGGTGTAGCCGGCCACGAAGGCCATCGCGTCCGCCTCGCTGACGTTCAGCGCGCGCCGGCCGATGACCACCGCCAGCTCGGCTTCGTAGCCGACGTTGCCCACATCGGGCGGCACTTCGATGGCCTCGCCGGGGCCGATGACGGTGCAGCCCGAGCGCACGAAGGTCACCGGCTCGCCGGGCGGCGCCATGCCGCGTTCGGCCAGCGCGTCGGTGAAGTTGAAGGCCGCGCCGACGACCTTGCCGGGGCGCAGCGGCGCACGCAGCTGCAGGCTGCCGAGCGGGCGCAGCGCGGCAGGGTCGAAGCGGTGGGCACGGCAACGCGCTGCCAGCGCCGTCAGGCTGCCTGGGGCGGCCACCAGCGCCAGCATGTTCGCGGCCGCACCGGCCAGCAGCGCGGCGCAGCTGGGGTGCGACAGGTCGGCCACGGTCTGGTCGTCGACCAGCACCCCCGCCACGTCCGGGCCGGCCGCGCCGGCGAAGCTGACGAACTTGGCGCAGCGCATCAGGCGACGCGGTAGCGGTCGAGCACGCTGCGCTCGATCTCGATGCCCAGACCCGCGCCGGTGGGGATCTGCACGATGCCCTTGTGCTGCACGATGGGTTCCTTGCTGAGGTGGTCGCGGAAGGGGTTCTCGCACTGCTCGAATTCCAGCATCGGCGGGATGGGCCGGTAGCTGGGCGGCTGGTCGGGCAGCGAGGCGATGAACTGCAGCGTCGCGGCCAGGCCGATGGCCGAGCCCCAGGCATGCGGCACACATTCCACGCCGTGTGCGGCGGCCAGCGTGGCGATCTTGCGGCATTCGCTGATGCCACCCGCGGCGCACACGTCGGGCTGGATGATGTCCATGGCCTTGCGCACCACCAGGTCGCGGAAGCCCCAGCGGGTCATCTCGTTTTCGCCGCCGGCCACGGCCATGTCCAGCGCGCGCGTCACCTCGACATAGCCGTCGATGTCTTCCGGCGAGATGGGCTCTTCGAACCACTCGATGTCCAGCGCCTCCAGCTCGCGGCCGATGCGGATGGCCTGCGGCACCGTCATGCAGTGGTTGGCGTCCACCATCAGGCGGATCTTGTCGCCCACGGCCTCGCGCACGGCCGCGACCCGCTTGATGTCGAACTTGGGGTCGCCCAGGCCGATCTTCATCTTCACCGCGGTGAAGCCCTGCTCGACGTACTCGCGCGCTTCTTCCACCGCTTCTTCGATGAGGCGGTTGGTGTCGATGAAGTACAGGCCCGTGGCATAGGCCTGCACCTCGGTGCGGAAGGCGCCGCCGATGAGCTTGTGCACCGGCTTGTTGACGCTCTTGCCGACGATGTCCCACAGCGCGATGTCGATGCCGCTCAGCGCCGAGGCGGCCATGCCCTTGCCGCCGTAGTCCTTGATGCGGTTGTAGAGGTCTTCCCAGACCACTTCCACGTCGAAGGCGTCGCGGCCGATGATGCGCGGGCCGAACTGCGTCTCGATGTAGGCCTTGGCCACGGCCGAGGGGCCGTAACACTCGCCCCAGCCGACGATGCCGTCGGCGGTTTCGATCTCGACGATGCAGGAACCGCGGGTCTTGTACAGCCAGCCGCGCGACGAGGTGAAGGGCTTCTCGACCGGCGCTGCGACGACGTGGCAGCTGACCTTCTTGATGACGCTGGGGGAACTCGACATGGAACTCACTTCTTCTCTTCGGTGAACACCTGCTTGGCCACGGCGGCCAGCGACTTCTCGACGGCAGCCACCTCGCGGCCCAGCGCGTCGCCGGTGAGGTCGTCGACGATGGCGCCACCCTGTTCGGCCGTCGCCTTGAACTTGGCGCTCTGGATGGCGCCGCGGAACAGCGCGGTGAGCTTCTCGCGCACGGCCGGCGGCAGGTTGGCCGGGGCGGCCAGGTAGGCCATCTGCACCAGCGGGCCGTAGGGGAACACGTCGTGGCCCTTCTCCTTGAAGGTGGGCACGTCGGGCATGACGCTCAGCCGCTCGTTGGCGAACAGGCCGATGGGCTTGATGTAGCCGCCGTCGATCTGCGCCTTGCTCTCCGAAGGCTTGAGCACGGCCGCGTTGATCTGCTTGCCGGCCAGGTCGGTGACGACGCGGCTGCCGCCGGTGTAGGGCACCACCACCACTTCGGCGTCAGCGGCGCGGCCGGCCATCACCGCGAAGATGTGGTTCAGGTTGTTGCTGCCCGGGGTGCCGATGGAGACCTTGCCGCTGTTGGCCTTGGTGTAGGCGATGAACTTCTCCATCGTGTCCATCGGGCTGCCGGTGGGCACCAGCAGCAGCAGCGGGTCGACGGTCACGCGGGCGATGGGCGTGAAGCGCGCGCTGGTCAGCGGCGTCAGGCCCTGGGCCATCAGCGCCAGCGTGCTGCTGGTGCCCATGCCGATGGTGTAGCCGTCGGGTGCGGCGCTGGCCACCTGGCGCATGCCGATGGAGCCGGTGGCGCCGGGCACGTTGTCGACGATCACGCGCACACCCTGTTCGGCCAGGATGGCGGCCAGCGAGCGGGCGGCGATGTCGTTGGAGCCGCCGGCGTTCCAGGGCACGACGAGGCGGATCTCGCGGTTCGGATAGTCGGCCTGGGCCCAGGCCGCGCCGCCGGTGGTGGCGGCGCCGAGGGCCACCGCTGCCGCCATCAGCCGGCGGGCGAAGCTGCGGCGGCCAGGCCGCTGCGGGGTGGTCGGGGCCAGGAAGGAGTCGGATTGGGGCATGGTGGTCTCCGTGTGTTTGTCTATTGTTATAACAAACAACATTAACCGAGGCGGATCGGGAAATCCCGAGCCTCGGGCTGGCCCAAGCCGGGCCGGCCGCTGGTGGATGTCAGGAGGCCCCGGGGGGCGGCAGCAGGGGGCAGAACTCGTCGCGGGCGCTGTCGATGTCCGCCCGGATGGCCTCGGCCGCCGCCGTGCCGTCGCCCTCGCGCAGCGCCTGCAGCGCGGCCATGTGCAGCGGGTAGCGCTTGAGCCCCGGCGTGTACTGCGGCAGGGTCAGCGTCGGCGCGCAGCGCAGCCAGGCGGTCTCGATGATCTCCAGCAGGATGGGCATGCGGCACAGCGCATAGATGCCGAAGTGGAAGCGGTAGTGCGCCTCGAAGTAGCCGCCCACGCGGCCGGCGTTCAGCGCGGCCTTCATCTCGACCAGGTCGGCCTCGATCAGGTCCAGCTGCGCCGGCATGGCATGGGCCACCGCAGCGGCCGCGGCCACCGGCTCCAGGCTGCCGCGCACCAGCATCAGCTGCGCGAACTGGTCGGCGTTCAGCCGTGGCACCGTGGCGCCGCCACCGACGCCCACGCTGCCCCGCTCCAGCGCGCCTTCGGCCACCAGGCGGTTGACGGCGTCGCGCACCGGCGTGAGGCTGATGCCCAACTGGTCGGCCATCTCGCGCAGCACGATGCGCTGGCCGGGCGCCAGGCGCCCGGCCATCAGCGCCGAGCGCAGCGAGCCGTAGGCGCGGTCCCACAGCGTGTGGCGTTCGATGGGCAGCAGGGGCGATGCGGCGTTCACGGCCGCGCAGTATCTCGCAGCGCGTGCGCAGGCTTGCCGCTGCAGAGCCCATCGCCCACTCAGTCGAGCTTGGCGCCGGAGATCTCCACCAGCTGCTTCCAGGTCACGACCTCGCGGTCCAGGAAGGCCTTGAACGCGGCGGGCGTGCTGGCCACCACTTCGCTGCCCTGGTCGTCGACGGCCTTGCGCGCATCGGGCGCCTGCATGCCCTTGACGATGGCGGCCGACAGGGCCCGCACCACGGCGGGCGGCGTCTTCGCCGGCACGAAGATGGCGTTCCAGGTGGCCACGTCGAAGCCCGGCAGCACGCTGGCCAGCGCCGGCGTGCCCGGCAGCTTGGGCGAGGGCTGGGCCGTGGTCACGCCCAGAGCCTTCACACGCCCGGACTGGATGAAGGGCAGGGCGTCGATGCTCGGCGCGAACATGATCTGGATGGTGCCGGCGATCAGGTCGGTCATCGCCGGTGCTGCGCCCTTGTAGGGCACGTGCGTCATGCGCACCTGGGCCAGGTGCTCGAACATCACGCCGCCCAGGTGTTGCGAGGTGCCGTTGCCGCCCGAGCCGTAGTTCAGCACGCCGGGCCGCGCCTTGGCGTAGCGGATCAGCTCCTCGATGCTGTTGACCGGCAGCTGCGGGTGCGCCACCAGCACCAGCGGCGTGTGCACGATCTGCGAGACCGGCGTGAAGTCCTTCAGGATGTCGAAGGGGATGGTCTTGTACAGCGAGATGTTGGCGATGGACGTGCTGGTGCCCATGAACAGCGTGTAGCCGTCGGGCGCCGACCGCGCGACCTGGTCGCCGGCGATGTTGCCGCTGGCGCCGGGCTTGTTCTCGACGATCACGGCCTGCCCCAGCTCGCTGGCCAGCTTGCCGGCCAGGATGCGCGCCACCGTGTCGGTGCTGCCGCCGGCCGAGAACGGCACGACGATGGTCAGGCGCTTCGTCGGCCAGGCCTCGCTGGCGACGGCGGCGACCGTGGTGGCGGCCAGTGCCAGGCCGCAGGCCAGGCCCAGGGCCAGTTGCTTGAGATGGCGGGTCATCGATTGTCTCCTAGGTTCCTTGGTGTTCGTATCGGGTGGGTGCGGGGCGGCCGGCGTCTTCAGCGCAGCACGGCCAGCGTCTTCTTCTTGATCAGCTCGAAGTCGATGTCGGCGCCCAGGCCCGGGGCCGTGGGCGCGTAGACCCAGCCGTCGGCATCGGCGGTGATGTCGGTGGCCAGACCGTACTTCTGAGCGCCGTCGGGCAGCAGCACCTCGAAGAACTCGGTGTTCTTCAGCGCCATGATCACGTGCAGGCCGGCCACGTTGTTCAGCGAGTTGCCACCGTGGTGCACCTCGTAGTTCAGGCGGAAGGCCTCGGCCAGGTGGGCGGTCTTCATCATGTTCGTGATGCCGCCCTTGAGCGCCACGTCGCCGCGCAGGAAGTCTGTGGCGCTCTGCAGCACCCAGGGTGCGTAGGAATCCAGCCCGGTGGCCGGGAACTCGGTGGCCATCAGCGGAATGTGCAGCTGCTGCTTGAGCTTGACGTAGTTGTAGATGTCGGCGTCGTGCAGCGGGTCTTCGTACCAGTAGTAGCCCATCTCCTGGATCGCGCGGCCCACGCGCACGGCCTCGGGGTACTGGTAGCTCCAGGCGGCGTCCAGCATCACCAGGTAGTCGTCGCCCACCGCCTTGCGCACCGCCTCGCAAACGCGGATGTCTTCCTGCCAGGGGTGCGGCGGGTGGATCTTGTAGGCCGCCCAGTTGATGGACTTGTAGTGCAGCGCCTCTTCGGCATAGGCCTCGGGGCTGTCGAGGATCATCGAGCTGGCATAGGCCTTGACCTTCTCGCGGTACGAGCCGAGAAGGCGGTGGATGGGCAGGCCGGCGACCTTGCCGCACAGGTCCCACAGCGCCACGTCGCAGGCACCGATGGTGCGCACGGTGGTCGTGCGCGAGCGCCGCCACAGCGCGTGGAACAGGCGCTCGCGGTCCAGCGGGTTCTGGCCCATCAGGATGGGCTTGAGGTACTTGATGAGGTTGGGGCCGTCGAGATCGGCGCCGTAGTAGGCCGAGCCCAGGAAGGCGTGGCCGGTGAGGCCCTGGTCCGTCTCGATGGCCAGCAGGCCGATCTTGCTGGAGCCGGCAAACTTGCCGGTGTGGGCGGCGTAGCTGGTGGGCGGGATGTCGTCCCAGCCGAAGAGAGTGAGCGTGACGTCGGTGATCTTCATGGTGATGCTGCGGGCGTGGTTCCGAGACGGGGTGCGGAGAGAGGGTTCCGGAAGTGTAGCTGTAGATATCTGGTCCTCTATAGGACTAGTCTGCAACCAAGCCTGTTGCGGTGTCAACACCGGGTTCACCCGTGGGCTCGCGAGCCGCGGGAACGGGCCTCTCGGGCCCCGGCGCACCTACACTGCGCGGGCGCTCCGACCCGACGGCCACGACCATGACCGAGACCTCCTCTGCCGCCACCGCACCGCTGCGCATGAGCGGTGCCGAAGGCCTGCCCAAGTACGTGTTGCTGCGCAATGCCTTGCAGGCCGAGATCAGCGCCGGGCGCTGGCCGGCCGGCACGCAGCTGCCTGCCGAAAGCGAACTCGCGGCGATGGCGCGCCTGAGCCTGGGCACGGTGCAGCGTTCGCTGCGCATGCTGGTCGACGAGGGCCGGCTGGTGCGGCGCCACGGCGTGGGCACCTTCGTCGCCGAGCCGAAGTCGCCGCTGGGCGGGCCGTTCCAGCACTTCCGCTTTCTGGACGACAGCGGCCAGGGTCTGCTGCCGATCTTCACGCGTGTGGTCGCCCGTGCGCGCGAGCGCGGCGAAGGGCCCTGGAGCAGCCTGCTGGAGCCGGCGCGTACCATGCGCATCGACCGCGTGTTCTCAATCGCCGAGGAATTCGAGGTCTATGTGCGCGTGTTCTTCGACACGCAGCGCCTGCCCGAGCTGGCCAAGGTGGGCAAGGCACAGCTCGAAGGCATCAGCTTCAAGGACCTGATCGCACGGGAGTACCACCAGCCCACGGCGCGCTACATCGAGACCCTGCGTGTGCAGACGCTGCCCGAAGACGTCTGCACCGCCCTGCAGCTGCGCCCCAGGACCACCGGCAGCGTGCTGGAGATCGTGGCGCTGGACGCCCACGACCAGGCCATCTACTTCCAGGACGTGTGCGTGCCGCCCAATCCGCGGCGGCTGCTGCTCTCGGTCTGACCGGGGATCAGTCGGCGGCGAGCGGGCCGGCCTCGGCCGGCGTGGCCGGGTCGGCCGCGGGTGGCAGCGCCACCTCCAGCCGCGCGCCACGGCCGGGCCGGCCCTCGACCTGCAGCGTGCCGCCGAGGGCCTCGACGCGGTAGCGCATGCCGACCAGGCCGTGGCCGCCGCGCAGCAGCCGCCGGGTGTCGAAGCCCTGGCCGTCGTCGCGCACCTCGGCGCGGCAGCCACCGTCCGGCAGGGCCTCCAGCCGCACCCACAGCTCGCGCGCCAGCGCGTGTTTGGCGGTGTTGGTCATCGCCTCCTGCACGAAGCGGTACAGCGCCAGCGCGCGTTCCCCGTCGATGCGGGTGTCGTCCAGCTCGGTGTGCACGGCGATGCCGGTGCGCAGCGCGAACTCGCGCGTCAGGATCTCCAGCGCCGTGACCAGGCCCAGGTTGCTCAGCGCCGAGGGGCGCAGGTCCTCGATGATGCGGCGCTTGAGCTGGATGCCTTCGTCGATGGTGGCGCTCATGTGGCGCAGCCGCTCGACCAGCTCGATGCGGTCGACCTCGGGGGCCTTCAGCGAGCGCTGCAGCCGCGCCAGGTCGAGCTTGGCGCTGGTGAGCAGGGCGCCCAGCTCGTCGTGCAGCTCGCGCGCCAGGTGGGCACGTTCGTCCTCGCGCACGGTTTGCAGGTGGCGCGCCAGTTCGGTGAGCTGCGCGGTGCGCTCGATGACCTCGCTGTCGAGGCGATCGCGCTCGTGCGCCAGCGCCGAAGCATGGGCCTTCTGCGCGGCGACGAAATCGGCGTTGCGGCGCAGGAACACGACGAGGCCGATCACGCTCAGCAGCGTCAGCGCGTGCACGCCGTAGCGGCCCAGCGTCAGCGCGTGGCCGATGGCGTCGCGCTCGGCGGCGATGCGCTCGCTTTCGTAGGCGATCAGCCGCTCGCTGGCGCTGCGCACCGCCTCCATGCGCTCGCGGCCGATGTCGGTTTCCATCAGCGAGCGCCAGGCGTCGTTCGAGCCGTCGCGGTGCAGGCGCAGCGTCTCGTCGAGCTCGGCGTACTTCTCGTCGACGCTGCGCGCCAGCAGGTCGACCTGCGTGCGCCAGGCGCTGTCGGCGTAGGTGTTGCGCAGCGTGGCCAGCAGCGCGGCCACCTCGGCGCGGCGCTCGGTGAAGGGTTTCAGGTACTGGTCGCGGCCGACGATCAGAAAGCCGCGCTGGGCGGACTCCGAGGCGTCCAGGTGGCGCAGCAGGGTGGCCACCTCGAAACGCGTGGTCTGGCGCGCGCGCAGCGTGTCGGTGGCTTCGGTGGCGAGCCGGTAGGCCGATTCCGAGATGGTCAGCAGCGCCAGTGCCGCCAGCGAGGCCAGCAGCAGCGCCAGCCGGCGCGGGCCGCGGCCCACCGGCAGCAGCGCCGTGAGGCGGCGCTGGGTGCTCACGCCAGCGGCACCGGCCGGCTGTTGGAACCCGACAGCCCGGCGCAGTAGTCGATCAGTGCGTCGATCTCGCGGCTCTTGTCGAACACCCGTTCGGCGCCGAGTGCGCTGCAGCGGCGGCGCATGTCCTCGGTGGCGTAGTTGGTCAGCACGACGCGGCGTGCGCGCAGCCCCAGGCGCTGGGCCTCGCCGAGCACGCCCAGGCCGGAGCCCTGGCGCAGGAAGATGTCGACGATGTAGAGGTCGGCGCGGTCGGGGTCCTCGCGCATCAGGCGCACGGCGGTGGCCTCGTCGGCCACGCTGCCGACCACGGCGAGGTTGTCCAGTTCTTCCAGCGTGGCCACCAGGTTTTCCAGGATGACCGGGCTGTCTTCGACGATGAGGGTCTTCAGCGCAGGCATGGCAGGCTTCGCGGCTCGTTCAGCGCCCCCCAGCCGCACATCGCCGTGCGGCCCGGAGCGCAGAACCTCAGTATGACCCGCGAAGCCCGCCATCGCACTCAACGCACGATGATGTCGTTCTTGACCGAGACGACGCCCGAGGTTTCGCGCGCCAGCTTGCCGGCCATGTCCTTCTCGGCTTCGCTCTTCGCGAAGCCCGAGAGCTGGACCACGCCCTTCAGCGATTCCACGCCGATGGCCATGGCACTGACGGTGCTGTTCTCGGCGAACTTGGCCTTGACGCGGGTGGTGAGCGTTGCATCGTCGATGTAGGAGCCGACGCTCTGCTGGTCACGCGCCACGGCGCAGCCGGTACCGCCGATGACGGCGGCGGACGCGGCGGCCAGCGCCAGCGCGAGGGAAGCGAGTCGATTCGTCATGAAGTGCTCCTGGTTGTTGTGATGACGGGAGACGGGGTGCGGCCGGTGGCGGCTCAGCCCTGCTGGCTGACGACCAGCTTGTTGTCGACGGACTTCACGCCGTCCACGGCCTGGGCGAGCACCGTGGCGCGCTGCAGCGAGGCGGCGTCGGGGGCGGTGCCGTTCAGCGTGACGCGGCCTTCGCTGGTGTCGACGTCGATGCGCAGCGCGCTCAGCTTCTCGTCGGCGGCCAGCGCGCTGTTCACGCGGGCGGTGATGCCGGCGTCGGTGACAGCCTGGCCGGCTTGCGTGGCCATCTGCTCGGCGCCCGACTTCAGTTCGGCGCCGGCCTGTTCGGTCTGCGCGATGGCCTTGTCGACCTGCTGGCCGACGGTGGGATCTTCGGCGCGGCCGCAGGCCGCCAGCAGAGCCGACAGCGCCAGGGTCGCGATCACAGGCGTCAGGTGGGGAATGCGGTTCATCTCGTGTCCTTTCAGTTGCACCGCCAGTCGCGGTGGTGAACTCACTGTAGGAGCCGGCCCGGGCGCCAGCCATCGGCCGGCGGCGCGTCCGGGTGTAGGACGCTGCCTACAAGCCGGCGCGCTGCTAAGCTGCGCGGCATGAGCCTGATCCGCATCGGCATCGTCGACGACCACGCCATCGTCCGCAGCGGCCTGCGCCACCTGCTGGCCGAGCACGTGGACCTGCGCGTCACCGGCGAGGCGGCCAACGGCCAGCAGGCGCTGGAGCTGGCCCGCAGCGGCGAGGTCGACGTGCTGCTGATGGACATCTCCATGCCCGACCAGAGCGGCGTCGACGCGCTGGCCGCCATCAAGGCGCGCTTCCCGGATCTGCCGGTGCTGATCCTCAGCGCCTACCCCGAGGCGCACTACGCGACGCCGCTGCTGCGCCAGGGGGCCAGCGGCTACCTGAACAAGGAGTGCGACCCCGACCAGATCGCCGAGGCGGTGCGGACGGTAGCGCGCGGGCGCCGCTACATCAGCCCGGCGGTCGCCGAGCTGCTGGCCGCGGGCCTGGCCGGCGGCGGCGGCGAAAAGGCGCCGCACGAAGAGCTGTCGGAGCGCGAGTTGCAGGTCTTTCTGCGCCTGGCGCAAGGTGAAACCGTCGGCGCCGTGGCCGACGCCCTGTGCCTGAGCGTGAAGACCGTCAGCACCTACCGCAGCCGCGTGCTCGAGAAGCTGCACCTGCAGAGCAACAGCGATCTCACCTACTACGCGATGAAAAACGGGCTGATCCAGTAGCCCCGCTCCCGCTACCCGCTAACCCGCAGCTTGTCGGTGCCGTCCTACGCCGGCACGCGGCGGCGGCCGGCAGACGGCCCGGCCCGGGCGCGCGCAGAGTGGCGGCACGCCGAAGGGGCCGCCGATGGACGGCGCCCCGGCGCTACGAGGAGAACCCCATGCTGCGCTACGCCGTCATCTTCTTCATCATCGCGCTGATCGCCGCCGTGCTCGGCTTCGGCGGCATCGCCGCCGGGGCTGCCGGCATCGCGAAGATCCTGTTCTTCGTGTTCCTGATCATGGCGGCGGTGGCCTTCATCGCCGACCTGATGCGCGGGCGTTAGCCACCGCGCACCCCGCCACGCCAGGCCGGGGCTCAGCCCCAGACTTCCCCGGCCACCTCGACCACCAGCGCCAGCTTGCGGCGCTGGTCTTCCACGGCGATGTTGTTGCCGTGAACGGTGCTCGAGAAGCCGCACTGCGGGCTCAACGCCAGCTGCTCCAGCGGCGCATGTTCGGCCGCCTCGAAGATGCGCCGCTTCAGCGCTTCCTTGCTCTCGAGCTGGCCGAACTTGGTCGTCACCAGGCCGAGCACGACGGTCTTGCCGGGCTTCAGGAAGCGCAGCGGGCGGAAATCGCCGCTGCGGTCGTCGTCGTACTCCATGAAGATCGCGTCGAGGTTCATCTCGGCGAGCAGCGCCTCGGCCACGGGCTCGTAGTTGCCCTGGGCCGCGAAGGTGCTCTTGAAGTTGCCGCGGCACAGGTGCATGGCCAGCGTCATGCCGGCCGGCTTCCTGGCCACCACCTTGTTGATGAAGGCCGCGTAGCGGTGCGGCAGCTCGTTGGGGTCGTCACCGCGCTGGCGCGCCGCCTCGCGCATCTTCTCGTCGCAGAGGTAGGCCATGTTGGTGTCGTCCATCTGCACGTAGCGGCAGCCGGCGTCGAACAGGCTCTGCAGCTCGTCGGCGTAGGCCTGGGCCACGTCGTCGTAGAACGCCGGCTCCAGCTCCGGGTAGGCCGTGCGGCTGATGCCGGCGCGGCCGCCGCGGAAGTGCAGCATGGTCGGGCTGGGGATGGTCACCTTGGGCGTCGCGCCCGGCGCGTGCTGCTCGATCTGGCTTTGCAGGAACTCGAAGTCGGCGCGCTGGATGTCGCGCGCATGGCGCACCTTGTCGACGACGCGGATCACCGGCGGCGCCAGTTCCTCGCTGCCGTCGGCCCGCTTCACTGTTACGGGCACGTCGGTCTTCACGCCGCCCAACTGCTCCAGGAAGTCGATGTGGAAGTAGGTGCGGCGGAACTCGCCGTCGGTGATGCTCTGCAGGCCCACGCTGCGCTGGAACTGCACGATCTCGGCGATGGCGCGGTCCTCGACGGCACGCAGCTGCTCGGGCGTGATCTCGCCGCGGGCTTTTTGCTCGCGGGCCTGCAGCAGGTAGGCGGGGCGCAGGAAGCTGCCGACGTGGTCGGCACGGAAGGGCGGGGTGGTGCGCAGGCTCATGGTCTCGGGGTTCTCGAAAGCTCGCTAGGCGGTTGGGGAATCAGCGGGAATGGGAAAGGCGTGCGCCGGCCGGCACGATCACCTCAGGCGGCGGTGGCTCGGCATACAGCCGCTCGACCAGTGCCGCGCGGGCCGCGAGCACCGCGCGCTGGTTGATGGAGTTCTTGTCGGTCAGCTCGCCGCGGTCGATGGACGGCGGCTCGGCCAGCAGCAGCCAGCGTGCAGGCCGCGAAGCGCTGCCGGTGCCTTGTTGCCACAGCGTGTCGGCCAACTGCTGGAAGAAAGCGCGCACGGGGGCGGCGGCCAGCAGCTCGGCCGCCGGCAGCCCGGCCGGCAGTACCCCTTGAAGCTCATAGCGGCGGCGGATGTCGTCCAGGCGCGGGAACACCAGCAGGCCGATGCTGTCGCGGTCCAGCCCGGCCACCACCACGTCCTGCACCAGCGGGTCGCCGGCCAGCGTGACGCGCGCGCGCAGCGGGCCGACGCTGACGAAGGTGCCGCTGGAGAGCTTGAAGTCCTCGGCGATGCGGCCGTCGAAGGCCAGGCCCTGTTCGGGCGCCGCCTCGGCTATGCAGCGGGCCGCGTCGCCGGTGCGGTAGTAGCCCTCGTCGTCGAAGGCCGCGGCCGTCTCGGTGGGGTTGCGCCAGTAGCCGGGCATCACGTTCGGGCCGCGGAAGCGGATCTCGCACTTGCCGCTGGCGGGGTCGGGGACCAGCTTCACGTCCACACCCGGCACCGGCAGGCCGATGTGGCCCGAGCGCACGCCGGCGCCGACGGCGAAGGTGCAGGACGGTGCGGTTTCGGTCATGCCCAGGCCGGTGGTCATGAACACGCGCTCGCCGGCGGCGGCCTCGGCGTGGCGGTCGAGGTGGTCCCACACGCCCTGGCTCAGCCCGGCGCCGGCGTACATGAAGGCCTGCACACGGGCGAACAGCGAGTCGCGCAGCACCTTGTCGTGGTCCATGGCCCGCGCCAGTTCTTCAAAGCCCTTGGGCACGTTGAAGTACATGGTGGGCGCGATCTCGCGCAGGTTCCTCACCGTCTCGGCAATGCCGCCCGGCGTGGGCTTGCCGCCGTCCAGGTACAGCGAGCCGCCGTTGTAGAGCGTGATGCCGATGTTGTGGTTGCCGCCGAAGGTGTGGTTCCAGGGCAGCCAGTCCACCAGCACCGGCGGCTGCTCGCCGAGGAACGGGAAACACTGGCGGATCTGCTGCAGGTTGGCGCACCACATGCGGTGCGTGTTGACCACCGCCTTGGGCGCGCGGGTCGAGCCCGAGGTGAACAGGAACTTGGCGATGGTGTCCGGGCCGAGGGCTGCTTGGGCCTTTGTGGCTTCTGCGCCGGGCGCGGTGTCGCGCAGCGTGGCGAAGGGGATGGTCTGGCGGCCCGGCACGGCGCGGTGGCTGGTGACGACTGGCAGGCCGGGGTCGACACAGGCCTCGAGCGCCTTCGCATAGGCGACGCCGTCGGTGGCGTAGACCAGGCCCGGCGTCAGCGTCGCGACGATGTGCTTGAGCTTGGCGAAGTCCGTGGCCAGCAAGGCGTAGGCCGGCGACACCGGCGCGAACGGGATGCCGACCCACAGCGCGCCGAAGGCCAGGCGCAGGTGGTCCAGGCTGTTGTCGGCCAGGATCAGCAAGGGCCGCTCTGCCGACAGCGCCAAGCCAGGCAGCGTGAGCAGCGCCTGGCCGATGCGTTCGGCGTCGCTGCGCATCTGGGCGTAGCTGATCGTTTCCCAGCCGCCGGTGGCCTCGCGCTGGGCCGCGAACACCCGCTCGGGTGCGGTGGCGGCCCAGTGTTCGAGGCGCTCGGTCAGCACCGCGGGGTAGGTGCCCAGCGCTTCGGTGGAGCGCCATATGCGCTCGCCGCCTTCGCGGTGCTCGACCGTGGCGCTGGTGCAACCGCCGAAGCGGGCCGGGCGGTAGCGCGGCGTGGTGGGCGTGTTCATGCCGCGGCCCGCTCGCTACGATGCGGCGAACGCCGAAACGGAGACAGCCCGCCATGAACGCCGACGAACTCGTCGCCATCGACATCCACGTGCACGCCGAAGTCTCGTGCCGCAACCCCTTCGACAGCTACGGCGAGGAGTACGACCGGGCGGCCGACAAGTACTTCGGCAGCGACCGCCGGCCGACCATCGCCGAGACCATCGCGGTGTACCGCGAGAAGAAGATCGGCCTCGTGATGTTCACGGTGGACAGCGAGAGCCAGCTCGGCCGCCGGCGCATCCCGAACGAGGAGATCGCCGACGCCGCGCGCGACAACCCCGACATCATGATCGCCTTCGGCAGCATCGACCCGCACAAGGGCAGGATGGGCGCGCGCGAGGCCCGCCGCTTGATCGAGGAGCATGGCGTTCGCGGCTTCAAGTTCCACCCCACGGTGCAGGGCTTCCTGCCCTACGACCGCATGGCCTGGCCCATCTACGAGGTCATCGCCGAACACAAGCTGCCGGCGATCTTCCACAGCGGTCACTCGGGCATCGGCTCCGGCATGCGCTGCGGCGGGGGCCTGCGGCTGCAGAACAGCAACCCGATGCTGCTGGAGGACGTGGCCATCGACTGGCCCGACATGCAGATCGTGGTCGCCCACCCGAGCTGGCCCTGGCAGGACGAGGCGCTGAGCCTGGCGCTGCACAAGCCCAACGTGTGGATCGACCTCTCGGGCTGGAGCCCGAAGTACTTTCCGCCGCAGCTGGTGCAGTACGCCAACACGCTGCTGAAGGACCGCATGCTCTTCGGCAGCGACTTCCCGCTCATCACGCCAGAGCGCTGGATGAAGGACTTCGAAGAGGCCGGCTTCAAGGACAAGGTCAAGCCGCTGATCCTGAAGGACAACGCACGGCGGCTGCTCGGCATCTGAACGCGGCATCACGGCGGGTTCTCCCTGCCATGCAGCGCGCGCCAGACCTTCTCGGCCGTCAGCGGCATCTGCAGCGCCCGTGCCGCCGCGTGGCGGCCGGCGCGGGCCAGCGCGTCGACCACGGCGCTGGCCACGGCCGGCGTCGCGCCGATGGTGCCGAGCTCGCCCACGCCCTTGGCGCCCAGCAGGTTGGTCTTGCAGGGCACGCTCTGGTCGAACACGGTGCGGAAGGCCACCGACTCGTCGGCGCGTGGCAGCGTGTAGTCCATCAGGCTGGCGCTCAGCAGCTGGCCGCTGGCGGGGTCGTAGTGCACGGCTTCCTGCAGCGCCTGGCCGATGCCCTGCACGGCGCCGCCTTCGATCTGGCCGGTGGCGATCAGCGGGTTGACCACGCGCCCGATGTCGTTGACCGAGCTGTAGGCCACCAGCTGCACCGCGCCGGTGTCGGGGTCGATCTCGACCTCGGCCACGTGGCAGGCGTTGGGCCAGCTCGCGGCATCGGCCTTGGCCGCGGCCTGGTTCAGGATCAGGCCGCCGGGCTGGCGCGCGGCCAGCTCGAACAGGCCGATGCCGCGGTCGGTGCCGGCGATGGCGAAGCGGCCCTCGGCGTACTCGATGTCGGCCGGCGCCGCTTCCAGCGCTTCGGCGGCCAGTGCCTTGGCGTCGTCCACGGTCTTCTGCGAGGCCACGCGCACCGCGCCGCCGCCGGTGAACAGCGAACGGCTGGCGGCACTGCCGAAGCCGTTGGCGCGGTCGGTGTCGCCCTGGACGATGCGAAAACGCTCGGGCAGCAGGCCGAACACGTCAGCCGCCAGCTGCACATAGCTGGTGGCGATGCCCTGGCCCATGGGCATGGTGGCCGAGACGATCTCCACCAGCTGCTCGCCGGGCAGCACCCGCACCTGGGCCAGCTCTTCCAGCACCGGGCCGCCGGTCCATTCCAGAAAGGTGGCGAGGCCGCGGCCGCGCAGCCGGCCGCGTGTGGCGGCCTCCGCGTGGCGGGCATCGAAGCCGGCCCAGTCGGCGAGTTCGAGGCCCTGGTCGAGCACGCGCTCGAAGGCGCCGTCGTCGTAGACCTGGCCCATCGGGTTGCGGTAGGGCATCTGCTCGCGGCGGATCATGTTCCGGCGGCGCAGCAGGGTCTCGTCGATGCCGGTCTGGCGCGCGGCCTCGCTCATCAGCCGCTCCATGATGAACACGGCTTCGGGCCGGCCTGCGCCGCGGTAGGGGCTGGTGGGTGCGGTGTTCGTCAGCACCGCCTGGCAGTGGAAGTCGATGACCGGCACGTCGTAGACGCCGGTGGTGACCCAGGGCCCCATCGCCAGCACGATCAGCACGCCCGGGAAGGTCGGGTAGGCGCCGACGTTGCCCAGGCTCACCAGGCGCAGCGCGAGGATGCGGCCTGCGGCGTCCAGTGCCAGCTCGGCGCGTGTGCTGAGGTCGCGGCCGTGGTGCGAGGACAGGAACTCCTCCAGCCGCGAGGCGATCCACTTCACCGGCCGGCCCAGCGTGCGCGCGGCGTGCGCCACCACCAGGTCCTCGGCGTAAGGGCCGGTCTTCATGCCGAAGCCGCCGCCCACGTCGCCGACCACCACGCGCACGTCCTCGGCCTTCAGCCCGGGCAGGCAGTGCGCAAGCTCGGTGCGCACGGCGGTCGGCATCTGGTTGGCGGTGCGCACGACGAGCCGGCCGCCTTCCCCGCCTTCCATCTGCGCCACCGTGCTGCGCGGCTCGATGGGGCAGGCCGCGACACGCTGGTTGACGATGTCCAGCGCCACGCGGTGCGCGGCGCGCGCGAAGGCCGCCTCGGCCGCGGCGGGGTCGCCGTGGCGCAGTGCCGAAACCACGTTGCCGGGCGCGCCAGGCCACAGCGCCGGTGCGCCTTCGGCAACCGCACCGCGGGGTTCGAACACCGCGGGCAGGGCGTCGATCTCGAACTCGACCAGCGCCGCCGCGGCCTCGGCCTGGGCGCGGCTGGTGGCGACCACGGCCGCCACCGCCTCACCGACGAAACCGACCGAGCCCAGGGCCAGCGCGTGGCGCAGCGGTGGGTCGATGGGGCCGCCGCCGCCGGGCTTGGGAAAACTGTGCGCCGGCGGCAGCGGGTGAACGCCGTCGGCCTGCAACGAAGCGCCGGTGAGCACCGCATGCACACCCGGCGCGGCCGCGGCGGCGCTGGCGTCCAGGCGGCGGAGCGTGCCGCGCGGTACCGTGCTGCGCACGAAGGCCAGGTGCAGGCAGCCCTCGGGCTGGTGGTCGTCGGTGTAGCGGCCGCGGCCGCGCAGCAGCGCTTCGTCTTCCAGGCGCGGCACCGCCTGGCCGCTGCCGAACTTGATGACCGTGCTCATCAATCGTGGGTGATGTTGCGCGCCTTGATGATCCTGGCGAAGCGGGCCGAGTCGGCCTTGATCACCTCGCCGAAGGCCTGCGGGCTGAGCGGCGTCGGTTCGGCGCCGATGCCGCGGATGGCGTCCACCGCGGCCGGCAGCATCAGCGCGCGGTTGATCTCCTGGTTCATGCGGGCGATGGCCGGCGCCGGTGTGCCGGCCGGGGCCCAGAAGCCGTGCGTGGTGCCGGCGTCGAAGCCCTTCAGGCCCAGCTCGTCGAGCGTCGGGGCTTCCGGGAACAGGCCGATGCGTGTGGGCGAGGTCACGGCCAGCAGCCGCAGCCGCCCGGCGCGCACGTGCGAAAACGCGATGCCGGGGTCCATGACGTAGTCGAGGTTGCCGCCGAGCAGGTCCTGCAGCGCCGCACCCGAGCCGCGGTACGGGATGTGCACGGTGAAGATGCCGGCCTCGGCCTTGAGCATCTCGCCGGCGATGTGCGGGCTGGTGCCGTTGCCCGGCGTGCCGTAGCTCATGCGGCCGGGGTTGCGCTTGGCGTGGGCGATGAACTCGGCGTAGGTCTTGAACGGCGCGTCGGCGCGCACCACCAGGAACAGCTGCAGCCGCGCGCCGGCGGCCACCGGCACCAGGTCCTTGTCGTGGTCGAAGGGCATCTTCGGCGTCACCAGCGGCACGATGGAGGCGCCGCTGCCGGAACTGCACAGGAAGGTGTAGCCGTCGGGCGGGCTCTTGGCCGCAGCGTCCGAGCCGATGATGCCGCCGGCGCCGCCGCGGTTGTCGACCACGATCTGCTGGCCCAGCGCCTGCGCCACCGTCGGCGCCACCGCGCGCGCCACCAGGTCGGGCGAGCCACCGGCGGGGAAGTTGACGATCATGCGGATGGGCCGTGCCTGCGGCCACGGCGCCGTCTGCGCATGGGCCTGGCGCAGCAGCAGCGTGCCGGCGCTGGCAAGGCCGGCGCCGAGCAGGCGGCGGCGCGTGCGGTGGTTCGAGGTCATGGCTGTCTCCGGCTGTTGTTGGTGGTTGGCGCGCGGCTCGGGAGGCTCTTACGGCACCTGGATTGGATCCAATTCTTTGCAGAGAATGGGGTGCGGTCAACGAAGAGCCGCCGATTCGGATCCAAACCAGTGAAAACCCCGAACCCCCGAAGCCGCAGCGGCGCCTTGGTGGCCGAGTTGCGCCGCTGGCTCGCCGAGGGCCGCTACCCGGCCGGCAGCCGGCTCGCCGAAGAGGCCGTGGCGCTGGACCTGGGGGTGTCGCGCACGCCGGTGCGGCTGGCCTTCCGCACGCTGGCGCAGGAGGGCCTGCTGGAAAGCGCCGGCACGCGCGGCTTCGTCGTGCGGGCGTTTTCCGACGACGACGTGCGCTGCGCGATCGAGGTGCGCGGCGCGCTCGAAGGCCTGGCTGCGCGCCGGCTGGCCGAGCGCGGCCTGACGGCCGTCGAACGCGAGACCTTCGCCGCCTGCCTGGCCGAGGGCGACGCGCTGCTGGCGCGCGGCCGGCTGGAGCCGGCCGACATCGAACGCTGGAGCACGCTGAACGCCCGCTTCCACGAGGCGCTGGTGGCGGGGGCCGGCAGCCGCATCGTGGCCGACGCCATTGCGCGCAACGACCACCTGCCGTTCGCCAGCGCCGACAGCCTCACCTTCGAGGCCGATGCGCTGGACCGCGAGACCACCAAGCTGCAAGTGGCGCAGCTGCAGCACCGGCTGATCGTCGACGCGCTGGGCGCCGGCGAGGGCGCGCGGGCCGAGGCGCTGGCGCGCGAGCATGCGCTGATCGGCGTGCGCTACGCCCCGCACTTCGGGCTGCGGCCGGTGTTGCGATCCAGCTGAGCCCGGGGCCGGCCCGATATGGGCCAGAGGCCGGCTGCGGTCTAATGCAGCGATGGAAGTCAAACTCGACAAGCGCTATCCCGTTGCCGCCACGCTCGACCAGGCCTGGGCGGTGCTCTCCGACATCCACGCCACGGCGGCCTGCATGCCCGGCGCCCAGATCACCGAGCAGCTGGACGACACGCACTTCAAGGGCATGGTCAAGAGCAAGGTCGGCCCGGCCGTGATGAGCTTCAACGGCGACATCGAACTGCAGGGCCTGGACACCGACAAGCGCCAGCTGAAGATGCTGGGCAAGGGCGCCGACAAGGGCGGCTCCTCGGCCTCGATGCAGCTCACCGCGCAACTGGAGCCGGCCGAGGACGGCGCCGGCTGCGTGTTGGCCGGCCAGGCCACCATCACCGTCAGCGGCAAGCTGGCGCAGTTCGGCAGCCGGCTGCTGGTGCCGGTGTCCGACGCGATGCTGGCGCAGTTTGCCGACAACTTCCGCGCCGCCGCGGCTGCCGTGCCGGTGGCGCCCGAGACCCCGCCGCCGTCGGAAGACCGCACCGAGGTGCGCATGGTGCTGGGTGGCGAGGCCCCCGGGGCCTTGCCGCCGCTGCCGCCGGGGGCTGCGGCCGACGCCGCCGCTCCTGCTGTGGCGGCTGCACCGCCGGCCGCCCCGGTGCGCACGGCCCCCGTGCCCCGCCCGCCGGCGCAGCCCGTGAAGGAGCTGAACGCGCTGGCGCTGCTGTGGGCGGTGGTGAAGGGCTGGTTTGCGGGGCTGTTCGGCGGCAAGCGCTGACGACGGCCGATGTTGGCTGACAAAGGCTGACAAGCACCCGGCGCCGGCAGGCGCTGAGGGCCTCGAACGGGGCTGAACCGGCGGCGCAAGGCCGCCGGCCGTGACGCCGGTCACGGATGGTGGCGCGTGTAGGAATTTGCCTGACAAGGCCGCGGGAAGAAGCGGGACTCGAGCCATCGAAAAGGGCCGATGGTCGCGCCCATTTCGGACTCCTACAGTTCATTCCATCGACTTGCCACCCACCCCGACACAGGACAGCAGCCCATGACCTCCGACCAGATCCTCGCCGAGATCCGTGAAGCTAACCTGAGCTACCTGATGCTCGCGCAAAGCCTGATCCGCCACGACCGCGAGCAGGCCCTGTTCCGCCTCGGCCTGAGCGAAGAAACCGCCGACGTGCTGAACACGCTGTCGCCGGCGCAGATGATGAAGGTCGCCACCGGCAACACGCTGCTGTGCCGTTTCCGCATGGACGACGACCTGGTCTGGAACCTGATCACCAGCCACGGCAAGGGCGCCGCCAACGACGGCATGAGCCGCCTGCATGCCTCGATCCTGATGGCCGGTCGCCATCAAGAAGCGGCCTGACAGAGGCCCCCACGCTCCCTCCCGGTCGCTGCCCCCCGAGGGGGCTCTGGCAGCGGACCGGCGGAGCCGGATCCGCGCCAGCGGCTGAACCAGATACAGACATACAGGACGGAGAAACACACATGGCCCGCACCAAGAGCATCCTGACCGAAGCCAAGCAGATCGAACGCGCGGTGACGCTGATCCACCTCGGCGCGCGGCTGCAGGTGCTGGAGAGCGAAACCGACCTCAGCTACGAGCGCCTGCTGCGCCTGTACAAGGAAGTCGCGGGCAAGAGCCCGAGCAAGGGCCAGCTGCCGTTCTCGACCGACTGGTTCATGACCTGGCAGCCGAACATCCACGCCAGCCTGTTCCTGAACATGCACGAGTACCTGAACAAGGCCGCGGCGCTGGACGAGATCGACACCGTCATCAAGGCCTACCAGCTCTACCTCGAGCAGATGCAGGCCCAGGGCCTGGAGCCGCTGCTGAGCGTGACGCGCGCCTGGCGCCTGGTGAAGTTCGTCGACAACGGCATGCTGACGATGACCGCCTGCAGCAAGTGCGGCGGCCACTTCGTGACGCACCCGCACGAGATCGCGCGCCACTACGTCTGCGGCCTGTGCAACCCGCCGGCGCGGGCTGGCAAGGGCAAGGCCGCCGGCTCGCTGCGCATCGGTGAACACGCGCACTGAAACCTGCTGAAACCGCGTGGCTGTGGCAAGCATCACGTTTTCGCAAGCCCCGTGCCGGTGAGACCGCTCAAGCGGTCGGCTGCGGCGGCCGACAACCCGTTCAGATCGCGATTGCTTCATCGCTCGTCTCCTCCTGGCACAGTTCTCTGTGCTTTGTGCGGGCCCTTCGGGGCCCGCTTTTTTTGGTGCATGCAGCGCTTCAGTCGGGGCCGATGCCGTCGATAAGACGGGCAGGCCGTGTCACATGTGACTTTGCCGGCCAGCCATCGCCTTGAAACTCGTTCCGATCGACGCCCGCGACCTGACGCTCGACCGCGCACTGCCCTTCAGCCTGCGCGACGAGAGCGGCCGCCTGCTGCTGGCCACCGGCGTCACGCCGTCCGGCGAGGGGCAGCGTGCCGAGCTGCTGGCGCAGGCGCTGTTTGCCGACGAACAGGAGTGTGCGCAGTGGCGCCGCCGCCTTGCGGCAGCGATGGACGAGCGACTGCGCCAGGGCGCGGTGCTGAAGGAGGTGGCGCGCGCCCGTGTCGGCGATCCGCCGGCCGAAGCCGTGGCGGCAAGGTCGCTGAGCACCGCCGAGGCCTGGTTCGAGCTGCGCCAGCGGCTGGACACCGTGCTGCGCGACGTGGCCCCCGGCACCGACTGGCGCGCCCGCTTGTTCGAGGTGCACGCCCGTGCCCGGCTGCTGGCGGCGCGGCGGCCCGACGAGTCGCTGTACCACCTGGTCTTCGAGACCGTGAACTACCACGAGAAGTACAGCGCCCACCATGCGCTGATGTGCGCCTGCATCGTCGAGCAGGCGGCCGCCGTGCTCGGCTGGCCGCAGGCGCAGGTGGACAGCCTGGGCCGCGCGGCGCTGACGATGAACGTCGCGATGCGTGCGCTGCAGGACCTGCTGTCGACCACCGACAAGCCGCTGAGCGCCGAGCAGCGCAACGAGATCGAGACCCACGCCGAGGTCGGCGCGGCGCGCCTGGCCGACGCCGGCCTGGGCGATGCGCTGGCCCTCGAGGTGGTGGCGCTGCACCACGACGCCGGCGATGCCGCCGAGCCGCTGGACACCTTGCCGCCGGTCCGGCAACTGGCGCGGCTGCTGCGCCGCGTGGACATCTTCGGCGCCAAGATCAGCCGCCGCGCGACGCGCCAGGCGCTGTCGCCGCTGATCGCGGCGCGCGAGGCCTGCCTGGGCCCGGACGGCCGGCCCGACGAGATCGGCGGCGCCATGCTCAAGGTGATGGGCGTGTACCCGCCGGGCAGCTTCGTCGAGCTGGTGAGCGGCGAGATCGGCATCGTCGTCGCCCGCGGGCGGCGCGCCAACATGCCCTATGTGGCCGGGCTGGTGACGGCCAGCGGCGGCGTGCACGCCGAGCCGCCGCTGCGCGACACCTGCGACCGCCGCCATGCCGTGAAGGGTGCCGTGCCCAGCGAGCGTGTGCGCCTGCGCGTGGCGCACGACAAGGTGCTGGCGCTGATCGGCCCGCAGCAGCGCGTGGCCTGAATCTGGCCGGCCGGCCTGCCGCTTTTCCGCGGCTGGGGCCGGGCCGCCGGGCCGGACACTGGCCCGATGATCGCCGTCGGTCCCTTTTTCGGTCAGTTCGCGCCGCTTGTCCTGCGGCCCTGGCCCTGGCCGTTGCCGGCCCTGGCGGCCTGGGGCCTGGCCTGGGCGGCGTGCTGGCTGCTGGCCGGCGTGTGGCCGATGGCTTTGGCCTTGCTGGGCGGCACCGCCGTGGGCGCGCTGTGTGCCGCCGGCGTGCGCGGCTGGGCGCGGCGCAGCTGCGTGGTGGCGGGCTTTCCGCTGTCGGCCCTGGCGCTGGGCCTGGCCGGCGGCGTGCCGGCCTGGGCCTGGGCCCTGGCGCTGGCTCCGTTGCTGCTGGCCTACCCGCTGCGTGCCTGGCGCGACGCACCGTTTTTCCCCACGCCGGCCGGTGCGCTGCAAGGCCTGCCGGCCGTCGTCGGCACGCCGCGGCGCGTGCTGGAAGCCGGCTGTGGTGTCGGCCATGGCCTGGCGGCGCTGCGCCGGTTGTGGCCCCGGGCCGAACTCGACGGCGTCGAATGGAGCCCGCTGCTGGCGCTCATCGCCCGCGTTTGGCGGCGCGATGCGGCGGTGCGGCGTGGCGATCTCTGGCAACGGCCCTGGGCCGGCTACGACCTGGTCTACCTGTTCCAGCGCCCCGAGAGCATGCCGCGCGCCTGGGCCAAGGCGCAGGCCGAGATGCCGCCGGGCAGCTGGCTCGCCAGCCTGGAGTTCGCGGTGCCGGGCCTCGAGCCCAGCGCACGCCTGGACGGCGCACAAGGCCGGCCGCTGTGGCTGTACCGCATCGGCGCCGAAGGGCAGAACGCCGCGGCAGCGCACGCCGCCCGCTCATCCCGCTCAACCCGAAAAAGGGACGGCCGATAACCCTCGCAACGCGCGTGCCGGCTCTGCGGCCGCGCTCCTGCTCAGCACACCATGTTCGTCATCGTCGGTTGGCTCGTCGTTCTCGGTTGCGTCTTCGGGGTGTTCATCGCCCACGGCGGCAACATGGGTCCGATCATGAAGGCGCTCCCCTGGGAGATGGCCATGATCGGCGGCGCGACCCTGGGCGCCTTCCTGGTGAACAACCAGATGGTGGTCGTGAAGTCGACGATCGCCGGCGCGCTGAGCTGCTTCAAGGGCAGCAAGCACACCAAGTCGCGCTACATGGAGCTGCTGGCGCTGCTCTACGACATCCTGCAGAAGGCGCGCAAGGAAGGCCTGATGTCCATCGAAAAGGACGTCGAGGAGCCGCAGAACTCGCCGCTGTTCCAGAAGTACCCGGGCGTGGGCAACGACCACCACGTGACCGAGTTCGTGACCGACTACTTGCGCATGATGGTCTCGGGCAACCTGAACGCGCACGAGATCGAGTCGCTGATGGACAGCGAGATCGAGACCCACCACCACGAGGCGATGGCACCGGTGCACGCCATCCAGCGCGTGGCCGGCGGCCTGCCGGCCTTCGGCATCGTGGCCGCGGTGCTGGGCGTGGTGAAGACCATGGGCTCGGTCGGCCAACCGCCGGCGGTGCTGGGCGCGATGATCGGCTCGGCGCTGGTCGGCACCTTCCTCGGCATTCTGCTGGCCTATGCCTTTGCCGAACCGCTGGGCGGCCTGCTCGAGCAGAAGGTGGAAGAGCAGGGCAAGGAACTGCAGTGCATCAAGACCACGCTGCTGGCCTCGATGCAGGGCTACGCCCCGCAGGTGGCCATCGAGTTCGGTCGCAAGGTGCTGCTGAGCAACGTGCGCCCGAGCTTTGCCGAGCTCGAAGGCCACGTGAAGGGCAAGAAGTGATGCAGCCGCGACCGCAGCCCGGGAGCAGGTGATGGCAGGAGACGCCAAAAAGCTCCAGCCGATCATCATCAAGCGCATCAAGAAGGGCGGCCATGCCGCCCACGGTGGTGCGTGGAAGATCGCGTACGCCGACTTCGTGACGGCGATGATGGCCTTCTTCCTGCTGATGTGGCTGCTGGGCAGCACCACGGAAGGCGACAAGAAGGGCATCGCCGACTACTTCGCGACGCCGCTGAAGGTGGCGCTGCTGTCCAGCGGCTCGGGCGCCGGCGACGCGGCGCACCTCATCAAGGGCGGTGGCCAGGATCTCTCGCGCTCGACCGGCCAGGTCAAGCGCGGCGACATCGAGGCCCCGCGCGACACCGTCAACCTGCACCAGCTCAAGGCCGAGCAGCAGCGTGCCGAAGCCGCGCGGCTCGAGTCGCTGCAGCGCAAGGTGGAAGAAGCGCTGGCCGCCAGCCCCGAGCTGCGCGCGCTCGCGGCGCAGATCCGCATGGAGATGACGGCCGACGGCCTGCGCATCCAGATCCTCGATGCCGAGGGCCGGCCGATGTTTGCCAGCGGCAGCGCCGCGGTGCAGCCCTACATGCGCGAACTGCTGCGCGCGGTGGGCGGCATCCTGGCCTCGGTGCCGAACCGGCTCACCGTCGAGGGCCACACCGATGCCCAGCCCTTCGGCCCGCATGCCAGCGACGCCTTGCGCGGCTATGGCAACTGGGAGCTCAGCGCCGACCGCGCCAATGCCTCGCGCCGCGAGCTGGTGGGCGGCGGTCTGCCCGAAGACCAGGTGCTGCGGGTGCAGGGCCTGGCCGCCAGCTACCCCTTCGACCGGCGCGACCCGCTGGCCCCGGCCAACCGCCGCATCAGCATCGTCGTGATGACACGCGAGGCCGAGGACCGCGTGTTCCGCGGCCCGGCGCCGGCTTTGCACGCCGAGCCCGCCGGCCGCAGCGCGCCGGCGCCGATCGGCTCAAGTCTGCCGCCCCCCGCCCGATAAGCCCACGAAGGCCGTGCCACGTGTGCGGCCCACCGAATCCGTTCCGAACCATCCTCCAGGCCGAGGCCCCCCGACCATGAACACCGCCGATCTGAAGTTCCTCATCGTCGACGACTTCTCGACCATGCGCCGCATCGTGCGCGGCCTGCTCAAGGAGATGGGCTGCAACAACGCCGACGAGGCCGAGGACGGCGCGATCGCGCTGCACATGCTGAAGGCGCAGAAGTTCGACTTCGTGGTCTCGGACATCAACATGCCGAACATGAACGGCTTCGACCTGCTGAAGGCGATCAAGGCCGACGAGTCGCTGCGCCACCTGCCGGTGCTGATGGTCACCGCCGAGGCACGCAAGGAAGACATCGTGCTGGCGGCGCAGAGCGGCGCGGCCGGCTACATCGTCAAGCCCTTCACCAAGGCGACGCTGGAAGAGAAGGTGCAGAAGATCCTGCAGAAGCTGGCCACGCCCGCCTGAACGACCAGAGAACCTGCAGAGGAGACATTCCCATGAAGATGGAAAGCGTCGATACCTTCAAGCCAGGCGAGCCGATGATGGTCTCGCCCGAGGTGTTCCAGCAGATCGGCAGCATCACCCGGCTGCTGCACGACACCATGCAGCAACTGGGCGTGATGCCCAAGCTGCAGGTGGCCGCCGACGGCCTGCCCGATGCGCGCAGCCGGCTGAACTACATCGCCAGCAAGACGGCCGCGGCCGCCGAGAAGGTGCTGAACTCGGTCGACCAGGCCAAGGTCGACCACGCCCACATCGCCAACGCCACGCGCCGCATGGGCGAGGCCATCGTCGCCGACCCGGTGCGTGCGGTGGCCTCCGGCGCGGTGATGAACTTCGTGCAGGACGTGGAGCAGTCCACCGCCCGCATCGACGCGCACCTGACCGACATCATGATGGCGCAGGACTTCCACGACCTGACCGGCCAGGTCGTCGCCAAGGTCGTGACGCTGGCCGGTGACCTCGAGGACAGCCTCGTCAAGCTGCTGGTGAGCGTGGTGCCGCCAGAAAAGCGTGAACAGGTGGACAGCAGCATCCTGAACGGGCCGGTCGTGAACCCGGAAGGTCGCAACGACGTGGTCAGCAACCAGGGCGAGGTCGACGACCTGCTGGCCAGCCTCGGCTTCTGACGGCGCCGGCAGGGCCGGCATAACCGGCCTGAAACCACCGCTTATCGCGCTCAAGCTGCGGCGCGGCCTCGGCACCATGAGAGGGCTCCAGGGAAACCGTCCCGGAGCCCTTTTTCATGGCCGACGAACAGTCTCAGAACCGCAACCTACCCGCCTCGCAGCGCAAGATCGACAAGGCGCGCCGCGAGGGCCAGGTCGCGCGCTCGCGCGACCTGTCGCACCTGGCGGCGCTCGGCCTGGGCGTGGGCCTGGCCGCGGCGGCGGCGCCGCTGGCCATCGAGGGCACGAGCCGGCTGATGGCCTCGGGCCTGCGGTTCGACCGCCGGGCGCTGGCCAACCCGGCCGGCATGGTCGAGCACCTGAGCTCGCAGGGGCTGCAGATGGCCTGGCTGCTGCTGCCCTGGTTCGGCGTCATCGTGCTGGCGGCGCTGGCGGCAGGGCTGCTGTCGGGCGGCTGGAACTTCACCTGGCAGCCGCTGCAGCCCAAGTTCGAGAAGGTCAACCCCATCGCCGGCTTCAAGCGCCTGTGGTCGCTGCAGCAGCTGACCAACACGCTCAAGGCCTGCCTGCTGGCGCTGCTGCTGGGCATCGTCGGCGCCGTCTACCTCGGCCAGCACTGGATGGAACACGCCGGCCTGCTGGCGCTGCCGCTGCCCACCGCGCTGGCCACCAGCGGCCGGCTGGTGCTGGGCGGGTTGCTGCTGGTGCTGGGCGTGATAGCGCTGTTCGCGCTCGTCGACGTGCCGCTGCAGCGGCAGCTGCTGCTGCGCCGGCTGCGCATGAGCTTCGAAGAGCTCAAGAAGGAGATGAAAGAGGTCGAGGGCAATGCCGAGGTCAAGGCCAAGATGCGCGTGAAGATGCGCGAGATGGCCGGCCGGCGCATGCTGGCCCAGGTGCCCACGGCCGACCTGGTCGTGATGAACCCGACCCACTTCGCGGTGGCGCTGAAGTACGACGAAGGCTCGGTGGGTGCGCCGCGTGTCGTCGCCAAGGGTGCCGACCTGCTGGCCTTCCGCATCCGCGACCTGGCCAAGGAGGCCGGCGTGCCCGTGCTGCAGGCGCCGCCGCTGGCGCGTGCGCTGTACACGCACTGCGAGCTCGACCAGGAGATCCCGCAGCGGCTGTTCACGGCCGTGGCGCAGGTGCTGGCCTGGGTGTTCCAGGTGCGCGACGCGATGAAGGCCGGCCGTCCCGCGACCATGCCCGACCCGAACCCCGAGGTGCCGGCGGACCTGGACCCGCTGAACCCCGCGGCCGCCAAGGCAGGCCGTGCCGGCCGCCCCGGCCGCCCAGACCGCTCGACTGAGGATCCGCCGCTGTGAACGCGCTCGCGCTGCAACTCAACACCTGGTTCGGCGGCAGCCGCGCCGCGGCCGTGCGCCAGCTGGTGCTGCCGGTCTTCGTCGTGCTGATGCTGACGATGATGGTGCTGCCGCTGCCCGGCGTGGTGCTGGACCTGCTGTTCACCTTCAACATCGCGATGGCGCTGGTGGTGATCATGGTGTCCGCGCGCATGGTCAAGCCGCTGGACTTCTCGGCGCTGCCCAACGTGCTGATGCTGACGACGCTGCTGCGGCTGTCGCTGAACGTGGCGTCGACGCGCCTGGTGCTGATGGAAGGCCATACCGGCCCGGGCGCGGCAGGGCAGGTCATCGAGGCCTTCGGCCACTTCATCATCGGCGGCAACTTCGCCGTCGGCCTGATCGTGTTCGCGATCCTGGTCGTCATCAACTTCGTCGTCGTCACCAAGGGTGCCGAGCGCATCGCCGAGGTCGGCGCCCGGTTTGCGCTGGACGCGATGCCCGGCAAGCAGATGGCCATCGACGCCGACCTGAACGCCGGCGTCATCGACGAGAAGATGGCACGCCAGCGCCGCGCCGAGGTGACCGAGGAGGCCGACTTCTTCGGCTCCATGGACGGTGCCAGCAAGTACGTGCGCGGCGACGCGATGGCCGGCTTGCTGATCCTCTTCATCACCATCGTCGGCGGGCTGGTCATCGGCATGGCCAGCCACGGCATGGGCGCCGGCGAGGCCGCCGAGGCCTACCTGACGCTGGCGGTGGGCGACGCGCTGGTGGCGCAGATCCCGGCGCTGCTGATCAGCGTGGCCAGCGCGATGGTGGTGTCGCGGGTCGGCAAGGAAGCCGACATCGGCACGCAGATCCGCGGCCAGGTCTTCGACTCGCCGCAGGCGCTCACCGTGGCGGCCGGCGTGGTCGGCCTGCTCGGCCTGGTGCCGGGCATGCCGCACCTGGTGTTCCTGGTGGTGGCGGGCGGCCTGGGGCTGCTGGCCTGGCAGCTGAGCCGCAACCGACAGCGCGCCGCCGTGGCGGCCGAGCGCAACGCCGGCGAAGAGGTCAAGCCGGTCAGCACCGAGGCCACCTGGGACGACCTGACACCGGTGGACACGCTGGGCCTGGAAGTCGGCTACCGGCTGATCGCGCTGGTCGACAAGGCGCGGGTGACGCCCGAGACCGACCTGCTGGGGCGCATCAAGGGCGTGCGCAAGAAGTTCGCGCAGGACGTCGGCTTCCTGCCGCCGCCGGTGCACATCCGCGACAACCTGGTCGAGCTCAAGCCCGGCAGCTACCGCGTCACGCTGCGCGGCGCCGTGGTGGGCGAGGGCGAGGCCTTCCCGGGCCAGTGGCTGGCCATCAACCCGGGCGGCGCGACGCAGTCGCTGCCCGGCCAGCGCACCATCGATCCGGCCTTTGGCCTGCCCGCGGTCTGGATCGAGGAGCGCCACCGGGAAGCGGCCCAAATGGCCGGATTTACGGTCGTTGATTGCGCCACCGTCGTCGCCACCCACCTCTCACACTTGATGCAAGTGAACGCGGCCCGCCTGCTGGGCCGCGTCGAGACGCAGAACCTGGTCGAACACGTCACCAAACTGGCACCCAAACTCATCGAAGACGTCGTGCCCAAGATGATCGGCATCGCCACCCTCCAACGTGTGCTCCAGCTGCTGCTGGAAGAAGGCGTGCACATCCGCGACATGCGCTCCATCGTCGAGTGCCTGGCCGAACACGCCGCCACCGTCACTGACCCGGCCGAGATGGCGCGCCGCATCCGCATGCACCTGGCCCCGGCCATCGTGCAGCAGATCTACGGCTCGACGCGCGAGCTCGACGTCATCGCGCTGGCGCCGGAGCTGGAGCGGCTGGTGGCGCAGGCGCTGTCCAGCCCGCACGGCGCGGCGCTGGACCCGGGCGTGGCCGACACGCTCACGCGCCAGGCCGCCGACACCGCCAAGCGCCAGGAGGACCTGGGCCACCCGGCCTGCCTGCTGGTGCCCGACCTGATCCGCGCGCCGCTGGCGCGCCTGCTCAAGCGAGCGGCTCCGCGCCTGAAGGTGCTGGGCCACAGCGAGATTCCTGAAACGCACTCGATCCGCATCGGTTCGATCATCGGCAACACCCTCGGACACGCAGCATGAACGTCAAGCGCTTCACCGCCCGCACCTCGCGCGACGCCCTGGCCCTGGTGCGCCAGGCCTTCGGCGACGACGCCGTCGTGATGTCCACCCGCCCCTGCGCCGAAGGCGTGGAAGTGCTGGCGATGGCCCCCGAAAGCATCCAGCAGCTGGAACGTGTGCGTGCCAGCGCCGAGCCGGTGCGCGCCGCGCCCGCGCCGATGGCCGCGCCGGCCGCCATGCCGATGCAGCCGCCCGCCGCACGGCCGCGCGGCAACGTCGTGATGCCGCGTGCAGAACTGCCCGCGCCGCGCGGCTTCGAGCGCCAAGAGCCGGCTTTCGACGTGGACAGCCGGCCGGCCCAGCCCGCCGCCGCGCCCACGCGCTACGCCGCCGAGGTGGAGCAGGACGTCGAGCAGCTGCAGATGAGCACGCTCAGCTTTCAGGACTACGTGCGCCAGCGCATGCTCAAGCGCCGCGAGGCCGAACTGGCCGCCGAGGCCAGCGCCGCGCCGGCCGATGCCGAGCCGGCCGCGCTGCCGCCCGCGGTGAGCCCGATCGCCGCCGCGCGTTCACGCCTGGCTGCTGCCCGTGATCAACGCGATCATCGCGAGCCGCTGTCGGCCCGCGCGACCCCGCCCGACACCCGCGCCGTGCCTGTGCTGCACGAGGCCGTGGCCCCGGCCGCCGTGCCCGAGCCGCCCGCCGCGGCCGCGCCCATCCTCGCGCCGCAACTGGCGGCCGCGGTGGCGCCGGCTGCCAACCGCGCCGAGCAGCAGGAGATGATGGGCGAGCTGCGCTCGATGCGCGGCCTGATCGAACAACGCTTCGGTGCGCTGGCCTTCATGGAGAAGCTGCAGCGCCATCCGCGGCAGGCGCAGCTGTCGCAGCGCCTGCTGGACAGCGGCTTTTCGCCGGCGCTGATCCGCCAGCTGGTGCAGAACCTGCCGTCCGACCAGGACGAAGCCGCCTGGGCCGCCCATGTGCTGGAACGCAACCTCGTCACCGCCGAACGCGAGACGGCGCTGGAAGACGCGGGCGGCGTGTTCGCGCTGATCGGCGCCACCGGCGTCGGCAAGACCACCAGCACCGCCAAGCTGGCCGCGGCTTTCGCGGCGCGCCACGGCGCCGCCGAGCTGGGCCTGGTGACGCTGGACGCCTACCGCGTCGGCGCGCAGGAACAGCTGCGCACCTACGGCCGCATCCTTGGCGTGCCGGTGCACACCGCGCACGACCGCGCCTCGCTGGAAGACCTGCTGGACCTGTTGTCGGGCAAGCGCATGGTGCTGATCGACACCGCCGGCATGGCGCAGCGCGACAGCCGCACCCGCGAGCTGCTGGAAATGGTGTCGCACCGCGCCATCCAGCGCCTGCTCGTCGTCAACGCCTCGGCCCAGGGCGAGACCATCGAGGACCAGATCGCCGGCTACGCCGCCAGCGGCTGCCGCGGTGTGGTGCTCAGCAAGATCGACGAGGCCGTGAAGCTCGGCCCCGCGCTCGACGCGATGATCCGCCACCGCCTGAAGGTGCTCGCGGTGGCCAACGGCCAGCGCGTGCCGGAAGACTGGCACCGCCTGTCGGCCAACGCCCTGGTGCAGCGCGCGCTGAAGGCGCATGCCGCGCCGGCCTGGCGCCTGGACGCGCAGGACGTGAACCTGATCTTCGCCGGCCTGCCGGCGGCGGCCCAGGCCGCGGCCCACGTCTGAGCACGGCGGAAGCACCGACGATGCACGACTTCTACCGCCCCTCCGGCGCCATGCCTTTGGACCCGCTCAGCGGGCCCGGGCTGCTGGACCCGCTGCGCCACGCCGGCCCGCAGGACCAGGCCGACGGCCTGCGCCGCCTGTTTGCCGGCCGCCGCCGCGCCGTGCTGCCGCTGGTGGCCAACCCGCACGTGGCCTTCGGTGGCCAGGTGCTGGACCGCCTGGCCGCCACGCTGGCGCAGATGCAGCGCCAGGTGCTGGTGCTGGACGCCGCCGCGTCGAGCCCGCCGCCGCCCGAGCTGGCCGCCGTGGACCTGGCGCTGTGTGTCGAGAGCGTGTCGCCACGCATCGGCTACCTGCCGGCCGGTGGCCTGGCCACGGCCTTTGTCGACACCCGCGGCTCGGCCGAAGGGCTGATCGACGCCGCCCAGCGCGCCGCACCGTCCTGCGACGTGATCGTCGTGCACGCCGACGCGCCGGACCTGGTGCGCATCTTCCGCCGCCGGCCCGCGCGCCCCGTGCTGCTGGGTGCCGACCATCCGGAGAGCATCAAACACGCCTACGCCGGCGCCAAGCTGCTGGCGCTGCGCGGGCAGATGCCGACCTTCGACCTGCTGCTGGCCACGCCGCCGAACTCGCCGCGGGCCGAGGCCATCGTCAAGAGCCTGGCCGGCTGCGTCGAGGGATTCCTCGGCGGCCTGCTGCAGCACCACGCGCGCATCGACCCCGCCGGCGACGCCGACGGCCCGGCCGACCCGGCGCTGGCCGCCTTGCTCGCCGCGCAGCTGGCGCTCGACGACGGCGCGTTCCTTCCTTTCCAGGCCGACGGTGCCCGCCGCGCCGCCATGGCCCACCCCTTCGTTCGAGGCTGAAAGGCCCGCCAGAACCATGTACACCGCCAAGGGACAACTCGACTCCGGTGCGCTGCTCAAGCAGTACAGCCCTCTCGTGCGCCGGCTGGCGCACCAGATGATCGCCAAGCTGCCGGCCAACGTGGAGCTGGACGACCTGATCCAGGTCGGCATGATCGGTCTGAACGACGCACTCTCGCGTTTCGACGCCAGCCAGGGCGTGCAGTTCGAGACCTTCGCGACGCAGCGCATCCGCGGCGCGATGCTCGACGAGCTGCGCGGCAACGACTGGATGAGCCGCGGCGACCGCCGCCACCAGCGCAGCATCGAAGCCGCCGTGCACAAGCTGGAGCAGCGCTTCGGCCGCGCACCCAGCGAGAGCGAGATCGCCCGCGAGATGGGCCTGTCGCTCACCGACTACCAGGAACTGCTCGGCAAGGTGCGCGGCACCCAGCTGATCTACCTGGAAGACATGAGCGGCGACGAGGGCGACGACGACTACCTCGACCGCCACGTGATGGACGAGGACGCCAACCCGGTGGCGCGGCTGCAGGACCAGCGCATGCGCCAGGCCCTGGTCGACGCGATCAAGAACCTGCCCGAGCGCGAGCAGTACGTGATGAGCATGTACTACGAGCACGACATGAACCTGAAGGAGATCGCGGCCGTGCTCGGCGTGACCGAGAGCCGCGTCTGCCAGCTGCACAGCCAGAGCATCGCCCGCCTGCGCACCAAGCTGCGCGAGTGGTGACGAAGCCGGGGTCCAGGACGCCCCGCCCCAAGAACGAGTCCTGATCCAGAACATGCCCAGAACATTTCGGAGACAAGACCATGCTGACGCTCTTCCGCCGCCCCGCGGCCGCCGCCGCTGCGCCCACTGAGGCGCCGATCGATTCCGCGGCCGAAGCCTCGGCGGAGCGCAGCGGCCTCGATTCGCGCCGCCTGGTCGAGGCGCTGGCGCCCAAGGCCTCCACGCTGGGCCGTGAAGCGGCCGAGGTGCGCGGCGCCATCGAAGACACGCAGAAGGTCGTGGTCGCGCAGACCACGGCCACGCAGGAGCTGGCGCGCCAGCTCGAGGCCGTGGTGCGCGCGCAGCGTGGCATCGGCACCGAGGTCGACGCCGGCCTGAAGGCCGTGACGCAGGTAGGCGACGCCGTGCACCACGTGGGCGCCGAGGTCGGCGGCGTGGTGCAGAGCCTGCACCAGGTGTCCGAGGCGGCGCAGGAGATCACGCAGATCGCGCTGCAGACGCGGCTGGTGGCCTTCAACGCCAGCGTCGAGGCCAAGCGCGCCGGCGAGGCCGGCCGTGGTTTCGGCGTGGTCGCCGACGCGGTCAAGGACCTGGCCGCCAAGGTCGAGAGTTCGTCCAAGGCCATCATGGGCACCGTGAGCCAGCTCGACACGCGCATTGCCGCGCTGTCGCGCGAGGTCAGCCGCGACGCGGCCACCGCCGGCGGCGAAGCCGGTGCCGTGCACCGCGCGCTGGAGGTCGTGGAGCAGGGTGTGCGCCGCATCCAGGACGCCAGCGCCGAGAGCCAGGCGGTCTGCGCCGGGCTCGAAACGCAGATGGGCCGCATCGAATCGGAGATGACCCGCACGACGCAGGTGCTGGCCTCGGCGCTGGCCCGCACCGAAGCCTTCCTGGGCATCTCGGAGCAGCTGCTCGAAGGCGTGGCCGAGAGCGGTTTCGAGACCGCCGACTCGCCCTTCATCCGCGCCGCCCAGCAGGCGGCGGCGCAGATCGGCCAGCTGCTGGAAGACGCCGTGCGCACCGGCACCATCGCCGAAGCCGACCTGTTCGACGAGCGCTACCAGCCGGTGGCCGGCAGTGCGCCGGCGCAGGTCACGACGCGTTTTGTCGAACTGGCCGAGCGGCTGTTCCCGCAGGTGCAGGAGAAGCTGCTGACGCTGTCGGACAAGGTGGTCTTCGGCATCGCTGCCGACCGCAACGGCTACATCGCCTGCCACAACCAGCGCTACAACCAGCCGCAGCGCCCGGGCGACGTGGTGTGGAACACCGCGAACTGCCGCAACCGCCGGGTCTTCAACGACCGCACCGGCCTGGCTTCGGCGCGCAACCAACGGCCGTTCTTGCTGCAGACCTACCGGCGCGACATGGGCGGCGGCAACTTCATCGTGATGAAGGAAGCCGCGGCCCCGATCAGCGTCAACGGCCGCCACTGGGGCGGCCTGCGGCTGGCCTTCAAGTTCTAGCCGGGAGCGGGGCGGCGCCCCGCGGAAACCCCAAGCCGGCGAGCCTGGCCACGGCGTGTGCACGGGGTAGAGTGCGCGGCGCCCATGCCCACGCACGCCGACGACCTCCACCTCGAAGTCCTGCTGCGCCGCCTGCTCGGCGACCTCGATGCCGGCGCGCTGGCGATGCTGCGCGAACACCTCGAGTGGGTGGAGATCGCGGCCGGCGAGACGCTGATGACCCAGGGCGAGCCGGGCGATGCGCTGTACATCTCGGTCAGCGGCCGGCTGCGCGCCTACGTGCGCGATGAGCGTGGGGCCGATGCCGGCGAGGAACGCATGGTGCGCGAGATGGCGCGCGGCGAGGTCATCGGCGAGATGGCGCTCTACACCGATGCGCCCCGTTCGGCCACCGTCGTGGCCATCCGCGATTCGGCGCTGTTGCGGCTGTCGAAGGCGCAGTTCCAGCACCTGCTCGCGGCCAGTGCGCAGGCCTCGGTGGCGCTGACGCGGCAGATCATCCACCGGCTGGAGAGGCCGCAGCGCCGTTCTGAGCTCGCCCGGCCGGTGACGATGGCGCTGGTGCCGATCAGCGCCGGCGTGGCGGTGGCCGCACTGGCTGCCGATTTCGAGGCCGCGTTGCGCCGCTGCACCGACGGCGGCGTGGTCTGCGTCGATGCGGCGCTGGTGGACGAGGCGCTGGGTGACCCCGGCGCGGCACGCCGCCAGCCGGCCGATGCCGCCGATGCCGCGGCGCTGAACCGCCGCATCGCGCTGCTGCTCGACCGCCTGGAGGCGGCGCACGACGTGGTGCTGCTGCTGGCCGACGACGGCCCCACGCCCTGGACCGAACGCTGCTGCGGCCGCAGCGACGAGCTGCTGCTGCTGGCCGATGCCGAGACGCCGGCCACGCTGCACGAGACCGAGCGGCGCTTTCTGATGCGCAGCGACCGGCGCGCCGAGGCGGCGCAGATCCTGTTGCTGCTGCACCCGGCCGCCGCCCGGCTGCCCAGCGGCACGCGCCACTGGCTGGCGCGGCGGCCGCTCAGCGGGCATCTGCACCTGCGGCTGCAGCAGCCCGGCGACATGGCGCGGCTGGCACGCATCCAGATGCGGCAGGCCGTCGGCATCGTGTTCGCCGGCGGCGGTGCGCGCGGCCTGGCCCACCTGGGCGTGCTGGAGGCGATGGCGGCCCGCGGCGTGGAGATCGACTGTGTCGGCGGCACCAGCATCGGCGCCGTGATGGCCATCGTGGCCGGCAGCGACCGGCCCATCGCCGAGGCGCTGCCGATCCTGCGCCGCGCTTTCCGCGAGAACCCGACCGGCGACCTGAACTGGCTGCCGCTGCTGAGCCTGATCCGCGGCCGCCGGCTGCGGCGCGTTGTCGACGCCGCGGCCGCCGAGCTGCTGGGCCGCAGCGACGCCGACATGGAAGACCTCTGGAAGCCGTGCTTCATGGTGGCCAGCAACTACTCGCGCACCGCCGAGCAGGTGCTGCGCCACGGCCCGCTGCTGCGCGCCGCCTACGCCAGCATGGCGATCCCGGGCGCGCTGCCGCCGGTGCTGATCGACGGCGACCTGCTCTGCGACGGCGGCACCTTCAACAACTTCCCGGTCGACGTGATGAAGGCCGAACGCGGTGTCGGCGTCGTCGCCGGCATCGACCTGTCGTCTCGCCGCACACGCCGCTACGAGATGGAGTCGCTGCCCGGCAACTGGGCGCTGCTGCGCGACCGGCTGCGGCCGCGCACGCAGCGCCGCTACAAGCTGCCTTCGCTGGTGGCCTACCTGATGAACGTCACGGTGATGGTGTCCAACTCGCGCCAGCGCCAGGCCGAGCGCCTGTGCGACCTCTACTTCAACCCGCCGCTGGAGCGTGTGGGCATGCTGCAGTGGCACCGCTTCGACGGCATCGTCGCCAAGGGGCGGGAACACGCCGAGGCGGTGCTGACCGGGGTGCAAACCGGCACGCAGGCGGAGGCCCGGCCATGAACACGAAGGCATCGCCTGCCGGCCAGACCTGGCAGCAGCGCTGGGCCACCAAGCTGAGCACGGCGGATGCGGCCGTGCAGCTGGTGCGGCCCGGGGAGCATGTGTTCGTCGGCACCGCCTGCGCCACGCCGCGTGCGCTGGTGTCGGCGCTGGAGCTGCTGCCGCTGCGCCCGGCCGACGTGGAACTGGTGCACTTCCTGACCGACGGCGCGTTGCCGCACGATGCCGCCGGCCGCGCCACCACCGGCTACCGCCACCGCGTGTTCTTCGTCGGCAACGACGTGCGCGCCGCGGTGCGCCAGGGCCTGGCGGACTACGTGCCGCTGTCGATCGCCAGGCTGCCGCAGCTCATCGCGCTGGGCCGTGTGCGAGTGGACGTGGCGCTGGTCCAGGTCTCACCGCCGGACGCCTTCGGCTGGGTCAGCCTGGGCGTCAGCGTCGACGTGGTGCGCGCCGCGGTGGCCAAGGCGCGGCTGGTCATCGCCGAGGTCAACCCGGCGATGCCGGTGAGCCACGGCGACAGCCGCGTGCACGTCGACGAGATCGACTGGCTGGTGCCGGTGTCGACGCCGGTCATCGAGTACCGCCACCCGCCGGTGGTGGAGGCGGCGGTGCAGCAGATCGCGCGCTATGTCGGCAGCATCATCGACGACGGCTCGACGCTGCAGATCGGCCTGGGCCGCATCACGAACGAGGCGCTCAAGCACCTGGCCGACCGGCACGACCTGGGCATCCACAGCGACGTCATCACCGACGCGCTGATCCCGCTGCTGGAGAAGGGCATCGTCACCGGCCGGCGCAAGACCACGCACCCGGGCAAGGTCGTCACCAGCTTCGCGATGGGCAGCCGCGCGCTGTACGAGCTGATCGACAACAACCCGCTCTTCGTGTTCGAGCCCATCGACGTGGTCTGCGACCCGTTCACGCTGGCCACGCAGCACAAGATGGTGTCGGTGACGCAGGCCTTTGCCATCGACCTGACCGGCCAGGTCTCGGCCGACCAGTTCGGCGGCGGCTTCTACGGCGGGCTGGCGGCCCAGGGCGAGTTCCTGCGCGGCGCCTCACGGTCACCCGGCGGCAAGGCCATCATCTGCCTGGCCAGCAGCGACGAAACGGGTGGCGAATCGCGCATCCGTGTGCAGCTGCTGCCTGAAGAGGGCGTGACGGTGGCGCGCACCGACGTGCACTACGTCGTCACCGAGTACGGCATCGCCTACCTGTTCGGCAAGAGCCTGCGCGAGCGGGCGCTGGCGCTGATCGACATCGCGCACCCGGCGCACCGCGCGGCGCTGCTCGAGCAGGCCAGGGCGCTGGGCTATGTCGGCGCCGAGCACGCGCTGCGCCACCTGCGCGCCTATGCCGTCGAGGACGAGCTGGCGGTGGAACTGCCCGGCGCCGCCGGCCCGCGCCGGGTGCTGCTCAGGCCCAGCACGGTGAACGACGGGCCGGGCATCCGCGAGCTGTTCCACGGCCTGTCGGACCGCGACCGCTACACGCGCTTCTTCCGCAAGGTGCGCGGCCTGTCCGACCGCGACGTGCAGCGGCTGTGCAACCTGAACTTCGAGACCGAGGTGGCCTTCGTCGCCGCCGTCGGCGAACGCGAGGACCCGCGCATCGTCGCCCAGGCCTGCTACTTCATCGACCCCGGCACCAACCTCGCCGAGACCGCGTTCATGGTGCACCCGGACTGGCAGGGTTCCGGCCTGGGCCGCCGGCTGCAGGCGCAGATGGCCGCGCATGCGCAGCGCCGCGGCGTGCGCGGCTTCGTCGCCGAGATCCTGGCCGACAACGAGCGCATGTTGCGGCTGGCGCGCGGAGGCATCGCAGGCGGCGCCTCCACGGGCGGGCAGGGCAGTGTCAGCCTCGAACACACCGGCAGCACGGTGCGGGTGACGACGCTGTTCTGAGCGCGGGCGGGGTGCCAGGCGTCCGGTGCCTGGCGGCCAGGCAACAAAAAAGCCGGCCTGGGCGGCCGGCTTGTCGAATGAGGGGTGTGGCCGGTTCAGGCCAGCAGTGCGCCGCCGTTGCGACGGTCGGCCAGGCCACCGTAGCCGCTGGCGGCATACACCGCCGAGCCGCTGCCGGCCGCCGCCTGGCGCGGGATCAGCACGTCGATGGCGCGGTCCAGGGAGGCGGTGGCGCGGGCCAGCGCCTCGCGCTGCGCCGCCACCTGGCCGCTGGCCAGCGCCAGCCGCTGGCGCAGCGGCGCCGGCACCGGGCCCTGGCGCGCCGCGCGTGTGAAGTGTTCGACCGCCGCGGCCAGCGCCGCGTGCAGTTGCGCCGCGGCCTGGTCGATGGCCGCGGTGTCCTGGCGGTGCAGCGCACTGCCCAGGGCCACCAGCTGGTCTTCGACCGCCTTCAGCGGTTGTTCCAGTGCCGCGGCCTGGCCGACGGCGTCGATCTCGATCCGGGAGTGCAGCATGGCCGGCAGACGAGCAGGGGTGTCGGGCGGGGATCAGCTCGGCCGGCGGCCCAGCAGTTCCTGCGCATTGACGATCAGCTTGTCGGCGATGGCCTCGGCATTGACGGTGAACTGCCCGTCGCGGATGGCCTGCGCGATGCGGTCGACCTTGGCCTTGTCGAAGGTCGGGTCGGCCTCGGCGCCACCGATGCCCTTGGCCGCGCTGGACAGCTCGACCTGCGCGCTGGCCTCTGCTTGCGGCTGGGCCGCAGGCAGCGTCTTGCGCTCGGCCGGGGCCGGGGCGGCGGCGATGTTCTTGGGTTCGAGCTGACCGATCTTCATGATGGACTCCTGGCCGAGGCCCCGTCAGGTCGACGAGCCCGGCAACATGGTCGGGCTATCGGCAGGGTTCGCGGAGGACTTTAGGCCTTTCGTGCCGATTGTCACCCAACCCCCGCGTTCGCGGGGATCGCTGAGGCCTTTGTGGCGGCGATCGGTGCTCACAGCTGCAGCTCCGCCAGTCGCTCGCCCACCGGCGTGGCGTTGAAGACACGGCCGTTGGCGCTGCGCAGCCGGGCCGGCCGGCCCTCGAGACCGGCGCTCAGGGCTTCGGCATCGGCAGAAATCGCGAATCCCTGACCCTGGGCCCGCACCCGCACCGTGTCACCGGCCACGAACCACTGGCGCACGCGCAGGTCGGCCTCGCGCAAAGGCGCACCGGCGAGCAGCGGGCGCGCCAGCCGGCGTTCGGCCAGCGGGGTGTCGGGCGGCAGCGGCGGGCTGCGGTCGGCACCCCAGTCGACGACGGCGACGGTGAACTGGCCGGCATCCAGCGCCTCGGCGCTGGGCAGGGCACGCAGCGCGACGCGGGCCGGCGCCCAGACCCGCACCGTGATTGGCAGCGTGATGCGCCAGTGCACCGGGCCGGAGCGGCAGCTCAGGCCCACGCGCGTGAGGCCCCAGCGGCGCATGCCCGGCAGTTCGAGCGCGGTGATGTCGGCGCAGGCGGCCAGGCGCAGCCGGGGGTCGGCCGGGCCGGGTTCGGCCTCGATGCGCGCGCCGGCCGGCGCTTCGCGACGGGCCAGCTCCACGGCCAGCGCCGTGGCGCGGGCCAGGGCGGCGGGTGGCAGCGCGCCGCCCGCGGCCTGGGTCTGCGTCTGGGCTTGGGCCGCCCAGGGCAGGGCCGAGAGGGTGGCCAGGGCGGCCAGGGCGGCAAGCAGGCGGAAAGCCACTTTCATGGCCTGCCACTCTAGGCACCGGTGGCCGCGAGCCGGCGGCGAACAGCACCGGGAAGCCCCCGCTTATCGGCCTTCAGTCCGGAGGCCGGCGTTCCAACAATCCCGCCAGATCCCGCTCCGCCCACCACCCCAGGACCCGCCCATGATTCCCCGCCTCACCGATGCGCTGGATTTCCACGGCCAGGCCCTGGCCCTGCGTGCAGAACGGCAGAAGCTGATCGCCGGCAACATCGCCAACGCCGACACGCCCGGCTACCAGGCGCGCGACTTCGACTTCGCCGCCGCGCTGCGCAGCGCCCGTGGCGGCGCCGAGGCCGGCATCGGCAGCGACATCGGCCGCAGCGTGATGAACCCGGGCGGCCGCGCCGCGCCGGCGCTGCAGTACGTGCATCCGGCGCAGACCAACCTCGACGGCAACAGCGTCGACATGGACCGCGAGCGCGCCAGCTTCATGGACAACGCGCTGAAGTTCGACGCCACGCTGCGCTTCATCAACGGCAACGTGCGCACCACGCTCGATGCGATGAAGAGCCACAACTCGCCCTGAGCGACGCACCCCGGGAGCTGAGCCATGAGCATGATGAAGATCTTCGACGTCGCCGGCAGCGCCATCAGCGCGCAGAGCCAGCGGCTGAACGTCGTCGCCTCCAACCTGAGCAACGCCGACACCGTCGCCGGCCCCGACGGCCAGCCGTACAAGGCGCGCCAGGTGGTGTTCCAGACGCAGCTGATGAACGCCGGTGCGTTCTCGGGCAACGCCACCAGCGCCGGTGTGCGCGTGTCCACCGTCACCGAGAGCGAGGCGCCGGGCCGGCGTGTGCACGACCCGCACCACCCGAGCGCCGACGCCGAGGGCTACGTCACCTTCAGCAACGTCAACCCGGTGGAGGAGATGGTCAACATGATCAGCGCCTCGCGCTCCTACCAGAACAGCGTGGAGGTGATGAACACCGCGCGCAGCCTGCTGCAGAAGACGCTGCAGATGGGCCAGGGCTGAGCCCCGGGCCTGACACGACTCCCGGGAGCACCGCATGAGCACCATCGCCAACGCCGGCACCGCCGACCGGACCTACGCCCAGATCAACGCCGCCAACAGCAGCAACGGCACCACCGCCGGCCAGCAGTCCAGCGCGCAGGACATCGCCGACCGCTTCCTGACGCTGCTGGTCGCGCAGATGCAGAACCAGGACCCGTTGAACCCGATGGACAACGCGCAGGTCACGACGCAGATGGCGCAGATCAACACCGTCTCGGGCATCCAGCAGCTGAACAGCTCGATCGGCTCGCTGGGCGGCCAGTTCCTGCAGATGCAGGCCGTGCAGAGCGCCTCGCTGGTGGGCCATGGCGTCACGCTGGAAGGCAAGCGCCTGGTCTTCGACACCGCCGGCAACGGCATCGGCGGCTTCGAGCTGTCGAACAAGGCCAACCAGGTGACCGTCAAGGTCTACAACGCCGTCGGCGCCGTGGTCGACACGCTGAGCCTGGGCGAACGCCCGGCCGGCCTGAACGACTTCGTCTGGGACGGCGGCGTCGAGGGCGAGAGCTACACCTTCGCCGTCGAGGCCACGGCCGCCGGCACCGAAGTGACCGCGACGCCGCTGATGCGCGACGCGATCACCGCCGTCTCGATGAAAAACGGCAGCCTGGTGCTGCACACGGCGCTGTCGGGCGCCATCGAATACCACAAGGCCAAGGCCGTGAACTGAACACCGGCCCGCACTTCCTCCCACCGCATTCCCAGACTCCCGCACCGCAAGGACCACCATGAGCTTCCAGCAAGGCATCTCCGGACTCTCGGCCACGAGCAAGAACCTGGACGTCATCGGCAACAACATCGCCAACTCGGCCACCATCGGCGCGAAGAGCTCGCGCATCGAGTTCGCCGACATGTACTCGTCCGCCCTGGGCGGCGGCCCGGGCAAGCAGGCCGGCGTGGGCGTCACGGTCGCGGCCGTGGCGCAGAGCTTCAGCCAGGGCAGCATCACCTCGACCAACAACCCGCTGGACCTGGCGATCAGCGGCAACGGCTTCTTCCAGGTGAAGACCGCCGACGGCTCGGTGCACTACACGCGCAACGGCCAGTTCAAGCTGAACAACAGCGGCGACATCGTCAACAACCAGGGCAACCGCCTGATGGGCTACGCCGCCGACAGCTCGGGCAACGTGCTGTCGGGCCAGGCCCAGCCGCTGCGCCTGGCGACCACCGCGATCGAACCGCAGGCCACTGCGCGCATCGCGGTCACGGCCAACCTCGACTCGCGTGCCAGCATCACGCTGCCCGCCGGCGGGGCGGTGGACTTCAACAACGCCACCACCTACAACAACGGCACCTCGGTCACGGCCTACGACGCCAACGGCAAGGACGTGGTCATCACCACCTACTTCCAGAAGACCGACGCCAACACCTGGAACGTCTACGTCACGGCCAACGGCGCGCCGGTGGGCGGCGACGACCCGATCACGCCGGTGGCGACGCTGGAGTTCAACGAGACCGGCACCGCGCTGGTGTCGCCGACCGAGCCGCTGAGCCTGGACATCCCGGCCGGTGCGGTGGTCAACGGCGTCGGCACGCTGCCGATCGAAGGCATGGAGTTTGACCTGACCGCGTTCACGCAGTTCGCGTCGGCCTTCGGCGTGACGGCGCTGTCGCAGGACGGTTATGCCGCGGGCGCGCTCAGCGGCATCGTCGTGCAGTCGTCCGGCCTGATCCAGGCCAACTACTCGAACGGCCAGAGCAAGTCCATCGGTCAGATCGAACTGGCCACCTTTGCCAACCTGAACGGCCTGCAGCCGCTGGGCGGCAACGAATGGGCGCAGACCTCGCTGTCGGGCGAGCCGGTGCTCGGCGTGCCCGGCGCCGGCAACCTCGGCACGCTGCAGACCAGCGCGCTGGAGGAGTCGAACGTCGACCTCACCGGCGAGCTCGTGAACATGATGATCGCGCAGCGCATCTACCAGGCCAACGCACAGACCATCAAGACGCAGGACCAGGTTCTGCAGACGCTGGTCAACCTGCGTTGATCGACATGGGCCTCGCCGGGAATGGCGAGCGCCGCGAGCCTGGGGGCACCTGAATGGACCGACTGTTGTACCTCTCGATGGCGGGTGCCAAGGCCTCGCTGCAGCGGCAGGACTCGTTGGCGAACAACCTCGCCAACGTCTCCACCACCGGCTTCCGCGCCGAGATGCAGGCCTTCCGCGCCGTGCCGGTGCGCGGCGAGGGTGCGACCACGCGCGCCTATGTGCTCGAGAGCACCATCGGCCACGACGACCGGCCCGGCACGATGCAGACCACCGGCCGCAACCTGGACGTGGCCATGCAAGGCCGCGCCTGGCTGGCCGTGCAGAGCCTGGACGGCACCGAGGCCTACACGCGGGCCGGGGCGATGGAGGTCGACGCCGAAGGGCGCCTCGTCACGCCCTCGGGCCTGCCGGTGCAGGGTGATGGCGGGCCGATCACGGTGCCGGCCAATGCGCAGATCGAGATCGCGGCCGACGGCAGCATCACCAGCCGCAACGGCAACGGCAGGCCGCAGCCGGTGGGCCGGCTGAAGCTGGTCACACCCGAGGCCCCGCTGGAACGCGGCGCCGACGGCCTGTTCCGCGCCGCCGGTGGCGACGACCTGCCGGCCGATGAGACGGCGCGGCTGACGAGCGGCATGCTCGAAGGCTCCAACGTCAGCGCGGTGGAGACCATGGTCGAGATGATCTCCGCGGCGCGCCAGTTCGAGCAGCAGATGAAGGCGCTGCAGGGCGCCGAGCAGCGCGAGTCGCAGGCCGCCAAGCTGCTGGCGCCCAGCGCCGGCTGACGCGGCAGCGGCAGAAGCCGCCCGCGGGGCCGCCCGCGCCGACCACGGCGCGAGACAGGCGACAAAACCCGCCGCTTTTCGAGGCACCACCCGCCTCAAGTGCGCCGGAAGATGGCACCCATCTTCAAAGCCTGCCCGCCAAGGGCCGGGAGCGCAGCATGATCCGATCGCTCTGGATCGCCAAGACCGGCATGGAAGGCCAGCAGACCAAGCTGGACTCGATCTCGCACAACCTCGCCAACGTCGGCACCAACGGCTTCAAGCGGGGCGGCGTGCAGTTCGAGGACCTGATGTACCAGACCCTGCGCCCGGCCGGCGCGGCGAGCACCGACCAGACCACGCTGCCCACGGGCCTGCAGGTGGGCCTGGGCGTGCGGGTGTCGTCCTCGACGCGCAACTTCGCGCAGGGCACGCTGCAGCAGACCGAGAACAGCCTGGACATGGCGATCCGCGGCCAGGGCTTCTTCCAGATCCAGCTGCCCGACGGCAGCACCGGCTACACGCGCGACGGCGCCTTCCAGCGCGACGCCAACGGCCAGGTCGTCACCAACGCCGGCCACCCGCTGCTGCCCGGCTTCACGGTGCCGGCCAATGCCACCGCCATCGAGGTCGCGGCCGACGGCACGCTGACCGCCGTCATCCCCGGCCAGGCCGCGCCGCAGGTGCTGGGCCAGTTGCAGCTGGCCTCGTTCATCAATCCGGCCGGCCTGGAAAGCAAGGGCGGCAACCTCTACGCCGAGACGGCCGCCTCGGGCGCGCCGCAGGTCGGCGCGCCCACCACCAACGACCTTGGTTCGGTGCTGGCCGGCTACATCGAGGGCAGCAACGTCAACGTGGTCGAGGAGCTGGTGTCGATGATCGCGACGCAACGTGCCTACGAGTTGAACTCCAAGGCCATCCAGACCTCGGACCAGATGCTGCAGCGCCTGGGGCAGCTGTGAGGAGCCTGGTGATGAAACCGCTGCGCCTGTTGTTGGCTCTCTTTCCGGCGCTCCTGACCGGCTGCGCCTACATCGGCCCGCACGTCGATGTCGGCGACACGCGCCCGGTGGCGCCGCAGCCGGCGGCTGCGCCTGCCGGCCCGGCCAATGGCTCGATCTTCACCGCCGGCGCCTACCGGCCGCTGTTCGAGGACCACCGCGCCCGCCTGGTCGGCGACTCGCTGACGGTGCAGATCGTCGAGAAGGTGTCGGCCACGGCCAAGAGCACCAGCTCGGTCGAGAAGAGCGGCTCGATGGCGGCCGAGATCGGCGCGCTGCCCGGCATCCGCCCGAGCGCGCTGCGCCGTGCCGGTGCCGACGCCAGCAGCCGCAATGCCAGCGAAGGCACCGGCAGCACCGAGAACAGCAGCAACTTCAGCGGCACCATCACCGTCATCGTGCGGCAGGTGCTGCCCAACGGCCACCTGGTGGTGGCCGGCGAGAAGCAGATCGGCGTCAACCAGAACATCGACGTGCTGCGCTTCTCGGGCCAGGTCGACCCGCGGGTCATCCAGGCCGGCAACAGCGTGGCCAGCGCCGCCGTCGCCAATGTGCGGCTGGAGCAGCGCGGCCGTGGCGCCGCCGCCGAAGCCCAGGCGATGGGCTGGCTGCAGCGTGTGTTCCTCAACGTGCTCCCGATCTGACGACGACCGAGGCCTTGCCGATGCGCCGCCAACTCAATCCAGAACGGCTGCTGCGCTGGGCCGTGGCCGTGACGGCGCTGCTCGCCAGCAGCGCGCTGTGGTGGCCGGCTTCGGCCGCCGCCGCACCCACGCGGCCGGCCGCCGCGAACGCCATGCCCGCCGTCGAGGCCCCGGCCGCGACGCTGCGCATCAAGGAGCTCGCCGCCGTGCAGGGCGTGCGCAGCAACCAGCTGCTCGGCTACGGCCTCGTCGTGGGCCTGGACGGCACCGGCGACCAGGCCACGCAGAGCCCGAACACCACGCAGAGCCTGGCCACGCTGCTGCAGCAGATGGGCGTGACGCTGCCGCCGGGCGTGACGCTGTCGCCGCGCAACGTGGCTGCCGTGCTCATCACCGCCCAGCTGCCGCCGTTTGCGCAGCCGGGCCAGACCATCGACGTGACCGTCAGCTCGATGGGCAATGCCAAGAGCCTGCGCGGCGGCACGCTGATCGCCACGCCGCTGAAGGGCGCCGACGGCAACATCTACGCGCTGGCCCAGGGCAACCTGCTGGTCGGTGGCGCCGGTGCGGCTGCGGGTGGCAGCAAGGTGCAGATCAACCACCTGTCGGCCGGCCGCATCCCCGAGGGGGCGACGGTCGAGCGCAGCGTGCCGACGCCGCTGCTCGACGGTGACGCGCTGACGCTGGGTGTCAACGCCAGCGACTTCGGCACCGCCTCGGCCATTGCGCAGGCCATCAACCGCGCACACGGCGAGGGCACCGCCGAGGCGCAGGACGGGCGCAGCGTGCGCGTGCGCATGCCGGCGCAGCCCGGGGCGCGGCTGGCCTTCCTGGCCGCCATCGAGAACCTGCCGGTGGCGCTGGCCCGGCCGGCGGCGCGGGTGGTGCTGAACGCCCGCACCGGCTCCATCATCGTCAACGACGCCGTCACGCTCGGCGCCTGCGCGGTGGCGCACGGCAACCTGGCGGTGACCATCAGCACCACGCCGGTGGTGAGCCAGCCGAACGCGTTCGGCGGCGGCCAGACCGTGCAGGCCGAGCGCAGCGACATCGCGATCCAGCAGCAGGGCGCCTCGCTGATCACCATGCCGGCCGGCGCCAAGCTGGCCGACGTGGTGAAGGCGCTGAACGCGCTGGGCGCCACGCCGATGGACCTGCTGGCCATCCTGCAGGCCATGAAGACCGCCGGCGCGCTGCACGCCGAGATCGAAGTGATCTGACCATGGCCGCGATTCCGTCCACGCTCGCGAACAACGGTGGCCTGGCCATCGACCAGCGCTCGCTGGACGGATTGCGCAGCCGTGCCGGCAGCGACCCCAAGGGCGCGGTGCGCGAGGCGGCGCGCCAGCTCGAGACGCTGTTCATGAACGAGCTGATGAAGAGCATGCGCGCGACCACGCTCGAGACCGACGACGGCAGCGGCAGCACCTCGGGCCGCTCGCTGACGAGCTCGATGCTCGACGGCCAGTACGCGCAGCAGCTGTCAGGCCGGCTCGGCGGCCTGTCCGACGCCATCCAGCGCCAGCTCGAACGCCAGATGGGCCTGAGCCCGGGGCCGATCCCGGTGACGCGCAGCGCCAACAACACGCCGGCGCCACTGGCTGCGACGCCGAAGCCGGAGCGCATTCCGCAGACCGGCGCCGCCGGCTTCGTGCAGCAGCACAGCGAGGCCGCGCAGCGGGCCGAGGCCGAGACTGGCATTCCTGCCGCCTTCATGGTGTCGCAGGCGGCGCTGGAAACGGGTTGGGGCCGCAAGGAGATCCGCCACGGCGACGGCGCGCCCAGCCACAACCTGTTCGGCATCAAGGCCGGCCCGGGCTGGAAGGGCCCGGTCGCCGAGGTGACGACCACCGAATACGTGAACGGCCAGGCGCAGAAGGTGACGGCCAAGTTCCGCGCCTACGGCAGCTACGCCGAGAGCTTTGCCGACTACGCCCGGCTGATGAAGGCCAGCCCGCGCTACGCCGCCGCCACGCAGGCCGTGGCGACCGAGGCGCGCAGCGCCGCCGCAGCGGGCGCCACGCCCTCGGCCGACCGCGACAACGCCGCGCGGTTTGCGATGGGGCTGCAGAAGGCCGGCTACGCCACCGACCCGGCCTATGCCGACAAGCTCACCCGCGTGATCAACACGACGCTGCGCCTGCAGCGCTCGATGGCCTGATCGCCCCAGGAGTCCGCCGATGAGCGCCTCTCCGTTGATGTCGCTGGGCCTGAAGGCCCTGAACGCGAGCTACGCCGGCCTGCAGGTGACCGGCCACAACATCGCCAACGCCAACGTCGCCGGCTACTCGCGCCAGCAGGTGACGCTGGCCACCTCGCAGGGCACGAGCTCTTCGGTGGGTTTCTACGGCCGCGGCGTCGACATCCAGTCGGTGACACGCGCGCACGACGTGTTCCTGACGCGCGAAGCCGCCGTCGCGCGCTCGCTGTCGGCGATGGACGCGGCGCGGCTGTCGCAACTGCAGCGGCTGGAGACGCAGTTCCCGCTCGGCGAGACCGGCCTGGGCGCCGCCACCGGCGCGCTGATGAACGCCTTCACCGACCTGTCGAACCGGCCGGCCGACCTGTCGGCACGCCAGGTCGTGTTGGCGCGCGCACGCGACCTGGCCGACCGCATCTCGCAGGCCGGCGCCGCCTTCGACGAGATCCAGGCCGGCGTGAACGCCGAGCTCTACAGCAGCGTCTCGCGCGTCAACTCGCTGGCGCAGAGCCTGGCCTCGGTGAACGCGCGCATCGCCGAATCGCGCGGCACCACGCAGGCCCCGAACGACCTGCTCGACGAACGCGACCGGCTGCTGTCGCAGCTGTCGGACCAGGTGCAGATCACGCGCATCGAAGGCGCGGACGGCACGATGTCGGTGTTTGTCGCCGGCGGCCAGAGCCTGGTGCTGGGCAGCAAGGCCAGCACGCTGAAGCTGGTGCCCGACGCCGAAGACGGCTCGCGGCTGGCGGTGGCCATCGTCGACGGCGGCGCCAGCCGCAACCTCGACGCCACCTCGCTGGGTGGCGGCGCCATCGCCGGCCTGCTGCGCTTCCAGAACGAAGACCTGGTGGCCGCGCGCACGCTGGTCGGCCAGCTTGCCGTCTCGGTGGGCAGCGCCATCAACGAACAGCAGATGCGCGGCCTGAACCTGCAGCCGCCGGCCGGCACGGTGCCTTCGTCGGCGATGTTCGCGCTGGGCACGCCGCAGGCGCTGCCCAACGCCGCGAACGCACGCGATGCGGGCGGTGCACCGATCGGCTCGGTGTCGCTGGCCATCGTCGACGCCTCGGCGCTGCGCGCCAGCGAGTACACGCTGCAGGAAACCTCGGCCGGCTCGGGCAGCTGGGTGCTGACGCGGCTGTCCGACGGCCGCCAGACGGCGGTGAACGACGGCGACGTGGTCGACGGCATGGAGATCAGCTTCGGCTCGCCACCGCCGCAGGGTGGCGACCGCTACCGGCTGCAGCCGGTCACGCGCGCCGCCAACGACTTCGCGGCGCTGCTGAACGACCCGCTGGACATCGCCGCCGCCGCGCCGCTGATGGCCTCGGTGGCCAGCGGCAACACCGGCACGGCAGCGGTTTCGGGCTTCGCGATGCAGGCCGCCGCGACGGCCGTGACCGAGGCCACGACGACGATCAGCTTCACCAACGACAGCGGCGACTACGACTGGGAGCTGCGCGACCCCGGCGGCGCGCTGCTGGCCTCGGGCAGCGGCACCTGGTCGGCCGGCGGCCGCATCCCGGCCAGCGGCGTCGAGATCAACGGCTTCTCGCTGCAGCTCTCGGGTGTGCCGCGCAGCGGCGACGTGATCACGGTCGAGCCGACACCGCCTTCGGTGCTGGCCTCGAACAACGGCAACGCGACGGCGCTGCAGGCGCTGCGCGACACGGCCACCACCGGCGGCTCGACCGCCACCGAGGCCTGGGCCAACGCGCTGGCCGACATCGGCGTGCGTGTGCAGAGCGCCCGCACGGCGGCCGACATCTCGCAGTCCATCGCGGCGCAGGCCGAGACGCAGCGCGCAGGCCACTCCGGCGTCAACATCGACGAAGAAGCGGCGCGGCTGATCCAGTACCAGCAGAGCTACCAGGCTGCGGCCAAGGTGCTGCAGGTGGCGCAGACGCTGTTCCAGAGCCTGCTCGACGCGGCCGGCGGCTGAGCCGCCACTCCATCGGAATCCTGACCATGCGCATCGCCACTTCGAACGCCTACGAGTCCTCGGTGGGCCAGCTGCAGCGCCGCCAGGCCGCGCTGCACGAGGCCCAGGAGCGCCTGACCGCCGGCAAGCGCGTGATGAAGGCCAGCGACGACCCGGCCGCCGCCGCCACCGCCGAGCGCGCGCTGGCGGCCGAGAAGCGCACCGAGGCCCAGCTGCGGGCGCTGGACACCAGCCGCAACTCGATGCGGCTCACCGAATCAGCGCTGGGCCACGCCGGCGAGCTGCTGGCGCAGGCGCGCGAACAACTGGTGAGCGCCGGCAACGGCAGCTACACCGACGCCGACCGCCGCACGCTGGCCGACGCCATCCGCGGCCTGCGCGACGACCTGTTCGCGGTGTCCAACCGCCAGGACGGCGCCGGCCGCTACCTGTTCGGCGGCCAGGGTGCCGACACGCCGCCGCTGGTCGACGCGCCGGGCGGTGTGGTCTACACCGGCGCCAACGGCGAGCTGCTCGCGGCCGGCGGCGAGGCCACGCCGCTGGCCATCGACGGGCGCGCGGTCTGGCTCGGCACGGCCGACACTTCCGACCCCGAGACCACCGAGTCGCTGTTCGACGTGATGGACCGTGTCATCGAGGAGTTGTCGACGCCCGGCCGCAGCAGCGCCGACGTGGCCGAGACCATCAGCCGCGGCCTGGGCGCCTTCGACCAGGCCGGCGACCGGCTGGCCTCGTGGCGTTCGCGTGCCGGCGAGGCGTTGAACCGGCTCGACGGCCTGGAGTCGCGCCTGTCGCAGGCCAAGCTGGACGCCCAGACCGAGCGCTCCGGCGCCGAGGACCTGGACCTGCTGGCAGCGATCTCCGATTTCCAGAACCGCCAGACCGGCTACGATGCGGCGCTCAAGACCTACTCGCTCGTGCAGCAGATGAGCCTGCTCCAGTACCTGCGCTGACCCGCAGCGCCGACCCGGCGACACGGTTCTTGCGGACACCCCCTCTTTCCTGCTGCGCGGCCACCGCGGCCGCGGCACCACAACCTGCCATGTTCGACCATCCGGTGCTGGGCCAGGTGGCCCTGGGCTACAGCCCGATCATCGACCGCCAGCGCGCCGTTGTCGCGACGCGGCTGACGGTGTTTCCCGCCCGTCCCGAGGCCACGCCCGACGTGGCCGCGCTGTTCGAGGCGCTGCAGCAGGTCTGGCCGGCGCCGGCCGCGACCGAGGAGCTGAAGCTCACGCTGCGGCCGCTTGAAGCCAGCGGCCGCGGCGGCCAGGCCGGCGCTGCCGCCGGCCCTTCGCTGGCGCAGACGCCGGTGTCGCTGAACCTGGCCGGCGAGGCGCTGCTCACCGCCGCCATGCAGTCGGCGCCGCCGCCGCACCTGATGCTCGAAGTGCCGGCCTTCATGGCCACCGAGCCGGTGCATGCCGCGGTGCTGAAGGCCTTGCACGCCGCCGGCGCGGTGCTGCTGATCAAGGGCCGGCCGCTGGTGACGGTGGCGCCCGAGCTGCTGGCCTGCTTCAGCCACGCCGTGGTCGAGGCCGGCGAGGAGCGCCGCACGCAGCCCACGGCCGGCGCCGGCGTGCGCCAGGTCAGCACCGTGCAGGCGGGTGTGCGCACCAGCGCCGAGACCGAGGCCGCCTTCCAGCGCGGTGCGGTGGCGGTGCTGGGCTGGCCTTTCGACGACGCCGTGCCGCCACCCGGCGCCGGTGGCCGCGGCAAGGTCGCCACCGACATCCAGGTGGTGATGGAGCTGATGCAGGGCGTGGACCGCGAGGAACCCGTCAACCGCCTGGAAGCCGTGCTGAAGCGCGACCCGACGCTGGCCTTCCGCCTGCTGCGCTACCTGAACTCCCCGGCCTTCGGCCTGAGCGCCGAGATCACCTCGTTCGGCCACGCCATCATGATGCTGGGCTACACCCGGCTCAAGCGCTGGCTGGCGCTGCTGCTGGCGTCCTCGGGCAAGGCCGCCAACGCCAAGCCGCTGCTGCACGCCGCGCTGCGCCGCGGCCTGTTCCTGGAGGAACTCGGCAAGGCCCAGTCCGATGCCGAGATGCGCGGCGAGATGTTCATCTGCGGCGTGTTCTCGCTGCTCGACCAGCTGCTGCAGCAGCCCTTTGCCGAGCTGCTGAAGAGCCTGCCGGTGCCCGAGCGTGTGCGCCAGACGCTGCTGGCCGAAGAACCTGGCGACGGCCCCTTCGGCCCCTACCTGCAGCTGGTGCGCGCGATCGAGGCGGAGTCGGTGTTCGACATCCGCGAGGCCTCCGACCGGCTGCTGCTCGGGCCGGCCGAGGTCAACCGCGCGCTGCTCGCGGCGCTGGCCAGCGCACGCTCGCTGGACGGATGAGCGCGGCGCCGCAGCCGCCAGACCCTGCCCGGCGCCACGCGGCGGCGCTGGCCCGCTCGGCCGTGCTGCTCGAGGGCCTGTGGGCCTCGCCCACGCCGGCCACGCTGCAGGGCGAGGACTACCGCGTCGTCGACGCCAACGAGGCGCTGGCCCAGCTGCTCGGCTGCCCGCGCGAGGCGCTGGTGGGCCAGGACCCGATCGCCTGGCAGCCGGCCGACGACCACGCGCTGAGCCAGGAGCTGCGCGCGGTGCTGGACGCGCCCGATCCACCTCGCCAGCAGTCGCTGCGCCGGCGGCTGATCGACGGCCGCGGCCGTGTGCGCTGGTTCGCGCTGGCCTGCCTGAACCTGGCCACCGGCGACGAGCCGCCGCTGTGGCTGACGCTGCTGCACGACCAGACCGCCGAACACGACGCGCTGCAGCAGGCGCACCGCGCCGACGTCGAACTGGCGCAGTGGTTCGAGCTGAGCCCGGTGGGCATGCTGGTCTACGACAGCCACGGCCTGGTGCTGCGCAGCAACACGGCCTTCGAGGTGCTGGTGGAACGGGTGCCCGAGACGCTGGCCGATGCCAGCGGCGAGCTGCAGGCGCTGCTGGGCTGGCAGGAAGGCTCGCTGGCACCCAGCCTGCAGCCGGCCGGCCGGCCGCTTGAACACCAGGTGCTGCTGGCCCTGGCCGGCGGGCGCCGGCGCCGGCTGTGGGCGCGGCTGAGCTGCCACGAGGGCCAGGCCGGCGAGCGCCGCGTGATGGCCGTGGTGCAGGACCGCAGCGCCGAGGACGAACGCGACATCGCCCAGCTCGAGATGGGCATGCTGATGGACACCGGCTCCATCGGCGTCGCCACCTTCGACCCCGAGCGCGGCTGGCTGCTGCCGCAGGTGGTGCCGGCGGGTGGCGGGGGCGGCGGCGACGCCGTGCCGCAGGCCAGCGCGCTGATGGGCGTGAGCCGAGAGCTGGTCGAGCCCGGCTCGCTGCACGACTACGAACGGCTGCAGCAGGCGCTGCGCCAGGGGCAGCGTGCGGTGGTCACCTACGCGGTGCGCCACCCGGAGCTGGGCCAGCGCTGGCTGCAGACGCGCGTGGAGCCTTCGGTGCTGGCCGGCGGCCGCACGACGACCTCGGTGGTCACGCGCGACGTGACCGAGCAGAAGGGCGCGCAGCAGCGCAGCCAGCAGCTGCTGCACGAGATGACGACCATCCTCGACAGCTCACCGGCCGGCATGGCCTACCTGCGCGGGCCGGCGCTGGTGCGCTGCAACCGGCGCTTCGAGCGCATGCTGGGCTTTTCGCCCGGCGCGGCGGCCGGCGCCTCGCTGGAAGAGATCCTGGCGCGCAGCATCGGCCCGCTGTCCGGCGTGCGCGACGCACTCGACGCGCTGGCCGAAGGCCGCACCTTCGAGGCCGAGCTGCCGACCGTGCGCGATGACGGCCCGCCGCGCTGGTACTCGCTGTCGGTGCGGCGCGCCGGGCCGGCCGGCCACCAGGCCGAGTCGGTGGCGGTGCTGACCGACATCACGCGGCTGAAGCTGCAGCAGGTGGAACTGCAGCAGTCGGTGCGCGAACGCGAGCTGATGTTCACGCTGTCCGACGTCGGCATCGTCTACCAGCGCGGGCCTCGCATCGAGCGTGCGAACCCGGCGATGGCGGCGCTCACTGGCTGGGGCGCGCCCGAGCTGGCGACGCTGGACCCGGCCGAGCTCTACGACAGCGCACGTGCCTGCGTCGACTTCGAGGCGCGCATCGCGCGCGGCCTGGCCGAGCAGGGCCGTTTCAGCGGCGAGCGGCTGCTGAAGCGGCGCGACGGCCGGCTCGTCTGGGTGCAGGTGGCGGTGCGCCAGGTCGACAACGACGACGCCGAGGCCGGCGTGATCTCCAGCTTCGTCGACATCGACGAACGCCGCCGCGCACGCGAGGCGATGGCGGCGCAGGCCGAGCGCACCAAGGCCATCCTCGACTCGGTGCTGGTCGGCATCGTCACGGTCGGCGAGCAGGGCATCGAGTGGATGAACCGCTCGGCGCGGCGCATGTTCGCCGGCGAGCTGGCCGACTTCCTGCACGAGCCCGCGCACATCGTCGCCACGCCGGAGCCGGGCCATCCGCTGCGCCGCCCCTGGCTGAGCACGCTCGAGGAAGGCACGGCCGAGACCTTCGAATGCCAGCTGCGCGGCCGCGACGGCCGCACCTTCTGGGTGGCCGGCAACGCGGTGCTGAGCCGCGGCGCCAGCGGCGTGCGCGAGGTCACCTTCGCGCTGCTGGACATCGAGCGCCGGCGCCAGGCCGAGCTGAGCATCGCCGAAGCCCAGGCCTCGCTGCAGCGGGTGATCGAGACCGCACCGGCGGCCATCGCGCTGATCGACGCGGCCACCTTGCAGGTGCGCCAGGCCAACCAGACGGCGGTGGGTGCGCTGGGCCTGGCCGAAGGCGCCGGCATCGGCGACCCGGCCCTGGCCACCGCGCTGGCCGGCTGGCTGCCGGCGGTGCTGGCCGGCAGCGGGCCGCAGCAGCAGGAGTGGCGCCATGGCGAAGGCGCTGCGGCGCGCGTCTGGGACTGTCGCCTGGCGCCGCTGGCCGAACCCGGCGAAGCCGGCCCGGGCGGCGCGGCCGTGCCCGGCCTGGTGCTGCTGGTGGCCAGCGACGTGACCGAGCAGCGCGCGGCCGAAGAAGCGCGGCTGGCCGAGGCCATTGCGCAGCGCGAGGTGCTGGTCAAGGAAGTGCACCACCGCATCAAGAACAACCTGCAAGGCGTGGCCGGCCTGCTGCAGCAGACGGCGCAAAAACACCCGACGGTGGCGCAGATCCTCATCGAGGCCGTCGGCCAGGTGCAGGCCATCGCCCAGGTGTATGGCCTGCAGGTTGGCGCGCGCGGGCCGCTGGCGCTGCAGGGCCTGCTGCGCGCGGTGGCCGGCTCGGTGGAGCGCATGTTCGTGCGGCCCATCGGCGTGCAGGTCGACGGCGATCCGCCGCACGAGCTGCCCGAGGCCGAGTCGATCCCGATCGCGCTGGTGCTCAACGAGCTGCTCACCAACGCCATCAAACACGGCCGGAAGGCCGATGAAAGCGAAGGCGGGCCGGGCGAGATCCGCTGCGCGCTGGCGGTGGCGCCGGACGAGCCGGCCGCCGTGGTGCTGCAGGTGGTGGGCCGCTCGCGGCTGCCCGAGGGCTTCGAGCTGGCGAGGCACCGCAGCGCCGTGGCCGGCCTGGGCCTGGTGCGGGCGCTGTTGCCGCGGCGCGCCTCGACCTTCACGCTCGAACAGCAGGGCGACGAGGTCGTTGCGCGCATCGTGTTGCGCGCACCGGCCGTGGTGCTGCCGACACCGGCGGCGCCCGTAGCGGAAGCCGCGGCCGCGCTGGCCACGGCAGGCGATCAGTGACAATCGGCCGCATGCAGCAGGCCGTGCCGTCGTCGTCCAAGGGTCGAATCCTCGTCGTCGACGACGACCGCCTGGTGCTGGCCACCGTCACCCAGGGCCTGGCCGATGCCGGCTACGAGGTGATCGACGCCGACAACGGCGACGAAGCCATCCTGCTGGCGCGCCAGCACCGGCCGACGCTGGCGCTGCTGGACATCCGCATGGAGGGCCTGACGGGCTTCGATGTCGCCGAGACGCTGCGCGACAAGTACGCGATCCCGTTCATCTTTCTCTCGGCGTTTGCCGACGAGCAGACGCTGGCCACCGTGCAGCGGCTGGGCGCGCTGGCCTACCTGGTGAAGCCGTTGCACGTGAGCCAGATCGTGCCGACGGTCGAGGCCGCCTTCGCGCGGTTGCGCAGCGTGCCGGCCGAGGCGCCGGCGGTGACGCCATCTTCTGCGGCCGCTGCGGCTGCTGCGGCCCCGGCCGCCACCACCGACCTGCTGGCCGACCCCGTGCCGCTGGCCGTGGGCGTGCTGATGCACCGCTACTCGCTGCCGCGCCGCCAGGCCTGGGAGCGGCTGCGCCGCCAGGCCGAGGAGCAACGGCTGTCGCCGCAGCAGCAGGCCGAGCGGTTGCTGGCGGCTGTCGAAGAGCTGTCGCGCGGCTGAGAAGCCGGCTCAGCTTTCCAGCGTGAAGTAGAAGGCCGCGCCGCGGCCCGGCTCGGCCTCCGCCCAGATCTCACCCCCATGGCGGCGCACGATGCGCCGCACCGAGGCCAGACCCACGCCGTGGCCCGGGAACTCGCTGGCGCTGTGCAGGCGCTGGAACAGGCCGAACAGCCGCTCGGCCGAACGCGGGTCGAAGCCGGCGCCGTTGTCGGCCACGCAATAGGCCTGGCTGCTGCCGTGTTGCACGCGTGTGAGCGAGACCTTCGCGGGGTCGCAGCGCCCGGTGTACTTCCAGGCGTTGCCGATCAGGTTCTCCAGCACCAGGCGCAGCAGCGTCGGGTCGCCGGTGGTGGCCAGGCCGGGCTGGATCTCGACCTCGACCTGGCGCTCCGGGCTGCCGCGGCGCAGTTCGTCGACCACGTAGCCGGCCAGCTGCGAGAGATCGACACGTTGGCGCGCCAGCGGCTGCTGCGACAGCCGTGCCAGGTTCAGCAGCGCGTCGATCATCAGGTTCATGCGCGCCGCGGCACCGAGCACCCGCTCGAGGTGGTCATTGCCGACACGGTCGAGCTGCGCGCCGTAGTCTTCCTTCACGATGCGCGTGAAGCCTTCGACGACGCGGATCGGCGCACGCAGGTCGTGCGACAGCGTGAAGCTGAAGTTGTCGCTGTCCGAGGCCGCGGCCTCGGCTTCCGGCGCCGCCACCTGCCACAGCAGCAGCGCGGGCGGGGTGCCGGCCAGCGGCGCCAGGCCCCAGCCGTCGAGCCGCGGCGGTGGTGAGGCTGCGAGCGCTGGGCTGGCACGCAGCCAGTCGGCCAGTGCCGGCGGCAGCTCGTCGGGCCGCGGCCGGAAGCGTGTGCCGGGGGCATGCGCCGGCCAGCGCCGCGCGGCGGCTGGGTTGTGGCGGCGCACGACCCAGCCACCGTCGGCAGCATTGCCTGCCTGGTCTGCCTGGTCGGCTTCCCGTGCGAGCAGCAGCGCCGGGCCGGGCAGGGCGTCGACGGCGGCGGTGAAGGCCGCGGCCTCGCGGGCGAGCGTGGCGGTTTCGTCGAGCGGCGTCGCGCGGCCTTCGAAGCCGCAGAAGCGGCCTTCGTCGTCGCTCAGCGGCTCGCCGGCCAGCCGCCACAGCCGGTGGCCGTCCACCGTGGCTTCGAGCGGCAGCTCGAGCGCGCGGAAAGGCTGCTCGGCGGCCAGCCTTGCGGCCAGTGCCGCGGGCAGGCCGGGCAGCGGGCCGCCGGCCGCAGCGCCGGGCGCCTGCCACAGCACCAGCCGGTGCGCGGCGTCGCTGCGCCAGCGCCAGTCGGTGCGCAGGCGCTCGTGGTGGCGCTCGGCGGTGCGGGCCTCGCGCAGCGCGGCGGCCTGGCGCGTGAGGCCGCGTTGGCGGCCGAACTGGAAGGCCAGCAGGGCCAGCGGCACGGCGATCAGCAGGGCCACCAGGACGACGGTCAGCACCAGGCTCGGCAGGTGGCCCGGTGCCGCACCGTCGGTGCCGGCCGTGCAGCCCGCAAACAGGGCGGCGAAGGCGCCGGCCGCGGCGGGCCAGGGCCGCCACGGCCGCGCGGGTGGGCGCGCGGGCGGGCTGGCCGGGGGCGTCGAAGGCATTGAGGCATTCTAGGGAGCGGGCGCGCCGTTCTTCGGGGCCGACGGCCGTCGCGGCCCGGGGCGATCCGTGCTTGGGCCTCAAGTCGCCGCGTCTGCCGCCGAAACAGGGTCGTCGGCCCGGGACCATGGTGGCCGGCGGTTGGTATCCTGAACCCCGCTGCCCGAGGCCCCGGCTTGCGGCCAACGCCCCGCATCCCATGAACCAGCATCGCGAATCACCGCCCGAGTCTCCAGAGCCGCTGGACGCGCAGGCCCTGGCGCGCCTGCGCGATCTCGACCCCGACGGCCGGCAAGGCGTGCTGACGCGCGTGCTGGCTGCCTTCGACACCTCGCTGGCGCGCATGATCGCCCAGCTCCAGGCCTTGCACGACGACGGCGACCCCGCCGTCGTCGCCAGCATCGCCCACACGCTGAAAAGTTCGTCGGCCAGCGTCGGCGCCCTGAGCCTGGCGCGGCTGTGTGCCGAGGTCGAAGCGCGGCTTCGGGGTGGTGACACTTCGTTGATGCGCCACGATATCGACCGACTCGTGAAAGCTGCCGCGCTGGCCCAACGCTCGGTTGGGGCTATCCTGCGCCCTTGATGCCGCCCCCATCGAGCCTGCCCGCGTGTCGATGACCACTGCGCCGCTGCCCTTCGCCGAAGACGGGCTGCCTGAGCACCCGCAGGTGCTGCTCGTCGACGACGACGAGGTGAACCTGCTGCTGACCGGCGAGGAACTCAAGCGCCTGGGCTTCCGTGTCACGCCCGCCGCCGGCGGGCTGGAGGCGCTCGACCGTCTGCGCAGCGAAGTGTTCGACCTCGTCGTGCTCGACGGCATGATGCCCGGCATCGACGGTTTCGAGACCTGCCGCCGCCTGCGGCTGCTGACCGGCTTCGAGAACATGCCGGTGCTGATGCTCACCGGCCTGGACGACGAGGCCTCGATCTCGCGTGCCTACGAGGCCGGCGCCACCGACTTCTTCGTCAAGAGCGCGCAATGGCGGCTGCTGGCCGAGCGCCTGCGCTACCTGCTGCGCGCCAGCCGCGACCGCACCGAGCTCGAACGCAGCAAGGCCAAGCTGGCCCGCGCCCAGGACCTGGCCCGCCTGGGCAGCTTCGACTGGAAGCGCGGCGAAGGCCTGCGCCTGTCGGCCGAGGCGCTGCGGGTGCTGGGCTTCGGGCCCGACGAGCGGCCCGGCATCCGCGGCCTGGTGGAGCTGGTCGTGCCCGAAAAGCGCGACAGCCTGACGCGCGATCTGCGCAAGGCGCTGCGCCATGCCAACGCCATCTCGCACGACGTGCCGATCGGCGTGGCGCCGGGCGAGCGGCTGCGCACCATCCACCTGGAGGCCGAGCCCGAGTTCGACGAACGGGGCCGCGCGTCGAGCTACAGCGGCTTCGTGCAGGACGTGACCGACCGGCGGCGAGCCGAGGAGGCCATCCGCAGGCTTGCGAACTTCGATTCGCTGACCGAGCTGCCGAACCGCCACCAGCTGGTGCAGCGGGCCGGCAGCGCGCTCGAGATGGCGCAGCGCGGCGGCCACCAGATGGCGCTGCTGCTGATCGACCTGGACCGCTTCAAGATCGTCAACGACACGCTGGGCCACGGCGCTGGCGACGACCTGCTGGTCGAGGCCGCGCGCCGGCTCAAGAGCTGCGTGCGCCACGTCGAGCAGATGCCCGAGGGCACGCTGGAGTCGGTGGGCCCGCGCGCCCACCGCGCGCTGGAATGTGTGGGGCGGCTCGGCGGCGACGAGTTCGTCGCGTTGCTGCCCGAGGTGGCTTCCGACGACGACGCCGAGGCCGTGGCCGAGCGCATGCTGGAGGTGCTGCGCAAGCCCTTCGACGTGCTCGGCACCGAGTGTTTCGTGACCGCCAGCGTCGGTGTCGCGGTGTTCCCGCGTGACGGTGACTCGGTCTACGAGCTGCTGCGCAACGCCGACGTGGCGATGTACTCGGTCAAGCAGAAGGACAAGAACGCCAAGGCCGTCTACCACCCCGAGCTGGGCGGCCAGGGCCGGCTGAAGCTGGAGCTGGAGTCGGCCCTGCACAAGGCCATCGAACGCGGCGAGCTGGTGCTGTACTACCAGCCCGAGGTGGGGCTGAACCCACGCGGGCTGGTGGCCGTGGAGGCGCTGATGCGCTGGCAGCGCGGCGACCAGCTGGTGCCGCCGGGCGACTTCATCCCGCTGGCCGAAGAAACCGGCCTGATCGTGCCGATGTCCGAGTGGGCGCTGGGCGAGGCGGCGCGCCAGGCGCGACGCTGGAAAGAGGAGTTCGGCTTCTCGGGCCGCATCTCGGTGAACCTGCCCAGCCGCATGTTCCTGCGGCCGGATCTGCCCGACCACATTGAGCGCTGCGTGCGCGAGGCCGGGGCGCCCTACGGTTCGATCCAGATCGAGATCACCGAGACCGGGCTGATGAAGGACCTGCAGGCGGTGATGCCCACGCTGCACCGCCTGAGCAACATCGACGTCGACGTCTCCATCGACGACTTCGGCACCGGCTATTCGAGCCTGGCCTACCTGTCGAAGATGCCGATCAAGGAGCTGAAGATCGACCGCAGCTTCGTGCGCGAGCTCGGCTACCAGACGGCCAACAGCGCCATCGTCACCGCCATCATCGCGCTCGGCCAGGCGCTGGGCATGCGCGTCGTCGCCGAAGGCGTGGAAGACGCGCGGCAGTACAACGAGCTGCAGCGCCTGGGCTGCACGCTGGTGCAGGGCTACTACCTCGGCCGCCCGATGCCGCCGCGCGAGCTGGCGGCCTGGCTGGAGCGCGCCGGGCTGCTCGGCGCCGACCACGGCAGCGTGACGCCGCTGCGCGCGGTGGCCCAGGGCTCCGGCCGCTGAATTCCGCCCCGCTCGTGCTTGCCACCGATCGCGCGCCGGCCCAGCTGGCCAAGGGCGCCCTGCGCCGTCTGGCCCAGGCCCAGCAGGAACCCACCCCCGAGAATTTTGCGCGGGCCTATGCCGAAGAGGCCGGGCAGCCGCAGGCCGATGCCCGTGCCGAGCTGAAGGCGGCGGGCGTGGCCTGGGTGGCACTGCTGGAACGTGTGGTGCGCCAGCTGCCGCGCGGCAGCCGGCAATGGACCGCGGCGCGCCGGCGCGAGAGCCTGCAGCGGGTGCTGGACGGCAGCCGTGGTGATCCTGCCCGGCTGCAGCAGCGCCTGGGCGCGCTGATGACGGCCTGGGAAACCGACCAGGCCGCCGACCCGGCCGCCACCGGCCTGGAGCCGGAGATCGCCGCGCCGGTGCCGGCCGAAACCGGCCGTGCTGGCAGCGAGGCCTGGGGCGGCATCGTCGCCGCGCTCGAAGGCACGCTGCGCCAGGCCCTGCCCACCGACGAGCCCGATGCGGTCGCGCTGGCAGCGCGGCTGGCAGCCGCGGCCGACGCCATCGCGGCCGACGGCGCCACGCCGGCGCACCTGGGCACCGTGCAGGCCCTGTGCGAGGAAGCGCGGCGCTGGCTGGGCCGCGGCCACCGGGTGGTCGAGCGCCTGTCGGCGCTGGCGCGCGAGATGAGCGTGGGCCTGGCCGAACTGGCCGAGGACGACAGCTGGGTGCAGGGGCAGTGCCAGCGGCTGGTGCAGTCGCTCGAAGAAGCGCCCAGCGTGCGTGGCCTGCGCGCCGCCGAGGCGCTGCTGGCCGAGACCCGCCAGCGCCAGCGCCAGACCCTGGCCGAACGCCGCGAGGCGCGCGACGCGCTGAAGCAGCTGCTCGGCGAGATGGTGCGCGAGGTCGGCGAACTCGGCGAACACACCGGGCGCTTCGAGCAGGCGGCGGAGCGCCACGTCGAGGCCATCGCCTCGGCCGATTCGCTGCCGGGGCTGGCCGACGTGGTGCGGCAGATGCTCGACGACGCGCGCTCGGTGCAGGGCGCCGTGGCGCGCTCGCGCGCGCGGCTGGCCGACGACCAGGCGCGGGCCGGCGAACTCGAAGCGCGTGTGCGCGCGCTGGAGTCCGAGCTGAAGCGGCTGTCCGACGAGGTCTCCACCGACGTGCTCACGCAGGTGGCCAACCGCCGTGGGCTGATGCAGGCCTTCGAGATCGAGCGGGCGCGTGCGGTGCGCGAACTCACGCCGCTGGCGCTGGGCCTGATCGACATCGACAACTTCAAGAAGCTCAACGACTCCCTGGGCCATGCCGCGGGTGACCAGGCGCTGAAGGCGCTGGCCGGCGCGGTGCGCGAGCGCCTGCGGCCGCAGGACCACCTGGCGCGCTTCGGTGGCGAGGAGTTCGTCGTGGTGCTGCCCGGCTCGTCGCTGGACGAGGCGGCGCAGGCCCTGACACGGCTGCAGCGCGCGCTGACCGAGGCGCTGTTCCTGCACGAGGGCCGGGAGGTCTTCGTCACGTTCTCGGCCGGGGTCACGCTGTGGCGCGCCGGCGAGGCGCTGGAGCCGGCACTGGAGCGGGCCGACCAGGCGCTCTACGAAGCCAAGCGATCGGGCAAAAACCGCACCTGTTCGGCCTGACGGTGCCTGGATGCAACCGCAAGGCGCCGTTCGTCGGCCCTGGGTTGCCTTTGGTCACAGCCCCGCCTCAAGCGCGAGCCAGACTCGGCCGACAACTCCGTCACGAGCCGGCGTGTCTGCCGGCCTCAACCGTACCCGTTGCGCACCGATGGCCGTGTTCTCCAAGTTCTTCCGCCCGCTGCACCTGGCCGCCAAGGCCTTCTTCCGCCATGACATCGCGCTGAAACGGGGCGACACCGGGGCCGTCGAGATCGTGCTCGAGGCCCGGCCGCCCGGTGGCCGGCGCCTGAGCGCGCAGGAACAGCGCGAGCTCGCCGCCAAGCGCAAGCAGAAGGAAGAGTTCGACCAGCTGCTGAGCGAACTCGCCGGGCTGCTCGACGAGCTGCCGGAAACGCGCAGCGCGATGAAGCAGCTGGTGTTCATCGAACACGCGCTGCAGAAGAAGGGCGTGAAGGCGCTGCACAAGCTGCCGCTGCCGGTGCTGCAGAAGGGGCTGGAACAGCTCGAAGGCCTGGTGACCAACTGGTCGCCAGTGGGCCTGGCCAACCTGCGCTCGAAGATGGCCGTGGCCATCATCGACCGCGAGCACCACGATCCCGAGAAGGAAGCCGACGCCTACCGCACGGCCGCCGTGATGGAGCACGACGACCAGCTGCCGCCGGTGCCGAACTCGCAGCAGCCCGAGGTCGTCGAGCACCTGTCCGACGAAGACGCGCTGGCCGCCGCCTACGCGGCGCTGGGTGCCGTCACCGGCCACGGCGAGATCGAACTGCAGGGCGAGCTCGGCACGCGCTCGACCAAGGCCATGGCCCCGCCGCCGCCGCGGCCCACCGAAAACGCCGGGCCGATCGAGATCCGCAGGCTCGAGACGAGCTGAGGCCGGGGCTTCAGCGCCCGGCCCGAACCCCGCTCAGGCCGTCTTCTGCCGCGCCTCCTGGGGGGCCGCCCGCGCCGGGCGCAGCGGCTCCACCTTGCGCTGCTTCTCGTACAGGAAGCTCAGCACCTCGTGCCGGCAGTGGTGGTAGGCCGGGCTGTCGGCCAGCGCCAGGCGTTCGCGCGGGCGCGGCAGGTCGACCGTCAGGATCTGGCCGATCGTCGCCGCCGGGCCGTTGCTCATCATCACGATGCGGTCCGACAGCAGCACGGCTTCGTCGACGTCGTGCGTGATCATCAGCACCGTGTTCTTCAGCTCGGCCTGGATGCGCATGACCTCGTCCTGCAGGTGGGCGCGGGTGAGCGCGTCGAGCGCGCCGAAGGGCTCGTCGAGCAGCAGCACCTTGGGCTCCATGGCCAGCGCGCGTGCGATGCCCACGCGCTGCTTCATGCCGCCGGAGATCTCCGACGGCAGCCTGTCCACCGCATGGCCCATGGCGACCATCTCGAGGTTGTGGCGTATCCACTCGCGGCGTTCTGCCCGGCTGCGGCTGTCGCGGAACACCTTGTCGACGGCGATCTCGACGTTCTGCCACACCGTGAGCCAGGGCAGCAGCGAGTGGTTCTGGAACACCACCGCGCGATCGGGGCCGGGTGTGGTGACCTCGCGGCCGTCGAGGATCACGCCGCCCGAGCTGGGCTGCAGCAGGCCGGCGACGATGTTCAGCACGGTGCTCTTGCCGCAGCCGGAATGGCCGATCAGCGAGATGAACTCGCCGCGTTCGACCTGGAGCTCGATGCCCGCGAGCACCGGGTTGGTCCGGCCGTCCCGCGTGAAGTGCATGTCGACGGCGGAGAGGTGGAGGTAGGCCATCACGTGCTCCTGCTTCAACCGGCCGAGGTGCCGCGGGTGACGAGCCGGCCGGCCCACGCGACGAGCCGGTCGAGCGCGAAGCCAACCAGGCCCACGTACAGCAGCGCCAGGATGATGTCGCTGATGCGGGACGAGTTCCAGGCGTCCCAGATGAAGAAGCCGATGCCGACGCCGCCGATCAGCATCTCTGCGGCGACGATGGCCAGCCACGACAGGCCGACACCGATGCGCAGCCCGCTGAAGATGTAGGGCGCCGCGGCCGGCAGCATGATCTTGTAGAAGTACTCCGCGCCGTTGAGCCGGATCACGCGCGCGACGTTGCGGTAGTCCTGCGGAATGTTGCGGATGCCGACCGAGGTGTTGATGATGATCGGCCAGATCGCGGTGATGAAGATGACGAAGATCGCCGAGGGTTGGCCGTGCTGGAAGCCGGCCAGCGAGATCGGCAGCCAGGCCAGCGGCGGCACCGTGCGCAGCACCTGGAACAGCGGATCGAGGCCGCGCAGTGCCCAGCTGCTCTGGCCCACCAGCACGCCCAGGGCGATGCCGGCCACCGCCGCCAGCGCATAACCCAGCGCCACCCGCTGCAGGCTGGCCAGGATCTGCCAGCCCAGGCCCTGGTCGATGCCGCCGTTGTCGGCAAAGGGGTTCAGGATCAGTTCCCAGGTGTCTTCGAGCACCTTGCTCGGCGCGGGCAGCGCGGCGCCGGGGCGGCTGCACAGCAGCTCCCAGATGCCGAGCAGCAGCGCCAGGATCAGCAGCGGCGGCAGCACGCGCGCGGCCAGCGTGCGCAGGAAGGCGAGGGCCGGCGCGGGGCGCGCGGTGTCGGGCAGCGGCAGGGTGCTCATCATCGGTTGCTCCGTCGGTGCTCAGGCCGCGCGCAGGGCCTTGATGGCGAGGCTGTCGAGGTAGGCCTTCGGCCGGGCGGGGTCGAAGACCTTGCCGTCGAAGAAGCGCTCGACGCCACGCGAGGTGCCGGCGGGGATGTCGGCTGCGGCCACGCCCAGGTCCTTGGCCGCCTGGCGCCACAGGTCTTCGCGGTTGACCTGCTTGATCCAGGCCGCGCTGTCGAAGTTGCTCGGCAGGTAGCCCCAGCGGATGTTCTCGGTGATGAACCACAGGTCGTGGCTCTGGAAGGGGTAGGAGGCCTGGTCCTTCCAGTAGCGCATCTGCTGCGGGCTGTTCCGGACGACGCGGCCGGTGCCGTAGTCGAAGTCGCCCTTGAGGCGGTCGACGATGTCCTCGAAGGGCGCGCCGATCCACTTGCGCTGCGAGCAGATGCGCGCCACCTCCTCGCGGTTGGCCGGCTCCTCGCACCAGACCTGCGCCTCCATCACCGCGCGCAGCAGGGCCTGCGTGGCGTTGGGGTGGGCGGCGACCCAGTCGCTGCGCATCGCCAGGGCCTTTTCAGGATGGTTCTGCCAGAGCTCGCTGGTCGTCACCGCGGTGTAGCCGATGCCCTGGTTGATGAGCTGGCGGTTCCAGGGCTCGCAGACGCAGAAGGTGTCCATGGTGCCCACCTTCATGTTGGCCACCATCTGCGGCGGCGGCACGGTGATGGTGGCGATGTCCTTGTGGGGGTCGATGCCACCGGCGGCCAGCCAGTAGCGGATCCACAGGTCGTGCGTGCCGCCGGGAAAGGTCATGGCGGCCTTCACCGGCGTGCCCCTGGCCGCCTTGGCGGCCAGCGCACGCTTGAAGCCGCTGGTGTCGGCGCCGACCTTCAGCTCGGCGTACTCCTTGCCGACCGAGATGCACTGGCCGCCCAGGTTCAGGCGCGCCAGGATGGAGATCGGCACCTGCACGTTGTTGGCGGTGGTGATGCCGGCGGAGATCAGGTAGGGCATCGGCGTCAGGATGTGGGCGCCGTCGATGCCGCCCTTGGACGTGCCGAGCACCAGGTTGTCGCGCGTGGTGCCCCAGGACGACTGCTTGGCCACCTCGACATCGCCCATGCCATGTTTCTTGAAGAAGCCCTTTTCTTCGGCGACGAACAGCGGCGCTGCGTCGGTCAGCGCGATGAAGCCCAGCTTGGCCTTGCTTGTCTCGGGCTTGCCGGCGGCCCGGGCCGGCTGCGGCAGCAGCCCGGCGGCGGCGCCGGCGGTGAGCGTGGCGCCGGCAAGGGCGGCGCGGGTCAGTGAACGGCGCGTGATCGGGGCGGCCACGGGGGTGCGGATGTCGCTCATCGGGATCTCCTGGCGGATAGGCGTGGAAAGGAGCGAGAAAAACAAAAACGGCGCCTCCGACGGTTCCGTGAGGAACCGCAAGAGGACGCCGTTGTCCTGTGCCCGGTCTGCACCAGGCCGGGCCGTCGTTGGCCCGTTGCGCCACCCGTTGCAGGTTGCATGCCAGCCGCGCCGCGGCCGGCCTCAGAGCCCGTCGATCAGCGGTCCCATCTGCAGCACGGCCTCGGCCACTTCGCCCAGCCGGCGGTGGCGCTGCATGGCCGTCTGGCGCAGCAACCGGTAGGCGGCTTCCTCGGTGAGACCGCGTTTTTCCATCAGCAGGCCCTTGGCCCTTTCGACCAGCTTGCGCTCGCGCAGCGCGCCTTGCACCGAGGCCAGCTCGTCGTTCATCTGCTGCAGCCGCTGGCCCTGGGCCTGCACCAGATCCATCAGCGAACGCCCCAGTTGAGGGCCTAGCAGTTCTGGCCCGCACGGCACCGGCAGCAGGCCGGGCGCGGCCGCATCGTCGCGCACCTCGGCCAGGCGGGCCTCGCACAGCGCGACCAGCGCGCTGGTCGCGGCGTCTTCCACCAGGCGCAGTGCGTCGATGCGGCGCGTGGCAGCGGCGAACCAGTGCTCGCCGCCAGCGGCACCATCGCGCACCGGGCCTTCTTCGCGCAGGCACGCGCGCAGGCGTTCGACTTCGAGCGTTTCGGCGCCCGCTTGCAGGTGCTGCCACATCGCGCGCAGCGCCGGCTCGGCGAAGTCGCGGAACACCACGAAGCTGCGCTCCTGGCTTTCGAGCAGGTGCTGCAGCCGCTGCTGCGCCGCCCCGTCCACCGTGCCGGCGGCGAAGGCGGCGGTGCCGGCGGCACGCTCCTGGCCGGCGAACTCCTTGCCCTGCATCAGATTGAACAAGGCCACCAGCGCACGCGACACCCGCGGATCGGCGGCGGTGTCGGCGGCTTCGAAGACCACTGCCAGCAACGCCGCGATCAGCTCGCTGTAGCTGGCCGTGGCCTCGGCCGCCGTCAGCTCGCGCAGCGCCACGCGCCGCCGCAGCGCCGGCAGGCCTTCGAGGGCCTGCAGCATCTGCGCGATGCGGCTGAGCAGCCGCACGCCGCCGTAGACGCCGCTGGGATCGTCGTGCAGGTCGAAGTGGCGCTCGCGCACCGTGGCCGCCACACGCTGGCTGTCGTCCACGCACTGCTGGCGCTCGGCGGCGAAGCGCAGCCCGCGCGAAGCGATGAAGAGGTTGGCCGCGCCCCGTTCGCGCTGCAGCCGGTGCACCCATTCGCTCATGCCACGCACCAGGTCGCCGGTGGCGCGCAGCTGTTCCAGGCTCTGGATCTCGCTGCGGCGGGCGGCGAGCAGGAAGGCGAGGGTGGGGTTCACGGCCTTCGGAATAGCAAGCGGCGTGCGCGCTGCTTCGGTGTGCGATGCACCAGGCCGGGTCGCCAACGGCCTGCGCCTGGTGCGGGCCGAGGCCGTTTTGTGCCGGCGCCGGGCGAACTGCCCAGGTGCGCAGCTGGCATGCCGCGTGCATGCGCCGGGTCAGGACCGGGGCAGTGTCGCCCCGGTCGCCATCGGGCAAAGGCGTCCGACTGGCCGGTTCGATCAGCTGATCGTGCCCGGCAGTCGCGACGCCTTTTTCTTTTTCCGCGAGGTTTCTGGCTATGTTGCAAGCGCACCTACTTCCGGCCGAGCCGCCCCGGCCCCGCCTCGTGCTCGTGGGCAACGGCATGGCTGGCGTGCGCACGCTCGAAGAGCTGCTGAAGATCGCGCCCGATCGCTACGACATCACCGTCTTCGGCAGCGAGCCGCACCCCAACTACAACCGCATCCTGCTGAGCCCGGTGCTCGCCGGCGAGCAGACGCTGGACGAGATCGTGCTGAACCCGCGCGACTGGTACGCGGACAACGGCATCACGCTGCACACCGGCAAGACCATCGCGCGCATCGACCGCGTGAAGCGCCTGGTGCACGCCGAAGACGGCACGGCGGCGCCCTACGACCGCCTGCTGCTGGCCACCGGCTCGCTGCCCTTCATGCTGCCGGTGCCGGGGCGCGACCTGGCCGGCGTGATCGGCTACCGCGACATCGCCGACACCGAGGCCATGATCGACGCCGCCGCACGCTACCCGCGTGCCGTCGTCATCGGCGGCGGCCTGCTGGGCCTGGAGGCCGCCAACGGCCTGGCCAAGCGCGGCATGCAGGTGACGGTGGTGCACCTAATGCCCTGGCTGATGGAGCGGCAGCTCGACGCCGTCGCCGGCCGGCTGCTGCAGCAGAGCCTGCAGCAGCGCGGCATCCGCTTCGAGATGGGCGCGCAGACCGAGGCGCTGATCCCGGACAAGGACGGAAGGGTGATGGCCATCCGCTTCAAGGACGGCCGCGAGCTGCCCTGCGACCTGGTGGTGATGGCCGCCGGCATCCGCCCGCACACGGCGCTGGCCGAAAGCGCCGGGCTGCATTGCCAGCGCGGCGTGGTCGTCAGCGACACCATGCAGACGGTGACTGACCCGCGCATCTACGCGGTGGGCGAGTGCGCGGCGCACCGCGGCATCGCCTACGGCCTGGTGGCGCCGCTGTTCGAGCAGGCCAAGGTCTGCGCCAACCACCTGGCGGCGATGGGCATCGGCCGCTACACCGGCAGCCAGGTCAGCACCAAGCTCAAGGTCACCGGCATCGACCTGTTCTCGGCCGGCGACTTCATGGGCGGCGAAGGCTGCGAGGAGATCGTGCTGTCCGACGCCGTCGGCGGTGTCTACAAGAAGCTGGTGCTGAAGGGTGACAAGCTCGTCGGCGCCTGCCTGTACGGCGACACGGTGGACGGCAGCTGGTACTTCAAGCTGCTGCGCGAGGGCCGCGCGGTGGCCGACATCCGCGACAAGCTGATGTTCGGTGAGAGCTCGCTGGGCGACGCCGGCCACCAGGGCGTGAGCCGCGCCATGGCCATGGCCGACAGCGACGAGGTCTGCGGCTGCAACGGCGTCACCAAGGGCACCATCTGCAAGGCCATCCGCGCCCAGGGCCTGTTCACGCTGGACGAGGTGCGCAAGCACACCAAGGCCAGCGCCAGCTGCGGCAGCTGCACCGGCCTGGTCGAGCAACTGCTGATGGCCACGGCCGGCGGCGACTACAGCGCCGCGCCCAGGACCAAGGCGATGTGCGGCTGCACCGAACACGGCCACCAGGCGGTGCGCGACGCGATCCGCGCGCAGCACTGGCTGAGCATCGCCGAGGTCTACCAGGGCCTGGACTGGCGCACGCCCAACGGCTGCAGCTCCTGCCGCCCGGCCATCAACTACTACCTGCTGAGCACCTGGCCCAAGGAAGCGCGCGACGACCCGCAGAGCCGCTTCATCAACGAGCGCAGCCACGCCAACATCCAGAAGGACGGCAGCTACAGCGTGATCCCGCGCATGTGGGGCGGCGAGACCACCGCCAGCGAGCTGCGGCGCATTGCCGACGTGGTGGACAAGTACAAGATCCCCACTGTCAAGGTCACCGGCGGCCAGCGCATCGACATGCTGGGCGTGAAGAAGGAAGACCTGCCGGCGGTCTGGAAAGACCTGGACATGCCCAGCGGCCATGCCTATGCCAAGGCGCTGCGCACGGTGAAGACCTGTGTCGGCAGCGAGTGGTGCCGCTTCGGGACGCAGGACTCGACGCAGATGGGCAAGGACCTCGAACGGGCGCTGTGGCGCATGTACGCGCCGCACAAGGTGAAGCTGGCCGTCAGCGGCTGCCCGCGCAACTGCGCCGAGAGCGGCATCAAGGACGTCGGCGTGATCGGCGTCGACAGCGGCTGGGAGCTGTATGTCGGCGGCAATGGCGGCATCAAGACCGAGGTGGCGCAGTTCTTCGTGAAGGTGAAGACGCCCGAGGAGGTTCTTGAGTACAGCGGCGCCTTCCTGCAGTTGTACCGGCTGGAGGGCTGGTACCTCGAGCGCACCTGCCACTACATCGCCCGCGTCGGCCTGGACCACGTGAAGAAGAAGATCCTCGACGATGCCGAAGGCCGGCGCGCGCTGTGGGCGCAGCTGCAGTTCGCGCTCGACGGCGAGCCCGACCCCTGGTTCGAGTTCGAGAAGGCGCAGGTCGACCTGCGGCAGTTCCAGCCGCTGGCGCTGCAGCCGGTGGTGGAGCAGGGCGCATGAACGCCGTGGTTTCGCAAAGCGCCTGGGTCGACGTCTGCGGCGTCGACGAGATCCCGCTGCTGGGCGCGCGGCGTGTGGCGCGGCCGCTGGGCCTGCCGGTGGCGATCTTCCGCACCGAAGGCGAGCGGGTGCATGCGCTGCTCGACCGCTGCCCGCACAAGGGCGGGCCGCTGAGCCAGGGCATCGTCGGCGCCGAGCACGTGGCCTGCCCGTTGCACAACTGGGCCATCGCGCTGGCCGATGGCCGCGCGCGTGCGCCGGATGAAGGCTGCACGCCGGCCTTCCGCTGCCGCGTCGAGGCCGGCCGCGTGCAGCTCGATGCCGAAGAGCTGGCCGGCCATGCGCTGGACCTGGCAGCGCCCGTGGCCGGCCCCTGCCGGCACGGCTGAGCCGAGGACTCGGTGGTGGAGGAGACCAGAACCACCTGCCCCTACTGCGGCGTCGGCTGCGGCGTGGTGGTGGCGCACGAAGCCGGGCAGATCACCGGCGTGCGCGGCGATCCCGAGCACCCGGCCAACTGCGGGCGGCTGTGCAGCAAGGGCCAGAGCCTGCACCTGACGGCGGCGCCGCATGTCACGGCCCAGGTGCGGGCGCTGCACCCGATGCGCCGCGCCGTGCGCGGCGGCCCGCTGGCCCGCGTGGGCTGGGACGCGGCGCTGGACGAGGCCGCCGAGCGCTTCGCCGCCATCGTGCAGCGCGACGGGCCCGATGCCGTGGGCTTCTACCTCAGCGGCCAGTTGCTCACCGAGGACTACCACGCCTTCAACAAGCTGGCGAAGGGCTTGGTCGGCACCAACAACGTCGACACCAACTCGCGGCTGTGCATGAGCAGCGCGGTGGCCGGCATGAAGGCCAGCTTCGGTGCCGACAGCGTGCCGGCCTGCTACGACGACCTCGACCACGCCGCCACGGTCTTCATCGCCGGCAGCAACACGGCCTGGGCGCACCCGGTGCTGTACCGGCGGCTGGAAGCCGCACGGGCCGCCAACTCGGGCCTGCGCGTGATCGTTGCCGACCCGCGCCGCACCGAAACCGCTGCCGAGGCCACGCTGCACCTGCCGCTGCTGCCGGGTACCGACGTCGTGCTGTTCCACGCCATGCTGCACGTGATGCTGTGGGAGCAGCTGATCGATGCCGCCTACATCGCGGCGCACACCAGCGGCTTTGCCGCGCTGCGCGACCGCGTGCGCGAGTTCAGCCCGGCGCAGGCCGCGCGCGTCTGCGGGCTGAAGGCCGACGACATCGTCACCGCCGCGCGCTGGTTCGCCGGCGTGCAGGACGACGGCTCGCGCACGCCGACGCTGAGCCTGTGGTGCCAGGGCCTGAACCAGAGCGTGGCCGGCACCGACAAGAACACCGCGCTGCTGAACCTGCACATCGCCGCCGGCCAGATCGGACGGCCCGGTGCCGGGCCGCTGAGCCTGACCGGCCAGCCCAATGCGATGGGCGGGCGCGAGGTCGGCGGGTTGGCGCAACTGCTGCCGGGGCACCGCGAGGTGGCCGATGCGGCGCACCGCGCCGAGGTGGCGGCGCTGTGGGGCGTGCGTGACTTGCCGGCCACGCCGGGCAAGGCCGCGGTGGAGATGTTCCGCGCCGCGGCCGAGGGCGAGATCAGGGCGCTGTGGATCGCCTGTACGAACCCGGCGCAATCGATGCCCGACCAGGCCCTGGTGCGGCGTGCGCTCGAACGCTGCGAGTTCGTCGTCGTGCAGGAGGCCAGCCGCACGGCCGCGACGGTGGCCTTCGCCGACCTGCTGCTGCCGGCCGCCAGCTGGGCCGAGAAGGACGGCACGGTGACCAACAGCGAGCGCTGCATCAGCCGCGTGCGCGCCGCCGTGCCGCCACCGGGCGAGGCGCGCGCCGACTGGGCCATCGCGGCCGGGTTCGGGCGTCGCCTCGAAGCCCGGTTGCCGGACCGCCGCGTGCCGGCCCAGGCCGGCCGCTCGCTGTTCGACTGGCCCACGGCCGAAGCCGTCTGGCTCGAACACCGCGAGTCCACGCGGGGCCGGGATCTCGACATCACAGGCCTGGACTGGACGCTGCTCGATGCCACGCCCCGTGCCTGGCCCTGGCCCGAAGGTGCGACGGCACCGACGCCGCGCCTGTACACCACCGGCCGCTTCGCCACGCCCGACGGGCGCGCGCGTTTCCACGCCCCGGCCTGGAAGCCCACGGCCGAGGCGCGCGACGCGCACTACCCGGTGTCGCTCACCACGGGGCGCCTGCGCGACCAGTGGCACGGCATGACACGCACCGGCACGCTGGGCCGCTTGTTCGCGCACGCGCCGCAGCCGGCCGTGGCCCTGCACCCGCAGGAGCTGGCGCGGCGCAAGCTGGCCGAGGGCGAGCTGGTGCGCATCAAGTCGCGCCGCGGCGTGCTGCTGCTGCCGGTGGCGGCCGATGCCGGTGTGATGCCGGCCCAGGCCTTTGTGGCCATGCACTGGGGCGAGGAGTGGCTGGGCGGCGCCAACGGTCCCGGCATCAACACGCTGACGAGCACGGCCCACTGCCCGAGCTCGCGCCAGCCCGAGCTGAAGCACACGGCGGTGAAGATCGAGGCGGCGGGCCTGCCCTGGCAGCTGGAGGCCGCGGCCTGGCTGCCGGCCGACGAGGTGCTGGCGCTGCGCGAGGCGCTGAACACACTCGCCGCCGAAGCCGGCTGGGCCTACTGGCATGCCGTGCCCTTTGCGCGCGACACCGACGAACAAGGCCGCGAGCGCCTGGGCCTGCAGCTGCGGGCCGCGGCGGCGGCCGACCCGGGCGAGGCGGTCTGGGCGCCCATCGCCGAGGCGCTGGGCCTCGCCGACGGTGGGCTGCTGCGCTACGACGATCCGCGGGCCGGCCGCCACCGGCGTGTGCGGCTGGCTGCCGATGGGCGGCTGCAGGGCTTTCTGCTGGCCGGTGACCGTGCCGCGGCGGGCTGGATGCGCGACTGGCTGCTGGCCGGCACATCCGCCGCCGGCCAGGGCCGTGCGCTGCTGGCCGGCGCGGCGCGGCCGCCGGAAACCGGCGCGGCCCCGCGCGGTGCCGTGGTCTGCAGCTGCAACGACGTGAGCACCACCGACATCGACACCGCGCTGGCGCGCTGCGCCGCTGCGCCACCCGAGCAGCGCCTGCAGGCCGTGCAGGCCGCCACGCGCTGCGGCACCGCCTGCGGCTCCTGCCTGCCGGCGCTGAAGGCGCGGGTGGCGACCATGAGCATTCCCACACCGAGCGAGGCCGCCGCATGAACAGCGCCAGTACGCCCACCGTGACCCTCGTTGGCGCCGGCCCAGGCGACGCCGAGTTGCTGACCGTGCGCGCCGTGAAGGCGCTGCGCCGTGCCACCGTGGCCCTGGTCGACGACCTGGTCGACCCCGGCGTGCTGCGTTACCTGCGCAAGCGCGCACGCGTGGTGCCGGTCGGCAAGCGCGGTGGCTGCGTCAGCACGCCCCAGGCCTTCATCCACCGCCTGATGGTGGCCGAGGCGCAGAAGGGCGAAACCGTCGTGCGCATCAAGGGCGGTGACCCCTTTGTCTTCGGCCGCGGCGGCGAGGAGGTCGACGCGTTGCGCGAGGCCGGCATTGCCGTCGAGGTGGTCAGCGGGCTCACCGCCGGCATCGCCGGACCGGCGGCCATAGGCATTCCGGTGACGGATCGCCGCTGCTCGCGCGGCGTGGCGCTGGTCACCGGCCACGCGCAGCCGGGCGGCGAAGGCCCGGACTGGGCGGCGCTGGCGAAGAGCGGCCTGACGCTCGTGGTCTACATGGGCACGCAGCGTGTGGCCCACATCGTCGGGCCGCTGCTCGAAGCCGGCCTGGCACCGGGGACGCCGGCCGCCGTGGTGAGCGCCGCGCACACACCACGGCAGCGCCAGGCGCGCTGCACGTTGGACACCCTGGAGGCGACGATGGCCAGCGAGGCGCTGGCCAGCCCGGCGGTGATCGTGATCGGCGAGGTCGCGGCGCTGGGCGCCACGCAGGCCCTGCCGCTTCAGCGCGCGGTCGCGGCCTCGGCCTGATCCGGCGCCACCAGCGGGAACTGCGTGCAGCCCAGCTGGTGGCTGATGTCGCGGCTGGCCTCGCGCAGCGTGGCCACCAGCTCGGGCTCGCGCGCCAGGTCGTAGCGGAAGGTCGGGAAGCTGACGCTCAGGCCGGCGCAGACGTGGTTGTTGCGGTCGAAGATCGGGATCGCGGCGCAGCGGATGTGGTCGTCGAATTCCTCGCGGTCCTGGCCGAAGCCCTGGGCCAGCGTGCGCGCCAGTTCGGCGTCGAAGGCCTCGCGCGTGGTCAGCGTCTTGTCGCGGTAGCGCTTGAAGTCGCAGCCGGCCAGCACGCGGTTGCGCTCGGCGGCGCTTTCCCAGGCCATCAGCACCTTGCCGATGGCGGTGCAGTGCAGCGGCGCGCGGCGGCCGATGCGCGAGTACATGCCCAGCATGTGGCGCGAGTCGACCTTGTGCACGTAGATGATCTCGCTGTCGATCAGCATGCCCAGGTGCACCGTCTCGCCGGTGGCGTCGGACAGGCGCTGCATGTGCGGCTTGGCCAGGTCGACCAGATCCGGGTAGCGCAGGCTCTTGGCGCCCAGCTCGAACATGCGCATGGTCAGGCCGTAGCGTTCGCTGTCGGTCTCCTGGCGCACATAGCCCAGCGTCTTCATGGTCTGCAGGAAGCGGTAGACCGTGGCCTTGGGCATGGCCAGCCGCACCGACAGCTCGGAGATGCCGATCTCGTTTTTCTCCGCCAGCGCCTGCACGATGGCAAAGACCTTCAGCACCGCGGCCACGGATTCGGGTTGTCGGGCGTCGTAGGCGTCGTCGTCCATGGTTTCAGTCGATTCGGTCGAGTGTTTCGAGAATACTGGATCCTGCGACGAATTCAGCGGCGTGATTCAGCGGCGTGGTGGCCCGGCCTCGGCCAGGACGCGGGCGACGACCTGTTCCGGCGTCTCGGCAGGCCAGTGGTAGGGCGGGGCCCAGCCGAGTTCGCCATCGAGCGGCCGGTTCGGCTGCGCCTGGCGCTGCGCCGCCAGCAGGTCGACCGGCCGGCCGTTGATGACCGAGCCGCGGTCGGCAAAACGTTCGCCGCCGAACACCCGCAGCACGCGCGCAGCCTCCAGCCCCGGCGGCCCTTGCCAGACGTTGCCCTCGGCCAGCAGCCGCGAGCGCAGGCCCACGCCCAGGCTGTAGCCATAGGGCAGCTCGTCGCGCACGCGGTACAGGTTGTGCGCCACGTGCACACGCCCGAAGCGCACACGCGGGGCACGCTCGTTCACGCCGTCCCAGAGGTTGTGGCGGAAGCTCACGCGCAGCCGGCCTTCGTCGGCGGTGTGGCTGTCGCCGCCGCCGACCAGCGTGGTCTTGTCGTGGGCCTCGAAGTGGTTGAGGCTGACGGTGACGAGATCGCTGCCGCGCGTGATGTCCAGCAGCCCGTCGTGGTGCTGCAGGTGCTGGCCGAAGACCACGCGCGCGCCGGCGTCGGGCCGCTGGCCGTCGTCGAAGCGGTTGCGGTCGATCCACACCCGCGTGGCACCGACCAGCGAGACGTTGTCGTAGATCGAGTTCCAGTGCCCGGCGCGGCCGTCTTCCGGGTCCCAGGCGGGGAAGAAGTCGTAGGCGTCGGAAAAGTGAAGCCGGCGCACGATGACGTCGTCCACCCGCTCCAGCAGCAGCATGCCGTTGCGCAGGCCGGCGCCAGGCGCCACGCCAATGAGCGTGGTGCGCGAAGGCAGCCGCACCACGACGTGGGCGCGCTGGCGCGCGGCGGAGCGGCTGCGCGCCTCTTCCTGCGGCCCGACCACGGGTTTGCGGCCCCAGACCTCGGGTGCGTAGGCGGCGGCAAAGGCCGTCCAGCTGAAGGCCGGGTCGGCGAAATCGGCTTCGCCCAGCGAGCGGCCGCTGTCGTCGCTGGCCAGGTCGATGAAGGCGGCCAGCTCGACGATGCGCGGCCGCCGGTGCGTGGGCGCCAGCGCGGCCAGCAGCTCGGCGCGGGTGTGCACGCGGTGCACGTCCGAGGGCAGGGCGTCGGCGCCGCCGCGTGTGCCGCCTTCCTGCGAAGCCCAGCCGTCGCCAGCGGCCAGCACCTCGCGGCCGGGGCTGTCGTCGGGCGCGTTGCCGCGCTCCTCGAGGCGGTTCAGGGCCGCGTCGTAGGGGCGGCGCGAGGTGGAGGCGGCCCAGCGCGAGGCCGGGTCCAGATGCGCTCCGAAGCGGTTGCCGACGACCAGGGCTGCGCCGTTGGGTGAGCTTGCGGATTGCCAGGTGCCGGGCGCCACGCCTTCGTCCCAGGCACGGCCCAGCGCCACGCGGCCGGCGCCGACACCGGGCTCGGCGGCGAAGCGGCTGCCCTGCACCAGAAAGCCGCGCTGGCCGGGGCGGGTGCTGGGTGCGAGCACGATGCCGCCGGCTTCCGCGCCAGGGCCACCGCGCCCGGCGCGGCTGAGCAGCGTGCTGCGCGTGATGGCCAGCGTGGCGTCGCCGAACACGAAGTCCACCGTGCCGGCAACGAGGCTGGCGTCGATCCACACGCGGCCGGCCGCGTCTTCGGCGTTGGCCGGCCGGCGCGCCAGCAGCGTGTCCTGGTGGCCGAGCACGCGCAGGTCGTCGATCTGGATGCGGTCGCCGCGTGTCGTCAGCGCCACCGCCTGGCCGGCCTCCGCGCCGGCCTCGTTTTCCACCGTCAGGTGGCGCAGCTGCACGTCGTTGCTGGCGACGACGAAGGTGGCGCTGCCCGAGGTGCCGTGCACCGCCTGGCCGCGGTGCGCGTGGCAGGCGTGGGCGTCGGCTTCCGGCGCCTTGGGCGTGGCGTGGCGCACGGCGGCGACGATGCGCACGGCCGCGGCATCGGCCGGCTCGCCGGCGATCAGCACCGGCGCCTTGTCGCGCAGGCAGGGGCGCTCGCGGTAGGTGCCCGGGCGCAGGCGGATCACGCTGCGCGCCGTGGTGCTGCCGCGGGCCGGCAGCGCGTCCAGCGCCGCCTGCAGCGTGGTGTGTGTGCCGCTGCCGTCGGCGGCGACGACGAAGTCGGCCCGCGCCGGCAGCGGCGTGCCGGCCAGCGGCGTGGGCTGCCAGTCACCCAGCGCCGTTCCCAGGGGGTGCACGAAGTGGCCTGCGACGGTGGGCACCGGGGGCGCGGCCGTGTCGGGCCCGACCGCGGCGCAGCCGGCAAGCAGCGCCAGGCCGAACAGTGCAAGCCTCATGCCGCGGGCACCTCGGCGAGGTACAGGCCGGGCTCGCCGTCACCGTCGGCGCTGAACAGCACCTGGCTCTCATCGGGCGAGAAGCTCGGGTGCGGGTGCGTGACCTGGCGGCTGCCCTTGTAGACGCCCCAGCTGCTGTCGTGGTGGGCCACGCGGCGCGTGCTGCCGGTCTTCAGGTCGAACAGGTGCAGAAAGGGATCGCCCTGTTTCATCGCGTTGGCCGCGCCGCTGTCGGAGGCGTCGGCCTTGCCGCAGCCGTCGCCGACGATCAGCGTGCCGTCGTGGTTGCTCATCAGGTGCGAGCAGGGCGGCATCGTGGTCAGCACGCGGTCGGCCAGCGTCACCGGGTCCAGGCTGCGGATGAAGCGCTCCGGCTGGTTGTGAAAGTAGCTCACGTAGATCATGGCCGAGCCATCCGGCACCCAGAACTCGTGCGTGCAGCTCTCGCCTTCGGCGTGTTCGCGCGCGCAGCGGCGGTTGTTGCCGTCTTCGTCGATGAACCACATGCGCGCGTCGATGCGGTCGTGCGGGCCTTCGTGGCAGTAGGCCACGGTGTGGTCGTCGAAGGGCCGGTACTGCGGGTGGCCGAGCCAGCCCTTCTGCTCGAGGATGACGCGGCGCTCGCCGGTGGCCAGGTCGATGCTGAACAAGCGGCAGCGCGGCTTCTTCGAGAACATCTCGTCGAACTTGCGCCAGTCCGACAGCGGGAACCAGTCTTCCTTCGCGATCTCGATGCCGACGATCTTGGTGCAGGCGCTGTTGGCCACCCAGGTGCCGTAGCCGACCCAGTCGTCGGGCACGACGTAGGCCACGTCTTCCTTCAGCGTGGCCAGCTCCAGGCGGATCAGCCGGCGCTCGGCGCGCACGAAGTAGAGGTAGCGGTCATCGGGGCTCAGGAAACCGCCGAAGGTGTTTTCGCCTTCGCCGTCGGTCAGCTGCACGGCCTCGCGCGTGTTCAGGTCGAGCAGGTGGTAGTTCCAGTTCGGGCTGGGCGCGGGGCCGAACTCACCGGCGAACAGCAGTTTGCTGCCGTCATGGGTGAAACACTTCTGGTAGAAGTAGTTGCGGTGGCAGGTCACGTCGCGCGGGGTGAGCCGCGTGACGGTGGCGCCGGTGTCGGGGTCGGCCTGCGTCACGAAGGGCATCGTGCGCACGCTGTGCTTGCCGTGGAGGGTGCGGAGGGGCATGGTGGCTGGGGCCGTGTCTGGAACCGTTACTTGAGGCGCTGCAGCAGCGCCTGGCCGTGCGTCACGAGGCGGTGCGCGGCGTCTTCGTCGGCCGTCTTGCCGTAGGCCACGAGCTCGAAGACCTCGCGCAGAAACTTGTTCATGCGCGGGTGTTCGAACAGCGGCGCCGGCAGCGGGATGCGGCCGGCTTCGCGCTGGCGGCGGATCTGCTCGTGGGCTTCGAGCTCCAGCGGCGGCAGCGTGCCGCTGGCCTGCAGCTGTGCAAAGGCCGGCCGCGCCGAGGGCAGGCCGCGGGTGCGGCCGAGCAGCCTGGCGGCGTCGGCGTCGGTGAGCAGGAACTCGATCAGCCGCGCGGCGGCCTCGGGCTGCTTGGTCTGGCGGCCGGCGGCGAACATCAGCGCCGGGCGGCCGAAGATGCCGGTCTGCGCCGCTTCGTCGCGCAGCAGGAACTCGCCCAGCGCGAGCCGGTTCTCGCCCTTCAGCGTGCTGGCGCGCAGGCCGATCACCGAGTCCCAGGTGTAGTTGCCGGCCCAGCGGCCGGCCACCCAGTCGGGCTGCTGCTCGGTGGGTTTCTCGGCGCCACCCAGGCTGGCGCGCAGCGGCAGCGGCACGGCCACGTGCTCGGCCACCAGCCGGCGGTAACAGCGCACCCACTCGATGGCGGCGACGTGGTTCATCGCCACGCGGGCGTCCGGCCCCGGCCTGATGAAGGGCAGGCCGTGGGTCTGGATGGCCCAGGCCTGCGACAGCAGGATCATGTCGTAGAGCTCGCCGTCCAGCGGGAAGGCGCGCTCGCCCAACGCCTGCCGGAAGCGCGGGCCCAGGGCGAACAGATCTTCCCAGCTGCGTGGCAGCGGCAGGCCCAGGCGTTCGAAGCTGCCGCGGTTCCAGAGGAAGACACGCGCGCTGTACGACACCGGCAGCGCATTCAGCCGGCCCTGGACGGTGCCGGTGGCCAGGTCGTCGGCCGTGAAGTGCCCGAGCGTGCCGGGCGAGAGCAGCGGGGCCAGGTCGGCGAAGCCGGTGCCGCGCTTGCTGAACATCGCCAGCCAGGCCCAGTTGATCTGCATCACGTCGGGCTCGGAGCCGCCGGCCACCTGGGTGGTGAGCCGTTCCAGGTAACCCTGGAAGCCCATGTACTCGGCCTTGATGCGCAGGCCCGGGTTGCGCTGCTCGAACAGGCGCAGCGCCTTCAGCGTGGCCTCGTGGCGGCCACCACCGCCCCACCAGGCGACACGCAGCACCCGTTCGCGCTGCGCCTGCGCCGGCAGGGCCAGCGCGGCGGCGCTGCCGGCCAGCAGCCGGCGGCGCGTGAACATCGGGGGAGGGCTCGTCATGCCAGCGCCCGCCCCGTGGTGGCGCAGAACAGGTGCGCGGCGCCGAGCTGCAGGTAGACGGTGATGGCCGCGCCGCGGTCCAGCCCGGCCAGGGCCGCGGCGTCTTCGGCCGGCACGCGCGCCGACATGGGTGCACCGCCGAGTTCGAGGTGCACATAGACCTCGTTGCCCATGTGCTCCACGAAGCGCAGCGTGGCCGGTGCCGGCTGGGCGTCGCCACGCGCGCGCGGCACCAGGCCCAGGTGCTCTGGGCGCAGGCCGAAGGTGACTTCGCCGCCCGTGGCGGGCAGCCCCGGTTGCACCGACAGCGACGCCGGCAGCGGCAGCGTCACCGGCCCCAGGCGCAGCGCCGGGCCGTCGGCCAGCGGCAGCAGCTCGGCCTTCACCAGGTTCATCTCGGGGCTGCCGATGAAGCCGGCGACGAAGGCGTTGGCCGGCCGCTGGTACAGCGCCACCGGCGTGTCGACCTGCTGGATCACGCCGTCCTTCAGCACGCAGATGCGCTCGCCCATGGTCATGGCCTCGGTCTGGTCGTGCGTGACGTAGACCACCGTGGCCGGCCGGCCCTGTTCGCGCAGCGTGCGGTGCAGCTCGGTCAGGCGCACGCGCATCGCGGCACGCAGCTTGGCGTCGAGGTTGGACAGCGGCTCGTCGAACAGGAAGACCTCGGGCTGCTTGACGATGGCGCGGCCCACCGCCACGCGCTGCGCCTGGCCGCCCGAGAGCTGCTTGGGGTAGCGGTCGAGCAGGTGCTCCATCTCCAGCAGCTGCGCGGCGTGGCGCACGCGCCGGTCCAGCTCGGCCTTGGGCGTGCCGGCCAGCTTGAGCCCGAACGCGAGGTTGTCGTAGACCTTCATGTGCGGGTACAGCGCGTAGTTCTGGAACACCATCGCGATGCCGCGCTGCTTGGGCGGCAGCTCGTTCACGCGCTGCGTGCCGATGACCAGGTCACCGCCGCTGATGCTTTCCAACCCGGCGATCATGCGCAGCAGCGTGCTCTTCGCGCAGCCGCTGGGGCCGACGAAGACCATGAACTCGCCGTCGCGGATCTCCAGGTCCACGCCGTGCACGGCCTTGAAGCCGTTGGGATAGATCTTCTCGATCTTGCGGAGGCTCAGTTGCGCCATCGCTGCGTCAGCCTTTGATGCCCGAGGACGTGGCGCCCTCGATGAAGTGTTTCTGTGCGGCGAAGAACACCGCAACGCTGGGGATCAGCGAGACGACGCTGATGGCGATCACGTTCGCCCACTCGACCTCTTCGGTGGCGCCGATGCTCATCTTCAGCGCCAGCGACACCGGGTACTTCTCGACCGAGGCGAGGTAGATCAGCGGGCCCATGAAGTCGTTCATCGTCCAGATGAACTGGAAGACGATGACGCTGATGATGGCCGGCTTGAGCAGCGGCACGATGATGTGCCAGAGCATCTGCAGCGGGTTGCAGCCGTCGATCATCGCGGCCTCTTCCATGTCGCGCGGGATGCCGCGCAGGAACTGCACGAGCAGGAACACGAAGAAGGTGTCGGTGGCGAAGGCGCTGGGCAGGATCAGCGGCCAGTAGCTGTCGAGCAGGCCGACCTCGCGGAACATCAGGTACTGCGGCAGCCGCAGCACGATCAGCGGCAGCATCATGGTGCCGACCATCACCGCGAACAGCGTCTTCTTCGCGAAGAACTCGAAGCGCGCAAAGGCGTAGGCCACCAGCACGCAGCTGATCACGGTGACCACGATGCGCGGCAGCGTGATCAGGAACGAGTTCAGGAAGTAGGTCGCGAAGGTGTACTCGGTGCTGGTCTGCCAGCCCTTCACGTAGGCCTCGAACGAGAGCCGGCTCGGGATGAAGCCGATCTCGGTGAAGATCTCCGCGTTGGTCTTGAACGTGGCGCCCACCAGCCACACCAGCGGGTAGAGCATCAACAGGCTCACGGCGCCCAGCGCCGCGTAGCGCAGCCAGGGCGTGCCCTGCGGATCGCCGGCGCGCGGGGCGGCCAGGGCGGCGTTCTCGTCGGCCACCGCGCTCATCGCTTCTCCCCGGCGTAGAACACCCAGTAGCGCTGGCTCCAGAAGCTGAACGCGGCCAGGCCGGCAACCAGCGCGAACAGCACCCAGCTCAGGGCCGAGCCGTAGCCGAGGTTGAAGTAGCGGAAGCTCTGGTCGTAGATGTACAGCGCCAGCACGTAGGTGCTCGACAGCGGCCCGCCTTCGGTGACCATGTACGGCGCGTTGAACTCCTGGAAGGCGTTCACCATCTGCATGATCAGGTTGAAGAAGATCACCGGCGTGATCAGCGGTACCGTGATGCGCCAGAACTGCTGCCAGCGGCTGGCGCCGTCGATCTCGGCGGCCTCGTACAGCGAGGTCGGCACGTTCTGCAGCGCGGCCAGGAAGATGACCATCGCCGAGCCGAACTGCCACATGAACAGCAGCACGATGGTCCACAGCGAGTAGCGCTCGTCGGCCAGCCAGGGCACCGGGTCGAAGCCCAGCGAGACGAGCACGCCGTTGACCAGGCCGTCGCGCGCGAACACGAAGCGCCACAGCACGGCCACCGCGATCGAGCCGCCGAGGATGCTCGGCAGGTAGAAGGCCGAGCGGAAGAAGTTGATGCCGCGCAGCCTGAAGTTCAGCACGTGCGCGACGAACAGCGCAAAGCCCACGCGCAGCGGCACCGCGAGCGCCGCGAACCACAGCGTGACACCCAGGCTCTTGGTGAACAGCGGGTCCTCGAAGGCCAGCTCGCGGTAGTTCTGCAGGCCCACGAACTCCGGCGGGTCCATCACGTCGTAGTCGGTGAAGGACAGCGCGAAGCTCATCGCGAAGGGGAACAGCTTGAACAGCAGCACCCCCAGCACGAACGGCAGGACGAACAGAAATCCGATTCTCTTGTTCTCGTACATCACCGTGTCTCCGGTCGGTGATGGCGGGCGGCGGGTTCAGCGCGCCAGCCAGCCTCCATCGACGGCCACGGTGTAGCCGTTCACGTAGTCGCTGGCCGGGCTGGCCAGGAACACCACCGGGCCGGCCAGATCTTCCGGCTTGCCCCAGCGCCCGGCCGGGATGCGCTCGAGGATGGCGGCGTTGCGCTTGTCGTCGGCGCGGATCGCCGCGGTGTTGTTGGTGGCCATGTAGCCCGGCGCGATGGCATTGACGTTGATGCCGTGCACCGCCCACTCGTTGGCCATCAGCCGGGTGATGCCCATCACGCCGCTCTTGCTGGCCGTGTAGCTGGGCACGCGCACGCCGCCCTGGAAGCTCAGCATCGAGGCCACGTTGACGATCTTGCCGCCGGTGCCCTGGGCCATGAACTGGCGTGCCACGGCCTGCGAGAAGAAGAACACCGTCTTCAGGTTCAGGTCGACGACCTCGTCCCAGTCCTTCTCGGTGAACTTGATGGCGTCCTCGCGGCGGATGATGCCGGCGTTGTTGACGAGGATGTCGATGTGCCCGCCCCAGGCCTTGGCCTCGGCGATCAGGCCTTCGATGCAGCCGATGTCGGACAGGTTGGCGCGCAGGTCCAGGAAGCGGCGGCCCAGCGCCTCCACCTGGGCCTGGGTCTCGGTCGGGGCGCTGACGTTGACGCCGACGATGTCGGCGCCGGCCTGCGCCAGCGCGCGCGCCATGCCCTGGCCGAGGCCGGTGTCGCAGCCGCTGACGATGGCCACCTTGCCGGCCAGATGGAAGTTGTCGAGGATCATGGCAGGGGCTCCGTTCAGCGCAGCGCGGTCATCGGCACGTGGTCCATGTCGGAGAACACCTGGTTCTCGCCGACCATGCCCCAGATGAAGGTGTAGGCCTGGGTGCCGACGCCCGAGTGCATGCTCCACGACGGTGAGATCACCGCCTGCTCGTTGCGCACGACGATGTGGCGCGTTTCTGTCGGCTCGCCGCAGAGGTGGAAGACGACGCCGTCGGCCGGCATGTCGAAGTAGAAGTACACCTCCATGCGCCGCGCATGCGTGTGGCAGGGCATGGTGTTCCACAGGCTGCCGGGTTCGAGCTGGGTCATGCCCATCAGCAGCTGGCAGGTCGGCAGCACGCTGGGCACCAGGAACTTGTGGATGGTGCGGCGGTTGCTGGTCTTCGGGTCGCCCAGGGTCTCGGGGCTGGCCTCGGCCAGCGTGACCTTCTTGTTCGGGTAGTGGCAGTGTGCCGGCGCGCTGTTGAAGTACAGCTTGGCCGGGTTGGCCGGGTCCAGGCTGGTGAACACCAGGTCCTTGGCACCCTGGCCGATGTAGAGCGCCTCGCGCGGGCCGACCTCGTAGCGCTGGCCGTCGGCCTCGACCAGGGCGCCGCCGCCGATGTTGATCAGGCCCAGCTCGCGCCGCTCCAGGAAGTAGCTGGTGCCGGTGTGCTTGCCCAGCTCGGCCGCGAAGCGCACGGCCTGCGTCACCGGGTGGATGCCGCCGACGATGATGCGGTCGATCTGGCTGTAGGTCAGCGTGGCCTGTTCGGGCACGAACAGGTCTTCGACCAGGAAGTGGCGGCGCAGGCCGGTGGTGTCGAGCGTCTTCGCGTGTTCGCTGTGCAGAGGCTGGCGGATGTCCATGGCGGGGTCCTTGAGGCGGCTCGGGAGGGGGCTGGAGAGCCCGATCGGGGGCGAGACTAACAGACTGGAACCGTGTTTCAGAATCATGGTTTCTAATTAGTGAACCAGTGTTTCTTTTTCGTTGTCGCGTTGGTACAGTCCGTTCGAATCGCTGATCCGGATGCGTCCGGGAGTGTCGAGGAGACCGCTGTGAACCCCTTCTTCGAGTCCGCCAGCCAGCCGTGGGAAGAGCTGGGCGACGGCATCCGCCGCAAGGTGCTGGGCCACACGCCCGGCCTGATGAGCGTGCTGGTGCAGTTCGACCAGGGCGCCGTCGGCACGCCGCACACGCACGACGTGCACGAGCAGATCGCCGTCTGCCTGGCCGGCTCGTTCGAGGCCGAGGTCGGCGGCGTCAAGAAGATCCTGCGCGCGGGCGACGGCTTCGTCGTGCCGCGCCACACGCTGCACGGCGTGGTCGCGCTGGAGCCGGCGAGCGTGCTGCTCGACCAGTTCTCGCCGCGCCGCGACGACTACCTGCCGCCTTCGACCTGATCGCCTGACCCCTGGCCGGGCGCCCTGTGGCGCACCGGTCATCGCGGGCCGGCGCCCTGCGCGCGCCAGCCCGGCCGGTGGGTGTCCCACGGGCCTGGACTATTAGAGAACACTGGAGACAAGCCACCATGTCCAACCGCCCGTCGCGGCGCTCGCGCCGCCTCGCCCACCTCGTATCCCACCGGCTGTCGCCTGTCGGCCTGGCGCTGTTTGCGCTGGCCGGCGGCGCACAGGCGCAGACCGAGCCGTCGCAACGCATCGAGATCACCGGCTCGCTGATCAAGCGCGTGTCCGCCGAGGGTGCGCTGCCGGTCAGCACCGTGCGTGCCGACGAACTCGATGCCCGCGGCCACACCGAGCTGAAGGACTTCATGCTCGAGCTGCCTCAGGCCAGCTCGCTGGGCAGCTTCGGCGGCACCGCCGGCCCGATGACCAGCCTGCGCGGCTTCGGCCCGATGCGCACGCTGACGCTGCTCAACGGCCGCCGCATGGCCAAGGAGCCGCTGACCAGCCAGTACGTCAGCGTCAACGTGATGCCGCGCATGGCCATCACGCGCACCGACATCCTGCGCGACGGCGCCAGCTCGGCCTACGGCTCCGACGCCATCGCCGGCGTGCAGGCCTTCTACACGCACCGCAGCTTCCAGGGCCTGCGCGTGAAGGCCGAGATGCTCGAGCCCGAGCGCGAAGGCGGCGGCAACTACCACAGCCTGGGGATCGTCGGCGGCATCGGTGACCTCTCGGCCGACGGCTGGAACGTCTACGTCGCGGCCGAGGTGCAGAAGCGCAAGATCCTGCTGCGCGAGGACCGCCCGGAGCTGATCGACGGCAGCGCCATGGCCGCGATGGGCATCAACACCGCGCCGGCGCAGGGTGCGAACGCCACGCCCGCGAACTTCACCGACCCGACGCACCCGACCAGCTCGCAGCGCACGGTGCGCCACAACCCGTACTTCAGCGCCGGCTGCCTGGCACCGCACTCGCAGCCCAGCACGGCCAGCAGCCGCCAGACCTGCTGGCTGGACCAGAACGACACCTACATGGCGTTCGGCAACGGCAACGACATCACCACCGTCTTCGGCAAGGGCACGCTGGCGCTCGGCGGCCACACGCTGAGCCTCGAATACAACCATGCGCAGTACATGGTGCTGCAGAACAACCTGCCCACGCCGGTGACGGTGCGGCTGAACAGCACGCACCCGTACTACCCGGGCAACGGCATCGTGCCGGCCGTGCCGGGTGTGGACACCGGCGGCCGGCCGATCGACGCGCTGTGGTCGGTGGCCGACGCCGGCCCGCGCCAGCGCGAGGACTACCACACCAACCAGCGCGCCGTGCTCTCGCTCGAAGGCGCGCTGGGCGGCTGGGACTACGGCGTGGGCCTGAACTTCGGCCAGGCCGAGCGCGACACGCGCGCCGGCGCGGGCTGGCTGCGTGCCAGCACCGTGGCCACCGTGGGCGCCACCGGCACCACGCTGTTCCTCGACCCGCGGCTCAACCCCTTCGGCCTGCAGGATGCCGCCGGCCTCGCGCTGCTGCAGCAGGCCGCGCTGGCCGGCCAGACCTTCCGCGTGCACAAGGCCACCAACACCAGCCTGGACGCCACGGTCAGCGGCACGCTGTTCCAGCTGGGCGGCCGCGACGCCGTGCTGGCCACCGGTGTCGAGTTCCGCAAGGACGGCTGGGAGGCCATCGGCCTGGCCAGCAACGACCCCACGCCGCTGCTGAACAACCAGATCGACATCCTCGGTGGCGACAGCCAGGCCGCCGGTGCGCGCAGCAGCTCGGCCAACAAGATCTCGCGCGACATCACCTCGGCCTTCGCCGAGCTGGAGCTGCCGCTGACGCAGAGCTTCTCGGTCAACGCCGCGGTGCGCGCCGACCAGTACAAGGACCTCGACGAGACCACGGTCAACCCGAAGCTGGCCTTCCGCTGGCAGCCGATGACCAACCTGGTGCTGCGCGGTTCGGCCAACACCGGCTTCCGTGCGCCGGCGCTGCCCGAGATCTACAGCAAGGAAACCGAGCGCACCTCGATCAACACCTTCAACGATCCGGTGCTGTGCGCCGACGGCACACCGGCCGCCGGCTACACCACCGAGCAGGTCTGCTCGCTGACCGACCGCTTCCAGATCACCAAGGTGCCGGCCAACTCCGCCGTCAAGCCCGAGAAGAGCAAGAGCTTCACGATCGGCCTGGCCTTCGAGCCGATGCGCGGCGTGACGACCTCGGTGGACTACTGGTCGACCGAGATCACCGACATCATCGGCAACCGCGCCATCACCTTCATCCTGAACAACCACACGCTGTACACCGACCGCTTCTGCCGCCAGGCCGACGGCACGCTGTGCATCGACGCGCTGTTCAACCCGCCGAGCAACGTCGGCAAGGTGCGCGCCACGGGCTTCGATGTGAGCCTGGCGGCGCAGACGGCCCGCTCGGCCTGGGGCCGGCTCAGCGGCTCGATCGACATCGCCTACCTCACGCGCTGGGATGCCAGCACGCCCGAAGTCGCCAACGGCGACTGGCAGTCGGCGCTGGCGCAGTACAACGACGTGGTGCCGGTGAACCCCAATGCCGGCCTGTCGAACGCCACGCGCGGCCTGAACCACCGCTGGCGGCACACGGCCAGCATCGCCTGGCAGAACGACACCTGGAAGCTGCAGCTCTCGCAGCGCTACCAGAGCCGCGTGCGCGACCAGAACCTGCCGGCGCGTGTCACCTTCGCGGGCAGTGCCGGTGCGCGCGACGTTGCCGCCTACGAGCAGTACAACCTGACGACCACCTGGAGCGGCATCAAGGGCCTGAAGCTGGGCCTGGCTGTGAGCAACCTGTTCGACAAGGCGCCGCCGATGACCAACCACAACGGCTACAACGGCTACCTGACGAGCAGCGTGGACGTGCTGGGCCGCGCCTACCGCGTGACGGCCGAGTACCAGTTCTGATGCGGCTCGGCAGGACGGCCGGACCGGCCTCGGTGCTGGCCCTGGCGATGTGGGCGGCGGGCTGCGGCTCGCCGCCGGCGGCGGGGCCGGCGGCCCCGGCTTCGACGGCGGCACCGCTGGCACCGCTCGTGCTGCTGGTCGGCGACTCGACGATGGCGCCCGACACCGGCTACGGCGACGCGCTCTGCGCCCGCCTGGCGCCGGCCGCCACCTGCCTGAACCTGGGGCGGGGCGGGCGCAGCACCAAGAGCTACCGCGCCGAGGGCCTGTGGGCGCGCGTGACGGCCCGGCTGGCGGCAGCCGAGGCCGGCACGCCGGCCTATGTGCTGATCCAGTTCGGCCACAACGACCAGCCCGGCAAGCCCGGCCGCAGCACCGAGCTGGCCACCGAGTACCCGGCCAACCTGGAGCGCTACCTGGCCGAGTTGCGCAGCGCCGGCGCCACGCCGGTGCTGGTGACGCCGCTCACGCGCCGCAGCTTTCGCGACGGCCGGTTGCAGGACGACCTGGAACCCTGGGCCGCGACCATGCGCCGCATCGCGGCCGAGCAGCGTGTGCCGCTGGTGGACCTGCACGCCAGCAGCCGCGAACGTGTGCAGGCCCTGGGCGCCGCCGCGGCCGACGAACTGGCGCAAGGCCCACCGGGCAGCGCGGCCTTCGACCGCACGCACCTCGGCCCGCGCGGCGCCTGCGTGTTTGCCGCGTTGGTGGCCGAGGGGCTGCGCCAGGCGGTGCCGGCGCTGAAGCCATCGGCCGGGCCGGACTGCACGCTCATCCCACCACCTTCGGCGCCCACAAGGCGCAGCGACCTGCACCCGGCCAGCTGGATCCAGCCCGGCTGGGCCGTGGGCACCATGGGCGGGCAGGGTGGTCGCATCGAGCGCGTGACGACGCTCGCTGCCAGCGGCCCCGGCTCGCTGCGCGCCGCACTGCAGGCGCGCGGCGCACGGCTGGTGGTGTTCGAGGTCGGCGGCGTGATCGACCTGGGTGGTGAGTCATTGCGGCTGGCCAGCCCCTTTGTGACCATCGCCGGCCAGACCGCGCCATCGCCCGGCATCACGCTGGTGCGTGGCGGGCTGGACATCGCCACGCACGACGTCATCGTGCAGCACCTGGCCATCCGCCCCGGTGCCTACGGCCGCGCCAAGCGCAGCGGCCCCGACCACGACGCGCTGTCCACGCTGGGCGGCGCGCACCACGTCATCGTCGACCACTGCAGCTTCAGCTGGGGCACCGACGAGAACCTGTCGGTCAGCGGCCCGCGTTTCGGCCCGCCCGGTACACCGGACGATCCCGACCTCTGGCGCCGCCACACCGGCCACCGCATCACCTACAGCCACAACCTGATGGCCGAGGGGTTGTCGGACTCGGTGCACCCCAAGGGCGAGCACAGCAAGGGCTCGCTGATCCACGACAACGCCAGCGAGGTGCTGCTGCTCGGCAACGTGTGGGTGAGCAACCGCGAGCGCAACCCGTTGTTCAAGGGCGGCACGCGCGGCGCGGTGGTCAACGGCCTGGTGTTCAACCCGGGCCGCCGCGCCATCCACTACAACCTGTGGGCGGCCGAGTGGCAGGGCCGGCCGGTGCAGACCGGGCGGCTGGCGCTGGTGGGCAACGTGCTGCGCCACGGGCCCGACACCGCCCCCGACACGCCGCTGTTCGCGCTGGGCGGCCATGGTGATCTCGAACTGCACCAGCGCGACAACCTCGCGTTTGCGCGCGACGGTTCACCGGCGCCGCTGGAAGGCCGCTACCGCGCCGAGGGCGCGCAGCTGCGGGCCTGGCCGGAGGGCACGCCGCCGCTGCCGCCCCGGCTGCTGGCGCTGCCGGCGGTGGAGCTGGCGACCACGCTGCCGGCGCTGGTGGGTGCGCGGCCCTGGGACCGCGACGCCATCGACCGGCGCGTGCTCGACGGCCTGGCGCGGGGCGAGGGACGGCTGATCGACGACGAGGCCGAGGTCGGTGGTTTGCCGACCGCAGCCACGCGCCCGGCCACCCACCGCGCCTTCGATGCGGCCGAGTGGGACCTGCGCACGATGGCGCCGCGCGCCGGCTGGGATTCGCTGCGTAGCCGCTGACGCGCGACTGCCGACGGTTGATTCAGCCGCCGGCCAGGTCGGCCATCGCCTCGGCCGGGATCAGCGCCCCCGGGTGCTGGATGACGCGCGCCGCCAGCGCATTGCCGGCCGCGGCCGCCGCCGTGGCCGGGGCGCCGGCCAGCCGCGCCGCGAGGTAGGCGCCGGCGAAAGAGTCGCCGGCCGCGGTGGTGTCGACCACCCGCTCGACACGGGCCGTGGGTACTTCGGCGACTTCGCTGGAACCGGCGCCGGCGCTGTCACTGCTGCGCACCAGCGTCGGGGCCGCGCCGCGCTTGATCACCAGCTCGGGCACCGGCAGCGCCAGCACCGCATCCAGCGCCCGGCCGGCATCGGCTTCATCGGCCAGCGCCATCTCGTCGTCCAGCGTCAGCAGCGCGATGTTCGCCACCTGCAGCGCCGCCGCGAAGGCTGCGCGCGCGGTGGCGCGGTCCGGCCACAGGCGCGGGCGGTAGTTGTTGTCGAAGACCACCGTCGCGCCGCGCTCGCGCAGCCGCGCCGCCAGCGCCAGCAGCCGCGCGCGGCCCGCCGGCGGCAGGATGGCCAGGCTGATGCCGCTGAAATGCAGCGCGTCCAGCTCGCCGGCGGCGCGCTCCAGCGGCGTGTCGCCGTCGGCGGTGTCGAAGTAGGCGCGGGCGGCGGCGCTGTCGCGCCAGTAGCTGAAGCGGCGTTCGCCGGCGGCGTCGGTCTCGATCCAGTACAGGCCCGGCAGCCGGCCCGGCAGCCGGCGCACCAGGTCGGTGGCCAGGCCCTCGCTGCGCCAGCGCGCGAGCAGGCCGCTGCTGAAGCCGTCGTCGCCCAGCGCGGTGGCGTAGTCCACCTGCAGGCCATGGCGGCGGCCGCAGCGCGCCAGGTAGACGGCGGCGTTCAGCGTGTCGCCGCCCTGGCCCTGGCGCAGCGTGCCGGCCGGGCCGAAGGCCGGGCCCTGCAGCTCGAGCATGCATTCGCCGAAGGCGGCCACGCGCAGCGGTCGGCTCATCGCGGTATCCTTGCTGATCTTGATTTTGAAACGGTGTTTCGATCATAGTCGAAAGCCGTCCCGGAATGTCGTTGTCGAGTGGAGCCGATCTCTGGCTGCCAGCCCAGCTGCTGGGGGGTCTGGCCTTCGTCTTCGGCATGGCCTGCTTTGCGCAGACCGACGACCGCCGCTTCAAGGTGTTCATGGCGCTGGAGTGCGCCGCCTATGCGCTGCACTTCGCGCTGCTGGGGCAGGGCACGGCGGTGGCCAGCACGCTGATCTCGCTGGGTCGTTCGCTGGCCGCCATCCGCGCGCGCACGCCGGCCGTCGGCCTGCTGTTCATCGCGCTGAACCTGGGCGCCGGGGTGTGGCTGTTCGCGGGCTGGGTGTCGCTGCTGCCGATCGCGGCCTCGGTCATCGGCACGACGGCGCTGTTTTTCCTGCAAGGCCTGCGCATGCGGCTGCTGATGCTGCTGGGCACGGCGCTGTGGCTGGTGAACAACCTGATCGTCGGCTCGATCGGCGGCACGGCGCTCGAAGCCTGCCTGCTGGCCATGAACACCTGGACGGTGGCGCGGATGTGGCGAAGAAGTTGATAATGCAATATCAACAGCGCAATTCAACCGCGCAACGCTTGCCGTGACCCCGCCCGCCGCTTTCGCCGCTTCAGCAGCATCCGCCACCACCGCCCCGGCGCTGGCCCTGCACGACCTGACCGTGGGCTACGACCGCCACCCGGCCGTGCACCACCTGAGCCTGGCCGTGCCCGCGGGTTCGCTGCTGGCGGTGGTCGGCCCCAACGGCGCCGGCAAATCGACGCTGCTGAAGGCGCTGGCCGGCGTGGTGCCGAGCATGGGTGGCCGCATCGAGCGCGCACCGGCTGACGCGCGCATCGCCTATCTGCCCCAGCAGGCCGACATCGACCGCAGCTTTCCGGTGAGCGTGCTCGACACCGTGGCCATGGGCCTGTGGCACGAGCTCGGCGCTTGGCGGCCGCTGGGCCGTGCGCGGCGCGAACGCTGTCGCGAGGCGTTGGCGCGCGTGGGGCTGGAAGGTTTCGAGAAGCGCACGCTGGACACGCTCTCCGGCGGCCAGTTCCAGCGTGTGCTGTTCGCGCGGCTGATGCTGCGCGACGCGCCGCTGATCCTGCTCGACGAACCCTTTGCCGCGGTCGACGAACCCACGGCCCACCACCTGCTGGCGCAGGTGGACACCTGGCACCACGAAGGCCGCACCGTGATCGCCGTGCTGCACGACCTGTCCATGGTGCGCGAGCGTTTTCCGCAGACGCTGCTGCTCGCGCGCGAGCCCATCGCGCACGGTGCCACGGCGGCCGTGCTGACGCCGGCGAACCTGGCGCGCGCCTCGGGGCTGGTGGAGGCCTTCGACGAGCGGGCCGGCGCCTGCGAGGCGGATGTGCATGGGCAGGGCGCACATCGACACGCCGATCACGAGCATGCCCACTGACATGGACCTGCTCGCCAATTCCTCTTCCGCGTTCACCGCGTTCGCCGAATTCGGCTTCATGCAGCGTGCGCTGCTCGGCTGCCTGCTGCTGAGCGCCAGCGCGCCGCTGGTCGGCGTGTTCCTGCTCCTGCGCCGCATGAGCCTGACGGGCGACGCGATGGCCCACGCCATCCTGCCCGGCGCGGCGCTGGGTTACCTGGCCTCGGGCCTGAGCCTGGGCGCGATGACGCTGGGCGGCCTGGCCGCCGGCCTGGTCGTGGCCTTCGCCTCGGGCTGGATCGCGCGCTCGACCGCGCTGCGCGAAGACGCCAGCCTGGCCGCCTTCTACCTGCTGTCGCTGGCGGCGGGGGTGCTGCTGATCTCGCTGGAAGGCCGCAACGTGGATCTGCTGCGCGTGCTCTTCGGCAGCGTGCTGGCGCTGGACGATGCGACGCTGGCGCTGCTGGCCGGCATCGCCGCGCTCAGCGGCCTGGCGCTGGCGCTGCTGTACCGGCCGCTGGTGCTGGAGACGGTGGACCCGGCCTACCTGCGTTCGGTGAGCCGGCTCAGCCCGGTGGCGCACTACGGTTTCCTGGTGCTGCTGGTGCTGAACCTGGTGGCCGGTTTCCACGCGCTGGGCACGCTGCTGTCGGTGGGCATGATGGTGCTGCCGGCCGCCGCCGCGCGGCTGTGGGCGCGCGAGTTGCCACGCATGCTGCTGCTGGCCGGCCTGTTCGGCGCGGCAGGCAGCATCGCCGGTCTGTGGCTGTCGTACGCCTACGAGCTGGCCACCGGGCCGGCCATCGTGCTCTGCCTGGGCCTGGTCTACCTGCTGTCGGTGGCGGTGGCGCCCCGCGGCCTGCGCTCGGCCTCGTCGCGGCCGCCGGCGCGGCACCTGAGGGCCTGAGATGAGCGCATGGCGTGTGGTTGCGGCGCTGTTGATCGCCGTCCTGGCGTGGGGGCCGCGGCCGGCCGGCGCGAACACGCCGATGCCGGTCGTGGCCAGCTTCAGCATCCTCGGCGACGTGGTCGCGCAGGTCGGCGGCGAGCGGGTCGCGGTGTCGGTGCTGGTGGGGCCGGGCAGTGACGCGCACGTGGTGCAGGTCACGCCGGCGCAGGCACGGCAGGTGGCGGCGGCGCGGGTCGTGGTTTCGCACGGCCTGGGCTTCGAAGGCTGGCTGCCGCGGCTGCTGAAGTCGGCTGGCTTCGGCGGCATCGACCTGCGCGTGGCCGATGGCACGCAGGCGCTGAAACCGGCGGGGCAGGGTGGCCACGGCCACGCGCACCACCACGACGTGGACCCGCACACCTGGCAGGACGTGGCGCGGGTGCGCAGCTGGCTGCCGCGCATCGCCGAGGCGCTGTGCCGCGCCGATGCGGCCGGCTGCGACGGCTACCGCCAGCGCGCCACGGCCTACGACGGCCGGCTGGCGGCGCTGGATGCCGAGATCCGCGCCGGCTGGGCCGCGGTGCCCGTGGCCGAGCGCAAGGTGATCACCTCGCACGAGGCCTTCGGCTACTACGCCGCGGCCTACGGCGTGCGCTTCCTGGCGCCGCAGGGTGTCAGCACCGAGGCCGAGCCTTCGGCGCGGGGCGTGGCGCGGCTGGTGCGGCAGATCAGGGCCGAAGGTGTGCGCGCGCTGTTCGTCGAGAGCATCGCCGACCCGCGGCTGATCGAGCAGATCGGCCGCGAGACGGGCGTGATGCCCGCCGGCCGCCTCTACAGCGATTCGCTGTCGCCGCCTGGCGGCCCGGCCGCCAGCTACGAGGCGCTGATGCGCCACAACACGCAGGCCCTGCAGCGCGCGCTGGCCTCGCCAGCCCGGAAGGAATCCAAGCCATGAAGCTCTGCATCACCCGCGGCCTGCTGCTGCTCGCGCTGGCTGCCACCGTCGCCGCCGTTGGCACGGCGCAGGCCCATGGCAGCAAACACGTGCACGGCGAGATGGCGCTGGACGTGGCGCTCGACGGCACCGTGCTGCAAGTGCAGCTGAAGGCGCCGCTGGACAGCCTGGTGGGCTTCGAGCGCCGGCCGCGCAGCGAGGCCGAGAAGCGTGCCGCCGCCGCGGCGCTGGCGACCTTGCGCGATCCGGCGCGCTGGCTGCAGCCCGATGCGGCGGCCGGCTGCGCGCCGGGTGCGGTGGAGCTCGACGCCGGCCCGCTCGAAGGTGACGCCGCGACCGGCGGCCATGCCGATGTCGAACTCACGGTGCAGTGGCGTTGCACGCAGCCGGCGGCGCTTGCCGGCCTGGGCGTCGGCCTGTTCGAGGCCTTCCCGCGCACGCGCCGCATCGAGGTGCAAGTGGCCGGCGGCAGCGGCCCGGCCAAGCAGACCTTGCGGCCAGCCGCGGCGCGCGTGCGGTTCACGCGCTGAGGCGGTCCCGCGCGCGGCGCTGGCGCCGTGTGAGCGGCCGGGAAGGGTGTGGCGGCCCACCGTTGCCGCGCCCATCCCGCAGCAGCCGGCCGAGTTGCCAGGCACCCAGCAGCACGAACACCGTGCCGAGCGCGGCGATGATGCCGGCTTTGGCCTGCGGGCCTGGCAGCAGCACCGCCTCGGCAGGGTCGGCCGGGTTCACGTGCACCCGCAGCGCGGCGCCGGGTGCGAAACGCGTGGCCAGGTCCTGCAGCACCGCCTCGCGGTCGGGCGTGGCGATCTCGCCGAAGGCCTGGCGTGAAGCCTGGTGTTCGCGCGGTGCCTGGCCAGGGGCGGTGTAGCGGTAGACCAGTTCGGCGCGCCAGGTGGGCCGGCTTCCGCGCCATGGGCTCAGTTCGACGGCGCGGCTGGACACGACCACGCCGTCCACCACCGGCCAGCGCTGCGAACGCCACCCCTGCCAGAGGTCGGCAAAGGACAGCAGCCACAACGCCAACCCGAGCACACCGAGGCCGCCGAAGAGCAGGGCACCGGCAGCCGTGGCCGGCGCGCGCGGCAGCAGCATCAGCAGCAGCCCGCCGGCCAGGCCCGCGAAGCCGATCAGCAGCAGCGCCGCCGTCATGCGGGCTTCAGCGCCGCAGCATCAGCACTTGCCAAAGCCGCAGCGCTTGTAGTTGTCCCAGAAGACCTTGTCGCTGATCTTCTGCTGCACCTTGCGGTGGTCGTACTCCGGGCGCGACGGTCCCGAAGACGCGTTGTTGCGCCGCCGGGCTTCTTCGCGTGCCTCACGTTCCTGGTATGCGCGCATGGAGGCGGCCGCGGCCCGCTCACGGGCTTCTTTCACCTGCGGCAGGTTGGCGCGGCGTTCGTCGGCGGCCTTCATCGCCGCGAAGATGTGGGCGTAGCCCGCCGCTGCCACGCCCGGGGCCTTGACCAGGTAAGTGACCCGAGCGCCGCCGACGCTGGCCTGCTGGTAGGCGGGCGTGTCGACGATCGGGTGGCCCCTGTCGGTGATGGTGTAGCTGGTGAGCCAGGTGGCGCGGCCTTCGGTGTGGTCCTGGAACTCTTCGCGCGCGCCGCCGTACGAGGTGGTGCGGTACTCGCCGGACCAGTTGATCCGGTAGGCCATGCCGCCCATCTGGTCGCTGCCTTGGCCGTCGCGCACGCCGGCGCGGAACTGGCCGCCCTCCAGCCGCAGGTGGCGCAGGTAGTAGTTGCGCCCGCCGCCGCTGCCTTCGCCGCTGGGCTTGAAGCGCAACCAGGGCTCGTCGAGCCAGGTGATGCGGTAGCCCGTGCCTTCGAGACGGCCTGCGCTGAACTGACCGACTTCCTCGATGGCGCCGTCTTCCGACACGCGCATGCCAAAGCCTTCAGGCACGCCTTCGGCCGTGGCCTGGCCCATATAGAAGCTGCCGTCGCCCAGCGTCAGGGTTTCGAGCGACTCGTTCAGCCCCGGCGAGGCCACCACCACCCGGCGACCGAGGCGTGCGCCCTCGGCGTCGATGGTCCAGGGAATCTGGTTGTTGGCGCCGGAGAGGTAGAAGTTGTAGCCCCAGGCCACCTCGCCGTCTGCGCGGTAGAGGCGTTCGTACCAGAGGCCGTGGCGCACGCCGTAGCGCAGCCCGCCGGTGGCCATGGTCTCGGGCTTGGCCTCGTAGCCGCTCCACTGCCGCACCATGCCGTGCAGATGGCCGTCGACCATGCTGCCTTCGCTGCGCGTAACGATGAAGGGGTCGTGTGGCCAGCGTCCGCGGGCGCGCACGATCAGCACCACCTCACCGACCGGCGCGCCGTCGACAAACTCGGCCTCCAGCCAGCGGAAGCCGCCGACCAGCCGTTCCAGCTCGGCCGTCTCGGGTGCCAGCAGCGCCTTTTCCAGCTCGGCGTTGGGCTTGGCGGTGATGAGGCGGTTGATCTGCGACTGCGTCTCCCGGACAAAGATCGCGATGACCTTGCCCGGCCCCTGCAGCCGGTTGCCGCTGAAGCGGCCGTAGCTCACCCGCACCTGGCCGGGCGACACCTGACCGCTCGTCGGGTCGATGTACTCGAACCAGCGCCACTCGATGCCTTCGCCGTTGCGGCAGTTGCCTTGCAGGCAGATCACGCGTTCCTTCTGCTCCCAGGCGGGCAGCTGGCCCTGCTGCAGCCAGACCGGTGACGAGGCCTGCGTGGCGGTGGGCGCGAGCAGCAGGAGCGTCAGCGCAAGGAGGAATGGCAGAAGCTGCGTCATTGGGGCGGGGTGTGTCGAGCGAGGTGTGCAGATACGGCTTCGGCATTGTCGGAAGCGACTGTCGATGCCCGCGGCGCGCCGTGCCGCAAGATGTCACGAGAATGCGGCCTTCGTCATGACGCTCAAGCAGCTCGAAGCCTTCTACCTGGCGGCCCAGCTCGGCAGCTTCGCGCTGGCCGCGCAGCGGCTGCACGTCACGCAGTCGTCCTTGTCCAAGCGCATTGCCGAGCTGGAGCAGGCGCTGGACACGCCGCTGTTCGACCGCAGCAGCCAGCGCGCCCAGCTCACCGAAGCCGGCCGGCGCCTGCTGCCCACCGTGGCGCAGATGCTGGCGCTGAAGAGCGGCCTGCACGAAGCGGCGCAGGCCGACCACGGGCAGCCCAGCGGGCTGTGCCGCTTCGGCATTACCGAGCTCGCGGCGCTGACCTGGCTGCCGGCCTTCGTGGCCCGCGTGCGCGAGGACTTCCCGGCGCTGGCGCTGCAGCCGCAGGTCGGGCTGGGCCGCCGGCTCGAGCAGCAGGTGCGGCGCGGCGAACTCGACTTCGCGATCGTGCCCGGCCCGCCGGAAGACACGCAGCTGGCGTCGCAGGCCGTCGACGAGGTGCGCTTCGTCTGGGCCGCCGCGCCGGCGCGTGCGGCCGGCCGGCGTGTGCTGCAGCTGCGCGACCTGGAGAGCCACCCCATCATCACGCAGACCGACGGCTCGAGCCTGTCGCGTGCCTTCGAGACCTGGGCGCGCGAGCAGGGCCTGCGGCCGCACAGCGTGGTGGCCAGCAACAGCCTGATGGCCATCGTGGGGCTCACGGTGGCCGACATCGGCCTGAGCTTTCTGCCCGAGGCCTTCATGCAGCCCTGGGTCGAACGCGGCCTGCTGGTGGCCCTGCGCAGCCGACCCGCGCTGCCGGTGCTGACCTACTGCTTCGTGCACCGCGAGGACGACCGTCGTGCGCTGGTGCGGCTGCTGCTGCCACGTGTGGCCGAGAGCGTGGACCACGGCCTGGCCTACGGACTGCTGGCCTGAACGAGGTGCACCGCCGTTGATGTCGCAAAACGACTTGGACGGCATGAAGATAGTTCGCTTGTGAGAATGGTGATGGCGGTCCAGCATCGCCATCCCTTCAGCATCAGGCCGCCCACGGCGGCGTCCGATGAGCGATCTTTCTTCCCCCTACCGCCAGGTGGCGAGCTTTCCCCGCGTGGCCCCGGAACTTGTCGAACGGGCGCGGCGCTATCCCGCCGCCATCCTCTGCGACGTGGCCGGCCGGCGCGGCAGCCTCGATGCCCGCGTGCAGGCGCTGAACCCGGCCATGCGCATCGCCGGCCCGGCCTTCACCGTCGAGGTGCGGCCGGGTGACAACCTGATGTTCCACGTCGCGCTGGCGCTGGCGCGTCCGGGTGACGTCATCGTCGTCGACGGCAAGGGCGACACCCGCTGCGCGCTGGTGGGCGAGCTGATGGCCACGCAGGCCGAGGCAGCCGGCATCGCCGGCTTCGTCGTCGACGCGGCCTCGCGCGACAGCGAGCTGCTGGCGCAGGGCCGCTTCCCGATCTTCTCGGCCGGCCGCAACCCCTGCGGCCCGACCAAGGGCCTGGGCGGCACGCTGGCCGCACCGATCTCGGCAGCCGGTGCGCCGGTGCGCCCGGGCGACCTGGTCGTCGGCGATGCCGACGGCGTGGTCGTGATCCCGCTCGAACGGGTCGAGGCCGTGCTGGCCGCGGCCGACGCCAAGCTGGCTGCCGAGAAGCAGCGCCTCGACGAGATCGCACGCGGCGAGCTGGTCTCGCCCTGGCTGGATGACGCGCTGCGCGCCGCCGGGCTGGCGCCGCTGGCCGGAACTACTTCCAAACCCTGACACCCAAGGAGACATCCATGATCCATTCCACCCGCCGACTTCTTCTTCGCACCGCTGCGCTGTGCGCAGCCGGCCTGTTCGCCGGCACCGCCGCGCAGGCCCAGGCCTGGCCGCAAGGCCCCATCACCATCGTCGTGCCCTGGGCGCCGGGTGGTGTGACCGACCTCGTGGCGCGTGCCATCGGCCAGCCGCTGGGCCAGGCCCTGGGCCAGGCCGTGGTCATCGACAACCGCGCCGGCGCCGGCGGCAACATCGGCACCGGCCAGGCGGTGCGCGCCAAGCCGGACGGCCACACGCTGATCCTCGTGACCAGCACCACGCAGGCGATCAACCCGCACCTGTACAACCGGTTGCCCTTCGACCCGGCGAAGGACTTCACGCCGGTGGTCTACATCGGCTCGGTGCCGAACATCCTGGTGGTGTCGGCCCGCTCGCCGCTGCAGACGCTGCCGCAGGTGCTGGCCAAGGCGCGCGAGAAGGAAGGCAGCCTCAGCTACGCCTCGGGTGGCAACGGCTCGTCGCAGCACGTGGCCGGTGCGCTGCTGGAAAACGTGGCCAAGGTCGAGATGCTGCACGTGCCGTACAAGGGCGCGGCGCCGGCGCTGGCGGACGTCATCGCCGGCCAGGTGGACGTGATCCTCGACACCGCGTCGATCAGCCACATCCGCGCCGGCACCGTGCGTGCCATCGCGGTGGCCTCGAACCAGCGCGTGGCCGCCGTGCCCGATGTGCCGACCTTCGCCGAAGCCGGCCTGCCGGGCATGAACGCCAGCGCCTGGTACGGCGTGATGGGCCCGGCCGGCATGCCGCCGGCCGTGGTGAACCGGCTGAACACCGAGATCAACCGCATCCTGAAGGACCCGGCGATGGTCAAGCGCCTGCAGGAGATGGGCATGCAGGTCAGCGGCGGCACGCCGCAGGAGTTCGAGCGCTTCTCGGCCGACGAGCTCAAGCGCTACGGCGAGATCGTGCGCCAGCGCGGCATCAAGGCCGACTGAGTGCGCCAGCGGCCCCTAACGGCCGCATAACGCCAGGCCAGGCTCAATCGGGTGCAGGGCGGCACCTCCTCTGCCGCCGGAGAAGCCTGATGCGCCTGCCTCAACTGCTGGTTACCGCCGCCACCCTGGTGGCCTTGTTCACCCCGCCGCCCGCCGAGGCCGCGCCGGTCCGCGTGGCCTACGAAGGCCTGGTCACGGACTACATGGCCTTTGGCGGGCCTGTCGACAGCGTCATGCCGCTCGGGGCCAGCGTCACGCTGGACGTGATCTTCGATCACACCTTTGCGGGCGGCACCTTTCCCTTCGACACCGACTTCGGGCCAGCGAGTGGCACGCTGACGCTGGCCGGCGTCGAACACACGCTGACGGCGGTCTCGCTGTACTCCTACAGCTACTCGGCCACCCCGCCGTTTTTGCTGCACACCGTGCAGCTGCGCTTCAACAGCGACGGGCCCGATCTGGACGGGGCCAACTACTGGGGCTTCACGCTGGTGTTCGCGCCCGACCTGTCCAGCGCCTGGAGCGGGCGCGTGGGCTTCCTGTTCGACAGCGGCTGGTACAGCTACGCCAACCTCAGCACCGAGCACTACGCGGTCACGCCGCTGAGCGAGGTGCCGGTGCCGGCAACGATGCCGCTGGCGTTGACGGCGTTGTTGGCGACGGCGCTGTTGCGGCGGCGGCCGACGGGCCTTGCGGCCTAGAGCGGCCGAAGCGGCCTGAGTCGCCTGGCGGAGGCTGTGTCTGTCAAGACCCGCGTGATTGCTGGCGATTCTCGGAGGCCTCGTCTGCTTCGCCAGTCTGTCCGCCACAGCCGCCCGGCAGAGGGCGAGGCCGAGGCGCGTCGCCGTCGCCCGCAGCAGCCTCCCCGCCACTGCCCGAGCCTTGACCATTCGTGAATCCACGCTTTACCATTATTCGACCATTGATTGACAATTGGTCGCCGTGGACAAGACAACCCTCCAGCTCCTTGATCTCGTCAAGTCCGATGGCAAGAACGTCGCCGCGCGGGCTGCTGCCTTGCTGGGGGTGTCCCGCCAGGCGGCCAGTGCTCGCTTGGCCAAGCTGCTCGGCGCCGGCCTGCTGACCCGTTCGGGGCATGGCGCCGGTGTGCGCTATGACCTGGCGATCACCGCATCCGCCCAGGAGCGCTTCGAGCGCGAGGGTCTTTCGGAAGACCGCGTCTGGCGCGCGACGCTGCAGCCGCTGGTTGCCGACCTGCCCGGGAACGTTCGCGACATCTGGCAGTACGGCATGACCGAGATGATCAACAACGCCATCGACCACTCGGGTGCAAGGCACGTCTGGGTCGGCCTGCAGCGGACGGCGCTTTCCGTCGAAGGCTACGTGCGCGACGATGGCCAGGGGATCTTCCTTCGGATTCAGAGGGCGCTCGACCTCTTCGATCCGCGCGAGGCCATCCTGGAGCTGGCCAAGGGCAAGTTCACCACGGACCCGGACAACCACTCCGGGGAGGGCATCTTCTTCTCCTCGAAGGTGTTCGACGAGTTCCAGATCCAGTCGGGGCACCTCTTCTTCCGCCACGACGCGGGCCAGGCCGACGTTCTGATGGAGGACCCACAGGAGGTGCGTGGCACGGTCGTGCGCATGCTGCTGGCCAACGACAGCCCGCGCACGACGCGCGAGGTGTTCGATACCTTTGCGGCGCCAGAGGAGTTCACCTTCGCCAAGACCATCGTGCCAGTCAGGCTGGCGCAGCACGAGGGGGAGAAGCTGGTGTCGCGCTCGCAGGCCAAGCGATTGACGATGCGGTTCGAGCGTTTCCAGACCGTTATCCTGGACTTCCACGAGGTCGAGGAGATCGGGCAGGCCTTCGCCGACGAGGTGTTCCGCGTGTTCCAGAAGGCGCACCCGCAGACCTTGCTGATGCCGACCAACATGAGCCCGGCCGTTCAGGCGATGGTGAAGCGGGCCACTGCGGGCCTCAACTCCGCGTAGTCCGGCGGCCAGGGGCAGCCTGGTGCTGCCTCGCAAGCCCCTTGCGCTGCCTGAACATCCAGCGTGCGAGGGTGTAGAAGTTCCCTCGCGCGGCTCGACGGTCAAGCGGCAGTTGCGCTGCCGCCTGACGCGATGACTGCAAGCTGCTCGTCGGTCAATTCGTGGGGCGTTCCCGGCACCAGTGGGCGCCCATCCTTGCCGGTCAGCTCGCGCCTGTTGGTCAGCGCGCCTCCAACCTCCTTCGCGGCCTGCTCAAGCAGTTGCGCGACCATGGCCGAATTGCCGCGCGACTGGGCGCGCAGAAACTCGCGCTGGAGAGCCCGAAGCCGGACGGCCTGCTGCGCGATGGGGATCGTCGAGATGTCGGAGAGAAACGCCACCCGCGTCTCTTTGAAGACCTCCCGCAACTTGACGGCAAGCCCCTTGCATGCGGCCTTCGTCGGGTCGTAGGAGGCGACCTGCTGGCGGGTCACCTCAATGCCGAATTCCTCCCTTACGGCCGCTGCCACCTCCGAAGGCGAGTCAAAGCACGCCAGCGCTTGCACGATGGCTAGTTTTACGGGCTCGGTGAGTTGGGCCATCGTATGGGTTCTGTCTGGGTCAGGCGGCCTAGCGAGGGTAGAAGAGCGCGCGCAGCTGCGTACTGGGCGCTCCATTGACCGTCGGCACAGGCTGAGCGGCGACCGGCTTGGCATTGGTCTGAGGCGGCAGCGTCAAGACGATGGCCTGCAGGCGGTCAAGGGGCAGCTTCTTGAGACCCTCGGCCAGCAGCGAGCCATCCAACCCGCCGCTGGCCGCGAGCTGATTCGCGATCTGGGTCGCGTACACGTCGACGAGCCCCATGTGAGCCCGTGCCAGGCGCTCGAACGCGGGGCCGGAGACGGCATGGGGAGTCGGTGCCGGAGCCACCGGCCCGGAGAGGTGCCGGGAGTCGATGGTCGGCGGATGCCCCCGGTTCACTGTCGCACTGCTTTGCGACTGTCGGCCGTCGAGCTGCGTCACGAACTCGCGTGAGTCGGGTTGCACATTGCGTACGAGCTGATGGGTCATGGTCGTTCCTTCAGTTGATGTCGTGGTTGACGTGCCGGGCATCGGGTGCCCGCGGATGGGTTCAGTCGATGGGCTCTTCGGCGACCATGACCACTGAGTCGCCAGCGGCTTGCGTGACGCGGTCGAGGAAGGCCTGTCGCTCCTCCGTTTCGCCGCGCAACAGGTCCACGCCTGCGACATGGGCTCGGCGCAGGTCGTAGCGCTGCGGGCCCATGGAGCTGGCCGCGGTCAAAACGATGACCTTCGGAAGCCCCGCATCGTGGGTGCCGTCCTGGGCCCGTGTCTCCAGCGCCTCGATTCGTCGTTTCAGTGGTGTCATGCAATCTCTCAGGTTTCGGTATGGAGGTTCATCAGAGCTTCGACGAACTGCTCCGGCGTCAACGGGAACACCGCCAGCGCATCCCGTGGCAGCTGTGCCAGCACCGCAGCGTCTTCGGCCGTGGCCGTGCCGGCTGCCAGCCTCTCCCCCAGCGCAGCAACCCTGCCGAGAGTCGTCAGCCAGGGGCCGTCATCGGGGTTGGGGGCCCAGGGGCCATTGGGCAGTGCCACGTCAAGGGCATCAAAGAGCTGGCGAGCCGCTTCGGCCACCTTGCCGCGTCGTTCCTCTTCCTGGGCCGACGGCCGATGCTTCGCCACGCCCTCAAGCCGTTCCAGCCTTCGATTCAGTGCAGGCACAAGGTTGTCCTTCCAGCGTCAGCGGAGCCCGCTGCTCTTCTCCAGAGCGGCCACACGGGCTGCGAGTTCATCTGCCGAAACCAGCGTGGCCAGGCCGTTGAGCAAGGCAACGAGCTGAGCCGCCTGCTCGGCGGAGAGCACACCGGCTGCCGCAGCCTTGAGTGCTTCCCGGCCCGAGTCGGCGAGCGTGGCTTCCTGAGGCAGCTCCAGAGGGCTCGGCAAGGTTTCGGCCTTCAGCGGCGGGATCACGCGTTCCAGCAGCAAGCGAGCTGCCGTGGTGTCGCCGGCCAGCGCCAACTCGACCTGCTTGCGGACGATCTTCGGCACATGTTTCGCGATAGCTGCACGCAGCTTCGCAACCTCGCCAGTGCCGATGGGCCGCCCGCTCGGGTTGCCGCTCTGGCCCGACTTCCATCGTCCCGGGTTGTTCACCTGTTCCATGCCTGTTGTTTCAGGTCGTCCGCTGCTACGTCATGCCACGGGCTCATCGGCGACGCGCCTTGCCGCTTCCCACCTTGGCACCGCTGGCCTTCTCCAGCTCTTGCTCGATGGCCGGGCGGGCGCGTTCGAAGCCCTTGGTCAGGAACTCCTTCTGCGCGGTGGCCCGCCGGAACCGTTGCGGGTTGCCCGGATCGTGGACCGGCAACGCGTACTCCGCGGTGTAGCCAACGGTGCCGATCACACGTGAGCCTTCGCGGCGTACCTCGCGGTACTGGCCGTTGAGCAGCGTGCTCGTGTCGATGGGCGTCATCACGCTCGCCTCGGCCCCACCCATGATCAGCGCTCGGTGGACCCCGACGGTGAGCCGCCCGACCGCGCTCTCCAGAAACTGCGGCAGACGGTTGACGATGCGCGTGCGGCGGCGTGACATGGGGCAACCCTCAGTCCGCCTCGGCCTGTTCGAGCGCGCGCTCCGCGGCCGACTGGACGGCCCCCATCACATCCGGCAAGGGCGGCATCCTGCCCGTGGCACGCGCAACCGCGGCGCTCCAGGTGCCGGCAGCCTCCACGAAAGCTGCGTGAGTGCGGTCGAGTTCCGCCATCTGGCGGTCCGCGATGACGGCCCACACCTCACGGCCCGCGGCCACCTCCAGCCGGTCGGCCTCATTGGCCTCGGCTTTCGCTGCGGCGAGCGCATCCACCGCATCGGCACGGGCCTGCCGCAGAGCGTTCAGGCGGCCTTCGTTCGGGGCCTCCACCTCGTCGAGGCTGGTGCCGGCCTTAGCCCGTTCCAGCAGCGAGGCGGCAGCACAGCGCCGCCCCTCGGCAACCGCCTGCTGTTCTGCGGCAACCTCGCGGTCCAGCCGCTCGATGGCCGCCTCGACCAGCCGCACACGTTGCACGGCAGCCTCGTGCTGCTTCACGGCTGCGGCGTGAGCGTCCTGCGCCGGCTTCAAGCGCTGGTTCGCTGAGACGACGCGTTCGAGCTGTTCGACCTCGTGTGCCAGGCCTTGCTGCTGGGCGACGAGCGCTCGCTCGTGCTGCACTGCGTCTTTCTGCTCTCGGCGCAGGTCGTCGATTCGGCTCCGGCGTTCGTCGTTCGGCGAGAGCGGCACACCGGGATGCCATGCCCCATCAGCCGGGTCCATCGAACGCAGCGCCACTTCCGATCTTGAAACCCGCTCGCGCGCTGCCGGTAGTGCATCGACCACGCCGGCCAGCGCTCGGCGGCGCTCGACCAGCTGTTGGCCCCGATCCGGCGCACCCAGTGCCAGCGCCCAGGCTGGCAGCGTGACGGCCGGGCGTGCGATCTCCGACACAGGCGGTGACCAGGTGAACTCGACCGTGGCGTCACCTTCGGCAGGCTGGCACTTGCCCGCGGCCCATGAAGGAATGTCAGAGCCCGGAAACTGGACGATGGACCCGACAACCGTGCCATCGGGCCAAGGGGCGCGCAGGTGTGTCACGCGGACCTTCAGCGGCAGAAGCCCCGTCGGTTGGGGTGTCACAGCGTCTGCTGTGTCGCAGGTGGGATTGAACGTGTCGAGTTCGGTGGTCGTGTCGAGGGTGTCCATGGCAGGTTGGTGTGTCGGGGTGATTGGTGATGTTGCGGAGAGGGCTTCGAGCACGCGATAGGCGGTGCGGCGCGACAGGCCGAGCTCCATGAGTCGCTCGCGAATCGCCGGCCGCGGCAGGCCCTGTGCCAACAGCTCGCCGGCCAGTTGATGCGCTGCCTGTCTTGCGTCGCTGGTCTCGCCTGAGGCGATGGTCTCGTCGACCAGCAGAAGGGGTGGCTCGTTCATGCAGTGAAACTCCTGGGTTGGTGGCGGCGCCGCCCTGGCGGACGACGCGGTGAGGTCGGGGCCGGGGTGCGTCGGAGCGCAGGCCGGCCCTGGGGTTTGGCTGAATCGGCGGCAATCAAGGGCTTGGCACCGAGGCCGGGTAGGGCCGTCATGGCGAGGTGGCCGCGCATCACAGCTTCGGCCGCACGGTCGATGCGCCGACCAGCGAGCGCCAGACCTGGCCGCGGTTGGCGGCGATCTCTTCGGCGATCTCGGCCTTGGCGCGGCCGACGATGACCCGCACGGTGCTTTCGTCGGAGCCATGGCGCACGTCGACCCTCTCGCCGCCGTAGTTCTCGACGATGACGGTGACACTGGCTCGCCCGCCGCCGACCTCATCCGCCGGCACCACGCGCCCGCTCTGCGTCGGCAGCATGTACTGCCGCCCGCCGCTGCCGACGTACATCTCCGGCTGCCCGGTCTCGTTGACTCGGTAGAGCGAGCCTGCGGACACCGGGCCGCCGTACTGCCGGCCGCCGCCGTAGTTGATCGACGAGATCGACGAGATCAACTGCCCGCCGGCAGCCATGACGGCCGCGTAGTTGGCGAACTTCTGCGTCGTCGTGATGCTGTCCTGCGCGTTCATGGCATGCGCAGCGGCGGCGAACACGTTCAGGGTGGCCTGCGCAACGTTGAATCCCTTGGCCGCGGCGAACATGACGCGGTACACGCCGCTCTGCTCGCCGGCGGCCTGCTTCATCAGTTCCGCAGCGCTGCCGAAGAAATCGCCCGTCGCGCCCAGCAGCATCGCCTGGGCGGCGCGCTCGTCTGCGACGCGCCGATTGGCAAGATTGCGCAGTGCGTCGTTCAACGCCTGCTCGTTCGCGAGGAGGGCCTCCGCGTGGCGCTGCCGGCCTTCCAGATCGTTGGCTTGCATCTTGTCGCGCTGCGCCGCCAATTCGGCGCCGAGCCGCTCGTGGCGCAGCCGGATCTGTTCCGCCGGATCGTTCTCAGCAAGGATGTCCTCCGCCGCGATGCGCGCTCTGGCTACCCGCTCGGCGCTCTCGCGCGCGATGGTCTCTTCCTCCGTCGCCAGCGCGCGCGCCGCGTCGAGCGTCTTCGCGTTGGCCGCCTCGGCGATGGCGGCACGGTCCTGCGCGGCCTTCTTCTCGATCAGCGTGACGGCGCGTGCTCGCTCGTCGGCGCTGAGCACGAGCTTGTCGTTGCGCCGCAGGGCCTCCTGCTCAGCGATGTCGATGCGCGTCATCTCGTCGGCCACCGATGAACTCAGCGCAGCCATGTAGCCGGCGGCATCGAACGACGAGGCGGCCTTGCGGCTCGTCCGCGTCGGCTCGGCCTCGGCGCGCACCTTGCCGATAGGGCGTGGCGGCTCAGTGTTGCCGGCCTTCGGCTCCGGCGGTGGCGCCGCGCCAGCCAGCTTGCCGGCGCCGGCGTAGAAGGCCTTGATCTGGCCCTCGATGGTCTTCAGCTCCTGCTCTGTGCCGCGGGACCACATGCCGCGCCCGATGACGGAGTTGTCCCAGCCCTTGAGCAGCGTGCGCAGTGCCTCGGCGCGGTTCTCCAGCCGCACGATGTCGTCGGAGGCGATGCCGTTCACAGCGGCAGCGAAGCTCTCGCCCATCCAGCGGACGAAGCCGACCACCTCGCGCGTGCCGGTGATGATGGTGCGCAGCGCGGTGACGACGCCCGCGGCCAGCTCCTGAGCGGCGGCGATGGTCTGCGGATCCTGCAGGGCATCTGCCAGCGCGCTGACGTTCTCCGTGAGCACGTTGCTGGCGCCGCTGGACTCGTTGACCTTGCCGATGAACAGGGTCAGCGCGTTGCGCAGCTTCACGCCTGCGTCCTGCACCGACACGGTCATCTGGTCGGCCATGCGCTTGTTCTCTTCGAGGCTGGAGCGCAGCCCCTCGTTCAGCGCGCCCACGGCCAGGCGGCCGTTCGCGCCAAGCTCGAGGATGCGCGCTTCGGTCTCACCGGTTGCGTCGGCGATGCCGCGCACGATGGACGGCAAGGCGGCCATCATCGAGGCCCAGCCATCGGCCTCGACGCGGCCTTTCATCAGCGCCTTGGAGTAGGCGTCCATGGCCGTCGTGGCCTGGTCTGCTCGCGCTGCGTCGCGCACCAGCGCGTAGGAGAACGAGTCGGTGATGTCCAGCACCTCGGCCGTCGAGTAGCCCAGGTTCTTCAGCGTGCGCTCGGTGGAGAGGTAGACCTCCTGCGCCTCGCTCAGCGACCGGTAGGTGCCGTTCGCGGTCTGCAGCAGCCGCTCCTGCACCGCGTTGTATTCCTCGGTGCTGCCGGTGGCGTTGCGGATCCGGCTGGCCATCTGGCCGTACTGGTCCGACATGCCGATGATGGCCTGGAAGGTGCGCGCCGTGATGTAGGCGCCGATCACGCGGCCGAGCGACATGAACGCGGCGCCGGAGCGGCTGGCCTCCTCGCCGAGCTGGCGCACGGCGCCGGCGGTGGCCGTCAGGCGCGTGCCGAGCCGGTTGCCCTCATCGCCCATGCTGCGGAGGTTCCGCTCCATCGCGCGGCTGTTGCGAATTGCCTCCGCCGCGTCGATGGAAACGTCGTACGTGATGCTGCCGACTTGGTTGCTCATGGTGTCTTTCTGGATGTCGTTCCGATGGCGGGCTCAGCGACCATCTTTCGCCTTACCCGCTGTGCCACCGCGGCGCGCAACATCGCCGCTGCTGACCTGCCAGCGCTGCGTCGTGCCATCGAAGGCCAGCCCGAAGCGGCCGCGCCGGCCGTGGCGGTTCTTGGCCACCTTGCACAGCACCAGCAGGCCGCCCTCAGGCGCCTCGCCCATGGCGTGCAGCAGCAGTACGGCGTCGGCGTCTTCCTCGATGGCACCGCTCTCCTTCAGGTGCCGAAGCTCGGGTTCGTCCTGCTCGCTCTCCCGGGTCAGCTGCGACAGCAGCAGCACCGTGATACCCAGTTCCTTGGCCAGGGCCTTCATGCCGCGGCTGATGGCCTCGATCTGGTGGTGGCGGCTGGCACTGCTGCTGGCGCTGGCGGCCAACTGCAGGTAGTCCACGACCAGCAGCGCCAGCCCCTTGTGTTGCTGCTGGACCTGGCGGGCTTTGGCACGGATGTCGAGCAGGCTCAGGGCCGGCTGGTCGTCCACGTACAGCGGCAGGCTCGCGGCTTCTTCGGTGGCGTCCACGATGCGCGACCAGTCGGCATCCTTGAAGCTACCCGTGGTGAGGCGGTCCAGCGGCACGCCGGCCAGGTTGGGCGCGGCACGGTCGATCAGCTCGCCGGCCTGCATCTCCATCGACAGGAACAGCACCGGGTGGCCCTGGCCCGCGACGCGGGTGGCGATTTGCCAGGCAAGCGAGGTCTTGCCCGCGCCCGGGCGGGCCGCCAGCACCACGTTGCGGCCGGGCTTGATGCCGCCGCCGAGGCAGGCGTCCAACGGCCCGATGCCGGTCGGGATGCCGGGCTGCACGTCACCCGCTTGGAGCGCGGTCCAGTGGGCCGTGCGCTGCAGGAGCAGGTCGCTGGCGCTGCGGATGGTGCTGGCGCCGCCGGCGCTCCGCAGGCCGGCGAACAGGGCTTCGATGCGGTCCAAGGCTTCACCCGTGTCACCCGGCCTGGCGGCCAGCTCGCGGGCCTGATCGCTGGCCGCCACCATCGCCCGCCGCTGGGCCTTGTCCAGCACCAGGTCGGCGTAGCGGCCGACGCTGCTGGCGCTGGGCACGCTGCCGGCCAGGTCGTTGAGGTACGGCAGGCCGCCGGCATCTTCGGCCTGCCCGCGGTCGCGCAGGTGCTCGAACACCGTCACCACGTCCACCGGTTGCCGCGCGGCATGCAGGGCTGTGATGGCGGCCAGGATCAGCCGGTGGCGGTGGTCGAACAGGTGCGAAGGCTGCAACCGGCGGTCAGCGATGCGCAGCAGGGCGTCGGGATCGCATAGCAGCGAGCCGAGCAGGGCCTGTTCAGCTTCGGGCGCCCAGGGCAGCACGATGGCGTCCAGCGGGGCGTTCATAGCGCGGCCTCGATCAGGTCGTCGGCGTGCAGGGCGGGCTGCCGATGGCCGTCAACAGGCCGGTTCGTGCCACGCTGACTGCCTGTGCCACTGGCGGCACGCAGCATCCAGTTCCGCCAGGCCCGAGGCCAGTCGCTGCGGGCGGTCTTGTACTCGTGGTTGCGGAACTTCTCGGTCTCGGTAGCCAGGTCGACGCCAGCGCACTTCTCCGCCGACCAGGCCTCCAGCTCCGGCGTGAGTGCGAAGTCGTCGGGAACGAAGTGCGAGAGCGGCGCGCGCTTGCGCGCTCTCCCTAACGGTTCCTGATGGTTCAATGATGGTTCGGGTGCAAGCGCTTGCAGGGGTTTCGCGCAAGCCTTTGCACCCCTCAGCGCATTCCCTTGCACCCCTGCAAGGCTTTGCACCCCCGCAAAGGCTTGCACCCCCACCCCTGCAAGGCTTTGCACCCCTTGAGGCATCTTGATGCGGTACAGGTTGGTGCCACGCGGGCCTTCGTTCTCCCGAACTTCGAGTTCGCCGGACTGGCGCAAGGCGGCCAGGATGACCTGAGCGTTGCGGGGCTGCATGCGGCACTTCTCGGCGAGCGTGCCAACTGCCGGGTAGGCGTTGCCGTCGTCGTCGGAGAAGTCCGCAATGGCAAGCATCATCAGCAGGTGGGAGCCGCTGTGCTTGCTGTCTGCCCAGACGCGGGCCATGGTTCGAACGCTCATCGAGCGGCCCCGACGACCACCGCTAGCCAGCGTTCCAGCTCCTCGAGCGAGCCGAACGCGCGAGTCAGGTTCCAACGCGAGGCGATCCACTCCGGCTGGCCGTTGTCGGCAGTCGAGCGGATGACGCGGACGCCAGCCAGTGCGGCGCGGGCGATCAGGTCGGCCTCGGCCTTCCAGGCCGGGCGCGCGCCAGCGTCGGCGTCAGTTGATCGCGCGCTTGAGCATGGCGGCAATTGAGCCGGCGGCATCGACGACGCAGGCGGCGTGGACGTAGAGCCCCTGGTCATCGCGGCCGATGGCGAGCCTGGTGACGTTGAAGACACCGAGGGGCGCGCCGGCCGGGCCGAGTCCGAAGTCAAGGGCCAACCGGAGAACGACGGGCTCACCGTCGAAGTCGAGCGCTCGCTCGACGTGGGGTGCGGGTTCGGGCATTGCGCAGCCTTCTGAAGGGGCGTTGACAGTCGGGCCCAGCTTGGGGCCTGTTCCTTGGGGGCGGTGTTGACCGCGGCCGCTGCGGCGGCGCTGCTTGCGGGCAGCATGACGGGGCTCACGCGGGCAATGCGGCGGCAGCGGAGGACGGGCCGCGCTTGAGGCGCTCGACCTTGCCACGCAACAGCTGTGCGGGCTCTGGCAGAGCGCACGAAGGGCAGTTACGCGCAACCTCTTCAACCTCGGCACGGACCCAACGTACCGTGCGTGGTCCGAGGACTCGTGGACGCGCGGCAAACCAGGGCTGTTTCGTCAGCACAAGGAAGGTGCGCGCGTCGACAACGAAGATCTCGCGGGCTGCTTCTCCCGTTTTCATCAGCACCGTGCCCGAGGCGATGGTGGACCGGGCGGGGATGCGATCGGCTCTCGTCCCGCGGGCGGCGCTGCCGCTGGTGCTTTGGCGGTCTGCGGTTCCGCCAATGTGGTCTGCTTTCACTACCCGCCTCCGTCTTGCACCTAAATGCGACAGGAGGTAGTGTCCGGAGAGATGCTGGCGGCAAGCGCCTGCCGTTCAGTTGCCGTTTCCCTGCCGACTACCTAGCGCTCATCCGGCGGATGTGGGCCTTCACGTCCTCCGCGAAGGCCTGGCGCGTGATGCCTTCCGCTCGTGCCAGAGCGCCAATGCCGCGCGGCAAGCGCCCGTAGTCGTTTGTCGGCATGGTCAGGCCAGCGTCAACGCACATCTGATACCGGCGCGCCTGCCGCTGCTCCTTCGTTTCGGCCCGCGTCGCGGCAAGGCGTGATATCTGGTCGGGTACGGTCCAGCGCTGCGTCGATGTGAACGCAGCCAGTTCGGCCGGTGTGACACGCCTGTCAGGAAATCGCTCCAACAGAGCCCAGAAGCGGCGGTATCCCTCCGGGAAGGTGTACGCCGGGTACACCCACTGCACGGCCTTGAGTCCCTGCGCCTCAACGAGTGCGCGCCGTTGACCAGGCTCTTTGCCAGTCGAAAGTGCTGCAGCTTGCTCCACGGTCAGGCTCTCGACATTGAGCCAACGTGCCCAGTCCGGCTCAGGCCAGGTTGCGGCGATCAGTGCGGCGTCACTGGTGGCCTTGGCAGCCACCGCCAAGCTAAGAGGGGTTGGTCCCGTGACTACATGCCGAAACGCGAACTCATACCATTCGAGCTCGGTTACTGCGTACCGCTCCGGATGGCTTGTTGCCATCGCGGATGCTGCGACTACCTGGCCAGAATGGGTGTCGATCACCTCCAGGTCGGGGTCGCTTTCGATGGCCTGCATCGCACGCAGGCAGTGGGTGGACTGCGCGAAGTCGGGATCGTCAGGGGCAGCGCCGGGCACCTGCGCTCTTGCGTAGATGCGAACCAGCTCCATAACGGGAATGAGTCCGGATTGCCCTGCGTCGGCTTCGTTGTCCACTCGCGCCCTTCGTGCGCCCTTGAAGAAGGGGCCACGCCAACCAGGCAAGGGAGTCCCGGCTTTCGCCCCGTCGGGCTAGGCGTGGCCTGACTTTGGGCCGCCTACGCGGCTTTGGGCTTGGGGGTCACGATGCAGGCGCCGACCATACGAGGCGCAGGTGATCCTGTGTCCGCCGGGGGTGGGCGCCGGCGCTCTCGCGCAGCCAACGCTCCACCTCTGCGCGGACCTCACGCAAGTAGCCGCCATTGGCCGACATTTCCAGAAACTCGCCAATGTCCAAGCCAAGCCAGCCCCGAAAGCCGGCTGGCGAGAAGCGGTCGACCGCCTCGTTGCGAGCGTTGTAACTCCGCTTCCTTTCCGCTGCCTCCGCGTTGCGCCTGTTGCTCTCCTCAGCACAGACCATGACGCGCACCCGAAACTTGCCGCTCGGCGCCTTGTTGACGACGAGCAACCCCGGCGTTTTCCATCGTGGGTCGAACTCCGCAGCACCCACCGGGTAGAAGGTTGCGGCGGTCAACGGTTGCCCTGGTTCACCCGGAAAGAGATGCGACGGCAGCAGGCCCGCCGCAACGAGATCCCCCTTCTCTCCGGAGTAGCAATTCGCCCATCCGGACTGCCCAACCTGAACCACGCCAATGGACACTCTAGAAACGTCAGTCTTGATCTGGCCAGGGGTGTAGTAGCGGCGCGGCGCCTTAGCCATGGACCACCTCCTCGCAGCGCGCAACGACGTTCTGCATCTGTTCGACCGCGCCCGACATCAGGTCGAAAGCTTCGCGCGCCGTCGCTTCGACCCCCGAGACGGGGAGCAACTCCACATCGAGAGCGCAGACGTTCCAGAGAGCCGACTCGGTGATCTCCAGCAGCGAGCGGGCGAACATGATGGACATAGCGACATCGCCATCAAGGCCGGCCGCTTCGTCGGCCCCCACAAGGCCCTCGCTCAACCTTCGCATGGAAACCTGATACGGGCCGGCGTTCTCGACTGAAAGGCTGTCGCCGTCCTTGGGCAGGCTAGCAATCCACACGGCCAGCATGTCTCGGGTCTTGCCGATGGCCTCAAGCGACGGCTGATCGGGGACGGGGGCGGCGTTCTGCTCAAGCATGGCTGGCCTCCGAATCTTGGCACCGCGACGGCTCGATGAGGTTGCCACGCTCCAAGGCGGCGAGCGTCATGGTCACCGCCTCGAAGGTGTCGTTGGCTGTCTTGAACGCGTACTCAGTCTGGGCAGCGAGCAAGGCCTCCAGGTCTTCCGTGTCATCTGGTGACTGCGCGGCAATGTCGCGAGTCTTCCGAAGGGCTTCGTAGACGTGGTTCGTTTGCCGCACAACCGCGTCGAGTTTGTCGCCGAGCCTCTGCACGAGGAAGCGTGGATCCTGTTCGCGCCAGACATCCATGCCATGGCGCTCTTCGAGCAGCGGCGCGATGGTGCACGGGTGCCCGAGGTAACTCTTGGCCTCGCAGGTACGATCATTGGTAGCCATGGTGTGCGGTCCTTTCACGGTTGCACGTTGTGGTCAGGGGCCGGCGCTGCTCTAACAGCGCCGCACCCCGCTTGCCTCGGAAGCCGCCGAGGCGCCGGTGTCACTTCACGCCAGAGCGTCCTGCATGCCCCGGCGGTTGGCCTTGATGGCAGTCGTCATGCCACCCGCAGCTCCAGGTGCCGCCCCAGGCTCGACAGCGCCGAGGCGATGGTGTCGATCTTCGTGGCGTGATGAAGGTCGACGATGCGGTTCACTTCCTGCCGCGTCGTGCCCAGGCGCTTTGCCAAGTCCGCCGGGCGCACCTTCTGCGCCAGCATCTCGTTGAGCAGCAGCACCTTCGCAGCCACAGAGGCCGGCAACTCGACCAGCACCTCGCCGCGCCTGGCCTTGGTCGGCGCCGGCACCGGCCGTTGATCCTCGAAGTAGAAGTCCATCGCCGTGATCAGCGCGTCGGCGGCCATCTGGCGTGCGTCGTCCACCGTGTCGCCCTGGGTGATCGCCTCGGGAATGTCGCGGAAGGTGACGACGAATCCGCCTTCGTCGGCGGGCTCGAATCGAGCGGGGTAACGGTTCATGGGCATGCCTCTCGGGGATGGGAGTCGGGTCGATCAGCGCGAATCGCGGGCCCAGCTCACAGGCCCAGCTGCTTCAGGATGGCCTTGCGCGTACCTTCCTTCAGCTCCTGACTCGGGTGCCGCGGCAGTACCGATTGCCGGCCGTTGAAATACAGCTTCCAGTGCCGGGTGCCGTCCTCAACGGCCACACCCTGCGCGATGAGCCACCGCTTGAACTCGCTGATCTTCATCGTCTTCCCGCGTTGACGACTGCCGCAGTGTAAGCAGAATTGCTTATGAATGTGCGCACGTTTGTTTACGCCGCCTTGAACGGCAGCACTTGCGCGGCGGGCGTCGCCAGGTAGTCGGCCCAGGCTGCCAGCAGCGCGCGGCGCTCGTCGTTGAACTGCGCGCGGTTGTAGGCTGCCTTCACCTTGTCGGCCTCGCGGTGAGCCAGGCAGGCCTCGATCACGTCGGGCCGGGCCGCGTTGGTCTCGTAGGCCCAGGTGCTGAAGGTGGCACGGCACAGGCCGTGCACGGTGGTGCGGTGCCGCTCGGCCATGCGGTCCAGCACCGCCAGCATGGCCATGTTCGACTGCGGCGCGTCGACCTTCACGAGCGAGGGGAACACCAGGGTCCGGTGCTGCCCCAGCTGGCCGCGCAGGATCTCCACCGCCCGGGCCGGCAGGTGCACCAGGTGCGGCTCGGCCTTGTCCTTGCCGCTGGCCTTCATGCGCTCGGCGGGCACCAGCCAGGTGGCTGCGTCGAAGTCGATCTCGCGCCAGCGCGCGCCCAGCGCCTCGCCGGTGCGGGCCGCGGTCAGGATGGCGAACTCCAGCGTCCGTGCCGCCGTGCCTTCCATCGCACGCAGCCGGGTCATGAACGCCGGCGCCTCACGGTAGGGCAGGGCGGCGAACTGGCCGGCGTCCTTGCGCGGCATGCTCTCGCGCATCTTGCGGCGCAGCGCGGCGGCCGGGTTCACGGTGCAGCGCTTGTGGAAGATGGCGTCCTCGAACACGGCGTCCAGGCGCTGGCGGATGCGCTGCACGGTCTCCAGCGGGCGGCCGCTGAGGCTGGTGCGACGGGCGCTCTCCAGCGGCTTGATGGACTGCAACGCCTCCAGCAGCTCGGGCGGCTCGATCTCGCTGATCGGCCGGTGCCACACCTCCGCCGGAATGTGGTTCTCCAGGCTGCTGATCCACTGCGCGCCGTGCTTGGCGGTCTTCGTGGGCTCGATGACGCGCTCGTGGTAGTTCCGGGCGCAGCGTGCCAGGGTCCAGTGCACACGGGCCTTCTCGGCCTTGCGGCTGGCCTCTGCCTCGGCTGCAGCGGCGCGGCGCTCGTCGCGAACCTGCATCGGGTCGTGGCCGACGGCGAGCTGGTCGCGGCACTCGGCTGCCTTGCGCCTGGCCGCGGTGATCGAGTCGCCGGCCTGGGCCGTGCTGCCGCGGAAGCAGACGCCGAGGCCCATCTCGCGCCGTTTACTGCTGGGCGCCGTGTACCGGAACACCCAGGCGACCGAATCGCCGCGAATCCTCAGCAGCAGGCCACCGCCGTCGGCGTGGTCGCCTTCGGCCGCGGATTGAACCTGCCTCGCCGTGAGAAGGTGAAGTCGCGCGGAGGTCTTCCGCCGGGTTGCTGTCGCCATCCTGTCCCCCACTCCGTCCGCCAGCTCGTCCGCCAGAAAGCGGCGCGAGCGGGCTGCACTGCAATGTCACTGCAATGCACTGTGATGAGTGTCTGAGAAGGAAAAACTCCAGTCAAATCAACGACTTGGAGTCGAACTCGCTGCACTGTAAAGGCACTGTGGTGCACTGCAATGCAGGAGTGTCCCGGCGGAGGCTGTGAGATTCGAACTCACGGGCCCTTGCGAGCCGGCAGTTTTCAAGACTGCTGGGTTAAACCGCTCCCCCAAGCCTCCGTAAACCCCGGCTCGCGCGCGGCGCGGCTGGGGCGGGCCGGATTCTAGGCGCCGGGGCGGCGCTGCTGAGGGCAGTGCACCTGCAGCAGCTCGCGCCGGCCGCCGTCCACGCGCACCGCGCTGAGGCAGCCGCCCCAGACGCAGCCGGTGTCCAGCGCCAGCAACTCGGGCGACGAGCGCAGGCCCAGCGTGCTCCAGTGGCCGAAAGCCACCGGCTCGCCAGCGCCGGCGCGGCCCGGCACCTCGAACCAGGGCATGAAGCCGGCCGGCGCAGCACCGGCGCCTTCCTTGGTGTCGAAGTCCATCGTGCCGTCGGCGCTGCAGAAGCGCAGCCGCGTCAGCGCGTTGACGATCACGCGCAGCCGCTCCGCGCCTTCGAGTGCATCGTCCCAGCGTGCCGGCGTGTTGCCGTACATCAGCGGCAGGAACTCGGCCAGCGCCGGGCCGCGCAACACGGCTTCCAGCTCGGCGGCCAGCGCCAGCGTCTTCTTGCGGTCCCACTGCGGCAGCAACCCGGCGTGCACACACAGCCAGCCGGCCTCGACATGCGCCATGCGTTGCTGGCGCAGCCAGTCGATCCAGCCGGGCGCGCCGGCGTCGTCGAGCACGTCGCCGAAGCTGTCGTCGCGTTTGCGCTTGCGCACGCCGTGGGCCACGGCCAGCAAATGCAGGTCGTGGTTGCCGAGCAGGCAGGTCGCGGCGGCGCCGTAGCCGGCCACGCGCCGCAGCACGGACAGCGAAGCGGGCCCGCGGTTCACCAGGTCGCCAAGCAGCACCAGACGGTCGCGCGAAGGCGAAAAGCCGGCCTCGTCCAGCAGCTGGCCGAGGGCCTGATCACAACCTTGCACGTCGCCGATCAGAAAGATCATTTGGACAATTCTGCTACGCTGCCGGTACCGAAACAGACACCGCCGCGAGGCCGGCGGGTGATATGGACGTTGCGCTACTGGTGGGGCTGATCCTGCTCAATGGGGCGTTTGCGATGGCCGAAATGGGCCTGACCGCAGCCCGCAAGACCCGTTTGCAGGTGATGGTGGACACGGGGGACGGCGGAGCCAGCGCCGCGATGAGGCTGCACGACGACCCCACACGCTGGCTGTCGACGGTGCAGATCGGCATCACCTCCATCGGCCTGCTGAACGGCATTGTCGGTGAGGCGGCCTTCGCCAAGCCGATGGCCGAATGGCTGGTCACCCAGTTCGCCCTCGGCGCGGGGCCGGCGGACATCATCTCGACCGCGGTCGTGATCGTGCTGATCACGTACTTCACCATCATCTTCGGCGAGCTGGTGCCCAAGCGCATCGGCCAGATGTTCCCCGAGGCGGTGGCGCGCCTGGTGGCGCGGCCCATGCTGTGGCTGTCGACGGCGACCAAGCCCTTTGTCGCGCTGCTGTCGGCCAGCACCCAGGCGGTGCTCAAGCTGCTGGGCCTGGGCAGCCGGGCGGCGACCGCGGTGACCGAAGAAGAGATCAACGCCAGCCTGGAAGAGGGCCTCGATGCCGGCGTCATCGAGGCGCAGGAGCACCAGATGGTGCGCAACGTGTTCCGTCTCGACGACCGCCAGATCGGTTCGATGATGGTGCCGCGGGCCGAGATCGTCTGGCTCGACGAGGCCGATCTGGCCGAAGCCCTGCTCGAAACCGTGGCCGACAGCGGCCACAGCCGCTATCCGGTGTGCCGCGGCTCGCTGGATGACGTGCGCGGTGTGGTCAACGTCGGCAAGCTGCTGCCGGTGCTGGCGCGTGGCGGGCCGCTGAACCTGGCCGAGCACATGGTGCCGCCGGTGTTCGTGCCGGAAACGCTGTCGGGCATGGAACTGCTGGACAACTTCCGCGCGGCGCGCACCGACCTGGTGTTTGTCGTCGACGAATACGGCGCGGTGCAGGGCCTGATCAGCGAGCGCGACCTGCTCGAGGCCATCACCGGCGAGTTCGGTGCGCCCACCGACGACGATGCCTGGGCCGTGCAGCGCCCGGACGGCGGCTGGCTGATGGACGGCCTGATCCCGGTGCCGGAGCTGAAGGACCGGCTCGACATCAAGGAACTCCCGGAGGAAGACCGGGGACGCTACAACACGTTGGCTGGCATGATCATGCTTTTGCTCGGCCGTCTGCCGCGCACCGCCGACGCGGTGTTGTGGGAAGGCTGGCGTTTCGAGGTCGTCGACCTCGACGGCAAACGTGTCGACAAGGTGCTGGTCACCCGCACCGAAACCCCTGGAGAAGACTCTTGATCAATCAGAACCTGCACCGCAAGCCGGTGGGCCTGGACAGCGTGCAGCACCGCAAGCTCAAGCTGAAGGCGCCGCTCACCGACTGGAGCGTGGCCAACAAGCTGAACGCGCTGTTCATCGCCGCCGTCGAGTTCGGCGACGTCTGCCGCGAGTTCCCGATCGTGTTCGTGAAGGCTGGCAAGGAGCCTGACGGCACCGACGCCATCGCGCCGATCGCCGTGCTGGGCCTGACGCAGCAGGAGAACCTCTACGTCAGCGGCGAGCGCTGGCGTGCCCAGTACATGCCGGCGCTGTTGCGCACCTACCCGTTTGCCATTGCCCGCATGGACGAGGAACGCTTCGCAGTCGTCATCGACTCCGCGGTGGCCAACCTGCAGGAGACGGAAGGCGAGGCGCTGTTCGACGAGGCCGGCCAGGCCACGCCCTACCTGAAAAACGTGCAGGCGCAGCTCGAGCAGCTTGAAGGCGAGATCCAGCGTACGCGCCAGGTCTGCAAGCGCTTCGCCGAGCTCGGCCTGCTGCAGGACATGCGCTTCGACGTCACGCTGCCCGACGGCAACAAGCACACGGTCGATGGCTTCATGACGCTGGACGACAAGAAGGCCACCGACCTGGCACCCGAGGTGGTTGTCGAACTGCACAAGACCGGTTTGCTGGGCCTGATGCACATGCACTGGGTCAGCCTGGGCAACATGCGCCGGCTGGTGGACTGGCACACCGAGCGTTTGGCTGCACCGACCACCACGCCCGCGGCCTGACCCGGCAGCCTCAGAACGGCGCGCGCAGCGCGCCGACGATCTCGGCCGGCCCGGGCCGGCCGCGGTTGACCCAGTCGTCGAAGCGCTGCTTCGCGGCCTCGCCGTAGCGCTGGTAGATCTTCCAGCCGACCCAGGCCACCAGGCCAACGATCAGCAGCGACTTCAGCGCGCGGCCGAACGAGGCCAGCACGGCGATGCCCATGCCCAGCGCCACCCACTTGAACCACCAGCTGCCCGAGTAGGTCATCGCGTTGATCACGTAGGTGATGCCGATGACGAACAGGGCGCGGAACGGCATCACCAGGGCGTCGATCAGGTCCTTGACCGGGCGGGTGACGAAGCTGATGGGGTTCATGGCAGGGCTCCGGGGATCGTGGGCGTCGTGGGATTCGACGGCGTGAATGCTCGCCGCCCATGGCCGTGGGTGCCAGCCCTGCGCGATGAGCCGCCGCTGGGCGGCGCGAATCGACAGCGTCGGCCGATGGCTGGCGGGCATTGGCCGCAAAATCGCCGGCTTTCCCGATCCGCCAGAACGCCATGACCGTCCGTCTCGCCAAGCCCCGCAAGGGCAGCCTTCCGATCCACGTCGTCGACCGCGAGCGCGCGGCCGCCACCGCGGCCACCCTGCCGCCGTCGGCCCAGGCCTGGCTGAAAGCCACCGGCTTTGCCGGCGCGCCGGACAGCTTTGCGTTGGTGCCCGGCGCCGACGGCAAGCCGGTGGCGGTGCTGGCCGGCGTGCGCTCCGGTGCCGACCCGTACGCGCTGGCCCACCTGCCCAAGGCCCTGCCCGAAGGCGCCTACCACCTGGCCGAGGCCGGTGAGGGCGACGTGGCGCTCGACGCCGGCACCGCCGCGCTGGCCTGGGAGCTGGGCGGCTACACCTTCGACCTGTTCAAACCCGCGCGCCGCGAGCCTGCCGAACTGACGCTGCCGCCGTCGGAAGCCGCGCGCCGCGCGCTGATCGTCGCCGAGGCGCTGAAGAGCACACGGGACCTGGTCAACACGCCGGCTGAGCAGATGGGCCCGGGCGCGCTGGCCGAGGCGGTGCGGCTGGTGGCCGCGCAGCACGGCGCGAAGTTCCGCCAGGTCGTTGGCGATGCGTTGCTGAAGCAGGGCTTCCCGGCCATCCACGCGGTGGGCCGCGCGGCCGACGCCGCCAGCGGCCGCGCGCCGCGGCTGATCGAACTCACCTGGGGCCACGCCAAGCACCCGCTGGTCACGCTGGTCGGCAAGGGCGTGTGCTTCGACAGCGGCGGCCTGGACATCAAGAGCGCCGACGGCATGCGGCTGATGAAGAAGGACATGGGCGGCGCGGCCAACGCGCTGGGCCTGGCGCAGCTGATCATGGCGCTGGGCCTGCCGGTGCGGCTGCAGTTGCTGATCCCGGCCGTCGAGAACGCCATCGCCGGCAACGCCTTCCGGCCGGGCGACGTGTTCAGCACGCGCAAGGGCCTGCACATCGAGATCGGCAACACCGACGCCGAGGGCCGCGTGATCCTTTGCGACGCGCTGGCCTACGGCGCCGAGAGCAAGCCCGCGCTGATGATCGACATGGCCACGCTGACCGGTGCCGCGCGCGTGGCGCTGGGTTCGCAGCTGCCGGCGCTGTTCAGCCGCGACACCGCGCTGGCGCGCGAGCTGATGGACCTCGGCCTGCAACTGGGCGACCCGCTGTGGCAGATGCCGCTGTGGGCCGGCTACCACGGGCTGATCGAGAGCGACATCGCCGACATCGTCAACACCGGGCGTGGTGGCCTGGCCGGCGCGATCACCGCCGCGCTGTTCCTCGAGGACTTCGTGCCGGCCGACCAGCCCTGGCTGCACATCGACCTGTTCGCCTGGAACGACATGGCCCGGCCCGGCCGGCCGGTGGGTGGCGAGGCGCAGACGCTGCGCACCTTGCTGGCCTACCTGCAGCGGCGTTTCGGGGGCCGCTGAGCCCCGGCTGAGCCACCGCTGAGAACAGGCCAGCAAACGCCGGTCTTTTCGACACATCGCCGTCACGCGCAGTGGGCATACTGCGAAGCAGCTCAGGCGAAAACCGGCCGCAACAATGGGCGGAACTCGGAACCCGTGCCCGCCGCCTGACTCTTGGATGCTTAGACGAAGCCCGCGAGATCGAATGACTCGCGGGCTTTTTCCATGGGCACCGCAGTTTCCGCGGCCTGCGGCGCACACAGCGACCGCACCGTCTGCTCGATGGTGTCGGCGTCGTGCACCGTGCGGATGGCCTCGTACAGCGCTTGTGCTTCCGGAAAGTGCCGCCGCAGCTGGTTCACCCACTGCTTGATGCGGCCACCGCGGTGGCGCGCGGCCACCTCGGGCCGCACCAGCTCGGCATAACGCGGCAGCAGCGGGGCGATGCGGTCCCAGCCGGGCGCGACCAGGCCGCGCACCGCCAGTGCCAGGCCGGGGTCGGCCACCAGGCCGCGGCCCAGCATCAGCGCGTCGCAGCCGCTTTCGGCCAGGCAGCGCCGGGCGTCGTCTACGCTCCAGACCTCGCCGTTGGCGATGACCCGCAGGTTCTGGCCGGCTACGGCCTCGCGGACGCGTGCGATGCGGTCCCAGTAGGCCGGCGGCTTGTAGCCATGCAGCTTGGTGCGTGCGTGCACGACGATCTCGCCGGCGCCGGCCTCGGCCATGGCGCGGGCGTTGTCGAGCAGGCGCTCCTCGTCGCGGTGGCCCAGCCGCATCTTGGCGCTCACCGGCACACCCGGCGGCACGGCGCGGCGCACGGCGGCGACGATGCCGTGCACCAGCTCGGGCTCGTCCAGCAGCACGGCGCCGCCGCGGTGGCGGTTCACGGTCTTGGCCGGGCAGCCGAAGTTCAGGTCCACGCCCTCGGCGCCCAGCTCGGCCAGCCGGGCCGCGTTGTCGGCCAGCACGGCCGGCTCCGAACCCAGCAGCTGGGCGCGCACCGGCACGCCAGCCGGGGTGCGGCTGCCGTGCCGCAGCTCGGGCATCAGGCGCAGGAACACGCGCGCCGGCAGCAGCCGGTCGGTGACGCGGATGAACTCCGAGACGCAACGGTCCACACCGCCCACGCCGGCCACCAGCGCGCGCAGCCGGTGGTCGAGCACCCCTTCCATCGGGGCCAGCAGGATGAGCTGGGGCACTCGGCTTGGCACTCCGCTTGGCACTCGGCTGTGTTGTGCCTGTGTGGGGTCGGTGGACATGGCCGCGCATTGTCGTTGCCGGATCCGGGCGAACCCTGTTGAATTCTTCGACCGAGCGGTCGAAGAATGGCGGCCGCTTTCCGATGAGGCTTCAAGGAGGCTTGCATGTCAGAACCGCCGCTGCGGGTGGCCACCGACGGCCCGGTGCGCACGCTGACGCTGAACCGCCCGGCCGCGCTGAACGCCTTCACCGCCGAGCTGCACGGCCTGCTGCGCCCCGCGCTCGATGCCGCGGCCGAGAACCCGGCCGTGCGCGTGGTGGTCATCACCGGCGCCGGCCGCGGCTTCTGTGCCGGGCAGGACCTGGCCGACCCGGCCATGGCCGGGCCCGAGATCGACGTGGGTGCGGTGGTCGAGCGCCACTACAAGCCGCTGGCGCTGCGGGTGCGGTCGATGCCCGTGCCGGTGATCGCCGCCGTCAACGGCGTGGCGGCCGGCGCCGGCGCCAACCTCGCGCTGTGCTGCGACCTCGTCGTCGCGGCGCGCAGCGCGAGCTTCATCCAGGCCTTCAGCCGAATCGGCCTGGTGCCGGACTGCGGTGGCACCTGGCTCTTGCCGCGGCTGGTGGGCCGGGCGCGCGCTTTGGGCCTGGCGATGACGGGCGACAAGCTGCCGGCCGAAGAGGCCGCCCGCATCGGCCTGATCTGGCAGTGTGTGGACGACGCCGGCTTCGCCGAGGCCGTGCGCACGCTGGCGCTGAAGCTGGCCGCGATGCCCTCGCGCGCGCTGGCCGAGACGCGCCGGCTGGTCGATGCCGCGGCGCCGGCGGAGCTGGCCGATGCGCTGGGCTGGGAGGCCGCGGCCCAGGGCGAGCTGGGCCGCGCACACGACTTCCGCGAAGGAGTGCAGGCCTTCTTCGAAAAGCGCACGCCACGCTTCGAGGACCGCTGAGATGGACGCGCAACAGATCGCCGAGGCCTGCCGCGACGAGATGTGGGCCAACGACCGTGCCAGCCGCTCGATGGGCATCGAGATCCTCGCGGTCGGCCCCGGCACGGCCACGCTGCGCATGACGGTGCGCGAGGACATGCTCAACGGCCACGATCTCTGCCACGGCGGCTTCGTCACGACGCTGGCCGACAGCGCCTTTGCGTTTGCCTGCAACGCCTACAACGAGCTGACGGTGGCCTCCGGCTTCGATGTCAACCTGATCACCGCGGCGCGCCGCGGCGACGTGCTGCAGGCCGAAGCCGTGGAGCTGGCGAAGTCCGGCCGCACCGGCGTCTACGACATCGTGGTCAGCAACCAGCGCGGCGAGCGTGTGGCGGCCTTCCGCGGCCGCAGCTACACGGTGAAGGGCCGCCCGGTGGTCGAAGGGCTGCCGATGGGCAAGCGCCTGCTCGACCGGGAGGTTTGAACATGCCGGTGAAAGCGCCGCGGCCCGGTGAACTCGAGGCCATCGAAACCGCCAGTGCCGACGAGCTGCAGGCCCTGCAGCTCGAACGCCTGCAGAAGACGCTGCGCCACGCCTACGAGCGTGTGCCGCACTACCGGCGCGCCTTCGATGCCAAGGGCGTGCACCCTTCGGACTGCCGCAGTCTGGCCGACCTGGCGAAGTTCCCGTTCACGGCCAAGGCCGACCTGCGCGCCAACTACCCCTTCGGCATGTTCGCCGTGCCGCGCGAGCAGGTGGTGCGTGTGCACGCCAGCAGCGGCACCACCGGCAAGCCCACGGTGGTGGGCTACACCCAGGGCGACATCGACACCTGGGCCGGGCTGGTGGCGCGCAGCATCCGCGCCAGCGGCGGCCGGCCGGGCGACATCGTGCACGTGGCCTACGGCTACGGCCTGTTCACCGGCGGCCTGGGCGCGCACTACGGCGCCGAGCGGCTGGGCTGCACCGTGGTGCCGATGAGCGGCGGCAACACCGAGAAGCAGGTGGCGCTGATCGAGGACTTCCGGCCCGACATCATCATGGTCACGCCGAGCTACATGCAGGTCATCTGCGAGGAGTTCCGGCGCCAGGGCAAGGACCCGCGGCAGATGAGCGTGAGCGTCGGCATCTTCGGCGCCGAGCCCTGGACCGAGGCGATGCGGCGCGACATCGAGGTCAGTGCCGGGCTCGACGCGGTCGACATCTACGGCCTGAGCGAGGTCATGGGCCCGGGCGTGGCCAACGAGTGCATCGAGGCCAAGGACGGCCCGGTGATCTGGGAAGACCACTTCTACCCGGAGATCATCGACCCCGACACCGGCGAGGTGCTGCCCGATGGCAGCGAGGGCGAGCTTGTCTTCACCACGCTCACCAAGGAAGCGCTGCCGGTGGTGCGCTACCGCACACGCGATCTCACGCGCCTGCTGCCGCCCACTGCGCGCAGCATGCGCCGCATGGGCAAGATCGTCGGCCGCAGCGACGACATGCTGATCATCCGCGGCGTGAACCTGTTCCCGACGCAGATCGAGGAGATCGTGCTGCAGCACGGCCAGCTCTCGGGCCAGTACCAGCTGGTGGTGACGCGCGATCAACTGCTGGACGCGCTCACCGTGCGCTGCGAGCTGGCGCCCGAACACCGCCACGCCGCGGCGGGGCCGGTGGCGGCCGAGCTGGAACAGCGCATCAAGGCGCTGGCGGGTGTCAGCGCGCGGGTCGAGGTGGGGCAGCCCGACAGCATCGAGCGCACGCTGGTGGGCAAGGCGCGGCGTGTGATCGACCAGCGCCCCCGCTGAGTCCAGGCTGAGGAAAGCACCATGTACACCCAGGCCATGGATCTGGCGCCCAAGGAAGAACAGGCCGCGCAGCGCAGCGCCGACGAAGGGCATCTCGAAGCGCAGTTCGAAGCCCGGATTGCCGCCGGCGAGTTTGTCGAGGCCAAGGACTGGATGCCCGAGCACTACCGCAAGACCCTGGTGCGGCAGATCAGCCAGCACGCGCATTCCGAGATCGTGGGCATGCTGCCCGAGGGCAACTGGGTCACGCGCGCGCCCACGCTCAAGCGCAAGGCCATCCTGCTCGCCAAGATCCAGGACGAGGGCGGCCACGGCCTGTACCTCTACGCCGCGGCCGAGACGCTGGGCACCAGCCGCGACCAGATGCTCGAGGCGCTGCACACCGGCCGCGCCAAGTACAGCAGCATCTTCAACTACCCGACGCTGAGCTGGGCCGACATCGGCGTGATCGGCTGGCTGGTCGACGGCGCGGCCATCATGAACCAGGTGCCGCTCACGCGCTGCAGCTACGCGCCCTATGCGCGGGCCATGGTGCGCATCTGCCGCGAAGAGAGCTTCCACCAGCGCCAGGGCTTCGACAGCCTGCACGTGATGATGAAGCAGGGCACACCAGCCCAGCGCGCGATGGTGCAGGGCGCGGTGGACCGCTGGTGGTGGCCGAGCCTGATGATGTTCGGCCCGCCCGACAAGGACAGCGTGCACGGTGCGCAGAGTGCGCGCTGGGGCATCAAGCGCTTCGGCAACGACGAGCTGCGGCAGAAGTTCGTCGACGCCTGTGTCGAGCAGGCCGCGGTGCTGGGCGTGACGCTGCCCGACCCCGAGCTGAAGTGGAACGCCGAGCGTGGCCAGCACGACTTCGGCCCCATCGACTGGGACGAGTTCTGGCGCGTCGTCGGCGGCCACGGCCCTTGCAACACCGAGCGGCTGGCCGCGCGTGTGAAGGCCTGGGACGACGGCGCCTGGGTGCGCGAGGCGGCGCTGGCGCATGCCGACAAGCTGGCGCGCAAGCACGAGATTCAGGAGGCCGTGGCATGAGCACCGGCAAGGAATGGCCGCTGTGGGAGGTCTTCGTGCGCCCCAGGTCGGGCCTGGAGCACAAACACTGCGGCAGCCTGCACGCGGCCGACTCGACCATGGCGCTGCAACTGGCGCGCGAGGTCTACACACGGCGGCAGGAAGGCGTGAGCGTCTGGGTCGTGCGCAGTGCCGACATCACCGCCAGCGACCCGGCCGACAAGGCCATGCTGTTCGATCCGGCGGAAGACAAGGTCTACCGCCACCCCAGCTTCTACCGGCTGCCTGATCCGGTCGACCACCTCTGATGAACACCGCCGCCTCGGTCGATCTGGTGCTGACACCGGCGCTGCGCTACGTGCTGCGCATCGCCGACACCTGCCTGGTGCATGCGCAGCGCCTGTCGGAGTGGAGCGGCCATGCGCCGGTGCTGGAGGAGGACATCGCGCTGGCCAACCTGGCGCTCGACAGCCTGGGCCAGGCGCGTGCGCTGCTCACGCACGCGGCGGCGCTGGCCGGGGGCGAACTCGACGAGGACCGGCTGGCCTTCCTGCGCGAGGAGCACCAGTTCTTCAACCTCACGCTGGTCGAGCAGCCCTTGCGCAAGGCCAGCGCGCACAGCCCGGCGGGCGACTTCGCCGACACGGTGCTGCGCAACTGGCTGGTCGCCGCCTGGCTGAAGGCGCTGTACACGCAGCTGCAGGCTTCGCAGGATGCGACGCTGGCCGCCATCGTCGCCAAGTCGCTGAAAGAGGTGCGTTACCACCAGGCGCACGCTGCGGCCTGGGTCGTGCGGCTGGGCGACGGCACCGAGGAGTCTGCGCGCCGTCTGCAGGCGGCACTGCAGCGCGCCTGGCCCTACACCGGCGAGCTGTTCACCGATGACGCGGTGGATGCCGAAGCCGCCGCCAGCGGCCTAGGCCCGCCGCGCAGCGCCTTGCGTGCCGACTGGATGGCGGAGATGGCTTCGCTGTTTGCGGAGGCCCGGCTCGAAGCCCCGGCTGCCAGCGCCTTCGTCGCCACCGGCACCCAGGGCCGCCACAGCGAGCACCTGGGTTTCTTGCTGGCCGAGATGCAGTTTCTGCAGCGGCGCTACCCGGGCGGGGTCTGGTGAGATGTGCGGAGCCGAAGTGCTGAGCCACGCCGAGGCCGAGGCCCGCGTGCGCGCCGCGCTGGCGCAGGTGATGGACCCCGAAGTGCCGGTGTTGAGCCTGGTCGATCTCGGCCTGGTGCGCGAGGTGCAGGTGGATGGCGATGGCGTGCGGCTGGTGCTCACGCCCACCTACAGCGGTTGCCCGGCCACCGAGGTGATCGCCGCGGCAGCCCGCGAAGCCGTCGAAGCGCTGGGCCTGGGCCCGGTTCAGGTCGAGCAGCGGCTGGCGCCGGCCTGGACCACCGACTGGATCAGCGAAGCCGGCCGCGCCGCGCTGCGCCGCTACGGCATTGCGCCGCCGGGCCGCTGTGACGAGGCCCAGCCGCTGAGGCTCGTCGCGCGCGATGTGGACTGCCCGCGCTGCGACAGCCGCCAGGTCGAGCGCTTGTCGGCCTTCGGCTCCACGGCCTGCAAGGCGCTGTACCGCTGCCTGGCCTGCCGCGAGCCTTTCGAGTACTTCAAACCGCTGTGAACGCTTCAGTCGGTCTGCACTTCCACCCGCTGCGGGTCAGCGCCGTCGAGGCCGACACCGCCGAGGCGCGTTTGGTCAGCTTCGAGGTGCCGGCCGGCGAGGCCGAGCGCTGGCGCTTTGCGCCGGGCCAGCACCTGACGCTGCGCGCCGTGGTCGACGGGCAGGCACTGCGCCGCAGCTACTCGATCTGCGCCGCGCCCGGCGAGCCGCTGCGTGTGGGCGTGCGGCAGGTGCCGGGCGGGGCGTTCTCCGGTTGGCTGCACACGCAGCTCAAGCCCGGCGACACGCTGGAGGTGATGCCGCCCGAAGGCCGCTTCGGCCAGGCGCTGGCCGGGCAGCCACGGCACGTGCTGGCGGTGGCTGGCGGCAGCGGCATCACGCCCTTGCTGTCGATCCTGAAGGCGCACCTGGCGGCCAGCGCGGCACACCGCGCGAGCCTGGTCTACGCCAATCGCAGCGTCGCGAGCACGATGTTCCGCGAAGAGCTGGACGACCTGAAGAACCGGTACCTCGCACGATTCGCGCTGTTCCCGGTGTTCTCGCGCGAGACCGTCGATGCCCCGCTGGCCGGCGGCCGTGTCGACACCGCGCGGCTGGCCACCGTGTTGCGGCTGGTGGGCGGGGCTGGCAGTGTCGACGCCGCCTTCGTCTGCGGCCCGCATGCGATGAACGACGAGGTGGAGGCCGCGCTGATCGGGGCCGGCATCGCACACGAGCGCGTCCACATCGAACGGTTCGGCGTGCCGCCTTCGGCCGGTGGGTCAGCCGATGGTTCAGCCGGTACCACCCGGCACGAGGCACAGCCCGGCGATGCCGGCGAAGCCCGCATCACCGTCGTGCGCGACGGGCTCACGCGCGAGGTGGCCTTCCACGACGGCGACGACAGCCTGCTCGCCGCCGCCGCCCGCGCCGGGCTGGACCTGCCTTACTCCTGCCGCAGCGGCGTTTGCGCCACCTGCCGCGCCAAGGTGCTGGAGGGCAGGGTGCGCATGGACCGCAACTTCGCGCTGCCGCCCGACGAACTCGCCGCGGGCTTTGTGCTCGCCTGCCAGGCGCACCCGCTGACGCCGCGCGTGACGATCAGCTTCGACGAGCGTTAGGGCCTGTTCACACTACGGGAAGGGGTCGCGTTGTGGATCAGAAAGCTCGCAGGCAAGGCGCAAATCGCAGCCGGGTTGCACACCCGGCGAGGATTTACAACGCGGCATGCGGGCTTTCTGGCCACAATCCTTCGCGACCCCTTCCCGTACTGTGACGGGCCCTAGCCCGCCGACATGGCCAGACCCCGCTCCCCGGGCTACGAGCTGCAGCGCGACGAGCTGCTGGCCGCCGCTGCCCGCCTGTTCGCCCACCAGGGCTACACGGCGACGACCATGCAGCAGGTGGCCGAGGCCGCCGGCGTCGGCAAGGCCACGCTGTACCACTATGTGCGCGACAAGCCGGCGCTGCTGGCGCAGATCGTCGGCAGGCACATGGCGCGGCTCGAGGCCCTGGTGCAGTCGGTGGCCGGCGAAGGCCTGGACGCCGAGGCGCATCTGGCGCGGCTGGTCGAACGTTTCATGCAGGCTTACGCCCACGCCCAGCACGAACACCGCGTGCTGACCGAGGACGTTCGCTTTCTGCCCGAGGCCGAGCGCGAGGCCGTGCTGGCCGCGCAGCGGCGCGTGGTGCAGGCCTTTGCCGACGCAGTGGCCGTGCTGCGGCCCGGCCTGGCGGCCGAAGGGCTGGCCAAGCCGATGGCCATGCTGCTGTTCGGCATGATGAACTGGACCTTCACCTGGCTGCGCGCCGAAGGCCCGCTCACGCACGAGGCGCTGGCGCCGCTGATCGCGCGGCTGTTTGTCGGTGGCAGTGCGGCGGTGGCCGGGTTCAGGTCGCCGGCGGGCTGATCCAGCGCGCCACGGCCAGGCCGATGGCGATGCCGACCGCATCCGCCAGCAGGTCCCAGCCGCTGGCTTCGCGCCCCGGCAGCTGGCTCTGCACCAGCTCGATCAGCAGGCCGTAGCCGAGCATGGCCAGCACGACCCACACCGTGAGCGAAGGCCGGCCTCGGCCCCGGCCACCAAATGCGGCCAGCGACACCCAGGTGAGCACCGCGAAGGCGGCCAGGTGGCGGCCCTTGTCCAGCGGCAGCCCGCCGTCGTCGAAGTGCACCGGCGCGAAGGCAAACCACGAGATCACGCCCAGCAGCAGAAGCAGCAGCAACTGCCAGGGTTCGCGCCGGCGCAGCCAGCCGGGCCAGAGCTTCACTTGCGCGTTCATGCCCGGCCCCCGCAGACCGGGCAGCCGGGCTGGCGTGCCAGCGCGAGTTCTTCCCAGTGCATGCGGCGCGCATCCAGCATCAGCAGCCGGCCGGCGATGGGTTCGCCGCAGCCGGCCAGCAGCTTCAGCGCCTCGGCCGCCTGCACGCAGCCGATGAGGCCCACCAGCGGCGCGAACACGCCCATCGTGGCGCAGGCCACTTCCTCGAAGGCGGCGTCGGGCGGGAACAGGCAGCCGTAACAGGGCGCCCCGGGCCGCCTGCTGTCGTAGACGCTGACCTGGCCGTCGAAGCCGATGGCCGCGCCCGACACCAGCGGCCGGCCGTGGCGCACGCAGGCGGCGTTGACGGCCTGGCGCGTCGCGAAGTTGTCGCTGCAGTCCAGCACCACGTCGGCCTGCGGCACGAGCTCGTCGAGCAGCGCGGCGTCGGCACGCGCCGTCAGCGCGTTCACCTGCACGTCGGGGTTGATGGCCGCGATGCGCGCCTGCGCCGACTCGACCTTGGGCCTGCCCACGGCGGCCAGCGTGTGCACGATCTGGCGCTGCAGGTTGGTGGTGTCGACGGTGTCGGCGTCAACCACGGTGATCCGCCCCACACCCGCGCTGCCCAGGTACAGCAGCACCGGCGAGCCCAGGCCGCCCGCGCCGATGACCAGGGCATGCGCGGCCAGCAAGCGCCGCTGGCCTTCGATGCCGATATCGTCGAGCAACAGATGGCGGCTGTAGCGCAGCAGCTGGTCGTCGTTCATGCGGGGGAATCTGCCCATGGCGCGGGCCGACCCGCTCCGCCATTGTCCACGCCACCATGAAGACCCGGATGAAGCCTGCCCTGCCTCTGTCACTGTCTGTGCCGCTGGCCTTGTCGTTGACACTGCCGCCGCTGGCGCTGCACGCCCAGGAGGCGCAGACCATCGTCGTCACCGGCTCCACAGTGGCGCGCAGCGTGGCCGAGGCGCCGTTTGCCATCGGCCTGATCGAGCGCGAATCGCTGCGCGGGGCTGGCCCCATGGTCAACCTCAGCGAGGCATTGGCGCGGGTGCCGGGCCTGGTTGTCGCCAACCGCGGCAACTACGCGCAAGACCTGCAGATCAGCTCGCGCGGCTTTGGCGCACGCGCCGGCTTCGGCGTGCGGGGCCTGCGCCTCATCGCCGACGGCATCCCGGCCAGCGGGCCCGACGGCCAGGGCCAGGTTTCGCACTACGACCTGGCCTCGGCAGAACGCATCGAAGTGCTGCGCGGGCCGTTTTCGGTGCTGTACGGCGCCAGCTCGGGCGGCGTGATCTCGCTCGTCAGCGCGCCGGTGCGTGAGACACGCGGCGAGGCCGCGGTCGACTTCGGCAGCTTCGGCTTCGTGCAGCGGCGTGTGCAGGGCGAGGCGGCGCTGGCCGACACCGCCGATCTGCGCTTGCTCGCACAAGACCTGCAGACCGACGGCTTCCGCCCGCATTCGAGCGCCGAGCGCCGGTTGCTCACCGGCCGCTTCGGGCTGCGCGAAGGGACGAACGAGCTGGTCATCAGCGCCAACGCGCTCGACCAGCCGGCCGACGACCCGCTGGGCCTGAACCGTGCGCAGTTCGAGGCCGACCCGCGCAGCACCACACCCGAAGCCACGACCTACGACACGCGCAAGAACACCGAGCAGCGCCAGCTCGGTGCGCGCTGGCGCTGGCAGCCGGCCGAAGGCGCCTTGCGCGAGCTGCAGCTCTCGGCCCACGGCGGGCAGCGCCGCATCACGCAGTTCCTGGCCATCGCGCCGGGCACGCAGGCCAACCCGCGCCACGGCGGCGGCGTCATCGACTTCGAACGCCGCTACCGCGGTACCGAGCTGCGCGCGCGCTGGGCCTTCGAGACGCTCTCGCTGGCGGCCGGCGTGGCGCTCGACGAGCAGCGCGACGACCGCCAGGGCTACGAGAACTTCACCGGCACTGCGGCTGCACCGACGGCGCTGGGCGTGACGGGCCGGCTGCGCCGCGACGAGGACAACCGCGCAACCAGCCGCGACGCCTACCTGCAGGCCGAGTGGGCGCCGAGCCCGCGCTGGCTGGCCAGTGCCGGCGTGCGTGGCGGCCAGGTGCGGCTCGAGGCGCGCGACCGCTTTCTCGCCAACGGCGACGACTCCGGCTCGCGCGAGTTCGATTATGTCAACCCGGTGGCCGGCTTCAGCTGGCGCGCCGCCGGCGAAGGCCCACGCGGCCTGTGGCTGCACGGCAGCGTCGCACGCGGCTTCGAGACGCCCACGCTGCTGGAACTGGCCTACCGCCCGGACGGCAGCAGCGGCTTCAACAGCGCGCTGGAGGCGCAGACCAGCCGCCAGGGCGAGCTGGGTGTGAAGTGGCGCGGCGCGGCCGCTTCGCTGGACGCGACGCTGTTCACCGTGCGCACCGAAGACGAGATCGGCGTGGCCAGCAACGCCGGCGGGCGCGCGGCCTTCCAGAACGTGGGCCGCACGGCGCGCCAGGGGCTGGAGCTGGCGGGGCGCTGGCAGCCGTCGCCGGCCTGGCAGCTGGCGGCCAGCGCCACCGCGCTGTCGGCGCGTTACCTCGACGGCTTCCTGGCCTGTGCCGGCCTGCCATGCAGCGGGGCCACCGTGCCGGTGCCGGCCGGCAACCGCATCGCCGGCACGCAGCGCGGCAGCGCCTGGGCCGAGCTGGCCTGGAACACCCCCGGCTGGGGCCAGCTGGCCTTCGAGCTGCGCCACGGCACACCGCAGGTGGCCAACGACGTGAACGACGAACGCACGCCGGCGACCACGCTGGCGGCGCTGTCGTGGCGCCGCGCCCTGCCGCTGGGCGGCGCCTTCGCGGGCTTCACCGGCGAGTGGCTGCTGCGCATCGACAACCTCACCGACCAGCGCCACGCGGCCAGCGTCATCGTCAACGAGGCCAGCCGGCGCTACTTCGAGCCCGGCGCGCCGCGGCAGATCATGCTGTCGCTGCGCCTGCGCACACCCTGAGCGCCGGGCGTGCGCGGCTCAGCCGCGCCAGCGTCGGCAGCCGCCAGCTCTCTACCGCCTGCGGCAGCGCGTGCTGCAGCACGCGGCGGCCCGGCTGCGGCAGCTCGGCCACCCGCGCCAGCAGCGCCTCGACACCGGCCTCGCCGAGGCTGAACACGAAGTGCTGCCAGCGGCGCTGCACGCGTTCGGTGAGCCAGGCGTCTTCGAGCGCCGCGGGCAGGGCGGCCGGGTCTGCACCGGCGGCGGTGGCTGCGACGACCCGCGGCGCCATCGCGCCGACAAAGAGGTTGAAGTCGTGGCGCAGCGTGTGCTCGGGCAGCCAGCGCGCCACCTCGGCGGCACGCGGCGCCCAGCCGGTGCCGGCAAAACGCTGCGTCAGCAGCGCCTGCAAGCCCTGCACGGCATTGAGCACGCGCACGCGGTTCGGCGGCAGCGCGGCCAGCGGCAGGCGCGCGGCGTCGGCAAAGTTCAGCGGCGTGGCCATGGCCCGCAGCGCGGCCACGCGCGCCCAGCCGTCGGCATCCAGGCCGTCGATGGCCTCGCCACGCTCGGCAGCCTGCGCCGCGCGGTGGCGGGCCGCGTGCACGTCCACGCCCTGCATCGCGATGGCGGCGGCGCGGCTGACGGTGACCAGGTGGCCAGCGGCCCAGTCGGCCGCCTCGTTCAGCCGCAGCAGCACCGCGGCGTCGGCAGAACCTTCGGCGCCGCCGAGCACCACGCGACGCACCGGGCAGCGCGTGGCCTCCAGCTGCTGCAGATGCGCCGGCGTGAGCTGTTCGAGGTCGAAACCTTCGCCACGCTGCCAGGCGGCGAGCCGCAGCGCCAGCCATTGCCGCACCGCACGGCGCGCCGGCAGCGTGCGCCGGCCGAACACCGCCTGCGCGGCGCGCCAGCCCTGGCCCACCGGCTGGCCGGCGGCCAGCAGCACGGGCGAGGGCACCAGGCCGTGGCGGGCGTGGTCCCAGCCGATCTGGAAGGCGGTGCGGTCGCCTTCGACCGGACGGGGCAGCGGCAACGAGAGCGTGGTCTGCAGCATGGTCATCTCCTGGCTCGGTTCCTGACACGGGGTCCTGACGCGGTGCCGGAATCGGTCACCGTGCAGGCAGTGTCGAAGCCAGGTGGCTCACAGCGTGAGCCTGTGCAGGCGACGCAGAAAAACTTCAGCGCGGCAGCGTCGCGGCCAGGCGCTCCAGCAGGGCCGGATCGGCCGGGGCCTGCTGGCAGGCCCGTTCGGTGCCGTCGATGCCGCACAGCAGCAGCCGGCCAGCGCCTAGGCGCAGCACGGCGCGAGCGCGGCCATCGCGCCAAAGATGGCGTTCGTGTTGAGCTACGAAGGCCGCGGCTTCGTCGCTGCCCACGGCCTCCCAGGGGCCGGCGGCGGCGTCCAGCGCAGCGAGCCAGCCGGCGGGCAGTGGGCTGGGGTTCAGGGCATCGGCGGTGGTCGACACGGCCACGCCGGGGTGGCCGAGCCAGGCGGCCAGCGGGGAGGGGGCCTGCGCAAAGGGCGTGGGGCGGCTGGCCCGGGCCGGCGCTGGTGGTGCGGGTGGGGCCGGCGGCGGCGGTGCCATGGCCGAGGGCGCTTCGAGGCGCCGGCTGCGCTGGGCCTCCTGCTGCGCACGCTGCATCTGCCGCGCCTGGGCCTGGGCTTGTTCATCCGCGGCGGTGGCCGCTGGTGGTGGTGGCGGTGGCTCTGGTGACGGTTGTGGCGAGGGGTGAGGCGACGGCTGAGGCGCGGGGGAAGGCCCGGCCGCCTTGGCCGCGGCGGATTCGCGGGCCGGTGGCGTTGACCTGCGCACGGGTGGCGGCGCAGGTGTGGGCGCCACGGCCGGCGGCGTGACCGACTGCGGCGCTGGCGAAGGCGCCGCCTCTGTCGGCCTCTCTGACGGCACCTCCGACGGCACCTCGGCCACTGGCGGCAGGGCCTCGCGCTGCACCCACAGCACGGTCGCGACCAGCAGCCCCGCCGCCAGCGCGCCGGCGCCGCGCCAGGGGCCGGCCGGTGCCAGCCAGCGGCGCAGCCGTTCGCCGAACGAAGGGCGCGCCGGCCGCACGGCCGCCCGTGCCGCCGCGAGGATGTGCGCGGCCACGGCCGGCGGCACCGCGGCGTCGCGGTCCGGTGCATGGCGCAGCGCCGCCTGCAGGTGCGGGTCGTGATCCTGCCCGGGGGTGTTCATCGCGGTGGCTCCCCGAGGGCCAGTGCATCGCCGGCCGGCAGGTGGGCACCCATGCAGCGGCGCAGCTTGCTCATCGCGTAGCGCAGCCGCGTCTTCGCGGTCTCGAAGCCCACGCCGAGCGCGGTGGCCAGCTCGGCCAGGGCCAGGCCGTCGTCGTGGTGCATCAGAAAGGCCGCGCGCTGCGGCGCCGGCAGCTCGTCCAGGCAGTCCAGCAGGCGGCGGCCCGCCGCGCGCCACAAGGCCCGGTCCTCGGGGCTGCCCGCGCCATCGGCAGCCGGCCAGCCGCTCCAGGCGGGCGAGGCCGCCGCGTCGGGCTGCCAGGGTTCGGCCTCGTCGGTTTCCAGCACCACTTCGCGGCCCAGGCGGCGCAGGCGGTCGATGGCGCGGTGGTGCGCGATCGAAAACAGCCAGGTGCGGAACGTAGCCCCGGCCGCGTGGTCGGCCTGCCAGCCCTGGCGCGCTCGGATCGCGCCCAGCCAGGTGTCCTGGAAGATCTCGTCGACCTCGCCGGCCGCGTCGCGGCCCAGCAGCCGGCGCACGAAGCGGTACAGCGCCGTTTCGTGGCGCGCATACAGCTGCTCGAAAGCACGGGCGTCGCCGGCGGCAAAGGCGGCGAGCAGGGATTCGTCGGACGGCGCGGCATCGGCCATGGGTGCAAGGGGCAGTGTGCCATCGGCTGGATACGGCCCAGCGGGCCGGACGGGGTGAAGGCGGATCTCCCTCGCACGGGGGGTGCCGTGTTTCACCCCATTCGCCGCGCTGCCGCGCACCAGCCTCAGATCCGCGCGGAATCGAGCCGAATCGAACCGTGGCGCGGCCCTTGTCGACCTGAACCGGGAGCCTTTCGATGCCCAACCTTCCTGTCCGAACCCTGTTGGCCTGCGCGGCCGCCGCTGCGTTGTGGCTGCCGGCGGCCACGACCGCACACGACTGGCCTTCGCCGCGTGTGCAGAGCCCGTCTGCCGAGCCGGCCTGGCCGGGCCAGCTCTGGGCCGGGCCGGCCTCGGGCATGCCACCGGCGCCGACGGCCACCGATTGCCGCCGGCCGCCGCAGCCGTTCGAGGTGGGCGACGGCCTGCCGCGGCAACCGCCGCAGGCGGCGCCGGCCGATGGGGTGCCCGAGCCGCGCCGGCGCGCCGAAGCCATGGCCGCGCACTCGGGCAAGGCCAGCATGGAGCGCCTGTCCAAGCCGGCGCCGGCGATCGCGATGGCGCCCCCGTTGCCGTCGGCGCCGCCGCCGGCGGGTGCGGCCGACAGTGCCCACCGCGCGCAGACACCCACCGAGCCCGTCACCGCCGGCATGGTCGACGACAACGCCGACTTCGGCGCCTACCGCAGCTTTCAGCAGCGTTGGGGCCGCCAGCTGCCGCGTGCGCTGGCGCTGCACGAACGGGTGCGCCTAGATGTGCGCGACGGCCTCGGCCGCCCGCTGCCCGATGCGCAGGTCGAGGTGTGGTCCGGTGGCCGGCTGCAGCCGCTGGCCGCGCGCACCGACGCCGCCGGGCGTGCCTGGCTGATGCCGCAGTCCGACGTGGCGGGCAGCCAGTTCGAGCTGCGCGTGAGCCACGGTGGCGCGCGGCAGGCCGTGCGCTGGCCGCGGGGCCAGCCCGATGCGCTGCAGGTGCGGCTGGACGGCGCGCGCAGCGGCCCGGCACGGCTGGACCTGGTGTTCGCGATCGACGCAACCGGCTCGATGGCCGACGAGATCGCCAAGCTGCGGGCCTCGATGCGCGCGGTGGCGGCGCAGATCGCCGCGCTGCCGAGCGCGCCGGCGCTGTGCTACGGCCTCGTCGCCTACCGCGACCGCGGCGACGCCTTCTTCGTGCGCGGCACCGACTTCACCAACGACCTCGACGCCTTCCAGCGCCAGCTCGACCAGCTCGAGGCCGATGGCGGCGGCGACTACCGCGAAGCCATGGCCGAGGCGCTGCACACCGCGGTGCACCGGCTGTCATGGCGCGGCGAAGGCACGGCGCGCCTCGTCGTGCTGCTGGCCGACGCGCCGCCGCAGCCGCGCGTGGCCGGCCCGCATGCCGACCAGGAGGCGCGTGCCGCGCTGGCCCGCGGCATCAAGATCCACGCGGTGGGCGCCAGCGGCCTGGACCGTGAAGGCGAGCTGCAGATGCGCCAGCTGGCGCAGGCTACCGGCGGGCGCTTCGTGTTCCTGACCTACGCGAACCGGCACGACCCGAGCAGCGGCCCTGGGCGCGAAACCGTGCATGCGGTGCGCGACTACTCGGTCGAGACCCTGGACAAGCTGCTGGTGCGGCTGGTGGCCGACGAGATGGCGGCCTGGCCGTCGGCCGGGCGCTGAGCGGATGTGCAACCGCCTGTGTCCGCGCAAGGGCTGGTCCAGGGGCGGCCCGCCCACGCGGGGGTGCGCGGGCCCCTAGCTTTCCAATGTCGCGGAAAGAGGGTGGCTCGTATCGTCCGGGCTCCTTGCGAAGCCAAGACGGAGGCCCGCTGTGCACGCCGACCGCGAACCCGACATCGAAGCCGCGCTGGCCCCGCTGGTCGGTGCCAGCGCGGTCTTCCGGCAGTCGATCGCGCGGCTGCCGCGGTTTGCGCAATGCGAGGCCGGTGTGCTGATCCTGGGTGAAACCGGCACCGGCAAGGAGGTTTGCGCGCAGGCGCTGCATTACGCGTCGCGCCGTGCCGGCGGCCCCTGGGTCGCGGTCAACTGCGCGGCCATCCCGGGCGAACTCGTCGAGGACGAACTCTTCGGCCATGTGCGCGGCGCCTACACCCACGCGCTGGCCGCGCGTGCAGGGCTCGTTGCCGAGGCCGAGCACGGCACCTTGTTCCTCGACGAGATCGACTCGCTGCCGCTGGCCGCGCAGGCCAAGCTGCTGCGTTTTCTGCAGGACCAGCAGTACCGCCCGGTGGGCGCCAGCGGCCTGCGCCAGGCCCATGTGCGCGTGGTGGCGGCCAGCAACCGCTCGCTCGACGCGCTCGTCGCCGCGGGCCAGTTCCGACAGGACCTGCTGTTCCGCCTGAACATGCTGACACTGACGTTGCCGCCGCTGCGCGAGCGGCCATCGGACGTGCCGCTGCTGGCCCAGCACTTTCTCGAGATGGGCCGGCACGAGCCCGGGCATGGGCTCAAGGGCTTTGCGCCGGCGGCGCTGGCGCGGCTCGCGGCCTGGCACTGGCCGGGCAATGTGCGCGAACTCAAACATGCGGTGGACCGCGCCGCATTGCTCGCCGCGGGGCCGCGCATCGAGGCCGAGGACCTTGATCTCGGGCCACCCCCGTCCACGCCCGCGGCCGCCGACGGCCAGGGTGGCCAGGGCGGCGAGGCGGGCTTTGCCGCCGCCAAGGCGCGCGCCGTGCGCGAGTTCGAGCGCAGCTACATCGAGCGCACGCTGGCCGAGGCGCAGGGCAACATCGCGCAGGCTGCGCGGCTGGCGCGCAAACACCGGCGCGCCTTTTTCGAGCTGCTGAAGAAGCACGAGATCGACGCCACGCGTTACCGGGCCGGCTGAGAACCTGCGCGGCCCCTGCGCCCTGAACGGAAGCGGCCTCTTCGGAGGCCGCTTCTGCTTTGGCTCGCCGCGCACCGGGCCGTGGTGGACAAGTCCGTCCACCGGGTGGACAGCCTTGGCCTGCACCCCCGCTGCCTGCGCGGGCCGCGCGCGAGGCGGTGGATGAATCCGTCCACCGCAGCCTGGGCCACCCTTGTCGAATCAAGCACTTGCATGCGCCTCCGCGCGGGCACGCCGTTTGCGCTGAAGAGGGCAGAACCGTGCAGATCCTCAGCCCCCACCCCCATGCCCTGGCACGCCGCGGCAACGATGACCGAACCCGATGCCGTCGTGCGCGTGCAGCAGACCCTGCTGGACTACTGGCGCGAGCGGCCGCAGGCCGCCGACACGGTGGCCGGCATCCAGCGCTGGTGGCTGCGCGGCATGGTCAGCCACGAGTTGCTGGCTGCCGCCCTGGCCGCCTTGCAGCAGCAGGGCCTGGTCGACGCGCAGCCGGCCGCGGACGGCCGCGTGCGCTGGCGCCGCGTGACGGCGCCGCGCCGCTGAACTGAACGCCATCGACCACCGCCATGGCCACCTGGAACGCCATCGCCGCCGTCAGCCGCGCCCTTGTCGGCCGCCTGGAGGCCGGCTTTCCGCGTGCCCGCTTCGCCATCGAGCCGCTGTTCGAGCTGCTGCAACCGCAGCGCCTGGCGGGCAGCGCGGCCCTGGCCGACGGCCTGTACCTCTGCCTGTGGCGCGTGGCGCTCAACCCGCGCCGGTCCTTGCCACCGCGGCGCCGTCCTGACGGCAGCCGCACCAAGGCGCCGCTGCCGGTGGATCTGCACTACCTGCTCGTGCCCGCGGCAGGCGACGCCGCGATGCAGCAGCGCCTGCTCGGCTGGGCGCTGCGCGAGCTGGAAGACGCGCCGGTGCTGTCCAGCGGCGAGCTGAACCTGCAGCTCGCGGAGCCGCCGGTGTTCGGCGCCGACGAGGCGGTGGAGCTGATCGCCGACCCGCTGGCGCTGGCCGACTTCCTCGCGCTGTGGGACAAGGCCCGCGCCACGCTGCCGGTGGGCATGGCCTACACCGCGCGTGGTGTGCTGATCGACTCCGAGGTCGTGCTGGGCGAAGGCCAGCCGGTGCGCGAACGCGAGTTCGCGGTGGCGAGGCTGGGCGCATGAGCTGGCCGGCCCACCGGGTGCTGGAGCGGCCGGTCTGGCGGCCGCAGTTCGGCATGGCCTGCGCCGACGACGGCCTGGGCCTGCGCATCGAGCGTGGCCTGGTGCTGCGTGTGGCGCGCGTGGCCGGGGGTGCTGGCGGCCCGCAGCGGCCGGCGCAGACGCCCCAGGCCGGCCCGCGTGGTGTGTTTGCGCTGCACGGTGTTGCCGCACCCGATGGCAGCGCCGTCGTGCGTGTGCACGACACCGAGGGCCGCTACCTGCCCTTGCGCACCACCACGGCCTGGCCGCTGCCGCCCGCGCCGGCGCTGAACGGCGCGCCCTGCGTGGCCGGTGATCTGCCGCTGTTCCTGGCGCCCGCGCACCACGCCGGCCCGGGCCGCGCCGAGGTGCGTGCCGCGCTGTGGAACCGCGAAGCCGATGCCCCCGCGGCCTGGGCGCTGCTCGAACTGCACGAACCCGGCAGCGGCCGTCTGCTCGGCCGCGGCCTGGCCGATGCGCAGGGCCAGGTGCTGGTGGCGCTGGTACCGGGTGAACCGCTGGACGAAGGCGGTGGCACTTCACCGCCCGCGCCACAGCCGATGGCCCGGGCCGGCTGGGCGCTGGACCTCGTCGTGCGCTGCGCGCGCAGCCTGCCCCTGCACGCCGACCCCGGCTTTGCAGGCGATGCCACCGCATTGCCCGATCTCTGCGAGCTGCTGGCCCAGCCGGTGGCTGCCGCCTTCACGGCAGGCCCGCCGGCCGTGCCGTTCACCCGTGCCGTGCTGCGCCACGGCGAACCGCTGATCCTGGCCGCCGGACACGGCGGCCGCGTGCTGGTCGACCCGGCCTGACCGCCTGACATCCTGACCAAGGAGAACGCCCCATGCCCGAGTACCTGGCTCCCGGTGTCTACGTCGAGGAGACCTCGTTCCGATCGAAGTCGATCGAAGGCGTCAGCACCACCACCACCGGCTTCGTCGGCCCGACCCGCTACGGGCCGGTCGACCTGGAGCCGGACATCGTCACCAGCCTGGCCGAGTTCGAGCGGGTCTACGGGGACGGCGAGCGCCTGGACTGGGGCGGCGGCCCGGTGCACAACTTCATGTGGCATGCCGCGCGCGCCTTCTTCACCGAAGGCGGCCGCCGGCTCTACGTGAGCCGCGTGTTCCGGCCGTTGGCGGCCGACGCGGGCGGCCTGTTCGCCGACGGCCGCGCGCGCGGCGCCATGGGTGGCGTGGGCTTCGCGGCGCGCTATCCCGGCACTGCCGGCAACCTGCGGCTGCGCCTGACGCTGCGCTCGGGCCGCGACATCCTCGGCGGCACCGTGGCCGCGCCGACGCTGGGCGCGCTGGCCGAACACGACGTGGTCTGGGTGCGCGACCAGGCCGATCCGCCGGCCGATCCGCCGGTGGGTGGCGACGTGTTCTTCGTCGAACGCGACCTGGCTGCTTCGCCGTTCCCGTGGCGGCTGCGCGGCGCCGTCGGCGATGCCATCGCCACGCCGCTGGTGCCGGTGGCCATGACCGGCCTGCGGCCTGGCACCGGTCCGGGCACCGGCGACTCCGTGCGGGTGCTGACGCTCACGCTGGAGGTCTTCGATGCCGCCGGCCGTGCGCTGGGCACCTGGCGCGACCTGCCGCTGGACCCGCGCCACCGCAGCGCCGGCGGCGCCGATTCGCTGTTCGCCGTCTTCGGCACCGACGCCGCGGCGCGCGAGCTGCCGGTGGTGGCCACGGCCACGGCCGGCAGCAACGGGCTGGACGTGCTGGCCGCGCTGTTCGGCAGCCAGTGGGCTGCCATCGCCGGCGGCGACGCGCTGGCCGCCGGCACCGTGACGGCGACCATCACCTTGGCCGGCGGCAACGAAGGCCAGCGCCCCGGCAGCACCGAGTACGAGGGCCGCGACGACCCCGCCAGCACCGCCAAGACCGGGCTCAAGCAGTTCGAGGCGCTGGAGGACATCTCCATCGTCGCTGCTCCCGGCTCCACCTGGGACTACGCAAACAACCGCGACCAGGCCAATGCCATCACCGGCCTGCTGCTGGCGCATGCGCGGCACATGCGCTACCGCATCGCCGTGCTCGACAGCGCCGAGCGCCAGACGATTGCCGACGTGCGCGGCATGCGCGCCAAGATCGACAGCTCCTATGGCGCGCTGTACTACCCCTGGGTGCGCGTGCTCGACCCGGTCACGCGCGAGACCATCGCGCTGCCGCCCTCGGGCTTCGTGGCCGGCGTCTATGCCCGCAACGACATCAACCGCGCGGTCTACAAGGCGCCGGCCAACGAGGTGATCACGCTGGCGCTGGGCTTCGAGCAGATGCTCAGCAAGGCGCAGCAGGACGTGCTGAACCCCGAAGGCATCAACTGCTTCCGCTTCTTCGAGGGGCGCGGCATGCTGCTGTGGGGCGCACGCACCGTGTCGTCCGACCCGGAGTGGAAGTACGTCAACCTGCGGCGCTACTTCGCCTACCTGGAGCGCAGCATCGACCGCGGCACGCAGTGGGCCGTGTTCGAGCCCAACGGCGAGCGGCTGTGGGCCAACGTGCGCCGCACCATCGAGGACTTCCTGCTCAACGAATGGCAGATGGGCGCGCTGCTCGGCGACAAGCCCGAGAAGGCCTTCTTCGTGCGCTGCGACCGCAGCACGATGACGCAGAACGACCTCGACAACGGCCGCCTCGTCTGCCTGATCGGCGTGGCCGCCGTGAAGCCGGCCGAGTTCGTGATCTTCCGCATCGGCCAGTGGACGGCCGAGCAGAAGACCTGAGCCGCGCCCGCCGCCCAACCCCGAAACCGGAGCACCCACCATGGCCGTGTTGCGCGACCGCCCCTATGTGCAGTTCAACTTCCTCGTCGACCTCGGTACCGGCAACACCGAAGGCCCCGATGCCGGCTTCCAGGAGATCAGCGGCATCGGCATGGAAGTCACCGTCGCCGAGTACCGCAACGGCAACGAGAAGGAAAACAGCGTGCGCAAGATCACCGGGCTCAACAAGAGCACCGACGTGACGCTCAAGCGCGGTGTGATCGGCTCGCTGAACCTCTACAAGTGGCTCGACGACATCCGCAACGGCAACCAGAACGCGATGCGCACGGTGGTCGTCTCCTTGCAGAACGAGGACCACAGCGCGGTCGTGATGACCTGGAAGCTGATCCGCGCCCGCATCATCAAGCACAGCTCCGGCCCGCTCAACGCCAAGGGCACCGACGTGGCGATGGAGGAACTCGTGCTGGCCTACGAGCGGCTCGAGATGGAGTGAGCGCGTGAGCCTGGCCGCCACCGACACCGCGCTCGGCGAACGCCGGCCGCGCCGCCGCCCGGGCTTCGGCTTCGAGGCCGTGGCGCCGGCGCCCGCCGATGCGCTGCCGCGCATGGACGTCGCGCTGTTCGCCGGCATCGCCGAGTGCGGGCCGGTGGGCGTGCCCGTGCCGGTGGAGGACCTGGCCCAGTACCGCGCCTGGTTCGGTGGCGACGCACCGCTGGCCTGGGACGACGCACGCGGCCGCCCGGCGCTGGCCCAGCTGCACCGGGCGGTGGCGCTGTTCTTCGCCAACGGCGGCCGGCGTTGCCTGGTGCTGCGCCTGGCGCGTGGCGCCGAGGCCAGCCGCGTGCCGCTGCACGGTGTGTGGACGGCAGCCGGTGCGCTGCTGCAGCCTGCGCAACTGCCAGCCCGTTCGCCGGGCCGCTGGGCGGACGGCGTGGAGGCCGCCACCAGCCTGGAGGCCGACCGCGCCGCGGCGCTGGCGCTCGAAGGCGACACGCTGTGGGTCACGCCGCCGGCCTCCGGCGATTGGGCCGTGGGCGATCTGCTGCGGCTGCGCTGGCCGGCGCGGGTGGTCTACGCCGGCATCGCCGAACGCAGGGTCGAGGCCGACGACAGCGGGGTCGGTACCGTCAACCGCTGGCGGCTGCGCCTGCGGCCGGAACGTTTTGCCGTCGCGCCCGACGAGGACGGCAGCGCCCCGGCACTGCTGCCGACAGCGCCCTGGCCGGCGGGGCTGCCGCGTGTCGAAAGGCTGCGGCTCACGCTGTGGGCCCGCGGTGCGGGCCTGCCCGGGCCGCGCCGTGTCGCCGCGCTGGGCCTGGCACCGGGCCATGCGCGCCACCTGCTGGCACTGCCCGACGATGCCGCGCTGAGCGCTCGCGACGACGCCCATGCCGGCGCCGTGCCGGGCCGCGCCGCCGCGCTGCGCACACGCTGGCCGGAACTGCTGCAGCCGCGCTGGCCGCTCGGCAACGAGGTCGTGGAGGGCGCCGAAGCCGCTGCCTTGCCGTTCTGCCTGCCGATGGGCGTGGGCGCCTTGCCGCAGGCCTGGCGCGCCGCCACGCACTCCGGGGCCGACGCCCTGGTGCGTGACGGCCTGGTGCCCTTTGATGCCGGCCTGGTGCCCTTTGATGCCGGCCTGTTTGCCGACCCGGCGCTGATCGCCAGCCCCGCCTCCACGCTGCTGGCCGACGCCGAGCAGCTGCGTGTGCAGTCGCGCACGCCGCGGGCCTTGCAGGGCCTGCATGCGGCGCTCGCCGTGGAAGAGGTGTCGCTGATCGCGGTGCCCGACGCCGGCCACGCCGGCTGGGAGCTGGGCGCGCCACCGCCCCTGCCGCCGGTACCGACTCTGCCGGGCCCGGCCCCGGTCGAGCCCGCCGTGCCGCCCACCTTCGCGGCCTGCGATCCCGCGCCGACGCCGGTGGCACCACCCTCCGCACCCGCGCCGGCACCGCCCCTGGTCTGGCGCCTGCGGCCTGCGCGGCCGTCGATCGAAGGCCGTGCCACCTTGCTCGCGGTGCAGCGCCTGTTGCTGCGCCTGGTGCTGGCGCGGCGCGATCTGCTGGCGCTGCTGAGCCTGCCGCCAGGTGCCGACGACGCCGAGGGGCTGGCGCAGCGCGCGCGGCTGCTGGCGCCAGCCTTGCCCGAGACCGATGGCGTGCCGGCACTCGGCGGCGGCGAGCACGCCGCGCTGGGCTTGGCCGCGCTGCAGCATGGCGCGCTCGTCGTGCGGCGTGGTGACGCGCTGGAAACCACCGTCAACGACGGCGCCGTGGCCGGCCTGATCGCGGCGCAGAGCCGTGTGCGCGGTGCCTGGATCGCCGCCGCCAACCGGCCGCTGAGCGGCACGCTGGCTGTGGCGGGCGCGGCTGCTGAACCGGCGCTGGACACCTTGCTGGCGGCCCGCGTGAACCTGCTCGCTGCGCGGCCCGCCGGCCTGGTGCTGCTGAACGCCGACACCCTGGGCCCGGGCGTGGTCGACGATCTGCGGCCGCTGTCGGCGCGGCGCCTGCTGCAGCTGTTGCGGCGGCTGGCGCAGCAGGAGGCACCAGCCTGGGTGTTCGAACCGCTGGGCGCGGCGCTCGAACGCGGCCTGCAGCGCAGCCTGGAGGCGCGGTTGCGTGGCCTGTTCGAGCGTGGGGCCTTCGCCGGCCGCCGCGCCGAGGACAGCTTCCAGGTCGCCATCGACGGCCGCGACGCCGGCGAGGGCCGCCTGGTCGTCGAACTGCGTGTCGCACCCTCGCACCCGATGGCCTTTGTCACGCTGCGCCTGGTGCGCAGCGGCGACGGCCTGCACATCGACTGAGCCAGGAGCCGCCGACGATGGCCCACCCCGCCGCCGAGACCGTGCTGCCGCCGTTCACCGGCTTCAACTTCGCCGTCGAGATCGAGGTGCCGGGCCTGGCGCCGCAGCTCTGCCATGCCGCGTTCAGCGATTGCGACGGCCTGGAGATGACCATGGACATCCGCACGCTGCGCGAAGGCGGCAACAACGGCCGGCAGATCCGCCTGAGTGGGCCGCTGGCCTTCGGCGTGGTCACGCTCAAGCGCGGCATGACGCGCAGCTTCGATCTCTGGCAATGGGTGGCGCGGGCGGTGGCCGAGCCCGCACTGCGCGCCGACGCCGAGGTCGTGGTGCTGGCCGCCGACGGCTCGACCGTCAACGCGCGCTTCGTGCTGGCGCGCTGCCTGCCGGTGAAGCTGAAGGCGCCCCCGCTGAACGCCCGCGAAGGCGGCGTGGCGATCGAGGAGCTGCAGCTGGCCTTCGAGTCGCTGGAGCTCAAGCCGGGCGGCGGCCGTGGCATCGGGGCCTCGGTGTCGCTGGGGGTCGGTTTGGGCGCGGGCGGAGGCCTCGCATGATCGGCAGCGCCCCGCTCGCCAAGGCGCGGCTGCTGCCGCTGGACGACGACGGCGAGCGCGTGCTCGACGAGCCGGCACCGCTGTCGCTGCAGTTCAACCCCGAGACGCTGAAGGTCGCGTTTGCGAACCAGCTGGCCACCTCGGCCGGTGCGGGCGACCAGAGCGGCCCGGCGGCGCGGCAGTTTGTCGGCGCCGGCACCACCAAGCTGGCGCTGAGCCTGGTGTTCGACGTGACGCAGCCGCAGCCCGAAGGCGAGAACGTCGACGACGTGCGGCGGCTCACGCAGAAGGTGGCCTACTACATCACACCCAGGAGGCGCGAGGGCGAGCGCGACGGCGGCCTGCTGCCGCCGATGCTGCGTTTTGCCTGGGGCAGCTTCCAGTTCGACGGGCTGATGGATTCGCTCGAGGAGACCCTGGACTTCTGGAGCCCCGACGGCCGGCCGCTGCGCGCTACCCTGGTGATCGCGATGTCGCAGCAGCGCATCACGGCCTTCGCCTTCGGGCGGGAGGGCGGCCAGGGCGGGGCGGCGGGCTCGGCTTCGCGCGCGTCCACCGGCGCTCGGCCATTGGTCGAGGCGGGCGCCGGCGCCACGCTGCAAGGCCTGGCCGATGCCGCCGGCCGCGGCGCCGACTGGGCCCGCATCGCCGAGGCCAACGGCATCGAGAACCCGCGCCGGCTGGCGCTGGGCAGCTTCGTCGACCTGGGCGCCACCGTGCCCGGCCGGCGCTGAAGGGAGGTGCCCGTGCCGACGGTGATTGACCAGGTCGAGATGCTGCCGCAGCCGCAGCCTGGCGCAGGCGACCCGGCCGCAACGCTGGCCTCGGCACAGCCCGGCGCCGCCGACACGGCCTTGCTGGCCCAGGCGCTGGCGCAGGCCGAGGCCCGGGCCGAACAGCTGACGCGCGACGCCAGAGCGCGCGCCGCGCGCGTGGAGCTCTTCTGACATGGACCGCGACCCGGCACTGATCGCGGCCCGGCCGAGCTTCAAGGTCGGCAAGGGAGAGCAACCGGCGCTCGCAGCCCGGCTGGTGGCGCTCGACATCCGCGACGACGCCGACGGCCTGGCGCGCTGCGAGGCCGAGTTCGGCAACTGGGGCCCGCCGGCCAGCGGCGAAGCGACGGGCTTCCTGTATTTCGACCGCAGCCTGCTTGAGTTCGGCCAGGACTTCATCGTGCGCGTGGACGGCCAGACGCTGTTCGACGGCCGGGTGATGGCGCTGGAAGGCCGCTTCCACGAAGGCCGGCCGCCGACGCTGCGTGTCTGGGCTGACGACCGGCTGCAGGACCTGCGCATGACGCGCCGCACCCGCAGCTTCGCCGACTGCACCGATGCCGATCTCGCCAGCCAGATCGCGGCCGAGCACGGGCTGACGGCCGAGGTCGACGCCCCGGGGCCGAGGCACCGCCAGCTGGCGCAGCTGAACCAGAGCGACCTGGCGCTGCTGCACGAACGCGCACGCGCCGTCGACGCCGAGCTGTGGCTGAACGGCCGCCACCTGCACTTCCAGCGCCGCAGCGCGCGCGACGGCGGGCGACTCGAGCTGGCCTACGGCGCGGGCCTGGTGCGCTTCGAAGCCCGTGCCGACCTCGCGTCGCAGCGCAGCGAGTTCGTGGTCGGTGGCTGGGACGTGTCGGCCAAGGGCGCGGTGCGTGCCACGGCCTCCGACACCGCGCTCGCGGCGGAGCTGGGCGGTGACGAGAGCGGCATCGCCATTCTTCGGCAGGCGCTCGGCGAACGCCGCGAAAGCCTGGTGCACGCCGACGCGCTCTCGCAAGAGATGGCGCAGGCGCAGGCCGACATGGCGCTGCGCCTGGCCGCGCGCCGCTTCGTGCGCGGGCAGGGCTGCACGGCGCTGCCGCAGCCCGGCTTGCGCGTCGGCTGCGCGCTCGACCTGCAAGGCCTGGGGCCGCTGTTCTCCGGCCGCTGGACGGCCACCGCGGTGCACCACCGCTTCGAGGCCACCACCGGCCTGCGCACCGAGTTCGAGGCCGAACGGCCGGGCCTCGGCCGCGCGCACTGAGCAGAAACCGGCAACACCATGGGCGCCTTCGACACCCTCTTGCACGACCGCGAGGCCCGGGGCCTGGGCGGCCGCTGGTACGGCTGCCACGTGGGCCTCGTGGCCGACATCGTCGATCCCGAGGGCCTGGGCCGCGTCAAGGTGCGTCTGCCGTGGGCGCCGGACAGCAGCGGCGCCAGCTACGAAGCCTGGGCGCGCCTGGCCACGCTGATGGCCGGCGCCAACCGCGGCAGCTGGTTCGTGCCCGATGTCGACGACGAGGTGCTGGTGATGTTCGAAGGCGGCCTGCCGGCGCGGCCGGTGGTCGTCGGCGCGCTGTGGAACGGTCGTGATGAACCGCCCGCGCGCATGGATGCTGCCGGCCGCAACACGCTGAAGCGGCTGCGCTCGCGCAACGGCGTGGTCGTGACGATGGACGACAGCGACGGCACCGAGTCGTTCACGGTGGAGACACCCGGCGGCCAGCGGCTGAAGCTGTCCGACGGTCCGGGCACCGTGCGCATCGAAGACGCCAACGGCAACTCGCTGGTGATGGAGGCCGCGGGCGTCACCGTCACGGCCTCGGCCACCGTCACCGTCAACGCCAGCCAGGTGCAGGTGTCGGCGACCAGGGTGCAGGTGGATGCCGCCATGTCGCGGTTCTCGGGCGTGGTGCAGGCTGACACGGTGATCGCCAACAGCGTGGTCAGCGCGTCGTACACGCCAGGCGCCGGCAACATCTGGTGAGGACGCGATGAAGGCCCATCATCCCGTGCTGTGGACCGCGCCGTCGCCGCTGGCGGCGCGCCTCGGGCTCGCCAGCGCCGACGCGGCGCGGCCGGCGCTGCTGCGCTTCGACCGCGACGACTTCGTCGAGCAGCTGCTGGCCACGCTGGCAGCCGCGCCGCGCGAGATCGCCGGTTTCGTGGCCCGGCCGGAAACTTGGCGCACGCCGCAGGCGCCGGGTGCGGACCTGGTCGAGCGCACACCGCAGCCTTCGCGCATGCGGGCACTGGCCTGGCTGGCGCGGCGGCGCGAGCCCAATGCCGCGGTGGCCGCGCCGGCAGCCAGCGCCACGCTGGTGCAGCAGGGCCAGGTTCGCGAGCAGCCGCTCAAGCTCTACCAGCCGGCGCACCAGCGCCACTACCTGGTCGCGGCACAACTGGCCTGCGGCATTGCCGGGCTGCCCGACCGCGCCGTGGCCGGCGGTGGCCGCGAGAAGCTCGGCTTCGTCATCCGGCGCCTGCTGCCGGCGGCCGACGATCCGACGCGCCGCGAGGAATACGCCTTCGTGAAAGACGCTGCCGGTGCACGCTGGCAGCGGCTGGCGGGCGACCCGGCGCAGCTGCTGGCCGACGGCGAGGAGCTGCTGCCGCTGTTTCCGGCGAGTTTTGCCGACGACGCGCCGGCCGCCCAGGGCCGTGCGCGCCGGCTCTGGCTGGGCTCGCTGCCGGTGGGCCGCCGCGAGGAGTACATGACGACACGCGCCGAACGCTCGCCGCCGGGCGCGCCGGCCGGTGTGGCGGCCGAGCCCAGCGCGGTGGCGGCGCGCAAGGAGCAGTTCCGGTTGGAGGTGGCCGAGCCCTGGAAGAACCTCGTGCGCACAGCCGTGCTGGCGCTGCCGCGCCTGAACCAGGGGGGCAGCGGGGCGCCATCGGCCACTCAGCGCGAAGCCGCGGCCGCCGCCTTGAACGCACAGCTGCAGGCCGGCGCCTGGCTCACGCTGCTGGACTTTGCCGACTGGCTGGCCGTGCAGCTGCCCGGGGTCTGGCGCGTGCTGAAGGGCGAGGCCGCACCCGGCACGCTGTCCGGCGCCGCGCGCACGCTGGCCGACTGGCTGCGCCATGCCGACACCGCCGCCGGCGGCAGCGGTTTCCCGTTCACAGCCGCGCCCGGTGCGGCCACGGCCTCGCTGGCCGACGCGCTGGTGCGGGTGAGTGCACCGCGGGCGCGTGAAGGGCTGGAGCGCGCCACCGTGCTGTTCCCCGACGCCAACGATGCCGTCGATGCCGCTGGCGCGGCGCTCGGTTGGCCGGCTTTCACGCAGCTGCTGGCCGGCGCCTTCCGCCGCAGCGACGGGGTCTACGAGGCGCGCGGGCCGCACCTCGTGCTGCCGGCACCACCGGCGGCCGAAGACCCCTTGCCGCCCGCCACCGGCGCGCCGGCCTTGCGCGAGGCCGAGCAGGCTGCCGCGCGCATCGACCGCCTGGTGCAGATGGCGGTGGCCGCGCTGGATGCCACGGCGCCGGCCGCCGACACGCCGCCGCTGCCCTTTGCCGTGTCGCTGCGCGACGCGCTCGCCACCACCGCCGGCGACGAGGGCTGGTTCTGCGTGCGCCACGTCTTCCTTCGCTGCGACTGCGGGCCGCTGCAGCCGCCGCTGCTGAGCGCCGCCAGCGTCGAGTTCCAGCTGGCGAGCTTCTTCGACCCCGACGCGCCGGCGCGGCCGGTGCGCATCGCGCTGCCGCTGGACACCACGCCGGCCGGGCTGCGCAAGCACCCGAAAAACGCGGCGCTCATCGTCTCCGACGTGCTCTGCGGCCAGGTCCAGCGCGCCAAGGGCCTGGGCCTGGTCGACCTGGTGCTGTCGGTGCTGCCCTGGCCGCTGAACAAGCCGCTGTCGCTGGGCGGCACGGGCAAGTGCAAGAGCGGCGGCTCGGTCGACATCGGCATGATCTGCTCGCTGTCGATCCCGATCGTCACGCTGTGCGCGCTGATCCTGCTGATGGTCATCGTCAGCCTGCTCGACTTCATCTTCCGCTGGCTGCCCTGGTTCGTGATGTGCCTGCCGGTGCCGGGCCTGAAGGGCAAGAAGTGAAGGGCCGGCCATGAACGCCGCACGCCTCTTCGGCAAGGGCCTGGCCTTTCCGCCACGCGTGGGCGCCGACGGGCGGCTGGCCTGGAGCGAAGGCGAGCCCAATGTGCGCGAGGCCATCCGCACCGTGCTGCTCACCGACGAGGGCGAGCGGCTGCGCCGGCCGCGCTTTGGCGGCAGCCTGTCGCGGCTGCTGTTCGAGCCCAACAACCCGGCCACGCACCAGCAGCTGGCCGACCGCATCACCCGCGCGCTGGCCGAGTGGGAGCCGCGCATCGTGGTCGAGCAGGTGCAGGTGGCGGCCGATCCGGCCGATGCCGAGGCCGCCGTCGCCACCATCACCTACCGGCTGGTCGCGACCAGCGCCCGCGAGCGCATGAGCCTCGCGGTGACGCTGGGCCGCTGACGCGCCGGCCACGAGGAGAGCGCATGCCGATCCAGCCGCCCGCCCTGGACAGCCGCAGCTGGCAGCAGCTGCGCGACGAAGCGCTGGCCCGCATCCCGGTGCACAACCCGGAGTGGACCAACTTCAACGCCAGCGATCCCGGCGTCACGCTGCTGGAGCTGTTCGCGTTTCTCACCGAGAGCCTGCTGTACCGCGCGAACCAGATCCCGGAGCGCAACCGGCTGAAGTTCCTGCAGCTGCTGGGTGTGCCGCTGGCGCCGGCCCGGGCGGCCGAAGGCCTGGTGCAGATCGCCAACGCCCGCGGCCCGCTGGAGACGGCCACGCTGGCCGCCGGCGGCGTGCTGAATGCCGGTGCCGTGCCCTTTGTGCTGGTGCAGGGGCTGGACGTGCTGCCGCTCGAAGCCCATGTGTGCTTCAAGCGCGAACGGCTCGATGTCGACGATGCGCTGCGCGCCTACTACGACCAGCTCTACGCCTCCTTCGGCCGGCTGGCCGGGGCGGGCGGCGCGCGGCTGTACGAGACGGTGCCGCTGGACGGTGCCAGCGGCGGCGTGGACCTGGCCCGCGACACGCTCGACGGCGCGCTGTGGATCGCGCTGGCGGCACGGCGCGACGACGACCCCGACGCGGTGCGCGAGGCCGTGGCCGGCCGCACGCTGAGCCTCGGCCTCGTGCCCTGGCTGGCCGACGCCGCGCTGGCGCTGCGCCCGGGCGGCGAGCCCGATGGCGGCGCCGCGGCCCGGCCGGCGCCGCAGCTGCAACTGCCGCTGGTGCCGGCCGACGGCCGCCTGCCGGAAGCCGAGGCAGAGCGCGTGCCGGTGTGGCGCACGCTGCCGCTGGTGCCGGGCGCCGGTGGTGACGGCTTCGCGCGTCCCGGCACCTGGCAGCTGGTGTTGCCGCCAGCGGCCGAACTGCGCCTGTGGAGCAACCTCGATCCGCTGGAGTCCGGCGTCGGCGACTTCCCGCCGGCGCTCGAAGACAGCGCGCTCGAAGGCCGCATCCTGACCTGGCTGCGCCTGACGCTGCCCGGTGGCGGTGCCGCGCACTGGCGTTGGGCCGGCATCAACGCCGCCGTCGTGCAGCAGCGCGAGGCCGTGCTGGGCGAACGCCTGCCCGACGGCAGCGGCCAGCCCGACCAGGTGCTGCGGCTGGCGCGCGCGCCGGTGCTGGCCGACAGCGTGGCGCTCACGCTCTGGCCTGACGGCGCCACCGAGCCGGAGCGCTGGACGGCCATCGACGACCTGGCCGCAGCGCCGCCCGAAGGCGCGCGGGGCGTGGCGCAGGCGCGGGTGTTCCGGCTCGACGCCGAGGCCGGCACGCTGCACTTCGGGGACGGCGCGCGTGGCGCCCGGCCGCCGCTGGGCGCGCGGCTGGCGGCCGACTACGCGGTGAGCGCAGGCCGTGCCGGCAACGTCAATGCCGGCGCCGTGAATGGCGGGCCGCTGCTGCCGCCGGGCTTCACCGTGCACAACCCCATTCCGACCTGGGGCGGTGCCGATGCCGAGAGCGTGGCCGAAGGCGAGAAGCAGGTTTCGCGCTGGCTGCAGCACCGCGACCGCTGCGTCAGCGCCGAAGACTTCGAGGCCATCGCCTGGCGCGCGCCCGGCCTGGCCATCGGCCGGGTCGACGTGGTGCCGGCCAGCAGCCCCGAGTTCGGGCCCAACGAACCCGGCGACGCCCCGGGCGCGGTGACGCTGCTGGTGCTGCCGCGCCACGATGCGCAGCAGCCCGACGCGCCACGCCCCGACCGGCTGTTCCTCGACACGCTCTGCGCCTGGCTCGAACCGCGCCGGCTGGTGACGACCGAGATCTTCCTGCGCGGCGCCGAGTACCGGCCGTTGTGGATCTCGGTCGGTGTCGACGTGGAGGGTTCGCGCTCCATCGCCGAGGTCGTGCGCGCGGTCGACGCCGCGCTGCGGGCCGCGCTGGCGGTGCTGCCGGCGCCGGGCGAGCGCGGTGTGCCGGCCGGCCTGGCGCTGTTCACGCCGGCCACGGCAAGCACGGCTGCACGCGGCTGGCCGCTGCGCAAGCCCGTGGTGGCGCTGGAACTCGCGGCCGTGGCCGCGCGCGTGGACGGCGTGAGCGCCGTGCGCGAGCTGCAGCTGGCCGGGGCCGACGACACCGAGCCGCGCGCCAGCCTGCCGCTGCGTGGGCTGCAGCTGCCGCGCATCCTCGGGCTGTCGGTGGTGGCCGGGCCGGCGTTGCCGGTGGTGGCCCTGCGCGGCGAGCCCTCGGTGGCCGACCCGGCGCGCCCACCGCTGCTGCCGGTGCCGGTGATTCCCGAGCACTGCTGAGACCCGGCACCAGGCCATGGACACCAACGGCACCCGCTACCGCCTGCTGCAGGGCGAGGCCGACTGGTCGCGCTGGCGCGTGGCCGACGGCTCGCCGGCCGCCGCCGGCAGCGGCCAGCTGGCCTGGGACGCCGCACGCGGCGAGATCACGCTGTGGCCCTTGGCCTTCCGCTTTCCGGCCGGGCGCGACGACCGGCCGGCCCAGCTGGCGCAGCGGCGCGGTGCCGCGCTCGACGCCTTCGGCAACGCCTATTGGATCGGCGACGACGGCCGCTCGATCCAGGTGCGCGGCGAAGGCGACGACCGCGTGGCGCCGTTCTGGCCCGTGCCGGCCGCGGCGCCTGAAACCGAGCCCGGGGACTTCGCTGCAGCGCCGGTGTCCACGCCGGCTGCCACACCGGCCCCGGCACCGCCCCGGCTGCAGGGCCTGGTCGTCACCGACGACCACCGGCTCATCGCGGGCCGGCTTGATCCACCCGGACTGCTGGTGTTCGACCTGGCGGCCGGCGGCGCACCGGAGGCGTTGCGCTGGCCCTCTGGGGAGGTCGCCGGTGGTTTCGAGCCCTTCGACCTTGCGCCGCGCATCGGCGGGGGCTGCTGGGTGCTGGACCGCCGCCACCGCCGGCTGTGGCCGCTGGACCGGCGGCTGGAGGTCGTGACGAACGACTGCGACCCGCCGGCCGACGACGAGCCCGGCTTCGCGCCGCGCCCGCCCGTGCCCGGCGCACGCCCGCGTGTGCCGCTGCGCGCCGCGCAGGGGCGCGCGCTGGTGGCCACCGACCCACTCGCCATCGACACCTTGCCCGACGGCGCGGTGGTGGTGCTCGACACCCCTGGGGCGGACGGCTTCGCGCGGCTGTGGCTGGTGGAGCCCGACGGCCTGCAGCGCGCTGCCAGCACGGCCGACCTGGCACGGCATCTGGCGCAGGGGACACCACCCGGTACGCCATCCGGTGCGCCATCCGGTACAGCGCCCTCGTGGCCCGGGCACGACCTGGCCGTGCTGCCGCGCGAGGCCGACGACCCGCCGCACTGGCGCGGCCGTGTGCACCTGGTGGGCGCCGACGGCAACCAGGCGATGGTCTTCGGCCTGCTGCTCGACGGCGCGACGCTGGTGGCCGACGCGCTGCCGCTGTACCAGCCGATGCGGCTGTTCGGCGGCCGCGCGCTGGTGGCGGCCGGTGGGCGTGTGTTCTACGACTGCGGCACCGAGCCGCGCTTCGTGCCGTTGGTCGCGCAGCCGCGGCCGCGCTGGGTCGAGCAGGGCGGGGCGCTGACGCCGGTGCTCGATGGCGAACAGCCCGGCTGCGTCTGGCACCGCGTGCTGATCGACGGCGCCTTCCCGCCCGGCACGCAGGTCGGCGTCGAGTCGCGCGCCAGCGACGACTGGCGCGTGCTGATCGACGAAACCCACCTGAGCCCGGCCGAACGCGCCGCGCTCGGCCCGCCGCCGGCCAGCGACCCGGCGCTGCTGCCCGAACCCGCCTGGCAGCGCGAGCCCGACCCGGTGCGCCGCAGCTCGGGCGCCGAGCTGCCCTGGGCCCGGCCGGCCGCCGGTGCCCACCGCGGCACGCTGGAGACCCTGCTGCAGCGCGCGCACGGCCGCTTCGTGCAACTGCGCCTCACGCTGCGTGGCGACGGGCGGCACACGCCGCGCATCGCGGCCTTGCGGGCGCACTTCCCGCGCTTTTCGTACCTGCGCGAGTACCTGCCGGCCGTGTACCGCGACGACGCCGACTCGGCGCACTTCCTCGACCGCTTCCTCGCCAATCCCGAGGGCCTGCTGACGACGCTGGAAGACCGCATCGCCGCCGCGCAGTGGCTGTGGGACCCACGCAGCGCGCCGCCCGAGGCGCTGGACTGGCTGGCCGGCTGGTTCGGCGTGCTGATGGACCCGGCCTGGAGCGAGGCGCGCCGGCGCTTCTTCCTGCGCCACGCCACGGCCTTCTTCGCGCGCCGCGGCACGCTGCCGGGCCTGCGCGCGGCCCTGGCGCTGGCGCTCGACGACTGCGAGGACGAGGCCCTGTTCGCCGCGCTGCGCCGCGGTCTGGTGCCTGAGCGGCCCGCGGCGCTGCGCATCGTCGAGGCCTTCCGGCGGCGCCACACGCCGGCCGCGCTGCTGGGCGCGCAGGCCGTGGATGGCGGCACGGCGCTGCCCGGCGCGGCCGATCCGGTACGGCGTTGGAATCCTGCGATGGGCGGCGCCGAGCTGCTGCGGCGCTGGCAGGCCGAGCCGGGCACCGGCATGAGCACGGCCTTCCCGCTGGTGGCGCCGGCCGACGCCGCACGCGCCGCGCAATGGCGGGCCTTTGGCGAACGCGAACTCGGCTTCGTGCCGCAGTCGGCGGCCGAATCGGCAACGGGCGGGGCGGGCGGGCCGTTGCGCCGCCGCTGGCAGGATTTCCTGGCCCGCCGCTACCGCCAGATCGGCGAGCTGAAAGCCGCCTGGGCGCGGCGCGATGCGGCCTGGACCCGCTTTGCCGACGTGCCCCTGCCGCGCACGCTGCCGCCGGACGGTGCAGCACTCGCCGACTGGTGCCGCTTCGAAGGCACGGCGTTGGCGATGCAGCGCCACGCCCACCGCTTCACCGTGCTGCTGCCGGTGCCGCCGCGTGCGCGCACCGAGCTGGCCGCGCAACAGCGCCGGCTGCAGCTGGCCGAGCGTGTGCTGGCCGTCGAGAAGCCCGCGCACACCGTGTTCGAGCTGCGTTTCTACTGGGCCGCCTTCCGCCTGGGCGCGGCGCGGCTCGGTGCCGACACCCTGGTCGACCTGGGCAGCCGCGCGCCGGAGCTGATGCGGCCGATGGTGCTCGGCGACGGCGCGATCGGTCAGACGCACCTCGCTGCACGCGCCGGCCACGATGCCGCCGGCCGGCTGCAGATCGGCCGCGACCGCCTCGGCCGCTCGACCGTCCTTTGAGCGTCTTCTGAGACAAGACCCGACCCGGAGCCCGCCATGAGCCCGACCCCGCATCCCTGCCTCGCCTCGTCGCCGCGTGCCGACGCCTGCGGCCCGGACCCGCGCAAACACGTGCGCTACACGCTGGGCATGATCCTCGGCGCCGACGACTTCGACCAGGAGTTCGCCTGGCTCTCGGGCCGCGACCGCTGGTTGGCGCGCGAGGCGCTGGGCTACGGCACGCTGGCCGGTCTGGCGGTGACGATGCGCCAGGGCGCGGGCATCGAGCCCGAGGTCGTCGTCGGCCCGGGCAGCGCGCTCACACCCGGCGGCGAGCTGGTGCGCGTGGCGCCGCTGCAGTGTGCGCAGCTCAACGCCTGGCTGCAGCACGCCAGCCGGCAGGCGGCGGTGGCGGCGCATGTGGAGGCGACACCCGACGAGCCGCTGCCGGTCTACGTGGTGCTGGGCTACCAGGCCTGCGAAACCGATGCACGGCCCATCCCCGGCGAGCCCTGCCGCAGCGAGAGCGAGCTGATGGCCGCTTCGCGCGTGGCCGATGGTTTCCGGCTCGAGCTTCGGCTGGCGCCGCCGGCGCAGGCGGAAGAAGACGCGCTGCGCGGCTTCGTGCACACGCTGTCGGAGCGGGTCGAGATCGGCACCGGGCCGGCGAGCGGCACGGTCGGCGAGTTCGCCGAGTGGCTGCGCGAGCTGTTCACCGAGGGCGGTGACGGTGGTGAAGAAGGCGAACCCGCAGCGGCGCCGATCGAGCCTTTTGTGCTGCCGGCCGACGAGGCCTGCGGCTACCTGCGCGAGGCCTTGCGGCTGTGGATCACCGAGCTGCGGCCGCCGGTGCTGGCCGACTTCGGACGGGCCTGCGGCTGCACGGCCGACGGCGTGCCCACGCCGCCCGTGGCCGAGCCGGCGGAAGACCTGCTGCTGCTGGCCGAACTGCGTGTGCCGCTGGACGCCGCCGGGCGTGTCGACCCTGCGCTGGACGTGCTGGTCAACGAGGACCGCCGGCCGCTGCTGGGCCACCTGCGGCTGTTGCAGGAGTGGCTGCAGTGTGGGCCGGGCGAGGCCGGGCCGCCGGGGCCTGCAGGTGAGGTTGGACCGACAGGGCCTGCAGGCGAGGCGGGGCCGGCAGGCCCCGCAGGTGCGGATGGCTTGCCCGGGCCAGCGGGGTCGGAGGGTCCGGCCGGGCCGGCCGGGCCGGCCGGCCCTCGGGGCCCGCGCGGCGAGGCTGGCGCGGCAGGAGCCGATGGCGCCACCGGCCCTGCTGGGCCGGCGGGTGCGGCCGGGCCCCCGGGTCCACAAGGCCCACAAGGCCCACAAGGCGACCCCGGCGTCGCCGCCGGTCGTGTTGTCGAGCTGCCGCCCTCGGCGGGCCAGCGCATGCTGATCGTCGCCGCCGGCACGGTCGGTGTGCAGGGCAGCCTCGGGCCGGTGTTCAACAAGCTCGCGGTGGCCGGCGTCACGCGCCACCGCCTGCTCTTCAGCTACGACGGCTACCGCCAGCCGAACGATGGATTCGCCATCGTCGTCAAGGCGCTGCCCGTGCTGCGCGAAGCGCCGGTGCACGTGATGTTCGACGGCTTCGAGCGTGGCGGCTTCGCGCTGGTGCTGTTCGACGCCAACGGCCGGCCGGCAAACGAAGGCCTGGTGGCTGCCACGATGCTGATGCTCGAAGTGACCGAGTTCAGCGCCCCGCGTTGATGAGCGCCGACCCGAGCAGGAGCCCGCGATGAGCACCGTCGACCTGCTGCAGCCGCTGCTCACCGGCGGCATCCAGCGCAACCACTTCTTCAACGGCCGGCTGCTGTCGGCCGAGGACCTGCGTGCCGAACAGCAGGCCACACGCGCCCACGACCGCGGCCTGGCACAGGCGCTGGGCGAGGGCGTGGCCTGGGGCCTGGAGGTCGGCATCGCACAGGCGAGCGGGCCGCCGACCCTCAGCGTGGCGGCGGGCCTGGGCTTCAACCGCCAGGGCGACCCTGTGCGCCTGGCCGCCGGCTGCCGGCTGCGGCTGGTGGCGCCGGCCGCGGTGCCACCCGGCGCGCCGGCCGATTCCCCGGGGCTGTTCGGCGCCTGCGAGCCGCCGTCGGCCTCGCCGCTGCTGCTGCCGGAGTCGGTCTGGCTGCTCGTGGCCACGCCGGTGTCGGCCTTCGAGGGCAGCGCGCCGGTGGCCGATCTCAACACCACCGCCGCCGGGCGCGGCCACTGCGGCGCGCGCTGGGCGGTCGAAGGCCTGCGTTTCCGGCTGGTGCCGGTGGACCCGCGTGTGCCGCGCACGCTGCTGCCGGCCGCCGTGGACACCGACGGCACGCGCCAGGCCGCGGCGCAGGCCACCATCGCGGCGCTGATGGCCGATTCGTCGGCTGCCGCCGCGCAGCGGCTGCGCAGCCTGCTCGCGCTGCTGGCGTTGGGCCACGACCGGGTGCCGCCGGGCGCGGCCCGCTGGGGGCTGGCCGATGCGCTGGCGGAACGTGGACTGCTCGGCGCCTGCGACTTGCCGCTGGCGCTGCTGGTGCTGGGCCGCAGCGGCCTGCGCTGCCTCGACAGCTGGGCCGTGCGTCGCCCCTGCCACGGCCGCGGCGCGATGAGCGCCTGGCGGGCTGCCGGTGCCGGCACGCGGCGCCAGGTCGAGGGCGAGGCCGCCTGGCTGCAGTTCCAGGAGCAGCTGGCGGGCATCGGCCGCGAAGCCGGTGTCGATGCCGGCCGCTGGTTCCACGCCTTGCCCGGTGCGGCCTGGCTGCCGCCGCCCTGGGACTGGCGCGAGTTCCTCGGCGTGCACGCGCCGCCGGCCGAGACGCCGGTGGATGCGGCGCTGCTGCGCGCGGTGCTGCAGGGCGGTTTTGCGCAGGACGCCATCGTCTTCGGCCGCGCGCCGCTGGCCGCGCTGGCTGTCTACCGCGCCGAGGGTGTGCCCGGGGTTGTCGTCGCGCGCGCCGAAGCGGCCGAGCTGCGGCTGGCGCTGAGCCCGGCGCCGTCGGCCACGCAGGCGGTGTCGGTGCAGCTGCGCCCGGCCGCCGGCAGCCCCGCCGAGGCCAGCGGGCACGACCGCGGCCGCGTGCGCCTGGCCGGCCTGGCGCCGGGCGAGGGCGTGCGCGTGCTCGTCGCGGCGGCCGGCTTCGAGCCACCTGCCGAGCAGCGGGTGCGGCTGGTGGGTGGCCAGGTCATCGAGCTGCCGCTGAAGCTGGTGCCGCTGGCCGGCGGCACGCTGCGTGTGCGGGCGCTGCAGGCCGACACCGGCGCCAGCATCGGCCGCGTGCTGCGTGCGGTGCAGGCGCGGCGCGAAGGCGAGTCGGTCGACGGCCGCTACGACGCCACGCTGGACCGCTGGCTGCTGCGCGAGCTGCCGGCGGGTTTCTGGTCGGTGGCCGGCACGGCCGCGGGTTACGAGCCGGCGGAGCAGGACAAGGTCGGCCCGATCGAACCCGGCGAGACGCTGGAGATCGTGCTGTTGTTCAGCGAGGCCCGTGTGCGGGCCGAGCGGCCGGCCCTGTGTGTGGACGTGGGTGGCAGCGCGCTCGGCGACAAGGGCGTGCTGCGCGAGCTGCGCGAACTGCGGCTGTGCCTGGTGCCGGAGGCCACGGTGTTCGACGCCACCTGGTATGCCAAGCACCAGCCGGTGCGCGAGGCGGCCCGGCGCGATCCCACGCTGGCCTTCGGCCTGGAGCAGCGCCGCAAGGCCGGCCGCACACGCGCCGAATGGGGCTACACCGTTGGCCGTGACGACGGCGTGCTGCTCACCGAGCGGGGCGGCCCGTGGAGCAGCTTCACCGAGGTGGCGACGGCACCCGCGGCCGTGCGCAGCTGGTTGCGGGCCTGGCGCGACTGGTTCGTGATGCTGTTTGCCGACGAGGCGCTGGCGCGGCGCGAGCCGGTGCTGCGTGTCGACCCGCGCTACCGCCGGCCGACCACGACGACCGTCGCCGGCGCCGCCGCAACCACCGCATCGGGCCTGCGCGAATCGCCGCCGGCCTGGGCCGACTTCGGCCCCTTTGCCGTGCCGGTGGCGCTGAAGTTCGACGACGGCCGCACCCGCGCGCCGGTCACGCTCGACAAGGGCGCGCGTTTCCTGCCCGAGGCCGAGCTGCGGCTGCTGGCGGTGGCCGGCATCCGCCATGTCGACGAGCTGGCCTGGTCCTGGACCGAGCTGCTGGTCGACGCCACCGGCCGGCCCGACACCGACCTGCGCCTGGCCGTGAAGGAGGCGCAGCAGGCCGTCGTGGTCATCAACACCGGCCGATCCTGGGTCGACGGCCTGAAGCCGGACGACAACGCCCGGCTGCTCCAGGCCGGCTTCGACGACGACCGCAAGCTCTACAACGCCACCGAGGCCGAGCTGACGCAGGCCCTGGGCAGCCAGTACCTCGCGCGGCGAGTGCGCGAGCAGGTGCAGGCGGCCATTCGCAAACCCCGCGCCGCGCCGGCCAAGACCACACCGACGCTGCCGGTGGTGGTGAAGACGGTGGTGGCCACGCGGGCGAAGCCCAGCGTTGCGAAGACCACCACAACCACCAAGGCCGCCACGGCCACCAAGGCCACCAAGCCGCGCAACAAGCCATGAACCTGGCCCCGCCGGACCGTGTGCACCGCCTGCTTCTGCCCGGCGGTGGTGATGCGCTGCGGCGCCGGCGGGCCGCCGAGCAGGCGCTGGCCACCGGGCTGCCGGCACCCACGGCCTTGCCGCCCGGCGCCTGGCTGGTGGTGCGGCGGGTGGCGTTGGCCGAAGGTGCGGCCTGGGGCGAGCGCCTGCACCGGCAGATCGACGGCGCCTGGGCGGCCGCCGAGCGGCCTCGGCTGGCACGGCCTTCCGCCGCAGCCCAGGCCCTGTGGTTCGCCGATGAGGCCGAGCTGCTGGCCTTTCTGGCTCACCAGCTGCAGCAGGGCGGTGAAGGCTGGTGGTGGCCGGCGTTGTTGCCGGCCTTGCGGCGCGGCTGGTCACGGCAGGCGGCGGTCGTTGAGCGATGGCAGGCCGCAGCGGCCGCGGTGCCGGCAGCGCTGGAGCAACTGGGCGGCGCTGCGCAGGCGGTGCTGGGGTGTTTTGGCGAGCCGGCTTGCGTGGCGCTGGTGCAGGCGGTGGGTCGTGCCTTCGGCGTGCAGCGTGCGGCCGCCCGCGGGGATGGGCTGTTTGCGGGGCAGGGTGATCGGTGGGGGGCCGGGGCAGCGGGTGCGCCAGTGGCGTTCGCGGCGCCAGGCCCGCCGGGCGCAACACGGGCCGCGATGGCCGGTGTGCCGATGGCGCAAGCGGGAGCCTCAGCGTCGGCCGCAGGCCTGCGGCCGAGGGCTGCCGTCGAGGCAGCACCAGCAGCCCCGCCGCCCACGTCTCAGCAGCTGTTGCTGCAACTGGCCCAGGCGTTGCGGCAGCGGCCGGCCGAGGCCTCCTACCCTGGCTTCTTCGAGGCGGTGTTCACCCGGGCGCAGGAGGCCATGGCCGCCGGTCCGGGGGCGGCCGTGGTGGCGCCGCCGTTGCCGGCGGTTGTGCAGAGCGAGGTGCCGGCAGGCATCAAGCCCACGGCCTCGGTCTCGTTCGTCCCGCCACCGGCCACTGGCCGCCCAGCCGTCGTACCGCGCAGCACCGAGCCCGCCGACGAGGCCGCGGCGTTCGGGCCGCGGCTCATCGCCACACGCTGCGCCGGGCTCTGGTTCCTGCTGCCGCTGATGCAGCGGCTGGGCTGGTACGGCGACTTCAGCGAGCCCCAGCGGCCCAGCCCGCACGGCCACCCCGCCGTGTTGCTGCGCCGTGTGGGCGAGCAGGTGCTGCGCCGCGAGTTCCGGGCCGACCCGCTGCGGCCCGCACTTCGGGCCTGGGGCGGCATGGCCGCAGACCGCGTCGACGCCCGCGCGGCTTGCGCCGCGCTGCAGCAAGCCGCCGCGGCGGCACTGGGCCGGGCGCCGCGCGGCACGCTGGCCTGGTTGCTGCGGCGGCCGGGCCGCGTCGGTTTCGGCCCGCTGCGCATCGACGTCTGGCTGCCGCTGGCCACGCACCCGCTCGCGATCCGCGCGGCGGGCCTGGACCGTGACCCGGGCTGGCTGCCGGCCGCCGGCCGTCAGATCGCCTTCCACTTCGAGCTCGACGGGGTGCCGCGGTGAACGACGCGCTGCGCCCGCCGGCCTGGTTCGATGACCTGCCCGCGACCGCGCCGCAGCACCATGCGCTGCACTTCTTCGCGGCGCTGCTGGTGCTGCTGGAGCCGCTGCTGCGGGCCGTGCCCTCGACGGCGGCGCGCAGCCAGTGGCCCTTCCTGGCCGGCTACCTCGACGAGCTCGAAGCCGTGCTCGGCTGTGAGCCACTGGCCGAAGCCGCACCGCGCTGGCGGGCGGCGCTGCAGGCCTGGGAGCTGGGCGCGCCTGGCACGCTGCCGCTGCGGCGCCTGCAGCGTGGCCGCGAGCTGGCGAGCAGCGAACTCGGCCTGTTGATGGCCATGGCGCTGAGCGACGAGGACCCGCGGCTGGCCGCGCTGTTCGAGCTGCTGCAGGGCACAGGTTCAGGTCGCCTGGGGCCGGCGCTGGCGGCTTCGCTGGACTTCGGCCTGCCCGGCACGGCGCGCGCGTCGTTCGAACGTCTGCAGGGCGACGGCTTGTTGCGGCCGGCGGTGGATGCGGCCGGCGGCTGGAGCGTCGCCCCGGCGCTGCTGCCCCTGCTGCGTGGCGAGCCGCTGCCGCCCACGGCGCCGGGCTGGCGTTGGTGGCCGGCCACGACTGCCCCCGCGTTCGACGCGCTGGTGCTGGACGAGGCCGCCCAGGCCGCGGGCCGTCACCATGCGCAGCAACTGGCGCAACACGGCCGCTTGCGGCTGGCCCTGCGCGGCCGCGACGGCAGCGGCCGCCGCAGCTGGCTGCGGGCCGTGGCGCGCGAAGCCGGCCGGAGCGTGCTGGAAGTGCCCGTTGGCGATGCCGAAGCCGTGTCGGCCGCGCTGCTGCTCGATGCCGTGCTGCTGGTGCCCGGCGGGGCCGACGGCGTTGCACCAAGCTCTGCACCAGCCTCTGCACCAGCCTCTGCACCAGCCTCTGCACCAGCCGTCGCGGGCCGCTTTGCACGCGGCGCTGCGGTGCCGGCCGACCGCGCCGTGGTCGACCTCGGCCAGCCCGATCCGGCGCAGCGCCGTCGGCTCTGGCAGCAGACCCTGGCCGACGCGGCCCTGCCGCCGGCCGAACTCGAGGCCCTGGTCGCCCACCGGTTGCCCGCCGGTGCGCTGGTGCAGGCGGCCCGCGCCGCGGCCGACGGTGACCCGGCTGCGGGCTGGCCAGAGCGTGTGGCCGCGGCCCTGGCCGCGCGGCATGGCGACGCCTTCGGCCGCCTGGCCCGGCACGAACCGCCGGCCGTCGGCGAGGCGCTGCTCGCGCTGCCGCCGGCCACGCGCCAGGACTGGCAGGCGCTGCTGGCGCGCTGCCGCCACCGCGAGGCGCTGGCCGCGGCGGCCGGGCCGGCGCTGGCCGGCCTGGGGCCGGGTGTGAAAGCGCTGTTCAAAGGTCCGAGCGGCACCGGCAAGACGCTCGCGGCGCGGGTGCTGGCGGCGGAGCTGGGCCGCGCGCTGTTCCGCATCGACCTCGGCGCGGTGGTCGACAAGTACATCGGCGAGACCGAAAAGCACCTCGAACAGGTCTTTGAACGCGCCGAGACGCTGGACGCGATGCTGCTGCTCGACGAAGGCGATGCACTGCTGGCGCCGCGCACCGGCGTGGCCAGCAGCACCGACCGCTACGCCAACCTCGAAACCAACTACCTGCTGCAGCGGCTGGAAGCCTTCGAGGGCCTGCTGGTGATCACGACCAACGCCGCCGAGCGCATCGACGGCGCCTTCCTGCGCCGGCTCGACGCGGTGCTGGACTTCCCGCTGCCGGGCCCGGCCGAGCGGCTGGCCCTGTGGCGGCTGCACCTGCCGCTGCGGCATGGCGTGGGCGAGGCGCGGCTGCAGCGGCTGGCGCAGCGCTGCACGCTGGCCGGCGGCCAGATCCGCAACGTGGCCCTGCATGCCGCGCTGCTGGCGCTGGAGCAGGGCGGGCCGCTGGACGAGGCCTTGCTGGGCGCGGCGCTGGCCCGCGAGTACCGCCGGCTGGGCCAGCCGATGCCGCCGGGTGCGGCGGAGGCGTTTGCGGAGACCGTCGATGAGGGCGGCAGCGCGGGCGCCTGAGCCCCGGCCGGCGGCGCCGCGGCACCGCAGCGGCGGTGAGCCGGTGCCGGTGCCCGTGCTGGTCCCTGTGATGGTGCCGGTGTTGATCCCGGTGCCGGTGCCGCTGACGGCCGTGCGTGTGCAGCCCGAGGCGGCGGCTGCGCCGCGGCCCTCGGCCGTGCCCGCAGGCGGTGGGCGGGGGAACTGGTTCACAAGGGCCGTCGGCAGCCTGGCCGATGCCGCGGGTGCGGCGCTGGCCGCGGCCGGGCAGGCGGCCAGGCGCGTGGTGCGCGAACGGGCGGCGCTGCTGCCGGGCTACGAGCTGCTGGGCTTTGCGCTCGGGCGCGATCCGCTCAGCGGTACGGCCATCGAGCGCACGCCGGCGGCGCTGATCCGCGGCCTGGTCGGCCTGTGGCCGGGGGGTGTGCTGCTGCGCCGTGGGCTGGACCGCTACGGCCTGGTCGACCGCGTCGGCGGCTGGCTCGGCCGGCAGCTCGCCACGCTGGCGGCGGTGGCGGGTGCGGTGCTCGGTGCGCTCGAGAGCCTGCTGCGCAGCCTGGGCCTGGCCGACCTGCTCGATCCGGGCCGGGTCTGGGCCCGCGCGCGCAGCCTGGTGCTGACGCCGGCGCAGCGGCTCTGGAGTTTCGTGCAGGGCCTGGCGGTCGATGTGGTCGGCTTCCTGCGCGAGGCCGTGCTGATGCCCTTGTCCCGGCTGGCCTGGAGCACCCGGGGCTATCCGCTGCTGTGCATGGTGCTGGCTCGCGATCCGCTGCTCGGCACCGCGGTGGCGCGCGACCCGCACGTGATGATCGGCCAGGCGATGGCGCTGATCGGCCAGCAGGAACGCTGGCAGCAGCTGCAGCAGGCGCGCGCCGTGCCGCGGGCCTGGGCCTGGGTGCAGACGCAGCTGCGCTTGCTGCACGGCTTTGTCACCGAGCTGCCGGGCCTGCTGCGCGGCTTCTGGCAAACGCTGTCGGCCGGCGACCTGCTGAACCTGCCCGCTGCGCTGGCGCGTATGGCCGCGCCGGTGCGCGGCCTGGTCGCGCGCGTGTCGCGCTGGGCCGGTCGTGCGGCGCTGCAGCTGGTGCAGGCCATGGTCGAGGTGCTGGCGCCCGGCGCCATGCCGGTGCTGCGGCGTGCCGGCGGGGCGCTGGGCACCATCTTCCGCGACCCGGTGCGCTTCGTCGGCCACCTGGTGCGCGCCGGTGTGGCGGGCTTCCGGCAGTTCCTGACGAACGTCGGCACGCACCTGGGCAACGGCCTGACGGGCTGGCTCACGGGCACGCTGGGTGGCGCCGGCCTGGTGCTGCCGACCGTGTGGGACCTGCGCGGCGTGTTGTCGCTGGTGCTGCAGATCCTCGGCCTGACCTGGTCCTACCTGCGCGCCAAACTCGTGCGCGCCAGCAGCGAGCGGGTGGTCGCGGCGCTGGAGGCCGGCTTCACGCTGGTGGTGACGCTGGTGCGCGAAGGCCCGGTGGCGGCCTGGCGGCAGCTGCTGGAGCACCTGGCCTCGTTGCGCGACACGGTGATGGAGCAGGTCCGCGACTGGGTGGCGCGCACCGTGGTCGGCCAGGCGGTGCTGCGCATCGCCGGCATGCTGAACCCGGCCGGTGCCGTGATCCAGGCCATCCTCGCGATCTACAACACCGTGGTCTTCGTGCGCGAACGCCTGCAGCAGATCGCGCAGGTGGCCGAGGCCTTCGTCGACAGCATGGCCGCCATCGCCGCCGGCCGCATCTCGGCGGCGGCCGACCGCGTCGAGCAGACCATGGGCCGGACGGTGCCGGTGGTCATCTCCTTCCTCGCGCGGCTGCTCGGCCTGGGCGGCATTGCCGACACCGTCCGGCGTGTCATCGAACGTGTGCGCGCGCCGGTGGACCGCGCGATGGACCGCGTGGTGGACTGGATCGTCGTGCAGGCGCGGCGCCTGGCCGGGGCCGTGGTCGGCGCCGCGCGCGGCGTGGCGGCGCGGGCGATCCAGTGGTGGACGGCCGAGCGCCGTGTGCGCGCACCCGACGGCGAGCACCGCCTGTACATCGAGGGCGGCGGCACGCGGCGGCGCGTGATGATGGCGTCGACGCCGGCGCTGCTGCGGGGGCGCATCGCCGCGATGAGCGTGCCGGCAGCCCTGCGCAGCCGGCAGACGGCGGCGCTGGGCATCCTCGACCGCCTGGACGCCGCGATGGCCGCGGCTGCCGGCACCGGCGCGGCGGCCGCCGACGCCGGCGCGCGCATCGACGGACTGATGGGCGAGCTGGCGCTGGAGACCGCCGCGCTGCTCGGCGCCGGTGCGGCCGGCGTGTCGACACCGCCGCTGTTCGGGCCGCTGGCTGCGGGTGGGCTCGGCAGCAGCGTGGCGGTGGAGCGCCTGACGGCCGGCCACGGCGCCGGCAGCGAGCCCTCGGCGGGCGGTGGCCTGTGGGCGACGCTGGCGCGCCGCATGGACGGCGGCAGCACCTACTACGTGCGCGGCCATCTGCTGAACCACCATGTCGGTGGCAGCGGCGCGAACTGGCAGAACCTGACGCCGCTGACCCAGGCCACCAACAACCGCAGCGCCGTGTCCATGCTGCATGGCTTCGAGCGGCAGGTGAAGCAGGCCGTCGACGTGCCGGCTGCGGCCCTCAACCTGAGCGTTCGTGTCACCTACGGCCGCCCGGCGCGCAACGCCGCCGTGCAGGAGCGGCGCGCCAGTGGCGATGCCGACGATGCCGTGATCGCCGACATCATCGAGGCCGAACGCCAGGTGCCCACCGCGGTGCACGCGGTGGCGCACCGCGTCACCCCCGACGGCCGCCGCAGCACGCTGGTGTCTGCGCGCATCGAGAACCGCATCGACACCCGTGATGACAGCTATTCGCTCGGCGGCCGGCCACGGGTGCCGCTGAACCTGAACGCGGCCGATGCGGCGGGGCTGCGCGGGCTGGCCGGGGTCGACGCGGCCACGGCCGCGCGCATCGCCGCCGCGCGCCCGCTGCGCGACCGCGACGACTTCCGCGCGCGGCTGGGCGACGTGCTCTGGCACCGCATCGCCAGCACGGCCGGCGTGCGGCTGCGGTTTCGCTGAGGCGGCGACGCAGCCTCGCAACCGACGCCAGCCCGTGCAGCGACTGCTATACTCGTGGGCTACGCCGGTGTAGCTCAGTTGGTAGAGCAGCGCATTCGTAATGCGAAGGTCGGGAGTTCGACTCTCTTCACCGGCACCACTTCTTCGAAGAATGAAGCCATGAACGAAGCCCGGCCCGCGCCGGGCTTCTTCGTTGGCGCTGCCTAGAATCCGGCGATGCGCATCCTCATCGCCAACGACGACGGCTATCTCGCCCCCGGCATCGCCGCCCTGGTGCAGGCCTGCGAAGGCCTCGGCCACATCGACGTCTACGCCCCGGAGCAGAACGCCAGTGGCACCAGCAATGCGCTGACGCTGACGCGGCCGCTGTCGATCTTCCGCGCCAAGGTCGAGGGCGTGCAGGGCTTCAACGTCGTCAATGGCACGCCTTCTGACTGCGTGCATGTGGCGCTGACCGGCGTGCTCGCGGTGAAGCCCGACCTGGTGATCTCCGGCATCAACAACGGCGCCAACATGGGCGACGACACGCTGTACTCCGGCACCGTCGCGGCCGCCATGGAAGGTTTCCTGTTCGGCGTGCCGGCCATCGCGTTTTCGCAGGCCGAGAAGGGCTGGGGCGATCTCGACGCGGCGGCTGCGACCGCCCGCGCCATCATCGACGACGTGATCGCCTCGGGCGCCGTCGCCGAGGCCCATGCCAGCGGGCGGCCGTTCCTGCTCAACGTCAACATCCCGAACCGGCCCGATGCCGCGAGCCGGCCGCGGCTGGTCACGCGCCTGGGCCGGCGCCATGCCAGCGCACCGGTGATCCGCCAGACCAACCCGCGCGGCGAGACCATCTACTGGATCGGCCCGGCCGGCGACGCGCGCGAGGCGGGCGAGGGCACCGACTTCCACGCCGTGGCCCAGGGCTGCGTCTCGGTCACGCCGCTGCAGGTGGACCTGACCGACCACGCCGGCCGTGGCGACTGGGCCGGGCGGCTGATGCGGCCGGCCGGCGGATCGACGGCGCCGTGACCCGCTCGCCACCGCGGTTTCCGCTGGCCCTTGACCGGGTGCAGGGCGTGCAAGGCAAGGCGCCGGCGCGCAGCGAGCCGCTGCAGCGGCCGCAACGCCCGCTGCAGCAGGCGGCGGCCGAGCAGGCGCGGCGCGCCGTGCCCAGCGGTGTGGGCCTGGATTCGGTGGCCGTGCGCCGGCGCATGGTCGAGCGGCTGCGAGCCGCCGGCCTGGCCGACGAGCGGGTGCTGCAGGCGCTGGCCACCGTGGAGCGCCACCGTTTCGTCGACTCGGCCCTGGTGCCGCAGGCCTACGAAGACACCAGCCTGCCGATCGGCCTGGCGCAGACCATCAGCAAGCCCTCGGTTGTCGGCCGCATGATCGAGGCGCTGTTCGGCGGCGCCAATGCGCGCAGCCAGGGCCACCTGGGGCGGGTGCTGGAGATCGGCACCGGCTGCGGCTACCAGGCGGCGCTGCTGCTGCAGGTGGCCAGGAGCGTGGTCAGCATCGAGCGGCTGGAGCCCTTGCATGCCAAGGCGCGCGAAAACCTGGAACCCTTGCGGGTCGGCACCGATCTGAGGCTGGTGTTCGGCGACGGCCGGCTCGGCCACGCGCCCCGCGCGCCCTACGACAGCCTCATCGCCGCCGCGGGCGGCGAGGCGCTGCCGCCGGCCTGGCTGGAGCAACTGGCGGTTGGCGGGCGCCTCGTGGCCCCGGTGGCCGATGCCCGTGGCCAGCGGCTGGTGGTGGTCGACCGCCACGCCGACGGCCTGCATGTGGAGACGCACGAGGCCGTGCATTTCGTCCCTTTAAAATCCGGCACTGCATGACCGAGTCCGTCCGCACCCAGACGCCGCTGCGCAGCCGGCTTTCCCGGGGCCTTCAGGCCCCGACCTTGTCGATCCTCACGCTGCTGATCGTCGGCTGCGCCAGCCCGGACCACCGAGCGCCGGTCGAGGACCGCAGCGGGTCGGTGCGTCCGGTGACGCCCGCGCCGCTGCCTGCGGGCGGTGTGTCGACGGCGCCGGCGCCCGCGGGTGCCGGCCAGCCTGCCGATGGCGCTGCCGCGCCCGGAACGGCCGAGCCGCCCAAGCTGCCGCCCGGCGCCGAAAACGCCGGCAAGCCGGGTTATTACACCGTCAAGCCCGGTGACACGCTGATCCGCATCGGCCTGGAAACGGGCCAGAACTGGCGCGACATCGCGCGCTGGAACGGCCTCGAGAACCCGCATGTCATCGAGGTCGGCCAGGTTGTGCGCGTGGTGCCGCCGGCGCCCGTCGTCACCGGCGCGGTGACGCGCCCGGTCACGCCCACCGGCCCGGTGGAGAACCGGCCGCTGACGACGGCGCCGCCGGCCTCGGCGGCCAGTGGAACCGCTGCGCCGGCGCCTGCCCCGGCGGTGGTGGCCGCGCCCGCCCCGCCGCCGCCCAGCCCGGTGGCCGACAACGACGAAAACGTCGCCTGGGCCTGGCCGGCCGCCGGCACGCTGCTGGCAGGCTTCGACGAGGTGCGCAACAAGGGCCTCACGCTGTCCGGCAAGGCCGGTGACCCGGTGCTGGCCGCGGCCGACGGCCGGGTCGTGTACTCCGGTTCCGGGCTGCGCGGTTACGGCAAGCTGGTGATCGTCAAGCACAACAACCTGTACCTGAGCGCCTACGCGCACAACCAGGAACTGCTGGTCAAGGAAGACCAGGTGGTGCGCCGCGGCCAGAAGATCGCCGAGATGGGCAACACCGAGGCCGATCGCGTGCAGCTGCACTTCGAGATCCGCCGCCAGGGCCGGCCCATCGACCCCGCCCGCCTGCTGCCTGCCCGCTGAGGTGAGCGTGGGTTTCGACTGGCTCGAGGTCGAGTCGCTCGACCTCGAGGCGCAGGGCGTGGCCCGGCGCGAGGACGGCAAGGTCGTGTTCATCGAGGGCGCGCTGCCGGGTGAACTCGTCCAGGTCCAGGTCGCGAAGAAGAAAAACGCCTGGGAGCAGGGCCTGATGTCGGCGCTGGCGCGCGAGAGCGCGCAGCGTGTGCGGCCCGGCTGCCCGCACTTCGGCCTGCATGCCGGCGCCTGCGGCGGCTGCAAGATGCAGCACCTGCACCCGGCCGCCCAGGTGGCGGTGAAGCAGCGTGTGCTGGAAGACAACCTGGCGCACCTGTCGAAGGTGAAGCCGGAGCGGCTGCTGCGCGCCATCCATGGCCCGGCCTGGGGCTACCGCCACCGCGCGCGGCTGTCGGTGCGGCATGTGGCGAAGAAGGGCACGGTGCTGATCGGCTTCCACGAGCGCAAGAGCCGCTACGTGGCCGACATGGCGGTCTGCCCGGTGCTGCCGCAGAAAGTGAGCGAGCTGCTGCTGCCGCTGCGCGAGCTGATCGGCGCGATGGAGCAGCGCGACCGCCTGCCGCAGATCGAGCTGGCCGCCGGCGACACCGTCACGGCGCTGGTGCTGCGGCATCTGGAGCCGCTGTCGGCGGCCGATGCGCAGCGGCTGCGTGATTTCGGCGCCGAGCACGGCGTGCAGTGGTGGCTGCAGCCCGGCGGGCCGGACACCGTGCAGCGGCTGGACGACACCGGGCCGGTGCTGAGCTACGGCCTGCCCGAGTTCGGCGTGAACATGCCCTTCAAGCCGACCGACTTCACGCAGGTGAACCCGCAGATCAACCGCGTGCTGGTGCAGCGCGCGGTGCGGCTGCTGGGTGTCGAGCCCGGCCACCGCGTGATCGACTGGTTCTGCGGCCTGGGCAACTTCACCTTGCCACTGGCGACGCTGGCGCGCGAGGTGCTCGGCCTCGAAGGCAGCGAGGCGCTGGTGCAGCGCGCGCGCGACAACGCCCGCGCCAACGGGCTGGCGACGAACACGCGCTTCGAGGCGCAGAACCTGTTCGAGATCGGCCCCGACGACCTGCGGCGCCACGGCGAGGCCGAGCGCTGGCTGGTCGACCCTCCGCGCGAGGGCGCCTTCGCGCTGGCCAAGGCCGTGGCCGACGCCCACGCCGCGGGCGGCTTCGTGCTGCCCGGGCGCATCGTCTACGTCAGCTGCAACCCGGCCACGCTGGCGCGCGACGCCGGCCTACTGGTGCACCAGGGCGGCTACCGCTGCACGGCGGCCGGCGTGGTGAACATGTTCCCGCACACGGCGCATGTGGAATCGATGGCGGTTTTCGACCGCATGACCTGAGCCCAGAGGATCGTCGGTGCTGCGCCGGCGCCGTAGCATGCGCCGCGACACTCGACGGAGGCCTGCGTGGAACAGTGCGACAAGGAACGGCGCCAGTGGCTCAGCCAGGCTGGCAGCGGCATGGCGTGGCTGTCGACGGCGGCGTGGGCGGCGGCGCTGGCGGGCTGCGGGGGCTCGGGCAGCGACGACACGGGCGGCACCGGCGGCGGAGGTTCCGGCGGCGGTGGAGGTGGTTCGGGTGGTGGTGGCGGCTCTGGTGGTGGCAGCGTCAGCCCCGGGACACGCGCCAGCACGCTCGAAGCCGTGCGCGGCCTGGTGACGATCGGCACCGGCGCGGCGCCGCGTTTCGATGCGCCGGCGCTGGCCGCGCAGATCCAGGCCCTGCCGGGCATTGCCGCCGTGGGCGTGTCCACGCGGGTTGGCAATGTCTGGGCGCGTTTTGCCGACGGGCGCTACCTGGTTGTGCCGAACCGGCTCGAAGGCGCGCCGGCCACCGGCAGTGGCCAAGCCAACCCGGCCCAGGCCGGTGACGGCCGGCGGCAGCGCCTCGCCGCGACGCACGCCGAGGGCCGCGCCGTGCCGCTGGCCTCGGGCGGGCTCGACACCCCGGCCATCCTCACCGGCCAGCAGTACCGCCAGCTCGACATGCTGGGTCGCGTGCCCAACTCGGCCTCGGTGTCGGCCGCCCACTTCGCGCAGGACTGGGTCGATGGCGACACCCTGCCGACCCTGCGCCGCATGGCGCTGGGTCGCGGGTTCACGCTGCCGGAGATCCAGCTGAGCCAGCCGCCCGACGAGGGCTTCGACAACGGCATCGAAGGCCTGCGCAGCATCGGCGGCGACGGCGTGTTCTTCATCACCGCCCAGGCGGCGCAGGCCGGGCCCGACGACAGCCCACGCACCGCGATCTGTGTGGACACACCGGCCACCGAGGCCAACCTGGCGCGTTACGACGCCGAACTGCAGTCTGGCGTGCTGGTGCATTCGGTGCACCTTCGCGGTGTCGGCGGGGGCTGGCAGGCCTTCAACGGCTTCGCGATCACACCGGCCTTCGCCGACGCCAGCGGCTGGGGCTTTCCGACCGAGTCCATCGGCGTCTTCAACCTGATCGGCGCCGACGGCCTTTCAGACTGGGTGCCGACGCTGAACCGCGCGCAGCTGCGCCACATCCTCTTCTGGCGAGGACCTGTGTCTTGGCAGCGTGCGTTGGCCTTCGCCGACGACCTGATGCAGTTCAACCTGGCCACCAACGCCATGGACGGCCGGGCGCGGCGCCAGCCCATCGAGCCGCGGCTGCGCAGCTACGGCATGGGCGAGACCGTGGGCTATCTGCTGGACCGCGGCCTCGCCGGCGACGGGGCGGCGTCGATTGACTATCTGCAGAACCCGATGCCGCCGCTGTTCGTCAACACGCTGCTGCCGACCATCGACTACGCGCTGATCCGCGAGAACTCGCTGGAGCTGGAGCTGGTCGGCCAGTTCGGTGCCGCGGCGAACGGCTTTGCGATGAACCCGAGGCCCGGGCAGCCGGCCACGACGCAGATGCCGGCCCAGCTGATCACCGGTTCTGCCGACACGGCGCGGTTCGAAGAGCCGCTGCTGGAACGGGCGGCCGACCCGCTGCTCGACGGCCACCGGCCGCTGCGCCAGCCCGACTGGGAGGGTGGGCTGCTGCAGACCTTCATCGACCACGATGACCTGGCGCGCGGCGGCTGGCTGCAGGTGATCAACGGCGGGCGCTGCAGCAACGCGGTGCCGGTCACGCACTGGGAGATCCCGTTCCAGGCCGTGACCACGGTCGACGACCTGACGCTGACGATGACGGTGACCGTGCGGTTGCGTGCCGACGTGCATGCCTGGCGGCTGGACCCGGATGCCTTCCCGCGCAACGGTGCGCCGATGGCGGCGCTCACGGGGTCGGTGCACAGCCACGCCGACTACACCGCCAGCGGCAGCATCAGCCACTACGACGCGGCGAGCCGCACGCGCACCACGATCAGCTGGAGCGGCAGCGGCGGCATCAGCAATGCCATCGGCGCCTTCGAGGTGCACTTTGCCGGCGTGCTGGGTTGGGACGGTCGCGAGGTGCGCACCGTGGTGCTGTCGGTCGGTGGCTCGCGCAGGCACACGCAGCGGCGCCTGGTGGAGGAATACGACATCAACGGCGAACTGCTGCGCCGCAGCGAGACCAGCCAGGACGTGCCGGTGGTGCTGACGGCCTTCGGGCCGAGCAGCACCGGCAACCTGCTGGAGCTGCAGTTCGACGACGACTGGGCGCTGGTCGGCAACAGCTGGGAGATGCTGCCGGAGCCCAGCGACATCCTGCCGCAGCCCGAGCCGCGCCAGCGCCGCACGCGGCTGAGCTGGCCGCGTGTCGAGCCCGACTGCCCGCCGCTGAAGGACGTGGGCGGCACCTGAAAAAAGAAGGCCCGCTTGAGCGGGCCTTCGGGTTTCTTCGGGGCAGCGGGTTCAGTCGTCGCCGCCGCCGGCCAGGCCAAAGATGGCCAGCAGGCTCTGAAAGATGTTGTAGATGCTCAGGTACACGCCCAGCGTGGCGGTGATGTAGTTCGTCTCCAGGCCGTCCTGCACGCGCTTCAGGTCGTACAGGATGAAGAAGGAGAAGATGCCGATCACCAGCACCGACAGCGTGATCATCAGCGCGCTGCTCTGGATGAAGAAGTTCGCCAGCATCGCCACGAGCACCAGGATCACGCCGATGAACATGAACTTGGCCATGTTCGACAGATCGCGCTTGACGATGCTCGACAGCGAGGCCATGCCGAAGAAGATGGCGCCGGTACCGGCGAAGGCCATCATCACCAGGCTGGCGCCGTTGCTCATGCCGAGCACCACGCCGAGCAGGCGCGACAGCATCACGCCCATGAAGAACGTGAAGGCCAGCAGGATTGGCACGCCGGCGGCCGAGTTCTTGAACTTCTCGATCGCGAACATGAAGCCGAAGGCGCCGGCCAGGAACACGATCAGGCCGATGCCGGGCGTCAGCACGCGGTTGATGCCGATGCTCATGCCGACCCAGGCGCCGAGCACCGTGGGCACCATCGACAGCGCCAGCAGCCAGTAGGTGTTGCGCAGGACGCGGTTGCGCTGCGCTGCGAGCGCACCGCCGCCGGCCACGCCGGGGAAGTTCTGCACGCCTTGTTCCATCTGTGGACCTCCGATGTGAGTGGCGCCCAACTGGCCACGTAGCCCCGATTCTAGGCCGAGGGATCAGGACTGAAATGCCCCCGAAGGCCTCAACGACATGGGTCGGACGGGGGTATCTTCCCGAATCATGAAAACCCAACCCGTGATGGGCCTCGACGAGGCCCGCAAGATCGCCGCCGCCGCCGAGGCCGAGGCGCTGAAGAACCAGTGGCCGGTGTGCATCGCCGTCGTCGATGCCGGAGGCCACCTGCTGTGGCTGCAGCGGCTGGACGGCACGGCGGCGATTTCCGCCGAGATCGCCCCGGCCAAGGCGCGCACGGCGGCGCTGGGCCGGCGCGAGAGCAAGGCCTACGAGGAGATGATCAACGGCGGGCGGACCTCGTTCCTGAGCGCGCCGGGCCTGTCCGGCATGCTGGAAGGGGGCGTGCCGGTGATCGTCGACGGCCACTGCGTGGGCGCGGTGGGCGTGAGCGGCGTCAAGAGCCACGAGGACGCGCAGGTTGCCAAGGCGGGCATCGCCGCGCTCGGCAGCTGACCTCGGGCATCGCGGTGCCGGGGCTCTGGGCCTGACAGGCCCGGGCAAACCCGGGGCGGGCGGCTGGCCGGTCTATACTCCGGCGGTTTGCCTGCCCCAACCCCGCGCGCTCGAAGCACTGCTCTCGGATCCCCTCGTTTCCCGCTGAACCCGGCCCCGACCCCACAGGTGCGGCGGCGGGTGGGCAGCCGGCGATGAGCGCGCGAAGCCCGGAGCCATTTCCCTTGCTTCCAGCCCTGCCTCCCGCGCTGCTCGCCCTCGCAGACGGGACCACCTTCCTCGGCCACCGCGTCGGTGCCCCCGGCCACACCGTGGGCGAGGTGGTGTTCAACACCGCACTGACCGGCTACCAGGAGATCCTGACGGATCCCAGCTACTGCCGGCAGATCGTCACCCTCACGGTGCCGCACATCGGCAACACCGGCGTCAACGACGAAGACGCCGAATCCGGCCGTGTCTTCGCCGCCGGCCTGATCGTCAAGGACGTGCCGAAGCGCGTGTCCAACTTCCGCGCCACGCTGAGCCTGCCCGAGTACCTGGAGCGCCAGGGCACGGTGGCCATCGCCGGCATCGACACGCGCCGCCTCACGCGCGTGCTGCGCCGCAGCGGTGCGCAGAACGGCTGCATCGTCGGCTTCGAGCCGGGCACGGTGGTCGGCGAGGCCCAGATTGCCGAGGCCGTCGAGCGGGCGCGTTCGGCGCCCTCGATGGCCGGGCTGGACCTGGCCAAGGTCGTCAGCGCCACTGCGCGCTACGAGTGGACCGAGACCGAGTGGCAGCTCGGCAGCGGCCACGGCCAGATCGAGAACCCGCGTTTCCACGTCGTGGCCTACGACTTCGGCGTCAAGCGCAACATCCTGCGCATGCTGGCCAGCCGCGGCTGCCGCGTCACCGTGGTGCCGGCGCAGACGCCGGCGGCCGAGGTGCTGGCGCTGCGGCCGGACGGCGTGTTCCTGAGCAACGGCCCCGGTGACCCGGAGCCCTGCGACTACGCCATCGCAGCCACGAAGGCGCTGGTCGAATCCGGCCTGCCGACCTTCGGCATCTGCCTGGGCCACCAGATCCTGGCGCTGGCCTCGGGTGCGAAGACCTTCAAGATGAAGTTCGGCCACCACGGTGGCAACCACCCGGTGAAGGACCTGGACAACGGCCGTGTCGCCATCACCAGCCAGAACCACGGTTTCGCGGTCGACGAGCAGACCTTGCCCGCGACGCTGCGCGCCACGCACGTGAGCCTGTTCGACGGCACGCTGCAGGGCATTGCCCGCACCGACCGCCCGGCGTTCAGCTTCCAGGGCCACCCGGAGGCCAGCCCGGGCCCGCACGACATCGGCACCCTGTTCGACCGTTTCACCGCGCTGATGGCCGAGGCCAAGCCGACCCAGGAGAAGGCCCATGCCTAAGCGCGCCGACCTGCACAGCATCCTCATCATCGGCGCCGGCCCCATCGTCATCGGCCAGGCCTGCGAGTTCGACTATTCCGGCGCCCAGGCCTGCAAGGCGCTGCGCGAAGAGGGTTACCGCGTGGTGCTGGTGAACAGCAACCCGGCGACCATCATGACCGACCCGGGCACGGCCGACGCGACCTACATCGAGCCGATCACCTGGCAGGTGGTCGAGAAGATCATCGCCAAGGAGCGCGCCGAGCACCCGCACGAGAAGATGGCGCTGCTGCCCACCATGGGCGGCCAGACGGCGCTGAACTGCGCGCTCGACCTGGCGCGCCAGGGCGTGCTGGAGCGGCACGGCGTGGAGATGATCGGCGCCAACGAACACGCCATCGAGAAGGCCGAGGACCGGCTGAAGTTCAAGGAGGCCATGACCTCCATCGGCCTCGATTCCGCCAAGAGCGGCATCGCGCACAGCATGGAAGAGGCGCTGGCGGTGCAGAAGCGCATTGCCACGCTGACCGGCGGCACGGGTTTCCCGGCCGTGATCCGGCCCAGCTTCACGCTCGGCGGCACCGGCGGCGGCATCGCCTACAACCCGGAGGAGTTCGAGGAGATCTGCAAGCGCGGCCTCGACCTGAGCCCGACAAAGGAACTGCTGATCGAGGAGAGCCTGATCGGCTGGAAGGAGTACGAGATGGAAGTCGTCCGCGACCGCGCGGACAACTGCATCATCGTCTGCTCCATCGAGAACCTCGATCCGATGGGCATCCACACCGGTGACTCGATCACCGTGGCGCCGGCGCTGACGCTCACCGACAAGGAATACCAGGTGATGCGCAACGCCAGCATCGCCATCCTGCGCGAGATCGGCGTCGACACCGGCGGCTCCAACGTGCAGTTCTCGGTGAACCCGGCCAACGGCCGGCTCATCGTGATCGAGATGAACCCGCGCGTGAGCCGCAGCTCGGCGCTGGCCTCCAAGGCCACGGGCTTCCCGATCGCCAAGGTGGCGGCCAAGCTGGCCGTGGGCTACACGCTGGATGAGCTGAAGAACGACATCACCGGTGGCGCCACGCCGGCGAGCTTCGAGCCCAGCATCGACTACATCGTCACCAAGATTCCGCGTTTTGCGTTCGAGAAGTTCCCGGCTGCCGACCCGCACCTGACGACGCAGATGAAGAGCGTCGGCGAGGTCATGGCCATGGGCCGCACCTTCCAGGAGAGCTTCCAGAAGGCGCTGCGCGGCCTGGAGACCGGCATCGACGGGCTCACCGAACGCAGCACCGACCGCGACGAGATCGTCGACGAGATCGGCAGCCCCGGGCCTGAACGCATCCTGTACGTGGCCGATGCCTTCCGCCTGGGTCTGACGCTGGACGAGATCCACGACGAAACCGCCATCGACCCCTGGTTCCTGGCGCAGATCGAGGAGCTGGTGCAGATCGAAGGCGCGCTGAAGGGCCGCACCGTCGACTCGCTGAGCACCGCGGAGCTGCGCTTCCTGAAGTCCAAGGGCTTCTCGGACAAGCGCCTGGGCAAGCTGCTCGGCTCCAACCAGCACTTCGTGCGCGAGCGCCGCCACGCGGTGGGCGTGCGCCCGGTCTACAAGCGCGTGGACACCTGCGCCGCCGAGTTCGCCACCGAAACCGCGTACCTGTACAGCAGCTACGACGAGGAGTGCGAAGCCGAGCCCAGCGACAAGAAGAAGATCATGGTGCTGGGCGGCGGGCCCAACCGCATCGGCCAGGGCATCGAGTTCGACTACTGCTGCGTGCATGCCGCTTTGGCGCTGCGCGAGGACGGGTTCGAGACCATCATGGTCAACTGCAACCCGGAGACGGTGTCGACCGACTACGACACCTCCGACCGCCTGTACTTCGAGCCGGTGACGCTGGAAGACGTGCTGGAGATCGTCGCCAAGGAAAAGCCCGTCGGCGTCATCGTGCAGTACGGTGGGCAGACGCCGCTGAAGCTGGCGCTGGACCTCGAACGTGCCGGCGTGCCCATCATCGGCACCAGCCCTGACAGCATCGACGTGGCCGAGGACCGCGAGCGTTTCCAGCAGCTGCTGCACACGCTGGGCCTGAAGCAGCCGCCCAACCGCACCGCGCGCACCGAGGAGCAGGCGCTGCAGCTGGCGCAGGAGATCGGCTACCCGCTGGTGGTGCGCCCGAGCTACGTGCTGGGCGGCCGCGCGATGGAGATCGTGCACGGCGACAAGGACCTCGAGCGCTACATGCGCGAAGCGGTGCGCGTGAGCGAGAAGAGCCCGGTGCTGCTCGACCGCTTCCTCGACGACGCCATCGAGGTCGACGTGGACTGCATCGCCGACGGCGAGCAGGTGATGATCGGCGCCATCATGGAGCACGTGGAGGCCGCCGGCATCCACAGCGGCGACTCGGCCTGCTCGCTGCCGCCGTATTCGCTTCAGCCCGCGCTGCAGGACGAGCTGCGCCGGCAGACCGCGGCCATGGCCAAGGCGCTGAAGGTCGTCGGCCTGATGAACGTGCAGTTCGCCATCCAGGGGGAGGGCGACGAGGCCGTGGTCTACGTGCTGGAGGTGAACCCGCGCGCCAGCCGCACCGTGCCTTTCGTCAGCAAGGCCACCGGCCAGTCGCTGGCGAAGATCGCCGCGCGCTGCATGGCCGGCATCAAGCTGGCCGAGCAGACGGGCATGGGCGGCCGTGCGCCGCAGGAAGTGGTGCCGCCGTTCTTCAGCATCAAGGAAGCGGTGTTCCCGTTCAACAAGTTCCCGGGCGTGGACCCCATCCTCGGGCCGGAGATGCGCTCCACCGGCGAGGTCATGGGCGTCGGCGCCAGCTTCGGCGAGGCCATGCTGAAGAGCCAGCTCGGCGCCGGCTCGCGCCTGCCCGACAAGGGCACGGTGGTGATCACGGTGAAGAACTCCGACAAGGAGCGCGCCGTGAAGCTGGCCTCGGACCTGCACGACCTGGGCTTCAGTGTCGTCGCCACCAAGGGCACGGCGGCGGCCATCGCGGCCACCGGCGTGCCGGTGAAGACGGTGAACAAGGTCAAGGACGGCCGGCCGCACATTGCCGACATGATCAAGGCCGGCGAGATCCAGCTCGTCTACACCACGGTCGATGAAACGCGCACGGCGATCGCCGACAGCCGCTACATCCGGACCGCGGCGCTGGCGCACCGCATCACCTACTACACGACCATGGCGGGTGCCGAGGCTGCCACCGAGGCGTTGAAACACGCCGACGACCTGGTCGTGAGCCCGCTGCAGGCGCTGCACCGCCAACTGGAAGAAGGTTTGGAAGAGGGCCTGGCCGGCTGACAAGCCCTGAACGAAGCGTTGGTGTCATGCATGCCAACGGAAACCGGCGAATCTCGCGGGCGAAGGCCGACAGAGGGGCGGGTCGAAGCGACAGTGTGTGCTTGGGTGTGAGAGCTTCGATCTCCCCTGGCGAAGCGCCTGACCGCATTGAGCCCGCCGGTCATGTTGGCATCTTCGCCGCAAGGGAGCGCGGCGACCGCCCTCCCGCCGCAACACAGAGCCATGCGGTGACTGGTGTTTCCGGGCTATTCGCGGGAACTCAAAATGACTCGTTCAGTGGGCGCCTTGGCGGTACAGGCCTTCGCCCCCTTTGCCAAAGCGTGGGCGAGTTCTGTGGGGATGTGCGGCTGTCTTTCAACAGCCCACAAGGCTATACCTGCGCTGTACCCGCGCGGGACGACCGTGCATGGAACCATTGAGTTTCCGCGACTGTCCGGCCTCGGCGGCAATGCACTTGGGCCAAGATCCTCTGGATCGATATGGTTTACCTGGCAAGACTTGGGATGTGCTTTTCACAACAAGTCTCGGATGGAGAGTCGTAGCAAACCCAATCTCGGCACTGTTGTTGTAAAGGGCGCCAGCATTCATGCATTCACTACTGCCGCCTAGTGCTCGCCTGGAAACAGAACGAGCACATTGACTTCAACTTCGCGAACTGCCAACTGGGGCAAGAAGTCAATTCGGAGAGTGAGATCTACATCAAGAGAAGATGTCGAGAGCGGATTGGCATGGCCGGGACATTCGCCGTATTGATCCGTCAAGACACTCGCTCCGAGGACAAATACGTGCGTTTGGAGATGGCCATCGAGAAGAGATGCCGGATCATCGGCATCACCCTCATCGTCGTGTTGTTGATGCAACCTGCCCGCCGATCATCAAGAACATCGGCCCCATCTCCGTGTCCTTCTCAGTCAAGATCGTTTCCATGTGCTGGAGAACAGCCAGATGGGAAGGAACGACGACTTCTATTACACGGACTACATTTGTGCCCAGCTCGATCAATGGTGGAGACCTCGGGTATGCAGGAACAAGACTTCCCAGCGCTTTACCGATCTGCAGATGACCTGTCCCTGAAATCCCAGCGGCACTTCTTTCGCGCGCTTCGGGTCCATCTCATCACGCTCGTGGTCGCGGCGATCCTCTCGATCGTCAGCATCCCACATTGGTCTGTTGCAGCAGCCCAACTTCTCGCGCTATTGGGTGCCTTGGGCTGCTCGATATACCTGTTCGCCTTGCGCCCGGACAGGTTCTGGTATGCAGGCCGAGCGGTAGCCGAATCCATCAAGACCATCACTTGGCGCTATGTCTGCCGGGCGGAGCCGTTCCAAGGAGATGATGCGACCGCTCGTAACGACTTCCGCCAGACGCTCAAACAGATCGTCGAGCAGAACCGCGAGGTTTGCCAATCGCTGACGGAGCATCTCGACGGCCAGCAGTTCACGCCAGTGATGGAGCAGATGCGTGCGCGCACCTTGGAAGTGCGCAGAGCAACCTACGCGGACAGTCGGATCAAGGACCAGCACACGTGGTATGCAAAGAAGGCGGCGTTCAATCGAAAAATGTCGCGCTACTTCTTCTGGGCGCTGATCTTGGTAAACGCCGTTGCCGTGCTCTGCGCTGTGCTGCGCATGGTTTACGTGGACCAGCCGTTTTGGCCAACGGACGTGTTCGTTGCGATAGCGGCCAGTGTCTTGAGCTGGATGCAGGCGAAGAGATTCTCAGAACTGGCCGCATCGTACGCGCTCGCCGCTCACGAGATCGGCCTCATCAAGGAACAGTCACTGCTCCCCGACTCCGACGAGAAGTTCTCGTTGTTTGTCGGCGATGCTGAGAACGCTTTCTCTCGTGAACACACGCAGTGGGTGGCGCGCAAGGACGTGTAGCTTCTTTGCGAGGCGCGCGCTCTGGTGTCAGTTCCATGTTCAGACCGACGCAGACAAGAAAAAAGCACTTAGGTCTTTCGACCTAAGTGCTTGATTCGTTTGCCAAAACTTGGCTCCCCGACCTGGGCTCGAACCAGGGACCTACGGATTAACAGTCCGGCGCTCTACCGACTGAGCTATCGGGGAATGAGCCTCACAGTATAGCCTGAAATCCGACGGCTTCGTCCAAGGTCTTCACAGGTCGACCGTGAGCGACACGCGCCAGGTGCGCGGGGCCAGCGGGTACAGGTAGGCGTGGCCGAACTGGTAGGGCGATTCCTTCCACGCACGTTCGTCGGCCACGTTTTCGACACCGGCACGCCATACCCAACGCTGGCCGCCCATGGCGTGGGCGTAGCGCAGGCCCAGGTCGAGGCGCGTCCAGCCGTCGGTGGCCACGCTGTTGTCGGGCAGCACCATGCGCTCGCCCTCGTGGCTGGCAAAGGCCAGCAACGCCAGGCCCGGCACAGTCGCCACGTTCCAGGCCGCCTGCAGCTTCAGGCTGCGCTCGGGCACGTTGGTCGGTTGCAGGCCGTTGAACGCGGCGTTGGCCGAGCCCTCGCGGCGCGCCTTCAACAGCAGCGCGCTGCCGCGCAGGCTCAAGGCGCCGGCCCGCCACTCGGCTTCGGCTTCGACACCGCGGTGCCGCGCGCTGCCGTCGGCGCGGCGCGTGCAGGGCAGGGCATCGCTGCAGCTGTCGGTGGGCAGGCCGGTGGCGTCGCGCAGGTCGCTCCACTGCGGCCGGTCGATGTCGAACAGCGCCAGCTGCCACTGCAGGGCCTGGCCGCGGTGCTTCACGCCGGCCTCGAGCTGCCGGCTCTTCAGCGCCGGCAGTGCCTGGCCGGCATTGCTGTAGCGCGCGCGGTTCGGTGCCACCTCGCTCTCGATGCCCTGGCCCGCGCTGGCATAGGCCAGCAGCGCCGGCGTGGCCTGCCAGGCCAGCGCCAGCCAGGGCGTGGTGAAGCGCTGGGTGTAGTCGGTGGGCCGGCTGCCGTCGGTGCGCACGCTCTCGCGTTCGATGCGCGAGTGGCGCAGGCCGGCCCACAGCTGCCATTGGGCGCCAAGCTCGATGCGGTCCTGCAGCCGCCACTCCAGGCTGCGTTCGCTGCGGTGGGTGTTTTCGTCGGTCAGTTCCGGGTCGGCCGGCACCACGGCGCTGCCGTCGATGTGGCCGATGCCCACCCAGTTGTAGGCCTGGCGGTTGAGCCGCGTGGTGTGCCGCGTGGCCAGCACGCCGGCGCTCCAGTGGTGCACCTGGCCGGCCAGCGTGTGGCGGCCGGCCAGGCCCAGGTCGGCGGCACTCGTCGTGCGGCGCTCGCCCTCGCTGCGGTAGTCGTAGAAGTCGAAGCTGCCGTCGCTGCAGTAGCGCGTGTAGTCGTCCTCGGCGCTGCAGCCGAACGGGAACGCGATGCGGTCGTCGGTGTGCAGGCGCTGCTGCATCAGGTGGGCGACCAGCTGCGTATCGCCCGCCAGCGCCTGCGTGTAGCGCAGCGAGGCCGTGCGGCCCTCGAACTCCATCGGCAGCGACCAGGCCTGGTTGTTCAGGTTCAGCGTCGGGTCGACGGCGTCGGCATCGGGCAGCCGGGTGCCGAGCAGGCTGAAGCCGGCGGTGCTGGGCTGCCGCTGCTGGTTCAGCTCGGCTTCGACTTCGAGCAGGCCATCCGCGCCCAGCCGCCACTCGGCCGCACCGGCCAGCAGCTGGCTGCGGCCGCGGCTGGACTGGGTCTGCGGGTCCAGGCGCGTGGTGCCGGCGTTGAGGCGCCAGCCGAAGTCGCCGTGGCGGCGGCTCAGGTCCAGGTCCAGCGCCAGCGTGCCGGGTTCCACCCACTCGAGGCCGGCGCGTGTGAGCGCCTGGGCCGTGGGCCGCTTCACGACCAGGTTCACCAGCCCGCCCGGCGCGCTGGCACCGGCCTGGATGCCGCTGGTGCCCTTGAACAGCTCCAGCGCCGCCTTGTTGCCGGTGGGCAGCACGGTTTCTGCGTTCACCGGCAGGCCGTCGCGGCGGTAGTTGAAGCGGTTGTCCAGCGTGAAGCCGCGCACCGCGAGCTGGCCCCAGTAGCCCGGTGCGTTGTAGGCATCGGTGAGGCCGGCATCGAGCCGCGTGATGTCGGCCAGGCTCGCGATGCCGGCGTCCAGCAGCTGGTTGCTGCCGATCACGGTGGCGGAATACGGCGAGCGCGCGAGCGGCACGTCGCCGAAGCCGGCGATGCCGGCGCTGTTGGCGGCACTGCTGCCGGTGATGGTGATGGTCTGCGTGGTCTGCGCCAAGGCAGCACCACAACAGCAGGCCGCGGCAGCGGCCAGGACGGAAGGTCGAAGGAATGCCATCGTGTTTCCCAGGCGATGGCAGGTGGGCAAACACGGAGCACGGCGAATGCGTGCGATTCGTTTGCTTCCCTGCGCGAGGATTACCTCAATCAGGTTCAAAGGGACTCTCTCAGTCGGCCTCTCTTGCGAGATGCCAACACCCCTAGCGGATGGCTGCATGCGCTGCAGCCGGGCGGAAGTCTATACGAGCGCCGGCGGTGCGCCGGCCCTGCTCAGTCGATCAGTCGAACACCGGTGTGTCGACGCCCAGCACCTTGTGCAGCTTCGGGCTCGTCGTCGTGTACTGCAGCAGCACACGCTTCTCCGGGAAGATGGTGGGGCTGGCGCCAAAGGCGGCCAGCGCGGCCTCGTGGAAACCGGAGAGGATGAGCTTCTTCTTGCCCGGGTAGGTGTTGATATCACCCACCGCGAAGATGCCCGGCGTGCTGGTCTCGAACTTCTCGGTGTCGACCGTGATCTGCTTGCGGTCGAGGTTCAGGCCCCACTCGGCGATGGGGCCGAGCTTCGGGCTCAGGCCGAAGAACACCAGCAGCACGTCGAGCGGCATGGTGCGCGTGACACCGTCGCCGCCGGTGACCTTGATCTGCGAGAGCCGGCCGTCGGTTTCTTCATAACCCGTGACCTGGCCGACCACGAGCTGCATCTCGTAGGCGTCGCACAGCTCCTTCATCTTCGCCACACTGGCAGGCGCGGCCTTGAAGCCGTCGCGGCGGTGCACGAGGATCACGCTCTCGGCCTTGTTCGGGCCTTCCTGCACGAAGTTCAGCGCCCAGTCGAGCGCCGAGTCGCCGCCGCCGACGATGACCAGGTTCTTGCCGGCGAACTGCGCCGGGTTCTTCACGCGGTAGAAGAGCTGCGTCTCGTCGAACTTGTCCAGGCCCTCGACCTTCAGCGTGCGCGGCTGGAAGCTGCCCACGCCGCCGGCGATGAACACCGTCTTGGTGAGGAACTGCGTGCCCTTGCTGGTTTCGACGAAGAAGCGGCCATCCGCCTGCTTCTCGACCCGCGTGACTTCCTGGCCCAGGTGGAAGGTCGCGCCAAAAGGCTCGATCTGCTTGAGCAGGTTGTCGGTGAGTTCCTTGCCGGTGCACACCGGCACGGCCGGGATGTCGTAGATCGGCTTGTCCGGGTACAGCTCGATGCACTGGCCGCCGGGGTAGGCCAGGCTGTCGATGATGTGGGCCTTGATCTCGAGCAGGCCGAGTTCGAAAACCTGGAACAGGCCCACGGGGCCGGCACCGACGATGACGGCGTCGGTCTGGATGGGTTCAGTACTCATTGAAAGCAGCGAGGGGAATGTCAGCGGACCAGCTGGTCGATCTTGCCGACGCGGTCTTTCCATTCGTCGGCGTCGGGCAGCGGGGCCTTGCGCTTGGTGATGCTCGGCCACTTGCGCGCCAGATCGGCGTTGATCTTGATGAAGGCGAGCTGGTCGGAAGGCACGTCTTCCTCGGGCAGGATGGCGTTGACCGGGCACTCCGGGATGCAGACCGCGCAGTCGATGCACTCGTCGGGGTCGATCACCAGCATGTTCGGGCCCTCGCGGAAGCAGTCCACGGGACAGACATCGACGCAGTCGGTGTACTTGCAGCGGATGCAGGAGTCGAGGACGACGTGGGTCATGGGTAGCGTGAGAGGTGGCGGCGGCTGGGGCCTCGGCCGGGGTGCCTGCATCACGAGCAGGCAGGCGCCGAGGAAAAACCCTGGATTTTAGGCGCCCGGCACCGGGGCTTGGACTTGCGCCATGTCAGTCTCATGGCGAACCGGGCTGGCGCCGGGCACGGTTGTGGCGCCGACGCCGACGACCACCACCGCCGGCCGCCCGGCGTGCAGCAGCGCGGCCTCGGCCAGGCCGGCCAGGCGGTGGTCGCTGGCGAGGGCGTCGACGCAGCCGGCGCGCGAGACCACCGACACTGGCGTGTCAGCCGGCCAACCGGCCTGCTGCAGCCGCCGGCCGAGCGCACCGAGCTGGCGGCCGGCCATGTAGAAGACCTCGGTGTCGGCGCGGCCGCGGCCGCCGGCCTGCAGGCCGGCATCGGCCGTCATCGCCGTGGCCAGGCTCACGCTGCGGCCCCGGCCGCGGCGCGTCAGCGGGCGTTGTGTCTCGGCCGCGGCGGCCAGCGCGGCGGTCACGCCGGGCACCACTTCCGAGGCGATGCCGGCCGCGGCCAGCGCCGCCAGCTCTTCCTCGAGCCGACCGAAGACGCTGGGGTCGCCGCCTTTCAGCCGCACCACCAGGGCGTGCCGGCGCGCCAGCTTCACCAGCAGCGCGTCGATGGTGGTCTGCGCGGTGGCGTCGCAGAAGCCCCGCTTGCCGACGTCGATCCAGCGTGCGTTCGGCGCCATCGCGCGCAAGGCCGGGTCGGCCAGCGCGTCGGCCAGCACCACCTCGGCCTCGGCCAGGCGGGCTGCGCCACGCAGGGTGATCAGATCGGCCGCGCCCGGCCCGGCACCGATGAAGACGACGCGGCCCATCTCAGGCCGCCTCGTCCAGACGTTCGCGCACCAGCAGCGCGCCGCTGGTGCGGTGCGTGGCCGGGTCGACGACGATCAGCGCGCCGGCCGTGCGGTGGCCGTCGTAGGGCGCCAGCGGCAGCGGCTGCTGCAGCTCGATCTCGACCTCGGCGATGTCGTTGACGGCCAGCGAATCGGCCGGCTGGCGGGCCAGCGTGGCCACGTCCAGCCGGTGGCGCACGGCCGCCAGCCGCGCCTGCACCCAGCGGTGCGCGTGGCGCACCCACAGCTTGCGGCCGGGTCGGGCGGCGTCGGTGTCCAGCCAGGCCAGCGTGGCGGCGAAGCGGCGTGTGCCACGTTCGGCGCCCACCTCCACCGGCAACAGCCAGTCGCCACGCGACACGTCCACCGCGCGGTCCAGCACCACGCCTGCCGAGCTGCCGGCTTCGACGGCCTGCGCCGTGCCGTCCAGCCGGTGCAGCGCGGCCACGGTGGCGGTTTCGCCGCCCGGGAACACCTGCAGCACATCGCCCACGGCCAGCCGGCCCTCGGCCAGGCGGCCCCACAGCACCCGCGGCTGTTCACCGGTGCCGCCGGTGCCGTCACCCTGGCGCGCCACGTACTGCACCGGCAGCGCAAAGCCGCCGGCGCTGCGGTCGTCGGCGGCCGGCAGCGACTCGAGCAGCTCCAGCAGCGTCGGCCCGGTGTACCAGTGCCAGTCACCGCGCCGCGCGACCTGGTCGCCACGCAGCGCCGACACCGGCACGATGCCGGCCGGCTCGAAGCCGGCTTCGGCGGCAAAGGCTTCCAGCGCCGCGCGCACGGCCACGAAGGCGGCGGCGGGGTCGGCCACGGCGTCGAGCTTGTTCACCGCGAAGACCAGGTTCGGCACCCGCAGCAGCCGCGCCAGCAGCGTGTGGCGGCGCGTCTGCGGCAGCAGCGCCGTGCTGCCTTCGCGCTGCACGCGCGGCAGATCGAGCTTGGTGATGTCGACCAGCACCACGGCCGCGTCGCTGCCGGCGGCGGCGGTGACCATGTTGCGTGTGTACTGCTCGTGGCCCGGCGCGTCGGCGATGATGAACTTGCGCGCTGGCGTCGCGAAGTAGCGGTAGGCCACGTCGATGGTGATGCCCTGTTCGCGTTCGGCCTCCAGGCCGTCGGTGAGCAGGCTCAGGTCGGGCGCCTCGCCGGCAGCGCGGGCTTCCAGCGCGTCGAGCTGGTCGGCGAGGATGGCGCGGCTGTCCAGCAGCAGCCGGCCGATCAGCGTGCTCTTGCCATCGTCGACGCTGCCGCAGGTGAGGAAACGCAGCGCCTTGCGGGTCGTGGCGGCATCGGCAGCATCACCGGCTGCAGGCCGGGCCAGGGGTTCGGCCAGGGCGTTCATCAGAAGTAGCCTTCCTTCTTGCGCCGCTCCATCGAGGCGTCGCTGGTGCGGTCGTCCATGCGCGTGGCACCACGCTCGCTGACGGTGACGGTGAGCGTCTCGGCGACGATGTCGGCGGCGTTTGCCGCTTCGCTCTCCACCGGGCAGGTGCAGGTCATGTCGCCCACGGTGCGGAAGCGCACGCCGCGGTTCTGCACCGCCTCGCCGGCGGCCGGCGGCGTGACCGGCGTCACCGGCACCCACAAGCCCTTGCGCGGCACCACGGCGCGCTCGTGGCGGTAGTAGAGCGACGGCAATTCGATGCCTTCGCGGGCGATGTAGAGCCACACGTCCAGCTCGGTCCAGTTGCTGATCGGGAACACACGGAAGTGCTCGCCCGGGCGGTGGCGCGTGTTGAACAACGTCCACAGCTCGGGCCGCTGCTCCTTGGGCTGCCACTGGCCGAAGCCGTCGCGGTGGCTGAAGATGCGCTCCTTGGCGCGCGCCTTTTCCTCGTCGCGCCGCGCGCCGCCGATCAGCGCGTCGAAGCGGTGTTCTTCGATGGCTTCCAGCAGCGTCACCGACTGGTGGCCGTTGCGCGATTCGAGCGGGTGCGCCAGCCGCACCGTGCCACGCGCCAGGCTCTCTTCGAGGTGCGCCACGACGAGCCGGTCGCCCCGTTCTGCGGCCAGGCGGTCGCGGAACTCGATGACTTCCGGGAAGTTGTGGCCGGTGTCGACGTGCAGCAGCGGGAAGGGCAGGCGGCCGCTCCAGCCGCCGGCCGTGCGCCGCTTGAAGGCCTTGGTGGCCAGGTGGTGCACGACGCAGCTGTCCTTGCCGGCCGAGAACAGCAGCGCCGGCCGCTCGAACGAGGCCGCCACCTCGCGCAGGATGAAGACGGCCTCTTCTTCCAGGCCGTCGAGGTGACCGTCGGCCAGGTGGTGGGCGAGCTCCGGCTGCAGCCGGTCGGGGGCGAGGGGGGCGTTCATGCGGTCTCGGTGGCGGCGGTGGCCGGAGCGGGGTCGGGCAGGGCGCTGACATGCAGCCCGCACTCCTTGGCCGACTCGTGCTCCCACCACCAGCGGCCGGCGCGGAAGTCTTCGCCGACCGCGACGGCGCGGGTGCAGGGCTCGCAGCCGATGCTCGGGAAGAAGCGGTCGTGCAGCGCGTTGTAGGGCACGCCGTGCGTGGCGATGTAGTGCCAGACCTCGGCCCAGCTCCAGTCCGCCAGCGGATTGAACTTGGTGCGGCCGGCGTCGTCCTGGTCTTCGTAGGGCACCTCGGCGCGTGCGCCGCTCTGTTCGCGTCGCAGGCCCGTCACCCAGGCGCTTCGGCCGGCCAGCAGGCGCTCCAGCGGCTCCAGCTTGCGCAGCGCGCAGCAGGCCTTGCGCAGCGCGACGCTCTCGCGCATGGCCAGCTCGCCGTGGCTGCGCACGAAGTGCAGCGCGGCTTCGGCCGGCGGCGCAAAGCGCTCGATGCGCAGGCCGTAGTGCTGCTCCGCAGCGTCGAGCAGCGCCAGCGTCTCGCTGTGCAGCCAGCCGGTGTCCAGCGTGGCGATGGCAATCGGCAGCCGGTGGCGTGCGATCAGGTCCGTCAGCACCATGTCCTCGGCGCCCAGGCTGGTGGCCTGCACGAGGGTGTCGGCATGGGCCTCGGCGGCGGCGCGCAGGCGCTGCAGCGTGGCCTGCACCCGCTGCTCGAAGCCCGGCGTGGCCTGGGCGTGGCGTTCGATGGCCTCGTTCATCGCGGCTGCGGCGGCTCAGCCCTGCGCCGGCGCGGGGCGCTCGGCGGGCACGGTCTGGTAGTGCGCCGGGAAGAAACCCAGCGCACGCTCGGCGGCTTCTGGCTTCTGGTCGGCACGCAGCTGCGCGGCGTCGATGCCGCAGCGGCGCAGGAGCGGCAGCATGTCCACCAGCACCTCGCCCGCGGCGCGGATTTCGCCGGTGTAGCGCAGCCGGCCACGCAGCAGCACGGCCTGGCTGTAGGCACGGCCGTCGGTCCACTTCGGGAACTGCAGCAGCACGGCGGCCTGGGAGTGGATCTCGTCGGCGCGCGCCAGCACGTCGGCGGTGTTGTCGAGCACGAGGGCGCCGGCGGCGGCGTCGAGGTCGGCGGGAATCAGCTTCATGGTGATCTCCCGGCTCACGACAGCGCCGTGCTGCGGCGCGCCGCGTCGGCGGCGGCGCGGAAGGGCAGCGGGCCCAGCCGGCGCGCGGTGTCGACGAAGTGCTCGGCGCCGCTGCGCTCGCGCAAGTAGGTTTCGATGACGGCTTCGAGCACGTCCGGCACCTCGTCGGCGGCGAAGCTGGGGCCGATCACCTTGCCCGGCACCGGCGAGCCCGAGAGCGTGCTGCCGTCGCTGCCGCCCACGGTGACCTGGTACCACTCGCTGCCGTCCTTGTCGACGCCGAGGATGCCGATGTGGCCGCTGTGGTGGTGGCCGCAGCTGTTGATGCAGCCGCTGATGTGCAGGTCGATGTCGCCGATGTCGTGCAGCCGGTCGAGATCGTCGAAACGCTCGGTGATGGCCGCGGCCACGGGCAGCGAACGGGCGTTGGCCAGCGCGCAGAGGTCACCACCGGGGCAGGCGATCATGTCGGTGAGCAGGCCGATGTTGGGCGTGGCGAAGCCACCTTCGCGCGCCGCCAGCCACAGCGCGCGCAGCTCGTGCGCCGGCACCCAGGGCAGCAGCAGGTTCTGGTCGTGCGTCACGCGCAGCTCACCGGCGCTGAAGCGCTCGGCCAGCGCGGCGGCGCCGTCCATCTGCTCGGCCGTCACGTCGCCGGGCGGCAGGCCGGGGCGCTTGAGCGAGAGCGTCACCGCACGGAAGCCCTCGACGCGGTGCGCCTGCACGTTGCGCGCGAGCCAGCGCTCGTAGGCCGGCAGCGGCTCGTGCGGCCGATCGGTGGCGGGCGCCTGCAGCGGCGGCACCTCGAAGCCGGCGGCGACGCGGTCGAACTCGGCCTGTTCGAGCCGCGGCGTGGCCGGGTCGGCGGCCAGCGCGGCGTACTCGCGGTTCACGTCGTCGACGAAGCGCTGTCCCTCGGCCTTGACGAGGATCTTGATGCGCGCCTTGTAGAGGTTGTCGCGCCGGCCGTGCAGGTTGTAGACGCGCACGATGGCCTCGATGTAGACGAGGATGTCCTGCCAGGGCACGAAGGCGTTCAGCTCGGTGGCGATGACCGGCGTGCGGCCCATGCCGCCGCCCACCGCGACGCGGAAACCCACCGCGCCGGCTTCGTTCTTCAGCAGCGTCAGGCCGATGTCGTGCCAGGCGGTGGCGGCGCGGTCCTCAAGCGCGCCGCTGACGGCGATCTTGAACTTGCGCGGCAGGAAGGCGAACTCCGGGTGCAGCGTGCTCCACTGGCGCAGCAGCTCGCAGTAGGGGCGTGGGTCGACCACCTCGTCGGGCGCGATGCCGGCCAGCGCGTCGGTCGTGATGTTGCGGATGCAGTTGCCGCTGGTCTGGATGCCGTGCATGTCGACCTCGGCCAGCAGGTCCATGACCTCGGCGCTGCGGTCCAGCGGGATCCAGTTGAACTGCAGGTTCTGGCGCGTCGTGAAGTGGCCGAAACCGCCGCGCTGCGTGGGCTGGCCTTCGTCCTGCAGATCGTGTTCGCGGGCGATGCGTGCCAGCTGGCGCAGCTGCGCGCTTGAGAGCTCGCCGTAGGGCACGGCCACGCGCAGCATCGGCGCGTGGCGCTGCACGTACCAGCCGTTCTGCAGGCGCAGCGGGCGGAACTCCTCGTCGGAGAGCTCGCCACGCTGGTTGCGTTCGAGCTGGTCGCGGTACTGCGCGGCGCGGGCGCGCACGAACTGGCGGTCGAAATCGGTGTAGCGGTACATGCGGGGCGCGGCCGGGCGGGCTTCAGGCGGAACGCGGCAGCACGCCGCCTGGGAAGGCCGGAGAATCCATGGGCGCGACTCTAGAAAGCGCTCTTCATAAATGGAACTACAAAGAAGTTCCGTGTTTATGCTGTGATTGATATAAAGACTGCGACTCCAGGCCCGAACCGGCGCCGGCTGCTGGCGGCCAGCGCCGCCGTCTGGCTAGCCGGCTGCCAGACCGCGCCGTCGGCGCCACCGGCTGCCGCGCCCCCGGCGCTGCCGCCCGCGATCCCACCCGTGGTGCCCCCGCCCGGGGCCGCGGCCACGCCGCCAGCACCGCCGCCGTTGCAGCCCCCACCGCCGAAACGCCCGCCGCGGCTGGGCCTGGCGCTGGGCGGTGGTGCCGCGCGCGGCTTTGCGCACATCGGCGTCATCCAGGTGCTGGAAGAAGCCGGCATCCGCCCGGACCTGGTCGTCGGCACCTCGGCCGGCAGCCTGGTGGCGGCGCTGTACGCCCACGGCCGCAACGGCGCCGACCTGGCCTCGCTGGCCTTGGCCATGGACGAGGGCTCGATCACCGACTGGGGCCTGCCCAGCCGCGGGCTCATCCGCGGCGAGGCGCTGGCGCGTTACGTGCGCGAGCACACCGGCGGGCTGCCGATGGAGCGGCTGGCGCGGCCGCTGGGCATCGTCGCGGCCGACCTGGCCAGCGGCGAGCCGGTGCTGTTCCGCCGCGGCGACCCCGGCCTCGCGGTGCGCGCGTCGAGCGCGGTGCCGGCGGTATTCCAGCCGGTGCGCATCGGCGATCGCGAGTACGTGGACGGCGGCCTGGTCGCGCCGGTGCCGGTGCGCTTCGCACGCGAGATGGGTGCCGAGATGGTGATCGCGGTCGACATCTCGACGCCGCCCGACGACGGCAGCACCGGCGGCCTGTTCGGCGTGCTGATGCAGACCTTCGCGATCATGGGCCGCAGCATCAGCCGCCATGAGCTGGCGGCGGCCGACGTGGTGCTGCGCCCGGGGCTCACCGGCCTGAGCAGCGCCAACTTCACGAACCGCGTGCGGGCCATCCGCGCCGGCCGCGAGGAAGCCCTGGCGCGACTGGACCAGATCCGCGAGCGGCTGGCGGCGCTGGCGCGCTGAACACGCGCTGACGTGCCTTGAAGTACGCCAAGGCCGGAAACGAAACAGCCCGGCAGAGCCGGGCTGTTGAGGGAGAACGGCGCGCGGCCGTTCAGGCCGCGATCAGGCCGAACGCTTGCCGCGCGAGGCCGTCTTCGTGGCGCTGACGGCGGTGGCCGTCACGGCGGCGAAGTTGGCTTCGGCCACTTCGGCAGCCTGCTTGGCGGCCTTCTGGGCGCTTTCGTAGGCGTTGTTGGCGGCGGCCACGGCCGACTTCACCAGCGCCACGGCGCTTTCCGTGCCGGCCGGCGCGTTCTTCACGGCGGTGTCGACCAGGGCCAGCACCTTCTTCTGGCTGTCGGCCAGCTGCGACTCGGCGACCTTGGTGAACTCGGCACCGGTGCCGGCCAGGATGTCGTACAGGTGGCGGCTGTAGGCGGCGGCCTTCTCGGCGGCCGGTTGCAGCAGGCCGGCCTGCAGGGCCAGCAGTTCCTGCGCGTCCTTCACGCTCAGCGCGGCGCTGGCGGTGTCGGAGGCTTCGGTCAGGCTGGTCTTGGCGACTTGCAGGTTCAGCTCGACCAGCTTTTCCACGCCTTCGAAGGCCTTGGTGCTGAGGCCGAAGAGGGTGTCGAGCTGGGCCTTCTGGGCGGCGACGAGTTGCTCGGGGGTGAACAGCGTGGACATGGCGGACTCCTGTGAGTGGGTAAGGACAGATCGGGTCGGGGACCCTGTCGTCGCCGCGCCCTGGCAGACCGCCCCAAGGCGATTGCTGCGCTGCAACATGATCGGCATTCTAGGGTTTCCTCGGATGAGGGCAAGCGGTTTTTGCTGCGCCGCAGCAATCTAGGGGACTCTTCCTAGAATCCGGAGCCGTGCACGCCTTCCACGCCGACAGCTTCGTCCTGCCGCTGCCGCCCGGCCATCCTTTCCCGATGACCAAGTACCGGCTGCTGCGCGAAGCCGCCGAGACCTCGCTGCCCGGCCTGCGCGTGACCGAAGCGCCCGCGGCCAGCGACGGCGAGCTGGCGCTGGCGCACGAGCCAGGCTGGATCGACGCCGTCGTCTCGGGCACGACCAGCGCCGCGCAGCAGCGCGAGATTGGCTTTCCTTGGAGCGAGCGCATGGTCGAGCGCGCCCGGCGCTCGGTGGGGGCGACGATTGCCGCGGCGCGCACGGCGCTGTTCGGCGAAGGCGTGGCGGCCAACCTGGCCGGCGGCACGCACCATGCCTATGCGCACAAGGGCTCGGGCTACTGCGTGTTCAACGACGTGGCCGTGGCCGCGCGCCTGATGCAGGCCGAATGGCACCGCCGTCACGGCCAGGGCCAGCGCGGCCTGCGCGTGCTGGTGGTCGACCTCGACGTGCACCAGGGCAACGGCACGGCGCACATCTTCCGCGACGACGACACGGTGTTCACGCTGTCGCTGCACGGCGCGAAGAACTTCCCGTTCCGCAAGGAAGCGGGTGATCTCGACGTCGAACTGCCCGATGGCTGCACCGACGAGCCCTACCTGGCAGCGCTCGACACTGCGCTGGCGCAGGCCTTCGAGCGCACGGCCGCAGCGCCACCCGGCCTGGCCTTCTACCTGGCCGGCGCCGATCCGCACGAAGACGACCGCCTCGGCCGGCTCAAGCTCAGCAGCGCCGGCCTGGCCGAACGCGACCGGCGTGTGCTCGCGGCGTTGCGCACACGCGGCATCCCGGTGGCCTTGTCGATGGCGGGTGGCTACGGCCGAGACCTGGCCACCACCGTGGCGGTGCAGCGCCGCACGCTGGAGCTGGCGCTGGAGTCCTGGCAGGGCTGGCAGGGCTGGCAGACTCGGCATTCCGCCGACCTGGATGCCGCCTGAACCCGCGCATGAGCGACTCGAACCGCCCCGGCCCGCTGCCCCGCAGCGCCTTCGCCGCCTTCCTGCCCATCCAGACACGCTGGATGGACAACGACGTCTACGGCCACCTGAACAACGTCGTGCACTACAGCCTGTTCGATACCGCGGTGAACCGCTGGCTGATTGAAGCCGGCGTGCTGGACATCCACGGCGGCGAGGTCATCGGCCTGGTCGTGCACACGCAGTGCCACTACTTCGAGAGCCTGGCGTTTCCGCAGGTGGTCACCGCGGGTCTGCGCGTGGAGCAGATGGGACGATCCAGCGTGCGCTACGGCCTCGGCCTCTTCGGCGGCGACAGCGCGCATTGCGCGGCGTTCGGCCAGTTCACGCACGTGTATGTCGACCGCGCCAGCCGCAAGCCGGTGCCACTGCCACAACCCCTGCGCATCGCGCTGACCTCTCTTCTACGCACCGAACCCACTGCATGACCCCCACGCCGGACTCCATCGCCGCCGTCGACGAGGCCATCGCCTCGCGCCGTTCCATCCGCGCCTTCCTGCCCACGCCGGTGCCGCGCGAGACGGTCGAGCAGATCCTTGCCGTGGCCGCGCGGGCGCCCTCGGGCACCAACACCCAGCCCTGGCAGGTGCATGTGCTGACGGGCGGACCGCGCCAAGCGCTGTCGCGCGACATCCGCGCCGCCTACGACGACCCGGCCGAGCGCGCCACGCACACCGAGCCCTACGCCTACTACCCGACAGAATGGGTCAGCCCCTACGTCGACCGCCGGCGCAAGGTGGGCTGGGACCTCTACGGCCTGCTCGGCATCGCCAAGACCGACAAGGCCCGCATGCACGAGCAGCATGGCAGGAACTTCGACTTCTTCGGGGCGCCGGTGGGGCTGATCTTCACGATTGACCGCGTGATGCAGCAGGGCTCGTGGCTGGACTACGGCATGTTCCTGCAGAACGTGATGGTGGCCGCGCGGGCGCGCGGGCTCGACACCTGCCCGCAGGCCGCGTTCACGCAGTACCACCGCATCATCGCGCGCCACCTCGGCCTGGCCGAGGCGCAGACCGTGGTCTGCGGCATGGCGCTGGGCGTGGCCGACCCGGCCGCGGTCGAGAACACGCTGCTGACCGAGCGCGAACCGGTGCAGGGGTTTGTCCGGTTCCTCGAATGACCCTGCGGTCAGTTTCGGCTCAGATTGCGATTCCTAGAATCCCGCGCCCCAGCATCCGGGGTGCGACAGGGTTCTTCGAATGATGCAGATGCTGAAGCGGGTGGGTGGGCTGGCACGCGCGCTGGCCCTGGCGGCCGCCGCGCTTGCCGCGCCCGCGGCGCAGGCCGCCGACCTGGACGGTGCCGGCCTGTCGGCCTGGTGGGGCCTGCCCTTTGCCGGCGTGCTGCTGTCGATCGCGCTGTTCCCGCTGCTGGCGCCGCGCGTCTGGCACCACCACTACGGCAAGATCGTCGCGGCCTGGGTGGCGCTGTTCCTGCTGCCGTTTGCCGTCGCCTTCGGACCCGGCATCACCGGCGCGGCGCTGGTGCACGCGCTGGTGGCCGAGTACATCCCGTTCATCGTGCTGCTGACGGCGCTGTTCACCGCGGCCGGCGGCATCTACGTGCGCGGCAACCTGCACGGCAGCCCGCTCACCAACGTCGGCATCATGGCCGTGGGCTCGGTGCTGGCCAGCTTCATGGGCACCACCGGCGCGTCGATGCTGATGATCCGGCCGCTGCTGCGCGCCAACGACAACCGCAAGCACGTCGCGCACGTCGTCGTGTTCTTCATCTTCACGGTGAGCAACGCGGCCGGCTCGCTGACGCCGCTGGGCGACCCGCCGCTGTTCCTGGGCTTTCTGAAGGGCGTGGAGTTCACCTGGACGCTGCGCCACCTGTTCCCCGAGACCCTGTTCGTGCTGGGCTCGCTGCTGGTCATCTTCTACTTCGTCGACAGCTGGTACTTCCGGCGCGAGGGCACGCTGGCCGTCGACCCCACGCCCGACACCACCAAGCCCGAGGGCTTCGGGCTGGAGGGCCTGGTCAACGTGCTGCCGCTGCTGGCCGTGGTGGGCCTGGTGCTGATGAGCGGCCTGTGGAAGCCGGGCGTGAGCTTCGACGTCTACGGCACGCCGGTCGAGCTGCAGGCCGCCGTGCGCGACGGGCTGCTGGTGGTCGTGACGCTGGTGTCGCTGGCGATCACGCCCAAGGGCGTGCGCGAGAAGAACCAGTTCTCGTGGGCGCCGATGACGGAAGTGGCCAAGCTCTTCGTCGGCATCTTCATCACCATGATCCCGGTGCTGGCCATGCTGCGCGCCGGCGAGGCCGGGCCGTTCGCGGCCGTGGCCAGCGCGGTGAGCAGCGACGCCGGCCAGCCGCTGCCCTGGGCCTATTTCTGGCTCACCGGCTCGCTGTCGAGCTTCCTCGACAATGCGCCCACCTACCTGGTGTTCTTCAACCTCGCCGGCGGCGACGCCCAGACGCTGATGACCACCGGGGCCCCGGTGCTGGTGGCCATCTCGGCCGGTGCGGTCTTCATGGGCGCCAACACCTACATCGGCAACGCGCCCAACTTCATGGTCAAGGCCATCGCCGAGGACCGCGGGGTCGCGATGCCCAGCTTCTTCGGCTACATGGCCTGGAGCGGGGCCATCCTGATCCCGCTGTTCGTGGTCATGACCTTCATCTGGTTCGTCTGAGGACGAGAAAGCACACCCTGCGATGAGTTCCAAGCCCGCTGTCCTCGTGGCCCGCGCCGTGTTCCCCGAAGTCGTGGAGCGGCTCTCGGCGCACTTCGAGGTCGACGCCAACGTGGCGGACACGCCGCTGTCGCGGCCGCAGCTGATCGAGCGGCTGCAGGGCAAGGCCGGCGCCTTTGTCACCGGCAGCGAACGTTTCGATGCCGAGGTGCTGGCCGCCTGCCCGCAGCTGCGCGTGGTGTGCAACATGGCGGTGGGCTACAACAACCTCGACATCGCCGCCTGCACCGCGGCTGGCGTGCTGTGCACCAACACGCCCGACGTGCTCACCGAGACCACCGCCGACTTCGGCTTTGCGCTGATGATGGCCGCGGCACGCCGCATGGCCGAGAGCGAACACTTTCTGCGCCGCGGCGAGTGGAAGACCTGGCGCTACGACATGTTCACCGGCTCCGACGTGCACGGCGCCACGCTGGGCATCCTGGGCATGGGCCGCATCGGCCAGGCCATCGCGCGGCGTGGCGCGCTCGGCTTCGGCATGAAGGTGGTCTACCACAACCGCAGCCGGCTGCCGGCCGAGCAGGAAGCCCCGCTGGGCGCGCGCTGGGTCGACAAGGCCACGCTGCTGGCCGAGGCCGACCACCTGATGCTGGTGCTGCCGTACTCGCCGGCCGCGCACCACAGCATCGGTGCGGCCGAGCTGGCGCAGATGAAGCCCACCGCCACGCTGACCAACATCGCGCGCGGCGGCATCGTCGACGACGCGGCGCTGGCCGCCGCTTTGCGCGAGCAGCGCATCGCGGCCGCGGCGCTGGACGTGTTCGAGGGCGAGCCTTCGGTGCACGCGGATCTGCTCACCGTGCCGAACATCGTGCTCACGCCGCACATCGCCAGCGCCACCGTGGCCACGCGGCGCGCGATGGCCGGGCTGGCGGCCGACAACCTGATCGCGGCGCTCACCGGCGGCACGCCGCCGACGCCGATCAACCCCGAGGTGCTGGCGGCACGCTGAACCTGAACCTGAACCCGCGTGCGGCCTCAGCTGCTGCGCGGCAGCGTCAGCGTGAAGCGGGCGCCGCCCTCGGGCGCGTTGTCGGCGCTCAGCTGGCCGCCGTGCTGCTCGACGATGCCGTAGCTGATCGACAGGCCCAGGCCCGTGCCCGCACCCACCGGCTTGGTGGTGAAGAAGGGGTCGAAGACACGGCCCAGGTGCTCGGGTGCGATGCCCGGGCCGTTGTCGCGCAGGCTCAGCGTCAGTGTGCCGGGCGCGATGGCCAGCGCCAGCCACAGCGCCGGCGCCTCGGTGTGTTCCGAGGCCGCGTCGTAGGCGTTCTGGATCAGGTTCATCAGCACCTGCAGCAGCTGGCCCGGGCTGCCCATCACGTGGCAGGGCGTGGTCGCCGTCCAGTGCACCTGGAAGCTCGGCGCCGTGCCCTTGCACACCCAGTGGATGGCACGTTCGATCACCGCGTTGAGCTCGACTCGCTGGCGCTGCTCGCGGTCCACCGCCGAGAAGCGGCGCAGGCCCTGCACGATGTCGGCCGTGCGCTGCGCGCCTTCGAGCGTGCCTTCCATCAGCGAGGGCAGGTCGGCCAGCAGCGCGTCGATGCGCAGCTCGCGGCGCAGCGCGGCCTGCTCGGGCGTGGCCGCGCCGGCATGCACGGCGCCCAGGTAGCGGCGCAACCGTTCGCCGTAGCGTTCGAGCGCGTGCACGTTGCCGAGCACGAAGCTGATCGGGTTGTTCAGCTCGTGCGCCACGCCGGCCACCAGCCGGCCCAGCGAGGCCAGCTTCTCGGAATGCAGCAGCTGCTGCTGCGTGCGCTTGAGCGCCTCGTGCGCCTCGCGCAGCGCGTGGTAGGCGCGCTTGAGCTCGCCCATCGGCCGGCCCACCAGCACATGGCCCACGCGGCGGCCGGCGGCGTCGCGCCGCGGCGTCACGTTGAAGTCCACCGGCACCGGCGCGGCACTCTGCTCGGCGCCGGCAGCGCGCAGCGTCAGCTCGACCACCGTGCCGCTGCCGGCCTGGCCATCGTCGGCCTGGGCCAGCGCACGGGCCAGCGCCGGCGTGTCGTCGGTGTCGGCCAGCAGCGCGGCCAGCGGCGTGCTGCGCAGCTCGTCGTCGCTGCGGCCCACCAGCGCACACAGCGCCGGGTTGGTCTCCTCGATGCGGCCTTCGGCGTTGACGGCCACCAGCACGTCGCTCATCGCCGCGAGCAGGCTGAAGATGAACTGCTGGCTCTGCTCGAGCTCGGCGTTCTTGGCCTCCAGCGCGATTTCGTCGGCGACGAGCTGCGAGTAGACCTCGTCCATCTTGTGGATCACGTCCATCCACGCCGCCTCGTCGACGCCGGCCGGCGGTGCGCCCACCACTTCGGGCGGGTGCGGCGGCAGGGGCGGGCGGGGGCTGCTCATGCAGGCATTCTGCGGCAGGGCCCCGGCGCCGGGCATCGTCAGCGCGCGCGGCGCCGCTGCCGCCACTGCCGCAGGGCCAGCGCGAGCGACAGGATGCCCAGCGCCGCCAGCACATAGAGGCCGGCGCGCAGGGAGCGCCAGCCTTGTGGCGCAGGTGCCTCGACCACCAGCGCTGGGGCGCCGGTGGCGTCGACCTCGATGCCCACGTCGATGCCGTGACCGTCGTCCGACAGGCTGCGCAGCCGCCAGCGCCCGGCCTGGCCGGTGATGAAGGCGGCGCGGCCGTGGGCGTCGGTGCGGCCCTGCTGCACCGGCTGGGCCCGGCCGGGCGCGAACAGCTCGTAGGCCTCGTCGGCAAAGGGCTGGCCGTCGGCATAACGCAGCGTCAGCACGGTGGCTTCGCTGCGTTCGACTTGATGGCCGACATCGTGGCCCTGGGCCAGTGGCCACAGGGCCGTCCACAGCAGGGCGGCCAGTGCCAGCCGCCTGCGCAACTCAGCGGCCACCGTGGAAGCCCAGGCTTGCAGAGGCCGCGTAGGTGTCGGCGCTGCGGTCGCCTTCCAGCGGCACGCGGCGGCTCACCAGCCACCACTGCCAGCCGGCCGCCACCGGAACCTGCGCCCGGCCCTGGGCGTCGGCCACCACCGGCTCCTTCTGCTCGGGCCGGGCGCGCAGCAGCCGCGCCTCGGGCAGGGGCTGGCCGTCCCACAGCACCTGCACCGCGAGCGTGCCGCCCACAGCCGGCGCCTGCGCCGCCAGCGGCACGATCTCCAGGCGATGGCCACGCGGCTGCGTCACCGCCGGCGACCAGGCCGCGACGGCCTTGCCGAACTTCACCGAATGCGTGCCGGCAGTGGCGCCCGGCACCTCGTGGCGCGGCAGGTTCACGCTGCGCTCGGCACCCGGCGCACGCGACCAGTAGCCGTTGTCGAAGTGCAGCAGCAGCAGCGCCGGCGCCGGGCCTGCCTGCAGGCGCAGGCCGTTGGGGGCGTCCTCGGTCTTCAGGGCCAGCGGCCGGCCCTGGGTGTCGAGTGCGTCGAGCCCGCGCACGCGGCTGCGCTCCAGCGGGCGCTGTTCGTCGACATGGCCAAAGCGGGCCAGCCAGCCGGCGCCCTCGGGTTCGATCCAGGCGTCGTGGGCGAGCGCGCTCAGCGGCAGCAGCGCGGCGCCGAGCAGCAGGTGCAGGGGCAGGGTCTTGATCATGGTGTTCCTTCCTCCTCAGAAGCTGAACTGGGCGCCGAGCTGCAGCGAGCGCGACGCACCCGGTGCGTAGAACCAGGCGCCGTTGGTCACGCCGGCCGAGGCGCCGTAGCGCTTGTCGGCCAGGTTGTCCAGGCGCAGGTAGACGCGGTGCCGTTGCGCCACGCGGCCACCGAAGGCGTACTCCAGCGAGGCATCGGCCACCGTGTGGCCCGGGTAGACGTAGCGGTTGGCCGCGTCCACCGCATAGGGGCCGACCTTGCGCAGGTTCAAGCCCAGCGTCCAGGCCTCGGTGGGCCACCAGCGGGCGCCCAGCGTCAGCAGATGGCGCGCGGCGTTGGGCACGCGGCGGCCCAGTGCGGCCGGGGTGCTGGTGACGCGCACCTCGCTGTCGAACCCGGCGCCCGCGAGCTTGAACTCCCATTGCGGCGTGGGCTGCAGCCGCAGGTCGACCTCGACGCCGTCACGGCGCGTCTGGCCGAGGTTGGCGTAGGTGGCGGTGGCGGCGTCGGTCAGCACGATCTCGCCGCGGCTGTCGATGCGGAACCAGGCCAGGTCGAGCCGGCCGATCGCGCCCAGGCGCGCGGTGGCGCCGATCTCGGTCTGGCGGAACACCGCCGGGTCGACACGCCCGCCTTCGACGAACTTGGCTGCGTCGTTCGGCAGCTGGAAGCCTTTGGCCCAGGAGGCGCGCAGGTCCAGGCCGCTGAACACCGTGCTGCGCAGCGCCAGCTTCGGCGAGGTGTGGTTGTAGTGGTTCATCGCGCCGCAGCCGCCGGCCAGGATCTCGGTGCCGAGTGCCTTGCACTGGCCCGAGAAGCGGTCGTGGCGCAGGCCCAGGCTGGGCCGCAGCCAGGGCTGCCGGGCCCATTCGGCCTGGGCGAAGACGGCCGTGGTGTCGACGCGCATCTCGCGGTTCGAGAGCCGCTGCGTGCCGTCGGTGGTGGCGGGTGTGTCCTGGCGGTTGACCAGCGCGGCGCGGTAGCGCGACTCGGTGTCGTCGCGGTAGTGCTCGACGCCGGCCACCCAGTTCAGCGGCGAGCCGGCCAGGCGCTGGCTGCCGTTCAGGCTGGTGCCGAAGCCGGTGACGCTGCGCTCGTAGTCTTCCTTGCGCTGCGGCCAGGGCTGGTCGCGCGGCTCGGGGTAGCTGCCGGGCGCAAAGCTGGAAAAGCGCAGGAAACCCTGGTCCACGCCGTAGGCGAAGACCAGCCAGCGCAGGCCCTCGCCGAGCGAGACGCCGAGGTCGGCACGCAGCGAGCCGTAGTGTTTGTCGCCGCCGTCGTTTTGCGCCTGCGGGTGGGCTTCCCAGGTGCGGTCGGGGTCGTCGAGTTCGGCCTGCGTGATGCGGGCGGTGGCGTTCCAGCGGCCGCTGTGCAGCCGGCCCGACAGCGCCAGCTCGATGTTGGGGCTCAGGTCGAAGGCGACACGGCCGGCCAGCGTGCCGCGCTGCCAGTCGGAATGTGCGCGGGCGCCGTCGGTGCGCCAGCCCTGGGCGGCGAGGTTGATGCGCCGGCCTTCGGTCTGCAGGCCGTAGGCGGCCTGCACGTCCAGCGTGCCGAAGGAGCCGGCCGAGACGTCGAAGGCGCGGTAGTTGCCGCCCTTGCGCGATTCCATGGCCACCACGCCGGCCCGCGCGTAGTTGCCGTACAGCGCCGAGACCGGGCCGCGGTAGACCGTCATCTGCCCCAATTCCAGCGGCACGATGACGTTGAAGTCGACGTAACCGTCGGCATGGCTGGTGGGCTCGTTCAGCGGCACGCCGTCGATCACCGCGCCCAGGTCGCCGCCGTGGCCGCCGCCGGTGAAGCCGCGCAGCGTCACCGAGTCGGCCACGCCGGCGATCTGCAGACCGCGGTTGTCCATGCCGGGCACCAGCGCAAACAGCTCCTGCACCCGCGCCACGCGCTGCTCGCGGATCTGCGCGTCGTCGAGCCGCGTGGTCGACACGGCCTCGTCGGCCTTGGCCAGGCCCTGGCCCTTGATGAGGATCACGGTGGGCGCCGGGGGCTCGTCGGCGGCCCGCGCCAGCAGCGGTGGTGCGGCGAGCAGCGCCGCGATCAGTGCCGGGATCGGCAGAAGGGTCGGTTGGGGCATGCGGGTCTCCGTGTGATGAAGTTTTTCAAAAAACTTCATACAAGGAACGTGCCAACGACGCCGACGCCAATCGCGCCAAGGGGCAGGGGTGTTGCGGCCCGGGCCCGCTGATCAGCCGCTTGCCAGCAGCGCAGCGCTTCCGCAAGCGCTGCTGGCAGCGCTGGGCTCAGACCGCCGGCTTGAAGTGCGTGTGCACGTGGTGCCCGGCGCCGTGGCCGTGGCGGTGCTCGTGGTGCGGCTCCACGCTGATCAGGTTCAGCTTGCCGTGGCGCACGCCGCGTTCTGCGCAGACCAGGTCGGAGAAGGCCCGCACGCGCTGCGTGGGGCCGCGCAGGATCACGGTCTCCAGGCAGTGCGTGTGGTCGAGCTGGGCGCGCATGGTCGACACCGTCAGGTCGTGGTGGTCGTGCTGCAGCGTGGTCAGGCGCTCGCCCAGGTCGCGCTCGTGGTGGTCGTAGACGTAGGACAGGCAGGCCACGCAGTGGCGCGATCGGCCTTCTTCCTGGCGCCGCTGCTCCAGCTCGGCGCGCAGCAGGTCGCGGAAGCCCTCGGAACGGTTGGCGTAACCACGCTCGGCGATCCAGTGGTCAAAGGCGTGGGCCAGGTCTTCGTGCAGCGAGACGGTGAATCGGTCCATGGGGTTCTCAATGCACGGTACAGACCATGCAGGGGTCGAAGGAGCGCACCACGTGCTGCACGGCCACCGGCGTGCGCTCGCCATCACGCACCGGCGTGCCGACCAGTGCGGCTTCGAGCGGGCCGGGCTGGCCGGCGGCATCGCGCGGCGAGAAGTTCCAGCTGGTGGGAGCGACGATCTGGTAGTTGGCGATGCGGCCGCGCTCGATGCGCAGCCAGTGGCCGAGCGCGCCGCGCGCCGCCTCGGTGAGGCCGCAACCCTGGCCCTGCTCGGGCAGGGCGTCGGTGGCGCAGAAAGGCTCGCGCGGCTGGATCTGCGCCAGCCAGGCTTCCATCTGCGGCACCACGGTGGCGAGTTCGAGCAGCCTTGCCAGCACCCGCGTGTAGACCGTGCCGCCGCAGCGCGCCACCGCGGCCCGCAGCAGCGGCTGGCCGGCGGCCAGGCGGCGCGCGATGGCGCCGGTTTCGGCGGTGCGGCCGGCCAGGCGTGGGGCCTTGTTCCAGCTGTAGGCGCCGGGCTTGTCGGCGTCGGGGCGGGTCTGGCCCTGGGCCGGATGGCGCGGCGGCGCGCCGTCGTCGGCCATCCAGGCGTGGCTCAGGTCTTCGCTGACGCCGGCGAGGTCCAGCGTGTCGAGCCGCGCCGTGGCCTCGTCCCACACACCGGCCGGTGCGGTGGCGTTGCCGTGCACCAGGTAGCGGCCGGGGCCGCGGCCCAGCTGTTCGAGGCGGGTGGTGGCGGCCACGGTGAGGAAGAGCCGTAGGTCGCCACGCAACGGATCGGCCGCGTGCCAGGCCGCGAGCGCGGCCTCGTCGGCGAGTGCGGTGACTTCTTCGAGCGGCGCGCCGAAGGTGTGGCGTTCGAGGAAGGCGCGGAACTCGCGCACCAGCGCCAGCAGCCGCAGGCGTTCTGAGCCGTCGATGGCGCGGCTGCTGCCGCCCGGCACCACGCTGTGCGTGTGCGGCCATTTGCCGCCCAGCGTGCCGACGATCTGGAACCAGCGCTGCCGCGCCGCGATGGCCGCGCGTGCATGCTCGCCGGCGCCGGCCTCGAAGCGGCGCCGCAGCTCGCCGAACCAGGGCTCCTGCGCGTAAACCTCGCGGGCGAAGTCCGGCATGAAGAACAGGTAGAAATGCGTCAGATGGTCGGCCAGGTTCTCGGTGGCCAGCATCAGGTCGGTGACGAGGCGGCCGTTCGGCGGCGGCTCGATGCCGCCGGCATCAGCCAGTGCACGCGCCGCGGCCACCGACTGCGAGACCGAGCAGATGCCGCAGATGCGCGGCACGATCACCAGCGCATCGTGCGGCTCGCGGCCGTGCAGGATGTTCTCGAAGCCGCGGTACATCGGCGCGACCACGCGCGCCTCGGCCACCGCGCCGTCGCGCAGCTCGAGCCGGACCTCGAGGTCACCCTCGACCCGGTTGAAAGGCCCGACGATCAGGCGCGTGGCGTTGTCCATCGTTGTCGAGCATAGCGGCCGGCGGCACCGCTGGCACCGCTGGCACCGCTGGCACCGATGCCCCGGCGAGCCGGAACGCGGCCACCGTGCCGACCAGCCGCGCCGCGCGTTCGTCCAGCGCCTGCGCGGCAGCACCGCTGCGCTGCACGCGGCTGGCGCCGTCGCGCGTCTGCTGGTCCAGCGTGCCCAGCGTGCGGCTCAGCGCGCCGAGCGCGTGGCCGCGCGCCTGGCTCTGCTGCGCCACCTCGGCCAGCGTGCCGGCCACCAGGCCCGCGGCGCTGACGATGCGCTCCATCGCCGCGCCGGCCTGCTCGACACGGCCGCGGCCGTCGTGGATCTGCGCCACGGCGTCGTCGATCTGCCGGTTCACGTCGCCGGCGGCCTCGGTGCAGCGCAGCGACAGCGCCCGCACCTCGCGCGCGACGATGGCGAACTCGGCGCCGGCCTGGCCGGCCCGGCTGGCCGCGGCGGCGGCGTTGAGGGCCAGCACGCCGGTCTGCCCGGCCAGGCGGTTGATCAGCAGCGCGGCCTCGTGGATGCGGCGTGCGCCGGCATCGGCCCGCTGCATGCGCCCGATGGCGGCTGCGATCACCGCCTGCACCTCTTGCGCCGTCCCGCGCGTGGCACCGGCCTGTGCGGCGGCCTGCTGCGTCGCGTCCGCTCCCTGCTGCACCGCCAGGGCCTCGCGCTGCAGCGCGGCGGCGGCGTCGGCCAGGGCCTGCGACTGCGCGCTGGCCTGGCGCTGCTGCACGCGGCTGTCGTCGGCGATGCCGCGGCTGCCGGCGTGCACGGCGTCGGCCTCGGCCCGCACGGCGCCGACCAGGCTCACCAGCTGCGCCTGCATGCGTGCCAGATCGGCCATCACGCCGCGGGCGCGGCTGGGCAGCGGGCCGCCGAGGTCGCCGTCGGCCACGCGCCGCGCGCAGGCGCCCAGCACTCGCGGCTCGCCGCCGAGCGCGGCGGCCAGGCCGCGCACGATCCACAGGCTGACCACCACGCCCCCGGCCGACGCTGCCGCGGCCAGCGAGCCGATCAACCAGGCCGAGCGCCGGCTCGCGGCCAGGGCCTGCGGCGTGCCGAGCTCGACGGCCAGCGACTGCATCTGCAGGATGGCCAGCGTGGCGATGGCGGCGCACATCAGCGTGGCGCTGCCAAACGCGAACAGCAGGCGCTGCGAGACGGTGACGGAAGCGATGAAGGCGCGGATCATGATCCGGCGGCATCACAAGTTCCGTGCCGTGTGCCGCGCCGTGTGCTGCATCACGAAAGGGCCGCTGTGACGCCCGTTGTTGCGGTGCGGCAGCGTCTCTTTTGCCGCGCCGGCTGCAAGCGCGCTTGCCGGGGGTAAGCCCGGCCCCGGGGTTGCCAGGGCCTCAGCCCAGCCGCGTCTTCTTTGCCACCGGGGCGATCACCACATGGTCGGCCGTGGCGTTGGTCTTCACGCGCCTTGGCGTGGCGCTCTTGCTCAGCGAGGCCAGCGCCACGAACCAGGCCTTGGGCATGTCGGTGGGCAGGCCGATCGGGATGCCGGCCACCTTGGGCGTGCGGTGGTAGGGGTGGCCAGGATCCTGGAACCCGGGCTCGGTGCAGCTGATGCAGGCGTAGCCGCCGCGTGTGCAGGAGCCCTGGCCGTTCCACAGCCGGGTGTTGCAGTCGGCGTGCGCCTGGGTGCCCTTGCAGCCCATGTGCTCCATCATGCAGCCCAGGTCTGAAGGCTTCTCGGCGCTGGCCTTGAACTCGTAGTACTCGTTGCGCGTGCAGCCGTGGTGTACCAGCTGGTCGGCGTAGAAGCGCGGCCGGGCCAGGGTGTCCAGGTCCTGGGCCTGCAGCGTGTCGGCAGCCAGCGCCATCAGCGTCTCGACCACCCAGCCGGGGTGCGTGGGGCAGCCGGCCACGTTGACCACCGGCAGCCCGCTCTTCGAGCGGAAGGCGGCGCCGAGCAGGCCGCCGGGTCGGTCGTCGTCGTACTGCAGGCCGCAGGCCTCGGTGGGATTGGCGCCGGCGGCGCTGACACCGCCCCAGGCGGCGCAGCTGCCCACCGCCACCACGTGCTGCGCCACGCCGGCCAGGCGTTCCACCCAGCGTGTCATCGGCACGCCGGTGCCGGCCAGCAGGTGGAAACGGCCGGTGCCGTTGGGGCCGCGCAGCAGCGCGCCTTCGATGCACAGCACGTCCAGCCTCTCGGTGCCGGCCAGGCAGGCTTCGAGCAGATCGACGAGCTCGTGGCCGCTCTCGATGGACAGCGACGGGTGCCACATCAGCCGCACACCGGCGGCGGCGAGCATGCCGGGGAAATCGGCCGTGTCGGCGCACAGCAGCGACATGCTGCAGCCGCCGCAGCCGCCGCTCTGCAACCACAACACGTTCAGCATGCGGGGCCTCCTGTGGTGTGCAGGGCGTTCATGCGTCGCCGCTGCCGTCGAGCCCGAAGCGCCGCAGCTTGCCGCGCAGGCCCACGCGCGACAAGCCCAGCTCGGTGGCCACGTGCGTGCGGTTCCAGCGCAGCCGGTGCAGGGCCTCGCGCAGGATCATGCCTTCCACCGCGTCCAGCCGCTGCTGCAGCGTGCCGGTGGCCGGTGGGGCCAGCTCGGCCGCGCCGGCGGAGGCGGTCGCGGCGCCCGCACGGGCACCGCTGCGCCCTTGGCGCACCGCGGTGGAAAAGTCGCGTGCATGCACGCTGCCGCCGTCGCCCAGCGCCAGGCCGCGGGCGATCTCGTTGCGCAGCTCGCGGATGTTGCCGGGCCAGGCGTAGCCGGCCAGGCAGGCCAGCGCGTCGTCGCCGAAGCGGGCCTGCTCCAGGCCCATCTCGCGGCCGGCGTCGGCCAGCAGCTGCTGCGCGATGACGGCGATGTCGCCTGGGCGTTCGCGCAGCGGCGGCATCTGCAGCGTCAGGCCGGCCAGGCGCCAGTAGAGGTCTTCGCGGAAGCGGCCTGCGCGCACGTCGTCTTCCAGCGGGCGGTGGGTCGCGGCGATCACGCGCACGTCCACCGGCACCGAGCGTGGCGAGCCCACCGGGCGCAGCTCGCCTTCCTGCAACACCCGCAAGAGCTTCACCTGGAAGGCCGGCGAGGTCTCGCCGATCTCGTCGAGGAACACGGTGCCGCCGTGCGCGCGCTGGAACAGGCCGATGTGGTCGTCCACCGCGCCGGTGAAGGCACCGCGCTTGTGGCCGAAGAGCTCGCTTTCGAGCAGCGTGTCGGGGATGGCGGCGCAGTTCTCGACGACGAAGGCCGCCGCATGGCGCGGGCTGGCGTAGTGGATGGCGCGTGCCATCAGCTCCTTGCCGGTGCCCGATTCGCCGAGGATCAGCACCGAGAGGTCGTGCCGCGCCACGCGCTCGGCCGTGGCGCAGACGGCGTCGAGCGGGCTGCCCGGCGCACGCACGATACGGTCGAAGCCGTAGACGCTGCGCGCCTGGCGCAGCCGGTCGCCCAGGCGCGCGCGCAGCGCCGGCGTGCCGGCACGGAGATCGAGCTCCAGCCGCTCCAGGCCGCGCCGCAGGTGGCGCGCCTCGACCGCGCCGCGCACGGTGTCCAGCAGGTGCTGCGGCACCCAGGGCTTGAGCACGTACTGGTAGATGCCGGCCTCGTTGATGCCGGTGATGATGTCTTCGCTGTCGGCGTAGCCGGAGATGACCACGCGCACCACCTCGGGCCAGGCAGCGCGCACGGCCTTCAGGAAGTCGACACCGCTTTCGCCGGGCATGCGCTGGTCGCAGAGGATCACCGAGACGGCGTGGCGCGTGAGCAGCTCGCGCGCCACGGCCGTGTCGCCCGCGGTGAGCACGCGGAAGTCGTCGTCCAGCGTGCGGCGGATGGCTTCCTGCGAGCGCGGCTCGTCGTCGACCACCAGCACCAGCGGGCGGTCGCGGTCGTCGTCCAGCGGCAGCGGTTCGGGGGCGTTCACGTCGGCGCCGTGCATCGGGCGGTGGGCATCCGGCGATGCTACGCGCGGCCTCAGCAGATGCGGGGCAGCGGTTCCCCGGTGAGCCAGTCCACCACGCGCTGGCCACCAAAGGCGGTGGCCATGGTCACGAAGCGGTGTGGGTCCTCGACCACGCTGCCGATGCACGCGGCGTCCTGGCCCAACGGGTGGGCACGCAGCGCGGCCAGCGCGGCCTCGGCGTGTTCGGGCGCCACGGCCGCGACCAGCTTGCCCTCGTTGGCCACGTAGAGCGGGTCCAGCCCCAGCAGCTCGCAGGCACCTTCGACCTCGGGCCGCACCGGAATGGCCTTTTCCTGCAGCCGCATGCCCACGCCCGATTGCCGCGCGATCTCGTTCAGCGTGGTGGCCAGGCCGCCGCGGGTGGGGTCGCGCAGCGTGTGCACCGCGCCTTCGGGCACGGCGGCCAGCAGCGCGGCCACCAGGCCGTGCAGCGCCGCGGTGTCGCTCTTCACGGTGGCCTCGAAGCCCAGCGACTCGCGCTGCGAGAGCACCGCCACGCCGTGGTCGCCGATGAAGCCCGACAGCAGCAGCACGTCGCCCGGCCGCGCCAGCGCGCCGCCGATCTGCCGGCCCACCGGCAGCAGGCCGATGCCGGTGGTGCTGATGAACACGCCGTCGCCCTTGCCCTGTTCGACGACCTTGGTGTCGCCGGTGACGATGGGCACGCCGGCATCGCGCGCCGCCGCGGCCATCGACTCGACGATGCGCCGCAGCTCGGCCAGCGCAAAACCTTCTTCGAGGATGAAGCTGGCCGACAGCGCCACCGGCGTGGCGCCCATCATGGCGACGTCGTTGACCGTGCCGTGCACCGCGAGGCAGCCGATGTCGCCACCCGGGAACACCAGCGGCGAGATCACGTGGCCGTCGGTGGCCATCACCAACCGGTGGCCGGGCGGCACCGCGAGCACCGCGCCGTCGTCGCCGGCACGCAGCGCCGGGTTGTCGAAGGCGCGCAGGAACAGCTCGTCGATCAGCTGCGCCGCGGCGCGGCCGCCGGCGCCGTGGTTCATGTCGATGCGGCCCTGCTTGAAGTCCAGCGGCCGGACGTAGTCCTTCTTGGACTCTTTCTTGGCCGTGCTCATGCCGCCTCCGCGCGGATGGCGATGTCGCGGAAGCGCCCGTAGGTCCAGTGCGCGGCGCAGGCGCCTTCTGAAGACACCATGCAAGAGCCCATGGGGTTCTCCGGCGTGCAGACCGTGCCGAAGAGCTTGCAGTCGGCCGGCTGCTTCACGCCGCGCAGGATGGCGCCGCAGTCGCACTGCTTGTGGTCGGGCACGGCGCGGTAGGCCAGCGGAAAGCGCTGCTCGGCGTCGAAGGCGGCCCATTGCGGGCGCAGCCGCAGGGCGCTGAAGGCCACGTCGCCCAGGCCACGCCACTCGAAGCTCTCGCGCAGCTCGAAGACCTCGGCCACCGCCCGCTGCGCCGCCAGATTGCCTTCGCGCGTGACGGCGCGGGTGAACTGGTTCTCGACCTCGGCGCGGCCTTCGTTGACCTGCTTGACGAGCATCCACACCGACTGCATCACGTCCAGCGGCTCGAAGCCGGAGATGACCACCGGCTTGCGGTGCTTGGCGGCAAAGGGCTCGTAGGGCGACGAGCCGATGACGATGCTGACGTGCGCCGGGCCCACGAAGCCCTGGATCGGCACCGCGCCGTAGGTCTGCGCCTCCTCGGACTCCAGCATGTGCGCGATGGCGCTGGGCGTGAGCACGTGGCAGGCCAGCACGCTGAAGTTCTTCAGGCCGGCGGCGGCCGCCTGCTTGACAGCCAGCGCGGTGGGCGGCGTGGTGGTCTCGAAGCCGATGGCAAAGAACACCACCTGGCGGTCCGGGTGGCGCTGGGCCAGCGCCACCGCGTCGGCCGCCGAATAGACCATGCGGATGTCGGCGCCGCGTGCCTTGGCCTTCATCATCGACAGCGAACCCGAGGCCGGCACGCGCATGGTGTCGCCGTAGGTGCAGACGATGGCGCCATGCTCCAGCGCCAGCGCAATGGCCTGGTCGATGCGGCCGATGGGCAGCACGCACACCGGGCAGCCCGGGCCGTGGATCATGCGGATGGCCGGCGGCAGCAGGTCGGTGAGCCCGTAGCGCGCGATGGCGTGTGTGTGGCCGCCGCAGAACTCCATGAAGGCGTAGTCGCGGCCGGGTTCGCAGTCGGCCTCGATGCGTGCGGCCAGCGCGCGGGCAACCTCGCCGTCGCGGAACTCGTCGATGTACTTCATGCGGCCTCCTGCGTGGGCTGAGCCTGTTGGTCCCGTTGCAGCTGGGCGAACAGCGCCAGCGTGCGTTCGGCTTCCAGCGGGTCGATCAGGCCGATGGCGTGGCCGACATGAACGATCACGTAGTCGCCAGGGCGGGCCTCGCGCACCAGCGCGATCGACACGGTCTTCTTGACGCCGCCGAGTTCGACGACGGCCTGGTCGTGGGCCAGGCGCTCGACGAGGCGGGCGGGCAGGGCGAGGCACATGTCAGTGTGTCTCCGGGTGAGGGGTGTGGAGGGCGCCGGCGCGCAGCCGCTGTGCCGCGATCCAGGCCTGGCCCAGCGCCAGGCCGGCGTCGCCGCAGTCGGTGTTGGGGCGAAGGGGCTCGATGCCGCGGCGGTGGCAGCCTTCGGCAACGAGCCGGCTCAGCAGCCGGTTGTGAAAGCAGCCGCCGGTGAGCGCCAGCCGCCGCGCGCCGGCTTCGGCCGCGGCCTGCACCAGGCCGGCCGCGAGTGCGGCGTGGAACAGGGCGGCGCCGCGACCCGGCTCGGTTTCTTCGAACAGCCTGCCGAACAGCGCATGCAGGTCCAGCGTGGGCGCGGGAAGCTCGGGGCACGCATGGGTTTCCAGCCAATGCGTGGCCGCACGTTCCAGCGCGATGGCGGCCTCGGCCTCCTGCTGGCGTGGCGGCGCCAGGCCCAGCGCGGCGGCGGCGGCGTCGAACCAGCGACCGGCGGCGCTGCTGCGCGGGCAGCGCAGGTCGCGCGCCAGCAGCCGCGCCACGCCTTCTGCAGTGGCCGGGCCGGCCACGGCGCCGAAGCGCGGCAGGATCTGTTCGCCACGCCCCAGCGTGTGCAGCACCGAGGCCGCCACGCGCCAGGGTTCGCGCGCCGCGGCGTCGCCGCCGGGCAGCGCCAGCGGCGCGAGGTGGGCATGGCGCTCGAAGCGGCCGTCGGGCAGTGCACACAGCAGCTCGCCGCCCCAGGCCGTGCCGTCGGAGCCCAGGCCCACGCCGTCGAGCGCCAGGCCCCAGCAGGGTTCGTCGGTACAGCCCTGTTCGGCCATCACCACACCCAGGTGGGCATGGTGGTGCTGCACCGCCAGCGCCGGCACGCCGCGCGCGGCGGCCAGGGCCTCGGCGGCGCGCGTGCTCGGGAAGTCCGGATGCAGGTCGTGGGCGATGGCCTCGGGTGGGTTCCCGCCTTCGCATTCGGCGGAACCGGCCAGCTCGTCGAGTGCGGCCTGCATGGCGGCGCAGGCGCCGGCCTCCGAGAGATCACCGTGCGGCGCCGACCAGCGCAGCTGCCGGCCCCGCAGCAGGCCGCAGCGGTTCTTCAGGAAGGCCCCGGCCGCGAGCACCGAACGGCCCGCGCTCACCGGCAGGATCAGGGGCTGCATGCCTGGGCCGCATCGGCTGCATCCGCCAGCAGCCAGTCCAGCCAGGCGTCCATGCCGACGCCGCTCTTGGCCGACACCAGCAGCACCTCGATGCCGGGGTTCACGCGCTGCGCGGCCTCGACGCAGCTTGTGACGTCGAAGTCCAGGTGCGGCAGCAGGTCGGTCTTGGTCAGCACCATCAGTCGCGCGGCGGCGAACATGTCGGGGTACTTCAGCGGCTTGTCCTCGCCTTCGGTCACCGACAGGATGGCCACCTTGCCGCGTTCGCCCAGGTCCCACATGGCCGGACAGACCAGGTTGCCGACGTTTTCGATGAACAGCAGCGCGGGGTCGTGGGTGTGGGCCTCGTGGTGGTGGTGGTCGTGCCCATGCCCATGCCCATGCCCATGCCCATGCCCATGCCCATCGTCGTGGTGATGATGGTGGTGATGGTGCAGCGGCAGCCGCGCGAAGGCCTCGCCGACCATCTGCGCGTCCAGGTGGCAGCCCTTGCCGGTGTTGACCTGGATGGCCGGCACGCCGGTGGCGCGGATGCGGTCGGCGTCGTTGGAGGTCTGCTGGTCGCCTTCGATCACGCCGATGGGCCGGCCTGGCGCACGCGCGCGCAGCGCCGCGATGGTGGCCACCAGCAGCGTCGTCTTGCCAGAGCCGGGGCTGGAAACCAGGTTCCAGGCCGCCACGCCGTGCGAGTCGAAGTGCGCGCGGTTGTGGTCGGCAAAGCGCTGGTTGGCGCCGAGCACGTCGGTCTCGATCTGGATGGCCCGGCCCTCGTCGAGACCCGGCACCGAAACGCGCGCACGGCCCAGGCCGTAGTGCAGGTCGCCGTGCGGGGAAGCCGGTTTGACGGCTTCGTCGGCGGGATGAACGGTGTCGGCACAGCCGCAGACCACACACATGGTTTGTCTCCTTGTCGTCGCTTCGTTCAGGTTGTTCTGGTGTTCTCAGGCGTCGTGCACGATCAGCTCGCGCACACGCAGTTCGGTGCCGCCGGTGGGCACCAGCCGCGAGCTGCCGCAGCGCGGGCAGTCGTCGACGCGGCTGCGAACCTCCACCGTGGTGCAGCAGCCATGGCACCAGGCCGGCGCCGGCGGCTCCTGGATGTCGAGCTCGGCGCCTTCGAGGCAGGTGCCGGGCATCAGCGACTCGAGCGCGAAGCGCAGCGCCCGCGGCTCCACGCCGGCCAGCGCGCCGGCCTCCAGCGTGAGCCGCCGCACACGCGCAAAACCTTCGCGTGCGGCGGCGTCTTCCACCAGCTGCAGCACACCGCCGGCCAGGCTCAGCTCATGCATGGGCGGGCTCCGCGGCGGGGCTGGTGGTCTCGACGCTGAAGGGCACGCAGGGGTCGAAGGCCACGGCCAGGCGGCGTGCAGCCTCGTGCGATCCCGTGGGCTGGCCGGCCAGGGCCTCGTCCAGCGGGCCACCGGCTGCGAAGTTCCAGTCGGTGGGCGAGACCACGCGCAGGCTCTGCAATTGCTGCGGGCCGGTGCCCGGCGCCGCGAGCCGCAGCTCGTAGTGCAGCAGGCCGCGCCCCAGTTCGACCCAGGCGCGGCCGGTGCCCGGGCCGGTGCTCACGGCACCCAGGTGCAGCCAGTGCAGGCCTTCGGGTGAGGCCAGTCGCAGCAGGTCGAGCAACCGGGTGGCGAGGCGCATGCCGGCATTGTGGGCGGGCCGTGCATGGGGCTCGTGATGGCGGGTCCACGGGCCGGTTTCCCGTGGGGTGGTGAGGTCCAGCGCGCCATCGGCGGCCAGGCGCAGCGGGGCGCTGCCGGTGGCCAGCGCCAGCGCCGGCGGCAGTTGCTGGGCCAGCCAGCGGGCGAGCGGCGTCGCCCTGCGCAGTGACCAGCGCAGCGCGGCCGCTGCAGGGTCTTCGGCCAGTGCCTCGCGCAGCGCCGGCAGCGGCTGGCCGAGCCAGTGCTGCTCCAGCCAGCCGGGCAGGGCGGCCAGGCGTTCTGCGGTGTTGCCCTGGCTCTGCCAGGGTGGGGCGCCGGCCAGCGGCAGCGCCTCGGCCGTGCCCGGCGCCAGCCAGCGCGGCCAGTCGAGCGCGATGCGCCGCATCTGCTCGGCGGCGGTGGCCAGTTGCAGGGCCTGGCGCGTGGCGGAGTCGGGCAGCGTCGCTTCGCCTTGCGCTGCACGCAGGGCCAGGCCCGCGGCCAGGCGATGGCCGTGGGCGCACAGCGCGTGCAGCGCGGCCATGCGCTCCGGCAGCTCGGCGGCGGGCCGGCCTTGCATCAGCGCAGTCGCCAGGCCGGTCGGCCCCAGGCGCTGCAGCGCCGGCCGCCGACCGGGCCGCAGCACGAGGGAGCCGAGCAGGCTGTCCATGTCAGCGTGTCGGGGCCGGCGCCGGCGCAGCCTGGCCGCTGCTGCCGAACAGGAAGCTGCGCCGCGCCGGGCGCTCGGGTGCCGCCGTTCGGGCGGGCCGCGGCGGGCGCAGTTGCAGCAGCAGTTCACGCGCGGTGGCCACGGCAGCGGCCTGGTCCTCGAACTCGCCCATCGGCGACACCAGCGAGGCCGCCGCGAAGCGCCCGAGGCCCGCCTCGTCGTGGCCGAAGAAGCGGAAGGTCCAGCCGCCCACGCACAGGTCCTCGGCCTGGCCCGGGCCGGGCAAGCTCGGCTCGGCCTCGGCGCCGAGTGGCAGCCGCACGAGGTTCATGAACCAGGGCGTGACCAGCACACCGGTGGCGATGCCCTCGGCATCGGCGGCAAAGCCCACCGCCTCGACCGCCAGCCGCGGGTGCAGGATCGGCAGCCCGGCCATGCGCGTCTCGGCGATGCGCCGGAACGCGGCTTCCAGGTGCTGCACGCGGCTCATCAGTGCGGCCACGGCAGGCTCAGTCGAGCACCATGAACTGCTCGGCATCGCCGTCGCAGCGCGGGCAGCGCCAGTGCGCGGGCAGCGCCGCGAAAGGCGTGCCGGGCGGTACCTGCCAGACGGCGTCGCCGAACTGCGGGTCGTAGACCCACCAGCAGATCTTGCACTCCAGCCGCGCATCGGCCGGCAGCCGCGCGCGGTCGCCGAGGTAGCTGCCTTCGAAGCCGGCGTTCACGACTCGGCCACCCATTGCAGCACCTCGGTGAGCCGCTCGTGCGTGTCGGCCAGGTCTTCTGCGGCGGCCTGCGCGACAGCGGGCAGCTCGCCCACCTCGACGGTGTTCAGGATCACGTGGTCCTGCGAGTTGTAGTAGACGACGCGCCAGGTGTGCGGCACGCGGGTGCTGGTGATGCGGCAGTTGCCATAACCGCGCGAGAGGATCTGCACGCGGCCGGTGCCGAGCACATGGTCCATCCACGCGATGTCGGCCGGCGACATCGGCAGCAGCGTCAGGTTGATCACCTCGGCCGGCTGGCCCGGGCGCCAGGCGGCGCGGTGCTGCGCGAGCTCGGCCAGCACGTGCGGCGCGTTCAGCACCTCGGGCGGCGGGCCGTAGGGCACGGCCGGCGGATCGCGGCCGTCGCTGTCGGCGGCATCGCGCAGCAGCTGCGGCACGGCGCCGACCTCGATGCGGTCGGTGGTGCCGCCGCGGCCGTCCTGCTCGATGACGCGCCAGACGCCGGCGAACACCGATTCCTGCACCTGGGCCGACCGGCTGTCGCTGGCATCGCTTGCGGCCAGCCACTGCGCGCTGACCTCGCCTTCGCCGAGCACCTGGTTGATCAGCGTGCGTTCCGCGGCGCTCAGCCGGTCCAGCGGCACCGACGAAGGGCCTTCGCCGGCGACGGCCTGCAGCACCGCCTGCAGCACCTGCAATGCGCCCTGCTGGCCGGCCATGTCTTCCGGCTCGGGCAGCAGTGGCGGGCGGTAGGTGTCCATGCCGCGGGGCATGTCGATGTAGTCGAGCGTTTCTTCCTCGAACTGGCTGCCGGGGCCGAGCCCGATGCCGAGCCCGTCGCCGAGCGACGCCAGATCGGCCACCACCGGAATGGGGAAAGGCTTGCCGCGCACCGGGTCCATCGCCGGCCTCCTTCAGTGGCAGCCGCCGCCGGCCGGGGCCGACTGCAGCAGGATGGGTGGGCGCGAGGCCGGCTTGGCGAACACCTGCTGCAGGCGCTGCAGGTAGATGTCCCAGTCCAGCATGCCGTGCACGGTCTCGACCCAGCGACCCTCGCGCAGGAACACCATCGACGGCCAGTGCACGACCGCGAAGCGCTGTGCCAGCGCCATCTCGTCGGCACGCGCCACCAGGCCGATCTCGAAGCGGCCGCCGAAGTGGCGGCGCAGTTCCGGCAGCACCACGGCGATGTCCAGCACCTCGGGGAAACGCACCGGGTCGCCCTGGAAGAACAGCACCTGCTCGCCGCCGCGCGCGAGGAAGGCGTCGAGGCCGCTGGCGTCGACCCAGTGGCAGCCTGGGGCCGCGCCGAGGCGGCGCACCAGCGGCGGCGCGCCGGCGGCGGGGTCGGTCTCGGTGGCCGTGTAGGGACTGTCTTCGAGCGTGTCGTTCATCGCAAGGCCTGCAGTTGTTCGGCGCTCATCGCCGAAGGAAGTTCGAAAGGGGCGTCGGCTGCTGCATGCCCCTGCAGCGCGGCCTCCACCAGCGCCAGCGTGGCGTCGACCTCGGCCGCGCGTTCTGGCGAGAGCGCCTCGCGCGCGTCGTCGAGAAAGACCAGCAGCCAGTCGCCGGCCTGCACCGGGCCGACCAGCAGCGTGCCCACCTCGCGCTGCACCGCGCCGCGGCGCACCGTGGCGAAGCCGGGGCGCGTGGCCACCACCTGCATGGGCCAGCCGATGCACATCGCGCCGGCTCCTCAGTGCGGCGCCGCCGCCGCAGCCTGCGGCGGCATGAAGCGGTCGTCGCCGACGCGGCAGGCCGTCTCGGCCGAGGGGCGGCCTTGTTCGTAGGCGCCCATGGCCAGCTCCGGCACCGAGAGCGCACCGTCGGCGGTGTCGTTGGCCGCGGCCGGGCGTGGTTGCGGATCAGCGCCCCAGGCGCGCAGCCGCTCAAGCGCCGCGGCCAGCGCGGGTTCGAGCGCGGCTTTCACCGGCGCGCTGAGGCTGCCGCCGAAGTCTTCAAGCTCGGCCGGCTGGCAGCCCACCAGCAGCACCTGCGCGGGCCAGTGGCCGGTGAACTGCGCCAGCGACAGCACTTCCTGGAAGCCGGTCTGGTGCAGGCTCATCTTCTTGGCGCCCATGAAACGCGGCACCTCCTCGTCCTCGACCAGCTTCAGCGTGCCGGGTTCGAGGCCGTAGTCGATGGCGTCGAGGATCAGCAGGTGCGTGGCCTGCTGCACGTGGTGCAGCAGGTACAGGCCCTGGGTGCCGCCGTCCACCAGCCGCACCTGCGGCGCGAACTGCCAGCGCCTGCCCAGCGTCTCGACGCAGCGCACGCCGAAGCCCTCGTCGGCCCACAGCAGGTTGCCGATGCCGAGCACGACGATGGTGGGTTCGTCCGCGTCCATCACTCTTTGAAGGTGCGGTGGCCCGAGATCATGGTGCTGACGATGCTCTGCCGGCCCATGATGTCCTCGCGGATGGCGGCGTAGACGTGCAGGATGACAAACACGATCAGCGCCCACATGCCGAGGCGGTGGTAGGTGTGCACGTCCTGGCTCTGGCCCATCAGCGGGATCACCCAGCCGAACAGCGTGTCGGCCCAGGAGCCCATGCCCAGGCCCTCGCTGTACAGCGCGAAGCCGGTGAGCACCATGAACACCGACATCCACAGGAAGCAGAAGAACATCGCCATGCGCGCCAGCGGGTTGTGGCCCACGTACTGGCCCGGCTTGGGGATCAGGAACAGGTACCACTTCAGCATCGTGATCACCTCGCCCCAGTAGGCGCGGCTGAACACCGGCAGGGTGAACAGCTCGCGGGCGTGGTGGTTGCCGACAAAGGCCCAGTACAGCCGCGCCACGAGCCCGACCGCGAACACGTAGCCGGCCGCGAAGTGGGCGAAGCGGATGTAGCCCATCACGTAGTGGTGGCTGGCCTCGCCGCTGACGCTGGGCAGCGGCTGGCCGATGAGGTAGCCGGTGACGGCCAGCACCGTGATCGCGAGCGCGTTGACCCAGTGCCACAGGCGCACCGGGGCTTCGTAGACGTAGACCGAGCGGATGGTGCGGGCCGAGGCCACGGCCTCGGCGTCGACACCGGTGACCGCGGCCTGGCTGTGGGGAGAACCGAGCGAGCTCATGGTGCCTCCAGCCGTGCTTCAGGCCTGCAGCAGCAAGGCGATGCCGGCCACGCCCAGGCCACCGGCCAGCAGGCCCTGGCCCCAGCGCGCCAGGCGCTGCGGCAACGCGATCAGCTGGCGGCCCAGGCCCAGGCCGGCCGCGTGCAGCACGGCGGTGGTGGCGACGAAGCCGAAGGCATAGCCCGCGAAGCCGCCGCCGGCGGGCAGCTCGGCCCCGTGCGCCAGGCCGTGCAGCGCACCGGCCGCCGCGACCAGGCCCAGGCCGGCCAGGCCCGGCACCAGCTGCGGCCGGGCCAGCAGCAGCGCGAACATCAGCACGCTGCCGGCGATGCCGAACTCCACCAGTGCCGGCGCCGAGACCCAGGCACCGAGCACCGCGCCGACCACCATCGCAGCCAGGAAGGCGGCGGGGCCGCGCAACTGCTGCGCCGCCGGCAGGGCCGCTGCCGACCACAGGCCCACCGCGACCATCGCCAGCAGGTGGTCCAGCCCCAGCGGGTGCACGAAGCCGGCGAGGGCGCCCGGCAAATGGCCGTCGTGGTGGCCCGGGTGGGCGCCCGCGGCCCCGGCCAAGGCGAGCAGGCCGACCGAGAGGCCGAGTTGGAACAGGGTGGATCGCTTCATCGAGGTGTCTCCGGATGTTCTGGTGTGTTGCGGGCCTCAGCGCACCGTCACGCGCGCCATCTCCTGGCCTTCGGGGCTCATCACGTGGGTCGAGCAGGCCAGGCAGGGATCGAAGCTGTGCAGCGTGCGCAGGATCTCCAGCGGCTGCTCCGGGTTGACCATCGGCGTGTTCATCAGGCTGGCCTCGAAGGCGCCGATCTGGCCCTTGTGGTCACGCGGGCTGCCGTTCCAGGTGGTGGGCACCACACACTGGTAGTTCTCGATCTTGCCGTCCTTGATCCTGATCCAGTGGCCCAGCATGCCGCGCGGCGCAGCCACGGTGCCCACGCCCTTGGCCTCCTTCGGCCAGGTCTTCGGATCCCACTTCTCGACGTTGGCGGTGGCGCGGTCGCCGGCCTTGATGTTGTTCATCAGCTCGTGCCAGTCGTCGAGCATCATCTCGCCGCAGTACTGGCCTTCGAGCGCACGCGCCAGCGTGCGGCCGATGGTCGTCGGCAGCAGCTGCTTCAGCGAGTAGTTCGTCTCCGGCAGGCCCAGCGCCTTCGGGATGGCGCTGTTGATGGCCACGGCCGAGTCGTCGCACTGCTCCTTCACGCGCTGGCAGTGCTTGTTGCCCTTGGTGGCGTGCACGTAGCCGAGGATGTAGCGCGACAGCGGCCCGACTTCCATCGCATGGCCACGCCAGCGCGGTGCCTTGATCCAGCTGTACTTCGCGCCTTCGTCGAGCCGCTTGATGTTGGTGCGCGTGCCTTCGCTGCGCGGGCCCAGCTCGTAGTGCGGCTCGGTGACGCCGTCCCAGGGGTGCAGGCCCTTGGTCTCGTCGGCGTACTTGTACCAGCTGTGCGAGACGAACTCCTGCACCTGCTCGGGGTCGCGCGGGTCGATCGGGAAGATCTCGTCCCAGTTGCCGTTGAGGATGGCGCCGCCCGGCAGCTGCTGCGTGCTCTCGTCGTAGGGCACCTTCTCGTAGGTGCCGTAGTCGCTGACGTTCAGTGCCGAGAGACCGCCGCCGTACAACCAGCCGGCCTGCTTGTAGATCGTGCCGATGGCCAGCACGTCGGGGATGTAGACGTTCTTGTTGAACTCGATGATCTCGTCGATGCGCGCCTTGACGAAGTTCAGCCGCTCCATGTTCAGCGGCGCGCCGGCGGCGCCGTCGCCGTCGATGTTGATGGCGCAGGGCACGCCGCCCACCAGGTAGTTCGGGTGCGGGTTCTTGCCGCCGAAGATGGTGTGCACCTTCACCCATTCCTTCTGCAGGTCCAGCGCCTCCAGGTAGTGCGTCACCGCCATCAGGTTCGCTTCGGGCGGCAGCACATAGGCCTTGGAACCCCAGTAGCCGTTCGCGAACGGGCCGAGCTGGCCGCTCTCCACGAACTTCTTCAGGCGGTTCTGCACGTCACGGAAGTAACCGGGCGAAGACAGCGGGTGCGATGGCGACACCATGTGCTGCAGGTCGCTCGTCTTCTTCGGGTCTGCCTTCAGGCAAGAGATCACGTCCACCCAATCGAGCGCGTGCAGGTGATAGAAGTGCACCGCGTGGTCGTGCACCTGCAGCGTCTTGGCCATCATCTCGCGGATGAGGTGGGCGTTCAGCGGGATGCGGATGTCCAGCGCGTCTTCCACCGCGCGCACCGAGGTGAGCGCGTGGCAGCCGGTGCAGACGCCGCAGATGCGTTCCACGAAGGCCCAGGCATCGCGCGGGTCGCGGCCCTTCAGGATGACCTCCAGCCCGCGCCACATGGTGCCGGTGCTGACGGCGTTGCGGATGACGTTGTTGCTGTCGAGGTTGACCTCGCAGCGCATGTGGCCCTCGATGCGGGTCACCGGGTCGACGACGACCCGCTTGCCGCTGTCGTCGAGCTTGAAGCCCTGGGTTTCGTAAGCGCCCATGTCTTTGTCGTCTCCGTCAGACCTGTTCGGTCGACTGTTCAGTCGATTCGTTCTTCGTCGCCACGCGCTTGAGCACGCTCACCGCCGCGTGGGCAGCCACGGCCGCACCCACCACGCCGGCCGCGGTGGCGCCGATCTGGTCGGCGTTGGCCTCGATGCCGAACTGGTGGATGTCGGTCAGGCGGTCGTAGAACGAGCCCTTGTCCCAGAAGCCGTCCTCGCTGCAGCCGATGCAGCCGTGGCCGGCCTTGATCGGGAAGCTCACGCCCTCGTTCCACTGCACGGTGGAGCAGGCGTTGTACGAGGTAGGCCCCTTGCAGCCCACCTTGTAGAGGCAGTAGCCCTTGCGCGCGCCTTCGTCGTCGAAGGCCTCGACGAACTGGCCGGCGTCGAAGTGCGGCCGGCGGTAGCACTTGTCGTGGATGCGCTGGCTGTAGAACATCTTCGGCCGGCCCTGGCGGTCCAGCTCGGGGATGCGGTCGAAGGTGACCATGTAGGTGATCACGCCCGTCATCACCTCGGCGATGGGCGGGCAGCCCGGCACCTTGATGATGGGCTTGTCGGTGATGACCTTGTGGATCGGCGTGGCCTGCGTCGGGTTGGGCTTGGCGGCCTGCACGCAGCCCCAGCTGGCACAGGAGCCCCAGGCGATGATGGCCTTGGCGTCCTTGGCGGTCTTCTTCAGCTTCTCGAGGAAGGGCTTGCCTCCGCTGATACAGAACATGCCGTCTTCGTTGAGCGGCGGGTTGCCTTCCACGGCCAGGATGTACTGGCCCTTGTACTTGGTCATTACCTCCTCGAGGATGGCCTCGGCCTGGTGGCCGGCGGCGGCCATCAGCGTGTCGTCGTAGTCGAGGCTGATCATCGACAGCACCACGTCCTTGGCCAGCGGGTGCGCGCCGCGGATGAAGCTCTCGGTGCAGCAGGTGCACTCCAGCCCGTGCAGCCACAGCACCGGGGTGCGGGGCTTGGTCTCCATGGCCTGCGCGATCTGCGGCACGAAGGCCGGCCCCAGGCCGAGCGATGCGGCCGTGAGCGAGCAGTACTTCAGGAAGCTGCGGCGCGAGATGCCCTGACGGCGCATCACTTCGTAGAACGTCTCCACTTCTTGTCTCCTTCCGGCGGGTGGGCGACAAGGCTGGTCACAAGTTGCGTACCTGCTGCCGGGGCCTCGCGGGAAAACACCAGCCACCCTCTGCAAGTACTTGATCGGCCAGGGGATTTTTCACACGGGCTGCCGCGCCGCCGTGTCATGGCGCGGGCGGCTGGCAACGAGACTGCCGATCGTGTCGGCCAGGTGGAAGCGTGCTTGCCGGCCAGCCCGATGGCGGGCCTCTGAGACAATCACCGCCATGCCTGAAGCCCTGACCTGGGCCGCGCCGCTGCTGCTGGCGCTGAACCTGATCCTGCTCCTGTGGCTGGTGCTGCGGCGCCCGCCGGCACCCCCGGTGGTGCCCATGCCGGAAAGCCCGGCCCCGCTGATCGAACGCCTGGAGCGCGAGCTGCGCGACGAGCTCGGCCGCCAGGGGCAGGGCACCCGCGGCGACCTCGCCAGCTTCCAGCAGATGCTGCTCACGCAGAGCGGCGACGTGGCGCGCACGCAGAACGAGCAGATCGACGCCTTCCGCGTGCAGCTGGCGCAGATGCAGCAGGCGCTGGACGGCACGCTGCGGCGCTTTTCCGATGCCCAGGCCGAGCAGCTGCAGCGCTTGTCCGAGGCCAACGAGCGCCGCATCGCCGAGGTGCGGCAGGCCGTCGAACAACGGCTGGCCGCGCTGCAGGAGGGCAACGAGAAGAAGCTCGAGCAGATGCGCGCGACGGTCGACGAGAAGCTGCACGCCACGCTCGAGCAGCGCCTGGGCGAGAGCTTCCGCCAGGTGGCCGAGCGGCTGGACAAGGTGCACCAGGGCCTGGGCGAGATGCAGAACCTGGCGCGCGACGTCGGCTCGCTGAACCGCGTGCTGACCAACGTGAAGACGCGCGGCATCTTCGGCGAGACGCAGCTCGCCGGCCTGCTCGACCAGGTGTTCACGCCCGAGCAGTACGCAGCCAACGTGGCCCCGGTGCCGGGCAGCAACGAGCGTGTGGAGTTCGCCATCCGCCTGCCCGGGCCGCGTGGCGACGGCACGCCGCTGTGGCTGCCCATCGACGCGAAGTTCCCGCGCGAGGACTACGAACGCCTGCTCGACGCGCAGGAGCGCGCCGACGCCGCCGCCGCCGAGACGGCCGCCAAGGCCATCGAGACGCGGCTGCGGCTGGAGGCGCGCAGCATCCGCGACAAGTACCTGGCGCCACCGCACACCACCGACTTCGGCATCCTCTTCGTGCCCACCGAGGGCCTGTACGCCGAGGCGCTGCGCCGGCCCGGCCTGTTCGAGGCCTTGCAGCGCGAACACAAGGTGGTGCTGACCGGCCCGACCACGCTGCTGGCCACGCTGACCAGCCTGCAGATGGGCTTCCGCACACTGGCGCTGGAGAAACGCTCGGCCGAAGTCTGGGAAGTGCTGGGTGCGGTGAAGACCGAGTTTGGCAAGTTCGGCGAGGTGCTGGCCAGGACCAAGAAGAAGCTCGCCGAGGCCAGCAACACCATCGACGCCGCCGAGGTGCGCACGCGGGCCATGGAGCGCCGCCTGCGCGGCGTGGAGTCGCTGCCCGAGCCGCGCACCGCCGAGCTGCTGCCGGGGCTGGACCAGGACCCAAGCGAGGCTGGGACCGAGGCTGAGACCGAGGCTGACACCCCGCGTGCAAGCGATGCCTGAACCGGCGCCGGCCGGGCTGAGCACGCGCACGCTGGTGGCGCTGGTCGCCGGCCAGCTGGGGGTGCACGCCGCGATGGCCGGGTTGCGGCTGGCCGCACCACTGCAGGCCCTGCACGCCGGCTACAGCGCCTGGGCCGTGGGCCTGCTGCTGGCGCTGTTTGCTGGCGCCGCGGTGCTGAGCGCGCTGCACGCCGGCCGCCTGGCCGACCGCCACGGCTACCACCGGCCGATGAAGATCGCCGTCGGCCTGACGCTGGCGGCCATGGGCTGTGCGCTGCTGGCCGCCTTCGTGCCCGAGCCCTGGGCCTTTCCGCTGCTGTGCCTGGCCGCGGCCGGCACCGGCATGGGCACCAACACCGGCATGCTGACCATCCAGCGCACCGCCGGCCACGCCGCGGCCAGCGCCACCGAGCGCGTGCGCATCTTCAGCTGGCTCGGTGTGGCGCCGTCGTTCTCGAACGTGGTCGGGCCGGTGGCCGCGGGGCTGATGATCGACGCAGCCGGCTTCGCGGCGGCCTATGCGCTGCTGCTGGCGCTGCCGATCGTCACGCTGGTCAGCGCGCGCCAGGTGCCGCCGCAGCCTTCGCGGGCCGCCGCCGGCGAGGGCGGCCGTGCCGCCTGGGACCTGCTGCGCCTGGAGGGTTTCCGCCGGCTGCTGCTGGTGAACGGCCTGCTCGCGATGTGCTGGGACGTGCACACCTTCGCGGTGCCGGTGCTGGGCCACGAGAAAGGCTTCTCGGCCGGCACCATCGGCCTGATCCTCGGCACCTTCACGGCCTCGGTGACGGCGGTGCGGCTGGTGATCCCGGCGCTGGCGCACCGCCTGCGCGAAACCACCGTGGTGCGCAGCGCCATGCTCGCCTGCGGCGCGGTGTTCATGGTCTACCCGCTGGCGCCGTCACCCTGGGCCATGGCGGCCTGCGCGGTGGGCCTGGGCCTGGCGCTGGGCTGCACGCAGCCGATGGTGATGTCGCTGCTGCACGAGGTGACACCCGACGAGCGCCACGGTGAGGCGCTGGCGCTGCGCTCGATGATCATCAACGCCTCGAGCACGGCGCTGCCGCTGATCTTCGGCGCCAGCGGGGCGCTGGTGGGCGCGGGGGTGCTGTTCTGGACCGCGGGGGCCGCGGTGGGTGCCGGCTCGGGGCTGGCGAAGCGGCTGAGACCGGATTGATGCCGGACTGATGCCGGGCTGAGCCCAGGCCCGGCAGGGCTCAGAAGCGGATCGTGCCCGGCGGCGGCGCCTCGGGTTCCGGGCTGGCGGCAGGTGCCGGCGCGGCTTCCGCGACGGCCGGCGTCGGCGTGGCGCGGTCGACCAGCGGGCGCGGCGGAGCGGCCTGCCAGCTGCGCGGCAGGCGGTTTTCGCGCGGGTAGCCGGCGGCGTCGAGATACGCCGTCCAGTCGAGTTCGTTGAAGCCGCGCAGCGGCTGTGCGCCGATGGACAGCGCCGGCACTGTGCGCGCGCCCAGCAGGCGCTCCAGCGCCGCGGCGTCGTCTTCGGTGATCACGCGCCGCTCGCTGTACGGCACGCCGCGCTGCTGCAGCAGGCGCCGGCCGGTGTCGCAGGGCGGGCAGCCATCGCTGGTGTAGAGCGTGACCGGGTGGCGTTGCGTGGCGGTGCGCAGCTCGGCCGGCAGCGTGGCGTCGCCACCCGCGGGCGGCGGCACGGCGTTGCGGCCCATGGCGGTGACACGCGCGTTCTGCGTGGCCGGCGGCCGGTCGGTGTAGGTGACGCTGCCGTCGGGGCCGACGACCTTGTACTGCGCCAGTGCCGGTGCCGCGGTCAGCGCCAGCAGCGACGAGAGCAGCAGCGGAGCCAGGGCCACCGGCGGGCGCGGGCAGGGCGGTTCGTGACGCATGGCGCGGAATCTAACCCGGCCGCTGCCCGGCCACTTGAAACAGGACTTGACAGGCGGGTGATCCGTGAAGGACTCCCGCCAATGAACAGCGGCCAGCGGCCGTTCAGCCGGCCAGGCCCTGGTGGCGCAGCATGGCGTCGATCTGCGGGTCGCGGCCGCGGAAGGCGCGGAAGCTCTCGATGGCCGGGCGGCTGCCGCCGACCTCCAGGATGTGCTCGCGGAAACGCCGGCCGGTCGCGGGGTCGAACACGCCGGCTTCCTCGAAGGCCGCGTAGGCGTCGGAGGACAGCAGCTCGGCCCAGGCGTAGCCGTAGTAGCCGGCTGCGTAGCCGCCGTCGAAGAGGTGGGTGAAGCTGTGCGCATAGCGCATCCAGGCCGGCGCACGCACCGGCTGCACCTCGGCGTTGACCTCGTCGGCCACGGCCTGCACACGCTCCGCAGCCGCGGGCTCGCTGTGCAGGCGCATGTCGAACAGGCCGAACTCGCACTGGCGCAGCAGCATCAGCCCGCTCTGGAAGTGGCGCGCGGCGAGCATGCGCTCGTACAGCGCGCGCGGCAGCGGCGCGCCGGTGTCGGCATGCGCGGTCAGGCGCTGCAGCACCTCCCACTCCCAGCAGAAGTTCTCCATGAACTGGCTGGGCAGCTCGACGGCGTCGTGTTCGACGCCGCTGATGCCGGCCACCGCCAGTTCGTCCACCTGCGTCAGCATGTGGTGCAGGCCGTGGCCGAACTCGTGGAACAGCGTGACCACGTCGTCGTGGCTCAGCAGCGCAGGCTTGCCGCCCACCGGCGGCGCGAAGTTGCACACCAGGTGCGCCAGCGGCAGCTGCAGCGCGCCTTCGGGGCGCTGCCAGCGGCCACGGCAGTCGTTCATCCAGGCGCCTTGCTGCTTGCCGGCGCGCGCGTGCAGGTCGAGGTAGAAGCCGGCGATGGCGCGGCCGCCGCGGCTGACGCGGTAGAAGCGGACGTCGGTGTGCCAGACCGGCGCGGCCTCTTCGCGGATCTCGATCTCGAACAGGGTCTCGATGAGCCGGAACAGGCCGGTCAGCACGGTGGGCTCGGTGAAGTACTGGCGCAGCTCTTCGGAGCTGAAGGCGTAGCGCGCCTGCTTCAGCTGCTCACTCGCGTAGGCGCGGTCCCAGGGTTCGAGCTCGGCCAGGCCGAGCTGTTCGGCGGCAAAGGCCCGCAGCTCGGCCAGTTCCTTCTCGGCGAAAGGCCGGGCGCGGCGCGCCAGATCGCGCACGAAGCCCAGCACCTCGGCCGGCGTGCGCGCCATCTTGGTCACCAGCGCCAGGTCGGCATAGCTGGCGTGGCCCAGCAGCGCGGCTTCTTCCTGGCGCAGGCCGAGCAGCTCGCGCATCAGCGCGGTGTTGTCGTGCTCGGGCTGGCCGAACTCGCTGGCGCGCGTGTTGTAGGCGCGGTAGAGCGTTTCGCGCAGCGCGCGGTCGCGGCCGTGCGTCATCACCGGCAGGTAACACGGCATCTTCAGCGTGAGCCGGAAGCCGTCGGCACCGGCCGCCACCGCGGCCTCGCGGGCGGCCTGGCGCACGTCGTCGGGCACGCCGGCCAGGCGCTCTTCGGGCACGTCCAGGTGCCAGGCGTCGGTGGCGTCGAGCACGTGTTCGCCAAAGCGCTGGGCCAGCTCGCCGGAGCGGTCGCGCAGCGCCGCGAAACGTTCGCGTGCGGCGCCTTGCAGCTCTGCGCCGCCGAGCACGAAGGCCCGCAGCGCGTCGCCCAGCGCCTTCTGCCGCGCCGGCGCCAGGCGCTCACCGGAGGCGGCCTTCACGGCCTTGTACTTGGCGAACAAACGCGCGTCGGCGCCGATGCGCGTCGAGAACTCGATGATCTTCGGCAGGTTCTCGGTGTGCACCGCGCGCAGCTCGGGCGTGTCGACCACGCTCTGCAGGTGCGCCACCTGGCCCCAGGCCACGGTGAGCCGCTCCACGGCCACGTCGAGCACCAGGGCCAGCGCGTCCCAGTCCGGCGCCACGTCGGGGCCGACGGCGCGGTCCAGCGCGGTGTTGGCGTCGGCCAGCAGCCGGTCGAGTGCCGGCGTGACGTGCTCGGGCCGGATGCCCGCGAAGTCCGGCATGCCGGTGCCGGCGAGCAGCGGGTTGGTGGTGGTGGTGGCCGTCGTCGTCATCGTGGTCTCCCCGGGTTCAGCCTGCGGTGCCGCCGGTCGCGGCCGCGGCGTCCAGCGTGTTCGACAGCAGCATGGTGATGGTCATCGGCCCGACACCGCCCGGCACCGGCGTGATGAAGCCGCCGGGGCCGAGGGCTTCGCGCACCGGGCCGAAGTCGGCGTCGCCACAGAGCTTGCCTTCGTCGTTGCGGTTGATGCCGACGTCGATGATGACGGCGCCGCGCTTGACCATGTCGGCCGTGAGCGTGTGGCGGCGCCCGGTGGCGACCACGACCACGTCGGCCTGGCGCGTGTGCAGGCCGAGATCGGGCGTGCCGCTGTGGCAGACGGTGACGGTGGCGTTGGCCTGCAGCAGCAGCATCGCCATCGGCTTGCCCACGGTGTTGCTGCGGCCGATGACCACCGCGTGTTTGCCGCGCAGCGGCACGCCGGTGCTTTCGATCAGCTTCATGCAGCCCCAGGGCGTGGCCGGGCGCAGGCCGGGCAGGCCGGTGAGCAGCTGGCCTGCCGAATGCACGGAAAAGCCGTCCACGTCCTTGGCCGGCGCGATGGCCTCGATGACGGCCAGCGCGTTCAGGTGCGGCGGCAGCGGCATCTGCACCAGGATGCCGTGGATGCGTTCGTCGGCGTTCAGCGCCGCCACGCGGGCCAGCAGGTCGGCCTGCGTCATCGTGGCCGGGTACTGCTCGAGCACCGAGTGGAAACCGGCGTCGGCGCAGGCCCGCACCTTGTTGCGCACGTAGACGGCGCTGGCCGGGTCGTCGCCCACCAGCACCACCGCCAGGCCCGGCCGGCGGCCGGCGGCGGTGAGGGCGGCGGCGCGTTCGGCGATCTCGCCGCGCAGCCGTTCGGACAGGGCCTTGCCGTCGATCAGGGTGGCGGTCATCGGCGGTCTCCTCGTTGCGGGGGTTCGTTGTGCGGGTTCAGAAACGACACGAGGCCGCATCGGCGGCCTCGGCAGGGTGAAGACGGTGGCGGAAGACGATCAGGCCTTCGAGGTCTGCGCGCCCAGCGCGATCTTCAGCAGATCGGCCACCGTGTTCGCGTTGAGCTTTTCCATGATGTTGGCGCGGTGCGCCTCCACCGTCTTGATGCTGATGCCCAGGTCGTCGGCGATCTGCTTGTTCAGCCGGCCGGCGACGATGCGCTCCAGCACCTGGGCTTCGCGCGTGGTCAGGCGCGAGAGCAGGGCGTCGCGGCTGGCCTGCTCCTGGTGCTGGCTGAAGGCGGTGCGCGCCTGCTCCAGCATGCGTTCGACCAGGCCGAGCAGCTCGTCTTCCTTGAAGGGCTTCTCGATGAAGTCCATCGCGCCCTTCTTCATGGTCGTCACCGCCATCGGCACGTCGCCGTGGCCGGTGATGAAGACGATGGGCAGCGGGCTCTTGCGTTCGAGCAGGCGGTCCTGCAGCTCCAGGCCGCTGGCGCCTTCCATGCGGATGTCGGCGATCAGGCAGGCCACTTCGCGCGGGTCGAAGCGCGACAGGAACGACTCGGCCGAGTCGAAGCACTTGACGCGGTAGTCCTTGCCTTCGAGCAGCCACTGCAGGGAATCGCGCACCGCCTCGTCGTCATCGACGACGTAGACCGTGCCTTTCTTGGGGATCAGGCTCATGCGGGGATTGCCGTGTGCGGGTGATCGGGGCCTGGGTCTGGCGTCCAGGTCGGGGCTCTAGCGGCCGGTCGTCGAGGGCTCGGGCCGGGCCTCGGAGGCCGAGGGGCCGGACTCGCTTTTCAGCGGCAGCTCCACGGGCAAAGTGAACGTGAAGCGGCAGCCGACGATCTGTGACCCATTGTAGAGGTTCTGCGCGCGCATCCGGCCGCGGTGCGACTCGACGATGCTGCGGCACAGGCTCAGCCCGATGCCCAGGCCTTCTTCCTTGGTCGAGAAGAAGGCTTCGTAGAGCCGGTCGATGACCTCGCTGTCGATGCCCGGGCCGGTGTCGCTGACGCTGAACTCGATCACGCCGCCTTCTTCGGGCGTGTGCCGCGGCACCACGCGCAGCTCGATGTGGCGACGGCTCGGCGGCAGCTGGGCGCTGTCGATGGCCTCGGCGGCGTTTTTCAGCAGGTTCAGCAGCACCTGCTCGATCAGGATGGGGTCCACGTGCAGCGTCGGCAGCCGCTGCGCGACGTAGCTGTGGATGGCCACGTTGCGGCGCTTCAGCTCGATGCCGGCCAGGTCGACCGCGTCCTCGACGATCTCGCGCGCCTGCGCGGGCTGGCGGCGCGGCTCGCTCTTCTTCACGAAGGCGCGGATGCGGTGGATGATCTGGCCGGCGCGCTCGGCCTGGCGCGCCGTCTTCTGGAGCGCGGCGACCAGGTCGTCCTGGCCGATGGACTCGGCCTTCACGCGCGAGATCATGCCGTTGCAGTAGTTGGTGATGGCCGTCAGCGGCTGGTTCAGCTCGTGCGCCACCGAGCTGGCCATCTCGCCCATGGTCATCAGCCGGCTCGTCACCTGGGCCTTCTCGGCCTGGGCCGCGGCCTGTTCCTCGGCGCGGCGGCGCGCGGTGATGTCGGTGGCGATCAGCATCTGCGCCAGCCGGCCGTCGGTCCACTGCAGGTAGCGCGCGCGCACGTCGAACCACTTGGCCGGCCCCTCGACGTAGACCTCGCGCGGGTTGGCGCCGTCGCCGTCGGTCAGCTCCTGCGTCGGCAGGCCCGAGAGGTGGTCGACCTCGTCGTCGCCGTCGGTCTGGTAGGCGTGGCCCGACATGGTGCCGGCCATGGCCTGGTGGCCGCGCGCGTCGACGCCGAACCACAGCCGGTAGCTGCGGTTGGCGAACAGCAGCTCGCCCTGCTGCACCGACAGCACGCTCACGCTCGCGTCCAGGCCTTCGAGCACGGTGGTGAAGCGTTCGTGGCTGGCCGAGAGCTGGTCGCGGATGCGCTTGGCCTCGGTGATGTTGGTCACGCTGGTCATCCAGCCGGTCTGCTGGCCCTTGGGGTCGATCAGCGGGCTCAGGTACATGCGCGAGTCGAACACCGAGCCGTCCTTGCGCCGCAGCCGCACCTCGATGCCGCCGGCCGGGCTGCGGCCCTGCAGCTCGAGCTGCAGCAGCCGCATGTGCTCGTCGATGCGGTCGGGCAGCCAGTACGGGAAGGGCGGCAGCCGGCCCACCAGCTCGGCGGCCGAGAAGCCGGTCATCTGGCAGAAGGCGGCGTTGACGTAGGTGATGCGGCCTTCCATGTCCAGCGCGCGCATGCCGGTGGGCATGGAGTTCTCCATCGCGCGGCGGAAATTGGTCTCCTGCACCAGCGCGCCCTGGATCTGGCTGCGGCGGCGCATGTGGCGCCAAGTGCCGAGCAGCATCCAGACCGTCAGCACCGACAGCGCGACGACCATCCAGAACAGCGTGTTGTTGACCAGGCCGATGCTGGTGCGCCAGCCCTGGGCGCGCAGCACCAGGCCGTTGAAGGCCGGCGTCAGCGGTGCCTCGCTGACGATGGTGGGCCGCGCCGCGGCACGCTGGCCCGGCATCGGCGTCACGGTGGCGGCCAGCTGCTGGTTGACCTCGTTGACGATGGCCACCACGTGGCGCTGCGCCACGTCGGCCGGCACGAAGTGGCGCACCAGCGCCTCCAGCGAGTACTCGGCCACCAGCACGCCGCCGAACAGGCTGCGGTCCATCAGCGGCACCTGCAGCTGGAACACCTGGGCGCCGGTGGGGTCGGCAAAGGCCCGCGAATAGGCCGGTACACGCTGGTCGCGCGCGGCGACGAAGGTGGTCTCGCTCTCGCCGGGGTGGCCTTCGGTCGGCAGCGTGGGCGCCGGCGCCAGGCCGCCGGTACCCAGCGGGTAGCTGAAGGCGAGGTGGCTGCCGCGCAGCTGGCGGTGGGCGTCGACCAGCGACAGGTGCGTGATCTCCGGCCGTTCGCGCACAAAGGCCTGGGCCATGGCGTTGAACTCTTCGGCGTCCACCGGGCGCGAGACCAGGTCGCGCGCCATGCGGATCAGCGCCTCCTGGTTCTGGATCAGGCGCAGGCCCATCTGCTGCTGCGTCAGCTCGGCGTCGCGCTGCACCGACTCGATCTCGCGGTTGATCTCCTCGGCGCGCAGGTACCAGAAGGCCGCGATGATGGCCGCGAGAAACAGCAGCACCGACAGCAGCGGCCCCAGCGTCGCGAAGCGGTCCTGGCGCGCCGGCGACTGGCGCCGCCACCACTGGCCGAACAGCCGCTTGGCGGCGGTGGCCGCGGTGCCCGGTGGTGCGTTCAGCGAGCCTGGCAGCGTGGGACTGCCGAACTCGGTGGGGCTGGGCGGATCGGCGCGGGGTACGGGCATGGCCGGATTATCCCGGCGCGGCGCCTGCGCCAAGGTGTGGGGACGGCGGCCGAAGCGCCGAAAGCAAGGGCTTCCCCGGAGATGATTTCATATTAAGAAATCAATAGGCACTATTTGAAATGCGGGCGAGCTGTGCCAAACTCGCGCCCGATCTCGATCCCCGCAGCCAGAACACTTCCAGAAGACTTCCAGAAGGAGACATGCATGTCCGCCATGCCGCAACCCGTGCCCGGGCTCGCCGCCAACGACGTCGACGCCCAGGAAACCCGTGAATGGCTGGACGCACTGTCGGCCGTCGTCGAAGCCGAAGGCCCCGAGCGCGCGCACTTCCTGCTGGAGCAGCTGCTGGAGCACTCGCGGCAGAGCGGCATCGACATGCCGTTCTCGGCCAACACCGGCTACGTCAACACCATCGAGCCGGCCGACGAAGAACGCAGCCCCGGCAACCTGGAGCTCGAAGGCCGGCTGCGTGCCTACATGCGCTGGAACGCGATGGCCATGGTGGTCAAGGCCAACCGCCTGAACCCGGCCGACGGCGGTGACCTGGGCGGCCACATCAGCAGCTTCGCCAGCGTCGCGCACATGTTCGCGGCCGGCTTCAACCACTTCTGGCACGCCGACGACACCGACAAGGGCGGCACGCACGGCGGCGACCTGCTCTACATCCAGGGCCACAGCGCGCCCGGCATCTACGCCCGCGCCTTCCTCGAGGGCCGGCTGAGCGAGGAACAACTGCTGAACTTCCGCCAGGAAGTCGGCGGCAAGGGCATCAGCAGCTATCCGCACCCGAAGCTGATGCCCGAGTTCTGGCAGTTCCCCACCGTCAGCATGGGCCTGGGCCCGCTGATGGCGATCTACCAGGCGCGTTTCCTGAAGTACCTGCATGCCCGCGGCATCGCTGACACGTCCCAGCGCAAGGTCTGGGTGTTCTGCGGCGACGGCGAGATGGACGAGCCCGAGAGCCTGGGCGCCATCGGCCTGGCCGCGCGCGAGAAGCTCGACAACCTGGTGTTCGTCGTCAACTGCAACCTGCAGCGCCTGGACGGCCCGGTGCGCGGCAACGGCAAGATCATCCAGGAGCTGGAAGGCGAGTTCCGCGGCTCGGGCTGGAACGTGCTCAAGCTGATCTGGGGCAGCAACTGGGATCCGCTGCTGGCGCGCGACAAGGACGGCGCGCTGCGCAAGATCATGCTCGACACGCTGGACGGCGACTACCAGGCCTTCAAGGCCAACGACGGGGCCTTCGTGCGCAAGAACTTCTTCGGCCGTGATCCGCGCACGCTGGAGATGGTCGCCAAGATGAGCGACAAGGACATCTGGAACCTGCGCCGCGGCGGCCACGACGCGGGCAAGGTCTACGCCGCCTTCCACCGCGCCCACCACGCCAAGGGCCAGCCGACGGTGCTGCTGGTCAAGACCGTCAAGGGCTGGGGCATGGGCAAGGCCGGCGAGGGCAAGAACACCGCCCACCAGGCCAAGAAGCTGACGGACGAAGACATCAAGTACTTCCGCGACCGCTTCAACATCCCCATCCCCGACGCCGAGCTGCCGAAGATCCCGTTCTACAAGCCGGCCGACGACACACCGGAGATGAAGTACCTGCACGAACGTCGGCGCGCTTTGGGAGGGTATCTGCCGAAGCGCCGCGCCAAGGCCGACGAGAGCTTCACGGTGCCGGCGCTGGACACCTTCAAGAGCGTGCTGGAGCCCACGGCCGAGGGCCGCGAGATCAGCACCACGCAGGCCTATGTGCGCTTCCTGACGCAGCTGCTGCGCGACCAGGCCCTGGGCCCGCGCGTGGTGCCCATCCTGGTGGACGAGGCGCGCACCTTCGGCATGGAAGGCCTGTTCCGCCAGATCGGCATCTACAACCCCGAGGGGCAGAAGTACACGCCGGTCGACAAGGACCAGGTCATGTACTACCGCGAGGACAAGGCCGGGCAGATCCTGCAGGAAGGCATCAACGAGGCCGGCG